>Ga0209935_1000012_pt1 | contig 1220410 bp, 1178 predicted proteins | sample ThiBio_1000_plan_2_FD_183958 | JGI IMG/M metagenome (GOLD analysis project Ga0209935, IMG submission 183958) | Wastewater bioreactor microbial communities from Cape Town, South Africa - Thiocy_cont_1000_plan (SPAdes) | ecosystem: Engineered > Bioreactor > Thiocyanate-remediating >... | reverse complement strand
ACGCGGCGTCTGGCGCGCATTCTTATGGACGTTCATTCGGGGGGCTCCACTGAAGGTTGGTTGGCTTCGCAACCCCAGCTTCTCAGTCCCCCCTCGAATGAACAACCTTCATAGCTTCGACAGCTAGAGCGCGCCACAGGCCGCCGAAATCCGGCCGCCAGCTCACCTCGTATTGTGCAGCATGCCCTGGAAGGCGCGGTAGCTGCCCTTGGGGGTGCGCTGTTGGGTGGCGTAGTCGACGTGCACGATGCCGAAGCGCGACGAGTAGCCCTCGCCCCATTCGTAGTTGTCGAGCAGCGACCAGGCGAAGAAGCCGCGCACGTCGGCGCCCTGCTTCTGCGCCTCCAGAACGGCGTTCAGATGCGCGTCGTAGAAAGCGACGCGGCGCTCGTCATTGGTTTCCGACATGCCGGTCTCGGTGATGTAGAGCGGCAGCTTGGTGTAGTCGCGCGACACGCGCACCAACAGATCCGTGAGCCCCTTGGGATAGACCTCCCAGCCGAGGTCGTTGGTCTCGAGCGCGCCCTTCACCGTCTTGATCGGCAGGGCGTAATGCGCCGGGTCCTTGTCCACGGTGTAGAGGCCGCGCGAATAGTAGTTGATGCCGGCCCAGTCGAGCGGACGGTTCACCACCTCCATGTCCTTCTGCCAGTCCTTCGGCAGGTACGGCGCCAGCAGGTCGGTCAGCACCTTGGGATACTGCCCCTTGTAGATGCCGCCGAGGAACCAGCCGTTGAACAGCGCGTCGCCGATCTCGAGCGCCTTCTGGTCCTCCTCGCTGTCGCTCGCCGCCTCGGCCTTTTCGAGGTTGGTGACGATGCCGACATTCTTGACGCCGTTGGCGCGCAGCGCATCGACGCCCATGCCGTGGGCGTAGAGCACGTGGTGCATGGCGCGGGCGCCGGCGCGCAGATCGCGATAGCCCGGCGCGTGGCGGCCGAGGATGTGGCTCAGCACCGACACGCACCAGGGCTCGTTGATGGTCGCCGTCGCGTGCAGGCGGTCGCCGAAATGCTGGCCGACCAGCGCCGCGTAGTCGGCGAACCAGCCGCCGATGTCGCGGTTCATCCAGCCGCCCCGGTCCTGCAGCGCCGAGGGCAGGTCCCAGTGGTAGAGCGTCGCGAACGGCTTGATGCCGCGCTCCAGCATGCCGTCGATCAGCCGGTCGTAGAAATCGAGGCCGGCCTGGTTCACCGCGCCGGTGCCCTCGGGCAAGAGGCGCGGCCAGGCGATCGAGAAGCGGTAGGCGTCGAAGCCGCCATTGCGGATCAGGTCGAGGTCTTCCGGCCAGCGGTTGTAATGGTCGTCGGCGGTGCGGCCGTCATCGGCGTTCTTCACGTTGCCGGGCGTTGCTGCGAAGGTGTCCCAGATGCAGGTGCCGCGTCCGTCGACCTGCCCGCCCTCGATCTGATAGGCCGCGGTGGCCGCGCCAAACACGAAATTCGGCCCGAACTGGCCGCGCTCTACGGAAAACATGCAAAAAGGCCCTCACGCTGCGCCGGCTTGGCCCGGCGTCATGTAATCGATTGCATAGCAGCCGCCTCGACAGGTGTCACGCCTGCCGGTGCGGCTGCGGCAGATGCACGAAGATCAGTTCCGGATCGCCCGGATCGAGGTTGTCGACGCGCCCGCTCGGCACGAATCCGGCCCTCGCCAGCAGCGCCTGCATGGCACTGTTGGACTGGTTGGTCGAGGTCCAGGTCTTGCCGCCCGGCGCGAGGTCGACGCAATGGCGCACCAGAGCAAGGCCATGGCCGCGGCGGCGCTGCCCCTCGGCCACCACCACCAGGTCGATGAAGGGCTGGTGGAAGAAGTGCCGGGTGAGGACCGCGAAGCCGACGATGTCGTCGCCGGCCGTCGCGATGTGGATGGCGCCGCCGGCCGTCCACTCGGCCAGCAGCGCGCGCCGCTGGTCGTCGCGGCGCGCCAGCGGATCGAGAGCGCAGAGCCTCGCCAGATCGGCGGGGCCGGAGCGCGCGATGCGAAGCATCGTCAGCTCCGGAGCGCCGGCGTGCGGCCCAAAATCTCGCGGGCGATGGCGCGGAAGGCGGCGCCCTGCGGACCGTCGGGATCGGTCGCCATCACCGGCCGGCCGGCGTCGGACGTCTCGCGCAGGACCATGTCGAGCGGCACTTCGCCGAGGAACGGCATGCCCATGGCGCCGGCGGCGGCGGCAGCGCCGCCATGGCCGAAGATATCGTAGCGCCTGCCGGTGTCGGGGGCGACGAAATAGCTCATGTTCTCGACCAGCCCGAGCAGCGGGATGTCGAGCCGCTTCATCATGTCGACCGCCTTCTGCGCATCGATCAGCGCCAGGTCCTGCGGGGTCGAGACGATCACGGCGCCGGCCAGCTCGGCCTGCTGGAACAGCGAAATCTGGATGTCGCCGGTGCCGGGCGGCAGATCGACCACCAGCAGGTCGAGCCCGCCCCAATCGGTCTCGCGCAGCAATTGCCGCAGCGCCGACGTCGCCATCGGGCCGCGCCACACCACCGCCTGGCCGGGCGACAACATCGAGCCGATGGAGATGGCGCTCAGCCCATGCGCCCGGTGCGGGGCGAAGATGCCGTCCTCGCGCACCGCCGGCTTGCCCTCGATGCCGAGCAGCTTGGGGATCGAGGGGCCATAGAGGTCGGCGTCGAGAATGCCGGTGCTGAGGCCCTCCGCGGCGAAGGCCAGCGCAAGGTTGACCGCGACGGTGGATTTGCCGACGCCGCCCTTGCCCGAGCCGACCACCACGATGTGCTTGACGCCGGCGACCGGAGAGCGCGGCGGCGGGCCGGCGCGGCCGTGCGCGGCGGCCTGTCCGGTGGCCTTGGGCGGCGCCCGGTCGGAGGTCACCGACACCATCACCTTGCGGCCCGCGGCCACGGCTTCGGCCGCCTGCTGCGCCGCCACCCGTGCCGGCCCGAAGGCGGCCTCCATGCCCGGCTGCACGGAAATGGCGAACGCCACCGCGCCCTTGGTCACGATGATCTCGGACAGCCCGGCATAGTCGGCCAGCGCGCCGCCGCCCGGGACCTCGACCTGCGCCAGCGCCGCCTTCACGGCGCCGGCGATCTCGGCATCAGCCATGTCGGATCAGAGGATCGACTGGCCCGTCGACTTCCAGTCCTTGACGAAGGCGTCGAGGCCCGACTTGGTCAGCGGGTGGTCGAACAGCTTGTAGATCACGGCCGGCGGGATGGTGGCCACGTCGGCGCCGGCGAGCGCCACTTCGGTCACGTGGTTGGGGGTGCGGATCGAGGCGGCGAGGATCTGCGTCGAGAAGGCGTAATTGTCGTAGATCTGGCGGATCTGCTCGATCAGCTCGACGCCGTCGAGGTTGATGTCGTCGAGGCGGCCGATGAAGGGCGAGATGTAGGTCGCGCCGCACTTGGCCGCCAGCAGCGCCTGGTTGGGCGAAAAGCACAGCGTGACGTTGACCTTGGTGCCCTCGGAGCTAATCTTCTTGCACGCCTTGAGGCCGTCGACGGTCAGCGGCACCTTGATCACCACATTGTCGGCGAGCTTGGCCAGCACGTGGGCTTCCTGCATCATGGTGTCGAAATCGGTCGAGGTGACCTCGGCCGACACCGGGCCGGGCACGACGGAGCAGATCTCCTTGATCACTTCCTTGAAGTCACGGCCCGATTTCGCGACCAGCGAGGGGTTGGTGGTCACCCCGTCGAGCAGCCCCATGTCGTGAAGCTTCTTGATGTCCTCGATTTCGGCCGTATCGACGAAAAACTGCATCGCTATTCTCCCGGAAGGCTTTGAATTATCTAGCCCGTAGATAGGCGTTTTGCGCGCCGCGCGAAAGGTGCGCAGCACGGGAAAATCAGCCGCGAAGCGGGGAATATTTCACTCGCCGGGGTGCCGCCTTCGCCGCCACCACAGGAACACCAGTACCGACCAGATGATTACGTCGAGTGCGACAAGCACACCCAGCGCGCCAAGCTGCGTCGCCGTGGGCGGCCCGCTGGCGAGCTTGTACTGAAACAGCGTCGGCGGCAGGTACTCGATGGCCTTCGTCCTATTCGCCCGGACGAAGGCTGCCCTGGCGCCGCTTGGCGCTCCAACTGTGCAGGAGGACGGCAGCGCCAGCCAGGACGATGACGAGGATGGGCATTCCCGCGGCGGCAAAGAGCTGAAGAGCAGTCATTGCTGAAGCTTTCCGAGAACGATCTGCGCAAACATATGTAGCGCAAATCCCCCGACGAGCCAACTTCCGGCCGCAAGCAGTAGGAATTGAGGGCTGAGGCCAAGCTGTGCGGGGCCATAAATCCCCGCCGCGACCGGCGTCAGGATGCCCAGCGTGAAGCATGCGGTCGACAGCCGGTCGAGCGCGCCAGCGAGCAGCTTGGTTCTTTCATTCCAGACTAGATTGTCCATCGCCCCTCCAGACAATCCGCCGCTTGGCTCACCCCGCGGCTTTGAGCAGGTACTCCGCCAGTTCGTCGACGCGATCCTCGGGGATGCCGGCGACGTTGATGCGGCTGTCGTTGATCATGTAGACGGCGTCGTCCGTCTTGAGCTTTTCGACCACGTCCTGCGGCAGGCCGAGCAGCGAGAACATGCCGGAATGCTCGGCGATGAAGTCGAAGTCCTTGGAGTTGGACTTGCGGCGGATGGCGTCGGCGAGCTTCACCCGCAGGCGCTGCATGCGCTCGCGCATCGCGTTGAGCTCGGCTTCCCACTCGGCGCGCAATTGCTTGTCCTCGAGAATGACGCGGACGATTTCCGCACCGTGGTCGGGGGGCTGGCTGATGGTGCCGCGGATGATGTTCTGCATCTGGCTCGACACCACGTCGGCGCTGGCGGAATCGCGGGCGATGGCGATGGCGACGCCGGTGCGCTCGCGGTAGAGGCCGAAATTCTTGCTGGCCGAGAACGCGATCATGCATTCGGGCACGCTGGAAGCGATCTTGCGCACGCCGTAGGCGTCCTGCTCGAGACCGTCGCCGAAGCCCAGATAGGCCAGGTCGATCAGCGGGAACGCCCCGGTGCGCTCGAGGCTCGCGGCGACGCGGTCCCATTGCGCCGGCGTCAGATTGGCGCCGGTCGGGTTGTGGCAGCAGCCGTGCAACAATAGCACGTCATCGCTGGTCAGCGTGTCGACCACGCGCATCATCGCCTCGAAGTCGACCGAGCGGGTCCTGGGGTCGAAATAGGGATAGGTCACCGGCACCAGGTTGGCGTTCTCAGCCAGCGGCCAGTGGTTGGGCCAGCTCGGGTCGGAGATGTAGATCTTGCCGTGCGGCCGGGCACGGCCGAGCACGTGCATCAGGATCATCAGCGCGCCGGTGCCGCCGGCGCCGTTGACGCAGCGGATGCGGGAATTGTCGACCACTCCGCCGAGCGCCAGCTCGACCACCGCGGCCGAAAATTCCTTGTTGCCGACCACGCCCTTGTAGGTCTTGGTCCTGGCGGCGTCGTGGATGCGCTGTTCGGCCTTTTTGACCGCCGACATGATCGGGGTGTTGTTCTGCGGGTCTTTGTAGACGCCGACGCCCAGATCGATCTTGTTGCTGCGGGGATCGGCGGCATATTCGGCCATCAGCACGAAAATCTTGTCGAGCGTGGCCTTCTGCAGGGTTTCGAACATCTTGGCGGTCCGGCTGGAAAGGCCGCCGGAGCGGCGGCAAAAGGCCTATGACAACGCCGCCCGGCGGCGTCAAGGGTTGACGGATTCCACCGCAAACCGGCACATTGCGTCTTTAGCAGCAGGTTCGATATGCCCATCATCAATCGCGTCGCCGAATTCCAGCGCGAGATCGCTGAGTGGCGGCAGGATTTCCACCGCCATCCCGAGCTTCAATACGACGTCGAGCGCACCGCCGGGCGGGTGGCGGAGCTGCTCAGGCAATTCGGCGCCGACGAGGTGGCGACGGGCATCGGGCGCACCGGCGTCGTGGCGGTGATCAGGGGCCGCAATGGCGGGGCCGGACGGACGATCGCGCTGCGCGCCGACATGGATGCGCTGCCCATCACCGAGCGCACCGGCAAGCCCTATACCTCGACGGTCGGCGGCAAGATGCATGCCTGCGGCCATGACGGTCACACCGCGATGCTGCTGGGCGCCGCGAAATACCTGGCCGAGACGCGCAATTTCGAGGGCACCGCGGTCCTCGTCTTCCAGCCGGCCGAGGAAGGCGGGGCGGGCGGCCGCGCCATGCTGCAGGACGGGCTGGTCGAGCGCTTCGGGATCGAGGAGTTCTACGGGCTGCACAACCTTCCCGGCCTGCCGGCGGGGCAGTTCGGCATCCGCGAGGGCGGCATCATGGCCGCCACCGACGAGTTCCAGATCACCATCGAGGGCCGGGGTGGGCACGCGGCGCTGCCGCACAACACCATCGATCCGGTGGTGATCGCGGCGCAGCTGATCCTGGCGCTGCAGACCATCGTGTCGCGCAATGTTGATCCGATGCGCGAATCCGTGCTGTCGGTAACCATGGTAGAAGCAGGCACCGCGTTCAACGTCATCCCGCGCACGGTCAAGCTCACCGGCACGGTGCGGACGCTGGACGAAAGCGTGAGAAGCTTCATGGAGGAGCGCCTGCGCGCCGTGACCAACGGCATCGTCGGAAGTTTCGGGGCCACCGCGGCGATCCACTATCGCAACGGCTATCCGGTGACGGTCAACGCCCCCGGCCCGACCGCCTTCGCCGCCGACGTGGCGCGCGCCATCTCCGGCGCCGAGCGCGTCGACGCCAAGGCCGACGGCACCATGGGCGGCGAGGATTTCGCCTATATGCTGCAGGCCCGGCCGGGCGCCTATATCCTGCTCGGCAACGGCCCCTCGTCGGACCTGCACACCGACACCTATGATTTCAACGACGAGATCATCCCCGTGGGGGTGAGCTACTGGATCAAACTCGTGGAGACGGCTCTGCCGGTCACAGCATGAAGAAGAATCTTGTTCTATTGAGCGCGCTGGTGCTGTTCGCGTCCCCTGCCCCGGCGGTGCTGGCAGTGCCGATGTGCGACGGCCCGCCCTTCGATCATTTCAACGCCGACGGCACGCCGGCCTATGACGAGATCGGGGCGGCGGAAAATGCCGAGCGGCGGCTGCGGGCCCGCGGCATCGACGCCAACATGACCCGCTTCTGGAACGGCTGCATCCAGACCTTCGTCGACGACGGCAGCGGCCACCAGCAGATGAAATTCTACGATTACGACTCGCTGCGCGAGCTCCGTTAACGCTCGCGGCGCGCCCTTTGTTGCGGCGCGTCGCGCAGTCGTGAAAATCCTGTCCGGCGTTGCCGCGAATTCATAAATTTCAGGCCGTTGTAAGTGGCAGGCGGGGACGAACCGCCCCACATAACGCCTTGTTCCTCCCTCCAAAGAACAAGGACGACCTAAAATGAAAACCCTCTCGACCCTGCTGCTCGCCACCACCCTGCTGGCCGGCGGCGCCGTGGCTTCGGCCCCGGCTTTCGCGGCCGACCAGATGGGCACCGGCGCGCTGCGCTGCGACACCGGCAACAACCAGGATCTCATCAACCAGGCCAAGCACCAGCTCGCGGCGCAATTGCAGCTTCGGACCAAGCTGGCGCCGACCATCGAAGAGTGGAACGGCTGCTTCAAGGTGCAGTACACCGACGACAACGGCCACACGGTCGTCGCGCTCTACGACCCCGACTCGCTGGCGCTGGTCAACAAGCTGAGCTGACCGGCTCCGACGCCGCATCGCGGCTGGGGCCCCCACCCCCATCCCCTCCCCGCAAGGGGGAGGGGCGCCTGACTGCACCCCTGGTGCTTGCGGCCCCATCGCCCCCCTCCCCCTTGCGGGGAGGGGCCGGGGGTGGGGGCCACGATCACCGGATCAGAGATCGCGGGGAAGACGCCCCTACATATTGGAACGGCGTTTCCCGCCGCCGCGATATTTCACCGACAGCCCTTCCCCACTCTCCCCCAGAAAAGCGAAGCCGTTCGGGCCGAGCAGCAGCTTGTCCTTGCGGCGCTCGGCGTCCTGGGCCAGCAGCATGTCGGCCGCGCCGGCCACCGTTACCCGCACCGGGTCGGGCGACAGATTGTAGAGGCAGACGAGGCGTTCCGCGCCGGTCCAGCGGCGGAAGCCGAGCACCGGCTCGCCCAGCTTCAGCACCTCGATGTCGCCGTCCTTCAGCGCCGGATGGGCGCGGCGGAAGGCCAGCGCGGCGCGATAATGGTTCAGCGTCGAGTCCGGGTCGTCGTTCTGGCCGGCCACGGCCAGCGCCGAATGGTTCGGCTTCACCGGCAGCCAGGGCGTGCCGGTGGTGAAGCCGTTGGGTGCCTCGCCGGCGTCCCACGGCATCGGCGTGCGTTCGCCGTCGCGGCCCTTGTATTCGGGCCAGAAGCGGATGCCGGGCGGATCGGTCAGCTCCTCGAACAGCATGTCGGCCTGCGGCAGCCCCAGTTCCTCGCCCTGGTAGAGGCAGATCGAGCCCTTGAGCGCGATCAGCATCGCCACCGCCTGCCGCGCCAGCGCCGCCGGCTCGCGCGCATGCTTCAGCCAGCGGCTCACATGGCGGTCGACGTCGTGGTTGGAAAAGCTCCAGCACGGCCAGCCGTCCTTGTTGGCGTCGAAGAAGCGCTGCATCTTGCCGCCGAAATGGGCGGCGCTGAACTCGTTGCCCAGCATGTCGAAGGTATAGGCCATGTGCAGCTTGTCGCCGCCCGAGGTGTACTCGCCCATCAGCCTGAGCCCGATATGGCTGTCGCCCACCTCGCCCACCGTGGTGGTGCCGGGGAACTGGTCGAGCAGCGCCCGCACGCGCTTGAGGAAGGTGACGTTCTCGGGCTGGCTCTTGCCGTAGCGGTGCTCCTGCATGTCGTAGGGGTTGACCGCGTAGGGCAGGTGCCTGGGCCGCCGCGCCGGCGGATTGCTGCGCAATTGCCGGTCGTGGAAATAGTAGTTGACGGTGTCGAGCCGGAAGCCGTCGACGCCGCGCTCGAGCCAGAAGCGCAGCACGTCGAGCACCGCGTCCTGCACCGCCGGATTGTGGAAATTGAGGTCGGGCTGCTCGAGCAGGAAATTGTGGAAGTAGTACTGGCCGCGGCTCGGGTTCCACTCCCAGGCGCGGCCGCCGAACACGCTCGGCCAGTTGTTGGGCGGCGTGCCGTCGCGCCTGGGATCGGCCCACACATACCAGTCGGCGCGCGAATTGGTGCGGTTGAGCCGGCTCTCCTGGAACCATGGATGCTTGTCGGAGGTGTGGCTCAGCACCTGGTCCATGATCACCTTCAGCCCCAGCGCATGGGCGCGCTCGACCAGCGCGTCGAAATCCTCGAGCGTGCCGAACAGCCGATCCACTTCCTTGTAGTCGGACACGTCGTAGCCCATGTCGGCCTGCGGCGACTGGGTGATCGGGCTCAGCCAGATGCAGTCGACGCCCAGCGAGGCGATGTGGTCGAGCCGCCGCATGATGCCGGGCAGGTCGCCGACGCCGTCGCCATTGGTGTCCTGGAAGGAGCGCGGATACACCTGATAGATCACCCCGCCCCGCCACCACTCGCCGCTCATCGCCGACCTCCGTTGCTGCCCGTTGATGCCGCCCCCGCGGCAGAAATGCAAACCCGGCGCCAGCGTTGCGACGCCGCACCGAAGTCGCCGTCCGACCGCGCCCCGCAGTCGGCATCACCTCTCCCCTCAGGGGAGAGGTCGCGCGCTTGGTGAGCGGAGCGAGCCTAGCAAGCGGGTGAGGGGTGCGGTGATGAACCTTGCGCGTTGCGGCAGCAGCGCGGTGATTGAGCGATCGCACCCCTCACCCGGCTTCTAGGCTCGCTCCGCTCGCCAAGGCGCCGACCTCTCCCCTGAGGGGCGAGGTGCCAGACTGCAAATACCACGCGTGCTGCTCGGTCGTCCCCGCCGGTCGAGGACCCGCACGCCCCTCCCCTCCGACACCGCTATCCCCGCCGTTTCCCCTGCGCGCGCAACGGCCTGCCCCGCCTCCGCAGAAACCTTGTCCACCCCCCTTCGGCACGGCCGTACAATGGCCGCACCGTCCACCGCATAACCGCGGGGCTCTGACGAGGGGCCGGGTGGACGGGGCGAGCGGGATGGCGGTCGCGCCGTCCCGGGTCCAGCGTTCGGGTCGCGGGGCGTCTCAAGGCGCCCTCCCGCCCGACTGTTCCCAAAACCTCGCCGCGGAGCTGCGCTGGGTGCCTCGCACTCAGTCCCAGTCTCGGAGGCGCCCGGCGCACTCCGTCCGCGGCCCGCTCTTGCGCCGCGGCAGGGCAAACCCCCAGCGCCCCGGCGCGTGGGACAATTCGGCTCGGCCATGGACTCGGAGACCCCAATGCTTGTAGATCGTGCCGCCAACGCCCATTTGAGCCGCAACATCCTCAATTCCGGACATATTCCGATGCCCGACCTCAAATTGCTGGCGCTCGACAGCGAAGACCTCGACGTGATTTCCGCCACCACGCAGGACGCCGTGGTGCGCGTCGGCGACATGGGCTTTGCCCGCGCCGACCACCGCTTCGCCCTGCTGATGAACCGCTTCGCCTGGGAAGACCAGGGCCGCACCCGGCAGCGCAAGCGCGCCGCGCTGCATTTCGACCGCGTCACCGACGTCAAGGTTTCCGGCTTCGACACCAATGCCGTCGACGGCGTGCTCGAACTGCTCGCCATCCGCTTCACCGAAGCCGACGCGCCGGCGGGGGTCGTGGACCTCGATTTCGCCGGCGGCGGCACGGTGCGGCTCGAGGTCGAATGCCTCGAGGCGCGGCTGATGGATCTCGGCGCCGCCTGGGCGGCCAAGGCCACCCCGGAGCATACCGCCTGATGCCGTTCCGCCTCGACTCCCGCCATGCCGGCTTCGCCGAGGAATTCGAGACGCTGCTCGGCAGCAAGCGCGAGGCCTCCGAGGAGGTCAGCCTCGCCGTCGCCACCATCCTCGAGGACGTGCGGACGCGCGGCGACGAGGCGGTGCTGGCCTATACCGACCGCTTCGACAAGCTGCCGCTGACCGCCGCGACGCTGGCGTTCTCGGCCGACGAGATCGAGGCGGCGGAGCAGTCGATCAGCGGCGAGGTCAGAGCGGCGTTACAATTGGCGCACGACCGCATCGCGGCGCACCACGAAAAGCAGAAGCCGCTCGACCACGTCTACCAGGACCCGCTGGGCGTGACGCTGGGCACGGTGTGGACGCCGATGGAGGCCGTCGGCATCTACGTGCCGGGCGGCACCGCCAATTATCCCTCGAGCGTGCTGATGGGGGCGATCCCGGCGCGCATCGCCGGCGTCGGGCGCATCGCGCTCACGGTGCCGACGCCGCACGGGCAGGTGAGCCCGGCGGTGCTGGCGGCGGCGCGGCTCGCCGGCGTCACCGAGATCTACCGCATCGGCGGGGCGCAGGCGATCGCCGCCCTCGCCTACGGCACCGAGACCATCAAGCCGGTCAACAAGATCATCGGGCCGGGCAACGCCTATGTGGCGGCGGCCAAGCGGCAGGTGTTCGGCACGGTCGGCATCGATTCGATCGCCGGGCCGTCGGAGGTGCTGATCATCGCCGACAAATCCGCCAATCCGTCGTGGGTGGCCGCCGACCTTTTGGCGCAGGCCGAGCATGGCGGCGGGGCGCAGTCCATCCTCGTCACCACCGATGCGGCGCTGGCCGATTCGGTCGCCATCGAGGTCGAGCGGCAGATCGCGCTCTTGCCGCGCGCCGACATCGCCCGCGACGGCTGGCAGGAGTTCGGCGCCATCATCCAGGTGCAGTCGCTGGGCGAGGCGGTGGAGCTCGCCAACCGCATCGCGTCGGAGCATGTCGAGCTGATGCTCGACGATCCGCAGGCGCTGCAGCCGAAGATCCGCAATGCCGGCGCCATCTTCCTCGGCCACCACACGCCGGAGGCGATCGGCGACTATGTCGGGGGCTCCAACCACGTGCTGCCGACGGCGCGCTCGGCGCGCTACGCCTCGGGGCTGGGGGTGCTCGACTTCATGAAGCGCACCTCGCTGCTGGGCTGCGATCCGGCCTCGCTGGCCGAGCTCGCCGGCGCCGCCGTGACGCTGGCCGAGACCGAGGGGCTCGCCGCGCACGGGCGCTCCATCTCGATCAGGCTCAACCGGTAAAATGGCGCTCACGCCGCACGTCTTCGACGAGAAGACCGACCGGATCGTGGCCGTCACGCTCGACCCCAACACCATCACCTCGATCGATCCCGACGAGGTGCACGAATGGCGCATCGCCATCTACGATCTGGTCGAGACCAACAAATTCCACCCGGCGCGGGTGAAGTCGGTCGGCCCGTACGCGCTGCACGTGTCGATCGTCGCCAACTACATCGTGCTCGACGTGCGCAACCCCGAGACCTACGAGCCGATCGCGGCGCATTATCTGTCGCTGACGCCGTTCCGGCGGCTGATCCGCGACTATTTCCGCATCCGCGACTCCTACTACGACGCCATCAAGACGGCCTCGACCTACAGGATCGAGACCGTCGACATGGCGCGGCGCGGCCTGCACAACGAGGCCGCCGAGCTGCTGCGCACGCGGCTCGACAACAAGCTCGAGATGGACCTCAACACGGCGCGGCGGCTGTTCACGCTGATCTGCGCGGTGCAGCCCTATGCGAGCCGCATCGACGAGCGCGAGAGCGACCTGCCCTCGGTGCTGTTCGTGTGCTCGATGAATTCGGTGCGCTCGCCGATCGCGGCGGCGCTGGCGCGCAAATTCTTCCCGGGCCGGCTGATCGCGCGCTCGGCCGGGGTGCGCTCGGGCAAGGCCGACGCGTTCGTGCACGAGGTGATGGAGGAGATCGGCGTCGACATGTCGGTGCATACCCCGCACACCATGGACGAGCTGGTGGCCAACCGCTTCGACCTGGTGGTCACCCTCAGCCCCGACGCGCCCGAGGCGGTCGAGCGCCGCGGCCTCGAAATGGCGGCCATCGAGCACTGGCCGATGCCCGATCCGACCGAGACCGAGGGCAACCGCGAGGCGGTGCTCAGCGCCTACCGCACGCTGCGCGACACGCTGCAGACGCGGGTGCGCGAACGCCTCGCGCCGCTCGTCGCCGGTGGTTCACAAGCCCCGGTACTTCCGGTAGAGCGATAAGCCATGGCCACCCGTCCGGAACTCATCCTCGCGTCCGCTTCGCCGCGGCGCCTCGCGCTCCTCAACCAGATCGGCATCGAGCCCGAGCACCTGGTGCCGGCGCATATCGACGAGACGCCGGAAAAGAACGAATTGCCGCGCAAGCTGGCGCAGCGCCTCGCCGACGAAAAGGCGGTGGCGGCGCAGCACAAGGCCAAGACGTCCGGCATCGCCGGCAATGCGCTGGTGCTGGCCGCCGACACCGTGGTCGCCGTCGGCCGCCGTATCCTGCCCAAGGCCGAGACCATGGAAGAGGCCAATGAGTGCCTGCGCCTGCTCTCGGGGCGCAACCACCGGGTGTTCACCGCCGTGTGCATGCTGACGCCGGGCGGCGCGGCGCGGCGGCGGCTGGTCGAGACGCGGCTGCGCTTCAAGCGGCTGTCCAACCGCGAGATCGAATCCTACCTCGCCAGCGCCGAATGGCGCGACAAGGCGGGCGGCTACGCCATCCAAGGCATCGCCGGGGCGTTCGTGGTGAAGCTCAGCGGCTCGTATTCGGCCGTGGTCGGGCTGCCGCTCAACGAAACGGTCGGGCTGCTCGCCGGCGAGGGCTATCCGGTGCATTTCAACTGGCTCAACCAGTCGACGCTGACGGCGGTGTGATGGCGCAAGTGGTTCGCCTGAAACCGGCGCGCAAATGCCCGATCTGCGGCAAGCCGGCGACGCAGGCGAACTATCCGTTCTGCTCGCCGCGCTGCCAGGACATCGACCTCAACCGCTGGCTTTCCGACAGCTACCGCGTCCCCACCGAAGAAGCGCCCGCCGCGCCCTCGAAAGAGGACGACGAGGAGTAGCCGGCGAGGCATTTTCGAGGCTTGCGCCGCGGGAATCGAACCCCTATAAACCGCGGGCTTTCGGCGCCCCCTCCGGGGTCCGCCAGATGCCCGGGTAGCTCAGTTGGTAGAGCAGCGGATTGAAAATCCGCGTGTCGCTGGTTCGATTCCGGCCCCGGGCACCACTTCCTGTCAGCATCGGTAGCAGTGGCTTGTGGTGCGGCTTTGGCCGGACAATAGTTGCGGCGAGAAGCAGCCGGGGGCGTGTCGATTTCCAGGTCCGAGACAGAAGCGGGCGAAGCGCGGGGGCCTTCCGTCGGGGTGTTTGCCTGGGCCGGGCTGTTCCTGAGCATTTTCGGCGCGCGGCTGATGCTCATTTCGGCCTTCGGCGTCACCGTGCCCTGGGCCGACGAATGGGACGGCGAAGCGGTGATGTTTCCCAAATACGTCGCCGGCACGCTGCAGCTCGGCGACCTGCTGGCGCCGTTCAACGAGCACCGCATCTTCACCTCGCGGCTGCTCGACCTCGCCACGTTCGAGCTCGCCGGCGGCTGGGACCGGCCGCTGCACATGGTGGTCAACGCCGCGCTGTGGGCCGGCTTCGCCACCGGCTTCACGGCGTTCCTCGCGAAGCAATTGGCGCCGGCGCGCGCGCTGGTGCTGGTGCTGTTTTCCGCGCTGATCTTCGCGGTGCCGCTCGGCTTCGAGAACGCGCTGATGGCGATGAATGCGCATTTCTATTTTCTCGTGATCTTCTCGGTGCTGGCGCTCAATGCGCTGGCGACCAGCACGGCGTTCTCGTCTCGCTGGTGGCTGGGCTGTGTCTGGGCGACGCTGGCGTTCCTGTCGATGTCGTCGGCGCTGGCGGTGCCTGCCGCCATCCTCGTGGTGGCGCTGCTGCAGATGGCGGTGGGGCAGCGCCGGCGCGACTGGCGCGAGCTCGCCGGCCTCGCGGTGCTGGCGGCGAGCGTCGCGCTGATGCTTTACCTCACCCCGACCGTGCCCGGCAGCCAGCAGCTTCACCCGCGCAACGCGTTCGAGCTCATCAACGCGCTGCTGGCGCTCGCCTCCGCCCCGCTGTTCTCGCCGGTCGGCTGGATCATCGTCTATGGGCCGCTGCTGCTGCTCGCCTGGCGCACCATCGCCGGCCGGCTGCCGATGAGCGCCCAGGCGTGGACGCTGATCGCCATCGGCGGCTGGGTAGCGGCGCAGATCGTCGCCACCTCGCTCGCCCGCGGGCTGGCCTTCATGCCGCCGCGCTATTTCGACGTGATCTTCACGGCGCTGCCGGTGTGCTGCGCAATCCTGCTCGCCCTCGACGGCCGGCGTGCCCGGCGCGCGACGGCGGCGTGGATGGCGCTCATCGTTGCCGGGCAGATGAGCCTTGCCTATCTGTCGGCCTACAAGGTGATGGCCGGCGAGGCCAGATGGGGAGCGGTCGCGGCGCAGCATCTGCGCGACTATCTGCGGACCAACGATCCGGCGACGCTCGACGTGCCGACGACCGAGCTGCCCTATCCCAGCCGCGAGCGGCTGCTGCAGCTTGCCTCCGATCCGGCGGTGCGCATGATCCTGCCGGCAGAGTTCTCGACGCCTGAGGAACAGGCCGAGGCCCGCGACCATACGCTGCTCAAGGGCCGGCTCGCCCCGGCGGTCGAGGCGATCAAGGCCTTCCTGCTCGGCGTCGGGCCGCTGGTTCTCGGGCTCGGGCTGATCGGCTTTCTGCTCAGCCTGCTGGCGCTGAGCGGCGAGTTCAGCTCACGGCGGTCAGGAACATCGCCGCCATGACGACGATCATGGCGGTGGCGATGATCGAGGCGACGAGCAGAGTCTTGGCGCGGCTCTGGTCCTGCGCGATCTCGTAGCGCACGATCGGCGCCGGCTTCATATCTGCGTGTGCGAGATCCAGATGTGCCATCTGACCGTACTCCCCTCGCCATGACAGTGCGCGAGGGCGGGCCAGTTGGCGAGCGGCGGCTGCTTTTGCCGTTAATTTAGTTCAAACGCGACATTGCGGGCATTTGCGCCGCCCGGCCGCGGCGATAAACAGGGGCGGCCACAATCCGGATTGCCGCATGCCGATCACCCGCCGCGTTGTCATCCTTGCCGGGGCGAGCGCCACGCTGAGCGCCTGCGCCTCGATCGGTGGCTTCGGCACGAAGGTGCCGGGCGGCGCGACCACGCCGCAGCAGCTCACGCAGACCTCCATCCTCGCCGCGGTCAACGAGGCGCGGCGGATCAACGGAGGACACAAGCCGCTGAGCTACAACACGGCGCTCGAGACGGCGGCGCGGTCGCAGGCCAACCTGATGGCGAGCAAGGACCAGCTCGCCCACAATCTGGGGGTGACGCTGCGCGAACGGGTGACGGCGGCGGGCTACATGGGGGCGGTGGGCGAGAACATCGCCGGCGGACAGCAGACGCTGCAGCAGGCGATCGAAGGCTGGCTCAATTCGCCCGGCCACCGCGCCACGCTGCTCAGCGACAAATTCACCGAATTCGGCCTCGCGGTGGCGCATGTGCCGGCGGGGCGCAAGAGCCGCTACGGCACCTATTGGTGCTTCATCGCCGGCGGACCGTTCTCGGCCTGGACCACCGGCTGAGGCGCCTTCCGGTTACGTCGTCAGAGTGCGGGCGATGGCATTGTGCCAGCCCTTGAGCTTTTTCTTGCGCAGCGCCGGGTCCATCGACGGATTGAACTGGCGGTCGAGCGACCAGCGCTTCGAAAAGCCTTTCTTGTCCGGCCAGACCCCGGCCTTCCAGCCGGCGAGCCAGGCGGCGCCCAGCGCCGTGGTCTCGAGGATGGTGGGGCGGTCCACCGGCACATCGAGGATGTCGCTCAAGAACTGCATGGTCCAGTCGGAGGCGACCATGCCGCCATCGACGCGCAGCACGGTATCGCGCGCGCCCTTCCAGTCCTTGCGCATCGCCGCGAGCAGGTCCTGCGTCTGGTAGGCCACCGATTCGAGCGCGGCGCGGGTGAGGTCGCTCGGGCCGGTGTTGCGGGTGAGCCCGTAGATGGCGCCGCGCGCCTCGGCATCCCACCACGGCGCGCCGAGGCCGACGAAAGCGGGGACCAGATAGACCTCGGAGGCCGGATCGGAGGCCCTGGCCAGGACGCCGGTTTCGGAGGCGTCCTTGAACAGCCTGAGCTTGTCGCGCAGCCATTGCACCGAGGCGCCGGCCATGAAGATGGCGCCCTCGAGGGCGTAGGTGGTGCGGCCGTCGAGGCGATAGGCCACGGTGGTCAGCAGCCGGTTGCGCGACCGGACCATGTCGGTGCCGGTGTTGAGCAGGGCGAAGCAGCCGGTGCCGTAGGTCGACTTCATCATGCCCGGCTCGAAGCAGGCCTGGCCGATGGTGGCGGCCTGCTGGTCGCCGGCGGCGCCGCGGATGGCGATGGCGGCGCCGAGCACGCTTTTGTCGCTGGTGCCGAAATCGTCGGCATTGTCCCGGATCTCGGGCAGGATGGCGCGCGGGATGCGGAACAGCCGCAGCAGCTCGTCGTCCCACTCGCCGGTCTCGATGTTGTAGAGCAGCGTGCGGCAGGCGTTGCTGGCGTCGGTGACGTGCGACTTGCCGCCGGTCAGGCGCCAGATCAGCCAGGTCTCGACCGTGCCGAAGGCGAGCTCGCCCTTTTCGGCGCGCTTGCGGGCGCCCCGTACATTGTCGAGCAGCCAGCCGATCTTGGTGGCGGAGAAATAGGGGTCGAGCAGCAGGCCGGTGCGGCGCGCCACCAGCGCCTCCGAACCCGAGCGCTTCAGGCGCTCGCAGATCTTGGAGGTACGGCGGTCCTGCCAGACGATGGCGTTGTGGATGGCCTTGCCGGTCGCGCGATCCCACACGATGGTGGTCTCGCGCTGGTTGGTGATGCCGATGGCGGCGATCTCCGCGGCGGTGACGCCGGCCTTTTTGAGCGCGGTCTTCATCGACCACAGGCAGGTGGCCCAGATCTCCTCGGGCACGTGCTCGACCCAGCCGGAGGCGGGGAAGTGCTGGGTGAACTCCATCCTGCCCATGCCGACGATCTGCTGCAGCTCGTTGAACACGATGGCGCGTGACGAGGTGGTGCCCTGGTCGATGGCGAGGATGTAGCCCGTCATGTCTTTGCCTTGCTGAAGCGCGCCTCGAGATAGGCTTCGAGCCGCTGCCTGTCGCCGGGCCCGACGCGAAGGCCGAGCTTGGTGCGGCGCCACAGCACGTCCTCGGCGGTGCGCGCCCATTCGTGCTCGACCAGGTAGTCCACCTCGCGCTGGGTGAGGTCGGCGCCGAAGGTCTCGCCGAGATCCTCCATGCGGCGGGCCGGGCCGAGCAGCGTGGCGGCGCGGGTGCCGAACTGGCGGGCGAGCCGGCGCAGCAGCCGGTCGGGCAGGCTCGGATAGGCCTCGTTGAGCTTTTCGACCTGGGCGTCGAACTCGCGCGGACCGAACTCGCCGCCGGGCAGCTTGCTGGTCCTGGTCCAGGGCTTGCCGCGGGCGCCGAGCACCTTCTCGATGTGGCCGAGGGCTTCCTCGCTCAGCCGGCGATGGGTGGTGAGCTTGCCGCCGAAGACGTTGAGCAGCGCGCCGGTCGTGGCGTCGCCCTCGGTCTTCAGCACGTAGTCGCGGGTGGCCTCCTGCGCCTTGCTGGCGTGGTCGTCGAACAGCGGGCGCACGCCGGCATAGCTCCAGACGATGTCGGGCGCGGTGACCGGCTTCTCGAAATATTCGGTGGCGGCGGCGAGCAGATACTGCGTCTCCTCCTCGGAGATGCGGATGCCGTGCGGATCGCCGGAAAAATCCTGGTCGGTGGTGCCGATCAGGGTGAAGTCGCGCTCGTAGGGGATGGCGAAGATGATGCGGCCATCGGGGTTCTGGAAGAAATAGGCGCGGTCGTGGTCGAAGAGCTTGCGCACGACGATATGGCTGCCCTTGACCAGCCGCACGTTGTGCGCCTCGGTCTGATCGAGGTCCTCGCGCAGCACATGGTCGACCCAGGGGCCGGCGGCGTTGACCAGGAAGCGCGCCTTGACGGTGCCCTTGAGCTTGCTGTCGACGTCCTGCAGCCGCACGGTCCACAGGCCGTCGGCGCGGCTGGCCGAGATGACCTTGGTGCGGGTCTGGACGACGGCGCCGCGGTCGGCGGCGTCGCGGGCGAGGAGCGCCACCAGCCGGGCGTCGTCGACCCAGCAGTCGGAATATTCGAAGGCCTTGGCGTAACCGTCCTTGAGCGGGCGGCCGATCGGATCGGTCCTGAGATCCAGGGTGCGCGTCGGCGGCAGCAGCTTGCGGGCTCCGAGATGGTCGTAGACGAACAGGCCGAGGCGCAGGAACCAGGCCGGCCTGAGGCCCTTGTGGTAGGGCAGCACGAAGCGCATCGGCCAGATGATGTGCGGCGCCATGGCCCAGAGGATTTCGCGCTCGGCCAGCGCCTCGTGCACGAGGCGGAACTCGTAGTGCTCGAGATAGCGCAGGCCGCCATGCACCAGCTTGGTGGCGGCCGAGGAGGTGCCGGAGGCAAGGTCGCCCATTTCGGCCAGGAACACCGAATAGCCGCGGCCCACGGCGTCGCGCGCAATGCCGGCGCCATTGACGCCACCTCCGATCACGAAGATGTCGGTGATGTTCTCACGTTTGGCCATGGCGTCGCGCATTCCCTCGAAAGTTCGTTATCGCCCGCGGCCCCCGCACGCAACAGCCGCGGCCAGATTTATTGCCCCCGGCGCTTGACCGCAGGATGAACATGGGTTCTGCAGAGGCGGCCACCCCCGCCCCTCGGACGCCATGTTCGACCTCGTCAACGTCATCCTGCCGGTCTTTGCCATCATCGGCGTGGGGTATCTCGCCGTGCGGTTCCGGCTGTTTCCGGCCGACGGCACCAAGGCGCTGGTCGCGTTCGTCAACAATTTCGCGACGCCCTGCCTGCTGTGCGAGGCGATGCTCACCTCGGACTTCAGCTCGACGTTCAATCCGGCGATCATCTGGCCGTTCTATATCGGGGCGCTGTTCTCGCTGCTTTCGGGCGGGCTGTTGGCCCGCAGGCTGTTCAGGCAGCGGCCGGGCGAAAGCGTGGCGTCAGGCTTTGCGGCGATGTTCACCAACACGGTGCTGATCGGCATCCCGGTGATCCAGCGCGCCTACGGGCCGGGCGCGCTGCCGACGGTGTTCTCGATCATCGCTTTCCATGCGCCGATGCTGATCACGCTGGGCATGCTGGTGATGGAGGTGGCGCGCCGCGACGGGGCGCCGCTGAGGCAGACGGCGGCGGTGGCGGCGGTGCGGGTGGCACAGAACCCGCTGCTGTGGGGCGTGGCGATCGGCGCGCTCGGCAACCGGCTCGGAATCAAGCTGCCGGAGCCGGGAACGGCGTTCCTGACGATGATGTCGGCGGCGGTGCTGCCGGCGGCGCTGTTCGGGCTCGGTGGCGCGCTCAACGAGTACCGGATTTCGGAGAGCTGGGGCATCGCCAGCCTGCTGAGCCTGTTGAAGCTGATCATCCATCCGGCCATCGCCTATGTGCTGATGGTGCCGATCCTGCACGTGCCCGTGGAGATGGCGCGCTATGGCGTGCTGCTGGCGGCGATGCCGGCGGGCATCAATGCCTATGTGTTCGCGACCTACTACGATCGCGGCGTGAACGTCGCCGCCAATGTGGTGCTGATCTCCACCGTGGCGTCGGTGGCAACGATCACGTTCTGGCTGTACGTGCTGGGGTAGTAGCGTCGCGCAGCTAGCCCGCCGTGATCTCGACGGTCTCGGCGGGCCCGTCGAGCCAGACCGGGACCGTGCGCAACGGCGGGCACGACATGGCGTCGAGGCCGGCGGCGAGGCGCACATGGGACTCGGCAGGGCAGAGGTTGAGGGTGGGATCGAAGCCGATCCAGCCCAGGCTCTCGTCCCAGGCTTCGGCCCAGGCGTGGACAGCGGCAGTGCCGCCATCGTCGAGCAAATAGCCGGTGACGTAGCGGGCGGGGGCGCCCAGGGCGCGGGCGGCGCCGAGGAAGGCATGCGTCCGGTCCGCCGCGGTGGCGTCGCCGCCTTGCGATTGCGACTGGCCGGCAGTGTCCTGCGACTGGCCGGCGGTCCGCTCGCAGATGCGCCCCATCAACTCGTGAAACAGCGCGATGCGGTCGGGGCCGTCGGCGAGACCATCGAGCAGGGCCGCGTCGGGCCCGGTCAGAGCGGTGGCGCGGCGGAACAGCGCCGGCACCGGGTCGTATTGCAGGCGGCCGAGCACGCCGGCCTTGTCGATGGTCTTGACCCGGCCCTCGGCCACCACCAGCAGCTCGCCGGCGGGCTTCACCAGGCTGACCAATTGTGCGCGATTGCCGAAGCCGTCGCGGAAGCTCGCCGCCTCGGCGATGCCGGGCATGTCGATGGACCAGCGTTCCACCTGCTGCTGCGGCGTCGATGGCGGCGTCAGCAGCACATGGGCGACGGCGCGGGCGGGAGTGCCGAGGCTCAGGCGCAGGGTGTGGCGAAGGGTGAGCTGCATCAGTAGAAATTGTAGCTTTCGGCCAGCGCCTCGGTGACCTGGTTGTTGCGCGCGATGAATTCGGTGAGGAACTCGTGCAGGCCGTAGGCGAAGATGCGGTCCATGGAGTTGCCGTCGAGCATCGTGTTCACCTCGGCGGCCGCGGCGTGGCCCCTGCCCTTGCCGCCGTAGATTTCCTCCAGCATGTCGAGGGTGCGGTTAATCCAGCTATAGGAGAACAGCAGCGAGCGCGGCATCTCGGGCCTGAGGATCAAATAGTCGGCGATGTTCCAGGCCTTGTAGCGGTCGTGATAGACGTGGCGGTAGCTGCGATGGGCCGAGGCGGCGCGCAGGATCAGCGTCCATTGCTGGATGTCGACGTCGCCGCCGATGAGGTCGGTGCGCGGCAGCAGCACATAGTATTTCATGTCGAGGATGCGCGCGGTGTTGTCGGCGCGCTCGACGAAATTGCCGATCTGGCTGAAGGCATAGCCATCGTCGCGCAGGAAGGTCGAGAGCAGCGCGCCGCGGTAACGGTAGCTGACAGTGCGCACCCAGCGCAGCAGCTCGACCAGGCGGCTGCCGGTGACCTCGCGCGGGTCGAGCGCGGCGAATTCGAGCCAGGCGGAATTGAGCGATTCCCACATGTCGGTGGTGAGCGCGGTGCGCACCGAGCGGGCATTGGTGCGGGCCGCCAGCAGGCAGGAGCGCACCGAGCTGGGATTGGTCTCGTCGAACAGCATGAACTGGCTGACGCTGACCACGTCGGCCTGCTTGTGCTTGGCGTTGAAGGCCTCGTCGGCCTCGGCGGCCTGCAGCATGGAGACGAGATGCTCGCTGGCGCCGCCCTCGCGCCGCGAGGTGAGGCTCATGCGGTAGCCGACCTCGAGCAGGCGAGCCATGTTCTCGGCACGCTCGACATAGCGGGAAAGCCAGAACAGGTTCTGGGCGGTGCGGCCGAGCATCTAGTCCTCCAGCACCCAGGTATCCTTGGTGCCGCCGCCCTGCGACGAGTTCACCACCAGCGAGCCCTGTTTCAGCGCGACGCGGGTGAGGCCGCCGGGGGTGATGCGGATCTGGTCGCCGACGAGGACGTAGGGGCGGAGGTCGACGTGGCGCGGGGCAACGCCCGACTCCACGTAGGTCGGGCAGGTGCTGAGCGCCAGCGTGGGCTGCACGATGTAATTGTCCGGCCGGGCGAGGATCTTCTCGCGGAAGATGTCGTGCATCTCCTTGGTGGAGGTGGGGCCGACCAGCATGCCGTAGCCGCCCGAGCCGTGCACTTCCTTCACCACCAGCTCGGCGATGTGCTCGAGCACGTAAGCGCGCTCGTCGGCCCTGGTACAGTTGTAGGTCGGGACGTTCTTGAGCAGGGGCTTTTCGCCCAGATAGAACTCGATGATCTCGGGCACGTAGGTGTAGACCGCCTTGTCGTCGGCGATGCCGGTGCCGGGGGCGTTGACCAGCGTCACATTGCCGGCGCGGTAGGCGTCGAACAGGCCGGGGACGCCCAGCATCGAGTCGGGCTTGAAGGTCAGCGGATCGAGATAGTCGTCGTCGATGCGCCGGTAGATGACGTCGACACGGCGCGGTCCCATGGTGGTGCGCATGAAGACCTTGCCGTTCTCGACGAACAGGTCCTGCCCCTCGCACAGCTCGGCGCCCATCTGGTCGGCGAGGAACGAGTGCTCGAAATAGGCCGAATTGTAGATGCCCGGGGTGAGCACGGCGAGAGTCGGAGCACCGCTGGCGCCAGGCGGCGCGACGGAATCGAGGGTGCGGCGCAAATTCTCGGGATAGGAATCGACCGGCGCGACCTTGAGGCGCTGGAACAAATCCGGCGCGAGCTGCAGCATGGCCTCGCGGTCCTCCAGCATGTAGCTGACACCGGACGGGGTGCGCAGATTATCCTCGAGCACATACCAGTCGTCGGGGCCGACGCGGACGATGTCGACGCCGATGATGTGCGAATAGACGCCGCGCGCCGGGTCGAGCCCCATCATCTCCGGGCAGAAGGCGGAATTGTCGAGGATCAGCTTTTCCGGGATGCGGCCGGCCCTGAGGATTTCCTGGCGGTGGTAGATGTCGTGCAGGAAGGCGTTGAGGGCGCGCACGCGCTGCTCGATGGCCTTGCTGAGGCGCCGCCATTCGACCGCCGAGATGATGCGCGGGATGATGTCGAAGGGGATGAGCTTTTCGGTGCCCTCGTTGCTGCCATAGACGGCGAAGGTGATGCCGAGCCGGCGGAAGATCGCCTCGGCATCGGCCGCCATCACGCCCATGGCCTCCGCCGGCTGCTGCTTCAGCCACTGGTCGAGGATCGAATAGGGTTCGCGGATGGAACCATCCACATTGGTCATTTCGTCGAAGGGAAGAGGACCCGGCATTACTCCCCGGCGCAATTGCGGCCACCCACTGCACGGCCATAGCAGCACGTTTGCGGGCCGTTCCGCAAGCGCGCCGCAGACGGGTCAGCCGATGAAGTCGATGCTGTCGGTGAGCGGATCGCCCTGCTCGGGGGTCAGGGTGAAGTCGAGGCGCCCGGCGCCTGCGAGGGCGTCGGCCTCGAGCGCCACCGCGTAAAGGCCGAACTGGCTGGGGGTGGAGCGGAGCGTCGCTGCAGGACCGCCGTCGCGCGACCAGGCGAAGGCGAAGGGCCCGGTGTCCTCGAACACCAGCCGGCGTCCGGCCGGCGCCTGGCGGAACAGGCTGTTGCGGCGCCAGAACCAGGTTTCCGCCCTCGGCGCGACACCGCTCCAGCGCGCCTCGACGGCATCGAGCAGCTCGGCGGGCCGGCCATTGGCCTGCGCCGCGAGCAGTTTCAGGAACTCGGAATGGGCCCAGACCAGCGGCATGGCGCTGCCCGAGGGCTTTCCGGGAAAGAGACCGCGGTCGGGGATCGGGTCGGCGTCCCAGATCTGCTCGGGGATGAGCCCGCCGGGCCCGGTCATGCGCGCCATGGCGTCGAGATAGGGCTGCGCGTCCTGGCCGGCGGCCAGCGCATAGTGCCCACGCTCGCCGGTGAGCAACGGCCACAGCCGGCCGATGCCGGTGCCATCGAAGCCGCTGCCGTCGGCGTGCTCGCCATAGCCGTCGCCGTTGTAGCGATGGTAGGACGGCCCCGAGGGCGTATCGACCCGCAGCAGGCTGTCGATCAGCGCCACCGTCGCGACGATGCGCGGATCGTCGGCGCGGCGCAGGCCGGAGCGCACCAGATAGAGGAATTCGAGCCCGACCAGCCGGTCGGCGTTCATGTGGCCGTCGGTGCGGTTGCGCACGTCCACGGTGCCGCGCAGCCCGCCCTCGGTGGCGCGCGGCCCGAGGCGGACATAGTAGCCGGGGATATCGTGGCTCTGGCAATAATCGCCGTCGGTGACGTAAGTCCAGGTCTCGATGCGCTCGTTCCAGCAGTCGGCGAGGGCGAGGAGATAGTCGCGCTCGCCCGGCTCGAAGAAGGGCGCGGTGGCGACCAGGGCGGAGACGATGCTGCCGAGGGTGAAGGGGCTGGCGCCGGGATTTTCCTCCCAGCGGTCCTGGTCGGTCATCGGGCCGTTGCGCACGATATAGCCGATGGCGCGGTGGATCATGTCCTCCACCGGCTTGGCAATGACCAGATGGCCGGCGGCCTTGAGCTTGGCGGCAAGCAGCGTGGGCAGCGCGACCTCGTCGAGCTGGCTGCCGGTCCAATAGCCCTCGCCGCTCGGGAAATAGTTCTGCGCCCAGCTGCCGTCGGCGGCCTGCGTGCCGATGAGGTAGGCAAGCACACGGGCCGCGTCGTCGGCCTTGCCGACCGCAACCAGCGCCAGCGCCGCCTCGACCGCGTCGCGCGTCCACACCAGATGATAGCCGCCCGGATCGTCGCGGCTCTGGCCCCAGGGCACGCTGAGGCTGGCAACGATGGCGCCGCCATAGGTGCGGTCCTCGTGCACCTTGATCATGGTGGCGGAGAGCTCGGCCTCGCGCCGGAGCTCGGGTGAGGTGTAGGGGATGACCAGCGAGCGGCCCCAGTTCCGCCAGCCGGAGACGAACAGGTCGCGGGTGGTATCGTAGTCGTCGGCGAGGCTCGAGCGCGCCAGGGTGCGGGCGCCCTCGAGCGAGATGGCGAAGGCGAGGGCGAGCGTGCCGGTGGTGGCGGGCAGCTCGCCCATCAGCGCGACGTTGCCGCTTTGCGCCTTGCCGTAGGTCCAGGTCATCTCGCCATTGCGGTCGAAATCCTGCCAGCCGTCGGAGGCGCCGACATAGCCGGCGCTGCTGCGGCTGAAGCCGCTGTCGGCGCGCAGGCACAGCGCGCGGCTGCCGCGCTGCGCCAGCAGGTCGTCGCCGGCCCAGGCGAAATTGTCGGTGCGGTCGCCGCCCAGATGCGGCGAGGCGAGCACGTAGAGCCGAGCCCCCTCCCCTTCGAGGCTGTAGCGGATCAGCAGCGCGTCGCGCAGCGGATGCGGCAGATATTCGAGCTCGAGCCGGTAGTCGTCGCTTTCGTGCACGAATTTGGGCAGCGGCACGTGCGCGTCGGGCGTGGTGAGCAGGTAGCGCTGCGCGCGCTTGACCTCGGTCCAGCCATGCGGGTGCTTGATGATGAAGCCGAGGTCGCGCAACTGCGGCTCGCCGGTCGAGGGCCAGTACACCTCGTTGACGATGCCGTAGCCGAAGCTCGCCCAGATGCGGCTCGAGCCGAGCGCGGTGGAGATCATGTCCTTGGCGCTCGACGTCCAGGTCGGCGGGATGCCGGGAGCGCCCGGCGCGTCGGGTTTGCTGTCAGCCGCCATGGGAGAAATCCGCGTAGTCGCACATGCCGCCGTCGACGAAAACGGTGGTGCCGGTGGTGTAGCTGGCGACATCGGAGACGAGGACCACCGCCATGCGGGCGATCTCGCCGGGATCGCCCATGCGGCCCATCGGGATCTTGCGGTCGAGGTCGGCAAGGCCGGCCGAATCGCCCCAGACGGACTGGTTGATCGGCGTCTTGATGGCGCCCGGCGCGATGGCCAGCACGCGCACATTGGCGGGTGCCGCCTCCTGCGCCAGGGTGCGCGTCAGCATCGCGAGGCCGGCCTTGGAGGCGGTATAGGCGCTGTAGCCGCTCCACGGAATGGTTTCGTGCACCGAGCTCAGATTGAGCACCACGCCGCGACGCTGCGGCAGCATGCGGCGCAGCGCTTCGCGGGCGCAATAGAAGCTGCCGAAAAGGTTGACCTCGAGGACCTTGCGCCAGCCCTCGACATCGGCCTCGGCCGCGGGCATCGGCAGGCCGTCGATGCCGGCATTGTTGACGAGGATGTCGAGGCCGCCCCATTCGGTGTCGATGCGGCCGAACATGGCGGCGACCGCCGCGGCGTCGGACACATCGGCGGCAAGCGTCAGGGCGCGCCGCCCGGCGGCCCGGACGCGCCCGGCGCCGGCCTCGGCCGCATCGGGATGGGAGACGAAGTTGATGGCGACGTCGGCGCCGGCAGCGGCCAGGGCGTCGACGATGGCGGCGCCAATGCCGGAATTGCCGCCGGTGACGAGGGCCCGGCGGCCGCTGAGATCGATATTGAGCACGGGACTATCCAAGGTGACGCGTTTGAATGGCGTTATAACGCCATCGCCGCGCTACTGTTGCCTTACAAAGTCGTCATGTTGGCGCACGCTTTTGTCGACAGTGCCGGTTGCGGGCACTAAGAGGGGCGGGTTCCTACGAAAGTCCTGCCATGCCCATCGACATCCTGCAGACCAGCAAGCTCCTCGCCTCCTGCGAGCAGGCGCTGGCCGCCAAATATACCGTCCACAAGCTGCACGAGGCCGCCGACAAGGAAGCGCTGCTCGCGGCAATCGGCGACAAGGTGCGCGGCATCGCCGGCGGGGGCGTCAAGGCCGAGCTGATGGACCGGCTGCCCAGGCTCGAGATCATCGCCAATTTCGGCGTCGGCTACGACAGCATCGACACGCAGGCGGCCAAGGCCCGCAACATCCGCGTCACCAATACGCCTAACGTGCTCAACGACGCGGTGGCCGAGCTCACCATCGGGCTGATGATCGCCCTGGGGCGCCGCATTCCGCAGGCGGACCGCTATGTGCGCGACGGCAACTGGCCCAGGGGCGGCTTCCCCTTGCAGAGCGAGCTCAACGGCAAGACCGTGGGCATCCTCGGCCTCGGCCGCATCGGCAAGGAGATCGCCATCCGGGCGCAGGCGATGAAGATGCGGGTGGTGTATCACGGCCGGCGCCGGCAGGCGGACGAGCCGTTCGTCTACTACTCCGACCTCGCCGAGATGGCGCGCGACGCCGACTGGCTGGTGATCATCGCGCCGGGCGGCAAGGGCACCGAAAAGATCGTCAGCCGCCAGGTGCTGGCGGCGCTCGGACCGGAGGGCTATCTGGTCAACATGGCGCGCGGCTCGCTCGTCGACGAGGCGGCGATGGTCGAGATGCTGCAGAACAAGACGCTCGGCGGCGCGGCTCTAGACGTGTTCGAGCAGGAGCCGCAGGTGCCCGCGGCGCTGTTCGGGCTCGACAATGTGGTGCTGTCGCCGCACCAAGGCAGCGCCACGCGGCAGACGCGCGACAAGATGGGCGCGCTGGTGGTGGCCAATCTCGACGCCTGCTTTGCCGGCGAGCCGCTGATCAGCCCGGTGGTGTGACGGAAACCGGCGGCCGGATCAGCCGCCGACGCGCTCGATCTCGGCGCCGCAGCGGCTGAGCTTTTCCTCGAGCCGCTCGAAGCCGCGGTCGAGGTGGTAGATGCGGTTGACCATGGTTTCGCCGCGCGCCGCCAGCCCAGCGATGACCAGCGACACCGAGGCGCGCAGATCGGTCGCCATCACCTGCGCGCCCTTGAGGGCGGGAACGCCGGTGACGGTCGCGGTCTGGCCCTCGACCTTGATGTCGGCGCCGAAGCGGGCCAGCTCGGCGACGTGCATGAAGCGGTTCTCGAAGATGGTCTCGCGGATGTGTGAAACGCCGTTCGCCATGGTCATCAGCGCCATGAACTGCGCCTGCAGATCGGTGGCGAAGCCGGGGAACGGGTCGATCTCGACGTCGGCGGCCTGAATGCCGTTGCCGTTGCGCTTGACGCGGATGCCGCCGGCTTCGGTCGAGATATGGGCGCCGGCCTGGCCGATGACGTCGAGCGCCGACTGCAGATGCTCGGCCCGGGCGCCGCGCAGCAGCACGTCGCCGCCGGCCATCGCCGCCGCCATGGCGAAGGTGCCCGCCTCGATGCGGTCGGGAATGACCTCGATCTCGGCCCCGTGCAGCGCCGGCACGCCCTCGATGCTGAGGGTGCGGGTGCCGATGCCCGAGATCTTGGCACCCATGGCGATGAGGCAGTGCGCGAGATTGTCGATCTCGGGCTCGGTGGCGGCGTTCTCGATCACGGTGGTGCCGCGGGCGAGCGTCGCCGCCATCATGATGGTGTGGGTGGCGCCGACCGAGACCTTGGGCAGATGCACGATGCCGCCCACCAGCCCGCCTTTCGGGGCGCGGGCGACGACGTAACCCTCGTCGATGTCGATCTGGGCGCCGAGCTGGCGCAGGCCGTAAAGGAAGAAATCGACGGGCCGGGTGCCGATGGCGCAGCCGCCGGGCAGCGACACGCGCGCCTCGTGGGCGCGGGCGAGCAGCGGGCCGATCACCCAGAAGCTGGCGCGCATCACCGAGACCAGCTCGTAGGGCGCGGTGGTGTCGACGATCTCGGCGGCGTGCAGCGTCATCTTCTGGCCGTCGAAGGCATCGGTGGCGCGGCGCCCGTGCACGGCGATGTCGACGCCGTGATTCTCGAGGATCTTTTCGAGCTGCTTGACGTCGGCGAGGCGCGGCACGTTGGTGAGGGTCAGCGGCTCGGCGGTGAGCAGCGAGGCGATCATCAGCGGCAGCGCGGCATTCTTGGCGCCGGAAATGGGGATTTCGCCAACCAGTTCGTGGCCACCAACGATGCGGATGCGATCCATGAAAAGTCCCCGATTGGCGGGCGGGCGCCCGCGACATGTGCTAGCCGAACGCGGCGTGGTCGTTCAAGGCAGGCTCACGAGCGTAACCGAGGGGGATTAAGAAGCCTTATCGCTGCCCGGACCCGGCGCCGGGGGCGGCGGCGCGGCTGCCCTCGCCCGCGCCTGTCCCTTCCGGCGCTTCAGGTTCTCGCGGAGCTTTGTGGCCAATCTCTGCTCGCGCGCCGCTTTTTCGTCAGCCTTGGACATCGAGGGATTCCGTCAACCGAGGCCAAATAGCCTCAGTTTTTCGCCTTGCGTCAAGAAAAGGCCTATGGCATCAACCGCCAGCTTTTCGGGGTGGCCGCGCCGCCCCCGGCACGCTGCAGTAGCTCAGTGGTAGAGCACTCCCTTGGTAAGGGAGAGGTCGAGAGTTCAATCCTCTCTTGCAGCACCATTTTCTTCGAAATAGTCGTGTGTTTACAAGCCATTAGCGCTTGATTGACAGTGCCGACCCCCGTTCTGATCCACATCTTCTCAAGCGATGGTCGTGCGCCATGCCGAAACATCACCACATCGAAATCTCCGTCAAGGTTGGTACCACCGTCTCCAGTTCCTCTTGAAGCATCATCTGGCCGGAAGTATTTCTCTGGTTGGCCGCTGACCGTGAGATTGCTTCAGCAATCCTTTAAGGGAATTAGCCCCGGTAAGTTCGAACTCGGCAGCGGCCTCTTTCGTCTTCACTTCACGGTTAGCCGCCAGGCAAGCTGACGCGCCCTCGCTCGCTCCAGCCGATCGCCGAGCGCGTCGAGCCCGCCGACCTCCAGCTTGTCGTTGTAGAGCGACAGGTGGCGGGCAAGCTGGTCGAGCGCCTTGGACTTGTCGGCGAGCTTGAACACGAAGAGGCCGTTTCGATCGAAGCCCCAGCCGACCACAGCTCGGCGCGCCCGCTCCGGCAAGGCAGCAATATCCTCCGCAGAGCTCACAGCCTTGTAGTCGGCTGGATCATAGAACGCCATTGTCATGATCTCGGCCAGGACGCGATCGCCATCAAGCTCGATCCGCTCCGCCCGCTCGCGCATCAACTCGGCGACGCGCGCCTGCACATCCGGCAGCGCAAGAAGCTCGCTCGCTGTCACTCTCGCGCGCGGCCCGTAGCCGGCGCGCTTGGCCGCCTCGGTGGCGTTCAGATCAACGATGTACTCGGCGGCGAACCGCTCTTGCTTGGGCGTCATATCGATTTGTTCCGGTTTGTTACGGGGGTAAGAGGCTCGCAGGGCGTTCGTGCGGGTGACGCACGAGTGACGCACTCCAATTAGAAATTTCTGCTGCATAATCATCAGCTTATCTCGAAGTGAAGCAGCTTTCATATTAAGCTCCATACGAGGCATAGGAACATCGTTACAAACATCGTTCTATTCATAGAATATATATAGGCCGAAATGCTTCACTTCGAGATAAGTGCGCGCTCCGTATGTGATTTCTCCGTTCATGGTGCGTCACCATGTGTCACTTGTGCGATTGGCGCATCACCCGACTTGCGGAGACCGATGCCAGCAGCGACGTTGCCGCGACCCAGATGCTTGATGCGGACGCCTGGCATGGCGCGCAGCCGCTGCGAGAAGGTGTTGACTGGCGGCAGGAAGCGTTCCGAGTGACCATTGTCGATCGCCCACATCTTGAACGCCTTAAACAGATCGGACGTTCTGGACCAGCCGTCGAACGGCTCGTCGCCGAGATGCACCACTTCTTCGGAGAACCACGCCTGCACCGGGTCGAGTTGGAGCCAGGTATTCAACGCGCCAACGGATGATGGCGGGATCGTATAGCTCTTGTTGCGCATGAGCCGCTGCATCCCGGCAATGGCAAAGCCGAGTAGGAGGTCAAGTTCATCACGCCGGATGCGATCGAGGATGTCTGGGATGACCTCGTCTGTAGGGATCGATCGATCGAACCCGACGACGACAAGTCGCCGCTGAAGCCCCCGATCGAGGCCGCCTGAGAAGCGTGGGAGAACATTTGTCGTGAACAGGTGGAGGGCTTGGGGAACGAATGTCAGGACACTCTGAAAAACGTCCCTTCCCTGCATCACGTTACCGGTTACGGCCGACTTGAATGCCTCGCCGCCGATCGCATTGGCCGATAACTCGTCGGCCACGTTGGCCGCCTTCCCAGCTAGCCCGACCACCCTCTTCTCATCCTCGAAAGCCGACAGCGGGACAGCGGATACCGCCCCTTCGGGCAGCAGGCAGCGCAGCAGGCCGGCAATGGTCGACTTTCCGTTGTTGGCCTTCTCGCCAAGGAAGACGAAGGCTTTAGGCTGCGGCAAGCGCGTGGCCTGCCCAAAGGCGGCACTCGCGAGGATTTCGCCGATCAGGTCGATTTTTTGCGCCGCATCAGGATCCCCGCGGAACGAACCGGCGAGCAGCCGATGCAGCATCGAGCCTTCAGGCGGCACCACGTCGGTATGCAAGTGAAACTCGGCCGGGATCGTCCACCGGAAGCGATCGGAAGGGCTGTGCGCTCGCTCGGTGACGCGGCCTGCGCCATCGATCTCGATCACCGTGTTGCGTGCATTGAGGCCCACAGCCGGCTCAGCAAAGAAGTCGGGCTGGGCAAGGATTGTGCCGAGCTCCGACAGCACGCCATTTATCAGCGTCTTGCCCACTTTGACGTTTTTCCGGCCAGACGCCGCTAAATCGAACTTGTGAACGCTGAGCCGCATCACCTGATGAGGTATCGCAGACCAGGCAGTCGGCCCCCAGCACCAAAATTGCCCCTCGGCGAACACAACCTCACCGCAGGCCGCCGCCAGCCGGTGCGCCAGGTGGTTCGCTAGAAAAACCTCGCTATCAAAGCCGACTTCCAGCACATGCGGCAAAGCCTCTATTGCGGCCAGAGGCGCACGCACTGCTGGCAGCGGGGGCCTCGCCGGCTGGGTTTTCTGCATCGTCTGTGGTGCGGCGCGCCGCGTCGGCGCTGGCGGGTTTCCGTTCGCAGCTTCAGACAGGGCGATGTGGGCTTTCAGCCGCAAGCGCCCCGTCTTGTCCCGCCCGACGCGGTTCGGCAGCACGTCGCAGATCGATGCGCGCAGCATCGCGTCCACATCGTCACGCGTCCAGCCATCATCAACGGCGTCGGCCACATCCCACCCCTCGGGAGGCAACTTGCCGCTGCGCCAGTCCTCGGGTGCGTATGGAGGATTCAATGAAGGACGCGCCCCGGCGACACATCCTCGATTGCCTCAACGCCGGTCTCGATCGCGAGCAGCAGGGCGGCCGCAGCGTCCGCCAGCACCGAATTGCGGGTCGCGTCGCTGGCGCCGATCGTCATGTCGATGACGCCGTTTGCGAAGCGCTCGGCCGTGGTGCGGTTGCCGAAATTGGGGCGAACGAACCGCCCCGCCACGCCACCGCAAGTCCTGGCGACCCAGGGCAGCTCCTCGAGCCGCGCCAGCAGCCATGCGTCGCAAAGCTGGCCTTCGCCCTCCGGTTCGATCGCGGCCGGCAGTGGCAGTTCGGCGACGTGCGGGACTAGCGCCCGGATGCGCGCGGCGAGCTTGTCCAGCCGCGGGATACCGATGGAAAGACTGTCGGTCATGACGCCGCCTCCGCCCGTGAGATTGTTCTGTCGGCCAGAGCAAGTAGACAGCGCGCCAAGTATGCCCGACGCGGTGGGCTCATCGCCCAGACGCCGCGCATCAACGAGCGTTTGCGACGAGCGATCCGCGACAGGTCGGCGGGAGTGAAATCATCGGGCAACGGAGCCCATCGGGCCGCAAATTCAATGTCTGCGCGGCACCGCTCAAGGGCTTCGTGCACCGCGACCGGGGCTGTGCCCCATGCTTCGAGTGCGTCGATGCGATCGATCAGGCTATCCGAGTAGGACCGCGTTTCACTATAATGTGCGTTTTCCATTCTATCCACCATCGGTGTTGCAATCCTGGCAACGTGGTGGTATTGGAAAAGGGCTCAATCATTTTCGATACCACCGGGCCCGGCCATTAAGTGCGCCGGGCCTGTGTTTTTTGGCCCGGCCGTTCCATCATGCTGTCGCCGCTGCCTTTTCGGTAAGCCAGCGTTCAATTTCTTCCCGGTACCAGTGACGACGATGGCCAATCAAAATTGGCTTGGGAAAATCGCCTCTCGCGATGCGTCGAGAAAATGTCCGGTCGCAGCCCGGCACGATGCGCCGAACGTCATCGGTTGACATCAAAACTCGCTCCGCCATGCTCAATCTCCATGATTGGTCTATGCAGACATTGTCCGCATAGACCAATCAGCGCCGCGAATAGTTTCGTGGTCAAACGGCCTCACGCCGCGAGCCGCGCCGCCATTTCGGCCAGATCGCCAACGACGATCGCGCAGCTACGATCGGCCGCCGCGAGCTTCTTAGCAATTTTCCGTGCGGGACGGCCGGCCGCGCTGATTATCGTGAACTCGCGCGCAACGGGAGTGTCGGCGGGGATCGCGTCGATTGCGTCGGCCTCGGCGATCAGCGCCTCGAGAAGCTCGATGCCCGTGAGCAACGCTACGCGATATGAGGAATTGGTGAGATCGGTCTTTGCCACTTTCTATGCTCCGCTTGGCTATTGCGACAAGTCGTGTCGACTGATAAGATCATATCAGTTGATAATTTGATATCAAGAGGGAAAATGCAATCCGCGGTTTCATTGCACGCCGCTAGAATCCTGCTCGGAAGGTCGCAAGAGGAGATCGCGGAACTTGCGGGCGTATCTGTCGTGACGGTGCGCCGTGCCGAATCGGTGACCGCAAGGTCCAATCCAGCCACACCCGTGTCAGCGGAGAAGATCGCGGCGATCGCCAGCGCCTTGGAAGCGGCCGGCGTGAAGTTCATGGCTGAGAACGGCCGAGGGAAGGCCGTGCGATCGGATTAGAGTTTCCGCCCGGTCAGCTGCTCGCACTCTTTGCGCGCTGCCTCGCGACGCTTGTCGATATAGTCGGCCAAGTCCTGCACGTGCACGCCCATGGCCGACTTTTGGCTGGCCTCGATCCGCACCAACGGAATCGTAATGTCGCCATCGTTGACCTTGCGGACGAACCGCGCGGTGTCCAGGTGCGGGAAATAGTCTCGAGCGACAAGCTCGGCCGGGATAATCGCGCGGCCGTCATATTGAGCCATGAGCAAGAACACTGTTTTCATTCCCAAGGGATATCGCTTTTCGAAAACGCGCACAAGCGATTGATTCTGTTGCGCAATTTTGATGCGATCCATGTGAACCGCAGCATTTTTCGCAACGCTACAGCCCGCGCACGCTGTTGAACCAATTGTCGTTCGTCACCGTGTAGCCGCGTTCGGACCCATTCAGGCGCGAGCCGACGATCTGCGCCCCATTGTTTTCGGTCATGATGGTCTGCCCGGCCTGCGGCATGCTCGACCGCGCGGCTTGCGTGTAGGCGGACAGGATGGCCGCGCGCGCCTTCGCCGCCTGTTGAGCCGCAAGCTGCTGCTGAACGCTTAAACGGTTCGCCGCAGGCGCGGTGCTGGCATGGACCGGCACGGTCTTGGTGACAGTGATCCTCCGCGGCGGCGCGGCCGGCATGCGAGCAGCTACGCCGCCAGCAATGCCGAGCGCGAGCTTCGACATCGCGGAGCGCGCATCGCGATCGTCGGGCGAGCCCGAGGCGTTGGCGTAGGTGTGTAGCCAGTCGTAATATTCGGGGTTGTCCTCCTCGACTGTGATAGTGCGGGTCAGCGCGCTGCGCGCGATCGACTGCTCGGCGCGCGTCTCGGCGAGCGTTGGCGCGGCGATCGCTTTTGCCATCTGCACACTGCCGGCCAGGTCGACCGTCCGCGTCGCCCCGTCCGGCCGCACATAGACCGTGGTCGACTTCTGCACGCCGCTGGGCTGGCTCAAGGCGGCGACCGGCGTCGTGGTGGTCGGCTGCTTCGGCGCGTTCGGTGCGGCCGGGAAGTTGCCCTCCTGGACCGCACGGTATCCGGACTGGATCGCGTTCTGCTCATCGCGCGCCACCTGTTCAGCCGAGCGGCCGAGCGCCGGCACGATCGACCGCGCAGCCGGCGTCGCTGCGGCCTTGCGCCCAAGCGCCTGTTCGGCGCGGGCTTCACTCGCGGTCGGGTTCGGCAGCTTGCGGCCCGAGGAGACGCCGGCATTGGACACGCCGCTGCCCCCGCCAAGGATCGTGCTGACGGCGGCAGGGCGCGCCGCCTTGCCAGTTAGCGCCGCGCCGCCGAGGATCGTCGCTGGCGGCGATGCCACAGGCGGCCTCAGCGGCTCCGGGGCCGGCAGGGGTGCGAACAGCGGGCGGGGCCGCGGCAACGGCACGCTGGACGCTCCGGCACCGCCTGCGATGAGTTGAGCCAGCGAGGTCGGCCGCGACACGTCGAGCTCGGACGCAACGCGGCTTTCGGGGATGTAGGCTTCCGGCGTCGGATGCCCGTTGAGCAGCGACAGCACCGCTCCGACAGTGGTGTGAGCTCGGTTCAAACCGTCGCCCGCGTAGTATGAACGTCCCGCGCTCGCGCCGGTCAGCACCGGCAGGGCGGCCCATTCGCGTGCCAGGCGGTTGCCGAAAGCCTCGGCGCTGATCTTGCCGGCCGCATACTGGTCATAGCCGCGCGCCCGCAGCAGGGCCGCGCCAAGCTTGTCCTGGGTCGCGGCATCGAATTTGTCGCTGTTCGAAACAACGCCGGCCCGCACAAGGGACTTCAGCGTCTTCGAGACGATCTGGTATTTTCCGACAGCCGACGATGGCGAGCCGGCCGCTAGGTAGTCGCGCTGCCACTGGCGGACCTCGGCAACCGTCATCTTCGAGAAATCGACCAGCTGGTTTGCGGCATGACCATAATAAGCGTTGTAGTTCCCGCGCGCCTCGTGCCAGCCGATGAAGTCGAGCAGGTCTTGTGTCGTTGTCGCCATGCGGTCCCCTCAACGCGCGCCGGTCGCTGCCTCGGCTGCGGGTGCGCCGAGATATTCGACCAAGGAGCGGATACCCGGCAGTGTTGCGCCGGGGATAAGCCGCTTGAATGCAGTGATGTCGCCCTTGCTAAGCCCGTCGCCCGAGCCCTTGATCGCCTGCACCGCACGAACCAGGCCGTCGACCAGGTCCCCGGTTGGCCCGGTCAGCGCCGCCGCCGTCGAACGCGCGATGTACCGTGACGCCTTGCCATCCTGATCAGCCCCCGGAAATGCCGCCGCCAACGCGCCATAGGCCCCGATGCCAAACGCTTTTTCGATGGTATTATTCGCCTCGAAGGCGATCGCAAAAATGCCCGACCGGTCTAAGCCTTCGGCGATCCACCGGCCGGGGTTGTTGCTGAGATCGGCGGTGCGGTTCGATTCTACCGACTTCAGGTAGTAGATCAGCATTCCTATGCCAGTTGACACGAGCACCCCGGAAACCATCCCCATCGGCCGTTCCTGCAATCCGCGCATCAGCGCCCGCTGATGGCTAGCAAGAGTAAAGGACTTGAACTGCCCCAGCAGCCGACCGGTTGGCGTGTTGAAAAACAGCGGAACGTCGCCGACGCCCTTGGTGATAATGGTGGTGTCGACATCTTTGTTTATCGCTGCGCGATACACTCGCCGCGCCCACTCATCCGACCAGTCGTCGGAATTGGCGACGCGAATATCTCCGTCCTCGGTGGTGCCATGCGCTTCGAATTGCTTAGCGATGCGCTCGGCCATCTGCCCGTCGATCCCGAGATAGGCAAGATAGGCTCGCTCACGGTGATCGAGCTTCGAGAAGTGCGCCGTGCCGCGCAGCACGCGGTTCTGGGTGATCACCGAGGCGAAGGACTTTTGGAAATCGTTCCAATAGGCCATGCCGGTCAGGTGCGAAAAGCCGTTCGCGGTGTTCTGCATGAACCGCTCGAAGGGCGACGACACTGAATATGGATCGGTAATTTCCGCCCAGGTCGCCATGCGAGTGTTGAGGATGCGTTCGGCCACCGCGCCGGCCGTTTTGGCTTCGGCGACGCTCATCTGAAATCCCTTGAGGTTGCGCATTAGCGGAATCAGGCCGTCCCGCATGGTGCCGGTGAGCGTGTGCACCATCAGTGTCCTTCCGACATCGCCCAGCGATGAAAGCGTGACGCCGCCCATGGTCCGCAGGAAGTTGATCGTGCCGGCCACACGCGCGTAGCGAGCGAATTTCGTGCTATTTTCTCGCGCCAGGTAGTTTCCCCGCACCATATCGCGGAGGGCGCGCAAGTCCTGGATATCGTTCTTCTCGCGCGCAACCAGCCGCCGCACCGCTGCAAGCCTCTGGCGCTGAGTCAACTGCATCGCCAAGACTTCGCCGGTATGCGGATCGATGCCGTCTTCGATCGCCCGTCGCAGATCCCCGTATTGGCGCTTCACCGCGTCGATCTGGTCGCGCAGATCGGCCCGCCCGAAGGCCTTGGTGAGCTCAATGTCTGACGCCATCACGCGGGCGTAGCGCCGGCCGATCGCCTCGACATCATGCTCAAGGAAATCCTCGATTTCCGAATCGGGGATATGGAACGTGCGCTCTCTGAGCGGCCCGCGTGTGGCCGCAACAATGTCGCGCGGCACATCGCCATCGACATTTCGACCGGTGACGGAATTGAAGATGTTGTCCACGACCTCGCTGATGTAGTCGGCTCGATCCGCCTCATTCAAAAACTCCGGCAATTCCTGCCGCAGCTTCGGCACCTTGGGCTGAAGCTTTTCAACCCGCGCAACCAGCCGCTGCACCTGATCGCCGACACGCGTCAGGTCCTCGGTCTTCGCCCAGAGATCAGCCAGCATGGCGTCGTTGGCTCGACCGCTGTCGCGGATCGCGGTGAGCGCTTCGACACGGCGGCCGAGGTCGCGTTCACGCATCCGGGCCTTGAACAGGTCGCGCCGCACCTTGGCATAGTCCACCATGATCGACACGGCCGGCGAGGCGTTGGCGAATTGCTGCGCCCGGATGATTTCCTCGTTTAGGCGCTGGACTTCCTCCCCCGCGGTGCGGGCTTCTTCAGCGGAGATCAACCGCTCACTGGACAGCGCTTCGGTCGCCTCATCGAACGCCTGAAGCTCGCGCGTCAACCGCTCGCCACGCGCGACCAGATCATCAGCATGCGCTTCCGCCCCCACAATTTTGCGCACTACCCCCCGCGCCGCGCCGACCGTGGTGTCGGATGCGAGCCCAAGCCGGTGAAGCCATTCCTCGGCCCAAGACGAGAGCGCATCGGCATTCGCCTCTGCGGTGCGCTGCTCATGCGTGCGCAGCGGATTGCCGGCGAGCTCCTCGCGGATGGCGTCCATCACCGCCCGCTCATCGGCATAGCCGTCAGCACCTGCCGGCAGATTCTCAAAAATCGCTGGCTCCTCGTCCCATGCGAGGTTGTCGAGCCGGCCGAGGCCGCCATTGCTGCGGAACAGCCCCGGATGCGTCGTCGGCGTAACGCCCATCGCGCGAAGCTCGCCGTCGAGCGTGGAGCCAACACGCACGCCGCCCTTCCGCTTGACCATCGCGAGGATCGGCGAGCGTTCGTGAAACGGAGCCTTAGCCGCGGCCGATCGCCGTGCCGCCCGCGCCTCGCGCAGTGTGGTGAGCATGTGGCTGTTCTGATCGGCGTTGCGCAGCAGGCGCGCCAGTTCGGCCGGGGGGCGCTCCTGGTTCGCCATGAACCGCTGCTGTTCGACATCCTGAAGCTCGGTGAGCTTGCGGCGACGAACTGCCGCCCGATCGGCCAGCCGCGCATCGAGCCGCGACAGCCGCTCATGCGAGGCCGCCAGCCGCTCGGCCGCGGCGTCGGCGGTGACGATCCGGTTGCCCATGTCGATTTCATCGCGGCGCATTTCCAGCGAGCGGATGGACCGGTCGATATAGCGGCGCACAATGCCTTTGAACTGGGCCTCGCGGGCCTCGATCCTGGGGCGGTTATAGACGCGCGTGAAGTAGCTGAGCGCCGTCTCGGGCTGCACATCTGCCGGCAGAAGTCTAGCCTCGATCGCCTTCTGTTTCAGCGGATCAAAAACCGCAGACCGCCACGCCGTCGCGGCTTTCGTAACATGGGGATCGGCCGATGTATCGCCCCGCCGCATCGCCTTGCCGACCGCAGCGTTGAAGTCGCCGCGCGACATTTGCCCGCCAGCTTTCCGATAGTCCCCATAAGCGGCATTCGCGGCCTCCATCGCCTTCGACACCGCGCCGCGGGTGTATTCCTTGACCAGCGTTTCAACGCCGGGATCGGAGGCGACGCCTTCGAGGTTTTTCTTCATGTAGACGGGATTTTCAAACAGGCGCGTCGCCACGTCGCGCATGATCGCCGAGGGCGAATGCAAGGCGCGCAACACCGGATTGAGATTGCGCACCGCGCCACCGGCGATCTGCGCGGCCCGGCCAGCGATCGAATTTTCATCGAGGCTGGCAACAGGCCTCGCAGCAGCACCGGCCGACGAAGGGCCCGGCCGGGTGAACATGGCCGCCTCGTTGGCGGCGAGCGCGCCCGAGTCGACCGCGTGCACAGATTCGTCAGCCATCTGGGCGGCGAGGCGCGCGAAGTCGGCGCGCGAGAACATAGCCGACAGCCCGCCACCCAGAACGCCGCCAAGCAGCGCGGCACTGCCGATGCCGATGGCGCTGTCCTGCGGGGTGCGGAGTTCCTGCGAGCCGGCCAGCGCGCTTTCGCCCAGCGCCGCCGACATCGCGCCATACGACGCCCCGCTGAGCGCCGAGCGTAACACCGCCTCGCCGCCCTTGGCGCTGCGATAGATTTCGCCGGCCGGCAGGAGGTTTTCCGGCGAGAACAGGCCAGCCCCGAGCGTTGCGAGCATGCCCCAGCCGCCCGCTGCCGCGATGGTGTTGCGATCGGACTGCTCCATGTCGATCTGGGCCTTCAGGGCGGCCGTCTCGCCGGCATTGGTCGAGCCGGTGAAGCGATCCCAATGGGCCTCATAGGGCGTGTCCTTGATGTCCGCCCACGGGTTGTAAGTCGGATCGGGCGTGCCATCTGCGCGATGACGTGCGAGGATCGAACCGACAATATTTTCCTGCCGGAACGCCGCGCCTATCAAGTCGAGCGCACCAGGCGCAGCAGGCTCGGCAGACGGCGACATGTCGATGATGGCCTGCGCGTTCGGGTCGAACAGCGAAGGCGCGGGCCGCGGAACCAGACTCATTGAGCACCCCCGAAACCGTTCTTGGCCTGATAGTCGGCGAGCCGCTGTTGCAGATCAGGCGACATCGGGTACGGGGCGGCCGGCGCGCCCAACAATTGCGAGCGGCGACGCTGCACATCGGCGAGGGCAGCGGCGCGAACATCGTCGCCCTTCAGAGGCGCGGATAGGATGCGGTTCCAGATCAGCAACGGGATTGCCGTGACGCTGTTGGCCGGCAGGCCGTTTCCGTGTTCGGCCGAATCGTGCGCCCGGTGGCCTTCGAACAGAATTTGGTGTTCCTCGGCGCTCAGCGCCGAAAGCTGCCGCAGTTCATCGCCGCTAACCGCGAACATTGACGGCACCATGTCCCAAACTCCGCTGGGAAGTTGATACATCAAATTGTACCGAGGCGGCTGGCCGGCGCGCACGTCCTGCGCCGTTTCCGGTGTCGCGACCAGCATGACGTTTGTGGCGTTGGGCACGATCGAGCGAGCGTCCTTCATCGCCAGGTCGCGGATGTATGACTGCGAGCCGTCGATCGCCGGGTAAAAATTCTCCGGCGGAAATTTCGTGATCACCGGCTGGCCGGACACCGACGAGATGCCATATGCGCGATGCATTTCCTGCAACGCCATCGTCTTGGCGATATTGGCATCGCCATGCGCTGGACCAGTGAACGCGCGCTCGGCCGCCCCGAGATAGTCCGCGGTCAAAGCCGCCTCCTGACCGGGGTTGAGGCCGGCGACCGGACCGCCCGGCAACCAGTTGTCGCCGAACGCCGCGAGCACGTCGCTGACCGCAAAGCTCTTGGCGGCTTTCGTCCAGCCATCCTTGAGCACCTGGGCTTCGGCCTTCTTCGCGGGGTTGCGCTGATCGACAACGAACGTCGCGGCCTCCTCGACGCTCTTGCCCTGCCCGTCGACAAGCTCCGAAAATGTCGCGGCGGCATCGAGCAATTCCTTGCCGTGATCCATTGCCGCAAGTGCGTTCGGCGCAGTGTCGGCGAGCGCCGCCGACTGCTGGAGCGCAGCCGCCACCTTGCCTTTGTCGTTGGAATTGAGGCCGAGCCGGACACTGGCAACAACGGCCTTCGGCACCATGCCGGTTTCGGCGACGAACTGCGCCGTCGCGCTCGCCTGCTGTTCTGCCGGCACGGACTGTATCAGCAGCCCATAGGACTTTTCCGAAAGCGCCTGGTCGGCACCGTCATATGGGTTCAGCGTCGGAGCCGTGCCGACGCCGAGCTTGCCGAGGAAGTCGCGCGCGCCGGCAGTCGCCCCCTGCTCGCTACGGAACTTGCCGATCAGCGTAGCCTTGTCGCCATCGTCCAGCATCGGGTCGCGGAGAATCGTTTCTTCGCTCGCAACCTTGCCTGTGACGATACCGAGCGTCACTGCGTCCCTATGTTGCGCCCGCTCGACCTTCGCCTCCTCGGCAAGAGCAGTACGCTGCCGCACGAGTTCCTGCGCGACACCATCGCGAAGCTCGCGCCCAATGGCGTCCGGCATCTTGTCCAGCAGCGCCGATGCGGCATCGCTGAACTTGATCGACCCATCGGCAGTGATTGTCGCACCCTGCGCGGCGGCGGCACGCAACGGTGTCGAAATACGGTTCCAGACCTCCATGCTGTCCTGCGCCGTCAGTTCGTCGGGATGCGCGAACAAATAGCTGGCGGCCGCGACCGGATCGGCCTGGGCCTGGTTGAGGAGCACGCTGCCCATCACCGCCGATCGGTAAGTGGCGGCCTTCTGCTTCAGCAGGTCAGCGCCCCATCCTTGCAAGGCGGCCTGTTGGTCGAGTTGCTTCAGCCCGGCCGCGATGCTTTCCTGCACTTTGGTTGGGTTCTGCCAAGCGTCGGCGGCGTCCTCGGCGAAGCTGATCGCACGCGCCGATGCAGCGTTGACGATCCATGCCTTCCTTTCGCTCGCAACATGGACGGCGGCATCCTGAAGGATCGACAGCTTGCGGCTTTCCGTCGCGAGTTTGAATGCGTTCTGCGCACCGGGGCGGCCGGCCAGTTTGCTCGAAATCGCAAGCTGCTGGGTATCAAGATCGCGCTGAAACTGCTTTTGTCCGTCGACTGCCGCCGCACCGCTCAGCGTGAGAAATCCACCATCGCCGTATGTCCGTTCGCGAAGCCAGTTCGAATACTCGACCTCAGCATCCTGGGCCGCCGCGTTGTCCTCCAGGGTGCGAACATGGCCTGCCGCCTGCGAGGCATCCAGCAATCCCTGCCCAACGCTTCCGATGCCGCGCGCAACATCAGCGCCGAACGCCGCTGGCGATGCTTGTGTCGTAAGGCTCTGCTGGAGGATCGGCCGCGGGCTGACCTGTCGCTCGTAGGTTGGAACGGTGGGCATCAGGCACTCATATCCTGCACGGCATGGACGGCGCGTTGTGCAATCTGCACCAATTCATCGGGCTCTACGGTTCCGTGGACGCTGGCGACGCGCGCGACCCGGAGCCGGAATGCCGACGACAAGCGGCCGGTGTGCGAGCCGAACCGTGGTGCTTGTTCCCCGCGATCGTCTACACCGCCGCGCAGATCGTCATCGGCGGCACGCTCCAGGGCTTCGACCTCACCCACCAGATCGAGGAGCGAAGCAATCAGCGCGTCGCATTTGGCGGCGAGGTCGATGTACTGCGCTGCCTTCGACTTTGCGGCAGCGATCCGGGCGGCCGGCAAATTGAAGCTGCTCATTCGTCGTCTCCCATCTTCGCGAAATCCTGCTCCTGCGGCCGGACATAGTTGGAGTGCCGGGACTGGCTCGTCGGCTCCGAGAGCGGTTCGGCCTCATAGGCTTCACGGGCACGCCGGGCCGTCTCATATTCGGCGGCAAGGTCGGCGGCATGTTCCTCTGGCGTCTTCGGCGGAATCGCCGCTGCCCCCATCTGGCGCACTGCCTCGTGCTCGAAATCAGCATCGTCGCGCTCGAACAGTGGTTCCCAGGCACCCGAGACGACATCGCCGAGTGGGGTGAGTTGGGCAAACGGATCGAACATGGACCCGACGCGCCGCACGGCCTCGCGCGCCGCCGCGTCGATGAAGCTGCGATGCTCCAGCGGCTTCCCCGCCTTCACGTGAGCGCGGTTGGCCTCGATCTGAAGCCGCTCAAGATCAGCAATCATGGCGCGCAACGCTTCGATCTGGCCGGCGACTTCTTCAGCCTTCGCGATCAGCGGGCGCACGGCCTCGCGAAGGTTCTCGCGGGCAACGCGCCGCGCCTCGGCTTCGTCCCGCCGCCGCTGCTCATCTTCCAGGCGTTCGGCTTCGACCCGCGCGACCTCCAACATGTCACGATCGGCGGCGGCGGTCGCAATGTCCGCGCGGATCCCGGTCACCTTCGACTTGGCGTCGGGATCGCCGTTGACGGCGGCGAACGCCAGGCCGTCGAGCTCGGCCTTCAGGCCGGTGACACGCTGGTCAATATCGGCGATCTGCCGGTCGATTTCTTGCGTGCCGATCATCAGTTCGCCCCCGTCCGCTTGGATTTCAGGGACTCGATGAGCCCCGCAATCTCGGACTGAGGCCACCTGCTGGAGACGCCGAACTTGACCGGACGAGGCAGGACGCCGTTCTTGACGCGTCGCCAGAGGGTGGCTTCAGAGATGCCTAAGGCGGCCGTAACCTCGCGGGGCCTTAGCAGTACATCGGGTGCAGCATTCGTCATCCAGAGTCCTCTTCATGAGAGTTGATCTGGAGATCGCTACCGGCAAACAGTTTCTACCGTGCACAGGGTCGAGTTTGATAGCGCATGCGCCATCAACTAGGCCGCCGTCTGAACTAGGCGCACCACATCGGCATCAGCCTTGCCGGTCACAAAGTTGGCCCAGCGCTCCATGTAGATTCGCCGCTGTTCGATATATTTCGTCCGGTTGTAAGCGGCCTCGACGGAGCCGGCCACTTTGTGCTGAAGGATCGTCTCAGCAACCGCATGCGGCGCATCCGTCGCCTCGGAAAGCCATGTGCGCATGCTGGCGCGGAAGCCGTGCGGACGGGCGACCATGCCGCGTCGCTCCATCAACCGAATCATCGTGGCGTCGGATATCACCCCCTTCCGGACGTTGGGGAACAGGAAACCATCCAGCGCGCGAGCTCGAGCCTGATCGATAACCTTGAGAGCTTCCGACGAGAGGGCCACTCGAAATTCCTCTGCCTTTCCCTCTCGGCCCTTCATCATGCCGGCCGGCACGGTCCAGACGTTGCCACTAATCTGGCTCTCATGGATGAACCGCAGCGGCCTTGATCGAACGACTGTGAGGATCAGCAGGCGCAACGCGAGGTGCGCTGTCGATCCGTCGCTGAGCGAGGCATAGAATGCCGGGACCTCCGCCCAAGGCATCGCGGGAATGTTCTCGACCTGGTGTACTTGGTCGCCCAGCAGGGTCCGCGCCTTGGCAACGACATCGCGATCCACCTTGAGATCGTGCGCCGCCGCATAGTCGAAGATCATGCCGAGCCGGGTTAGCGCCTTGTGCGCGGTGTCGGCCTTCGATTGCCAAATTGGTCTAAGCGTCTTTTCGATATCAACTTGCGTGAGGCCGGCAATTGGCCTGTCGCCGAGCTTCGGCAGCACATGCTGCTCGATCGGCGTGTACCACCTGCCCGCCTTGCCGCCGCCGCGCAACGATGCCTTGCGAGCGTCGAAAGCCTCGCGGGCGATGTCCCTGAGGAGGGTCATGCCCTTCTTTTTGTCCCGCATCTCCCGCTCGCGCTCGGCGATCGGGTCAAGACCGTCGAGGGCCACCGTACGCCACCGCGCGGCTTCCTTGCGCGCGTCAGCTAGCGAGCGCTTCGCAATCGAACCTAGGCCCATGTAGCGCTGCCGACCGTGGATGGTCAGCCGGAGAACCCAGTTGCCGCGATCCTTCGCGGTCTTGATTAGCCACAGCCCATCGCCATCGGCATATTTGCCGGCAGGCTTTTGGCGCACCTCGACGGCGGAGAGACGCTCTCTTTCCCGGCCCATACCAACCCCCACGTCAATCCACACTTCGGGAAGTGATGGCGCGAGAGCGGGTGCGTGTCAATGACAGAAGAAATCCGCCTAAACCGCTTAAGCGGTTGAGCTATTTCTCTACATTCGCATGCTTATGATGTTGCGTGAGAGTGCTGTTCAATGCCCTCTTGCAGCACCATTTTTCCGTTGATTGGCAAGAGCTTGTGACGCACGCGGCGAGGCATCGCCGCGGGCGTGGTGGTGTTTCTGGCGCGGCTCAGGGGCGGGGTGCCGCGGCGCCGGCAGCGGCGGCGACGATGGGCTCCAGGGCGGCGCGGGCGGCGTGCGGGTCGAGGCCGGTGACGATGATGCCGCACAGGATGGCGCCGATGCCGGCGGCGCGGAGGCGCGGCATGTCGGCGGCGGTGAAACGCTTCTGGCTGGGAGCGATCACCGGCAGGCCGGATTGCTCGACGATCTCGCGGTAGCGGGCGAGGTCGGCTGCGAGCAGCGGCGCGCCGTAGTCGGCGAAGCGGCCGACAGAGGCTTCCAGCATGGCGCCCGGAATGGCGGCGATGCGGCGCAGGTCGGCCTCGTCGCTTTCGCTGTCGAGGGCGAGGATCGGCCGCAGCCGCGACTCGTACATGTAGGGCTGCACGTGCTTGAGATAGATGTTCCAGCCTTCGACGCCGTAATCGGCCAGCGCCTCGAGCTCGGCGAGGCTGGGCTGCGTCTCCTGCCCGCTCATCACCAGCATGGGCTTGCCCAGCCGGGCGAGCTTCTCGATGAACGGCCGTTCCTCGGTGAACGAGCCGAAGCTGTTGCCGCTGGCGCGGTGATAGGCGTTGAGATGGAACTTCAGCCCGAATGCCCCGGCATCGACTGCCGCCTGCGCGAGTTCGATGTCGTGCCGCCCGAGCGAAACCAGCACGGGAAATTCGCCCGCAAGCATGGCGGCATGGATGCGGCCCTCGATCATAGCCGCACCCCGGTGCTGGCCTCGAAGCGGTGCGTTTCGCCGGCGAGCGGCCGCAGAGACAGGGTGTCGCCCGGCGTCGCCGCCACCCGCCGATGGAACATCGCGACGATCTCGATGCCATCCACGTCGCAGGTGATCTGCGTGTCCGATCCGAGCGGCTCGACCAGGCGCACCCGGCCGGCAAGGCCGCCATCGGCGATCTCGAAATGCTCGGGGCGGACCCCGACGGTGATCCCGGCGCCTTGCCCCATTGCCGGGCCGGGGATGAAGTTCATCGCCGGCGAGCCGATGAAGCCAGCGACGAACAGATTGGCCGGGCGGTCGTAGAGCTCGGTCGCGGTGCCGATCTGTTCGATGCGGCCGGCGTTCATCACCACGATCTTGTCGGCCATGGTCATGGCCTCGATCTGGTCGTGGGTGACATAGACCATGGTGGTCCCGAGTCGCTGGTGCAGCCCCTTGATCTCGCCGCGCATCACCACGCGCAGCTTGGCGTCGAGATTGCTGAGCGGCTCGTCGAACAGGAAGACCTGCGGATTGCGGACGATGGCGCGGCCCATGGCAACGCGCTGGCGTTGGCCGCCCGAGAGCTGCCCCGGCCGGCGCTGCAGCAGGGCGCCGAGACCGAGGATGTCGGCCGCCCAATGCACCCGCCCGGCGATCTCCGCCTTGCTGGCGCCGCGATGCTCGAGCGAAAAGCCCATGTTCTTTTCCACCGTCATGTGCGGATAGAGCGCGTAGTTCTGGAACACCATGGCGATGTCCCTGTCCTTCGGCTCGAGCTCGTTGACGACGCGGCCGCCGATCTCGATCTCACCCTCGGTGATCGGCTCGAGCCCGGCGATCATGCGCAGCAGCGTGGACTTGCCGCAGCCGGAGGGGCCGACCAGCACCACGAACTCACCGTCGGCGATCTCGGCCGAAACGCCGTGGATCACGGTATTGGCGCCGTATCTCTTGACGACATTGCGGATGGCGACGGCGGCCATGGCTACCCCTTGAGACCGGTGTGGGCGAGGCCCTCGATGAACTGCCGCTGCGCAAAGATGAAGACCACCAGCACCGGCAGCGCCGTCAGCGTCGCGGCAGCGAGCTGGATGTTCCACATCGGCCCCTGGTAGACGTCGACATATTGCGTCAGCGCCTGCGGCAGCGTGTATTTTTCGGGGCTCGTCAGATAGACGATGGGTTCGAGATAGAGGTTCCAGCTCTGCAGGAACGTGAAGATGGCGACCGCGGCCAGCGCCGGGCGCGCCAGCGGCAGGGCGATGGTCCAGAAAATCTTGAAGCGGCCGAGACCGTCGACGCGCGCCGCCTCCTCGAGCTCGACCGGCAGCGCGATGAAGAACTGCCGCATGACGAAGGTCGAGAACACGCTGGGCATGCCGCCCAGCATGGGCACCAGGATCAGCGGCCAGTGGGTGTTGACCATGCCGGCCTTGAGGGACATCTGGAACAGCGGCACGATGGTGACCTCGGTCGGCATCAGCAGGCCGAGCAGCACCACCAGGAACAGCAGGTTCGAGCCGGGAAAGCGGATGCGCGCGAAGGCGTAGCCGGCGAGCGAGGACACCGCCATCGTGCCCACCGTGACGATCGCGGCGATATAGCACGAGTTCCAGTATTGCTGGGCGAAGGGCTGCAGCCGGAACACGTCGGCATAGCTCGACCAGTCGAAGGTGTGCGGAATGAGCTCGGGCGGGAAGGCGAAGATCTGGCTGATCGGCTTGACCGACGAGGTGACCATCCACCAGGTCGGAAACACGAACGGAATGGCCAGCACGCACAGCAGCCCGTAGAGCGCGAGCTTGAGGCGCGGGGACAGCTCAGTTCTCATAGAACACCAGCTTCCTGCGCATCTGCCATTGCACGAAGGTCAGCACGGCGACGATGACGAACAGCAAAATGGCCAGCGTCGAGCCGTAGCCGAAGCGGTGGAACTGGAACGCCTGCTGGTAGAGATAGTAGACCAGCACGGTGGTCGACATGCCGGGCCCGCCCTGCGTCAGCACGGCGATCTGCGCGAACACCTGCAGCGAGCCGACGATGGTGATGATCATGGTGAGCAGGATGGTCGGCGAGATCAGCGGCACGGTGATGCGGCGGAACTGCTTGAAGCGCGAGGCGCCGTCGACGCGGGCCGCCTCATAGAGCTCGCGCGGCACGCCCTGCAGCGCGGCGAGGAACAGCACCATGTTGAGCCCGACATTCTTGAACACCTGCACGGTGATCACCGCGATCATCGCGGTGGCCGGCGTGCGCAGCCAGTTGGGGCCGGTGATGCCGAACATGGCAAGAATGCCGTTGATGCCGCCATTGGCCTGCAGCAGGAAGCCCCAGACGATAGTCCAGGCGACCAGCGACACCACCACCGGGGAAAAGAACAGCGTGCGGAATACGGCAATGCCGCGCAGCTTCTGGTTGACGAGGATGGCGAGCAGCAGCGCCAACGACAGATTGAACACCACCAGCCCGGCGGAGAACAGGCCGGAAGCCAGCAGCACCTCGGGCAGCGACGGGTCGCTCGCGAGTTTTTCGTAGTTGGCCGGGCCGACGAATTTGAAGGTGCCCGCCAGCACGTTCCACTCGTGCAGCGAATAGTAGACGACCAGCCCCAGCGGGATCAGCACGAAGACGACGATGCCGATGAGCTGCGGCGCGATGAACAGATAGCCGGCAAGGCTCTCGCGGCGCGCCATGGTCCAGAACCTGCGCGGTCTGGATTTCGGCTGTTGCGTCGCGAGAGCCACCGGGAGACTCCTGTTACTGCTGCAGCAGCGGCTGGATGCGGTCGCAGACCGACTTCAGCACCGCCGGCACGTCGGCATCGGGCGTCCACAGCGCATCGAGCGCGGCGCGGGCCGTCTGCTGGATTTCCGGGAAGTTCGCATGACTGAGCTTCACGTGGCCGGTGGCGATACCCTTGACCACGACAGCCTCGATCTGCGCCGGCGACAGCAGCGGGTTGGCCTTGGCCAGCGTATCGACATTGAGCAGCGAGGTGCGGGCCGGCGGGAAGAACTGCGCCAGCTTCTTGCTGTTCTCCGGGTTGGTGAAGAACGCCAGGAAATCGGCGGCCTCCTGCGGGTGCTTGCTCTGGGCGAAGACGCCGATGCCGGCCTGGCCGACGACGGCATATTCACCGGCGGGACCCGCGGGCAGCGGCACCAGATCCCACGAGAACGGCTTGTCCTTGGGCAGCAGCGAAGCGCGCGAAATCTGCGTGATGGTCATCGCCGCATCGCCGGTGAAGAAGTCGGCCGAGATGCCGGGGCCGGGGATGGCCTTGGTCTTGAAGATGGCGTCGTGGATGAAGGTCATCGCATCGACCATCGGCTTGTCGGTCATGGTACAGGTCTTGCCGTCGGCGCTCCAGGGCGAGGCGCCCCAGCCGTTCCAGATCGAGGCCAGATTGTCCCACACCTTGTAGTCGAAATCGCGCACGATGAGGCCCTGCTTGCCGGTGGCGGCAACCGCGGCGTCGACCTTGATGGCGTTGTCCCAGGTCCACTGCCCGGCCGCGATCAGCTCGGCGGGGGTCTTCTGCCCGGCGGCCTTGATCAAATCGTTGTTGACGAACATGGCGAAGGGCGAGGTCGAGAACGGATAGGCGTAGATCTCGCCATCCTGTGTCCACAGCGACAGCGCGCTCTGTGACACGTCGTCGAGATCGTAGCCGGCCGTGCCCGAGAACGTCGCCTTCAGCGGCAGAAGCGCGCCGGAGCTGACGAAGTCGGGGGCCGTGGTCTCGAGGATCCAGGCCATGTCCGGGGCATTGCCGCCGGCGATCTGGGTGGTGAGCGTGGTGGTGTAGCCGTCGAACGCCAGCGAGTCGAACTTCACGCTCACATTGGGATGGGTCTTCTTGTAGTCGTCGGCGATCGAGTTGAAGAGCTTGAGATGCGCGTCATTGGCGCTCCAGATCGCCATGCGCAGGTCGACGGCGTCCTGAGCCAGCGCCGGCATGGTCAGGGGGAGCACGATGCCTGCGGCGAGTGCGGCAAGCTTCAGATCGAATAGTCTGGTCATTTCCTTCCTCCTTTTGTGTGTCGTCGTTCTAGTAGCCACGGATGTCCGGCCAGCGCGTTTCGACGCCCTGCCCCGTCAGCATTGCCTGGAAGTCGTGCAGCAGCGCGTCGTCGGCCTGCACCTGGTGCGGCGTGAGGCCGGTGGCGAGGCAATGCGCCGCCAAGAGGCCCGCCACCTCCCCGATGTTCCACTCGACCGGATGCAGCCGGTAGCAGCCATTGGTGATGTGGGTGGTGCCGAGATTCTTGCTGGCCGGCAGCAGATTGGTCATGCGTTGCGGCACGAGGGCGCCGAGCGGAATCTCGAACGGACAGGAGGCGACGTCGATGTAGTTGTCGCCGCCGGTCGAGGGATGCAGATCCAGCCGGTACATGCCGACCCCGACGCTGTCGCGATAGTTGACCGCTCCGGCCTCGCCGCGCGTCGCATAGGAGAGATCCTGCTCGACGATGGTGGTCACGGCGCGGATGCGCCGGCTCTCACGAATGTAGGGCGCCATCGCCAGGCCGTGGCTGGTGCCGGTCACGTCGCCGCGCAGCCTGAGCCCGGGGAAGCCCTGGCCGCCATCGGCGCGCGGCGCCTCGGTCTGCAGCCAGTAGAACACCGAGAGCGACAGTTCGGCGGCGGCGGCGAGACGGTCGCGATAGGCCGCCTCGGGCACGTCGATGATGGGCGCCTCGAAATAGTCGAGCATGGCCCAATTGGCGAGGCAGATGTCGGAAGCATACGCGCCGGGCACGAAGTTGCGCCGCGCCGCGATGCGGCGGAAGGTCCACAGATTGCCGTCGCCCGGATTGCGACGCTGGTCGGCGTCGACCAGCGTCGGGTCGTCGTCGGGATTGGGCGTGAACGAGCGGGTGACGATCTCGAGCGTGCGCGGATGCGGCGAGCGGAAGCCGATCAGCGGTCCGCCCCAGAAGTTCGGGACGACGGACCGCCATTGCTCGTAGGTCCGCGGCTTGTCGATGACATGGCTGCCATCGACATGGTCCATGGCAAAGCAGATCGACACTGCCTGCTGGTTGTCGGGCTGGGCTGTCGCCGGCGCCGACGGCTCGCCGGTCTCGGCCTGCGATTCGAAGCCGCGGACATATTCGGTGCCGGTCAGCGGCAGCAGGTCGCCGAGCTCGGTGGCGTCGATGATGTAGGCGGCGCTGACGACGATGCGGTCGCCGCTATCGCGATGCTGCAGCGTCACGGCGCGAACCCGGTCGCCGTCGGTCTCGGCCGTCACCGGGCGATAGGGCTGCAGCAGCGTCAGCCGGCCGCTGCCGCGATAGGGCGCGAGCATCGCCTCCATCACCGCGAGGCCGACGCGCGGCTCGTGGCAGAGGCGCGAGACGTAACCGGCGCCGGGGTTGAGATCGGTCCAGGCGCGGCTCTTTTCGGTGAGCGGGTAGTGGTCGCGGTAGTATTGGCGGATACCGTTGCGCAGCGCCCGATAACTGCGGGTGACGCCGAACTGTTCGACCCAGGAGTGCTCGTCGGGCGGCACCGCCTGGCTGGTCATCTGGCCGCCGATCCAATCGTATTCCTCGGTCATCACCACGCTGCGGCCGCCGCGCAGCGCGCCGAGCGCCGCCGCCACCCCGCCGAGGCCACCGCCGATGATCGCGATATCTGCCGAGAACTCTTTCACTTCATGCCTTTGGAGTTGGGAACGGGGCCAAGGGTTTCTCCCTCGATCGGGTCGCAGCGCAGCACCACCTGCGTGCCTGGCGAGCCGGCTTCGATGCGCTCGGCCAGCATCTGCGTTGCGACGCCCGCCATCTGTTCGCGCGGGATCGAGAAGGTGGTGAAGCGGGTGCCGCTCAATTGTGGCCGCAGATGGCTGCCCAGCACGACGATCGACAGGTCGCCGGGCACCGAGAGGTTCTGCGAGCGCGCCGCCGCCTCGACGACGATGGCGTCGGCGAGTTCGGTGAAGAACGCCACGGTCGCCTTGGCCTTACGGATGGCCGACAGCATGGCGCGGGCATCGCCGCCGACCTCGGTGAGCTGGTAGACGAGGCGCGCGTCGCCGAGAGCCGAAACGAAGCCCTTCCAGCGATCGACCGAGGATTCGGCGCCGGTTTCGGGACCGATATAGGCCAGCCGCGCATGGCCCTTGTCGCGGGCGCGGTGCACCAGATCGGCGGTGGCACTGACATAGTCGGCGCCGACATAGGGGGCGAGCTTGCCGCCGACCGGGTCGCGGCGGCCGACGGCCACGAACGGATAGTCCGAGCTCATCAGCTTGCGCAGCTCGGCGCGGTCGAATTCGCGGCCGAGCAGCACGCAGCCATCGGCGAGCCGCAGCCGGTTGTTCTCGTGAAAGATCTTGCGCTGGCCGCGCGGCCCCGAGGCGCCGGTCAACAGCAGCAGGTCATAGCCTAACGCCTGCGCGCGCTCCTCGATGCCGAGCAGGAACGGCACGAAGAAGTCCGCCTGCGCGCTCGGAAAGGCCGGCTCGTAGGTGAAGACGCCGAGAATGCGGTTGAGTCCCTTGGCCATGCGGCGGGCGATGGGATCGGCGACATAGCCGGTGTCGCGGATGGCCTTGTGCACGCGCTCGCGCGTCTCCGCGGGGATGCGGCCGGCAGCGGCCTTGGCGTCGTTGAGGACGAGCGAGACGGTCGCCTGGCTGACCCCGGCGAGGCGTGCGATGTCGCGCTGCGTCAGCCGCCCCTTGCCTGCCAAGCCTCATCCTCCCTTGCTGCTAATGCGTATTAGCTGCTAATGCGTATTAGCATCTGAGACACGAGAGTCAAGCGCGATGGCCGATTTTGCGGAAACCGTCAGGAGTCGAGGCGCCCGGTCGCTGGCGGCGTTCGGCGATTCGATCACCGAAGGGGTGGGCGCGAGCTCGCCGGCGCGGGGCTGGGCGGCCCTGCTGGCGCGCGGGCTGGGCGTCCGGCTGGTCAACAAAGGCCGCAGCGGCACGGTGCTGCAAGCGACGCCGGTGCGCGACGGACGCGGCGGCAGCGGCGTGTCGCGCTTCCGGGTGGACCTGCTCGGCGACGACCGCGCCGACGGCATCGCCATCCTCTACGGCTACAACGATGCGCGCTACACCGCCGACCCGGCGCGGTTCAACGTCGCCGCCTTCGCGCGCGATTATCGTATCGTGCTCGATGGCCTCCTCGCCGCCGGCGTCGAGCGCCACGACCTCTGCCTCGGCTCGCCGCCCTATCCGCCGGACGCGGGCCTGCAGCTCGGCAGCGCCGGGTTCACCGGACAGAGCCGCGCCGGCTTCGAGGCCTATGTCGATGCCGTCCGCGGTCTCGCGGGCGAGTATGGCCTATTCTACGCGCCGGTGTACGAAGCCATGGCGGCCTGCCGCGAGGGCAGCCTCGCGTCACCGGACGTCGTCCATCCCAACGATGCCGGGCACGCGCTCATCGCCGCCACGTTCGCCTCGGCGCGAAGGACCGTCGCGGCGCCATAGCGCAACCGGGCCGTCGCGCCTGCTCAGCGGCCGATGTCTGCGTGCCAGACGTAGCCCTCGGTCGGCCGGCTGACGTGGCAAAATTGCCATCGCACGAAATGATGGTCACCGTGCCGCCCGCATCGACATAGTCGGCGATATTGTCGTCGCTCTCATCGCCGTTGGGCTGGTGGTAGATGGTGGTGCCGTTCGGCGCCACCGCCGTATCGTCCGCGCCGCCGCCACCCGGCCGGGACGTGCCGTCGGGCTTTTGGCCTTGCCAACCTTCTTGATCGGCTTTTGCGCCGGAGACAGAGGCGCTGTGGCTGTCACCAGGCAATGCAGGCCGAGCGCATCGACCATGCTGCCGGAGTTCGGAGCAGCCGTAGTCCACCCTTTGGCGTACCGGCCGTCGATAAAGGCCGCCTATCAGCGCGCAGATGCCGACTTTGCCGCAGCCGGGCTCGGGAACTTCGTTCCTGTCCAAGGCGTTAACTTCACGACATCCGGGATCAATTCGACCGGCCGCGTCTTTACCAACCAAGGGGCGAGAAAGGGAAACTCATGACGATCAAGACCAATTTGATCAAGGCCGGGGCGCTCGGCGCCGCCGTGACCATCCTCACCGCCGGCGCCGCGTTTGCCGCCGTGGCCACGACGTCCGTCAACGTCCGCTCGGGCCCCAGCACCAGCTATCGCGTCGTCGACACGCTCGCGCCGGGCGAATACGTCAACATCACCGGCCGGTCGAACGGCTGGTGCGCGGTGACCAAGCCGGGCCCGAATGGCTGGGTCAACTGCGCCTATCTGAGCGAGGGCCGCTATCGCCCGCGTCCAGTGCCGGTGCCGGACGTGACCTTCCACTTCGGCTTCGGCTACCCGCCGCCGATGCACCATCACCGGCCCCCGCCGCCGCGGCCCTGGCCGCCGATGCCGGGCCCCCACCACTGGTGGTGGTAAACAAATGCCCAGGGCGGTCTTCGGACCGCCCTTTCTGTTTGCGACGGTGCTCGACAGCGACGCCCGACCTGCCACTGCACGTCGCGGCCGTCGGCGACATCTCCGCCAGGGCGGTGCATCCTTCGCCCCGGTGGCCGATCTCTAGGCAAGCCGCGCCGCATCGGCTACACCGCCGGCGCGAGTGGAACCCGAAATGAGCATACCATCGGCAGCGCCGACTCCCGGCGCCGCACCATCCTTGCCTGTCGCCCTGAGCTGGGGCGCCGAGTTCGGCGCCCTGTTCAAGCTCGGCTGGCCGCTGATGGTGGCGCAGCTCGCCCAGATCTCGCTCGGCGCCACCGATGTGGTGATGCTGGGCTGGCTCGGGCCGAAATTCCTCGCCGCGGCGGCGCTCGCCAACGCGCTGTTCATCGCCATGCAGATCTTCGGCATGGGCATCGTCGAGGCGGTGGCGCCGATGGTGGCGCAGGCGCTGGGGGCGCGCGACCTGCGCTCGGTGCGTCGCACGCTGCGCCAGGGCATCTGGGCCGCGACGCTGGTGGCGCTGCTGCTCGCCCCGATGATCTGGAACATCGCTCCGATCTATTCGGCACTCGGGCAGGAGCCGGAACTGGTGGCGATGGCCGACCGCTTCATCCACTTCGTCATCTGGGCGATCTTTCCGGCGTTCCAGATCGTGGTGTTCCGCTCCTTCCTCAGCGCCCATGGCGCGACACGCGTCATTCTGCTGATCACGGTCGCCGGGTTCTTCGTCAACGTCTTCCTCGACTGGCTGCTGATCTTCGGCAATTGGGGCTTTCCGCGGCTGGAGCTCGCCGGCGCCGGCATCGCCACCAGTTGCACCAGCTTTGCCATGCTGGTGCTGACCGTGGCCTACACCGTGTGGCACCGGCGCTTCCGCCGCTACCACGTGTTCCACAATTTCTTCAGGCCCGACTGGCCGCGCTTCCGCGAGCTGTTCCGCATCGGCCTGCCCATCGGCGTCATGCGCCTCGCCGAGGTGCTGCTGTTCACCTCGGCGGCGCTGCTGCAGGGCTGGCTGGGCCAGGACGAGGTGGCGGCGCATGCCATCGCGCTGCAACTGGCCTCGATCAGCTTCATGGTGCCGCTCGGCATCAGCCAGGCGGCGACGGTGCGGGTCGGCCTTGCCTATGGCGAGCACGACCGCGAGGGCATCCGCCGCGCCGGCTGGATGGCCCTGCTGGTCACGCTGCTGTTCATGGCGGCGACGGCGATCGCCTTCCTCGTCGCGCCCAGGGTCTTCGTCGGCCTGTTCCTCGATCCGGCCAATCCGGTCAACACCCACGCTATCAGCCTTGCCACCAGCTATCTGATCGTTGCCGGCTTCTTCCAATTGTTCGACGGCACGCAGGTGACGATGAGCGCAGCGCTGCGCGGCCTGTCCGACACCAAGATGCCGCTGCTGATCGCGCTGATCGGCTATTGGCTCGTCGGCTTTCCGGTGAGCTATCTGTTCGGCTTTCCGCTCGGCCTGCGCGGCGTCGGCATCTGGATGGGGCTGGCGGCCGGCCTCGCCGCGGTGGGGCTGGTGCTGACGGTGCGCTTTGCGCTCCGCGACCGGCTCGGACTGACGTCGAGAACGCCGGTCTAGCGCTCGCGCCAGCTCCAGTCGGCCATGCGCGCCCGGAACCAGGTGCGCTGCCGCTTGGCATATTGCCGCGTGGCGATCACGGCGCGCTCCACCATGGTGTCGCGATCGATGCGGCCGGCCAGCCAGTCGCCGATCTCGCGCACGCCGATGGCCTTCATCACCGGCAGCGTCGGATCGAGGCCGAGCGCCAGCAGGTCGCGCACCTCGTCGGCCGCGCCCTCCGCCAGCATCGCCTCGAAGCGCACCGCGATGCGCCGGCGCAGCACCTCGCGGTCCGGGTTGAGCACGATCCGCTCGAGCCGCCAGCCCTCGAGCAGGCCGCGCTGCGGCGCATCCTGGAACGTCGCCAGCGAGCGGCCGGTGGCGCGCAGCACCGCCAGCGCCCGGATCACCCGCTGCGGGTCCGGCGCCTTGAGCCGCGCCGCCACCAGCGGATCGCGCGCGGCGATCAGCCGCTCGCGCGCCACCCGATCGAGGCCGCGCACCTCGCCCTCGGCCCAGGCCAGCGCCTCCGGCGGCACCTCGGGGACATCGGCGAAGCCCTCGGTCAGCGCCGCGAAATAGAGACCGGTACCGCCCGTGAAGATCAGCGGCGCATCGCCGGCTTCGGCGATCACTTCGGCCGCGGCGCGAGCCCAGCCGCCGGTCGAGAACCGCACCTCCGGCGGCACCACGCCATAGAGCCGGTGCGGCGCAACGGCGGTGTCGGCGTCGCCCGGCCGGGCCGTGAGAAGGCGCAATCCGGCATAGACCTGTAGCGCGTCGGCGTTGACGACGATGCCGCCCGTTTCGCGCGCCTTGGCGAGCGCCAGCGCCGACTTGCCGCTGGCAGTCGGACCCGCTATCAGAACCGCGCTTTTGTTCACCCGAGCCCTTGCCCCGTGTCCGTTCTCTGCCTCATCGCCAATCCCGCCGAGCCGGCAATCGACACCGCGCTGATGCATGCGGTACACCGGGCCGTCGGCGGCGAGATCAACGTGCTCAACCAGCGCATCGCGGTCGAGTTCGTCAACCCCGCGCTGGCGACGGCCGCCGAGGCGGCGCGCGAGCTGGTGGCCGGCAAGCCGATCGACGTGGCGCAGGTGGCGCTGGCGCACCGCCGCAAGCGGCTGCTGATCGCCGACATGGATTCCACCATGATCGAGCAGGAATGCATCGACGAGCTCGCGGCGGCGGTGGGCATCAAGGCGGAAGTCGCCGCCATCACTGCCCGCGCCATGAACGGCGAGCTCGATTTCGCCCAGGCGCTGCGGACGCGCGTCAAGCTGCTCAAGGGCCTCCCGCGCAGCCGCATCGAGGAGATCCGGCGCGAGCAGATCACGCTGGCGCCGGGCGGGCGCGCCCTAGTGCAGACGATGAAGACGCACGGCGCCTTCACCTCGCTGGTTTCAGGCGGCTTCACCTTCTTTGCCGACTATATCAGCAAGCGCATCGGCTTCGACGAGGCGATGGCGAACATCCTCGAATTCGACGGCGACGTGCTCACCGGCACGGTGGCCGATCCGATCCTGGGCAAAGAGGCCAAGCTCAGCCGGCTGCTGACGCTCGCCGCCTTCCACGACATCCCGCTGGCAGCGACGCTGGCGGTCGGCGACGGCGCCAACGACCTCGAGATGATCAAGGCCGCCGGCCTCGGCGTGGCGCTGCATGCCAAGCCGGTGGTGGCGGCGCAGGCGGCGGTGCGGATCGACCATGGCGACCTCACCGCCCTGCTCTATTTGCAAGGCTATGACGAGGACGAGATCGTGCGCTGAGGCGCTGCTGCCCGCTACCCCGCGAGCTTGACCGCGATGAAGCGGTGCGAGCCGGTGGGGTCGGTCACCTTGAACAGTACCGCGGGCCGGCCCGCCTCCTTGGCGGCGTTCACCTTCTCGGTCACGTCGGCGACGGTGTCGACCTTCTGCTGGTTGACCTCGGAGATCACGAAGCCGGCGATCAGCCCCTGCTTTTCGGCGTCCGAGCCCTTCACCACCTCGGTGATGACGAGGCCCCTGGCATCGGCCGACAGCGCATAGGTCTTGCGGGCGCTGGCATCCACCGGCCCCAGGTCGAGCCCCAGCATCTCCTTGAGGCCGGGCGGCGGGCCCACCGGCTCGTCGACATCGGGACCGGGCGTCGTGCTCTTGGGCTGCTCGGCGGCGGCGATCACCTGCTCGCCGGCCTCCAGCCGGCCGAGCTTAATCTTGAGCGTCATTTCCTTGCCGCCGCGCAAGAGCGTCACCGAGGCGTCGGAGCCCACGGCGGTTTCGGCCACGAAGCGCGACAGGTCGCGCATCTTCTTGATGGCCTTGCCGTTGAACTGCAGGATCAAATCGCCCTCGTCGATCATGCCGTCGGACGGTCCCGTCTTGGTGACGCTCACCACCAGCGCGCCGTTGGCATTGGGCCGGCCGAGGCTGTCGGCGATGTCCGGAGTTACCTCCTGGATGTTGACCCCGAGCCAGCCGCGGCGGGTCTCGCCATATTCGGCCAGTTGCTCCACCACCGGGCGCGCCAGGTTCACCGGCACCGCAAAGCCGATGCCCAGCGACGAGCCCCCGCGCGCGATGATGGCGGTGTTGATACCCACCACCTTGCCGTCCATGTCGAACAGTGGGCCGCCGGAATTGCCCTGGTTGATGGCCGCATCGGTCTGGATGAAATCGTCGTACGGGCCTTCCTGGATGTCGCGGTTGCGCGCCGAGACGATGCCGAGGCTCACCGAACCGCCCAGCCCGAACGGGTTGCCGATGGCCATCACCCAATCGCCCACCAGCGCCGTGTCGCTGTCGCCGAAGCTGACGAAGGGCAGCGGGTGGCCGGCGTCGACCTTGATCACCGCGAGGTCGGCCTTGTCGTCGGTGCCCACCACCTTGGCCGGCAGGCGCGTGCCATCGGTCAGCATCACGGTGATCTCGTCGGCGCCGTCGATGACGTGGTTGTTGGTGACGATGGTGCCGTCGGCCTTGATGATGAAGCCCGAGCCGAGACTGCGCGCCTCCTGCTCAGCCTCCGGACCTTCGCCCTGGTTGGGGTTGAGGTCGTCGAACAGATCGTTGAGCGGCGAGCCCTCGGGCGCCTTGGGGAAGGGCTGGCCGCTGCCGCCGATATGCTTGCTGGTGCCGATATTGACCACCGCCGGCGACAGTTCGGCGGCGAGCTTGGCCACCGATTCCGGCCCCCTGGCGAATGCCTCCAGCGGCGTCGCCAGGCTCAGCGCGGCCAGCACCAGCAGCGCCTTGGCAAGCACGAATCGCATCTTCCCCGTTCCCCCGGCCCCGTTGGCCGCACTTGTAAGCCACTCGCCCCATCGTACAAGCCGCGCAGCCGCACGAAAAGTTGGGGCCGGCGATCGCTCGCCGGCCGCAAAACTAGCTCCCGCTCGATGGCAACAGAAAGGCCGCCGGCAAACGTTCTACTGGGCCGCGCTCGAGGGCAGCTCGGACGAGATGCTCGGCGCGACGATCGTGCCGTCGGGATTGACCGCTGTGGGTGCAGCTTCGCTGCTGGGCACCGGCGACGGCTCGCTGGAGCTGGCCGCGCTCGGGGTAGCGGGCGCAGCCGGCGCCGGCACCACCGAATTGTCGACCGGGGCGCCGACATTGTCGGGGGGCAGCTGGTCGGATGGTTCGGGCTCGGTGACCTCCGAGGAGGGCAGCGGCGCGATGCCGTTGGGCGCCGCCGGCTGCGGCACCGTGCCGTTGAGCGTGTCGGCCTTGAAGTACTGGAAGAATTCGCTGTTGGGCGACAGCACCATGGTGGTGCCGGAGCTGCCGAGCGCCGTCCGGTACGATTGCAGCGACCGATAGAATTCAAAGAATTCCGGATCGGCACCATAGGCCGAGGCGAAAACCGCCGAGCGCTGGGCATCGCCCTCGCCGCGCAGGATCTCGCTGTCCTTGTTGGCGGCAGCCACGATCTCCACCGCCTGGCGGTCGGCGATGGCCTTGAGCGATTGTGCCGCCTGCTGGCCGCCGGCGCGGATGGCCGCGGCCTGCGCCAGACGTTCCGCCGACATGCGGTCGAAGGTCTGCTTGGAGACGTCGGCCGTGAGGTCGGTCCTGAGGATGCGCACGTCAGTGACGTCGATGCCCAGGTCGCTCATGCCCGGCCGGATCAGGTCGCGCGCCTCGCGCATCATCGCCGGCCGCTCGGCCGACAGCGCCGCGTCGAAATTGCGCTGGCCGTAGACCTGCCGCAGCGCCGCGTCGAAGCGGGTGGCGATGCGCTGCTCGGCGAGGTCGAGGTCGCCCTGCACACGCTCGCGGAACTTCACCGGATCGTTGATGCGGTAGGTCAGGAACGCATCCACGACATAGGTGGCGCCGTCGCTCACCTGCAACTGCATGTTGGCGATATCGTAACGCAGCAGCCGGTCCTCGATGAGCTGCACGGTGTCGATCAGGTTGGTCGGCAGCTTGAAATAGAGCCCGGGCTCGGTGCGCACGGCGGTGATCTGGCCGAAGCGCAGCACGATGGCCTGCTGGCGCACATTCACCACGTAGATGGACGAGGCCAGCAGGTAGATGATGACGACCAGCGCGACGCCGGCGGCGATGAGTCTGTTCATGGCTCAGTTCCCCGTGGCGGTGCTGGACGACGCGGACGACGACGTATCGGCCGGCGGCGAGGCCGGTCGCAGCGCCGGCAGCGGCAGATAGGGCAGCACGCCCCCCGCGGCTCCCGAGGCGCTCGGCTCGACCACCACCTTGCTGGCACCGGCCAGCACCTGCTCCATGGTCTCGAGATAGAGTCGGCGGCGCGTCACCTCCGGCGCCTTGGCGTACTGGTTGTAGATGGACACGAAGCGCGCAGCCTCGCCTTCCGCCTCCTGCACCACGCGGCTCTTATAGGCCGCCGCGTCCTCGCGCACCTTGGCCGCCTGGCCGCGGGCATTGCCGAGCAGGGTGTTGGCGTAGTTGCGGGCGTCTTCCTGGAACTTCTGCTGGTCCTGCTGCGCGCGCTGCACCTCGGCGAACGCATCGCTGACTTCCGGCGGCGGGGCGACGTTCTCGATGTTCACCTGGTCGATGTGTACGCCCAGCTTGTAGCTGTCGAGAATGGTCTGGATGATCTGCTGCACCTCGGTCTGGATGCCGGCACGGTCGGAGCGGAAGATTTCGGTCGCCGGGCTGCGGCCCACCACCTCGCGCATGGCGCTTTCGGCCGTGGCGCGCACCATGTCGTCGGGATCCTTGACGTCGTAGAGGTAGGCCTTGGGATCGTCGATCGTCCACAGCACCGAGAATTTGGCGTCGACGATGTTCTGGTCCGAGGTCAGCATCACCCCGTCATTGTTGCTGGTGCCGTTGCGCGAGGCCACCGAGCCGATCTCGGTCTTATTCTGCGTGATCTTGATGCGCTCAACGCTCTGGATCGGCCACCACATGAAGTGCAGGCCCGGGCCGCTCAGCTCGTCGCTGGGCTTGCCGAACGTCGTCTCGACGCCGCGTTCCTGCACGTCGATGGTGTAGATCGAGTTGAACAGCCAGAAGACGACGATGACCGCGAGGCCGCCGACGATGGCCCAGCGGCCGCCGGGAAAGCCGCCCTGCAGCCGGTCACGGCCGCGATTGAGGATATCTTCGAGACTCGGAGTGCCGCCGCGCCGCGGCCCGCCCCCCTGTGGTGCCTGCCCCCACGGCCCGCCGCTGTTGTTGTTGCGGCCGCCGCCCGTATTGTTGTCCCAGGGCATCTGACACCTTTCGAACGTCCTGATATTGCAGCCCTATATAGGGGGGCAATATTGAGCGATCAACGGCGGGCGTTGGACGAACGGCGATAGACCTTGATACGGAATGCCGCACTGTCGCCCGGATGGGCGGGAACGTCGATCACCCCCGACTCCTTCCACACTTCGAGGTCGACGGGCGGAAAATAGGCGTCGCCCTCGGGCATTGCGCCCACATGCGTGATATAGAGGCGGTCGGCCAGGGGCAGCGCCTGGGCATAGATTTCTGCCCCGCCGCCGATCATCACCTCGTTGGCGCGGTCGGCCATGGCGATGTCCTGGGCGTGCGCCAGCGCCGCCTCGAAGCTCGAAATCACCAGCACGCCGTCGGGCTGGTAGCCCTCCTGGCGGGTCACCACGATGTTGGTGCGCCGGGGCAGCGGCCGGCCGATGCTCTCGAAGGTCCGGCGCCCCATGATCAGCGGCTTGCCCACCGTCATGCGCTTGAAATGGGCGAAATCCGACGGCAAATGCCACGGAATGGTGTTGCCATGGCCGATCACGCCGTTGGCGGCGACGGCCGCGATGATCGCGACGGCGACAGTCATGTTGCCCCGAGCCGGTTGAGTGCCTCTCCGCTCACTCTACAGCGCCGCCACTCATCCATGAAGACCGCGCCGCGCGATCGGTAAAACTCGATCGATGGCTCGTTCCAGTCGAGCACCGCCCATTCGAGGCGGCCCAGCCGCTCGCGCACGCAACGCGCCGCCAGATCGGCCAGCAGCGCCTTGCCGATGCCGTGGCCGCGCATGCCGGGCCGCACGAACAGATCCTCGAGCCAGATGCCGTGCCGGCCGAGAAAGGTCGAAAAGGTGTAGAACCAGAGGGCAAAACCGGCCGGCTCTCCCTGCCATTCGGCGATCTGGCAGAACACTTTCGGGGCCGGCCCGAACAGTTCGCGCTGGATATCGGCCAATGTCGCCTCGGCCTCGTGGCGCAGCTTCTCGTAATCGGCGAGGTCCTCGATGAAGCCGAGGATCAGCGGCGCGTCGGCCGGAACCGCGTCGCGGACGGTGACGCTCATGGCGGCGACTCCAAGTGGCGAAACCATTTGCGGGCCAGCGCCGTCTCGAGATCGATGCCATTGTGCCGGCAGTAGAGCACCACCATCGCGAACAAATCGGCGGCTTCGTCGTCTCGCGCCGCCAGCGCGGCGGCCTTGCCGCCGTCCCGCAGGCGGCCGCGGCCGGTCAGGCGCAGGTGCTCGGCCACGAGCTCGCCCGCCTCCTCCTGCAATTTCAGAACATACCAGTCGTCGTCGCGGACGATGCCGGTGCGCTGCGCATAGACGTCGGAAACCTGCGCGAGCCGATCGGACAGTTCGGAAAGCGTCTCCCCCATCGCCGTCAGTTCGCCGTATCGCGGCGCAGCAGCAGCAGGATGTCGAGATCGTGCTCCGGCGGCACCCAGTCGTCTGCCGTCATCTCGAAGGTGGTGGGGCCGGTCTTCCTGACCTTGCCGTCCCAGCAGAAGGAGACGAGGTTCCTGGGGTCGCCCTTGTCGATGGTGAGGTGGAATTTGCCGATCGGGCCGCTCCAATTGGCGCCGGTGGACCAGACGTAGGAAATCCAGTTCTCGACATAGGGGATGGAGTAGAAATCGGTCTTGTTGGTCATCGACGCTTTCAGCGTTTTGATCAGGCTGTCGTCGATGCAGTATTTTTCCTTGTAGATTTTCGGCCGATCCTCGTCCGTCGCGTCGTAGGGCGGGGTGAGGAACGTCGTCGCCACCGTGCCGCCGACGCTGGGGGTGTAGGCGTGGCGGACCTCGACAGTCTTGCCGGCGGGGAAGTTCGCCTCCCAGGTGTAGGTGGATTTGAGCGTCCAGACCGGGGTGTAGTCGGTTTTCCAGCCGCTGCCGTCGTCGTACTGCATCGGAATGACGAGACCCAGATGCACCAGCTGGTCGTGATCGGCGTCGGACAGCGCGTTGAGCGCCGTTTGCGTCGCTTCGCCGAACGGCGCCAACGGCACGCCGAGCGAGGTCAGCAGCTCCGTCTGGTCGACGCCGAAGGCGAAGGCGTATTGATGCAGCGTCGATTTCACCGGCCTGCCGTCGAAGCTGGTGGTAAAGCCGAAGAGGTTCTGCTCGTCCTCGTCGGGGATCGCCACCATGAAGTCGCCGTCGCCGGTGATGTCGGGCAGCGGGAACGCCACCAGCACGTTGTCGTCGGCATCGCCCTTGTTGGTGAAGCGATAGACGACGCTGACCCGGTCGGGCGAGATCGACAGGTCCTCGGAGTCCATCGACACGTTCTCGTTGGTGACGAACAGCAGCCCGCCGGTGCCGAGCTGCGAGGTGGTGTCGTTGGCGATGGCGGGGGCCGCAGCCAGTGGCAGCGCGGCGATCAGGAACAGCCTCATACGGCGACCTCGGCCTTGATGTGCGGATGCGGATCGTACCCGGTGAACATAAAGTCCTCGAACGCGAAGTCGAAGATCGACGTCTTGTCCGGGTTGAGCGTCAGTCGCGGCAGCGGCCGCGGCGTCCGGCTCAGTTGTTCATGCGCCTGCTGAACGTGGTTTGAATACAGATGCGCGTCGCCGAAAGTGTGGACGAAATCGCCCACCGCAAGCCCGGTCACTTGCGCCATCATGTGGGTGAACAGCGCGTAGGAGGCGATGTTGAACGGCACGCCGAGGAAGATATCGCCGCTGCGCTGGTAGAGCTGGCAGCTCAGCCGGCCATCGGCCACGTAGAACTGGAACAGGCAGTGGCAGGGCGGCAGCGCCATCTCGTCCACCTCCGCCGGATTCCAGGCGGTTACGATGTGGCGCCGCGACTCAGGTTTGGTCCGGATCGACTCCACCAGCTTGGCGATCTGGTCGATGGAGCCGCCCTTGCCGTCGGGCCAGCTCCGCCACTGGCTGCCATAGACTGGCCCGAGGTCGCCGTTCGCGTCGGCCCATTCGTCCCAGATCTTGACGCCGTGCTGCTGCAGCCAGCGCACATTGGTGTCGCCGCGCAGGAACCACAGGAGCTCATAGACGATCGATTTGACGTGCAGCTTCTTGGTGGTGAGCAGCGGAAAGCCGCGGCTCAGGTCGAACCGCATCTGGTGACCGAAGATCGAGCGGGTGCCGGTGCCGGTGCGGTCCGGACGGTCGGTGCCGGTTTCGAGCACGGTACGCAGCAGATCGAGATATTGCTGCTCCGGATGCCGCGCGTCGACATGGTTGGTTTGCAACGCCAAGACTGACATGTTCCGGCTCTCCGTTCGGCAACCCTTTTAGCAGACGCCCTTCATGCCGCTCAAACCGCGATTCTCACAGAGGAGACGATGACGGCGGGCGACAGCTCAGGGCGTGATCAGCGCGACCGTCGGAAAGTAGGCGCGGAACCGCCTTGTATCCCGGGTGAGCACCGGGACGTGGAGCAACTCCGCATGTGCACCGATAAAGAAGTCGGAGAGCACATTCGCACGCCTGCCACCTTGGTGACGATAGTTCGCAAAAGCCTGGCCGGCGCGGAAGCAAACTTGCTCGGAGAGCGGCAGCATCACCAGTTGCAGGCTGTCAACGACCAGGCGTACCTCATCGAATCTGTCGAACCCAACCGACAGTTCCGCAAAGATGATCTCGTTGATACCGACATCGCCGGCCGCCAAGGCGGAGGCGAGTTGCGCCTCGGACCAGCCCGCCCAGTCCGGATCACGAGTGGTTATGTCGATCAGGACGTTGGCGTCGACCAGCAACACCTATTCGTCGCCGCGCATGATCTGCATGAACTCATCCGTGGTAAGCCCCGGTCGGGCCATGCCCCGGACGCTCGCTATGCGCCGGCGGATTTCCTCGATGGAGGGCCGCTGTGCGCCGGCCGCCTTCATGAGCAGGATTTCGCCCTCCGGCCCGCGTTCGAAGACAACTTCGCTCCCCGGCCGCAGGTCGAGTTCGTTCAAGACCTCCTCGGGCAGCGCGATTTCTCCGGCAAGGTTCACCCGCGCATTCATCTTCGCTCTCCTCGAACCCTAGAATATGCCATCGCTGCCGGATTTGCATCCCTGCCCGGCCATGCCTATATTCAGCCTGCCGGCAACGGCTATGGCGATAAATTGCCATCGTAATAAACCCATTGGACCCGGGGGCAGTACCCGGCGCCTCCACCATCTCCTCCCCGCCGCGAGGGGAGCCAGTGGGGGCGAAACAGGATCGACAAGGGCGTAAAGGGTGTGTTTTCGCTCGGCATGGTTCCGCCGTCATCGGGCCATCTCAATAGTTGCCAACGACAACTATGCTAAGGTTGCTCTCGCCGCGTAATGCGGTGCTAGCACCTGAATCAAAGCCCTCCAGGCTTTAGCGGTTTGGAGGCGGGGTTCGCAGGCACCTGGCAACAGAAGCCTGCACTTCACCGCAAAAACCTCCCGTTTGTCCTTGATATTCACCCCCTTGGCGGCTGATATGGCGCCGAGCGCGGGAATCCCAAGGCGACATGGCTCAAGACCACATCCGATACGACATCCTCACCCAGGAGGCGCTGCGCGGCGTGATCCGCAAGGTGCTGGCCGAAGTGGCCAAGACCGGGCTGCCCGGCGAGCATCATTTCTTCATCTCGTTCCTGACCAAAGCGCCGGGGGTGCGTCTCAGCCAGCGGCTGCTCGAGCAGTACCCCAACGACATGACCATCGTGCTGCAGAATCAGTTTTGGGATCTCAAGGTCGGCGAAACCGGCTTCGAGGTCGGTCTCAGCTTCGACGACAAGCCGGAAACGCTGGTCATCCCGTTCTCCGCCATCAAGGGCTTCTTCGATCCGTCGGTGCAGTTCGGGCTCGAGCTCAAGAACACCGGCCCGCTCCCCGGCGAGGAGTTGCCGGCAGAGGAGCATGAGGCGGCAAGGCCTGAAATGTCGCATGGGGCGGCGCCCGCTCCCGTCGCGGCCGAATCCGCAGGCGAAAAAGTCGTCAGCCTCGACGCCTTCCGCAAGAAGTAGCGCCCATGCGCAAGCGGTCGCTGACGATCGCCGGCCACCACACCAGCATCGCGCTCGAACCCGAATTCTGGGACGGGCTCGAGGCCATGGCGGCGCGCCGCGGCCTGCGGCTTGTGCATCTGATCGAAGAGATCGACCGCACCCGCGATGGCCCCAATTTGTCGTCGGCGCTGCGCGTGGCCGTGCTGCGCGACGCGCAGGGGTCAGAGCCCCAGATCTAGCGGCTCCGCCGACGACGCGGCGGCGCGCTTTGCCGCCTCCGCTGCCTTGCGCGCCGCTTCGATGGCGGCGGCTTCCTCGGCCAGCTTCATCGCTTCCCCGCCGCCGGCGACGCTCACACCCGGACGCAGCGCGTCGAGGCGAGCCCGCAGTTCGGCCGCCGCCTTCGCCCGCGCATCGGCCTCGGCCTTGAGCTGCTCGAGCCGGGCCAGTTCGATCTCGTTCGCCTTGATCTTCATGCCGTCGACCAGCGCCGCCACGTCGTAGTTCGTGGCGGGCGCCCATAGCGGCCCCTTCAGCACCGCATCGACCTCGGCCGTCGTCGGATCGATGGCGCTGGTGGCGTCGGTCTTGCCGGTCGGCGACATGGTGTAGTGGGCATCGAGTACGAGGTCCTTGAGCGACATCGTGGCACTGCCGAAGATGCGGGCGCCGTCGCCGGCGATGGCAAGGTTGGGACTGCGCAGCGTGCCGTTGGCGATGGTGAAACTGCCGGTGAGGGTTGGCGCCGAGAACGGCCCGGCCTCGAGCTTTTCGGTCACGGTCCTGCTCAGCGCCTCGGGGGCGAGATCGACGACGCCGGTGAGCGCGCCGGCAGCCCGGAACACGCCCGGATCGAAATGCGCCACCGAAAAGCCGCTGACGGTATAGCTGCCGGTGCCGGTCATCGCCGCGATCGCCTGGTCCAGCGTTGCGCCGCTGCCGTCGAACTGCGCGCTCGCCTCCAGCGTGCCGTCGAGACCGCCGGCCACCGCCGCAGGCGCCACGGTGTCGATGCCGACGCCGGCGAGGCTCAGCCGCCCGCTCACCTGCTTGTCGGGCAGCGCGGCATTGGAACAGCATACGGTGATGTCGGCGCCCAGCGTGCCGCCGCCGAGGTCGCCCGACAGATTGCGCAGATGCACGCTCTGCGCGTCCCAGTCATAGCCGAATTTCACATCGCTTAGGAGCGGCGAGACGCCATTGTCGAGCGCCGCTACCGTTACCTCGATGCGCCCCGTCGTGGTGCGCGGCGCGGCGCCAATGTCGATCGGTCCGCCGGGCCACAGACTGCCGGCGACCGGCACGGTGCTGGCGGCTCCGGCGAGGGCAGGCAGCAGCGCGTGGACGTCGAATGCATCGAGCGCCAGCGAGCCGGTGATCGCGGTCTGCGCGCCGTTGCGCGCCAGCGCCAGATTGCCGCTCACGCCGGACGCCGCAATGCGCGACAGGCTCGCCCGCTCGGTCCCCGAAAAATCGAGGTCGGCGGTACCGGCGAGCGGGGGCAGGTACACCCCGCCGGCGCCCAGCAGCTCCGCCACCAGCTGCGGATCGCCGAGCTTGACGTCGAGCCCGCCGGTGCCGCTAATCCTGGTGAAGTCGCCGGGAATGACGTTGCCGTCAAAGCTTATATGGTCGTCGCCGCCCGCCAGACGCACATGCGTCTCATAGCTGTTGGCCGGCACGCCCTCGATCGATGCATCGAGCTGGAGCGGCGTTCCATCTCCGAAGATCGAGCGGGCGCCGAGTCCGAGCTGGCGCGTCATCAGCAGCGAGCTTTGCGAGCTCATCGTCAGCCTGGCCGCGATGGGCGCGACCAGCGCGTTGGCGATGCCCGCCCCGAGCTTGGCCTCGAGCCGCGTGTCGGAGGCCGACAGCCGGCCGGAGACATTGAGCACCTGGCCGCCATCGCCGGCGGGCGCGTCGAGCTGCACGTTGAGGTCGGCCGGCAGCGAATTGTGCAGGAAATCGGCGATCGCCGGCGGCGTATGGATGGCGCCGAGCAGGGTATCGAGCAGCGGTGCGTCGGCTTCGAGCTTGATCATGCCGGTGCCGGAGAGCTCGGGGGCCGCAAGCGTGCCGAAGGCGGTGAGCCGGGCGTCGAACTGCGCGCCGCCGAAATCCTCGGCGCTCAGCTTCTGGAACTCAAGCACCCCGCCCTCCCAGGTGGCGTGGGCGTCGAGATTGGTGCCGTCGAGTCCGAACAGCGCCGCCTTGCCGGCGCTGAGGTCGATTTCGCCCTTGGGAAAAGTGGCGCCGAAGCTGCCGCTGCCAGTCAAATCCGGCAGCAGCGCCGCCAGCGTCGCGCCTTCCTCCGGCCCGAGCGTGGTGAAATGCGCGTCGAGCTTCAGCCGCCGCGGCTGGCCGAAACCGATCTGGGCATCGAAGCCCTGGTTGATACCACCGACGACCAGCGTGCCGGCGCCCAGCGTCAGCGTATCGCCCGACAGGGCGACGTCGGCCTTGAGCGATCCGGCCTGGCCGAGCAGCGGATCGCCGGCGGCCGGCCTCCGCCACAGCGCCGCCAGCCGGTCGAGCTGCGTGCTGTCGAGCGTCACGCCGCCGGTGAAGACCGGCTTGCCGCCGGCAAGGCCGAGGGTGCCGGTCAGCCCCAGCCTCGTGGCGCCCGGCAAGGCCGCCGCGAAATCGGTGATGGTCCAGCCCTTGGTGTCGGTCGAGGCCTCGAGCCGCACGTCACGCAGCGACACCGCGCGCAGATTGAGCTCGGCGATGTCGAGCCCGACCGTGCCCATGACCGGCGGGATCGGCGGCAGCGGTAATTCGCCCAGCAGCCGCACCAGCTCATAGGGCGGATCGGTCAGTTCCTTGGTGGCGTCGCGCGGCGGCAGCGCCACCACGCCGCCCGAAACGATGGCGTTGAACGACACCGCCTTGCCGAGCTTGAGCTCGCCCGCGCCGGTGAGGCGCGTCGCTGCGCGGTTCTCGTCGGGCAGCGCCACGTAGTCCGACAGCAGCACGCGGTCGGGGCCGGCGTCGACCTTGCCGGTCAGCACGAAATCGCCGCGCCCGGCGTCCACCGCGTCGCCCTCCTTGACCCGCGGCGGTGGCGCCCGGTAGGTCAGATCGCCGGCGTATTTGGGAACCGCGCCGAGGGTGAGCGTGCCGCTGCTGTCGAGCGTGAAGCTCTGGTTGTCGGCCTTGATGAACAGCGCCAGCGTGGTGCTGCCCTTGTCGTCGAAGCGGGTGGTACTCACCCGCACGGCATAGGCGGCGTGATCGACGCTGACATTGCCCTGGAAGCTGAACGGGCCCTTGAGGGCGTCGAGCTTGAGCTGCCCGTTTATGCCGTCGGCGGCATAGATGGCGCCGGAGCGCATGTCAGTCAGGTGCACCGACCCGGATTCCACATTGGCGTTGGCGATCGACACGTTCGACTGCCCCTGCCCGGCAATGGCAATGCCCGAGCTGATGCTGCCATCCGCCGCGACGGCCAGATTGACCGTCGGATGGTTGAGCGTCAGGCTCGTCACCTTGTACTGGTCGCGCAGGAAATCGAGCAGCGAGAACTCGGCGTCCACCTGCCCCACCTGCAGCACCGGGGCCGAGGCGGGGCCGACCCGCACCCTGGTGAATTCGAGCTTGGGCGCCGGCAGCAGCGTCAGATGGATGTCGCCTTCGATCGCCACCTCGGTGCCGAAGGCCTCGGCGGCCATGGTCTGCAGCCGGTCGCGATAGTCGCCCCATTGGATGAAGCGCGGCACGACGAAGGCCGCGCCGATGGCGAGGATGACCAGCACCCCGATGGCGATGAACAGGCGATTGAGCACGTGCCCGGCGAACCCCCAAGACAGGCGCCAAGTGTAGGCAAGCCAGTTCGGCGCGTCACCCGTGCAATGGCTTGCCTCCACGGCAGAATTTGGGCCCTCGCCCGGCCTTTTGCGGGCCCCTCGCATGGTGTTTCGGCCATCCAGCGCCTATATAGGCACGACCAGAACAAAAAGAGATTCGTCAAGCCGCATGGCTGTTCCGAAACCCGTTTCCGGCGCGATCACCAGCCAGTTCGGCCGGCGCGACGCCGGCTACCTCCAGGGCCTCAACGAAGAGCAGCGCGAGGCGGTGCTGAGCACCGAGGGACCGTTGCTGGTCCTTGCCGGGGCAGGCACGGGAAAGACGCGCGTCCTCACCACTCGGATCGCGCACATTCTCAACACTGGCAAGGCCGCTGGTAAGGAAATCCTCGCTGTCACCTTCACGAACAAGGCGGCCCGAGAGATGAGAGACCGGGTTGAAGGGTTCGTGCCAAGACTCGCTGGTCTCCCGTGGATGGGCACCTTCCACTCGATTGGTGCTCGCATACTTCGGCAGCACGCAAAGCTGGTCGATCTCGACCCCAAATTCACCATCCTCGATGTGGACGATCAGGTGCGGCTGATCAAACAGCTGCTGGAAGCCGAGAATATCGACGAGAAACGCTGGCCGGCGCGGGCATTCGCGGGGATGCTCGACAATTGGAAGAACCGTGGACTTCTGTCAGGTGATCTCACGCAAGCGGACGCCAGCGGCTTCGCCAATGGCAGGGGGCAGAAACTCTATGCCGACTACCAGGCGCGGCTGAAGATTCTGAACGCGGTGGATTTCGGCGACCTGCTGCTCGAAAACATCCGGCTGTTCCGCGAGCACCCGGACGTGCTCGGCGAGTACCACAAGCGCTTTCGCTACATCCTCGTCGACGAGTACCAGGACAGCAATGTCGCGCAATATCTGTGGCTCAGGCTCCTGGCGCAGGGACGGCCCGCATCGGAGGCCAATGTCTGCGTCGTGGGCGACGACGACCAGTCGATCTATGGCTGGCGCGGGGCGGAGGTCGACAACATCCTGCGCTTCGAGAAGGATTTCCCCGGCGCCAAGGTGATCCGGCTCGAGCGCAATTACCGCTCGACCAGCAATATCCTGAGCGCCGCGAGCCACCTCATCGCGCACAACGAATCCCGGCTCGGCAAGACGCTGCAGACCGACGTGGGCGAGCGCGGCGACCCGGTGGGCGTCACCTCGGTGTGGGACAGCGAAGAGGAAGCCCGCCAGATCGGCGAGGAAATCGAGCAGCTGCAGCACCACGGCGAGAAGCTCAACGACATCGCCATCCTGGTGCGCGCCTCGTACCAGATGCGCGAGTTCGAAGAGCGCTTCATCACGCTGGGGCTCAACTACCGCGTCATCGGCGGCCCGCGCTTTTACGAGCGCAAGGAAATCCGCGACGCGCTGGCCTATCTGCGCCTCGTCGCCAACCCGACGGACGACCTTGCCTTCGAGCGCATCATCAACACCCCGAAGCGCGGCATCGGCGAGAGCACGATCAAGCTGCTGTTCGACACGGCGCGCGCCACCCGCCAGCCGCTGTTCAACGCCACGCGCACGCTGCTCGAAACCGAGGAGCTGAAGCCCAAGCAGCGCACGACGCTGCGCGATCTCGTCGCGCAGTTCGACGACTGGTCGGAGCGGGCGCGCAGCATTCCGCACGCCGAGCTGGCGCAGCAGATCCTCGACGAAAGCGGCTACACCGCGATGTGGCAGGCCGACAAGGCGCCCGACAGCCCCGGCCGGCTCGAAAACCTCAAGGAGCTGGTCAACTCCATGGAGGAGTTCGAAACGCTGGGCGGCTTTCTCGAACATATCAGCCTGGTCATGGATCGCGATTCCGCCGAATCCGACGACGCCGTGTCGATCATGACGCTGCACTCGGCCAAGGGGCTGGAGTTCGAGACGGTGTTCCTGCCCGGCTGGGAGGAAGGGCTGTTTCCATCGCAGCGCACCATGGACGAGCTCGGCCGCGCCGGCCTCGAGGAGGAACGCCGCCTCGCCTATGTCGGCATTACCCGCGCACGCAAGCGGGCGCGCATCTCGGTGGCGCAGAACCGGCGCATCCACGGGCTCTGGCAGTCGGCCATCCCGTCGCGCTTCCTCGACGAGCTGCCGGCCGAGGCCGTCGAGGTCAAGGATACCGGCTCGGGCTATGGCGGCTACACCTATGGCGGCCGCTCGAGCTCACGCTTTTCGATGGCCGACCCGTTCGACAGCGTGTACGAAACGCCGGGCTGGCAGCGCGCCCGGGCGCAGGCGAAGGACCGCCGCGGCGGCGGCCCGCTGACCATCGACGGCGACCTCGTGGCGCGCTCGACCGACGACGGACGCGGCTCGAAATACAGCGTGGGTGAAAGGGTGTTCCACCTGAAATTCGGTTACGGCCGCATCGACAGCATCGAGGGCAACAAGCTGTCGATCGAGTTCGAGAAGGCGGGCAGGAAGAAGGTGCTCGACAGCTTCGTAAACAGGGGGTGACGGGGCATGAAAGCCTGGATGGTGATCCTGGGTCTGCTGGCGATCCTGGCCGTGGTGGTGGTCTGGTTCGCGGGCAACGCGTTTTCCTCGCTCAAGGGCGAGAGCGATCGGGTGGTCGCGGCGGCCGATACGTTTTCGCGCGGCCTGGTGACGTCGGGCTGGACGATCGATGCCTTCTCGGGGCTGGCCACCAAGGACTATCTCGAGACGATCAGCAAGGACGGCGATGCGGCCTTCGCCAAATACGCCACGCTGGGCAAGCCGCAGGCGAGCGAACCCTGCACGCTGTTCAAGCTCAACATTGTCAACGGCGTGGGAACGGCCAACGCCCATTGCCCGATGACCTTCGCCAACGGCAAGGCGACGCTGCTGGTCGACCTGTTCGGCGCCAATGGCGGCACCTGGCAGGTCAACGGGCTCGCCATCCAGCTCTGACAACCGCGGCGGCGGTCAGCCCTGCGGGGTGACCACTTCCTTTTCGGGGCGGAGGCGGCCGAGCTGCTGTTCGCGATAGATGATGAACAGTCCCGAGCCGACCACGATGACGGCGCCCACCAGCATGAAGACGGTCGGCACGTCGCCGAAAAAGAAGAAGCCGATGACGATCGAAAAGACCAGCGAGGAATATTCGAACGGCGCCACCACGCTCATGTCGGCGTGGCGGTAGCTCTCGGTCAGCATGATCTGGGCGATGCCGCCGGCGATTCCGGCGCCGACGAGGTAGAGCGCCACCAGCGGGCTCGGCATCACCCAGCCGAAGGGCACCGTCACCAGCGAGATCACCGCCGACGACAGCAGGAAATAGAGCACGATGGTCGCCGAACGCTCGGTCTGGATCAGCGTGCGGACGAGAAGCTGCGCGACGGCGCCCAGGCAGCAGGCGGCGAGCGCGGCGCCGACGCCGATGGCCGCGTCGGTGTGGACGCCGGACGAGAACAGCGTCAGTTGCGGCCAGGCGATCACCACCACGCCGCACAATCCCACCACCACCGCGCTCCAGCGGTAGAGCCGCACCGTCTCGTGCAGCACCAGCGCCGAGAGGATGACGATGACCAGGGGCGTCGCGTAGTTGATGGTGACGGCTTCGGGCAGCGGCAGCTTGGTGAGCGCCAGGAAGCCGAAGCCCATCGAGACGGTGCCGACGAGGCCGCGCCAGATCTGGCTCGCGACGTTGTTGCTTTTCAGCCCGGCGCGCAGCTCGCCGCGCCAGGCGAGGAACGCCACCACCGGAAAGACGCCGAAAAAGGACCGGAAGAACACCAGCTCGCCGGCCGGCACGCCCTGGCTCGCCTTGAGCAGGCTCGACATCACCAGGAATATGAGGACCGAGCCCACCTTGAAGGCAATGCCGACGAGCGGCGCATTGCGATGGGCCGCAAACGACTGGACCATGCCCTGCGATATGACATGCAGATGCCGCCGGCTCAACCGGCAAAGGCGCGGGATACGCCAGGCCAGTCGCTAGCCGGCCGTCGAGGGGCCCGGGACGGCCGCTTCGGGGTGGGTCAGCACCACGTCGCGGCTGTTGCGCGTGAAATAGACGAAGGACGCGAGCATGCCGGCGAGCAGGATGGCCTCGACGCCCAGGACGACGATGGTGCGGAGCCGGCGCGTCATGTGACGAAAATCGATCCGATGGCCCACAGCACCATCAGGAGCGTGCCGCACAGGCCGAAAACGGCCAGCACCAGCCGGCGGACGATCACGTGCGGGGCGAGCACCAGCGCCAGGCCGTAGAAAATGGGGAACAGCACGAGCGAATAGCGCAGCAGCGAATTGGCGAGATTGCCGGTCCAGAACAGGATGAAGCAGGCGAGGCAATAGCCGAAGAGCGGCCAGCTCCGCCGGCGCAACAGGGTAAGCGAGGCCGCGAACATCATGAGGCTCAGCGTCATGAAGTACTTGAAGCGGAAATCGGTGCCCCGATACTGGTTGACGATATTGTTCCACGGCCAGTCGAATGCCCATTGCCAGCCATGGACCATGGTGGATTTCTGCGCGAAGGCATCGCCGGTGGTGAGCATGCAGAACCACCAGAAGGCGAACAGGCCGAGCGGGGCGAGGACGATGGGCATATAGGCCTCCGGCTCGCGCCAGAAGCGCAAGGCGCCGAGCAGCCCGCGGTCGCGCAGGATGGCAAGGCCGAAATAGACGACGATGAAGATGCCGTTGGAGCGCGAGGCGCTGCCGAGCGCTGCGGCGACACCGGCGAGCGCGTAGCGGCGGCGTTCGAACAGCAGCACCGACAGCGCGGTGAGCAGCACGAACAGCGATTCGGTATAGACGGCCGAAAACACGAAGCTCTGCGGCACGACGCAGAGCAGCGCCACGGCGAGGCCGGCAACCGCCCTGCTGCCCGACCAATGTTCGGCGAGAACGTAGATCACCGCCAGCGCGCCCAGGAAGCTGGCGTTGGAGATGACGAGACCGGCGGCCGCGGCGGACAGGCCGGTGACGCTGCCGAGCGCCCACATGGCGAGGGGGTAGAGCGGATAAAAGGCGTAGCTGATGGTGCCGGCGCCCTGGAACGGCGGCACGATGGTGCTGTAGCCGTGCTCGGCGATGCTCACATACCAGAGCGCGTCCCAGCGGACATAGAGATCGGTGAGGGTCGCGGCGTAGCTGGCGACGCCCAGATTTGGGGCGGGCTGCGGCGGCATGACCATGAGGGTCACGAGCCCGACGAGGGTGAGCCACAGGCGCGAGCCGATGAAGCAGCCGAGGATCAGCCGCCAGTCGGGCGTGGCAAGCCTGGGCAGCACCGACGCAGGCGGCGGCGCCACCGCCAGCCCGGCGCCGTCACTCACGCGGACCGGTCCTCGCGCACCACCTCTTCGATGATGAAGAGCGGCCGCTGCTTGCTGTCGATGTAGAGGCGGCCGACATATTCGCCGATCACCGCCAGGGTGAAGAGCTGCACCGCCGAGGTGGTGAGGATGATGAGGGCCGTGCTGGTCCAGCCGGGAGCGGGGTGGAAGAAGAAGGAAATCCCGACATAGAGCAGCAGGACAAGGACGGCGACGAACATCAGCGCGCTCAGGAGCCCGGCGAGGCGCAGCGGCACCAGCGAGAAGCTCAGCAGCGCGTCGCTGGCGAAACGCAGCATGCGGCGCAGCGAGAATTTGGTTTCGCCGCTGTGCCGGGCGTCGCGGTCGTACTCGAACGGCAACTGCTTGAAGCCGGCCCAGGAGACCATGCCGCGGATGAAGCGGTCGCGCTCGGGCATCGAGGTCAGGATCTGCGCCATGCGATGCGTCATCAGGCGGAAATCGCCGGTGTCGAGCGGAATGCGGGTCTCGGTCATGGCGTCGAGGAGGCGATAGAAGCCGGCCGCCGTCAAGCGCTTGAACGCGGTCTCGCCCTTGCGCGAGCGGCGGCGGCCGTAGACGACTTCGGCCTTTTCGGCGACGAGCAGGTCGCGCATCGGGCCCAGCAGCTCCGGCGGGTCCTGCAGGTCGGAATCGAGCACGAAGACCAGCGCGCCGGTGGCGGCGGCGAGGCCGGCGGTGAGCGCCGCCTGGTGCCCGTAATTGCGCGAGAGCTTGATGGCGACGATGTGCGGGTCGGCGGCGGCAAGGGCGCGGATGCGGTCCCAGGTGGCGTCGGTCGAGCCGTCGTCGACGAGGACGATTTCGTGATCGGCGAAACCGGCGTCGCGGACGGCCGCCGAGACGCGGCTGCAGAATTCGGCGACGCCTGCCTCTTCGTTGAAGCAGGGAGACACGACCGACAGCGCCAAGGCCGGCGGGGCCGCCGCCCCTCCTGCAGTTGCAACCGCCCTCTCCGCCTGCATTCGAGCCCCCGCCCCAGCGAGCCTGCGCGCGCCTTGCGACGCGCGGGCACACCGGCGAAGCTGACCGACAGGTGTTAAGGATTGGTTCGGGCCGCCGGCGGCTCGCGCCGCCAGCCGCCGATCACATAACCCGAACGTGATGCGATGTTTTGCCGGCGTTAACGCTGTCAGGGTTAGGGAACCCATAAGCCCATCGGCGAGTTTCCGCGTCGGGCAATCCAGTATCGACAGAGTTCACTCTATGACAGCAGCCGTCCTCGCTCCTTCCCGCCGCAGCTTTCTCGCCGGCGGCGCAAGCCTTGCCGCCCTGGCGCTGGCGGGCTGCGCCACGCAGCGGATGAAGTCGGTGGAGACGCCGCAATTCTCGCAATATTACCTCAGCATGTACGGGCCGCTGCCGAACGAGAAGTTCCCGGTGCCGGCGATCGATCTGACCAAGCTCGACCCCAACATGTTCCGCACCGAAGTGCCGGACCCGACCGGCGAGCGGCCGGGCACCATCGTGGTCAACACCTCGGAGCGGCATCTCTATCTGGTGCAGGAAGGCGGCCAGGCGATTCGCTATGGCGTCGGCATCGGGCGCGAGGGCTTCGCCTGGCAAGGCAAGGCCAAGGTGGGACGCAAGGCGGAATGGCCGGTGTGGACGCCGCCCAAGGAGATGCAGGTCCGGCAGCCGGAAACGGCGCAATACGCCAACGGCATGCCGCCGGGCCTCACCAATCCGCTGGGGGCGCGGGCCATGTACATCTACCAGGACGGGCGCGACACGCTGTACCGCCTGCACGGCACGCTGGAGGTGTGGAGCATCGGCCAGGCGGTGTCGTCGGGCTGCGTGCGCCTGCTGTTCCACGACATCATCGACCTCTACGGCCGCTGCCCGGTGGGCACGCCGATCGTGGTCAACAGCTAGCTCAATCCATGATCGAAGCGTCGTGCAGGGTGACGACGAGGTAGTCGCTCGTCTCGTGCTTGCCCTTGCCGCCGGACTTGCCCTTGCCGCCAGACTTGGCCTTGCCGTCGGCGGCGTGCGCGCGGGTGGGCGTGACGGTGGTCGGGCAGGTCCGGTTGCCGTTCCTGTCGGTGGTGCAGCGGTCGAAATCGATGCAGCGCATGGTGTGGTTGAACGGATCGAGCGTGCAGCCGCGGCCGATGCCGCCGGCGCCGCCCTTGCTGTCGGCGAGCGCGGGCGTGGCGGCGGCGAGGCCGGCGACGAGGACGAGGCTGAGGGAAAGCTTGAGCATCTGCGGTCTCCGTGTGGGGATGGATAGAGGGGAGCCTCGCTCCGGCCGGCTGAACGGCGGCTGACGCGGGCTGTCAGGGAACCTCCGCCTGCCGCTGGCCGTTTCGGTTCGACCACGCTTCCGGAGGTGCATATGGCTCTCGATCATGCCGAACGCGACGCGGCGAAGACCTCGCCGATGCAGATCGCGCACAACCCGCTGTTGACGGCGCGGGAAAAGATCGAAATGCTCAACGAACTCAAGGCGGAAGTGACCGGCCGCGAGGCCAATCCCGACCACCTCGGCTACAGCCCGGACGAGATCGACGCAGCGATCGCCGAGATCCGCCAGGAGGTGCAGGACGGCACCCGCCCCGCAACCTCGATCGCGGGAGATGTTTATGGCGACGACAGGTAAACCGCATCCCGTCGCCGACGAGGAACTGAAGCTCGAGACCGAAGCGGCGCAGAGCACCGGCCTCGTGACGCCCACGAGCTGGTGGCGGGTCGGGCTGATCGCGCTGCTGATCGTGGTGGCGCTGCTGCTGGTGGGACAGTGGCTCGGCGGCAACCGGCAGACCGAGGTGATCCCCGGAACACCGATCACGGCGCCGCAGAACAATGTGCCGGTGCCGGCTTCCTAGAACGATATTGCAGAAACACAAAGGCCCGGCAGTGACGCCGGGCCTTTTGCGCGAGCCGGAACGATCAGCCCTGGGTGAGGGGCGAAATCTGGATCTCGACGCGGCGGTTCTGGGCACGGCCGCTTTCGGTGGCGTTGGAGGCGATGGGATCGCTCTCGCCCTTGCCCTCGATGTAGAAGCGGCGCTGGTCGACGCCCTGATTGGCGAGGATGGTGGCGACCGCCACGGCGCGGCGCTGCGACAGATCCTGATTGTGCGCGTCCGAGCCGGTGTTGTCGGTGTGGCCGGTGACGTCGACGACGGTCTTGTTGAACTTCTTGAGCACCAGACCGACCGAGACCAGCGTGCTGTTGAAGGCCGTGTTGACCGTCGCCGAATCGGTCTGGAAGGTGATGTTGGACGGCATGTTGAGGATGATCTGGTTGCCGACGCGGGTGACCGAAACGCCGGTCGACTGCAATTGCGCGCGCAGCTCGGCCTCCTGCTGGTCCATGTAGTGGCCGACGGCGGCGCCGGTGAGGCCGCCCAGGCCGGCGCCGATCAGCGCAGCGATGCGCGGGTCATTGCCGGTGGCAGCGCCGGCGAAGGCCCCCACCACCGCGCCGGTGCCGGCGCCGATCATGGCGCCGCCCGCGGTCTTCGACAGCTGGGTGTCGCCCGTATAGGCGTTCATGGTGGTACAGGCGCTGAGCGACAGTGCCGCGAGCCCCGCAACAACGATCGAAGATTTCATCGATGTTCCCTCGGAAAAAGTCCGCTTCTCCTGCCCAGAGAATGCGGCAGCATGGTGATTGGAACAAGGGTCCGCGCCGCGATTTCCGTCAATGCGCCCAGCCGCCATCGACGATGAAATCCTGTGCAGAAATCATCTGGCTGTCGTCCGCAGCGAGAAACAGGGCCATGCGCGCGACGTCGGCCGGATAGACGCGGCCCCTGAGCGCCTGGCCGGCGTCGATCATCGTGTTTTCGGCATCGCCGACGATGGTGGTGAGCTGCTTTTCGGTCATGATCCAGCCCGGAACCAGGGTGTTGACGCGGATGCCGTGCTGACCCCAGTCGCGCGCCAGCGAGCGCGACATGCCGTGCATGGCGGCCTTGGCGGCGGTATAGGCCGGCAAATTGCCGAGCATGATCATCCAGCTCAGCGAGCCGAAATTGATGATCGAGCCCTTGCCGGCCCTGATCATGCCCGGCACCACGGCCTGCGCCGCAAAGAACGAATGCTTGAGGTTGACGCCGATCGACCAGTCCCACTGCTCCGGGGTGACGCTCTGCCACTCCATGCGGCGGTCGTTGGCGGCGTTGTTGACCAGCGCCAGCGCCGGGCCGTGAGCGGCCTCGAAATCGCGGATCGCCGCCTGGTAGGCGTCGGTGTCGGTGATATCGGTCGCGGCGAATTTCACCGTGCGGCCGGCGGCGCCGAGCTCGGCGGCAAGCGCGGCGCCGCGCTCGGCCATGAGGTCGACGAAGCCGACCTTGCTGCCCTGCGCGGCGAACTCGCGGACGATGGCCTCGCCGATGCCGGAGGCCCCGCCGGAGACGACGACGGGCATGCCTGCAAGGCTCGGGTAGGTGGCAAAGCTGGACGGCATGTGATCCTCCGGTTGGCTGCAGTCGGGCCTTTCCCCGCGCGCGGGGAAGGAGGCGGCGAAGCCGACGGAAGGGGGCGGCCCCACCCGCGGTGTTTGTGGCCGCCCCCTCCACCATGCTTCGCATGGTCCCCCTCCCCCGTAAACGGGAGAGGTTCGCCGACTGTGCGCTTTATGCTGTCAGGCCTCGTCGGCCTCGATGACCTTGCGGCTCGAGGGCGCGACCTGCATGGCCTCGACCCTGTCGAGCAGCGAACCGATGCGGTCGACCATCGGGATCAGCCGCTCCTCGATGGCGAAGTTCAGCGTGACGTAGTCGCGGCCGGGGCAGAAGGTGCAGATGTTCATGCTGTTGTGCCAGGCGCCGCAATAGATCGGCTCGACCATGCCATTGGTCATGGGACCGTAGGTGCGGTGCGGCGGCACCAGCGTCAGGGTGATCTTGATGCCGGCCGAGAAGCGCCAGAAGCGGCGGCCCGGCAGCCACGAGGCCAGCCGGTTGAGCGACCGCAGGGTGCGGAACATCGTGTTCATCATCACCTGGAATTTGGTGATGTCCTTCTTTTCGATGTGGCCGATGGTGTCGTCGATGTTGCGCACATACTGGACGAAATCCTCGGACCATTTGAAGCTCGCCTGCAGGGCGCGGACGCGGAAGAAGTCGTCGTCGGCTTCATGCCGGTTGGTGTCGAGCATGGTGTAGGCGGCGCCGATCACCTTGTCGTTCATGTGCTTCTGCTTGCCGTCGCCATTGAGCGCATGGGTGACGAGGGCGAAGTAGAGCGACCGCTGACGGACGCCGAGCTTGTTGGCGACGGCGCGCAGGCGGTGGCGCGAGATGGCGAGGGTCTTGAAGCCGAACGGCTTGTCCTTGGGGGCGAGCAGCAGGCCGAGCACCACATAGGTCAGCGTCATCGACCAGGCGTTCAGCGTGCCCACGATGCGCGCCCACCAGCCGATCTTGTTGCTCTTGTCGGACATGACGCCATGCGCCGCCGATTGCGAGCGGGTGAGCAGCGCCGAGTCCGAGCCTTCGAGCAGCGCATGCGAGGAGCGCACCTGGATGATCGAGGCGCGGCCCTCGGCGTCGGGGCCGCCCTTGCGCACGGCGATCTGAACGCGGAACAGCGGCAGGTCGTCGCGCTCGAAGATGTCGGCCGACTTGCCCAGCCATTTGTCGGGATAGCCCTCGAAGCTGTCGACATAGTCGATCGAGGTGATCGCATCGAGCAATTGCTTGGGGAACGGCTGGCCCGGACGCGCGCCGAAGAAGCCATGCGTCAGCTGCGGCGCCAGCGCCACCATCTCGGCGACGAGGTTGTCGAGCGTGTCCCGATCGAAGGACTGCGTCGAAAAGGCGGTGTAAAAGACAGTATCGCGGCCCTCGTAGAGGAACCACTGGAAGTCAGTGAACAGCGCCTGCGGGTCTTTCTTGACCGCAGCGAGCGCGAGGTCGAGTATCTCGGCCTGATCACTGGCAAAACTCGACGACGAAAAGCTCTTCACGGGGTTCCCCCTTGCCTCGTGCAACCTGGAAGCGGTGTTATTTCGTGCCCGCTGGTTGCGGTCAACGGGGCCGGAACGATGATGTTAACGGCGTGACCGAAACTCATCAGTGATGGCGAGGGGGTTTAGCGGGCCGTTGCTGAACCGAAACTGAGCGCGCGGAGCGGCGCCACCGGCGCGCGGGGCGCTCTTTATATATAGGCCGCAGCGCCGGGAACGGCGGGCAGCGGGCCCTGGACAAGCCGGGCCGGGGGGCTTTGCAGGCAGGCCGCCGATCTTTAGGATCGTTCCAGACTGCATTTGAGGAGCGGTGACGCTTCAAGCACTTAGGACCGCCGGCACGCGGCGAATTGACCAATGTCAAGCGGCGCCCGGGCCCAATAGGGTCCAGTGCGCCGGTCACGGGGCTACGAGCACATCATGGACTATCGCGGGATTTTCGAGGACGCCGTCGACACGCTGCGGCAGGAAAAGCGCTATCGCGTGTTCGCCGACATCGAGCGGGTGGCGGGGCGATTTCCGGCGGCGATCTATCGCGACCAGGCCGACAACGCACGCGAGATCACCATCTGGTGCTCGAACGACTATCTGGGCATGGGCCAGCACCCCAAGGTGATCGCGGCCATGCAGGAGGCGGCCGAAAAGCTCGGCGTCGGCGCCGGCGGAACGCGCAACATCTCGGGCACCAACCGGCCGCTGGTCGAGCTCGAGCGCTCGCTCGCGGATTTGCACCGCAAGGAAGCGGCGCTGGTGTTCACCTCCGGATTCGTCAGCAACGAAGCGGCGATTTCGACCATCGGCCGGCTGATGCCGGACTGCCTGATCCTTTCCGACCAGCTCAACCATGCCTCGATGATCCAGGGCGTGCGCCAGAGCGGCATGGAAAAGAAGATCTTCCGCCACAACGATATCGCGCATCTGCGCGAGCTGCTGGCGGCGGCCGGACGCAGCCGGCCCAAGCTGATCTGCTTCGAGTCGGTGTACTCGATGGATGGCGACGTGGCCGCGATCAAGGAGATCTGCGACCTCGCCGACGAGTTCGGCGCGCTCACCTATATCGACGAGGTGCATGCGGTGGGCATGTACGGCCCGCGCGGCGGCGGCATCGCCGATCGCGAAGGGCTGATGGAACGCATCGACATCATCGAGGGCACACTGGCCAAAGGCTTCGGCACGATGGGCGGCTACATCGCCGCCAACAAGGCGATCGTCGACGCGGTGCGTTCCTATGCGCCGGAGTTCATCTTCACCACCGCTCTGCCCCCGGCGCTGTGCGCGGCGGCCAGAACGTCGATCGAGCATCTCAAGACGAGCGACGCCGAGCGGCGGGCGCAGCAGCGGCAGGCACAGCGCACCAAGGACGTGCTCACCGCCGCCGGCCTGCCGGTGATGCCGACGGCGACGCACATCGTGCCGCTGATCGTGGGCGACGCGCGGCTGTGCAAGGCGGCGAGCGACCTGCTGCTCGACCGGCACAACATCTACATCCAGCCGATCAACTACCCCACCGTGCCCAAGGGCACGGAGCGGCTGCGGATAACGCCGACGCCGCTCCATACCGATGCGATGATCGACGCGCTGGCCAGGGCGCTGGTGAGCGTGTGGGCCGAGCTCGAGCTGCCGCACGAGCAGCCCGAGGAGAAGATCACCGCCGACAAGCTGACCAGCGGCGACCTGACGCTGCCGACGATCGGCGGCTAGGCAGGGACACCTTCGCCGAAGCCGGTGGGGCGGCGTGGATAGTCGGTGCGCTCGGCATCCGGTCCGGCATGTTCGAGGTGGATATCGCGCACGCGCAGAGTGCCCGCTCCAACCAGCAGAACGCCGTAGTGGATGGTCGCGGCCGCACCGGGGACGTCGAGCACGATGCTTCGTGACGTCCAGTCAAAAGTGCCAGTCAGGGGACCGGCGCCGGCACGGTCGATGAGGTTGTCGAAGCGGAGCCACTTGCCCCGCTCTTCCGGGTCGACGCGCATCCAGATCGCCGCTGTATGGCAGGCTTCGCCCTTGAGCTCGGCCGAGAGACGAATTTTGCCGCCCCGATAATCGTCGGCGAGGATCGTTTCGGCGAGCGATCCGAACACCCCGCCGATGCGGTCGGCATCCACCAGCGACTCGATCCTGAGAAGCTTGGGATCGTCCGGATCGCAGCCCATGCGATGCAGGGTGGGATTGGTGCTGCCGGTGCGGTGCCAACCGCGTGGCAAGGGCGGTAGATCCGCCTGTGCCCTTTCAATATGCGCTGCGAGGATGTTCCAGTCGTCGAAGCCGAACTGGCGGGCGACGAGCTCGAGGCTGTCGGAGTGGGTGATGTCGATCTGCCGCTCGGCGAGCGCGGTGCGCAGCGCCTTGGCCATCGTCTTGGAGTCAAGGAAAGTATGCATGGTCTGATCCTCATCCGGGCAAGTGCTCGAGGTCAGTGCTCGCATTGCTGACGGCCTGCCCGATGGGTCAAACCGCGACGAGACGACGTGCATTCACCATCCCCGAAGGGCGCGAGCGGCGGGCTGCACATGGCCGACGCCAAGCACACACCCGGTGCCGGCTGCTGTCAACTCGTCAGCACGATGCGCATGAGGTCGGCGGTGTTGCGGGCGCCGAGCTTTTCCATGACGCGGGCGCGGTGCACCTCGATGGTGCGCGGCGAGATGCCGAGCTCGCGGCCGGCCTCCTTGTTGGACTGGCCGTTGGTGATGAGCTGCAGCACCTCGCGCTCGCGCGGGGTCAGCTGGGCGAAGCCGCGCACTTCGACCAAACGGCCGCCGGCCTGCACGGCTCCGACATGGATGTCGCGGCGCAGCGCCTCGCGCACGATGCGCACCAGGTGCTCGGTGTCGATCGGCCGGGTGACGACGTCGGAGGCGCCGATCTTCATGGCCTGCACCGCGGCGTCCACCATCGGCGCGTTCTCGATCATGAACACGGGCGTACCCATGCGCATGGCCTTCACCCGGCGCAGCAAATCGAGCCCCTGGTCGGCGCCGAGATCGAAATTGGCGATAACGACGTCGGGACGGCGGCGCTCGAGCGCGGCGAGGAAGCCGCCGAGGTTGATCGAGAACATGGTCTGGAAGCCCTCGAGCCGGAACAGCAGGCTGAGCTGTTCGCAGGTCGCCAGGTCGGGGTCGCAGATGTGGACGAGCCGGTCGCGGTTGAGCAGGGAGCGGTAGAAAATCTCGTCGGGCATGAACGTCCTCAAGCAAAGGCGTGGTCTAAACACGACCGGCGCACATTCGGAGAAGACGCCCCGAGACCGACCCCGCGGCAATTGCGGGCGATGCTGCAGGTCCATCCTGTGCCGCCGGCTACGGATGAATCATGCCCGGAGTTTGCGCTAAGCAATCACGCGCGCCGAGCGGATGGCTCCGTAGGACTGAGTACTTATATAGTGGGTATATATTCCTACCACAGGCGGGCCGTCAAGGCATGACGAGACAACAATCCTGCACTTCGGCAACGAAAGAGGGCCAGCACCCATGGATGCTGGCCCTCTTGCACTGTCCAGATCGGCCCAGGGGGCCGAAGTAGAACTTACTTCTTGGCGGCCTTCTTGGCCGGCGCCTTCTTGGCAGCGGCTTTCTTCGCCGGAGCCTTCTTGGCGGGAGCCTTCGGGGCGGCGGCCTTCTTGGCGACGGCTTTCTTCGCCGGGGCCTTCTTGGCGGCAGCCTTCTTCGCCGGAGCCTTCTTGGCGGCGGCCTTCTTGGCCGGGGCCTTCTTCGCAGCGGCCTTCTTCACCGGAGCCTTCGCAGCAGTGGCGGGCTTCGCAGCGGTTTTCCTGGCGGCCGGTTTGGCAGTCTTCGACGGGGCTTTGGCAGCGGCCATCGGCATCGACTTGGTGTCACGGGTATCGGTCAAGAGAAGTTCTTCCTTTGTTGGCTGTTAGTTGAGCGGGCGAGCCGCGGCTTGATCATTCCAAATCGCATTGATGCCTTTGACGACGAGGAACAACCCAAAGGCGACAATGCGAACTCTACTACGGCATTGATGAACAAACCGATATTAAGCGCTGCCGTTCAGCCGCCCCGAAGAGGCGGAAAGCGGAACTGCAACGCTGTTCGGTTTGCCCACGACAAACAGGTTCGGAGGCGTCGTGCTGTCCATGCGAGAGATCGGCTACGAGCAGCAGGAGGTCATCGACGAGGGAGGTGACGATGGCACTCGATGCCGCCGCGACGCCGCCGTCCCTGGCGAGGTCGGCGGCATTGCCCTTGCTAGCGAAGTCTCGGAACTCGAACAGCGACACTGGACCCTCTGCGGTCTGTCCACTCACTGGCGTCGCCGACCCTCCCGGCGGCACCCTGCAAATCAAGAGATTCGCATTGCGCGGAGAATCACGCAAAGCGCGGCGGAAAGCAATGGTCCGACTTAGTGTCAACTTGCCCGGCGGGCGGCGGGGAACGATAGTCCTTCCATCGCCGCTCTAGAATGTCGACCGGCGGACGACTGGAACACGATCATGCACCCCGAGCAAGCCACCGACGCCAGCCTCAGCCAGGCGGTCGACTTCATCCCCGAAGGACTGGCCGTGTTCGATGCCGATCTGCACCTGGTGGTGTCCAACCGGCGCTACCGGGAACTGCTCGATCTGCCTGCCCGGCTGGTGGCAGCTGGAACCGCGCTCTATGATATCGCGCTCTACATCGCCAAGCGCGGCGATCTGGGCGCGGGAGACCCGGCGCGGCTCGCGGCGGAGCGGGTGGAAACGCTCACAAGCACACCCCGCTCGATCTCGCAACGCCTTGGAAAACAAGGGCAAACGCTGGAGTTTCACTCGGCGAGACTGCCCGATGGCGGGCTGGTCGTCAGCTTCTCCGACGTGAGCAAAAGGATGGATGCGGAGGTGGCGCTGGAGCGTGCCAACGCGACCCTGGAGGGCCGGGTGGCGGAGCGCACGGCGACCCTGCTGAGGGTCAATTCCGAGCTCGACAGCGCACGCAAGAAAGCCGATGCCGCCAACCGCGACAAGACCCGGTTCCTGGCTGCCGCCAGCCACGACCTGCTGCAGCCGCTGAACGCGGCGCGACTCTACACCGCGACCCTGATCGAGCGGGCGCGGGAGAAGGAGATGGGGGCGCTGGCCCACTCGATCGAGGCCTCGCTAAATGCTGTGGAAGAAATCATGTCGGCCCTGCTCGACATGTCGCGGATCGACTCCGGAGCGCTCCGGCCGGTGGCGGCGCCGTTCCAGATTCGCGATCTGATCCGCAAGGCGGGGGTGGAGTTCGCCCCCCTCGCCGAGGAAAAGTCGGTGCATCTGCGGCTGGTCGATTCCACCGCGGTGGTCAATGCCGACCGCGCGCTGGTCGGCCGGATCGTGCAGAACCTCGTCTCCAACGCCATCAAGTACACCCGCCCCGGCGGCCGGGTGCTGGTCGGGTGCCGGCGGCGCGGCAGCCGGGTGCGGCTCGACGTGGTCGACACCGGCATCGGCTTTTCGCGCGAGCAGCACCAATTGCTGTTCGCGGAATTTTCGCGGCTGGAACAAGGCGCCCGGATGGCGCAGGGGCTCGGCCTCGGGCTGTCGATCGTCGAACGCCTGGTGGCGGCGATGGGGCTGACGCTCGAATTGAGCAGCGTCGAGGGCAAGGGCTCGCGCTTTTCGCTCTATCTGCCGCGCGGCAAGATCGAGCGTCCGGAGGCGAGCGAGGGCGAACGCGCCGGCGACGCGGCGAGCCTCACCGGACTGAGGATCCTGTGCGTCGACAACGAGCGGGCGGTGCTCGATGCGATGGAGGGACTGCTGCGCGGCTGGGGCTGCGACGTGCGTTCGGCGCGCTCGCTGCGCGACATCGACCGCGACCAGATCCTGGTCGGCTGGCTGCCCGACCTGGTGCTGATGGACTACCATCTCGACCAGACCTCCGGGCTCGATGCGGTGGAATGGCTGAGGCACAATGTGGGGGGGCATCTGCCGGCGGCGCTGGTCACCGCCGACCGCACCGCGGCGGTGCGGACACTGGCCGAGGAACGCGGCATCGCCGTCGTCACCAAGCCGGTGAAACCGGCAGCGCTCAGGGCCGCGATCAGCGGCCTTGCGACGCAAAGACCGCTGAAATCGCCGCGAAAAGGCTAGGAAGATTGTCTTTGCGGGGTGTTGCGGAGGGCGCTCGCTTGCCGCTGCAGGCAGAATTTCCGGCTACGCTCAGGCCGATCGGCCGCTAGAGCAGCGCCTCGAACTGGCCCTGTTCGATGCGGGACGCGGCGATCACCGCCTGGGTGCGGCTGTCGACGTCGAGCTTCTGCAGGATGGAGGAGACGTGCGCCTTCACCGTCGCCTCCGAGATCGACAGCTCGTAGGCGATCTGCTTGTTCATCAAGCCATCGCTCAGCATCATCAGCACCCGGATCTGCTGCGGCGTCAGGGTGGCGAGGCGGCGGATGAAGTCGGTCTGCTCGTCGTCGCCGCCCAGATTGACCCCGTCGGGCACGAAGACCTCGCCGCGGAGCACGGTGTCGATGGCCGCCCGGATGTCGGCCGGGCCCACCGATTTGGGCAGGTAGCCGGCGGCACCGAGCTCGAAGGTGCGGCGGATCACCTTCACATCCTCGACCGCCGAGATGATCATCACCGGCACTTCGGGATATTGCGCCCGCAGCAGCAGCAGGCCGGAAAAGCCGTGCGCGCCGGGCATGTTGAGGTCGAGCAGCACCAGGTCGCAATCGCGATCGGCCTCGAGCGCGGCGCCCAGCGCCGCCAGGTCGCCGGCCTCCTCGACGCGCGCCGCGCCGCTGGCGCCGGTGAGCGTCTGGCTCAGGGCGGCGCGGAACAGCGGGTGGTCGTCGACGATAATGATGCGGCTCATGGTTCCCTCTCCTTAGCGCGCGCCGACGCCGCCGACCAATGCCACTTAGGACGAAGGACGCCGGGCCGGGCAGTCGGCCCCGATCCACGGACGCGCGGCGGCCCGAGCATTTTGCTTGCCGTTGCAAAATGCATCACCGCTTAACGCGTTCTTTACCATGTTCTTTAACAGTGCCGGCTGAGCCCGACCGCGTATTTGCCGGGGCGGGCGTCCTTTCCAGGTGCTTGGGATATCTCCATGGCCCGCGCGTATCAGCAATCCCAGCCGGTCGGCGACGATCGCGACCACAGCCCCGCCGAATGGCAATCGCTTCGACAAGAGCTGATGGTGCTGCTCGATCAGGTGGACGACCAGGTGGCACGGTCGCGCGGCGGCGAGCGGCCGCGCGAGGCGGCGTTCGCCGATGCGCCCAACGAGGCCCGGCATCGCGACGCGCTGCGCTCGGTGCAGCGCGCCATCACCCGCTTCGAGGAGCCGGCGCCAGCGCCGATGCCGGCCAATCCGCGCGACAGCCTGCAGGCGGCGATCAACCAGATTCGCGCCAGCCAGGGCGCCGGCCGCGCCCGCGTGGCGCCGCAGCCGGCCGCCAACCAAGCGCCGGCCACGCCTGCCCCCGCCCCCCGCGCCGCCGATCCGGCGCCGCTGTTCGACAAGCTGGCGCAATCGGTCAACGGGCTCAGCGGCCGGCTCGAAAAGCTCGAGGGCGAGATCAAGGCGCAGATCAAGACCGGCGCCAATGTGAAGGACGTCGCCGACCAAGTGGCGCAACTCGCGCATGTGGTGGAATTGCTGGCCGGCGCAGTGGGCGAGACCGGCCAGGTGAAGCGGCTCGAAGGACAGATCGCCTCGCTCGGCCGCATCATGTCGCAGGGCCGCGAGATGGACATCCAGACGCTGACGCGGCGGCTCGACGACGTGGCCGCGACGGTCGGCAAGCTGGCGGAACTGCAGGTGCATTATGCCGACCGGGTGCAGAACCCGGTCGAGAGCCAGGCCTTCCAGGACGGCATGCGCTCGATCGAAGAGAGCGTGCGCGCCGTCTATGACCGCATCGACTCGCTCGAGCGGCAGCGCTCGCTGTCGCCCGCCGATCTCGACCACCTCAGCGCGCAGATGGCGCGGTTCACCGACGCGCTCGCCGATGGACAGCAGCAGCCGACGCATCTGGTGGAGCTGGTCGACGCGCTCAACACCCGCATCGGCGACCTCGAGAGCGGCGACCGCCTGCTGCACGGCTTGCGCAAGGATCTGTCGGCGCTGCGCGATACGGTGATCGTGGCCATCGCGCCGCGCTTCGAGGCCATCGAAGAGCGCATCGAGACGCTGTCGACGCGCGAGGACATGGCCGAGATCGGCCGGCAGATCGGCGCGCTGGGCGACCGCATCGGCGAGCGGCCGATCGATCCGGGCCTCGGCCAGCTCGAGGCGCAGGTGCGGCTGCTGGTGGCGCGCATGGACCAGACCGGCGAGCAGCTTTCGGGCCTCGCCAAGCTGTATTCGTCCGAGCCGGCGCAGGTGATGATGCCGGATTTCGACGCGGTGGCCGACCTCGTCGCCACGCGCACCGCCGAGGCGGTGCAGCGGCAGACGCCGGCCAGCGTCGCACCGGCGGTGGACCCGGCGATCAACGACACCATCGCGCGGCTCGAAGAGCGCATCGGCGCCATGCTGGGCTCGATGCAGCGCGACCCCGAAGTGGACGCCGTCGACGGCATGCAGGCCGGCATCAACGAGGTCAACGAGCGGCTGAAGCGGCTCGAGGCGTCGCTGCTCGACCGGTCGACCCCGCGCTCCGAAAGCCCGGTGCAGCAATCCGATCTCGCGGCGATCATCGCCGATGCGGAAGCGGAGATGCCCGCTCCGGCGGCGATGCCGCGCGGCCGCGTCGATGCCATGCCGCGCAGCCCGGCGGAGGATGCGCCGCTGGTGGCGCCGGCGTTCCCCGAGCCCAGCGGGCCGGTGGCGCAGGCGCTCGAGGCCAAGAACGGACCGCGCAAGCGCCATCCGGGCCTCGACGAGGATATGTCGATGGCGGCGCGCTACGACCGGCCGGCGGCGCCGATGCCGCCGATCGGCTTCGATCCGGAAAAGGTCGAGCTGCCGGCGGCGCCGCAGCCCAGCCTCGACTTCGGCGACAGCGGCGCACCCAAGGCCGTCGTGGCGCCCGAGCCGGCGCCGGCGACCCCGGCGCGGACCAACACCTTCATCGAAGCGGCGCGGCGCGCGGCGCAGCGGCAGATGGCGAGCAAGCCGGAGCCGCAGCCGTCCAATTCGCTGATCGGGCGGGCGCTGGCGCGCTTCCAGCCGGGACCGGCGGCCGAGGTGAAGCCGGAGGCGCCGGCGAAGCCCGAGACGCCGACGAAGGCCGAGGCGAAAGCCATGGCACGCAAGAAGCGCCTGCTGGCCGGCGACAAGCCGGCGCGCACCGAGTTCAAGGCCGAGCCGGCGCCGGTCGCGGCCGTTTCCGCGCCGGCCGCCTCACTCGAGCCGAGCATCGCGGCCGATGCTCCGGCACCCAAGGCCGAGGCGACCGAGAGTTTCCTCAGCCGGCACCGCAAGGCGATCCTGCTGGCCGCTGCGGTGGTGGCGCTCGGCTTCCTCACCGTCAATTTCGTGGCGCAGCGCCTCAACAGCGAAGACGCGGGACAGACGCCTGCTCCGGCTCCGGCCGCCGATGCGGCGCCGGCGACGACCGGCGATATCGGCAATGCACCGATGGCGCCGGTGCTGGGCACCGAGACGATCCCGCCGCGCGTCATTCCGATGGCCGATGCCTCGATCAAGACTGGGTCGATCGGCAGCACCACGGCGCAGGGCTTCACCAAGGACGCGACGCCGGCGATGCCGAGCGCCTTCGCCGCGGCGACGCAGCTCGCCAATGCCGACCCGGCGACGACCGTGCCGGCCGTGGCGCCGCTGACGCCGGAGACGCCGAGCCCGGTGAAGGTGGAGATGCCGCCGGAAAATGTCGGACCGCTGGATTTGCGCACCGCCGCCGCCAATGGCGACGCCCGGGCGCAGTTCGAGGTGGCCGCGATCTACACCGAAGGCCGCGCCGTGCCGCAGGACTACAAGGCGGCGGCGACCTGGTACGAGCGCGCCGCGGCGCAGGGCTTCGCGCCGGCGCAATACCGGCTGGGCAGCCTGTACGAGAGCGGCGACGGGGTCAGCAAGGACCTCAACACCGCCAAGCTCTGGTACGAGCGCGCCGCGGAAGCGGGCAACCGCATGTCGATGCACAATCTCGCCGCGCTCTACGCCGGCGGGCAGCTCGGCAAGCAGCAATTCGATTCCGCCGCCAAATGGTTCGAGGAAGCGGCCAAACGCGGCCTCACCGACAGCCAGTTCAACCTCGGCATGCTCTATGCCCGGGGCCTCGGCGTGCCGCAGAACATGGCGGATTCCTACAAATGGTTCTCCATCGCGGCGCTGAGCGGGGACAAGGATGCGATCAAGGCACGCGACGACATCGCCCGCTCGCTCGATGCCGCAACCGTCGCCAAGGTCACGGCCGAGGTGAACGCCTTCAAGCCCGAGAGCATCGATCTCGCGGCCAATTTCGCGCCCATCGGCAGCTGGAGCAAGAATTTCGACCCCGGCGAGACGATCACCACGCACGACATCGTCGCCAGCGTGCAGAAGGCGCTGGGCAAGCTCGGCTACGACGTCGGCACGCCGGACGGCATCGCCGGCAAGAAGACGCAGGATGCAATCAAGGCGTTCGAGGGCGCGACGGGCATGTCGCAGGTGGGCCAGATCAACCCGCGGCTGCTCGCCGTGCTCGGCAGCCAGCCGGTGTGACTTGCCCCCGGTCGCATTGTCGTCGAAAGTGGCGGCGATGGTGAACGTCTGAACCATCAGGGGGCGCGGAAAACCGCTGCCCCCTTCCAGACTTTGATCCCCTCGTTCGCGGGCTGAAAACGGCTCGCGGTCGGAAGGCCCGCCTTGCAGATCTATCTGCCGATCGCCGAACTCTCGATGAACCTCTTCTTCCTGATCGGAATCGGAGGGGCGGTCGGCTTCCTATCGGGCCTGTTCGGGGTGGGCGGCGGCTTCCTGCTGACGCCGCTGCTGATCTTTGCCGGCGTGCCTTCGCCGGTGGCGATCGCCTCGGTCACCGGGCAGGTGGCGGCCTCATCGACCTCGGGCGCGCTCAGCTATTACCGGCGCAACGCCATCGATCTGCACCTGGCGCTCTACCTGATCCTTGCCAGCACCATCGGCTCGATGATCGGTGTGGGCATCTTCACGCTGCTGCGCGCCGCCGGGCAGCTCGACCTGTTCATCTCGTTCGCCTACCTGCTGCTGCTGGGCTTTCTCGGTTCGCTGATGCTGACCGAGGCGGTGCGCTCGATCCTCAAGCGGCGGAGCGGCGCGACGGTGCCCGACAAGCTGCCGAGCCAGCATAGCTGGATGCACCGGCTGCCGATGCGCATCCGCTTCAAGAAATCGCGGCTCTATATCTCGGTGCTGCCGGTGCTGGCGATCGGACTGTTCATCGGCATCGTCGGGGCGCTGCTCGGCGTCGGCGGCGGCTTCATCCTGGTGCCGGCGCTGGTCTACCTGCTGCGCGTTCCCGCCAATGTGGTGGTCGGCACCTCGCTGCTGCAGGTGGTGGCGATGATGTGCGTGACCATGGTGCTGCAGATCCTCACCAGCCAGAGCGTCGACATCCTGCTCGCCTTCTGCCTGATGGTGGGCGGCACGGTGGGGGCGCAGTTCGGCGCCTCGGCCGGCAAATATCTGCGCGGGGACCAGCTCCGGGCGCTGCTGGCACTGCTGGTGCTCGCCGTCGCCATCCGCTTCGGGCTGACGCTGGTGCTGACCCCGTCCGATCCGTTCTCGACGGCGGTGCTGACCGCGGGAGGCGCGGGTTGAGACGGCTGCTGCTCGCTTTGCTGCTGATCGCCTTCGCCGCGCCCGCCGGCGCCGAAAAGCTCGCCTCGACGGTCTCCAATTCCAACGTGCAGATCACGTCGAGTTTCGACGGCGCGGTGCTGAGCCTGTTCGGCACCATCGAGCCCGACACGCCGGGCACGGCGCTCAATGGTCCCTACAATATCATCGTCATCGTCACCGGGCCGCTGCAGGACTGGGTGACCCGGCTCAAGACCAACAATTTCGGCATCTGGAGCAATACCGAACAGGTGACGTTCAAGCAGTTCCCCTCGTTCTACAACGTGCTGGCGAGTGGCAAGCTCGACAACATCGCCAGCGCGGAAGTGCTGAGCGCCGAGAACGTGCTGCCGATCTCGCAGGCGCTCGCCACCTCGGCGCAGGGCCCGACCGAGATGGCGACCCGCTTCGGCAGCGAGCTGGTGCGGCTGATGACCGAGGACGGGCATTTCGCGGTGCGCGAGGACGGCGTGCGCTTTCTCAGCAACACCGCCTATGTGGCGCAGATCACGCTGCCCAGCGACGTCGCCAACGGGCCGTTCCTCGCCCACACGCTGGTGCTCAAGGACAAGCAGGTGGTGGCCGAGCGCTCCGAGGGGTTCACCGTGCGCAAGAGCGGGTTCGAGAATTTCGTGTTCGTCGCCAGCCGCCAGCAGCCCCTGCTCTATGCCATCGTCTGCGTGATCCTGGCGCTCGGCACCGGCTGGCTCGCCGGCGTGGTGTTCCGGCGGTAGCGGGCTAGACGTCCGATTGACGCGGGTTCCGGTGGGTGGGGGCCAGAGTCCCGTGACCCCGTTCAAGGCCAGGCGCTATGCGCCGGCGACGAGCCGGCGCGGGCTCACCGGATAGAGCCGGTTGCGGCCGAGCATGGTGACTTCGAGCGCAGCGTGGTCGAACAGGCCGTGAAAGTCCGGGCCGAGGATGTTCATGCTGCCGGTGCCGGCGCCGTAAGCGGGCAAGAGCAGCAGGCGGCCGTCATGCACGAAGCAGGGACGGCGGGTGCCGTGGCCGTTGGCGACGACGGTCGCCGCCGGATGCAGGTGGCCGGCGATGGTGGCGCGGCCGCCACTGCGCTTCGGCTCGTGCACCAGGGTCAGGCCGCGATGCTCCAGCATCTCGACGCAGATGCCGCCCAGCGCATGCGGCAGCGGATCGTGGTTGCCGCTGAGCCAGGTCCAGTGGGCGCGGCCGAGCAGTGCCAACAGCCGCAGCCGGTCGGCATCGAGCAGCGTGTCGACACCGTCGTTGCGATGGAAGCTGTCGCCGAGCGAGACGACGCGCTCGGCGCGGGTGCGCTCGAGGTCGCGCTCGAGGCGCTTCAGCGTTAGCCCGGTGTCGTAGGGCGGCAGCATCTGGCCGCGGCGGGCGAAAGAGGAGAATTTCTCGAGATGCAGATCGGCGACGAGCAGCATCGATTCGGCGCGCCAGAACAGGGCGCCCGACACCAAAGGCTCGAAGGTATGGCCGGCGAAGTGAAGGAGCACCACCGGGTCCTCACTTTGCCACGCGGCGGCGGCTGCCGCGCTGCCTGCGCTCATCGTTCTGCCCGCTCCGTTTGGGCGGCGGCGGCACCGCGATCCGCTTGCCGGACGCCGGCGCCTGGCCCATCGCCTCGCGCATCAATTCGTCGGCGGCATCGGCCATGACGCTTTCGCGGGCCTCGCCGAAGATCGGCGTCTTGCCGATATCGAGCAGGATCGGTACCGCGAGCGGGGAGATTCGGTCGAGAGGCTTGTGCACGATGTGATCGCGGATGCGGCGCAGCATCTGCCCCAGCCGCTCGATGTCGAGCAGGCCGCGGGCGGCGTCGCGGCGGGTCGCCTGGATCAGGATGTGGTCGGGCTCGTGTTCGTAGAGCACGTCGTAGATGACGTCGGACGACACGGTGACCTGCCGGCCGGTCTTTTCCTTGCCCGGATGGCGGCGTTCGATCAGGCCGGAGATGATCGCCGCGTTGCGAAAGGTGCGGCGCATCAACTGGCTCTCGTGCAGCCACTCCTCGAGGTCGTCGCCGAGCATCTCTTCGGCGAACAGCTCGGCGAGCGACAGCCGGCCGGTGCGGATGAGCCCGCCGAAATCACCCAGCCCCCAGATGGCGAGCGAATAATCGGAGGCGACGAAGCCGAGCGGGCGGGCGCGGGCGCGTTCGAGCCGCCGCGTCAGCAGCATGCCCAATGTCTGGTGCGCGAGGCGGCCTTCGAAGGGATAGCAGACCATGTAGTTGACGGTGCCGCGCGGAAACGTCTCGACCAGCATGGAGTCGGGCGGCGGCAGGATTGATGCCTCGTGCTGCAGGCGCAGCCAGTCGCTCACCTGGTCGGGCAGCCGGCGCCAGTTGCCGGGATCGCTGAGCAGCCGTCTCACGCCGTCGGCAAGATAGGTCGAGAGCGGAAACTTGCCGCCCATATAGGACGGGATTTTCGGATCGGTGGCGGTGGAGCGCGAGACGTAGGCCTCGGTTTCGAACATGCCTTCATAGGCCACGATCTCGGAGCCGAAGACGAAAGTGTCGCCGCGCACCAGCTGGTCGATGAAGTACTCTTCCAGCTCGCCGAGCACCCGGCCGTAGCGGCCGATGGGGCCGGTGGCCGAGCCGGTCTTGAAGCCGCGGCCCTTGACCAGCCGCACCCTGACCATCGGGTCTTCGATGATGGTGCCGACGTTCAGCCGGTATTGCTGCGCGATTTGCGGATTGGCGATGCGGAACCGGCCTTCGGGCGTCTGCCTGAGCTTGGCGTAGCGCTCGTAGGCGCGCAGCGCGTAGCCGCCGGTGGCGACGAAATCGAGCACCCGCTCGAAGGTCTCCCAGCTCAGCTCGCGATAGGGCCAGGCGCGGTGCACTTCCTCAAAGAAGGCGACGGGGTCGAGCGGGGCGGCGCAGGCCATGCCGAGCGCATGCTGAGCGAGCACGTCGAGACCGCCGACGCTGGGGTCCTCGCTGTCCTGCGCGCCGCGTTCCACCGCTTCGAGCGCCGCCTCGCATTCGAGCACTTCGAAGCGGTTGGAGGGCACGAAGATGGCCTTGCTCGGCTCGTCCATGCGGTGGTTGGAGCGGCCGATGCGCTGCAGCATGCGGCTCGCGCCCTTGGGGGCGCCGACCTGCACCACGAGATCGACGTCGCCCCAGTCGATGCCGAGATCGAGCGTCGAGGTGCAGACCACCGCCTGCAGCTTGCCGGCGACCATGGCGCTTTCGACCTTGCGCCGCTGCTCGACGGCGAGCGAGCCGTGATGCAGCGCGATGGCGAGGCCGTCGTCGTTGATGGCCCAGAGGTTCTGGAACAGCATCTCGGCCTGCGAGCGGGTGTTGACGAAGAGCAGCGTGGTGCGGTGCTGCTTGATGATCTCGTAGAGCTCAGGGACGGCGTAAAGAGTGGAGTGGCCCGCCCACGGCACATGCTGGCCCGAGGCGAGGATGGAGAGATCGGGCCTCGCGCCGCCGGCGCCGAACAGCAGGTCGGTTTCGGCGCCGGGCAATGGCGCCGCGATCCAGTCGCGCAGGAGGTCGGGGCGCGCCACGGTGGCCGACAGCGCGGTGATCCTCAGACCCGGCGCGTAGGTCGCGATCCGCGCGATGTCGAGCGACAGCAGCTCGCCGCGCTTGTTGGTGACCATCGAGTGCAATTCGTCGAGGACGATGCGGCGCAGCCCGGAAAAGAAACGGGCGCTGTCCTCGTGGCTGAGCAGCAGGGCGAGCTGCTCGGGCGTGGTCAGCAGCACGTTGGGCGGGTCGCGGCGCTGCCGGGTGCGGCGCGACGCCGGGGTGTCGCCGGTGCGCGTCTCGACACTTACCGGCAAATGCATCTCGTCGATGGGCGTGCCGAGGTTGCGGGCGACGTCGACGGCCAGCGCCTTGAGCGGCGATATATAGAGTGTGTGGAGACCCTGCCGCGGCGCGTGCGCGAGGTCGTTGAGGGTGGGCAGGAATCCGGCCAGCGTCTTGCCGGCGCCGGTCGGCGCGATCAGCAGCGCCGAGGCATCGCGGTCCCAGCTCGCCAGCACGTCGAGCTGGTGCCGGCGCGGCGACCAGCCCTTGGCAGCGAACCAGCCGGCGATGGTGGGATGCAGGGACACGCGGAGGCACTCGGTGGAGCGTCAAAGATAGTGCTGCGCGGTGGAAAGGCAAAATCGGCTGGCGCCGGGTCCCTGCCTGCTAGTCCCAGCACGCCCGCGCAATGTCCCGCAGCTGCAGCGATTCTTCCCAGCGATCGGTCAAATCGCGGCCGTCGGCGCCGGCAATGGCGTAAGGCTGCGGGCCGAGCTCGCACAGGAAGGTGAGCTCGGCGTCGGGACCGGAGCGCCGGCGCCAGTCGGCGAAGCCGTGCCGCCACCAGCGGGTAAACTGCTCGGTCCAAGGGCGTGCCCAGGCGAAGCCGAGCGGAATCTGCACCTGCTCGGAACTGGCGACGCGGCCGTGATAGGCCTCGGCGTGCGCCAGTACCGCCTTCACCTGCGTGTCGGCTTCGGCCGAGACCGGCAGCTCGATCTCGCGGCCGACGACATAGTGCGAGATGTCCGCCGTGAGGCGCAGGCCGGGCAGCGCATCGATGAGGTCGAGCGTCACCAGGAGATCGTTGGTGAGGCGGCCGCGATGCGTCTCGAAATTGACCGGGAACGCCACCTGGCCGGCGAGGCGCTGCCAGCCCTCGAGCGTGGCGACGGCATCGCGCAGGGCGCGCGGCCGGGTATTGGGCTGGACGTTGAGATGGTGCAGGCCGAACTCGGCGCCCCAATCCAGCGCCGGCTGCAATTCATCCACCGTGGCCGGCAGCGCCAGCCCCTCGACGATCAGCCCATGGTCGCGGGCGATGGCCGCAACCTCGCGCGCCCCGGCGCGGTCGATCCATAGCGCGCCGATGCCGTCGAAACCGGCCGCGGCAATGCGCGCGACGGCGTCGGCGAGACGCGGCTCGGAGCCCGAGCGCGGGTTCTGCATGGCCCACAGCGACTGGAGGATGAGCAGCTTTTGCATTCCGTGCTGATACCACGTAGTGGAGCGGCATGGAGCAGGAACCGCAATCCCTGTCGCTGACGCCGGACGCCGCGCTGGCGCTGCTGCGGCGCGAGGCCGAGGCGCTGCTGGCGCAGCCCGGCCGGCGCGTGCTCGGCATTGCCGGCGGACCGGGGACCGGCAAGTCGACGATGGCGCAAAGGCTGGCGGCGGAGTTGGGCGGAGTGGCCGCCTATGTGCCGATGGATGGCTTCCACATGAAGCATGCCAAGCTCGAGAGCCTCGGTACCGCCGCCGACAAGGGCATGCCGCACACCTTCGAGGGGGCCGCCTTCGCCGACTTCCTCATGCAATTGAAAGCAGCCACCGCCGACCTCGCCGGCCCCGGCTATTCGCGCAAGATCGAGGACGTGGTGGACGAGGCGTTCGTCGTTCCGGCAACCACGCGGTTGCTGGTGGTCGAGGGCAATTACCTGCTGCTCGCCACCGCGCCGTGGTGGCGGGTGCGGCCGCTGCTCGACCGCGCGATCTTCCTTGCGGTGCCGCGCGAGCTGGTGCGGGCGCGGCTGATGAAGCGGCACGCCGAAGAGGGCCTGTTCACCGAGGCGCGCAACCGCGCCCATATCGAGCGGGTCGACCTCGTCAATTACGACACGGTGATGCGGTCGCGGCCGCGCGCCGACATTGCCATCGACATCGTCACGGCGGACTGAGATGACGCGCCCGACCTTCCCCTTCGAGGTGACCAGCCGCGATGTGTTCCGCATCGCCATCCCCGCCTCGCTCGCCTTCATCACCGAACCGCTGGTCGGCTTCACCGACATCACGGTGATCGGGCGGCTGGGCGACGCCGACCGGCTGGGCGGGCTGGTGCTGGGTGCGCTGGTGTTCGACTTCCTGTTCTCGCTCGCCTATTTCCTCAGGATCGGCACCGCCGGACTCACCGCGCAGGCGATCGGCGCGCGCGACCCGCGCGAGGGCCTGCTGCACGCGGCCCGGGCGCTGGTGCTGGCCGCCATCATCGGCGTGCTGATGATCGCGCTGAGCCCGCTGCTGTTCTGGATTGCCGAGATCTCGCTGGCGCCGCAGGGCGGCGTGCGCGATGCGCTGGCGCTCTATTTCTACATCCGCATCTGGGGCGCGCCGCTGGTGCTCATCAACTACGTGATGCTGGGCTGGTTCTATGGCCGCGCCGCGGCCACCACCGGAATGACCATCCAGATCCTGCTGCACGGGGTGAACATCGTCGCCTGCGTGGTGTTCGTCTATGTATTCCACTGGGGCGTCGCCGGCGCCGGCTTCGGCACGCTGCTGGGCGAGCTGGTGGCGACGGTCGCCGGGCTGGCGCTGTTCGTGCGCAAGTTCGGCGGCGTGCGGCCGCTGCTGGCGCACATCAAGCCGGGCGAGCTGCACGAGGTGCAGGCGCTGAAGCGGCTGGTCGGGCTCAACCGCGACCTGATGATCCGCTCGGCGGCGCTGATGACGGCCTATGCCTGGTTCGCGGCGCAAGGCTCGCGCATGGGCGAGATCCAGCTCTCGGCCAATGCGGTGCTGCTCAACCAGCTGATGATCATCGCCTACTTCCTCGACGGCATCGCGCAGGCGGCCGAGCAGCTCAGCGGCAAGGCGCTCGGCGCGAACTGGCGGCCGGCATTCGAGCGCGCCTACGCCCTCTCCTTCCGCGCCGGCCTGCTGATCTCGGTGGGGCTGGGGCTGCTGTGGTATTTCGGCGGCGACTCCCTCACCGCGCTGATGACCACCAACGAGGAGGTGCGGCACGCGGCGCACCAATATCTCTGGATCGCGGCGCTGGCGACGCTCACCTTCATGCCGGCCATTCTCTATGACGGGCTGCTGATCGGGCTGACGCAGAACGTGCTGATGCGCAACGGCATGGTTGCGTCGCTGGTGGTGTTCATGGTCGCCGCGCTGGTGCTCAAGATGCCGCTGGGCAATCTCGGGCTGTGGCTGTCGCTGCATCTGTGGTTCGTGGCGCGCGGCGCGTTCTACTGGTGGTCGCTGGAGCGGCGGCGGGCGACGCTATTTGCGTGAAGCCCACTCGCCGGTCTTCGTGCCCACCAGTTCGCTGATATTGGTCTTGCCGGCATTGCGCACGGCTGCCGTCAGGCCGCGCTTGATGCGTTCGAGCAAATCGAGGCCGCCGAAGACCAGCGCCGAATAGAGCTGCACGGCGTTGGCGCCCGCCTCGAATTTGGCGAGCGCGCTCTGCGGCGAATGGATGCCGCCGACGCCGATGATGGGCAGGCTGGTGCGCTGCCGCATCTGCGCCAGGCGGACGGTGGCGAGGTCGAACAGCGGCTTGCCGCTGAGCCCGCCGCTCTCGGAGGCGTTCTCGAGTCCGGCGACCATGTCGCGGCGGATGGTGGTGTTGGAGACGATGAGGCCGTCGAGGTCGGTGGTCGCGATCACCCTGGCGATGGCGTCGAGACCGGCCTCATCGAGATCCGGCGCGATCTTGAGGAACACCGGCACGCGCACCGGCGCTTGCGCGCGCACCGTCAGCACCGCATGCAGCAGCCGCTGCAGCGCCTCCTCCTGCTGCAGGTCGCGCAGGCCCGGCGTGTTGGGCGACGAAATGTTGACGGTGAGGTAGTCGGCGATGCCGGCGAAGCGGGCGGCACCCCTGGCGTAGTCGGCGGTGAAATCGGCACTGTCCTTGTTGGCGCCGATGTTGATGCCGAGCGCCGCCGGCACGCGCACGCCGTGCAACCGGCGATACATTTCGTCGTGGCCGGCATTGTTGAAGCCCATGCGGTTGACGACACCCTCGGCGCCGCCGACGCGGAACAGCCGCGGCTTCGGATTGCCCGCCTGCGGGCGTGGCGTGACGGTGCCCACTTCGACCAGCCCGAAGCCCATCAGCGCCAGCGGCCGCGGCACCTCGCCATTCTTGTCGAAGCCGGCCGCCATGCCGACCGGATTTTTGAGCTCGAGGCCGGCGAGCAGCGTCTTCAATTCCGGCGGATCGGGATCGGCCTGCTCCGGCGCGAGCCCGAGGCGCAGCGCGTTGATAGTGGCGCCATGCGCGGTCTCGGGGTCCATCTTCAGCAGGCTGTCGCGGGTGAGGCTCGCGAGCAGCGGCACCCGGAGCAGCGGCGAAAGCGCCGACAGGATCATGCGATCCAATCCGGCAGCGCCAGGGCACCGTCGGCGGCCACCGAGACCGTCACCTGCCGGCCGATGGCCGCGGTGCCGAGCGGCCCGTAATGATGCGGGAACATCTGGCCGCCGCGCGACGCCTCCCAGCGCAGCCCCGGCCCCATGTCGGCAGGGCGGACGGCAAAGACCACGAGGTCGGACTGCCCGGCAAAATGCAGCCGGAGCGTGTCGCGCAGTTGCGCGGCGGTGGAGAAATGGATGAAGCCGTCCTTCAGGTCGACCGGCATCTGCGGAAACGCGCCGGCCGCCGCGGCGGCGTCGAAAGCGGCGCGGGTGACGATCTTGTAGACGAAGTCCGGATTGGGCATCGGCGTGGACGTCCGTGTAGGTTCGGCGGGAGGCTTATCCCGGCCGATGGACGGCGCAAAGCCTTTACAGGACGACAAGCACGGATTAATACATAGGACTTCTGTCTCCTGACGGGACAATTTTCCTCAAACGGTGCAGAAATGCTGTCGCACAGCGCCATTTGGGACGCCATCGATTCGCTTGCCACGCGGCACGGCTTCACGCCGTCGGGGCTGGCGAAGCTTGCCGGGCTCGATGCCACGGCCTTCAACCGCTCCAAGCGCGTCAGCCGCGACGGGCGCGAACGCTGGCCGTCGACCGAAAGCATCGCCAAGCTGCTCGACGCCACCGGGGAGACTTTCGATTCCTTCCTCGCGGCCGGTGGCGCCTACCTGCAGACGGCGACCGCGGGCGGCGTGACCGGCGCCACGGTGCCGCTGCTCGGCCTTGCGCAGGCGGGCGCCGGCGGCTTCTTCGATGCCGCGGGCTTTCCCGCGGGCGACGGCTGGGACGAGGTGCACCTGCCGGCACCGGGCGAGCCGGGCATCTATGCGCTCGAAGTCACCGGCGATTCGATGCTGCCGCTCTATCGCGACGGCGACCGCATCGTGGTGTCGCGCAACGAGCAGGTGCGGCGCGGCGACCGCGTGGTGGTGAAGACGCGCGACGGCGAAGTGATGGCCAAGATCCTGGCGCGACAGACCGCCAATCTCGTCGAATTGCATTCGCTCAACACCAACCACGCCCCGCGGCTCATCGACATGTCCGATGTCGAGTGGATCGCGCGCATCATCTGGGCCAGCCAGTGACGGCGGTCGCCGTGGCGCCGGCCACCGCCGCCGACGCCGGCGAATGGGCCCGCCTGCGGCAGGCCCTGTGGCCGCACGCGCCGTCCGACGAGCATCAGCGGGATATCGCCGAGGCGCTCTCGCATCCGCGCCGCACCCCGGCCTTCATCGCCCGCATCGACGGCGCCGCCGCGGGGTTTGCCGAAGCGAGCCTGCGCAGCGACTACGTCAATGGCTGCGAGACGTCGCCGGTCGGCTTCCTCGAAGGAATCTATGTCGTCCCCGAACATCGCCGCGCCGGCGTGGCGAGCAGCCTCGTGCGCGCCGTCGAGACGTGGGCGCGGGCCGCAGGCTGCACCGAGCTCGCCTCCGACGCCGACATCGCCAATCGCGACAGCCAGGCCCTGCACGGCGCCCTCGGCTTTTCGGAGACCGAGCGCGTCGTGTATTTCCGCAAGCTGCTGCATAGCGAGGAAGGCCAATGATGGAGATCGTGCTGCCGCCGCAAGGCAAGGGTCCGGGTGTGCTGGTGGTGCATCCCTGGTGGGGCCTCAACCAAACGATCCTGAGCTACGGCGCGACACTCGCGCAACAGGGCTTCGTCGTCGCCCTGCCCGACCTGTTCGACGGCGCGGTGACGACCGATCCGGCGGGGGCCGAAAAGCTGGCCGATGCGACCTGGCCGCAAGCGGTGCCCAAGCTCACGGCGGCGCTGGACGAACTCAGCCGGCATCCGGCAGTGACGCAGGCGGAGCTCGGCGCCGTCGGCTTCTCGTTCGGCGGCTTCCAGCTGCTGCGGCTGATCGGGCCAGAGGCGCCGAACCTGCGCGCGGTGGTCGCCTACTACGCCGCGCATGTGGGCAATTTCAACAGCGGATCCACCAAGGTGCTGGCGCATTTCGCCGAGACCGATGCGTTCGACGGCCCCGAGGAGCAGCGCGACATGGCCGAGGCCCTGGCCGCCGCCAATGCCGGCGTGACGCTGCTGCATTCGGGCACCAAGCACTGGTTCGCCGAGGCCGACCGACCGGAATACGACGCGGCTGCCGCCGACCTCGCCTTCGGCGAAACCGTCGCCTTCCTCAAGGCGCATCTGTAGCGCCTTGACCCGGCCGGCAGGGCGGCGCAATTGATCGGCGTGCGACTCCTCTCCCCGCTTGCTTCCCCGGAACTTCGCCAGACCCTGCGACGCCGCGCCGCGACGCTGCTGGGCGCGGTGCTGATCGGCCTCGTGGCGCTGGCTTTCGCGATGCTGTCGGACCAGACGCAGCGCGTGTTCGCCGCCGGGGCGTCGCGGCTGGGGCCGGCGCTGCTGGCGATCACGCCGCTCGGCTTCATGCTGCTGGTCTATCTGACGCGCCGGTTCACTCCGGAGGCGCGCGGCTCCGGCATTCCCCAGGTGATCGCCGCGGCGCGGCTGCCGCAGCCGGAGCACTCGCCGCTGGTGTCGCTGCGGACGGCGCTCGCCAAGACCGTCGTCACCATCGCCGGGCTGATGCTGGGCGCGTCGTCGGGCCGCGAAGGGCCGACGGTGCAGATCAGCGCCGCCATCATGACCGCGATGCACCGCGTGCTGAAGGTGCCGCTCTCCGCCGCCGTGGTGATCGCGGGTGGCGCAGCGGGCGTGTCAGGTGCCTTCAATACGCCGCTGGCCGGCGTGGTGTTCGCCCTCGAGGAGCTGGCGGCGGCCTATGAACAGCGCCTGACCCTGCTGGTGATGGCGGCCGTGGTGATCTCGGGCCTCGTCAGCCTCGGCATCGCCGGCGACTATCTGTATTTCGGATCGCTGCACGATTCGATGACACTCGCCGCCGGCCTCGTCGCGGTGCCGGTGATCGGCGTGGTGGGCGGCATTGCCGGCGGACTGTTCTCGCGGCTGGTGCTGTTCGCCGCCAACGGCGCGGCTCCGGTGCTGACCTGGGTTCGCCGGCATCCGGTGATTTTCGCCGGGGTCTGCGGCCTCGCGGTGGCGCTGATGGGGGTGGGCAGCAGCGGACTGACCTGGGGCACGGGCTACGCCCCGGCACGGGCGCTGATCGAGGGCGGCACGCTGCCGCTGTGGTATGCGCCCGCCAAATTCATTGCGACGCTCGCAACGACGATCAGCGGCATCCCCGGCGGCGTATTCGCACCGTCGCTGTCGGTGGGCGCCGGCCTGGGCGGACTATTGGCGCCGCTGTTCGGCGGCGTGCCGCCCGGCACGATCGCACTGCTGATGATGACGAGCTATTTCGTCGGCGTGGTGCGCGCGCCGTTGACCTCGACCGTCATCGTCATGGAAATGACCGACACCCACTCGCTGCTGCTGGCGCTGATCGCCTGTGCCATCATTGCCGACGGCACGGCGGCGATCGTCTGCAAGGAACGCCTGTACCATGGTCTCGCCAAGGGCTTTGCCGGGCATGCATCGGCCGCTGCGGGCAAGCCCGCCGAATAGGCTCAGGCGGGCGTCAGCAGCTTGCCGGCCAGCGCGTCCTCGATCAGCTTGCGCGTCTCGTTGACGCCGTAGAGGGCGATGAAGGAGCCGAAGCGCGGCCCCTGGTCGGCGCCGAGCAGCACGCCGTAGATGGCGCCGAACCAGTCGCGCAGCGGCTCGAACTGATGTGCCTTGCCCACCTCGTAAACGATGTTCTGCAATTCCTCGGCCGACAGCGCCTCCTTGCCGGCAAGCTGGTCGTGCAGGTCCTGGAGCGCCGCGCGTTCCTTGTCGGTGGGGGCGCGGAAGGTCTTGGTCGGCTTCACGCGGTCGTTGAAATAGCGCACCGCATAGCCGGCGAGCCGGTCGAGCTCGGGGTGGTTCCGGGGCGTCGCGCCGGGCAGATAGCGCGAGATGAAGCCCCACAGCACCGCGGTGTCGTCGGCGTTGCTGGCCGAGACGATGTTGAGCAGGAGGCCGAAGGTGATCGGCGGCGTGTCGGCCGGCGGGTGTCCGCCGTGGATGTGGAACGCCGGATTTTCGAGCCGTTCGGCCGGCGTGCGGTTCTGGAACGCGGCGACGTATTGGTAGTACTCGTCGACCGCGCGCGGAATGACGTCGAAATACAGCCGCTTGGCCTGCCGCGGCTTCTGGAACATGTAGAGCGCGAGGCTTTCCGGTGAGGCGTAAGTCAGCCACTCGTCGATGGTGAGGCCATTGCCCTTGGACTTGGAGATCTTCTGGCCCACATCGTCGAGGAACAGCTCGTAGACGAAATGCTCGGGCGCCTTGCCGCCGAGGATCTCGCAGATCCGGTCGTAGATCGGGGCGTTGGTCTGGTGGTCCTTGCCGAACATCTCGAAATCGACACCGAGCGCCGACCAGCGCATGCCGAAATCGGGCTTCCATTGCAGCTTCACATGGCCGCCGGTGACCGGCAGTGTCGTTTCAGTGCCGTCCTCGTCGTCGAAGGTGACGGTGCCGGCCCTGGCGTCGACATGCTTCATCGGCACGTAGAGCACGCGGCCCGAGAGCGGCGAGATCGGCAGAAAGGGCGAATAGGTCGCCTGCCGCTCGGCGCCCAGCGTGGGCAGCATCACGGCCATGATGGCGTCGTACTTTTCCGCCGCCTTGATGAGCTGCGCATCGAACCGGCCGGACTTGTAGTATTGCGTGGCGCTGGCGAATTCGTAGTTGAAGCCGAAGGTGTCGAGGAAGCGGCGGAGCATGGCGTTGTTGTGATCGCCGAAGCTCGGATAGTGGCCGCCGAACGGGTCGGGCACGCTGGTCAACGGCTTGTGCAGATGCGGCTCGAGGAGGGCCCGGTCCGGCACGTTGTCCGGAATCTTGCGCATACCGTCCATGTCGTCGGAAAAGCACAGCAGCCGCGTCGGGATCTCGTCGCGGGTGAGCAACCGGAAGGCGGTGCGCACCATGGTGGTTCGCGCCACCTCGCCGAAGGTGCCGATATGGGGCAGGCCCGAGGGGCCGTAACCGGTTTCGAACAGCGCTTCGCGTTTGCCCGTCTTCTGCAACCGGGCGACGAGCTTGCGGGCTTCCTCGAAGGGCCAGGCCTTGGCGGTCTGGGCGGCGTCGAAGAAAGCGGGATCGAGCGCAGGAAGCGGGGCGGTAGACACGGAATTCAACCTTTTGTTGAAAGTCGGCCCTCGTTGCCGCATTCGGCGAGGCAAAGTCAATGGCCGCGCCGCTGGACAAGCGCGACCCCGCTCCCTAGGTATGCGGGGCTTTTTCGAGCGGAGACGTATCCAAGATGACGCTGCAGCCCCAGGACGCCCTGATCTATCTGATGGTGGTGGCGGCCACGTCCGACGCCCGGGTGAGCGACCGCGAGCTCGAAATCATCTCCAGCCTGGTCGGCCGGCTGCCGGTGTTCGACGGCTTCAACCGCGACAATCTCGGGCAGGTCGCCGCCGAGGCGATCGACCTGATCAAGGACAGCTCCAACCTCGACAAGGTGCTGGGCATGATCTTCGGCGCCATTCCCGAGCGGCTGCGCGACACCGCCTATGCGCTGGCGGTGGAGGTGGCGACGGTGGATCTGCGCCTCGAGCAGGAGGAATTGCGGCTGCTCGAAATGATCCGCGACGGGTTGCAACTCGACAATCTGGTGGCGGCCGCGATCGAGGCGTCGGCGCGGGCGCGGCTGCGGCGGGCGGAGTAGCGAAGCACCGCGACGTGCCTGCTCGTCAGTAGAATCCTACCGGGAACCAGCGCAGGTACAATTCGTCCAGCGTACCGTCCTTCTTGAGGCGGGCGAGGCTGTAGTCGATCGCCTGGCGGATGGCGTCGTGGCCGATGGCGACCGCGATGGCGAAGCCGTCGCCGAACAGGTCCGGCCTAAAATAGGGCTGGCCGGCGAAGCTGCAGCACTCGGGATTGTCGATGAACCAGAAGCTCGCGCGCATGGCGTCGCCGAAATAGGCGTCGGCCTGCTTGTCGCGCACTGCCTCGAGCGCTGCGGTTTCGCTGTCGAACTCGGCGAGCCTGGCGTCGGGCAGATAGCGGCGCATGAACTCCTCATGCGCCGAGCCCTTGCGGACTGCGACGGTCTTGCCGGCCAGGGCCTTCGGATCGAAATTGGCGGCGCCGTCCTTCAGCGTCACGAAGCGGCCCGGCAGCATCAGATAGATGTCGGAGAAATCGTAGAGAGCACCGTTCTCGCGGGTCATCGCCACGCCGGCGATGAGGGCGTCGCCCTGCCCGTCCTCGAGCGCCTTGCCCGCCTGCTCCCACGGCCAGGCCTGGATGGTGCAGGCGATGGTGAGGTCGGCGCAGATGGCGCGCGCCAGATCGACATTGTAGCCGACCAGCTCGCCCGATTTGTCGCGGTAGTTGAATGGCGGGAAGTCGGCGGTGGTGAGGAAGCGGATGCTGGGCACCGCCGACAGATTGGGCACGATCTCGCGCGCCGTCGGATCGGCGTGGTAGGGCAGCGTCTGGGCGGAGGCGGCGCCGAGGCCGAACGCCAGCACGATCAGGGCAAGTAAGGCGCGCATCATGGTCCGCAACAGGATGTGGGCCGCTTATGGCGCAATTCCGCCCGGCTGGCGAGTGCCGGAGCGCGCCGAAACACTCTTGCAAATGCCGGCGGTCGGCGTACCGATATACGCATTGATACTTAGGCCATTGTTTTACTGAAGAGGCGGACTGCCCGGGAGCGCAGCCCTTGTCTCATCCGGACGAGGCGATCGCATTATTGCGCGCCGTCCTCCGCGAAAATTGCACGACCGACCTCGCGGCGCGACGGCATTTGAACATTGCAGGCCAGATGGGCGTGGACCCGCTGGATTACTGCGCGCATCGCTTCGGGCTGGGCAGCGCCGAAACCTGGCGGCGCGTCGCCGTCTGGCTGGAGGCCCCGTTTGCGAGCGTCACGCCGTCGCGGCTGCCGGTCCCGCCGATCGCGCGGCTCGACCATCTTGGCGGGGCGCGCACGCTGCGCCAGCAGGTGCTGGGCGAGGAGGTGCTGTTCGTCGCGCCATGGTTCGCCGAGGCAATGCATCTGCACGCCGCGCCGGAGCGGCTGAAGCGGCATTTGCGCATCGTGCCGCCGGAGGCGATCGAGGCCGGGCTGACACGGGCCGCGAGCGGACAGCTGATGGACGAGGCGCGGCAGCGGCTCACGCGCCTGTGGCCGCGCGCCAGCGCGTCGCAGGATCTGCCGCGGCATGCCCGCATCGGCTTCGCCCTGCTGCTCGCCGCGGTGATCCTGGTGGTGATGGTGTCGGGCGTGGTGGCGCGCCCGGTGCTGATCCCGCTGGTGACGCCGCTGCTGATGATCCCCGGCGTGCTGCGGCTGGTCGCCGCGGTTCCGCACGCCTCCGGACGGCCCGCGCCACGCCTGCTGTCCGACGCCGAACTGCCGATCTACAGCGTGCTGATCCCATTGCGCGACGAGGCGGCGATGGTGCCGCTGCTGCGGCGCGCCATGGGCGCCCTCGACTATCCGCCGGAGAAGCTCGACATCCGCTTCGTGGTCGAAGAGCGCAGCCGCAAGACGGTCGCCGCGGTCGAGGCGGTGCTGGCCGATCCGATGTTCCGCATGGTTGTGGTGCCCGACGGGCCGCCGCGCACCAAGCCCAAGGCGCTCGACTACGCGCTGCCGCTCGCCCGCGGCAAATATCTCGTGGTGTTCGACGCCGAGGACATGCCGGAACCGCAGCAGCTCCGCCTTGCCGCCAGCCTGTTCGAGGCCGACCCCGGGCTCGCCTGCCTGCAGGCGGAACTGATGCCCGAAAATGCCAGCGAGACCGCGCTGACGGCGCTGTTTGCCGGCGAGTATGCCGGGCTGTTCGGCCGGCTGCTGCCGGCGCTGTCGCGCTGGGGGCTGCCGATGCCGCTGGGTGGCACGAGCAACCATTTCCGCCTGTCGGTGCTGCGCGACATCGGCGGGTGGGACGCCTTCAACGTCACCGAGGACGCCGACCTCGGCGTGCGGCTGGCGCGGCGAGGCCTGCGCACCGAATGTTTCGACAGCCGCACCTACGAGGAAGCGCCGCTGACGCTACGCGCCTGGATGGCGCAACGCACGCGCTGGATGAAGGGCTGGATGCGCCTTTGTCAACACAAGCTAACCTCAAGATTTCCCAGTCTTTCTGCGGATCCACATGGCGCCTCGTCGGCTCATCGCAACTCCATCGCAACAAAATCGACGACCGCTTTGCGCCGCTAATTCCCGGGGTTCGACCTATTAGTTCGCGTGCCCAGGCTGCCCTGGGGCCTTCAACATCTTACGCAGCGCTGGCAGGAGCCGGCTGGCGTCGTCGCGTACGCACCATCTCTTCGCCCCACGTCAGACTCCGGTAATGATCCGTTCCGCCCCGTCGCCAGGCGATCTCCACGAGATCGAGGCTTGCGAGCCCTAGCGTCGTCGACCCATCGCAGCTAGCTCGCGGCTACGCCGAGAGCGCATACATAGCCGTGGGATAAGGGTGTGCGGCCGCCGCTCAGGTCGCGGTTAAGCGACTCGGAGGAACGATTCAAACCGTCGTGCAAGACGATCACGGTCAGGGTGGTCAGATGGGCGCACGGGCAGGCGCAGCTTTCGACCAACGAGGCCCTTCACTCCATGTTCAAACATCGGCCCATCGTTGATCGACAACAATCCCTCGCTAACATGGATGTTGTAGTCGGGGTCGATACCGATGAGGTTAGCGTCGAACGCAGCGTGATGAATCTTGGACAGCGGCAGCCCGTTCGGGACGACTGGCTGGCCTAGGTCCTCGTCTCGATCGACGATGATATGTGCAGCATCGATGAGGCGGGGCTCGGGTAGGCCAGTGAGGGCACAACGGCCACCATACGCCGTAAGTACCGCCTCCCGGAATGTCGCCTGGTGTAACCGTTGCTGCACAAGTCGACTGGCATATCGGCGCTCGGGGGCATCGGGGATAGCGTCCTGCACGCTTTGGCCGAACGCCAGCCTGACCTTCAGGTCACCCGGCACCCAATCAGCAACGTAAGTCGGCCAGATCGGCGTGTAGCGACCAGGCGCGACGCCGAGGAAGTAAAGGAACGGCACCTGTGCGTCGTGCGCCTGCTTCAGCCAGCGATTGTCGGCTGCGTCTGGATTGTCGCCCATGAACGCGTAGTCGATCAGTTCTTGCCCTTGAGTCACCTGAGCATGGACGATGCGTTGGTCGTCATACCAGACCTTCCTCCCGCGGCTCGGAAACACGGTTCGTACCGAAAGCAGGTGTTCCATGCTCTTGGGTTTGAAGATCCCACGCTGAGGGTTGATCAGCGGAACTCGCTCACCCTCGAAGGCGAAGCCAGCGGCGAGCTGTTCGCTGCTGAGCGCGTCGCCGACCGAGATGCGTCGAACATGCTCGGCAGCAGCGAGACGGGCGGCGGTGTCGCGCGTGTCGCTCATCCCAGGAACCTGTTCTCTCGGTGCCACTCGAGCGCCGCAGTAGCCGGGGCCGCTGATACAATGCTCGGAGCGCTCAGTGCCGTGCCGTGGAGGTCGTAGTAGTGCTTACCGTTATCGAAGTCGGCCTTCAGGCGGCGGCTGACGATGAACTTTCGATCTTCGTCGAAACTTACATATCCGAGGTCGAACAGCTTGTGGATGTCGGTGCGAAGCAAGAGGCCATTCGCTCCTTCATGCGCTCCACCGTCGGCATAGGAGCGGATGTGTGCCGCATCGAGGATAGGAAGAGTCTTTTCACCACTCACCGCACAGCGTCGGCCATAGGCGTCAGTGACGAAGACTCGGAACGCTCCCTGTCCCAGCCGCTGTCTGACCAAAACGGGTGCACCGTAGCGCTCAGCAGAGGCCGCAGGCACCATGCCCAGAGCGATGGTCGCCCGCTCCGTTACCGCATCCCAAAGAGCCCGCCCTTCTTCAGCCTCCGTATCATACCCCTTACCCACAACGGTCTGGGATGCGAACGAGTTGGGCACCGGAATCCATTGCTCGCGCGGCCAGAAGAACGGGCTGGTGAGGATCCGGCACCCAATACTGACCTCGCCTACGCGTTTAGTCGCATCATCACGGCGATAGCGATCGATACGTTGCCGCATATCCGTCAGCGACCGCACGCCGTTCTTCGAGCCAAAAGCCTCCCAGGCGAGCGACAGCGGGAGTATCGAGGCATGCGAAAACACCCCGCCGCCTGCGATGAAGTTGTTCGGGGCATGAAGCTTGAAGAGGAAGAGTTCGCCGGGGGCCAGCGCCCGAAAAGTTGTCGTCCCGCTAGGCGACCAGAAATTCACCTCGTCCGGTGCTTGAGCCGAAAGGAGATCGAACCAGTCCTGATCTGTGACGCCGACGAAGATCTTGACCACGTTTGCAAGTTGCGACGGCGATGCAAGTGAAGCAAGCTCTTTGACTACGACCGCCGCACAGATGTCACCTGCGGACGCTATCGCAGGCGCCCGCGTGGAAGATCGCTAGCTGCTACGCGAAGCAAGTCGCGAGGTGCGACGGGGTACCTCGCTCATGGCCACACCTTGACGTTGCACACGCTCACACTATTGGGTGGCAGCACGGCGCCGTTGTTGGATAGAAACTGGAGCCAACCGCGAACTGCGGCAGGAACGTCGCCGAGAAACTTTCGCAAGTCCCCATTGTCCTGATGGACGGCAACTTCGACACCACCCATTTTGCCGACGCCAAACCCGTCGATGCCATAGCCAGGCGCCACCACCAGAACGTCGTCGTTCGACGTGATCGGATGCTGCGGGTTGGAAAGCTCGTCGTGCTTGTAGGCATCGGCCACGGCCCTAACACGTTCAATGCATCCAGCCCGCGGCGAGGATCCAAGGATGCAGAGTGGTCCGACCTGCGCGCGCACGGTGCTGGTCGAAAGCCCTAGTTCGTTGGCCGTTCGATCGACGAGGCCATCAAGGGCAATAGCAGCATTTGCCGCAAGTCTCCTGGCCTTCTTGGCCTCGCGCTCGCAGGCTGGCAACTGCTGGCCACTGGCGGCATAGGCCGCCGAAAGCTCTTGTTCCGCCCCAAAGTAGTCTGCCGCTGCCGGGAGGACATTGTCGAGAAGGTGGGCAGTCACGCGTTGGAGCATGATACAAAGTCGGGGAGAATCGAGTGCTAGTCAAACCTGATCGGCGCAAGGAATCAGAGCCATGAACATCCCTCTCCGCCACCACTACTTGCCTGAGTTTTATCTTTCGCGCTGGTGCGCTGAAGACGGCAAGCTTTGCCAGCTGACCAAGCTCGACGATGGCCGCGTGATCCCCAACCGCCGCTCCCCCAAACAGACCGGCTTTGCAGATCGCCTCTACGAGATCGAGGGGCTGCCGCCCGAGCAAGCTCAACGCGTCGAATCGGGCTTCATGCGCACGCTCGACACCAGGGCTTCCGAAGCGCTGCATGCCCTCGAAAGCGACGATCCGCGGATGACACGAGACTCAAAGCTGCGAAGCTCGTGGTCGCGCTTCATCCTTTCATTGATGCTTCGCGACCCGCACTCGATCCGCGCGCTCAAGGCCGGCGTGGCGACACAATGGAAGAGCGCGATGCTCGACCTTGAGCCGCGCTACTTGGCCGCGCGTCGCCCGACCGATCCCGAAACGCTTGCCGAGTTTCTCGTGCAAGACCGTCGCTCGACGGATAGCCGGGCGATGGAGCTCGCTCCGCGGCTCATTGATCACTCTGGAATAGGGGAAGTGCTCAACAACATGCGTTGGCTGGTAAAACGCATCACGTCGGAGAAAGGAGAGTTCATCACCTCGGACCGACCGGTGTTTTCAACATGGACGATTACCGAGCCGGACGCCTTCATCTTTCTGCCAATTGCACCGAAGACCGTGTTCGTGGCGGTCAACGACATCGAGACGCAGAGGAAGATCGAGGCGCGCGATCCCGCCGAGCTCGTTACGTCGCTCAACATGATGGTGACTGGACGGGCGGTAAAATTCGCCTACGCACGCGACGACACTCTGCTCCCCTTTGTCCAGCAACACATGGGGACACGCCAGCGTCCCACTTTCGTCGAACAGCTCGCCCAACGCTATCAGCGTGCGAGCGACAGCCAGCCCACGGCTGCCGCGCGATGAACAGGTACCAGCAGTATCTCGCCTGATCGTGCTCGACCGGCGCTTGTCTTCAATGAAGGAACGCCAGAGGTGTCTCATCCGGATCAGGCGGCCGCAATAGATGGGAGTGAGGAGCCGATGGTAAAGCGATGGCGCCGGGTCTCGATGGATGCCGGCGTAGTGGACTATGGTGGGGCACCGATCATTCGGATTACGCGGGGATCGAAGGGCGACGCGATGGCCAGTGTCGAGCACATGCAGTGGTTCGAGCCCGATGGCCACGAATACACTGGCTATGCCGAAAGTGTGCAAGATCGACGACGTCCCGCAGGGAGGTGCTCGCAGAATATCGCAAACTGATAGCGGTCGTGGCAATTGAGGATGACACGTTGTGGGACACCGCCTGGGGCGAACTCGGCTAAGCCCTGACTATCCTCGAGCGACGACAAGCGCGCCTCTCACATACTTGCATCCGAGGACTGGAACCTTGACCTTCTCCCCCAGCAGATTAGGGTCATCGGATACTTTGCTCCTTTGACGGTCCACAATGCTCCGCTTTGGAAATACCCGACCCCACGTAACGCTGTCGCTTTTTCATGCCACCGGGGCCGAAGCTCTCGCGCGCGAACTGAATTCAAAACTGCCCGAACTCGCGACGACGCTTCCAACGCGTCCAGTGACGATAGACGACCGGGAAGTCACCGAACTCGAAGAATATGCAAAGGGTGGGGTGACGGCCCTCGGTGGCTGGTATCGCATCGATAGGCCGCCGGCTTGGTATCGTCGGGATGACCTCGCTACCAACGGCTCAGATGGTTCGACCCCCTCAGGTGACCCTATCGATACCCAACATCACCTCTATGTCATTGCGGTACACGGGGAGCACTTGGGAATTTTCGCGAGCCAGGACTCTATGCGACAGAGACTGGTCGAGTTGATCTCCTTCGGTTCGGCAGGCGACGATCGGAAAACGATCTCACTTTCAAGAACAGCGGAACCAATCGATCGTGAAACGCTCGAAAATGCGTTCGTTAAGGGACGGACCAAGAGCGCCTGGCTGGATGGGCTGCACGTGCCGACGGAATTGAAAGCCGATCGGAAAGTGCTCAGTGGCCCGAACCTCAGATACGCGCTCGACCATTTCGATGACCAAACATTCTTGTACTCCGCCGCAATCAGCGAAGTGCCCCAGGCCAGCGGCGAAATTGCTCGCATCGGCGTCTCACATGCGAAGGGGACCCTATGGACCAAGTCGACGAAGACCTTCGACGAGTTTGCCGATGAACTGAAATCATTGGTAAAGGCGATCCGGACGGCAATTGCCGATCCCAAGACGGTTGCGGACCTCGAACGTGCAGGCCTTCCGGTGGTCGCAAAACCGGCTGTAACCGCGAGCCTTCCGCTACTGAGCGACGGATTCGACGTAGGCTATGAGGCTCCGACGACTCAGGAAACGGAGCTTTTGACTGGCGAGATCTCCGAGCCGGTCCTGCTCGACGAATGGCAGAGGCGCGGATCGTTCGTCGTCAACGAGGCAGAGACCGCCAAGGCACGCCCCTCTGAGATTATCGCAGGTGCGTATTTTGACAGCATCCTGCTTGCGACAATTCGGTTTGAGCCTGTCCGACGTACCGACACCTCGGTCGAGATATTGCATCGCGTCCTTAGCTATGAGGTTGACAAGGCCGACGAACGGATGGTTGCGCTCGACAAGTCCCTTATGAAGCGCAACACCAATCTCACGCTTCGTTATGGCTCAGGTCACGTTGTGCAAAACAGCGTTCTATACGCGATGCGCTTCCACGACGTGATTTTTGAGAACTGGCAGTGGAAGAAGTTCGCGCCCGCGGCTGACGGCAAGAAGTACAAGCTGCGGGATGAGAAACCGACCAAGCGCGGCGGCAAGGGCAAGATGGTCTACGCACCCGAGCTGATCGGAAAGAGTGACTCCTTATTCTGCTACGTTCGCAACAACATAGCCGATCTCATCAGCACCGCCTCGCACCCAGTCAATGACTGGCAGCTATTGTGCGACGATGGATCGGGAGAAATCGCCGACTTCATCGCTCTCAGCTCCAACCGCAAGCTTGTGACGTTCATCCACGTCAAAGCAACAAAGACGGGAAGCGCAACGACGATCAGCGTCACGCCATTCTCCGAGGTTGTCAGCCAGGCGACAAAGAACCTGCGCAACTTCGACCACGGTCTCCTCATCCAGGGGATCAACGACCGAACCACCGATCGAAACAAGGACCTAGTGTGGCGTCAGGACGGTACGGCGACTAACCGCGCAAAGTTCTGCACCGAACTCGACAAGCTTCGGCCAATGGACGAAGGAGCGTAATCATCCTGCAACCACGCATAACGGAGGCGACCTGGACAAAGGCAGTCGACAGTCACCGGGCAACCAAGTCAACCGCGCAGGTGGGCCGTATGCGGCAGCTGAGCGCGCTGCTATCTTCCGCTGGCAACAGTTTCAACAAACTCGGGACGACGCTGCAGGTTGTCGGCATCGCCAGCTAGAGTCCCGACCGCTTGATCAATTCCTTCACCAACTCCGCGAATCGATCACCTGAAAGATGGCGGTGCGCGAACGCCAGCCTCTGATGGTAGGGAATGAGGCTGCGGTCAAAACGGTCGCTCCGCAACTGACGAGCTTCCCGGGCGAGCTCGTCAAGCTCAGGTAGTTTTTCCGACTCCAACCGGCCTAGTACTCGGACCACCTCGCCAACGTCAGTTCCCTCGACAAGCACGGCGAAGTTCGAAGCCGACGCCCGCAGCCCCTCCCGGCGCAGCATCAGCGTGAGGGTCGTCAAGGCGCGAGCGCCTCGCCACGGAAAGATTAGGACGTCCTTGCCGGCCACGAGCAATCGCTGCGTGTCTAGTTTGAGATCGCGGAATGCCTGCCGTCCCTCATCAACCAAACTCTGGAACGATGTTTCTTCAGAGAGCGCTGAGACATCCTTGCCCCTGTAGAGTTGCAGCATCCGCTGGTTGACTACGCCGCTAGGCGTTTGTGGAGAGCCTCCAAACCTTGGAGCACCGGCCGTCGGTGCCTTGGTTACGGTGAGCGCTCGTCGCTCGTCGCTGACATTGACAACGCGCCACCGGCCCCGGTTGAGAACAAACGTGTCTCCAACGCGATACGCGACTGTCATCGGCAACCGACCAATCACTACGCCGCCGGCCGAGACGATGTATTCGGGAGGGCTGCTGAAGACCGTAAAAGCATGCCGCTTATTTCTTGGCGTGTCCGCCAGCTGCCAGCTGGTCTCAACAACCTCGATCGCTCGGCTCTCGCCCGTTGCCATGGTTTCGAGGAACCGAGCAAAGAAGCTCGGACTGATCACGTTCCGAGTTGCGCGCCACGGCCCACTCTCGATCAGGCCATCATAGAGCTCGGCGGTGGTCGCAAAGGTCGCCTGCCTCACCCATGAGATTACCTGATGAAAGAGCGTCGATAGTTGAAGGTCGGCAGCGTTCGGCTGCTCAAATTGACCTTCCATCGAAAGTTGGGCAGTCGCCGCCGACTGAAAGGTCCGTAGCCGCAACCGATCCAAGGGGTGCGAGGCCTCAGTCACGCGCCCCTCCCGCAAATACAATAGACCGGTAGGGTGGGAATCGCCGCGTCGTCCGGACCTCCCCACACGCTGGCGTAACGCTGAGACGGTGAAGGTCGGATCGATTTGGACCACTCGTTCGACTCGACCAATGTCTATTCCAAGTTCAAGCGTGTTGGTAGCAACGACGACCATCCGGGCCGGGGCATCGGTGCCCTCCCCGCGCATCCAGTCCTCAACTTTGCGACGATCGGCGGCAGGAATTGACGAGTGGTGCGGTTCAAAGCGGATCCCGGTCGGTCCGGCCTCGGCCTGACAGCGTTCCACGAGGTGCTCAACCGTCGCGCGCGAATTCGCAAAGACCAGCCCTCGCTTGTCTGCGGAAAAGTCCTCGATTAACCGCCGTGCGATGAGGTCGACGATCTCCTCGGCCGGTTCATCGCCTTCGATTCGTTTCTCATCCGGGTCGACAAACGCCCTTAGTCTGATCGTCGCGGGCCTCGCCTCCTCTCCAGATGAACGGATGACCTTGACCGCCGCATAGTCCTCGGGGCGCAGCACGGCCGCCGCACTGCGATCCGCATCGCCCAAAGTCGCCGACAAGCCGATACGTGGAATCTTCCGGCGCGATAGGAGCTCAAGCCTGTGTAGCAAGGACTGCAGGTGCCGCCCGCGGGGGCTGTCAAAAAAGGCATGGAGTTCGTCGATAACAACGCACTCAATACTCGTCAGAGCGTCGAACATGGAGCCTTCTTCACTCGCCCCGATAGCAAACGCTTCAAGTGACTCCGGTGTCGTGAGCAGGACACCACTCCTCGTTGCTCGAGCAGCCTTCTTGCTCGAGATCTTGATGTCCGAGTGCCACCCGTGGGCCTTCAAAGAAACGGCCTCGGCCAGAGGACCAATTCGAGTCATCTGGTCGTTGATCAGCGCTCTCAGGGGACTGACATACAAGATGGCAAAGCCGGATTTTGGCTGCCGATTGTTTTCCAGACGAGCCATAAGTGGCAGAAATGCCGCTTCGGTCTTCCCACTCGAAGTCTCCGCTTCGAGAACTAGGTCTGGAATCGGGCTGTCAGGATCAATCGGAATACTCTCGATCGCCAGGCGCTGAATTTCCCGAAACTTCGTCCAGCGACGTGCATTCACCCAAGCGCGAACAGACTTTGGATAATGGCCATGAAAGGGCTCGAAGCGCTTCACCTATTTGCACCCCTCAGGCGAACGTCGCGTGTCTGATCTCAGACATCAATCGTGAGATCGAAATACAGATCCTCAGCATGGATGTCCTGAGTAGTGTGCAGAGTGCTTTTCTTCTTCAGGGCCGTCACGAGCGTACCGCGTGGGACCGCAGTTTCCTCCGTGTCCCCATACTTGCCTTCCATCGTTGACATGACCGTCGTGAACTCCGCCTTTTTAGAGTTGTCCGATCCGGTCATAAGACCCCAAAGCGTCTTTGGCGTCGCGTTGCGGCTGCCATGGTGGCCGACCTTATAGACATCGACCTTCTTAAGCATCGTCCTGATATTTGGCTTCGACAACGCGTACTCCCAGTTCTCGCCTTGAGCGTCCCCGGGGAACAGGAAGGCCTTCTTGCCAATACGCAGATATAGAATGACGCTCGTGTTGTTTAGAGCATTGTCGAGATTGGTAACGATCGCCTGCATCTGCTCGCCACGCAGTCGCTTGGCGCGATAAATGAGCCATCGAGAATCGATCGGGAAACGGTACTGCTTGCGCCCGACCACGTGGCCAGGAAACAGAGCTCCATCTTCTCCCGTCGGTGTCGTTTGCTCCGAGAACCGCAGCCAATACTCGTCCGGATCCCAGTCCTTTTCCTTAGCCACGGCCGCGTGCTGGTCGACCGTTGGCGGGCCGAGAACTTCGATCTTCGACCCCGGGAGGAGGTCTTGCAACTGAGTGGGCTCGCCGAAGAAGAGATACTCTCGGCCTGACTTGGGGACCATATCTCTAAGGTTGTCGACTGCCGACTGGTTCTTGACGTTCACCTCCGCAACCGCTGTTAGCTCCGCCCTGGTCTCCCTGACCAGCGACCTGCTCGCCTTCGTCTCGGCAAGAATTCGTTCCGCCACTGTCTGCATCGCATCGAGCGACTGCACATGGAGGGCCTGGAGATTCGCGCCGCCCTTCGCGACCTTTGGTCCAGTAGCTTTCGGTGCGAGCGCAGGATCCTCGGTCCAGGGCTGTATGACCAACTCGGGCTTGAGCGCGGCGATGATATCGCCGGCACCAGTCTTGCTCTTATTCGTCGCAAAACCCGAAATGTGATCCTTATGCCGGTGCGTGGCGACCACGGCGGTGAGTTTGCCGCCCGTCGTATCGCGAATGTCCCTGGCGATTGCTGCTAGTCGATTACCCTTCACTCCCGGCGGGAAGCCTGTGCTTCCAAAGTCGACGAGCACGTGCCTTGCGCTTTCGTCGTCGTAGAAGACCGTCAGAAGGAAGCAGTCGCCGAAACCAACTTGGTATGCGCGTATTCTTACCTGAGTTGGCTTCATGACTTGAGCCTTCGAAGCTGACCGATGCGGCTGTGCAGCTGGGCCAGTAGCGGCAGGTCGCCCACGGGGCCGTCGAAGAAACCCAACTCGAAAAGCTGCTTAAGCTTTGCCCCTTGCCGGGTCTTATCTGCCTCCGATTCAACAAGACCCTTTGCGACCTTGTATTTTAGCTGACCGTATTCATCGAAAATGAGCGTGCCCCCGCCTGCCAGCTTGATATTGCGCCATAGTGGAAGGCCCTCAGGGACCGCGATGCCAAAATCGTCGCGAAGTTCTTCGGCGCTCGCGGTGACTGAATGGACGTACTCGGCAACCGTCTCACGCAGGATGAAACCATCGGGCGCGATGCGCATGCTCGGCCGAACCGATCGCACCTCGATGTGTCCGTGCTCGGATAGGTCGAGGTTCGTTCGGTTCTCCCAGATGAAGCGAAACATTTCCTCCTCATCTCTGAGCATCGACTCGAAATGGGTGCGGCTATAGATCATCTCTCGCTCCCATCTCTTCCATGTGCCGTCCGTATCGGCATCTGGGGCAGGCTCTACCCCATAGTCTCGGAAGCTCTTGAGCAGTGCCTCGCGATAGCCGTAACGGTCGTCGGGAACCACCTCTCGATCGATTGTCAAGAGAGCAGACAGGAAGTCAGAGAATGAGAGGTCGACAGGAGGGCAATAGTCGATTGCGCGAATGACGATGGTCAGCAGATGATCAGCGGCCCTGGCGCCCTCCTCGACGACAAGACCTCGATCCTTCTTTCCCGCCGAGATAGTGCCAATCTTCTCGAGCCGCCTGAGCCAAATCTCAAGGAACGAATTCAACACGGCAGCAACGAGAAGCTCGCCGCGACGGTGTTCCTCCTGGAACTCTTTCTTGTCAGCGTAGCGCTTTCCGGGCGGCAGTTCGACCGAACGTCGCAGCGCTTGTCCGCGGACACCCGACAGCTCCTCCCCCATCTGGTTGGCCAAACCAAAAAGGGTTGATTCCTTCAGCTTCTCCTTGGTGAGCAGGTCCGCCCGGATCAAGGGATCTTCTGGCCGCCCGTCCAGAACAGTACTGACGATCTCCGTCAGCGATAGGACCGAGAGGAGCGCGACGATATCCGAGAAGCCTTCGTGAAACGCGGCCTGGTCCAGCGACGAACGGTCGAGGAAACCACGGCGCAACCCATCAAGAAGCGCGTGCGTGGTTTCATGCGCGACGACGTCATGCGCGAGGCAGGAATACACAGTCTCGCCGGAAGGCTGAGACGACGTAAAGTAGCCAAAAAACAGCGAACAATCCTCGCGAGAATAGAACGCGTTGGGCTCGCAGAAGGCGTGTGGCGAAATATAGAGCTGATGGCCCGCGCATCCCCACGGCACCCGACGCCCCAGAGCGAGCTCGAATCTGGCGAGGATTCGCATCACGATCGCGTAGACATTCTGTGCGTGATACCTAGGGTCTGACATCAGCGCCCGGTCAGATCTGACCGCCGCAATAGCATCGCTGGGTTCTTCCAGCCCCGGCCCAAGATCGAGCGGCGTGTAGAGGGCATTGCGCGTAGCATCATAGTCCACCACGCTGACGCGATATCCGGCAGGCCCGGGCAACAACTGCTCAGCCGGTATCGAAACTTTTGCCAGCAGGACTTTGCCATCGGCGGTCCGCACTGACGGATCCTGCGCGACGATCGTGAGCGTTCGAAACGCGCTCAGCCCATGACGAGTCCCCAGGACGTTCCGCATCGAACTTCCGGTGAAATAATCTTACATCAAAGTCTTAATTAGAACCCGCGCGCATCCTGCCGTTAATCGCGCCTAAGTCAAGGCAGACATCGCCCTATTCGATAGTCTTCAAACTAAGGTATGCCGCTCTGATCTGTGTACTTATCCAAAGCGGGCGACAATCCGTTGTCACTGACTTGAAGCTGTTCGTCCCAGTGCGCGCGCCACGGCCTTGCCCAGTCCGGAGTTCCCGATGGCTCGGCGACCAAGCTCTTGAGATGCTCATCTGCGTTGTCCGCCGCGAGCAAAACTGAAATCGGCGTGTGGCATCCTCGACGCGGCGTCGTGCAGCACTGTTTCGCGGTCCTCGCGCGCGACGACATACGCGGCGGCGCTAGCACGAACTCGAGCAAGTCGTAGTTCACTTAGCCCGATCGGAAATAGACGCTCTTATGCCGAGCAACTTGCGACGAGCGCCTCATCGTCGATGGTAAAAAGAGGTGCGTTGATCAGTTCTTCGATCGGCCGGATCGTTTCGTGCCAAGCAGGCACCGCGCTAGCCGGCTTATACTCCCGCCGTGCCCCGGCCACACCGTCGTCGTGCGCCCTGGTCTGGACGAGGGTCCGCCAGCGCGCGTCATCACTGTGTAGGACCGAAGAACCTGCCCCTCGTCCGTCCACTTGCCTAACCTTTCCAAACGACGCCTTCGGATTCGGAGTATTTTCGGCGCCTACTCACGGGACTCGAACTACAAAATCGCTATATTGATTGCTGCGACGGTGCGCCAGTGCCGCAGCAGTTAAGTGCATTTTCGCGCTTTGCGACCGTAGCGCCTCTATTTTCAGACCCGATCAAATCACCGGCAGAATTGCCTGCCGCTACACCCGAAAAAATCTTCCCACGGATTTCCGACTCGCCAAAGCGGCGGCTTGTAAGGGGTTATGAGCGACTTCTCGACATCAGATGACCTCATACTCACCCCGGCGCCATTGACCATGACGCGTGAGGACGGGCGCCCTTACGCCCGCTTCGACGACGTCGAGCGCGCGATCGCCGAGGTGCTCGGCATCGACCCAACCGGCGCCATCCTTCTTGAGGCGCCGGGCAAATGGAAGACCCAGACGTTTGTCTACTTTGCCCGCAACGGCGGCAGGCAGGGCGAACTCAGGGGAAAGCTGGTTCGCGAAATCATGACGCGGGCTGGCGAGATCGTGAAATGGAATAGCCGGGGATTCAGTCCGACCGACGTCGAAGTGATCTCCACAACCGTCATCGTCTATCTCGTGAAACTTCTGTTTCCTGAAAAGCCCACCAGGATGTCGGAGTATCTCGAGGTCGACTTCAAGCGGGTGATCGTCACGCAGACGGTCAAACAACACCCCAAATTCAAAGACAAACCCAAGCCGCATATGGTCGCAACCGCCTCAACGACCATCAGCGGATCGGACCCCCTCGACAAGCTGGTAGACGAAGATGCCGAAAGCGCGCTGGCCGTGATGATCCGCCAGGCCAGCCGCTCCCGGCTGCGAGAACTCCTCGGGGCAGTTAAGGACGAAAGCCATCGAAAGGCATTCATCCTGAGGAAGCTCCGTAGATGGCCGATGACTCACTCAGACCCATCAGTTCCAACTGTGACGGGTTACTTCGGTCTTAGTCCGTCCAAGGCGAGAACGGTCCAGAATTGGATCAACCAAGCAATCAAGGAGATGAGAGAGGCGTTCGGAGAAATACAATGACCCGCCCTGAACCTACTACATTCGATGACGTCCTTGCGCTCATGCTCGAGGACGGCGAGATCGTCCCGTCCTATGAGAGCCTGGAAATTTGGTCGAAGAGATACCCCGCCTTCACCGACGAGCTCGCCGATTTCTTTGCCTCCCTGGCCTTCCAAGCGGAGGAGGATGGCGATGCGCCCAGCCTTGACGTCGAACATTTCGCGAACCTCGCTGTCAGCGAGGCTTTGAACCGTCTTCACTCTCTCGAAGCCACGGCAAACTCCGCTTCGCCGCTGCGCCTTTCTCAAATGGCGCACAACGCGGGCTTGTCCGACGCAGACGTCGCCAGCCGAGTTGGCATCGACGACGAGATGTTCATGAAGCTGGATCGAGGTCGAATTGTTCCTGTTGAGGGCATCCCTCGTTTGCTGGCCCGCAGCTTTGCGGCCGTGCTCGCAGTGGCTATCGATGAAATATGGATGGCGCTCGCTTTGCCGAAGATGGCGTCGTCACGACCAGGACTACTAAAAAGCCGAAAGAAGGCTCAGCTCGCCACCGAGACGTTTGAGGAGGCATTGTCGCGCTCTTCTCTGTCCGACACTGACAAGGCGACGTGGCGCAGAGCAATAGCGGAGGGAACAGGTCCACCGTGAGCAGCTGGCTTCAGATACGCCTCCGTGCCCAGCAGTGGCACGACGAACTCGCAGCAGGCGAGTCCCAGCTCATCTCAGCGAGCGAACTCATCCGCAAAGCTATGGTTGCAACTGGTACCGCGCTGATGCCGCTTGCCCAGGAGAGCACCCTTCTCGACGGAGCTCAGGCGCTCTTTGATCCAGATGGAAACCGGATCCTCTATTCCAAGGACCTCTCAACAGACCTCCAGCACTTTTACATCGCACATGAATTCGCGCATATTCGATTGCACAACGATGCCGCCCGCTGCCACGAAGATGACTTCGACGCTTGGACCCCTGCGGAGCCCGAAGAGTCGGCAGTTGGGGAAGACGACTCCTATAGTCCAAAGCAACGGCGCGAAGCGCAGGCTAATGTGTTTGCCCGCGAGCTGTTGCTGCCGCGCGAGAAGCTGAGTGCGGCGTTCGTCGCATCCGGAGCGACCGCCACCGGCCTCGCCCGTCGGCTGGAGGTGCCGGAGACTTTAGTCCTGCAGCAACTTGCCGACGCGCTTCTCCTTCCGGATGATCCGCCGTCCAAGGAAAAGCGACCCGAACCCAAACCTGACCCGTCACAGGAGCGCGCTATCAAGGCGCCGATTGGTCCCCACCAGGTGCGCGCCGGACCGGGCACGGGCAAGACTCGAACACTCGTCCGTCGGATCGCGCATCTGATCCATAGTGGCGAAGCACCGACCTCAATCCTGGCCCTCACCTATTCCAACGAGTCGGCGCAGGACCTCGCAACACGCGTAAGGGACAACCTTGGGGACGCAAGCACCGGCGTTTGGACGGGGACCTTTCACGCCTTTGGCCTCGAGTTGATGCGCCTCTATTGGGCGGGGCCGAACGATGCACCCTACATTGCCAGCCGCTCGGACCAGCTGTTCCTCCTTGAGGAACTGCTGCCGCAGTTGGATCTCAACTACTACTTCGAGCTCAACGAGCCGCTCCGCTCTCTGAAATCCGTTCTAGGCGCAATCAGTCGTGCCAAAGATGAGCTCTGCGGTCCCGCGCACTATGCCGAACTCGCCGCTGCGATGAAGGATGTCGATCCGGAGGCAAGTGCTCGCGCGGCGGAAGTTGCACGGATCTACGAGATCTATGATCGAGAATTGCGTAAACGTGGCTGGCTCGATTTCGGCGACTTGATCGGCCGCCCCATCGAGATACTGGCGTCAAACCACGAGGTCCAGCAGTCTGTACGGTCACAGTACCGGAACGTCCTCGTTGACGAATACCAGGACACCAATCGGGCCAGCGGGGTCTTTCTCAGTCTCCTCGTCGACCCGCAACGCGGTCCGTGGGTCGTGGGTGACGTCAAACAGTCTATCTATCGCTTCCGCGGTGCCTCGCCCGTCAATTTTGCCCGGTTTCGCGATCGCTTTGCCGGTGCCGGTCATACGGATCTTGAAATCAACTATCGCTCCGGTGGGCAAATCGTCTCGACCTTCGAGACCTTCGGGCGATCAATGAAAGCTGTGGCCCCCGGCGACGAACCGCCGGCTCTACGACCGGATCGCGGCGAAACAACTGGAACTGTCGTCTATAACGTGGCGGCAACGCGAGAGGCAGAGTACGAGGGCATCGCCGGGCGCATCGAGACTCAGCGGACCAGCGGCGGCTCGCTCAAGGATCATGCGGTGCTAGCGCGCGCCCATTCGACTCTGGTGAGGCTTACAGAGCACCTCGAGCGCGCGGGTATCCCGACCCTATACTTCGGCGACTTCTTCGAACGACCCGAGGTCCGCGACATGCTGAGCTTGCTGTCGGTCGCCTCGGAACGTGACGGTCTCGGACTGTTTCGTGTTGGGCAGTGGCCAAGATACGATATCCCGGTCGACGACATTCTCACGCTGTTGCATGCGATCAGGGAGAGCAAAACATCGCTCCTGAAGGCGCTAAGGGACCTCTCGCCCATTGAGGGAATTTCCGCCATCGGTCGGCAACGGCTGGCGCGGTTGGCTGCCGATCTCGCCGGTGTGCATTTCGGCACATCGCCACATTGGCTTCTCTCCGACTATCTGTTCAACAAAGGAGCGGTCCGCGAGGATACCCTCCGTGAGGCGTCCGTCGCCGGTCAGCAGCGCCGGCTCGCGATGTACCAGCTGTTGCAGGTAACGTACGAGCACCGCCGAAAGTCAAAGACCGATCCCAAACGCGACTTTCTCGAACACGTTCGACGCCTTGAGATCCTCGATGAAGAGAAGGAATTTCGTCGGCTACCAGCGGCAGCCGCGGGCATCGATGCTGTCAAACTCATGACCGTTCACGCGAGCAAAGGCCTTGAGTTCAATTCGGTGCACGTACCCTCTTTGAGCCCCAGTTACTTTCCTCTGAAGGGCGGAGCCGTGCCGTGCCCGCCTCCTGATGGGATGATCGAGCCCGATCCGTTGATGTCGCCGGAGATGGAGGAAAAGAGCCTCTTCTTCGTCGCCCTTTCACGAGCCCGCGACCATCTGGGTTTGTCACGATCGATGCGCTACGGGGGCCAACCAAGACCCAATCCATCGTCGCTGCTCGAGTCCCTCCAGGCCAAGATGCCGGAGCCGACGGGTGCCAATTGGATCAGTACTGGGCGCGCTGAGCCTGCCTTCGCCCCCCTGGCTGGCACTCTCGACACCGCCAATGGCGTGGGGGCTGAAGCCATCGAACGCTATCAAAAGTGCCCCAGACGCTTTTACTACCAGGACGTTCTGAGCCTCAGATCAAGCTCCGAGCGGGGGCCATACCTTCGCTTTCTCTCCGTCGTCCGTTCAACTCTCAAATGGATGAACGGCGCCCCGGGTTCGGCGTTGACCAACGAGCTGGACCAACAGTTCAACTCTCGGTGGTCCGAGCAGGGCCCGACCGACCATCCCCACAGCGAGGTCTATCAGACCACCGCCCGTAGGATGCTCGCAGTGGCGGCTGGCGAGATGGCTGGCGAAAACCTCGACGTCACTCGCCACGTCGACGTCGGGACAAGACGTATCCTCTTGCAGGCGGACAATATCCAGCTCCGAGACAACAAAGTGGTGATACAGCGCCTGAAGGCCGGGCGGCTCGCAAAAAAAGAAACCCAGCGCGCTCGCGACAAGCTTCTGTTCAATGCCGTCAGTCGCGATCATTCTTCAAAGTCGGTGATATTCGAACATGTGTCGCTGCTAACCGGCGATCGCGTCGAAGGCGCCAAAAAGCCCGATGCGGAAATCACGACCGAGGTAAGCGAAGCGTTCGCTCAAATCGACGCTGGACGGTTTGACCCAAAGCCGAGCGGGCGCGAATGTCCCACCTGCCCTTACTACTTCATTTGCCCATCGACCGGATTGGCCAGGGCCTGATCGTCCGCACCAGCGCATGCTCGCGACAGGCGTATAGCCGCCCCGGTCTCAGTGTCGCTAGTTCGGCAATGGTCCCGAGGAATTTCCGATTCTCGTTTTAGCCGGCTTGAGGAGGGTAGTTGCGCATCTCAGCGTGACACGCACTCAAGAGGTAGAAATGTCGAGCCTTTCCATTTTCGCGCAGGCCGAGGCATCTCGCCAGATCGAGATCATCGAGGTTGGCGAGCACACGTCCGTCAAGGACATCATCAAGGCCGCGCTCCAGCGTGGCTTGTTCCAGGGTGACGAGAAGGAAGCCCTAGTCTACGTCGAGGATCGCGATGATCCCCTCGACAACGATAAGCCGTTCCTCGCCCAGGGCGGCAAGGACAAAGATCGCGTTATCGTCCACCGATGCCGCCGTGTCGATGTTACCGTCGCTTTCAATGCCCGCCGCGAGCAGGACAAGTTCAGCCCCGCCGCCACCGTCGCGCGCGTCAAGAAGTGGTTCGTCAAGGAAATCGGCATGACGCCGGTCGATGCCAGTGAACACGTCTTGCAACTGGCCGGCACGACGGACCGTCCCGATCCCGACACTCACATTGGCACGCTCGTCGCAAAAGGCCTTTGCTCGATCAGCTTCACGCTGGTCCCGCGCAAGCGCGTCGAAGGCTAAGCGATGGACGCCGCGCTGCTGCTGCCTGATGAACGTGCTTTGAGGAGCTATCTCGAAGCCGCATCATTTCGGCTTGCCGTCCATACTGGCCGGTGGCGCGCTCTTCTCGTCGCCTGGCCCTACGTTATCATCGAGGTCGCGGCTGCGCCGCGGCCTCGTGCCCCCTCGCACTACGCGCTCCGCTTCAACTGCGCGGGCTTTCCTAGTGTCCCGCCCACCGCGCAGCCTTGGAGTGTCGAGACCAATAACCCTCTGCCCTTCGCCAGGTGGCCAAATGGTCGATCCCGTGTGCCGGCAGTTTTTCGGCCCGACTGGAAGAACGGCACTTGCCTTTACTTGCCGTGCGATCGCGAAAGCATCGTAGGCCACGACAACTGGCGCCAGGAGCATCCGGATTTGATTTGGAGGGCTGACCAGGGACTCGCCCTCTACCTGCGCGCCGTCCATGAGCTCCTCAATTCCGACGACTATACAGGAACGCGAAATGGTTGACTCAAAACTGGTATTCGCGCGGCGCCTTTGGCTGGACGGGCTCTCTGAACTCTGGCGTCGCGGTGACGGTAAGCACGAAGCCGGAGCTTTCCTGCTTGGCCAGGACGTCGACGGCGTCAGGACCGTTTCGCGCTGGATCTTTTACGACGAACTGCAGTCCGACGCTTACTCGACCGGCGTCTGCATTCTGGAAGCGGATGCATTTGATCGGCTTTGGCATATCTGCAGGACCAACCAGCTCAACGTTGTCGGCGACGCCCACACGCACCCGGGCTCAGCACGGCAGAGTCAATCAGATCGCGCCAATCCGATGGTCGCGCTCGCCGGTCACATCGCACTGATCGTGCCCGACTTCGCCCGCGGCCCTCACTGGCGCCATCGCCTCGGCATCTACCGTTACGAGGGCTCGCATCAGTGGACGGACTTCAGCGGCTGGCGCGCAAGGAAAGTACTTTCTACGGGGACATTGAGATGAATGACTTTGCCAAACCCGACAATCTGCATCGCGGCGTCAAAATGGCCCTCGACACCGGCGAGGCGGCATCTATCGACGAAGCCTACGAGCTCTTCGCGCGATACAAGATCGGCATTTCGACGGGATCTGTCGTTGCGTCTTCGCGGGCTCATCAGGCGGCACTTCTCACCATGGTCAACGCCGGACGGCGCTCTCTACTCGGCGGCGTCCATGTGTTTGGTCTTCCAGACGCGCCCCTCCTCATCGAGCTACCCGGCGGCCAGAAATCGCTTGCCGATGCCGTCGTTGCCATGGGCGGAACGCTTTCGGACCAACCCACCGACCAGATGCCCATCGTGCTGCTCGGCAAACAGGAAAACGAGCGTCACTCCTCCATCGTCCTCAGCGTGACGTTTGACGGTTGGCGCGCTGCGGTCGGTCCTGTCGATGATCTGCTGCGTCTTGAAGAAGGTGAACTCGAGGTTCTCGGCGCGGTTCTCGCCGGCGCTATGGTCGTGAGCGAAGTCTTTCAGAACCTGCGCGGCCACGTCCTCGCAGCACGCCGTATCGTCGGCCTATCGCTCTGGTCGCCTGAGATCGACTGGCGGGCAGCACAGGGCGGTCCGCACGCATTTGTCCTGCCCAGCCGCCTCTGGCTCGTGGGTTTGGGTCATTTGGGACAAGCCTACCTTTGGACCCTCGCGATGCTTCCTTTCGCAAAACCGAGCGAACTGGAACTCACACTGCAGGATTTTGACCGGCTGACGTCCTCCAACGACAGCACGTCGATGTTGACGCAAGCAAGCCAGGAGCGTCGGCTCAAGACGCGCGAGATGGCCGGCTGGTTGGAAGCACGAGGATTTGTTACCCACATTGTCGAACGCCGGTTCGACGGGAGACTTTTCCTTGGTGAGAGTGATCCCCGCATTGCGCTTTTCGGCGTCGACAACTCTGAGGCGCGAGCAAGAATCGACGAAGCCGGCTTCGATCTCGTGGTCGAAGCAGGGTTGGGTGCGGGTCCCCAGGAATATCTGACCATGCGCATTCACACGTTTCCCGCGACCGTGCCAAGTCTGCAAAAATGGGGTGAGGTCATCGACGAGAAAGAAAGCCCGAAAAGTCCCGCCTATGACTCTCTACTAGAGTCAGGAGCCGTTGACGAATGCGGACTCGTCCAGCTGGCAAGCCGGACCGTCGGTGCACCTTTCGTCGGTGTTATCGCCGCCTGTCTTGTCCTGGCCGAAGTATTTAAGCGCCTTAACGGCATAGGGGGTCTGGAGGTCATTGATCTCAACCTCCGCGCGCCAGACCTTCGGGAGGCCGTTGCCGCGAATAATCTCGACACGTCATGGAACCCGGGGTTCACCACACTGAGCACTTAGCACGGAAGGTGCGCGCTGCGCACGTGATCGGCAGCCACCGACTTGAGCAGTGCTGCAAGCAAGTTGGCCGTCAACCTCCTTGGCGTAGCATCGGCACGTTTTCCCGGCCAATGCCTCGACGTCTACCAAATCGACTGACCATGTCGGCTCGAAATTCCGTCGTCCTCTTTGCCTCTTCAACCATCGAAAACCTCCTCAGTTCGTGGGGTTTGAACGCGCAAGTGGCGAAGGTGGCAAATGCATCGCGGTAGGCGAGCCAAAAGCGCCTTCCATCGTTTCTTCTTAACTTGCTTGGGCGCGTTGCTATATTTTCGCTGCCCGGGGGATAAGAAGATCCAAGACAATCGAGTGGTTGGCAGTCGACGTCTGCTTGCGCTTGCGCTGAGCCTGTTCATGCTGGGCAGCGATGTCGCGCTCGGGCAAACAACTCCCACCACGACCGAAATCCAACAGGCTCTCGCCAATCACGGCTACAACGTCGGAACGGTTGATGGCCTATGGGGCAAGCAGTCCCGTCTTGCCCTTGCCGCCTTCCAGAACGCCAACGGCTTGCCCGCAACAGGAGAGCTTGATCCCAACACGGAACGTCTTCTTATCAAATCGACCCCACCGGAGCCATCACCGACAAAGGGGTCAATCCCACTCACCGACGCTTTGAGCTCGATGGCTGCGCAGACATCGGCGTCGGAGTCGCCCCCCGTCATTCCACCGCAGCGACCGGCAGGCGCCCCGGCTCGCCATCAGGCGCCATCGGCCATTTCATCCACGGAGACCACCTCACCGGTCTCTGCAGGAAGGCTCTCAACTATGACGTCGGACGCTGGTCCCTTCTACCTTGTCCTCTGCGGCCTCGTGGCCGCCGCCGCGGTCGCTGTCTATTTCGTTTCAGCAGCCAGAGACCGACGCCAATCGGGGCGCACGAGGCAACGCAAGCCGGCTCGAGCCCCCGCCGATCAATTGGCCGACACCGGATCATCGCCGTCGCGGCCGGCTCCCAGTCCGATCATTTCGGTGAAGGTTGAGACCCGTCGTGCCGAACCGCCGCGCGTACAAGGGAGTCACGCATCGATCCCCTGGATTCCAAGGGGACAGTCGGTTCAGGTAGGCAAGCACACCATTTCCGGCGGCATGATCTATGTGGGCGAGCACCTCAGGCCCCAGGAAGGCTGGGCCGATCAAGACAATTGCCTCATCATCCCCTCACTCCCCGTCGCCACTCGCGCCGACATCTCCGGACAATACCTCGACTACTGGCCCTCGTATCAGCAGCTCACCCCGTCCTCGCGCAAAGCCTACATCGATTGGCTCGCTAGCGGCCGCAACAACCCAGATACCAACATCGGCTACGTGTTCCTCTACTTCTATGGCCTCGAGCGGAGACTCATGCTCGACGGTGCAGGCGACGCGCACAACGAAATCGTCACGGAGGTAGAGCGCCTCGTCCGCATTTATGGAGGCAACAGGTCATTCCAGCGCTATAGCTCCGAGCTGCTCGCGGCGGCACGCGTCCGTCAGCAGGGCATCACGCCCCTCACAGATCTCACCATCAACATGGACGCCGGCACCATTCCGCTTGCCGTCAAACTTGAGATGGGAAGGGTAGCGGCGGCAGGCCAAATCATTTCAGCGCCGCTTCTGCTCGCTTTCGTCGTCGGCCACCCCGAGACGCGGGTTCGTACTCCCGCGCGCCGCTTGCCGGACCTTCTAGAGCAGGCTTTTGCTGCCGAACTTGCGAAGAAGTATCCGTCCGGGTTGCGGCTTGCGCTCCCAAAAGAGGTGCCTCCTATCGATCTCGTCTATCAAGCCGCCAGTAATAGCTTTCGCGTGAATGTCCTCGCCAACCCCAATGCTATTCCCGACATATCGCAGCTCACGGAACCTATCGGTCTTGCACGCCATATCCTCGATGCAGTGACGGTGGATCTTGAGGGCTACTCCCGCGCGCTCGGACGGGCAGAGTCGCCTGAGACTCCGACGCTCTCAGCCATTGCCCGGCTACCAAAGGAGCTGCGCCTTGAACAGGCGGGCAAGCTGCATCCAGCCAAACTAGCCGAACTCGATCGGCTGTCGGACGCTCATGAGTTGAGCCCGCTGCAAGGTTTGATGGACCTGACTGAGGTCAACGACGATGGTTCTGACCGCACTGACCTCAAACGTCTCGCGCAGTGTCTCGGTGCATTCGGTTTCGGAGTCGTACCCGATCCTGTCTTCGCACCCCGCATTGTAGCGACGCAAAGACAGGTGCTCGTCTTCCGCCAGGATATTGAGGATGAACCTGTCGTTGCCGCGAGTCAGGCATATCGCCAGACCTATCTAGCGCTCGCCCTCGGTACGATCGTCGCCAAAGCCGACGGCGTGGTCAGCGACAGCGAACGAGACCTGCTTCGAACACTCGTCACTCAGACAGAGGGCTTGTCAGGCAACGAACGCTACCGCCTCCAAGCCGATGGCCATTGGCTTGAGTCCAACCCGTTCGCGCTCGGCGACCTCAGACAGCAACTCGCCGACGCGCCCGCTTCGTTCAAAGAGCAGCTTGTCACTAACCTACTGCCGATCGCCACGGCAGACGGCGTACTCGACGCCAGTGAGGTTGCCGTGCTTGAAAAGCTCGCCAAGCTTATCGGGCTCGATCCGAGCTCCCTCTATGGAAAACTCAACGCCGCCCGTGCTCCGGCGGCGCCTCTACCTCAAAAGCCCACCATTTCCGCGGCGGGTCGCCCGCTCATCGCGCCAGCTCCGTCTCCGGCAGCAAAGCCAAGCATCAACCGTGGCAAGCTCGACGATGTGCGAAAGGAAAGCAGCCAGGTCGCAACCTACCTCAGCAATATCTTTGTCGATGATGAACCCCAGCCGGACCCCGAACCACCGCGGGAGGAAGCGGCCGATAGCAGGGGGCTGGATGGGCGGCTTCGCCGGCTACTCGATGAACTGACGTCGCGGCCCGAATGGTCCAAGGCCGACTTTGCGGCCTTGGCAAAGCAGGCCGGGCTCATGCCAGGCGCCGTTTTTGCCCAACTGAACGACTGGGCGCTCGATACAGGAGGCGAGGTCCTGCTTGAAGGTGAAGACCCGATTGTGGTCAATTCGGCCGCTGCTTGAGAATTTAAGAGATTTTGATGGCCGATAAGCCACCCATAAGGGCCAAAGACCGAGACACCATCATCCGCGCGCTGCGCGCCGGCGTCGTTCCCCGCCTTGGTCTCCAACACATACAGGTCGGGCGCAAACGCGAGATCGAGGCCCTGGTCAGCGACATTGATCGGGTCGGCGATGGCGGCTCGACTGTCCGCTTCATCATCGGCACCTATGGCGCCGGCAAGACCTTTTTCCTCTTCCTCGTCCGGCAAATCGCGCTGCAGAAGAAACTCGCCGTCATGCAGGCCGATCTCGGGCCGGACAAGCGCATCCACGCGACCGGTGGTCAGGCACAAACACTCTATTCTGAGCTTGTGAAGAGTCTCGCGACGCGCGCCTTTCCCGATGGTGGCGCGCTGCGGTCAATGATCGAGAGCTTCATCAGCGACACTGCCGACCGAGCCCAGGGCCGCCCTATCGTCGACGCGATCACGGCCCGACTGGCGCCGCTGCGTGAGATGATCTCCGGTCCGGATTTTGCGGCGGTCATCGCCGCCTACGCGCGCGGCTTTGATGAGGGCAACGAGCCGCTCCAGGAAGCCGCGCTCCGTTGGCTCCGCGGCGAATACACGACCAAGACCCAAGCCAGAGAGGACCTTGGCGTTCGCACCATCATTGATGACAGCAGCTTCTATGACGCACTTCGCCTCTGGGCGCGCTTCTCGCGGCTCGCCGGCTATGGCGGCCTACTCGTATGCCTTGATGAGATGGTGAACCTCTACAAGCTACAGAACGCTCAGGCCCGCAAGCTGAACTACGAGCAGATCCTTCACATCCTCAACGATGCGCTCCAGGGCACGACTGAGGGTCTCGGTATCGTCTTTGGTGGCACGCCAGACTTCCTCATGGATACGAGGCGCGGCCTCTACTCATACGAAGCGCTGCAGTCGCGTCTTGCCGAAAATAGCTTCGCGTCATCGACCCTCATCGACCTTGGCGGCCCGGTCATCCATCTCCAGAACCTATCCGTCGAAGAACTGTGGCACCTCCTCGAGAAGCTCCGCGACGTATTCGCGCTAAATGATACTGCCCGATATCTGGTCCCCGACGAAGCTCTTGACGCGTTCCTCGACCATTGCCGCTCCCGCATCGGCGATGCGTACTTTCAGACCCCGCGCAACAGCATAAAGAGCTTTGTCGATCTCCTCGCCATCCTAGAACAGAACCCAGGCAGCTCGTGGCGCGAAATGCTTGGCGCGGTCCAAGTCGACCGAGACGAACAGGGTTTGATCGAGAGCGCGGTTCCCCCCGACGAGGCCGACGGCGATGACCTCGCAACCCTCAGGCTCTGAGCAACCGTTCTCCCAGGCCGGCAAACTCGCTGAGCCTGTCCAGCGTTGGATCTGGCAGCAGAAATGGAAGAGCCTTCGCGACGTGCAGGAAAAGGCGATCGGCCCGATCCTTGCCGGAGGCGACGTCATCCTCTCGGCGCGAACGGCGGCCGGCAAGACAGAAGCCGCGTTTCTGCCGCTCCTAACCCGCGTCCTACAGCAACGCGCACGGGGTCTGAGCGAGGGGTTTGACGTTCTTTATGTAAGCCCCCTCAAGGCCCTCATCAATGATCAGGCGCGGCGTCTTGAGAGCCTGGTAGAAGGTTGCGACCTCGCTCTCCATCGCTGGCATGGCGACGTTGACGCTGGCCAGAAGGCCAAGGCCCGCGCCCGTCCTTCGGGCGTCGTCCTCATCACGCCTGAATCGCTCGAGGCGACGCTTGTCCGGCGCGGGGGCGACGTGCCTCGGCTTTTCAGCAACCTCACCGCCGTCGTGATTGACGAACTTCACGCCTTCATCGGACGAGATCGCGGCATGCAGCTGCAATCGATCCTGGCACGCATCGAAGCTGCGTGCGGCCGGACCCAGCTCGATCGCATTGGCCTTTCCGCAACTCTCGGCGACATGCGCCTCGCTGCCGAATACCTCAGGCCCGACCACGGGGAGGAAGTCACTCTTGTCGAGGGCCTTGACGAAGGCAACGGCGTCAGGCTGCAGGTACGAGGCTATGCCGAGCAGAAGCCCGCTCCGGGATCTGTGGCTTCAGGACTCGCCGCGCCCTCCGTCGTAAATCAGGATGTCGCCAACGATCTCTTCCGTACGCTGCGCGGACATAGCAATCTTTTCTTTGCCGGCTCGCGCCAGCGCGTCGAAGCCTACACCGATGCACTCTCTCAACGTTGCGAGGATGCCGGCGTCCCCAACGAATTCTTTGCCCATCACGGCAATCTCTCGAAGTCGGAGCGAGAGGACGTCGAGTTGCGCCTGCGCGAAGACCCGCGACCAACGACGGCGATCGCGACGACGACCCTCGAACTCGGCATCGATGTCGGCGACGTGGAGAGCGTCGCGCAGCTCGGACCAGGCTTTTCGGTCTCGTCACTGCGCCAGCGCCTCGGTCGTTCGGGGCGCCGTCCCGGCCATCCTGCGATCATGCGCATCTTCGTCACTGAGGAAGCGCCGGAGGCCATCACTCACCCCGTCGACCGGCTTCGCCTCGACCTTGTTCAAAGCATTGCCATGGTAGAGTGCATGCTGGAGCGCTGGTGCGAGCCGCCCGATCCGCTGGGCCTCCACCTATCGACTCTGCTTCACCAGACGCTCGCTCTCATCATTCAACGGGGAGCTCTCAAACCCCTCGAAGCCTATGCTCAGCTATGTGAGATCGGTCCGTTCCGCCGGGTCACCCGCGAACTTTACGCCACGCTCCTAAGGGCAATGGCCGCCGAAAAACTCATCGAGACGTCGACACAGGGTGAATTGATGCTTGCCGAACAGGGCGAGCGCATTGTCGAGAGCCACGAATTTTACGCCGTGTTCGAGACGCCTCCCGACTACCGCGTCATCAATGGCTCGACCACGCTCGGCGTGCTTCCTGCCGACCATGTCGTGGCGCCCGGTCAGACTCTCATCTTTGCAGGGCGCCGGTGGCTTACCCAAGAAGTTGACGATCGGGCCCGTGTCGTCCTCGTCGTCCCAACGCAATCGGCCATGCCCCCAACCTTCGGCGGCGGCTTCGCCGGCATCCACGACCGCATCGTCGCCAAAATGCGTGAGATACTTAGCGACACGTCTGTCCCGCCCTACCTCGATACAATGGCCAAAGATATGCTGGACGATGCCCGCGGGGCCTATTTTGAAATGGGGCTCGACCGGCGCTCAGTTTACGAAGTCGGTCGGGGCGCATTCGTCTTCCCATGGGTCGGGACCAAGCGCCTCGACACCCTGGCACTGGCCCTGATGGAACGTCAGTTCAAAGTTGGAACGGCGCGCCATTGCCTGGAGATTGACAACTGCGATCCGAAGGGCTTGCGGGACGCCATCACCGAGATTGCGGCCGCTCCACCGCCTGACGGTCGCTCTCTCGCTAGCCATATCGGCAAACCCTTTATTGCGAAGTTCGACCGTTATCTTGGCGAGAAGCTGCTGGCCGAAGTCGCTGCAGTCGAGCGGCTCGATCCAGCCTCACTACCAAGAGTGGCGGCTAGATGCCTGCTGAACAGGTGAACGAGACGCCGCCACTAGTGCCAAGGGCAATCCACGAGCGGCACCGCAATCTCGACGATTTCGGTACGGTAGCAGCAGACTCTTCTTCCTGGACCGTCGAGACGGTCCAATGAAATAGCTCGCCACCGTCGGTCGACCCGACGGGGTTTTGCACACTCGCCTGTGGTGCAAGTTTGGTTCAAAATCAAAAGATGAATTTAGAGAACGCCATTTCGATTCATTTTCCGGCTAGGAGCGAGCACGGCGACCGTCTGCGCGCGGCCATTCTAGTGGAATGTCGTCGCTATCTCTCGGCAGGCTACGGCGATGCAAACGCCGAACAGAAACTCAGCTCGACCGATCGCTACACCTTTATGCAGCAACTGTCCGAGGTACTCCTCGCCCGGGAGCTCGAGAATGCAGGGTACGGCATTCTTCACCGCGGCGAAGGCCCCGACTTCCTCATCGAAGATCACGGACGGCGGATCTGGATTGAAGTTATCTGCCCAACCCCAACTGGCGTGCCGGAGGAGTGGACCCGACCCGGTCTCGGCGTGCGCACATTCCCGCATCAGGAGATTCTCTTGCGCTGGCCAGCTGCCATCAAAGAGAAGGCGGAAAAGCTCCTCGGCAATCCAGCGCGGGGCGTCCGCGGATACATGGACAAAGGTATCGTTAACCCTGCAGACGTCTACGTCATTGCAATCAATGCATTCTTGCTCCGCGACGGAAACGGCTTTCCAGGTCTCACAGGCATCAGCCAGTTTCCTCATGCAGCGGAGGCGACATTCGGTGTCGGACCCATACAGCTGCACCTCGACCACGCGACGGGCGCGGTAGTCAGACGCGACCATCAAAACCGGCCGCTCATTCCAAAGGACAACGGCACGTCCGTCCCGGCCGACACGTTTCTCGATCCGCGCTTCGCGCCAATAAGCGCGGTCTGGGCCACAGATATGGACGCTGGCGCTTTACTCGGGCGAGGCCAATCCATGGTTGTCGTTCATAATCCTCGTGCCGCGGTCGCTCTGCCGCGCAATATTCTGCCGGCCGACTCCGAGTACGTCGCCACCGACCTCGGACCGGATTATCGCCTCGATCGTCTCGACGGCCGCCCGGCCAAACCGGCTACGCCGATCAAACCCCTCCACCATCCTTGCTCGATTGCTGCCGGCTTATGGCAGGTGTTTCGCCGGCTATTTCGCGGTTAAAGGCACTAGGGAAGAGGGCTAGGCCGTTTCCTGCCGCCGACCCTGCCATCCCTGGAGGATGTCTGGGGCTTCATACGAAATCCTCGACAGTGACGCGATCTGAGCCCGCGAACGTCCCGCGATCAGGTACGATTTCTTGGTCATTGCCTCATTCATCCGGCGCACACCGGACGCGGTCAGCCTTTCGACCCGAACTGATTTTTTGTCGGCTGAGTACCCAACCGCCATATCACAGGCGATAGGCATGAAGTTCACTCTGTCAGTGCTGATTTGGGCGGAAGCACCGACATCGTCGCCGAGGATGAAGGACGTCCTTGATGGCGCGACATAGATCACAAGTCCACGGGTATGGAGCTCAGCGAGAAGATCTTCTGGAGGCGGATCAACTTGAGCCGCGATGCGCGAATTTCTCATCACGCGCAGCGCCTCTTCCCGGTTCTCCGCCCACATCCGCTCGTGCTCGGCCCACTGCTCCTTAGTAGCGATCGACTTCATGACCATGAACAGGTCGTCCTGCGTCAGGAAACGCTCGTGCCAGGCACTCACGCGCTTTTGTGCGTAGTAGTTGTAGTGATGCCAGAAGTCCCATGAGCCTTCGTCAAGGATCGGTATCATCCCATGCCGCACGACGCGCAGAAGCTTGTCAATGAATGGCGCCGCCACAGACTCCAGCCTGCTGAAGCCCACTTCGATTTCAGCGTCCCGCACCCCTGCGCCGTCGACCATCGAATAGAGATTGTCTTCCACGAATAAGTTTGCGGGCGTTGTGCTGCGCACTTCGCCCACCGCAAACTCTCGGCGCCAGAAATATAGACCGCCATCCTCATTGACGAAGTTCCGTTGCACCATGCGCGGAACGTAGTGGTGGCGATGCGGAGCCTTACCCTTGACCATCAGCTTTGCCCAGGTGCTCGAGATACCCGGAATACCCCTCCAAACCCCGCGCGTCCGGATCACGGACCTCATCCAATTCCCGACGCGCCGCCGCCAGCGTTCGCCATGGCACTTCGCCTTCCGCGAACCTGCGCTCCCTGATTGCCTGGCCAAGTGCGCTCCGGATGGTCGCTGACAAGAGATCCGGACGCTCGAAGTAGATCTGCCGCTGGGCAAGGCGCTTCAAACGGCTGTCCCGCAGCTGGCCGATAAACCCCGGACGCTCCGGCCAATCCGCTTTGTGGAATTCGCCCATGATGTGGCTATCCTGGTCATCAAAAAAGCCCATACCCTCCTGGTAGAGCTGGTCCTCGACGTTGTCCGACCGCGGGTAAACCCTCTCATTTGCTACGGCAGCGGCCATCAGACGTTCAACGAATTCAGTGTCGGCGCGAAGGCTCGCGGCTTTGCGACTAACTTCGTCTTCCGTGAGCGGGCTGAATGCCTTCTCGAGTCCTTCATAGACCGGGAAGAGAACCGGAGCGGCGTTGGCCTTCACCTTCCTTACAATTTTGGAGCCCGCGAGCGCCGCATTGAGCTCCTCCTGCGTCATAGAGCGCAATGCGTCGAGATCATTCGAGAGATCCAGGCAGTAGTGGAAGTTGGCAATCTTCGGGTGCCGGCCGAAGAAGCTCACCACATAGCAACCGCGACCTTCCCCAGTTGGATGGAAGAGCACGAACGCTTCTTCGGTTTGCATGAACTCGACCGTCGCGGCCTTCGTCGTAAACTGTAGAAACCGCGCCCAGACCTCCGGCGCGCGACGCGCGATCTGCTGGCAAACGAACGCCGTCATCTCGACGTCAATCATGGCCTCATGCCCGCGCTCGACTTTGAAGCCCAATGCCGCGGCAACATCCGTAAGCTTTGTCGATGGGACGCCGTCCGGCCCGATCGGCGTCGAGATCAGGTCTGGTCGGAAATGCACCGCGGCGCGGATCAGCCGAAGCGCATCTCCCCGCGTGTTGTTCTCTTTGTTGGTGAGGTAGGGATCGTGGAGCGTCTGATAGAACGCGTGCCGCAGGAACTCTTCGTCGAAGCGCAAGGAGTTGTAGCCGATGAAAACCGAGGCCCCCCAACTGCGCAGGACCCGGTTGATCTCGCGCATCATCTCGAAGTGAGTAGGGTGCGCATCGCCCAAAAGCTCTGCGATTGGTGTGTCGGTTACAGCCAAGGCACCAGGGGACGGGATGATGTGTGGCTGGAGGCGCGACCTAATCTGAAAGCGATCGATGATCTCGAGGCGGGCGTTGAAGCGGACGGCGCCAAACTGGACGACCTGATCGTAGTGCGGATTGAGACCCGTCGTCTCGAGATCGTAAATAGTGAAACTCACAACGGCGGCCACTCCGTCCGGATGGCGAACTCCTGATAGCGGCAATAGCCGTTCGCCAGATGCATCTGAGTAGGGGTCCGACACCCGGGCTCAAAAATCTGCGGGCTCGCCAGCATCACGCAAAGGCACCGCGCGCGCGAGGTCGCGACGTTGAGACGGTTTGGGCTATAGATGAACTCCATCCCATGCAGCGCGTCGGCGGCGCTCGAGCTCGTCACCGAATAGATGACGATCGCCGCCTCTTGGCCCTGGAAGCGATAACTGTACCGCAGATCACGCCAGGCAGCCGTCGCTCGATCTCCGCAACCTGTGCGTTGTACGGAGCGATCACTATGATGTCTTCAAGGGTCAGGTCGTGCTCGTCACCCTTGGCGTCAATCCAATACGCCTTCTGATCGAGCAGCGACCGGATTATCCCTACAGCAACGTCAGCTTCTTCGGGGCTCGTCGTCTGACTGCCAGCATGTTCGACTGGAACGTAGCGAAGGCCCGAACCTGCGAAGGGTCCCTCGACGACGATGCGCTGTTGTCCGCTCTCAGTGCGGGCCTCGAGACGACCTTCATAGAAGAGCTCCGAGGTAAAGGCGGCGATGTCGGGGTGCAGGCGCCAGGTCTTGTCGAGAAACAAGCCTTTATCCTCACCGATCGTCTGGCGACCGTTCAGCACGTAGTCAAGCGCCGAGATTTCGGTGCCCTCCGGATGCGATCCCTGGATCGGTTGCTCCAACTGGCGCGGGTCACCAATCAGAACGAGCCCGCGTGCGCCCTGACTGAGCGCTAAAACATTGGCGAGCGACATCTGGGCCGCTTCGTCGACAAACAAAACGTCGACCGCGCCCGTTGCGGTTGGCGGCGACCAAAACCACGAGGTCCCTGAGATGAGATTCGCCGTCTTGCCGATCGCCGACAACAGCACCTTGTCGTCCGTCGCGAACGTTAGATGCGGCTGCGGGGCCCTCGCCTCGCGCGACTTGTGGATGCACGAGATATCTACGCCTTGCTGGGCGGCGGCGTCGATCGCCGCCTCGACGAGATTCAAGATGACCTTATGGCTATTTGCAGTAACACCAATCGTTTTGCCGGCCTTGATAAGCGCGCCGATCATCTGCGCTCCGACATGTGTCTTGCCAGCGCCAGGCGGTCCTTGAATTGGTAGGACGCCTTGCAACAGCGGGGCGATCCTGACCGCAGAAGCCACCGGCGTTTCGTTGGCCAGACGCAGTGGCGCGTCACCGATATCGGGCACACGACGCATTAGAAGGTCCCGGGCAAGCTTGGCGATTTTCCCGTTATTCCAACCACGCGCAAGCACGAAGTCGGCCGTGCGCATCAGCGACTCTGCTTGCGCCTGCATCGAGATTGCCGTGTTGCCGAACAGGGCCGTCGGGTGGACCGCCGCAGTGTCGCTGCGCTTCTTGATCTCGATGCTGCGGGTCTCGGAATCCCAGTCCTCAAGAGTTCCGAGCTTCCGACCGCCCGGCAGATAAAGGTCATGGTCGCGAATGTCCGCGTCCTGCGCCGGGTAGCTGTAGCGGTGGGTCGGCGCCTTAGGGGTGCCCCCCGTCGCGCCTTCAAACTGAAGACCGACCAGCGCAGCACGCTCGTCGATCAGATCTTCCTCGGGAACATCGCAAAGCCGATAGAACTCCCACCACTTGGCTTTGTTCTCTCGCCGGTGCCAGTCAAGGATATGGGCCAAAACCCAGGCGGCATTCTGCTCGTCGTTCCAACCGGTGGCGTCCGGCGGCAACCCCGCGAGCAGGCGCTGCATAGCGACCTCGACCCGCGCTTGCCACGCTGTAACATTGGCAGGCGCCGCGCCTTCAGATGGAGTCGGCCGCGGGATCGCCTGTCCCTGCGCGATCAGACCGGCGCGAACGCGCTCCAGCCAAACCTGGAGGGCCGCGACGGAGAGGCAATCATCGGCGTTGTATCCTTCGACAACTCCGCGAACATCCTCGGTAACGTCGTTGCGGCCACCCGTTTCGATTGCCGCCTGGACCGCGAAGAGGGCGCGGTTCGCATCGGGCATGCTGACGGCCCGTGCGAACTCGTAAAGGCCCTCTATCTTTTTGATCGAGTAGCTCTCCACACTGGCGCGGACGGCGCGTCGGACGACGGCAAAGAGATCCACAAAGATGCCATGCCGCAGCATGTCATCGATTTCTTCTTCACGCGTCGCGTACCGGCCCATCAGGCGCTTCAGAGCGCCAGGCTCGTAAGGCGCGTAGTGGTAGACATGGAGATCGGGAAATTTCTGCCGGCGCGCCTGAACCATATCCACGAATTGCTGGAACGCCGCCTTCTCATCCGCTGGAGTCAGCGCCCATTGACCTGTGTACTCAAGGACACCGGCCCCGTTTCGCACCGCGTAGCCAAACAGGTATTCGCGGCCGCCTTGCGCTGCGAAGGGATCACCCTCGAGATCGAAATAGATGTCCCCTTGAGATGGCGGAGGCAGCTTGCCGAGACCAAGACCTGTTTCGATCGGCATCGCCTCCCAGACCAGCTCGCCGGCCGCGCGTCCCGCCACCTGTATCCGCGCCTGTTCCCGCAGCCGCTCATAGGAGGGCGCAGCGCCATGGATGGGCTTCCAAGTGAGTGGCAGAGGCTCGGCCGCCAGCCGTGCCGTCGTCTGGATGCCCTGAAGCTCGAACTCGTTGGTGTGCATTGAGCTCATGCCGGCAACCAGCGACAAATGATCGTCGTTGCGCCGCCGCTGGTCGCAGTTGTCGCGCCAGCGGCAATTGTCGCAATGGGCGACTGGCAGCGGATAGGGATCGGAGGGCGCTGCGACCTCATCAACTAGCGCCTGTCTTACCTTCCTTGCGTAGGCAGCGTAGTCGTCGAGCCGAAACGGCTCAGGGACGAAATCCCGATAGGGAGCCACAACATACGCATACTCAGGCCGCTTTCCCTGTATTGCCGCGACCAGGTCCGAGTAGAGGCACAGTTGGAGGACCGTTCCACCCTTGGTCTCACGAGCAAGCTTTGTGTCGATTACCTCATAGGACCATTCGCCGAGACCACTCGGCGTCTCGACGCGCTTCAAAACGTCCGCGCGCCCACCCCAAACGCCGTCGCTCAGGGCCGCCTGAACAATGATCCCAGTTCCATCCCGCATCGCCCTTATCGTGGCGAGCCGCGCCGGCTCGTCGAGATCGCGGCCAGGGATGACAACGATCGTATGACCTGTTGCCCCTAGATGCTCGACATAAGCGGCCTCATGGCGCTCACCGCGTTCGCGCAGCAGCTCTAGCTCAGGATTCCAGCCGCTCGGTTTCGCACGTTCTCCTCTCGCAACAGCAAGATCGAGACCGGTAAGATGCCGGCAGTTGAGGTATCCAATGAGGTCTGACGCCGAAAGATGAAGAATAGAATTGTCAAAGTACATGCTCCATCCTAGCACCTTCCGACGTTGGGAGCAGGGGGTTTCCGGGGAGGGTTGGGCGCGTGGCTAGGCGACCGGGCTCTAGGCGCTTGGCGCCCCCAGGCCGACATGGCGTCCTGGCCATCCGGTGACGGTCCCTCGCGCCTTCAGAACGGCGTTGTATGCGAGGGCAGAGTTCAGTTTGCGCTTCTCAGGCCACGGCGCTATTCCGGACTCATGGACCTCTTCAGCCCCATCGTTCCCGAGGATCGCCAGCATCCGAACTTCAAAAGGATCGGCGTTGAACGCAACGGCTATAACTGCGACGTGCTCAACGACTGGGCTCGCGGCTTTCCGGACCGTGACGGTAAGTTCGTCCGGGAATTCCAAACCACCTTCGATTCCTCGTTCTGGGAGCTGTACCTCTTTGCCGGGCTCAAGCAGTACGGGTTCGCGATGGATTTCAGCCATCCCGCCCCTGACTTCAGCGTGACCGACGGTGGCGGTTTCAATATCGAAGCCACGATCGCTTCCCATGCTCAGGGTTCGCCTCCCGAACACGCCAAAGAGGGTCACCCGGTCCCGGACGATCTCAATGAGTTCAACCGGCAGGCCATCATTCGCCTTCGCAATGCGATCGAGGGCAAGCACAGGAAGTTTGTCGACTCGTATCAACATCTGCCGCACGTCAAAGGCCGACCGTTCGTCCTGGCAATTGCCGGATTTGACAGCCCTTACGCGATGCTCGCCGGGCATCGTCCCATCGAGGCCGCGCTGCTTGGCTACTATGTTGATGAGGAGCGGTTTCTTCGCGAGGGAGGCAAGCTCAAAGGTAAGCACATCGACTGGGTCACCAAAGACAACGGCGCTCCGATCGAAGTGGGTGTGTTCATGGAGCCAGCCTACAGTTGGCTTAGTGCGGTCGTCTGCAATCCATGTGCAACCTGGGGCAAGGTGCGGGCTCTATCGGCTGACCCCAACCCAGCGATCCTGTTTCAGGCGGTGCGGTACAACCCCCATGGCACCACTCCTCACACTGAGAAGGCGCTCAAGGCCACCTATCGGGAGCGATTGCTGGAGGGGCTCAGGGTCTACCACAACCCCGAGGCCCAACATCCCCTCGATCCCGCGACCTTTCGGCACCGGGACGTGTTCCAAACCTACTGGTCTGAGTCCACAGGTAATTGGGTCTATGAGATCCGGGAAGGACACCTACAATTCCGAACTGTCCTCACCACTATGCCTAGAGCAGCCGGAACTGCCGCGGGCCTCACCGATATGGACCGGCCCTAACCGCGAACGGCTCCCGGTCCGCCCAGCCCCAAAAGGCCACCGCGGCATTCATGTACCGCTGGAAATCCTCGTCGCGGATTTCGAGCTTTTCGCTCAGTGTGTACGAAGCCCGCTCGGCCTCGGCATCGCCACTCGTCCATAAAGCCGGCGCAGCCTTGCGTAGCTCGTCGATAGAGCGCCCATCCCCGTGGCGGGTGACATTTCCGACCAAGACCATCTCTTTGAGTGTGTCGACCGCCTTTGGCTCGATCTCTATGTGGCGGAGTGCAACCAAGATGTCGAGGAGTTGGTCGAGAGGCATGGCGCTCACACGATCGGCAGGCAGATCATCTATGTGGACCCGTCCCCAAATCCTCAGTTGCCTCTCAAAGATCGCAACAAGGCTGAGCGCCAGTATGCGGCGCGTCTCGAAAGCTACCCTATTGTCGGTGAGCTTCCTCGCGTCGTCGAGGAACTCATCGATCGTGGCCTTCTCACCAGTTTTGATGCCAACATGTGGTGTCATGTCGGTCAGAAGCGGGCGCGCGGCGCGATCAAAGAAGCGCATGATGTCGGCCTGAAAACTCCTTGGCAGCAGATCCTGCCTGTTCTCCTCGCGCGCGACTACGATGGGATCAGCGGCTAGCGCGGCTCGTAAGGGGGTTTGGACCGCTCCTGGTGCGCGACGAACATACTCGTCGGCCAACAGCCTCGCCTCACCAGGCAGCGCTTTCAGGTAGGCGACCGCTCCCGCAACCGAGAACGGTCTCCCCGTCTTCTTGTTGAAGTTCGAGGTCAGCGCCGTCCAGGTGATGACATCGATTTTCTCTAGCTTCGCCACAGCCTCGATTGCCGCCAGCGTCTCCTTGCTGGCGCCACGTGCCGGTCGCGATCCATCAGCGAAGAAGACGCCAATGTTCTTCAGCGTTGTGCCCTCGCGGCAGCGCAAGTCGCAAATGGCGTCGTCAGGGTCGGCGCGCTTGCTGATTGCAAAAGAGGTCGCGCACGGCATACCGTGTTGTTCATCGATAACGAGCGTCAGAGCGCCCTTCCGCGATTCCGAAATGCGTGAGAACTCCAAAGGCAGCAGCGGTCCGGCTTCGGACCACTGCTCGTGCTGTCCGTCGAAGTCCTTTCGACTGTCCCAGAGAAGCGAACCCCATCCCAATATCGCGATCTTCATTGTTCCCAAGCCCGGTCGAAGATTGTGGAGATCGCCAGCCAACCGAACTCGATCACGACCAGCATCTCGAAGGGATGCAACGATCTTCGCGACCAGGGGCTAGGTCAAGAAGAAGACGTGTGAGTTTCTAAGGGCCCCGCCCTCGCGCGAGCTCAAGCGCAATCAGTAGCGTGGTGGCGTTGAGGTATCGCGAACTCTGCGCCAAATGGCGTCGCCCTTCGGGCCGGGCTCTTGGCGATTGCCGAAGCCCTTCCGGTCTTCGCCCTCCGGGCGTCGATCCCTGACGCGATGGGGTGTCCACAACTGCCACGGCGAGGGGCAATCCAGAGTGAGAGGGCGATCTGAGTCTTCGTGACGGGTTGAGGCCAGGAGAAAGGCTCCCGGTGCCCGTCATGGAGATATCCCATGACCCAGGTCGAAATTCTGGACACCGCTCGCGACGCGCGCGGCGGTTACAAGGTGGACGCGAGCCGCGGCCAGCGCGTTGGCCGCGTTTCGTCGGAATGGTTTTCTCGCCCTGCCGACGAGCGTTATCTTTCCCTGTCAGATATCTTCAACGCTGTTCATCGCCGGACCGAGCACAGCCGCACCCGGACCGTTGAAACAGCGGCGATCCGCGTCGAAGCCTCTCGCGACGATACGGAGCGAATGACGCTCGTCATTCCAGGCGCCGACACGCCCATCGCGCCCACACATTGGAGCTTTGGCCAGCTTGCCACTCTCGTTGGCGCGCCGACGACGTACCTGCGCCAGCTGCCCGCGCCCCTCGCAGCCATCAACCTCCAGTACGGCTTGACCTCGCACCGCGCCGAGCAGGTCAAGACGCTCGAGATCGAAGACGGCCGCGTGGAACTGCGCGCCGTCACCGGGCCTGACTATGGCCGCATCTTTGATCAGGAGCTGGTCGCTGCCGTGCAGCGCGTTGCCGGCAACGGGACTGGCGACACCCGCTGGAAGGTCCCCGGTGTGCTCGACTGGTCGACCGGCATCTACAACCCTCGCGTCGACATCACCCAGGACACAACGACACTCTATGCCTCCGATCGTGACGTCTTTCTTTTTCTCGTCGATGACCTCAACCCGATCGAGGCCGGGCGACTAGCTGATGGTTCTCCGGACCTCTACTTCCGTGGCTTCTACTGCTGGAACAGCGAGGTCGGGGCCAAGACGCTCGGTATAGCGTCGTTCTATCTCCGCGCCGTCTGTCAAAACCGCAATCTCTGGGGCGTGGAGGATTTTGAGGAGATCACAATCCGTCACTCCAAATACGCCGCGTCACGCTTCGCTCATGAGGCGGCGCCAGCGCTGACCCGTTTCGCCAATTCATCGCCAACGCCCTTCATCAACGGCGTCAAGGCTGCCCGTGAACAGATCGTGGCACGTACCGATGACGATCGAAGCGAGTTTCTGCGCAAGCGTAGCTTCTCCAAGGCGGAGACCACCAAGATCATCGAGACGGTGCTGGCCGAGGAAGGGCATCCGCCACGCTCCGTGTTCGACTTTGTTCAGGGCATTACCGCGATCGCGCGTGACAAGCCGCACCAGGATGCCCGCCTCGACCTCGAGGCGCGCGCCAAGAGGCTGCTCGACCGCGCAGCTTAGTCCCAGTTGCTGAGCTATTACCCGCTTCGCCACCTCGATCATCGACTGTCCGGCGCCGTCCTCAGAGTAAGAGGGCGGCGCCGCCCGTCGTGACGGGTTGGAAGTCGGGAGAGAGGCTCTCGGCGCCCGTCACGGAGACTTCATCATGGCCAAGGCCACATCGAAGATCACCCTCAGTGCCTCGCGCGATATTCCCTTCAACAAGCTGGTCCTGAGCCAGGCCAACGTTCGGCGCACCCGTGCTGGGCAGACACTCGAAGACCTCGCTACCTCCATTGCCCGACGCGGTCTGTTGCAGAGCCTCAACGTCCGGCCGGTGCTCGATGCCGATGGAAACGAGACCGACGTGTTCGAAATTCCCGCCGGTGGCCGCCGCTATCGTGCGCTCGAGCTTCTGGTCAAGCAGAAGCGGATGAGCAAGACGCAGCCCGTCCCTTGCATCGTCGTCAACGCTGGAAGTGACATCCCCGCCGAAGAAGACTCGCTCGCCGAAAACATCCACCGTGAGGAGTTGCATCCCCTCGATCAGTTCCGCGCGTTCCAGGATCTTCGCGACAAAGGCATCGGCGATGAAGAGATCGCCGCGCGCTTCTTCGTGCCGGTCAATGTCGTGCACCAGCGCCTCAAGCTCGCTTCGGTCTCGCCGGCACTCCTCGATGTCTATGCCGAGGACGGCATGACCCTCGAGCAGCTCATGGCGTTCAGCGTCAACACCGACCACACGCGCCAGGAACAGGTCTGGGACGCCCTCAAGACCTCTTGGTCCAAGGAGCCGTACCAGATCCGGCGCATGCTCACCGAGAACACAGTGCGCGCTGCCGATCGCCGCGTCCAATTCGTGACGATCGGCGCCTATGAGGCGGCAGGTGGTATCGTGTTGCGTGACCTCTTCGAGAGCGACGACGGCGGATGGATCCAAGATGTCCCGCTGCTCGATCGCCTGGTCACTGAAAAGCTCAAGACCGCCGCGGCGACCATCGCCACCGAGGGCTGGAAGTGGATCGAGGTCGCTGCGAGCTTTCCCTATGGCCACACCTCTGGACTCATGCGGATCGACGGGACGCCCGCAGAACTGACCGAGGAAGAGCGGGCGTCTCTTGACGCGCTGACGACTGAGCAGCAGGCCCTGGAAACCCAGTATGAGGACGCGGACGAACTCCCTGAGGAGGTCGATGCACGCCTCGGCGAGATCGAGGTGGCCCTTGCCGCCTTCGACGAGCGCCCAGCCCTCTATGATCAAGGTCAGGTGGTTCATGCCGGCGCCTTTGTCAGCATCGGCCATGACGGGTCACTCTCGGTCGAACGGGGCTATGTTCGGTCTGAGGACCTCGCCGCGATCCTGCCTCCCGACGGCAACGAGACCTCTGCCGACGACCACGCCGAGACCGATGGTTCGGCACCGGCGACTGTCATCACCGTCGCCGGCCAGAGCACCAGCGAAGAGGAAGAAGAGGACGATTTGGCGCCCCTGCCCGACCGCCTGCTCTTCGAGTTGACGGCGCATCGCACGCTGGCGCTGCGCAATGCCGTGGCGGACAATCCGCAGGTGGCAATGACGTTGCTCCTGCACCGTCTCGTCTCTGAGCGGTTCCATATCGCTGGAAGCGGCTGCCTGCAGGTCTTCGTGCAGGAGAGCCACTTTCCGGTGCAGTCGGTCGAACTCGGCGACAGCGCGTCGGCTGCGGCGATCGCCAGTCGACAGGAGGCCTGGAAGGTCGCTGTCCCCACTGAGGATGGCGCCTTGTGGGAGTGGCTCACTGGCCTCGACGAGGCGAGCCGCCGCGCGCTGCTCGCCCATTGCGTGTCGTTCGGCGTGAACGCGCTGCACGAGAAAGCCGACCGCTACACCTCCGGCCCTTCGGCGCATGCTGTCGAACAACGGATCGCTGAAGCCAATCGCCTGGCCCACGCCGTCGGGCTCGACATGGTCGACGCTGGATGGCGACCGACCGTGGACAACTATCTTGGTCGGGTCACCAAGGCCCGCATCCTGGATGCGGTCCGCGAGGCCAAGGGTGAAGCGCAGGCTCAGCTCATAGACCACCTCAAGAAGGCGGAGATGGCGGAGAAGGCGCAGGCGTTGCTCGCCGATACCGGCTGGCTGCCCCAGCCGCTGCGGACCGTTGAAAGCGTGGAAACGGATACCGCCGGCGGCGCATCGGCCATGGTCGAGCCCGAGGTGCTGGCGGAGGATGATCCGGCGGCGGAGGTCGTCCCGGCCATCGCCGCGGAGTAGCAACCCTACTCTCCTTTGACGCAACTGGCCCGCCGTCGCCGGCGGGCCTTTCTTGTTCTGGAGGACATCATGCTGTTCACTCCCGGCGAGGTCGCCGCACGGCTTGCGCGCAGTGCTGAGGCCGTCTGCGCGTGCTATCTTTCGAACGGTCGACGCCAGGGCCGCTACTGGGTCGTCGGGGACGTCCGCAACGCACCCGGCCGATCGATGTTCGTGAGACTGTCCGGTCCGACCAACGGTCGCGGCGCCGCCGGCAAATGGACCGACGCTGCGACCGGCGAACACGGCGATTTGCTCGATGTCATCCGTGGGTCTCTCGGCCTTGTCGAATTCAAGGACGTGATTGATGAGGCGCGGCACTTCCTCGCACTACCGCAACCAGAACGGCCTTCTGCCTCACGTAGTGCACGCGATTCAGTTCCGACCGGTTCGCCAGAGGCCGCGAGACGGCTGCTGGCGATATCTGCGCCCATAGCTGGCACCCTCGCAGAGACGTACCTGCGCAACCGTGGCGTTGCGCATTTGCACGACGTTGCGTCTCTGCGATTTCACCCGCGCTGCTACTACGTCCCCGATGATCACCATGCGACCGAGACCTGGCCAGCAATGATTGCCGCGGTGACCAATCTCGCGGGTATCGTCACCGGCGTCCAAAGGACCTGGCTCTCACCGGATGGTCAGGGCAAGGCACCAGTCGACACCCCACGACGGGCGATGGGCGAGCTGCTTGGTCATGCAGTTCGGTTCGGCACGGCCGAGGGTGTGATGGCCGCGGGCGAAGGCATTGAGACCATGCTGTCGCTTAGACAGGTCCTAACCGATATGCCGATGGCCGCCGGGCTGTCGGCCGCGCATCTCGCCGCCATGCAACTGCCGACTTCGCTTCACCGCCTCTACATCGTTCGCGACGACGATGCAGCCGGCGACGTGGCACGAGATGCCCTTATCCAGCGGGCACAGGCGAACAGCATCGAACCGATTGTGCTGTCGCCCACGCTCCAAGACTTTAATGACGATCTCACCCTCGTGGGTGTCGACGCTCTTCGCGCATCCGTCCGAGTTCAACTCGCACCAGTTGACGTCACCCGGTTTCTCGACCGCGCAACATGACGTCGACGAATGGGAGCAGTGTGGTGGCGCCGCCGCTTGGCTGTCGGCACCCCGCCGGTAAAGGCCACGACCCGCCTTCAAGAGGGCGATCGGCCCACAAGCAGGACGTCCAGGCAATGGCGCCGGCCGACTATTTTCCGGCGGCGGCTGTGCCGCCTTTCCATCGCGAGGCAAAATAGCCGGCCTCTGCCATCCTTCTCTGTCGCTTCGGCCCTCCGCTTTGCTCCGGATGCCAGGAGGTCCCGCCCGTGGGCTTTCGTCGCCATGAAGGCCGCGAGGGTCGCGGTCAGAACCGACGGGAGCTCTCATGAGCGAGCACGACGACACCGAACCGAACCACGCTTCGTCCCCGACCGATCGCGTCCTCACCGAACTGCAGCCCTATGGCTGGCGACCGTTCGTCGACGAAGCAGATCCGCGACCATTGCCCGAAGCCGAGCACATCGTCGGTGCGGTCACCGACATCTTCGATGTCCTCGTCGGCAGCCTCAGCGACACCCGCCTCGAGCCCGACCTCGATGACCTCCTCTGGTCGGTCGTCAATGTCTTCCACCGTGCAGTCTTCAGGATCGAGCGGCAGCTCGACGACAACGAGCAGGCCCAGCGTCGCCTGCAGCAGGAGCAGGACGGCACGGAGATCAAATCGGTCGAACTCGAGAACCTCACCGCCCAGGGCATCACGATGATCGAACGCCGCGACGCCTTCGAGCTCATGCGAGACCAGGCCGCCGATCGGTACGAACAGCACACCGGCTCAGCCTGGCACCCGCGCACGGGATCGCAGGTCAACCACCGGCACCTCACGGCCGCTCTCATCGACAGCCGTGACTTCCTCGCCGCTAAGCGCAAGGCCGACACCGAGGTCATGCTGCCACCCGGACCCAAGATCGCTCTCACGGGTGGGCTCGACTTCAACGATCACCAGCTCATCTGGGACACGCTCGACAAGGTGCACGCCAAGCACGCCGACATGGTGCTGATCCACGGCAAGTCGCCCAAGGGCGCCGAACTCATCGCTTCCAAGTGGGCTGACGCCCGAAAAGTCCCCCAGATCGGCTTCGCCCCGAACTGGGACAAGCACGGTCGAGCCGCACCCTTCAAGCGCAACGACGCGATACTCGACATCGTCCCCATCGGGGTCATCGTCTTCCCCGGCACCGGCATTCAGGACAACTTCGCCGACAAGGCGAGAAAGCTCGGCATCAGCACTTACGACTTCCGAAAGCGAGGCGGCGCATGAGCGCCGTTCACACCATCGCCACGCCGATTTGCTCATCGCCGTCATCGGCGTATACTCACGCCTGCGCCGCGGATGGTGGTGGAGGCGCAACCGTTCGACCATGTCCACGGAGTCCACCATCATGATCATTCTCGCTATCGTCGCATCGCTCGCCGGCATCGCCGTGTTGTGCTGGCTGCTGTTCACGCTTGCGGTGTTCGCTCTTCCCTTCTTCGCCGCCATGGCGGTGGGTGGTTGGGCTTACGCCACCGGTGCTGGCATCGCCGGTGCAATCTTGCTCGCCGCAATCGCCACTGCCGCGACTTTCGCGCTGTTCCAGTTGCTGCTGCTGGTTCTGCGGCGCAACTGGCTCAAACTGATCGTGGCGCTCGCCTTCGCCGCACCTTCCACAGTTGCCGGCTATCACGCCACCCTCGGTATCGTTCGTCTGACTATGCCGTCCGAGCCCTGGCAGATTATCTTTGCGGTCGTCGGCGCGGTGGCCGTCGGCATCACCGCAGTCACGCGGTTGACAATGATGACGGCGCCGTCCGAACCAGCTAGAGGGCGCATCCCGCAAGCGCCATAGTGCCTCGCGGGCTGCGAAAGCTGCCCAGAAAAGCGGCCTTCCACCAGCGCACAGAAGATCACGATGACGCGGAATGCCGCCCGCAATCGGTGTCTGAGTCAATTCTAGTCAATCGCACTGCCTTGACTACCGGCCGGGATGGTCAGGCGGCTCTCGATGCCAGAGGCGCCTTAAGGCGAGAACCCAACGTTGTCGAAGGTACCGCACCATCGATGCGAAGGTCCTTGCGATGTGGTCGCTATCGCTCCTTCGATCGGGCCTGAAAGACAGTGGCACTCTCGAGCCAAAAGGGTCCAGAGATGACATCTATGCGTCTCCATCGTTGAGGTTGACCATAGAAGGCGTGTACGAGCAGGCGTGCGATCATTCGTCCTTGCCGGTGAGCCTGCGGCGTGAGGCAAGATGCTCAGCAGAATAGCCGCCGAGCATCTCGCGAGTTCCCGGAAATTACCTACGCACCGCGTTGCAGAGAAGGGTCTACCGCTCCTCTCTGCCGCAACCGGTCAGCGTAGATCATTGGGGTGTCAGGTCGACGCCGAATACGGGGGTCGAGAGCTTCTTGATCGTCCCATCCGCTTTGGCCTCGGCGATGGCTTTGTCGAAGAGAGCTTTGAGATCGGTGTCAGCTTTACGCAGGCCGACGCCGACGCCCTGCCCGAGGATGCCACCCTGGAAACATGGACCGACGACCTTGATGGAGTCATTGCCGGGCTTCTTGGCCAGGTCGGTCAGTTGGTCCTTCGTTCCGATGATCACATCCAGCCGACCGGCGGTGAAGTCGAGGTCGCGTGCGTCCGGGGTCTTGTACTGGCGGAGCAGTGTGGTTCCCTGGAGGTACGTGTTGACGAACGCAACTGATCCGCCGCCGGCGAGCGTCCCGATCGTCTTGTCGGTGAGGGCCGCCTTGATCTTGTCGAGGGCAGCATTCGTTGCTGCCTCGTTGTCGAGGGAAATGATCGTGTCATCGGGCGGCAGCTTGGTCTCGATGTCGCCGTCCGACGTGGCGAACGTGTAGCACAGGGTTCCATAGGGGATCGAGAAGTCGATCACCTCCTTGCGCTTGTCCGTTATGGTGAGCGAGTCGACGATGGCGTCGAACTTACCAGCGTTGAGAGCCGGAATCATGCTGTCGAAGTCCTGCGCCATGAAGGTGCACTTGACTCCCATGCGCTGGCAGAGGTCGTTGAACAGGTCAACCTCGAAGCCGGCGATCGTACCGTCGGGCTTGGTGAAGTTCCAGGGTGCGTAGTCACCCTCGGTGCCGATCCGCACCTCGGTCCATTTCTTGTCTTCAGCGAACGCCGGGTTCGCGGCCAAGATCGCAACCAACGCGGTTGCGACGATCGTCGTCATCTTCATCGATATTCCCCTTCTGGTTGACTATTCAGTTCTCGCCTCCCGCCCCAAAAACTGCTGGAAGTGCGGTGAGCTGCTGTTGGTAAAGACGTCCTCCGGCGGGCCGTCGGCTTCGACTTCGCCCTTGTGCAGAAAGATGACCCGACTGGAGACGTCACGGGCGAAGGCCATTTCGTGGGTGACGACGAGCATCGTCCGTCCTTCCTCTGCCAGGGAGCGAATGACGCGGAGCACGCCGCCCACGAGTTCGGGATCGAGAGCCGAGGTCGGCTCATCGAACAACATGAGGTTGGGATGCATTGCCAGGGCGCGCGCGATAGCGGCGCGCTGCTGCTGGCCCCCGGAAAGATGGGCTGGATAGTACTGCGCCTTGTCACCGATGCCGACGCGTTCGAGCAGATCCCGCGCTTCCTGGATGCACTCGGATCGGGGTCGCTTGAGAACGTGAATTGGCGCCTCGATGACGTTCTCAAGGATGGTCAGGTGCGGCCACAAGTTGAAGCTTTGGAAGACCATTCCAATGCGGGATCGGAGCCGGTCGATCTGCGCGGTGTCGACTGTCCTGCTTTGACCCTGCCGACCAGCGCGAAACTTGACGGCCTCGCCGGCCACCCAGACGTCGCCGTCGTTTGGAATCTCGAGCATGTTGATGCATCTGAGAAGCGTCGATTTTCCCGAGCCGGACGATCCGAGCAGTGAGAGGACCTCGCCCTCCTGAGCCTCGAGCGTGATGCCGCGCAGTACTTCGAGGGCACCAAACCGCTTGTGGATGTTTTGCAGGCGCACAGCCGTCGTCATGTCGGGGTAACACCAGCTTCGGTCACGGCTGACGCTGTTGCGTACTGCGCCGGCCGCAGGTGCGGCGTCAGGCGATACTCGAGCGCCCTCACGGCGCGAGTCAGCAGTGTGTTGATGAGGAGATAGATCGCACCAGCCGCAACGAAGACCGGGATCGGTTGATAGGTGCTCGAGGCAATCGAAGCGGCAATGCCTGTGACGTCCATAAGCGTGACGAGGGAGGCAAGCGAAGTCGCCTTCACCATCGCGACCATTTCGTTGCTGTAGGCAGGTAGCGCCTGGCGGATGGCGAGCGGGAACACAATCCGTCGATAGAGGAGTATTCCGGACATGCCGCAGGCACGCGCGGCTTCGACCTCCTTGCGACCAACGGAAAGCAGACCACCGCGGAAGATCTCAGCCGCGAAGGCGGACCCGTTGATGACAAGAGCGATGACGGCGCACCAGTAAGCCTGTTTCAATACTGGCCATAGAAAACTGGATCGGAGAGCGCTGAACTGACCAAGGCCGTAGTAGATCAGGAAAAGGAGCACGAGAAGCGGCGTGCTCCGGATGATCTGCACATAGAGCCAGGCGCTCACATAGAGGAACGGATGCTGCGACAGGCGCATGAGCGCGATCGCAAAGCCCAGCAGCGCGCCTCCCGCTATGGCAAGAGCCGCGAGTTCCAGCGTGATTGGAATGCCGGCAAGAAGCGTGACAAGCGTTTGGCCGATGAATTCGAGGTTCATCATGGCCTCGCAACGCCGCGCGAGTAGTGTCGTTCGGCCAGCTGGAAGACCACACCGGAACTGACCGTTATGACGATGTAGATCGCGCCGGCCGCCACATAGAAATCGAAGGGCAATCTGGTTGAGCCGGCGGCAACCTGGGTCTGTCTCATCAGCTCGGCGACGCCAGTTGCCGATAGAAGTGACGAGCCCTTCAACAGGCCAATCCAGACGTTTCCAATGCCCGGCAGGGCGTGACGAAGAGTCAGCGGTGCGATGATGCGACGAAAGCGCAGGAAGGTGTTCATGCCGCAGGCCTTCGCGGCTTCGATCTCTCCGGGTTTCACGGCAAGAAAGGCGCCACGTAGCACCTCGACCATCACCGCGCCTTCAACCACGCCGATGGCGAGCACGCCGGCGAGAAACCCCGGCAGAGCGATGAATCCCTGGTATTGGAAAAGCGCGGCGATGGCGCCAAGGACTGAGCTGCTGCCGAAGTAGAACAGGAAGATGACGAGCAGTTCCGGCACGCCACGCAGGATCGTCGTGTAAGTCTCCGCGGCGGCGCGCGCTGCGGGACCGCCAGCGACTTTCGCGCTGGCTCCCAAGGCTCCAAGGACGAAGGAAAGCAGAAGTCCACAGAATGCGGCGGCAAGGGTGGTTGCCGTCCCGGCCAAGAGGATCGCGCCCCACCCATCGGGGCCGAAGCCAACGAGTTCGAACGTCCTGGCGAGATCCAATTCAACCCCCCTCTATCGCTGGTGAAGAGGGCGAGACGATTTCGACCGGGATGACCGGGGAGTGGACGCTCTATCTCGAAGCACTTCAGGCCAGTCGTCCATCCGTTCACCACCCAAGTTTCGTTAGCTGGCCGTACTGTAACGGTTGTGCCTCATCTTGTTCGCGTCACTCGACGACGCTGACGTCGGCGAAAATCGGGCGGCCGGGCCCGTTGCGGAAGAACTCGGCGACGGTCTGGCCGGCTTTCGTCACGTCGGCCATGTCTTTCTCATCGATACGGCCGAAGGTGTTGACGTCGCCCGGCTCGGAGAAGTCCCCATAGGGGACGATGCCGAGCTGCCCGTTCGCGTAGATGTACATATTGCCCCGCGTGCGCGGCTGCGGGTTTTCGAAAGTCGTGCACACGACGGGGAGAGCGAAACCGATATTGTCGCCCGAGATCACCGAGTGCCAGCTGATCGAGCGGAGCGGCAGACAGTCAACGACGGCCTGGCAGAGTTTCGGCGCCTTGTCCCAAAGCAGCTGGATATGCGCCTTGCACCCCAACTCTTTCCATTCAATGAGCAGTGTCTTGGCCATGGCTCTGAATTCCTTGTTCGAGTCTTAGTTCTTGATGAGGCGCTGCAGCGTGGCGACGCGCGTGGCGTCGACCTGCTCGAAAACGGCACCCAGCGACCAAGGGAAATAGACGTGCAGCCACCAGTGAAGGATGTTCTGGTAGGTGAAGTAGCTACCCAGAAGAGCCTTGAAGTCCTCGCGCGTCGTGACGCCGTCGAGAGCCGCGACGATTTCGTCGGCAAAGGTTTCGGCTTTGGGCGCGAGGACATAGCCGACGAACATCGGCGCGCGGAACCCAACGACGAAGTGTTCCCTCGTAAGTTCCTTCAAAGCCTCCAGCGATACTTTCTCATTGTCGGCGCCCTTCACAAGTCCATAAACGACGTGTTCGCCAAGGGCGAGGGTATAGGTCAGAGCAAAAACCAGCGTCGAGAAGTACTGTCCGAAGGAACCGGCCTGCGCGTGAGCAATTCCCATGCGAAGTCGTGTTATATCTTCGCTCTCGTCCGACCAGATATGTTTGACCTCCGCGTCGATGGTCTTCTTTATTTCCGACCAGTGCATCAATAGCGCTCCGCAATTCTATCCGGTCTTCGCCGGACGACACATTTATGCCGCAAACGTTAGGGTCGGCGGCAATCCATTGTCCAAGACTTTTGAAAACTGCTATCTATCGCGATAGAGAATGGATGGGCGCTGCCCGGGTCGCGGCCCGGCAACTGTGAACCGGTGCCGCTGCTGGGGAGAATCGATGGAGCTCTTTCAATTGCGCTATTTTCTCGCGGTGGCGGAGCAGTTGAGCTTCACGCGAGCCGCAAAGACGCTGCATCTTTCGCAGCCGCCGCTTTCGCATCAGATCAAGCGACTTGAGGATGAGTTGGGTGGCGAGCTCTTTCAGAGGAGCAGTCGACTCGTTCGGCTGACTGATCTCGGCGAGGCTTTCCTGCCGAGAGCGCGCAGCATCCTGCTTCAGACAGACGATGCGGCCAAAGAGATCCGGGCTCGAACAGGCCTCGAGAAGGGCGTGGTAAGGGTGGGCGCCTCAGGATCTCTTGCCTACCACCTTTTGCCGCTCCTAGTCGTGAAGTATCGGGAACTCTACCCCAATATCGATCTTCAGATCGTTGAGCACCGGACACCGCAATTGCTGGATGCCGCCGAGCGCCATGAGATCGACGTGGCGCTAATCCGTTTGCCACACGACAAGACGAAGCTATCGATCACAGTCCTGCGGGACGAAGCGCTCATGGCGGCAGTCCCAGGGTCGCATCCGCTTGCAAGCGAGGCCATGGTCAGCCTGAGACAACTCGCCGACGAGCCATTCATCCTCATCAGCAATCGCGGCGAACCATTTCACAATCTGGTGCTCCACCTTTGTGCGAGGCAATCGTTCCAGCCCAACATCATCTGTTCTGGAACCGAGTACGCGACCGCGTGCCGGCTGGTCGGTCTGGGCGTTGGCGTGAGCATCCTCGCGGAGATGGGGACCAAACATCATGTCGATCCCGCCCCCGTCTTCGTTCGAATAGACGACGAAAAGGCGGTTAGTCCCATCGGTCTGCTAAGCCGTCCGTTCGAAGAGCTGTCGCAGCCTGCAAGAGCCTTCTTTTCCCTGGCGACAAGCCTTGGAAAGCAGCTCTAGCTCTCAAGCTAAGATGATGGCGTGAAGGTTGCCACCAGCGTGTGGCTATCACCGGGGTAGGTCAGGCGGACATGCGTTACCGAACCGGGCGTACCCCAGGTACGGCGCTCCACAATGAGACATGCCATTCCTTCATCGATCTTAAGGAGTTTGGCGTCCGTGGCGGACGCGGGCGCGGCGTGGATACTGTGCTGTGCTGACGTCCAAGGGATGTGGCTGAGCAGCCATTGCGAAGGTGACGTGTGTTCGAAATCGGCAGAAACCGCTTCCGGAACGGCGCTAAGGTTAATCACCCGCTGTTCGAGGCAGAATGGCTTGCCCGCGGCCGTGTGAACGCATGTTACGTTCAGGATCGGCGTTCCAACATCAATGTCCAGCAGCATAGTATCGGTGCGGCTCGCCTTCCGGCGTTCGCGCGTTAGAACGGCAAAGCCATAGGGCACATTCAGCGATTCGACCTCGCGTCGAATATCGCCAATTTCGAGAACTGCCGATTGGGTGTGCGGTTGGGTTACAAAGCTCCCGCCGCGCCTGATACGCTCGATAAGGCCGGCTCGAGCGAGCTGAGTGAGAACTTTGTTGACCGTGGCTCGCGAGACGCCGTACTGGCTGGCAAAGTCCACCTCGTTGGGGATCCGGTGGCCGACTGGCCATTCGCCGCTGACGATCTTGCGCTCAAGTTCCCCGACGATCTTTTCGTGCAATGTGGTTGCGCTGCGCTGGCGCCGCATTGCTTCAACCTTGGTCACGCCTCGCCAGGCTCCGCTAGCTCTCCGATCAAGAACTGATAGAGCGAAGTTCACCGCCGGACCAGACCGAGCATCACCTTGTCGAAGCGGCTGCGAATGATGTCCCGGTTCACGTGGCGCCCGCCTGATACCCGCTTGCGGCCGGCAACCCAAACCTCGGCGATCTCGACCCCGGAACCAAAAACGAAAGCATCCAGCAGGCTCTCGTGTGGAAGGTATTCGGCCCCGGTGCGGTTGAGCGCAACGAGATCGGCAGGCATGCCCTCGGCAATCCCCGTTGCGACGCCGAGAGCCTGTCCTGCGCCGGCCGACGCGTCATCCAATAGTGCTTGCCCCGTCGACCCCCCGGCTGGTGCAAGGACGTTGCGGGCCCGCTGCGCCAGGCGCTGGCTGTATTCCAGAAGCCGCAGCTCCCCAGCCAGGGAAATCTCGACATTGGAATCGCTGCCGACCCCATATCGGCCGCCCGCCCGGCGAAAGTCGGCGCCTCGAAAAATGCCATCACCCAGATTGGCCTCGGTGATGGGGCAGAGACCAGCAACAGCGCCGGTCGCGGCAAGTGCGTTCAGTTCGATGTCGCTCAGGTGCGTGGCGTGGATCAGGCACCAATTGCTGGTCACGTCGACATTGGAGAGGAGCAATTCGACAGGGCGTGCGCCCGTTGCATGAAGGCAATCCTCCACCTCGAGCATTTGCTCAGCGACATGAATGTGGATTGGCCCGTCTTGAGCGAGGGCGACCACATCCCGAATCTCGGGAATGGTCGCGGCTCGGAGACTGTGTGGTGCAACGCCAATGCAGGCACTTGGGGTTCGGTCGACGATTTGGCGGCTCGCATCCATGAGGGAAGAAAAGCGATCGCGATCATTGACAAACCGGCGCTGGCCGTCTGTTGGCGGCGTCGGCCCAAATCCCGAATGTGCATAGAAGACGGGGAGCAAGGTCAACCCGATGCCAGCCTCGACGCTCGCGGCGGCGATCCGCTCGGCCATCTCGGCGATATTGGCGTAAGGGACGCCGGCCTCGTTGTGATGCAGGTAGTGAAACTCCCCGACACGCGTGAATCCCGCCTCGAGCATCTCGATGTAAAGTTGCGCGGCAACCGCCTCAACATCGTCCGGGGTCATCGAGAGCGCGAACTTGTACATGGTCGACCGCCAGCTCCAGAAGCTGTCGTCGCTTGAGCCCTTTTGCTCAGCCAGGCCGGCCATTGCCCGTTGGAAAGCGTGGCTGTGGAGGTTCCCCACGCCCGCCGCAATCAAAGCGTGTCGCTCATCCGCACCGGCGGCGGTCGCACCGACGTCGACCTTGTTGATCCGCGGCCCATCGATCTCGATCATGACATCGCGAGCGAGGCCGCGCGGCAAGAGCGCAGCTGAAGCGAAGAGCTTAGTCATGGTGGGCTCCATTGGTCGATGAGGTTTCCCGACAAGATTCAGTCTTGTCATCGGCCCAAATATGTCTAGACATATTCGCCGAGGATTGGAAGGAGGCCCGACGTGTTGCAAAGCGCGCCCGATGCTAGCGAAGCGTCGGTGCTATTGCGAAACGGTCGCCTGGCGACGATGGCCGGTGGCCAGACCCCGCTGATCGAGGACGGCGCCTTGCTGATCCGTTCAGGGCGGATCGCCTACTCCGGGGCGATCGCCGACATGCCGTCGCCAGACCTAGACACTCAAGTCGTTGACCTCGAAGGTCGTCTAGTGACGCCGGCGCTGATCGATTGCCACACGCACATTGTGCATGGCGGGAACCGAGCTCGCGAGTTCGAGATGCGGCTCAACGGGGCGACCTACGTCGAGATCGCAAGAGCTGGTGGTGGCATCGTCTCGACCGTCAGGGCAACGCGCGCGCTGTCGGTTGCCGAGTTGGTGAGTGCTGCTCTGCCACGACTCGACGCATTGCTTGCTGAAGGCGTCTCGACCATCGAGATCAAGTCCGGGTACGGCCTGACTATCGAAGCGGAGCTCGCCATGTTGCGGGCTGCGCGCGAGCTCGAACGGGCGCGAGCCGTCCGCGTGAGGGCGACGTATCTCGGCGCGCATGCCGTGCCGGAAGAATACAAGGGGCGCAGCCAGTCCTATCTCGATGAGGTCGTGCTGCCCGGGCTGCGCCGCGCTCATGCGGATGGGCTGGTCGATGCGGTCGACGGCTTTTGCGAGAGCATCGCGTTTTCGCCCGACGAAATTGCGCAGGTCTTCAGGCTCGCGAAAGAGTTGGGCCTGCCCGTCAAGCTGCATGCCGAGCAGCTGGGCTGGCTCGGCGGCGCTCGCCGTGCCGCCAGCTTCGACGCCCTCTCCGCCGACCATCTCGAATATCTGGACGACGACGATGCCAAAGCGATGGCGGCGTCCGGCACCGCGGCCGTGCTGCTGCCTGGCGCATTTTATGCGATCCGCGAAACCAGAAAACCCGACGTCGCGGCCTTGCGGCGGCACCGGGTACCCATCGCGGTCGCAACCGACTGCAATCCCGGCACATCCCCGCTCACGTCGCTGCTCCTGGCCATGAACATGGCCGCCACCCTCTTCGGACTAACGGTCGAGGAGTGCCTCGCGGGCACCACGCGTGTCGCGGCGCGAGCGCTCGGCCTGTCGAGCGAGACGGGTACGTTGGAAGTGGGAAAATCGGCCGACATTGCGGTCTGGGACTGCGAGTCCACCGCGGAACTCGTCTACCGGATCGGCTTCAATCCTCTAAACACACGGATCTTCAAAGGCATAACGCAATGAGTGTCACGCTCACTCCAGGTGCAGTCTCGCTTGAGACCCTATCAAGAATCTATTGGGATGGCGTTCCAGCAGTGTTGGACCCCGTGGCAAACGACGCCGTCCAACGGGGAGCTGAACGGATCGCGGCAATTGCCTTTGGAGATGTTCCCGTCTACGGCGTGAACACCGGATTTGGCAAACTCGCCTCGATCAGGATCGACGCTGCAGACGTCGTAACGCTGCAGCGAAACCTCATCCTTTCTCACTGCTGCGGCGTCGGTCAGTCACTGCCCGAGAATATCGTTCGCCTCATCATGTCGTTGAAGTTGGTCTCTCTGGGTCGAGGGGCATCCGGCGTTCGGGTTGAATTGATCCGGTTGATCGAGGATATGCTCGCTTGGGGCGTGCTGCCGGTGATCCCCGAAAAGGGATCCGTGGGCGCTTCGGGGGATCTTGCTCCGTTGGCGCACATGGCGGCCGTGCTCATGGGCGCGGGCGAGGCGACGTTCGGAGGAAAACGTCTGAGCGGCGCGGACGCACTCAAGAGTGCGGGACTGCGTCCAGTGGTATTGGCAGCTAAGGAAGGGCTGGCGCTGATCAATGGCACCCAGGCGTCAACCGCGTTGGCGCTTGCCGGTTTGTTTCGCGCGCACCGCGCGGCGCAGGCGGCGTTGGTCACCGGCGCGATGTCGACCGATGCCGCGATGGGTTCGCCAACGCCGTTCCATCCTGACATCCATATCCTACGCGGGCATAAGGGCCAGATTGACGCTGCTGCTGCGCTGCGCGTTCTGCTCGAAGGCTCGGCCATCCGTCAGAGCCATATCGAGGGCGACGAAAGGGTGCAGGATCCGTATTGCATCCGGTGTCAGCCACAAGTCGACGGCGCCTGCCTCGATCTGTTGCGGAGCGCAGCGCACACTCTCGAAATCGAGGCCAACGCGGTCACGGATAATCCCCTGGTGTTGCCTGACGACAGCGTGGTGTCCGGCGGAAACTTCCACGCCGAGCCCGTAGCTTTTGCGGCGGATCAGATCGCCATCGCGATCTGCGAGATCGGGGCGATTGCTCAGCGCAGGATCGCACTTCTCGTTGACCCGGCGCTGTCGTTCGGCCTGCCGGCATTCCTGGCCAAGAAACCAGGGCTCAACTCTGGCTTGATGATCGCGGAGGTCACCTCGGCGGCGCTGATGAGCGAGAATAAGCAGATGGCGCATCCGGCTTCGGTCGACTCGACGCCAACGTCGGCCAATCAGGAAGATCACGTTTCGATGGCCTGCCACGGCGCCCGCCGCTTGCTGCAGATGACCGACAACCTCTTCGGCATCATCGGCATCGAGGCGCTGACCGCAACGCAGGGTATCGACTGCAGAGCGCCCCTCGAGACCGGGCGTGAATTGGAGAAAGCGCGGAGGGCGGTGCGTTCTGTGGTCCGGGAGCTCGACGTCGATCGTTACATGGCGACGGACATCGAAACGGCGGTTGGCCTTGTTGCCGACGGTTCGTTGGTTCGTTCGGTGAGCGCGGGCATCTTGCCAGGACTGGTGCGCTGAGATGGCCTTCTTCGAGCTTCATCGCGGCACCTCCCCAGTGATCCTCGGCTTCCCGCACACTGGGACATATGTCCCCGATGAGCTGGCGGAGCGGTTGAATGACACCGGGCGGCTGCTGGCCGACACGGACTGGCACATCCATGAGCTCTACGCGGATCTCTTGCCCGGCGCCTCGACCCTCCGCGCACTCACTCACCGCTACGTCATTGACGTAAACCGCGGTTCGGACGATGTGAGCCTCTATCCGGGCCAAAACACCACCGGTCTCGTGCCCAAGACGGATTTCGACGGCAAGCCGATCTGGAAAGAGGGCCAGGAACCCGACGCGGCGGAAACCGCGCGCCGGTTGAAGCTCTTCCATGCGCCCTATCACGCCGCCTTGTCGGACGAGATTGCGCGGGTGAAGGCGGAGCATGGCGTCGCCATCGTCTTCGATTGCCACTCCATCCGCTCCAACATCCCGTTCCTCTTCGCCGGCAAGCTTCCGGACCTCAACATCGGGACCGTCGGCGGCGTCTCCTCCTCGCTGTCGATCGAGGCGGCGGCCGTAGCGGTCGCGATGGCCGCCGCCGGCTATACCTTTGTCCTCAACGGCCGCTTCAAGGGCGGCTGGACGACCCGCGAATACGGGCATCCGGAGCAAGGCGTGCACGCGATCCAGCTGGAGCTGGCGCAGGACACCCACCTCGTCGCGGAAGCGCCGCCCTTCGCGCTCGACCGCGCCAAGGCCGACCGCCTCCGCGTTCACCTGGGCGACATGCTCCGGCGCATCGAGAACCTCGCCCCCACATTAGCGAAAGCCGCATCATGACCGATCCCCGCCGCAACATGCGCGAGGTCCGCGCACCACGTGGCACGGAGCTCCGCGCGAAAAGCTGGCTCACCGAAGCGCCGTTGCGCATGCTGATGAACAATCTCGATCCCGATGTCGCCGAGAACCCGCATGAGCTGGTGGTCTATGGCGGCATTGGCCGGGCCGCGCGCACCTGGCAGGATTTCGACCGTATCGTCTCTGCGCTCGAACAGCTCGAGGGCGACGAGACGCTTCTGGTACAGTCCGGCAAGCCGGTCGGCGTGTTCCGCACCCATGCCGACGCGCCGCGTGTGCTCATCGCCAATTCCAACTTGGTACCGCACTGGGCGACCTGGGACCATTTCAACGAGCTCGATAAAAAGGGGCTGGCCATGTATGGCCAGATGACCGCAGGCTCATGGATCTACATCGGCACCCAGGGCATCGTGCAGGGCACCTACGAAACCTTCGTCGAGGCGGGCCGGCAGCACTACGACGGCAACCTCAAGGGCCGATGGATTTTGACCGGTGGCCTTGGCGGCATGGGCGGCGCCCAGCCGCTCGCCGCCGTCATGGCCGGCGCCTCTTGCCTCGCCATTGAATGCAATCAGGACTCGATCGATTTCCGGCTTCGCACCCGCTATCTGGACGAAAAGGCCGAGACGCTCGACGAGGCAATGGCGATGATCGAGCGCTGGACGAAAGCCCGCGAGGCGAAATCTGTCGGCCTGCTCGGCAACGCTGCCGAGCTCGTGCCCGAGATGTTCCGACGCGGCATCAGGCCCGACCTCCTCACCGACCAGACCTCGGCGCATGACCCGATCAATGGCTATTTGCCCAAGGGCTGGACTCTCGCCCAGTGGCGCGACAGGCGCGTCTCCGATCCGAAGGCCGTCGAAAAGGCCGCCCGCGCCTCCATGCGCGAGCATGTTGAAGCTATGGTGGCGTTCTGTAACGCTGGTGTACCCACGCTCGACTACGGCAACAACATCCGTCAGGTCGCCAAGGACGAGGGCTTCGAAAACGCCTTCGCCTTCCCCGGCTTTGTGCCGGCCTATATCCGCCCGCTCTTCTGTCGCGGGATCGGTCCGTTCCGCTGGGCGGCGCTATCCGGCGATCCTGAGGACATCTACCGGACCGATGCCAAGGTGAAGGAACTGACGCCCGGCAACCGTCACCTCCACAACTGGTTGGACATGGCACGCGAGCGCATCTCGTTTCAGGGCTTGCCCGCCCGCATCTGCTGGGTCGGCCTCGGCGATCGCCATCGGCTCGGCCTCGCCTTCAATGAGATGGTCCGCAGCGGCGAGCTCAAGGCGCCCATCGTCATCGGCCGCGACCATCTGGATTCGGGATCGGTCGCCTCGCCCAACCGCGAGACCGAGGCGATGCGGGACGGTTCAGACGCGGTATCGGACTGGCCGCTTCTCAACGCGCTGCTCAACACGGCGTCGGGCGCCACCTGGGTGTCGCTGCATCACGGCGGCGGTGTCGGCATGGGCTTCTCTCAGCATGCAGGCATGGTCATCTGCGCCGATGGCACCGACGATGCAGCCCGGCGTCTGCAGCGGGTGCTGTGGAATGATCCAGCGACGGGCGTCATGCGGCATGCCGATGCCGGCTACGACATCGCCATTGAGTGTGCACGAGAGGGAGGTCTGAACCTGCCAGCAATTCTCGGATGAGGCTGATGGTCCTGGCGGTCAAGTGAGATGAAGGTATTGCGTGCGGACCAGTATGCCACCGTTCCCTGGAGGAACGGTGGCGGAATGACACGAGAGATTGCGGCATATCGCGATCCGAATCTGGACGACGATTTTCTTTGGCGCCTCAGCATCGCTATCGTGGCGGCCCCTGGGCCATTTTCGCGGTTTGACGGCGTCGACCGGACAATCGCTCTGATGGCAGGCCAGGGGATGCTGCTGCGCGCGACAGAGGGAAGCTTCAGCGTTACGGCGAAGACGGCGCCCTTTTCGTTCGATGGCGAAGCGGCGATCTCGTGCGAACTGATCGACGGGCCGACCGTCGACCTGAACGCAATGACGCGCCGAGGTTTTTTCCGTCACACCCTGCGCCGAGAAGAGTTTATCGGTTGGATCACGGTCAACGGCGCGGCCGATCACACCATGATCGTGTCGAACGGCATCCTGGAGTTCTCTTGGTGCGGCCGCGGCACCCTGGGGCGGCACGACGCGGTGGCCGAGATCCAGAGAGGAGAGGCGTGCCTGTTCTATTCGGAGCGCCCTACTGAGATCTTCATAGTAGAGTTTATGGCCGACCGCTGAGGTTTGCGGCGCGTACGTGGCAAACAGCGGCTCAAAAGCGGTCAGTCCAGCTGCCTGCCATCACAGCTGTGGCGATACCATCGAGCCGCGTTCCAGTCACTCGAGCAGCACTGAGTTCATGGCCTCCCGATGAGCACCTACCGCAGCGTGCGCTGCTCCGACACCGTAAAAACAAGCCACCGGGCCAGAGGCTACATCTCTCATCGGGTGCAAGATGGTGCGGACGCGCTCGAAGGTATTGCGTGACGACTTTGCCAGGGTCCAACGTTACCGCTCACTCGGACCAAAGTGACCTCGCTTCCTTGGTTGCTGGCGGCTTCAAGACCGCTCCAATACGTCCTCTCTTCATGGCGTGATCTGGCCGAAGACCGGCTGCGCCTCGATCGCCTATGCCGCAATGGCGCCGGTCAACTTTCTTCCCCTGCCGGCTGCGCCAGCATTCCTCGCGCAACAACAAAGTCTCCCGGCTGCCATCCTCCGCTGCGCTTCGGCCAGCAAGCCGGTGCGGCGTCGATCGCCTTCGGCCGGACGATCGCCATCGAGGCCGCAATGGTGCGGGCTCGAACCAGAAACCAAGGAGACTAAAATGACCACCATCGGCACCTTCAAGAAGTCCGGCAACGAGTTCAACGGCGAGATCGTCACCCTCTCGCTCCAGGCCAAGAACGTCCGCATCGCTCCCGACACCCGCGCCAGCGGCGACAACGCGCCCACTCATCGGGTCTTCGTGGGCCGTGTCGAGATCGGCGCCGCGTGGAGCAAGAAGTCCAACGAGGGTCGCGAGTACCTGGGCCTCAAGCTCGACGATCCGAGCTTCACCGCTCCGATCTACGCCAATCTCTTCGACGACGAGGAAGGCGATGGCTTCAGCCTCATCTGGTCTCGCCCGACCGGCCGCCGCAACGCCGACTAAGACGGATCACAGCATCCCGCCCGGCAGGTCCGGGCGGGACCTTCATTCGGTGCGGGTCGTTGCCTTCACGAGTCTGCCGGGTTCGACGCCAAGCGCTTCGGCGATTTGTCCAAGCACGGTGACACTGGCGGCGACATCGGCTCGCTCAATCGCTCCGACATAGCGCGCGCTCAATCCAGCACGCTCGGCCAGGTCCTCCTGCGTCATTTGCTTGTCATGGCGTATGCGTCGCAGGTTTACGGCCATGATCTCTTTGAGATCCATGGCCAAACGAGACCAGCGTCGGAACGATCGTTCTAGGAACGATAGTTCCTATTCGTTGCTGCACATGCTATCTGGCTGTGCTGAAATTCAAGGCCCGCCGTTAACAGCGGCCTCGTTTTCCCTTATTCGCACATACACGTATCATCACGTATCCCAGTCCGGCATGCCGAAACTCACCTTCGTTGACGAACCGCTTGGCGGTGACAACGCTACCGACTACGACCGGCAGCATGCGAGCCTCTACCTCCGTCTGCTCGATGCTGAGGCCCAGCGTGCCAATTGGCGGGACGTCGTGAAGGTCGTCTTCGGCATCGATCCAGGCTCCGACTTTGCGCGAGCGCGGCGCGTCTACGACAACCACCTTGCCCGCGCGCACGTCATCGCGGCTGGGGCCCACAAGAACCTCCTGCGCAAGGGCGCGCCACCGAGGTGATGCAGCTTTTGCATCACCCGTGATGCACTTCGTGCTTCCCGCAAGCGGTCTGGGATTCGATGATCCAGTCGATATTTCGATCGTTTCGGTAAGGCGTTGTTCGGGAGCGTTTTTGATGTCGCAGCCCAGCGACTGGCGGGATGCATCTGCCTATGACTATGTCGTCGACCTCAATCCATCGCAGCTGGCCTGGGAATTTCTGCGACGGAACACGTCCTATCAGGACGACTTCCAACGACTAGGAACTTCAGCGAACACGCAGGAGGTCTCCGCTTTCCTCGACAAGTGGGGGCTCTGCTTTCGCGGTCGACCCGACGCTTGGAGCTGACCACACGAATGTCTTCTGGTCGCCCGCGATCGACCCGTCCGTCATCGTCATTGGGTCAAGCCCAATCGCGGCCGAAACATCAGCGTCACTCCGAGCCGCAATCGTTCGCGCAGAGATCATCTCAGCTGACGCGCCCTACCGGATGCTGCGCATCAGTGCCGCCCTGTTCCCCTTGCTTGTATCGCCGGACCTGACTCCCGACGATACGCTGTCCACGATTGCAATTCTCGATGCGTTGTTGCCCGACCGGCTAGAGGCGATCTCTAGGCTCTGGAATGCACTCGGTCGATCGCCCCCTTCACCGCCAAGTCTGACGGCGCAGCGTCGCTCTCGCGTCCGGCAGATGCTGCGTGTCTTCGACGCACGAAGGGGCGGCGCTAGCTATCGCGCCATCGCCGAGGTTCTCTTCCCGCAACATCGCATTGATGCCATGTCCTGGGCCGGCAACGCACTGCGGGAGACGACCATTCGGCTCGCCCGCGACGGCGCCAAGCTTGCCGCCGGCGGCTATCGGACCCTGCTTCGCCGACCGCGCAAGCGTTGACGCCTAGGGTGTCGATTCGAGCGCCACAATCTTCGACATCGCAACGATCGATCGCGTTCTCCACCCTGCTCTCCACGCGCCGCGAATGTCCCGCGGCATCCGAACCGAGCAGAGAGTTCGACGATGGCCGATACGCCGACCGGAATGCCGCCGCGGTACCTCAGGACGCCCGAAGCCGCACGGTTTCTTGGGCTGTCCGACCGCACGCTCGAGAAGCACCGCACCTATGGCACCGGACCTGCCTATCGAAAGCTGGGTGGCCGCGTCGTCTACTCACTCGACGACCTGAAGGCCTGGGCTGATCGCGGGACCAAAGTATCCACCTCCGATCCCGGCATTGGAACGGTGTTGCCGGCGAAGCGGCACACACCAATTCCGTACGCCGGCCGCGGTACACGCTGAGACCCGCCCAATGTCGCGTCATCACCATCCCGAACAACTGCAGCTCTTCCGCGCGCTCCCCGGCGACCTGGCCCCGCGTGACGCGCAGGACCTCATGTCCTATCCGTTCTTTTCTCTCGCCAAATCAAAACGCCTGGTGCCGATCGACTACCGCGTCGGCTCGATCGTCATCCGCGTCGAGGCCGTGCCCGAACACGGCATGGCGACTATCTGGGATGCCGACGTCCTGATCTGGGCGGCGTCACAGGTCGTTGAAGCGCGCGACCTCGGATTTCAGCCGTCGCGCCTGATGGCGGCAACGCCCTACGAGATCCTCAACTTCATCGGCCGCGGTGTCAGCTTGCGCGACTATAACCGTCTGAAAGCTGCGCTCGACCGCTTGCAGTCGACCACCATCGCGACGTCGATCCGACAGCCGACCGAACGACGCCTGCACCGGTTCTCCTGGATCAACGAGTGGAAAGAGCGCGCCGACGGTAACGGCCGAGCACTTGGGCTCGAGCTGATCCTGCCGGACTGGTTCTACAGTGCGGTCCTTCAAGACGCGCTGATCCTCACCATAGATCGGGCATACTTCAGTCTCACCGGCGGGCTAGAACGGTGGCTCTACCGCCTGGTGCGCAAGCATGGTGGCCGTCAGCATTTCGGGTGGACCTTCGAGCTCACGCATCTGCATGCAAAGTCCGGGAGCCTCTCGCCGCTCAAGCACTTCGCCTACGATCTGCGCGAGATCGTCCGCAGACAGTCGCTTCCTGGCTATCGCCTGGCGCTCGAAGAGCAGCCGCGACGTGGCGCCGTGCTGTGCTTCGCGCCGATCGACGGAACGACGTTCGCTGGCTCCAGTCCAACTCATGGCAAACCGACGACTGGGGAAAAGCTGTGAGTCCCATCGTGCTATCGGGGACCCAGCGTATCGTGCCATCGAGGACGCGTTCCTCGTGCCATCGGGGACCGCGAGCGTCGCATTGTCCTGTTCGCTCAAGCGCTTGCGCTGCAGCTAACTCTTCTAACCAGAATTGCTTCGCAATTCTTCTAACGGCCGCCGCTGCAAGCACGCCTGGGGATAACCTGCACGTTGTACCTGCCACTCCAGCTCCGCTTGACGCGCTGCGCTCGCAGAGCCGAGGGGCCCTTACGTCAGTCGCGCCTGGGAGGAGCGAGTGACCCTTCCTGTGCAGCACGCCAGCGTCCTCACGTCCGAAGGCGAACATGACGCACTCACGCTCGTTGAGCTGACCTGGCGCGAGAAGCGGATCGAATACTGGATCCGTTTCGGACAGCCGAGCTACGAGCAGGTGCTCGACCGCCATCGCCGTCTCGTCGGCTTCGCCCCCGGTGCGATCTTCGCCTTTGTCCGCTGGGCCGCCAACGATCACGGCACCGTGCTGTCACGCATCGACATCGTTCGAGCGGTCGGACGCGGCGGACCGTTCCAAACGCTGCCCTTCGTTCGACCCGGCGGCGACATCCTGCTGCGCGCCGATAGTTGGCCAAAGGTCGCCCACGTGCTCGAGATCATCGACGCGGTAGAAGCACCGGGCACCGCTCCAGAGCTCGCTTCGCCGGACTATTGGCGGCACGTCCATCACCGTATTGCCGCCAGCATGGAGCCACACGCCTACACGGCGGAGCGACACGCCGCCTGGCTCAAACGGCGGAGCATCGACCGATGAGCCGGCGCCAGGTCACCCTCTCAGCTGCCACTGGCCTCAGCCTTCTTGCCGTATCGGCCTGCCTTCATTTCACACCGCTCTTCATTTGGAACGCTTCCGCCAGCGCGCCGATCGGCCTCTATCGGCTGGTATTATCGACACCGATCTCGATCGGCGACCTTGTCGTCGTCACGCCGCCGGCGCCGCTCGACAGCTTCCTTGCCGATCGCGGCTACCTGCCGCGTAGCGTTCCATTGCTCAAACGCATCGTAGCGCTCGGCGGGACCACCGTCTGCCGCATCGGCCTGACCATGGTGGTCGACGGCCACATCACTGGGACGGCGCTCGCACGTGACAGCCACGATCGACCGCTGCCTGTCTGGCAAGGCTGTCGGACGCTCGCCGATGACGACGTGTTCCTCATGAACTCCGACGTCGCCGATAGCCTGGACGGCCGCTACTTCGGCCCGCTCCCCGTTAGCGCAATCGTCGCGCGCGCGCTTCCCATGTGGACCAACGACGGCCGCAACGGCCGCTTTGAGTGGCACCTCGCCGATCCGTCGGTCGTCCCGTGATTCCCACTTCCACCCGCCAGCAACGGAGTTTTCCATGGCACAGATCGGTCAATTCACCCGCACCCAGACGGGCTATTCCGGACGCGTCCGCACGCTGTCGCTTGACCTCGCTGTCGTCCTCCTGCCGGTTGACAGTACGGATGTCGAGAATGCACCGGACTATCGCATTCGCGTCAGCGACGAAGACGGCGTCGAGATCGGTGCCGGCTGGCTCCAGACCGGCGACCGCGCGGGCGCGTACATTTCGATCGTTCTCGATGATCCCACTTTCACACAGCCGATCCGCGCTCGCCTGTTCCAGTCCGACGAGAGCGGCCGCGACTGGGGACTGCACTGGACGCGCCAGAAGAAGCGCGACGACCAGGACAAACCTGCGGAGTGACCCGTGCACTTCGGCCGTATCATTCGCGCGGCGCGGCGAGAAAGCGTTCGTCGTCGCGCTGCCGTGCTTCTCCTTTCCGGCCTGTCGCTGCTCGCGCCCGTCACGCCGGCATTCGCGCAGGATGCACACCCTGCCCCCGTCAATCGAGACCAGGCATTTGCGGCGTTCATCACCGCAGCCTCACAGCGCTTTCGCATTCCCGAGGTGTGGATACGGGCCGTGATGCATGCCGAGAGCGAGAACGCGGACGACGTTTCGTCCGCCGGCGCGATGGGCCTCATGCAGATAATGCCTGACACATGGGCGGTGCTTCGGGCGCAGTATCGCCTCGGCAGCGATCCGTTCGACCCGCACGACAACATCTTCGTGGGGGCGGCCTACCTGCGGGCGATGCTCGATCGGTACGGCAACATCGGCGCCATGCTTGCGGCCTACAACGCGGGCCCAAGCCGTTACGACGACTATCTTGCGACGGGTCGTGTGCTGCCCGCTGAAACTCGTGACTACGTCGCAAAGCTTGCGCCAATCCTCGGCGGCACGCCGCTGCAAAGCAGCACCGGGGCGGTGCCATCGACGCCCGTTGATTGGCGTGATGCACCGCTGTTCGTGGTGTCCGCCAACGGCCCCACCGCCGCAAGATCAGTGCAACCTGATCGTCCATCGGCCGCGATGGAACTGTCGACGCCAGCAAGCCGCGACGCACCAGACGGCACGTCCATGGGTGGAATTTTCGTCACCATTTCGGGAAGTAGTTCTACCCCGTGACAGCATTCCTCATCATTCGTCTCATAGCGAGCCATGGGGAACTCTGGGTGGTGTTCAGGGGAAAACCAGAAAGAACAACCGAGGGATGGCAGGATAAAGGGGCGCGAGGTGCGCTGCGGTCGGTTGGTTGTTTTTCAATGACTTACATGGCCCTTCCGCGACGCACGCTTCGAGCGGGGACATCGCGCAAAGGGCGATTGGTCAGCGATGCACGTGCTTTGGCGCGATGTGCGGGCCCGCTGCGATGAGCGATGAGCACGAATTTCGTATCCGTCCTGGCCGTATCCGCTCCGGCAAGGCGCAGCGCGCCCGCCCCTTCATCGCCCAGGTGCTCGCCGCCGCACAGAAAGCGGGCGGCTCGGTCTCTCGTAGCGGCAGGGTTGGACCCAGACATCGCTCTCATTTTGGACGCGGCAAGAGAGCGTCGGTTCAGGCCAACCGGCTGTTGACCGCGCGCTCTCGCGGCGCTGTCATCAAAGCGCGCGTTGTGCGGATGAACCTCCGCGGCGGCAATCTCCCGACCCACCTAGCTTATCTGCGCCGCGAGGGGGTCACCCGGGATGGGGAGAAGGCCAGGCTGTTCGGTCGCGACGGCGACAACATCGACGCCCGAGAGTTTACCGACCGCTGCAAAGACGATCGGCATCACTTCCGCTTTATCGTCTCGCCCGACGACGCGATCGAAATGGCAGACCTGCGCGCCTTCACCCGCGACTTGGTCAGCCAGATGGAAAAGGATCTCGGCACCCGTCTCGACTGGGCAGCGGTGGATCACTGGAACACCGAGCATCCGCATATCCATCTCATCGTGCGTGGCGTTCGCGACGACGGCGAGAACCTCGTCATCTCACGCGAGTACATCCGCGAGGGCATGCGCGATCGGGCGCGCGATCTTATCACCCAGGAACTCGGGCCACGTACCGACCAGGACATCCGCCGCGAAATCGAGCGTCAGGTCGGGGCCGAACGATGGACGAGGCTCGACCGCCAGCTCCGACGTGACGGCGGGGAGACCGGCATCGTCGATCTAGCGCCGCGGGCGGGAATCCAGCCGGACGAATTTCAGGTTTTGAAAGTCGGACGCCTGCGCATGCTCGAATCCATGGGACTCGCCCAGCAGGTCGGTACGGGACAATGGTACATCGCCGACGAGGCGGAACCGACGCTGCGCGAGCTCGGTGAGCGTGGCGACGTCATCAAACGCATGCACCGGGCGCTGACCGACCGAGGTATCGAGCGAGGCGCGTCAAGCTTCGTCCTCGCCGGCGAGATCCTTGACCAGCCCATCGTTGGCCGCCTGATCGATCGCGGACTGGATGACGAACTCAAGGGTACTGCCTACGCCGTCATTGACGGCGTCGATGGGCGCGCCCATCACATTCGCTTGCCTGATCTGGACGCCGCGAGCGATGGACCGGCTGGCTCGATCGTCGAACTGCGCAAGTTCGATGACGCACAAGGTCGACGGCGCGTGGCAATCGCGGTGCGCTCGGACCTGTCTCTTGAACAGCAGGTCACTGCCAGTGGCGCCACGTGGCTGGACCGTCAGGCGGTCGCCCACACGCGCATCGCCCTTAGTGAGGCAGGGTTCGGTCGAGATGTCGCCGATGCGATGCACCAGCGCGCGGAGCACCTCATCCGGGAAGGCTTAGCCCAGCGTCAGGGAAGCCGAGTTGTACTCGGGCGGCAATTGCTGGAGACCCTGCGCCGCCGCGAGCTCGACGCGGTCGGCGAGAAGCTGGCGACCCAATTGGCACGGCCATTCAACAAGCCCGCTGACGGAGATCAGATTGCGGGAACCTATCGGCAGCGTCTCGCTCTCGCTTCCGGTCGCTTCGCAATGATCGACGACGGTCTGGGGTTCAAACTCGTCCCTTGGACCCCGTCGCTCGAGCAGAAGTTAGGTCAACACGTTACCGGCATCGCTCGAGGCGACACGGGCGTGGACTGGAGCTTTGCTCGAAAGCGAGGGATCGGGCTGTGACCTTTGAACGGCTTGTTCGGTCCGCGAGAAAGCCGTTTCGATCTGCACTCAAGCGCCCTCTCGCACCGATACCACCAACTATCTGTGTAGCACCCGACGGGCCTCATCGTTCCGCTGCTCCCAGCCGACGCGACGCAACTCCGGTTGAGCGGATACGGCCTTTGGATAGCCAAGGCATAGATACGCGGTGAACACCCATCTGGGATCGACGTCGAGGCTGGAGCAAAGCTCCTGGGGGTCAAGGATCGATACCCACCCGACCCCGATTCCCAGGACGCGCGCCGACAGCCAAAGATTCTGTATCGCCATAACGGTCGAATAGACGAGAGTCTCGGGCATCGTGCGACGTCCGAGCCGATGGCCGACCGAGGTCGCCACGTCGGTGAAGACCGCGAACTGCACCGGCGCTTCGCGCAACCCTTCGAGTTTTAGCTCGGCGTATTTCTGCGCTTTCTCGCCCTCGTAGGTCGCCAATGCTTCCGCGTTGCATTTGGCAAAGTTGGCCCGCACGGCCTCGCGGGCGGTCTCGCTGTCAATGCTCACGAAGCGCCAGGGCTGGCTGTATCCCACGGACGGAGCAAGACACGCGGCGTCGAGCAATCGATCGACGACGTACGCATCGATTGAAGTGGTCTCGAAACGACGCACGTCGCGTCGCCATCTGAGCAACGCCTGGAATTGTTCGTCGAACGCGGCGGAGAACGTCGGCCCTTCGGGAACTTCGGTAGCTGGTTCCTGTTTGTGCGAAATTTGCCGGCTCCCGGGTCTCGTCGGATCGAGGTCCTCTTTACCCCACCCTTGCAGATTTGCGACGTTCACAGCTCTCGTTTTTCGCATCTCGGGCGAGACGTCCGAAACATCCGCTTTCCTACCCTATTGCCCGATAACACCCGACCTCTCCCCGATCAGTCTTGAAGTCGGCGCGCGAAGGCTCCGACCTCCCTCCTTTTTCGGAGCGTTGAAGATGTCGGGAACGAAAATCCTTTGGGGCCAGATGGCCGTCGTGGGCCTGATCGTGGTCATCGCCATCTGGGGCGCGACCCAATGGGTCGCGTGGCGCCTCGGCTTCCAGGGCCAACTCGGGAGACCGTGGTTCGAACTTGGCGGCATGCCGATCTATTTTCCACCGTCCTTCTTCTGGTGGTGGTTCTCATACGATGCGTATGCGCGATCCACTTTTCAGGAGGGCGCGATCGTCGCCGCGTCTGGCGGCTTCCTTTCAGTTGCTGCTGCCACCCTGATGTCGCTCCTGCGGGCCCGCGAAGCCGAGAACGTCCACACATATGGTTCGGCGCGCTGGGCCAAACCTGCAGAGATACAAGCCGCCGGCCTTCTCGGATCGGATGGCGTGGTCCTGGGAAGTGTCGAGCGCAACTATCTGCGCCATGACGAACCGGAGCACATCCTATGTTTCGCGCCGACACGCAGTGGCAAGGGCGTCGGGCTCGTCATCCCGACCTTGCTCACCTGGCCAGGGTCGGCGCTCGTCCACGACATCAAGGGCGAGAATTGGCAACTGACCGCAGGCTTCCGCGCACGCCACGACCGCGTCCTTTTGTTCGACCCGACCAACGCATCATCCTCTGCCTACAATCCGCTGCTTGAGGTGCGGCGCGGCGAGTGGGAAGTCCGCGACGTCCAGAACATCGCCGACATCCTGGTCGACCCCGAAGGCTCTCTCGAGCGGCGCAACCACTGGGAGAAGACCAGCCACGCCCTGCTCGTCGGCGCGATCCTTCACGTGCTCTATGCCGAGGAGGACAAGACCCTGGCCGGCGTTGCCAATATCCTGTCCGACCCGGCGCGTCCGATCGAGACGACGCTCGCCGCAATGATGCGAACCCCGCACCTCGGCGACGCCGGTCCGCACCCCGTCGTCGCATCGGCCGCGCGCGAACTCCTTAACAAGTCCGACAATGAGCGATCCGGTGTCCTGAGCACCGCGATGAGCTTCCTCGGACTCTATCGCGATCCGGTGGTGGCAACCGTCACGTCGCGTTGCGACTGGCGCATCTCGGACATCGTGGACGGCGAGCGACCGGCGACTCTTTATCTGGTTGTCCCTCCGTCCGACATAAATCGAACGAAGCCGCTCGTTCGCCTCCTGCTCAACCAGATCGGCCGCCGCCTGACCGAAGATCTCAACGCCAAGACGAAGAGGCATCGCCTACTGTTGATGCTCGACGAGTTCCCGGCGCTCGGACGGCTCGACTTCTTCGAGTCCGCCCTAGCTTTCATGGCGGGGTACGGCCTCAAGGCATTCCTGATTGCGCAATCGCTTAACCAGATCGAGCGCGCTTATGGACCGAACAATTCGATCCTCGACAACTGCCACGTCCGCGTGAGCTTTGCGACCAACGACGAACGCACCGCCAAGCGCGTATCGGATGCCCTGGGGACCGCGACGGAACTGCGCGCGATGAAGAACTACGCCGGCCACCGGCTCTCGCCATGGCTTGGGCATTTGATGATCTCGCGTCAGGAAACCGCGCGACCTCTACTCACGCCCGGCGAAGTCATGCAGCTGCCACCAACGGATGAGGTCGTGATGGTCGCGGGCGTGCCGCCTATTCGCGCACAGAAGGCGCGGTACTACGAGGACGCGCGCTTCACCGAGCGCATCCTGCCCCCGCCTACCCTCGAACACGGCACCTACAGCCCGAGCGAGTGGAGTGGAATGGTCATGCCCGACGCTCGAACATCTATAGACAGCGTGAGGCCGGCTGACGCCACTCCCACGACCGACGACGAAGACCTTACCGAGTCCGAGAAGCGCCGCCAGCACGAGCTCAGTAGCAAGATCGCGACCGAGGTCGAGCCCGCAGTCGTCGATGAATTCGACACCGATCGCGACAGCGATGAGCACCCCGCGGTTATGGCCCGCGCCCTCGATAAGACGATGCAACGGGTCGCGCGCCAAGCCGATCTCGATCCGGGCGACGGTCTGCTTTGAGCCAGCCAAAGACCAGGCCCGGCAAGAAGCAGCGCCTTTCGATCTATCTCGACCCACCGGTCATGAAGGCGCTCGTCGAGTATGCCGCCCGACGCGAGCACTCGCGGTCGCTCGTCGCAGAGGCGGCGATTGCTTCATTTCTGTCGCCGGACGCAGCCGAGCGGCAAGAAGCAGCCACGACAAAGCGACTTGATCAGATTGATCGGCGCCTCAACCGTCTCGAGCGGGATCTCGGTATCTCGGTCGAAACCCTCGCCGTCTTTATTCGCTTCTGGCTGACGACTACTCCGCAGCTGCCCGAACCGGCACTCGCTGCCGCGCGTGCACAATCGGGCAAGCGCTACGACGCCTTCGTCGCGGCGCTTGGGCGGCGGCTGGCCCAAGGTCCAAGATTGCGCAGCGAGATCCCCGAGGACGTTCACCCGGATGCCGATTCGCCGTCGTCCAGCGATCAGTGACCGGTTGCCGCTTACGAAAGTGAGCTTCGCCGAACCCGCGTAATCGTACGCCGGGGCACGATCGCTGCGCCCGGCTTGTTGCCGACGCCCGTTTGCTGCCCTCTCTACTCGTCCCCGATCCGGGCAGCGCGTTCCGCGCGCCGCAACAGACGGGGACGATATGTCGACTTCCTGGGATGCCACCGCGCACGAGCGCGGGGCGCGCATGCTTCGCACCGCAATGGGGCCGGCCATCGCGGGGTTGCTCGAAGACTCAGCCGTCCTCGAGGTCATGCTCAACCCTGACGGGTGTCTTTGGGTCGACCGCGCTGGCGAGGGCCTCGCCGACACCGGCGAGCGCGTGACGCCATCCGATGGTGAACGGATCATCCGCTTAGTCGCGCATCATATCGGTGCCGAGGTCCATGCAGGCGCGCCTCGCGTGTCCGCGGAGCTGCCCGGAACGGGCGAGCGCTTCGAGGGCCTCCTGCCCCCTGTCGTTGCGGCACCCACCTTCGCGATCCGGCGTCCCGCGGTCGCCGTGTTCTCGCTCGACGACTATGTCGCCGGCGGGATCATGACCGACCGCGAGGCAGCGGTGCTCCGCCTTGCGATCGACAATCGCCGCAACATCCTCGTCGCCGGCGGCACGTCGACCGGCAAGACCACGCTCGTCAATGCCTTGCTCGCCGAGGTCGCCAAGACCTCTGATCGCGTCGTTCTCATCGAGGACACCCGCGAGCTGCAGTGCCTCTCACCCAATCTCGTGGCATTGCGGACCAAGGACGGCGTCGCGACCCTTTCCGATCTCGTTCGATCGTCCCTGCGCCTGCGTCCCGACCGCATTCCGATCGGCGAGGTGCGTGGTCCGGAGGCGCTCGATCTGTTGAAGGCCTGGGGTACCGGCCACCCTGGTGGCATCGGCACCATCCACGCCGGCACCGCCATCGGCGCTCTGCGCCGTCTCGAGCAGCTCATTCAGGAAGCCGTGGTCACGGTGCCCCGCGCTCTCGTCGCCGAGACCATCAACCTCATTGTCGTGCTCGGCGGCCGTGGCCCCGCGCGCCGCGTGATCGAACTCGCCGGCGTCAACGGCCTCGGCGAGTCCGGCGACTACAGTCTCATCACCACCCAACTCGAAAGCCCTCAGTCATGATCCACCCTCTGCGCAACCTGCGCCGTCTTGCCCTCGCCGCGCTCGCCGTTGCCGCAATGCTGGCGACTGTTCCAGCAGCCCAGGCTGCCGGCTCTAACATGCCTTGGGAAGCGCCGCTGCAGCAGGTCCTGGAGTCGATCGAGGGCCCGGTCGCCAAGATCATCGCGGTGATCGTCATCATCACAACCGGTCTCACCCTCGCCTTCGGCGACTCGTCAGGCGGCTTCCGCCGCTTGGTCCAGATCGTCTTCGGACTTTCTATCGCCTTCGCCGCCTCGAGCTTCTTCTTGAGCTTCTTCTCCTTCGGCGGCGGAGCCCTGGTCTGATGGACGAGCCGATCCCAGGGTTCACCGCGCCGGTCCACCGAGCCTTGACCGAGCCGATCCTGCTCGGTGGCGCGCCCCGGGCGGTCGCCATCCTCAACGGCACCCTCGCGGCCGCGCTCGCCCTTGGCCTCCGCCTCTGGGTGGTAGGCGTCATCCTCTGGGCGATCGGCCATCTCTCAGCGGTCTGGGCGGCGCGGCGCGATCCCCTCTTCGTCGATGTGGTCCGCCGGCACCTGCAGATCCCCAGCCACCTCGACGTGTGAACTGCCAACCATGATGAACCTCTCCGAATATCGCCGCACCGGTGCCCGTCTCGCCGACTTCCTGCCTTGGGCGGCCCTGGTCGGCCGCGGAGTCATCCTCAACAAGGATGGCAGCCTGCAGCGCAGCGCTCGATTCCGGGGACCGGATCTCGATAGCGCTGTCCCTGCCGAACTCGTTGGTGTCGCTGGCCGCCTGAACAACGCCTTCCGCCGTCTGGGCTCAGGCTGGTCGATCTTCGTTGAGGCGCAGCGCCATGAAGCCGCGACTTATCCGCGAAGCAGGTTCGCCGATTCCGCGTCGGCCCTGATCGATGCCGAGCGCAAGGCCGACTTCGAAGAAACTGGAACACATTTCGAGTCGAGCTATCTCCTCACCTTCGCCTATCTGCCGCCGGCCGAAGACTCGGCGCGTGCCGAGGGATGGCTGTTCGAGGGCCGTGATCAGAACGGTGTCAACCCGCGCGAGATCGTGCGGGGCTTCACGGATCGCACCGATCGTGTCCTCGCCTTGCTCGACGGCTTCATGCCCGAGTGCCGGTGGCTCGATGATGCCGACACCCTGAGCTACCTCCACTCGACGGTCTCGACCAATCGGCATCGCGTCCGCGTCCCCGAAACACCGATGTATCTCGACGCGCTGCTCGCCGATCAACCCCTCACCGGAGGGTTGGCCCCAAGACTCGGCGACGACCATCTACGCGTCCTGACCATTGTCGGATTCCCGACCGCGACCACGCCCGGGATCCTCGACGAGCTCAATCGCCTGGCCTTCCCTTATCGGTGGTCGACGCGCGCCATCCTCCTCGACAAGACAGACGCCACCAAGCTGGTGACAAGACTCCGGCGGCAGTGGTTCAGCAAGCGCAAGAGCATCGCGGCGATCCTCAAGGAGGTGCTGACCAACGAGGCCTCGGCGCTGGTCGATACCGATGCGGCAAACAAGGCCGCCGATGCAGACCTCGCTTTGCAGGAACTCGGCGCCGACTACGCAGGTGAAGCCTATGTCACGGCGACCATCACCGTGTGGGACGACGACTCCAGCCGTGCCGACGAAAAGCTGCGACTGGTCGAGAAAGTCATCCAGGGCCGCGACTTCACCGCCATGCTCGAGACCATCAATGCGGTCGACGCCTGGCTCGGCACCCTGCCCGGCCACCTCTACGCCAATGTGCGTCAGCCGCCGATCAGCACACTCAATCTCGCCCACATCGTTCCCCTCTCGGCGGTGTGGGCGGGGCCGGAACGGGACGAGCACTTCCGGAGTCCCCCACTGCTCTACGGCAGAACGGAAGGTTCGACCCCGTTCCGGTGGTCCCTGCATGTCGGCGACGTCGGTCACACCTTGGTAGTTGGCCCCACGGGCTCGGGCAAATCAGTCCTGCTGGCGCTCATCGCGCTGCAGTTTCGGCGCTACTTCGGAAGTCAGGTCTTCGCTTTCGACTTCGGCGGCTCGATCCGCGTCGCCACCTTGGCGATGGGCGGCGACTGGCACGACCTCGGTGGCGAGCTCACCGCCGGCGGCGACAGCAGTGTCGCGCTGCAACCGCTCGCGGGGATCCACGAGACCCCCGAGCGCGCCTGGGCGGCCGACTGGATCGTCGCCATCCTTACGCGCGAGGGCGTCGAGATCACGCCTGAGGTCAAGGAACATATCTGGACGGCACTTACCTCGCTGGCGTCTGCACCCGTGGGCGAACGGACGATCACCGGCTTCACGGTGCTGCTGCAGTCGCAGGATCTGAAGCGCGCCCTGCAACCCTTTTGCGTTGGTGGGCCCCATGGGCGGCTGCTGGACGCCGAGCAGGAAAGCGTTGGCGAGGCATCGGTGCTCGCCTTCGAGACCGAGGGCCTGCTCGGCACCGGCGCCGCACCGGCGACACTTTCGTATCTCTTCCACCGGATCGCGAGCCGTCTCGATGGTCGGCCGACGCTGGTCATCGTCGACGAAGGCTGGCTTGCGCTGAGCGATCCTGGCTTCTCCAAGCAGTTGGCCGAATGGCTGGTGACGCTCCGCAAGAAGAACGCCAGCGTCGTCTTCGCCACGCAGTCGCTCGCCCAGCTCGAGAAGAGCCCGATTGCGGCCGAGATCATCGACTCCTGCCCAACCCGCATCCTGCTGCCCAACGACCGGGCGATCGAGCCGCAGATCACCGAGATCTATCGACGTTTCGGTCTCAACGATCGGCAGATCGATATCATCGCGCGCGCGACACCCAAGCGTGACTACTACGCGCAGTCGCGGCGGGGCAACCGGCTCTTCGAACTCGGCCTCGGCGAGATCGCATTGTCCCTCTGCGCCGCCTCGGCGAAGGCCGATCACACCCTGATCGACGAGGTCCTCGACGGCCACGGTCGCGATGGATTTCTCGAGACCTGGCTGCGGATCCACAACCTCGACTGGGCCGCGGCGCTCATCCCTGAGCTCAACGTCCTACCGCCACCGTCACCTTCCACTCCCGACCAACCCACGGAGGTCTCCCCATGACCCGCCTTCGCTTGTCCCTGCGTGCCACTTTGATCGGCGCCGCAATGTTGTCCGCGCCAGTTGCGCTCTCGACCGTCGTGGTCACACCCGCCTATGCACTCTTCGGTTTCGGCGACGTGGTGTTCGATCCCAGCAACTATGCCGAAGCCCTCGTGCAGTCGGCGCACGAGATCGACCAGATCAACAACCAGATCCAGAGCCTGCAGAACGAATCTCAGCAGCTGATCAACGAGGCGCGCAATCTCGCGAGCCTCCCCTACTCGGCGCTGCAGCAACTGCAGCAGTCGATCGCTCAGACCCAGCAGCTCCTCGGCCAGGCGCAGCGTATTGCCTTCAATGTGCAGCAGATCGATCAGGTCTTCTCGCAGCAATACTCCAATATCGACCTGTCACAGTCCGACCAGCAGCTGATCGGACAGGCCCGCACCCGCTGGCAGAACACCGTAGGCGCGCTGCAGGATGCGATGCGCGTACAGGCGGGTGCGGTCGGCAATATCGACGACCAGAAGGCGCAACTCGCGGCGCTGGTTGGCCAGAGCCAAGGTGCCACCGGCGCGCTGCAGGCGACGCAGGCGGGCAACCAGCTCCTCGCATTGCAGTCGGCGCAGCTCTCCGATCTCGTCGCTGTCCTCTCCGCCAATGGCCGCGCCGATGCGCTTGCCGAAGGCGAGCGCGCGGCTGCCGCCACCGAAGGCCAGGAACTGCGCAAGCGCTTCATTGCGCCCGGTGCCGGCTACCAGCCCGTTGGCGCGCAGATGTTCCACTGAGCCGAGCGGAATCCAAATCCCATGGACGGCAGAACCCTCACCCGCGTGGCGGCGATCATCATCGTCGCAGTCGCCGGCACGGCTGCGGCGATCTTCGTCGCGCGCGACAACGGGCCATCGACGTCTGTCGCCGCGCCCCGCGCGGCTCCGACCCCGCCCTTGGACTCGCTGCACGCGACGCTGCTGCACTGCGCGGAGGTTGGCGAGGCTGCCATTCACGACAGCGACTGCCTTGCAGCCTGGGCCGAGAACCGCCGCCGCTTCCTCGGCGCGGACGAGGCGCACTGAGCCATGCAGAGCACCGGGGTCATCGATCACTTCCTTGACGTCTTCACGTCGTACATCGACAGCGGGTTCGGTCTGCTCGGTGGCGAGGTCGGCTTCATCGCCTCGACATTGATCGTCATCGACGTGACCCTCGCCGGCCTGTTCTGGGCCTGGGGCGCCGACGAGGACATCATCGCGCGCCTAGTGAAGAAGACGCTTTTCGTCGGGGTCTTCGCCTATCTGATTTCCAGCTGGAACAGCCTCGCCCAGATCGTCTTCCAGAGCTTTGCCGGCCTAGGCCTAAAGGCCTCCGGCACCAGCTTCTCCGTCGCCGACCTGATGCGTCCTGGCCGCGTGGCGCAGACCGGTCTCGATGCTGGACGTCCACTGCTCCAAGCGATCTCGGATCTCAGCGGCTACTGGGCCTTCTTCGAAAACTTCCTGCAGATCGTTTGCCTGCTCATCGCCTGGGTGCTGGTGCTGCTCGCCTTCTTCATCCTCGCCGTGCAGCTCTTCGTCACGCTGATCGAGTTCAAGCTCTCGACCCTCGCCGGCTTCGTGCTGATCCCATTCGGCCTCTTCGGTCAGTCGGCCTTCATGGCCGAGCGGGTGCTGGGCAACGTCATCTCCTCAGGCATCAAGATTCTCGTTCTCGCCGTCATCATCGGCATCGGCTCGACGCTGTTCGGGGAGTTCACCTCTGGCTTCAACGGCCAGCAGCCGACCATCGACGACGCCATGTCGATCGTCTTGGCCGCGCTCTCGCTACTCGGACTGGGCATCTTTGGACCCGGCATCGCCGCGGGTCTCGTCTCCGGCGGACCTCAGCTCGGCGCAGGCGCTGCGGTCGGCACCGGCCTCGCGGCTGGTGGTGCAGCCCTCGCCGTCGGCGGCGCCGGCATGCTGGCCGCAAGGGGTGGACGAGCGGCGATCTCGGCTGGCGCCGCAGGTGTTCGTGGTGGCGCCGCGCTCGCGATTGGCGCCTCGACCGCCTACACGCTGGCCTCTGCCGGTCAGTCTGGCCCGGCCAGTGTTGCGGCCGGTCTTGGTGGCGTCGCGCGTGCTGCTGCATCTGCCTCGGCGTCGCCACTCAGACGGGCCGCGCAGCGCGCCTCATCCAGCCTCAGTGCCGCGTCAGATGCGGGAACGAGAGCGGCTTTCGAAGTGACAGGCGGCCGGTCGTCCATGGGCACGATCGGCACCACTCCGGACCACCCCTCCAGCGCACCTGCCCAAGATGCTGCACCGGCGTGGGCACGCCGACTGCGCCACAGCCAATCCATCAGTCACGGCGTCACCGCCGCCGCGCATGCCGTTCGGTCCGGTGACAGCCATGGCGGCGGCAGCTCCATCAGCCTTTCCCAGGGGGACAAGATATGAATCCGTTCAAGCGATCGGCCACGCACTACGGCAAGGCACCCGAACCGGAGACACCCTACAAGCGTGCGGCGCAGGTGTGGGACGACCGCATCGGCTCATCGCGAGTCCAGGCCCGCAACTGGCGGTTGATGGCCTTCGGCTGCCTCGTCCTTTCCGCCGGCTTCGCCAGTGCCCTCGTCTGGCAGTCAGTGCGAGGCACCGTGGTGCCTTGGGTGGTCGAGGTCGACCATACCGGTGCGGCGACCGCCGTCGCCCCGGCGAACGCCGACTATCAGCCGACCGATCCGCAGATCGCCTTCCACCTGGCGCGTTTCATCGAGCAGGTAAGAAGCCTTCCCGATGATCCGATCGTGGTGCGGCAGAACTGGCTGCGGGCCTACGACTTCACCACCAGTGCCGGCGCGACGGCGCTCAACGACTACGCCCGTACTGCCGACCCTTTCGGCCACGTCGGCAAGCAGCAGGTTGCCGTCGATGTCTCGAGCGTCATCCGCGCCTCGCCGGACTCGTTCCGGGTCGCGTGGACAGAGCGAAGCTATGCCAACGGTCAGCTCGCCGGCACGGCACGATGGACAGCCATCCTCACCGTGCTGATTGAGACGCCACACGACGCCGACAGCCTGCGCCGCAATCCGCTCGGCGTCTTCGTCAATGCCATCAACTGGTCGCGGGAGCTTGGCCAATGAACCATTCGACATTCCAGATTGCGAACGCGTCTTTCCGCAAATCCGCATCGACAGCTGTCATGCTGATCGCTGCGCTAGCACTGGCCGGCTGTGCAACGACTTCGCCGCAGATCAGCTACGACGCGACCGTGCCGCCGCTGCCGGCAATCCATGCGAGCGCTGTCGACGCAACGCCCAAGGCCATTCTGGTGCCGCCGACGTGGACACCAGCCAAGGGCGGTGATCCAGCAACCACGCCAGCCGGTCGCGTCGAGAACGCCAACAAGGCCGCCCGGGTCGAGCCACGCAAGGAGGGCTATTTCAACGCCATCCAGATCTATCCCTGGAGCGACGGTGCCCTTTATCAGGTCTATGCGGCGCCTGGGCAGATCACCGACATCGCCCTCGAGCCCGGCGAGACCCTCACAGGCGACGGTCCGATTGCGGCCGGCGACACGACGCGCTGGATCATCGGCAATACCCAGAGCGGCAGTGGGCCGACGCACCAAGTCCATGTGCTGGTGAAACCGACCCGGCCGGAAATCACCACCAATCTAGTCATCACCACGGACCGGCGCACCTACATGATGGAGCTACGCGCCGATACCAGCCCTTACATGCCGGCGGTGGCCTGGTCGTATCCGCAGGTCGACACACAGCGTCTTACCCTTCCCGCGACGCCGGCCCTACCAGGCGCGGCGGCGCGCCACTATCGCTATGGCCTCGGCGGCGGCAATCCACCCTGGCGGCCGCTCGCGGTCTATGACGACGGCCGGCATGTCTATGTCGAGTTCCCGCGGGGCATCGTTCAGGGCGAGATGCCGCCGATCTTTGTGATTGGCTCGGACGGTCAGGCCCAGATCGTCAACACGCGCATCCTCAATAACGTGCTGATCGTTGACCAGCTCTTCGCCGCGGCGGAACTCCGCTTGGGCAGCGGCAGTCATCAGCAGACCGTTCGGATCGTCCGTACCGATGGGAGGCATGGGTCATGACCGACACATCGATCGGTAGCGACAAGCGCGCATCGGGTTCGGCGTCCGAAACAAGCGCAAACATGCGTCTGCGCGCAGAGCCGCCGCGAGTCACACGGATCTCGCGCCGCGTACTCATTGGGCTCGGGGTCGTGGCCGGCATTGGCATTGGTGGCGCCCTGATCTACGCGCTTCAGACAGGCAACCGCCAAGCGGCACCAGCCGAACTCATCACCACGGACCACCGCCAGACGGCCGACGGTCTGCACAACCTGCCGACCGACTACACCGGTGTTCCACAGCTCGGCCCACCATTGCCCGGAGACCTCGGGGGCCCCATCGTCCGGGCCCAGGAGCACGGTGCGTCTGTTCCTCTCGAGCCGATGCCACTCGCACAGCCGGATCCCGAAGAGCAGAAGCGACTTGCCGAGGTGGAAGCGGCACGCACGAGCCAGGTGTTTTTCCAGACGAGACTTTCAACCACGCCAGAGGTGGCCAACCCCCGCGTCGCGACAATCAACGGTGGATTGTCGTTCGAATCAGCTCAGACGCCTCCTCCCACAGCGCAAGAGAAGCAGGTCGCATTTCTCAACGCCGACGTCGACCGCCGGACCGTAGCACCCGATCGCGTAACGGCGCCGGCATCACCGTTTGTGCTGCAAGCCGGCTCGGTCATTCCGGCGGCCCTGATCACCGGGATACGTTCTGATCTGCCCGGGCAGGTCACCGCTCAGGTCACCCAGAGCATTTACGACAGCCCAACGGGCAGCATCCTACTTATCCCGCAGGGGACGCGGATCGTCGGTGAGTACGACAACAATGTCGGCTTCGGACAGAGCCGCGTCCTGCTGGTTTGGGACAGGCTGATCTTTCCAAATGGCCGCTCCATCGTCCTCGAGCGCCAGCCGGGCGCAGATACCCAGGGCTATGCCGGTCTCGAGGACGGTGTCGATTATCACTGGTGGGACTTGATGAGGGCCGCGGGTCTCTCGACCCTGCTCGCCGGTGGCGCCGAGCTGACCACCAGCGATACGGATCGATTGATCCGGGCCATCAAGGGTGGTGCCGCAAACACGATCGCCGATGTGGCTCAGCAGATCATTCAGCGGCAGTTGCAGGTCTCGCCGACCTTGACTGTTCGACCCGGTTTTTCGGTGCGAGTCATCGTCACGCGGGACCTGGTGCTCGAACCCTATGGAGCGACCCGATGACCAAGCTGAAGCTGGGGGCAATTCTTGATGACAAGCCGGTCAAGGTAACGGTGGAACTATCAGCTGCGCTGCATCGGGACCTTCTCGCTTACGCGGAGGCGTTGTCCCGTGAGTCCGGCCGGCAAATTGCCGACCCCACCCGCCTTATTGGCCCCATGCTTGAGCGTTTCATCGCCAGTGACCGAGGTTTCTCACGGTCGCGCCGATCGGCCAGCTCCCGATGTTGATGACCACGACACCATGATGCAACCCGGGCATAAGGCATAGGTCGACGGTCAAGCTTTGCTCTGATACGGACCGTTTCGCAATTGCTGGGCGAGAGCGATCAAAGGGCGAAGTGCAGGATTGGTATTCGACGTCAACCAGACAGCGCTCGCTTCGACCCTGCAGTCGGGTCCGAGGAGCGCCGAGAAGCTGAGGGCGTCAGTCCGCTGCGCCATCGCCCCCTCGCTGACCACCGCGTCGCCAAAGCCGAGCTCGACCATATGCAGCAACGTCTCGAAGCTGACGTCGTGGACCTGGATGTTCGGGCGGAAGCCAGGCGATGAGAGACGCGCCACAAGGAAGTCCTCGATCTCCGGACCCCGCCCCCCTTTGGTCACGATGAACCGACGGTCACGCAGGCTCGATAGTTCGACCGCGCCCACCGACAGACTTGCCGCCGTTCGTTGCTGAGCCACAAAGAGCCCCTCATCTCCAAGTCTCGTAGTCTCGCAGCGTGGAGCGACCGGCCGTCCGGTGACAAAGGCAATGTCAAGACGTCCATCGAGCACACCACCGACCGCAGCCTGCGTGGTGCTCTCCGAGAAGTGACACTCCACATCCGGGTGTCGCTCGCGGTACTGTCCCACCAATGCCCGCAAGAATCCATTGCGGAGCGAGGTGAACATCCCAATTCGCAACGATCCCATCTTGCTCGAGCGCGTCGCGTGCATGGCGCCAACAGCATTGGTGAAGTGCTGAGCTCCGACCACGGCCTCGTCGATGAACCTCTCTCCCGCCGATGTCAGTCGCACGCCGCGGTGGTCGCGATCGAAGATCGAAATACCCAGCCGTCCCTCGAGCTGTGCCACTCGCCGGCTGACGGTCGACTGGGGAATATCAAGCTTGGCTGCAGCCTGCCGGAAACTCCCCTGCTCTACGACCGCGAGCACGTACCGAAGATGACGTAGATCGAGTGATAGGTCGGGCAATTACTGTCTTTCTGAAAAAGTCGTTGGAGTTGTTCGTGGGGTGATCGCCGATCGGGCCCTCGACGCACATGCAGTTGGTCACGAGGGCATTGGGTTGCAGGATCGATCGAGCATTGCTCTAAAGAGAGGTAGTAAACGATCATGAGTTGCTTGACTTCGCCCCAGATCGAACATGGCTTTCGCGCAGCATGCCGACGTCCTCGACGATCGGGCTGCGACCGTCATCAAGTGGCCCTTGATACGCTTGAGATCGCGCATCACGTCCATGTGCGGGAAAGTCGTCTGCAGTGTGTCCGGGCCGCCGATCCTGAAGCCAGGCCCTATGGCGCTCGACCGAAACACGTTCCTTTAGCCGGACCGCAACCTTACCTTCCATCAGTCTCCGCGCGATCTGGGCGTCGCGATTGATGAACACCCGTTGGGCGAGGCGCAGGTTCTCGATCGTGTCGTGGACCAAGTCCTCGATCTCGGCCATTCCATCGGGGGAGTATTGGAGCTGGTTATCGATCTTCTTCATCGTGAGGCGCGACAGGCTGCGCTCGACGATGTCCCCTACGCGCTCAACGTTGATGGCGTAGTCGAGGACCGCGCTGACCCGCCCGCCCTGCCTCGTCGAGGTTCGTCCGGTCGATCCTTGCAAGGTAGAGTCTGATCGCCTCTTGGATCGCATCGACCTCATCGTCCAGACGGAAGACGCCTTGGCAGAGCAGCTCGTCATTGCTCTTGAGCGCAACGAGTGTGGTGTCGAGCACCCGTTCGACGAGGTCGTCAACGCGAAGAGTCTCGCGCATTGCAGCTGCTATCGCCGCGGGTGGATCGGCCAGTGCCGTCTCGTCTAATTGTCAAGGTGATGTACCTCCTGCAGTCGATGACCTATCGGGAAGAACAAGCGTCAGGAGGCGCGTCATCGGACCGACGATCGGCAGGAGGCCGCGGCCCCGACGAGGTCGATAGGCAGGAGAGTGGATGCCACCCGCGGCTTCACATCAACGACGCATGTTCGACTGCAACCGCATTTTCAAAAACGCGTCCTTCGCTCTCTCCCATCCATGGGAGAAGTGCCGGTGGGCGATCCGGGAGGACCGATGCCCACCGGCGTCCTGCCCGCGCGCCTCTGCACGGCCAGGAAGAGAAATTGCGAGCGCGGTGCGGAGTTAGCCTGAATAACGACTTAGGCATTGCCGGCGGTGCCCATTGAATTGGCGTCACTGTCATACTCGGACACCCCCTGCCCTTCCTAAGACCGGCAGTCATTTCCATTCGATCGAAATCGCTCATAGGATAGCAGATTGGCTGTTGTCAGCTGTCTCATCCCGATATCTCAAAGGCAGTAACTGCTTCGCAACGCCATATAGTATCGTCATAAAACTGTCATCCGCAATTCACTTGACAACGACGCATATCGCTCTTCATGATCGATATGGGTCATAAGAGCGACGAGGGGAAGGCCTTGCTCAATGCCGCCGAAGATCGCCAGGGGAAGATCGTTGAACTCCTGCGTGGTGAGACCTTTCTCGACATCCGCGGCCTGACCGAACGCTTTGGAATTTCGGTGGCGACCGCGAGGCGGGATCTCGCCGAGCTCGAAGAGGCTGGCCGTCTGCGGCGGACGCACGGCGGTGCGGTTCCCCTCAATCAGGTCGCTCAAGACTCGACGCATGCCGCCCGAGCTGTTGCTCATCAGACTGAGAAGGCGATCATCGCGGCGACGGCCGCAGGGATGATCGCCGATGGCGACGCTGTGTTGCTCGATGCCGGTACGACTGCTTTGGAAGTCGCCAAGCTGCTGGTGACGCGCCAGGGCCTAACGCTCATTTCGAACGGGGTCGACATCGTCGCCGAGTTGATCCGCGCCGAGATGCCGGATGTCTATTCGGTCGGGGGGGAATACACTGACTCTAATAGATCCTTCCGCGGGCCGCTGGCGGAACAGTTCATTCGTCAGTTCAACGCAGACAAGCTCATTCTCAACGCCAGCTCAATCGACCTCGATCGCGGACTGATCTTCACGGCATCGCCGATGAACGCAGCCGTGCAACGAGCCATGATCGAGGTGTCGAGCCGGGTGATCGTTGTAGCGGACCACTCGAAATTTGCGAAATCGAGCCTGTCGGTCACGGCGAAGATCGAGGACGTCGGTGCGATTGTGACCGATATCGGCGCCAAGAGCATCATCGATAACGCGCCAGAAGAACTGCGCAAGAAGCTTGTCATAGCGAACGCGGGCTCAAAGGCCCTCGCTAAGTAGTCTCAACCACAGAGCAGGGAGGTGAACCAAGTGCTCAAAACAACACGCAGGTCCTTTTTGATCGGTGCAGGCGCCGTCGCGCTAGCATCGACGTCGGGCGTCAATCTGGCCCTTGGGCAAGACCATCGCGAACTTCGGTTGGGTGTTAACGGATTGCCCAGAACGCTCGAGCCGATCAATGCCATCAGCAACGCTGGTCCTCGTATCATCGACCAGTTGTTCGACAAGCTCATCGTGCGTGACTACTTCGGCGACGGGGCATCGGGTGACGGCCACGGGCTGGTTGCCGGCCTTGCTGAAAGTTGGGAGCGCATTGACGGTAGTTCAGTGCGCTTCAAGCTTCGCAAAGGCGTCAAGTTCCATAACGGCGTGGAAATGACCGCTGACGATGTCGCCTACACGTTCTCCTCGGAACGGCTTTGGGGCGACGAAGCGATCAAGTCGATACCCAATGGTCGGGCCTTCTCGCCCAATTGGGACGAACCTGTGGTCGAGGATCAATACACGGTCGTCCTGCGCACGAAGACGCCGTCCGGGTTGATCGAAAAGTATGCTGCGTCATGGCTTGGGCCAATCGTTCCTAAGGAATACTACAAGGGACTTGGAGCGGATGGGTTCGGCAACAAGCCTGTCGGCACGGGCCCCTATAAGTTCGTCGATTTTCTCTCCAACGACCACGTCACGCTCGAGGCAAACAACAATTTCTGGGGCGACGCGCCAACGGCATCGAAGATCACCTACCAGGTCGTCGGCGAACCCGCCACGCGTGTTGCAGGCTTGATCAGCGGCGAGTACGACGTCGTCACGACGTTGACGCCCGATGACATGAAGCTGGTCGACGGCTACCCAGATCTGGAGACGCGTGGAACAGTGATCGAGAACATCCACATGTTCACGTTCAACTTCCACAAGCCGGAGCTGCAGTCCAAGGAACTGCGGCGAGCCATGTCGCTGTCCATCAATCGTCCGCTGATCGTCGAGGCGTTATGGCAAAACAAGGCAGTCATTCCGAACGGGTTCAACTTCCCGCACTACGGCGCGAGCTATGACCCCAAGTTGCCTACCTTCGAATACAACGTCGAAAAGGCGAAGCAACTTGTAGCCGCGAGCGGCTATGACGGCTCCCCCATCACCTATCGCACCGGCAGCTACTACGCCAACTCCATCCCTGCGATGACGATGATGATCGAAATGTGGAAGGACGTCGGCATCAACATCGTTCCTGAGATCGTAGCACCTGGGACCTCGGTGCCGGATGAGCAGGTGTGGATCAGAACCTGGTCCAACGGACAGTGGCTGACCGATGCTGTCACTACCCTTGTTTCCGAGTTTGGACCTCGGCGCGGCATTCAGACCCGGTGGGGTTGGCAGGCCCCGGCGGAGTTCAATGAGCTCTGTGACAAGGTCGAGCAGATGCCCGACGGCCCTGACAGGTTGGCTGCCTTCGATCGCTTACGCGAAATCTTTGATGAGGAGGCGCCGGCTGTTCTGCTCTATCAGCCCTTTGACGTCTATGGCGCGCGTAAGGACGTCAAATGGCGACCGGTGACTTTTGAGACGATGGATCTGCGGGCCGATAATCTCAGCTTTAGCTGAGATCGATCTGTCAAATTTGGCGGCGGCGCGCCTTTGTGCGCGCCGCATTCTTTGGGAGCACTCTGGTGTCTCGTCTCTTGACGGTTAGCGATCTGGTGATCCGGACGAGGGCGCTAAAAATCATCGACGGCATCAACCTTTCGCTTGAAGCAGGTGAAACGCTCGGTCTGGTTGGTGAATCTGGCTGCGGTAAGAGCATGACTTGCTATGCCATTGCCCGGATTCTGCCGCGCGGCGTCGCCCAGACCGGTGGCACGGTCGCATTCAACTGGGAGCCGCAAGGTCCCGCCAAAGAGGCACAGCCGCGGACCGCGATGATCTTTCAGGACTCAACCAGCAGCCTCAATCCAGTTCACACGATTGGCCACTACCTGGAATCGAGCCTCTACCGTCATCAGGGACTAAGGGGCAATGATGCTCGGTTGGAAGCCATGCGCCTTCTTGAGCGGGTGGGTATCGACCAGGCAAAAAGCCGGCTGCGGTGCTATCCGCACCAGTTTTCCGGCGGCATGAACCAGCGCGTCATGATCGCGCACGCGCTTTCAGTAAAGCCTGCTTTGCTCATTGCCGACGAACCCACGACGGCGCTCGATGTCACGACACAGGCTCAGATCCTCTACCTGTTGGAGGAGCTGAAGTCGGAAACAGGCATGGCCCTTCTGATCGTGTCGCATGACCTGGGTGTGATCTCGCGATTGGCGGACCGCGCGGCCGTGATGTACTGCGGCAAAATCGTCGAGACCGCGCCGATCGATGTCCTGGTTGAGAGAGCGGCGCATCCGTATGCGCATGCCCTCATTGACTGCATGCCGACTGTCGATCCGAAAGACATGGAACCGCCGACGCCAATCCCTGGGTCGGTTCCACTGCTCAACAATCTTCCGTCGGGATGCCATTTCCATCCACGCTGCCCTCGCGCGACGCAAGAATGCGAGGCGCGCTTTCCCGAAGTGGCCAGCATCAGTGCTGACCATCAGGCAGCTTGTTACCATCCGGTGCACGCATGACGCCGCCGCTCCTCGAGGCAACCGATCTCACGAAGGTCTTTCGGTTGAAATCTGGCCTATTCGGCAAGAGAGCCAGCCATACGGCGGTCAACGCCGTCAATCTGGAGCTGGCGCATCGGGAACGCATCGGAGTGGTCGGCGAGTCCGGCAGTGGGAAATCGACCCTTGGTCGCCTCCTGCTCGGCCTCACACCTCCGACGCTGGGCGAGGTGCGCTACAAGGGCAAGTCGCACGCGCAGAGGCGGTCGCGAGACTGGATGGCGTTTCGCAAGCAGACGTCCCTGGTGCAGCAGAGTCCCCAGGCGGCGCTCAATCCTCAGATGAGTGTTGGCAACCAAGTCGCCGAGCCGGTTTTGGTACACAAGGTCGGCAACCGAAATGAGGCCTTGGCGCGCGCAGCAGCGATACTCGAACGTGTCGGGCTGTCGAGCGGACTCATGAACCGCTTCCCCCATCAGTTGTCTGGCGGGCAGAGGCAGCGGGTCGTCATGGCACGGGCGCTGATCCTCGAGCCTGAACTGGTTATCTTCGACGAGGCCGTTTCTGCACTGGATGTTTCGGTGCAGGCCCAGGTGGTCGCGCAATTGCGTTCGCTGTGGCAGGAACTGGACCTTGCCTATGTGTTTATCACCCACGATCTGCGGATCGTCCGACACGTGGTCGATCGGATCGCCGTCATGTATTTGGGGCGCATTCTCGAGACCGGGGACATCAAGTCGGTCTATGAGTGGCCGCGCCATCCCTACACGAGGGCCTTGCTGGCCTCAGTGCCGACGATGGACCCGCGCATCCGCAACGTACGGCCGCCGATACAGGGTGAGCTCGACATCGCAAAGCTGTCGCAGGGTTGCGCCTTCCGCTCACGCTGTCCCTTCGCCATCGACAAGTGTGCCGCAGAGATACCGCCTCTGCGTGAGGTCGGGAATCAACAGGTGGCGTGTCATCGGGCCGAAGAGATGACCCCGGCGGCCACTGCGCAAATGGAGACCGCTTGATGGCGTCCTTTGTCATAGGGCGGCTCGTACGGGCCATTGTCGTGCTCATTCTCACCGTCACGTTTGTGTTTGTGGTTCTGCGCGTGAGCGGCGATCCAGCAGAGCAGATGCTGGGAGACCAATCGACGCCCGAAGCCTTGGCCGCCGTCCGGGCAAGCTGGGGCTTGGACAAGCCGATCCTTGAGCAATATGTGCTATATGTCGCTCACGTGGTTACCGGCGATTTCGGAAGGTCTTTTGCCGATAACCGGGACGCCTTTGCGGTCATCGTCGAACGCGCCCCGAAGACGCTTCTGGTGACCGTTCCGGCATTTGTCCTCAGCATACTCCTTGGGATTCCGGCCGGCGTCCTAGCGGCTATCCGACGCGATACGCCAATGGACAAGGCCGTCATGTCAGGCGCCGTGCTGGGGTACAGCGTTCCCAATTTCCTGCTGGGGCTCGCCTTCATCTTCATGTTCGCCGTCTGGTTGCGGGTATTGCCTAGCTCGGGCAGCTCCTCATGGCAGCATGCGATCCTGCCCATCGTCACTTTTGCGCTGACCAGCGCAGCGGCTATTTCGCGATTTGCGCGCGCCGCGCTGATCGAAGTGCTCGATCAGCCATACATCATCGCCGCCCGTGCAGACGGCATCGCTGACTGGGAAATCATCATCCGGCACGCGCTTCCGAACGCTGCGATTCCCATGGTGACGATGCTTGGCTTCGTTGCCGGCGGCCTGTTGGGCGGAGCGGTATTCGTGGAACAGGTATTTGCCTGGCCGGGCTTGGGAAGCGGTTTCGTGCGCGCCGTTACATTGGGTGATCTGAACGTGGTGCAGGCAGTGATCATCACGTTCACCGCCTTCATGGTCACCGTCAATCTGACCGTGGATGTTCTCTATGCGGTCCTCAATCCGAAAATTAGGCTTCAGAACAATGATCCAGGCTGAAGTGCTCACTTTGCCCAAGTCGAAGGTCTGGGATTTTGCCCGCCAAATTCCAGTCAGCATCTGGCTTTGCATCGTGTGGATCGCCGCTATCGTTCTTGTGGGTGCCGCCGCGAAGTGGATCGCACCCTACGACTACCTGCACCAGGCGCCGCTCTCCCGTTTCGCGGCGCCCGGTGCGCTGCCGGGTCACCTGCTGGGGACCGACTATCTGGGTAGAGACCTTCTCAGCAACATGCTGGTTGCAACTCAGACGTCATTGATGATTGCCCTGATCGGTTCGTTGATTTGCGCGTTCATCGGTACGACCCTTGGCTTCATAGCCGCACATTTTGGCGGTGCGATCGACAATGTGATCATGGGCTTTGCAGATGCCAAGGCCTCCGTCCCCTTCATTATCATCGCGCTCTTCGTCCTCGCGTTCTTTGGGTCCAATCCGGTATTTTTCGTTCTCCTGATCGGTTTTGCGGCTTTTGAACGCTATGCCCGCCTTACACGGGGCCTGGTCCTGGCCGCCAACCAGGAAGGCTATGCTGAAGCGGCGCGTATCGTAGGTGTTCCGTCGGTGCGCATTTACCTCCGTCACATTCTGCCAAACATCGCTGGTCCTCTTATCGTCCAGTTCACGGTGAACTTCCCCGACATCATCTTGTTGGAGAGCGGCCTGAGCTTTTTGGGACTGGGTATCCGGCCGCCGGCGACAAGCCTCGGGCTTATGGTCGCCGATGGCAGGCAATACATCGCGATCGCCTGGTGGCTCACAGCCTTGCCGGGCGTGATCATCGTGCTCACCACGCTGTCCATCAGTCTACTCGGCGACTATCTGCGTGATCGCGTCGACGCCCGCCTGCGCTAACAAGAGAAAGAAGAATGAACTCGCTACGAATGACACCGCAGACCATGCGGATTGCCGGCCACAGAGGTCACAGCGCCGGCGCGCCCGAGAACACGATGGCCGCTTTTCGGCTGGCCCGCGAACTCGGAGGAACAGGGGTAACCTGCGAAACCGACCTCTCGATGACGAGTGACGGAGAGTTCGTCCTCATCCATGACGAAACGGTGGATCGAACGACCAACTGGCACGGCCTAGTGCGCAACATGACCTATGCCGAGATTGCCGCACTTGATGCCGGCAGCTGGTTCGACGCCAAGTTTGCTGGCGAGCGCATTCCCCGACTGCGCGACGCGCTGCTCTATGCGCGAGACGCAGGGATCATCTACCAACTCGAGCTCAAGATATACGATCAGAACGACGTGATATTTCCCAAGCTGCGGGCTCTTATCGATGAACTCGATTGCGCCGACCTGCTGCAGTTCTCGTCTTTCGACTTTGTCCAGCTGCGAGCGGTCAAGAACCTCATTCCCGAGGTGCCGACTGTCGGCCTTTCGCACTCCAGGTTGATAGATCCGGCCGCCCTAGCGCGCGAGGCAAACGTCGATGCGATCAATCTCGAAATCCAGCATTTTCCTAGCGGAGAATCGTATCAGCTTCATGACGGCGGCTTCGCGGTCTTCTTGCATGTGCCACGCCCCGATCGGCTCGATAAGCTGAAACGCTACGGCGTGGATGTCGAGGCCCAAGTGGTTCAGTGGATCCGCGCGGGCCAGCTCGATCACATCATCAGTGACGACGTCGCCCAGATGGCCAGGATTAGGAATGAAGCTCGTGGCTGATTGGAACGGATCGGGCTTGTCTGGCCGGGGCAAGGAGTCCATCGTCGAGGACATCGCCCGGCAAGCCGGGGACATTGCACTCACCCACTTTCACTCGCTCGCAACAGTGCCAGTCGATAGCAAGGGGCATCTTGACCTGGTGACAGAGGCGGACAGGGAAGTGGAGAGATTCGTCATCGAGAGCCTGGGCCGAGCGTTTCCAGATGACGGTGTATTCGGGGAGGAAGGCGGTAATGTGCGTGGCGTGTCGGGTCGGGTTTGGGTAATCGATCCGATAGATGGCACGTTCAATTTCGTGCGTGGAGGCCAGAACTGGGCGATCTCGATTGGGCTCTATGAAGATCGACGACCGGCCTTCGGCGTCATCCATGCCCCTGTACGTGGCCTCACGCTAACGGGGGGTCAGGCGATCGAAACGCGCCTCAATGGCAAACCCATGCCACCGCTGCCCGACCTCGATCTGTCGCGGGCCGCCATGGGCATCGGCCTACATCCTTCGGTCGCGACCGACGACCGGCTGGAAGTAATCCGCTTCATTTCCGATGATCTGCGCATCAGTTTCCGGTGCTGCGGATCGGCTACATTGTCGCTGATCGAGGTCGCGATGGGCGAAACCGACGGCTACATCTCCCTGGGGGATTCGACCTGGGACGTTATGGCTGCCTTGCCCATTTTGAGTAGTCTTGGAGCCAAAGACACGATCGACTGGGACCATACCGAACTTGCTGACAAGCTGCGGTTCGCGTGCGGCAGCGAGGAGTTCGTAGAAAGGGTGCGCCCTTTGCTGGCGAGAGTGTCGCATGCGTAAGATCGGGCAAGCTGGGAATGCCAATTGAGACGAGAGGCGAATACCGCGCCGCCCACACATTGCCTTTAGCCGAGTTACGACGTCGCACAGTCGACGGTCGGGGAATTGCCGACATTCGCCTGCTGCAGGTCGAAGATGGGCCGGGCCGCGGTCAACGACTGTTGGTTGTGCGCAACGCCAACGGCATCGGATTCGAGATCGCTGTCGACCGTGGATTCGATATCTCAAGCGCGACCTGGCGCGGGATGAACATCGGCTGGAACAGTGCGAACAGCCTGCCGTGGCCATCCAATCCGGTCGATGCCGAAGACGGCATCGGGTTCTACCGCAACTTCGACGGTTTCATCGTGACGTGCGGTCTGGATCACATCGGCGGCGCCCACAGGGAGAATGCCAGCCGCTACATGCACAAGCACCGAAAAGAGATCTTCCATCCGCTGCACGGCCGGATTTCCAGCCAGCGTGCTTCGTTATCCGGGTATGGCATCGACTGGAGCAGAGATCGGCCAGTCATTTGGGCGGAGGCAGTCGTCCGGCAGAGCGCTGTATTCGGTGAGAACCTGGTCCTCCGTCGCTGCATCCATCTCGAGGTCTTCGGTAACGCAATCCATGTCGACGACGCTGTCGAGAACTGCGGCTACCGGCCGACGCCCCACGCGATCCTCTACCATGTCAACTTCGGCTATCCGTTCGTCGATCAATCCATCAAGATCGCGGGCGACATAGGTGCTGAAATGGCGTCCTCGTTCAATGCCGAAGACAAGCGCCCACGAGACGACTTCGTCGACTATTTCCAGGAGATGCCGGTCGACTCGGGGACGTCTACAGCCGAAATCGAGCTGCGAAACCCCAATCTGCTCGGTGGTGTACGAGCGTGCCTCTCGTTTTCGCAGATCGCGCTTCCAAATTTTGGAGTGTGGCGCGCATTTCAATCGGGTGTCTACGCGTTCGCCTTGGAGCCGACGCGACAATTTGATCCAGAAGGGACGGATTTGAATTCAACGGCACTGAGCCCAGGACAAAGGGCAACGTACTGCATCTCGATTGAGCTTGGACCGATACCGGCGCGGAGCGACGCTGCGATGGCAGCGTTTGGGGACTCTGAGAAGTGAGTTGTCGCCGCCATTCCGTTCGACCTCGATGCTCTGACCCTCACGCTTCACGTTCCGCCTAGAAACCGCCGATCACTTCCCGCCGGGGCACGCGGCGTCAACAAGGCTTGAGGCATGGCACTTGCTCAACTGGGACGACTGAGTCCCCAAGATCTCAACTCTCGTAGAGGCTTACTTTCCTGAACTGGCCGTCACTTCCCTTGCTGGTTCTCGGAACTTCGGGAGTCGCCAGCCGGGCGGTGGCGACCCAAAAGAATGCGGGGCCATAGCCCTAGGTTCGGGGGCCTCGATGTGAGTGCGTGTCCGCGCCAACGACGCCTCCGTCACAGCATGACGAAGGTCGATCAGCGAACCTCGAGCAACGCCTCGATGTCGTTGTCGTAGGCGGCGTCGGCGACGGAGCTGACCTTGGTATGGGTCCCCGCCCCGCTCAGCATGGCGAGCAGGTTAGCCTTGCCGCGCTGTTATTGGCCGTGTGCCGGGCGCCCCGGAGGTAGCAGCACCCGTGTCCCCCGACAGACAATGATCATCTCTGTCTCCCAGTAGGTCCTGCCCTCGGCGATTCATAACGGGCCCTCGCGCTCGCTCCGCGAATAGTTCGCATGCTCGAGCGGCTGACCGCCCGGCGAGGCGCGGAATCGCATGATGCAAGTGCAGCGCCAGCAACTGTATTCGAGGCGCAACCGCGCCAAACCCGATCGTCAGCGATCACTGGTGATCGAGAGCAACACGCGATCGCGGTGGCGGTCGTGGTCAGGCATGAACGCCATTCGGCGCACGTTCTGGCACGAGTCCAGTCACTGACAAGGTTCTGGATCCTAGGCGATTTCGCCGACCTAAGGCGTGGCGCCGTGGACATGGCCTGCACCATGTGGCTGCGGGAGGAGGCGGCCGACAGCAAGAGCTGCGCAACGCGCGCGGGGCATGTCTGGGTTTGCTCGCCGATAGTCACCCTCCCCGCCTGGCCGCGGAGATAATACCCCTCTCAAGCAGGTGCCGATTTCGAGGCGTTCAATCACGCAATCTTCCTAAGGTTATCTTGACGAACCGCGATCCGCCCAAAAAACTATTCAGCAGTCTGTTGGGTGACCTGCATGTGCGGCGTATGAAATGGTTCCAGTAGCGCCATCGATGCGAGGGGAATGGGCTTGAGCGGTGCGCGAATGTGGTACGCGCCAATATCGGCCGGCGACCTTCCGAGTTCCCTTGCCATGATGCCTGTCACCGGCAATCCGCATATCCGTCCCTGGCAAGGACCCATGCCACATCGGCTGAAGAATTTGGTCTGGTTCGGACCCAGGCTGCCCAACTGGGTGGTCTGCGCAATCTCGCCAGCTGTGACTTCTTCGCACCTGCAAACGATCGTCTCGCCTGCTGGAGCGGTGATCCACCCTGGCGGGCGGTACAGCATATCGAGGAACGGCCGAATACGGTGTTGCGCCCTGAGGGCCCTGCGCAGAGGATAGACACGCTGATCCCGCTGGCTTGCCGAAAGTCGACCCAGAGCGTGGGCGGCTCCGATGGCCGCCAAACGCCCCTCCAGCTCGGCCGCGACCGCGCCGGCTATCCCGCCTCCATCCCCGGCCACCCGCAATCCTGAAAGGCTTGTCTGGCAAGATTCGTCACGGCGCGGATGCCATGCCTGCTGGCGACTATTCCAGTCGTGATCCACGCGAAGCAGCCGGGATATCTGCGTATTAGGGACCACGCCATGGTGCAGCAACACAGTATCGGCTTCGAGGCGGCGGCCGCGCGATCCCTCTTTGAAAGACACAGCGTTCACCCGATCCGTCCCCTCGATGAGAAGGTCGCTTGCAGCACTGTACCAAGGTATCCCCGCCTGCCTTATGCACCGCATCATGCCGAGCCCCTTCAGGAGCATCTTTGGCGCCAGCAACGCCCCCGGCAGAAACGGGACGGCGCCGATCACATTTCCACGCGGCGAGGTTTCGACGATCCCGGTGATCGTGGCGCCTGCAGAAAGGAGCTGGCAGGCGACCAGTAAAAGCAGTGGCCCCCCTCCAATAAGGACGATCCGACCCGAGGGCACAGACCCACCGGATTTGAGCGCTATCTGGGCGGCGCCAGCGTTGAGCACACCCGGCAAGGTCCAACCCGGAAAGGGCGAGGCGCGCTCCATCGCGCCAGTCGCAACAATGAGCTGTGCGGACTTGATCTGCAGACTGCGCCCCCGATGCAACGCCGTGACCGTTAGGTCCGGCGCAACATCCCAGACCGTAGCTCCCAAGAACTTCTCACACGACGACGCAACAAAAGCCCCCGCCAAGTCCCGACCACGAACATAGTCTGGTCCCAATATCGTAGACAGCTCCGGCCCCACTTTCTCGATATTGCGGTAGATTTGCCCGCCGGGCAGGCGCTGCTCTTCGAGAACCGCGACATTCAACCCAAGCTCAGCGCCCGCAATGGCCGCAGCCATACCCGCCGGACCAGCACCAATCACAACCAGATCATGCGTCATGCTGGGCCTCTGCGCGGCGTGCGCCTTCGGGTAGGTGGACGTTCATTCCGTCAACCACCTCGATCATGCAGGATTGCACGTTCTGCCGGCCGTCAACCTCGACAAGGCATTCGAAACACACGCCCATCAGGCAAAGGGGGGAGCGTGGAGCACCAGAAACCGCAGACCGCCGTATCGGCACGACACCGGCCTCCATGAGCGCGAGGGCCAGGGATAGGCCCGCACGAACACTCACGTTGCGACGATCGACCCGAATGGTGACGGTCTCAGACTGTGGCAGTGCCGCCATGTGCCTAAACATGGAAGCGCTCCGCCTTGAAATCTTGAATTGCGGGCGGCTCCGAGCCACCGTGTATCCACGCCGCGATCGAGCCCATGTGGTGTGGCACCAGGGTGATGCCCGAATGGCAGGTGACCACGAACGCGCCGGGGTACTCCCGAGATTGCTGATAGATGGGATAGCCATCGGGCGTCATCACCCTCAGCGCACCCCAAGTTCGAACGATGTTCAGATCGGCGAGGATCGGAAACGAGCGCAGCGCCCGCTCCGCGATGCCGGACAGGACATCCGTCGTCGATCGGTCATCAAAGCCGACGTCCTCCTTGGAGTCGCCGATCTGCACCCCTCCGTCGCCCGTCTGACGTACCGTTGCCAACGGCAAATCGAGGAACGGCAACACTCTTTCCGTGATCAATATCTGGCCGCGCATTGGCGCGACAGGCACGTCGAGCCCAACCATCGGCCCCAAACGCGCGCTACCCAGGCCCGCGGCAAGAACCACTTTGGGAGCAAGGTGGGCGGCAGTGCCGCTCCGGACACAAAAGACGCCATCGCAGTACTCGATCGCGTCAACATGCTGGCCTGGGAGAATTTCCGTCTGGAGAGAGTTCAAACCCTCAGCCAGCGCCCGCAACAGCCTGATAGGACTAACGTGGCCATCCGTGGAGCTGTAGGAAGCACCTACGACCTTCGTCCCAATATACGGGCACAGCTCGCGCAGCTCGACAGCGTCGAGCATTTCAAATGAGTAGTCGGGGCCTACGTCGCGGGCGAGGCCGCTCAAGGTCCGAGACCGCTGTTCTAGTTCCGAGTCGCTGAGGCACAGCGACAAACCGCCCGGCTGGGAAAGCTGGAGGTCGATCCCAGTGCGTGCAGTCAACTCATCCCGCACTCCTGCCCATAAACGCGCGGCTTCCATCGACCATCGCGCGTAGGCAGGCTTGCCCACTCCCTTCCCCTGCACCCAGACGAGACCGAAATTGCCACGTGCCGCACGGAAAGCATCATCACCTTCGTCGAGCACGCGCACGCGCTCTCCTGCACGCGCAAGCCCATAAGCAACGGACATGCCGACAACGCCGCCACCAATAACCACCGTGTCGATGGGCTTTCCTACGCTCATGCTTTGCCACCGAGAATGCGATCCAGCCCGAACAGCCGGTCGAGGACGATCATAAGCACCAGCGTCAGAGCGATCAGGACGGTGGAGATTGCAGCGAGCAAGGGATCGATCGTGTTGGCGATGTAGTTGTACATCCGGACCGGGAGCGTCGTCGTGCCGGCGCTAGACACGAAGATCGACATCGTGAGTTCGTCGAAACTGGTGACGAAAGCGATTATCCAACCACCTGCTATGCCGGGTACGAGCTGCGGAAGCTCTATGCGTCGAAAAGCCGCCCAAGCAGAGGCCCCCAGCGATCTGGCGGCCTGACTAAGCGCGTGGTCGTATCCAGCCGCCGCTGCGATGACGAGGCGAAGCACATAGGGCAACACAACGACCATATGTGCAGCAACCAGCCCCGCAAGGGAACCAGTCATCCCCAGGTGAGACAGAAGTCGCAAAATCGCGATACCCAAAACGATAGCCGGTAGCATGAGCGGCGACATCAGCAACGCGAGAGCAAGATCGCGGGCAGGGAAGCGATGCCAAGCGATCGCCATGGCCGCTGGAACAGCAAGCACGACCGCCAACGTGGCAGCGGTCGCGCCCAAGGCGAGACTAAGCCAAAACGAGTCGATGAAGCTCTTCTGGTTCCAGATGGCCTGAAACCAGCGCAGCGAAGCACCGTCAAATGGAAAGGAGATGTAACCCTTGTCCGTGAAGGAGACGAGGACAACAACTGCCAGCGGCGCCACCATGAACAGAACGAACAGCCAGTGGAAAATGTGAAGGGCAATGGGCGTCCGGCTCATTGAAACGCCTGCTTGTAACGGCGCTCGACGAAGCGGCTGACGCCGACGGAGATCACCAGGACGATCACGAGCAACACCAGCGCCAGTGCGGCACCAAGCGGCCAGTTCAGGTAGTTCAGGAACTCGTCATAGATCGTCGTGGATACGACCTTGAGACGCCGGCCGCCGATAATGGCAGGGGTGGCGAAAGCGCTGGAAGCCAGTGCGAAGACGATCAGTCCGCCTGACAGAACACCCGGAAGAACTTGGGGCAAAACGATTCTTGTCAGCGTGGTGAGCGGGCCGGCGCCGAGCGACTCCGCCGCCTGCTCCGTCGCCGGATCGAGCTTTTGCAGCGAGGTCCAAACGGCCAGCACTACAAACGGAACGAGCACATGCACCAAGGCGATGGCCATGCCGGTAAAAGTGTACATCAGTCGTATCGGCTCAGAGATTAGGCCAATGGACAACAGCACACGGTTTATGACGCCCTCGTTGCCAAGCAGGATCGTCCAGCCAAGCGTTCGCACAACGACTGAAATGAGCAGCGGGCCAAGGACCACCACGAAGGCGATGGCGCGCATGAAAGGGGACAAACGGGCCAGGATATACGCCTCGGGCGCGCCGATCAGGATCGATACGCCCGTGACGATGAGCGCCAACAAGAAGGTGCGTAAGAAAATTTCCTGGTAGTAGCCGTCCGTCGCGATCTCGACGTAATTGGCCATGGTAAACCCGTCCCCGATGCCATCGGCATAGGTGAACGGCAGAAAACTCAGCGAGAGCGTCAGGAGCAGCGGTAGCGCCACGAGCGCAAGCGCAGCCAGCAGACCAGGCCCAACAAGCCCATAGGGAAGAAGCAATCGCTTGGTCATGACGCCGCTCCCCGCGCGACGACACGGGCATTCTCCGCTGCCCATACCAAGCCGACTGCATCACCTTCGACTGCTTTTGGCAGACCCACATTGGTGTCAATCACCTGCATTGGTCCAACCGGGGTATCGAGCTGATACAGCCAGCGATCTCCGAGGAAGACCCGCGCCGTGACCTGGCCACGCACGAGACCACCTGCTGCAGCAAAGGTAATTTTTTCGGGCCGGATGATGTAGTCGACCGCGCCGCTCATGCCCGCCAGGTCCGCAGGAAGTTCCTGATCGCCAACCAGCACGCTCGCGCCGGACACGTCGCCCGCCAGGACGTTGGACTTACCCAGGAAAGTCGATGCGAAGCGTCCGCTCGGATGCTCATACATCGCGAAGGGTTCGGCTACCTGTTCGACGCTGCCGTTGTTGAGCAGGACAACGCGGTCGGCCAGAGACATAGCCTCCACTTGATCATGCGTTACCATGATAGTTGTGATGCCGAGCCTTTTCTGCAGTGCGCGGAGTTCGATCTGCATCTCCTCACGCAGCAGGGCGTCGAGGGCGCCCATGGGCTCGTCCAAGAGCAGCACGGAAGGCTCGATGACTAGGGCGCGGGCCAATGCAACGCGCTGGCGCTGGCCGCCTGAAAGTTGGCGCGGATAGCGATCGGCAAATCCGTCGAGTCGAACCAGATCCAGCATGTGCGCGACACGCTCCCGACGTTCGCGCTTCGCTATTGCGCGCATTTCCAGGCCAAAGGCAACATTCGCCGCGACCGTCATGTGGGGAAACAGCGCATAGCTCTGAAAGACGATTCCCAGGCCGCGCTTGCTAGGCCCCAAGCGGGTGATGTCGGCGCCGTTGAGAATAATGCGCCCCTCGGTCGGCTCGACGAACCCGGCGATCATCTGGAGTGTGGTTGTCTTGCCGCAACCGGAAGGGCCAAGCAGACAAACGAATTCCCCCTCCCCGATGGACAGGCTGCATTCCTTTACGGCGACGAACTCACCGTAGGCCTTCCTCAGGCTCTCTAGTTTCAGAAAAGCCATATTGTTTCCCAGTCCTGCGGCTTTGACACCGCACGTTTCTTCTTTGGTCGGGCGAACGTCGCATCGCTGTGTCGGCCACATCATGCCTTAAGCAGCAATGTTTGCGCCCACCCGCTAGGGGTCAGATGACAAAAAGGCATACAATGCCTCCAGGTCCATCGGTAAGCGTGAAGTTCCTTGCGCAGCAGTGCTACCAGCTGATATCGATGTCACTATAAGGACCAGCTGTCGTCAAGGAAAAGAAAAACAATGTCACTGTATATGCGCAGATGTTATGTATCATGTCGCTGCTGAGCCTACGTCAAATCGAGATGTTCCGCGCCGTGATGATCTGCGGCAGCATTACTGGCGCGGCCAACCTTATGAACCTGACCCAACCCGGCGTCAGTCGTACCATCGCGATGCTCGAAGGACGGCTGGGCTACGCACTATTCGTCAGGAAGGGCCGTAGAATCATCCCAACGGTCGAGGCCGAAGCACTCTACCGAGAAGTAGAGAAGAGCTATCGCAGCATCGAATATGTTGGGCAGATCGCGGCAGATATAGGCCTGCAGCGGGCGGGGGCACTCCGCATCGCCACTTTGCCAGCGCTTGCCCAATGGCTCGTTCCGCAGGCGTTGGGACATTTCCTGTCGTCGCGTCCCAAAGTCAGCGCGTTTATTGAGAGCATGTCATCCCGCCAAATTGCCGAACTAGTTTCGACGCGACAGTTCGACGTAGGAATCGTCGAAATGCCGACATTCCGTGAGGCGATTCAAGTGCGACCATTGCCGCCTATCCCCTATGTGGCGGTGATCCCGACGATTCATCGCCTGGCGGGCCAGAGCCTGATTTCCCTCAAAGACCTGCATGGTGAGCGTATGGTTTTGCTGTCGCAGCACAGTTTCGTGCGACATCAGATTGACAGTATGTTGTCTGGATTGGGCGTCGTGCCACAGGTCGTCGTGGAGACGCCCAGTGCTTCGATTGCCTGCGGCCTGGCGGCGGCGGGCATCGGGATAACGCTGGTCGGGTGGTCGACCGCCAAGCCGACCGACGGCCTTGGGGTGTCCGTAAAACCGCTTCTTGAGCCCTTCGGAGTTAATCTCGCTGTCATCTTTCCAGAGATGGACAGGGCCTCCCAGTTGGCAGCAGCTTTTGCGGAAGACCTTCAGGCGTTTGTGGAGGGAGCATCGCGTCCGGGCCGCAATAACCCTGCCTGCTGAGGCTGAACCGACGGGCCTGTTGGGACGCTCGGCCGAGCTACGTCCATGTCTGCTGCGCGTTCGAAGGCATGCGCCACCTGAAGGAGCAAAGGCTCCTGAAACGGCTTGGCCGCAATCTGCACCGCGACCGGAAGATTATGATCACCAAAGCCGGAGCGAACGGAGATAGCCGGCCAACCTGTCACGTTAAACGGCTTGGCAAAACTCGAGCTCGTTAGAAAACCCCACTTGGTCACGCTGCCGATTGGCGGAGCTTCGTTCACGGCGCCGGGCGTCGCTATCACGTCAACTCCTGAGGCGGCCTCGAGGGTCAAGACGCACAGTTCGGACCGGCGGCGTAGCGCCTGAAGATAATCGGCGCCGCTTATGAGGGCACCTAGCGCTACGCGGTCACGGAAGATCTCACCATAGTCCGCGAAGCGCTCGCGCATCCATGGTTCGTGGATAGCGAAGGCTTCGCAAAGCATGATAGCGATTGTGACAGCCTGATAGTCCCGCAGGGCCGGCATATCCAGTTCGACAATCTGTGCTCCCTGCGCTCTCCAGATTGAAAGTGCGTTCTCATAGGCTCGGCGGACAGCTTCACTGACCGTGCACTCGGTCTCGTGCCAGCGGGGAACCACTCCGATCCGGACTCCCTTCGCGTGGCGTCCGAGCCTGGCCGAAAAGTCTGGCGCGAGTCGGCACCGGCTGGCGGGATCGCGCGGATCATGTCCTGCGACCGCTTGCAGGAGAATCGCACAATCTTCAACGGTCCAGGCGAGTACACCGGGATGATCGAGCGAGAAGGCCAGTGGCAGCACACCCGTCCGGCTGCACAAGCCAAAGGTCGGCTTGAGACCCGCGACGCCGCATAGGGCAGCCGGCTCCCGGATCGACCCGCCTGTATCCGAGCCTGTTGCACCCAACACCAAGCCGGCGGCTATTGCGGCGGCCGACCCGCTGGAGGATCCGGACGTGAATCGCTCAATATCCCATGGATTGCGGGCCGGGGGCCACGGCAGATCAAATGACGGGCCGCCTAAGGCGAATTCGTGCGTCGTCAGCTTGCCGAGCATGACCGTACCGGCGTCTGCCAACAACGTCACCACATGCGCGTCTTCAGCCGGGAACCAACGGTCCAAGAGCCTGGAATGCGCTGTCGTCGCGATACCTCGCGTCGCAAAGATGTCCTTGTGGGCGATAGGTACGCCATCTAGCCTGCCGCGCAGCGTACCGGCCATCATCCGACTCTCTGCGGCCTTCGCCTCCTGTCGCGCGCGATCCTCTGTAATGGCTATGAAGCAATGGAGATCGCCATCGAGCGCCGAAATGCGAGCAACGCAATGCTCCACCAACTCCACCGGCGAAAGCTTGCGGGCGGCGATCAGGCGGGCCGCATCAGCAATGGTGGGCGTCAGCATCAGGGCCTGCCGCCATCGTCGTCGGTCGACGCGTTCCAGGCATCCGCTCTGAATATCTGCGCCGGCTCGACAACAGGGTCGCGCCCCTCTGCCCGTACCAACTCCAGGATCGGCTCCAGCAGGAACCAAGCCTGCTGGAGTTCCTCGATCTCTGCCTGGGAGACCGTTAGGCCTGCACGACGGAGAAGAATTTCAACAGCGCTGCGGGAGAGCCTGCCCATGGGCGGCTCCGTTTCGGGTGAATGGGTCAACTCTGGCGCCTCGTGAGTGAAAGGCGCCGCAGGTCGTCGAGCAATGGGCTCAGTTCGCCATTTTCCATCGCGCCAACTGACCGCAAGAGATCCATCCTTTCGGTCTGGCCGAGAACACCTGCGGACGCGGCTATGAATTTCGCTTCCAGTTCCCCCCACGTAAGCGGACTGCTGGCCTCCCCCCTAGGCGCCATCACCTCAGAAACGAAACGCCTTCCAGCGGTGACGACGATCACGCGCGCCAAAGTTTCCGTCGGGAATCTCGCATCCAGCACCGGGTCAAGCGTAACCGAGACCCGCTCGGCCAGCACCTCCACCTCTTTTCGTCCCAGCGCCTCGGGGCCCAGAGGCAGCAACGATTCCTGTCCGACAAGCGCGGCGAGCGCCAGGCAATACGGGATGCTGTATTGAACATCGACAAGGTGACGCGGGCGAGGCGAATTGGCTATGCGCAAGGCCCCGCTATAAGTCTGGACTTCGATTGCCTCGATGGCGCGTGGGTCAAGTCTATGTTGCTGAATCACGTTCAGCAAGCACTCAAGCGGCGCGTGCACGTGTCGGCAGCAGGCATAGAGCTTGAAGTACGAACGGCCTATATGCTGCGACGCGCCCAGGCCAAGATCGACTGGAAACCGGTAGTGTAGCGTGCTGTCGAGGATATTCCGCGGGCCGGTATGCCCTGCCTCGGCCAGTCGGAGCGCTGTCAGTCCCGTCACTACTGACCAGGCGATGCCTTCCTTCACGTCGCTGCCTTCGGGCCGCAGCGGTTGCGGTGGCGCACTGGCGAACAACTGATTGGGTGCACTTTCGCCCGCTATCGCTAACGCATGCGCGATGATCGGAGACTCCGTCCGCCGCAATGCTGCGGCCGTGGCAACGACCGCATAGGACGACCACGTTCCAGTGTTGCCATAGGTGAGGCGTGCCGCTCCGATTGTGACGCCAACCTCGTAGCCTATCACGATGGCGCCAACCACTTCTGTCAGCGAAGCTCCAGTTTCGTGCGCAAGCGCAATCGCTGTCGGGATCACTGCCGCCCCGGGGTGCCCTCGGGCCATCCGGTGGCCATCGTCAAGATCGACCGCAGCAGCGGCAGCGCTATTGGCCCAGGCTGCTCCGACAGCGGATGAACAAAGTCCTGAAAACCAGATGGGTACGGTACCTTCGGCCATGGTCGTGATTGCCGTTGCCCGAACAGCGGAAGCGCCCGAGTTCTGCACCCCCGCCGCAGCCGCGCCCAAGAGATCGAGGATAGACCGTCTCACCGCCGCCGCAGTCTGCGCCTGCACGGGCCGACCGCGGGCGGACGTGACATAGGCGGCAAGCCGGTGAACAACGCTCCGCCGATCAATCTGATCGGCGGAGCTCCAAGTCGAGGCCAGTTCCTGGGAGGACGACCGCCTCAACGCTCGATTTCTCGGTTCCAGCGGTCAGTCCATCCGGCCCGGGCGGGGTTAATCACCGAGTAGTCAACGGACTGCAGGGATTTCACCTTGTCCTCGCCGAACACGACTTTTGCTTCGACCTCCGGCGCGAGCTTCGTGTTCGGGTTGACCGGACCAAGGCCGGTTGCCTCCGTGAAGATCGCCTGGACTTCGGGGCTCAGCAGGTGCTGGATGAACGCTTGGGCCTGCTCAGGGTGCGGCGCATTCGCGACGGCGCAGACTTGGCTCAGGATCACCATCGCACCTTCCTGCGGATAGACGAACTTCACCGGGGCGCCCTGCCCAGCAAGGATCGCCGTGCGGGCATTGTTCCAGACGCCGAGTGCCGCCTCGCCCGTTTGCAGCAGTTCGGCAATCTTGCCCGGATTGGGTTCGAATGCCAGCACGCCAGGCTTTATCCGCTTCATGGCCTCGAAGCCGGGATCGATGTTCCGCTCGCTACCACCATTGAGCCTCGCCTGCATGACCAGCGTGAGCAGGCCGAAACCGTTGCTGATCGGGGGGATGATAATCTTGCCAGCATATTTGGGATCTTCGAGATCTTTCCACGACGTCGGCGCCGGCCATCCGTTCTTGTCGAATACCTCCGTGTTGTAGACGAGGCCCGTCGCGCCGTAGCCGAGTCCGATCGCGAAATCCCCTTCGACGCGGGCGCTCGGATACACGGCATTGGAATTCGGCCCAGCCGCTAGCGGAGCGCACAGGCCTGCCTGAATGGCCGTGTTCATCGGACCGTCATCGACAATCGCGACGGAAAGCTCCGGGTTGTCCTTCTGGGCTTGGAGCTTGGCGACGGTGTCCGTCGAATTGCCCGCGACATAAACGACCTTGATGCCGGAGGTGGCCTCAAACGATGGAATGATCTTCTCGACGAAGGCCGTCTCCACCGAACCACCGAACCCTGCGACATACATCGTGTCCTGGGCGCTGCTAATCCCCACAGTCAGCAAAAGTGATGCGCTTATAACGGCTAGGCATTTAGCGTAGATTTGCATTGCGTTCCCCTTTGAACCAGCGATTGAGAGCCGATTGGCTCACCAAAGGCTCCCTTTTCAGCCTGCGGCCTAAGCCATTATAAGCATGAGGCGTCGCATGAATAATCAGAATATTACCGCTCTTTATGCCATGTTGGTATATAGAAGGGCGAAACGTATTGCGTGAGTCACGACCTCGATCCAGTGAGTTCCCGAGACCGGCGGTCGTCAGAGAACAAGCACCTGTGGCGCAGCGAAGTCCCGTGCGATCTGCTAAGATCCCGCGATTGCGTGAATGCGCCTGGTTCCAGAAGACTGGGTCGTTGCCTTGGGGTTCCGAATAGATCTTGTTGTGCGTCGGAAGGTATCCGTTCCGGTCCACCGCCATACAGGCGGTGAGGCGCGGGCCAAAGGCAAGTACGGGCTCCTGTATGGGCGGAAGGAGGCGGTCGGTAAGCGGCACAACCCGGGAGAGCAATTGCTGCGATCAGTTCCTGCGACCGCTCTGTAGTCGGTGTCGAACAGGTCCGCACTTGGGATGGCCTTCTCGACGATGGCGGCTTCGAGCGCCTTGCTAACTTGCTCGGCCGTCTTTCGGCAAAGCAATATCATCCGTGTGTCGGGCGTCTCTACGCCGCTCTCGGCGATGAACTGCACAGACTCTTCAGAAATCTGAAGGATCGTTTCACTGCGCGCCGCTGCCTTCTTGGGCTTTCCGTGAGATAGCTCGACCCCCTCGATCAGGGCCTGAGTTCGGTCTGAACTCTCTCGAAATTGGCCTCGTTCTTGTCGGCGATGGAAGAAACATTGTCGAGGTCAGTGGTCAGCCCTCCTACGGTCTCGGCCGCTGACGGAGCGGCGCCCAAGGCAGGCGGATGGGCCGCTTCCACGGTACGAGCGGGCGCAGGCGGCAACGAACGCTGATTTACGACCAAATCATCCTCCCGAACTAACCGCGGCCAACTCGACAAGTCGACACGTCCTACGCCTCACTCATTTGTTTGTAGGCCAGTACCAACTGGTCGACCTCGACCGACGATCCCAGAATGACGGGGACGCGCTGATGGATATCTATGGCGGCGATGTCGAGCAGATCGCGACGACCGGTGCTCGCCCTTCCGCCCGCGCTCTCGACGATCAGAGCGATCGGAGCGGCTTCATAGAGCAGCCGCAATCGCCCGCCCCGCGAGCGCGTCTCGCTGTCAGCCGGATAGAGGAAGACTCCGCCACGCCGAAGGATGCGTTGAACGTCCGCAACCATGGACCCCGTCCAGCGCATGTTAAAGCGAGACTGGCCATGGGTCCTCGCCTCGACATACTTCGCAATCGCGTCGTCCCAATGCGCCACGCGCGAACGCCTGCAGCTTCGTCAGCCAACTCCTCAGGAGACAAGGTCTCCAGCCATCATCGGGCTCGCTCTGCGACGGCCGCGTTGGTATAATGCTTCTTCATTTCCACGAGGCTGAGTGCCTTGATCACCTCAGATTGCCCGGCACACCCAAACCTCTCGAACCGCTCGACACACAGGGCCTTGATCCGTGCGACCCCCGGCTTCATGGCTGCCCGAATGTCGAACGAGTCAGGATGATCCTGGAAATACTTGCGCAGCGATCCTGTTATCGCCATCCGCAGATCCGTGTCGATGTTGATCTTGCGCACGCCCGACCGAATGCCGCACTCGACCTCTTCGAGGGGCACGCCAAAGGTGCTTGGGATGTTTCCGCCGTTGTCGTTGATGAGCTGCTGCAGGTCATCGGGCACTGTCGAGGCGCCATGCATGACAAGATGGGTGTTCGGAAGCTTCGCATGCATGGCCTCGATGACATCCATGGCAAGAATGTCACCAGTCGGCTTGCGCGTGAATTTGTAGGCTCCGTGCGACGTCCCCACCGCAACCGCTAGGGCATCGACGCCCGTCATTGCAACGAACTGCGCCGCCTGATCCGGATCTGTCAGCAGCAGGGACTTGTCCACTACCCCTTCAATTCCGTGTCCGTCCTCCTTCTCGCCGGTCCCGCTCTCGAGCGAGCCCAGAACGCCTATCTCGCCCTCGACTGAAACTCCGCGGGCATGAGCCTCCCGTACTGCACCGCGCGTTACACTGACATTGTAGTCGAAGCTCGATGGTGTCTTCTGATCCGCCTCGAGCGATCCATCCATCATCACCGATGAGAAGCCGAGGTCCATAGCAGCGATACAGATCGCAAGGCTCGATCCGTGGTCCTGGTGAACGCAAATCGGGATGTGCGGATAGCGCTCGATCGCCGCCTGAAACAGGTGACCGATGAAGGTGTCATCGCAGTAGCGGCGCGCGCTCTGGCTGGCCTGCAGGATAACAGGACTTCTGGTCTCCTCCGCCGCCTGCATGACACCCTGTAGTGTCTCAAGGTTGGTCACATTGAACGCAGGCATGCCGTAGTTTTGCTCGGCGGCGTGGTCCAAGAGTTGGCGAAGCGATATCAGAGGCAATCAGGCGTTCCTTGCTCTATCGGTTGAGCCGCTGCGCCACGAGGACGGTCACAACGCTCGGGTCGGCAAGCGTCGTCGTGTCGCCCAGCGACCCGTGTTCGTTCTCGGCGATCTTGCGCAGGATGCGGCGCATGATCTTGCCCGAACGGGTTTTCGGCAGACCCGGCGCGAACTGGATCAGGTCGGGAGTCGCTATGGCGCCGATTTCCTTGCGGACCCAGTTCCTGAGCTCGGTTTTGAGCGCGTCGTCGCCCTCCTCGCCCGCCATCAGGGTCACGTAACAGTAGATGCCTTGGCCCTTGATGTCGTGCGGGTAGCCCACGACCGCCGACTCGGCGACCTTCGGATGGGCCACTAGGGCGCTCTCGACCTCGGCCGTGCCGATGCGGTGACCAGAGACGTTCAGCACGTCATCGACGCGGCCGGTGATCCAGTAGTAGCCGTCCTCGTCGCGGCGGCAGCCGTCGCCGGTGAAGTAGTAGCCCTTGTACTGCGTGAAGTAGGTCTGAACGAACCGCTCGTGGTCGCCATAGACCGTGCGCATCTGTCCCGGCCAGCTGTCGGCGATGGCCAGCACGCCCTCAGCCTTGGTCTGCTCCTGCAGCTTGCCCTCGGGTGACAGTACGACCGGCTGGACGCCGAAGAACGGCAGCGTCGCCGAGCCCGGCTTGGTCGCGATGACACCCGGCAGCGGCGTGATCTTGAAGCCGCCAGTCTCGGTCTGCCACCAGGTGTCGATGATCTCGCAGCGCTCCTTGCCCACATGCTTGTGGTACCAGAGCCAGGCCTCAGGATTGATCGGCTCGCCCACCGAGCCCAGCAACCGGAGCGACGGCATCACGTGCTTGTCTACGAGTTCGTTGCCTGCCCCCATCAGCGCGCGGATCGCCGTCGGCGCCGTGTAGAAGATGTTGACCTCGTGTTTCTCGATGACTTCCCAGAAGCGGTCTGCCGCCGGGTGGCTCGGAATGCCTTCGAACATCAGCGACGTCGCGCCGTTGGCCAGCGGGCCGTAAACGATATAGCTGTGGCCCGTCACCCAGCCGACGTCGGCGGTGCACCAATAGACTTCACCCGGCCTATAGTCGAACGTCACCTGATGGGTGAGCGATGCGTAAACCAGATAGCCGCCCGTGGTGTGCAGCACCCCCTTGGGCTTTCCCGTCGACCCCGAGGTGTAGAGGATGAACAGTGGATCCTCTGCATTCATCGGCTCGGGGGGACAATCGGCAGGAGCCAGACGCGCGGCATCATCATAGCGAATGTCGCGACCTGCGCTCATCGCAACGTCATTGCCGGTCACGGCGACGACGATGACCGTCCTGACGCCGGGCGCCTTGAGCAAGGCCTCATCGACATTCTTCTTGAGCGGGATCAGCTTGCCGCCGCGTCGACCCTCGTCGGCGGTCAGCACGATCTTGCTGTCGCAATCGTTGATGCGGCCGGCGATCGAATCCGGCGAGAAACCGCCGAAGATCACGGAGTGAACCGCGCCGATGCGGGCACAGGCCAGCATCGCCACCGCCGTGTCGATCACCATCGGCATGTAGATGGTGACGCGGTCGCCCTTCTTGACGCCCTGCGCCTTCAGAACGTTGGCGAAGCGGCAGACCCGCTCGTGGAGCTCGCTGTAGCTGACCTTGTCATCAGTACCGGGGGTATCACCCTCCCAGATCAGCGCGGTCTGGTCGCCGCGCGTGGCAAGGTGGCGGTCGACGCAATTGTAGCAAGCGTTGAGTTCCCCATCCTCAAACCATTTGATCGAGATATCGGGGAGGGCGAAACTCGTATCCTTGATGCGAGAGGGAAAACGCGACCACTCGAGCCGCATGGCCTGGTCGCGCCAGAACCCGTCCGGGTCTGTCACCGAGCGATGATAACTCAGATCATAGTTTTCGCGACTGGACGTCATGGTCTCACTCAACAATGGGTGCTTCGTGGCCGGTCATCCCGGCAAATCATCCGTCAGTGCCGTGACGGGCAAAGCTGCGCGTCGCCTCGACCGCGGCCTTCCATCTCCGATACTTTCGTTCAGTGCCGGAGGCGTCGCTGGCCCCGTCGAAACGCCGCTCCAGTCGCCAGCTGCGCGCATAGTCCTGCTGCCCAGGCCAAAGCCCGACAGAAACGGCGGCCAGCCACGCGGCGCCCAGCGCAGTCGTCTCCGTGATCACCGGGCGGTCGACGTGACAACCGAGTAGGTCAGCCTGGAACTGCATGGCCCAGTCGCTGGCAGCCAGCCCGCCATCAACCTTGAGGCCCGCATCTTTCGGATCGAAGTCGTAGTCGGCCGCCATTGCCTCGACGACGTCGCGCGTCTGCAGACACACCGCCTCCAGCGTGGCGCGAGCCAGTTCCTTGGGTCCACTGTTGCGGTTGAGCCCGAAGATTGCCCCCCGCGCGCTCGCGTCCCAGTAGGGGGCACCAAGGCCGGTAAATGCCGGGACGACGACCACGTCCTGCGATTGGTCCGCCTGAGCGGCGAGCCGTCCACTTTCACTGGACGACTTGATAATGCCGAGACCGTCGCGCAACCACTGTACGGCCGCCCCGGCGACAAAGACTGACCCTTCAAGCGCGTAGCTGATCTTCCCATCCAGCCGCGAGGCAACCGTCGTCAGTAGACGATGGCTCGACGCGACGGCCCGACTTCCAGTTTGCAGCAGCAGGAAGCAACCCGTTCCATATGTCGCTTTGATGCTTCCTGGCTCGAAGCAGGCCTGCCCCAAAGCGGCGGCTTGCTGGTCGCCCGCGACACCGCGGATCAGAACGGGTGCGCCAAGGAAGTCTTCGTCCGTCTCACCGAAATCTGCCGCGCAATCCTCTACCTCGGGAAGAACAGCTCGCGGAACGCGGAATGCCGCGCAGAGCTCATCATCCCACCGGTTCGCCATGATATCGAACAGTGATGTGCGAGACGCATTGGTCGCGTCCGTCTTGTGAACACGTCCACCCGTCAGCTTCCAGATCAAGAAGCTGTCGATCGTGCCAAAGGCCAGCTCGCCCCTTTCGGCTCGAGTTCGTGCGCCTTCGACGTTGTCGAGTATCCAGGCTATTTTCGTTCCTGAGAAATAGGGGTCGAGCAAAAGCCCGGCCTTGCGACGGACAACCTCTCCGAGACCCGCGGCTTCCAGTCTTGCGCAGTCTTCCGTAGTCCTACGATCCTGCCAGACGATCGCGCGATGGATCGGCTCACTAGTCGACCGATCCCAAACGGCCACTGTCTCGCGCTGATTGGTGATGCCAATCGCAGCAAGGTCAACAGCAGTCAGACCAGCACGCTGGAGTGCCTCTCTCGAGGTGACGACCACCGAGTTCCAGATGTCGGCAAGGTCATGCTCGACACGGCCGGGCAAAGGGAAGTGCTGAGCGAACTCCCTTTGGCTGATCGCGACGATCGCCTGCCGCTCGTCGAAGATGATGGCTCGAGTGGAAGACGTTCCCTGATCGATGGCAAGTATGTAGCGCCCGTTCATTCCCGCCTCACGTCGCCGCCGCGATCGCGGCAGCAGCGCGATGTTCAGTCATCCAGTTCGCAAGGTTCGCAGCCTGGCTCGCCGAGACCGTCAGGCCGAGTTTGCTGCGCCGCCAAAGCACATCCTCGGCCGTGAACGCCCATTCCTCCTTCATCAGATATTCGACCTCTCTTTGGGTAAGGGAACCGCCAAAGTCCCGACCGAGATCCGCCTGCTTTCTGGCAGTTCCGAGCAAAATCCATGCGCAAGTGCCGTAGCTGCGAAAAAGGCGCAGCGCGTGCTCCGGCTGCAGGAAAGGATAGTCCCGCTTCAGTACACTCAGCTTCTGGGCGAATTCGTCAGGTCCGAAGTCTCCCCCATGCAGCTGTGATCCTGCCGTCCAAGGGCCTCCCTTCTTCCCAACGAGGGCTTCGACCCTCTCAAGCACGGCCTCGGACAAGCGGCGGAAGGTCGTGATCTTGCCGCCAAAAATGCTGAGCAATGGAACGCCGGTGCCCTCGGCATCGACGCGCAACACATAGTCACGTGTTGCTTCCTGGGCGGCCGACGCACCGTCGTCATAGAGCGGGCGAACTCCCGAGTAGGCCCAAACGACCGCGGCTTCTTCTACCGGCTTCACGAGATACTCGCTCGCCGCATGGCAAAGGTATGCAATCTCCGCCGGACTAATCCGGACATCCTTAGGATCGCCGTCATAATCCTGATCGGTCGTCCCGATCAGCGAGAAGTTATGCTCGTAGGGAATGACGAAAATGATGCGACCATCGCCGTTCTGAAAAATATAGGCGCGATCATGCTCAAATAGCTTGGGCACGACGATGTGGCTGCCTTTCACCAGGCGAACGTTCTTGGCGCTGTTGCTGCCAACTACATTGGAGAGCACCTGGTCGACCCACGGGCCGGCAGCATTGACAAGGATGCGCGCGTAAACCTGCTCGCGCGCCTCTGTCGTGACATTCTCGAGCTCAAGCTGCCATAGGCCGGATGCCCTGCGCGCGCTCACGACGCGCGTACGCGGCAGAATTGTTGCTCCTCGATCCTTGGCGTCCTTTGCATTCAAGACGACCAAACGAGCGTCGTTCACCCAGCAGTCCGAATATTCGAAGCCCCGCACATAGCCAGGCTTTAGCGGTGCCCCGAGCGGCGAACTTTGCAGGTCAATCGTTTTGGTCGGCGGGAGTAACCTGCGGTGACCAATATGGTCGTAGAGAAACAGGCCCAGGCGAAGGAGCCAGGCCGGACGCATGTCGCGGTGGTGAGGCAAGACAAAGCGCAGTGGCCAAATGATGTGAGGCGCCATTTTGAGAAGCGTCTCGCGCTCGCTCAGCGCCTCCCGCACCAAGCGAAACTCATAGTGCTCAAGATACCGCAGGCCGCCATGTATCAGCTTGGTCGCTTTGCTTGAGGTTCCGCTCGCGAAGTCGTTCATCTCAGCAAGCCCGACCTTGTAGCCCCGCCCTGCAGCGTCGCGCGCGATGCCGCAGCCGTTCACCCCTCCGCCGATGACGAACAAGTCAAATACGTCCCGCGACACCACATACCAGCCTTTGCTCGCGCCCTGCCCCGCCGCACCCTTCCGGATGCGGCGGCTCCAGGTCGGACTTACTGCAGAATTTTGAGAACTTCGGCAGCGACCGCGTCGCCGAGCTTCTTGTGATTCTCTGGCGTCATGTGGATGCCATCGGGACCCGTGATCTCCGCAACGCTACCTCCATCGAAACACAGCACCTTCACCGACTCTGCGAGCGGACAGAGATACTCAGCAATCTGCCCAGACTCGACGACCGAGGCTTGCGGAAACATCGCCTGTACCCAGTCAACATTCGCAATCTTTCCGAGATGCGGCGGGACCACGACCAATACCTTGGGTGCGGGGTAAGATGTTGCGACGCCCGTGTCCTTCTGAGCCTCTGCGACGAGCGACATCACGTCGAGGCTAACCTGGAGCGCGGTTCTATTGTAAACCGGCTTGACGTCATTAGTCCCCAACATGATAATAACGAGGTCGAGGGGCATGTTGGTGGCGATCGCTGCCGGCAGATACTCGGCGCCACTCAGGCCGGCTCCGCTCAGCCCCAACCCCTTGTCGACGGACTTATCGGTCACGACGGCCGTTCGAGCGGAAAGAGACTCGTTAATGACTTCGAACCCGTCCCCGAGGTCCTTCGCCATCACACCGGGCCAAGCGACATCTTGTGGATAGCGAACAACAGGGGCAATCTCAGGAACGGGATGCCAAGCCCAGGAGTTCGAGTCGCCGAACACCATGATCCTCTTGGCATCCGCGTTAGCGGGGCTTGATGCGGCGCAAACTGCAGACAAGACGAGGGCAGCACAAATCATTGCCCGATTGAACGTATTCAAGAGCTCCTCCAAGGTGATGGTAATGTGCGAGGTTCCGCTCGCACTACGGTCGGTACGGAAGTCTGCTAGTCTCTAGGTCGGTGGAATCCTCCTATGCCGGAACGAAATAGGCGGGTTCGGCGCGAGGGGCGCCGAACCCCTGCGACTAGGCTGCCGCAGCCTGGTCGCGAACCAACATATCTTTGACCTTGGCGGCGATAGCCCGCCCCAAGGTCTGATTGTTCTCCACGGTGAAGTGGATGCCATCGACGCCGTCAGTGGTGATGACGTCGCCGGCGTTGAGGAAGCCGACCTTCATGAAGTCGGCCATGCTCCGGTACTGTTTGGCCAGTTCGTTTGTCTTTTCGTGGCCGCCACCGAACATCCCCTGAAAGAAGGGGTGCGGGATCGGTGCCAAGGGCGGAGGCGCAATCACGAGGCACTTGGGCGCCGGATACGGCGTGCCTACGCCGCCGCTCACCGTGAGGACCTGCCCCACAAGCTTAGACATGCCGAAAGCAATGTCGTACGGCCCGCGGTTGAAGTATGGCTTGGTGTCGTTCGTTCCGAGCATTAGGATAACGAGATCGAGCGGGAGGTGGCTGGCAAGCGCCGCAGGAAGATAGGCGCTCCCATTCAAGCGCGGATCATTCGGGTCGTCGGCGCTCGTCGTCCTCGCGCTCAACCCCTCTTCGATGACCTGATAGCCGTCGCCTAGCTCGTCGGCCATAACGCCGGTCCAACGCTGCCTGTAAGGATAGCGCAGCGTCGGCGACCCCTCCTTGACCGGGATCCAGCCCCAGGTCAGTGAGTCACCAAAACACAGGATCGACTTCTGGTTGTGCATCATACCTCCTCAACTAGATCGATGTTCCTACCGGGATCTCGCGAGCCGCACGCCGTAGAAGATTGCAGCCAGCAAGATGATCGCCCCCTGCGCGATCAGTTTGCCTGGGTCGCTGACGCCGAACGCGGTCATGACGACAAACAGAAATGTGAAGGATAGGACACCGAAGAACGGGCCCCACACGCCGCCCTCACCCCGGCCAAACACGACGCCGCCGAGGATAGTCGCGGCGACGGACAGGATCGGAAGGTCTAGACCCACGCGCACGCTGCCGACCGCGATCGAGGCTGTTTGCACCAGGGCCGCAAGTCCCGCGATAAAACCAGCAATCGTATGGGCGAGCACGACGGTCCTCTCGACGGGAACGCCGGAAAAGTGCGCCGCCTCCGCGCTCTCGCCGACCGAGTCCACGAAGCGACCAAATACGGTGAACGACAGCAGGCCAGCGACAATCAGGGTCAGGAACGCCCAGAAGATTACGGGAGTGGGAACGACACCCAACTTCGTGTCGTACATGTCGTTGAGGAAGCTTGGGACATCTCCCGGCGGCTTGCCGCTCGAGAGGAACTGCACCAGTCCGACGAGCATGATACTCACAGCAAGCGTCACGATCACCGCAGAAGCATGCCGCTTGCCGATCATAAGGCCGTTGAAGAGACCGATCGCCGTACCGGTCCCCAACGCGATGGCGGCAAAAAAGGCAAGCGAGGCGTCAGGGAAGAGGCCCGACGATATGAAGTAGTTGACGAGGAGGATGATCCCGCCGCCCGAAAGATCGATGCTCTTGACCCGCATCACGATCAGCTGCCCGAGGACCAGGACGCCAAGCGGTGCGTTTTGCCGGACAAACACGCCGAGCACGTTTGGGTTCAGCATCGCGGGCCGGTAGACCCACAGCGTGATCAAAAGGATAGTGAAGACGTAGTACGCTGGAGGTACGCGCAGCAGGCGCTGGACGATCGAGTTGTTGAGTACCGCAGTCATCTAGAGCCCCATCTTCTTGCGTGACTGAAGTCCAACAACAGCCATGAGGATGGCGCCCTTGATGGCGGTCTGAATGAACGGCGAGATGTTGGTGAGGTTCATACCGTTTGACAAAAGCGCGAGGACTAGCGCTCCGATCACCGTACCCGGAAGGCTTCCGATGCCGCCCGAGAGCTGCGTGCCCCCGATGGCGACGGCCGTGATGGCATCGAGCTCGAACCCAAGACCGACATTGGGGTCGCCTGAGGAAATTCGTCCGGCAAGATAGACACCGGCGAGCGCTGCGAAACACGATGAGATGACGTAGGCCAAGACCATCGTGCGCTTGTCAGAGACGCCGAAGTTGCGCGCTGCCTGCTCATTTCCCGAGGCCGTCCCACCGCCGATCGCGAACAGGTGCAACCCGAACCGCGTGCCGTAGAGAAGCTTCCAGGCAGTCGCGATCGCGACCACCGCCCAGATCAACGCCATTGGAATGCCGAAGGGCGCGCCGTTCACCGACTCGAGGACGATATCGGGCAAGGTGCCCCCAGCGACTGGCCGCAGCAACCGGACCGCACCGAGCAGAATGTATTGCATGGCGAGCGTAGCGATAATTGGATGGACGTTGAACCGCGTCACCACGAGGCCGTTGGTGAGGCCCACCAGCACCGCGAACGCGAATGCCGCCGGAATGAGGATGTAGCCCGGCCCATCCATCGCGAGAACCGCCGTCGTGAAGCTGATCAACGAGCCGACGGAGAGGTCGAGGCCGCCGGCGATCACGACGAAGGTCTGACCGATCGCAGTGATCATGATCGGCAGCACCTGGGCGACGACGTTGAGCAGGTTCTCCGTCCGCAGGAAGTCAGGCGTTCTAACGGTCAGGAAGCCCGCGAGGAGCAACGTGACAATGAGGGGCGCCAGCCACAGACCCTGCCGCCCATAGCCGCCCGTCAACAGTCGTAGGAGACCCCGGTTCATTCCTGTTCCACCACTGCTTCGGCGTTGAGTGCCGCGTTGAGGATGTCCTGCTCGGCAGCCGACGCCCCAGCCATCTCCGAGACGACCGTGTTGCCGTGGACAACCAGGATCCGGTCACAGAGGCCGATGAGCTCGACGGTTTCGCGGGAGAGAACGATGACCGCCCCGCCTTTTGCAGCGAAGTCGCGCAGCAATTTGTAGATCTCGGACTTTGCCCCGACGTCGACGCCGCGCGTCGGTTCCTCGACGAGAAGAATGTCGACCCCTTCGGCCAGATATCGACCGAGCAGAACCTTCTGTTGATTGCCGCCTGACAAGGATCCCGCATGCGCCTGGGGGCCCGTCGTTCGAACGTTGAGTGACTTGATGGAGTCAGCGATCAGCTGACGGTAGTTCTTGGCAATCGCAAGCTCGGACCGAGCCGAGTGCAGGCCAATGGCGATGTTGTGGGCGATCGGAAGCCCGAGGAAGAGTCCCTCTTCCTTTCGATCCTCTGGAACAAAGGCCACGCCCATGGAACGCAGGCGCCGCACACCCCACGCCGGATTGACGGGCAGCGGCAGCGCTTTGCCTTTGATCGCAACGGTTCCGCTGAATGGCTGGAACTGGCCGATCAACGACCGAAGGAACTTCTGCTGCCCCTGACCCTCGAGCCCAGCGAGGCCGACGATCTCCCCGCCATGGACCTGCAACGAGAAGGGCTTGGTGCTGGCGCCGATCTTGAAGTGCTTGACGTCAAGCAGAAGGCCGTTCGTGCCCTGGCCGCGGCTCGGGAAGAGATCTCGGAGCTCGCGCCCCACCATCATTGCAACCAGTGAGGATGGTGTCATCTCGGAAAGTGGCCGTGTGCCTACGAGCTTTCCATCCTTCAGCACCGTGACCGTGTCACAGATGTTGAAGATCTCCTCCATGCGATGCGAAATGTAGACGATGGCCTTACCGGCATCGCGTAGCCGGCGAATGTGCTTGTTGAGAACCTCGACGTCTGCGGCGTTCAATGCGGCAGTCGGTTCGTCCAGAACAAAGATCGAGGCATCGGCCTTCACCCCGTGAGCGATTTCGACGAACTGCCGCTCGGCGATCGAGAGGCCCGAAACCAACGTCTGCGGTGGCAGGCTTAGACCGAGTTCGCTCAGCGCCGCCTGGGTATCGGAATTCATCTTGCGATAGTCGATCGACCCGAAGGCCGTCAGCGGCTCGCGGCCGAGATACATGTTCTCGGCGATCGTCAGATTGGGCAGGAGCGTCATCTCCTGGAACACCGTGGAGATGCCAAACTCAAGTGCCTCGCGCGGGTTCGCGAACGAGACCTTGTGCCCGTTCTTGAAGATCTCGCCCTCGTCCGGCTGATAGACGCCAGCAAGGACTTTCATGAGGGTCGACTTGCCGGCGCCATTCTCACCCATCAGGGCATGCACGGATCCGCCAAAGAGCTCCAGCGACACGTGGTCGACGGCGAGGCTTCCACCGAACGACTTCGAGATGTGCGAGAGTTCGACAAGGTTGGGCATAGTCTCTCAGGACCCCCTGATCTTGGTAGCACCCGCCCGCCGAGGCGCGCTCAGCGGGCGGGCCGTCTCGGGAGGAGAGACTACTTCTTAGCGTAGAACTGCTTCAGCTGGTCATCCGACATCTCGGAGAACCACCAGACCGCGTCGGACAGGTCGGGACGGAAGTACTTCTTGGCCTTCTCGATATCCCAGCCCGGCGGGTTGTAGTCGTAGTGCTTGTAGATGCCGCCTTTGCCGTCGAGGATCGCCGCCGCGAGGTCGACGCCTGCAGCACCTTGAGCGGGCGAGTATTCCGGAGAAATCGACGGGAAGCCGTCAGCGATCCACTGCCGGAAGTAGCCATTATTGCCTTCGCCAGAGATCGGCGGGATCTTGGCGCCGAATTCCTTGAAGACGTCGACACAGGCGCGGGTCATGTCAGCGCCGGACGACCAGATGCCGTCGACGTTGGGATCCTTGGCGTAGAGGGTTTCGCAAACCTTCTTGCCCTTGTCGTACTGCCAGTCGCCATGCTCCTCGGCCACGATCTTGACATCCGAGCCCTTGAGCGATTCCAGAAGGCCATTGTAACGGCCGGTGTCTTCCGGGTGGCCGGCGAGACCGCGCAGGACCCAGATATTGCCCTTGCCGTTGAGCTCCTTCACGAGCCAGTCGCCCATGACCTTGCCGAACCACACGCCGCCAGCGCGGATCTCAGTGGTGAACGCATCGGTCTCGACCAGACCGGTGTGCAGAATGACCGGGATACCCGCGGCCTTAGCCTTCTCGATTGCTTCGTCGGCAGAGGTAGAAGTCACTGGCTGAACGATGATCGCGTCGACCTTCTGGGCGATCAGGTCTTCGATGTCGGCGACCTGCTTCTTCTGATCGAAGTTTGCGTCAAGCAGGATGAACTTCTTGATGCAGGAGTTGCGGTCGGCCGCAGCCTGGGCCTCGTGCGCCACCTGGACGGTCCAGGTGTTGGCGTTGACGCCAAAGTCGCTCATGCCGATGGTCCAGCCACACGGCTTCTTGAACTGGCTCGTATCGACGACAGGATTGTCACCAGTCGCAGGGACCGCGCCCGGAAGTGGCGTGAAGACGTCATCAGCGAAAGAGGGCGCTGACAGCCCGACCATGACGGCGACCGCCATCGCGGCAGCCACGAAGTGCAATTTCATTGTGTTCCTCCTAGCAGCTCAGGCCAAACTGCGATCCCTGGCAAACCACTTGAGCCCGATATGACAAGTGGTCTGGCTCTCGACGGAACCTCCCCCGCCGCGATCCTCAGGTTTCTGTCCTGGTGTTCCGAGTTCCGTCGCCTGTGAGCGACTGGCTTTTCTTGGTCCTCGGACGTCCTCCTGATGGGGTCAGACCATGGATGACGGTCATGTGTCAACACTTATTCAGAGTGAATGAATATGTCTGGAGCTTGTCATCTTGGATGGTCGGTGCGATCAATGCACCCTCGTGCGACTCATTCAGACGACGTTAAAATGTTGTTTGAGCTTCGCTTTTGACAAGCGGATCCAGGATGCGGACGGTTCTCTGCTACGGCGACAGCAACACCCACGGGCAAATGCCCGGCGGTTCTCTGCTCGATCGCTTCGCTTTTGCTGATCGCTGGCCGGGGGTCCTGCAGAAGGAGCTCGGGGCGTCCTGGCATGTCATTGAAGAAGGGTTGAGCGGCAGAACCACCGTGCGGGATGACCCCATTGAAGGTCCCGAAAAGAACGGCCGAACCTACCTACGGCCCTGCCTTATGAGCCACGCGCCGATCGATCTGGTCATCATCATGTTGGGTACAAACGATTTGAAGGCACGGTTCAATCAACCGGCGTCAGAGGTGGCTATGGCAATTGGGTGCCTCGTCCACGACATTCGCGAGCTAGGTCCGGGCCCCGCCGCACACCCGCCGGAGATCATGGTGGTCTCACCTCCTCCAATGCTCGACGACCTCAAGGAGTGGGAGAACATCTTCAAGGGCGGGCAGCCGAAGTCTCGTGAGCTCGCTTTTCACTTCGAGGTCATTGCGGACTCCCTTGAAGTGCATTTCTTCGACGCCGGATCGGCCATTGAGTGCGACCCACGGGATGGCTTCCATCTGAGCCGCGAAGCACATCATGGGCTTGGCATAGCGCTCGCTCGCGAGGTCGAGGCGATCGGTTGGAAATGAGACGCATCGAAGTCGCTTCCCAGGGTCACATGCGTGATCGTTCAGGCACGGAGGGCTGCTCCCGTGCCTGACATGCGATTTGCGCCGCCCAATCCAATCCGGATTGCTGACCGCGCCAGCGGTCTCAACGCGGTAAGTGTGCGCAGCTACAACGAACGCCTGGTCCTCTCGCTGCTGCTGCAGCAGGAAGGCACGACGCGTCTCGAGATCGGCGAACGAACGGGCCTATCCGCACAGACCGTCTCGGTGATCGTTCGCTCCCTCGAGCAGGAAGGCCTGGTCGCCAAGGGACAGGCCCAAAAAGGGCGGATGGGGCCGCCTACCGTGCCGGTCGTACTCAACCCCGGGGGCGCCTTCTCCGTCGGGATTAGTATCGGCAATCGTCACGCCGACCTCGTCCTCATCGACTTCGTGGGCAAGGTACAGTTTCACGCGACGCTTCCTAGGCCAACGTCCGATCCGGGAAGCAACCATTCGGAATTCTTAAAGACCATACGAGACGCCGTATCATTGCTGCCGCTGCCGGCCCGCGAGCGCTTGGCCGGCGTTGGCCTGGCTCTGCCCCATACCGACTCGATCGGCATCGACGAGGAGGCATACTACAAGGCCCTGCAGGACGAGATCGAAGTCGATCTCGGGATGCCTGTGTTTGTTCAGAACGACATTACGGCGGCGGCCAGCGGCGAGAGCATGTTCGGAGCAGCAAAGCCGCTAACGGACTACATGTTCTTCTACCTGGGAGCAAAACTCCACGGTCGCCTCGTTCTCAATCACCAGATCCACCATGGCAATTCGCCGGTCACTTTCGATGTCGGCATCGCCGCACTCGAAAAGTCGCTCAAGAAGAAGAAACTCTCAGTCGAAGCGCTCTGGGATCGGTCGGGCAATTGGCCTGACTACGGCGAAGTCTTCGGCTCTTGGAAGAGGCAGCTCGTCGAAGAGATGGTCCGCTCGATCGCCGGCGTGCAGCAATTCGTCGAGCTTGAGACGGTGATCCTGTCGTCCTATGCGCCGCAGGCCGTTTGCGAGGATATCTGTCGCGCCCTCGCGGCGGCAGTGCCAGGTGTCGCTGCGATTGCAGGGACACTCGCGCCCTCACCGAAAGCCGTCGGCGCAGCGAGCCTCCCCTTCAGTTCGCGATTTATGGTCAAATAGCAGCTTTCAGAACTCTTCCCAGTCTTGCGCCACCGCCGCGCTTCCCTTGGTTAGATAGCTCTTCGCGGCGGTCGCGACCTTCTTCTGAATAGAGCGAATTCCCGCTGACGCGGTTTCCATGCGCTCGCGTTGCGCGACGGCCTCGTTGATCCGAAACACATCAATGATCCGGTCGAGCTCGGAGGCGAGTCCCTCGGTCTGCTCAATGGCTGCCGTCGTCTCTTCGACCAGAGCTGCGTTGCGCTGGGTCATCTCGTCCATTTGGCGTACTGCGGTGCTGACTTCCTCGATAGAGGAGGCCTGCTCGCGACTTTCGAGCGCGATGGCTTCCATCAGTTCGTTCGATGACCGCGCCGCCTCGACCATGGCGTTCAACTTTGCCGCAGCGTCGGCGACGAGCCTGCTGCCGCCTTTGACCTCGTTGACACTCTGCTCAATGAGATCCTTGATTTCGCGGCTTGCCTGCGCGGCCGATTGTGCCAGCCGTCTCACTTCCACGGCGACGACGGCAAAACCCTTGCCGGCCTCGCCAGCTCGTGCCGCTTCGACCGAGGCATTGAGAGCCAGAAGATTGGTCTGGAACGCGATGTCATCGATCAGACCAATGATACTCGAGATCTCGCCCGATGATTGAGTGATCCGTTCCATCGCCTCGTTCGCGCGAGACATCACGACCGCCCCTTCCTCCGCCTTGTGCGAAACGTCCTTCGCACCGCCTGACGCCGACTGAGCTTTTTTGGCATTGTCCATCACGGTGGTTGCAAGTTGCTCCATCACCGCGGATGTCTCCTCGATCGTCGTCGCCTGCTTTGCGGTCCGCTCCGACAGATCGTTCGCTCCGGCGAGAATTTCGCTCGCCGCGGTCTTCACCCCACCCGAGGTCTCGCGCAGCTGTTTGACAACACCGGTTAGTCGGTCAGCGACTGCATTGGTGTCTGCCTTCAGCCTGTCGAATGCCCCGCTGAATTGTCCTTCTACCCGGTGCGTTAGGTCGGTCCTGGCGAGCGCGCCAAGCACCTTGCCAGTTTCTCCGAGCCCGCGATCCACCGTATCGACCAATCCGTTGACGCTGCCGGCAAGCTTATTCAACTCCTCGTCCGGGAAGTTGGCCGAGACACGCTTGGTGAAATCACCCGCGACAGCGGCATCGACAACTTCGCCGAAGGAGCGCTGCAGTGACGTCATCATCGCGGCGCGGTCCGCACGGCGGCGCTCCGACGCCAGCTTGTCCTCTTCGGTCAATGCTTCGACTTTGCGACCATTCTCGCGGAAGACCTCGACCGCGCGCGCCATTTCACCAAGCTCGTTGGTGCGTTTGGTGCCGGGGACATCGACCTCGTACTGCCCGTCCGCCAGCGTCTTCATCACCCGGGTCAGATTCGTGATCGGCTTTGTGAGTGAGCGGGCAAAAACCATAGCAATGATCGAAGCCAGGCCGAGCACGACGAGGGTTCCGACCGTCATACCGGTCGCCATCTGGCGAACGGCGGCGAGACTCTCGAATACCGTCTGCTCAGCGACGACCACCCAGGTCGTACCGAGGAACTCAACCGGTGCGGCGGCGACCATCATCTCACCCTGTTCGGTGGATTCGATCCCAAATGCACCGCCGGCCGGCACCGACTTCAATATGGGATACGGCCGTTGAGCAACGAGCGCGGTCGGATCCTGGCTACGTGGCAAATCCGACAGGACCTGCCCCTGTGCATCGGCCATAAACACCTGGCCGGTTTCGCCGATCCGATCCGCGAGCACTGCATCGAAGAAGTCCACATCGAGACGGATCACCATCACTCCGCTGAACTGCGGTGTGTCCGATGAGTCTTTGACGAACACGGGCTCCGCGACGAAGATCGCCGGTTTCTTCTGGTAGACGCCAAACGAGCTGATCAACCTGGTGCCCGCCGGGGCGGTGCCGGATTTCAGGGAGTTGAAAAGCGACGCGAGCGGGGTGTCCTTGAGCTCGTTGTCTGCGACGTTGTCGAAGAACTCCTCCGACTTCGTGACGCTGTACACGACGTCGCCGCTGGAGTTGACGATGTAGATATCCCCATAGCCGTTGTTCTTAAGGTTCGCGAGGAACGTGGCGTGGTATTGGGAATGTCGATAATTGTAGATCGACTTTACAGCGGATCCATCAAGCTTTTCGCGGTCCTCGATCCTGCTGGGCGCGGTGAAGTACTGCTTTTCCGCTGGGATTTGCCCGTCGACGCGTTGGACACTCAGTTGGCTCAGCAGGCCCGCCCCCTCGCTCTGCGCCAGGGAATCAAGCTGCGCGGAAGTGTCCTTTAGCTTCAGGTTGAGGAGCTTCGCGCTTGCGGCGGCCTGTGACTCGAGTTCGCTTTGCACGGCGGCCGTAAGACCCGACTGTCCGTTGTAGTAGCCGACGAGCCCCACGGCGAGGCTCGCAACGAACGTCAACGCCACCATAACCACCGGGAGAATTACGGAAATCCGCCCAAGCCTGCTCGCCAATTTCATCATCGAGACCCCCTCGTGCAGGGATATATAGTTATTCACGATGAATGAATAAGTGGTTGCTACTGCGAGGCTTCCATCCCGCGCTGCGTTTTTTGCTGCATTTGGCAGTGCCGGCGCAGGCTTCGACGAGCCTTAGAGACAGCTGCCTCGACCAGCAGGATCGATGGATTTCGGCTGTCCCGCCGAGCGCCAGTAGACAACCCTATTGTGGCGCTCAGGGCGAATGACCAGCCATCGAATTGAGGATGGTGTTCTCTCCGCTCGGCCGCACGGAGATCGGCAGTCTTGCAAGACACAGCTTCGCCGAGCGGACATGAATCGATAGATTGGTGCGCCAACGGCTTGAAACTCTTAGCCTCGAACTTGAGGACCTTGGGAGAACTCCTCCGTACTGGCGGTGGGAGGAGGACCGCCCAGGATGATGTCCCCCACGATCCGGTCCCAGTAGGCCAAGACTTGGCGCTTTCTCTCCACCTGGTCCGTCCAAACGTAGTGTCTCAGCAAGGTTCTTGTAGCCTCACCCGAGGCCGCACTGTGCCCTATCGTAGCGGCAACGATATCGCTTCCCACGCCAAGCTCGATCAGTCTGGTCGCAAATGTTCTCCGCAAATCGTGGGTCGAAAATCCCGACACCGGAACCGAGCCACGGCGACTTAGCAGGAACTGACCTACGTTAGCAGAAGTGAAGGGTCGACGCCGTTCCGTCGAAAACAAAGGGCCTGCGGAGTTTTCCGTCAACGCGTTACTCACAATCTGTCGCGCTCGTCCGACGAGTGGCGTTACTCTCGGCCGATTGTTCTTCGACCGCGCAGCCGGCAAGGTCCAAAGCCAGTTGGTTGTGTTTATCTCTTCGGCACGCATGCCCCCGATTTCGCTGCACCGCGCACCAAGCAAGATCTGAAGTCTTAGTATCGTCGGCGGAGCCAAAGGGAGACTGGGGGCGCCAAGCCAGTTCCAGAGCAGAACGATTTCATCCCACGACAGGACGCGGTCTCGCGGCGCCCCGGATTCGTAAGCGACCAATCCATGGGCGGGATCAACGTCGATGATGTCCTGCGAAACCGCCCACCTAAACATCGCACCGACGGTTTGGCGCCGCTTTTCCGCCTCGCGTCTAAGGCCGTTGTCGAACGCGGCATCAAATAACTCTCGCAGATCTCTTCGACGGATATCGGCGGCATGTTTGGAAAGGATCGGACCGAGGGCTCTATAGAGCCGGCTCTCAATCTCGCTTGCTGTTCTCAGACGGCCTCGGACCCTGCGCTTCACGTAGGCTTCCACGAGTTGGCGAACAGAAACCCGCGCCCGCTCACTTTCAGCGTGTCGTACCTCCTCCTCAACTAAATCACGTCCGGCCCGGGCCGCGGATGTTATCTCGTTGGACCGCCGGCGAGCGGCCTCAAGCGAAACATCAGAAACCTTGCCGAGGGACATTCTTCTGAACTGCCCCGTGCCCGTTATGCGGAAGGCAAGGTCCCACGTCTTGACCCCATTGGTCGCAACACGAACTGCTAGCCCTTTGGCACGCTGGTCAGGGACTCTGTAGGCTTCCCTCTGTGGCGGCATTGCCTCGATGCCTTTTTGCGTGAGCAGGCTGCTGGCCTTTGTCGTGTTTGAAGCTTTGGTCAAATGAGTTTCCTCTCAAACCGTCGCAACTCTGTCGCAACAAAATTCCGGATACTACGGTGACCGCCTCGGATACTCCCGGCTGGAAGGATCTCAATAACCTTTTGATCTTAAAGGAAAAAATCGCACTCTAGCGAAGTCGCGCGCACCGTAGCGAAACCAGAATAAAGGTTGGATGCAGACCTTCGTGGTGCACAACCGGGCGCCGCGGCAGTTCCTCGCCGAGATCGGCTGGCGCGGCTTCCTCGGCTTCCAGGTGCTGGTCGGCGGCATGATCGTCGCCTCGCTGCTGCATACGGTGTTCATCGCGTCGCTGCTGGCCCGATTGCTGCTCGAGGGCGCCGTCGGGCTGGTGCCGCGCGATGTGTGGGACTGGATGGCGGTCGGCATCCTCGCCTCGGGCTATGGCGGCGCCATCGCCATCCAGGTCAGCGGCCTTTGCCACCAGCGGGCCTGGCACCTGCTGCCGACGCAATTGCTGCTGCCGGCCTATTGGATATTGCACACGCTGGCGGCGGTGCGGGCGGTGCACGAGCTGATCGTCGATCCGATGCATTGGGCCAAGACGACGCACGGCGTGACGCGGCTCAGCCGCGGCCGCGCCACCGGCAATGAGGGCGAGCCGGTGCTTACGCCGCGTACCGGCTGAGATCGAGGTCGGAGACGTCGATGTCCGGCGCCTTGCCGGAAACGATGTCGGCCATCACCTGGCCGGAGCCGGCGGCCATGGTCCAGCCGAGCGTGCCGTGGCCGGTGTTGAGGTAGAAATTGCCGTAGCGGGTGCGCCCGATCACCGGCGTGCCGTCGGGCGTCATCGGCCTGAGGCCGCACCAGAAGCTCGCCTTACTTACATCGCCCGCCTTGGGGAACAGATCGCGCAGCGAGCGTTCCAGCGGGCCGCGGCGATGCTGCCGCAGCGTCTTGTCCCAGCCGGCGATCTCGGCCGTGCCGCCGATGCGGATGCGGTCGTCGAAGCGGGTGGTCGCGACCTTGTAGGTCTCGTCCATCACGGTCGACACCGGCGCCAGCGCCGCGTCGGTGATGGGCACGGTGAGCGAATAGCCCTTGATGGGATAGACCGGCAGGCGAATGCCGAGCGGCGCCACCATCTGCGGCGTGAAGCTGCCCATGGCGCCGATATAGGCGTCGGCGGTCAGCGTGCCGCGGCTGGTGCGGACGCCGCTGATCGCATCGCCGCTGGTTTCGATCCCCTCGATGGTCGTGCCGTACTGGAACGTCACTCCGAGATGGCCGGCGATCGCCGCCAGCTTTTCGGTGAACAATTTGCAGTCGCCGGTGTCGTCGTTGGGCAGGCGCAGCGCGCCGACGAACGGCACCGCGGCGGTTGCCAATCCGGGCTCGACCGCAACGCATCCGCCTGGATCGAGCACCTCATAGGGCACGCCGTACTGCTTCAGCACCTCGACGTCGCCATGGATATGGTCGAGCTGCTTCTGCGTGCGGAACAGTTGCAGCGTGCCCTGCTGCCGGCCCTCATAGGCGATGTGGGTCTGGCTGCGCAGCTCGATCATCTTGTCGCGCGAATATTCGGCGACGCGCACCATGCGCGATTTGTTGATGGCGTAAGCGCGCTCGGTGCAATTGGCGAGCAGCCGGAGGCCCCACACCCACATGCGCGGATCGAACATCGGCCGGATGACCAGCGGACCGTCCGGCATCAGCAGCCATTTGATGGCCTTGAGCGGGATCCCCGGGCCGGCCCAGGGCGAGGCGTAGCCGTAGCTGAGCTCGCCGGCATTGCCGAAGCTGGTCTCGAGGCCCGGACCGGGCTGGCGGTCGATGACGGTGACGTCGTGCCCGACCCTGGCGAGGTAGTACGCCGAGGCGGTGCCGATGACACCGGAGCCAAGGATGAGCACTTTCATGAGGGGCGACAGTGCGGTCTTTTGACCAAACGGTCAAGGACAGGAGAAAGATATTCCCCCACCACTCGTCGCGGGATGTGTGTTCAGGGCGCACGCCGATTAAGTGTGAGCGACGATCGATCTGGTCAGGCGGCGATCATCCAGAGCGAGGTCATGGCGATGGCTACCGCCGTGACGCGCCCCAGCACCGCGGATGAGTCCGGCGAGATGATGAGGCGGCTGCACTGGCGGGCCAGCGGGATGATGCCGAAAAACACGACACCGAAGGCCGCGAATGTCACGGCGACCACCAGCCCCATATGCTCGAGGCCGAGCGCCCCGTGCGGCGCGACGATGGGCAGCAGCAGCATCTGCATCAGCAGCGTTGCCGGATTGCCGAGGCAGAGCGCGAGGCCGGCTCCGGCGGAGGCCATCCAGCCCGCCCTGCCGGGCCGCGCCACCGACTGTCCGGAGCGGCTGCCCCACATCTTCGAGGCGAGCCAGAGCAGGTAGGCGATGCCGGCATATTTCGCCAGCGCCAGCAATTCGGGCTGGGTCTGCGCCCAAAGCCCGATGCCCAGGGCAACGGCGATGACGGCAATGACTTCGCCGATGCACAGGCCTGCCGCAAAGGCGATGACGCCTTTGCGGTCATCGCCGACCGAGCGGGCGACGAGGACGGCCGTCAGCGGGCCAGGCGAGGCCGCATAGGCGACCAGAGCCAGAAAATACGGACCGAACGCCAGATAATCCATTTTGCCCCTCCCCAGATCGGATGCGACCAATCTCGGGGACGGCGGCCGGGCGGCCAATCAGGCGATCACCTGATTTGGCGCTGGCACGGCAGAGGCCATAAGCGATCAGCGGATACTGGACGGGTCCACGAGCCCGGCACGCACCGCGGCGACCAACAGGCTTGCGGTCGAGCCGACCGCGAATTTGCGCATGAGGCTGGTGCGATGGCTGTCGACGGTTTTGGGACTGATGCCAAGGCTCTCGGCGGCACTGGCATTGGTGTGGCCGCGCGCGATGGCCTGCAGCACGGCCAGCTCGCGGTCGGTGAGCGCAAGGGCGTCGGAAGTTGCCGCCATCAGACGCGCCGCGCTGGCGCCGACCACAATTGCGCCGTCGAGGACCCGCCGGACCATGTCGATGATCTCGGTCTCGGTCGCGTCCTTCAGCGAGACGCCGTGAATGCCGCTCCTGACGAGCGTCTCGAGCGTTTCGGGCGTCGTCGAACCGGTGAGCAGGATGAAGCGCGTTGCGGGCGACCAGCGCCGCGATTCGAGAAAGACTTCCAGCCCATTGGCGCCCGGCATATTGTAGTCGAGTATTGCGCAGTCGGGGGCGGTCTTTCGTATTTCGACGATTGCTTCGATGCCATTGGTGGCAGACCCCACAATATCGACGTCCTCGAGCACTGAGAGCGCCTTGGCCAAACTCCAGGACACGAACTGATGATCGTCGGCGATCACGATCCGCTTTTTCAAAGTGCGGCTCCGCCGATGCGCCCGATGGGCGGCGGGCGCCGCTGGCTGGCGCTGGTCCTGGGCATGCTCATGACGCTTCTCGCGATGCCGGCCGGAGCGACCGCCGATCGAACAGCGCTGATCTTAACAGGCCCGGCCGATATTGAAACAACCGGGCGGCATTTCGACTATCTGCTGGACCAGGACTGGAGCCTGCGGCCGCAGGACGTCATCGGGCCGGCGGCGCCGGCGATGCAGCCCCTGCCCGGCCGGGTTCCGGATTTCGGCTACACCACCGCCCACATCTGGCTGCGCCTCGATCTGGTCAACCAGACGGCGGATGTCGATGCCTGGCGGTTTTTCATCCAGGCGAACTTTACCCAGCAGATCGCCGTCTACCGCGTCGCCACCGACGGCACCATCGCGACGCTGCTCAACCTCACGACGGACAGCCCGTTCAGCGCCCGGCCGATCGACTTTCCGCAAATGGTCGCGCCGTTCGACCTGAGCCCCGGCGAGCGGGCGACCCTGCTCGTCGCATACTACTCGCAGGGCTCCTCGCGGATTTCGATGTCGGTCGAAACGCCCGACAGCTTTGCCGCGCGATCCCGTGTGCAGGAGGCGAAAAACTACGCCTTCTACGGCATGATGGGAGTGCTCGCCCTCATGGCGGGCGTCGCGCTGCTCGTGCTCGGACAACCGGTGTTTGGCGCCTATGTGGCGTATGTACTGTCGGTCCTCGTCTACGTCGCGCATGCCGATGGGGTGGCGTTCCAGTATCTCTGGCCGAACTGGCCGCAGTTCAACTCGATGGCGTCGATCGTCCTGGGCTCCTGCGGGCTGGTGTCCGCTGCGGCGTTCGCCATGATGGTGCTGCAGACGCGGCGCTATCATCCGGCCATGCACCGCATTCTGCTGACGATGGTCGGCGCCCTGCTGCTCGTGGACGTCACGCTGTGGGCCGCTGCCCCGCAACTGCTCAAGCAGTTGCTCGTCATCATGATCTCGGTCTGCACGCTGACCCTCGTTGCGGCGGGACTCGTTGCCGCCCGAACGCGCTTTCGGGCGGTGCGGTTCTACCTGTTCGCCTGGCTGGCGGGCCTCATCCCGGCCGTGCTGTTCACGGCGCGCTTCGTGCTAGGGTTCGAGCCGAGTTTCATCGCCCCCTATGACGGCATCCGGCTGGCGCTCGTCGCCGATGCGCTGATGATGGGCCTTGCGGTGTTCGACGGCTACAACCAGCAGCGGCAGGCGGCGCTCGAGGAAACGCTGGCGCAGGCGCAGCGCAATTTGGCGCTGGGCGAGCGGCTAGCCGTGCTCGAAGAGCGCTATGAGCAGGTCAAGTCGACGGCCCGCCGGCGTGAGGAATCGGTCAAGGACACGGTCCACGACCTGCGCCAGCCCATGCACGCGCTGCGGCTGTCGCTCAGGCAGATGTTCAGCCCGCAAACGGCCGGGACACCCGACATCGGCCAGGTCGAGACCGCGCTGAGCTATATGGAAAAGCTCGTCGCGGACCGGCTCGCTGACACGCCGCAGGCGGACGCGCCGACCGTGGCCGAGCCTGAGCGGCAGAACGAGCCGCGCCTACACGCCGTACTGCGCGGCGTTGTCGATATGTTTGCGGCCGAGGCAGCGGCCAAGGGGCTCGGCTTGCGGCTGGCACTCGCAACGGGCGACGCCGATGTTGCGGCGTATCCGCTGATGCGCGTCGTTGCCAATCTGCTGTCCAACGCGATCAAGTACACCGGCGAGGGGCGTATCGTGGTGGCGCTGCGCCGCGAAGGGGCGGGACATCGCGTCGAGGTCCACGATGCCGGCCCCGGACTGCGAGGCGCGGCGTTCGAGCGGGCGCTGCGGCGCAACGAACGGCTGGAGCGCGACCGTCTCACGGCCGAGGGAAGCGGACTGGGCCTGGCCGTGGTCAAGGAGATCGCCGACGCCAATGGCTGGCACCTGACCTCCTGCGCCGATCGGCAGACCGGCGCCAGCATTCGCCTGCATCTGCCTGCACGGCACGCCGAGCGGACCGACGGCGCCCGGCCGACCGTGTCAGCCAACGAATAGCTGCGCGGTTCGCGGCCCACACTCGTCGGCGTATTGAACGCGCCCCTGTTGTGGTCGGCGGCAACTATCACACGCGCGCAACGTCCATTTGAAAAGTGATCGCCAATCTGGAGTCGGGAAGATTGCCAACCAATGCGGGCGAGGAGTCCGAGCCGCATCGGGTCGGCCTTCCGCGGGACGCCATAGGCCGGTGAAATTGCGGTCGGATGGTTTCAAGAATCACCCGCATCGCACCTGCGATCGGCATTGACGCCGGCATCAGAGCCAGATTTCCGGGTCTAGCTGCCAAGTGCTTGGAGCGGGTGAAGGGAATCGAACCCTCGTCGTAAGCTTGGGAAGCTTCTGCTCTACCATTGAGCTACACCCGCACTGGCTCGCTTCTTACTGGAGATGGCGGACGGGAGCAACTGCGTCGAACGACGGGTTGCCCGCGAGGCAGCGGCGCAGCCAGTGTCACCAAACTCACCCCTCGTCCACATCGTCTTCCCCGCGACAGCGGGGAATCCAGGCGATGCTTTCGGACGTCCGCAAACCTGACCTGGATTTCCGCGTGCGCGGGAATGACGATGGGGCGGTCTACTCGACCGCCACCAGCATCGCCTTGTCGCGCAGCTCCATGCCGAAGCCCGGGCGGTCGCCGAGCTTCAGCCTGCCCTGCTCCGGCATCGCCTCGCCCACGAACAGCTCGCCGAACACCGGCATGATGGATTGCCCGTCGGGGCTGGCGGCGACGTATTCGCAGAAGGCGGGGCCGGTCTGGCTGGCGATGAAGTGGTAGGAATACGGCCCGCTGCCATGCGGGATCACGGGGATGTCGTAGGCGGCGGCGTGGGCGGCGATCTTCAGCAGCTCGGTGAGGCCGCCCACCCACATCACATCGGGCTGCAGGATGTCGATGGTGCGTTCCTCGATCAGCCGGCGGAAGCCGTAACGGGTGTATTCGTGCTCGCCGGTGGTCCATTTGAGCGTGGGGTGCGCCTGCTTGATCTGGCGGTAGCCCTCGACGTCCTCGGGCGACAGCACCTCCTCCCACCAGTAGATGTCGAGGTCCTTGCAGGCCTCGGCGAGGCGGATGGCGTACTGCACGTCGAGCGACATGTAGCAGTCGACCATCAGGCGGAAGTCGGGGCCGATCGCGGCGCGGTGCCGGCGCAGGAAGTCGACATTGGCGCGGAGGCCCGCCTCGCCGTCGAAATGGCTGTGCGGCAGCGGCACCTTGGCGCCCCAGAAGCCCATGGCCTTGATGGCCCCGGCATCCGGACCGGTGCAGTAGAACGTTATTTCGTCGCGGCTCAGCCCGCCGATCAGGTTGTACACCGGCTCGTGGCGGAGCTTGCCGTTCAGATCCCACAGCGCCAGATCGACGGCGCTGATGGCCATGATCGGCAGCCCCTTGCGGCCATAGGGCAGCGAAGCGCGATACATCTCATCCCAGATGCGATTGATGTTGCGCGCGTCCTCGCCGACGAGGAAGCGGCTGAAATGGTGCCTGATCAACCAGGCGGCCGGCATGCCGCCCGAACCGGTGGCGACGCCGATGGTGCCGTCGGCCGCTTCGATCTCGACCACCAGCGAGCTCAGCACGCCGATGCCCCAGCTCGACCGCCGGTCGCGATATTTCGCGTAGCCCGACATGGGGTTGGAAATCAGCGTGTCGACCAGCCAGTGTTTGGCCTCGCCCGATTTGAAGTAGGTGCCGGCCTTGGCCGACGGGGCCATGGTGTAGACGCGCACCGCCTTGATGATGAAGGGCGTGCTCACTTGAGATAGAAGACCCGCTGCAACGGAATCTGCACCGGCTGGTCGTCGGCATTGGTCGCCATGATATCGGCCATATGGGCCCACCAGCGCTTCATGATCTCGGTGTCGGGCAATTTGTCCATGCCGTGGTCGTCGGTGCGGGTCAGGATGCCGAACAGATGGTTGGCCTCCGGGTCGAGCCAGATGGAATAGTCGGAGACGCCGGCATCCTTCAGCGCCTTGACGAGCTCGGGGAAAATCTCGTCGTGGCGCTTGCGGTATTCGCGCGCCTGGCCGGGAAACAAGTTCATGCGGAAGGCGATCTGTTCGGACATTGGCGATTTCCTCAGGATGCGGTGCGGGCCCTGGACATGGCGGTGATGGTGGTGTCGCGGACGTGCTCGAGATGGCGGCGGTAGGCGTCGACGGCGGCGGCGGCGTTGCGCTCCATCACCGCGGTCGCAACCTCGATGTGCTGGCCGACCGAGACCTCGATGTTGCCGGGAATGGCGCTCGCCACGCGGCGGACATCGAGGCCGATGTCGTAGAGCCCCTGCGCCAGCGCGCTCAGCAGCCGGTTCTGCGCGGCGTCGTTGAGCGATTGGTGGAACTCGATATCGAGCAGGCGGAAGGCCACCGCGTCGTGGAAGAACGCCTTGCCGTCGACGGCATGCTGCATGATGCGGGCGCGCTGCTCGGGCGTGGCGCGCTCGGTGCAGAGGCGCACCAGCTCGCAATCGACCACGGCGCGCGCCTCGAAATGCTCGTGCACGTCGTAGTCGCTCACCGAGAGCATGACGTTGAAGGGGGCGACCAGCCGGCTGGGCGACAGATCGGTGACGGTGTAGCGGCCGCCCTGCCGGCTCTCCAGCACGCCCATCAGCGTCAGCGCCTTCAGCGCCTCGCGCAGCGGCGGCCGGGAAATGCCGAAGGCGATGCCCATCTGCGCCTCGGTGGGCAGGCGGTCGCCGGATTTGAGGTTGCCCGATTTGATCATGGCGAGGATGCGATTGGCGACCTGCTCGGAGATCGAGCGGCGCTCCAGCGCGCCGCCGCCGAAATCGGCCTTCTGGCCGGCGGCGCGGGCCGCATCGAGCAGGTCGGCGAAGGCGTCGGGGCCGCCGTCCGCCGTCTCCAGAACCTCCGCTTTCGCCTTGTCCGCCACGAGCCGCCTCACAGATCCAGGCGATAGAAGTCGATGGCGTTGTCGCGATAGATCCGGCGCGTCTCGGCCTCAGTCAGGCCGAGATCGGCAAAGGCCTCGTCGAGCACGTCGACCCACTCGGTGAGGTTGGTGGATTGCAGCAAGATCGGATAGTCGCCCGCATAGATGGTGCGCTCGGGCCCGAAGGCATCGAGCGTCGCCTCGATATAGGGCCTCAGATCGGCGCGCGTCCAGTTCGGGCCGGCGTAGGGCGGCAGGTCCGACAGCTTGATCCACATGTTCGGATAGCGCGCCAGGTCGGCCATGTCTTCGCGGAACTGCGCAATGGCGCCCTGCTTGATCCCCGGCTTGCCGCAATGATCGAGAATCATCGGCACGCCGGAGCTGATCTTCGGCACCCATTCGCGGATGATGTCCATCTGCGTGTAGTTGGGGTTGATGTCGAAGGTCCAGCCGAACGTTTCGAGCAGGTTCACGCCGTCGATGAAGCCAGGGCTGAGGGTCAGGGCGCGCGGGTCCTTGTCGAACTCCATGATGCGGCGGATGCCGCCGACCAGGGGATGCCCGTCGCGCATCTCGGTCAGCATCGGCTCGACCTTCGCGCCCCATTCGAGCGGCGCCATGGCGATGATGCGGCGGATGCGCGGGTCGCGCCTCGCCTCCTCCTCGACGAACTCGACTTCCTCGATGTACTGCCCGCCGCCTTCCCAGAAATCGGCGTAGCATTCGAGGAACACCATCGTCTCGACCTGCAGCGTGCCGCAATCGCGCTGGTAGTCCTCGACGTGATAGGGATGCCCGAACAGCGGGCTGCCCTCGAAGGCCGAGTATTTGAGCCGCGTCTGGTCCCAGATATGCAGGTGCGTGTCGATGATGGGGAAGTTCGGCATCGCCGCCTCTACCTGGTCAGCTTGAAGTTGCTGTCGACCGGCTTCAGCGCCAGCCCGAAGCCGGGCTTGCCGTCATCGAGGTCGATGAAGCCGTCCCTGGCGACGGGTTCACCGTCGAAGATGTACCAGAACAGCTCGTTGCCCACTTCCACCGGCACCTTGGGGAAATATTCCGAGATCGGCGCGGCATAGCTCGACATGGTGACGTGGTAATTGTGCATCTGCCCCGCATGCGGAATGAACAGAATATCGTTTGCCTCGCACAGATCGGCGATCTTCTTGGCCGCCGTGATGCCGCCGACGCGATTGATGTCGGGCTGGGCGATATCGAAGGCCTTGAGAGCCAGCGCGTCGCGGAAGCCGGCGAGCGTGTACTCATGCTCGCCGCCCGAGATGTTGACGAGGTTCAGCGCCCTGAGCTCGGCATAGCCATACAGGTCGTCCGCAACCACCGGTTCCTCGACCCAGCGCATGTTGAACGGCGCCAGCAGGCGCAGCATGCGCTTGGCGTATTCGACGTTCCAGCCCATGTAGCAATCGGCCATGATATCGACAGTATCGCCCACCGCCTCGCGCGTGGTGCGGACGAGATCGACGTTCTTGTGCATGCCCTCGAGGCCATCCTTCGGGCCCCAGCCGAAGCGCAGCTTCACCGCTTTGAAACCCTCTTCGGCATAGGCCTTGGCCTCGCTGTAGAGCGTATCGAGCGGCTGCGAATAGAGACGGCTGGCATAGACCGGAATCTTCGGCTTGGTGCGGCCGCCGAGCAGCTTGAACACCGGCTGCTTGAGGAGCTTGCCCTTGGCGTCCCACACCGCGAGGTCGACGGCGCTGATCGCCGTCATGCCGATGCCCTTGCGGCCGAAGGGCAGCGTGCGGCGGTACATCGACTGCCAGATGTATTCGCTGTCGAGCGGGTCGGTGCCGATCAGCAGCGGCTTGAGGTACGTGTCGATGGTGGTCTTGACCGCGTGCGGGGCCAGCGCCGAATTGCCGATGCCGATGGTGCCGTCGTCAAGCTCGAGCTCGACCACCAGCCAGCCGAGAAAGCGGAAGCTGGCGATGGAGCCGGTGACGTCCGCCACGAGGTCGCTCGCCGTGGTGCAGAAGTGCGGCGGCATGGGGGCGACAGGGCCGACCCATTCGTAGATGGTGGTGCGAACGTCCTTGATGCGAGGCATGGTGGCTCCGGTCAGGCCGGCAGCGGGCCGAGCTCGGCGGCGAAGCGCCGCGCCCAGTCGAGGCCGGTTGGGGTTGCGGTATCGGATGGAATGCGGTTCTCGCTGGGGGCGATGCCCAGCCGGTGCGCCGCGATGAGCTTGCCATAGAGCAGGAACGTCGCCAGTCCCTGCATCATGAAGGCCACGGCCGGCAGCAGCTTGCGATAGAGCTCTTCGGCGCGGCTTTCGTCGCCGGCGCGCAAGGCGCGTTCGATGCCGATTTGCAGGTCGATGGTTTCGGTGCCGGGGATCATGCCGTTGACCCCGGCGCGCAGATTGTCGAGCAGCTCGAAGCCGGCGCGGCCGTTGAACACGCGCATCCGCCCACCCAGCTCGGCGATGATTCCGGCGACGGTCAGCGCGGTGCTTTCGGCCTTGACCACTGTGATGTTGGGGTGAGCGGCGTTGAGCGCCAGCAGGTCGGTGGGCGACAAGCCGATGCCGAGAAATTCCGGGGCGTTCTGGATGCCCACCGGACAATCGACCGCATCGGCGACGGCGCCGAAGAATTCGATGAGATGCGCGCCGCTCGCCGGCGGGCGCGGCGGCTGCAGGATCAGCCAGACGGCGCCGGCATCGCGGGCGAAGCGGGCGCTGTCGATCATGTCGGGGACGTTGCCGTCGGCCACCGTCACCGCCACCGGCACGCGGCCGGCGACGTCGGCGATGGTCCACTCGACCAGCGCGCGGCGCTCGTCGCGGCCGAGCTTGTGCACCTCGGTGCCGAGGCCGAGCACGGCGATTCCGGAGGCACCCGCCGCCAGCGACGCCTCGACCTGGCGCGCCACGGCGTCGCGGCGCAGCCGGCCGGCCTCGTCGAAAAAGGCATAGAGCATCGGGTAAGTCCCGCCGATTTCCATGCTGTGCGCAGCTCCCTCGGGCGTGCCGTCGTCTTGGTGCGACGGTTCACGAGCATTGACAGGATGGCGGAGAAGATAAAAACTTGTCAAACTAATTTTTGTCTGACAACCTTACAGACAAGCACGAGAGCGGGCGTTGCACAGCCCGCCGGTCCGACATGGGAGAGCAGCTTTGCCCAACGCCACTCAGGCCTTGCGAAAGGTCGCCTCGACGAGCCTCAGCCTGCCCGCCTTCGGCTTCGGCAGCGCGCATCTGGGCGAACTCTACGGCCGGGTCGACGAGGCCGACGTGAAGGCCACGCTCGACGCCGCCTGGGACGCCGGCGTGCGCTATTACGACACCGCGCCCTGGTACGGCCGCGGCCTCAGCGAGCATCGGCTTGGCGGCTATTTGCGCAGCAAGCCGCGCGGCGAGTTCAAGATCAGCACCAAGGTCGGCCGCACCCTCAAGCGCCCGCAGGACCCCAAGAGCTTCGACCGTTCGCCGTGGACCGGCGGGCTCAATTTCGAGGTCGTGTGGGACTATTCCTACGATGGCGTGATGCGCTCCTACGAGCAGGCGCTGCAGCGGCTGGCGCTCGATACCGTCGATGCGCTGGTGATCCACGACCTCGATGCGGGCTACCAGGGCGAGCGGTTCGCGCAGAGCAAAAAGGAAATCAGCGAGTCCGGGGTGAAGGCGCTGCAGGAGCTGAAGCGCTCCGGCGATATCCAGGCCTATGGCATGGGCATCAATACCGACGAGGCGCTGGAGACGGTGGCGCCGCTGGTCGACCTCGATTTCTGCCTCGTGGCGATGCCCTACACGCTGCTCGACCAGCGGAGCCTGCATCGCGGCATGGCCGAGCTGCAAAAGCGCGGCGTCTCGGTGATCATCGGCGCGCCGTTCGCCTCGGGCATCCTCGTCACCGGCTCGTCCGGGCCGGCGCACTACGCCTACGGCAAGGCCTCACCCGAGGTGCAGGCGCGCGTGCGCGGCATCGAGGCGGTGTGCAAGGCGCACAACGTCGCCCTGCCCGCGGCGGCGCTGCAATTCGTGCTCGCCCACCCCATCGTGGTCTCGGTGATCCCCGGCGCGGCGAAGCCGAGCGAGGTTCGCGAAAACATCGCGCATGCCGATGCGCCGATCCCCGCCGCCTTCTGGTCAGATCTCAAGGCGCAGAAGCTGATCGACCCCGACTCGCCCGTGCCGGCGGGACGCTGAGCATGGCCGAGGCCGCCGCCGACACGCCGCTGATCGCCGCTCGCGGCATCAGCAAATCGTTCGCGCAGATCGAGGTGCTGCGCGATGTCGACCTCGACCTCAGACGCGGCGAAATCCACGCCCTGCTGGGCGAGAACGGCGCCGGCAAGTCGACCTTCGCCAAGATCCTCGCCGGGGTGCACCGGCCGACGCGCGGCACGCTGAAGCTCAACGGCGAACCGGTGGAAATCCCCAACCCGATCGTCGCACAGCGGCTCGGCATCACACTGATCCACCAGGAGCCGATCTCGTTTCCCGATCTGTCGGTAGCGGAGAATCTCGTTCTGGGCCGCACCCGCGGCTCGCCGCTCGGCCGCGTGCCATGGGCGCAGATGACGCGCGAGGCGCGCGAGCTGATGGATCTGCTCGGCGTGCGCATGGACGTGACCAAGCCGATGCGTGGCCTCTCCATCGCCGACCAGCAGATGGTGGAAATCGCCCGCGCGCTCGCCTCCGACAGCCGCCTCATCATCATGGACGAGCCGACGGCGCCGCTGACGCCGAAGGAAGTCGACACCCTGTTCGCGATCGCCCGCCGGCTGCGCGACGAGGGCCGCACCATCGTCTTCATCTCGCACCGGCTGGAAGAGGTGCGGGCGCTGTGCGACCGCGTCACGGTGTTCCGCGACGGCAACAAGATCGCCACCGAGGAGATCGGCAAGCTCACCGACGCCGACATCATCCGGCTGATGATCGGCCGCCCCTTGCGCGAGTACATGCACAAATCCCGCGCCGAAATCGGCGAGGTGGCGCTCAAGGTCGAAAACCTCACTCTGCCCGGCACCTTCCGCGACGTCAGCTTTGAAGTCAAAAAGGGCGAGATCGTCGGGCTCGGCGGCCTCGTCGGCGCCGGCCGCACCGACGTGGCGCGCGCCATCTTCGGGGTGGCCCCGGCGACATCGGGCACGGTGTCGATCAACGGCCGGCCGGTGGATATCCGCGAGCCGTCGCAGGCCATCGCCCTCGGCCTCGCCTATGTGTCGGAGGACCGGGCCGTGTCGGGCATCTTCCGCACGCTCTCGGTCGAGGAAAACATCACCGCCGCCATCCCGCGCAAGATCGCGCCGGGCGGCATCATCAGGGGGGCGCTGGAAAAGGCGCTGGCTTCGGAGTCGGTGCGCAAGCTGCGCATCCGCCTCGCCTCGCTGCGCCAGCCGATCGGCGAGCTCTCTGGCGGCAACCAGCAGAAGGCGATCCTCGCCCGCTGGCTGCTGACCGACCCCAGCGTGCTCATCCTCGACGAGCCGACGCGCGGCATCGACATCGGCGTCAAGGCCGAGTTCTACGAGATGATCGGCGAGCTCGCCGCCGGCGGCCGCGCCATCCTGCTGATCTCGTCGGAGCTGCCGGAACTGCTGGCGCTCTGCGACCGGGTGCTGGTGATGTCGGAGGGCCGGCTCACCGCCAACATCGCGCGCGCCGACGCCACGCAAGAGGCGATCATGAGCGCCGCCGTGCCGCGCAGCACGCAGGCGGTGGCGGCGTGAACGCGCTCCGTTCCATCCTGCTCCGCCGCGAGACCGGCATCGCGGTGATGATCGTGCTGTTCGTCATCGCCGTCGGCATCGCCAAGCCGCGCTTCCTGTCGCTCGAATATTTGCGCATCATCCTGCTGCTGACGCCGCTGATCATGATCGGCGCCATGGGGCAGATGCTGGTGCTGGTGGCCCGCCACGTCGATCTTTCCATCGGCTCGACGCAGGCCTTCGCCGCCATGGTCACGGCGATGATGTTCAAGTTCCACCCGGAAATTCCGTGGTATCTCGGTTTCCTCGTGTCGATCGGCGTGGGACTCGGGCTCGGGTTCGTCAATGGCGCGCTGACCACGCTGTTCCGCCTGCCGTCGATCATCGTGACGCTGGGCACGCTCAACCTCTATCGCGGCCTCACCTTCATCATCTCCGACGCGCGGCAGGTGGACCGGCAATACATCCCGTCGGCGCTCAAGGCGATGTCGACCACCTCGCCGATCCTGGGCATTCCGTGGATCATCTTCATGGCGCTCGGCGTGGCGCTCCTCACCTACTGGTTCGCCAGCCACACGCGGGTCGGCCGGCAGGTGTTCGCGCTCGGCTCCAACCCGGCGGCGGCGCCGCTGCGCGGCATCCGCGTCAACGCCATCACGCTGATGGTGTTCTCGATCTCGGGTGCGCTCGCGGGCCTGTCGGGCATCATGTATGCGAGCCGCTGGGGCTTCGTAAACCCGTCCAACACGGGCGCCGGCTTCGAATTCCAGGTGATCGCGGCGGTGGTCATCGGCGGCGTGTCGATCAATGGCGGCGTCGGCTCGGTGCTGGGCGTGGTGCTGGGCGTGCTGCTGCTCGGCTGCGTGTCGGCGGCGCTGCCGCTACTCGGCATCCCCGGCACGGCGCAAAGCGCCATCTATGGCGCGGTGATCATCGTCGCGCTCCTCATCGACCGCTCGGTGCGGCAGCGCGGCATCGCTGCCCTCGCGGCGCAACGGGCGCGGGCCTGACCATGACCGACCAGACCTCAACCCCCACCGCCGTCTCTGCGCTCGATGCCGCCCCGCCGCGGCCGCGCTGGCAGGTGATCCTGATCCGCCCCGAGACGATGACCTTCGTGCTGCTGGTCCTCGCCTTCATCGTCTCGAGCAGCATCAGCCCCTACTTTCTCGACATCAACTACATCCTGTCGAGCTTCACGCTCTATGCCGAATTCTCGATCGTCGCCCTGGTGCTGACCATGGTGATCATCGCCGGCGAGATCGACCTGTCGCCGGCCGCCAACATGGCGCTCTCGGCGTGTCTCTTCGCCTGGACCTACCAGGCGACGCAGTCGATGCCGCTGGCGATCCTCGTCGGGCTCGGTGCCGGCATCGCGATGGGTGCGTTCAACGCCGTGCTGGTGATCGGCATGCAACTGCCCTCGATCATCGTCACCATCGGCACGCTGACGCTCTATCGCGGCCTGGCGCAGATCATCGCCGGCGACCAGTCGATCCGGCTGCCGGACTATTTCATCGGCATCAACAACGACCTGTGGCTGGGCGTGCCGGTGCCGGTGATCATCTTCGTGGTGGTCACCATCGCGCTCGCCTTCTTCCTCGGCGCCACCATCTGGGGCCGGCAGATCTACCAGATCGGCACCAACGAGGTGGCGGCGCAGCATGCCGGCATCCGCGCCCGGCGCATCAAGTTCATGCTGTTCCTCGCCATGGGATTCGCCAGCGCCGTGGCCGGCATGATGACCGCGTCGCGGCTCGGCTCGGTACGCTACGACCTCGGGCTCGGCGGGGAATTGCAGATGGTGCTGATGGCCATGCTGGGCGGCACCTATATTTTCGGCGGCCGCGGCACCATTCTCGGCACGTTCCTTGCCGCCTGGCTGCTGTCGGTGATCTCGACCGGCATGCTGACGGCGCAATGGCTGCCGGCGACGCAGCTGTGCGTGCTCGGGCTGCTGCTCATCATTTCGATCGTCGCCACCAATCTCATCTATTCCCGCACCCAGAGGTAGCGGGCGTATCCGCCGGCCCCAACCGGCATCAACAGGAGGAAGCAAGTGCTCAAACGTCACCTACTCGCCGGCCTGGCCGCTCTCGGCCTCGCCGCGACCTTCGCAACCGGCGCGCTCGCCGCGCACGACTTCAAGGTCGTCTATATCGGCAAGAACACCGGCAACCCGTATTTCGACTCGATCAATGGCGGCTTCGTCGACGCCTGCAAGCAGATCGGTTGCCAATACGAGTTCGTCGCTCCGGCCACCGCCGAGGCCACCTCGCAGATCCCGATCATCGAAGCGCAGATCCAGCGCGGCGTGAACGTGATCGCCATTGCGCCCAACAGCCCGGACGCCATGAACCAGGTGCTCGACGAAGCCCGTGCCAAGGGCATCCTCGTGCTCGCGGTGAACGGCGATCTGGTGGGCAATGAAAGCCACCGCGACGCCAACATCCTGCCGGTCGACTTCACCAAGACCGGCCCGAACCAGGTCGAGCTGATGGGCTCGCTGATCGGCTACAAGGGCGATATCGCCATCCTGTCGGCCACCACCGAGGCGCCCGACCAGAACACCTGGATCGCGGCAATGAAGAAGACCCTGGCCGAGGATCCGAAGTACAAGGACATGAAGCTCGTCGCCACCGTCTATGGCGACGACCAGCCGGAGAAGTCGACCACCGAGATGGAAGCGCTGCTCTCCAACTATCCCGACCTCGTTGGCGTGATCGCGCCGACGACGGTGGGCGTGGCGGCGGCGGCGCAGGTCGTGCAGCAGCGCGGCATCGCCGACAAGGTGCACGTCACCGGCCTCGGCCTGCCGAGCGAGATGCGCGACTTCATCAAGGACGGCACGGTCAAGGCCTTCCAGCTCTGGTCGCCGTACAATGAAGGCTGGCTCGCCGCTTACTTCGCCGACGGCGTGCTCAACGGCACGATCAAGAACGAAGTGGGCACCAAGTTCGACGTGCCGAACCTCGGCTCAATCACCATCGGCGACAAGAACGTGATGAACACCCAGGCGGAGCTCACCACCTTCAACGCCGACAATATCGACCAGTTCAACTTCTGATCAGGTTGAGCAAGCGGGCGCCGGTGCAGACCGCCGGCGCCCTTTCCCTTTACGAGCGGATTTGCCCCAGATGAACAGCTACGATCTCACCGGCCGCGTCGCCATCGTCACCGGCGCCGGCCAAGGCATCGGCCTCACGGTGGCCGAGCGCATGCTCGACAGCGGCGCCTCGGTGTCGGTGTGGGACATCGACCAGACGCTGCTCGACGCGCTCGAGGCCAGGCACGGCAAATCCGGCAAGCTGCAAACGGTCAACGGCAATATCGGCAAGCTCGACTCGGTCGAGGCCGCGACCAGGGCCGTGATCGACAAATTCGGGCGGATCGACATCCTCATCAACAATGCCGCCATCGTCGGGCCCAACGCCAACACCTGGGAATACCCGCCGCAGGCGTTCGAGGACGTGGTGCATATCGGGCTGGTCGGCACCTTCTACGTCTGCCGCACGGTGGTGCCGCACATGATCGCGAACAATTACGGGCGCATCGTCAACCTCGCCTCGGTGGCCGGCAAGGAAGGCAACCCCGGCGCGCCCGCCTACTCCTCGACCAAGGCCGGCGTCATCGCGCTGACCAAGTCGCTGGGCAAGGAGCTCGCCAAATACAACATCGGCGTCAACTGCGTGACGCCCGCCGTCGCCAAGACCACCATGGCGATGAGCCAGGACCCCGAATTCCTGAAGATGATCCTCGGCAAGATCCCGCGCGGCCGCATGCTGGAGCTGAGCGAGGCCGCCTCGATGATCGCCTTCCTCGCCAGCGAGGAGAACTCGTTCACCACCGGAGCGGTGTTCGATCTCAGCGGCGGTAGAGCGACGTATTAGACCCTCACCCGCCTCGCTGGCGCGAGGCACCCTCTCCCCGTTGGGGAGAGGGGAGGAGGCGCCGGCGGTTCAGTCGAGCTCCCCTCTCCCCAAGGGGGAGAGGGTGGCGCGCAGCGCCGGGTGAGGGCCTACCCGTCCTACACGCTGAAGGCGCGGAAGTGCTTGCTGAGCTTCAGCGTCTGGGCCTGGTAGTTGGAGCCCAGGCCCGAGCCGTAGAGCCGGTCCGGCGGCTCGCTCAGGCGCTCGTAGATCAGCCGGCCGATGGTCTGGCCGTGGCCGAGCAGGAACGGCACTTCGCGGCTGCGCACCTCGAGCACGGCGCGGCTGCCGCTGCCGCCGGCGTCGGAATGGCCGAAGCCGGGATCGAAGAAGCCGGCATAGTGCACGCGGAATTCACCGACCAGCGGATCGAACGGCACCATCTCGGCGGCGTAGTCGGGCGGCACGTGCACGCTCTCGCGCGACACCAGGATGTAGAACTCGTCGGGATCGAGGATGAACTCGTCGGAGCCGCGGTTGATCAGCGGCTCCCAATAGTCGAGCACGTCGAGCGCGTCCTTGATGTCCATGTCGATGACGGCGGTGTGCCGCTTGGAGCGGAAGCCGATGAGGCCGTTGCGGCCCTCGCCCTTGAGATCGATCGACAGCGCCACGCCCTCGCCGACCTGCTCGTTGGCGTCGAACACCAGCGTTTCGGCGGCGTGCAGCGCGCGGTGCTCGGCGACGCTCAGCCGGCTCAGGCCGACGCGAAAGCGCATCTGGCTGAGGCGCGAGCCGCGGCGCACCCGCACCGGAAAGGTGCGCGGCGAGATTTCGAGATAGAGCGGCCCGGCATAGCCGGCGGGCAGCGTGTCGAAGCCGCGAGCGCGGTCGCCGATGACGCGGGTGAACACGTCGAGCCGGCCGGTCGAGCTCTTGGGATTGGCGCCGGCGCTCACCTCGGGCGGCAGGCTTAGGCTTTCCTGCAGCGGCACCAGATAAACGCAGCCGCGCTCCAGCACGGCGCCGTTGGTCAGGTCGAGCCGATGCAGCTCGAGCGTCCTGATGCGCTCCTCGACCGTCTGTTCCGGCCCCGGCAGGAAGCTCGAGCGCACGCGGTAGGCGACGTCGCCCAGCCGGAGGTCGAGGCTTGCGGGCTGCACCTGGTCGGCATCGAAGGGCGGTGCCGCAATGCCGCCCGCGGCGCGCAGGCGCTCGATGTAGCGGGCGGGAAACACGCCGGGAGACCAGGTGGTGTCGCTCATGGCCACGTCTTACCCGCCCGGTCGCCGGCTGTCATCCCAACCACCGCATGTCATCCCCGCGAAAGCGGGGACCCAACTCATGTTTCGAGCCAGCGACGAGGTCCCCGCTTGCGCGGGGATGACACCTTGCGGGGGCGGAGGTTGACGGGTTCTTTCGGCCGGAGTAGAGCCGTTTCAGTGGTGATTTGGCCGGTCTGATTGCAGCCACTTAAAACAATTTGCTAAAGCGACCAGTGCTCGACCGGCCACGCATTGCGGGCCGGTTTTTTGTTTTGGAGCCAGAAGTGTCGAAGTCCAAGAATCATCCGCTCAGCGACCCGAACTCCTGGGCGCCCGAGACGCAGCTCGTGCACGGCGGCGGCCGGCGCACCCGGTTCAACGAGACCTCGGAAGCGATCTTCATGAACTCGGGCTATTCCTACCCGAGCTCGCAGCACGCCGAAGATCTGTTCCTGCACAAGATCGACGGGCACAACTATTCGCGCTTCGCCAATCCCACGCTCGACATGCTGCAGGAGCGCATGGCGCTGCTGGAAGGCGCCGAGGCGGCGCGCAGCTTCGCCACCGGCATGTCGGCGGTCACCAATGCGGTGATGAGCCAGGTGCGCGCCGGCGACCATATCGTGGCGGCGCGGGCGCTGTTCGGCGGCTGCCGCTACGTGGTGGAAGATCTGATGCCGCGTTTCGGCGTGCCCTCGACGCTGGTCGACGGGCGCGACCCGGCCAATTTCGAACGCGCCATGCAGACGAACACCAAGCTCATCTTCCTCGAGACGCCGACCAACCCGACGATCGAGCTGGTCGATATCGCCGCCGTGGCGAAGATCGCCCGGGCGCACGGGGCAAAGCTGGTGGTCGACAACGTGTTCGCAACGCCGCTGTTCCAGCATCCGCTGGCGCTCGGCGCCGACCTCGTCACCTATTCGGCGACCAAGCATATCGACGGCCAGGGCCGCACGCTGGGCGGGCTGGTGCTGGGCTCGAAGGCACTGATCGAGGGCGACGTGCACACGCTGCTGCGCCAGACCGGTCCTTCGCTCAGCCCGTTCAACGCCTGGGTGCTGCTCAAGAGCCTCGAGACCATGCCGATCCGGGTGGCCAGGATGACCGAGAGCGCGGCGCAGATCGCCGACTTCCTTGCCGGTCACCCCAAGATCGCGCGCATCGCCTACCCGCATCACAAATCGCACCCGCAATACGAGCTGGCGAAGCGGCAGATGTCGTCGGGCTCGACGCTCATCGCGCTCGAGGTCAAGGGCGGGCGCGAGGCGGCGTTCAAGCTGTCGGACGCGCTGAGCGTGATCCTCATCTCCAACAATCTGGGCGACGCCAAATCACTGATCACCCATCCGGCGACGACCACGCATGCCCGCTTCACCGAAGAGGTGCGGCAGGAAAGCGGCATCACCCAGGGCCTGCTGCGGCTCAGCGTCGGCCTCGAGAACACCGGCGATCTGATCAAGGATCTGGAGTTCGCGCTCGACCAGGTGTGAGGCGCGGCTATTCGGCCGGGGTCGCGACCATGGCGGTTTCCGCCGCATCGAGCTCGCGCTCGAGCCGCTGCTCCTCATGCGCCTTGGGCTTGGAGAAGCGGGCGATCAGCAGATAGGCCACCGGGGTCAGGAACAGGGTCGAGATCGCGGCGAAGCCGAGGCCGCCGACGATGATCCAGCCCAGCGCCTGCCGCGCCTCGGCGCCGGCGCCGGTGGAGATCACCAGCGGCACGCCGCCGAGCACGGTGGCGATCATGGTCATCAGCACCGGCCGCAGGCGGATATTGGCGCTCTCCTCGATGGCCTCGCGCACGCTGAGGCCGCGGTCGCGCAGCTGGTTGGCGAATTCGACGATCAGAATGCCATTCTTGGCCATGATGCCGACCACCATGATGAGGCCGATCTGCGAATAGACGTTGAGGCTGCCGCCGGTGAACAGCACGGCATAGACCGCGCAGGCGAGGCCGAACGGCACGGTGATCATGACGATCACGGCGGCAAAGACGCTCTCGAACTGCGCCGACAGCACCAAAAGGATCACCAGCACGGCAAAGCCGAAGGTGATGGCGAGGCCGTAGTTGGAATCGCCGATGGTCTTGGCTTCGGCCAGCGGCAGGATGGAATTGCCGGGCGGCAGGATCGGCGCGGCGATCTGCAGCACGCGCTGATAGGCATCGCCCAGGGCATAGCCGCCATCGAGCGAGGCGGTCACCGACACGTCGCGGCGCTGCTGCTCGCGCGTCAGGCTGGGGGCGATCGGCGCCTCTTTGAGCGTGGCGATCGAGGACATCGGCACGTATTTGCCGTCCTTGGTCTTGAGGAAGATGCTCTCGAGATCGCTCGGATCGTTGACCGGCTGCTTGGTCGACACCAGCCGCACCGGATAGGCCTCGTCGCCGACGAACACCTGGCCGATCTGGGTGCCGTCGATCATCGCCTGCATGGTGGTGCCGAGGCCGGTGATGTCGATGCCGAGCGCCGCCGCCTTGTCGCGGTCGACGGTCAGCGTCAGCTCGGGCGTGGTGGCCGAATAGTTGACGGTGACGCGGCCGAATTTGGGGTCCTGGCTCATCTGGTCCGCGATCTTCTGCGCCGTCGCGGCGAGCTCGGTGTAGTCGGTGCCGGCCACGGCGAATTGCAGGCCGTTGCCGCCGCCGCGGATGCCGAGGCTGTTGGACTGGGCGAGGAAGGTGCGCACGCCGGGCACGAATTGCAGCATCTGGTTCACCTGCGCGGCGATCTGCTGCTGACTGCGGGTGCGCTCGTCCCAGGGCGCCAGCGTCAGCGTGATGAAGCCGCTCGAGGTGTTGGAGCCGAAGCCCGAGACCGAGAAGATCGACTTGATCTCGCCCGACTTGACCAGCGGCTGCACCAGATCCTCGATCTTCTGCATCTGCGTCTGGGTGAAATCGAGGCTCACGGTCGGCGGCGCCGACACACGGATGGAGATGGCGGCGCGATCCTCGGGCGGCGTCAGCTCCTGCCGCATCGAGCCGAAGGCGAACACCGCCGAGCCGGCGAACAGCAAAGCGATGACGATCACCACCAGCGGGGTGTCGAGGCAGAAATGCAGGATGCGCCGATAGACGCCGGCCAGCATGCGGCCGGTGGCGGCGATCGGGTTGTGGTGCATGCGATGGTCGTGCTCGCGCAGGAACCGCGAGGCGAGCATCGGCCCGAGGCTCAGCGCCACCACGCAGGAGAGCACCACGCAGATGGCCAGCGTGAAGCCGAATTCGCGGAACAGCCTGCCGGTCTGGCCGGGCAGGAACGAGATGGGCACGAACACCGCGACCAGCGTCAGGCTGGTGGCGATGACGGCGAAGAACACCTCCTGGGTGCCCAGCACGGCGGCGGCGCGCGGGCCGGCGCCGAGGCTGCGTCGTCGCACGATGTTTTCGAGCACGACGATGGAATCGTCGACCACGAGGCCGGTGGCCAGAACGATGGCCAGCAGCGTCAGGATGTTGAGCGAGAAGCCGGCGAGATAGATGCCGGCGATCGAGCCGACCAGCGCCACCGGCATCGAGATGGCGGGAACCAGCGTCGCGCGCCAATCCATCAGGAACAGGAAGATGACGCCGATGACGATGACCACGGCGAGGCCGAGCGAGCGCTCCACTTCGTGCAGGGCGCCGGAGATGAAGATCGAATCGTCGCTCGATACCTTGATCGAGACGCCCTTGGGCAGGGTCTGCTGCAACTGCTCGACCGCCTTGTAGACGCCTTCGGAGATCTGCACGGTGTTGGATTGCGCCGCGCGGATGATGCCGATGCCGATGCCCGACTTGCCGTCGGAATGCAGGCCGCTCGAGGAATTGGCGGGGCCGAACACCACCGACGCCACGTCGCCCAGCCGGGTCTTGCCGTTGATGATGATGTTCTCGAAGCTGGCCGGCGTCGTCACGTCGGCGAGCGCCCGCACCGAGATGTTCTGGTTGGCGCCGTTGATGGTGCCGGCGGCGGTGTCGAAGGCGATGGTCGACAGGCCCTTGGTGATGTCGGCCACGGTGAGGCCGAGCGAAGCGAGCTTGCTCTGGTCGACGTCGATGGTGAAGACCTTGGCCTGCTCGCCATAGATCTGCAGATCGGCGACGCCGGGCACGGCGGCGAGCGCCTCGGAGATCTGGTTGTCGACGAGGTTGGTGAGATCGTCGCGGCTCAGCGTGTCGGAGGTGACCGAAAGCTGCATGATCGCCGTGGCGTCGGAATCGGCCTTGACGATGGTCGGCGCATCGACGCCGTCGGGGAAGCGGTTGATCAGGCGCGAGGTGGCGTCGCGCACATCGGAAGTGGCGTTGTCGAGGTTGGTGCCATCGGCAAAGGTCAGCGTGACGCGGCTGCGGCCGTAGGACGAGCTCGAGGAGATGCCGGTGACGCCCTGCACCCGGGCGACCGCGCCCTCGATGGTGGCGGTGATCTCGCGGTCGACGGTGTCGGCCGAGGCGCCGTTGAACGTGGTGTTGATCGACAGCACCGGCTGGTCGACCTGCGGCAGCTCGCGCACCTCGACGCCGAGGAAGGCGGCGAGGCCGCCGACCACGATCAGCGCATTGATGACGACGGCCAGCACCGGCCGCCGCACGAACAGACCCGCGAGCCTCGCACCCTGGGCGTTCTGGGTCTGGATCGACATCGGCGTCCGATCAGCTCCGGGGGGCCGACGAGGCGGCCGGCGCCTGGCCCTGCCCCTGACGGCCGCCACCGGCTGCCGCCGCCTGGTCGAGCAGCCGCACCGCCATGTTGTCGGAGAGCTGCAGCACGCCCTGCGTCACCACGGAATCGCCGGGCTTGACGTCGCCAGTCACGAGAACACCGTCGGAATTGCGCTGCACGATATCGACCATGCCCTTGACGGCCTTGCCATTCTCCACTTTCCAGACATAAGCCCCATTGTTCGACCACTGCACCGACAGCGGATCGACGGCAGCGAAGGTCTGGCCGGGGAAGGTCATGTCGACGGTGAACGACATGCCCGATTTGATGGTGCCGTCGGCATTGGGCAGCGTGGCCTGCACCTGCAGGGTCCGGCTCGCGGGATCGATCTTGTTGTCGACGGCGCTGATGGTGCCGGCAAAGGTCTTGCCCGGCAGCGCCGCCGAGGTGGCATCCACCGGCGCGCCGACCGTCATCTGGCTGGAATAGCGTTCCGGCACCCAGAAATTGATCAGGATCTCAGACGAATCCTCGACCGTGGTGATCACCGTCTGGGCATTGATCAGATTGCCTGCCGTCACCTGGATCAGGCCGACGGTGCCCGCGACGGGCGTGGTGATGGTGCGCTGGCTGAGAGCGATCTGAGCCGCCTGCACGGCGAGCCTGGCGTTGTCGGCGGCCAGCTGGGCCGCGTCGAGCTGGGTCTGCGACAACGAATTGCTGGCCGCCAGCGTCTTGGCGCGGGCCAGCGAGGCGTCGGCGTCCTGCGCGGCGAGCCTCGCCTTGTCGAGGGCGTTCTGCTGCGTGTCGGAATCGAGCGTGGCCAGCTTGGCGCCGGCCTGCACATGATCGCCCGGCTTGACGTCGACGCTCATCAGCGTACCGCCGGAGGCCGAGCTCACGGTAACCCAGTGCAGCGCGCTGCTTTCGCCGATGGCGCTGAGCTTGCTGTTGATGACGCCGGAGGTGACCGGCTGCGTGACCACGATAGCGGAGCGGTTGGCGCCGCCGAAGCCGCCGGCACCGCCCTGGCGGCCGCCTGCGGCACCGCCCTGTCCCTGGCGCTGCCCGCCCTGCCCTTGCGCGGCGGGCGCCGCGGCAGTCTGCGCCGGAGCCTCGGCCGGCGCGCCGAGCAGCGGCAGCGCCAAGCCGGCGCGCTTCAGCAGGCCATTGGCCATAGGGTTGTAGAGCGCAAAGAGCCCGACGGCGATGACGATGACGATCAGCGACAGCAGGATCTGGAGCCAGAGCGGAGCACCGCGGCGGGTCGCGCGCGCGCTCGTGCCGGGGGTCACGGGCGTTGCCCGCGTGACGTCGATCTTTTCCTGTTCCAAGGTCTTTCCGCTCCGAGCCCAGCAAAAGCTAAGCGGAGGACGGGATTTGGACAAATGAAAGAACCGTAAGGTCCGGCGCCTCGCGGGGATGTGATCGGACGGGCGTGGGACATAGGCCCAGAGCGGTTGGACGATCGGCGCGCGCCCGATCGGACAGAGCGCAAATAAGAGCCCTAGTGCTGGGTCTCGTCGAATTCGGCCGGCCGGAAGTGATAGTCGGCCGAGCAGAACTCGCACACCACCTCGATTTCGCCGTCAACGACCATGTCGGCGCGCTCCTCGGCGGTGAAGTTATCGCGCAGCATCGCCTCGATGCGCTCGGCCGAACAGGTGCAGCGCTCCTCGAGCGGCACCGGCTCAAACACCCGCACGCCGGTCTCGTGGAACAGCCGGAACAGCAGCCGCTCGGCGCTGATTTCGGGATCGGCCAGCTCGTCGTCGGCGATGGTCGAGAACAGCGCCCGCGTCTCGGCCCATTTCTCGGATTCGCGGAATTCCTTGTCGGCGGTCTCGAGATTGGAGAAGTCGCCATCGCCCGGCAGGTCGGGCATGGTGCGCTCGCCATGCGGCGGCAGATACTGCACCAGCATGCCACCGGCACGCCAATGCGGATGCGGATGGCCGCGCCGGCTGAGCTGGGCCACGGCGAGCCGCACCAGCGTCGGCACCTGCTCGGACTGCTGGAAATAGGTGTGCGCCACGTCCTCGAGCGAACCGCCCTCGAGCGCGACGATGCCCTGATAGCGGTCCATATGCGCGCCCTGGTCGACGGTCATCGCCAGATGGCCCTTGCCGAGCAGTTGCGCCGGCCGGGTCTCGCCCAGCTCGATGGCCTTCTGCACCGCGTCGGCATCGAAGCGGGCATAGCCGCGCAGACCATCCGGCGCATCGAGATCGACGACGATCAGATTCACCGGCCCATCGGTCTGGGTCTGCAGGATGAAGCGGCCCTCGAATTTCAGCGACGAGCCGATCAGCGCCGCGAGCACCACCGCCTCGCCCAGCAGCCGGGCCACCGGCGCGGGGTAGTTGTGGCGCGTCAGGATGGCGTCGAGCGACTCCGACAGCCGGACCACGCGGCCGCGGCTGTCGAGCTGCTCGAGGGTGAAGGGCACGACCACGTCGTCGCCGGATTCCGGGCGATCGAGGCCATAGTCGGTAAGCTGCAATTCTGCCAATTCAGACCGTTTCGATCCCGAAGCACCAGCACAGGATCGCCTTTTGTGCGTGGAGGCGGTTTTCCGCCTCATCGAAGACTACGGATTGCGGCCCGTCTATGACCTCGTCGGTCACTTCGTCGCCGCGATGGGCCGGCAGGCAGTGCATGAACAGCGCATCCTTGTCGGCCAAGCCGATCAAATTGGTGTCCACGCGGTAGGGTTTCAAGACCTTGCGGCGGTCGGTGACGTCGGTGTCGCCCATCGACACCCAGGTGTCGGTGATGATGAGGTCGGCGTCCTTGACCGCCGCCAGCGGATCCTCGCCGAGCGTAACGTTGGGGCCGGCCTCCTTGATGTCGGAGAGCAGGCCCTGGTCGGGGCCGTATTCGTCCGGGCAGGCGATGGCGAAGGTGTTGCCGAACAGCTTGCTGGCGTGCACCCAGCTCGCCAGCACGTTGTTGGCGTCGCCGACCCAGGCCACCTTGGCGCCCTTGATCGAGCCGCGATGCTCCTCGAAGGTCTGGATGTCGGCCATCACCTGGCACGGATGGGCGCGGCGCGTCAGGCCGTTGATCACCGGCACTGCGGAGGCGCCGGCGAGATCGAGCAGGTCGTCATGATCGAGGATGCGGATCATGATGGCGTCGACATAGCGGCTCATCACCCGCGCGGTGTCGGCCAGCGTCTCCTCGCGGGCAAGCTGCATGTCGTTGCCGGAGAGGAACATCGTCTCGCCGCCGAGCTGGCGCATGCCGACATCGAAGCTGATGCGGGTGCGGGTCGACTGGCGCTCGAACACCATGGCCAGCATCTTGTCGGGCAACAGGCGCGGGCGCTCGCCGGCCTTGAGGCGGGCCTTGAGCTCGGTCGCGACCGCCAGCATGCCGCGCAACTGGTCTTCGGTGAAATCTTCGAGGGTGAGGAAGTGCCTTGGGGGGGTGGTCATGGCGGGCGCTCCGTTACGCGGTCACATGCGCATTGGCGGCTTCGGCGTCGATCGCCGCGAAGGCGGCGCCGATCTTGTCGACCGCCTCCTTGATGTCGGCCTCGGTGATCACCAGCGGCGGCAGCAGGCGCAGCACGTTGTCGCCGGCACCCTGCGTCAGCAATTGCTGGTCGTCGCGCAGCCGCGCCACGAAATCGCGCACGACGAGCGTGTCCGGCAGCTTGATGCCGGCCAGCAAGCCCTTGCCGCGCAGCTCGAGCACGTAGTTCGGATAGCGCTGCTGCAATTGCTGCAGGTGCCAATGGAGCTTCTGGCCCATCTGGTTCACGCGCTCGATGAAGCCGGGCTCCATGATGCGGTCGAGCACGGCGTTGCCGATGGTGCAGGCGAGTGGGTTGCCGCCATAGGTCGAACCGTGCGTGCCCGGAACCATGGACTTGGCGACGTCGCCCTTGGCGAGGCAGGCGCCGAGCGGAAAGCCGCCGCCGATGCCCTTGGCCACCGCCATGATGTCAGGCTCGATGCCGGCCCATTCATGGGCGAAGAACTTGCCGGTCCGGCCGTAGCCGCACTGCACCTCGTCGAGGATCAGCAGCATGCCGTGCTTGTCGCAGAGCGTGCGCAGGCCGCGCATGAATTCGGCGCTCATGGCGGTGACGCCGCCCTCGCCCTGCACCGGCTCGATCAGGATGCCGCAGGTGTTGGGGGTGATCGCAGCCTCGACCAGCGACAGGTCGCCGGGCTTCACATGCTTGAAGCCCGCGAGCGGCGGGCCGAAGCCTTCGACGTAATGCGGGTTGCCCGCGGCGGCGATGGTGCCCAGCGTGCGGCCATGGAACGAGCCGGTGAAGGCGATGATCTCGTAGCGTTCGGCCTCGCCCTTGGCCCAGAAATAGTGCCGCGCGGTCTTGATGGCACATTCGAGCGCCTCGGCGCCTGAGTTGGTGAAGAACACGCTGTCGGCGAAGGTATGGTCGACCAGCCGCTGGCCCAGCCGTTCCTGCTCGGGAATGGTGAAGACGTTGGAGGTATGCCAGACCTTGTCGGCGGCCTCCTTCATGGTCTCGACCAGATGCGGGTCGGCGTAGCCGAGCGCGTTCACCGCGATGCCGGCGTGAAAATCGAGATATCGGGTGCCATCCTGGCTGATCAGGCGCACGCCCTCGCCCCGCTCGAAAGCGAGTGGCGATCTGGCATAGGTCCCGTACAGCGCGGACATGGTCTTTCCCTTTGGGTCTGAGTGACGTGGTGTTGCAAATGCCCCACAAAAACCAAAAACGCGCTGCCATTCGGAGCGCGTCGGAGCCATCGAGATATGCCTTCCACCCCCTCTAAAGTCAACGTTCGGAGGCCCAAGTGCCTGATTTGACTCAGGGCTGGGAACAGCGCTCATGCGGCCGGGTTTTCCCCGGTGAAAACTGGGAGGGACTCTTGATCCCGGATTCGCGGGCCGTGTAGTATCCGGGCGTTGGGGCACGATATCTCGTGTGGCGGACCCTTCCGACCTACGATGAGTAGAGTTTCGGCCGATTGCACCTCCCGCAACGGCACGGCGAGGGAGTCCGTCTAGAAGGCGGTAGGAGCTATGGAATCTATGGGCTGGACCGAAGAGCGCGTCGAGCTGCTGAAGAAGCTTTGGCTGGAAGGATTGAGTGCCAGCCAGATCGCCGGCGTGCTCGGCGAGGGGGTTACCCGCAATGCGGTGATCGGCAAGGTCCATCGGCTGAAGCTGACCGGCCGCGCCAAGCCCGCGAGCTCGACGCCGCGCGCCCGTACGGCGCCGCGCGCACCCGGTATCCGGCGCGTGTCGACCAGCAGCGGCGCCGGCCGCCCAAGCTCGGGCATCGCCAGCATGATGAAGTCGCGCAGCATGCCGGCCGCCCCGATGCATGGCGCCACGGCGCTCAAGATCGACACCGATCTCGAGGTCGAGGCTTATGTCGCGCCACAGGTGCAGGAGCTCTACATCCCCGAGGACCAGCGCCTCAGCCTGCTGCAGCTCAACGAGCACACCTGCAAATGGCCGATCGGCGATCCGCTGACGCCGGATTTCTACTTCTGCGGCCAGCACTCGGAAGAGGGTAAGCCCTATTGCGACTTCCACTCCCGCCGGGCCTACCACCAGATCGAGAAGAAGAGGCGGTAGCGCTGCTTGCATAGGGGCGAATGCGAGCGCATATTTGCCTCATGGTCACTTCGGCAGCCCGCAAATCTCCCGTCCGGAAGCGCCGTGCCTATGAATATCTGGGCACGACGAGCGATGGTGTGCGGATTATCAAGCCGCCGCGCGGTCGCGGTAATCTGACCGACGCGCAGATCAGGCAGATCGTTGAGGGGTTGCTCGACAGCACCGGGCTCCGCAGGAAATCGGAACCGGCAGAGTAGCCATATGGCGGACGGTTCGCGCGACGTCTTCGTGAACTGCGCGTTCGATGCCGACTTCAAACCTATTTTCGATGCAATCGTCTTCGCGACCGTGCGAAGTGGGTTTCGCCCGCGTGCGGCGCTTGAGACGGACGACAGCTCCGAAAGCCGCTTCGCCAAGATCCAGCAATTGATCGAGGAATGCCCGCTAGGCATCCACGATATTTCCCGCGTGGAGGCCGGCGGCACGCCACCCCTGCCCCGATTCAACATGCCGCTGGAGCTCGGCGTCTTTCTCGGCGCCAAGCGCTTCGGCGACACCACGCAGAAGCGCAAGCGCGCACTGATCCTCGATGTCGAACGGTATCGCTATCAGCGGTTCATGTCCGACATCGCCGGGCAGGACATTCATGCCCATGGCGGCGACCCCGCGGTGGCCATCAGCGAGGTGGCCAACTGGCTGCGTGTCTATTCCAGTGCGGCCAACGTCCCGGGCGGCAAGCGGATTGCCGAAGAATATGCCCTGTTCTGCGAACAACTGCCGGCGAGACTGGCCAGCCTGGACCTGCATCCGTCCGATGTGTCCTTCAACGATTTTCGTTCGATCGTGTCGGTGTTCGTAGAAGCAATCTAGCTCATGCGTTCGCGGCGAACCGTTCGTCGAAGGCGTAGCCGGCGCCGCGGACGGTGCGGATGGGGTCCTGCTCGCGGCCGCGGTTGATGGCCTTGCGCAGGCGGCCGACATGCACGTCGACGGTACGCTCGTCGACATAGACGTCGTTGCCCCAGACGCCATCGAGCAGTTGCTCGCGCGAATAGACGCGGCCGGGATGGCGCATCAAATATTCGAGCAGGCGGTATTCGGTCGGCCCCAGATGCAAATCGCGGCCGGCGCGGCGGACGCGGTGGCTCTGCCGGTCGATCTCGAGGTCGCCGGCCTTGAGCACGTTGGCCAGCAATTGCGGGCTGGAGCGGCGCAGCAGCGCCTGGATGCGGGCCACCAGCTCGGGCATCGAGAAGGGCTTGACCACATAGTCGTCGGCGCCGGTGGCGAGGCCACGCACCCGTTCCTCCTCCTCGCCGCGCGCGGTGATCATGATGATCGGGGTGCGCGCCGTCTCGTCGCGCGAGCGCCAGCGGCGGGTGAGTTCGATGCCGCTGAGGCCCGGCAGCATCCAGTCGAGCAGGATCAGGTCGGGTACGCCGTCGCGGATGCGCTCCACCGCCTCGTCGCCGCTTTCCGCCGAGACCACGCGGAACCCCTCGGCCTCGAGGTTGTAGCGCATCAATTCGCTGAGGTCGGCTTCGTCCTCGACGATGAGCAGGGTCGCCGTCATCTTGCGGTGGCCTATTCCTTGATTTGCATGCGGTGCAGTTCTTCCGCCGTCGCCTGCGACAGCTGCCGCCCGGTGGCCAGATAGAACGCGGATTCAGCGATGTTGGTGGCGTGGTCGCCGACCCGCTCGAGGCTCTTGGAGCAGAACAGCAGGTGCGTGCACTGCGTGATGTTGCGCGGGTCTTCCATCATGTAGGTCAGCAGCTCGCGGAACAGCGAAGTGTAGAGCGCGTCGATCTCGTCGTCGGAATTGCAGACTTCGACCGCTGCCTGGGCGTTGCGGGCCGAATAGGCATCGAGCGCTGCCTTGAGCTGGCGCAGGATGAGGTCGGCCATGTGCTTGACCCCGTTGTAGAATTTCGGCGTGAGGCTGAGACCTTCGATCTGCAGCGTGCGCCGGGCGACGGTCTTGGCCATGTCGCCGACACGCTCGAGGTCGCCGGCGACGTGGATGGCGGTGATGATGGCGCGCAGATCCTGCGCCATGGGCTGACGGCGGGCGATCATCGACACCGCCATCTCGTCGATCTGGCGGTGCATCTCGTCGACCCGCTTGTCGTTGGCGATCACGGCGCGGGCGGCGGCGTGGTCGAGCTTCAGCAGCGCCCGTGTGGCGTCGGCGATCGCCGCCTCCACCGTACCGCCCATTTCGGCGATCTGCGAGGCCAGCGAGGTGAGCTCCTCGTCATACGAGGCAACGGTGTGCTCCTGCAGGGAGATGGGCATGATATCCTCCGTCAGCCGAAGCGGCCGGTGATGTAGTCGTGCGTGCGCTTCTGCGTGGGCGCGGTGAAAATCGTCTCGGTCCGGCCGAACTCGACCAACTCGCCAAGATACATGAACGCGGTGTACTCGCTGGCGCGCGCCGCCTGCTGCATGTTGTGCGTGACGATGGCGATGCAGAACTCGGCGCTCAGCTCTTCGATAAGCTCCTCGATCTTGGCCGTCGAGATCGGATCGAGCGCCGAGGCGGGCTCGTCGAGCAGCAGCACTTCGGGGCGCACGGCGACGGCGCGGGCGATGCACAGACGCTGCTGCTGGCCGCCGGAGAGACCGAGCCCCGACTGGTGCAGCTTGTCCTTGACCTCGGTCCACAGCGCGGCCTTGCGCAGCGCCGCCTCGACGCGACCATCCATCTCGGATTTGCCGAGCTTTTCGTAGAGGCGGATGCCGAAGGCGATGTTGTCGTAGATCGACATCGGGAACGGCGTCGGTTTCTGGAACACCATGCCGACCTTGGAGCGCAGCAGGTTGAGGTCTTCGCTGCGGCTGAGGATGTTGCGGCCGTCGAGCAGCACCTCGCCGGTGACCTTCTGGCCCGGATAGAGGTCGTAGATGCGGTTGAGGATGCGCAGCAGGGTGGACTTGCCGCAGCCGGAGGGGCCGATGAAGGCGGTGACCGTCTTGTCGCGCAGCTCGAGGTTGATGCCCTTCAGTGCCTCGAAGCCGTTGGCGTAGAAGAAGCGCAGATCCTTGACCTCGACCTTGACGGGATGCGGCTCGGAATTGGGCACGAAGGTGCTCGCGACAGGATTGGGCACCGGCGCAGCGTGCGTTGGAATTGTCGGCATGTCCATCGTCATGTCTTTCACTATCGCTGGTTGCCGCGGCCCGCGACCCAGCGCGCCACGATGTTGAGGGCGAGGATGGCGACGGTGATCAGCAGCGCGCCGCCCCAGGCGAGCTTCTGCCAGTCGTCATAGGGGCTGGTGGCGAACTGGAAGATCACCACCGGCAGATTGGCCATCGGCGCGCCGAGGTCGGTCGAAAAGAACTGGTTGTTGAGCGCGGTGAACAGCAGCGGCGCGGTCTCGCCGGTGACGCGGGCGATGGCGAGCAGCACGCCGGTGAGGATGCCGCTCATGGCGGCGCGGTAGATCACCGACACCATGGATTTCCAGCGCGGCGCGCCGAGGGCGGCGGCGGCTTCGCGCAGCGCGTTGGGGACGAGGCCGAGCATGTCCTGCGTGGTGCGGTTGATCACCGGCAGGGCGATGAGCCCAAGCGAAGCAGCACCGGCCCAGGCGGAGAAGTGCCCCACCGGCACCACCACCACGGTGTAGACGAACAGGCCGATGATGATCGAGGGCGCCGACAGCAGGATGTCGTTGACGAATTTGGCCGCCTCGCCCAGCCAGTGGCCGCGCGAATATTCGCTGAGGAACGTGCCGGCGAGGATGCCGACCGGGGTGGCGACGACGATGGCGATCACCGTCATCGCCAGCGAGCCGACGATGGCATTGAGCAGGCCGCCATCCTCGCCGGGCGGCGGCGTGTTCTCGAGGAACATCTGCGGCGAGATGGCGGTGAACCCCTTCACCAGCAGCGTGGCGAGGATCAGGAACAGGAAGACGAGGCCAATGACCGCCGCGACGATGGCGAGGAGCATGGCGACGGAATTGCGGGTGCGGCGGGCGGCGTAGCTCGACATCGGGCGGCTCCTCACTTCACCTCGGCCCGCACCAGCAGCCATTTGGCGAGCGCGAGCACGGCGAAGGTGATGACGAACAGGATGAGGCCGAGCGCGATCAGGCTCGAGGTGTAGAGCGCGCCGGTCGCCTCGTTGAACTCGTTGGCGATGGCGGCCGAGATGGTGGTCGCCGGAGCGAGCAGCGAGGGTGAGATGTTGTGCGAATTGCCGATGACGAAGGTCACCGCCATGGTCTCGCCGAGGGCGCGGCCGAGCCCGAGCATGACGCCGCCGACCAGCCCGACGCGGGTATAGGGGATGATGATCGACCAGCACACTTCCCAGGTCGTCATGCCCATGCCGTAGGCGCTCTCGCGCAAGAGCGTGGGCACGGTGAGGAACACGTCGCGGGTGATCGAGGTGATGAAGGGCAGCACCATGATGGCGAGGATGATGCCGGCGGTGAGCAGCCCGATGCCGTAAGGCGCGCCGCCGAACAGCACGCCGATCAGCGGCAGTTGGCCGAGGCTGCCGATCAGCGCCGGCTGCACCGTGCTCTGCAGGAACGGGGCAAGGAAGAAGAAGCCCCACAACCCGTAGATGATCGAGGGGATGCCGGCCAGGAGCTCGATGGCGGTGCCGATCGGGCGGCGCAACCGCTGTGGGCAGATCTCGGTGAGGAAGATGGCGATGCCGAAGCTCACCGGGATGCCGATGATCATGGCGATCAGCGAGGTGACCAGCGTGCCGTAGATGGGCGCCAATGCCCCGAAGATTTCCTTCACCGGGCTCCAGCGCTGCGTCCACACGAAGGCCGGCCCGAAGGTAGAGAGCGCGGGCCAGGCGCCGATGAGCAGCGACACCAGCACGCCGAGCAGCAGCACCACAACGAGGGCCGCCGAACCCAGGGTCAGCAGGTAGAACAGCCGATCCTGCACGACGACGCGCTGGGCGCTCCTGCGCGCCGCTCCGCTTGTCCTGTCGTCCAGCATGCCCGCGCTCAGCGCCATGGTCGTCGTCCTCGGGGAAGGAGACGGGCGCCGGAGCGCCCGCCTATTGTGCGTCGCAGCCGGCTCAGTTGGCCGGGGTGAACACCGGCTTGCCATCGGCGGCAATGCCCGACCAGGTCTTTTCGATCAGCGCCACGACGTTGTCGGGGATGGAGACGTAGTCGAGCGCCTTGGCCTGGTCCTTGCCGGATTTGTAGGCCCAATCGAAGAACTTCAGCGCTTCGGCAGCAGCCGCGGCCTTGTCCGGCTGGGCATGGATCAGCACCCAGGTCGAGGCGGCGATCGGCCAGGTGTTGTCGCCCGGCTGGTTGGTGATGATGACGTTGAAGTTCTTGGCGCCGGCCCAGTCGGCATTGGCACCCGCGGCGGCGAAGGTGTCGAGGTTCGGCTCGACGGTCTTGCCGGCGGCGTTGATCATCCTGGCGTAGCTCAGGCTGTTCTGCTTGGCGTAGGCGTATTCGACATAGCCGATGGCGCCGACGGTCTGCTTGACGGTGTTGGCGATGCCTTCAGAACCCTTGGCGCCGATGCCGACCGGCCATTCGACGGCGGTGTCAGATCCGATATCGTTCTTCCAGTCGTCGGATTCCTTGCTCAGATAGTCGGTGAAGTTGAAGGTGGTGCCAGAGCCGTCCGAGCGGTGCGCGATGGCAACCGGGGTCGCGGGCAGCGTCAGCGAGGGGTTCAGCGCCTTGATCGCCGGATCGTCCCACGAGGTGATCTTGCCCAGGAACAGATCGGCGAGGGTCTTGCCGTCGAGCACGAGGTCGCCCGGCTTGACGCCGTCGATGTTGACGATCGGCACGATGCCGCCCATCACCATCGGGAACTGCACGAGGCCGTTCTTGGCGAGCTCGTCGTCCGACAGCGGCTTGTCGGTGGCGCCGAAGGTCACGGTCTTGGCCTCGACCTGCTTGATGCCGCCGCCCGAGCCGATGGACTGGTAGTTGAGGCCGATGCCGGTGGCGGTCTTGTAGGTGTCGGCCCATTTGGCGAACACCGGATAGATGAAGGTCGAGCCGGCGCCGGAGATGTCGGCGGCGAGTGCCGTTCCAGTCAGCGTCGCGGCAATGGCGACGGCAGCGAGGCCACCCAGGATTGCGTGCTTCATGTCATGTCCCTTTCGAACAGAGCGGGGCAGTCGCCCCTGTCAGGCTGGCCGGATGCCACGGACCTGATCGAGGGCGACTCCTAGAGGCCGTTGGCTCAGCTTTTATGTCAGCCGGGCGACACTTCCGTGACAGGGCAACTCACGGAAATCGCAACGCTTTTGCGTGAACATCTGCGCCGCCTGTGGCGGCTCCGCGGGCTACCTGTGCAGCAGCACCTCGACGCGGGTGCCCTCGCCGGGCGCGGATTTGATCGTCAGCAGGCCGTGGTGGCGGTTGACGATGTGCTTGACGATGGCGAGGCCGAGGCCGGTGCCCTTTTTCTTGCGGCTCGATTCGGCGTCGACGCGATAGAAGCGCTCGGTCAGCCGCGGCACGTGCTGCTGGGCGATGCCGTCGCCGTGGTCGGTAACGGTCACGGCGTAGTCATAGCCGACGCGGCCGGGGGTGATGGCGATCTCGACGCGACCGCCGCTGGCGCCGTATTTGAGCGCGTTGTCGACGAGATTCTCGAACACTTCGTAGAGCTCGGTCCGCTCGCCGGTGACCGGAGCGGTTTCGGGCGCGGTGATCTCGACCTCGACGCCGGCGTCGCGCGCCTGCGTCTCGAGGCCGTCGCGGACGTCGCGCAGCAGCAGCGACAAATCCACGGTGCCGGTCGGCCGCAGATGCTGGCGCATCTCGATGCGGCTCAGCGACAGCAAATCGTCGATGAGGTTGGACATGCGGCCCGCCTGCTGCCGCATGATGCCGAGGAAGCGGCCGCGCGCCGCCTCGTCGTTGGCGGCGGGGCCGAGCAGCGTGTCGATGAAGCCGATCAGCGAGGTCAGCGGGGTGCGCAGCTCGTGGCTGGCATTGGCGATGAAATCGGAGCGGAGCTGGTTCATCCGCTTCTCCTCGGTGAGGCTGCGCAGCGTGACGGCGAGCCAGCCGTCGCCGCCCACCGGTGCCACCTCGACGCGGTGCCAGGTCTCGTTGGGCACCGTCTGGTGCAGCTCCACCGTCTGCGCCGTGCCGCTGCGGCGGGCGGCATCGATCGCGCCCAGCAGCGCCGGATTGCGCACCGAGGCGGTCAGCAGCGCCCCCTGCGCGAGATCGGGAAATTCGCGCGCCGCCGCCGGATTGCGATGCAGCACCAGGGCCCGGCGGTCGAGCAGCAGCAGCGGATCGGGCAGCGCGTCGGCCAGCCCGCCGAGGATGTCGAGGCGTGTCTCGGGCGAAATCGTCTCGACCATCGCTATCTCCTTCCAACGCCGCGGTAACTCAAACCGGCAACTGCCCCTTGCCACAAAAGCGGGCGGGATGCACCGTCCGTGGAAACGGAGATCGCCCATGGCCGACGCGCCGCACCCCGAATTCGACATCGACAATCCCGACCTGCCCAAATGGATCAAGAAGGGTGCGCTCAAATCCGGCGGCTATCCCTACGACAAGCGCATGAATGACGGCGACTATCTCGACGCGCTGCGCGTGCTGCAGCTCGAGCTGGTGAAGCTGCAGACGCATCTGATCAAGACCGGCGGGCGCATGATCGTGCTGTTCGAGGGGCGCGACGCCGCCGGCAAGGGCGGCGCCATCGACGCAGTGCGCGAGCACCTCAACGGCCGCTACTGGCTCGACGTGGCACTGCCCAAACCGTCCGACCGCGAGCGCACGCAATGGTATTTCCAGCGCTATGTGGACTGGCTGCCGGCGGCCGGCGAAACCGCGCTGTTCGACCGCTCGTGGTACAACCGGGCCGGGGTCGAGCCGGTGATGGGGTTCTGCACGCCGGAGGAGACCGACAGCTTCCTCGACGAAGCGCCGCGCTTCGAGCACATGCTGGTGCGCGACGGCATCCATCTGTTCAAGTTCTGGCTGTCGATCGGCCGGGAGATGCAGCTCAAGCGCTTCCACGACCGCCGCCACGATCCGCTCAAGCAGTGGAAGATCTCCGATATCGACATCGCCGCGCTGGGCAAGTGGGACAGCTATACCGACGCGGCGCACCGCATGCTGAAGACCACCAGCACGGAATTCGCGCCGTGGCATGTGGTGCTGGCCAACGACAAGCGCCGCGCCCGGCTGGAGCTGATCCGCAGCATTCTCGCGGCCCTCGACTATGCCGGCAAAGATCCCAAGACGGTGGGCGCGGTGGACGAAAAGATCGTCGTCGACCCCGACCGCTACGTGCAACAGCACAGCGAAAGCTGACCCCGCCCCGGGCGCCGGCTGGCGGCGTCTGCGATCCCTCCGGTGCTCGACCCGAAATAAATCTGAGTTCTAATCTCAGATTTGTTTGCCGCGCGATTGTCATCCAACGCGACTAAGGCACTGGTAACATCGGCCGGCATGGTCTTAACTCGACGTTTCCGCGGCAACGACCGCGGACAGTCTTCACGGGGTTCAACTGAGGGAGATCTCAATGAAAACGTTACTGTCCCGGCTGCTGGCCGGCGCGCTGCTCGGTGCTTCGGCGCTCGGCGCGATGTCTGCGCCGGCGTTGGCCGACGATGTCAAGATCACCGTCGTCGGGGTCGGCGACATCTACGATTTCGAGGGCGCGGGAGTGCGCGGCGGCTTCGCCCGCCTCAATGCCGTCGCCAAGGCCGAGAAAGCCGCCAATCCGAATACGCTCTACGTCTTCGACGGCGACATGATTTCTCCCTCGCTGCTGTCGGGCATCGACTACGGCGCCAACACCATCCAGCTCACCAATGTGGTGCCGTTCGACCTCGCCGTGCCCGGCAACCATGAATTCGACTTCGGGCCGAGCGTCTTCCTCGACCGCGTGAAGCAGTCGAAATTCCCCTGGGCGGCGATCAACATCGAAGGTCCGGACGGCAAGCCTATCGACGGCGTCGGCCACGACACGGTGATGAAGGACATCGCCGGGGTGAAGGTGGCGCTGGTGCCGATCCAGCTCGACGACACGGTCGAGCTCGCCACCACCAAGGACTGGAAGTTCGATCCGTCGGTGGCCTCGGCGCTCAACGCCGCGCAGAAGGCCCGCGACGACGGCGCCGACCTGGTTATTGCCGTCACCCACACCGACCACAGCCAGGACTATGCGCTGCAGGATTCGCACAAATTCGACCTGATCGTATCCGGGCACGACCATGATCTGCGCATGGGCTGGGACGGCATCACCGCCTATGTCGAGACCTCGACCGAGGCGAACTACCTGCCGATCGTCGACCTCAACGTGGTGGTGACGCCCGCCAGCGGCGACAAGAAGCGCACCGTCACCTGGTCGCCGGAGTTCCGCATCGTCGACACGGCGACCGTGACGCGAGATCCGGACACGCAGAAGATCGTCGAAGAGCTCAAGACCAAGCTCAGCGCCGAGCTCGACGTCCAGATCGGCACCACCACCAACGAGCTCAGCAGCGAGCGCGCCGTGGTACGTGGCGAAGAGAGCGCCATGGGCAACCTCATCGCCGACGCCATGGTGGCGCAGTCCGGCGCCGAGGTGGCGGTGACCAATGGCGGCGGCGTCCGCGGCAACAAGGTCTATCCGGCCGGCACGGTGCTGACCCGCAAGGACGTGTTCACCGAACTGCCGTTCGGCAACAAGACCGTGGTCGAGGAAATCAGCGGCGCCGACCTGCTGGCCGGCCTCGAGAACGGCTTCAGCCAGGTGGAACAGGGCGCCGGCCGCTTCCCGCAGGTCAGCGGGCTGGTGATCACCGTCGATCTCACCAAGGCGCCGGGCGCCCGGGTGCAGACGGTCACCGTCAACGGCAAGCCGCTCGATCCGGCCGCGACCTACAAGCTCGCGACCAACGACTATATGATCGGCGGCGGCGACGGCTACACCGCCTTCTCCAAGGGCAAGGTGCTGGTCGACCCGTCGGCGGCGCATCTGATGGCGTCCGACGTGATCGACTACATCACCGCCAAGAAGACGATCGACGCCAAGGTCGATGGCCGCATCACGATGAAGAAGTAGACGCGGCGCTTTGAACCGGGTTAGAGGGGCGGCACAGTGCCGCCCCTCGCATTTTCAGGAGCACCATGAGCAGGTTCGTCAGCGTCGGCGAGTGCATGATCGAGATGTCCGGCGGCGACGCCGGCAATTATCGGCTCGGCTACGCCGGCGATACGCTCAACACCGCCTGGTATGCCCGCGCCTGCCTGCCGGCGGAGTGGACGGTCGACTACGTGACAGCGCTGGGCGACGACCTCTATTCGCAGCAGATGGTCGAGTTCTTCGCCGACAACGGCATCGGCACCGGCCACATCCAGAAGCTCGAGGGCAAGCGCCCTGGCCTCTATCTGATCCACCAGGCGGAAGGCGACCGGCATTTCACCTATTGGCGCGGACAGTCGGCGGCCAAGCAGATGGCCGACGCGCCTGGCGCGCTGAACGATGCTCTAGCCGGCGCCGACATCGCGTATTTTTCCGGCATCAGCCTTGCCATCCTCAATGCCCGCAGCCGCGGCAGGCTGATCCGGGCCATCCACCTCGCACGCGAAAGCGGCGCCTGGGTGGCGTTCGATCCCAATGAGCGGCCGGCGCTGTGGACCAGCCCCAAGGTCATGGGCTCGACCATCGCCGCGGCGGCGATCGTCGCCGACATCGTGCTGCCGACCTTTCCCGACGAGGCGGCGCTGTTCGGCGACGCTTCGCCCGAGGCGGTGGCGGAGCGCTATCTGAGCTGGGGCGCCGAGGAAGTGGTGGTCAAGAACGGCGCCGAGCCGGCCTATGTTGCCTCGCGCGAGGGCCAGGGCCGGGTGGCGCCACAGCCGGGCGCCAAGAGCGTCGATCCGACCGGGGCCGGCGACAGCTTCAACGGCGCCTACCTCGCGGCGCGGGCGGCGGGCCGGCCGCCGCTCGAGGCCGCGGCCGCGGCGCACGCCATCGCCGCAACGGTGATCGGCCATCGCGGCGCGCTGGTGCCACACGCGCTGCTGGCGCGGTAGGCTTTTGTCTGCGCTCTGGCCGATCGGTCGCGAGAGCGCCCGATCGGCCAACCGCTAGAGGCTTTTGTTTTGCGCTCTGTCCGATCGGCCGCGAGAGCGCCCGATCGGCCAACCGCTTGGTTCTATCTTCGCTCTGTCCCATCGGCCGCGAGAGCGTCCGATTGTCCAACCGCTTTAGAACGCGCCCTGCGAGGAGACGATGTAGGCCTCCTCCTCCGGCGTCGAAACGCGGCCGAGGGCGAGGTTGCGGCGCGGGAAGCGGCCGAAGCGCTGGATCACGTCGGCGTGCGCCTGGGCGAATTTCAACTGCTCGGGATGGCCGAGCGCCAGATACAGCCGTACCGATTCCTGCTGCATCGGCAGCGATTCCGCGTGCATGAAAGGCAGCAGGAAGAAGCCGCGCCGCTCGGGCGAGACGAAATTGTGATGGCCGCCGCCCACCGCCTCCTGCGCCAGCGCCAGCGCCATGCCGTCGGTGGCGAAGGCGCGGGCCTCGCCGCGGAACAATTGCCGCGAGAACTGGTCGAGCACGATGATCTCGGCGAGCCGCCCGTCCGGGGTCGAGCGCCACCCCCAGCCTTCGCCGCGGGCAATGGCGGCATGGGTGCCAGCGAAGGCGGCGGCGATCTCGGCATCGAACTCCGGCTTGCCGGAGAACCAGTCGGTGGGGCCGTGCTCCTCGAACCAGAATTTCAGGACGTCGTCGGCGGTGCGCATGGGGGCGATGTTAACGGATTTTGTGCAGGAGTCATGTCCTCGGAGCGGTTTGGCGAGTCCTGGAAACCGGCAACCCGCTGCAAGCTTTTGTCTGTGGCGTTGCCGAAGCGGAAAAGCGCCGTCGCTTTTCCTGGACACGCCCTCGGGAGACTGCCATGCGCCTCGTCAAGCTCACGACCGACGACAACCCGGTGTTCGTCAACCCGGACTATGTAGTGTCGGTGCGCAAGGGGATGAAGGACACCGCGGTGCAGACCGTGGCGGCGGTGTACACGGTCAAGGAAACCCCGGAAATCGTGGCGCGGCTGCTGGGCGCCGAGGAGCTGGCGGTGGACGTCACCCCATCGGCGCCGCGGCTGATCGAGATCGACCGGCAGTAGCAGCATAGCCCGGCGCGGGCGGCACGCAAGCGTCAGCCGGCGGTGACGACCTTGACCAGATTGCCCGACGGATCGCGGGCCTCGATGCCGCCGCCGATTTCGCCGAATTCGTAGTGCTGGTGGGTGAGCCGGGCGCGAACGTCGTCGAGGCTCGCCTCATCGGGAACGACGATGGTGAAGAAGCGCAGACCCGCCGAGCCGGCCGGCGCCTGCCTGGCATCCGGTCCCGACCAGACGTTGAAGGCGATGGCGTGCGGCGGGTAGTCGAGCCCGACATCGCCCATGCCGAACTGCCGGATGATGAAGAGGCCGCCGAAGCCGAGACCGTCGCGGTAGAAGCGCATCGCGTGCTCGAGGTCGTTCACGTGCACGTGGACGTGGCCGATGCGGGTGCCGGCCGGCATGGTGGGCTCGAGCACCGGCCTGTCGCCGAGCTCGCCGATGAGGCCGTCGAGGTCGATGGGCTCGCGGCCGGAATGCGGCTTGCCCTCGGTGGTGGTGGCATAGGCGCCGGCTTCGGGATCGCCCAGGGTGCCGCGCCAGGGCGTCTCGAAGGTGATCTCGATGCCGTTGCCGTCGAGGTCCCACAGATAGATCGCCTCGGAGACGAGGTGGTCGGTGGGCGCGATGCGCACGCCGCGCTGCAAGGCGCGCACGGCGAATTGCGCGAGGTCGCGCCGCGCCGGGACGTGGATGGCGACGTGGTAGAGGCCGGTGGTGCGCGCCACGACCGGCCGCACGGCGCCGGTCTCGAGCACGATCAGCACCCTGCCGCCGACGCCGAGGCTGAGCGCGTTGCCCGCCTCGGACATGAGGTCGAGGCCGACCACGTCGCGCCACACCGCCAGCGCCTTGTCGCGGTCGGTGACGGCGATGTGCACCGGGCCGAGGCGGGTGGCGAGCGGCAGCGCCGGAGCGCTGCGGACCTTGGACTGGGACTCGACGGGGAAGATCATCTGCGGCTCCGGGTGGCGTTCGCCAGCATATAGGCGCGCCGCGCCGCGGTGGAAACGGCGCGAGGTTCAGCCGGACCGAAGGCTTCGTTCGCTTAGACGCTCCAATGGGGTTTTTGTTTTTGCTCTGATCGGCCAACCGCTGTTTTGTTAGGTGATGCGGCGCCGGCGGTATTCGGCCGCGAGCGCGAGGATGATGGCGGTGAAGGCGAGGCCTTCGGCCATCGCGACCCAGTCGATGTCGCGGCACAGCAGCCAGACATAGGTGCGGGCGTCGAAGCCGATGGGAGAGGCGACGAGGAAGCCGAGCTCGGCATCGGACAGGCCGAAATGCCAGCGCGTGCTGAGATAGGTCCACAGATAGCCGCCGCGCGGCACCTGGCCGAAGAACACCATGTTCTCGATGATCGCCAAGACGCCGGGAATGACGAAGGCGAGCGGCAGACTCCAGCGGCCGAAGATGGTGGAGAGGCCGCCGACCCAGGCGAGGAACGGCGCATACCAGAGCATGGCAAGGACGAGGTAGACGATCCCGAACAACGTGATGTTGAGCATGCTCGTGCCGGCCTCGGCGAGGCTGGGCGGCACGAAGCCGGGCAGGATCAGCCCGGCCGCCGCGACGGCGGCGTAGAGCAGCACGCCGCTGAGCACGCCGATGACGAAGACCAGCAGCGGGAACATGGTGGTGCCGGCGAGGAATTTGGAGACGACCATCTTGAGGTCGCTCACCGGCATCGACTTCCAGAACAGCATGGCGTTGTTGCGCCGGTCGGCGCTGAAGGCATCGCCGAAATAGAAGAACAGCGCCACCGCCAGATAGGCGAGCCACAGCGCCAGGAGGATGAGATAGCCGAGCTCGAACAGCTTGAGCGTGTGTCCGAAATTGAAGCTCTGGACGAAATGCACGCGGTTGACGGCAAAGCCCGAGGCCGCCGACAGCGCCATCAGGCCGAGGATGCCGAGCGGGAAATAGACGAAGGCGATGCGGTGCTCGAGATATTCGCGCACGAGCAGCGCGCGCCAGGAGCGGAGGAGGTACATCAACGGGCTCCATCCTCGCGGCTCATGAGGGCGACGAACAGATCGGACAAGGTCGGCGTGGTGACGGTGCCGAGGGCCTCGAGCGCGGCGCGGTCGGCGCCGTCATAGACCATCACCGTCTGGCCGAAGCGGGTTTCGGCAAAGACCGGGTGCAGCGCCCGCGCCGCCTCGGCGTTGTCGGCGGCGACGACGAGCTGGGCGAAGCGGCGGCCCACCTCCTCCATCGGCGCATCGAGCACGATGGCGCCGTCGCGGATGAACATGATGTCGGACAGCATGAACTCGATCTCGTCGACCTGGTGCGTGGTGATCAGCAGGGTGCGCTCGGCGGTCATGTAGTCTTCGAGCAGGCGCCGGTAGAACCGCTTCCTATAGGTGATGTCGAGGCCGAGGGTCGGCTCGTCGAGAACCAAAAGGCGCGCATCGATCGCCATCACCACGGCGAGGTGGAGCTGGGCCAGCATGCCCTTGCTGAGATTGGCGATGAGCGCCCCGAGCTTGACGTCGGTGCCCTCGAGGAAGCCGACGGCCTTGTCGGCGGAGAAATTGGGGTGGATGTCGCTCAGCATGCGGAACAGCTCACGCACCTTGAGGAAGCGCGGCAGGCTGGCGACGTCGGAGATGAAGGCGACGTACCGCATCAGGTGGGCGCGGCGGCGATACGGGTCCTCGCCGAGCACCTGCACCGAGCCCTCGTAGGAGGTGAGGCCGAGCATGGCGTTGAGCGTGGTGGTCTTGCCGGCGCCGTTGTGGCCGATGAGGCCGTAGATACGGCCGGCCGGGATGTCGAAATCGAGCCCGTGCAGGATCTCGTTGGGCCCGAACTTCTTCTTGAGGCCACGCACCGTGACGATGGAATTGCTCATTTGTCGACATCCTTGAGGAGAGTCTCGAGATCGAGGCCGAGGGTCCTGATCTGGGCCTTGAGGCGCGGCCACTCCTCGTTGAGGAAGGTGTCGCGCTCATGCGCCAGCAATTTGGCACGGGCGCCCTCGGCGACGAACATGCCCATGCCGCGCCGGCTCTCGACGACGCCGAGATCGACCAGCGCGTCGTAGGCGCGAGTGACGGTGAGCGGGTTGACCGACAGATCGGCGGCGATGGAGCGCACGGAGGGGAGCGCCGCGCCTTCGGGGGCGGTTTGATGCAGGATCATCTCGGCAAGCCTCTGCCGGATCTGGACGAAGATCGGCTGGGTTTCGTTGAACGAGCTCATGAACGAAGCTATCGCGTCCGTGTCTTAGTGTGCTGGTTATGTATCACAGTAATTCTGCATGTCAAGGCGAGCGCGCGCCTCCGGTGACCCGGTTGCGGCGGCAGTCGGCGCCGCATGCTGTATGCGGCATGGCGAGGCTCCGATCCCGGAGCCGGTAGACGGCGTGTAGTGAGACCGGAGCCTCGCCACGCGACCGGGGTTTATGACCAGGTCCTGCCTTCGACCAGCCACTTGACTGCGGCGCGCAGGGACCTCGTCGAGGTGCGGGGTCTTGCCGAGTTGGCCCCACAGCTCCAAGCCCCTCGGATGGCAACACCCTCGGGGCAATCCCCGGACCCTGGGTGCAGGATTGTCTCACCCATGGTTCCCGGCAGAACCGGCCCGGATGGGGTCGACACCCCACCCACACCGATCTCCCCACGCCAATCACTCGTCATGATCTCGCAATCGCGAGGGGATGGGGTGGAGAGTACACCCGGTGCGGAGGGTGGTGGATTGGCGGACGGTGGATTTGTTGCAGGGGCTTGTGAGGGAAGGGGAAATCGACGCTGCGGTGGGGGATAGAGGTGTCGGGGGTGGCGTTCCGCGCGTTCTCCCCCGGGTGTCGTGGGTGGTGATGACACGTCGTCGGTGGCGGACCGATGGTGCGGTTCCTTCCACATCGTCATTCCCGCGCAGGCGGGAATCCAGACTTGGCTCACGGACGTCCGGACACTCCGCCTGGATTCCCGCTTTCGCGGGAATGACGATGTGGGACATGCGGGAATGACGATGCGGAAAGAGGCGGGAATGACGGTGGGAAGGGCCGGCCGCGATGTGCAGTCGGAGCCTTCTCCCCACGCGCTGGTGCTCGTGGCCTCCCCCTCCACCACGCTTCGCGTGGTCCCCCTCCCCCGTAAACGGGAGAGGAGTGCCGACTGCGGGCTTTTGGTGCGGGGTGGCTAGATGCGGCCGTCCATGGCGCGGTCGAAGATGTCGAGGGCGCGGGGTTTGGTGAGCTCGATGGGGTTGCCGCCGGCGGTGGGGTCGACGATGGCCATGTCGCCGATGAGGTCGCGCCTGCCGGTATCGACCTTGAGATCGCGCAAAGTGTGCGGGACGTTGAGCTTCTGCCTGAGGGCGGTGACGGCGTGGAGGAACGCCTCGAAGCTGGGGGCCATGCCGCAATAGGCGGCGAGGCGGGCGATGCGGGCTTCGATGGCGTCGCGGTTGGCGACCAGCACATAGGGCATGAACACGGCGTTGGTCATGCCGTGATGCGTGTCGTAGAGAGCGCCGACCGGATGGCTGAGGGCGTGGATGGCGCCCAGCCCCTTCTGGAACGCCGTTGCACCCATGGCGGCGGCGCTCATCATGTGGCCACGCGCTTCGATATCGCCGGGATTGGCGACGACCCTGGGCAGGTTCTCGAGCACCAGGCGGATGCCTTCGACGGCGATGCCGTCGGCAAGCGGGTGGTAGCCGGGGGCACAATAGGCCTCGAGGCAGTGGGCGAGCGCGTCGAAGCCGGTGCCGACGGTGATGAAGGCGGGCATGCCGACGGTGAGCTCGGGGTCGGCGATGACGATTTTCGGCATCATCAGCGGGTGGAAGATCACCTTCTTGGTGTGCGTCGTCTCGTCGGTGATGACGCCGGCGCGGCCGACCTCGGAGCCGGTGCCGGCGGTGGTGGGCACGGCGATGATGGGCAGGATGCCCTTGGGGTCGGCGCGGGTCCACCAGTCGCCGATGTCCTCGAAATCCCACATCGGGCGGGTCTGGCCGGCCATGAAGGCGATGACCTTGCCGACATCGAGGCCGGAGCCCCCGCCGAAGGCGATGACGCCGTCGTGGCCGCCCTTGCGCAGCACCTCGACGCCGGCGCTGACGTTGGCCGAGATCGGGTTGGGCTTGACGTCGGCGAAGACGCCGACCGCAAAGCCCGCATCCTTGAGCAACTGCACGGTCTTCTGCGTCACCGGCAGGTTGACCAGCCCGGCGTCGGTGACGAGCAGGGGCTTGGTGATGCCGGCGGCGCGCAGCGCGTCGGGCAGCTCGGCGATGCGGCCGGCGCCGAAGCGGATTGAGGTCGGGTAGTTCCAGTTGGCTTTGATGGCCATGTTTGCCTCAGGCGGTTCTTTTCTCACTGCGTCATCCCCGCAAGCGGGGATCTCCGTTTCGAGCGCCGCGGAGCCGGCAAACAGAGGTTCCCGCGTTCGCGGGAATGACCCGGTGGACGATCAGACGATCTTCAAATGGTAGGATTTGGGCTGCGTGAGATTGTGGTAGCCGATCTCGCTCAGCGCGCCGCCCTTGCCGGTGTCCTTGACGCCGGTCCAGACCAGCGCCGGATCGAGATAGTCGCAGCGGTTGGCGTAGACGGTGCCGGTTTCGACGCGGGCGCCGAGTTTTGCCGCTTCGTCGAGGTCCTGGCTCCAGATCGAGGCGGTGAGGCCGTAGGGGCTGTCGTTCATCAGGGTGACGGCCTCGTCGTCGTCGGCGACCTTCATGATGCCGACCACGGGGCCAAAGCTTTCCTCGCGCATCACCGCCATCTGGTGGTTGACGTTGGTCAGCACCTCCGGGGCGAGATAGGGCGAGGAGTCCTCGTCGAGATCGTGCCTAGTGTTGAGGTGGGCGCGGGCGCCCTTGCGCAAAGCCTCAAGCGTCTGGCCGCGCACCAGATCGGCGAATTTCGGCTGCGCCATCGGGCCGACGACGGTGTCTGGATCGAGCGGGTTGCCGAGGGTCCAGCCCCGGGCGGTTTCGACGAAGCCGTCGACGAATTCGTCGTAGATGTCGGCATGCACGTAGATGCGTTCGACGCCGCAGCAGGACTGGCCGGAGTTGAAGAACGAGCCGTCGACGAGGTTTTCGACGGCATGGGCGAGATTGGCATCGGCGCGGACATAGGCCGGGTCCTTGCCGCCGAGCTCGAGCCCGAGGGTGGCGAAGGTGCCGGCGGCGGCGCGCTCGATGCGTCGCCCGCCTTCGACCGAGCCGGTGAAGTTGATGTGGTCGATCTTGCCGGAAGCGATCAGCGCTTCGGTGTCGGCGTGGTTCAGAACGAGGTTCTGGAACAGGCCGTCCGGCAGGCCGGCGGTGGCCATGGCCTCGGCGAAGCGCTCGCCGACGAGCAGGGTCTGGCTGGCGTGCTTGAGGATGACGGAGTTGCCGGCCATCAGCGCCGGGACGATGGAATTGACGGCGGTGAGGAACGGATAGTTCCACGGCGCGATGACCATCACGGCGCCCAGCGGCTCGCGCGCGATCCAGCGGCGGAAGCCCTCCTTGCCGGGCTTTTCCGCTGGCGCTAGGGCCGCCTCGGCGATGTCGATCATATAGCGCGAGCGCTCCTCGACGCCCTTGCGCTCGCCGCCATAGCGGATGGGGCGGCCCATCTGCCAGGCGAGCTCGGGCACGATCTCGTCGTTCTTGCCGAGCAGCGCATCGACGAAATGATTGAGGAATTTGGCGCGCTCGCGCACGGTGATTTCGCCCCACGCCTTGCGCGCGGCCCCGGCCCGGCTCACCGCCGCCTCGATGTCGGCCGCCGAGGCCACCGGGCGCTCGGCATATACCCGCCCGTCCACGGGCGACACGATCTTGACCGTTTCGGTCATGGTTCAATCCTTTGGCAGGCGTGGGCGCGGACATGGCCCTTCGACGCATAGGCGAGGATCAGGCGGTCGCTCGTAACGATGGTCAAGTCAAGAGCCCGGGCCGTGGCGATGATGATCCGGTCGGCCGGGTCGCGATGCACGGGGCTCGGCAGGAACGACGAGTCCATCAGGATGGCGGGTGTGGCAGGTTCCAGCCGAACCCCCGGCAGGACCACGAAGGCGTCGAAATACCGCAACGGAGCGGTCGCGGTCGGAAGCCGGCCGCGCGCCGCCAAAAGCCCGATTTCCCACGCGGTGATGGCGGAAACGGCGACGGACTCACCCTTGGCAAAAGCGCCTATGAGCAGAGCTTTCGTCTGCGCGTCCATCCGGTCTTCGGTGGTGTAGAGCATGGCGCAGGTGTCGAGCAGAAACCTAGTCGTCATACACCTTGCCCCAGTCGGGATCGGCAGGCTCGGTATAGTCGACGTCCGGCAGCAGCGTGATCATGCCCTTGAGGGCGCCGAACGCCGGGTGACGTGCGGGCTTTTCGGGAATTTCGCGTTTTGCATCGATGTCCGCGGCCGTCGGAAAGTTGTGTTGCTGCATTTCTTCAAATCCCTTTGGCCGTAGCGACGCGTCCAGCCGCTCGGGGACGAACCGGATCGTTTCGCTCAGCCGATCGACCTGCTCTGTTCGATAGCCCGCCGCCAACCAGGCCTCAGACTGGACATGCGTGCCGCCGCTGTTGCTCCACCACGCTGCATGGCGCCGGGCCGATTTTGGCAGGGGAAACCCGAGGATGGCCTCGATCTCCGCGAATGCGAGTTCGACAGCCCCATGCGAGCGCGACAGGTGATGGAACAGGGGATCGTATTTGGACATTTTGTAACTCCAGACTGTACATTAGTACAGTCGACTGTAAGTTACAAGCTACGATCGTTCGAACCCCCGCTTCAGCTCCCAGTCGGTGACGCGGCGGTCGTATTCGAACTGCTCCCATTCGGCGGTGTGGACGTAGTGGTCGACCACCTGCTGGCCGAAGGCATCGGCGAGCATTTTCGACTTCCTGAGCGCGGCGGTGGCGTCGCGCAGGGTGCGCGAGACCTCGCGCAGCTTCCTGACGGAGTAGGCGTCCCCGGTGAAGGCCGGCTCGAGCTCGAGCTTGTCCTCGATGCCCTTGAGGCCGGCGGCGAGCAAAGCGGCGTAGGCGAGATAGGGGTTGAGGTCGGCGCCGCCGATGCGGCATTCGACGCGCACGCCCTTGGTGTTCTCGCCGCACAGGCGAAAGCCGGCGGTGCGGTTGTCGCGGCTCCAGATCGCCTTGGTGGGGGCGAAGGTGCCGGCCTGGAAGCGCTTGTAGGAGTTGATGTAGGGGGCGAGGAAATAGGTGATGTCGCCGGCATAGGTGAGCAGGCCCGCCATGTAGGACTTCATCATCGGGCTCATGCCGAGCGGATCCTTGCCGTCGACGAAGACGTTCTTGCCGGCCCTGGCGAGCGACATGTGGATGTGGCTGGAGGAGCCGGCGAGGCCGAAATCCCATTTGGCCATGAAGGTCACGGCCTTGCCCTGGGCGTGGGCAATCTCCTTGGTGGCGTTTTTCAGCACCGTGTGCCGGTCGGCCATGGCGAGGGCCTCGGCGTATTGCACGTTGATCTCTTCCTGGCCGGGGCCCCATTCGCCCTTGGAGTTCTCGACCGGAATGCCGGAGGCGTTGAGATGCTTGCGCAGCGCCCGCATCACGCCTTCTTCCTTGGTGGTCTGGAAGATGTGGTAGTCCTCGATGTAGTAGCCGGCGGTTTCGAGGTTGCGGTAGCCCTTGTCGAAGGCGGCGCGGAAGCTGTCGTCGAACAAATAGAATTCGAGCTCGCTGGCGAAATTGGCGGTGAGGCCGAGCCTGGCCAGCCGCGCGAGCTGCGCCTTGAGGATGGCGCGCGGGCTGTGCGGGACGGGCTCGTGGTGATGGTGGTCGACGAGGTCGGCGAGAACCAGCGCCGTGCCCTCGAGCCAGGTGCATCGCATCAGCGTGGCGATGTCGGGCCGCATGACGAAATCGCCGTAGCCGCGCTCCCAGCTGGCGGCCTCGTAGCCGGGCACCGGCTCCATGTCGATGTCGTCGGCGAGCAGGTAGTCGCAGCCATGCGTTTCGTCGACGGCGCTACTGAGGAAGAATTCGGCCTGGAAGCGCTTGCCGATCAGCCGGCCCTGCATGTCGGGGAAGGCGACCAGCACGGTGTCGATGCCGCCGGCGGCGACATCGGCTTTGAGCTGGGCGAGCGTGTAGGCGGGCATGAACGGGCTCTCCTTGCGGCGGGATGGCTATTGCGCCGGCGGCGCGGCGACACCGGATCTGGATGCGGCGGGGGCGTGACCGATGGTGGTACGGGCGGCGGCGAGTCCCCTCGCCAGCCGCTCGGCCCAGGCATCGACGCCGGCGGGCTCGAGGATTTCGTCGTGGCGGATTTCGATCATGGTGGCGGCGAGGCCGGCGCCATGATGGTCGACGGTGTAGGAGACGCCGCGGGCCGCGGCATAGGGCTCGTTCCAGCCGATGTGCATGGCCGGGTCCTCGGCGGCGAGCGCCGCGAACAGGGCGCGGCTGTAGGTCTCGTCGGGGGCCGGCAGGATGCCGATCGGCCAGGGCCGGGCGACGCCCTTGAACAGCGGGGTGAAGGAATGCATGCACACGAGGATGGTTTCGAGCCCGGCGGCGCGGCGGCTTTCGAGCAGGCGATCGATGGCGTCGTGATAGGGCACGTAATAGCGGGCGATGCGCTCGGCCCGATCGGCGGCGGCGATGCCGCGATTGCCGGGGATTTCCGTGTATTCGGAAATTTCGGGGATGAAACTGTCGGCGTCGGGGAAGCGGTTGCAGTCGACGATGAGGCGCGAGGTGGTGGCGTGCACCAGCGGCGCATCGAGCAGCTCGGTGAGGCGCAGCGACACGGCGAGCGCGCCGGGGTCCCAGGCGATGTGGCGGATGCGCTCGGAGGGCGGCAGGCCGAGATCGCCGTAGGCGGGCGGGATGCGGTTGCTGGCGTGATCGCAGACGAGCGCGAAAGGCGAGTTGCCCTGCGCATTGACGGTCCTGACCGGCGCAACCAGATCCGCGTCGTGATGCGGCGCCGCTGCGTATCCCATGGAGCCCTCGATGGCGGGCAAAAGGCGCCGCCGCCGCGCACTTGATGCGGTTTTGCGGAGACTGTCAAACGGGGAAGACTGCCGGCGATCCGGCCCTCACCCGGCCGCTACGCGGCCACCCTCTCCCCGGCGGGGAGAGGGGAGTCCGACTGAAATTCCCTGCCGCCTCGCCCCGCCGCGTCAGAGAAGCTGGAACGCCGGCAAAGTTCGGACGTTTTGCCCGATCAGCCCGGAGGAGAGCGATGAGCAGTTTTGTGCGCAAGGCGCGATATGCCGATATTCCCTCGATCGTGGTGGTGGTGATCGCGGTGGGGGCGCCGCTGCTGGCGTTCCTGTTCTAGTTTTGTCGCGTTTCCTCCCGGATCGTGTCCGGGAGGAAACCGTTGCCATTTTTCCTGGAAACGCTCTAGGCGCGGCCGAATTCGTCCTCGATGCGGATGATGTCGTCTTCGCCCAGATAGGAGCCGGTCTGCACCTCGATCAGCTCGAGCAGGATCTTGCCGGGGTTGGCGAGGCGGTGCACGCAGCCGAGCGGCAGGTAGATCGACTCGTTTTCGGTGAGCATCGTCACCTTGCCGTCGCAGGTGACCTCGGCGGTGCCTGAAACCACGACCCAATGCTCGGCGCGGTGGTGGTGCTTTTGCAGGCTGAGCTTCTTGCCCGGCTTGACGAACAGGCGCTTGACCTGGAAGCGGGCGCCGTTGAGCACCGAGGAATAGCCGCCCCAGGGGCGATAGGCGGTGCGGTGGATTTCGGTGATGGTCTGTGTGTCGGGTTTGGCCTTGAGGGTCTTGACCATGGCGCCGACCTTCTGCGCCTCGCTGAGCCTGCCGACATAGACGGCGTCCTCGGTGGCGATCACCGCCACGTCGTCGAGCCCCTCGACCGCCACATGCGCCTTTTCGCTGAGGACGAAAGAATTCTTCGTGTTGGACAGCGTGGCATCGCCCATCACGGCGTTGTTGCCGGCGTCCTTGGCGGAGACCTTCCACACCGCGTCCCAACTGCCCAGATCGGACCAGAAGAAGCTGACCGGGATCAGCGTCACCAGCCGGGTCTTTTCGAAGATGGCGTAGTCGACCGAGATGTTGGGCGCCGTCTCGAAGCTCTGAAGGTCGAGACGAATGAAATCGAGGTCGGTCCTGGCGTTGGCCACGGCGCCCTGCGCCGCCTCGTAGCTTTCGGGCGACAGCGCCTGGCACTCGGCGAGGAAGGTGCCGGTGCCGAGCATGAACATGCCGGAGTTCCAGTAGAAGCCGCCCTGCTTCAGCATGGCTTCGGCCTTCTGCAGGTCGGGCTTTTCGACGAAGCGGGCGACCTCGCGGGTGCCGTCGCCGCGGTCCTTGCCGGCCTCGATGTAGCCGTAGCCGGTTTCGGGGCCGGTGGGGGCGATGCCGAAGGTGACCAGCCGTCCCCCCGCCGCGGCGGCATTGGCGGTATCCACCGACTGCCAGTAATTGGCGTCGGTCTCGACCGCGTGGTCGGAGGGCAAGACGTGCAGCACCGTGTCGGCGCCGAATTTCTGCGCGGCGAACACGGCGGCGGCGGCAATGGCGGCGGTGGTGTTGCGAGCCACCGGCTCGAGCAGCACGCCGGCGAGCGGGATGCCCAGTTCCTCGGCCTGCTCGCCGACGATGAAGCGGTACTCGGCATTGGTGATGACGATGGGAGCAGCGTAACGGCTGTCGTCGCGCACCCGCTCCAGCGTTTCCTGGAACGGCGAGAGCTTGCCGGTCAGCGACAGGAACTGCTTGGGCCGGGCACTGCGCGACAGCGGCCACAGCCGTGTCCCCTGCCCGCCCGCAAGGATTACCGGGATCATCTGTCCGCTCATGGCAAACGCTCCAACTCGTCGATGCCCGCATTAGCCACGCAAATGCGGGGGCCGCAAGGCCGTATGCGTGCCCACGAAACACCCCGGCCCGGCTTGCGTTCCGCCACCAAGCAGCCATAGTCGATGCGTCTAACAGACAGTTGAAATCGCTGGATTTTGGGGGAGTTCCATGGGCAATCGCAGTCGTCTGCCGCGCCGCCTGATGTCGTTGCTGGCGCTGGCGCCGGTCTGTTTCCTGGGCACGATGGTCGCCGGGGCGGCGCAGGCCGGCGAGAACTACGCGCTGATCGTCGCGGCGAGCGACTATCCAAACCTCGACCAGAAATACTGGCTGAAGGGGCCCAAGAACGACGAGGCGCTGATCCGCGACTATCTGCTGGGGAGCGCGCCAGTGAAATTCGCGCCGCAGAACGTGGTGGCGCTCGGCTCGGGCGAGGGGATGCAACTGGGCACGCACCAGGCGATCCTCGACAACCTGGCCAAGCTCGCCGACGAGGCCAAGCCGGGCGATTTCATCTATTTGCACTTTTCCGGGCACGGCACGCAGCAGCCGGCGCTCAACGATCCGACCGAGCCGGACGGGCGCGACGAGGTGTTCCTGGCCGCCGACGCCAAGATGGCGCCGCCCGACAACCCGAAATTCTACCCCAACGTTCTGACCGACGACGAGATGTCGGTGGCGCTGAAGGCCATCCGCAAGACCGGGGCCTTCGTGTGGATCGTGTTCGATTCCTGTTTCTCGGGGACGATGACGCGCGGCGCGCCCGGCGACGCGATGGACCGCAAGATCGACCCGGCCGACCTCGGCATTCCCGACAGCGCCTTCGAGCAGCCGGCGGTGCTCGACACCACGGGCAGCAACGAGCGCGCCGTCCCGATGGCGGGCGCCATGGCCGACAGCGACAGCGGCGCCGACCTCGGCGGCATGGTGGCGTTCTTCGCCGCCACCAGCGAGCCGACGCAGGAGCACGGCTTTCCGGTGACGCAGGCGGACGGCAGCACGGCGGACGTGCCGTACGGCATCTTCACCTACGCGATCTTTTCGTCGCTGGCCAAGAACCCGAACCAGACCTACCGGCAATTGGCGCAGAGCGTGCTCGCCGACTACGCGTCGCAGAACCTGCTGCGGCCGACGCCGATGTTCGAGGGCAAGCTCGACGCGCCGGTGTTCGGCAGCGCCGACGCGGCGGCGGCCGAGCAGTGGCCGATCGCGCTCGCCAGCGACAATGTGACGATGTCGATCTCGGCCGGGCAGCTGCACGGCCTCGCCGCCGGCACCAAGCTGTTGCTGCTGCCCTCGCCGTCGGCGAGCGACGCGCAGGCGCTGGGGGTGATGGAGGTGACGTCGGCGACCGAGCTGCGCTCGACGCTGGCGGTGTCGAGCGACGACACGCATCCGGCGATCGAGGCGGCGGCGGTGCCCAAGGGCGCCTATGTGCGGCTGGCGCAGGTGAGCTATCCGTTCGAGCTGACGGTGTCGAAGCCAGACCCGGCCAGCACCGACCCGGCGCAGGTGGCGGCGGTGAGCGCGGCGCTCGACACCATCCTCGCCGACGCGCAGGCGCAGCTCAAGCTGCGCGTGGTGGAGCCGGGCGCGCCGGCCGACGTGCGGCTGGCGGTGCTGTCGGACGACCAGGTGGCCAGGCTGAGCCCGGCGGCGACGGTGCAGAAGACGTCGTACGATCCGACGCCGAAGCTGTGGCTGCTGCCGACCAGCGGCGAGGTGTCGCTGGAGCCGGCCAGGGCGGCGCCGAACCTGCCGATGCCGACGTCGGCCGTGGCGCGCGATGCGAGTTTCGACAAGGCGCTCGAGAGCAACCTCGTCACCATCTTCCGCGCCACGGGGCTGTCGCGGCTGAGCCAGGCGAGCACGTTCAAGCCCAAGGATTTCGCGCTGAATTTCGGGCTGCAGCAGGCGGGCAGCGACCAGATCGCGGCGATGGACCCGACCAGCACGCCGATCGTCCGGCCGGGCGACCGGCTGCATGTCGAGCTCACCAATGCGTCGGGCAAGCCGCTCGATTTCAACGTGCTCTATGTCGACCACGATTACGGCATCACGCTGCTGTGCCAGGCGCGGCTGGCGCCGGGCGACCATCTGTTCCAGCCGATGGCCGACATCTCGGACAGCGATGCGGGCAGCGAGCGGATCGTGGCGGTGCTGAACGAGGCGGGCAAGGACCTCACCGATCTGAGCTTCCTGACGCAGCCGGGGCTGCCGACGCGCACGCGCGGGCCAGGCGACGAAGGGTTGCTGGGGATGCTGAGCGATCTCGGCTCGGGCATGCCGACGCGCGGGCCGACGGCGCTCGCCAGCGCCGACACCAAGACGCCGCGCGGCGCCGTGGTGATGGTGCCGGTGGAAGCGCTGGCGGCGACGGGCAAGGAAGCGGCCGCCAACATCACGCCGGCCGGGGACAAGGTGCCGGAAGGATCGTGCGCGGGGTGAGGCAGTCGGGGCCCTTCTCGCGCTTGCGGGGACGACGCTCGTGACAACACGCCTGCACTGAGTGTGGGGCCGCCCCCTCCACCACGCTTCGCGTGGTCCCCCTCCCCCGCAAGCGGGAGAGGAGCGCCGACTGCGGGTAGAACGGCATAACAAAAGGGCCCGTGGTTTCCCACGGGCCCTTCGCTTTGCGGCGCCGGCTTACTTGTAGTTGTCCTTGAGGAACTGGAAGTAAGCCTTGGTGAGGCGGACGGCGTAGTTCACCTTGTCGTCCTCGGCGACGTTGATGCCGCGGATCGAGGGTTCGCCCTTGGCGTTGAGGTCCCACATGGCGCTGCCCGACGAGCCGGCGAAGGTGTCGCAATCGTGCCAGAAGAGCTGCTCGCCGAAATGGTCGGGCGGCACGTCGCAACTGACCTTCCACATGGTGCCCTCGGGCTTGTCGCCCGGGTAGCCGATGATGGTGGCCTTGAGGTCGGTGGCGTCGTCGACGCGGAAGCCCATCCAGCCGACCTGGTCGCCGGCCTGCTCCTTGAGCTCGATCTCGGCCAGATCCCACGGCATGGCGGAGCCGTAGTTCTTGCCGTCGTAATTGGTGACGAAGCCCTTGAGGATGTTGGCGTCGGCCCATTCGAAGACGCCGACCGGAGCGGTCTGCGCGTCGGTGGCGGCGGGGGCGAAGATGATGTCCTTGGCCCAGCCGCCATTGTCGTGGTCGTAGACGCAGTGGGCGGCGGTGATCACCGATTTCGGCCCGATCATGGTGCCGGTGCAGGTGGAGTAGTTGCCCTTCTGGTCCTGGATGATCAGCCAGCCGACGGTGTAGAGCGGATACTGGGTGATGTCGGTGACCTGCACGCGGTCGTCGGTGCCGACGACGACGCGGTCGGTCGACATCTGGCTCTTGCCGCTGCCCTCGACCTCCTGGTTGAGGATGTCGCGCAATTCGCCGGAGGCCGGCGTCTCGGATTCGGTGCCGTCGGCGCTGCGGCTCAGGGTGGCCATGCTGTCGGCGGCAGTGGCGGCGTCCATGCCCTCGAGGCCGCGGCTCAGCGAGGCGGGGTCGATCTTGGGCACCGGCTTCTGCTGGATGTTGCCCGGCAGGGTGACCGGCGCGTCGCGGTTGGTGACGGGCGTGCCCTTGGCGCCGGCGACCTCGTCTTCCGCCAGTGCGGGAGTGGCGAGCAAAGCAACGCCGAGCATCAGCGCCGAAATACTGGTGAGGGTAGAAAGACCGGTGACGTTCCTGGCCTGCATGGTGGGTTTTTCCTTGTTTTGACTATGACGATAGAAATCAGGATTTGCGCGCCCGTCAATGTCCGGGCGGGCCGGCGAGACGACGGGGCGAAGGCGGATGGTGCGGGTCGGGGATGCTGTCGCGGGCGCCTCCCTAGCTGCCGGCGAGGCGCGACTGCAGCCAGTCGCGGAAACTGGCGATGCGGGAATAGACGCCGTAGACGTCCTGGTGGCCGCATTTGATCTCGTCGCTGGCCGGCCCCTCGCCCCAGCTGACGATGCCGAGCTGCACCGGGCGGCCGCCGCGGTCGGCGATCAGCGGGCCGCCGCTGTCGCCGTAGCAGGCGTCGCGCCTGCCGGATTTGAGGCCGGCGCAGAGCATGGCGCCGGTCAGCGGATCGCCGAGGGTTGCGGCGAATTCGTCGCCGATGCGGGCGGTGTCGGTGGGGCGGATGCGGTATTGCGCGCCGAGCGCGTCGAGGCTCAAGCGCAGCGCCTTGGCGTAGATGGCCTTGATGGCGATGTTGCAGGCGTCGTTGCCGACGATGTCGATCTCGGTGCCGAGGAGGCGGCGCGGATACTGGCCCTGCTCGTCCATGCCCCAGCCGAGGACGGTGGCGCTGGCGGCGCCGGCGCCGGTGAAATCGAGCGCCACCGGGGCGAGGTCGAGCGGGGTGGCGAGCTCGATGAGCGCGGCGTCGTGGTCCATCGACTGGTTGTCGAAGCCGGCATCGATGCTGATCGATCTGACGGCGACGCGGCGGCCCAGTTCGAGGTCGGTCGAACCGGCGAGGATGACGAAATCGGACGCATCGAGCTGGCGGTCGCCCTCGCGCAGGCAATGGGCGGCGGTCAGCACCCAGCTCGCCGCCACCAGCGTGCCGCCGCAGAACTGCGCCTTGTACTGGCTCTCGGGGGCGGCATCGAGGACGGAGGCCTTGAGCAGCGCCACCTGGAACGGATAGCGGCCCTCGGGCACCGGCTCGCCGCCGAAGACGCGGTCGGTATTGCCGGCGGCGGCGGCGAGGCGCGCCGCGCGGTCGGCGGGAACCACGGTATAAGGATCGGGCGGCGCGGCGCATGCCGGCAGCGCGACACCGCACAGCAGCGCCAGCGCGCAAGCCAGTCTCGGCGTCGTCGGCATGTTCCCCCCTGCCCTCCCGGCCCCTGCCTCTCTATCCGCATCCAACATGAATGCAGTTTGAACGGCGAGGATATTGGCCAATGGTTGGGTCGGATTTCCGACGGAATCGGCCTTTCTTTGCGGCGATTTTGCCTTTAAAACCAGATGGATATGGACACAAAGCCGCCACCGAAGGGACGCAGCAGGGCCGCGCGCAACGAGGAGTCGGAGCGCGACGATGACGGCCGCAAGGCCAGCCAGCTGCACGAGGCGGCGCATGTGGGCGTCGGCATCATCGAGGCGGTGTCCAAGCCGCTCAAGGTCGAGGACAATTATTCGTCGCTGCACCGCGTCGACGAAGTCGCGGCGGTGATCCTGAAGCTGGTGACAGTGCTGGCGCTGACCTTCGGGCTGTTCGAATACGACCGGCAGAAGGCCGATTCGCGGGTGACGCAGTCGCTCAACCTGGTGCAGGAATGGGAGACCGGCGGCTACCAGGACGCCTATGCCCGGATCAACGATTTGCTGCTGCCGCTCTATCAGCAGAACGCCGACACCATCGCCGCGGTGGGCGACAATGCGGCGGAGCGGGCGCTGCTTTACGGCAATATCGGCGAGGCGGTGACCGGCAAGGACGACGCCTTCGTGTCCGAGGCCGACAAGGATGCCGACAAGGTGTTCCACTTCTTCGAGCGCGCCGCGATCTGCGCCAACGAGGCGATCTGCGACTATGCGGTGCTGAAGACGTTCTTCGGCTCGGAAGCCTCGAGCTTCTGGCTGTATTTCGGCCGCTACGCCGAACGGCGGCAGGCCGACGGCTATGCCGGCTATGGCGACTGGACCCGCCGGTTCGTGGATGGCGAGATCAACCGGGCGAAGTTCCTGGGGATGTTCTGAGCGTGTGAGGAAACTGACGGTGCAGTCGGGTCCCTTCTCCCGCTTGCGGGGGAAGGTGGCGGCGAAGCCGACGGAAGGGGGCGGCCACAAGCACTGAGCGTGGGGCCGCCCCCTCCACCACGCTGCGCGTGGTCCCCATCCCCCGCAAGCGGGAGAGGTGCGCCGACTGCGGACTTATTTCTCCAGACGGGCCAGCAGGCTGCTCGTGTCCCAGCGGTTGCCGCCCAGGGCCTGCACGTCGGCGTAGAACTGATCGACCAGGGCGGTCAGCGGCAGGCGGGCGTGGTTGGCGCGGGCTTCGTCGAGGACGATGCCGAGGTCCTTGCGCATCCAGTCGACGGCGAAGCCGAAATCGTACTTGCCGGCGAGCATGGTTCTATAACGGTTTTCCATTTGCCACGATTGCGCGGCGCCCTTGGAGATGACGTCGATGACGGCCTCGACGTCCATGCCGGCCGACTTGCCGAAATGGATGGCTTCGGCGAGGCCCTGGACGATGCCGGCGATGCAGATCTGATTCATCATCTTGGCGAGCTGGCCGGAACCGGCGGGGCCGAGCAGGCGGCAGGCGCGGGCATAGCTCCGGATCACCGGCTCGGCGCGGGCGAAGGCGGGCTGGTCGCCGCCGACCATGACGGTGAGCTGGCCGCTCTCGGCGCCGGCCTGGCCGCCGGACACCGGAGCGTCGAGGAAGGCCACGTCCCGGGCCGCCGCGGTGGCGTGGAGCTCGCGCGCGACGCTGGCGGAAGCGGTGGTGTGGTCGACGAAGATGCTGCCCTCGGCCATGCCGGCGAAGGCGCCGTCGGGCCCGAGCGTCACGGCGCGCAGATCGTCGTCATTGCCGACGCAGGCGAAGACGATGTCCTGCCCTTGGGCGGCGACGCGGGGCGTGGGCGCGGCGCGGCCGCCATTGGCGGCGACCCACGCCTCGGCGCGGGCGGCGGTGCGGTTGTACACGGTGACCTCGTGCCCCCCGGCCCCGAGGTGGCGCGCCATCGGGGACCCCATGATGCCGAGCCCGAGAAATGCCGCCTTGACCATGATCGCCTCCACTGGATGATGCGGCGGTGATAGCCGGACGGCACGGCGGTGCAAAGCACGCTCTGCGCTCAGGCGGGCTCGGAGACCTTTGCCGGACTGCTCTTGCCGCGGCGCTCGAGCTCTTCCCCGGCACGATCGCATTGCTGCGTCAGGCGTTCGCGCAGGGCGTGCAGCTCCTTGTCGCTGAGCTTTTCGGCGGCGACGAAGCGGTTGTCGGCCTCGCGCAGCGCATAGATCAGCTCGTCGAGCTTGGCCTGCACCGCCTCGCCGTCGCGATTCTGGGTGTTCTGCAACACGAACACCATGAGGAAGGTGATGATGGTGGTGGCGGTGTTGACCACCAATTGCCAGGTCTCGGAATAGCCGAACACAGGTCCGGCCACCGCCCACAGCAGAATCAGGATACATGCGGCGGCGAAGGTGATCGGCTTGCCGGCGAGGCGCGAGACGGTGTGCGAAAAGCGCAGAAACGGTCCAGGTGAGCTCATGACAGGGCATAAACGCCGCCGCAGCGCGGGCGGTTGCGTGGGGAGGACGGCATGGCCAAGGCATTGATGTTCGTGGGGAGCTGCACGAGCAAGCTCGGTTACGTGGCCAAGCCGGCCGGACAGGGGATTTCGGCGCTGCGGCTCGACCTCGAGACTGGCGCGGCCGAGCTGCTGTCGCAGGAAGCCAATGTGGTAAACCCGACCTTCGTGGCGGTGGCGCCGGACGGCAGATCGCTGCTGGCGGTGAGCGAGCTTGCCGGCGCCGCCGAGGGGCTGGTCAGCGCCTATGCGATCGATGCCGGCAGCGGCCGCATCGGGCTGCTCGGCCGCATCGGCACGCATGGCTATACGCCGGCGCATCTCGGGTTCGACCGGAACGGACGGCATGCCGGCGTGGTCAATTACAGCGCGGTGCCGGCGGCGACGCACAGCGCCTCGCTGCTGGTGGTGGAGCGCACGGCCGAGGGCGGCCTCGGCGCGGTGACGGGCGAGGCCGAGCATCTGGGCGCCACCGGGCCGGACACGGCGCGGCAGGACCGCTCGCACGCCCATTGCGTGCGCTGGACGCCGGACAACCGCTTCGTGGTGGTGGCCGATCTCGGCCTCGACCGGCTGGTGGTGCATCGGTTCGACGCAGCAAGCGGGGCGCTGGCGCCGCATGGCGAGGCGGCGCTGGCGCCGGGCGCCGGGCCGCGGCATTTCGTGTTCCACCCCAATGGGCGCTGGGCCTATGTGGCCAACGAGCTCGATTCGACGGTCACCAGCTTCGCCTTCGCGGCGGCCGAGGGCAGCTTCACGCCGATCGGGGTAACGCCGACGCGGCCGGCCGGAGCCAGCGGCATCAACTATCCGGCGGCGATCGCGACCGATGCCGCGGGGCAGCATGTGTTCGTTTCCAACCGCGGCGACGACAGCCTCGCCCGGCTGGCGGTGGGCGCCGACGGGGTGGCGCATTTCGAGGCGGCGATGCCGAGCGGCGGCCGGGTACCGCGCGATTTCGCGTTCGACCCGAGCGGGCGGTTGCTGGCGGTGGCCAACCAGGAGAGCGACCGCATCGACTTTTTCCGCTACGCCGACGGCCGGCTGACGGCGCTCGGCCGCCTCGACATCGGATCGCCGACAGCCATCGCCTTCCATCCGACCCTGGGGTGAGAGGCGGGCTTCGGCTTTGACTCGCCGGCGCCGCCCGATTAGCGTTTGCCGTCAACAGGATCGATCGAATGCACCACCCCACTGCCCTCGGCACGCTGTTCGGCGGGGCGCGGACGCGTCACCGGCTCACCTTCATGTTCGGCGGGCTGGTGGCGTTCAACGCCATCGCCTGGGCGTGGGCCTTCGCCGAGTTCTCTGGCCAGCCGGTGCTGATGGGCACGGCGTTCCTCGCCTATGTGTTCGGGCTGCGCCATGCGTTCGATGCCGACCACATCGCGGCCATCGACAATGTGGTGCGCAAGCTGATGCAGGCGGGCAAGACGCCGCTCGGCGTGGGGCTGTTCTTTTCGCTCGGGCATTCCTCGATCGTGGTGGTTGCCTCGGCGATCATCGCGGCGAGCGCGGCGGCGCTGCAGATGCAGCTCGACGCTTTCCACGAGGTCGGCGGGGTGATCGGCACGGTGGTGTCGGCCGTGTTCCTGCTGGCCATCGGGCTGGCCAATTTGATCGTGCTGCGCGGCATCTGGGCGGCGTTTCAGCGGGCCAAGCGCGGCGACAGGATCCTCGACGAGGATCTCGACCAGATGCTGGCCGGCCGCGGCTTCTTCGCCCGCATCTTCCGGCGGGTGTTCGGCGTGGTGCGGCACAGCTGGCACATGTATCCGGTGGGCGTGCTGTTCGGGCTGGGCTTCGACACGGCGACCGAGATCGGGCTGCTCGGCATTTCGGCGACGCAGGCGGCGAGCGGCATGAATTTCTGGTCGATCATGGTGTTCCCGGCGCTGTTCACCGCCGGCATGGCGCTGGTCGACACCGCCGACAGCGTGGCGATGGTGGGCGCCTATGGCTGGGCCTTCGTCAACCCGATCCGCAAGCTGTGGTACAACCTCACCATCACCGCGGCGTCGGTGGCGGTGGCGGTGTTCATCGGCAGCGTCGAGGCGCTGGGCCTGATCTCGAACAAGCTCGAGCTCAGCGGCGGCGTGTGGGACGTGATCGGCAATCTCAACGAGAACCTCACCAATTTCGGCTATGCGGTGGTGGGCGTGTTCCTTGCGAGCTGGCTGATCTCGACGCTGGTGTATCGCGCCAACAAATATGACGAGCTGGCGCAGCCGTAGCCATCGGGCGACCCGGCGCCGCGGTCGAGGGGTCGCCGCCCCGTGAGGCCGGGGCCGGGCGGGGAGTTTCATGGCCAGCAGCAGCAAAGCGTCGCTCAGCGCCTATCGGCAGAAACGCGATTTCAGCAAGACGCCGGAGCCGGCGGGCGGCAGCGCGGGCGGCGATGGACAGCGCTTCGTCATCCACAAGCATGCGGCGAGCGCCGACCATTATGATCTGCGGCTCGAGCTGGGCGGGGTGCTGAAGAGCTGGGCGGTGCCCAAGGGGCCGTCGCTCAACCCGGCCGACAAGCGCTACGCCGCCGAGACCGAGGACCATCCGCTCGACTACATCGACTTCGAGGGCGTGATCCCCGCGGGCGAATATGGCGGCGGGCCGATGATCGTGTGGGACACCGGCACCTGGGCGCCGATGGGCGACCCCGAGGCGGGGCTGAAGACGGGCGATTTCAAGTTCCGGCTGTGGGGCGAAAAGCTCAAGGGCGGCTGGGTGCTGGTGCGGATGAAGGGCAGACCCGGCGAGGGCAAGAACAACTGGCTGTTCATCAAGGAGAAGGACAGCGGCGTCGACACCAAGACCGATATCCTCGCGACACGGCCGGAGAGCGTCAAATCCGGGATGACGATCGAGGAAGTGCTGGCGGCCGACACGGCGAGCAAGGCGGCGCCGAAGGCCAGGGCGGCAAAGCCGGCGAAGCCTTCGCCGGGCAAGCTCAAGGGCGCGGCCAAGGCGGCGATGCCGCGCACCAGCTTCAAGCCGCAGCTTGCGACGCAGGTGGAGACACCGCCGCATGGCGAGGGCTGGCTGCACGAGATCAAGTTCGACGGCTACCGCACCATGGCGCATGTCAGCGGCGGCACGGTGAAGCTGATCACCCGCGGCGGGCTCGACTGGACCGACAAATACGGCGTGCTGGCCGAGGCGTTCGCGGCGCTGCCGTGCAAGGACGCGATCCTCGACGGCGAGATCGTGGTGATCGACGACAGCGGGGTGTCGCATTTCGCCGATCTGCAGCAGGCGCTGAGCGAGCACGCCAGCGAACGGCTGACCTATTTCGCCTTCGACCTGGTCTATCTCGACGGCTACGATCTGACCAAGGTACCGCTCGTCGCGCGCAAGGCGGCGCTGCAGGGGCTGCTGGCGCCGGTGCTGTCGCCGAGCTCGGCCATCCAGTTCAGCGACGGCATCACCGGCGACGGGCAGGTGCTGTACGACCATGCGACGGAGATGGGGCTCGAGGGCATCCTCAGCAAGCGCGTGGATGCGCCGTATGTACAGGCGCGCAGCAAGAGCTGGGTGAAGATCAAGGCGCTGCAGGCGGGCGAGTTCCCCATCGTCGGCTACACGCTGTCGCCGGCGGCGGCGGGCATCGGCGCATTGGCGCTGGGGCAATGGGTGGACGGCGAGCTGGTCTATCGCGGCAAATGCGGCACCGGCTTCGCGGCCGACGAGCTGGTGTCGATCCTCGCGCGGCTGGAGCCGCTGGCGGCGCCGGAGCAGCGGCTCGACGGCATGCCCAAGGACGTGATCGCGGTGCGGCCGGTGCTGACGGCGCATGTGCACTACGCCAACCTCACGGCCGACAATTGGGTACGGCATGCGGTGTTCAAGGGGCTGCGCGAGCCCGAGATCACCGCCAGCGCCACGCCGGCGCCGCGGCAGCGGCTGATCTCGGACGCGGACCTCGCCGGCATCTGGGTGACCAACCCGACGCGGCGGCTGTTCGGCAAGAGCGGGCCGACCAAGCTCGACGTCGCGATCTATTATGCGGCGGTGGGGGACTTCATGCTGCCGCACCTGTTCGGGCGGCCGGTGTCGCTGGTGCGCAGCCCGAGCGGCCGGCTCGACGACATCTTCTTCCAGCGCCATCCGTTCACCGGCATGCCGCCGACGATCGCCAGCTTCGAGACGATGAGCAGCGAGGAGGGCGAGCTCAAGGCATATATCTCGATCGAGGATGCCAAGGGCTATCTGGCGCTGGCGCAGTTCGGGGTGATCGAGTTCCACGCCTGGGGGTGCCATTGGGCGAGCGCGCTGGAGACGCCCGACCGCATCATCTTCGACCTCGATCCGGGCGAGGGCATCAGGTTCCGGCAGAGCGTCGAGGCGGCGTTCTTCGTCAAGACGCAGCTCGAGGCGCTGGGGCTCACGCCCTATGTGAAGACCTCGGGCGGCAAGGGGCTGCACGTGGTGGTGCCGCTCAAGCCCAGGCTCGACTGGAAGAAAGTGCATGCCGGCACCGGCGAGATCGCCGCGCGCATCGCCAGGGCGGCGCCGGAGATTTTCGTGGTCAACATGGCCAAGGACAAGCGCAGCCGGCGCATCTTCATCGACTTCCACCGCAATTACCGCGGCGCCACCGCCGTGGCCCCGTACAGCCTACGGGCGCGGGCGAATTTGCCGGCTTCGACGCCGCTGAACTGGGACGATCTGCCGTCGGTCACGGCGCCCGAGGACTTCAACTATTCGACGCTGCCCGGCCTGGTGGCGGCGCATGGCGACCCGTGGGCGGCGATGGACGAGCATGCCGGGGACCTGGCGGCGGCGCTGAAGCGGCTGGGATAGGCGGGATGGCGCAGGGCCGGTTGCAGGCGGCATTAACCGCTCCCGTTTACCCTACATCGACCAACCGGCCGATTTAGACTAAAATCGCCCTCCGTTTGTGCCGCGTACCGCATGGAGTCGACCGATGGCGCCGAGAGCCAGTTGGAAGGGATACATCAAGCTGAGCCTGGTGAGCTGCCCGGTGCGGCTCTACCCGGCGGTGAGCGCGAACGAAAAGATCCGCTTCAACCAGTTGCACAAGGACACGCACAACCGCATCAACATGAAGCCGGTGGACCCCGAGCTCGGGCTGGTGGAGCGCTCGGATCTGGTGCGCGGCTACGAGTACGAGGACAAGCAGTACATCATCATCGACGACGAGGACCTCGACGCGGTGCGGATCGAATCCAACCACACGCTCAACATCGAGGCGTTCGTCGACGAGAGCGAGGTGGACGTGATCTACCAGGACTCACCGTACTACCTGGCGCCGGACGGGGCGATGGCGGAGGAGACGTTCGCGGTGCTGCGCGACGCGATGCGGGCGGCCGGCAAGCTGGCCATCGCCCGGCTGGTGATGTCGAGCCGTGAGCGCGTCGTCACCATCGGGGCGCGCGACAAGGGCATGTTCGTGACGACGCTGCGCGATCCGCGCGAGGTGCGCTCGACCAGCGCCTATTTCGACGAAATCCCCGACATCAAGACCGACCCGGAAATGCTGCAGCTCGCCGAAAAGCTGATCGAGCAGAAGGTGACGCATTTCGACCCGAAGGCCTATGAGGATCGCTACGAGACGGCGCTGATGGCGATGATCAAGGAGAAGCTCAAGGGCCACAAGCCGATCATCGCGGCGGCGCCCGAGCGCGGCAACGTCATCAACCTCATGGATGCGCTGAAGGCGAGCCTGGGACAGGCCAAGCCCGCCGCCCCGAGCAAATCCAAGAGCGCCGAACCGGCGGCGGCAAAAAAGCCGGCCAAGCCGTCGCTGAAGCAGGCGGTGGCGGCCAGCAAGGCCGCGGCGGCCAAGGCGCCGGCGCGCAAGAAGGCCTGATCGAGCAGGATGGCGCAAACTCCGGCGAGCGTCGGCATTGTGGGAGCGCTGGAGGCGTTTCCGCAACGGCTCGCCGCGCGGGCGGTCGCCGGCCGCGGCGGGCGGCTGCATCGCGGCGTGACGCGGCAGACGCAGCGCGTGGTGATCGGGCGCAAGCTCATCGGCAAGAGTGAAGCCGAGATCGAGGCCAAGCTCGCGGCGCTGAAGCTCAGCGGCGTGAAGCTCTTGAGCGAGAACGCCTTCCTGCGCTGGCTGCATCTCATGGAGGCGCCGGAGCGGGCCGAGATCGGGCGGCGCTCGATGCTGGAGCAGTCGCGGCTCGATGAGGATGTGTTCGACCGGCTGGTGCTGTTCGACGCGTTCGAGCACGACAGCGAGCCGTTCTCGTTCCGCGACCTGATCCTCGCCAAGAAATATGCCGGGCTGGTCGCCGGGGGCGCCGGCTGGCTGGCGGTGGTGCGCTCGGTGCATCACGCCGGGCCGGTGGCGTCGCTGACGGCGCTGTCGCTGCACCCGGACGGGCCGGGCAAGATCTATGCCGGCGACGCCGCCAACAAGAGCGAGCTCGACGGGCAGCGGCTGCTGCCGCTGGAGCCGCCCGACGACGACACGGAAGCCTATTTCGCGCTGGCCGAGCAGGCGGAGGACGCCAAGCTCCATGCCGAGGCGACGGTGCTCTATGGCCGCTGCCTGGCGCTCGACCCGTCGGATTCGGTGGCGAGCTACAACCGCGCCAACTGCTTCCGCGCGCTGGGCGAAGCCGACGAAGCGGCGGCGGCCTATGCGCTCGCCATCAAGCTCGATCCGGGGTTCGTCGAAGCGTGGTTCAACTTCGCGGCATTGCTGCGCGACGAGGGCAAGATCGCGGCGGCGCGGCAGCACCTCAAGCGCGCCATCGCCATCGATCCCGACTATGCCGATGCGATCTACAATCTCGCCTCGCTGGAATTCGACGCCGGGGAACTGGCGGCGGCGCGCGCGGCGTGGGCGCGCTATCTCGAGCTCGACCAGGACAGCGAATGGGCGCGAACCGCGAGCCGGGGCATCGCGTTCGTCGATCTCAACGAGCGAAAGTCCGCCAGCTGATGCCCACCGATTTCCTGTTCGACGGCCCCGAAGACGCCCGCGTCACGCTGCTTTTGGCGCATGGCGCGGGGGCGCCGATGGATTCCGCCGCGATGACGGCCACCGCGAAGGCCCTGGCCGGCGCCGGGTTCCGCGTGGCGCGGTTCGAGTTCGGCTACATGGCGGCGCGGCGGACGGGCACGCGCAAGCCGCCGCCCAGGGCCGAGACGGTGATGCCTGAATTTGTGGCGGCGATCGACGACCTCGGTCCGACCAATGGCCCGCTGATCATCGGCGGCAAGTCGATGGGCGGGCGCGTCGCCAGCATGGTCGCCGACGCGGAGTTTGCGGCGGGGCGGATCGCGGGGCTGCTGTGCCTCGGCTATCCGTTCCACCCGCCGGGGCGGCCGCAGCAATTGCGCACGGCGCATCTCATCAAGCTGAAGACGCCGACGCTGATCTGCCAGGGCACGCGCGACGAGTTCGGCGACCGCACCGAGGTGGGCGAGTACGGGCTCAACGACGAGATCGAGCTGTTCTGGCTGGAGGACGGCGACCACGACCTGAAGCCGCGCAAGGCCATATCGGGCTTCGCCGCGGCGCAGCATCTGGCGGCGGTGGCCGGCAAGGTGCGCGAATGGGTGGGGCGGGTCGCGGCGTGAGCCCGGCGCGATGTGGCGGCCTCCCTCCCCCGCACGTGGCAGAGGCTCGCCGACTGCGGGATCGCGGATGAAGATCGCGAGCTTCAACATCAACAACGTCAACAAGCGGCTCGACATCCTGCGGCGCTGGCTCGCGGCGGCGCGGCCGGATGTGGTGTGCCTGCAGGAGCTCAAATGCACCGACCGGCAGTTTCCGGCATCGGCGCTGGCCGAGGCGGGGTATGGCGCGGCGTGGGTGGGGCAATCGACGTGGAACGGCGTCGCCATCCTGGCGCGCGGCGCCGAGCCGGTGGTGACGGCGACAGCCCTCCCCGGCGACGACAGCGACACGCAGGCACGCTATATCGAGGCGGCGGTGAACGGGGTGGTGATCGCCTGCCTCTACGCGCCCAACGGCAACCCGCAGCCGGGGCCAAAATTCGCCTACAAGCTCAGCTGGACCGAGCGGCTGATCGCACATGCGCAAGAGCTGTGGGACAGCAAGCTGCCGGTGGTGATCGCCGGCGACTATAACATCGTTCCGGAGGCGCGCGACATCTACATAACCACCTCGTATCGCGACAATGCGCTGGTGCAGCCGGAGCCGCGGGCGCAGTTCGCGCGGCTGCTCGAACAGGGCTGGACCGACGCGCTGCGCAAGGCGTTTCCGGACGAAATGGCGCTCTATACGTTCTGGGACTACATGCGCAACCGCTGGCCGCGCAATGCGGGGCTGCGGCTCGACCACATGCTGCTGAGCCGGAAGCTCGGCAAGGCGCTGACGGCCGCCGGCATCGACCGCACTGTGCGCGGCGAAGAGGGCGCCAGCGACCACGCGCCGGTGTGGATCGAGGTGAAGACGTAGCGGACGCCGGTGGCGCGGCATCGCCGGGGCGGTACCGCCTGTCCGCGGGAATAATCGTACTAATGGGGTCTTGCCAACGGCGCCGGCCCGTGCAAATCGTATCGAGAAAAGCTTTTCCGAAACCGCTGGCCGCCCTCGTCGACGGTCCGACGCTCAGAGACGGAAAAGCTTTTTCGACGGACGGAAAAGCTTTTCTTGGCGTGCTGGGAGGAAGCCCCGCTCGGGGTCCGGCGGCGCCGGGACACAGGGAGGATATCCATGAGACTACCGGTTCATTCGAGCCTGCTGGCGCTCGCGCTGACGGCTTCGGCCGTGGCCATGCCCGGCGCTGCCTCGGCCACCGACATCCAGATGTGGGTGCGCGCCTCGGGCGCCACCGCCGCGCAATTCATGATCGATCTGTGGAACGCGAGCCACGACGACAAGGTGGTGGCGACGGTGATCCCCGACAACCAGATGGTCACCAAGCTGGCCACCGGCAGCCAGGCCGGCGACGTGCCCGACATGGTGTCGTTCGACCTCATCTACATGCCCGACTTCATGAAGGCCGGATTCCTCAAGGACATCACGGACGAGATGAAGAAGGACCCGAACTACGCCGGCGTCGCGCAGGCCTACAAGGACATCGCGACCTATGACGGCAAGATCTACGGCGCCGGCTTCACCCCCGACGTGTCGGTGCTGCTGTGGAACAAGGATCTGTTCAAGGCCGCCGGACTCGATCCGGACAAGGCGCCGGCGACGCTGCAGGAGATTCACGAGGACGCCAAGAAGATCACGGCGCTCGGCAACGACACCTACGGCTACTATTTCTCGGGCTCCTGCCCGGGCTGCAACATCTTCGTGACCTCGCCGATGATGGTGGCGGCCGGCTCCAAGCTGCTGCCGACCAAGGCCGGCGACGACGCGCTGACCGGCGACGGCGTCAAGGACGTGCTGACCGAGATGAAGGCGATGTGGGACGAAAAGCTGATCCCCGACAGCGCCCAGGCCGACACCGGCGCGAATTTCTTCGCCACCTTCGAGACCGGCAAGATCGGCATCCAGGGCACCGGCGGCTTTGCCATCTCGGCACTCAAGCACGACAAGCCGGACATGAATTTCGGCATCGGCTTCATTCCCGGCACCAAGGCGGGCGAAGCCTCGGCCTTCGTCGGCGGCGACGTGATCGCCATTCCGGCGGCGTCCAAGCACGCAGATCTGGCGCTGCAGTTCATCCATTGGGAGCTGACCGACGAGGCGCAGCTCGAAGGCCTCGCCAAGAACAGCATCATCCCGTCGCGCCCGGCGCTGGCCGACAACAAATACTTCAAGGACGAACCGCGCGTGGTGACCACGGCGCAGGCGCTGGGCAAGGGCTTCACCCCCTACGCGCTGCACTTCAACGACATGGTCAACTCGGATTCGAGCCCGTGGATCCAGATGCTGCAGACGGCGATCTTCGATGGCGACGTCGACGGCGCCATCAAGACGGCGCAGGACGCGATGAAGGCGATCGCCGCGCAGTAACCGCTCCTCCCGGGCGATGCCGGCTGCGCCCATGTCGCGCGGCCGGCCACTGGCTTCAGACGATGACGCATTCTACGGTCACATCATTGGCAACAGCGGCTTTGCGGGGGGCGCCATGAACCTGGGTCGGCGAAATCTGCTCGGCCTCGCCTATATGGCGCCGGCGCTGCTGTTCGTGGCGGTGTTCGTGCTCTATCCGTTCGGCCAGCTGATCTACACCTCGTTCACCGACGCGTCGCTGCTGGGCGGCGGCAAATGGGTGGGCGCGGCCAATTACGTGCGTATCTTCACCGGCGACCCGCAGTTCTGGAAGGCGCTGTGGTTCACCCTCAAATACACCGTCATCATCACCCCGGTCCTGATGGGGCTGGGCTACGCGCTGGCATTGCTGACGGCGCAGAACGACAGGGTGCTGCAGTTCGCGCGCGGGGTGATCTTCATGCCGGTGGTGATCGGGCTCGGCACCTCGTCGCTGCTGTGGTTCTGGCTGTTCGACCAGCAGGTGGGGCTGTTCGACAAGGCGCTGGTCGACCTGCACATCGCCAATTCGATGATCGTGTGGTTCACCAATGCCGACTGGGCGCTGTGGGCGGTGATCATCTCGGTGACCTGGAAGGTGGTCGGCTTCGGCATGATCCTGTTCGTCGCCGCCATCCAGTCGATCAGCCGCGAGGTGGTGGAAGCCTCGCAGATCGACGGCGCCGGCTACTGGCAGCGGGTGAGCATGATCTATGCGCCGCTGACGCTGCGCACGGTGCTGCTGGTGACGCTGATCTCGGCCATCGGCTCGATGCTGGCGTTCGAGCAGCTCTACATCATGACCGGCGGCGGGCCGCGCGGGCTGACCTTCACCTCGGTGTACTGGATCTACCAGAGCGCCTTCATCAAGTTCCAGCTCGGCTACGGCTCGGCGCTCGCCATCGTGCTCACCGCGATCATCACCATCGCGGCGGCCATCCAGATCTTCCTCACCTCGCGGAGCGCGCCGCAATGACCGATGCCGCCCTGTCGACGCGCGTGGCCGCGGCGCGCGAAGAGCGCGTGGTCGGCAGCAATGCCGGGGTGCGCTATCTGCTGGCGGCGATCGCGGTGTTCATCAGTGCGCTGATGCTGGCGCCGGTGGTGCTGAGCTTCTTCGCCTCGATCAAGAGCAAGGCCGACGCCTCGGCGACGCCGCCGACCTACCTGCCGCATTCGTTCAGCCTCGAGAACTACCGCAACATCCTCGACTACCAGGCGGGGCTGTGGACCTATGTCGGCAATTCGCTGCTGGTGGCGGCGCTGGCGATCGTGCTGGTGGTGGCGCTGGCGGTGCCGGCCGGCTACGGCCTGGCGCGCTTCCGCTTCCGCGGCAAGGAAGTGCTGTTCCTGGTGCTGCTGCTGCCGCTGATGATCCCGTACCAGTCGCTGCTGATCCCGATCTACATGATGTTCGCCAAGATCGGGCTGGCCAACACCCATATCGGGCTCGCCATCATCCACGCCATCCTGCAGATCCCGTTCAGCATCTACCTGATGCGCAACAGCTTCGAGGGCGTGCCGAAAGAGCTCGAGGAAGCGGCGGTGGTGGACGGCGGCAATTCGTTCCAGCTGTTCACCCGGGTGGCGCTGCCGCTGGTGCTGCCGGGCGTGGTGACGATCGCGCTCTTCGCCTTCATCACCTCGTGGAACGAGTTCCTCGCGGCGCTGATCGTGATGAACAAGGAGACGCTGTTCACCGTGCCGGTGATGCTGGTGAGCGTGCGCACCGGACATCTGGGCGCGGTCGATTGGGGCTCGCTGCAGGCGGGCATCATCGTATCGATCATCCCGTGCGTGCTGATCTACGTGTTCCTGCAGAAATACTACGTGTCGGGCCTGCTGAGCGGCGCCGTGAAGTAGATGACGACGCGTTCGGGCAAACCTTCGGGCAGTGGACGGGCGGGCCGCAGCGGGCCGACCATCCACGATGTCGCGCGCGCCGCCGAGGTGTCGATCGGCACCGCCAGCAAGGCGCTCAACCGCACCGGGCACCTGCGGCAGGAGACGCGCGACAAGGTGCTGGGGGTGGCGCATGCGATCGGCTACCGGCCGAACGATCTGGCGCAGAGCCTGCACCGGGCGCGTTCGATGACGGTGGGGCTGATCACCAATGACAGCTTCGGCCGGTTCAGCTTCCCCATCGTCGAGGCGCTGGAACAGACGCTGGCCGACCAGGGGATCGCGGTGTTCATGTGCAACGCCACCGACGATCCGGCGCGCGAGCGGCAGCATCTCGACCAGTTGATGCGCAAGCGCATCGACGGGCTGGTGGTGACCGCGCGCCGCGCCGACAAGCGGCCGCCGATCGGGCCGGTGCCGGCGGGCCTGCCGATCGTCTATGTGTATTCGCAGGCGGACGACCCCGGCGCCTATTGCCTGATCCCCGACGACGAAGGCGGCGCCAGGCTCGCCATCGACCATCTGGTGGCGGGCGGGCGGCGGCGCATCGCGCATGTGGCAGGACCGGAGCGGTTCGAGGCGGTGCGGCTCCGGCAGGCAGGTTATCTGGCGAGCCTCAGTTCGGCGGGCCTCGCCTACGACCCGGCGCTCTATGTCAACGGCCCGTGGTCGGAGGCGTGGGGACGCGATGCGGTGGCGCGGCTGTTCGACGGCGCCTCGCCGCTCCCCGATGCGCTGTTCTGCGACAACGACCAATTGGCGCGCGGCGCCAGCGAGGCGCTGCGCGAGCGCGGCATCGCCATTCCGGGCCAGGTGGCGATCGTCGGCTTCGACAATTGGGACGTGATGACGCTGTCGGCGCGGCCGCAGCTCAGTAGCGTCGACATGAACCTGACGGCGCTGGGGCACGAGGCGGGCGCGGCGCTGCTGCGGCTGATCGCCGGCGAGCACCTCAGCGGCGTGCGCCGCCTGCCCTGCAGCCTGGTGATCCGCGCCTCGTCGCAAAGCTAGCTATCGGCGCCGGCCACCGGCGCAGAACGGAGTTTCAATGAGCCAGTACCATCCCGTGCGTTTCGTCGACGTCCGCCTCGAGGGCGAGTTCTGGAAGGAGCGGCTGGAGACGGTGTTGCGGACGACGATTCCGAGCCAGCACCGGAAGCTGGAGGAGTACGGGCTGCTCGACTCGCTGAAGCTGCCGCAGCCGCCGCCACCGCTGCGCTTTCCGCGGCACAGCAACGGCTTTTCGGTGCAGGTGTTCTGGGATTCCGACGTGGGCAAATGGATCGAGGCGGCGAGCTATGCACTGTCGCACCGGCGCGACGCCGACATCGAGGCCAAGATCGAGGCGATCGTCGACGATTTCGAGCGGGCACAGGAGCCGGACGGCTACCTCAATTGCTGGTACCTCGACCGCGAGCCGGAGAACCGCTGGACCAATCTGCGCGACAACCACGAGCTCTACAATGCCGGGCACATGCTGGAAGGCGCCATCGCCTATTACGAGACCACCGGGCGGCGGCGCTGGCTCGACATCATGGAGCGCTATGTCGAGCACATCCGGCAGACCTTCGGCACCGGGCCGGGGCAGAAGCGCGGCTATTGCGGGCACCCCGAGATCGAGCTGGCGCTGGTCAAGCTCTATCATCTGACCAAGCAGAAGAAGCACCTCGACCTCGCGGTGTATTTCGTCAACGAGCGCGGGCGGCAGCCGCCGCATTACTACGACGTCGAGCGCGAGGAGCGGGCGCGGCGCGGGCTGTTCGAGCAGCGCTACAGCTATCCCAATTACGAATACAGCCAGTCGCACGAACCGGTGCGGGCGCAGCGCAAGGTGGTGGGGCACGCGGTGCGCGCCATGTACCTCTACACGGCAATGGCCGACCTCGCCGCCGAGCTCGGGGATGCCGAGCTCAAACGGGCCTGCGAGGTGCTGTGGGACGACGTGATGGAGACCAAGATGTACGTGACGGCGGGGCTCGGCCCGTCGGCGCACAATGAGGGCTTCACCCACGATTTCGACCTGCCGAACCAGACCGCCTATGCCGAGACCTGCGCCTCGGTGGCGCTGATCTTCTGGGCGCAGCGCATGCTGCATCTCGACCTCGACGGCAAATATGCCGACATCCTCGAGCTCGCGCTCTACAACGGCGCGCTGTCGGGACTGAGCCGGGACGGCACGCACTATTTCTACGCCAATCCGCTGGAGAGCGACGGGTCGGCGGAGCGCTGGGAGTGGCACACCTGTCCGTGCTGCACGATGAACGTCAGCCGGCTGGTGGCGTCGGTGGGCGGCTATTTCATCTCCACCGCGTCTGATGGAGTGGCGTTTCACATCTATGGCGGCATTTCGTCGACGCAGGAGATCGCCGGAACGACGGTGACGTTGCGCGAACGCTCCAATTATCCGTGGTCGGGGGAGATCGAAATCGGCATCGATCCCGAAACGCCGGCGGCGTTCGACGTGAAATTGCGGGTGCCGGGCTGGGCCCGGTCGCACACGCTCAAGGTCAACGGCGAGGCGGTGACGGATGTGCCGACCGCCGGCTATGTCACCGTGCGCCGGACGTGGCGCCGGGGCGACGTCGTGACGCTGGAGCTGCCGATGCCGCCGGAGCGGCTCTATGCGCATCCGGGCGTGATCATGGATGCGGGACGCGTGGCGTTGAAGCGCGGGCCGCTGGTCTATTGCCTCGAGGAGATCGACAATCCCGGCGGCAGCGTGCAGCGGCTGAAGCTGCCGCGCGCCTCGGAGCTGCTGGCGAGCACGCGGGCCGACCTGTTCGGCGGCGCGGTGACGCTGTCGGCGAAGGCCACCGCCATCGACACCGCGGACTGGCACGAGCTCTATCGCACCGCGCCGTCGCGCGAGCACGCGACGACGCTCACCGCCCTGCCCTATTATCTGTGGGCGAACCGCAACAAGGGCTCGATGGTGGTGTGGATCCCGGAGGCCTGAGCGCCGCGGAGCAGGCGGAAAAACGCATAAAATTCAACGGCGCGGCTATCATTGCAGCCGAAGCGCCGATATACATCACGTCTTCGGAATGAGTATGCCGGGGCGGGAATGAGCCGGAATTTCCTGTTGGTCGATCCGGAGGAACGGCCGGACGTGCTGCACGGGCTGGCGTCGCCGGTGCGGGTGAGGATCCTGCGGGCGCTGCATGTCAGCGGCGGCCTCAACGTCAACGACATCGCCAGCCGGCTCGAGCTGCCGCAATCGACGGTCAGCTCGAACCTGCAGATCCTCGAGCAGGCGAGGCTGATCAGGACCGAGACGCAGAAGGCGCGCAAGGGCAACCAGAAGATCTGCCGCGCCATCTATGACGAGGTGCTGGTGATGTTCAAAGAAGACGTCGCCGCCACCCGGCCGGATGTGATCGAGGTGGCGATGCCGGTGGGGCTCTATACGAGCTGCGAGATCAGCGCGCCCTGCGGCCTGTGCTCCGCCGAAGGCATCATCGGGCTGCTCGACGTGCCCGACACCTTCCTCGATCCGAGCCGCATGCGGGCCGGGCTGATGTGGTTCACGCGCGGCTTCGTCGAGTACCAGTTCCCCAACAATGCGCGGCTGAGCAAGACCGAGGTCGAGGCGCTGGAGTTCTCGTTCGAGATTTCGTCGGAGGTGCCGGGCACCGCCAGCGACTGGCCGTCGGACATCACGGTGACGGTGAACCAGAAGGACGTGGGCACCTGGACCAGCCCCGGCGATTTCGGCGACCAGCGCGGCGTCTATACGCCCGACTGGTGGACGCTGCGCGGCAGCCAGTACGGCAAGCTCAAGACCTGGCGGGTGGCCAGGGACGGCACCTTCGTCGACGGCGTGAAGATCTCGCCGGTCTCGCTCAAGGACCTGGACGTGCCCAACCACCACTCGATCCGGCTGCGCATCGGGGTGAAGGACAACGCCAAGCATCCGGGCGGCGTCAACATCTTCGGCCGCGGCTTCGGCAATTACGACCAGGACATCGTGCTGAGGATCCACACCGCGCGGTGAGGACGGCGTGCAGATCAGCCTTTCGGATTAACACCGCAATTTCGGATCAGCTAAGCCGATACGGTCGCGAAGTGCTTCGATCTGCCTGATATGGATGGCGTGCGCCGGAATTCCCGCTGAGACAGCACCGTCGAATCCGACTTGACGACAGGCGGCGGGGCATTTTGAATGTGCCGAGCAATCCGATATAAATCAGACAATCGGGTTTAGCAGGGAGGCTGACGACAATGCGTGCCACGGTCACGGCGCACCGGGATTTCGTTGTGTCCCGGATCGACGACAGGCTTTACAGCGCCTTTCTCGAGCATCTGGGGCGCGCCATCTATACGGGCATCCACGAGCCCGGGCACACAACCGCCGACGCGGACGGCATGCGCGGCGACGTGGCGCAATTGGTGCGCGACCTCAAGATTCCGTATGTCCGCTACCCGGGCGGCAATTTCGTTTCGGCCTACAATTGGGAGGACGGCGTCGGTCCGGTGGAGCAGCGCCCGACGCGGCTCGACCTCGCTTGGCATACGTCGGACTCGAACGCCGTCGGCGTGCACGAATTCGCCAAATGGTGCGACACGGTCGGCACCAAGATGATGCTGGCCATCAACCTCGGCTCGCGCGGGCTCGACGAGGCGCGCAAGTTCGTCGAATACGTGAACGGACCGGTGGGCTCGTATTGGGGCGATCTGCGCAAGAAGCACGGCCGCGCCGAGCCGTTCGACGTCAAGCTGTGGTGCCTCGGCAACGAGATGGACGGGCCCTGGCAGGTCGGCCACAAGACCGCCGACGAATACGGCCGGCTCGCCAACGAAACCGCCAAGGCGCTGCGCGCCTTCGACAAATCGCTGGAGCTGGTGGTGTGCGGCTCGTCCAATTCGGACATGCCGACCTATCCCGAATGGGAGCGGGTGGTGCTGGAGCACACCTATGAGGCGGTCGACCACATCTCGCTGCACATGTATTTCGCCAATCGCGGCAACCACACGGCGAACTACCTGGCGCTGAACGAAAAGCTCGACCGCTATATCGGCACCGTCGCCTCGACCATCGACTTCGTGAAGGCCAAGAAGCGGAGCAAGAAGCAGGTCAGCATTTCGTTCGACGAATGGAACGTGTGGTACCATTCCAACGCCGCCGACCGCGCCGTGCTCGACGGCAACAGCGGCTGGCCGCACGCGCCGCGGCTGCTGGAGGACGCCTACAATTTCGAGGACGTGCTGCAGGTCGGCTGCATCCTCAACACCTTCATCCGCCGCTCGGACGTGGTGCGCATCGCCTGCATCGCGCAGCTGGTCAACGTCATCGCCCCGATCATGACCGAGCCGGGCGGACCGGCATGGCGGCAGACGATCTACTATCCCTACTACTTCGCCTCGATCTTCGGGCGCGGCACGGCGCTGAACCTCGGCGTCGCATGCGCCGGCTACGATGCGGACGTGGCCGACAACGTGCCCTATCTCGACATCTCGGCGGTGCACGACACGGACGGCAAGACCATCAGCTTGTTTGCCGTCAACCGGCATGCGAGCGAGGCGCTGGAGCTCAGCGTCGACCTCAAGGGGTTCGGCACGGCGCGGGTGATCGACCATCAGGTGCTGACGCATGCCGACCTCAAGGCCGCCAACACGCTCAGGGACCAGAACGCGGTGGTCCCCAGGGCGGGCAGCGGCATGACGGCGGACGGCGGCACGCTGAGCGGAAAACTGCCGCCCTATTCGTACCAGATGATCCGGGTGCAACTGAGCTAGAGCTTTCCCCCGCCGGGCCACTCCCTCCCGGCGGGACCCCGGCATTGTGACTGCCGGGCCATGGCGGGGTCGGGATGGTGCCGCTGCGGCGCCACCCGATCCTGCGATCGGCGACAGCGACAACAGGCCGACGGCGTGAGCCGCGGCGAGACATGAGGACAAGATGACCACTCCCGACAGCGTTCTGCATCCGCGGCCGCGGGTTACGCGGGCGCAATGGACCGATCTCAACGGCGCCTGGGCATTCGCCTATGACGATGCCGATCGCGGCATCGGCGAGCGCTGGCAGGACGATGCCGGCCGCTTCGACCGGCAGATCACGGTGCCGTTTCCGCCGGAATCGGAGCTGTCGGGCATCGGCGATACGGGCTTTCACCCGGTGCTGTGGTACCGGCGGACGTTCCCGGCCACGGCCGAGCCGGGACAGCGGCTGCTGCTGCATTTCGGCGCCGTGGACTACCGCGCCAAGGTGTGGGTGAACGGCTCGCTGGTGGCCGAGCACGAGGGCGGGCACGTGCCGTTCTCGGCCGACATCACCGCCAGTCTCGACGCCTCGGGCGAGCAGGTGGTGGTGGTGCGGGCGGAGGACCAGCCGACCGACGTGACGCAGCCGCGCGGCAAGCAGGACTGGCAGGAACAGCCGCACGCCATCTGGTACAACCGCACGTCGGGCATCTGGCAGACGGTGTGGCTGGAGCCGGTGCCCGAAACCTATGTCGCCGAGCTGCAGCTGACGCCCGAGCTGGCCGACGGCAGCGTGCGCGTCGAGGCGAGCCTGAACCAGGCCTATGCCGGGTTCCTGCACATCCGGCTCGGCCGCAAGGGCGAGGTGCTGGCCGAGCAGAGCGTACGGGTGGCGGGCAATTTCGTCGACACGCGCGTGGTGATCCCGGCGGCGCAGAACGGCGTGCATCGCGGCGACCTCCACTGGACGCCGGACAATCCCAACCTGATCGATGTGACGGTGACGCTGCTGGGCGCCGACGCCAAACCGGTGGATGCGGTCGACAGCTATTTCGGGCTGAGGAGCGTCGGCATCGCCAATGGCCGGTTCCTGCTCAACGACAAGCCGACCTTCATGCGCTCGGTGCTGGAACAGGGATATTGGCCGAAATCGCACCTGGCGGCGCCCAGCCCCGAGGCGCTGAAGCGCGAGGTGGAGCTGATCAAGGCGCTGGGCTTCAACGCCGTGCGCATCCACCAGAAGATCGAGGATCCGCGCTTTCTCTATTGGGCCGACCATCTGGGGCTGATGGTGTGGGGCGAGATCGCCAATGCCTTCGAGTTCAACGCGCAGGCCGTCGACCGGCTGACGCGCGAATGGCTGAGCGCGGTGAAGCGCGACCGCAGCCATCCGTGCATCGTCACCTGGGTGCCGATCAACGAAAGCTGGGGCGTGACCGATATCGCGCTGCGCCGCGACCAGCAGGATTTTGCAACGTCGCTCTACTACCTGACCAAGGCGGTCGACCCGACGCGGCCGGTGGTGTCCAACGAGGGCTGGGAGCACACCGTCTCGGACATCTGGGGCCTGCACGACTACACGCAGTACAAGGCGCATATCGACGAGCGCTACGGCACCAGGGAGGCGATCGAGACGACGCTGACCGAGATGCGGCCGACGCGCCGCCGGCTGCTGCTCCGCCCGGACGACCGGCGCGGGCAGCCGGTGATGCTGACCGAGTTCGGCGGGCTCTCCATGCACCCCAAGAGCGGCGAAGCCTGGTTCGGCTACGCCACGGCGCAGAGCGACGAAGAATATCTGGAGATGATCAAGCAGCTCTTCGACGGCATCTATGAGAGCACCGACCTTGCCGGCTTCTGCTACACGCAGCTCACCGACACGCGGCAGGAGACCAACGGCCTCTACGACGAGAACCGCCAGCCCAAGCTGCCGGTCGAGCGCCTGCGCGACATCATCATGCGGCCGAGCAACGCGGTGCCGAGCGAATCGCTCGACGTGGCGCGGCAGAAGGCGCTGCGCATCAGCTTCGGCCAGGTGGTGTAGCGCGCCGATGGCTCACCGGGGCGCGGCGCCAGCCGCCACGTCCCAGACCAGCAGGATCTCGTCGCTGAAGGGCACGGCGCCCAGCCTGTCGTAGAAGGCGCGGGCGCCGGCATTCTTGCGCCAGACGGTCCAGAACATCCTGGTGGCGTTCTCGGCGCGCGCCCGCGCCCGCACATCCAGCATCAGGGCGGTGCCGACGCCCTGCCGGTGGTATTTCTCGCGCACGAACAGATCGGCGACGAAGACGGCAGGGGCGAGGTCGTCCATGTGCACGCCGACGTGGAAGACGAGATAGCCGGCGGCCTCGCCGTCCATTTCGGCGACGCGGATGCTGCATTTCGGCCGGGGCCCGAAGGCCAGGGCGCGCAGCGCCTCGAAGCGCGACGGCACGATCTCGGACGGATCGTCGATGGCGTTGAGATAGGCCTCGAACTCCAGCCACATGGTCCGGAGCTCGGCAAAGTCCGCCTCGGTGGCGATCCGGATGTCGAGCATGCTGTCTCCAACGCCGCAGGCCCGCCGGCGGGCGGACAAATCAGGGATTATGCACGTCGCGCGCACGCCGCCCAGCGGCGCCCGTGCTATTGGCATGAGCTTCCGGTTATCACACCGTCCGGCGGCAGCCCGACCCCGAAAGGCGCTTCTTTTGTCGTCCAACCTCGCGCAGCACTTCCTGCTGGACCCCGATGTGGTGTTCCTCAACCACGGCTCGTTCGGGGCGTGTCCCCGCCCGGTGTTCGAGGACTACCAGCGCTGGCAGCTCAGGCTGGAACGGCAGCCGGTCGAGTTCCTCGATGCGCGGCGCGGCCTCAAGGCCAACCTCAAGCTGGCACGCGAGGCGCTGGCGCTGGAGCTTAATACTGCCGCCGACAACCTGGCGCAGGTGGCGAACGCGACCACTGGGCTCAACGTCGTCATCCAGTCGCTGCGGCTCGGGCCGGGCGACGAGATCCTGACCACCGACCACGAATACAACGCGCTCGAAAAGACCTGGGCCTATGTGGCGCGCAAGACCGGCGCCAGGGTGGTGGCGATGCCGGTGGCGCTGCCGCTCAGCGCGGCGCAGGCGTTCCACGAGGCGGTGGCCGCGGGGTTCAGCGAACGCACGCGGGTGCTGTTCCTCAGCCACATCACCTCGCCGACGGCGCTGCTGTTCCCGATCGAGAGCCTGGTGGCCGAGGCGCGCCGGCGCGGCGTCTTCAGCGTCATCGACGGGGCGCATACGCCCGGGCACATCCGGCTCGACCTCGACGCGCTGGGCGCCGATTTCTATGCCGGCAATTGCCACAAATGGCTGATGTCGCCCAAGGGCTCGGCCTTCGTCTATTGCCGGCCGGAGTGGCAGGCGATGATCGATCCGCTGGTGATCAGCCATGGCTGGACGGCGGACAACAAGCAGCCGGGGGTGCGCGGCCCGTTCGGCAATTCGGCCTTCGTCGACGAGGTCGAAATGCAGGGCACGCGCGATCCGTCGGCATGGCTGGCGGTGCCCGCCGCCCTCGCCTTCCGGCGCGCGCATGATTGGTGGGCGGTGAGCGCCGAATGCACGCGGCTGGCGCGCGAGACGGCGGCGCGGCTCGCGGAGCTGACGGGGCTGCCGGCGCTGGCGAGCCCGGAATTCTGCGCGCCGCAGATGATCGCCATGCCGATCCCGCCGTGCGACGCGCAGGCGGTGCACGACGAGCTGCTGAGGGCCTACGGCATCGAGATCCCGGTGTTCGAATGGCAGGGGCGCCACATCGTCCGGCTGTCGTGCCAGGGCTATAACGACCGGGCGCAGATGGATGTGCTGATCGCGGCGCTGAGCGAGATCCTGCAATTGCATCCGGGAGCGGGCGGCGGGCGCAGCAAATGATGCGCCTGGTTATGAATCGGGGGCAATAAGTCATTATTCAGCCCGGTTTCCTCATGGTTTGATGGCAAAAACCGGGGAGGTTCCATGGCCGAGTTTCTTGCCCTCAGCGATGCGGTGGCGCGGCACCTCAAGGCCGGCGACACCGTCGCCTTCGAGGGGTTCACCCATCTGATCCCGCATGCGGCGGCGCACGAGGCGATCCGGCAGGGCATCGGCGAGTTGACGCTGCTGCGCATGACGCCCGACATCATCTACGACCAGATGATCGGCATGGGGCTGGCCAGGACGGTGATCTTTTCGTACGCGGGCAACCCCGGCGTCGGTCTGTTGCGGCGGATGCGCGACGCCATCGAGAACGCCTATCCGCGCGCCATCGAGACCATCGAACATTCGCATTCGGCCATGGCGCAGGCCTATGAGGCCGGCGCCAGCGGGCTGCCGCTGGCGGTGTTCCGCGGCTACAAGGGCGCCGACCTGCCCAGGGTCAATCCGGCGATCAAGTCGATCACCTGCCCGTTCACCGGCGAAGCGCTGGCGGCAATCCCGGCGCATCGGCCGGATGTGACCTTCATCCATGCGCAGAAGGCGAGCGAGAAGGGCGACGTGCTGATCGAGGGGATCATCGGGGTGCAGAAGGAGGCGGCGCTGGCGGCCAGGCGCGTGGTGGTGACGGTGGAAGAGGTGGTGCCGAGCTTCAAGGGCCTGCACCCCAACCTCACCATCCTGCCGCACTGGACCATCGACGCGATCGCCGTGGTGCCGGGCGGCGCGCACCCGTCCTACACGCACGGCTATTACGCGCGCGACAACGCCGCCTATCTCGACTGGGACCGGATTTCGGCCGACCGCGAGGCGTTTTCGAGCTGGATGCAGAGCAATGTGCTGGACGTCGGACCAGAGGTGTTCGCGGCGCGGGTGGAGAGCCTGAGATGAGCGACTTCACGCCCAACGAGATGATGACCATCGCCGCGGCGCGGGCGCTGAGGAACGACGACGTGTGCTTCGTGGGCATCGGCGCGCCGTCGGCGGCATGCAACGTGGCCCGGCTGACGCATGCGCCCGGCATCACGCTGATCTACGAATCCGGCACCATCGGCACCGCTCCCGAGGTGCTGCCGCTGTCGATCGGCGACGGCGAGTTGTGCGAGACGGCGCTGTGCACGGTGAGCGTGCCGGAGATGTTCCGCTACTGGCTGATGGGCGGGCGCATCTCCATCGGCTTTCTCGGCGCGGCGCAGCTCGACCGCTTCGGCAACATCAACACCACGGTGATCGGCGACTACGCGCATCCGAAAGTGCGCCTGCCCGGCGGCGGCGGCGCGCCGGAGATCGCGACCTCGTGCGGCGAGATCTTCATCACGCTGAAGCAGGCGAAGCGGGCGATGGTGGACAAGATCGATTTCTTCACCAGCTTCGGGCATGGCGAGGGCGGCGACCATCGGCAGCGGCTCGGCATCACCACCAAGGGGCCGACGCTGCTGATCACCGACCTCGCGCTCTGGCGCCCCGACCCCGAGAGCAAAGAGTTCACCGTGACCTCGCTGCATCGCGGCGTGACGCGCGAGATGGTGCAGGACAATTGCGGCTGGCCGGTGCGCTTTGCCGCCGAGCTCGAGGAGACGCCGGCGCCCACCGAGCTGGAGCTGGGAACGCTGCGCGACCTGCAGGCGCGCACCGAGGCGGCGCATCAGGGAGGACGCCGTGGCTGAAGCCTTCATCTGCGCCTATCGGCGCACGCCGATCGGACGCTTCGGCGGCGCGCTGTCGAGCGTACGGGCGGACGACCTCGCGGCGGTGCCGCTCAAGGCGCTGATGGCCGAAAACCCCGGCGTCGATTGGGCGGCGGTGGACGACGTGATCCTCGGCTGCGCCAACCAAGCGGGCGAGGACAACCGCAATGTCGCGCGCATGAGCCTGCTGCTCGCCGGGCTGCCGGCCGGCGTCTCGGGCACCACCATCAACCGGCTGTGCGGCTCGGGCATGGACGCGGTGCTGGTCGCGGCGCGCGCCATCAAGGCGGGCGAAGGCGACCTGTTCGTCGCCGGCGGGGTGGAGTCGATGAGCCGCGCGCCGTTCGTTCTGCCCAAGGCCGAAACGGCGTTCTCGCGCCATGCGGAGATCTACGACACGACCATCGGCTGGCGCTTCGTCAATCCGCTGCTGCAGCAGCAATACGGCGTCGATTCGATGCCGGAGACCGGAGAGAATGTCGCCGCCGAGTATGATGTCAGCCGCGCCGACCAGGATGCATTCGCGCTGCGCTCGCAGCAGCGTGCGGCGATGGCGCAGCAAAATGGCCGGCTGGCGCGCGAGATCGTGCCCGTGACACTGCCACGGCGCAAAGGCGATCCGGTCGTGACAGATCGCGACGAACATCCACGGTCCGACACCTCGCTCGAAGCGCTCGCAAAACTCCCCACGCCCTTCCGCCAGGGCGGTACCGTCACCGCCGGCAACGCCTCCGGCGTCAATGACGGCGCGGCGGCGCTGATCGTCGCCTCGGAGGCCGCGGCACGCCGGCACGGGCTGACGCCGATGGCGCGCATCCTGGGCGGCGCGGCCGCCGGCGTGGCGCCGCGCATCATGGGGATGGGGCCGGTGCCGGCGACGCGCAAGCTGTGCATCCGGCTCGGATTGCAGCCGCAGGATTTCGAGGTGATCGAGCTCAACGAAGCGTTCGCCAGCCAGGCGCTGGCGGTGTTGCGCGAGCTGGGCTTCGCCGACGATGCGCCGCAGGTAAACGCCAATGGCGGCGCCATCGCGCTCGGCCATCCGCTCGGCATGTCGGGCGCCCGCATCGCCGGAACGGCGGCGCTGGAGCTGGCGCTTGGCGGCAAGTCGCGGGCGCTGGCGACGATGTGCGTGGGCGTCGGCCAGGGCATCGCCATCGCGCTGGAGCGGGCGAACTGACGGACGCACCCCGCCCTACGGGACGAGGCGGACCGGACGGTGCTCGAGGGACGAGCGCAGGATGGCGTCGATGACGCGGTGGGCGTTGAGCGCATCGTCGCCGCCGACCGGCGGGGGGCGGCCGGTGTCGAGGGCGGCGAGGAACTCTTCGATCAGCGCCTGATGCAGCTCGTGGCCGGCCGCCATGACCGGCACCACGGCACCGGTTTCGGCGGGCGGCGCGCCGGCGGTGACGGACGAGCCGTCGTGGAAGCGGGCGACGAAATGGGCGCCGACAAGCTGCGCCGCGCCGTGTTCGCCGACAAGGTCGATGCGCTCGGGCAGTCCGGGCCAGGCCGCGGTGGTGGCGCTCAGCGTGCCCATGGCGCCGCCGGGAAAATGCAACAGCGCGGCAGCGACGTCCTCGGTTTCCATGCGGTGCACGGGACTGGTGGCGGCGTGACCGACGATCTCGTCGGGCAGGCCGGTGGCGGCGAGGAACAGATCGATGGTGTGGATGGCCTGGGTCAGCAGCACGCCGCCGCCGTCGCGCGCCCTGGTCCCACGGCCGGGCTCGTCGTAATAGCTCTGCGGGCGCCAATTGTCGACGCGGACGGACGCCGAGAGCAGCCGGCCAAGGCGGCCGCCCCGCACCAGTTCGAGCAGCGCCCGGCTCGCCGGACGGTAGCGGTTCTGGAAGACGATGCCGAGGGCGACGCCCTGCTGCCGGCAGGTTGCGACGATGGCTTCGGCGCGCTCGAGGCTGATGTCGAGCGGCTTTTCCAGAATAATGTTCTTTCCGGCCCGGGCTGCAGCGGCGACCAGCTCGAGATGGGTATTGGGCGGGGTCAGGATCAGCACGGTGCCGATCGCGGGGTCGGCGAAGATCGCCGCGGCGCTGTCGGCGATCGGCACGCGGTGCCGCTCGGCGAAAGCGGCGCGACGGGCGGGTGTTGGACTGTAGGCGGCAGCGATTTCGACGCGATCGCCAAGGGCGTGCAGCGCCTGGACGTGCGGCTCGGCAGCCATGCCGAGACCGACGATGCCGATGCGGGTGGTCATGCGATGGCGGCCAGCAGGCTGAGGCCGGTGTGATAGCCGGGATCGAGGTCGGGGGTGGCCGGCACGAAGTCGACCGGGCCGTCCGTGCCGAGGGTCTGGTAGGCGATGGCCGGCTCGCCGCGCCAGTAGCGGCTGAAGAAGGCGTCGTGCGCCTGCCGCCAGATGCGGAGTGTGGCATCGCTGCCGGAAACGGCATGGCAGAGCGCAGCGGTGCGAATGGTCTCGGGCAGCGACCACCACGGACAGAGCGGATTGAGCACCGCGCCGCTGCCGATCGAGACCGAAAGCGCAATGCCAGGACCGACAAAACCGCGCTCGAAGGAGGCAACGAGAATGCGCTCGAGCGTGGCGGCGAGCGCGGGTGGCGCGTCGGCGCCCAGCCAGGCCATGGCGAAGCCGGCGAACTCGATGGCGTGGCCGACATTGCACGCATCCTCGCCGGGGACGTTGGCGAGGAGGCCGGAGCCGATGTCGAGATGGTTGGCGAGGATGTGGTCGATGAAACGCTGCGCGTAAGCGAGGCGGCCGCCCTCCCCCAGCTCGGCCAGCAGCTCGGCGGCGCCGAGCAGGATCATGCGCGGGCCGAAATCGGGCGCCTGGTCGCGGGCGGTCGCGGCGGCGAGCGGCGCGGCCTCGTCCATCTGGAAGCGGCGTGCCTCGATGGCGGCGATCACCTGGTCGAGGTAGTCGAGGCGCTGTCCGAGCTCGGCGGGGGCATAGCGGGCGGCGCCGGCGACCAGCCCCTTGGCGACGAAGGCGTCGGAGTAGGTGAAGACCCCCTCGGCGCGCGCTTGCGGAACGGGGCGGCCGCCGGCGATGCGGACGGGCGCCATGTCGGCCTCGTAGCAGAAATAGGCGTGGCCATCGCGGCCCTGCAGCTCCGCCAGCGCGGCGTAGAGCGCGCGGCCGCGGGCGTCGAGGGCGTCGGCGAGCGCTTGGTCGTGGTTGGCGAAGAAGCCGGCGTGGCGTACCAGCGCCTCGAGGCCGCGGCCCTGGATCCAGCCATAGATGTAGTCCGGTCCGCGGACCCCGTCGGCGGCGCCATAGTCGGTGAGCGTGATGCTGTTGAGCTTGGTGTTGAGATAGACGCCATGCAGCGCCGGACGGGCCAGCATCCAGCGCAGCGTGCCGGCATTGGCGGCGACGTAGGTGTCGCGCGCCGCGGCGATGAAGGCGGCGTCGGTCACTCCTTGAGCCCCGTGGCGGTGATGCCGCGGACGAAGTTGCGGCGCAGGATGGCGAACAGAACGACGCTGGGGACCAGCACGATGGTGGAGGCGGCGCTGAGCCGGCCGAGGTCGATGGTGAAGCCGGTCTGGAACAGCGCGAGGCCGACCTCGATGGTGTAGCTGTCCTTGGTGGTGCCGACGATCAGCGGCCAGGCGAAGGCGGTCCAGGCCTGGAAGAAGGCGAGCACGGCCAGCGCCGCCAGCGCACCGCGCAACAGCGGCAGCACGATGAGGACGAAGATGGCGAGCTCGTTGGCGCCGTCGATGCGCGCCGCATCGAGCAACTCGTCGGGAATGGTCTGCTCGACGTTCTGGCGGATGAGGAAGATGCCGAAGCCCATCACCATGTAGCCAAGCAGCAGGCCCCAGATGGAGTTGAGGATGTGCAGCTGTTGCGCCTGGAAATAGAGCGGGATCATGTAGATCTCGAACGGCACGATGGCGGTGGCGAGGAACAGGATGAAGATGGCGTGCAGCGAGCGGAACTTGAACTTGGCGAAGATGTAGCCGCCGACCGAGGAGGTGGCGACGATGCAGATGGTCGAGAGCGTGGCGAACAGCGCGCTGTTGCCGATCCAGCGCAGCAGCGGCGTGGTGGTGAGCACGGCGGTGAAGTTGCTGACGATGGGATCGTGCGGGATGAGCGTGGGCGGCCAGGCCAGGATCTCCTGCGGCGTCTTGAAGGCGTTGGAGATGAGGAACAGCAGCGGCAGCAGCATCAGCACGCAGAACAGCAGCAGCACGATGTCGATGACGAGGTTCAGCGCGCTGAAGGGGCGGCGCGGCGCGCTGGGCTCGGCGACGAGCGGTCGGGTTTCAGCCTCGGTCGGAACGACGGTCATCGGGCGCCTCGCTCGCGCAGCAGGGAGAACTGCACCAGAGTGAGCAGCAGCACGATCGCCAGCAGGATCACCGCCTCGGAGGCGGCGTAGCCGACGCGATAATTGCGGAAGCTGTTTTCGAGCATGTCGAGCACCAGCACGCGCACCTGCCGGCCAGGGGCGCCTTGTGCATCCGAGGCGAGCACGTAGGCCTGGGCGTAGACGTTGAAGCCGGAGATGAGGGTCACCACCGACACGTAGAGGGTGATGGGGCGGAGCAGCGGCACGGCGACATGCCAGAAGGCCTGCAGGCCGCTGGCGCCGTCGAGCTTGGCGGCCTCGAAGACGTTGGTGGGCAGGTTGCGGAAGCCGACGACGTAGATCAGCACGGCGTAACCGATGGCCTGCCAAGCGCAGAGCACGATGACGCAGATCACCGACAGCACCGGATCGAACAGCCAGGAAAGCGGCGAGATGCCGAACAGCGACAGGAAGGCGTTGAGCGGGCCGAGGCGCGCGTCGAAGATCCACTTCCACGCCATGGCGGCGGGCACCAGCGGCACGATGTAGGGAATGAAGGTGGTGGTTTCGAACACACCGGCAAGGCGCGAGCCGAGGCGATAGTTGATCAGCGCCGCAATCCCCATGCCGACGGGAATGGTGATGGCCAGCGTGCCGAAGGCGATCACCGTGGTGTTGAACAGCGCGGTGAGGAACAGCTCGTCGCCGAACAGTTCCTGAAAGTTGGCGAAGCCGATGAAGGGGCGGGTCTTCGAAATCAGGTTCCACTCGTGGAGGGACATGCGCAATGTCTCCTCGATCGGGTAGAACCGCACCCAGGCGAAGATCGCGAGGATGGGCAGCAGGGCGGCCATGGCGAACAACCATTGGCGACGGGCGAGCATGGGTCCCTCCTGGTGTCCGGACACGCCGGGATGAAAGGAACTGCGCGGCGGCGGAGCGCAGCGGACCCGGTGGCCCTGACCGGCCGACGCCGGACGCTCCACCGTAACAGGAACCGGGGGAGCGTGCCTGCGCAGCGCTCCCCCGGCGGGAGGAAGCCTACTTCGCGAGGATGCCGGCGCGGTCGAGCACCGCGGCGCCATCGTCGGAGGCACTCTTGAGCGCCGCGTCGATGCCCGCATCATTGTTGAGCAGCGAGGCGTCGGCGAAGTCGTCGGTGAGCTTGGCGGCGACCCGGGTCAGGAACTCGTCGGCCGGTCCGATATTGGGCAGCTGGAAGAACTTGTAGTCCTTCGGAAGCTGCACGAAGGCGGCGAATTGCGGCGTCTTCTTCAGGATCTCGGTGTAGTCGAGATTGGCCCGGTTGGGCAGCCAGCCGACGTTCTCGAGCATCCACAGCTGGTTCTCGGGGCTGGTCGCGGCCTTGATGAAGGCCCACGCCTCGGCCGAGTGCTGGTCGCTGCCGACGAACAGATTCACCGGCGAGACGATCGAGCCCATCGGCAGGGTCGAGGTGGCGTATTTGAGATCGGGCGCCTTCTTGGCGATATCGCCGATCACCCAGGATTCACGGATGAACATGGCGGTCTGGCCGCGCTCGAAGGCATCGGAATCCGCCGGCGCCTCGATGGTGTCGCTCTTGTCGCCATGCACGACCTGGATGTACTGCGCCAGGTTCTTGTGACCCTCGGGGGTCGCCAGCGTCATCTTCCATTTGCCGTCGGGCTGCTGCACGACGATGTTGCCGCCGTACTGGAACATGTTGATCCAGAACTTTTCGGCGATGCCCTGGCCGCCACCGGAAAGCCGCATCGACCAGCCCGACACCGTGAGGTTGCCGTTGGCGTCGCGCTGGGCGAGCTTGGCGGCATATTTGGTGTAGTCGTCCATGGTCTTGGGCGGCTCGGTGAGGCCGGCAGCCTTGAACATGTCGGTGTTGTAGTAGAGCGCGCTCTGGCCGCGGAACAGCGGCGCGCCGTAGACCTGGCCGTTATAGCTCGCGGCGTCGGAGAAGTACTTGTCGAAGTTCGCCGGGTCCTGGACGTAGGAGGCGACATCGGCCGGCGGATGCTGCAGCAGGTCTTCCTGCATGTAGCGGGTGGCACTCGAGGTCGCGAGCTCGATGACATCGGCGGCATTCTGCGAGCTGATGCCGAGGGCCACGCGCTTTTCGTGATCGCGCAGGCCGATGGCCTCGACGTCCACCGTCAGATCGGGGAACTGCGCCTTCAGCCCCTCGGCGACGTGCTGGTAGAAGGGCGCCATTTCCGGATAGCCGCTCCAGACCGTGATCTGGTCGGCCAGCACCGAAACGCTGCTGCCCAGAAGCGCCACGCCGAGCGTGGCGCCGAAGATCGCGGTGCGGGTGATGCCCGCCGGCCGCTCAGACTTGTGTTCCCTGCTCATGATATTCTCCTGCCTTGCCTTGTTGAAAGCCTGCAGCCCCTCGCCCACCCTGACGAAGCTTCTATGCAACCGGTTGCGGTGTCAAGCGCGCAAACGGCTGTCCAGATGCCTAGCCGGGCGAACGCGACGCTCTCTCCTTGCCCAGCAGCGCGCATGCCGCGTCTGCCAGTTTTTCGGCGGTGCCGGGCGCGAACGTGCCCGGCATCCCGATATAGCGATGCGCCTCCTCGACCTCGTAGCCGCCGAACGCAAACTCGCTGCGCGGCGGAATGTAGCCGGGCGACGCGTCGGCCAGCTCGAGAACGAAAGCCGGCCCGTTGCCGAGCGCCGTCCGGATGGACAGCGCCGTTTCGGTGAAGATTTCGCCGGGCAGCGCGACGATGGGCACGCCGGCCCAGCGCAGCGCCGAGACCCGGCCGGTCCAATTTCCGTCGACCGGACTGCCGTTCCAGTTGTGGGCCCAGTCGGCCCAGGCGCCGAGCAACGCGGCGCGCTCGGGATGCGCCCTGGCTTCGGCGGTCCAGCGCGCCGCGAGCTCGGGCAGCGGCTCCGCCTCGCGGCGATGCAGCGCGACCTCGACCATGGCGTCGGCGGCGGTCACCGGCCCATCGATGGGCGTTTCCGGCGCAGCGAGCGCGGCCTCGGCGATGCGACGGCCGAGCTCCGCAGCGCGTGCGAAGGTGCGGTCGTTGCTGGCGGCCAGCGTCTGCGAGGCGTAGGCGCTGTGGCCAGTGTTGACGTCGCCGCAGCAGCCGGTGGCGAAGATGGCGACGGCGCCGGGACAGGCCGCCTCGATCGTGCTGCGAACGTAGTGCGGATAGTCGGCGGTCCACAGCAGATTGTCGGCGCCGAGCGTTACCGGGTGGCAGGCGTAGGAGACCAGCACGGCGAAGACCTTGCCGTCGTCGCCGCGCAGGCGCAGCACCGGCAGAGCGCGATCGGCGATGCCGCCGGCGTGGCGGCGATTGCGGCCGACATCGGGGTCGGCGCCCATGCCGATCGACAATGTGGCGGGGCGCTGCGCCGCGACGGCGCTGTCGATGGCCGTGACCAAGGCGGCCTCGAGGCGGCGCATATAGGCGGCGTCGACCGGCTGCGTGCCCGGGCCGCGCTCGACGGCCGGGCCGCCGTGATTGTGCAGTGCCGTAATCACCACGCGCTCGGCCGGCAGCACGCAGGCCTCGCGCACGCGCTGCGACAGCTCCTGGTCGATGCCGATGATGTCGGCGACGACGATGGCGGTGTCGTCGACCGCCAGCGCCCGGACCGTCAGCGGATCGTGGGCGCCGACAGCGGGCGCGGTGCGCGCGCCGAAGCCGGCCATCAGCAGGCCGATGGGCGGTGTGATGTCGACGATGGCAGCCCCTGCCCGCAGCGCCATCAGCGGACCTCCTGCCCGGCGACCCAGACCGTGTCGACGGCGAGCGTATCGCCCTCGGCGCGCCACAGCACGAGGTCGGCCGGTTCACCGATCGCGAGGCGGCCGTGCATGCCGAGAAGGCGCCCGGGATTTTCGGTGACGAGCGGCAGCGCCTCCTGCGCGGTGAGCCCGGCCATCGCCATGGCGCGCGCGAGGTCGGCGGCCAGCGGCAGGCCGGCGCCGGCGAGATAGGGCGTGCCGGCGACGCCGATGCGGCCGTCGGCGGAAATTTCGACATCGCCGCCGACCGGCTGGCGATAGCGGCCCGGCGGCTGGCCGGCGAGCGCCACGCTGTCGGAGACGAGGATGGCGCGGTCGCGGCCCTTGGCGCGCAGCATGGCGCGGAAGGCGTCGGCCGACAGATGGTGGCCGTCGGCGATGAAGCTCGCGGTGAGCCGGTCGTCGGCCAGTTGCGTCCAGAGGAGATTGGGATGGCGCGGCAGGGTGGCGGCGACGCCGTTGCCCAGATGCGTCGAGAGGCGCGCGCCGGCATCGACGGCCGCCCGGATCTGGTCGGGGGTCGCGGCGCTGTGGCCGAGGGCGACGATGACGCCCTGCGCGGTCAGCGCGCGAATGTAATCAGGCGCGCCGGCATGTTCGGGCGCGAGGGTGACGAGCTTCACCAATCCGCCGCCGGCAGCCTGCCAGCGCTCGAACTCGGCGAGGTCGGGCGCGCGTACGTGCTCGGCCGGATGGGCGCCGCGCGGACCGTCCTGCGGCGAGATCGAGGGGCCCTCGACGTGCACGCCCGGCACGGCGTGCGCCACGGCGGGAAAGCGCCGGCGGGCTTCGGCGATGGTGCGCAGTGCGGTGGTGATCTGCGCCTCGGTGGCGGTGATCAGCGTGGGGAGGAACGTGGTGGTGCCGAGCCGCGCCAGCATCGCGACGAGGTCGGCGACCATTTCCGGCGTGAGGCCGGGAGCGTTGAGATCGAGGCCGCCATAGCCGTTGACCTGCAGGTCGACGAGGCCGGCGGAGAGCCAGGCGCCGGCGGGCGCCGATGCCGGCCGGATGGCGGCAATGCGGCCGGCATCGAGCTCGACGGCAATGCCGGCGCCGCTCGCCGGGTCGCGTCCGATGATGGTGGTGCGGGCGCTCACAATGCCCTGACTCGACCGCGGAAGCGGTCGATGAAGCGGGCATTGGCCGCATCGCCGCCCGGGGCGTTGCCGCTGCGCCAGACCGGCGGCTCGATGCCGCGCTCGACCAGCGCCGCGACGGTGCGGATGACGAGACAGTTGAGCGCGAAGGCGTTGGCGAAGGTGGAAATGGCGGCGATCGGACCGCCCATGCCGGGGACCTGCACCACGGCGTCGCCGATGGGCACCTTGGTGTCGATGGCGATGTCGACGAGGTCGTGCAGATTCTGCCTGGTGGGATGACGCGCCGGGTGATCGGGCGAGGTCTTGCTCGCATGCTCGCGCGAGCTGACGCCGATAAGGAACGCGCCGCGCCGCTTCGCCTCGAGCGCGGCGTCGATCAGCGCGGCATTGATGCCATAGGCGTTGGCGAGGATCAGCAGATCGCCCTCGCCCAGCTCCTGGTTGGTGATGACGATCTTGCCGTAGCCGGGCAGCCGCTCGATGGCCATCGAGCGCAGCGCGCCGTTGGACAGCAGCGTGCCTTCGTCGAGAATGGCGCTCACATGCATGAGGCCGCCGGCGCGGAAGAACACCTCCTGCGAGGCGAGGTTGGAGTGCCCGCCCGGGCCGAAGATGTGGATGAGGCGGTCGGCCGCGACCTGGTCGGCGAGGCGCGACGCCGCCTGCTGCAGCGGCTCCGACTCCTCGTCGAGGATGCGCCGCATCAGCGCCGTGGTGGTCTCGAAATAGCCCGCGCACAGGGCGTCGGCATCAAGGCTCGCGGACATCGGGATCGGACTCCGGATCGAGATAGAGGGTGCAGTCGGCCTGCCTGAGGATGCTGGCGGGACAGGCGGTGGTGACCGGCCCGTAGAGCGCCTCGCGCACGGCCTGGCGCTTGGAGGCGCCGGGGACGACGCAGAACAGCCGGCCAGCGCGCAACAGCCGCGGAATGGTGAGGGTCACCGCCTTCTCGGGCACGTCGTCGAAGCGGACGAAGCATTTGTCGTCGACCTGCTGCTGACGGCAGACGTCGTCGAGCGCCACGATCTTGACGTCATCCGGATCGGCGAAATCGGCGACCGGGGGATCGTTGAAGGCGATGTGGCCATTGACGCCGATGCCGAGGCAGACGACGTCGATGGGGGCCGCGGCGAGCGCCGCCGCGTAGTCGCGCGCCGTCTTCGCCGGATCGGGCTCGGGCACGATGCGGTGCACGGCGCCGAACGGCACGCGAAGGAACAGATTGCGGTCGAGCCAGGCGGCGAAGCGCTCGGGCGCGGCCGCCGGCAGGCCGACATATTCGTCCATGTGGAACGCCGTTATGCGGGACCAGTCGATGCCCGGCGCGGCGGCGAGCGCCGCCAGCATTTCGGCCTGGCTGGGGGCAGCGGCGAAGATCATGCGGACGGCAGGCTGGCCGGCCAGCAATTGCCGGATGGTCGCGGCGACGGCGGCGCTGCCGGCGGCAGCCATGGCCTCGCGGCTCGCATAGCTCTCGACGCGCATCCGGCCGATCTGGCGGACAGGACGAGACGGCTCCGCTCGGGAAGCGGCCAGCACCATCGACGGCTCCACTTGTATCCGGTGGCCGCCCACCGGGAACCGCCGGGCGACGACATGCACGTTTTCATGCAACCGGTTGCATGTCAAGCGGAGGAAAAGCTGTTGCCGGAACGAGAATGGCGGTCTAGGGCTTCCGGCATGCGGTGGCACGCCGTCCGGCGGCACTGGAGCATTTGCGCGGGAGGCCTGCGATCATCGGCAAGCCGGAAAAGGGATCGGTGACGATCGACCAGGTGGCCGCCGCCGTGGGGGTCAACCGCTCGAGCGTATCGCGCGCCTTCAGCCGGCCGGAAATGCTCAGCCCCGAGACGGTGGCGCGTATCCGCGAGGCGGCCGAGAAGCTGGGCTATACGCCCAACCACAGCGCCCGCGCGCTCAGCACCGGCAGGCACGGCAATCTGGCGCTGGTGGTGCCGGACGTGGCCAATCCGTTCTTTCCGCCGATGATCCGGTCGGTGCAGAACGAGGCGGACCACCAGGATTACTGCGTGTTCCTGGGCAACAGCGACGAAGATCCACGGCAGGAAGAGAAGCTGCTCGGCCGTTTCTCCGGGCAGGTCGAGGGCATCGTGCTCGCCTCTCCCCGCCTGTCCGACGAGCGCATCCGCGCCTTCGCCGAGGTCAAGCCGCTGGTGCTGATCAACCGCGACGTGGCGGGCATTCCCAGGGTGCTGATCGATTCCGGCTCGGGCGTGGCGGAGGCGGTGGCGTATCTGGCGCAGCAGGGACACCGGCGCATCGCCTATGTCAGCGGTCCGTCGAGCTCGTGGTCGAACAAGCAGCGCCGCGCCGCGGTGAAGAAGACGGCGGCCGAACTCGACCTCGACGTCATCACCATGGCGGCGCAGGTGCCCAGCTACGAGGCCGGGCAGCGCGCGGTGTCGTTCGTGCTCGAGGGCGGGGCCACGGCGGCGGTGGCATTCGACGACCTGACGGCGCAGGGCATGCTGGCGGAGTTCCGCGAACGGGGGGTACGGGTGCCGCGCGACGTCGCGGTGGTCGGCTGCGATGACGTGGTGGGCGCCACCACCTACCCGGCGCTCACCACCGTCTCCAACCGCGCCGGCGAGGCCGGCCAGATCGCCACCCGCCTGCTGCTCGACATCATGACCACCCGCGCCGTGCACGACGTGCGCTACGTGCTCGAGACGCATCTGGTGGTGCGCGAAACCACGGCGCCGGCGGCCGCGAACCGGCGCCAGGGCTAGAACGCGACAGGGCAGAGCGGATCGTCGGGTGGGCGGCGAACGAGGCGCGCTATGGCGCGGGGTCGTTGCGTATGGCGGACAGTCCGTCGCGGAAGCTGGTGACGCGAAAGTCGGGAAAGCGCGCCTTGAACTTGTCGGAGACGAAGATGTTGTCGGCCGCGTAGCGCGGCAGGAGCTCCGACGCATCGCGAATGGCGGGGCTGAACAGGCTCGCCAATTGCACTTGCCAGCGCTTGAGAACCCGGTAGCGCGGGCTGGTGCCGAAGATCTCCGCGGCAAGGCCGATGAACTCCCGGCTGGTGAGGCGATGATCGTCGCAGGGAAGATGCCAGGTCTGGCCCCAGGCGTCGGGGGTGTTGCCCAGGCGCGCCAGGGCCCGGCTCGCGTCCGGCGTGTAGATGAGGCTGCGCAGCGTATCGTCGCGCAGCAGCACCTGCGCCGGCCGGTGCTGCTTCAGGCGGTCGATGATCGAGGTGTTGGTGATGCTTTGCGTCCGGCCCGGCCCGTAGAATTCCGGCGCCCGGCAGATCATTGCGGACAGGCGCTTCTGTTCCATCGCGGCGAGCAGTTGCCGCGCGATCGCGGCGCGAACCTCGCCCTTTTTGCCGCAGGGCTGAAACGGCGTTTCCTCGGTCTGCGGCTGGCTGGTCTGCGGATACATGTAGGTGTTGTCGAAGAACACCAGCCGGGTGCCCGCACGGGCGCAGGCGTCGATGACATTGGTCATGATCACCGGCCACTGCGCGACCCACAGGCCGGTGTCCATCGGCAGGCCGGCGGTCAGGAAGGCGATCTCGGCGCCCGCGACCGCCCGCGCGGTCTCCCCGGCGTCGAGCAAATCGGCCGCAAGCAGGCTGTCGGTTTCGTTGACCTTCCTCGGGTTTCGGCTCACGAGGCGAATGTCGCTGGTGACGTCGCGCTTGAGGGCGAGCGCCAGTTCCCGGCCGATCTGCCCGGATGCCCCCAAGATCGCCTGCATGTGCGTTTCCTTCCACAAGGCTGCCCGCCGTCCGCCACTTGACCGCGAACGCGCGCCGCAGCTTACGATGGACGCCGGAGCGGGAGAAGAACATGAGCAAGCGCATCCTCCACGTCGTGACCAATGTCGCGCACTACGCCGATCCGGACGAGCCGACCGGGCTGTGGCTGTCGGAACTCACCCATGCCTACGATCTGTTCGAGGCCAGGGGCTACGAGCAGCAGATCGCGAGCCCGAAAGGCGGGCGGGCGCCGCTCGAACCGCGCGCCCTCAAATGGCCGCTGCTCGACCGCTCCGCAAAAGCCTGGCTGGACGATCCGGCGCGCATGGCGCTGCTGGCGGAGACGATCCCGGCGCGCGACATCGACGCCGCACAGTTCGACGCCATCTACTTCACGGGCGGGCATGCGGTGATGTGGGACTTTCCCAATGACGAGACGCTGCAGGGCCTGACGCGCAGCATCTGGGAGCAAGGCGGCATCGTGTCGTCGGTGTGCCACGGCTATTGCGGCCTGCTGCATGTCCGGCTGTCCGACGGGCGGCTGCTCGTCGCCGGCAGGCGCGTGACCGGCTTTGCCTGGGCGGAGGAAATCCTCGCCGGCGTCGCCGGCAAGGTGCCGTACAACGCCGAAGCCGAAATGAAGAAGGCGGGGGCGCTCTACGAAAAGGCGCTCCTGCCCAACCTGCCCTTCGCCGTCGCGGACGGCCGTCTCGTGACCGGGCAGAATCCGTTTTCGGCCAGGCTGACGGCCGAGAAGATCGCCGCGCTGCTGTGAGCCCGGCGCCGCGCCCATAGGCGCGCCAGCCCTGGGTCACGCCTCTCCCTGCGCGCCCATCACCGCCCGAATCCCTCTGCCCGCCCTCGGCAAATCCTTTCACAAATCCATTTGCAAATCGATTTAGGTGGCTCTACGACTCCCTCTCATGAGCACGATCGCGAAAGTGGCGGAGCGGGCGGGGGTGTCGCGGACGACGGTGTCGCACGTCATCAACCATGCCGACCGCGTCTCCAAGCCACTGCGCGAGAAGGTCGAGGCCGCGATCGCCGAGATGGGCTACCGGCCCAACCCGCAGGCGCGCAGCCTCAGGACCGGGCGCACCAATCTGGTGGCCATGCTCATCCCCGACATCCGCAACCCGTATTTCCCCGAGCTGGTGAAGATCGCCCAGAGCGCGCTGGAGGGCGACGGCTTCGACACGCTGGTGTTCAACACCGATGTGCCGGGCGGCCATTCACAGGAACATGGGCGCGAATACCTGCGCCAGGTGCAGTTGCGGAACGTCGACGGCGTGATCGTCGGCGATTTCGCGCTGCACGGCATCCACGACGCGCTGCTCGATCTCGACATCCCGGCGGTGTTCATCGGCAATTTGCCCAACCATGCGGTCGACAGCGTCAAGCTCGACGATTTCGGCGGCGGCCACCTGATCGGTACGCATCTCGCCCGGCGGGGCCACACCCGCATCGCCCACGTCACCGGGCCGGCTATCTTCGCCGAAGCCATGGCGCGCGCCGACGGCTTCGAGGCCGGCCTCCGCGACAGCGGCGTCGCGCCCGACGAAGCGCTGCGCTTCGAGGGCACGTACCTGCCGCCTTCGGGCCGCGAGGCGGCGCGCTGGCTGATCGGCCTCAAGGGCAAGGCGCGGCCGACCGCGGTGTTCTTTGCCAACTATTTGATGGCGATGGGCGCGCTCACCGAGTTCCACGACCAGGGCGTGCGCGTGCCCGACGACATCGCGGTCGCCGTCTTCGACGACCTGCCGCAGCTCGAATATGTGCGGCCGCGCCTCACCCGCGCCGGCAAGAGCCCATCGGTGCTGGCGCAGCGCGCCGCCGAAATGCTGCTCGAGCGGCTTGCCGGGCGCTACACCGGCCCGGCGCGCACCGAGGTGATGGAGTGCGTGCTGCAAATCTTCGAATCCGCATGAGGACCTGAACGGATCGGCGGCAGGGAGGACACCGCAGCCGCCGCAAACAGCCAAGAGGAGGAGTATCGATGAGTAACGACGCCAACATGCCGCGCGGCCTCAACCGCCGCGATATCCTGAAGGGCGGCGCCGCGCTCGGCGCGGCCGGTCTCGCCGGCCTGCCGCTGGTGGGCAGCGCCTACGCCCAGGGCAAGACGCTCAATTTCTGGAACTTCTACGCGCCGGACAGCGAGCAGCCCAAGGCGCAGGTCGAGTGGTGGACCAAGATGGCCGCCGACTGGAACGCCGCCAACGACACCAAGGTCGAGCTCGACTATCTGGTCGACTACATGCAGGGCAACAAGCTCTCGACCGCGTTCGCCTCGGGCCAGGGCCCCGACCTGTTCCTGATCTCGCCCGGCGATTTCCTGCGCTACTACAATGGCGGGGCGTTGCTCGATCTGACGCCGTTCATCGACCCCGAGGTGCAGAAGGACTTCCCCGAGGCGGTGATGGGCACCCGCAAGGTCGACGGCAAGATCTACGGCGTGCCGATGGAAGTCGAGCCGATGGCCTTCTACTATTCGGTCAAGGCCTTCGAGGACGCCGGGCTGAACGAGAACGACGTTCCCAAGACCTGGGACGAGCTGCTGGAGCTGGGCAAGAAGCTTACCACGTCCGACCGCTATGGTCTGCTGTTCGACACCAACCCCGGCTACTACCAGAACTTCACCTGGTACCCGTTCATGTGGCAGGGCGGCGGCGAGTTCCAGACCGCTGACGGCAAGAGCGGCTTCAACTCCCCGGCGGTGATCGCCGCGCTGAAGCTTTGGAAGGATGCGATCGATTCCGGCAGCGCGCCGCGCCAGATCAATGCCGGCGGCTTCGACATCGTGGCCAACATGGGCGCCGGCTATTGCGCCATGCAGAATTGCGGCATCTGGGGCATCGCCGCCATGGAGCAGAAGGCACCCGACGTGCCCTTCGGCATGTTCAAGCTGCCGATTCCGGCCGGCGGAAAATACGTCACGGTCGGCGGCGGCTGGGCCTTCGTCGCCAACGCCAAGGGCAAGGATCCCGAGACGGCGGGCAAGTTCATCGCCTGGGCGCTGGCCTCCAAGTCGCCGGATTCGGTGCAGCGCATCGTCGACTGGTGCACGGTGGCCAAGTCCGACATGCCGCCGCGCCAGAGCGCCATCGAGGCGGGCAAGGCTGCCTATGGCCAGGGCGGGCTCAAATTCTTCGCCGACGAGGTCTATCCCGGCGCCCGCGGCGAGCCGCGGCTGCCGCCCGAAGCCTACAAGATCATCTCGGATGCCATCCAGGCTGCCATGCTGGGCGGCGTCGAACCGGAGAAGGCGGCGGCCGACGCCTCGGCACTGCTCGACACGTTCCTTGCCTCCTACAAGGGCGCGCCGATGCTGTGATGCACGCCTGGCCCCGTCCGGCAGCCTGCCGGACGGGGCCAGCGCAAAAAGGCCTCAACCCACTATGCCCGTAAGCCCCGCGTCGATACCGGCCGCCACCTCCCGCAGCGCCCCTCCCCCGGCTGCGGCCCGTGCCGGCCTTTCCAATCGCCAGCGCGAAATGCTTGCGGGCTATCTTTTCGTCGCCCCCGATTTCCTCGGCCTTCTGGTCTTCGTCGGCCTGCCCATGCTGCTGGCGCTGACGATGGGCTTTTTCGACGTCAACGGTTTCGGCCAGCTGAGCTTCGTCGGCCTGACGAACTACCAGAAGATGCTGGCCGACCAGGTGTTCTGGCGCTGCCTCGGCGTCACCCTCACCTACATGGTGCTGCTGGTGCCCTCGCTCTACGTCTCCGGGCTCGGCCTTGCGCTCCTCGTGCAGCGCTCCAACCGCTTCAATACGGTGATGCGCGCCATGTTCTTTGCGCCGCAGATGGTGAGCCTCGTGGTCATCGGCCTCGTCTGGCTGCTGCTCAGCTCGGACAAGGTCGGGCTGCTGCCGCGCCTGCTCGCCATGGTCGGCATCACCGGCATCTCGCTGCTCGGCAGCCCGAACGTCGCGCTCTACACCACGCTCGTCGTCACGGTATGGTTCCTGATGGGCTTTTACATGCTGATCTTCATCGGCGGCCTGCAGGACATTCCGCGCGAATATTACGAAGCCGCCGAGATCGACGGCGCCGGCCGCATCCAGTCGTTCTGGAACATCACGCTGCCGCTGCTGAGGCCCACCAGCTTCTTCGTGCTGCTGATCTCGCTGGTCGCCTCGGTCGCCGGGTCGCAGGCCTTCGACCTCATCTATGTGATGACCAAGGGCGGGCCGGCCAACGCCACTTCGGTGCTGATCTTCTACGTCTATCAGCAGGCCTTCCAGTATTCCGCCTTCGGCTACGCCGCGGCCATGGCGTCGATCGTCGTGGTGCTGCTGCTGCTGGCGACGGCGGTGCTGTTCCTGATGACGCGGGGCGGGCGCTTCAACTATGAATAACGCCACCACCCTGCTGTCACGGCGCCAGCTCGACCTCGTCCGCATCGTCTGGATGCTGGTGACGCTGGTGCTGGCGCTGATGACGATCTTTCCCCTGCTGTGGATGCTGACCATCTCGTTCAAGAGCCAGGCCGAAGTGTTCCAGCCGACCTTCTGGCCGAAGGCGCCGAGCCTCAAGAACTTCGTCTATGTGCTGACGGAAGTGCCGTTCCTGCGCTATCTGTTCAACAGCTTCGTGGTCTCGGCCGCGGTCACGATCATCGCGCTGTGGTTCCACAGCATGGCCGGCTACGCCCTCGCCCGGCTGCGCTTCCCCGGACGCGAGGCGATCTTCCTCGCCATCTTTTCCACCTTCCTCGTGTCGCTGCCCGTCATCATCGTGCCGCTGTTCATCGTGGTGCGCAGCATGGGCATGCTCAATTCCTATGCCGGACTGATCGTGCCGGCGATCTTCAACGCCTTCGGCATCTTCCTGCTGCGCCAGTATTACCTGGCGCTGCCACGCGAGCTCGAGGAGGCGGCGATCGTCGACGGCGCCAGCTATTGGCGCATCTACTGGAGCGTCATCCTGCCGCTCAGCCGGCCGATCATCGCCTCGCTCGCGATCCTGTTCTTTCTCGCCAACTGGAACTCGTTCCTGTGGCCGCTGACCGCCACCAGCGACCAGAGCCTGTGGGTGGTACAGGTCGGCATCGCCAGCTTCCGCAGCCAGTACGCCTCGTCGTGGAACTACATCATGGCCGCTTCGACCATCGTTGCGGCGCCGATGCTGCTGGTGTTCATCGTGTTCCAGAAGCAGATCATGGAATCGATCAAGACCAGCGGACTCAAGTAAGCCTTCGCGTTTCCCAGCAACGGACCCATCGCAATGCCCACTTCGTTCAATGGCCTCGGTGTCAGCCTCAGCACCCTCTATCGCCTGTCTGACGCGCAGACGCGCTCGATCTCGCCGGAGAATTTCAGTGGCGAAAAGGGCAAGGGCGGCATGGCCGTCGAGGGCACCGGCGCCGTGCATGCGCGCGGCCTCGGGCAGGATGGCGGCGTGCAGGGCTGGAAGGTGTCGCCCTCGATCCGCATTGAGCCGGGCGAAACGCGGGTGCTCGGCGAGATTCGCGGCTCGGGCGCCATCCAGCAGATCTGGCTGACCTCGGCCAATCTGCGCTGGCGCGACCTGATCCTAAGGATCTGGTGGGACGACCAGGAGCAGCCCTCGGTGGTCTCGCCGCTCGGCGACTTCTTCTGCTGCGGCTGGAACCAGTATGCGCAGGTGAGCTCGCTTGCCGTTTGCGTCAACCCGGGCCGCGCCTTCAACTGCTATTGGGAAATGCCGTTCCGCAAGGCGGCGCGCATCGAGATCGAAAACCGCGATCCCGAAAATTTCGGCATCATCTACTACCAGATCAACTACACCCTGACCGACGTGCCGGAGGATGCCGCGTATTTCCATGCGCAGTTCCGCCGCACCAATCCGCTGCCGTTCAAGGCCGACTACACCATCGTCGACGGCATCGAGGGGCGCGGCCACTATGTCGGCACCTACATGGCGTGGGGCGTCAACAGTTCCGGCTGGTGGGGCGAAGGTGAAATCAAGTTCTTCATGGACGGCGACAAGGCCTTTCCCACCATCTGCGGCACCGGCACCGAGGATTATTTCTGCGGCGCGTACAATTTCGACGGCGGCAATGTCGACGACACCATGCCGAGCCGCTACCGCGAATTCACCACGCCCTATTCCGGCCTGCCGCAGGTGCTCAGGCCCGACGGCACCTATCGCAGCCAGCAGCGCTTCGGCATGTATCGCTGGCACCTGACCGACCCGGTGCGCTTTGCGTCCGATCTGCGCGTCACCATCCAGGCGCTGGGCTGGCGCACCGAAAAGACCGACCGCCGCTATCTGCCGCTGCAGGACGACATCGCCTCGGTCGCCTTCTGGTACCAGACGCTGCCCACGGCACCCTTCCCGGAACTGCCGCACCGCGACTATCTCGAAATCGTCTGACCGTCGCGGGAAGCGGCGCCGCTTCCCGGCGCAGTGACGACCTGCGGCGTTCGGAGGTCCGCAGCAGCGCGCGACAAATGCTCACTTGCCAGAAGTCGTTATAACGTCATAACGTACGTCTCGTCAGACGGCATATGGCCGGCTGCGCGCAGGGAGACTCCACATGCAATTGCTTCGGACTTTCGCACGTGCCGCCGGCACGGCCGCCATCCTTCTGTCCACGACCGCCCTCGTCCAGGCGGCGGACGTTTCATTCCTCACCCATTGGGGTCCCGATACGGTCGCCAAGCTGGAGGCCGCGGCGGCGGCCTATTCCAAGGACCATCCGGACACCAAGATCACGGTTCGCGCCGTGCCGTTCGGCGATCTGCTGACCACGCTGCGCTCGTCCGGCGGCGGCTCGGACGGCGCGACCATCGCCGGCATCTACGATGCGTGGCTGCCGGATCTGGCCAAGGACAAGCTCGTGGCGCCGGTGCCCGACGCGATCGCGGCCGACACCAAGGCGAACTGGCCGGCGGGCGTCGTCGGCGCGGCCTCGATCGGCGGCACGCTCTACGGCATCCCCAACGAGATCGACGTCTACGCCCTCAATTACAACAAGAAGCTGTTCGCCGCCGCCGGCATCGCCGATGCGCCCAAGACCTGGGACGAACTCCTGGCCGATGCGCAGAAGCTGACCGACAAGAGCAAGGGCCAGCAGGGCTTCGGCATGATCAATTCGTGGGCGGCGGGCGTGCTCCACCCATTCGCCTCGCTGCTCGTCTCGAACGGCGGCGACCTGGTGGTCGACGGCAAGCCGACGCTCGACAGCAAGCAGGCGACGGAGACCTTCGAGCTCTACGAGAAGCTGATCAAATCGGGCTATTCCGACCCGCAGATGGCCACCGCGGACGCCAACACCACGGGCCCGTTCCTCGACAATTTCGTGTCGGGCAAGACCGGCATGATCATCATGGCGAACTGGTGGGAATCGGCGCTGAAGGCCGGCATGGGCGACAATTTCGCCGATGTCGCGACTGCGCCGATCCCGGTCGGTCCGTCGGGCGACAAAGCGCGCTCGATCTCGTATTCCTGGATGACCGTGGTCAACGCCAAGGCCTCAGCCGACGAGCAGAAGGCGGCGTGGGATTTCCTGAGCTGGCTCAACGGGCCGACTTCCGGTCCGAACGGCGCCTCGGCGATGGGTGACATCCTGATGTCGATGGGCATCCTGCCGTCGCGCACCTCGGACGGCGCCGCGTTCAAGGACAAGCTCGACAGCGACGCCTTCCTCAAGGGCTATACCGAGACGCTCGCCAATGCGAAGGGCTTCCCGGTGGTGCTGGGCGGACAGGAATTCTCGGAATCGCTGCAAAAGACGCTCGAGGCCATGCAGTTCGGCCAGCTCTCGGCCGCCGATGCGCAAAAGACCGCGCAGTCGGACGCGACCGAAATCCTGACGCGCGCCGCGCAATAAACCTCCCGCGGGGCGGGGGCTTCGGCTCCCGTCCCGATCCCTGGTGGAACAAGCTCCCGTGATGCAGCGCAGACAAACCCAATCGGCGGTCGCCATGCTGGCGCCAGCGACGGGATTGCTCGCCGTGTTCATTTTCGTGCCGATGCTGCTGACGCTCTGGCTGTCGCTCCAATCCTGGTCGACGCAGACCGGCTTCGACACCGCGCGCTTCATCGGCGTGCAGAATTTCATCGACATCTTCTCCAATTCCTCGATCGGGCGCGACTTCAAGGCGGCGCTGGTCAACACGCTGATCTACACCGTGCTGTCGGTGGTCCTGATCCTGCCGCTGTCGGTGGCGTTCGGCCTGTTGGTGCACCAGAAGCTCGCGCCCGGCGGCATCGTGCTCCGCACCATCCTGTTTTCGACCTATATGGTGCCGATGATCGCGGTGGCGCTGGTGTTTTCCAAGCTCTATTCGCCGACCGAAGGGCCGATCAACCAGGTGCTCGGCTGGATCGGCATTCCAGCACAGACCTGGCTCAGCGCGCCGCAGACGGCGCTCGGCTCGATCGTACTGCTCAACGTCTGGCAGCAGGTCGGCTATTTCACCGTGCTGGCGGTCGCCGGGCTGACGCAGATCCCGGATTCGCTCTACGAGGCGGCGCGGATCGACGGCGCCAATCCAGTGCAGCGCTTCTGGTCGATCACCCTGCCGCTGCTGGGCAACACGCTGCTGTTTTCGGCGGTGATCGCCATCATCAATTCGGTGCAGGTGTTCGAGCCCGTGGCCCTGATCACCCAGGGCGGGCCGGTCAATGCGACGAACGTGCTGACCTACCACATCCGCCGTGTCGGCATCGAACGCGCGCAGGGCGGACTCGGCTCGGCCATGGCGGTGACGCTGATGCTGGTGCTGATCGTCTCGATCACGGCGCTCTTTGCCTTCGCCCGGGCCCGGGAGGCGCGCCGCGCATGACCGCGCTCGCCGACAGCCGCCCGCTGGAACGCCCGCACCGGCCGCTGACGCCGGCGGCGGCGCTGCTGACGCTGCTGATCATCGCCATCGCGGTGGTGGCGGCATTCCCGCTGGCCTGGATGGTGCTCACCAGCCTCAAGACGCCGCAGGAGACCATGCAGGTGCCGCCGGTCTGGCTGCCCGCCAGCCCGAATTTCGACGCCTATGTGAAGGTGGCGGACGTGGTGAGCATCGGGCGTTCGTTCTTCAACTCGGCCGTCATCGCGCTGGTGACCACCGCGGCCATCCTCGTCACCAGCCTGATGGCCGGCTATGCCTTCGCCAAGTACCAGTTCCGCCACCGCGAGCTGCTGTTCGCGCTGCTGATCTCGACGATGTTCCTGCCGCCGATCGTGACGCTGATCCCGCTTTACCGCATCGTCGGCTATCTCGGCCTTACCGGGTCGCTGGCCGGCGTCATCGTGCCGAACCTCGCCAACGCCTTCGGCATCTTCCTGATGCGGCAATTCATCAAGGGGGTGCCCGACGAGCTGATCGAGGCGGCGCGCGTCGACGGCGCCTCCGAGTTCCACGTGCTGTTCGGCATCGTCGCTCCCGCGGTGCTGCCGGCCATCGCCGCCCTCACGCTGTTCGCCTTCGTCTACCATTGGAACAGCTACCTCTGGCCGCTCACGGTGCTGCAGGGCAATGCCGAGCAGTACCCCATCGTCATCTCGCTTTCGCGCCTGCTCAGCTACAACCGCGGCGCCATGAACACCGGGCTGGTGATGGCTGGAGCGACGCTGGCGGTGCTGCCGCCGGTGGTGCTGTTCGTGATCCTGCAGCGCTTCTTCGTCGACTCCGTCATCGCGTCGGGGGTCAAGGGATGAGCGACGCCAAGGTCCTCGCCGTCGATCTGGGCGGCACCCGCTTCCGCGCCGGCGTGGCGCCGCTCGACGATCCGGTCGCGGTGGAGGCGATCGGCGAGTGGCCGGCACCGGGCGACCGCGACAGCTTCATGGCGCTGCTCGGCGGGCAGCTCGCGAAGTCGGGCGCCACGCATCTGGGCCTCGGCGTGCCGGGGCTGGCCCGCGGCGCCGTCTGCACCTGGATTCCCAATCTGCCCTATCTCGACGGGCTCGATCTGGCCGCGGCCTTTCCCGGCGTTTCGGTGGCGCTCGGCAATGACGCGCAGTTCGCGCTGGTGGCCGAGGCCGCGGCGGGCGCTGCGGCGGATCGCGACGACGCCCTGCTGCTCGCCATCGGCACCGGCATCGGCTCGGCGGTGCTGGCCGGCGGGCAGATCGTCACCGGCAGCGCCGGCGGCGCCTGCTCCTTCGGCTGGGCCGTGGCGGACCAGGCCGACGGCGGCGACGAGGTGAACGGCTGGCTCGAACGGCAGGCGTCCGGGCGCGCGCTCGACGCGATCGCGGCCGGCATCGGACTTGCCGACGGCACCGCGCTGGTAAAGGCGGCGCGGGCCGGGGACACACGGGCACGCGCGGCGCTCGAGGCGCCGATGCACGCCCTCGGCACGGCGCTCGCCGGCGCAGTGGCACTGCTCGATCCGAGCGTCGTCATCCTGGCCGGCGGTGTCGCCGGGTCGCTCGACGTGCTGTCGCCGACGATCCTTGCGGCGCTGCGCCGGCAGTTGCCGAAACATTTGCGCGGCATCGACCTCCGGGCCGGCCGGTTCGGCGCGCGGGCCGGGCTGGTGGGCGCCGCCTTTGCCGGATCGCGCGGACCACAATGGAGGCGGCAGCATGGCTGAACTGAACGGGCTGCAGAAGCCGGACCGGCGCCGACCCGAGCCGCTGTGGCATCAGGCGGAGATGGCGTTGCGCGGCCTGATCGAAGCCGGCGAATGGAGCGCCGGCGCGCAGCTCCCCAACGAGGACCGGCTGGGCGAGATGCTGGGCATCTCGCGCATCACGCTGCGGCATGCGCTGCGCAATCTCGAGGAGGCGGGGCTGCTCCGCCGCGAGCATGGCCGCGGCACCTTCGTGCGGTCCGCCACCGTCATTGCCGGCGTGCACGGGCTCACCAGCTTCACCGAAGAGATGCGGGCGCTGGCGCTGGCCGCCACCTCCCGCCTGATCGAGGCCGACCGGGTCGCGGCGACGATCGAAATGGCCGACGCGCTCGAAATCGGCGTGGGCGACCCGGTGGTGCGGCTCAAGCGGCTGCGGCTGGGCAATGGCCTGCCGATCGGCATCCAGACCAGCCATCTGCCGGAGGCGCGTGTACCGGGCCTTTTGGCCGACGCCGGCAACGTGCAGTCGCTCTATGGCTGGCTGGACGAGCATTGCGGCATCAAGCCGGCCAAGGCCAAGGAAGTCTATCGCGTCGGTCGTGTCGCCGGGATCGATTCCGAGCTGATCCAGCTCGCTGCCGACACGCCGGCCTTCGAGGTCGAGCGCATCGCCTACGACGCCAGGGGGCCGTTCGAATATGCGGTCTCCACCATGCGCGCGGACCGCTACGAAATCCGCTCCATCCTTTACGTCTAACCCCTCAGTTGAAAGGCTTGTCCATGTCCACCCTCTACATCAGCCGGCTGTTGAAGATCGCCGAGACCGCGGCGGCGGCCAATGCGGAGGCCTTCGACAAGGCGTCGTCCGCCATTGCCGAAACGCTCGCCAACAAGGGCCTGGTGCATCTCTATGGCTCGGGCCATTCGGTGCTGCCGGTGCAGGAAACGTATCCACGCTACGGCTCGTATGTCGGCTTCAATCCGCTGACCGACCCCCGCGTGATGTGGCACAACATCCTGGGCGCCGGCGGCGTGCGTGAATTGCTGTGGCTCGAACGCACCGAGAACTACGCCGAGAAATTCCTCGACCACCAGCCGCTGAATGCCGGCGACACGATCGTGATCTTCGGCCATTCCGGCAGCAATGCGTCGGGCATCGACACGGCGCTCTACGCCAAGAAGCGCGGCCTCACGGTGGTCGCGATCACCGCCGTGTCCAACGCCTCCAAGCCTGCCACGCACAGCTCGGGCAAGCGCCTGCCGCATGCCGCCGACATCGTCATCGACACCGGTGCCCCGGTGGAGGATGCGATCGTGCCGATCAAGGGCTGGTCCCGGCCCGTCGCCGGCTCGTCCACGGTGCTCGCCATGATGATGATGCACGAGGTGCTGGCCGAGAGCGCACAGAAGCTCGCCGACCGCGGCATCGAGCTGCCGGTGTTCGCCTCGCCTACGATCCCGGGCGTGACGCTGCACGACACCGACATCATCTACGGCGTCTACCGCGAGCGCATGCTGGAGGCGCAGCAGAAGCATCTGCCGCAGTTCAAGAAGTCGATGGCGGCGGAAGGCTGATGCTCTATGCGGGCGGCGATGCGTGTCGCCGCCCGCATTCGCGACGGCTGGTGGAACGTGCGTCTGGTCAGGGCGCGGTTCTGAACAGCGCGTCGGCGGCCGGCATGGACGCGTCCAGCCGGGACAATATCTGAGGCGACAGCGCCTGGCCGCTCTTGTCGAACGCCAGCAGCAGCGCACCGATTGCCGGCTCCCGTCCACGCCGCATCGCCGCAGGCGCCTGGCCGATTTGCCGGAACCCCTTGTCGAGCGCCGCCTGCAACGCAGAACCGGCGTGGCGGAAGAGGCCGCCGTTGAGCACGAGCGGGGCGGCCGACAGGGTCAGGCCGACCTGCCGCGCGGCGGCCCCGGCATATTCGGCAAGGCGCAGCCCCTGCCCGTCGACGATCTCTGTGGCGGCGCCGTCGCCGGCGGCCGCGGCGTCGAGCACCGCGGGCGCCAGCCTTGCGACCTCTGCATCGGCGGGTGGAATTGTGGCGTGACCGTAGAAGCGGCGCATGATTGCTTCGACGTCCGCGCAGCCGAAATGCTGCAGCAGCACCTGGCGCAGGCGGGTCGGCGGGTCGATGCCAAGCTCCGCCCGCATCACGGCCAGCAACGCGTCCCGGGCCAATTGGGCGCCGCCCAGCGGCTCCGACCAGAAGCCGCTATGCCAGCTCGCGCCCGCCGCGTTGCGCGCGGCGGCGGCGAAGCCGGTGCCGCACGACAGCACCACGCCGACGCCGTCGTCGGTGCCCGCCCGCAACGACGCCAGCGCGTCGTTGGCAATATCGAACGCGTTATGGCCCTGCCGCGCGAGCGCCTCGCGGAGAAAGGCGAAGTCCTCGGGCCAGTCCGCGCCGGCGAGGCAGAAACAGGCGGTGCCGATGTCGGTGAGCGCGGCGCCGGCCGCGGCAAGCGCGGCGTGCACGGCGCGGTCGAGCTCTTGCAGCGCCGCTGCCTCGGAGCGTGCATTGTAGATGTCGCTGCACCCGGCGCGGCCGGTGCCGACGATGGTGCCGTCCGCTCGCGCCAGCAGTGCGATGGTCTTGGTATTTCCGCCATCGACACCGAGCAGCAGGCGCGCGCCTTCAGCCATCGGCCAGCAGCCGTTCCGGCAGATAGGCCTGCAGCGCCTTGCAGAAATCGGCGTAGACCGCCTCGGCCTTGTCGTACGACATCACCAGCGGATTGGCGGCCAGCGCGCGGATGGCATCGCGCCGCGTGCCGCTCCAGGCGGCCTCGGCGGTCAGCGCCTGATATTCGCCGAGCATCTTGACCAGCCCCACCACCTGCCGCGGCAGCCGCCCGTCGGCAATCCGGTTGACGCCGTTGCGGTCGAGCAATCCGCGCATTTCGACCACCATGTCGTCGGGGAAATCCGGCAGCGCACCTTGGTTGGGGCAGTTGACCGGCAGCACGTCGCCCCGATCGTTGAAGATCGCGTCCATGGCATCGATGGCAAGCTCCAGCTCGTGGATGCCACCGCGCGAGCGCTGCGGATCGAGGCTCGGCGCGTCGGTGGCCGCCTGCTCGACATAGTGCCGCCAATAGTCGGGAACCTTGGCCATGATGTCCTGCGCCCGCGTCGTCGGCTTCGCCCGCAGCTCGGCAACCATCTCGTCGCGCCAGTAGTAATACTGGAAATAGTCCGCGGGAATGGACTGCATCTCGACCGCCAGCTTCAGCAGCCGCAGCCGCGTCACGTTGGCCGTGGAGTCGTTGCGAAGCCGCTCATAGGCTGCCTCGAGCAGCGGCATTACGTCCTTGCCCTCGTATAGATGACGGATCGACCAGCAGCCGTGATTGAGGCCGATCATCACCGTATCGAGCTTTTCGGGATCGAGGCCGGCGAAGCGCGCGGTGGCCTCGGGAAAGTCGTACGGCCCTTCGCAGAACGACAGGAACGGCACGTCGGAATGGTGCGTCACCGCCTCGGAGATGAGGTTGATCGGGTTGGTGTAGTTGAAGACGCGCGCCCGCGGCGCCACCTGCTCGACGTCGGCGATGATGCCCTTCATGATGTGGATCGAGCGCAACGCCATGAAGAAGCCGCCCGGCCCCTGCGTCTCCTGGCCGATGAGGCCGTGCCGCAGCGAAATGCTTTCGTCGAGGTAGCGGGCTTCGAACCCGCCCGGCCGGTAGCTCGTCAGAACGGCGTCGCAATCGGTGAGGGCGGCGCGGCGGTCGCTGGTCGTGGTCACCCGGAGATCCATGTCGCGATGCCGCGCCATCTTCTCGGCGATGGTCTTGACGATGCCGAGCCGTTCCGCATCGAGGTCGACGAGCACCAGCTCGGAACCTTCGAAATTCTCGCCCTGCTCGATGAAGGACGCGACCGTGCCAGGGGCCCGGGTGCTGCCGCCGCCGATGTAGACCAGTTTGATACGCGCCATGTCGCCGATATTCCTGTGTGTGCCTGAAAGGTTGAACGTTGAGGCCTCAGCGCGGCCCCGGCTTGCGCGGCGCCGGCTGCAGCCGATAGCGGTCGCCGCGGTAGAGCGACCGCGCGAACTCGATCGGCTGGCCGCCCTCGATGAAGGTGACCTGCTCGGTGACCAGCAGCGCCGCCGGGAGCGGCAATTGCAGCAATTCGGCCTCTTCCTCGCTGGCCAGCTCGGCGCTGGCCGACGTCTGCGCGTCGACCATGCGAACCGCAAAGCGCGTGCGCAGGAGCTCGTAGAGCGAGACGTTCTCGAGCTCGATATCGAGGAGGCCGGGCACCAACGACGCCGGCAGGAAGGTGCTCTGGATCCCCATCGGCTCGTTGTCGGCAAAGCGCAGGCGCCGTAGGAACACCAGCGGCTGTCCCACCACCACGCGCAGGGTGGTGGCCAGCATCGTCGAGGCGCTGACGATCCGCCGATCGAGCAACCGGCTCGACGCCGCCATGCCGCGCAGCTTCATGTCTTCGGTGAAGCCGATCAGCGGCCCCAGTTCCGCGTCGCGCTTGGGCTCGGCGACGAACAGGCCGCTGCCCTGCCGGGCATAGATCAGGCCCTCCTGGATCAGCTCGTTGATGGCGCGCCGCACCGTCATGTGGCTCAGCCCGAAATCGCCGCCGAGGTCGCGCTGCGACGGCAGCTTCGAATGCGGCTTGTAGGCGCCGCTGGCGATGCCCGCGATGATCTCGTCCTTGAGCTTGAGGTAGGGGTGTTCCGACATGGCGGCTCGCTCAGATGCAGGTGATGACTTTGGCGATGCGCCGGAACTGTGGTGCGATCTCGAGCCGACGCGCCAGAGCCTCGATGAAGGTCTGCATCGGCACGACGTCGAGGATCGGGCTGAGCAGCTCGTCGAAGCGCCGCGGCGAGGGATGCCGCGGATCCTCGAGCCGCCCCTCGACGATCGACAGCACGGTGGTGCCATAGGAGGCGAGTTCGCTTGCGAGGGCGTCGACCGACGTGGCGGTTTTGCCTCCGGCGCCCAGCAGTACCACGGCGCAGCGCTCGTCGGCGATCTCGATCAGGCCATGGCGGAACGCCCCGATGCCGGCGGCCACGGCCGGCCGCTTCAGCCACTCGCCCATCATCATGGCGCCCTGCCGGGCAGTCGCGACGTGCGGCCCATGCCCGACGAAGAAAATGCGTTCGAACGGTCCAAGCCGGTCGCAGAGGATTTCGGAGCTCCGCTCGGCGTTGGCGAGCAGATGCTCCACCGCGGCGGCCAGGGCCGTGATCGCGGCGCGGTCGTCCGGGCGCTCGCCGTGATCCCACATCTGGCCCAGCAGCCAGAGGGCGGCGAGCGTATTGAGGTAGGTCTTGGTCGCTACCGTCGACTCGCTGCCGGCGACGATCGGCAGCACCACATCGCCGCGGCGGGCCAGCGGGCTGTCGCTGCCATTGGTGACCGCGATCAGCGGCAGCGTCGGTGGAATGAGGTCGAGCAGCGGTTCCATCTCGGCGCTGCGGCCGGATTGCGAGATGGCCACCACGCAATCCATTCCCTCGAGCAGCAGCCGGCTGAAATGCAGCAGTTCCGAGGCTTCGACGGCAATCGCCCAAATCCCCCGCGCCTGCAGCAGATGGCTGGCCCAAAGCGCCGAGTGGAAGGACGCTCCCATCCCGGTGAGCAGCACGCGCCGTGGCCGCGGCAGGCCGGCGGGGGTCCGCAGATCGGCGGCCGAATAGCGGTCGACAAGGTCTCGCAGCGCCGCCGGCTGCTGGGCAATTTCAGCTTGAAAGGCGTTCACGTCAGTGCAGTCTCACGATCATGGATATATCAGTTACAGGCAAAGCCATTGCCACGCAAGATGTCAAAAGCATCGTGCAGCGTAGTTTCGCAACGAACGACATTACACAAATAGCTGGCACACCACGGGGACGGCTGCTTAGCCCAGGTATTTCCTCGATCGTACCCTCTGCTTTGCGCGCGGCCCCGCGCTTCAGCAACGGTAGCTTTTCCCCTCGCCCTGCATATCGTGAGACCACAGATGCTTGCCAATGCCTTCATAACTGATATATCTATGTATTGACCATAGCTGTACGACAAGCTCCGCCGCGCCGCCTTGCTGCTCCGGGCCGGTGCCGACTTTCTCGGCACCAGTGGCGATCGGCCGTGCCCTCGGCCCGTCACCCGGCGGAGAACGCCGGATGGACCTCGAGCCTTACGGCGCCGCTCCGACCCGCTGCAGCACGCCGCCGGCGCGCGCCGAGGCCGCGATGGCGTCGACGACCGCCTGATTGTCGCGCCCGAAAGCGAAGTCGCAGAACCAGCGCTCCGGCTTGCGCAGCGCCAGCAGCATCGCCCGCACCTCCAGCACCTTGACGTCGAAATAGCCGATGCCGCCGCCGCCATAGTCGAAGCCGAAGAAGCCTTCTCTGAACCCGTCGACCTGCGAGCCGCACAGGATCGTCTTGAAGCCGCGGTCGTCGCCCGCGTCGCGCATGCGGAACACATGCAGCTCGTTGGCGCGCTCGTTCTCGACATAGAGCGTGCCCTCGGTGCCGCGCACCTCCCAATTGATGCCGAACACCCGGCCGGCGACCACGCGCGATGCGCCGATGCTGCCCATCGCGCCGCTGTCGAACCGCACCAGAGCCTGCACCAGATCGTCATTTTCGACCGGCTGCCGGGCAGCGGCGTCCGTGGCTTTGGCGCCGTAGCCGGCACCGCTCGCCGGCAGCGGCCGCGACGGGAAGATCGTGGCGTCGAACGCCGCCGCCGCGGTGATCGGCCCCAGCAGGTGCTGTGCGATGCTGACGACGTGGGAGCCGAGGTCGCCGAGCGCACCGCTCCCTGCCTCGCCCGCTCGTGTCCGCCATGAGGCCGGCAGGTCCGGATCGGAATAAAAGCCCTGGTCGAAGCTGCCGATGAACTGCACCGGCGTGCCGATGTCGCCGCGCCGGATCAGCGTCGCCGCCAGTTGCGTCGAGGGCGCGAACAGATTGTTGAAGGCAACGAAGGTGGGCACCCCGCGCGCTGCCGCCGCGTCCGCCATCTGCGCGGCTTCGGCGGTGCTGAGCGCCAGCGGCTTTTCGCAATAGACCGCCTTGCCGGCGGCGATCGCGGCCATCGCAATGGGAAAATGCAGATTGTTGGGGGTGGCGATATCGACCAGATCCACCTGCGGATCTGCCACCAAGGCCCGCCAGTCGTCGGAGGCCCGCGGGATCGCCATGCGGGCAGCGAACGACCGCGCCGTGTCGAGCTCCACATCGGCCACCATTTCGACCACGGCCTCGGTGGCCACTTCGGGAAAGAGCAGGCAGGCGCGGCGAAACGCATCGACATGCGTGCGCGCGATGAAGCCGGTCCCGACGATACCGATCCTGAGCGTGGTCAAAGCTGCCTCCCCATTGTCGCCGGAAACAGCTAGCGCCGGCCCCCGCTTTCCGGCAGGGTCGGCGTTGATGCAATTGCCTCAAAGGACGGCCATGCGCGCCACCACGACCCAGGTCGCTGCCCGGGCTGGCGTTAGCCGGGCGACCGTCGACCGGGTGCTCAACCGGCGCGGCGGTGTTTCGGCGGACAAGGAGCGTGCCGTGCTGCTCAGCGCCCGCGCACTCGGCCTCGACCGCAATTTGGAGCTGCCGCCGCTGCGGATGCTGCGCGTCGGCGTGCTGATGAAGCCTCCTGAAAATCCGTTCTACGAGCGCCTGGCGCAAGGATTTCGCGAGGCCAACCAGATGTTCGCCGACCAGGCGATCCGCTCGTACGTCACTCATATCGACGTTCTCGCTCCGGCCGCCCTGCCGCGGCAGCTGCAGAGACTGTCCGCCGGCTACGATGCGCTGGTGATCGTCGCCCCGGCGTGGACGCCGCTGCTTGGCGAACTCGGCCCGATTGCGACCCATTTGCCCGTGGTGACCCTTGCAACCGACCTGCCGCTCACTGCGCCGCATCACTATGTCGGGCCGAGCAATCACCAGGCCGGCCGGCTGGCGGCCGAGCTGATGGGCCGCATGCTCGGCAGGAGCGGCGGCCGCATTCTGCTGGTCGCGGGGCTGCCTCAATTCAGCGGCCATGCCGAACGGAGCGCGGGCTTCAAGGCGGTGCTGCGCCGCGACTTTCCTGCCTGCAGCATCGCCGCCGAAGTCGATGGGCATGACGACGAGACACGGACCGGCGATGCGGTCGCCGCCGCGCTGCGAAACGATCCGGCGATACGCGGCATCTACAACATCTCGCAGGGCAATGACGGCATCGCCGACCGCGTGGAGCAGCATCGGCGCACCGGCGAGGTGGTGTTCATCGGTCACGATCTGACCCCGACCACGCGGCGGCTGCTGCTGGCGCGCCGCATCGACGCCATCATCGACCAGGATCCGCTGCTCGAGGCCCGGCGGGCCATGGAACTGGTGCTGAGCTGCTACGGCCGGTGGTCCGGTCCGCCCATCGACGGGCGCACGCCCCTGCGGGCGATCTTTCGCGAAAGCCTCGACGACCTGCCGGCGAGTGAAGAGTGAGACGGCAGGCCGCTCGCACGGGCTAAAGCGAGGCGGTGATGCCGCCGTCGACGAACAGGGCGGAGGCCGGTCGCACCCCATCGACGACAGACATGACTCGGCCGGCGCTTCGCGCGACACTGGCCGATAGGAGAAACAACATGAGTATCGAGATCACGCTTCTGGTTCTCCTGGCCGCCGCGTTGAATGCCGGGTGGAATGCCGTCATCAAGGTGAGCGGCGACCGCATCGCGTCGATGGCGGTGGTCACGGCGTTCGGCAGTCTCGTGTCGCTGCTGGCGTTGCCGCTCGTGGGCCTGCCCGATCCGGCGAGCTGGCCCCTGCTGGCCCTGGCGATCCTGATCCACACCGCCTATCACTTCGCGCTGCCGGCGGCCTACAATCATGGCGATCTCGGGCAGGTCTATCCGATCGCGCGCGGATCGGCGCCGCTGCTGGTCACGTTGGGCGCTTTCGTCTTTGCCGGCGAAACGCTCGGCACGATCCCGCTGTTCGGCATCGTCTTCCTCGCGGCCGGCGTCATGGCACTGGCGTTCGATCGGGGGACGGGTGTGACACGCAATCCGCGCGCCGTGCTGCTGGCGCTCGGGACCGGCGTGTTCATCGCGTCCTACACTTTGGTCGATGGCATGGGCGGGCGACATGCCGGCTCGGCCATCAGCTTTGCGGTGTGCCTGACGATCGGCGACGGGCTGTTGACGCTCCTGGTCGCGCTGATCTGGAAAGCCGGGGCGATCGGCCAGGTCGTCAGACGCAATCCGATGCCGGCGATGCTCGCCGGCGCAATGCAGGTCGGCTCCTACTGGATCATCATCGTGGCGATGGCGTTCGCTCCGCTCGGCATGGTCTCGGCGCTGCGCGAAACGAGCGTGCTGTTCGCAGCGCTGATTTCCACCTTCATCCTGAAGGAGGGCTTCGGCGTCTGGCGTTTCGTGTCAGCCGGCCTGATTGCCTGCGGCATCGGGCTGACCCGCTACAGGCCGTAGCCACGATGCGATCCGACGAAATGATCGGCGCCGCCGCGGCAGGTATCTCCTCGGGCGCCGGCGTTGTGGCTGACGCCGGCGCCCGGCTCTCATCCGCCGCCCAATGAGACGACGATGTTGACCGCGGCCGCCACCGCCACGGTGTTGAAGAGATAGCTGAACAGGCTGTGACCCGTCACGATGCGGCGCATCTTGTTGTCCGTCACGCTGGTGTCCGATGTCTGGGCCGTCATCGCGATGACCAGCGAGAAGTAGATGAACGCCATTCCATCGGGAGCCTCGTCACCGGGGAAATCGAGGCCGCCGCGCTGCTTCTGCTTGCTCCGGCCAGTCTCGGGCTTGTCGTAATATTCCCACGCATAGTGCATGCCCCACATGGTCTGCAGCATCAGCCAGGCAAGAATGACCGAGGCCGCGCCGAGGGCGAGGCGCACCGGATTGGGCGAGCTGTCGTTGACCGCGATGAACAGCGCCGCGGTGACATAGACCACCATGCCCAGCGTCAGCAGAAACACGATCCACGGTGGCGCGTCTTCATCGGCAGCATGCTGCCTGAGGTAGTCCGGCGTGAGCTTGGGCATGTCGCGCGCCGTGAGCAGAAGATAGGTCAATGAGAACACCGACGCCGCAACGACCGGAAAGAGGTCGGGCGTGACCGGCAGCGTGACGATCGCCGCGGCAACGCCGGCGGCGGTCGCAAGGTAGAAATTCCAATGCCGGCTGCGGAGTTTGGGTAGCGCCATCGGCTCAAGAAGTGTGGTCTCGGTAGGGAGCAGTCTCATCGCCTAAATCTTTTCGGCGGCATCGCGTTCCCGGGGGGATTCCGCAACCTTCGGCCATGCCCGAGGTTGATCGTCGATCCAGAGGAGATCGACGCGTGACCAACACCGGCCTTCACGACCCCCGCCACCTTTACCCGCACCCGCCCTTTGCCAAGCAGCCGCAAGCGGCGCCGGGGCTCGATGCGAAAATGACGCCAGGGGCCGACCATGGCGAAGACAGCTACAAGGGGCACGGTCGACTGCAGGGACGCCGCGCCTTGGTCACCGGCGGCGATTCCGGCATCGGCCGCGCCGCGGCCATCGCCTTTGCGCGCGAGGGCGCGGACGTGGCGATCGCCTACCTGCCGGCCGAAGAAAAGGATGCGCAGGAAGTGATCGAGCTGATCGAAGCCGAGGGCCGAACGGCGGTGGCGCTGCCGGGCGACATCACCGACGAAGCCTGGTGCGGCGAGCTGGTCGAACGGGCCGCCAAAGGTCTGGGCGGCCTCGACATCCTCGTCATCAATGCCGGCCACCAGCAGACGCGCGAGTCGATCGACAAGGTGAGCACGGCCGATTTCGACGAGACGATGAAGACCAACCTCTACGCGATGCACTGGATCGCCCAGGCGGCGGTGCCACATCTGCCGGCCGGAGCCGCGATCATCACCACGGCCTCCATCCAGGCCTATGAGCCGTCGGCGGCGCTTCTCGACTACGCCACCACCAAGGCCGGCATCGTGGCCTACACCAAGGCGCTGGCGAAGCAGCTCATCGAGAAGGGCATCCGGGTCAACGCGGTGGCCCCCGGTCCGATCTGGACGCCGCTGCAGCCGAGCGGCGGGCAGACGCAGCAAAAGGTGCAGAAATTCGGCGAAGAGAGCCTGTTCGGCCGGCCCGGCCAACCCGTCGAGCTCGCCGCCGTCTATGTGCTGCTGGCCTCGCAGGAGGCCAGCTACATCACCGGCGAAGTCTACGGCGTCACCGGCGGCCGAGGCGTGGCCTGAGCCTGGGCTTGCCGCCCATTCGACGATCGGGCCGCGATACATCACCGCTGCGTCGTCGCACAGACATGCACCACCTCCACTCGCTCGCGGCAAATGCCGCCGGGCGTGAAACCGGCGCCAGATTGGAGCCAATTTGGAGCAAGACTGCCGACACAGCAAAGCTTTGACAGATCGAGCGAAATTTCGCCAGCTTGAGCCCTTCGCTGGTCTTCGGGAGGTGGCGGCATCGTGTATCGCATTGGCATCGACATCGGGGGCACCTTCACGGATTGCGTGCTGGTCGACGAGGCGAGCGGCTCCGCGCTCCTGCACAAGCTGCTCACCACGCCCGAAGATCCTTCCGATGCCGTGCTCGACGGCGTTGCGGCGCTTCTCGCGATGGGCGGCGTCGGCATCGGTGATGTTTCGACGCTGGTGCACGGCACCACCCTGGTCACCAATGCCCTGATCGAGCGCCGGGGCGTACGCGCCGGGATGCTGGTGACGGCGGGCATGCGCGATATCCTCGATATCGGCCGCGAGCGCCGCTACGATCTGTTCGATTTGCGGCTCGCCTATCCCGAGCCGGTCATTCCCCGCCGCCTGCGCCGCGAGCTCGACGAGCGCATTTCGTCCGACGGCGCCGTGACCTGTCCGCTTGCGCCCGAGGCGGTGCGCGACGCCGCTCGCGCCCTGGTTGAGGACGAGGCGGTTGAGGCCATCGCCATCTGCTTTCTCAACAGCTATCGCAACCCGGTGCATGAGCAGCAGGCGGCCGGCATCATCGCCGAAGCCTTTCCCGGCCTGCCGATCTCCACCTCCGCCGAGGTCTTTCCTTATTCGCGCGAATACGAGCGTTGGACCACGGCGGCGATGAACGCCTATGTGCAGCCGCTGTTCGACCGCTACGTGGCCCGCATCGAGGAGCGCCTGACGGCCATCGGCTTCGGCGGCCGCTTGCACATCATGACCTCGAGCGGCGGCATGGTGACGCCGGCGACGGCGCGGCGCTTTCCCATCCGCATCCTCGAATCCGGCCCCGCCGCCGGCGCCCTGATGTCGGCCTATCACGGGCGCGTCGGCGGCATCGACAATCTGCTGTCGTTCGACATGGGCGGCACCACGGCCAAGGGCGCGCTGGTGCGGGCCGGCCAGCCGCTGCGCAAATACGAGCTCGAAGTTGTGCGCGTGCACCAGTTCAAGGCCGGCAGCGGCCTGCCGGCCAAGGCGCCGGTGATCGACATGATCGAGATCGGTGCCGGCGGCGGCTCGCTCGCCAGCATCGATCAGCGCGGCGTCATCGCCGTCGGTCCACGCGGCGCCGGGGCACGTCCCGGTCCCGCCTGCTACGGCCGCGGCGGCACCCTGCCGACCCTGACCGACGCCAATCTCGTCCTCGGCTACTACGATGCCGAGACCTTCCTCGGCGGTAGCATGCGGCTCGACCTCGACGCTGCCCGCCGCGCCATCGCCGACCATATCGGCACGCCGCTCGGGCTCGACGTCGTGCGCGCCGCCTGGGGCATCCACGAGGCAGTGAACGAGAATGTCGCCAGCGCCTTCCGCATCCACGCCTCGGAGCGCGCCTTCGACTACCGCCAGTCCAGCATGGTCGCCTTCGGCGGCAGCGGCCCGGCGCATGCGGCGCGCATCGCCGCCAAGCTCAACGTACCGCGCATCGTGCTGCCGCCCGGCGCCGGGGTGATGTCGGCGCTCGGCCTGCTGCGCAGTCCCTTCGCGTTCGAGACCGCGCGCTCGCAGCGCACCGCGCTCGCCGGGCTCGATACCGCGACCTATGCCGAGACCTTCGCCGAAATGGAGCGCCAAATGCGCGCGGTGCTCGACGAGGCGGGCATCGCCGCCGAGAGCGTGACCATCCGCCGCCGCCTCGACATGCGCTATGCGGGGCAAGGCTACGAGGTCGAAGTCGAAGCCGAGGCGACGCCCGACGGTCTCGCCGAGCGCTTCTACGCCGCCTATCGCGCCGTCTTCTCCGCCATCGTGCTCGACGAGCCGCTCGAGATCGTCAACTGGAAGCTCGAGGCCAGCGGCCCCGAGCCGATGCGGGACCGCCCCTTCCGCCTCGACCGCCCCGGGGCCACGAGCGCCGCACCTATTGGCGAGCGGCTGGCCTACTTCCCCGCGACGGGTCTCGCTGCCGTACCGGTCTACGACCGCTACCGCCTCGCAGTCGGCACCGCCGTCGCCGGCCCCGCCATCGTCGAGGAGCGCGAATCGACCACCGTGCTCGGTCCCGGCAACAGCGCCCATATCGACCCGCACCTCAACCTCGTCATCGACATCGGCAAAGGAGAACCCGCGCCATGAGCGGCTACGATCCCGTCAGTCTCGGCATCATCTGGGACCGGCTCATCGCCATTACCGACGAGACGCTGGGCAGCCTCGTGCGCACCTCGTTCTCCACCAATGTGCGCGAAAGCTACGATCTCTCCTGCATGCTGTTCGACAGCCGCCTGCGCTCCATCGCGCAGGGCACCTACAGCGTGCCGTCCTTCACCGGCACCGCCCCGGAGACCGTGCGCATGATGCTCGACAGGCATCCGCCGGAGACCCTGGTCGAGGGCGACGTGCTCGCCACCAACGATCCGTGGATCGGCACCGGCCACCTCTACGACATCAACGTGCTGCGCCCGATCTTTCATCGCAGCCGCATCGTCGCTTATTCGCTCAGCATCACCCATCTGCCCGACATCGGGGGCCTGGGCTTTTCCGCCACGGCCCGCCAGGTCTACGAGGAGGGGCTGCGCCTGCCGGTGGTGAAGCTGGTCGAGGCTGGCCGGCCCAACCGCCTGCTGTTCGACATCATCGCCACCAATGTGCGGGTGCCCGAGCAGACGCTGGGCGACATCCATGCCAACATCGCCTGCAACGAAGTGGCGGCGCGCCTCTTGGTCGAGTTCCTCGACGAGTATGGCCTCGCCGACATCGACGACGTCGCCGATGCCATCGTCGCCAAGTCCGAGCAGGCGCTGCGCGCCGCCATCGCCGACATGCCCGACGGCAGCTACAGCCACGCCATCGAGGTCGAAGGCGGCGCCGAGAGCCTGCGCCTCGCCGTGCGGCTCAACGTGCGCGGCGATGCCATCCATGCCGACTTCACCGGCACCAGCCCGGTGCTCGACATGGGCATCAACGTGCCGATCAATTATGCGCGCGCCTTCACCGTCTATGCGGTCAAATGCGTCACCACGCCGGCCATTCCCAACAATATCGGCGCCGTCACGCCGATCACGGTCAGCGCGCCGGACAACTGCATCCTCAATGCCCGGCCGCCCTACCCCACCGGCGGCCGCCACGTCATCGGCCATTTCGTCAATCCGCTGGTGATGGGGGCTCTGGCTCAGATCGTGCCCGAGCGCGTGCAGGCAGAATCGGGCATGATGAGCCTCGTCAATATCCAGGGGCGGCATCGCGACGGGCGCGGCGTCTCCTCCATCTACTTCTCGTCGGGAGGGTTCGGAGCGTTGCACGGCATCGACGGGCTGCCCACCATGCCCAGCCCCTCCAACATGACCGGCACGCCGGTCGAAGTGTGGGAGGACGTCACCGGCATGACCGTGCGGCGCAAGGCGCTCAGGCCGGATTCCGGCGGGCCGGGCGAGTTCCGCGGCGGCCTCGGCCAGGAGATCGAGCTGGTCAACGACACCGGCAACGAGCTCACCGTATCCTGCCTCGCCGGCCGCACGCAATTTGCCGCGCAGGGTCTCGCCGGCGGCGCTGCCGGAGCACTGCGCAGCTGTCTCGTGAACGGCGTTCCGGTGCATCCCAAGGGCCGCTATTTCCTCAAGCCCGGCGACGTGCTCACCCTGGTCGAGCCGGGGGGCGGTGGCTTCGGTCCCGCGGCCCGGCGGTCGCGCGCGCGCATCGAGGAGGATCTGCGCGAAGGGTTCGTCACGCCCGAAGCGGCGCGGCGCGACTATGCCTATGCCGGATGATCCAGCCATGAGCCTCGACCTGCGCAGCGATTTCCTCGGCCCGCCGACCGCGGCGATGGTCGAGGCGATGGCCGCCGCCGCGATGGCACCCGATGGCTTCGGGCCGCGCGAGGCCACGGCGCAGCGCCGGCTCGAAGCCTATGCCGCGCAGCTTCTCGGCAAGGAGGACGCGCTGTTCTTTCCCACCTGCACGGCGGCCAATCTCGCCGCGGTGCTGGCGCAGACGGCGCCGGGCGAGACCGTCGTCGCCGACGCCGAAAGCCATTGCCTGCTGTCGGAGGCAGGCGGCCTCGCCGCCGTCGGCGGCGTCATGGTGCGCAGCCTGGCCGGCGAGGCCGGCATGCTGCCGCTGGAAGAGCTGGCGGAGGCACTTGCCGTCACGCCCGACGTGCAGCGCCAGCCGGTGCGGCTCGTGCTGCTGGAGACGACGCACAACCGTTCGGGCGGCCTGCCGCTGCCGCTCGCCCATATCGAGCAGGTGGGCGAATTGGCGCGCGCCGCCGGAGCAGGCCTGCATATCGACGGCGCCCGCTTCTTCAACGCCGTGCTGGCGCTCGGCCTTGCGCCGGCAACTCTGGCGGCGCCGGCGAGTACCGTATCGCTCAGCCTCAACAAGGGGCTGTGCGCGCCCAATGGCGCGCTGCTGGTCGGCAGCGCCGACATCATCGCGCGCGCTTTGGTGATGCGGCAGCGGCTGGGGAGCGGCGTGCGGCCCGCCGGCGCGCTGGCCGCTGCCGGACTGGTGGCGCTCGAAACCATGCTGCCGCAATTGCAGCGCGACCACGACAACGCCCGCGCCCTGGTGTCGGCACTGCGCCGGCTCGACTTCGCCGCCGGCCCGCCAGCCGGCGGCACCAATATCGTGCTGGTGGAGCTGGGCCTCGATCCGCCTGCCCTGCGGCGCTTTCTCGAGGCGCTGGCAGGCGCCGGCGTGCTGGCCATCGGCTTCGGGCCGGGACGGGTGCGCCTCTGCCTGCATCGCGGCATCGAGGAGGCCGCCATTCCACAGATCGCTGCTGCCTTCGCCGCCGCGCGGACGGCGCTCGACACTCTGCCATTGGAGAACTGACGCATGTCGAAATGGGGACCGCTGCCGGCGGACCGGCAGGCCGCACAGCGCGTGGTGGTGTCGCACAATGTGATGATCCCGATGCGCGACGGCAAGCGCCTCGCGACCGACCTCTACCGGCCGGCACGCAGCGATGGCGAGCCGGCGCCCGGCCCGTTTCCGGTGATCCTCACCCGCACCTCCTACGACAAATCCAACCCGGCCATGCAGGTCGAGCCGGTTGGCAAGTTCTTCGCCGCCCACGGCTATGCCGTCGCCATCCAGGATCTGCGCGGACGCGGCGAATCCGAGGATGTGGGCAACTACCATCACGTCGCCAATCCGGCCGAGGGCGACGACGGCTACGACACCATCGAGTGGCTGTCGCGGCAGCCCTGGAGCACTGGCCGGGTGGGCATGGTCGGCACCTCGCACAGCGCCGTGTGCACCAATGCGGCGGCGCTGAAACGGCCGCCGGCGCTCGCCGCCGCGTGGATCGATTCCGCGCCGACCAGCGGCATGGACTGGCAATGCCGGCGTGGCGGCGCCATGGCCATGCAGATGTTCCCGGCGCTGTTCGTGCATGCCCATGACGCGCCCGAGATCCGCAACGATCCGGCGGCGCAGGCGCGCATCGAATGGGGCGGACGGCACATGCGCAACCAGCTCCTGTCGATGCCCTTCAAGCCCGGCCAGACGGCGCTCGCCGCCGTCCCCAATCTCGAGCGCATCCTGTTTCACTATTATTACGAGGGCGCGCACAACGAATTCTGGGCGATGGAGACGCTGGAGAACAAGACCCGCTGGGAGCAGTTCGCCGATATCCCCTGCACCATCTCCACCGGGTGGTACGACCTGTTCACCGAGGAGGCGACGCAGCAATTCGCCGAACTGGCGCGGCTGAAGCGCGCGCCCATGCGCCTCGTCGTCGGCCCGTGGAACCACACCGCCATGCGCGGCGGCGCCACCTCGGTGGGCGAGGTCGATTTCGGCCCCGCGACGGCCTGGGGCTATGCCGTCTACAATCGCGAGCGGCTGCGCTGGTTCGACCGCTGGCTCAAGGACATCGACACGGGCGTCGAGGCCGATCCGCCGGTGCGCCTGTTCGTCATGGGTGGTGGCGACGGCACGCTCGCCGCGCCCAAGGCCAATGCCGGCGTGTTCGGCGAAGGGATCGCCGTCACCGGACGGCTCAACCACGGCGGCCATTGGCGCGACGAAACGCAGTGGCCGCCGACACGCGCTGTAAAAACGCCGTTCTATCTGAGTGCCGGCAATCGCCTCTCGACCGCGACGCCGTCCGTGACCGGCAGCGCCACCTGGACGCACGATCCCGAGCATCCGGTGCCGACGCTGGGCGCGAGCGTTGCGCCCTTCCTCGAATTCCAGCCGCTGCCGCGCGGCATCTCCGCAGACTATCTCAGCACGCGCGGCCGCATGACCACGTTCGTGCATGACGGGCCGATGCACCAGCGCGAGCGCGAAGGCATGTTCGCCTGCCGCGAGCCCTACCCGCTGCTCGCCGAGCGCGCCGACGTCGTGGTCTTCGAGACTGCACCGCTGGCCGAGGCGGTGGAGGTCACGGGCGAGGTTCGCGTGCATCTGTGGGTCAGCTCGAGCGCGCTCGACACCGATTTCACCGCGCGCCTCATCGACGTCTATCCACCCAGCCCCGACGTGCCCGAGGGCTATCACATGAACATCCTCGACTCGATTCTCAGGGCCCGTTTCCGCGACGGCTTCGCCGAGGAGAAGCTGATGGTGCCGGGCACCGTCTATCCCATTACCATCTTGCTGCCGCCGACCGCCAATCTGTTCGCTCGCGGCCACCGCATCCGGCTCGACATCGCTTCGTCGAATTTTCCGCAGTTCGACGTCAATCCCAATACGGGCGAGCCTCTGGGCCGCCACACGCATGTGGTGCGTGCCCAAAACACCGTGCATTTCGGGCCCGACACGCCGTCGCACATTCTCCTGCCGGTGCTGCCGCGCGAGGCGTGACAGCTTCGGGGACGCCGCTATAATCCGCCCGCTCCGGCGGCGGGCCGGGGCGCTTGCGCAGGGCCCCGAGCAGCATGACCGATAGTGATTTTCACCCGACGCCCGACTCGGCCAGCCTCAGCGACCTTGAATTTTCCATGATCGTCGCCGTCAACGGCTTCTGGCAGTGGGTCGTGCATTGCGCCGAGGCGGCCGGGGCGCGCGGCCTCAGCGCGCTCGACATATTGGTGCTGCACGCCGTCAACCAGCGCGCGCGCAACAAGCGGCTCAGCGACATCTGCCTCGTCCTCAATGTCGAGGATTCCCACACCGTGGCCTATGCGCTGAAAAAGCTGGAAGAGCAGGGTTATGTCGCGCACCGGCAGGACGGACGCGACCGCATCTACGCCGCCTCGCCCGATGGCGACGCGTTGTGCGGCCGCTATCTCGAGGTCCGCGACGCGACACTCATCGACAGCCTCCGGCTCGACGGCACCGACTTCGCACAGCTCGACGAAACGGCGCGCAGCCTCGCCCGCATGACCCGCTATTATGCCCACGCCAGCCGCATCGCCGCCATCGCGAAGCAACGCTGAGCCGGCCGAAAGGCTCAGCGCTCGTTGCGCTGGCGCGGATCGATGATGTCGCGCAGGCCGTCGCCCATGAGGTTCAGCCCCAGCACCGCCACCGCGATGACGGCGCCCGGGAACACCGCGATCCACCACGCTTCCTGGATGTAGGACCGCCCATCGGCGATGATGTTGCCCAGCGACGCTGCCGGCGGCGGCGGCCCGACGCCGAGGAAGCTCAGGATCGCTTCGGCGATGATCGAGACGGCAAACACGAAGGTCAGTTGTACGATCAGCGGCGACAGCGCATTGGCGAGGATGTAGCGCAGGATGATGCGGGCATGCCCGGCGCCCACGGCCTGCGCTGCCTCGACATATTGCATGCCCTGCACCACGATGACGCCCGAGCGCACGACGCGCGCCGTGCGCGGCGTGAAGGTCACGGTCAGCGCGATCACCACCGTGGTGGCCGAAGGCCCGAGCGCCGCCGCCAGCGCAATGGCGAGCAGCACGCCGGGGAAGGCCATCAAGCCGTCGAGGCCGCGCATGACGATGCCGTCCAGCGGCCGCACATAGCTTGCGAGCGTGCCGAGCAGGGTGCCCAAGATGCCGGTGCAAATCACCACCAGCGCGCTGATGAGCAGCGAGACGCGCGTGCCGTAGAGCACGCGGCTCAGGATGTCGCGGCCATAGGCATCGGTGCCGAACCAGAATTGCGCCGAGGGCGGCATCAGCACGTAGCGGTAGTTGTTCTTGTTGGGATCGTAAGGGGCGATCAGCGGCGCCAGCACCGCCACCGCCACGAACAGGGCAAGGATCAGCGCGCCGACGAGGAAGGAGGGATGGCCGACGAGCCGGCGCAGCAGTTGGAGGGCGCGCCGCCGCCGTGCCCGCGCCATCTCGGCGCGCAGCGATATGGCGCTGTCGGCGGCAGCGAGGTCAGCGGTCATCGCGCACCCGCGGGTCGAGCCAGCCATAGAGGATATCCACGGCAAGATTGACGAAGACGAAGACGATGGCGGTGACCAGCAGGCCGCCCTGGATGATGGGGAAGTCGCGGCGCTGGATGGAGCCGACGATCAGCCGGCCGACGCCAGGCAGCGAGAACACCGATTCGATCACCACCGCGCCCGAGAGCAGCACGCCGGCGGTCAGCCCGACCACGGTGACGATCGGCACCAGCGCATTGCGCAGCGCGTGCTTGAAGATGATGGTGCCGCGGCGCATGCCCTTGGCGCGCGCCGTGCGCACGTAGTCCTGGTCGAGCACGTCGAGCATCGACGAGCGCGTCATGCGCGCGATGACGCCCATCTGGGTGAAGGCGAGGGTCAGCGTGGGCAGCGTCATGCAGCGCACCCAGCCGAAGAAATCGTCGGTGAACGACACGTAGCCGCCGGTCGGCAGCCAGCCCAGCGTCACGCCGAACAGGATGACGAGCACGAGGCCGAACCAGAAATCGGGGATGGAGAGGCCGATCAGCGCCGCAACCATCGCGCTCTGGTCGAGCCAGCTGTTGTGGCGTACCGCCGCGAGGATGCCGAGCAGCGTGCCCATCAGCGTTGCCAGCACCAGCCCGAGGGCGGCGAGCGGCAGCGTCACCGGCAACCGCTCGAAGACGGCGGCGACGACCGAGCGGTCGAGCAGGTAGGAATAGCCGAGATTGCCGTGCAGCAGATTGCCGTACCATTGCACGGCGCGCTCGAGCAGCGGCCGGTCGAGGCCGAATTGCTGGCGGATCTGCTCGATCTGGGCCGGCGTTGCGTCGGCGCCGCCGATCTCGGCGGAGATGTCGCCGGGCACCAGCCACATGATGAGGAAGGTCATCAGCGAGACGACGAAGAGCACGGGAATGGCGCTCAGCAGGCGCCGCGCGACAAACAGGATCACCGCAATTCCGTCCCGTGTTTGGTGGCGGTGGAGCGGGGCGCCCGGGCGCCCCGCAAGGTCATCACGCTAGTGCGTTTCCGGCAAGCCCGGCAACGGCTTTCTTAGCTCTTGCGCCAGATGTCGTAGACGCGCGGGAAGCGGAACATCTTGAAGTTCTCGATGTTGGCGCGCAGGCCCTGCATCTGCCCGGTATCGCCGAGCTTGACGATGCCGAAGAACTCGTACAGGCGCTTCTGGATCTTGGCGAAGGTCGCCTTGCGAATTTCGGGCGTCTCGCCGCTGATGAGTTCCTTGTAGAGCGCTTCGAGCTCGGGATCGTTCTTGACGAAATGCGGGCGCTTGCCGGTCAGCGTCGCGGTGATGGCGACCGGCCCGAGATAGGGCTCGATGCCCATCGTCAGCGTCCAGCCGTTCCAGCCGGTGTCCTGCAGGCGCACGTTCAACGCCGTCGGCCAGTCGACCTGGTTGATGACGACGTTGATGCCGGCCGCCTTGAGCTGCTCGGCGATGACCACCGCCGCCTTGCCGTGGAACGGGATGGAGTTGTCGGTGAGCAGGCTGAACGGTGCGTTGGTGTAGCCGGCCTCCTTGAGCAGCGCCTGGGCGCGCGGGATGTCGGCCTTGTTGTAGTAGTCGACGGCGCCGATGTCGCCCACGTCATAGGGCGAGTCCGGATAGGCCCAGCCGCCGTTGAGACCGAACAGGCCCTCGGAGGCGATGCCCATCACCTCTTCCATGTTGAGCGCGACCTGGATCGCCTCGCGGAATTTCGGGTTGTCGGTCGGCGGCGCATTCATGTTGAGGATGAAGGTGCCGAAGGCCCATTGCAGGTTCTGCTGCACGGCGATGTCGGGCGAGTTGGCGAGGCGCCGCGCGGCGGGCACCGGCATGGTCTCGACGATATCGACCTCGCCCGCCTCGAGCGCGGCCACCTGGGCGCCGGGCTCCGGCATGACGCGGAAGGTTGCCTTGTCGAAATAGGCCGTCTTCTTGCCGCCGAACCCGTCGGGACCGTCATAGCGGGTGTCCTGGGTGTAGTCGGCGAACTTTTCGAGCGTCACATGGCTGTCGGGCACATAGTCGGTGATCTTGTAGGGGCCGGTGCCGACGAGGCTGGTCTTGCCGGCCTCGGCGGCGGCATCCTCCTCGGGGATGACGACGGCGGGGGCGCGCGGCGACGAGAAGGCCTCGAGGAAGGTCGGCGTCTTGGCCTTCATGTGGAAGATGATTTCGTGGTCGTTGACGACCTCGAAGCTGTCGACCGGGTCAAGCAGATTGGCGGTCGCGCCGACCTTGCGGTAGCGCTCCATCGACGCCTTCACGTCGCTGGCCTTCATCTCGTCGCCATTGTGGAATTTCACGCCCTGGCGGAGCTTGAAATTATAGGTCAGCCCGTCGGCCGAAATGTCCACGCCCTGGGCGAGGATCGGCATCGGATTGACCTTTTCGTCGAAACCGTAGAGCGTTTCGTAGACGTTCATGGTGATATTGCGTGACGCGCCCGAGGAGGTGGCCATCGCATCGAGGCTCGGCGGATTGGAGCCCTGGACGACGATCACTTCCCCTCCGGCGACCTGGGCCTGGGCGCTGCCGGTCCCGAATGCGGTCAGCGCGACGATGCCGGCGGTGCCTGCCACCAGAAACTCGCGGCGCTTCATGCCTGTTTTTTGCTCCGACATGGATTCCAATCCTCCCTCTTGGATGGCTTCAGATGCAGATGAAATGTGCTAGCGGCTTGTTCCGAACGTCTCAGATCAGCTATATCGGCAAGCTGCGATCGTATATGGTATAATAGTATACGATCCTAGCGCCACTGACTTGTCAAGGACATTGCCGAGATGCCGCTCGAAGGTTCTCCCTCATCGCCTAGTCGCATCGCCGGGCTCGCCCCGCTCGCCGCGAAAAGCCTGGTCAATCAGGTCGTCGATGCGATCGTCGAAGCCACAGCTAAGGGCATATTCCTGCCCGGCGACCGCATCGTCGAAGCCGAGGTGGCGCGGTCGCTGAATGTCAGCCGCATCCCGGTGCGCGAGGCGCTCCGCCTGCTCGAGAGCCAGGGGGTCGTCGTTTCCGAGCGCTATCGCGGCATGAGCCTGATGAGCGTCGACATCGACCGGCTGGAAAAAATCCTCAAGGTGCGGCTGGCGCTCGAAAAGCTCGCCGGCGCCGAGGTGATGGCCAAGCTCAGGACCGATCCCGACGTGCTCGCCCCGCTGGAGCAGGTACTGGCCGACATGCATGCGGCCGGTGCTGCCGAGGACGGTTTCCGCGTCGCCAGCCTCGATACCGAGTTTCATCTGTGCCTGTGCCGACTCTCCGGCAACGAAGTGCTGGTGCGCACCATCGAGCCGCTGTCGCGGCAACTCACCATCATCTTCGGCCTGTCGACCATGAAGAAGGGCGTGCAGAGCATCGTTGCCGAACATGACGAGGTCATCGCCGCGCTACGCGCCGGCGACCAGGCGGCCTATGACGAGCTGATGCAGGTGCATATCCTCGATTACTCGCGCGCCGTCGACTACGAGCATCTGGTCGAGCAGCTCCGCAAGCTCGAGCGGCGCAAGAAAGCCGGCTGACCATCTCGGCGTCCACCGCCACCTCGCCGCAAAGTCGGGTCAGCGGCTTGCAAATCGTATAATAGTATACGATCATGCTTCGAGGAGCTGGAGAGGAGGGCTGCGCCAGATCATGCCGATTGTCGAGCCGTCTCCTCCCGCCGAAGCCCTCCTGCTCGAAGTCGAAAACCTCGGCATCACCTTTGGCAGGACGCGCATCGTCACCGATGTGAGCTTTTCGCTGGCGCAGGGAGAAACGCTGGGGATCGTCGGCGAATCGGGCAGCGGCAAGTCGATGACGGCGCTGGCCCTGATGCGGCTGCTGCCGCCGGGCGGCAGCTTCAGCGCCGACAGGTTGCGCCTCCTCGGCGAGGACATCACCAACGCCGGCGAGGCACGACTCGAAGCGTTGCGCGGCGCCGCCATGGGCATGATCTTCCAGGAGCCGATGACGGCGCTCAATCCGGTGCTGACCATCGGCGAGCAGTTGACGGAGACCGTGCGGCGCCACACCAGAGCCAACCACCGCGAGGCCCGCGATCGCGCCATCGAGGCGCTGCGCCGGGTCGGCATCCCATCGCCCGAGCAGCGCCTGAGCGACTATCCGCATCGTTTGTCGGGCGGCATGCGCCAGCGCGTGATGATCGCGATGGCGCTCATCTGCCGGCCGAAACTGCTGATCGCCGACGAGCCGACCACGGCGCTCGACGTCACCATCCAAGCGCAGATCCTCGATCTGATGCTCGACCTGCAGAGCGAATACCGCATGGGCATCATCTTCATCAGCCACGATCTGCGCGTGGTCTCGGCCTTCACCGACAAGGTGCAGATCATGTATCTCGGCCGCATCATGGAGGCCGGCCGGGCCGGCGCCGTCTTCGACACGCCGCGCCATCCCTATACCGAGGCGCTGCTCGCCTCCATTCCACCCATCGACCATGACGAGCCCCGCCTCAAGGCCATCGAGGGCACGGTGCCGCCGGCCATCGCCGCCCCGCCGGGCTGCCCCTTCGCGCCGCGCTGCACCTATGCACGGCCGGCATGCAGCACCGCAGTGCCGCCGCTGGTGGAGCTCGGCGGGTCGCACCGTGCCGCCTGCATCCGCAACACCGGCTACGAGTTCCGCGCGGTGGCGTCATGAGCGCCCCCGCGAACGCCGCCGAGCCGCTGCTGCGGGTCGACAATCTGAGCAAGACGTTCCCGCTTTCGCGCAAGAGCTTGTTGGGCGAGCGGCGGTTGCTGCGCGCCGTCGACGATGTGAGCTTTTCCATCGCGCGGGGCGAGACGCTCGGGCTTGTCGGCGAGAGCGGCTGCGGCAAGACCACCACGGGCCGGCTTGTTTTGCGCCTGATCGAGCCCACCGGCGGCGCCGTGCTGTTCAAGGGCATCGATGTGCTGGACCGCGGACCAGCCGAGATGCGCGCCCTGCGCCGCGAGATGCAGATCATCTTCCAGGATCCGTTCGGCGCGCTCAACCCGCGCATGACGGCGGGCGAACTCATCATCGAGCCGCTGGTGATCCACGGCGTCGGCGATTCCGTCTCGCGCGAGCGGCGGCTGCGCCGCCTGCTCGATCTGGTCGGGCTGACCACGCATCATGCCGGCCGCTTCCCGCACGAATTCTCGGGCGGGCAGCGCCAGCGGCTCTGCATCGCCCGCGCCCTGTCGCTCGAGCCGGCCTTCCTCGTCTGCGACGAGGCCGTCTCGGCGCTCGACGTGTCGGTGCAGGCGCAGATCCTCAACCTGCTGCAGGACCTGAAGCGCGAATTGGGGCTCACCTACCTGTTCATCTCGCACGATCTGGGCGTCGTACGGCATATCGCCGAGCGCGTGGCGGTGATGTATCTCGGCCAGATCGTCGAGATGGGGCCGCGCCTCGCCATCTTCGAGCAGTCGGGGCATCCCTATACGCAGGCGCTGCTCAATTCCGTCCCCTCGGCCGGCAAGGGCCGACGTTCGTTCTTCACCGTCAAGGGCGATGTGCCCAGCGCCATCGACCCGCCGAGCGGCTGCCGCTTCCACACGCGCTGCCCCATCGCGCGCCCGATCTGCAGCACGACGACGCCGCCGCCGGTAGCCCTGGGGCCGGGCCACACGGCCGCCTGCCATTTTGCCGCGCCCGGCAATGCCAGCCGCCCGCAGTAGCCTTTCGGCCTGCTGCGCGCGGCCGGAGCGATAGCCTACCGGCTATAGATCGTCGCTCCAGGAGTGAACTTCACATCGGGATCGAGCGGATAGATCGGCCGCGCACAGATGGTGTGGCCGAGGCTCTTGAGATCGGCCGACGTCGCTCCGGGCGCATCGATGTTGAAGTTCTTTTCCGCCCACGCCTCGAACATGTGATGCTCGCAATGCGGCGACTTCACCACGATGAGGTCGAAGTCCGGCGGGTTGCAGCCATTGGCATAGTACATGGCGCGGTCGAACAGGCTTACCGACGTCGACAGCACCACCACGGTGAAATTGTCGAAGGTCAGCACCGCCGTGGGGCCGGCCGTCAGCGGCGTCTTCATCGTCTCGAGCCGGGCGTTGCCGTCCGACAGCAGCTTGACCTGCGCCTTGACCGGCATCGGCGTGTAGCGCTTCGGATCGTGGTAGCCGCCCAGCGTCACCTCGATCGTGGCGCCAACGCCGGCAGCGTGCGCCGCTGCCGCGGCGCGCGGATCGACGATCTGCGCCAGCACGCGGCCGCCATAGCCGGCAGTGCGCAGCGCCGCGATGACCGCGTTGGAATCCCCCGTCGCGCCCGAAGAGGTTGCATCCGCCGCATCGGTGAAGATCACCGGTCCGCGCATGGTCTTGGCCTGGGCGATGGCGCGCCCGAGCGGGATGAGCTTGCCCTGCATGCGGAAGCGCTGCGGCCAGAATTCCTCGGCCAGCCGGATCGCCTCGCGCTCGGCGGTTGCCCTGTCCCCATTCGTCGATACGATCACCTGCGAGCACAGCTCCGGCACGTCGGTGAACGGGTTGCCGATCATGATGCCGGCGGCCAGCGCCGTGCCGTCACGCTCGATGCGCTGGCACTCGCGAATCATGTCGCCATAACAGCCGGTCGCGGTGACGAGCTCGTCGCCACGCACCAGCGCCGGAATGACGACGCGTGCCATCAGCGGCTTTACGCCCTCGTCGACAATCTTGAGCAGCAGCTTCGCCGCGCGCACGCCGGTGTCGCCGAAATCAACGTGCGGGTAGGTGTGGTAGAGCGTCAGTCCATCGATCTGCTTCAGCATGCGGTCGGTCAGGATGCCGTGCAGATCGAGCGAGATGACGATCGGCGTGTTCGGCCCCGCCAGGCGGCGGATCTCGGTCAGCAGATAGCCTTCCGGGTCGAGCTCGCCGTCGGCGGCCATCGCGCCATGCAGGCAGGCGTAGACGGCGTCAGCCTCGTCGATCTGGGCCGCCACCGCCGCCAGCACCTGTTTCGACAGCCTGGCCCAGCCGTCGGCCGACAGCAGCCCGGCGCTTCCCGCCGCCGCGAGGATGGTGGGCAGCACCTCGATATCGGGCCGGGCGTCGAACACCGAAAACGCTCCGCCCAGTTCGGTGTTGAGCCCGCGATGCCGCAGCAGCGCGTCACCCTCGAGGATGTGGAAATTGTCGTAGCCCGATGGCAACGGGTTGAAGGAGGAAATTTCCTGCTTCACTTCGAGTATCAGGATCTTCATTTACGGCCCCTCCCTCAGGACCAGTCGTCGACATGACCTTGGTATCACCACGGCGGCCGCGTCGGGTTTCCGCAGATATCCCGCTCGCGACGCCTTGAATCGTATGATTGTATACTATATCGCTTTGCGTCAATGGGCTCAGACCTTCGGAGGAACATCCTAATGCCGTTGTCATCGCGGGACGCCATCGCCCCCCTGCGGATCACCCGCATCGTCGCGGCGCCCCTGTTCGGCGAAAGCCCGAAGGGGGGCTGGTCGTTCGAGATCAAGGCGGAGGACTCGATCCACGCGCTCGTTGCCGTCCACACCGACGCAGGCATCACCGGCTATGGCAGCTGTTTCACCGACGGCAGGCTGGTCGAGGCGGCGCTCGAGGTGCTGGAGCCGCTCTATCGCGGCGAAAACGCCCTCGAGCCGGAGCGCGTCGCTGAAAAGCTGCGGCAGAATACCTTCTGGATGGGACGCGGCGGCACCCTGACGCACGCCATTTCCGGCATCGACATCGCCCTGTGGGACATTCTCGGCCAGGTTACGGGCCTCTCCATCGGCCGGCTGCTGGGTGGCAGGCATCAGGACCGCGTCATGCCCTATTGCTCGCTGCTCATGGACGAGCCGGCGCGCCTCGCCGACGAGGTCACAGTCTGGCGCGAGCGCGGCTTCCGCGCGTTCAAGATCGGCTGGGGACCCTTCGGCCGCCGCAACGATTCGCGGCTCGACGAAGCCATTGTCAGCGCGGCACGCGACGCGCTGCCGCCGGGCGGTCGCCTGATGGTCGACGCCGGGGCAAGCGACGCCTATTGGCCCAACGGGCTCAAATGGGCGCTGCGCACCGCCGACATGCTCGCCGCCTACGGCGTCGAATGGTTCGAGGAGGCCCTGCCGCCTGACGCCCTCGAGGATTTTGTCACGTTGCGCAACATGAGCCGGGTGCCGATCGCCGGCGGCGAAGTGCTGACGCGCCGGCAGGCGTTCATGCCCTTTCTCATGCGCGGCGCCTTCGATGTGGTGCAGCCCGACGTCACCAAGGTCGGCGGTCTCTCCGAGCAGCGCCGCATCGCCTGGATGGCGCAGGATTTCGGCATCCGCTATGTGGGCCATGGCTGGAACACGGCGCTCGGTGTCGCCGCCGATCTGCAGCTGGCCGCGGCGCTGCCCAATGTCGATCTCGTCGAATACATCGCAGGCTCTGCCTATGTGGACAACATCATGGCGACGCCGTTCCAGCTCGACGCCGACGGGATGCTGCCCATCCCCGATCGGCCCGGCCTCGGTGTCAGTCTCGACCGCGACCGCGTGAGCCGCTACTCGCCCCACGCCGCGCGGCTTTTCGACGCCTGAGCCGTCGCGCAGCAGCCATGTCTGGCGCCGTTACGGCGTCACGGCTGCGAAATTCTCGTCCAGCCAGGTGCCGGGAGTGACCAGCAGTCTGCCGGCCGTGTCGTCCTGCTCCCGGTTCTGCGCCTCCATCTGCGGGTGCGCGGAATCGAGGGGGACATAACCGATCACCCTGCGCGTGTGGTCGATGTCCCAGCGCATGCCCAGATTGTTCGACATGAGATAGACGACGGCATAGCCGAAGGGCGGCGCCTCGATCGATTTCTCGGCGGCCTGGAGCATGTCGCGGTTGGACAGCCACATCGATTGCCCCCAGGCCCCGATCGCCATATGCGGCCCAGGCAGGTTCTCGCCGCGCTGGAAATAGCCGATCCGCCACGCCAGAAAATCGGCGCCGGTCTCCTCGTGGAAGGCGCGTCCGACCTGCTCGCACATGAGCTTGGAGATCCCATAGGGGCTGAGAGGCGCCGGCGGCAGATCGACGGTCACCGGGCCGGTCTTTAAGCGATAGCCCAGCATCACCTGGTTGGTGCTGGCGAACACCACCCGCCTGACGCCGGCCTCCTTCGCCGCCCGCAGCACGTGCTGGGTCGCCCCGACATTGTCGCGCAGCACGCTCGCCCAATTGGCGTTGCCGTTAGGGTCACCCGCCAGATGCAGCACCACATCGACGCCGTCGAAATGGCGCACCCAGGCATGATCGTATTCGGCGAGATCGGCCCCCAGCACATCGCCCTCGGCCCGCCGGTCCAGCAGGCGAAGGTTGTACTTCCCCTCGCGCCTGAGATGCGCGGCGAGCTTGGCGCCGATGTTGCCGGCTGCTCCCGTAAGCAGAACCGTCCGCTTCATCATCGTGTGGTCCCCGTGGCGTATCCGCCGCTCCATGCCAGCGCAGACGCCGGCAAAAGTCCAGCGCCACGCGGCTATATTGACATACAGTATACCACATGCAGGTACTGGCAGTGCTGGATGTCACCGCCCCACCAGCAGGGCGATACACAGCATGCATAGCGCATCGCGAATGGGGATACGGCGACGGCAGATGAAGATCTTTCCATGCCAGCAATAGCGTCCCGCCCGAGGCGTTCGCCTGCCGGGCGAGCGGAACGCGCGCGATCGCTGCGCGCCGAGACCACCCTACCCCGTTCGGCCCTGTCCCCCATTCAGCGGGGCAAGACGACCGCCGAAGAAGTCGAGGAACGCCTGATCCTTGCAATCGCACGCGGCGACAAGGCCTCGGGCGAGCGCATCACCGAAGCCGAAATTGCTGCGGCGCTCAATGTGAGCCGCGTCCCGGCGCGCGAAGCGATGCAGAAGCTGCATCTGCGCGGCATCCTCGTCGGCGGCCCGCAACGCGGCCTGCGCGTCGCCGACTACGGCCCGCGCCGCATGGCCGAGCTGCTCGAGCTGCGGCACGCGATCGAGCGGATATTCTTCCTGCACATCCTGCAGGAGAAAGAGGGCCGGGCGGCCTTGCTGGCGGAGCTCGAAGACATCATGGCGCGCATGCGCGAGCTTGCCGGGTCCGGCGATCCGATCGCCCTGAGCGCGGTCGATCTCGACTTCCATCGCGCGATCGCCCGGCATTCCGGCAACGTCTTCGCCACCCAGATCTGGGAAGGCCTGGCGATGCATATGATGATCGTCTTCTGCCGCGACTGGGAAATCGCCTCCGACAGGACGGGCGAGGTCCGGCTGCACGAGAAGCTCGTGCAGTTCATCCGCAAGGGCGCGGTCAAGGATATCGATCGCGTGCTCACAAGCCATTTCACCGACCCTCCCACGCGCAACGCCAAAGCCACGAGCTGACCCGCCGGCCAGGCCGAGGCGCAGCTTGAAACCGATCTTGGTATACTGTATGCAATTGGGCGCAACAGCAGCGAGGCAGCCGAGATGGTTGCGCTCAGGGGCGCAGGCCTGCTGACGTTTCGCAGGAGCCAATGCATGACCCAAATCGAATGCACCATCGATCTCGCCGGACCGGGCCGCCAGATCGGCTACCTGCACTTGCCGGCCGATCCAGACGCCGGCGCCACGCGCGTCCCGATCGTCTCGATCGCCAATGGCGCCGGTCCCACTGTGCTCGTCTCGGCCGGCAATCACGGCGACGAGTACGAGGGCCAGATCGCCGCGCTTCGGCTGATCCGCGAGATCCAGCCGGCGCAGGTTTCGGGCCGGATCATCGTGGTTCCGGTCGTTTCCACCGAAGCGTCCCGCAGGCACAGCCGGTTCTGGCCGTCGGGCGCAAACTTCAACCGCTCGTTCCCCGGCAATCCCGACGGGCCGCAGAACGAAAAGCTCGCCTTTTTCTTCTCGACCGTGCTGTTTCCGGCTGCCGACGTCGTCATCGACATGCACTCGGCCGGGGCCTCCGGCTGGATCGTTCCGTGCGCGCATATGTGCGTGCCCAAGGATCGGGGGCAGCGCCGGCTGATGCTCGAGGCGATGGAGGCATGGAACTCGGACTTCCATTTCTTCTACACCTCCGCGGGCAACTACCTGCCCAACGAAGCGGAGCGGCAAGGCAAGATCGTCGTTACAACCGAGCTCGGCGGTACGACTCGCATTCCCGTGGCGGTGCAGGAGATGGCCTGGGCCGGCCTCACCAATGTTCTCCGCCATGTCGGCGTCCTCGAGGGCGAGGTCGTGACCCGCGCCTCGCTCGGCCTGCCGCCCGCGACGCTCGTCGACTGCCGCTTCGATGACGGCCATGTCGGCGACGTCCGCAGCGGCCTCTTCGACAGCATCGTCGCGCCGGTTTCGGGGATCTTCGAGGTCATGGTCGAGCCGGGAAGTCCGGTGGCCAAGGGGCAGCCCATCGGGCGCATCTGGTCGCCGCAGGATCCGGCATCGCCGCCGACGGAACTGGCATCGCCGGTCACCGGCTTTCTCATGGGGCTGAAGACCATCCCCACCGTCGAACAGGGACAGAGCCTGGCGCTCATCGGCCCCCGGATAGAGCGCGACGCCCTGCTTGCGGAGCCGTGACCCAGGGCCAATTGGCGCGCCGCTCGCACGACGCCTTGGCGCGTCGATGCGAGCCGTTCAGAACGCGACGGACGACAGGATGGCTTGCTGGCGGTGGGGCGTGATCGTATTACGATCCGCGTCACCAACGGACTCGCGCAGCCAGCCCCATGCCGAAAAAGGCCACGACCACACCAGCCCCCGAGGCCCCTGCCCCGGTGCCGCGCTGGGCGAAAGCGCGTCCGCAGACGATGGTCGATCATGCCGTGGCCGCGATCATTTCCGGCGCGACGCGCGGAGTCATCCTGCCTGGCGACCGCATCGTCGAGGTCGAGCTGGCCCGCGAGATGGGGATCAGCCGAGTGCCGATCCGCGAGGCGCTCCGCATCCTGGAAAGCCAGGGCGTGGTCACCAGCGAGCCGTACAAGGGCATCCGCCTCATGGAGGTGAGCCATGCCCGCATGGAGCAGGTGCTGGACGTCCGTTCCAATCTTGAAATCCTGGCGGCGCGGCGCGCGCTGGAGGCCGGCCGCAACAACAAGGCCGGCATCGCCACGCTGCGGGCCGCGCGCGACGAGCTGGCGCTGGCCGCCGGGCGCCGCGACGTCTACGGCTTCGCGCTGGCCGACGCTGCGTTCCATCGGGCCCTCTGCGCGCTGGGTGGCAATCCGGTGCTGTCGACGCTGTGGGAATCGCTGGCGCGGCAGGTGACGATCATCGGCGGCCTCGCCACGCTGGGCAAGCCGATGCCGGCGATCGTCAAGGAGCACGACCTGCTCATCAAGGTTTTCGCCCGCGGCGACATCGACGACATGGCGCGCGAGCTGCACGAGCATATCGTCGTCATGTCGCGCGACCTCGACTACGATGCGATCGTCGCCGCGCGGCTGCGGGAGCGCGACAGCAAGCGCTGAACGAACGCCCGAGCGGATGAGTTGACATCCTCACGTTTGGTATACAATTATACATTCTAACGAGAGGAGAGAGGTCAATTGGCGCAGTTGCACGTGGATCCGACGCGGGTTCGCAATCCGATCGACTTCGGCAAGGCCGGACGGCAGGCCGGCTACCTGAAGGCGCCGCTGAGCCGCGACAAATCGGGCTGGGGCGTCGTCGAAATTCCGGTGATTTCCGTGAAGAACGGCACCGGCCCGACGGTGCTGCTGACCGGCGGCATCCATGGCGACGAATATGAGGGACAGATCGCCATTTCGCGCCTCGCCGCGACGCTGCGGCCCGAACAGGTGCAGGGCCAGGTGATCATGATCCCGGCGTTCAATATGCCGGCGGTGATGAACGACACCCGGCTGAGCCCGGTCGACGATCGCGACATGAACCGCTGCTTCCCCGGCAATCCCAAGGGCACCTTTTCGGAGATGCTCGCGCACTTCCTCGACGGCTATGTGCTGCCCGGAGTCGATGTGTCGGTGGACATCCACACCGGCGGCCATTCGATGGATTCGGCGCTCTCGACCAACATGCACTACGTCGCCGATGCAGCGATCCGCGACAAGACGATGGCGGCGGCGGCAGCGTTCGGCGCCCCGTTCAACTCGGTGTTCTGGGGCGTAGACGAAGGCGCCACCTTCACCTCCTGCGTCGAGCGTCGCGGCGCCATCTCGCTCGGGACCGAACTGGGCGGCTATGGCCGCGTCAATGTCGAGGGCGTGCGGATCGCCCGCCGCGGCGTCGACAACATCCTCAAGCATTTCGGCGTGATCGATGGACAGGTCGACACCGCCCAGCGCGATGGCTCGCCCGGCACCCGCCACATGATGGTGCGCGACATGTCGTGCTACGCCTTCTCGCCGGCCAGCGCGCTGTTCGAACCGACCCATGTCGCCGGCGACGAGGTGCGCGCCGGCACGCCTTGCGGCTGGCTGCATTTCGTCGAAGATGTCGACCACGCGCCGATCGAGGTGCTCTACCCCAAGGACGGCGTGCTGTGGATGGCGGTCGCGCCCGGACGCGTGACCCGCGGCGACCCGCTGGCGGTCGTCATGTCCGACTATGACGACAAGCTCGCGGCCGGCTGAGGCTAGATGTTCGTTCTGATCGCCGAATGCATGCGGGGACCTGACAAGCCCCTTGCTTCGCGCTCCGCGATTATTCCCGGCAGCGGGCGCCGTCGCCCGGGCTCAACACCAACGCCATCTCGGCACGCAGGACCAACAAGGACCAAATGAAAGTCGACAGCGTAGATTTCTTCTATCTCGCCATGCCGCAAGTGACGACCGCCGCCGACGGCAGCCAGGACGCGCTCGTCGTCCGCGTCACGGCCGGCCCATATCAGGGCTGGGGCGAATGCGAAGCCTCTCCCCTGCCCTCGATCGCGGCGTTCGTCACCCCGATGTCGCACGGCGCCTGCCGCCCGGTTTCGGCCTCGGTGCTCGGCGCGACGCTCGATGGTCCAGACGATATCCGCCGGATGGCCGCGACCATCGCCTACAACAGCATGGACCTGCTGCAGGCCGCCCATACCTGGTCGGGCATCGAGATGGCGATGTGGGATTTGCTGGGCAAGGCCCGCGGCGTGCCCAGCTATCAGGTGCTCGGATATGCCAGGGCTTACCCCAAGATTCCGTATGCCTCGGTGCTGTTCGGGGCGACGCCGCAGCAGACGCTGGAGCGGGCCCGGGAGAACCGCAAGGCGGGCTTCCGCGCCGCCAAATTCGGCTGGGCCCCCTTTGGCGAGTCGCTGGCGGGGGACATCGCCCATCTCGAGGCGGCGCGGGAGGGCCTCGGGCCGGACGGCATCCTGCTGATCGACGCCGGCCAGGTGTTCAACGAGGACGTCGAGGCGGCGGCGGCGCGACTCGCGGCGATGGAGCGCACCAAGGTCACCTTCTTCGAGGAGCCGTTCCACGGCTCGGCCTATGCCGCTTATGGCCAGCTCGCCAAACGCAGCCAGACGGTGAAGCTCGCCGGCGGCGAGGCGGCGCATAACCGCCACATGGCGGAACACCTCATCGATTTCGGCGGCGTGGGCTTCATCCAGATCGATTGCGGCCGCATCGGCGGCATCGGCCCGGCCAAGGACGTCGCGGACTACGCCGCCGCGCGGGGCGTGACCTACATCAACCACACCTTCACCTCGAACCTGGCGCTGAGCGCCTCGCTCCAGCCCTATGCCGGGCTCGAGACGCACACGATCTGCGAATACCCCACGGGGCTGCAGCAGCTCGCCCGCGACCTGACGCGCAATCACATCACACCGAACAGCAATGGCGAGATCGTGCTTCCCGACGCTGCCGGCCTCGGCATCGAGATCGATCCGGATGCCTTGATCCGCTACCGCGTCGACGTCGAAATCAAGGTGAGCGGGAAGACCATCTTCTCGACACCCAGTTACTGAGCGGGCGCAGCCGGCATGCCCACACCGCTCCTCGATGTGCGCGACCTGACCGTGAGGCTGGCCGTCGGCCGGCGCCAGGCCGCGCTGGTCGATGGGCTTTCGTTCGGCGTCGGAGTCGGCGAAGTGCTCTGCATCGTGGGCGAATCGGGGTGCGGCAAAACCCTCACGGCGCGCGCCGTCATCGGACTCACCCGCTCCAATCCAAGCTTTTCCGTCGCCGGACAGATCGTCTTCGAAGGCGAGAATTTGTTGCAGCTCGACGAGCGCGCGCTGCGCCGGGTGCGCGGCCGGCGCATGGGGATGATCTTCCAGGACCCCATGACCTCGCTCAATCCGCTGCATCGGATCGGCGAGCAGCTCGGCGAAGTGCTGGCGCTCCATACCGACCTCGATCGCGCGCAGCGCCGCGCGCGGGCGATCGAGCTGTTGACGCAGGTTGGCCTCCCCAACCCGGAGCGCCGCATCGATGACTATCCGCACCAGTTCTCCGGCGGCATGCGGCAGCGCGCCATGATCGCGATGGCGCTGGCCTGCTCGCCCGCCCTGCTGATCGCCGACGAGCCGACGACCGCGCTCGACGTCACCACGCAAAAGCAGATTCTCGATTTGATCCTGCGCCTCAGGACCGACTATGGCATGGCCGTGGTGCTCATCACCCACGATCTGGGCGTGGTCGCCGAGATCGCCGATCGGGTGATGGTGATGTATGCCGGCGAATGCGTCGAGACCGGCAGCGTCCGCGAGGTGTTCCGCCATCCCCGCCACCCCTACACCTCACGCCTGCTCGCCTCGATCCCGTCGGCGACCCGCGCGCGCAGCGACGAGTTGCCGAGTATCGACGGCGCTCCGCCCATCCTGACCCAGGGCCGGCCGCCCGGCTGTGCGTTTCAACCCCGGTGCAGCCACGCCTTCGCGGCCTGCGCCGAGCACCCGCCGCTCGTTGCGGCTCCCGACGATGCAACACATTTCGATCGCTGCTGGCTGCCCGACGAGATCAAGCGGCGCGACCTGATGCCCATGCCCGCGGTGGCCTCATGAGCGCTGCGCCCCTGGTCCGCATCCAGCATCTGACCAAGCATTTCAACGTGCCGGGCAGCTGGCTCGCGCGGGGCAAAGGCAAGGTGCACGCCGTGGACGACGTCTCCTTCGAGATTTTCGAGGGCGAGACCCTCGGGCTCGTCGGCGAATCCGGTTGCGGCAAGTCCACCCTGGCGCGCTGCGTGGTTCGCCTGGTCGAGCCGGATGGCGGCGCCGTGCTGTTCGACGGCGAGGATATCACGCATCGCTCGATGCGTTCGCTGCGGCCGCTGCGCCGCCGCTTGCAGCTCATCTTTCAGGATCCCTATGCCAGCCTCAATCCGCGACACCGCGTCAGCCGCATCCTGAGCGCGGCGCTGCAATTGCGCGGCTCGGGCGGGCAGCGCGGCGAGGCGATGAACGAGCTGCTCAGGCGCGTCGGCCTCGCGCACTATTTCGCCGAGAGCCTGCCGCGCGAGCTGTCCGGCGGGCAGCGCCAGCGCGTCGGCATCGCCCGCGCCCTCGCCCCCGAGCCCCGCCTCATCGTCGCCGACGAACCGGTGTCGGCGCTCGACGTGTCCGTCCGGGCCGGCGTACTCAACCTGCTGCGCCGGCTGCAACGCGAGCTGCGGCTCACCATGCTGTTCATCTCGCATGATCTGGGCGTGATCCGGCACGTCTCCGACCGCATCGGCGTGATGTATCTGGGCAAGCTCGTCGAGCTCGCCGACGCGGACGTCTTCTACGACCAGCCCCTCCATCCCTATTCCGAAGCCCTGCTGTCGGCCATTCCGGTGCCCGATCCCGAGGCGCGCGCCACGCGGCGCCAGATCGTGCTCAAGGGCGACGTGCCGAGCCCGATCGCGCCACCCTCCGGCTGCCGCTTTCATCCGCGCTGCGCCTTCGCGCAATCGATCTGTGCGACACAGGAGCCGCCATTGCGCCAACATCTGCCGGGGCGGCTGGCCGCCTGCCATTTCCCGCGGCTTCCCGAAAGCCGGGCCGACGCGACATGAGCAAGGCCGACGCAATCGCGCTTGACGCACTAGAAATGGTATACAATGCTACAATTTCTGTTGGTCTGAAACTGCATCAGGGGAGACATGCGATGCACCGAGAAGATCCCAGCAAAGACCGCCGCGACGGACCTGCCATCATGAACCGGGCGCAATTCCTGCGGCTGTTCGGCAGCGCCGCGGCGCTGTCCGTCGTGGCCGGCGCGGTGGGCCTGCCACAAGGCGTACTGGCCGCCGAAGGCGGAGACCTCGTCGTCGGCATCTCGAGCGACATCAAGACGCTCGATCCGCAGATGTCGCCGCTCGACGTGTTCCGCCACACCATCCGCTCGACGGTGTTCGAAGCGCTGGTCTACATCAATCCGGACACGCTGAAGGCCGACCCGATGCTGGCCGCCTCCTGGGAGACGTCGGCGGACGGTCTCACCTGGACCTTCAAGCTCACCCCGAACGTGACCTGGCACGACGGCTCGCCGTTCAAGGCCGCCGACGTCGTCTATTCGATCAAGCGCGTGCAGGACAAGGCGACTGGTAGCCCGTTCGCGCCGCAGCTCGTTGCCGTGACCAGCGCCGAAGCGCCGGACGACGGCACCGTGGTGATCAAGCTGGCGAACACCGTTCCAGGTCTGCTGGCCAATCTGGCGGTCATCCAGATCGTCAACGAAGCCAGCATCGGCAGCATCACCACCAATCCGATCGGCACCGGACCGTTCAAATTCGGCGAATGGGCGCCGGGCGACCACATCCGCGTGGAGAAATATGACGGCCACCGCGATGCCGCCAAGATCGCGGCGATCGAGTGGCGTATCGTACCGGACTCGCAGGCTCGCCTCGCCGGGCTGCAGGACGGCACGCTGCAGATGGTGGCCCTCGTCGAAGGCAAGGACGTGCAGCAGGCCAAGGGCATCGCGGGTATCGAAGTGGTGCAGACCAAGCCCTACGTGCTGTACGAGAACTTCAACATCAACACGACCAAGAAGCCGTTCGACGACAAGCGCGTGCGGCAGGCGCTGGCCTATGCTTTCGATCGCGACAGCTACACCAAGACCATCTGGTTCGGCCTTGCGCGCCCGACCATCAACCCGGTGCCGCCGGAGATGCCCACCTATCTGCCGGATTCGGCCAATCAATATCCGTTCGATCTCGACAAGGCCACGGCACTGCTCGCGGAGGCCGGCTTCACCAAGGACAACCCGCTCAGCATGGAGATCATCACGCCATCGGGCTTCGACTCGCTCAAATCCATGGCGCTGGTGCTGCAGGACAATCTCAATCGCATCGGCCACAAGGTTACCGTCGGCGAGCTCGACGTGACGGTATGGATCGACCGCATCCTGACCAAGCCCGACTACGACGTGACCACCAACAACTACAACACCGGCCCCGAGGATCCGGCGAGCATGTTCAATTCGCCCAACCTCGCGCCGGCCGGCAATGTCAGCCTGTGGAATCCGCCCGGCTATGCCGACCTCGTCGCCAAGGCCGCGGCTGAAATCGATCCAAAGAAGCAGGTCGATCTCTACCAGCAGCTGCAGAAGCTCCTGCTCGATGAGATGCCGCAGCTGACCGTCGACCACCTGCCGCTGTTCTTCCTCGGCGCCGGGGATGCCGGCAAGGGCCTGGTGATCGGCCCGAGCGGCATCGACAAATACAACGCCATCTAGTCCTAGTGACGAACAGGGCGGCGGCCCGCCGGCCGCCGCCGACGGACGGAGAGCATGGCAGGCTACATCTTCGGGCGGATTGTCGGCGGGTTCGTGACCCTGTTCTGCGTCAGCGCCCTCGCCTTCTTCGCCACGGCCCTGGCGCCGGGCAATCCGGCAGCCGTGCTGCTCGGCACCATGGCGAGCCCCGAACGTGTCGAGGCCGTCAACAAGCTCATGGGCCTCGATCAGCCGCTGCCGGTGCGCTACGGCATCTGGCTGCGCGAAGTGGTCCAGGGCAATCTCGGTGCCTCCAATCTGAGCTTCCGGCCGGTCGCCGGGCTGATCGGCGCGGCGCTGCCGGCAACGCTCGAGCTTGCCGCCCTCAGCCTCATCCTTGCCGTGCTGATTTCGATTCCGCTCGGCCTGCTGCTGGCCCAGCATCCGAACCGCTGGTGGACGCGGCCGCTATCGGGATTCGTCACGCTCGGCATTTCGGTGCCGGGCTTCTGGGTCGGCCTGCTGCTGATCGTGGTGTTCTCGGTCTGGCTGCACATCCTGCCCTCGGGCGGGTTCGTGCCGATCAACCGCAATCTCGGCGGCAATTTGCGCTCGCTGATCCTGCCGACCCTGACCCTGGTGATCTACCTCACCCCGTCTCTGGTGCGTTTCGTTCGCGTCGCCGCCGCGACGGTGCTGCGCGAGGACTATGTCGATACGGCCCGCGCCAAAGGCGCCGGGCTGGGGCGGATCATGCTGCATCACGTGGTGCCGAACACGCTCATTTCCACCCTCACCTATATCGGGCTGCAACTGGGCCTGCTGATTTCGGGCGCCATCATCGTCGAGATCATCTTTGCCATTCCCGGCATCGGCCGGCTGGGCATGAGCGCCGTGCTCAACCGCGACTATCCGGTGATACAGGGCGTCGTCCTGGTCGCTGCGGCGGGGTACGTTCTCGTCAATCTTCTCGTCGATCTTGCGTATTCACTGATCGATCCACGGGTGCGCGTCCGGTGACCGAGCTCTCCTCCACCACCGCGTCCACCCCGTCGGCGGTGCCGGCGCGCCGACGGCGTCAGGGCCTTGTGAGTTACCTCGCACGCCGCTCGCCCTTGGCGCTGCTGCTGGTCTCGCTGTTTCTGTTCGCTGCGCTGTTCGGGCCGCTGCTCGCACCGCATTCGATGACCGACACCGATTTGTCGCAGGCCAATCTGGCGCCGAATGCCGGCTATTGGCTGGGCACTGACGCCTTGGGACGCGACGTGCTGAGCCGGTTGCTCGGTTCGGCCGGCGTTGCCGCCCAGGCCATGCTGATCGTCGTGGCGATCGGCGGCGTTCTGGGTGCCGGCCTCGGCCTCGTTGCGGGCGGCCTCGGCGGGATCACCGACCTCGTCGTGTCGCGCGTCACGGAAATCCTGCAAGGCTTTCCGACGATCCTCATCGCCATCGTCATCGTCGCCTTGCTGAGTCCGTCGCTGACCAACGCCATGATTGCGGTAGGGCTCGCGGCCGTTCCCGATTTCGCGCGCATCGCACGCAGCGTCGCCATCCAGCTGCGGGACCGCGAATTCATTCAGGCTGCCCGCGGCCTGGGCCTGAGCGAGATCCGCATCCTGCTGACGGAAACGCTGCCCAACATGATCGGACCACTGATCATCATCGCCAGCTTCGACGGCGCGCAGGCGATCATGTGGGAAGCCGCGCTGTCCTTCCTCGGGCTGGGCGTGCAGCCGCCGGCCCCCTCCTTCGGCTCGATGCTGCGCGATGCCCAGAACTATCTGAACATCAATCCGTGGCTCGCCATCACGGTCGGCGTGGTGGTCTCGGCAATCATCCTCGGGCTCAATCTATTGGGCGACGCCCTGAGCGATTTCTACGAGATGTCGGAACGTTGACTCGACCGGCCTCGCGTTCCCTTCAGGAGATCATAGAATGAACCAGATCGATCTTGGCGGCTGCGTGGCCGTGGTCACCGGCGGTGCGCAGGGGATCGGCTTTGCCGTCGCCCACCGCCTGCTGCAGTCGGGCGCCAAAGTCTGCCTGTGGGACATGAACGAGGCTCTGCTCGCCGAGGCTGAAGCGAAGCTCGGCGCCGGCGTTTCGGGCATCGCCGTCAACGTCACCGACTACGAGGCCGTGGCAAAGGCCGCCGCCGCCGTCGAGCGCGACCTCGGCCGCATCGACATCCTCGTCAACTCGGCCGGCATCGCCGGCAAGAACGCACCGCTCGACGAATACGAGCTCGACGAATGGCGCCGCGTCATCGACATCGACCTCACCGGCACGTTCCACGTCAACCGCGCCGTGCTGCCCGGCATGAAGGCGCGCAATTACGGCCGCATCGTCAACATCGCCTCGATCGCCGGCAAGGAGGGCAATCCGAACGCCGCCGCCTATGCCGCCGCCAAGGCCGGCGTCATCGGCATGACCAAGGCGGTCGGCAAGGAATGCGCCAGGTACGACATCGCCATCAACGCCATCACCCCGGCCACCGCCAAGACGCGCATCCTCGACGAGCTCAAGCCCGACTTCATCGACTACATGCTGAGCCGCATCCCCCGCGGCCGCTTCCTCGAGGTCGAGGAGGCCGCCAGCATGGTCGCCTGGCTCGTCAGCCGCGAAAACAGCTTCACCACAGCCTCCGTCTTCGACCTCTCAGGGGGCCGCGCAACGTACTAGGGAGTGCAATGTGAGCAAGCGCTGGCGCGCATCCGTATCTTCGGATCAAGAGATCAGCTGTTGAAAGCTGCTTTGGACTGTGAATATCCGTCACCGGCCACGGTGCCCAATTTTGCCGAGAATTGGCGCGCCAGTCAGAATAATAATGTCCGCTAGCTACTATGTGATTGATATTACTAGATAATATTCTCACCTGAAGGACCGACGCCCACTTCTAGCCTGAGGATAGCATCGCCCCAGGCCCAGAAGCGGTCGGTCGCGCGCAGATGGCGGCTGCTTCTTGCGTCATGCCGTGAGCACGGTACATCCACGTGCCCCGACAGGCTCCAACACATTGCAGGGAGTGCGGCCTTGCCTGCGCAATGCTTTGCTCTCATTTGACCACGTTTGACGGTGCGTCGTTGCAGGACGAGCAGCCGCCATACATGGTGAGGTCGTCGGGCGAGGCCTGCTCCGGCACGAAGGTCTGCCAGGTGCCGCCATTGGCATAGTTCGATATCTGCTGGAACGGCGGGATGGTGTTCACCCCGAACCGGCCGTCGAACGACTGCTTGTCGTCGTGCATGGTGAAGGTCCCGACGCCGGTATAGCCCCGGTTGTTGGCCCATTGCAGCGTCAGCGTCCGCCCGCTGACGGCGCCGTTCACCTGCGCCGACGTCCCGTAGGTGTCGGTGAAGCCGCCGACAACCACCACCCCCTGCTGATGCAGCTCGAACTGCTCGACGAGGCCGGTGCTGGTGAACACGTTCCAGTGGCCATCGAAATTGGCGACCTCGGGCGCAGGCGCAGGTTCCGACGCGGGCTTCGGCTCGGGCTTGGGCTGCACCGGCGCCTTGGCCTGCTGCGGCGGTGTCGGCTCCACCGCTGGCGGCGTGGCGGTGGTTTCAGTCGGCTGCGGCGTGTCGAACTGCAGGAGCTTGCGCGACACCGTCGAGTTCGGGTTGTTGCTGCCGATCAGGCACCAGTTCTGGTCGCAGGCGAGGCACTGCAGGCGCGACCCTTTCGCCACCTGCGCGACGATGTCGCCGTTGCTGCCGAGCCGGATGTTGAGCGCCGACGTGGCCGTAGCAGCCGGTGCCGGGCACTGGCCCTGCGGCAGCACGATCTGCTTGGGCGGCGGCGTCACCACGACCGGCGCGGCCGGTGGCGCCGCCAGCACGACCGGCGGCTGCGAGGGCGGTGGCTCCCGCGGTGGTGTCGGCTGGACCGCCGCCGGCGCCGGCGCGTTCGGATCGGAATTGCAGCTCGAACAGCCGCCATATTGGACGAGGTCGTCGACATTGGCCGATGGCGGCGCCTGGAACCAGCCGCTCCACGCATACGAGCTGGCAAGCCCCGAATGCCAGAAGCCGGAGAAGCCCTTGCCGTCCGGGTAGAGGAAGAGGCTGCCCTTGCCGAAGATGTCTTTGCCCAGCGTGAAGTCGCCGACGAGCTCGGTCGGGTGTCCCTTGAACGAAATGACATTGCCGAGGAAGGCGCCGCCTGGGAAGCTGCCGCCGAACTTGCCGTTCCTGGTGGTGATGTTCAGGTCGACCCGCTCGCCCGGATTCTTGTCGAGCAGGAAGCTGCCGTTGAACGCTCCGGTCTTGTCGATCGGCCCATACTTGGCCTTGGAGTAGCCATCCCAGATGCCGGTGATGTTTCCCTGTACCGGCTTCGTGATCGTGTCCTTGTCCTGCCAGACGCCGGCGAATGTCGTGCCATCGGGCGCGAGGTGATACATCAGCGTGCCGCTGCTGGCACCCTGTGTCCACACGGCGTAGAGATCGCGATCGACGACGACGCCCTTGCTGATGGTGCCGGCACCGTAGTCGCCGGTGACGTTGCCGGCGGCGTCCTGCTTCAGCCGCATGGTGTAGGTGCGATCGCCGCTGCGGGTGACCCACTCGCCGGCGAACGATGCATAGGCGCCGGGCTTGGGCTTGACCGGTATTTGCGGGATGCGGTCGCGCGCCGGTCCGGGGGGCGTGTCCTTGATCATCAGGTCGGATTCGGCGCAGTAGACCGCCGGCGGACGGTCGCTGTTGGGCACCGGCGCCCGCCAGCTGCCGAACGGCTTGCCGTTCATGGCGGTGAAGAGGCCGCGCGTGCTGGCGTAGACACCGCGCGTGTCGGGCGAGTGATAGATCTCGTCCAGGCTGCCGTTGTAGACCTCGATCGGGAAGCCCGCATCGCCGCGCCGCTCCTTGTCGAGCCGGAGCGAGAAGCGGATCAGTCCGCTATAGACGTTGAACTTGCCGCTCAGGATCTGGCCACCGCCGGCGCCGTCATTGTTGCCGCCGATCGCCCCCTTGTACCAGTTCACCGGGCCGCCGAAGGAGTTGTCGCCATTGGCGTCGACCAGCTCCTGGTAGGTGGTGGGGAAATCGGGATCCCGCGTCCGCGAATGGTTGAGCAGGATGTACATGTTGTTGTCGTTGAAGATGTAGAGCGGCGGCGCCGTCATGTGCCAATAGCGGCAGACGTCGCTGGCATACGGCTTGCAATCCATCGCCATGCCGGCCGATACGGAGCGGCGGCCGTTGTACCAGTCGCGCCAATAGGCCAGGCAGTAGTCCTTGCTGATGATCGACTGGCCGCCGTCGCCGGTGAGCTGCACCGGCGGCCGCCACGGTTCGTTGCCCTTTTTCCATGTGTCCCAGATGGCGCCGTTGGCGTCCCGATAGAAGACTTCGAGCTGCAACGGGTTGGGGAGCGTTGCGGCGCTCAGGGTGTTGCCAGGAGGCACGGATCCCGTGGGGGTCGTGTTGAAGGCCGGGGCCCAGCCGCCATTGTTCTGCTTCCAGACGTCGTTGACGGTGCCGAGGCCACCGGTGCTGAAAACCTCGAGGTGGTTGTCGGCGGGAATGTAACCCGAGGTGATGGGCGCGCCGGGCGCCGAGAAATTCGCACCGGTAATGGTCTGGGTATTCCAGGCGAAGATGTTCTCGCCGTGCTTCCAGGTGACGTTCACCGCCCCCGCCGGGTTGGTGTAGAATATCTCGAGCTGGTCATAGGGCGCGTAGTAAAGCCCGGTCAGCCACGCGCCGGGCGCGGCGGTGCCGGGCCCAGCAATGGCGAAGGGCGGGCGCCACTTCTCGTTGTAGGGCTTCCACAGCAGGTTCACCGAGCCGTCAGACCCGGTGTAGAACAGCTGGCTCTCGCCGCCGGTCGGCTGATAGATCGCCACCGGCTGGCTTCCCGGCACGGCAGCGCCCGGCCCTGTCATGCGGGTCGGCGCGCTCCACTTGCCGTTGTCGGTCTTGTAGAGCATGTCGATGGCGCCATCGGTGGTGATGCCGAAGACATGCAGCTGGTGGTATGTCGGCTGCCAGAAGCCGGCCAGCGGCGAGCCTGGCGCCGCAAAGCCCGGACCGGTCAGCTTGGCGGGACCGCGCCACTGGCTGTCGTGGTCCTTCCACTGCACGCCGAGGGCGCCGGCGCCGTCGACCCAGAACACTTCGAGTTGGTCGTTCAACGTCTGCCAGAGTGCGAGAACCTCGCCGCCCGGAACGGCCCAGCCGCTGGGGGTGACGTAGGAGGGCTGGTGCCAGTAGTAGTCGCTCCCCTTCTTGATCTCGTGGATGGCGCCGCTGTGGTCGCTGAAGAACACCTCGAGCTGGTTGTATTTTCCAGGCTCCCAGATCGCCGCGACCCCAGATTTGGCAAATACGGGGGCGGCGCAGAGCAGCGCGCAGAGCAGCAGCGCAAGTGCCGGGAGTCGGCGTACCAGCATCAGCACAAGAGGGTCTCCAGAGCGGTGTTCCGGTTGGCGTGATCTCTCATTTGACCACGTTTGACGGTGCGTCGTTGCAGGACGAGCAGCCGCCATACATGGTGAGGTCGTCGGGCGAGGCCTGCTCCGGCACGAAGGTCTGCCAGGTGCCGCCATTGGCGTAGTTCGATATCTGCTGGAACGGCGGGATGGTGTTCACCCCGAACCGGCCGTCGAACGACTGCTTGTCGTCGTGCATGGTGAAGGTCCCGACGCCGGTATAGCCCCGGTTGTTGGCCCATTGCAGCGTCAGCGTCCGCCCGCTGACGGCGCCGTTCACCTGCGCCGACGTCCCGTAGGTGTCGGTGAAGCCGCCGACAACCACCACCCCCTGCTGATGCAGCTCGAACTGCTCGACGAGGCCGGTGCTGGTGAACACGTTCCAGTGGCCATCGAAATTGGCGACCTCGGGCGCAGGCGCAGGTTCCGACGCGGGCTTCGGCTCGGGCTTCGGTTCGGGCTTGGGCTGCACCGGCGCCTTGGCCTGCTGCGGCGGTGTCGGCTCCACCGGCTTTTTGATCTGAAGCTGCGGCAGAGGCGGCGTAGGCTTGATCTGCTGCTGCGCCTCGGGCGCCGGCGTGGGCTTCACCGGCTGCGGCATCTCGAAACGCAGTTGCTGGCGCGGCACCGTCGAGTTCGGGTTGTTGCTGCCGATCAGGCACCAGCTCTGGTCGCAGGCGAGGCATTGCAGGCGCGTGCCCGCGGCGATCTTGCCGATCGGATCGCCGAGCCGGCCTGCCAGGATCTGGAGCTGCTGGGTTGCCGACGCCACGTTCGCCGGGCACTGGCCCTGCGGCAGCACGATCTGTTTGGGCGGCGGCGTCACCACGACCGGTGGGGCCGGCTTGATCAGCTCGACCGGAGGCGCCTTCTGCTGGGCCTGGGGCGACTTCTGCTGTGTCTCAGCCTGCGGCGTCTGCGATGCCTGCTGCTTCAGCTGCTGTTGCTCCGTCGTCGACACAGGAACCTGCGTCCTCGCGGCTGGCTGCTGCCGCGTTCCGATCCAGGTGCCGTTTGTCGCGTGATCGGCCCGCGCCCAGAAGCCGGCGAAACTCTGCCCGTTCTGCACAATGTTGAACTGCAGCAGACCATTGGCGGCGCCCTGCTGCCAGTGGGCATAGAGCGTGTAGTCGACAACGACGCCGTCGCTGATGGTGCCGTCGGGGTACGAGCCGGTCACATGCCCGGCGCCGTCCTGCGTCAACGTCATGGGGTAGACGGTGCCGTTCTGTACCTGGGTCGACCAGTTGCCGCCGAAATCCGCGGCGGCGGCCGGCGACGGAGCAGTTGGAATATCGTTCGCGGCGGCGCTGGCCGGCGCCGGGCTCTTGGTCACCCAATCGGAGAACCCGACCGTCCGGGCGACGCTGAGCCGCTTGGCGAGACCCTTGCCGGTGACGCCCAGGAGATTGTCGGTGACCATCGTGCCGGTGGTGCGGTCGTATTTGCTCACCGCGCTCTTGGCGAGATCGATGCAGGCCTGCGCATCGCCGTCCGAGCAGCGGCTGACGGCCTGCACGGTTTCCAGTCCGGTGCCCACCGGCAAGCCGGTCATTTTGGTGACGAGCTTCTGGCATGTCGCCATGTCGCCGTTGGCGCATGCATGCATCGCGCCGATGTCGCCCGTCGGCAGGCCCGCCGCGTCGACCGCCGCAATGGCGATCGGATAGCACGACGCTGCGTCGCCGTTGATGCAGCGCAGGCCATATTGGTCCGAGGCCTTGGTGAGCGCCGCGGGAACCAGCGCGCGGGCGGCGGCGAGACCGAGTTGCTTGCAGGCGTTTTCATCGCCATTGGCGCAATCGATGCCATTCTTGGTGGCGTCGACCACGTTCTGGTTGACGCCGGCCGCCGTGGCCAGGGACAGGCCGAGGTCCCGGCAGCTGTCGACGGTGTTTTCCTTCTGCTCCTCGGGCGTCGCCTCGCTGTCTTCCTCGATCAGGCATTTCTGGCCGCTGCTGAGCACGGAGGCGACGTTGGAGGGCAGGAAGTCGGGCGGCAGGCCCGCGGCGCTGGCGGCCTGCTGGCCCAGACGGGCGCAGGCGGCATAGATGCGGTTCTTGCAGTCGCTGACGTCGCTGAGGACCTGCACCACGTCGGAAGCCGGAATCTTCACGCCGGAGAGCTTTTCGATGCTGCGCTCGCCCAGCGACGCACATTCGACATAGCCGCCCCCGGCGCAACTGATGGCCTGGTCGGCGAACAGCTTCACGTCCTGCGGAATCTTGTTGCCGGCCACAATGTCGACGACATCGAGCGCGAGCGCCGCGCAGGCGAAAAGCACGCCGTTGATGCAGCTGACGCCTTCCGTCGCCGGCCCCAGATAGGGCGCCGCGGCGATCAGCGCATCGCTCAGGCCCTGCTCGACGCCACGCACGATGTGCGCCGCCTGTTCGCCGATGCTGTCGGGGCGGGAATAGGGCACGCAGATGAGCCGCTTCTTGTTGCCCTGCGGGCCGTAAAGGTCCTGCGCGATGAAGGCGTCCTGCGCGTCGCAATAGGCGGTGATGCCGGTGACGCGCGCGCACTCGCTCGTCATGTAGTCGTCCGGAGCGATCTTGCCGTTGCTCCATTTGTGGAAATAGACGGAGCAATCGCCGGCCTTCAGCAGCGAAGCGCCGGCGACGTCGGTGAGCTTTACCGGCGGCACCGACCAGCCGGAGTCGTTCGCCTTGAAGACGTCCCACAGCTGGCCGACCGCATCGAGATAGAAGACTTCGAGCTGGTTGTTCTCCGGCTGGAAGACGCCCCGCAGCGTGGCATCGAGCGGCAGCGTTCCGTCCTTGACGATGGTCTGCGGCCCGGTCCAGCGACTTTGCACGCTGCGCCATTCGACGAAGACACCGCCTTTGGGCGTGATGCCGAAGACTTCGAGGTGATCGTGCAGGGGCTGGTACACCGCCGACACCGATGACCCAGGCGGAGCGATGCCCGGCGCGCTGATGGTGTCGTGCACCCATTTGCCGCCGGGATAGCTCCACAGCGCGTGCATCGCGCCCTTCTGGTCGATCCAGAACACCTCGATCAGGTTTGTGGCCTTGTCGTAATAGGTCGAGGTCAGCTGCGCGTGGGGATCGGCCACGCCGGGCGCCGTCAGCGGCGGGCTCGCCGCCCACGGATTGTCGGCGCACTTCCAGACGACATTGATCGCGCCATCAAGGCCGATGGTGAACACTTCGGGGCAGCGGCCGGCCGGCTGGAACACGGCGCTCACCGGCCCACCGGGAACGGCATAGTTCGGCACGCTCATGTCGGCCGACGTCTGCCATTTGCCGTTGTCCTTCTTCCACAGCATCTTGAGCGCGCCGCGCGCGTCGATGCCGAAGAGCTCCATCTCGTGCTCGCCGGTCTGCCAGACGCCGGAGAGCTGCGCACCTGGCGCCACATAGCCGGCGGGGCTGATCTTGACAGGCGCATGCCAGTGGTCGTGATCGGTCCAGATCAGGCTGATGGCGCCGGCGCCATCGGCCCAGAAGATTTCGAGTTGGTCGTTCTGGACCGACCAGATGGCGGTCACGGGCGAATCCGGGATGCCCCAATTGGGGGGGGTGATGTCGTAGGGCTGGCGCCAGCGGCCGTTGTGCTCCTTGCGCACCATGCGCACGGCGCCATTGTCGCCTATGAAGAATTCCTCGAGCAGGGAATAGGGGGCGGGCGCGTAGATGGCGCCCAATCCCTTGGCCGCGGCCGGGTGCGACGCGCCCAGGAGAGCCGCCATCACCAAAACAGCGCCGACCACCTGCCTGATCACGAGACGTCCCCGGCCTCTGCCCCAAAGGACTATCTGCGATACTGCAGACTGGTGTATTCACCCGATTGGGGGAGGACAACGCGGTTATTCATGCATCACAAGGTGTTCTTGCCTGCGTGGAGACTGCCGTGCGCCCGCTTCAAACCCTCCTCGTTCTCGCCGCCGCGACCGTCGTCGCCTGTCCCGGCCTCGCCGATGACGTTGCCGGAAGCGCCGACAACCCGCTGGTCGGCCGCTTCACGGGAGCGTCGATCATCTACTACACGGCGGTCGCAGACGATGAAGCGTCGCTGCTGATCGCGCCGCACGACTATGGGGCGCTGCTCAATCGCAATGCACTTGCCGACCGCAGCGGCCAGGAGTGGCTGAACGTCGAAGGCAAGGTCACCAGGATCCGCTACGAGATGGCCCCCGGCCACGGCGCGCTCGAAGTGAGCAAGAGCTACCGCGCGGCGCTCGAGGCCAAGGGCTTCGCCGTGCTGTTCGAGTGCGCCGACGCCGCCTGCCTCACCGGCTCGGTGACCGACGACTACGCGCTCGGGCTGCAGCTCGACAGCGACAATTCCGACAGCATGCGCTACGGCACGCATGTCCGCTATTTTCTCGCCGCGCTGAACGCCGATGTCACCTCGATGCCGCCGGCACCGGACACGCCGATGTTCGACCCGGGCGCGCCAACCGATCCCAACGTTGCGCCGATGGATAGCACGAGCGCCGGCCCATCCCCCGACATGGTCGGACCGGGTACACGGGCGACCGCGCCCGACGCGCAAACGGATGCCAATGAGTCAATCGATCCGTTCACGGCTTTCGACAATGCGCCGGGTGCGGTCGGGCCGGGAGCGGCAAATCCCGACGTAGCCGCCGATCCCGGCGGGCCTGGCGCCCCGGGCCCCGCCAGCACGCCTTTCGTCACCGCCGCCGCCGCTGCGGCACCGGTGGGCAGCGCCAGCGCGATTTACGTCGCCATCCTTGTCGGCGAGGACCAGGGGCTCACGACCGCCTTTGTCGAGATCGTCGAGCCACTACAGGCAGCGCCGCCGCAGGGCAATATCACCGTCGTCGATGCCGCGCAGATGGCGGCACAGCTCGGCGACAACGGCTCGGTCAACATCTACGGGCTCCACTTCGACACCAACAGCGCCACGCTGCAACCGGACTCTCGGCCGACGCTCGACCAGATCTCGCAGTTGCTGCAAAGCCAGCCGCAGCTCAGGCTCGCGGTCATCGGGCACACCGACAACCGCGGCAGCCAGAGCTACAACATGTCGTTGTCGTCACGGCGGGCGCAGAGCGTCGTCGCGGCGCTGGTCAGCGACTATGGCATCGACAGCAGCCGTCTGCAGCCCTCCGGTCGCGGCTTCTCGCAACCCGTTGCCAGCAACGACACCGACGAGGGCCGCGCCCAGAACCGACGAGTCGAGCTGGTCGCCCTGCCCTAGCGCCAGATGCTCGCCTGGCTTCACATCGGCAGCGAGGCGTCCCGCGCCAGGCGGACCAGGTCCTCGCGCCGGTGCCGCCCGGTCTTGGTGAAGAGGTTGCGCATGTGCGTCTTGATGGTGCTCGGCGCCAGCGCCAGCGCCAGCGCCGTTTCGCGGCTCGACCGACCCGAGGCGGTAAGCTCAAGCACCCGGCACTCCATCGGGGTCAAATCGTAGAGGATGGCAAGTGCGTCGATGGGCAAGGGCACCTGGCCACCGGTATCGGCGACGAAGATTGCCGCCACCGCATTGTCGGATGCGCCAGTGCGACGGGCGCGCTGGCGCAGGGGCAGCACGTGCAGGACCACAGGCGTGCCATCGCGGCGCCTGCCTGGAACCCCGATCCCGCACCGCCCCATTTCCGCCTCGGGCCCAGCCGCCGTCCTGACGGCAAGTTCGAGCTGGCCGAGCACCAGAGCTGGGCTCAGCTCCATTCGACCGTGATTGATACGGACGGCGTCGCCGCTCTCCAGCATCCGCTCCGCGGCGGGATTGGCGTATACTATCGTCATATCGGCTTCGACCAGCATCGCGGCCGACGACGTCGAGGCGAGCGTCGCTTCGAAGGTCGCGGCCGCACCGACCGCCATGTCGAGCAACCGGCCGATCTGCACGGCGCGACGCAGATGCGGGGCCAGCATCCGCAGATCGTCGAGTGTCTCCGCCTCGATCGGCGGGCGGCTTTCATGCACGCCGAACCCAACATACGCCATCGTCCGGCGATCATTGGCGAGCGCGATGCTGACCTGGTCCACCAGGCCCAGTGGCTTGTACCACTCCACGTAAAACCGGTTTTTCTGCCAATTGGCCGGGAAAAAGCGGCTCAGCAGCAGGGGTTCTTCGATGGCCGCGTTGGCCACCGTGGCGCTGCCGCCCCAGATATCGAGCGTCTCCGCCCCGTATTGGACGATGCTTGCAACGTAGGGCGCAGGCACATTCACGGCGACATTCACGACAGCTTCGCCGCCGGGCAGCTTCTGCACGCCCATCAGCGCCTGTTCAAAGCGGTACTCGCGACGAATGGCATCGATGGCGGGCGCCCACAGCGCCGGATCGATGACGGCGTCATAAATCCCCCCGACCAACTCGTTGTAACGCGTCGTCGGCATGCAGCAATCCCCAAGCCCATCGGGATACTGACCAGCCAGAGCGAAGAAGCAAAGCAAAAAATGACAACCGACAGTATGTTGCGTCCCTCGCCCGCCGATGTTGCTGACCATCGAAGGGAGGATTGAATGTGCATACTGGCCCTGCTTATGGCCGCGGCGCTGCTCTTCAATACAGCGGCAATCGCCCAGGATGTCGTGTTTCTCGAGTCGGCAAAAATGCACTGGATGACTATGTCGCGCTGACGGCAAGCACGGCCACGCTCGGCAAGAAATCGTCCGGCACCGAAAAGCTCGATGGGCGCATCATCTGGCATCCAGCGCTCAACGGCCACAAAGGCATTCTCCTCGCCAGCTTCGAGTCCGTCGTCAGGCCCGGCGCATATCTGCGCGCCACCCGAGATGGACCGCTGTAGCGCCCGGTGATGGCACGGCAGAGTTCGCCGATGACGCCTCGTTCAAGCTGACCTTCAACAACGGCGGCAGCTTCGTCCTGGAATCGATCGGGCACCCAGGCTTGTTTCTTCGCCATCGCGGCGCAGCTCTCGCCCTCGAGCCCTCCGACGGATCGGCAGACTTCAGCGCCGATGCCAGCTTCTTTAGAATCTCATTTGATAGTCGATAGCGCCGGACACCCCAATTATTTGACCCGACGAAGCCTGCCCACTTCTAGCCAGCCTTGTCCGCGAGACTGGTCGTCAGGCGAGTTCCGCTCGACCAGAACATGACCCTAGTTGTTCAGTCCCGAAGTCAGGTGGGTTGGATCGCGTGTAAAGCGGTCTGGCTCTGTGGTCCATGCCTGCAGATAGCCTCGTATGGGGTGAGGCCGTTTAGGGTCTTGAGGCGTTTGGCGAAGTTGTAGGCGTCGAGGAAGGCTGAGAGTGGGCATCGAGCTGTTGGCGGCTGCTGTGGTGGTAGCGCCGGACGGTGGCCTCCTTGAGGGTTCGGTTCATGCGCTCGACCTGGCCGTTGGTTCACGGATGGTCGGGCTTGGTGAAGCGACGCTCGATGCCGTGTTCGAGGCAGACGCGGTCGAACATATGGATGCAGTAGCGGGCCGTTGGTCCTGGAGTGATGCTGGATGGCATCGCCGAACTGGACGCCGTTGTCGGTGAGCACGGTGTGGATGCGGTGAGGGACGGCTTCAGCAGCGTATGCTTGCGGAAAGCGACGACCGCGGCCTCCTCGGTGGTCAGCACCGTGGAGCGAACCACCTTCGGGCCCATCGGAGCATCGTGCACGAAGGCGGGCCGTGGCCGCTGTCCATGTCGTCGGTCCAGCCATGGTCGGTGGATGCATCATGGAGGTTGTGTGGAGGGAGTCGGCGCCGGCCGTTGCCGGTTCGACACCGGCGCTGTGGCACCGAACAAAACCGCCGACACGAGAGCGAGCGGAGCCCCTGGCCACAGAGTTGAGCGGGCGAACTCTCGTGCTATGGTCAGTCGTCCAGCCGGCCGTGACGGTGCGTCGGATCGGCCAGCGTCTCGATCACATGACAGGCCGCGACCGTGCCCGTGTGCTCGCAGTGATCGGCCATCCGCTCCAGCTCGCGCTCCAACGCGCGCAGCCGCGAGATGCGCTCGCGTACCTCGACCAGCCGGGACCGTGCGATCGCGTCGGCTTCGCTGCAGGACTGCTCGGGATGATCCTGGAGCGACAGCAACGCCTTGATGGCTCCGACGTCGAATCCGAGTTCGCGCGCGTGCCGGATGAACGCCAGCCGCTTGAGATCGTCGCCATCGTAAAGACGTCGGTTGCCTTCCGTGCGGGGCGGCGTCGGCAAGAGTCCGATCTGCTCGTAATAGCGGATGGTCGGGACTTTCACGCCGCTCTGCTCGGAGACTTGACCTATGGGGAGTGTGGTCATTGTTGCACTCACGAGATTGTGGACCTGTCGGGTAGATAGGCTCTTGCTTCTCTAGTGACTAGAGGACCTATCTGGGGCGGGATCAAGACGAAAGGTCCCAGAAATGCCCGAACTGACCAGCCGCTTCCGCGTCGAAGGCATGGATTGCGCTGCGTGCGCGACCAAGATCGAGAATGCGGTGGGCCGTCTTCCGGGTATGGACGAGGCGCATGTCTCGCTGGCGGCCGGTACCCTTCGTGTCAACCACGGCGACGCCTTGCCAGCAGGGGCGGTCGAGCAGCAGGTCAAGCGTCTTGGCTACGGCATCGCCAAGACCGCGCCCGGTCGGAGCAGCAACGCCAAGGCCGCGGCGACGGCGCCGCACGATCACGGCCACGACCACGATCACGGCCACGACCATGGGGATCACCATCACACCCACGACAACGCGCCCAGCACGACCGAGGCCGTCGATGAACACCTCGACCTGGGGGCGGGACCGTGGTGGCAGAGCAAGAAGGCGATCCAGGCCGGGATCACCGGTCTCGCGATGGTTGTGGCCTATGGCGTATCGCTGGCGGTTCCGTCGATCGGGCACTGGGCCTTCATCGCGGCGCTGCTCGTCGGCCTGGTTCCGGTCGGACGGCGCGCCATCGCTGCAGCAACAGCCGGGACACCGTTCACCATCGAGACCTTGATGACCATCGCTGCCGTTGGCGCCGTGATCATCGGCGCGACTGAAGAAGCGGCGACCGTCGTTCTGTTGTTCCTTGTCGGCGAGCTCCTGGAAGGGGTGGCGGCCAGACGGGCGCGCTCCAGTATCAGCGGCCTCACCTCGCTCGTGCCGAAGGTCGCTCGCCTCGAAGAGAGCGGCAGTACTCGTGAAGTCCAGGCGGACACCCTCAAGGTCGGCAGTGTCATCGTGGTGCGTCCCGGCGACCGCATTCCGGCCGATGGCGAGATCCTCGACGGCACCGGTGCGGTGGACGAGGCCCCGGTGACAGGCGAGAGCGTTCCGGTTCGCAAGGCTAAGGGAGATCAGGTCTTCGCCGGGACGATCAATGCCGATGCCGTGTTGCGCGTGAAGGTGACGGCCGCCGCTGCCGACAACACGATTGCCCGTGTGGTGAAGCTGGTCGAGGAGGCGCAGGAGAGCAAGGCGCCGACCGAGCGGTTCATCGACCAGTTCTCGCGCTGGTACACGCCGGGCGTGCTTCTCGTCGGTGCGCTCGTCGCGATCATCCCGCCGCTATTCTTCCAACAGGGCTGGGGCGAGTGGGTCTACAAGGGCCTTGCCGTGCTTCTGATCGGTTGCCCGTGCGCGTTGGTGATCTCCACACCTGCCGCAATCGCCGCGGGGCTCGCGGCCGGCGCAAAGCGTGGACTGCTGATGAAGGGCGGAGCCGTCCTCGAGCAGCTGCGCAAGGTGACCATGGTGGCTCTCGACAAGACCGGCACTCTGACTGCCGGCAAGCCCGAGGTTACCGACATCGTCGGCGTCGGCATCTCGGAAAAGCAGGTGCTTTCGCTCGCCGCGACGCTAGAAGAGGGATCGAGCCACCCCTTGGCCCTTGCCATCCTCGCTCGCGCCAAGGCTGACAACGTGCCTGTACCGCCCGCTGCGGACGCCAAGGTCCAGCCTGGTCGCGGAGTCACCGGCCGTGTGGGCGGCGCTGCCGTCGCCGTGATCTCGGGCAAAGCAGCCGAGGATCAGCTCGACGACGAGCAGCGCCAGCAGATCGAGCAGTTCGCAAGCGACGGCAAGTCGGTGTCGGTCGTTACCTCGAACGACAAGATCGTTGGGCTGATCGCGATGCGCGACGCAGAGCGCCCCGACGCAAAGACAGGTCTGGCCGAGCTGAAGGATCAGGGCATTGGCATCGTCATGCTGACAGGCGACAACGAGCGCGCAGCCAAAGCCGTCGGGAGGGACCTCGGTATAGATGTACGTGCCCAGCTCTTGCCCCAGGACAAGCAGACGATCGTCAAGGAGCTTCAGTCGCAAGGCAAGATCGTTGCCAAGGTCGGCGATGGCATCAACGATGCGCCCGCACTTGCCGCGGCCGACGTCGGTATTGCCATGGGTGGCGGCACCGACGTGGCGTTGGAGACAGCCGATGCCGCGGTGCTTCATGGTCGTGTCGCCGACATCGCCGGGCTGATCAACCTGTCGAAGGCGACGATGGGCAACATCACGCAGAACATCACCGTCGCGCTTGGGCTCAAGGTGGTCTTCCTCGTGACCACGCTGATGGGAATCACCGGTCTGTGGCCCGCCATCCTTGCGGACACCGGCGCCACGGTGCTCGTCACTGCCAACGCCATGCGACTTCTCGCGTGGAAGCCAAAGGGAACGTGACCCCTGAGCCGGCCTTGGGTTCGCGTCGCTGTCGGTGGGCTTCTTGCCCGGGGGCATCGCTGGCGACACAGCGGCGCGCGCAGTGTTAAAAACCATCGCGGCGTCGTCTGATCGGGAATCCAGGTCGCCCCTTTGATACCCATTATGATGCCATCGAGGCCGGCATCGCCAATCCGCGCGACCCAGGCCTCAAGGAACGCGTTGATCTCGCCAAGCTGCAAATTCGCGATGGCGCGACGGTACTTGAGTCCCTGCGCAAACGCAGCACCGCCCACGCCGAGCTGTCCCCCGTTGCGGTACGGGCTTCTCGTCCGGAATTCGGCGGCGGCTGCATGACGCTGATCCCGCCTTTCGGCGGATCTGGCTGCACATGTTCGTCAGCAAGGTCACGATTGGCGGTGACCGCATCCGTATCTCCGGCCCAAAAGATCAGCTCTTGAAAGCCGTTTCGAACGGAGAAAACTCGGCGCGGGAAATGATGCCCAGCTTTGCCCGAGAATGGCGCGCCCGAAGAGATTCGAACTCCTGACCCCCAGATTCGTAGTCTGGTGCTCTATCCAGCTGAGCTACGGGCGCGTGGCTTCGCGGGGCCGTGCGGCCGGAAGCGCGCCACCCATATAGAAGGCGGCCGGGGCGGTCAAGCGAGGCGGAGGGTGGCCGGCAGGGCGATGTCGAAGCGCGTCCCCGGATCGAGCGGCACGTAGTCGAGGGTGCCGCCATGGGCGGCCACCAGCTCGCGGGCGATGGCGAGGCCGAGGCCGGTGCCGCCGGCCTTGGCCGAGCCCTCGAAAGCGATGAACAGGTTCTCCCGCGCGCGGGGCGGCAGGCCGGGACCGTTGTCGGCGACGCCGATGACGATGGTGCCGGGGCCTTCGGTGAAGGTCACCTCGATCCTGGGGTCGGCGATCCTGTCGGCAGCCGCCTCCAGCGCCTCGCGGGCATTCTTGATCAGGTTGACCAGCACGCGGGCCAGTTGCTCGGGATCGACCTTCAGCGAAACGCCGTCGGGCACCGCGTTGCTATAGGCGATATCGGGGTGGCGCATGGCGCCGGCGTCGATCGCCGATTCGTCGACCAGGGCGCGCAGATCGACCGGCACCGGGCGCGGCGGGGTGCCGGCCTCGCGGCCGTAGTCGAGCACGGATTCGGCGAAGGCGACGGCCTTGTCGATGGAGTGCAGCAGGCGCGGGGCGAGGCGCTGGATCTTGGGGTCGTCGAGCGCCACCACCTGGTCGGACAGGAGCTGCGCCGAGGTTAGCGTGTTGCGCAAATCGTGGTTGATCTTGGCGACGGCGAGACCGAGGTCGGCCAGATGGCGGCGCTGGCGCAGCATGGAGAAGATATCGGTCTCCATCGCCGCCAGCTCGTTCTCGACGATGCCGATCTCGTCCTTGCGGCGGGTGGGCGAGATGATCAGCGAGGCATTCTCCGGCGCCATGCGGTAGGCGACCATGTTGCCGGTGAGCCGCCGGATCGGGTCGATCAGCAGCCGGCTGACGAGGATGTAGAGCACGCCGGCGGTGAGGATGGCGATGATCAGCGAGATCAGAACGATGTTCCACGAATAGCTGAGCAAATCGGCGTGCAGCGGCCCCTCGTCCATGATCACCTCGACCTCGGACTGGGCGTCGCCGCCATCGGAATTGCCGACGATGCGCAGGATGCGGTCGCCGCCATGTGTCAGCGTGTCGAGCGCCCCCATGATCAGCGTCGGATAGTCGGTCTGGCGCATGTCGACGGTCACTGCCTGGCGCGGCATCGGCTTTTCGTCGAGCTCGATGAGCTGGCTCTGGCCGTTGCGGCGATAGACCAGGGCGATGGCGCCGGCCGAATGCAGAAGATTGTTGGTCAGCATCTTGGGCAGGTCCATGGCGTCGGGCACCGCGTCGAGCACGCGCGCCGCGACGATGCCGACGCGCAGGCGGTCGTTCAGCCAGGACTGGCGGTAATTGCCCGCCGAGGGGAGGTAGATCACCACTTCGACCGCAAGGATCACCAGGGTGATCGTGGCGATGAGTTTGACCGAGAGCCCGGAAAACGGCCCGGGCATGGCGCGGGGCTCGCTTGTCATCTTCCGCCCTCCTTACCCAAAAAGCCTTAGGGCAACAAGCGGTTGAAGCCGAGCCGGCGGCCGAGCGCGCGAGCCTGGGCGCTGCCGGCGAAGGCCTGCTCGCCGAGCGCGCGCACGATATCGGCATAGCTCGGATGCGGCGCGGTGACCTCGATGAGGCGGGAGGCGTCGAGCTGCAAGGCGATGGCGGTGGCGAAGATCGCCGCCAGCTCGGCGGCGCCCGGACCGACGATGCCGGCGCCGAGCACCTTGCCGGAGTGGGCGACGATGAGCTTGACCACGCCCATGCCGTCGCGCTCGGCGCGAGCCCGGTCGTTCTCGGCAAAGCCGGCGCGCAGCACCGTGAAGCCGGATTTGAAGCGGGCGCGGGCCACCGCTTCGCTAAGGCCGATCTCGGCGATGGGCGGATCGGTCAGGAGCAGCCGCGGGATGGCGGCGGGGTCGTAGCGCGAGGGCTGGTTGAGCAGCGCGGCGCGGACGACGAGATCGGCCTCGAGCGCATTGAGATGCGGCGCCGGCGCGTGGCCCGCCGCCTCGCCCACGGCGTAGATCCGCGGATTGGTGGTGCGCAGCGACTGGTTGAGCGACAGCGCGCCGGGGTCGGATTTCGAGCGGCGGACATGGGCGGCGTCGAGCTGCAACGCCTCGAGATTGGCCGCCCGGCCGGTGGCGACGAGGATGTGCGAGGCATCGAGGGTGAGCGGCTCCCCGGCGGTGCGGAGGACGACGCCGATGCCCTGGGCGCGGGCCTGGATGGCAACCACGCCAGCGTTCTCGTAGAGCTTGACGCCTTCGTCGCGCAGGCGGCGGAGGGCGATCTCCGCCAGCTCCGGATCGGTGCCGGGGAGCGCCGTGCCGGCCTCGACGATACTGACCTCGCAGCCGAGGCGGTTGTAGCTGAGGGCGATCTCGACCCCCAGCGGGCCGGCGCCGATGACCACCAGATGGGTGAGCTTGCGGGTATTGTCGAAGATGGTGTCGGAGGTGAAGTAGGGGACCGACAGGAGCCCCGGAATATCGGGCAGCAGCGGGCGGGCGCCGGTGGCGATGACGAAGCGGCGGGCGCGGATGTCATGGTCGCCGGCACGCACCGTGCGCGGGTCGGCGAAGGCGGCGGCGCCCTTGACGATGTCGATGCCCAGGGCGGCGATGCGGGCTTCGGAGGCCTGCGGGGCGGCGCGGGCGACCACCTCGGCGATGTGGTCGTGGACCTTGCGGAAGCTGACCTTGGGCGCCTCCTCGGGATAGACGCCGAAGGCAGGGCTGGTGATGGCCAGCGCGGTGCGCCGGGCGGCGGCGGCCAGGGCCTGCAGCGCCAGCGATCCCGAGCGCAGGGAGGCGCCGCCGAACACGGATTTTTCGACGATAGCGACGCTGGCGCCGAGGCGCCGGGCGGCTTCGGCCACGGCGAGGCCGGAGGCGCCGGCGCCGATCACGCACAAATCGGGTGTCAAAACGCTCGCCAATCCAGCCCCTTAGCGCCGCAAACGCAGGATCGTCCCGGTTCTAGAGCAAGGCGGGCAAAACGCCAAATCCGGGAGCAGCCTGCCGCGCCGATTGCCTCCCGATTTCGAATAGGCGACATATGCCGGGTCGCGGCCGGTCCCGGCGCGACAAACGAGGCCGGGGGCCCCGATGGTCACAAGGTTCGTTGCAAGACAATTGTCCTGGCCGCGCGGCATGGCCGGCTGGTTGACGCGGACGCTGATGAACCGGGGCAATGCCGGCCTCAACAGCCTCGCCCTCGAAGTCCTCGCTCCAACGCCCAAAGACCGGGTGCTCGAGGTCGGTTTTGGCGGTGGCGTGCTGCTGCGGCGCCTTGTCGGCCAGGCAGGCTTCGTCTGCGGGGTGGACAGGTCGGCGGACGCCGTTGCGGCCGCGCAACGCCGCTTCGCGGCGGCAATCCGCGCCGGCAATGCCGAATTCAAGCTCGGCACGGTGGAAAACCTTCCCCTCCCGGACGCCGCGTTCGACGGGGCCGTAAGCGTCCATACGGTGTATTTCTGGAGCGACCTGCCGGCCGGCAGCCGCGAGCTGGCGCGCACCCTGCGGCCCGGCGGCCGCGTCGTCCTCGGCTTCCTCCCCCGGGACCAGATGGACAAGCTGCAGATGCCGGCAGACGTCTTCACGCCGCGGACGCCGGACGACATGCTCGAGGCCCTGACGGGCGCGGGCTTTTCGAGCGCCGAGCTCCGCCGCCGCGAGGGCAGCCCATGGCTCGCGGCGACGGCAATCCGGCGCTAGGCGGCGAACGCATGCCGGATACCGGGCGCGGCTGGCCGGATGCGTTGACTTATAGGGCTCGTTTCAGTATAGCCGCGCGCAACCTGCCCCGCGTGACGGATCGGCGTTTGCTGGCCTAAAGCGGCGTGGCACCGATCTAGCGCAAGTGACGAGCACAGAGGACCGCGCCCGGCGTGGTGTAAGACTATGAAGCGTACGTACCAGCCGAGCAAACTTGTGCGCACCCGCCGCCATGGCTTCCGGGCCCGCATGGCGACCAAGGATGGCCGCAAGATCCTGAACCTGCGCCGCAAGGTCGGCCGCAAGAAGCTCTCGGCCTAAGGGACGGGCCGCATGACGGCCGCCCCCCAGAGCAACGGATCGCTCCGGCGCCTCCGCAAGCGGGCGCAATTCCTCAATGCGGCCAAGGGCCGGCGCGCCGGGCGCAGCGCCTTCTCTCTGCAGGCCGCGACGGTGGCTGCCGCCGACGCCGGTCTCGGCTTCACCGTGACCAAGAAAGTGGGCAACGCCCCCGAGCGCAACCGCATCAAGCGGCGGCTGCGCGCCGCCGCCCGGGCTTGCAGCCCGCAGTTCCGGCCCCAACATGACTACGTGCTCGTCGGCCGCCGCGAGGCGCTGGGCGAACCCTTTGCCAAGGTCGTCGCCGACCTTTCTTCCGCCATAGCCAAGGTGCACGCCCAGCCGCGTGACACGAGGATCTGAGACAGAATGAACGAGTCCAACCGCAACATGATTATCGCCATCGTGCTCAGCGTGGTGGTGCTGTTCGGGTGGCAGTTCTTCGTGGCCGGCCCGCAGATGCAGAAGGCGCAGCAGCAGGCCGAGCTGGCGGCGCAGCAGGCGTCGGCGGCCAATCCGGGGCTCGCGACCTCGACCACGGCGCCCAACGGCGCCACCGCCGCTACGCCGGCGGCGACCGCGACCAGCGCCACCGGCGGCAAGATCTACACCGACCGCGCGCAGGCCATCGCCGCCACGCAGCGCGTCGCGATCGACACCCCTGCCCTCAAGGGCTCGATCAACCTCACCGGCGGCCGCCTCGACGATCTCGAGCTCAAGAAATACACCGAGACGGTCGACCGCAATTCGCCGATCATCACCCTGCTGTCGCCCTCCGGCGTCGAGACCGAGCAGGGCCTGCCCTACGCCTATTATGTCGAGCAGGGCTGGGCGCCGGCCAATGGCAGCTCGGTGAAGGTGCCCGACGGCAGCAGCGTGTGGACCGCCGACGGCACCGGCACGCTGACGCAGTCGACGCCGGTGACGCTGAGCTGGGACAATGGCGCCGGCCTCGTCTTCCACCGCAGCTTTGCGGTCGATGCCAACTACCTGTTCACGGTGACCCAGAGCGTCGAGAACAAATCGGGCGCCGACGTGCAGCTCTTCCCCTATGCGCGCGTCATCCGCGAGGGCACGCCGCACGTGCAGAACTTCTTCGTGCAGCACGAAGGGCCGGTGGGCGTGCTCGGCTCGAACAACCAGATTTCCAAGAAGTACACCGATCTGCAGGGCGACAAGCAGATCCGGCTCGACAACACCACGGGCTGGCTCGGCTTCACCGACAAATACTGGGCGACGGCGGTGATCGCCGAGCCGGGCACGCAGATCAACGCGCAGTTCACCTATCTCAAGCCCAACAACATCGACCAGTACCAGACGAGCTTCGTCGATACGACGCCGATGACCATCGCCAATGGCGCGACCGCCGAGAACAAGAGCTACGTGTTCGCCGGCGCCAAGGAAGAGTCGGTGATCGCCTCGTATGAGAACCAGTACCATTTCGACCGGCTGGAGCTCCTGATCGACTGGGGCTGGTTCTTCTTCATCACCAAGCCGATGTTCTACCTGCTGCGGTTCCTCTACGGGTTCCTGGGCAATTTCGGCCTCGCGATGCTGACGCTGACGGTGATCGTCAAGGCGCTGTTCTTCCCCCTCGCCAACCGCTCCTACGCCTCGATGGCGGCGATGCGGCGGGTGCAGCCGGAGATGAAGGAGATCCAGGCGCGCTTCAAGGACGACCGCGCCGCGCAGCAGCAGGCGATGATGGAGCTGTACAAGCGCGAGAAGATCAATCCGCTCGCCGGCTGCTGGCCGGTGCTGGTGCAGATTCCGGTGTTCTACTCGCTCTATACCGTGATCTTCATCAGCCTCGAGATGCGGCACGCGCCGTTCTTCGGCTGGATCCAGGACCTCGCGGCGCAGGACCCCACCAACATCTTCACGCTGTTCGGGCTGATCCCGTGGGACCCCACGGCGCTGCCGCTGGTCGGCGGGCTCGCCCATCTCGGCATCTGGCCGCTGATCATGGGCGCCACCATGTGGGTGCAGATGCGGCTCAATCCGCAGCAGGCGGACCCGACGCAGCAGATGATCTTCAACTGGATGCCGGTGATCTTCACCTTCATGCTCGGCACGTTCCCGGCCGGCCTCGTGATCTACTGGAGCTGGAACAACTTCCTCAGCATCTGCCAGCAGTACTTCATCATGAGCCGGCACGGCGCCAAGGTGGATCTGTTCGGCAACATCCTCACCTCGCTGGGCCTCAGGAAGACCAAGACCAGCTCGACCTGACGCGCGGCGGCGGATGGACGGGATCACCGTCATCACCAGCCGGCGCAGCGGTGCGGGGCACCTGTTCGCCCTGTTGCGCAATTTCGAGGCCGTCGCTCCCAGCGACGGCCTTTTTGCCGACGGGGGGCAGGACGCCGGCGGACGGATCGACCTGTTCGAGCTCGAGGCGCGGGCCGGGCAGAAAAGCCTGATCGTGCTCAAGGCGACGCCCGCTCTGGCGCGCGATACGATCGAGGCCGCCCTGCTCGGCCGCCCCGGCATGCGGGCGGTCTTCGTCCTGCGCCGGCAGATCGACACCTATGTGTCGCTGGTCAAGGCGACGGCGCTCGATGCCTGGCGCGACACCGATCTGACGCCGGTCCGGGTGAAGCTCGATGCCGGGCATTTCGCAAGCTGGCTCGACGAGCAGGAGGCCTGGTACGCGCACTGGAAGAGCTGGCTCGAGCGGCGGGCCCTGCCGGCGCCGGCGCTGCGCTACGAAACGCATCTGACGCTGCCGCCCGACGCCGTGCTGCGCCGCTTTGCGGCAACGGCGGCGCAGCTCGGCATCTCGCTGCGCATGCCGGCGGCCCTGCCCTTCGCCGGGCTCCGGCAGCAGGACCGCGAAAAGGCGGTGGCGCTCAAGGTGAAGAACTGGCCGGAATTCTCGAAGGCGCTGGTCGGGCGCGGCATCGAAAAGCGCGCCTTCGGCTATCCGGTGTAGAGGTTCGACAGGCCGCGCTTCTTGGCTATGCTGCGTGGCGGGTTCGAGCGGGAGGAGGCGGCATGGCAGGCAACCAGCGCGTCTATGCGATGAGCGTTGCGAGCGTCTATCCGCTCTACGTCGCCAAGGCCGAAAAGAAGGGGCGCAGCAAGGCGGAGGTCGACGAGATCATCGCCTGGCTGACCGGCCATACGCCGGCATCGCTGCACCAGGTGCTGGCGACGGGCACGAGCCTCGAGGCGTTCTTCGCCGAGGCGCCGGCGCTGAACCCGGCCCGGTCGCTGGTCACCGGCGTCGTCTGCGGCGTCCGCGTCGAGGACATCGCCGAGCCGACGATGCGCGAGATCCGCATCCTCGACAAGCTGATCGACGAGCTGGCCAGGGGCAAGGCCATGCACAAGATTCTCAGAGCAGCGCCGGAATGACGGCGCGGCGGGTCGCCGGATAGTCCGGGAAGGTCCGCCGGTACCAGGCGTGGTGGCTGAGGGCGCGCGGGATCAAATTGGCGGCGGTCCACACGGCAAAGCTCAGCGCCGGCAGGTTCCAGCACATCAGGGCAAAGCCCGACCACTGCACGATCTCGCCGAAATGGTTGGGACACGATATCCGCTCGAACAGGCCGCCGCGCGGGACGGCATACCCCTGCCCGCCGTCGGCCCGCAGGCCGATGAGCCGGTTGTCGGACCACAAATTGATGCCGGCGCCGGCGACGAAGATCACGAGGCCGGCGATGAAGCGGGGATCGCTCAGCCAGGCGGTGGGATAGACCGCGCCGAACCAGCCGAAATAGAGCCCGTTCAGCCCGGCATTGACGACGTTGAACGCCGCGGCGCTGCCGACGATGGCCAGCGGGATGGTCTTGCCGCGGGTACGGGTGCGCCACGGAAAGATCAGGCTGCGGTTGACGTAGTGCGCAACCCACAGCGCGAAGAACACCCACATCGGGGCGGTCTTGCCATTGGGGCCGGCGAGAAACAGGCCGGCGAACACCAGCAGCGACACCAGCTCCATCAGGCACCAGCCGAGCTGGTTGGAGATCGAGGGTCCCCAGCCGGCGCGTACGTGCCGGCCATAGGGCGCCGCCATGCGCAGTTGCGTGGGCACGATGGCGAGGGCCAGCAGCGTCCAGACGATGGCGGCAATGTCGAGGGCGGTCATCGCGGCGGCTCCGGTGCAGGGATTGCGGCCGCAAGCTTACGAGGCCAGGGCCGGAGTCGTCCATGCCATCCGGCACCGGCCGTCGCTGGGCCATGACAGCGGCGAAAATTGCCCGTATGTGAGGCGCCATGAGCGACGATCTCGATCTCGAAGCCGGGCGGCTGCTGTTTGCACGGCCCTTTGCCTTCATCAAGGGCTGCGTGCGGATAGCCGATCTGCCGCCGGCGGACCGGGTGGAGATCGCCTTTGCCGGGCGCTCCAACGTCGGCAAGTCGTCGCTGATCAATGCGCTGACCGGAACCCGCGACCTGGCGCGCACCTCCAACACCCCGGGGCGGACGCAGGAGCTCAACATCTTCGAGGGCGCCGAGGGCAACCTCAGGATCGTCGACATGCCGGGCTACGGTTTCGCCCAGGCGCCGCGCGACAAGGTGCAGGCCTGGACGCGGCTGATCCACGCCTATCTCACCGGCCGGCCGAACCTCAGGCGCGTCTATGTGCTGGTCGACGGACGGCATGGCCCCAAGGCCAACGACCTGACGGTGATGAACGAGCTCGACAAGTCCGCGGTGAGCTACCAGATCGTTCTGACCAAGGCCGACAAGCCGAGCGTCGGCGAGCTGCAGGAGGTCGAGGCGGCGACGCGCGCCGCCATCGCCAAGCGGCCGGCGGCGCATCCCGAGCTGATCGTCACCTCGTCGGAAACGAAGTTCGGCATCGACGTGCTGCGGGCCGAGATCGCGCAATTGGTGGCGCACTGACCGTCCGCAAGCGCGTCCGATCATCCAACCCCTCCGGGCAAATTTGAACCTCGCCTCTTGAGTGGCGTTACAGCCTGCATTGGCAAGCAAGGAGGATTTTCGATGCGCCAGTCGAAAGCTCAGAAGGCCACCACCGAACGGGTGATGCACGAATTCAAGCAAGGCGAGCTCAAGAGCAGCAGCGGGCAGAAGGTGAAGAGCCGCAAGCAGGCGGTCGCCATCGCGCTCAGCGAGTCCGGCTCGACCAACCGCAAATCACCGCGCAAGAACCGCGCGACGCTGAGCCGGACCAAGTCGAAGGAACGGCATGGCCGCACCGCCGAGGCCGAAAAGGAAGGCCGGTCGGCACAGCGCCGGACATTGGCCAAGGGCGCCGCGGGCGCTCGCCGGCGGCGCAGCACCGGCGCGTCGGGCCGGGTCAGCGGGCCGACCAAGGCCGAGCTCTACGAGCGCGCCAGGAAGCGCAACATCGAGGGCCGCTCGAAGATGAGCAAGGGCGAGCTGCAGCGGGCGCTGGGCGGCGGGCGGTAGCCGCCATGGATCGTGCGGCGACACTATATCCGGTGCTCGGGGCCCCCACCCCCGCCCCGCAAGGGGGAGGGGAGCCTGACTGAAACATCGCACTAGCGGCTCTATCGCCCCCCTCCCCCCTTGCGGGGAGGGGCTGGGGGTGGGGGCCACACCCACCGGGCCGGCGGGAACGCGCGCTAGCGCCCCTTGAGGAAGGCCCCGAGATACCCGGCCATTTCGGCGCTGTCGGATTTGCGCTGCACCGACTGGATGGCGGTTTCGATCAGCGCGTCGGGGGCCTTGCCCCGGCGCATCTCGGCCAGCGCGACGGTGTAGTCGTCGGTGAATTCGGGGTGCGGCTGCAGGCTCATGGTGCGGCCGTTGCGATAGGCCAGCCCGGCATTGGGGGTGAACTCGGAGGCGAGGAACGTCTCGGCCTCGGGCGGCGGGGCGATCACCTGGTCCTGGTGCGAGCAGGCGATGGCGAACTCCGGCAGGTCGCCGCCGATGGGCGCCGGCCGCGACTTCACCTCGTAGACGTGGCGGCCGAGGCCCCAGCCCTTTTCGGATTTGCGGACGTCGCCGCCCAGCGCGTCGGCGATGATCTGGTGGCCGAAGCAGATGCCCAGCATCGGCGTGCGGGCGGCATAGGCGCCGCGGATGAACTGGCGCAGCGGCTCCATCCAGCTCAGATGATTGTCGTAGACGCCGGCCGACGAGCCGGTGATCAGCACGGCATCGAGCGTCGCCGGGTCGGGAAGCGGCATGCCGGCCGACAGGCGCACCGTTTCGAAGGCAAGACCCTGCCCCGCGAACATACGGTGGAACATCTCGTTATAGGGGCCGAAGCGCTCGCGCAGCGGCTCCGGAACGTCGGTCGGCTGGATCAGCGTGAGTTTCAGCGGGGATGTCATGCGCAAACAAATGGCTCGCGCGATGGCGTCGCGCAAGCCGGTTTTCGCTGAATTCGATGTAAGCTTCAGGCGGCTTTCGGCTCGAATTTGAGCGCCAGTCCGTCCATGCAATAGCGCAGGCCGGTGGGCTTGGGGCCATCGTCGAACAGGTGCCCGAGATGGCCGCCGCAGCGGCGGCAATGCACCTCGGTGCGCTGCATGCCCAGCGAGCCGTCGTCCATGGTGGCGACGGCGTTGGGGAGCGGCTGGTAGAAGCTGGGCCAGCCGGTGCCGCTCTCGAACTTGGTCGAGGCGTCGAACAGCGGCAGATCGCAGCCGGCGCAGGCGAAGATGCCGGCGCGGTGCTCGTTGAGCAGCGGCGAGCTGCCGGGATATTCGGTGCCCTGGCGGCGCATGATGTTGAAAGCGTCGTCGCCGAGGATTTTCCGCCATTCGTCGTCGGTGTGGGTCACCTCGAAGTTGCCCGGCACCGGCTCGCCCTCGCCGGCGACGGCATTGCCGAGGAAGGTGGTGACATAGGGCAGAGCGGCGAGCCCGGCGAGCGCAGTGCCGCCCAGCAGCAGTGAACGTCGATTGAGCGAAGCCATGGTTCCCTCCGAAGTCGGTGCGCTTGGTCCGGAGGGTTTCACCGCTCAGGCGCGGCGAAACACTCCGGTCTTTGCCTGTCGCGTTTCCGAACCGGAAAACCGCAAGCACTTTTCCTGGAAACGCTCTACCACAAGATAGGACACGTGCGCTTCACTTGCCCGTGCGCCGGAGCGGCCCCCGGCGCACGACAAATCACATCTTCGGCAGCAGCACCTTGTCGATGACGTGGATGACGCCGTTCGACTGCATCACGTCGGCGATGGTGACGTTGGCGACAGTGCCGTTCTCGTCGGTGACGGTGACCTTGCCGTGGTCGGCCTTGAGCGCCAGCTTGCAGCCGCCGACGGTGTCGACCATGTGGGTGCCGCCGTCCTTCTTGGCCATCGCCGCGATGTCGGTGGAGAGCGCCTTGGCGGCGATCACGTGGCAGGTCAGGATCTTGACCAGCTTGGCCTTGTTCTCGGGCTTCAGCAGGTCATCGACGGTGCCGGCCGGCAGCGCCGCGAACGCCTCGTTGGTGGGGGCGAGCACGGTGAACGGCCCCTTGCCTTCGAGGGTTTCGACGAGGCCAGCCGCCTTCACCGCGGCGACCAGCGTGGTGTGGTCCTTGGAATTGACGGCGTTCTCGATGATGTTCTTGCTCTCGTACATCGGCGCCCCGCCGACATCGGGATTGGCGGCGTAGGCGGCGCCGAACGAGGTGGCCGAGAGCGTGAGGGCGAGCGCGACGGAGCGCAGCAGAGCGTGCTTCATTTTCTGACTTCCTTCCTTTGCGACCGGTATGGTTCCGGTTGCGACAAGCACAGCTACGGAAGGAGCGGCCCGGCGGTTTTCAGAAAATGCGCCGAGAAAAAATAAAGTCCGAACGGCGCTCCACAGTGAAACTTGTGATCGGCGCGATCCGTTCTGGCGCGCGGTCGGGGACCGGCAGAGGCGCGATTGGGCGGTATCGCCCGAGCCCCAAACCTCCGCCGGTCCCCTTGGCGCAATGCGTGTCGTTCGGACACAGCAATGAGACGCAGCGGACCGGCGGAGCCTTGGGTCGGCCCGACGAGAAATTTTCGGTGGGCGAGCAACGCCGCGCTAGATCGCCGCCGCCTTGCCGGCCGCCACCACCGGGCCGGTCGCAACGCCATGCGGCGCGCCGCCCTTGGGCTCGAGCGTGATCGCAAGCGTCGTGCCCGGGCCGAACCCGGCGAGGATGTCGGGCTTGACCGCCACATCCACCCGCCGGTCGATGGGGATGACGCCCATCGACTTGGCCGGAGCGTCGCCTTCGATCGCCCAGAGCTCGTAGTCCTTGCCGGGCACCGCCTCGCCGGAGAGTGTGGTCAGCCGCAACTGGCCGGTCGAGGCGTTGTAGAGCGCCACCACCTGCACATTGCTGCCCTGGGCGCTCAGCGCCGCCACGAGCTGCGCCGCGAAGGCGTTGGGGTCGGGGCGGGGCGTTGCGAAATTGAGGCCGATGGCGATGACGGCGATTGCCGCCGCGGCGGCGCTGAAGCTGCGCCAGAGCGGCAGCGAATTCCACCAGCCGGCGCGGCCGGCGTCAGCGAACAGCCGCCGCTCGATCCGCGGCCAGGCGTCGGCCGGCGCCGGGGTTTCGGCGAACTGCGCGTCGAGCGCGGCGAAGCGCCGACGCCACATAGCGAGCTCGGCGCGCAGCGCCGGATCGGCACGCAGCTCGGCGGCCACGGCGGCGTGCTCGGCGGCCGGCAGCACGCCGAGCGCGTATTCGGCGATACGCAGGCCGCCGGCCTCCTCATCCGTCCGTTCGCCGTCCGTGCTCATGCCGACAGGCACTCCCTGAGCTTCAGCAGGCTGCGGCGCAGCCAGGTTCGCATCGTATTGAGCGGCACCCGGTGGCGGGTGGCCAGCTCTTCGTAAGAGTAGCCGTCGAGATAGGCGCCGCGCACGGCGTCGGCCTTGTCGGCGTCGAGCTGGCCGAGGCAGTGGTCGATGCGGGAGCGTTCGCCGCGCCGGATGGCGGTCTGCTCGGGATCGGGTCCTGCATCGGCCACGTCGAGGGCCAGGTCGATGTCGTCGCCCGCGGGCTTGCGGGCGCGGAGCACGTCGAGGGCATGGTTGCGGGCCACCGCCACCAGCCACGAAATCGGACTGTAGTTTCCCGGAACGTAGCGGTCGGCGCGCTGCCAGATCTTGACGTAAACCTCCTGCAAAGCCTCGTCGGCCTCCGCGCGGTTCCTCAAGATACGCAGCGTCACGCCGTAGAGTTTCGCGCTGGTGCGCTGGTAAAGGGCGCGGAAGGCCTGGCGATCGCGCAGGGCGCAGCGCGCGATCAGGTCGGCGATTTCGGCGGCATCGCTCGGCATGGCGGGACCCTAGCCTGCCGGCCCGGCGCTGCCTATCCCCGCGCCGCCGGCGTTGAACCCTGTGTCATGCCGGGGGAAATCGCTTTTCTGCCACATCGGATGCTTTATAGGGTTGCGGCCAAGATGAGCACGAAACGAAAAATGCCGGATATCGAGTCGTTTTCGCGCGATGCCGCCGTCCTGTCGCAGGCATTGCCGTACATGCAGCGCTACGAGGGCAAGACCGTCGTGGTGAAGTACGGCGGGCATGCGATGGGCGACATCGCGCTCGGCCGCAATTTCGCCCGCGACATCGCGCTGCTCAAGCAGTCGCGCGTCAACCCCATCGTGGTGCATGGCGGCGGGCCGCAGATCGCCAGCATGCTCAAGAACCTCGGCATCGAGAGCAAGTTCGAGGGCGGGCTGCGCGTCACCGACCAGCGCACCATGGAAGTGGTCGAGATGGTGCTGGCCGGCTCGATCAACAAGGAGATCGTGGCGCTGATCAATGCCGAGGGCGAATGGGCGATCGGCCTGTGCGGCAAGGACGGCAACATGGTGTTCGCCAAGAAGGCCGAAAAGAAATTCAAGGACCCCGGCTCCAATATCGAGCGCGTGCTCGATCTCGGCTTCGTGGGCGAGCCGGTGGAGGTCGACCGCACCCTGCTCGACCAGTTGGCGCGCTCGGAGATGATCCCGGTGATCGCGCCGGTGGCGCCGGGCCGCGACGGGGCGACCTACAACATCAATGCCGACACCTTCGCCGGCGCCATCGCCGGCTCGCTGGGGGCCAAGCGCCTGCTGTTCCTCACCGACGTGGACGGCGTGCTCGACGCCAACAAGAAGCTCATTCCAGAGCTGACGATGCGGGACGCCAAGGCGCTGATCGCCGACGGCACGATCTCGGGCGGCATGATCCCCAAGGTCGAAACCTGCCTCGAAGCGCTGGAGAACGGCGTCGAGGGCGTGGTGATCCTCAACGGCAAGACGCCGCATGTGGTGCTGGTGGAGCTGTTCACCGAGCACGGCGCCGGCACGCTGATCGTCAGGTAGTCCATCAGCCGCAGCTCCGAGTGGAAAGGGCGCCCGTGGGCGCCCTTGTTTTTGCTCAGGCCTCGAGCGCCAGCGGCGCGCCGCGCGCCGGGGCGCGGCTGCTGGTGGCGGAGTCGCGTGGCCGCAGCAGGAAGATCAGGGCGACGACCAGGGCGAAGCTGACGATCTGGTACCAGGTGGCGGCGGCGGCGGAGCTGGCGAACGCCGCGTGTACGGCTGCCGGACCGGTCCGGAACAGGGTGCCGATGTCGCCGAGGCTGGCAAAGAAGATCTGGCCGACCAACGCCACGCCGATCGAGCCGCCGACCTGCTGGAACGCCTGCAGCGAGCCGGCGGCGGCGCCGGCATCGCGCGGCGGGATGCCATTGAGCACCGTCTGGAACAGGGCCGAGAAGCCGAGCCCGAGGCCGAGTCCGGCGAGCAGCAGCGGCGGCAGGAAGGACCATTGGTCGATGCTGTCGCCGAGCCGCGCGATGATGACATGCAGCCAGGCGATGCCGACGACCAGCATGGCGGCGGCGAGCGCCACGCGGGTGCGCAGATAGGCCGAGCCGAAGCGTCCGGCGACCAGCGAGATCAGCAGCACGCCCACCGAGAACGGCGTGTTGGTCAGGCCCGATTCGATCGGGGTGAGGCCGAAGCCCACCTGCAGCATGATCGAGACGACCATGAAGAAGCCGGGAATGCCCGAGGCGAAGATGGTGGTGATGCCGGCGCCGAGCAGGAAATTGCCGTTGGTGATCAGGCTGTAGTTGAGCAATTGCGGCCGGCCGAGCCACGCCATGCGCCGCTCCCACAGGACGAACAGCGCCAGCAGCATGGCGGCGACGCCCATCATCGCCCAGATCCACCAGGCCCAGCCGTAGCTGCGGCCCTCGATCAGCGGATAGACCAGGGCCAGCATGGCGGCGCCGAACAGGCCAATGCCGACATAGTCGTTGCGCAGCCCGGGATGGCCCGGCGGACGCGGGATGATGAACCAGCCGAGCACGACCGCGAGAATGCCCACGGGGACGTTGACCAGAAAGATCGGCCGCCAGTCGAGGCCCCACAGATCGGCGCCGATCAGCAGGCCGCCGACGATCGGGCCGGCCACCGCGGCAAGGCCCGAGGCGAGGCCGAACAGCGAGAACGACTGGCCGCGCTCTTCGGGCGGGAAGGTGACGGTGGCGATGGCGAGCACCTGCGGCGTCATCATCGCGCCGGCCAGCCCCTGCAGGGTGCGCGCGGCGATCAGCCACTCGATCGACGGGGCGAGGCCGCAGAAGGCCGACGCCGCGGAAAAGGCGCTGACGCCGAGGAGGAACATGCGGGTGCGGCCGACGATGTCGCCGAGCCGGCCGAAGGGCAGCAGCCCCAGGGCGAACGCCAGCACGTAGGCGGCGATCACCCACTCGATCTGGCTGGCGTCGGCGCCGAGGTTCTGCTGCATCGAGGGAATGGCGACGTTGACGATGGTCACGTCGACCAGGTTCATGAAGCTGGCGATCAGCAACACGGCAAGGGCGAGCCAGCGGCGCGGATCGGCCTCCGCCTTGCTCTGCGGCATGTGGAAAGTGGCAGTCATGGAAAGGCTCCGTGGTCTTGTCACCCGGATGACGCGAGGGATGCCGGCGTTTCGACAAACCTGCAGCATGCCGCCGGATGACGATGGCGAGGCCGAGCATTAGCCGCGCCCGCTGACAGTTTTTGTCAGGATGAATGGCCGGCAAAACTCCGGCCGTTCGCCCGCAGCCGCAGGCGACCCCCGCAAGTTGACGCAAACTTTCCACGCAGCCCGCAGTTCCGTCCGGGGCCCGAATTTATGTTTGGCAGGTGGCGCAACTGCGGGGGCCGCCGAATGTTGCAAGCGGGAAGCAAACTCAAAGAGAGGAGACTCCCATGCCCAGATATTCGCTCGCAGCGCTGCTGCTTGCCGCCTGCACCCTGTCCGCCCCGGCCATCGCCCAGAGCATCAGCGCGTCGGCCAGCGGCGACGTCGGCGCCAGCGTTTCGGCCAGCCTGCCGGACACCGGCGTCAGCGCCTCCGCCAGCGCGCCCGACGCCGGCGCCAGCGCATCGGCCAGCATGCCCGACGCCAGCGCCTCTGCCTCGGCGGAGGCGTCGACCTCCGCGTCGATGAGTGCAAGCTCCGCCGCCGGCGGCACCGATTGCAGCACCATGTCGCCGGCCAGCGTCTCGGTGGCGCCGGTCGACGCGGCGGCTTTGGCCGCGGTGACGACTGTGACGGTGTTTTCGGTCGACGATTGCTCGGGCCTTGGCGACCTCGCCGCCATCGATCCGACGGCACAGGCGACGATCGGCACCAACGCGGCGGTGACGGCGGCGATCAAGGCCGCCGGCTACGACGGCAAGCAGGTGGTCGGCTACATGCTGGACGGCACCTCGCTCACCGTCGTCGTCAAGTAAGGCCGGAACCATCGCACCGCTGCCTCCGGACCATCTGGCCCGGAGGTCCGGCGGAAACCAATGCAGGGGCGCCGGCGTTTTGGTGAGACGCAACGGAGGGACCGGATCATGCCGACCACCACACTGCCCCCGAGCAAGGAAAAGGCGGCCGAGATCAGCCGCAAGATCACCAATTCGCGCCCGCTGAAGCGGGACAAGGACGCGCCGGACTCGCAGGTCACCGGCGGCTTCAACCAGAAGAGCCACCAGGAAATGGCCGACCAGCCGCGGCCGGACGACACCAGCGCCACCGCGGGAGACGGACAATGAGCCCGGCGGCGCAGCACGATCGCAAGGCGCATGGCCGGAAATGGTCGCAGGAGGTCACCGAGCACTCGGATGCGATGGACCTCGAGAAGGGCGTGTTCGAGCTCGACGATCCGCACAGGATCGCGCTGTCGCTGAAGCGCTCGGCCGAGGCGTCGCACCGGCGCAGGAGCGAACCCTACCAGTCGGCGATGTCGATGCTGACCTTCTACATCAACCGCGCCGGGCACAATCTGAGCGCGGAGCGCAAGCGGGTGCTGGAGGCGGCCAAGGACGAATTGCGCCAGGTCTTCCATCGCGACGATTAGCCGTCCGCGCGGGCAAAACGAATCGATGCTTCGCCGGCCGGGTTCTGGCAGAATGGGGCCATGACGAGCCTTGCCGGAACGGCCCCAGCCTTCGCCCATGTCACCGACTGGGTGTTCGACCTCGACAACACGCTCTACCCGCGCGAATGCAATCTGTTCGCGCAGATCGACCTGCTGATCAGCGACTACATGGTGACGGTGACCGGCCTGCCCTATGCCGAGGCGCGGGCGCTGCAGAAAGACTATTACCGCGACCACGGCACGACGCTGCACGGGCTGATGCTGCATCACGGGGTCGATCCCGACCATTTCCTCAGGACCGTGCACGCCATCGACTATTCGGGCGTGCCGGCGCATCCGGGGCTGGCGGCGGCGCTGGGCGCCCTGCCCGGCCGCAAGTTCATCCTCACCAATGGCGATGTCGGCCATGCCGAAGCGGTGCTCGAGCGGGTCGGCGCGGCCGGGCTGTTCGCCGGCATCTTCGACATCCGCGCCATGGGGTTCAAACCCAAGCCGCTGCCCGAGGCGTATCAGAGCTTCTTTGCAGCGCACGGCATCGACGCGCGGCGGGCGGCGATGTTCGACGACCTCGAAAAGAACCTGCTGGTGCCGCACGAAACCGGCATGGTCACGGTGCATGTGGTGGCGCCGGAAGACTGGGCGCACGAGCAGGTGGACAGCTGGGAGCTCGGCCGCGGCAGCGGCCCGCACATCCACCACACCACCGACGATCTGGCCGGGTTCCTCAAGCAGGTGCTGTGACCCGGGATCGGGTGGAGGTGCACCCGTTCAAACGCAAACGGGCCTGATCTAGCGCAGCTCCACCTTCGGCAGCTTGTAGAAGTCGCGCACCACCGACCAGCCATCCTCGGCGCTGTCGACGACGGTGAACAGCTTCGGGTCCTCGGGCGAGATGGTGCCGGCCTGGGCGAGCGCGTCGAAGTTGATGACGTTGTTCCAGAACTCGATTCCAAACAACAGCAGCGGCACGCGCTCCATCCGCCCGGTCTGGATGAGGGTCAGCGTCTCGAAGAACTCGTCGAGCGTGCCGAAACCGCCGGGGAAGATGGCGACGGCCTTGGCGCGCAGCAGGAAGTGAATCTTGCGCGTGGCGAAATAGTGGAAGTTGAAGCAGAGCTCGGGGGTGATGAAGGTGTTGGGCGCCTGCTCGTGCGGCAGCACGATGTTGAAGCCGATGGAGGGCGCGCCGACGTCGGCGGCGCCGCGGTTGCCGGCCTCCATGACGCCGGGGCCGCCGCCGGTGACCACGACATATTCCTTGTAGCCGAGCGCCTCGGAGGTGAGCGAGGCGTATTGGGCGAAGCGCCGCGCCTCGTCGTAATATTTCGAGGCGAGCTCGAGGTTTTTCTTCTGCACCTCGTTGCGCGCCGCCCAGGCGGGCTTGCCGGGTTCGGGAATGCGGGCGCCGCCGAACAGCACGACGGTCGAGGTGATGCCGCGCTGCTGCAGGCGCAGCTCGGGCTTCAGATATTCGAGCTGGAAGCGGATGCCGCGCGTGTCGTCGGAGGTGATGAACTCCTCGTCGGTATAGGCGAGCCGATAGGCGGCCGAGGCGGTCTGCGGCGTCTGCGGCGCGCGTTTCAGGGCGGCGATGTCCTGCTTGGAGGTTCTGAGCGGCGTGTGGGCGGCGCGGCGGCGAGAGGCCATGGGGTACTCCGATCGAGGAATCGAGCCTAATCAGCCGACGTTAAGGATCGATGCAAGACGGCGGCGCCGCAGCTCGCGTTGACTTGACGGCAAAGGCTTGCGATGACGCCGCAACCAGCCAGAGGACGAGAAAAATGGCCGACGCCGCGCTCGAAAAGACCATCAACGACGCCTGGGAGGCGCGGGCCGAAATATCGACCGCGACCACGGGCGCGGTGCGCGAGGCGGTGGCGACCGCCCTCAATCTGCTCGACAGCGGCAAGGCGCGGGTGGCCGAACGGACGTCGCCGGGCCAGTGGCACGTCAACCAGTGGCTGAAGAAGGCGGTGCTCTTGAGCTTCCGGCTCAACGACAACACGCTGATGAACGGCCCGGCCGGCAGCAATTTCTGGGACAAGGTGCCGCTCAAGGCGGCCGGCTGGACCGAAAGCCGCTACCGCGAGGCCGGATTCCGCGCCGTGCCCGGCGCCATCGCGCGCCACTCGGCCTATGTCGCCAAGAACGTCATCCTGATGCCGAGCTTCGTCAATGTCGGGGCCTATGTCGACGAAGGCACGATGGTCGACACCTGGGTCACCGTCGGGAGCTGCGCGCAGATCGGCAGGAACGTGCATCTGTCGGGCGGCGTCGGCATCGGCGGCGTGCTCGAGCCGATGCAGGCCGGCCCCACCATCATCGAGGACAATTGCTTCATCGGCGCGCGCTCCGAGGTGGTCGAGGGCGTGGTGGTGGGCGAAGGCTCGGTGCTGTCGATGGGCGTGTTCATCGGGGCCTCCACCAAGATCGTCGACCGCGCCACCGGCGAGGTGTTCATCGGCAAGGTGCCGCCCTATTCGGTGGTGGTCTCGGGCTCGCTGCCGGGCAAGCCGCTGCCGAACGGGCAGCCGGGGCCGAGTCTCTACTGCGCGGTGATCGTCAAGCGCGTCGACGAGCAGACCCGCAGCAAGACCTCGATCAACGAATTGCTGCGCGACTGAGGGGTGGCTTGCACTCGCGCGCCGGCTGCGCAAACATTGCAGCGGGAGGCGCGGATGACCAATGCGCTCGAGGGGGTCGAGGCCCCGAAGCCGACATGGCGGGAGCAGGCGAACGCGGCGCGCATCGGGCGGGCGCGGTTCATCGGGCACACCGTGGGCTATGTGCTGATCATCGGCCTGATCGAGATCGGGCTGACCTTCGCCGGGCTCAAGGAGACCCGGCAGATGGGCGCCACCGCGCTGACCGTGCCGAACCATTGGGTGGCGCTCGCCGGCAGCGTGGTGCTGCTGCTGGCGCTCATGGATCTCGCCATCCGCCGCCGGCACGACCGCGGGCGCAGCGGCGTCGATGCGTTCATCGCCCTGCTGCTGCTCGAGGCGGCCTATCTCAGCACCGTGCTGGCGCCGGTGGCGCCCATTCCGCCGGTCGCGGTGGCGGCGGTGGCCGGCCTTTGCGGGCTCTATCTGGTGGTGATGCTGGCGCTGCTGCCCGGCAGCAAGGGTGACAACCGCTACGGGCCGTCGCCCCGGGCCGACTGACGGCGGTTAGCGGCGGCTTAACGCCGGCGCCGCAATTCGCATCGCAGTTGGCGCGGCTTTCTTCATCCGCCGGTGGTGAACTGCCCCTATCGTTTCGAGGGGGCTTTCACATGATCGGCTATCTCGACTTCCTGTTCCTGTCCTATCGCGGCCGCATCGGCCGCACCGCCTACTGGCTCGGAACGCTGGGCCTGCTGCTGGCCGAGCTGGGCGCCATCGCCCTGCTGCTGCGCCTGTCGCACGGCAGCTTCGCGGACCTCGCGGCCTTCGACCACGACGCCGGGACGGTGTCGCAGGCGGTGCTGCTGCACGTGGTCTATCCGGTGCTGATCGTGGCGGTGCTGTTCCTCTACCCGATCTACGCGCTCTACGCGAAGCGCTGGCACGACCGGAACAAGTCCGGCTGGTGGTCGCTGATCGGCTTCGTGCCGGTGATCGGCGGGCTGTGGCTGTTCATCGAGCTCGGCTTTCTGGGCGGCGACGAGGGCCAGAACGCCTACGGCACCCGCTAGGCGGGCATAGCCTGCGCAAACCTCTGCACAGTGATTCGGGCCGTCTGGCCGAGCGAACGCGACTCTAGTAAGGCTTCCCACGGGCAGCGGTTACGCGGGGGGTCGCGTCCGCTTTCACTGCACGAGGGAAACAATGAACAACATTATGTCCAGCTTCACCGGATTCGAGGGTCGGCTCAATCGCCAGCGCTGGTGGGTCGGGGTGATCATCCTGGTGATCATCAGCCTCATCATCTCGCTCCTGATCCTGCCGATCATCGGGCTCGGGCTGATGCCGCAAATGCCGGCGATCGGTGCCAACACCACCGCCGCCGATGTCGCCAGCACCGTCGCCGCCGCGCAGTCGAAGGCCGGCTGGGTCGGCCTCGTGATGTTCCTGGTGTTCCTCTATCCGTCGGCGGCGATCTCGATCAAGCGCCGGCACGACCGCAACAACAACGGCTACGACGTGTGGGTGTATTTCGTGCTGGTGGCGATCATGCAGCTGGTCTCGGCGCTGGGCATCGGCATGTCGACGATGGATGTGGGCGGCACGCAGATTCCGGTGCCGGGCCCGATCACCATGGGGCTGAGCGTCATCGTCGGCATTTTCGGCCTCTATCTGCTGGTGGTGCTGGGCTTCCTCAAGGGCACGGCCGGCCCGAACAATTACGGCCCCGACCCGCTGCAGGGCTGACGCCCCGCCGGGATTGGGTTAAGGACGGGACATGGCTTCGACATCTTCGGCGGCCGATCCCGTCCGCCTGCTCCAGGATCTGATCCGCTGCGCCTCGGTGACACCCACCGAGGCCGGCGTTTTCGACGTGCTCGACCAGGCGCTGGCGCCGCTCGGCTTTGCCGTAACGCGGCTCAGCTTCGAGGGCAACGGCTCCTACCCGGTCGACAATCTGTTCGCGACGCGCGGCAGCACCGGCCCGCACCTTCTGTTCAACGGCCACACCGACGTGGTGCCGCCGGGCGAGCGGGGGCTGTGGACGCACGAGCCGTTCGGCGCCGAGATCGCCGGCGACGTGCTCTACGGGCGCGGCGCGGTAGACATGAAATCGGGCATCGCGGCGTTCGTCGCGGCGCTCGCTGCCGCCCCGCCGGAGGCGCATATCTCGCTCGCCATCACCAATGACGAGGAGGCCGACGGCGTCAACGGCACCGCCCGCATCATGGAGTGGGCAGCGGCCGAGGGGCACGTCTTCGACTTCGCCATCGTCGGCGAGCCGAGCGCCACCGCGCGCGTCGGCGACTCGATCAAGATCGGGCGGCGCGGCTCGCTCAACGGCCGCATCGTGGTCGAGGGCGTGCAGGGGCACGTGGCCTATCCGCACAAGGCGCTCAACCCGCTGCCGGTGGCGGCGCATCTGGTCGAGGTGCTGAGCGGCACGCTGGACGACGGCAGCGAGCATTTTCCCGCCTCGAATCTCGAATTCACCTCGTTCGACGTCGGCAACAGCGTAGCGAACGTCATTCCAGCAGCGGCGACGCTGCGCTTCAACGTGCGCTACAACGACAGATGGACGCCCGAGAGCCTCGAAGCCTCGATCCGCGAGGCGATCGAGGGGCAGGACGACGAGGGCACGCGCATCGGCTTCGAGGTGGTCGGCGTGCCGTCGCGCTCGTTCCTGTCGCCGCTCGGCGGCGGCGTCGAAATGCTGGTCGCGGCGATCACCGCCGAAACCGGCGCCGCGCCCGAGATGTCGACCGGCGGCGGCACGTCGGACGCGCGTTTCATCGCGCAATATTGCCCGGTGGCGGAGTGCGGGCTGCCCGGCCCGACCATGCACAAGGCGGACGAGTGCGTACCGCTGGCCGATGTGCGGGCGCTGACGGCGCTCTACGCGGCCTTCCTCAGGCGCTATTTCGGCGCGCCGGCGTGAACGCTTTCGGCGAGCTCAGGGACTCGTTCGCCGGCTGGTCGGAGATCGTGGCCGGCAGGGGCACCGCCGCGCAACGCTTCGTGCTCAGCCGCCCCGGCCTCGCGGTGGCGGTCGGCTGGTTCGTGGTGGCGATCCTGCTGTCGCTGGTGGTGCAATCGATCGTGGTCGGGGTGCCGCCGACGACGCAATTGCTGTTCGGCATCGTCGCCGAGCTGGTCACGCTGGCGCTGCTCGGTCTCGGCCTGCGCCAGGCGCTGCGCTGGCTCAGGGCCGAGACGCCGACCCTGACGCTGCTGGTGCCGACCACCTATCTGCTCGCCTACATGTTCGTGGTGTCGATCCCGCTGCAACTGCTCAGTGCGGTGCTCGGCGTCGTGGTGCTGCTGCTGGTGGCGCTGCTGATCGGGCGGGCCGGGCAGGTGCTGTGCGGGCTGAAGCCCATGGCGGCGCTGGCGGTGGCAGGAGTTTGCGTGTTGGTGCTTGTGGTTGTGCCCAACGCCCTCTACATGCTGCTTCTGCTGTTTCCGTCCGCCTGACGAGTCCTCACGCCTTGGCGCAAAGTGCGAATTTCCTCGAAGAGCTGATGGCCGCCGGGCGCGGCCTGATCCGGCTGCTGGTGGGCGACCGCCGGGCCGGCAGCTATTTCGACTTTTCGCAGCGCGGGCTGGCCGGCAGCTTCATTGCGCTCCTGATCGTCGCCGGGCTCGACGCGGTGCTGCCGCTGATCCTTTCCAGCAGGCACGACAGCATCGCCACCTCGATGTTCCAGCTCGTGGTGATCTACGGCTTCCAGCTCGGCTTCACCACGCTGGTGCTGCGCCAGCTCAAGCGCATGGATGCTCTGCTGCCCTACATGGTCAGCTACAATTGGCTCAATTTTTTCGCAACGCTGATCCTGGGCGCGATCTTTGCCGCGGGGATCGGCGCCAGCATCGCCATCCTCGTCATCGGTATCATGGCCATCGTCATCGAGGTCAATATTGCGCGGCTGGTCATGACGCTGTCGCCGCTGCACATCGCCTTCATGATCGGGGCGCAGATCATCGGCGTCTTGATCGGGCTGCTGCTGCTGATGCTGCTGTTCCCGCTGCCGCCGGACGTGGCGGCGGAGCTGACGACGGCCGGGCTGTAGCGCCGGCGCCTCAGTAGTCGACCTTCACCAGATAGAGCCCCTCGGGCGGCGCCAGCGGGCCGCAGCGGCTGCGGTCGCGGGCGTCGAGGGCGGCGCGGAAATCGCGCGGGCTCCATTTGCCCTCGCCCACCAGCTTCAGCGACCCCACCATCGAGCGCACCTGCGAGTGCAGGAAGCTGCGGGCGGTGGCGCGCACCACGATCATGTCGCCCTCGCGGCTGACGTCGAGGCGGTCGAGGGTCTTTTCCGGCGATTTCGCCTGGCATTCGGCGGCGCGGAAGGTGGTGAAATCGTGCTTGCCGAGAATGCCCTGCGCCGCGGCGTGCATGGCCTCGGCGTCGAGCGCCATCGGACAGTGCCAGACGCGACGATCGTCGAGCGCCGGGCGGCCGCGGCGGTTGAGGATGCGGTATTCGTAGTGGCGGGCGACGGCGGAAAAGCGCGCCTCGAAACCGTCCGGCACGGCGCCGGCTTCGACGATGGCGACGGGGTGCGGCTTGGTGTGGAAGTTGAGCGCCTCGCGGAGGCGGAACGGGTCCCAGGCCTTGCCGAGATCGAAGCTCACCACCTGGCCCAGCGCATGCACGCCGGCATCGGTGCGGCCGGCCGCCTGGATCGCCACGGTCTCGCCCGACATCTTGGCGATGGCCTCTTCAACCACCTGCTGCACACTGAGCGCGCCGGCCTGCCGCTGCCAGCCGCAGAACGGCGTTCCATCATATTCGAGCACGAGGACGTAGCGGGGCATCAGGGACTGCTCCCGGGCCGGATGCGCGCTGCCCCCACCCCAAACCCCTCCCCGCAAGGGGGAGGGGAGCCCGACTGCACCACCATGCTTGCGGCCCTATCGCCCCCCTCCCCCTTGCGGGGAGGGGCCGGCGGCGGGGGCCAAGTGCTCCGGCTCAATTCGCCCGCCCCGGCAATGCTCCCGCTCCGCGCAGAAAGGTCTCGGCGTCCATCGCCGCCTTGCCCTCGCGCTGCACGCTCAGCAGCCGCACCGCGCCGCTGCCGCAGGCGATGGTGAGATCATCCAGGATCGTGCCGGGGGCGCCCTGCCCCGCAGCCGGCGTCGAGCGCAGCGCCTTCACGCGCACCGGCACGCCGTTGAGAGCAAGCTCGAACCAGGCGCCGGGGAACGGCGACATGCCGCGGATGAGGTTGTGCACCTCCGCCGCCGGCCGGCTCCAGTCGATGCGGGCTTCGGCCTTGTCGATCTTTTTGGCGTAGGTGACGCCCTCCTCCGGCTGCGGCGTGAAGGTGAGCGAGCCGCGCTCGAGGGCGGCGAGCGCGCGGCCCATCAAGTCGGCGCCGACCCGCATCATCTGGTCGTGCAGCTCGCCGGTGGTCATGTCGGGGCCGATGGGCATCTCGTCGACCAGCGCCACGGGGCCGGTGTCGAGCCCCTCGTCCATTTGCATGATGGTGGCGGCGGTGCGGGTGTCGCCGGCCAGCACGGCACGCTGGATCGGGGCGGCGCCGCGCCAGCGCGGCAGCAGCGAGCCGTGGAGGTTGAGGCAGCCGAGCCGTGGCGCCGCGAGGATCGGCAAAGGCAGGATGAGGCCATAGGCAACGACGACGCCGACATCGGCGCCGAGTGCGGCGAAGGCCGCCTGCTCGCCGGCGTCGCGCAGCGATTTCGGCGTACGCACCAGCAGGCCGAAGCCCTCGGCGGCCAGGTGCACCGGCGATTTGCGCTCGGCCTGGCCACGTCCCGCCGGCTTGGGCGCGCGGCTATAGACGGCGACCACTTCGTGGCCGGTCCCGACGATCTCGGTGAGGGTGGGCACGGCGAAATCCGGGGTGCCCATGAAGATGATGCGCATGTTTTCGGGCCCTCACCCGGCCGCTGTGCGGCCACCCTCTCCCCGGCGGGGAGCGGGGAGCTGGCTGCGGTTGCGGTTCCGGCCTCCCCTCTCCCCGCCAGGGAGAGGGTGCCTCGCGAAGCGAGGCGGGTGAGGGGCCGTACGCAACCTCAGCTCGCCTTCTTCTGCAGCTTCTCGGCCTTCTGGAATTTCTTCAGCACGCGGTCGCGCTTGAGGCGCGACAGGTAGTCGATGTAGAGCACGCCATCGAGGTGGTCGAGCTCGTGCTGCACGCAGATGGCGAGGCGGTCCTTGGCGTCGCGGGTGACGCGCTTGCCCTCGAGGTCGGTATATTCGACGGTGACCTCGGCCGGGCGCTCGACGTCGTAATAGATCTCGGGGATGGACAGGCAGCCTTCCTCGGTGGTGACGGTCTCGTCCGAGTACTTCTTGATCTCGGGATTGATCATCACGATCGGGTCGGGCGTCTCGCCCTCCTTGGCGAGGTCCATGACGACCAGGCGCTTCATCTCGCCGATCTGCGTGGCGGCGAGGCCGATGCCGGGGGCGGCGTACATGGTTTCGAGCATGTCGGCCGCGAGCTGCTTCACCGCATCGTCCACGTCGGGGATCGTGTCGGCGACCTGGCGCAGGCGCTGGTCGGGCAGCACAAGGATTTCGCGTTTCGCCATAAAATTTCGGCCTTTCAGGGAGCTTTGGCCCACATATGGTATTTGCGCCGCGGGGGTCAACCGGCTGTTGACCGGCCAAGAACAATACGAGAACCTGTTAAGCCGAATCGGGTAGGCTCTGCTGCATGGAAAAGCTGTTGTTTTCGCTCGGCGATGTCGAGGTCACCGTGGCGGTGGCCGCCTATGCCGCGGCGGCGGTGCTGGTCGCCGCCCTGCTGGTGGCGGTGCTGGTGATCTCGCTGCGCTCGGCCAAAGCGCGGGCGGCGGAGGCCGCGGCGCAGGCCGAAGCGGCCGAGGCGGCGCGCCGCAAGACCGAGGAGGCTGAAAAGACGCTGGCGCATCTGCTGCAGGTACAGAGCGAGATGACCGGGCGCATGCAGACGATGGCCGAGATCTTCGGCTCGCGTACCTCGGACCTGGCCCGGCTGGTCAACGAGCGGCTCGACGCGCAGAGCCAGAAGGTCGGCCAGGCGATCGAGGCGACGCAGAAGAAGAACGAAGACTCGCTGGGCAAGCTCAACGAGCGGCTGGCGGTGATCGACAGGGCGCAGGCCAACATCACCTCGCTGAGCAAGGACGTGGTGGGGCTGCAGTCGATCCTCGCCAACAAGCAGACGCGCGGCGCCTTCGGGCAGGGGCGGATGGAGAGCATCGTCGGCGACGGGCTGCCGATCGGCGCCTTCGCCTTCCAGCATACGCTCAGCAACAACAGCCGGCCGGACTGCGTGATCTTCATGCCCAACAACGCGCCGCCGCTGGTGATCGACGCCAAGTTTCCGCTCGAGAGCTGGCAGCGGCTGGGCGCGGCACAGAACGAGGCCGAACAGCGCGTGGCGGCGCTCGGCTTCCGCCAGGACATGCAGGTGCACATCCGGGCGATCGCGGAAAAATACCTGATCGCCGGCGAGACGCAGGACACCGCGTTCCTGTTCGTGCCGTCGGAATCGATCTTCGCCGATATCCACGAGCGCTTCGAGGACGTGGTGCAGCGGGCGGCGCGGGCGCGGGTGGTGATCGTGTCGCCGTCGCTGCTGATGCTCTCCATCCAGGTGGTGCAGGCGCTGCTGCGCGACGTGCGCATCCGCGAGGAAGCGCACAAGATCCAGAAGGAAGTGATGGAGCTTTTGGGCGATGTCGGCCGGCTCGACGAGCGGGTGCGCAAGCTGCAGAACCATTTCCGGCAGGCGGGCGACGATATCGGCGACATCATCGTCTCCTCCGGCAAGGTGACGCGGCGTGGCGAGCGCATCGCCTCGATGGAATTCGACGAGCCGGCGGAGCGGCAGCGTCTCGCCGGCGAATGACCGGTCGGCATGGCCGGCCCTGAGGCCGGCGCGGAAACCCATGGCTGGAGTCAAGCGTTGCGTTGGGAGGCAACGAGGAGACCACCATGAGCAATGCCCATCCCGGACGGATTTTGCCGCAGGACGTGACGGCGCAGGACGGCTGGGGGCAGATGCTCACCGCCCTGCCGATCAGCCAGGCGGAGATCGAGGAGCTGCTCTACGGCGACGACCGGCCGCCGGGCGAACGCATCGAGCGCCTCAAGGAGCTGGCGGCGCAATTGCGCGACGACACTCCCGGCGATTTCGGCGACGGCGATCCGGCCGCGCTGCTCAGCGAGATCGACGAAGCAGTGGCGCGGCTGCAGGGCGACATGGAGCGCGACCCGGACCTGGCGTTCGACGAGGTGTCGGTGGACGACGACCCGCGCAACCACCGCGAGACGCTGGCGCCCGATTCCGACGAGCTGGAAGACATCGAGGAGGACGACGAAGCCTCGCTGACCGACGGTTCGGAGCCCCTCCCCGACGACGTGCTCGACCCCGAGGAATGGGACGACGGCGACGGCTTCGACGTGGACCGCGGAGTGAAGTGATCCGCCCGTCGGGCCGACTGCAAATCACATGCTGGTGCGGGCCTTCAGCGCCTGGCTCAGCGTGCCCTCGTCCAGGTAGTCGAGCTCGCCGCCGACGGGGACGCCGTGGGCGAGGCGGGTGATCTTGACGCCCGAGGCGGTGAGCCGGTCGGTGATGTAGTGCGCCGTGGTCTGGCCCTCGACCGTGGCGTTCATGGCGAGAACGATCTCGCTGAAATCGGGCGCGCGCTGCAGCAGCTGGTCGATCGACAGATCGTCGGGGCCGACGCCGTCGAGCGGCGACAGCACGCCGCCGAGCACGTGATATTTCACCGCGCCCACGCCGGCACGCTCCAGCGCCCACACATCGGCGACATCCTCGACCACGATCAGGATGCCGCTCACCCGCCGCGGGTCGGTGCAGATGCCGCAGGGCGAGTGCGTGTCGACATTCCCGCAGATCTCGCAGACGCGCACCGTCTCGACGGCGCGGTCGAGCGCCGCCGACAGCGGGATCATCAGCGCGTCCTTCTTCTTGATCAGGTGCAGCACGGCGCGCCGCGCCGACCGCGGCCCCAGCCCCGGCAGGCGCGCCAGCAGCTGGATCAGCTGCTCGATTTCGGGACCGGACGCCATCAGGTGGCGTGAATGGTGAATAGTGAATGGTGAATGGCGGCATGCAGCCGCATCACACCGCAGCTACGCCACCGGCCGGCCTGCCATTCACCATTCACCATTTACCATTCACCCTTATTAGAACGGCAGTTTCATGCCGGGCGGCAACGGCAGGCCCTGGGTCATCTCGGCCATCCGGCGCTGCATCATCTCCTCGGCCTTGCCCTTGGCTTCGTTGTGCGCGGTGACGATCAGATCCTCCAGCACCTCGACATCGTCCTCTTTGAACAGCGACGGATCGATCTTCAGGCCCTTGAGCTCGCCCTTGCCGCTCATGGTGACGACGACGAGGCCGCCGCCGGACCGGCCTTCCACCGTGGCGCGGCCGGCCTCGTCCTGCATCTCGGCCATCTTGCGCTGCAGCTCCTCGGCCTTCTTCATCATGCCCATGAAATCGACCATCACTCGTCCTCACGCTCTTCCAGGAATGCATCTTCATAGGCCGTGTCGGGAATCTGCTCCTCCTGCATGCTGACCTTGACCGTGGCGCCGGGGAACAGCTCGAGGATGGCCTTCACCAGCGGATCGTCGGTGGCCTCGGACCGGGCCTTTTCGGCGTGCTGGTCCTTGATGTCGCGCAGGGTCGGGCCATTGGCCCGGCGCGTCGACACCGACACGCCCCAGGTCTGGCCCGTCCATTCGCGCAGGCGCCGCGACAGCACCTGGATGATGGAGGGGTCGGCGCCCTCGACCAGCGCCACCTCGATGGATTTCTCGCGGAAGGCGACCGGCCGCATCTGCTGCTCGAGCGCGGTCTTGAGCAGGATGTCGCGGCGCTCGCCGGCCAGCGTCACCAGTTCGAGATAGGTGCGCGGATTGGCGAGCGCCACCGGCCCGGCCTGCGGCGCGGCGGTGGGCAGCGGCTGCGGCATCGGCGCAGGCTGGGCCGCCGGCGCCGCCGACGAAGTGTAGCGCGGGGCGGCCTCGAAGCTGCGCGGCGCCTGCGGCCCGCCGCCGATGGCGCCGCGATGCGGCACCGCGGCGCTGCCGGTCGAGGGCGTCGGCGCGCTCTGCAGCTTGCCGATGAGCTCGTCGGGGCTGGGCAGCTCGCTGGCGTAAGCGAGGCGCACCAGCACCATCTCGGCGGCCTGCAAACCGTTGCCGGCGGTCTTCACCTCGTCCATGCCCTTGAACAGGATCTGCCAGGCGCGGCTCAGCGCCCGCATGCCCAGCTTCTGCGCCAGCTCGGGGCCGCGGCCGCGCTCGTCGGGGGTGAGCGACACGTCGTCGGCCGCCGCCGGCACCACCTTGATGCGGGTCACGAGGTTGGTGAAATCGGCGAGATCGCCGATGACGGTTTCGGGGTCGGCGCCGGCGTCGTAGAGCTCGTGCAGCAGCGCCAGCGCCTGGGCGATGTCGCCGCGCATCAGCGCCTCGAACAGATCGATCGAGCGGGCCCGGTCGCCGAGGCCGAGCATGGCCTTGACGGTGGCGGCGGTGACCCTGCCGTCGCCATGGCTGATGGCCTGGTCGAGCAGCGACTGGTTGTCGCGCACGCTGCCCTCGCCGGCGCGCACGATCATGGCCAGCGCCTCGGGCTCGTAGCCGATGCCCTCCTTGCCGAGCAGATCGACCAGATGCGCGGTCATCGTCTCCGGCGGCACGCGGCGCAAATCGAAGCGCATGCAGCGGGACAGGATGGTCACCGGCACCTTGCGGATCTCGGTGGTGGCGAAAATGAACTTCACATAGGGCGGCGGCTCCTCGAGCGTCTTCAGCAGCCCGTTGAAGGCCGCCGTCGAGAGCATGTGCACCTCGTCGATGATGTACACCTTGTAGGGCGCCGAGACCGGCCCGTATTTCACCGAATCGATGATCTCGCGGATGTCGTTGATGCCGGTGTTGCTGGCGGCGTCCATCTCCACCACGTCGACGTGCCGCCCCTCGATGATGGCGCGGTCGTGGATGCCCTCGCGGTCGAGATCGAGCGTCGGATGGCGGCCGGTCTCGTCCTCGAAATTGACGGCGCGGGCGAGGATGCGGGCGGTGGTGGTCTTGCCCACGCCGCGGATGCCAGTGAGCATGAAGGCGTGCGGAATGCGGCCGGATTTGAACGCGTTGCGCAGCGTCTGCACCATCGCGCCCTGGCCGATCAGCGTCGAAAAGCTCGACGGGCGGTATTTGCGCGCCAGCACCAGATAGGGCGCCTGCGCCGCCGGCGCGGGCGGCGTCATCTCGCTTTCGGGGAACAGGGCATCGGCCATGAGAAGTATATAGCGATCCAGGGGGCGAACCGCAAAACAAGTGACAGCTTGTGCGCCGCTTTCAACGACCTTCGGCGTTGTCGCGGATCCGGCGAAGTCCGGCCAGAAGCAGCGATTCGGTGTCGGAATCGATGCCGTCGAGCCAGGTCTTGAAGATGCGCTGGCCCTCTTCGACCATCAGCATGAAGATGGGTGCGGCGGCATCGAGCAGATAGACGCGGCGCACCCGGTTGTCGCGCGGGTCCGGCCGGCGCTCGACCCAGCCCTTGGCCTCGAGCCGCTCGATGACGCTGCCGGCCGAGGCGCGGCCGAGCTGCATGATCGTGGCGAGCTCGCTCTGCGTCGCGCCTTCGTGCTCGAAGACATGCATCAGCGCCCACCATTGCGAATGGGTGAGGTGATGCTGGCCCATGACGCGGTCGAAATGCACGCTGATGATGCGCGACAATTCGTGCATCAGATACAGCAGGTCGGCATGGTCGAGATAGCGCGGCTGGCGTCGTTCATAGGCGCGGAACTGCGCAATGGTCTTTACCTCGTCGCTCATTGGTCCCCCGCCCTTGCCGATTCGATGCCCTCTTAGTGCAGCCGTCCTGGTAAAGCTCTCGTGACAATTGTACGCTTGCATACAATCTTTGCAGGGCGGACTTTGTATGCTACGAAACAAAATGTCGACGCGGCCAAAGACCGCGCGGCCATCGAGGAGACGGTGCGAGCCCTTCCCCGCACCTCAGGACATCAGGACCGATCGTTGGCGCGGCCCGCCGCGCGACGATGTCGGCTACCCATTCGAAGAGGATCGAGGTCATGAAAAAATCGAACCCACCCCACAGCGCGGATGACAACGAAGATCACGTCGACACCTCCCGGCGCGACTTCTTCGCCAAGGGCGCCGCGGCGGCCGTCGGCGTCACCGGCCTCGGCCTTGCCACCGCCGCCGAGGCGGCGCCGGGCGACATGCGCAACGAGCATTGGGACTACGAGGTGGATGTGGTGATCTGCGGCAGCGGCGGCACCGGCCTGCCGGCCGCCGTGCGGGCGCGCGACCTCGGCGCCTCGGTGCTGGTGATCGACCAGAACTACGATGTCGGCGGCAAGATGGCCCACTCCGGCGGCTGGGTGTCGCTGGGCGGCGGCGATTGGGTGCAGGAGCGCGACCGGCTCGGCACCGATCCGGAAAACCTCGGCCTGGGCAAACCCGTGCTGCCGCCGGAAGAAGTCACCGACGATGTCGAAACGCTGTTCCAGGACATGACGGACTGGTCGGTGATGGCCGACAATTGCGTGACGGAATACCGCTACAACGATCCGGCGCTGCTGCGGAGCTGGGCGGACCATGCCGCCGTGGTGCGGCAATTCCTGTCCGACAATTATGTGCGCTGGTCGCGCATCACCGGCTCGAATCTGGGCAGCGGCATGAGCAAGGCACGCGCCCCCTGGGCCATCCTCAAACTCGGCGACAAGACCGATATCGAGGCCGGTACCGTGACGCGGGAAGATGCGGGCGACCCGGACAACGAAAAGAGCTCGCCGTTCAATCCGATGTATTGGCCGCCGGCCCCCTCGGCCAGCGCCTTCGGCGCCCCCGGCTATGTGTTCGGTGGCTGGGCCGTCGCCCGTCCGCTCGAATACAGCGCCCGCAAGAAGGGCGTGCAATTCATGCTCAACCGGCACATGGACGAGATCATCCGCGAACCGGGCGGACGCGTCATCGGGGTCACTGCCAGCTATACGCCGCGGCTCAATCCGCAGACCGGCGAGCGGCTGGAAAGCTGGTGGCAGAACGGCAATGTCGACGAGAAGAAGCCGATGATCCGCATCCGGGCCCGCAAGGGCGTGATCGTCGGCACCGGCGGCTGGATGGGCAACGTCAACTTCCGTACGATGTTCGATCCGCGCCTGCGCGAACCATCGTTCCAGTATTCGATCGCCGTCATGGGCGAACGCAACGAGGATGCGAGCGGCATCATTGCCGGCATGAAGGCGGGCGCGGCGCTGGCCGGGCTCTACCAGGGCAAGGATCACACGCTCGGCGCGCCGCGGGTGCAGATGAAAGTCGGCACGTCCTCGGTCTATGATGCGACCTTCCCCGGCCATCCGGCCTTCCTGTTCGTCAGGGCGGCGGGCGTGCCGGTGGATCCCGAATGGCTGATTGCCGTCAACCAGGTCGGCCAGCGCTTCTACGACGAAAGCTCGGTGATGCAGGAGGCGCTGCTCGGCGCTACCTATCCGCCCGGGCAGGCGGGCACCAACAAGCCGTTCAAGGCCCTCGACTGGAACAATTCGAGCATCGCGCATGTGCGCAACACCTACGTCTATAGCGGCATGCATTCCGCGGCGCTGGCGATGAACGAAGGGTCGCGCGGCCCGGACTACACGGCCGGGCCGATCTGGGCGATCTTCGACCAGGCGGCGGTGGACGAGAATGGCTGGGAGATCCGGCATCCCTATATCGCCGATCCGCCGGACGGCAACTTCTTCAAGGCCGACACGTTGGCAGAGCTGGCGCGCATGGTCATCGGCAACCAGTACCAGCACATGCACCTGACGCATCTCGAAGAGACCGTCGCCAAGTACAATGCCGCGGCCGACGCCGGCAAAGACGAGGAGTTCGGCAAGCCGAAGCTGCACAAGATCGACAAGGCGCCATTCTACGCCGCGCTGATGCCGGTCACCGTCAACGACTCCTATGGCGGGCTGAGGATCGACGGCAACGCACAGGTGGTGGATCTCGAGGGCAACGTCATCCCGGGGCTCTATGCCGGGGGCGAGGCCAGCGGCGGCGGCAGCCAGCACGGCATCGGCCGGGCCGCAGTCGAGGGCTACATGGCCGCGACCCACGCAGTGCTGGGCCAGGACTCCTGAGTCGGTCGCCCTCGGCCGGCGGGGCGATGCTCCGCCGGCGCCTCGAAACGAAAGGTCATCATGTTGTCCAAGCTCGCCTTGCGCACCGCCCCCTTCGCCGTCGTGCTGGCGCTGTTCGGCATCGGCCTCGCAGTGCCGGTGATCGGTGAAGACGCCTCGTCGGCGTCCAGTGCATCGGCGTCCAGCGCAGCGGCATCGAGCGCCTCCAGCGCCCCGATCGCCGCCGCGTCCGACGCCGATATTCTCGCCGCCGGCAAGCACATCTGGCAGGATGCCGCCTGTTACAATTGCCACGGCACCAATGGGCAGGGCGGGCATAGTCCCGACTTCCCGGCCGGCCCGAACCTCAGGACCTCGGGGCTCGATCCCGACACCATGCTGCAGATCGCCGAATGCGGCATGCCCGAGACGCGTATGCCGGCGTGGCTGAAGGGCGCCTACAGCGAGGTCGCGTGCTATGGCAACCCGCTCGGCCCCGCGCCCTCCGGGACGCTGGTCAGCGGCGCCTACAGCGAGGACGAGCTCAAGGCCCTCGTCGCCTATATCCAGGTCAATTTCATGAAACAGCCGATGCCCACATGGTCCGCACAATAATCTCCGCGCTCGTTCTCCTCGCCGCCTCCACCGCCCTTGCCGGCGCGGCGGAATTCGAAGTCGACATGCTCAACAAGGGCCCCGACGGGGCGATGGTGTTCGAGCCGCCGCTGACCAGGGTGGCGGTGGGCGATACCGTGCATTTCGTCGCCAAGGACAAGGGCCACGACGCGCAGACCATTCCGGGCATGCTGCCGGACGGGGCGACGCCGATCAAGGGCCAGATCAGCCAGGACGTGACGGTGACCTTCACCGTGCCCGGCGTCTATGGCGTGCGCTGCGTGCCGCATTTCGGCCTGGGCATGGTGGCGCTGGTGCTGGTGGGCGATGCGCCGCCAGCCAATCTCGCCGCCGCCAAGGCGGTGAACGTGCCGCCGCTCGCCAAAAAGCGGCTCGATCCGCTCTGGGCCCAGATCCAGTAAAGCGAGGGGAAGGCGAGAGGCTGGCAACGACCCGTGAAGGTCTCGTTGGGGCTGCTTCCTTCCGGACCTGACCCGGTTGGCGAGGAACACGTCCGCGCCAACCTCTCGCGCCGGTATATCGGTGAAAAGCGCGGCGGGTGCAAGGGGCGGGCGGCTTTCCGCGAATTAACGCGGCGGCGATGAGCCAATGTGGCAGATTGGGCGTTAAGGCAGAAATCCACGGAGTCCGCGATGTTCAGATCCCCCGCTTTCGCCGCCCTGCTGGCCGCCGGCCTGGTGCTGCCCGCCGCGCCGGCCCTTGCCATCAACTCGCCGCCGCACCTCGTGGCGCAATGCGAGAGCGCGCTCGACATGATGAGCCACCGCATCGTGCGCAAGGAAACGGTGCGGGCGATCGGGCCCAAGACGCGGGTACACGTCATGCCGTTCTGCATGGGCATCGGGCCGCTCGATTTCGGCAATGCCTCGGGCCTGGGCAAGACCATCGGCGCCAACCCGGTGCTGGCCAAGGCGCTGGCGCGCAGCGGCTTTCGCGCCGACGACGTCACCAACATCACCATCAGCGGCAATTCGGTGACGCTCTACGTGCATCGGGAATAGGCCCTTCCCGCGTTAACTCAACTTGATGAAAAGCCCAGGAATCGCCGGACGAAACCGATAGGATCGGGACGCATTCAATCCCTGTCCAGCGGTTCACGGAGGCGGCGATGGCAACGATGGCAGAAATCGAAACCGAAAAGCGCGGCGTGCCGCGCCGCACCACCCTCAAGAGCGGCAAGATCGTGTTCAACGCCGGGCGCTCGACCATCGACTGCACGGTGCGCAATTTGTCGCCCAAGGGCGCCAAGCTGCTGGTGAACTCGGTGGTGGGCATCCCCGAAACGTTCGACCTCGTGCTCGACGGGCACAGCCGGCAGCCCTGCCGCATCATCTGGCGGCGGCTCAAGGAAATCGGCGTCGAGTTCCGCACCGAACATTGAGAGCAAAGCATTCGTCGTTCGACCCGGCCGTGCGCAAACCGGCCGGGTCGAACGCATTTCGAGGCCCCACGCGGTGCGGTACGGGGCCGATTCGAACGAGCCGTAGGTCGGGTTGGGAATGGCGATCCAGTCGTGGCCCCGATGGGCGGCGGTCACGCCCGCCCACCGCCGCGCCGCGCCGCCGTAACTTTGCACCGATGTAAGATTGGCGAAAAGGGCGTGCAAAGGCTGCCGCCTATTCAGGTCCCGTCGCCGCCACGAGGCGTCGGCGCCCCTCGCCCGGCAGCGTCCGCCGGGTCCAATCACCGGAGACTCCAATGAACAAATTCGTGCTTCCGCTCGCCCTCGTGGCCGCGCTTGCGACCGGCTCGGCTGCCTTCGCCGCGACCAACACGTCGGTGACCGGCACGCTCAAGGCGCTCGACGCCAAGGCCTGCACCGCCACGGTCAACAAGACCGTCTATCATTTCTCCAAGGGCTGCGATTTCTCCAAGGTCAAGGTCGGCGAGAAGGTCACCGTGACCGGGCACGCCTACAAGAAGATGGAAGTGGGCGTGACCATCGTCGCCGCGGCCCCCGCCAAGCCGGCGCCGGCCAAGGTCAAGACCGCCCCGGCCAAGTCGGCTCCCGCCAAGCCGGCGACCCCCAAGAAGCCGTAATCAGTCGCGTCCTCTGACTGGGGGAGCGGGGACCTGCGAGGGTCCCCGCTCTTTTTTTGCGCCCGACTCAGGGCGTGGCGGCGGGATAGACCCCGAGCACGCGGAACTTGTCGGTGAAAAAGCCGAGCTCCTCGAAGGCGAGCTGCACGCTGCGGTCGTCGGGATGGCCTTCGATGTCGGCATAGAACTGGGTGGCGGTGAACGAGCCGTCGAGCATGTAGCTTTCGAGCTTGGTCATGTTGACGCCGTTGGTGGCGAAGCCGCCCATCGCCTTGTAGAGCGCCGCCGGCACGTTGCGGACGCGGAACACGAAGGTGGTCTTGACCCGGCCCTTGCCGGGTTTCGGGGTCTCGGGCGTCTTGGAGATGACCAGGAAGCGCGTGGTGTTGTGCGCGGCGTCCTCGATGTTTTCGGCCAGGATGTCGAGGCCGTAGACCTCGGCGGCAAAGCGCGAGGCGATGGCGCCGACGCTGCGGTCGCCGCGCTCGGCGATCTCGTGGGCGCTGCCCGCCGTGTCGACGCCGTTGATGGTCTTGAGCCGGTGCTTGCGGATGAATTTGCGGCACTGGCCGAGCGCCACGCTCAGCGACTGCACCGCCTTGATGTCCTTGAGCGTGGTGCCCTTCAGGCCGAGCAGATTCATCTCGATGCGCAGAAAATGCTCGCCGGTGATGAACAGGCCGCTTTCGGGCAGGAGGTGGTAGATGTCGGTGATGCGGCCGTAGAGCGAGTTTTCCACCGGCACGACGCCGAAATCGGCCTTGCCGGACTGCACCGCGGTGATGGTGTCCTCGAAGGTGACGCACGGCACCGGTTCGCCCCTGGGGAACAGCGCGTGCGCCGCCGCGTGGCTGAACGCGCCGGGTTCGCCCTGGAAGGCGATGAGTTTGGCCATGATGGGATGCCCTGTGGTGCCGCTTGCGCCGGCTCTATGAACCCGCGCTTTGCGGCAAGTCAACCGGGCGGGGCCCCTCGTTGTCGCAGGGTGGGAAAGCCGGTTGCGGCTGGATTTGGCTAAGACTATCTTGCCGGCGCATCGGGTGGGGGCTGCTGCGCTGCATTGACGCAGAAGCGGCGTTTACAGGCTTGTTCCCGCTCGTTTATACCGCGCCGGAGAAGGCTTAGGGACCCCACGATGGATTCGTTCGAACTCAACAAGATTATCGGCGCGATTCTGGGCACGCTGCTGTTCGTGATGGGCGTGGGTTTCCTCGCTGAAGCGATCTACGAGCCGGCGCACGGCTCAGGACCGGGCTACGACCTGCCGGCGGCTCCTGCCGACGAAGGCAGCGGCAACACCACCACCGCCGGCCCGGCGGCGCCGGTCGACATCGGCACGCTGCTCGCCAGCGCCGACCCCAAGGCGGGCGAGGCCGCGGCCAAGAAGTGCTCGTCGTGCCACGATTTCACCGAAGGCGGCCCGAACAAGACCGGCCCGAACCTCTACGGCATCGTGGGCGAGAAGATCGCCGACGTGCCGGGCTTCGCGTTCTCCGAGGCGCTCAAGGCGCATGCCAGCGAGACCTGGGATTACGAGAAGCTCAACCAGTGGCTGATCTCGCCCAAGGCCTTCGCGCCGGGCACCAAGATGACCTATGCCGGCGACAAGGACGACAAGGACCGCGCCAACATCATCGCCTATCTGTCGACGCTGAGCCATTCGCCCGTGCCGTTCCCGGCGCCGGCGGCTCCGGCCGGCGGGCAGGCGCCGACGGCGGACCAGACCACCAGCGCCACCTCGTCGGTGCCGCAGGGTCAGGCGGTCGAAACCCCGGCGACGACCGATCCGAACAAGACCAATTCGCCCGGCACCGGCACCACCACCAACACGCCGGCCGGCGCCAGCTCGGTCGAGCAGACGGTCGCGGCGCCCTCGGCCAGCAGCGAGGCCGCTCCGGCCAGCAGCGCCGCCGCCCCGGCGAGCAGCGAAGCGGCTCCGGCATCGAGCGAGGCCGCCCCGGCTGCCTCGAGCGAAACCGCGTCGTCGTCGGCCGCGCAGTAGTCACTATCGCCTATTGGACCTGATTGGAGCCGTGCCTTAGGGTGCGGCTCCTGCGTTTTGAGAACCCCGATGACGACGCTGCTGCTCCACCTCTCCGACGTCGACGAAGCGAAGTGGGCGGCGACCTACAAGGCGGCCCTGCCCGGCGTGACGGTGGTGCGCCAGAGCGAGGCGTTCGACCCCAGGGCGGTCGACTACATCTTCGTGTGGAAGCCGAAACCCGGGGCCTTCGACGGGCTCGACAACCTCAAGGCGGTGCTGTCGCTGGGCGCCGGCGTCGACGCGCTGCTCAAGCATCCCAGGCTGCCCGACGCGCCGGTCGTGCGCTTCGTCGATGCCGACCTGACGCAGCGGATGAGCGACTACGTGGCAGCCTCGGTGACCATGCACCAGCGGCTGTTCACGCGCTTCAGGCGCGACCAGGCGGCGCGGCGCTGGGTGCAGCTCTATCCGCCGGCGGCGAGCGAGACCAATGTCGGCATCATGGGGCTGGGCGTGCTCGGCGTCGATGCGGCGCAGAAGCTCGCCGGGCTCGGGTTCGGCGTGCTCGGCTGGAGCCGGTCGCCGAAGCAGATCGCGGGCGTCAGGACATTTTCGGGCGATGCGCTCGACGACTTCCTGAGCCAGACCGACATCCTCTGCTGCCTGCTGCCGCTGACGCCCGACACCAGAGGCATCCTCGACTACGCGCTGTTCAAGAAGCTGCGCCGCAAGCTCGACGGCGGCCCGGTGATCGTCAACGGCGCGCGCGGCGGACACCAGGTGGAGGCCGACATCGTGCGGGCGCTGCGCGACGGCACGCTGGGCGCCGCCAGCCTCGACGTGTTCGAGACCGAGCCGCTCAGCCCGCAGAGCCCGCTCTGGGAGCTCGACAACGCCTACCTCACGCCGCACATCGCCGCGATCAGCAACATCGACGCCGGCGTCGCCTATTTCTCGGCCATCATCCGCGCGCACGAAAACGGCGAGCCGCTGCCCAACGTCGTGGATCGCCGGCGGGGATACTAGGCCAGCGCACAAGGCCTGCTGGACTAGAACACCATTTCCCAGATCTCGCCCACCATCTTCACCCCGAAATTGTCCTCCGGGATGGTCTCGACCACGGCGAAGCCGGCGGCGGCGTAGAGCTTGCGGGCGGACTCCTGCACTGTGTGGGTCCACAGCCGCATGCGGGCATAGCCGTTGTCGCGGGCGAAGCCTATGGCCTGGGCCACGAGCGCGGCGCCGACCCCCTGCCCGCGCGCGGCGCGCTCGACATAGAGCATGCGCAGTTGCGCCGAGCCCTCGAGGCCGGCCGAGGGCATGACGAAGACCGAGCCGACGATGCCGCCATTCTGCTCGGCCACCCACAGCGCCTTGGGCGGCGTCGCCGGCGCCTCCTGGAACTGGCTGTAGATGCCGGCGATGAGCGATTCGAAGCCGATGTTCCAGCCGAACTGGCGGTTGTAGAGGATGGCCTGGCGGTGGATCATCCAGCCCATGTCGCCGATGCGGTGCGGGCGCAGGATGACCGGGCCGGGCGCCGGCGGATCGCCGAGGATGCGGCGGATGCTCGCCATCGCGGCCACCAGCGTGGCGCGGTCGGCCGCCGGCACCGCCTGCAGCACCGATTCGATCGCGTCGTCGTTGAGGGCTTCGAGCTCCTCGACCGCCGCGTCGCCCTCGCGGGTCAGCGCGATCTCGCTGGAGCGCCGATCGGAGAGGCTCGGGGTCAGCACCACGAGATCGGCGGCCACGAATTTGCGCAGCATGCGGCTCAGATAGGCCGGGTCGATGCCGAGCGATTGCGCCAGCTCGCTGCCCATCGCGTGGCCGCGCTTGCTCAATTCGTAGAGCACGCGCCCCTCGGCAAGGCTGAAGCGGCTTTGCGCCACGTGCTCGTTCAGGAGCCCGATCTGGCGGGTGTAGAAGCGGTTGAAGGCGCGGATGTCGGCAATGACGCTGTCACTCATGATGGGTGACATCGTCATATATATTGTTGACTATGTCAACTATATCGCTGCTTGAGCACGCCGTAGACCGCGCGGATGCCCTGGTCGGTGCCGCCGAAGGGGCGGCCCGGCCGAGGCTCCGGGGCCCAGCCGAAGATGTCGAGATGCACCCAGGCGCCGGCGTTCCGCACGAAGCGCCTGAGGAACATCGCGGCGGTGATCGAGCCGGCGAAGGGCGTGGCGCTGGCGTTGTTCACGTCGGCGATGCGCGAATCCATCATCCTGTCGTATGGTGCCCAGAGCGGCATCCGCCAGAGCGGATCGTCGCTGGCGAGGCCGGCCGCCATGAGCTCGGAGGCAAGGCGGTCGTCGGTGGCATAGAGCGGCGGCAAATCGGGGCCGAGCGCGGTGCGGGCGGCGCCGGTCAGCGTCGCCATGTCGAGCATGATCTCGGGGCTCTCCTCGTCGCCCAGCGTCAGCGCGTCGGCGAGGATCAGGCGGCCCTCGGCGTCGGTGTTGCCGATCTCGACGGTCTGGCCGGAGCGCGAGGGCAGCACGTCGCCGGGGCGGAAGGCCGCGCCGCCGATGGCGTTCTCCACCACGGCGATCAGCACGCGCAGGCGCACCCTGAGGCCGGCGTCGATGATGGCATGGGCGAGGCCGAGCACGTTGGCGGCGCCGCCCATGTCCTTTTTCATCAGCAGCATGCCGGAGGCCGGCTTGATGTCGAGGCCGCCGGTGTCGAAGGTCACGCCCTTGCCGACCAGGGTCACCCGCGGATCGCCGGCGCGGCCCCAGTTCAGGTCGAGCAGCCGCGGCGCCTCCGCCGAGGCGCGGCCGACGGCATGGATCATCGGAAAGTTCTGCTTCAGCAATTCGTCGCCGACGATCGCCCGCAGCTTCATCCTGTGGCGCGCGGCGAAGCCCCGGATCTCGCGCTCGAAGGCGTCGGGGCCGAGATCGTTGGCCGGGGTGTTGATGAGATCGCGCGCGAGGAACGCCGCGTCGGCCAGCCGATCGATCTCGGCGGCGTCGGCGCCCCGGGGCAACAGCAGCTCCGGCCGCGGCCGCGGCTGGCGATAGCGGTCGAAGCGGTAGGCGCCGAGGCGGAAGCCGAGCGCCGCGGCGGTGGCGTCGCCGATGGCGCCGTCGAGCCGGTAGCGGCCGGCCTCGAGCGCGGCGGCGGCAAGGCCGGTGACCAGCACCGGGCGGCCGGCGCGGGGACCGAGGCCGAAGAGGTAGCCGGCGAGCGCCCCGCCCTCGCCGGGCAGCGGCAGCAGGCGGCCGCGCTGGCCGGCAAAGCCGTTGGCGGCGGCCCATTGCGCCTGCGGCTTGTCGAGGCCGGCCGCCTTCAGCCCGCCCTCCTCGACGAGGACGAGGGGCAGGGTCTTGGGCTGGGCCATGGAGTCACCGGGGACGACGAAGGAGGCGGATGATGCAGCTTTACGCCGGCCGGCCAGGCCCCGCAACGGCCGCCTTAACCGGGCATTAGGGTTAACCGATTATTGCTGTGGCGGTGACGCGCGCCCTCGCGTCGACAGCATTCCGAGTCGCCCGTGCGTATCGCCCGCCTCAAAACGCTCCGCATCGTGATGTTTGCCGGTGTCGCCGCCGTGGCGCTCGGCGCCTGCGCCAACAACCGCACCAGCATGGCGCAGCCCGATTTCGCCGGCGCCAGCGCGACGCAGCAGGCGACGGCGCTGAGCCAGCTCGCCGGGCGCTACAAGGCCAATCCGCGCGACAAGGCGACGATCATCTACTACGCCGCGGCGCTGCGTGCGGCCGGCCAGCCCGACCAGGCGACGAGCGTGATGGAGAACGGCGTCACGCTCTACAAATCCGACATCGACATCAAGGTGGCCTACGCCAAGGCGCTGAGCGCCAGCGGCCGGTTCGACCAGGCGCTCAACGTCGTCGACGACGCCATCAATCCGGCACAGCCCGACTGGAACGCGCTTCTGGTCAAGGGCGCCATCCTCGACCAGAGCGGCCGCAATGCCGAGGCGCGGGCGATCTACACGCAGGCGCTGCTGAGCGCGCCGGGCGAGGCGTCGCTGGAGGCCAATATGGGTCTCAGCTACGCCATGAGCAACGACCTCGGCCAGGCCGAGGTGCATCTGCGCAAGGCCGTGACGATGCGGCACGCGACCAGCCAGATCCGGCAGAACCTGGCGCTGGTGGTGGGACTGCAGGGCCGCTTCGACGACGCGCGCAAGCTGTTCGCCGCCGAGCTGCCGCCCGACCAGGTCGAGGCCAACATGGCCTATATCCGCGCGCTGCTGACGCAGCAGAACCGCTGGGACCTGATCAAGGGCGCGAAGGGCTAGCTCGAACGCCAGCCAACCAGGGAGCAGCGCGCGGTTTTGCCGCTGCGCGCTCCCGCCTCAGCTGCCACCCATGAAGCTGAAGCCGCCATTCTGGCTGATCTTGATGATCGCCGGCGTGATGATGACGATGAACAGCACCGGCAGGAAGAACACGATCAGCGGCACCGTCAGTTTCGGCGGCAGTGCGGCGGCCTTCTTTTCGGCCTCCATCATGCGCGTCTCGCGGCCTTCCTCGGCCATGACGCGCAGCGAGGTGCCGACGCTGGTGCCGTAGCGGTCGGCCTGGATCAGCGAGGTCATCACCGCCTTGACCACATCGAGCCCGGTGCGCTTGCCCAGATTCTCGTAGGCGCGCGTGCGGTCCTCGAGGAAGCTGAGCTCGGCGGTGGTCAGCGTGATCTCCTCGGCGAGCTCGGGGCTCTGCATGCCGATTTCCTTGGCCACGCGCTTGAAGGCGTGCTCGACCGACATGCCGGCCTCGACGCACAGCAGCATCAAATCGAGCGCATCCGGCCAGGCGCGCTTGATCGATTGCTGCCGCTTGATGGTGCGGTTCTTGAGCAGCAGGTTGGGCAGGAAGGCGCCGACGAGGCCCACCGCCAGCGCATAGAGCGCATTGAGGTAGAGCGGCTTTTCGGCGAACACCGTGAGGCTGAGATAGCCGAAGGCCAGCACGAACAGCACGAAAGGGGTGACGAAGCGCGAGAACACGTAGGTGTTGAGCGGCCCCTGCCCGCGATAGCCGGCGCGGGCCAGCGCATCGATGGTGTTCTCGTCGGCGAACATCTTCTGCAGCGAGAAGCGGTTGACGACGTTGGTGACGTATTCGCGGCCGGCGACGCGGCGGATGGAGCCGCGCGGCGTGTCCTGCTGGCTGCCGCCGCGCAGGCGCGCCATCTCCTCGGCGCGCATCTTCTCGCGCTCCAGGGCGACGCGCTTGATGCGCTGCTTCATCGAGGTGCCACTGCTGCCCAGGAACGAGAAGCCGACGGTGAAGACCACGGCGGCGGCGGCGATCGCCGCCAGGGCGGCGATCAGGAACTCGCGGGTCATGAAGTGGTCCATGCCGGGTCCCTCGCCTAGAAGTCGAACTGGATCATGCGGTTCATCATGAACACGCCGATGCCCATCAGCACGGCGGCGATGCCGAGCCAGATCTGGCCGGTGGTGGTGCTGAACAGCGGCACCATGTAGGCCGGGGTGGTGAGCGTCACCAGGATGCCGACGATGAAGGGCAGCGAGCCGATGATGCCGGCGGAGGCCTTGGCCTCGGACGACATGGCCTTGATCTTCTGCTTCATCTTCTTGCGGTTGCGCAGCACGCGGCTCAGATTGCCCAGCGCTTCGCTGAGGTTGCCGCCGGCCTGCTGCTGCACGGTGATGACGACGACGAAGAAGTTCACCTCGGGCAGCGGCATGCGGTCGAACAGCATCTGCACCGCCTCGGTGGTGGATTTGCCGAGCGCCTGCTGGTCGAGCACGCGCTGGAACTCCGACTTGATCGGCTCCTTGGCCTCCTTGGCGACGAGCCGCATGGAATCGTTGAGCGGCAGGCCGGACTTCACGCCGCGCACGATGGCCTCGACGGCGTTGGGCAGCTCGTCGAGATAGGCGTTCTGGTGGCGCTTGCGCTTGTGGCCGAGCCAGACGCGGCCGCCGAGATAGCCCGCGGCGATGCCGAACACCGGGCACAGATACAGCGGCACCTGCAGGAACCAGCACAGCAGGGTGACGACGGCGCCGGCGATGATCACATTGCGGATCCAGTCGCGCGCCTTGATCTTCATGCCGGCCTGGTAGAGCTGGTCCTGCAGCGGGACGTGCCTCTTGGCCTTGCCGAGCGTCTCGTTCTGCTGGCGCAGCGTCTGGGCGATCTGCTTGCGGCGCTCGTCGCGGCTGCGGGCGGCGCTGGTCTCGCGGCGGTTGGCCTGGATATCGCCCTGCAGCGCCTTCATGCGCTTGTCGGCCCGGCTCGAGCCCAGCAGCGAGGGCACGAAGGCCATCACCAGGGCGCCCAGACCCACCATTCCCAGAACGATATAGACCAGCGGGTTCATCGCGGACTCAATTGTTGAGCATCGCCTTGTGCTCGATGTTGGATTTCTCGAGCGCCTCGACGAGATTGGCTTCCTCGTTGAAGTAGCGGGCTCGCTCGGTGAAGTTCGGCTTGGTGATGCCGGTCGAGCGGTGGCGGCCGATCAGATTGCCGTTCTGGTCCTCGCCGAGGATGTCGTAGAGGAACACGTCCTGGGTGACGATGACCTCGCCCTCCATGCCCAGCACCTCGGAGATGTGGGTGATGCGGCGCGAACCGTCGCGCAGGCGGGCGGCCTGCACGATGACGTCGATCGAGGAGGTGATCATCTCGCGGATGGTGCGGCTGGGCAGCGAATAGCCGCCCATGGTGATCATCGATTCGAGACGGCTGAGCGCCTCGCGCGGCGAGTTGGCGTGCAGCGTGCCCATGGAGCCGTCGTGGCCGGTGTTCATGGCCTGCAGCAGGTCGAACGCCTCGGGGCCGCGGACTTCGCCGACGATGATGCGCTCGGGACGCATGCGCAGGCAGTTCTTGACCAGGTCGCGCATGGTGATCTCGCCCTCGCCCTCGAGGTTGGGCGGCCGGGTTTCGAGACGGACCACGTGCGGCTGCTGCAACTGCAGCTCGGCCGAGTCCTCGCAGGTGATGACGCGCTCGTCCTTTTCGATGAAGGCGGTGAGGCAGTTGAGCAGCGTCGTCTTGCCCGAGCCGGTGCCGCCCGAGATCAGCACGTTGGCGCGCACGCGGCCGAGGATGCGCAGCACCTCGGCGCCTTCGGGCGAGATCGAGTTGTACTTGACGAGCTGCTGCAGCGTCAGCTTGTCCTTCTTGAACTTGCGGATGGTGAGCGCGGCGCCGTCGATGGCGAGCGGCGGGGCGATGACGTTGACGCGGCTGCCGTCGGGCAGGCGCGCGTCGCAGATCGGCGAGCTTTCGTCGACGCGGCGGCCCACCTGGCTGACGATGCGCTGGCAGACGTTCATCAGGTGCGCGTCGTCGCGGAAGCGGACATTGGTGAGCTTCACCTTGCCGCCGACCTCGATGTAGCACTTCTGGCTGCCGTTCACCATGATGTCGGCGATGTCGTCGCGGGCCAGCAGCGGCTCGAGCGGACCATAGCCCAGAACGTCGTTGCAGATGTCCTCGAGCAGATCTTCCTGCTCGGAGATCGACATGACGATCGATTTGAGGGCGATGATCTCGGCGACGATGTCGCGGATTTCCTCGCGCGCCGCCTCCTGGTCCATGGTGGCGAGCTGGCTCAGATCGATGGAATCGATCAGCGCGTTGAAGATCGCCGATTTGGTCTGGAAATATTCCTTGTCGCGGGCGATCGCCTCGGCCGAGCGCACGTCGACGATCTCGTCGTTGCGCAGCCGGTTGACGGCGGCGTCGACCACCGGCCGCGGCGTCTCGGCACGCACCGCCGGCGCCGAGGGCGCCATCGCGGCGGGAGGCGGGCTCGCCTGCGGGCGGGGCGCTTCCGCCGCGCCGGGAGTGTTGCCGCCGAACGACTGGCGCTTGCCGAACATCTCAGGCCTTCTTGAGCTTCAGGAACGAAGAGAGCTTGAGGCTGCCGCCCTTGCCCGCCGTCTCCGGCGTCGAGCGGCCGGTGACGTGCATGCCGATCATGCGGAAGATGTCGTTGGCGCGGTTGTTGGCCGCCACCTCGGCCAGCATCTGGCCGTTGTTGGCGGCGGTGCCGAAGGTCGCCGGATCGAAGCCGATCTGGCCGAGCAGCTTGCACTCGACCGAGGTGGCGAATTCCTTGGGGGCGATCTCGGGGCGCTTGGCGACGCCGAGCTTGTTGATGACCAGCAGCGGCTCGGCCTCGCTCGGCCGCAGCGCCTTGACGGTATCGGCAAGGTTCTTGGCGTTGCGCAGGTTGGCGAGATCGGGCTCGGCGACGATGACGATCTCGTCGACGGTCGCCAGCGTGTGGCGCACCCAGGCGGTCCAGGCGTGCGGGATGTCGAGGATGACCACCGGCGTCGTCTTCTGCGCCAGTTCCAGCACCTGCTCGAAGTCGCGCTCGCCATAGTCGAAGGTCTTGTCGAGCATGGCCGGGGCGGTGAGCAGGTTGATGTGGTTGGCGGCCTTGCTCATCAGCCGGTCGAGCATGGTGGGGTCGACCTTGCCGGAGGCGCCCAGCGCGTCGGCGATGCCGTGCGGCGGGTCCTGGTTGAAGTTGAGGCCGGCGGTGCCGAACGGCAAATCCATGTCGAGGATCAGCACGTCCTGGCGCAGATGCTGGCTGATGGCCCAGGCGACGTTGTGCGCCACGGTCGAGGCGCCGGCGCCGCCCTTGGCGGCGATGAAGCCGATGGTGCGGCCGATGGGCGCCGCGCCTTCCGCCGCGAACAGGTCGGAGATGGCGTTGACGATGGTCTGGGCGCTGGTGGGCAGCACCAGATATTCGGAGACGCCGGAGCGGATCAGCTCGCGATACAGCAGCACGTCGTTGACGTGGCCGAGCACGATCAGCCGGGTCGCCGCGTCGCAGACTTCGGCGAGGCGGTCGAGCGCGCCGGGGATTTCCTCGGTGGGCAGCGAGGTCTCGATGATGATGAGGTTGGGCGTCGGGTTCGACTTGTAGCTTTCGATGGCGCCTTCGAGCCCGCCATTGTGCGTGGTGAGGGCGACCTTCGACATGCGCCGGTCGTGCACGGCCGATTCGACCAGCTCGGCGGTCTGCGAGTGCTCGCAGAAGGCCTGGATGGTGATCCGCGGCAGCAGCCGCGCACCGGTCGCGACTTCAGCCGCCGGCTCCTCGGCCGGCTTGCTGTCCTTGTTCGGCGTGAGGAAGCTCATGCTCTAACTCTCCATCGCAACGGTTACCGTCCAATGATCAGTCGAGGATAAATCCGACCGATCCCTGGTAGCTGCCGCGCATGCCATTGTTGCCGACGCCATATTGCTTCTCGAGGTGGCCGAGGAAGATGGCCTCGGCGTCGCCGGCGATCGCATAATTGTCGGTGGGCAGCTGGGGCCGGCCGAACTCGGCCATCACCGGCGTCACCATGATCACGAGCTCGGTCTGTTGGTGCACGTAGTCGCGCGAGCGGAACAGCGCCCCCAGGATCGGGATGTCGCCGAGGCCGGGCATCTGCGACAGCTCATGCTTTTCGTTCTCCTGCAGCAGGCCGCCGATGGCGAGCGTGCAGCCGGCCGGGATCTCGACCGTGGTCTTGGCGCCACGCTCGGTGACGGCGCCGCCGCCGGCGGGCTCGGAGACGTTGGTGTCGACGATCAGCCCGATATTGCCGTTGGACTTCACGGTCGGGGTGAAGTTGAGCTTCACGCCGTATTCCTTGAAGGCGGTGATGACGTGGCCGTTGCCGTCCGAGGTGGTGTAGGGCACTTCGCCGCCCACCAGGAACTCCGCCGGCTGGCCGGAGAAGGCGGTCAGCGTCGGCTCGGCCAGGGTGCGCAGGGCATTGCGGCGGGCCAGCGCCTTGAGCGTGGCGCTGATCGACAGCGGCCCGATATTGGCGCCGGCCGTGACGGTGCTGATCGGCGAGCCGCCCGACACATCGCCGAGGCTGGCGTTGGGGGTGTTGACGAGGCCGGTGATGAGGCCGCCCGAGGCGGTGACGTTGAGGTCGAGGCCGAGCTGCTTGATGGCGGTGCGATCGACTTCGGCCACGGTCACCTTCAGCATGACCTGCTGGTTGCCGGCGACGTTGACGATGCTGGCGACGTTGTCGGCGCCGCCGGCGAACTGCACGGCGATGAGCTTGGCCTTGTCGACATCGTCCTGCGACAGCGCGCTGCCCGACAGCACCACGCGGTTGGTACCGCCCAGGGTCACGGATTCGACGCGGATGTGCGAGCCCGGCAGGTTGCGGGCGATGGCCGCTTCGAGGGCGTTGCCGACGTCGGAGCGCGGCTGCACCACCTTGACGTCGAAGGTCGCGATATTGTTGCCGGCGCCGTCGAGGAAAAGGATGTTGGTGTCGCCGCCGGCGACCGCCTGCACGATGGCGCGGGTCTTGGTGCGCATCACCACCGCGGCGACCGCGGGCTGGCTGGCGATGACCTCGCCGGCGCTGGTCGGCAGGTCGATGATCGTCGACTTGTTGACGTCGAGCACCAATTGCTGGCGCACCCCGGCCGGATAGTCGGCGACCCGGATATAGGTCGGGCTCGACTTGATCTGCTGCGCCCAGGCCGCGACGGGCGCCAGGCACAGCCCGGCGGCGACCACCGCAAGCAGCAGTCGGCGCGGCGAAACCAGTCGGGCACGGTTCATCTTGCGAACGCTCGTCATGTCGACCTCGCGCCTCATTCTGGTGTGACCTGGGTGCCGACGCTGACGCTCGGCGCTTTGAAGCTTGCCGGATTGACGCTGGCGTCGCTGCCGCCGCCGGCGGCGGCCTGGCCGGTCATGACGCTGGTGTCCTGGCCGTAGCGGATGATGCGGATCGGCGCGTTGCGCTTGAGCTGGGCGTCGTCGTCATTGGCCTGCGCGAAATCGACGATCGAGCGCAGCGCCAGCGACAGCCGGCCGACCGACGTCGCATTGATGATGGTTTCGGCCTGCACCGGATCGAGCTCCAGCGTGGCGATGGCGGAGTTGGCGAAGACCTGCGATTTGGGACCCTGGCCGTTGTCGTCGCTGCTGCCGTCGTCGGCCGATCCGGTCTTGCCGGTCTCGCCCAGGCGGGTGTTGATGGCGAGCACGCGCACGTTGGAGAGCAGCGTTTCGGACGTCTCGCCCCCGGAGGAGTTGCGGGTCAGGATGACGTCGACATGGTCGTTGGGAACGATGAAGCCGCCCGAGGCGGAATCGGCCGACACCGAGATGGAGACGCCGCGCTTGCCCTTGTCGAGCACGGCCGACAGATAGCCCTGGTCGGAGGTCACCAGCTTGGCGGGCAGCACCGGCTCGCCCTTGAACAGCTCGAAGCGGGCGACGCTGTCCTTCATCTTGTCGATGGCGTCGGGCCTCGCCGAGGCGGTGATGTAGCCGGGCTGCAGCGTGTTCTGCGGCCAGTCCTGCCAGGCGAGGTTGCTCGGCCCGAGCCGCTCGCCGAGGCCGATATTGGTCTTGGCGATCAGCACCTGGTCGTGCGCCACCTGCGCCACCTGCACGGCGGGCGCTTCGGGCGGCGGCGATTCGAAATTGCCGATCGCCAGGAATGCAGCGAGGCCGCCAGCGAGCAGCGCAACCAGCAACAGCACGATACGCGAGACTCTCATCGGCAGACTCCACTCAACTCACGACCGAAGGCGCCCAGAACAGGACGGCCGATATTGCCGCTCAAAGGGTCAAAGTTTGGTTAACCGATGCTTTGCATTTACGGTTAACCGAACCTTGTTCCAGTCGAAGGCCGAAAGATCAGCCGATGAAGCGCAGGAAGATGCCGGTTTCCGGATAGACGAGCAGCGCCGCGATCGCCAGGGTGATGCCATAGGGCACGCCGGACTTCGGATCGTGCAACCGGTCGATCCATGGCGTTCCGGCCAGGGGCGGCGGCAGCGGATAGCGGCGCAGCGCCAGGATCAGCAGCGTCAGGCCGCCGCCGAGCAGGGCCGCATAGACCAGATATTGCAGCATCAGCCCAAAGCCGATCCACAGCGTGGTCGCCGAGACGAGCTTGGCGTCGCCGCCGCCGATCCAGCCGAAGGCGAAGAAGGCGAAGGCGATGGCAAAGACGATGGCCGCCGCGGCGACGCTGGTGCCGATCTGCTCGAGCGGCAGGCCGGCGAGGAGCGCGAGGACGAAATAGGCCGCGGTCAGCAGCAGCACCAGCCAATTGGCGATCTTCATCGTCAGCAGGTCCGACGAGGCGGCATAGGCCATCAGGACCGGAAACACGAACAGCGCGAGCGTGGCGGGCATGGGGCGTCCGGCATTGGCGGTGACGCCAATGTGCGGCGCGCGTGGTTAACAAAGCGCAAAAACGACAAAGGGGGCGCACGGCCCCCTTTGCCCGTCGATATAGACCAGCCGATCAGGTCTTCGGGGCCGTGGTCGTGGCCGCGTCGAGATTGCCGGCGATGCGGGTAAACAGGTTCGACAGGCTGCCGCCGAGGGTGGTGGCGGCGGCGATGATGCCAACGGCGATGAGCGCGGCAATCAGGCCATACTCAATCGCGGTCGCACCGGATTCATCGTTCGCAAAACGAGCGATAGTGTTCATTCCAGGCTCCTTGCACACGTCATCTTTGCTTTTGCAGCGCATTCGACGCGTTGGCATCGAACGTGGCGGCAAGGTAGAACCAAGCGATTGAAAGAGAGTTAACTCCCAAGGCAGCAATGCGACGACTTGCGGGAACTGCAAGTTCCTGTCGATGTTCTTATGCACCCAAGTAGATTGCAAAGCTCACGGGACGCGGGACGTTTGTCAAATATTCACCATTCGGGGGGAAACTGCTTGGCGTGAGTATCAAGTTCCCCGGTGCCCCCATGCCGCTGCTGCGTAACCTTGCCGCCCTTGCGACCGCCCTGCTGATGACGGCTCCCGTCGTCGCCCTGGCGGCGACCAACGAGCCGATCAGCGTCAAGGTCAACATGGCGCGCATCCTCAGGATCAGCGCCCCGGCGGCGACGGTGATCATCGGCAACCCCGGCGTCGCCGACGTCACCATCCAGGATCCGCAGACGCTGGTGCTGACCGGCAAGAGCTACGGCTCGACCAACCTCATCGTGCTCGACAGCGCCGGCAATCCGGTGGCCGACACCATGGTGTCGGTGGTGCAGGCGACCGCCGACACCATCACCGTCTACAACGGCCAGGCGCGTACCACGCTCGCCTGCGACCCGGTCTGCCAGCCGACGATCACGCTGGGCGACGATGCGGCGTTCGCGGGCAGCGCCTATGCCTCCTCGACGCTGCTGCAGCAATCGGCGGGCAAATAATAGGGTTTGGTTAACCGCGTCGTAAGTCGCGGCAAATCCATCGGGCCCCCCTAACCTCCGATTAGCATTGCGGCCGCTATGCTCGGACGGTCGCCATTTTCGCCCGGTCCGATGCTGCTGCGCGCACTCTCCAAGACAAGGCCGTCCGCCGTCGTGCTTCACGCACTGCGGGCCTTTGCGCGCGACGAACGCGGCGTGACGGTGATCGAGTTCGGCATCCTCGCGATCCCGTTCTTCACCATCATCCTCGCCATCATCCAGACGGCGATCCTGTTCCTCACCAGCCAGGTGTTCGACAGCGCGCTGGAAGACGCCAGCCGCCGCATCCGCACCGGCCAGGCCCAGGGCTACTCGCTCGACGATTTCCGCAGCGTGCTGTGCGACGCGACGTTCAACCTGGTGGACTGCTCGCAGATCCAGCTCAAATCCGAGGTGCTGCCCGACTTCAGCACCGGCAGCTCGCCCCCTGTCGTGCAAAGCTGCGATTCCGCGACCTGCACCTGGACGATGACGCAGAGCTTCGATCCGGGGAAACGCCGCAACGTGATGCAGGTTTCGGCCTATTACCGCTACCCGCTGATCGTGGTGCTGCCCTACTTCAACCTCAAGAACCAGCCCGACAATTACCGCCTGTTGAGCGCGGTGCGGGTGTTCCGGAACGAGCCCTTCTGATGCGGATCTGGCTCAGGACTTTGCTGTCGCGGTTCAAACGCAGCGAGGATGGTGTGGCGGCGGTGGAGTTCGCGCTGATCACGCCGTTCCTCCTGGCGCTGTATTTCGGCTCGATGGAAGCCAGCGTGCTGTTCATGGCCGACAAGCGCATCAACTCGGTCTCGGCGACGCTGGGCGATCTGGTCTCGCAATGGGACCCCACCGACGGCAAGATTCCGACCGCGGCGCTGACCACCTATTTCGCCGCGGGCCCCAATATCCTGTCGCCCAACGACATCACCAGCCCCGACATCCTGTCGCCCTTCAAGACAAACGCGCTCAAGCAGGTGGTGTCGCTGATCTTCGTCAAGACCGACGGCACCACCAAGGTACTGTGGAGCAAGACCAGCGGCACGGGCGCGGTGGCGCGGACGGTCGGGAAGCCCTATGCGCCGCTCGACACCAGCTCGACCACCGACGTCATCGCCCGCGGCGGCTGCCTGGTGGTGGCGGAGTCGAGCTACACCTACAGGCCGCTGTTCGGGCAGGTGTTCACGACCACGTTCAACCTGGCGCACACCAACTATTTCATCCCGCGCTTCGGGGCGACGGGAGTGATCAATCTGGAGGACACGAGCCTGTCCACCACGGCGTGCACCTCCGGCAGCTAGCCGCAGAACGGCCACGGCGGCGGGCCGAAAAGCCGTTGCCGTTTCCCCCAAACCCTTTATAGCCATCGGCACTTTTCCGCGCCGAGGGTGGCCCATGACCGACACGCTGATTCCCGTTTTCGACCTCGGCGGCGTGTTCGTCGAATGGAATCCGATGTGGCTGTTCCGCAAGCTCTTCGACACCGAAGAGGAAGCGCAATGGTTCCACGACACCATCTGCACGCCGAGCTGGAACCTCGAATTCGACGCCGGCGACATCTTCTCGGAGGGGGTGGCGCGGCTGATCACGCGCTTTCCGAAATACTGGCGCGAGATCCAGGCGTTCGACCTCAGGTGGAAGGAAACCTGCGGCGCCTTCATCGACGGCACCATCGCGATCCACGACGAATTCATCGCGCAGGACATCCCGACCTTCGCCATCACCAATTTCTCGTGGGAGAAATGGGTGAGCTGCCTCGGCGAGTGGCCGTTCCTCGAGAAATTCGACGGCGTGGTGGTGAGCGGGCTCGAGCATCTGGTGAAGCCCGATCCGCGCATTTTCCGCGTGTTCTGCGAGCGCTATTCGCTGGCCCCGGGGGAATGCGTGTTCATCGACGACAGCGAGCCCAACGTCGTCGCCGCCCGCAAATTCGGCATGCACGCCCTCCACTTCCGGGACGCCGCCACGCTGCGCAAGGACCTGATCGGGCTCGGGCTGCCGCTGAAGGCGAAGTAGTTGGCGGATGGGCAGCGGCCGACTATAGTTGGCGCATGGTGACCCTGCCGATCAACATCAACGCCGAGTGGGACCCCGAGGCTGCGGTCTGGGTGGCGACCAGCGAGGATATCGCCGGGCTCGCCATCGAAGCCCCGACGCTGGAACGCCTGGTTGAGCGGCTGCCGGGCGTGATCGAGGATTTGATCGAGTTCAACCATCCCGAACTGGCGGGCTTGCACGACATTCCGTTCAAGGTGCACGCCTCGCGGCTGGAACATCTCGCCCGCGCCGTCTGATGGGCGGCTTCGGCAAGCTGCTGAAGAAGGCGCTGCTGGAGGCAGGCTGTTCGTTCGTCCGGCAGGGCAAGGGCGACCACGAAATCTGGTACAGCCCGATCTCGAACAGGCAGGTGACCGTCGACGATACCATGTCGCGGCACACGGCCAACGAAACACTCAAGCAGGCGGGCCTGCCGAAGCGCTTCTGACTATTTCGTGCCGTACATCCGGTCGCCGGCGTCGCCGAGGCCCGGCACGATATAGCCCTTCTCGTTGAGATGGCTGTCGATGGCGGCGGTGAAGATCGGCACGTCCGGATGGGCTTCGCTGAAATGCCTGATGCCCTCGGGCGCGGCCAGCAGGCAGAGGAAGCGCAGGTTGTTGGCGCCGCGCTCCTTGAGCTTGGTGACGGCCGCGACCGACGAATTGGCGGTCGCCAGCATCGGGTCGACGACGATGATCAGCCGGTTCTCGAGCTCGCTGGGCGCCTTGAAATAATACTCCACCGGCTGCAGCGTCTCGTGGTCGCGATAGATGCCGATATGGGCGACGCGCGCCGCCGGCACCAGGTCGAGCATGCCGTCGAGCAGGCCGTTGCCGGCGCGCAGGATCGAGGCGAACACCAGCTTCTTGCCCTTGATGGTCGGCGCATCCATGCGCTGCAGCGGGGTTTCGACCGGGATCATCTCGAGCTCGAGGTCGCGCGTCACCTCGTAGCACATCAGATGCGCGATCTCGCGCAGCAGCCGGCGGAAGCCGGCGATCGAGGTCTCCTTGTCGCGCATGATCGTCAGCTTGTGCTGGATCATGGGGTGATCGATGACGGTGACTTTGGCCATGAGAACCCCGGCGAGCGAGAGGAGCTACAGGAAGCTGCGCCCGTGACGGCCGGGCGGCAGGCCGAGCCAGTGAGCGACGCTTTCGCCAATATCCGCGAAGGTGGAGCGGATTCCAACCGTTCCCTGCGAGAGCTTTGGGGAAAAGCAGAGGATCGGCACCTGTTCGCGGGTATGGTCGGTGCCGACCCAGGTCGGATCGTTGCCGTGGTCGGCGGTGAGCACCAGCAGATCGTCGTCGCGCAGCCTGGCGATCAGCTCGGGCAGCCGCCGGTCGAAGGCTTCGAGCGCCTGGGCGTAGCCGGGCACGTCGCGCCGGTGGCCGTATTCCTGGTCGAAATCGACGAAATTGGTCATGACGAAATCGCCGTCGCGCGCCATGTCGAGCGCCTCCAGCGTGCGGTCGAACAGCACCATGTTGCCGGACGCCTTGATCTTGTGGGTGACGCCATGGCCGGCATAGATGTCGGAAATCTTGCCGATGGCGAACACCTGGCGGCCGGCGTCCTTGACCCGGTCGAGCAGCGTCGGCTCGGGCGGCGAGATGGCGAAGTCGCGGCGGTTGCCGGTGCGCTTGAAGGTCGCCGCGGTCTCGCCGACGAAGGGGCGGGCAATGACCCGGCCGATCATCAGCGGCGCGGTGAGCCTGAAGGCCGCCTCGCACACCTCGTACAGCCGGCTGAGGCCGAAATGGGTCTCATGCGCGGCGATCTGGAAGACGGAATCGATCGAGGTGTAGCAGATGGGCTTGCCGGTGCGGATCGACTCTTCGCCGAGCTCGGCGATGATCACGGTGCCCGAGGCATGCTTGTTGCCGAGGATGCCGGGCAGCCCGGCGTCGCGGATCAGCGCGTCGGTCAGCTCTTTGGGAAAGGCCGGCTCGGTCTGCGGGAAATAGCCCCAGGCGAAGGGCACCGGCACGCCGGCGATCTCCCAATGGCCGGAGGGCGTGTCCTTGCCCTTCGACACCTCGCGGCCGACGCCGAAGCGGCCGCCCCTGGGCGTGTCCGTCAGCCCCGGCGCCAGCGTGCCCGAGGCCAGCTTGCCGGCGGCGCCGAGGCCGAGCGCATCCAGATTGGGCAGATGCAGATCGTAGGTCTGGGCGATGTGCAGCAGCGTGTTGGCGCCGACGTCGGTATGGCCGTGGCCGTCGGTGTAGTCGGCGGCGTCGGGGGCGCTGCCGATGCCGAAGCTGTCGAGGACGCAAAGGATGGCGCGCGGCATCAGCCTGTCTCCGGTGGATCGATCCGCTCGGCGACGAGCGGGTGGGCCGGAGCGGCGTCGCCCAGCACATAGGCGGCAATGAGGCGGCGGCTGGCTTCGGCGGCCGTCGCGGCGTCGCGGGCGTGCAGGCGCGCCAGCGGCGTGCCGGGCGCCACCTTGGCGCCGAGGCCGAGCAGCCGGTCGAAGCCCACGGCGTGGTCGATGCTGTCGGTGGGCAGCCGCCGGCCGCCGCCGAGCGCCACCACCGCCATGCCGACGCCGCGCGTGTCGATGGCGCTGACGATGCCGGCGGCGGGCGCGGGCACGTCGACCACGATGGGGGCCGGCGCCAGATGCTGGTCCATGCGTTCGACGAAATCGGCCGGGCCGCCGAGCAGCGCCACCATCTCGGAGAAATGCGCCGCGGCCTTGCCGCTCCACAGCGCCACCTCGCAGGCCTTGCGCGCGTCGCCCTTGAAGCCGGTGAGCGCCAGCGCCGCCGCGCACAGATCCATGGTCACGTCGTAGAGGCGCGGATCGCGGTGCGCGCCGGTGAGGAAGTCGACGGCGTTGCGCACTTCGAGCGCATTGCCGGCGGCGCTCGCCAGCGGCTCGTTCATGTCGGTGATCAGCGCCCCGGTGCGGGTGCCGGCGCCGTTGGCCACCGCCACCAGGCTCTGCGCCAGCGCGCGCGACGCCTCCAGCGTCGGCATGAAGGCGCCCGAGCCGGTCTTGACGTCGAGGATCAGCGCGCCGAGGCCGGCGGCGAGCTTCTTCGACAGAATCGAGGCGGTGATCAGCGACACGTTCTCGACGGTGCCGGTGACGTCGCGGATCGAATAGAGGATCTTGTCGGCCGGCGCGAGGTCGGCGGTCTGGCCGATGATGGCGCAGCCCGCCTGCCTGGTCACCCTGCGGAACAGCTCGTTGTCGGGCTGCGTCTGGTAGCCGGGGATCGAGTCGAACTTGTCGAGCGTGCCGCCGGTGTGGCCGAGGCCGCGCCCCGAGATCATCGGCACATAGACGCCGCAGGCGGCGAGGATCGGCGCCAGCATCAGCGAAACGTTGTCGCCGACGCCGCCGGTCGAGTGCTTGTCGACCACCGGCCCGTCGAGCTCGGACCAGTCGAGCACCGTTCCAGAATCGCGCATCGCCTCGGTCAGCGCCACGCGCTCCTCGAGCGTCATGTCGCGGAAGAACACCGCCATGGCGAACGCCGCGGCCTGCGCGTGGGACACGCTGCCGGCCGTGAGCCCGGCGATGAACGCGCCGATCTCCTCCCGCGTCAGCACCCCGCCATCGCGCTTCCGGATGATGATTTCCTGCGGAAGAAACGTCATGGCGTTTCGTGAAGCCGGTGCACGCGGCCCCCACCCCCAGCCCCTCCCCGCAGGGGGGAGGGGGGCGACAGAAGCTCATCCCCGGAACGTGCGGCAAGATCTTTCAATCCGGTGCGGAGCTTGCGGCTCCTTGGCCCCCCTCCCCCTTGCGGGGAGGGGCCGGGGGTGGGGGCCAAAGGCACAACGCCCCCAAGGTACTCTCCCACCAGCGCCAGCACACCTTCGGCGTTGGCGACGATGTCGGCGTTCGACAACCGCAGGACGCGAAACCCTCGCGACTGCATATACGCATCCCGCCTCGCGTCCCGCCCGGCATCGTCATGCGATACGCCGTCGGCCTCGATCACCAGCCGCGCGTGATGGCAGGCAAAATCCGCGAAATACGGCCCGATCGGCACCTGCCGGCGAAAATGATAGCCCTGCTCGCGATAGGGCCGCAGCAAATTCCAAAGCCGGCGCTCGATGATGGTGGAGCTGGCGCGAAGTTCACGGGCGCGGGGCAGGCTCATGATCGCCCACCCGGTGCGTGCAGCCTCCACTCCGTAAGGGGGAGGAGAGACCGACTGCACCACCATGCAAGCGGCTCTATCGCCCCCCTCCCCCTTGCGGGGAGGGGCTGGGGGTGGGGGCCACAGCCACAACCCTCGAACGGGTCGACCGCAGCCGCGTCCTCACGCCCCATAGGGCACCCAGACGTTCTTCACCTGGGTGGCGCGGCGGAGGAAATAGTCGCCCTCGAACTTCGCCTTGTCGCTCAGGTCGTAATAGAGGCCGCGGCTGGTCCAGGTCTGCTTGAGGTTGCCCACGCTGGCTTTCTCGACCATCGTCGAAACCGCCGCATCCCCCGCGCACCAGAGCGCGTCGACGCCGTCGTGCTCGGCCAACGTTTTGGCCAGCGTTGCGGTCGCGCCGGTGACGATGTTGATCACACCGGCCGGCACGTCGGAGGTTTCGATCACCTGGTAGAGGTCGGTGACCGACAGCGGCGCCGGCTCGGACGGCACCAGCACCACCGGGTTGCCCATGGCGATGGCCGGGGCGAGCAGCGCGATCGAGCCGAGCAGCGGCCGCGACGGCGGCGCCAGGATGGCGAGCACCCCGATCGGCTCGACCATGGCCAGCGCGATGGTGCGGCTGGGCGGATTGTGCACGGCGCCATCGTATTTGTCGGCCCAGCCGGCAAAGGCGAACAGCCGTTCGACCGAGGCCGCCACTTCCTTGTGCGCCGAGGCGAGGCTCTCGCCGGTCTGGGCGCGCAGGCGGCGGGCGAACTCGTCGGCGCGATAGTCGAGGTTTTCGCCGAGGAAATACAGGATCTGCGCGCGGTTGTGCGCCGCTGTCGTGCCCCAGCCCAGCGCGGCGCGCGCCGCTTCCACGGCGTTGCGGATGTCCTTGCGGTTGCCCTCGCCGACCTCGCCCACCAGCTCGCCGCCGGGGCCGCGGATGGCGCGCGAATAGCCGCTGTCGGGCCGCGCCTGCTTGCCGCCGATATACATCTTGGCCGTCTGGTCGATGCCATCGTCGGCCTCGAGCATGCTGGTCGAGGTCGCCGCCTTCGCGGGCACGGCGCTGGGACCAGCCGGTTTCAGCGTCTTTTCCCAGCCGGCCTTGAGGTAGGCGGCCATGCCCTCCTTGCCGCCCTCGCGGCCGAAGCCCGATTCCTTGTAGCCGCCGAAGCCGACCGCCGCGTCGAAATTGTTGGTGCCGTTGATCCACACCACGCCCGCCTTGAGCTTCGGGGCGATGTCGAGGGCGAGGTTGATGTTCTCGCTCCAGATCGTCGCGGCGAGGCCGTAGCGCGTGTTGTTGGCGAGCGCCACCGCCTCCTCGGGCGTGCGGAAGCTCATCGCCACCAGCACCGGCCCGAAAATCTCCTCGGTGGCCACCGTATGCGCCGGCGACACATTGGTGATCAGCGTCGGGCGCAGGAAGCAGCCGCCGCCCTTGGGCAGGTCGATGTCGGGCTCGTACACCTGCCCGCCCTCGGCGGCGCCCTGCTTCACCAGGTCGCGCACCCGCGCCACCTGCACCGGCGCCACCAGCGCGCCGATATCCACCGCCTTGTCGAGCGGATCGCCGACACGGAGGCTCGCCATGCGCTTTTTCAGCTTGGCGATAAAACGCTCTTCTATACTTTCCTGGATCAGCAGCCGCGAGCCGGCGCAGCACACCTGCCCCTGGTTGAACCAGATGGCATCGACCAGCCCTTCGATGGCGCTGTCCACATCGGCGTCGTCGAAGACGATGTACGGGCTCTTGCCGCCGAGCTCGAGGCTCAGCCCCTTGCCGCTGCCTGCCGTGGCGGCGCGGATGATCTTGCCGACCTCGGTCGAGCCGGTGAAGGCGATCTTGTCGACATCTGGATGGTTGACGATGGCGGCGCCGGTGTCGCCCTGCCCGGTGACGATGTTGACCACGCCGGGAGGCAGCTTGGCCTTTTCGACGATCTCGGCGAACAGCAGCGCCGTGAGCGAGGTGAACTCGGCCGGCTTCAGCACCACCGTATTGCCCGCCGCCAGCGCCGGGGCGATCTTCCAGGCCAGCATCAGCAGCGGAAAATTCCACGGGATGATCTGGCCGCACACGCCATACGGCGCCATGCCGGGGAATTCGCGCTCGAAATGCTGCGCCCAGCCGGCGTGATGGTAGAAATGCCGCGCCACCAGCGGAATGTCGATGTCGCGGCTCTCGCGGATCGGCTTGCCGTTGTCGAGGCTTTCGAGCACGGCGAACAGGCGGGAATGCTTCTGCACCAGCCGGGCGATGGCGTAGAGATATTTGCCGCGCTCGTAGCCCGAGAGCGCCGCCCATTTCGGGAACGCCGCCCGCGCCGCCTTCACCGCCTTGTCGACATCGGCGGCGCTGCCGTCGGTGATCTCGGCCAGCACCTTGCCGGTCGCCGGATTGTCGGAGGCGAACAGCTTGCCGGGCTTGGTCCATCTGCCATTGATGAAATGGCCGAATTTATTGCCCTTGCTCGCGAGCCACGCCAGCGCCGGCTCCGGGCTCTCGGGGGCCGGACCGTAGTCGAGGCTCTGGAAGATTTCCGCGATCTTGTTCATGCCGGCGTCCCTCGCCCCATCCACATCGTCATTCCCGCGCAAGCGGGACTCCAGGCGGAGTTTTCGGACATCCGCGGGTCCAGTCCGGAGTCCCGCTTGCGCGGGAGCGACGTTGCGGGAAACTGCTCCCCACAGCGCCGACACTCACACCATCGGCATCCGATAATCCGCCGCGTAATGCCCGGTCAGATTGTGCTCGAGCTGCCGCTCGATGTCGGTCAGCAGGCTCGATGCACCGAAGCGGAACAGATGCGGCTGCAGCCAGTGCGTGCCCAGTTCTTCCTTCATCAACGCCATGTAGTCGAGCGCCGTTTTAGCCGCGCCGATGCCGCCGGCCGGCTTGTAGCCGATCTCGATGCCGGTCTCGTCGGCGAACCAGCGGATCATGCGGATCATGGCCAGCGACACCGGCAGCGTGGCGTTGACCTTTTCCTTGCCGGTCGAAGTCTTGATGAAGTCGGCGCCGGCCAGCATGCAGACCAGCGAGGCCTTCGCCACGTTGTTGAGCGTCGCCAGCTCGCCGGTGCCGAGGATGGTCTTCAGGTGCGCCTCGCCGCACGCCTTGCGGAACGCCCTGATCTGCTCGTAGAGCCCCTGCCAGTCGCCGGTCAGCACCATCTGGCGCTCGATGACGATGTCGATCTCCTTGGCGCCGGCGGCCACCGATTCCTCGATCTCGCGGATTTTCGTATCCACCGGCGCGAGGCCGTGCGGGAACGCCGTCGACACCGCCGCCACCGGAATGCCGCTCCCTTCGAGCGCGCGCACCGCCGTCGGCACGAAGGCGTGATAGACGCACACCGCCGCCGGCACGATGCGCAGCCCGGCGATGTCGTAGCCGTCGACGATCTCGTCGGTCAGCGGGTGACGCGCCTTGGCGCACAGGCGCTCGACGCGGCCGGGGGTATCGTCGGAATTGAGCGTGGTCAGATCCATCAGGGTGATGGCCTTGAGCAGCCAGGCGGCCTGCCACTCCTTCTTCACCGTGCGGCGGGTGCCGATGGTGGCGGCGCGGCGCTCCAGCGCCGAGCGGTTCATGCGCACCCGGCCGACCCAGTCGAGATCGAGCGGGAAGCCCGGATTGCGCGCTCCGGCATGGCCGATGGCGGCGGCCTTGGCCGGCTTGCCGGCCGGCAGCGGCGTATCGACGACCCTCAGAGTCATGGCTCCTCCTTCGCGCCGGTGGCGCGCCTCGCGCGGCGTTCAGCGGGACCAGGCCGCGCGGCGGTCCGCAGCAGTCGCGAGGACGGCGGAACGATACCAAAGATAGACGCCCCCCAGCAACATGGCGTCGCGGCGGGCGTCTATCTGCACTGCCGACGGCCTGAGGGCAGGGCCGCCGGCGCTTGCCGCAACAACGACGCTGCCCGTCCCCGGTTCCATGCTCATCTGGGCAGGTACTCGGGCCCGAAGGAATGCGGCAGCAGCTCGGCCACGGTCTGGCTGAGCGGGCTGCCCTCGACGCCGTGGCTGATCACCACCACGTCCTGGTCGGCGAATTCGCGGATGCGCTGGCGGCAGCCGCCGCAGGGCGTCACCGGCGCCCTGCCCGGCCCGGTCACGTAGAGGCGCCGGATGCGCCTGCCGCCGCCGGCGATCATGGCGGCGATGGCCGAGGCCTCGGCGCAATTGCCGATGGGATAGGCGGCGTTCTCGATGTTGCAGCCGGCATAGACGCGGCCGTCGTCGGCGAGGATGGCAGCGCCGACGGCAAAGCGCGAATACGGCGCATAGGCCCGCGCCCGCACCGCTTCGGCCGCGGCGAACAGCTCGGCGTCGCTCACCGCGCCCATGCTCATTTGCGCATGGCCTCGTCCGAAAGCCGGCGTCCACCTTTCGGGGCCATGCGTCAGCGCTCCTTGGTGTACGGCACGCCGCCGGCCTTGGGGCCGATGGCCTTGCCGATGAAGCCGGCGAGCAGCACGCAGGTGAGGATGTAGGGCAGCGCCTGGATGAACTGCACCGGGATCTGCCACGAGGTGCCCGGCAGCACCGCGCCCTGCAGGCGGATCTGCAGCGCGTCGAGGAAGCCGAAGAGCAGCGTTGCAAACATCGCCGGCACCGGCCGCCATTTGGCGAAGATCAGCGCGGCGAGCGCGATGAAGCCCTTGCCGGCGGTCATGTTGTTGATGAAGCCGTTGCCCTGGGCGATGGAGAAATAGGCGCCGGCAAGGCCGCACAGCACGCCGGTGATGATCAGGGCGCGATAGCGCAGCAGCGTCACCGAGATGCCGGCGGTGTCGACCGCCTTGGGGTTCTCGCCGACGGCGCGCAGGCGCAGCCCGAACCGCGTTCTATACAGCACCCAATAGGTCAGCGGCACGCACAGGAAGGCGAGATAGACCAGGATGTTGTGGCCCGACAGCAGCGTCGCATAGAGCGGCCCGACGATCGGCACCGAGTGGATCTGGTCGGCCCATGGCCAGTCGATGGCCTCGAAGCGGCCGCCGGGCGGCAGCGGCGGCGTGCGCCCGCCCTGGTGGAACCAGGCGAGCCCGAGCACGGCGGTCAGCCCCTGCGCCAGGAAGTTGATGGCGACGCCGGAGATGATCTGGTTGCCCTTGAGGGTGATCGAGGCCACGGCGTGCAGCATGGCCATCAGGATCGACACGGCGATCGCCGCGAGGAGCCCGAGCCAGACGCTGCCGGTGAGCACCGACACGGCGGCGGCGCCGAAGGCGCCCGCCAGCATCTTGCCCTCGAGGCCGATGTCGAACACGCCCGAGCGCTCGGAATAGAGGCCGGCGAGGCAGGCGAACAGCAGCGGCGTCGTCAGGCGGACGGTGGCGGCGAGGGTCGAGACGATGATTTCGTAATCCATGCTCAGCTCTCGGTGCCGACGGTTTCGCGCGCCACGGCATCGGCCTTCTGGCGCGGCGAGTACAGCATGAACGCCGATTCGAGGCCCGGCCGCAGCAGGCCCTCCATGGCGCCGGTGAACATGATGACCAGCGCCTGGATGACGACGATCATGTCGCGGGTGATGGCCGGCATGTAGAATTGCAGGTCGAGCCCGCCCTGGTAGAGGGCACCGAACAGCACGGCCGCCAGCGCGATGCCGATGGGGTGGTTGCGTCCCATCAGCGCCACGGCGATGCCGACGAAGCCGTAGCCGGCGGTGACGTCGATGACGATGCGCGACTGCACGCCCAGCACTTCGTTGACCGCCACCATGCCGGCCAGCGCGCCCGAGATCATCATGACGATGATGATCATGCGGCTGTTGGAGATGCCGGCATAGAGCGAGGCCGACGGGCTGTGGCCCAAAGTGCGCAGCGCGTAGCCGAATTTGGTGCGCCAGATGAGGATGTAGACGCCGATCAGCGCGAGGATCGCGAAGATGATGGTCATGTTCAGCGGCGCCCCGCCGAACCAGGGGAAGAACTGGCGGAGCTGCGGAATCTTGCCCGCCGCCACGACATTGGCGGTCGAGGGCTCCTGCACGCCCACCGGCTTCAGCACGTAGACCAGCAGGTACGCCATCAGCGAGGAGGCGATGAAGTTGAACATGATGGTGGTGATCACCACGTGGCTGCCGCGCTTGGCCTGCAGGTAGCCCGGGATGAAGGCCCAGGCGGCGCCGACCGCCATCGAGGCGAGGATGGCCACCGGCAGCACCAGCCACCAGACGGTGTGGTCCATCAGGAAGCCCACGGCGATGGCGCCGAGGCTGGCGACATAGGCCTGGCCTTCGCCGCCGATATTGAACAGCCCGGCATGCGCCGCCACCGCGACGCAGAGGCCAGTGAACACGAAGCTGGTGGCGAAATGCAGGGTGAAGCCGACGCCCTCGCCATAGCCGAAGGCGCCGTTGATCATGATCGCCAGCGCCTGCAGCGGATTCTGGCCGATCAGCAGCACGAAGATCGAGAACACGATCAGCGCCAGCACCAGGTTGAGCACCGGCAGCAGCGCCACATCGGCCCAGCGCGGCAGCGGACGGCGTGCGCTCATGGCTGGTCTCCCCCGACGGCATGCGCCGGCCCCGCACCGGCGCCCGAGCGCGCCGCATGGCCGTCGGCGCCGATGCCGGCCATCATCAGGCCGAGTTCGCCTTCGGTGGCGGTGGCCGGGTCGGCCTCGCCGACGATCTTGCCGTCGAACATCACCAGGATGCGGTCGGAAAGCGAGCGGATCTCGTCGAGCTCGACGGAAACGAGCAGGATGGCCTTGCCGGCGTCGCGCATCTTGATGATCTGGTTGTGGATGAACTCGATGGCGCCGATGTCGACGCCGCGCGTCGGCTGGCCGACGATCAGCACCGAGGGGTCCTGCTCCATCTCGCGCGCCAGCACGATCTTCTGCTGGTTGCCGCCGGAGAAATTGGCGGTCTTGAGCCGCGGATTGGCCGGACGGACGTCGAATTTGTGCATCCGCTCCTCGGCCTGCCGGCGGGCGGCGGCGATATCGAGCAGCCCGCGGCCATAGGCCGGATCGTGCTGGTAGCCGAGGATGTTGTTCTCCCACTCCTCGAACTGTACCACCAGCCCTTCGGTCTGGCGGTCCTCGGGCACGTGGGCGAGGCCGGCGAGGCGGGCGCGGTGGGCGCCGTCGTCGCCCTCGAGCGACAGCACGTGGCCGTTGAGCACCACGTCGCCGGACAGCTGGTCGCGCATGCCGGCGATGGATTCGAGCAGCTCGGACTGGCCGTTGCCGGCAACGCCGGCGATGCCGACGATCTCGCCGGCCCTGACCGAAAAGCTCACATCCTTGACGCGCACCACCTTGAGGTCGTCGGCGACAACGAGGTTCTTGACCTCGAGCAGCGGCTTGCCCGGATGCGCCGAGCCCTTCTCGACGCGCAGCAGCACGCGGCGGCCGACCATCAGCTCGGCCAGCTTTTCGGGCGAGGTGTCCTTGGTCGGCATGGTGGCCACCATCTGGCCCTGCCGCATCACCGACACGAAATCGGTGATGGCCATGATCTCGCGCAGCTTGTGGGTGATCAGGATCACCGTCTTGCCCTGGTCGCGCAGCACGTTGAGCACGCGGAACAGATCGTCGGCCTCTTCCGGCGTCAACACGCCGGTGGGCTCGTCGAGGATCAGCGTATCGGCGCCGCGATACAGCGCCTTGAGGATTTCGACGCGCTGCTGCTGGCCCACCGAGACGTCCTGCACGATGGCGTCGGGGTCGACCGACAGGCCGTATTCGTCGGAGAGGCGCTTCAGCTCCTTGCGCGCCTTGCTCAGCGAGGAGGCGAGCAGCGCATTGTCCTCGGCGCCCAGGATGACGTTTTCGAGGATGGAGAAATTGTCGACCAGCATGAAGTGCTGGTGCACCATGCCGATGCCCAGCTGCAGCGCATGGCGGGAATCGGTGATGTGGGCGGGCTGGCCGTTGACCAGGATCTCGCCGCTGTCGGCGGTGTAGAAGCCGTAGAGGATCGACATCAGCGTCGACTTGCCGGCGCCGTTTTCACCGACGATGCCGTGGATGGTGCCGCGCCGGACCTTGAGGTCGATGTCGCGGTTGGCGCGCACCGGCCCGAAGCTCTTGTTGATGCCCCGGAGCTCGATGGCAAGGTCGGAAACAGCGCCCCCTTTGGAGGGGCGCTGCTCGGCATTGGATGAAGAGTGAGGCTGGCTCACGAACGACCGATCACGGGCACTGATTGTCGGTGTTGTAGTCGTGCACCTTGATGGTGCCGTCGGCGATGCCCTTGGCCGCCGCATCGACGGCGGCCTGCGCGTCGGGGGTGATCATCGACTTGTTGTTGTCGTCCATGGCGAGGCCGACGCCGTTCTCGGCGACGCCGAGCGAGACCACGCCCGGCTTGAAGCCGGCATCGCCGTCCTTGAAGGCGTTATAGACGGTGACGTCGACGCGCTTCAGCACCGAGGTCAGCACCGAGCCGGGCGCGATGTAGTTCTGGTTGCTGTCGACGCCGATCGACATCTTGCCGGCGTCCTTGGCCGCCTGGATCACGCCGAGGCCCGAGGCACCCGCCGCGGCGTAGACGATGTCGGCGCCCTTGTCGAAATCGGCCTTGGTCAGTTCGCCCGCGGTGGTCGGATCGTTCCAGGCCGCCGCCGTGGTGCCGGTGTAGTTCTCGAACACCTGGCCATCCTTGTTGGTGGCCATGAAGCCTTCCTTGTAGCCACAGAAGAAGTTGTGGATCAGCGGAATGTCCATGCCGCCGACGAAGCCGACCTTGCCGGTCTTGGAGGTCTTGGCGGCGAGCACGCCGGCCAGGTACGAGGCGTCGTTGGACTTATAGACCACCGACTGCACGTTGGGCTGGTCGACCACCGAGTCGATCTGCACGAAATGGATGTTGGGGAAGTCGGGCGCCACCTTGTTGAGGGTGTCGGCGAAGCTGAAGCCGGTCACCACGATCGGGCTGTAGCCGGCCTGGGCGAATTTGCGCACCGCCTGCTCGCGCTGGGCTTCGGCCTGGATCTCGAGATCGTGGTAGGTGCCGCCGGTCTCCTTCTTCCACTGCTCGGCGCCGTTGTAGGCCGCTTCGTTGAACGACTTATCGAACTTGCCGCCGAGGTCGTAGATCAGCGCCGGATCGGCCAAGGCCGCGCCGGCCAGCAGCGCCACCGCGCCAATACCCGCGGCCAGAGCACCGAGGTGCCGTTTGAAATCGATCATGAATGGTCTCCCTGGTTCGCGCCGGGAAGCGGCGGTGCCGCTGTCTCCTGTCCCCGCGCGTTGGCAGGGATACAAGCTTGCATTTACCCGCGCGGCAAGAGGGAAAACCTCAGTTTTTGAACGTTTGGTCAAAATCGGCGGAGGGCTCGGGCGGCGACAGCGCTGTCACGCCGGCGCCCATCTCGCGCCCGATCGATTCGAAGAAGCCGTCGATGACGCGCTGCGCCGAACGGCCGATCAGCGCCCGCCCGAGCCGCATGACGCCGCCATCGGCCTTGCCGGCGGCGGCGAAGACCAGCAGCGTGCCGCCCTCGGCATCGGCGAGGGTGATGTCGGCGGCGCCCTGCGCCAGCCCGAGCACGCCGCCGCGCCCGCGCCCCGCCAGCGTGTAGCTCTCGGCGGGGCGGACATTGCTCAGCGTCAGGTCGCCGGCGAACACCGGGCGCACGAGGCCGAGATGGACGCGGATCGACAGGTCGAGCGTGTGCGGCCCGGTCCAGGCGATGTATTCGCAGCCGGGAATCACGGCGCGCAGGATGTCGGTGTCGTTGAGGGCGCCCCAGACGTCCCCGCGCCTCGCCCCGAACAGATAGCGGCCGCCGAAATCCATGCCGCTCAGGGCCTCGCCATGCGTCTTTTTCGCACCATCCGGGCGAAAATAGTCACCGGCGGCCACCGGATCAATTGTCCGCTCCCCGAAGCGTCATAAATTAGGCCCGGGACCGCAGTCGGCTGCACGACGGAAAGTCCAGAGCGAGTAAGGCAGGGCGTGACCGCACGCACCGAAATGAGCGCTGCAACGGCCGATCCGGTCCGGTTCGACGACGCGATCGTGGCCATGGACATCGTCGATGCGATTCGGCGCGACCCGGCGCTGGCCGCCGGCGATGCCGCGGCGCAGGCCGACAATCTGCGCCGCCACTACCGCGGCGCCGGCATCGCCATCACCGACGCGGCCATCGCCACCGGGCTCGCGGCGGTCAACGACAACCGCTTCGGCCATGTGCCGAGGACCCGCGGCCCGCGCGCGGCGCTGGCGCGGCTCTATATCGAGCGGCGGCGCTGGCAGCCGGCGGCCACGGCGCTGGCGCTGCTCGTGGTGCTCGGGGTCGGCGGCTATTTCCTCGCCTACCGGCCGTATCGCGACGCCGTGGCGCGGCAGGCGCAGGTCGAGCTGAGCGAGACCATGCCGGCGCAGATGCAGGCGCTGTACCGGACCATCCACGAAGAGACCAAGGTGCAGCAGGCCGAGACCGAGGCGGTGACCATCCGCGACCGCGGCCAGGCCGCGGCCAAGGCCGGCAACCGCGCCGCCGCCGAGCAGGCGATCATCGACCTCACCAATCTGCGCGACACGCTGCGCGCCGAATACCAGCTCAAGATCGTCGACCGCGACGACAAATGGGGCTTCTGGACCTTCCCGCAGAGCAATTCGGAGGCCACCAACTACTATCTCGTGGTGCAGGCGGTGGACGCCAATGGCCGCATCCTGACGCTGCCGATCCGCGACGAGAACACCGGCCGCACCGAGCGCGTGTCGTCCTGGGGCGTGCGGGTGCCCGAGGAGGTGTACCGCGCCGTCGAGGCCGACAAGGACGACGACCAGGTGATCGAGCACAATCTGCTGGCGATCAAGGAATTCGGCTTCATCGACCCCAGCTATCTGGTGCAGACGCTGGGCGGGCAAGTGACGCGGTGGTGAGATGAGCCTCAACGGTCCCGACGCCCTGCGCGCGCTCGACGAGGCCCTGCGCGATGTCCGCCGCGAGGAGGACGAGATCGCCAAGCGCGCCTCGCGCGGCGCCGAACTGCTGCTCAAGCTGCAGGCGCAGGAGGCCGAGCTCTACCGGCTGCTGGGGGCGACGCGGCTCGACGAGGCCGGGCGCGCGGCGCAGGCGCGGCTGATCGCCGAGATCGACAACACGGTGGAGACGGCGATTTCGCGCTACGACGCGGCCTTCGCCGACGCCGAGGCGGCGGCGCAGCATGCCGAGGCGGATCTGGCGCGCGGCAATGCCGAGCGCAGCGCGCTGCAGTCGGAGGCCAGCAAGCGCGACAGCGAGCTCAGCGCGCACGTCGCCATGGCGCGGCCCAAGCTCGGCTCGGACGCCGGCTACGCGGCCAAGCTCGCCGCGGCGCGCGAGCTCGCGGCGATGGCCGAGGCGGCCGTCGCCAAGGCGGCCGAGGCCGCGGCCGACAGCGAGCAGAAGGGGCGCGCCTGGCGCGTCGATCCGCTGTTCATGTATCTGAGCGGCCGGCATTACGGCACGCCGCATTATGCCAGCCGCGGCCTGTTCGCGGGGCTCGACGCGCGGCTGGCGCGCTTCATCGGCTACGACGCGGCAGCGGCCAATTATGCGCTGGTCAAGGAGCTGCCGGTGCTGCTGCGCCGGCATGCCGAGGCGCTGCAGGAGCGGGCCCGCGCCGCGGCGGCCGAGGTGGCGGCGCTCGAGAGCGTCGCCATCGACAGCGCCGGCGGGCGCAGCGCGCGCGAGGCGATCGAGGCGCTCGCCCCCCGCATCGACGCGCTCGACCAGGAGAACGTCGTTCTGCAGGACCGGCGCGACGGCGCCATCGCCGCCCGCGCCGCGCTGGCGCACGGCAACACGCCGGCCTATATCGAGGCGCTCGACGAGCTCGACGCGCTGCTCGACCACCCGGAGCTGCGGCCGCTGCTGGACGCGGCGCGCGCCGCCCCGCGCGACGACGACGCCGGCGTGGTGGGGCAGATCGACGACCTGCTGCAGCGGGTCAAGGACGAGCGGGCCGAGGCCAGGGAATATGCCGAGCAGCTCGGCGTGCTCGCCATCCGCCGGCGCGGCCTCGAGGACATCCAGTACGAAATCCGCCAGCGCGGCTTCGACAATCCGCATTCGCACTTCAGCGAAAGCCGGCTGGTGCACGACTGGCTCAACGAATTTCTGCGCGGCGGCGTGTCGACCGCCGCCTATTGGGACCGCTGGCGGCAGGCGCAGAGCTGGACCGCGCCGCGCTATGGCGGACCGGGCGGCGGCTGGGGCCGGCTGGCCGCCCCCGGCAATGGCGCACGGCTCAGCCGCCCCCGCCCGGGCCGCGACGCCGGCACGCTCACCAGCGCCGCGTGACCGGAGAGGCCGGGGCCGTCCCCCCGCCTATCCCTGGCAGATGGCGAGCTGGGTGCTGCCGGGCTGCTGCAGCACGGCGGCGAGCGGCATCTGGTTCATGAACGGCATCAGCCGGGTCTGGCCCGGGATGGCGCCATAGATCGACACCGTCAGGACGTTCTGGTCGACCTGTCCGGCGCCGCACAGATGCGGCACGACGCCGATCTGGATGCTCGCGGCGGAGATGCCGCGCGCCTGCGCCGCCTGCTGCGCCGCCCGGATGGCCGGCTTGTCGGTCTCGGCGACGTTGTAGAGATAATAGGCGCGCCCCTCGGCCGGCGGCGGCAGGTTGCCGGCCACCTGGTCGGCGTCGGCCGGCACCAGCGACAGGCGCAGATGCTCCTGCGGGCCGCCATTGGCGACGTCGAAGGTGAAGAGCTGGCCGGCGGCGTTGTTGGGCCCGAGCCCGCGCGGCAGGTCGAAGGCGATCAGCAGGCTCGCCACGTCGTCGTGCAACGGGTCGAGCGAGCGCCCGTTGCTGGCGGTGTTGAGGCCCACCGTCGAGCAGGCGGCAAGCAGCACGGTCGCGATGACGGTAACGGCAACGGCAATCAGTCGGCGCATGGGGCCCTCCGGAGGCCGCTCATAATAGATTCCCGAAGGCGCGGGAATTGTGGCTCCCGGCCTTATTTCCCCCGCCGGCTCCTGCGGCCGGGCTGACAGCGGCGGCAGAATCGGCGGACGTAGCCGGCATGGACGACCATCTCAGATATTCCGGCCGCGGCGAGGCCGAGCAGCGCGCCGCGCTCGAGGCGATCATCCGCTCGAGCCCGCTGCTGATGGAGGTGCTCGACGGCATCCGGCAGGACGGCCTGCCCGACCCGCTGCTGGTTGCCGGCGCCATCTACAATCTGGTGTGGAACCGGCTGACCGGGCGGCCGGACCGCACCGGCATCAACGACATCGACGTGGTGTATTTCGACGGCAGCGATCTGAGCTACGAGGCCGAAGACCGGGTGATCCAGCGGCTCGACCGGCGCTTCGCCGGCCTGCCGCTGCCGGTGCAGGTGCGCAACCAGGCGCGCGTGCATCTGTGGTTTCCGCAGAAATTCGGCGTGCCGTTCACGCCGCTCGTTTCGTCGGCCGAAATGCTCGGCCGCTACGCCAGCAAGACGCATGCGGTCGGCGCGCGGCTCGAGGCCGACGGCCGCCTCACTTTGGTCGCGCCGTTCGGGCTCGACGACATCTTCTCGTTCCGCATCGTGCCCAACCCGGTGCTGATGAACAAACCGGCGCACGAAGCCAAGGGCGCCCGCGCCAAAAGCGTCTGGCCCGAGCTGACGGTGGTGCCGTGGGAGGATGATGGCTCCCGCTAATTGGTCCTGGCCGGAGCCCCGGCACCGCCCTCGCAGTCGGGCTCACCTCGCCCCTCAGGGGAGAGGTCGCGCGCTTGGCGAGCAAAGCGAGCCTAGCAAGCGGGTGAGGGGTGCGATCGATCAGTTCGAGTGATGTGGCAGCAACGCGCAAGGTTCACCCCCGCACCCCTCACCCAGCTCCGCTAGGCCTGTCGGCCAAGCTGCGCTACCCTCTCCCCTGAGGGGCGAGGGGACCGACTGAGACTGCGATAGGATGCTGCTCTATTGCGCACGCCTCCGCCTGGTTGCCGGGCGTCCCTACCCGAACACGCTCGCCCCGCGGTCGGCCGCACCGACCATGGCGCGGAAGCCGGCGAACAGCTCGCGGCCCATGCCGTAATGCTCGTGCCGCTGGTCCTCGGTGGCCGGGGTGCGCGACAAGAATTCCTTCTCGTCGCCGATAAAGACCAGCGTGCCGGCATCGGCGTCGAGCCGCAGCAGGTCGCCGTCGCGCACCTTCGAGATGGGGCCGCCATCGACCGCCTCGGGCGTCACGTGGATCGCCGCCGGCACCTTGCCGGAGGCGCCCGACATGCGGCCGTCGGTGACCAGCGCCACCTTGAAGCCGCGGCCCTGCAGCACGCCGAGCGCCGGGGTCAGATTGTGCAGCTCCGGCATGCCGATGGCCTTGGGGCCGGCAAAGCGCACCACGGCGATCATGTCGCCGTTGAGCTCGCCCGCCTTGAACGCGGCCTGCAGCCCGTGCTGGCTGTGGAACACGCGGGCCGGCGCCTCGATGACCCGGTGCTCGGGCTTGACGGCGCTGACCTTGATCACCGCCTTGCCCAGGTTGCCGGTCAGCAGCTTCAGCCCGCCATTCTTCGAGAACGCCGCCCTGACCGGCACCAGAATCTTGTCGTTGCCGGATGTTTCCGGCGACGGCGTGAAGCTCAGCTTGTCCGCGATCAGCCTGGCCTCGACGGTGTAGCCGGAAAGGCCGCCGCCCCAGACGGTCTTCACGTCCTCGTGCAGATGGCCGCTGTCGAGCAGCTCGCGGATCAGGAATCCCATTCCACCGGCGGCGTGGAAATGGTTCACGTCGGCGACGCCATTGGGATAGACGCGGGCGAGCAGCGGCACCACTTCGCTCAGATCGGCCATATCCTGCCACGTCACCTTGAGGCCGGCGGCGGCGGCGATGGCGATCAGGTGCAGCGTGTGGTTGGTCGAGCCGCCCGTCGCATGCAGGCCGACGAGGCCATTGACGATGGTCTTTTCGCTGATCACGTGGCCGACGGGGGTGTAGTCGTTGCCCTCGGCGGTGAGCGACAGCGCGCGCCTGGCCGCCTCGCGCGTCAGCGCCTCGCGCAGCGGCGTGCCGGGGTTGACGAAGCTCGCCCCCGGCAAATGCAGGCCCATGATCTCCATCAGCATCTGGTTGGAGTTGGCGGTGCCGTAGAAGGTGCAGGTGCCGGGCGAATGGTAGGATTTGGCCTCGGCCTCCAGCAGCTCGGCGCGGCCGACCTTGCCTTCGGAATAGAGCTGGCGGATGCGGGTCTTCTCGTCGTTGGGCATGCCCGAGGGCATCGGCCCCGCCGGCACGAACACCGCCGGCAGATGCCCGAAGCTCAGCGCCCCGATCAGCAGGCCCGGCACGATCTTGTCGCAGATGCCCAGGAACACCGCGGCGTCGAACATGTTGTGGCTGAGCGCGATGGCGGTCGCCATGGCGATCACGTCGCGCGAGAACAGGCTCAGATCCATGCCCGGCTGGCCCTGGGTGACGCCGTCGCACATGGCCGGCACGCCGCCCGCCACCTGCGCCGTGGCGCCGATCGCGCGCGCCGCGTCCTTGATCAGCGCCGGATAGGTCTCGTAGGGCTGATGTGCGCTCAGCATGTCGTTGTAGGAGGTGACGATGCCGAGGTTCAGCGCGCGGTTGCCGGCGAGCTTGGCCTTGTCGGCGGGGGCGCAGGCGGCAAAGCCGTGCGCGAGGTTGCCGCAGCTCAGCACCGAGCGGTAGACGCCGGCCTGCCGCGCCGCATCGAGCCGGTCGAGATAGTCGCGGCGCGTGTCGGCGCTGCGTGCCGCGATCCGGTCGGTCACGTCCTGAACTGCCTTGAGGACAGACATTGGGGGCTCCCTTAGAGCGTGTTCAGCAAAAGTGGCGCCACTCTTGCGGTTCGAACGCGCGACCACGCTGGTTCATGGGCACCAGTAGATGGTCAGCGGTGTTTGGGTCTCGCGCAGGATAGCACGCACCGGCATGTCCTCTACGGGACCTTCTGCCTCAGCCTGCCCGAGCGTTGCGAGCTTCCCCTCCCCTTCGATATGCAGATAGAGCGCGCGGGCCGCCAGCAATTGCCTGAGCGTCAGCGTCACCCGCGGCTCGCCGGCGCCCGGCGCGCGGATGGCGACCACCGGCCCCGCCGCGGTCAGCGCCGCGTCGAGCGTGTCGCCGCCCGGAAAGAACGAGGCGGTGTGGCCGTCATTGCCCATGCCGAGGATGGCGGCATCGAGCGGGCGCGGCACGACGGCCTGCGCCGCACTCGCCTTTTCGGCATCGGGCGCGTCGCCGCCCTGGTAGAGCGGCACGAAGCGCGCCGCGGCCGCCCGGCCCTGCAGCAGATGCTGGCGCACCAGCCGGGCATTGGAGCGGTCCGACGTCTCGTCGACCCAGCGCTCGTCGACCAGGGTGACCGTCACCTTGTCCCAGGCCACCTCGCCGCGCCGCGCCAGCGCCTCGAAGAAATGCACCGGCGTGGTGCCGCCCGAGACGGCGAGCGAGGCGGCGCCGCGGGCCGCGATGCCGGCCGCGAGGTTGGCCGCCACCGCCTCGGCGAGGGCGTCGGCGAGCTGCTGCCTGTCGCTGAAGGTCCGGCGGGCCGGCCTCAATTATCGTCCTCGTGCCAGGTGCGGCCGTCGCGCTCGATCAGCGCCACCGCCCCCGACGGGCCCCAGGTGCCGGCGGCATAGGCCTGCGGCGCGTCGCTCGAGGCATCCCAGGCGTTGCGGATCGGGTCGATCCAGCGCCAGGCCGCTTCGAGCTCGTCGCGGCGCATGAACAGCGTCTGCTGGCCGCGGATGACGTCGAGCAGCAGCCGCTCATAGGCCTCGGGCGTGCGCTCGTGGAAGGTGGCGGCAAAGCTCAGATCGAGCGGCGCCTCGCGCAGGCGCATGCCGCCCGGGCCCGGATCCTTGATCATCAGGAACATCTTCACGCCCTCGTCGGGCTGGATGTTGATGATCAGCCGGTTGGGGCGCGGCGCGCCTTCGGCATGGTCGAACATCGAGTGCGGGATGTCGCGGAACTGGATGACGATCTCCGAGGCGCGGGTGGCGAGGCGCTTGCCGGTGCGGAAGTAGAACGGCACTCCGGCCCAGCGCCAGTTCCCGATCTCGGCCTTGAGGGCGACGAAGGTCTCGGTCTTGGAGCCCTTCTTGTCCTCGGGCAGTTCGTCCTGGTAGCTCGGCACGCTCTGGCCGTCGATCGAGCCGGCGCGATACTGGCCGCGCACCGTCACCTTGCCGACGTCGGCGGCGGTGATCGGCTGCAGCGAGCGCAGCACCTTGAGCTTTTCGTCGCGCAGCGCGTTGGCGCCGTCCGAAGCCGGCGGCTCCATGGCGACGAGGCAGAGCAGCTGCGCCATGTGGTTCTGCACCATGTCGCGCAGCGCCCCGCTCTCGTCGTAATAGCCGCGGGTGCCGGCGCCGACGGTCTCGGCCACGCTGATCTGCACGTGGTCGATATGGGTCGAGTTCCACACCGGCTCGAACAGGATGTTGGCAAAGCGCAGCGCCAACAGGTTCTGCACCGTCTCTTTGCCGAGATAGTGGTCGATGCGATAGACCTGATCTTCCTCGAAGATGCGGCTCACCTCATCGTTGATGGCGATCGAGGAGGCGAGGTCGTGCCCGAGCGGCTTTTCGATGACGACGCGGGCGTCGCGGCGGTAATAGCCCTTCTTCTTGATGTACTCGCAGGTCGGCCCGAACAGGTCCGGCGCGATGGCGAGGTAGAAGGCGCGCACCACCTTGGGGTCGTCGCGCAGCTTGCCGCCCAGATCGCCCCATTTGGCCTCGTCGGTCACGTCGTTGACGACGTAGGAGAAGGTCGACACGAAGCGGTCGATGACCTTCTCGTCCTGGTATTCCTTCTCGACGAACTGGGCGATGTCGTCGCGCGCCGCCTTCTGGAAATCGGCGTCCGTCCATTTGGTGCGCGACACGCCGATGATGCGGCTGTGCTCGTCGAACTGGCCGTCGTAGAAGCGGTGGTAGAGCGCGGGGATGAGCTTGCGCTTGGTGAGATCGCCGGTCGCGCCGAAGACCACATAGTCAAAGGGCTGGACGGGAATGATGCGGCTGGACACGCTCTTGGTTCTCCGTTCGATGTAGTTCATGCGGCGAAATTCTGCTTTGCGAGGATGACGGCGCCCGAGAGGTTGTCCCCGAGCGGTTTGACGATGAAGCTGCCATAGCGGTCGACGAGCATGGGGTACAGCCGCTCGCCGACGCCGCCGGTGGCGGCCATGCGGGTGGCGCCGCGCGCCTTGAACCAGCGCACATAATTGTCGACGTAGGTCATTTCGAGGGCGATCAGCTCCCGGGCCACCGGGTCGCCGCGGTCGTAATAGTCGAAGATCAGCCGGCTGAAGCTGCCATAGGCCTGCGGCGCGCGGCCGACGGTGACCGGCAGCTCGCTGCCGTCCTTGTCCTTGAACTCCACGGGCGTCACCGGCTTGGGGAACGACCAGTCCATGATGGCGTCGTTGCTGCCGCCGAGCTCGGCCAGCACCGCGTCGGTCAGCGGCGAGCCGCCGACCAGCCCGTCGCTGGCCTCGATGGTGCGGCGCACCAGCTCGCGCCCGAGGATGGCGCCCGACATCTGGTCGCCGACGTGAAAGCCCCAGCCGCCGCATTGGTGGCGCCGGCCGCCGACGATGGCGAGGGCGGCCGAGCCGGTGCCGGCGATCATCACCGCGCCCTCCTCGCCGCCGAGCGCGCCGGCATGGGCGGCGTCGATGTCGTCATAGGCGCGCACCGCGGCGAACGGCCAGGGCCGGTTCTGGAAATCCTCGCGGTCGCCCACCGAGCGGCCGCCGGCCATGCAGAAGCAGGCATAAGTCCGGGCATAGGCGGCGTCGGGCAGGCCGGCGGCGGCGAAGGCGGCGCGGGCGCCGTCGAGAATCGAGCGATAGGCCGGCTCGCCGTTCTGGATCTGCAGGTTGGAGGGGCCGCCGCGGCCTTCTCCCAGCGTCACCAAATGCTCGTCGGCGAGGCGGATGCGGCAATTGGTGCCTCCCCCGTCAACGCCAAGATAATATCTGGTCACCTGCGGATGCCCTCGGAAATGCGACTGCGCCGGGCGCCGGCGCGGGCGGACCATAATGCCAATGCCGCGGCGGCGAAAGTGGTTTGCGCAATCGATTTCAGCGGGCCGCGGCCCTTGTGGCGCCAGGGCCATGCGACCAATCTCCCGGCGCCCGCGTTAGGGCCGAGTCGGAGGAACGACATGGACGGACATGTTCTGGTTCTGGGCGGGGCGCGGTCGGGCAAGACCGGATTTGCCGAGCGGCTGGCGATGCGCTCGGGCGAACGCCCGCTGTACCTGGCCACCGCCCAGGCGCTTGACGCCGAAATGGTGGAGCGGGTGCGGCTGCACCAGCAGCAGCGGCACAAGCGCTTCTCGACGCTGGAGGAGCCGATCGCGCTGGCCACCGCCCTCAAGGCCGCGGCCAAGACGCATGACGTGATCCTGGTCGATTGCCTGACGCTGTGGATCAGCAACCTGCTGGGCGCCAACCGCAACGTGGCGCAGGCGGTGGACGAGCTGATCGCCACGCTGCGCCAGGCCAGTTCGGCGCGGGTGATCCTGGTGTCGAACGAGGTGGGGCTCGGCATCGTGCCCGACAACGCCATGGCCCGCACCTTCCGCGACCTCGCCGGCGCGGCGCACCAGCGCCTCGCCGAGATCTGCGCCGAGGTGCATTTCGTCGTCGCCGGCCTGCCGATGACCCTCAAGGGCCCCCGCCTCACCGAAAGCACCACCGAGCTGCCGCGGCCGGAATAGGCCGGCGGGACCGGGCACGCCGCCCCGGTCCGGCGGGTCCGGTGATTGCTGCCCCCGCCCCCGTCCCCTCCCCGCAAGGGGGAGGGGAGCCCGACTGAAACGCCGTCGCATCGGCTCCATCGCCCCCCTCCCCCTTGCGGGGAGGGGCTGGGGGTGGGGGCCACGAGCACCGGATCCTGCGTCAGCTCCACGCCCGATATTGCGGGGCCACCAACCCCGATTCCGCCATGCCGTGAACCCTCTAGCGGTCGATGCGCGCCAGATGTTCGGGCGCGTAGCGCTCGCCGCGAATCTCCACCGCCGACACCGCCTCGTCCAGCGCCGCGAGATCGGTGGCGCTCAGCGTCACCGCCGCGGCGGCCTTCGTCGGCTATCACCTCTATTCTCCGAGCCGGCTCCAGGCCTCGCCGGCGTTCTCGGCGGTGCTGGAGGCGCTGCGGCTGTGACGCATCGGGCGAGCGGGGCCGGCAACCCGGCGGATTTCGCTTGAGCCGCCCCTTGCGTCATAGCGTAGGACGCTGCCGAGGAGCCGCCATGGACGATCGCGCCAAGACCGAAACCTGGCTGACCGCTGCCGATTGCGCGCGACGCATCGGGCTCAGCGTGCGGGCGTTACGCCTGTACGAGCAGCATGGACTGATCGTGCCACGGCGGACGGGCAAGACCTGGCGGCTTTATGGGCCGGACGAGATCGCCCGGCTCAACGAGGTGCTGGCCCTCAAATCGCTCGGCTTCAGCCTCGCGCGCATCGCGGAACTGCTGAAGGGGCATCCGACCGATCTCGGCCGTCTGCTCGACATGCAGCGCGACACGCTGAACGAAACGCGGCAGCGCGCCGAGCGCGGACTCGCCACCATCGACGCCGTGCAGGCCAAAATGGCCGCCGGGGTCGCCATATCAATCGACGATCTCACCATGCTGGCAAGGGAGAGCACGATGGCTGACGCCTCGACCGACACGATCCCCTGGCGGCGGTACGAACAGAACCGGCCCCGCACCGAAGTACCGATCGATACCACCATCTATGCGGACTACGCCGGGGCGTACGAGCTCGGCGGCGACGGCACCTATTATTTCGTGACGACGCGGGACGGACGGCTGTTCACCCGTGTCATCGGGCAGGCCGACCTCGAGATTTTCCCCGAAAGCGAGACGGGCTTCTTCATGAAGGTGCTGCCGGTGCAAGTAACCTTCATCCGCGATGCCGACGGGCGGGTGAATTCGCTCGTCCATCATCAGGGCGGTGTCGAGATCAGGGCCGTGCGCGTCGACGCTGCCGTGGCGCAACGGGCCGAAGCGGAGCTCGAACGGCGCAAGCGGGAGAAGATTCCGCAAGCCGGAAGCGAGGCGACGCTGCGTCGGGTGATTGCCGAGAGCCTGCGGGGTGAACCCGACTACGGCCGGATGAGTCCCGTCCTCGCCGAGCTGGCCCGCGCGCAGAAGGATCTGGTGGCGCAGGAGCTCAAATCGGCCGGCCCGCTGACCGGCTTGAGCTTCAGGGGCGTCGGCCAGTCGGGCGTCGATGTCTTCAACGCGACATTCGAGAATGCCGGGATGGAATGGGGACTCATGGTTGGCCGGGACGGCAGGATCACGACACTGTATTTCCGACGCCTGCCCTGAGCGGGGCGACCCCGGCAACCGGGGAACGAGTTCAGCCCCAGCGACATGTCGCGGGCGAGCTTGGCCAGTTGCGCGCGGCTGTGCACGCCGACCTTGTCGAACAGGCGCAGGGTGTGGGTCTTGACGGTGCTGGGGGCGATGCCGAGCGTGGAGGCGATGTCGGCCGCCCGCAAGCCGCGGACGATCAGCTCGAACACCCGCGCCTCGGCGGGCCGCAACTGGTAGAGCAGCTGCAACGCCTCCATCGGCAGATTGAGCTCGCGGCTGGGCTGGGCCACGAACATCGCCGCCACGGCGGCAAAGCTGCGCGTCGCCTGGTGCCGGCCGAGCGGCAGCACATGCACCACCGCTTCGCCGCCGTCGCTGAGGCGTGCCGGGATGCCGCTGCCCCGCTGCAGGCCGGCGCTGCCGCGGGCGGCGGCCGCTACGGCGGCGGCGAGCTGGCCGCGCACCAGCTCCCGCGGCAGGTCCAGGCGGCCGGCGGTGCGCACCAGGGGATCGCCGGCGGCGAACATCGCCTCGGCCCGCTCGTTGGCGTAGATGACACGCAATTGTTCGTCGACGAGGACGACGCCCGAGCCGAGCGCGGCGAGGGTGGCCTCGAACGATGCCGCCGCCTGCTGGCGGCCGTCGAGCAGGCCGCTGATGATGGCGGCGCGGCGCAGATGCGGCGCCAGCACGCGCAGGCCTTCGATCTGGGCATTGCTGACGGGCGGCGCCGAGTCATGCACCGCGAAGGCGATGTTGGCCAGCAGCGCGGGTTGAATTCGAGCACGAGGGCGAGCTGGTCGACCAGCCCCTGCGGCCGCGACCAGTTCTCGTAGAACGGCCGGCCGACCAGATCGGCCAGCCGGTTGTAGTGCGAAAACAGCATCGGCTCTTCCTGCACCAGGGTCTCGATCCGCTTGAGGCCGCCCCATTGCTCCAGCGCGTCGTTGCCGTAGAGGTGGGCGGTCTCCGAAAAGGGATGCGGCACATTGCTTTGCGCGCCGACGAGCACCCTGCCGCTGGGGATGGAGACCACCGTCAGCGTGCAGAGCTGAAATCCGAGATGCCGGCGGATCCCGTCGATCGCGTCGTTCCAGCGCGCCGGCTCGATGACGGCATCATAGATGCCGGCGATGAGATCGAGTTCGGCCTGGGTCCTGATGTCCATCGACACCCCCCGTCACTGCTGTGCGCTGGCCCCGACGCCATCGCACTACGCCGGACTCCGATGGTCAAAGCAAGTGGATCGCTCCGCGGCCGGGGCTAGAGAAAGCGCCACAGCAGCAGGGCCAGGGCGATGGCGAGGCCGAGCAGCAGGTTCATCGCGGCCCAGTACAGCACCAGCGCCGACAGGATATCGGAGGCGGTGAGGTCGGAGCGGCCGTCGCCGAAGCGCGGCAGGTCGTGTATCTCGCCCTCATAGCTGCGCGGACCGCCCAGCGCGACGCCGAGGGCGCCGGCGAAGGCCGCCTCGGGCCAGCCGGCATTGGGCGAGGCGTGCTTTTTCGCGTCGCGCAGCGCCGTCGACCACGCCGCCTCGGGATCGGTGCGGCGCACCAGGAAGGCGGCGCCGGCGACCAGCAGCGCGGTGAGGCGCGCCGGAATCCAGTTGAGCACATCGTCGAAGCGGGCGCTGGCCCAGCCGAAATCGCGGTAGCGCTCGGATTTGTGGCCGACCATGGAATCGGCGGTGTTGGCGGCCTTGTAGAGCACGATGCCGGGCAGGCCGCCGACGAACAGCCAGAACAGCGGCGCGACGATGCCGTCGGAGGTGGATTCGGCGAGGCTTTCGACCGCCGCCCTGGCGACGCCGGACTCGTCGAGCACGTGCGGGTCGCGGCCGACGATGTGGGCGACGGCGTAGCGGCCGGAGTCGAGCGAGACGGCGAGGCCGTCGGCGACCGCCTTGACGGCGCGGCCCAGTTCCTTCTGGGCGATGAGGGTGGAGGCGAGGACGGCTTCGATCACCCAGCCGAAGGGAAGGCTGCGGGTGACCATGGCGATCACCAGCGAGAATGCCACGGTGATGCCGAGCAGCAGCAGCAGCATGACGACGCCCCTGGCGCGGCGGTTGGGGCCGGCGTTGAGGCGCGGCTCGAGCCAGTTGATCAGCGCGCCCATCCAGGTGACGGGGTGGCCGATCAGCCGGAACAGCGCCGGCGGATAGCCGACGAGCCGTTCGAGCAGCAGAGCCAGCGGCGCCAGCAGCCAGGCCATTCAGACGCTCCCGGCGAGGGTCAGGATCTGGTCGAGGTCGAGGTGGCGTTCGAGGTGGTCGGCAAGCGCCTCCAGCGCCGCCTCGACGCCGGCCTCGTAATCGAGGTGCGGATCGGCGATGCCATGCAAGAACGCATGGCGAAATTGATCTGATGCGAAAATCCCATGCATATATGTTCCGGCGACTCGCCCACTGACGGCACCCTCAGGATGGCCGTCGACTGTGGCGAAGGGATGGGCCGTGTCGGGTCCGGTGGTCACCCCCAGATGCATGTGGTAGCCGTGGATGGGGGCGCCGAAGGCGTGCGCGTTACCCGCGATAACCTGCAACAGTTTCACGGGCGCGAGCGTGGATACGACGTCCAGCAGGCCGAGCCCGGCGCTGCGTCCGGGCGCGCCTTCGAGCCCGTCCGGGTCGGCGATCTCGCGGCCCAGCATCTGGTAGCCGCCGCAGATTCCCAGCACCGCTTTCCCCGCCCGGTGATGCGCCAGGATGTCGATGTCCCAGCCCTCCCGGCGGAGCGCCGCAAGGTCGGCGCGGGTGGCCTTGCTGCCCGGGAGCAGGACCAGATCCGCGTTCTGCGGCAAGGGGTTGCCCGGCTCGATCACGAGCACCGAGACGTTGGGCTCGGCGCGCAGCGGGTCGAGATCGTCGAAATTGGCGATGCGCGGCAGGCGCGGCACGGCGACGACATACGGCCCGGATATCCCCGGCGGTTTGGCGTCGAGCGCCAGCGAATCCTCGGCCGGCAATCGCGCCGCCGCGGGCAGATACGGCACCGGCCCGAGGCAGGGGACAGCCGTGCGCGCCGCAATCTCCACGAGTCCATGGTGAAACAGCGCCGGATCGCCGCGAAATCGGTTGACCAGGGTCGCCCGGATCAGCGCCCGGTCGGCCGGGTCGACCACCGCGAACGTCCCCACCAAAGCCGCGATCACCCCGCCCCGATCGATGTCGCCGATCACCACCACAGGCGCTCGAATCGCCTGCGCAAAGCCGAAATTGGCGATGTCGCCGGCGCGCAGATTGATCTCCGACGCACTGCCGGCGCCCTCGACTAGAACGAGATCCGCATCGGCCGCGAGCTCGCGGAATGCCGCGGTCACCTCCGGCAGCAGCGCGCCACGGCGGGCCCAGTAATCGCGCGCCGGGAACGAGCCAACCCTTTGGCCGCGCACGATCAATTGCGCGCCGGAAGCGTGCTCCGGCTTGAGTAGAACGGGGTTCATAGCAGTGAGCGGCTCGCGCCGGGCGGCGCGCGCCTGCAGCGCCTGGGCGCGCCCGATCTCGCCGCCATCGGCGGTAACCGCGGCGTTGTTGGACATGTTCTGCGGCTTGAACGGGGCGACGCGCAGGCCGCGGCGGGCATAGGCGCGGCAGAGGCCGGCGACGATCAGCGATTTGCCGACATCGCTCCCGGTGCCCATGAACATCAGCGCCTTGGTCATGGCATCGCTATGCCACGCCGATCACGTGCGCATAAGACCCCATCACGCGCCCGGCCACCGCGCCCATCGGCGGCATCGGCGTGCCGACCGCGTCGGTCGCCGCAAACAGCGGATCGGCGCCGCTGCTGCCGGAGGAGTAGTGGAACTCATGTCCCATCAACTCGCGCGGCCAGGGAAGCTGACCGGCATGGGTAAGGCGGCGGTAGCCGAGCGCGCGCTTCGGCCGGCTGATGTCGGTGCGGATCGGCAGCAGGCCGGCCATGCGGTGCGTGACGCCCGCAGCATCGGTCAGGCTTTCGCCGAGCACCATGTAGCCGCCGCACTCGCCGTAGATCAGGGCGCCGCGGTCGCGGGCAGCGGCGAGGCTGTCGTGGAAGCGGGCGGCGTTGGCGAGGGTCGATCCGTGCAATTCCGGATAGCCGCCTGGCAGGAAAATGGCATCACTATCCGCACTTGCAGACTCGTCGGCGAGGGGGCTGAAGAAGGAGAGGGTGGCGCCGGCGGTGTGCCAGCTTTGGATAAGATGCTGATAAATAAAGGCAAACGCGTCGTCTCTGGCGATGGCAATGTGCTGGCCGAGGGGCGGTAGAATGGCGGCTGGTGCCTCGGATGGGCGCAGCGGCCCGGAGAGGGCAAGCAGGCGGTTGAGGTCGAGATAAACCTCGACGACGTCGGCAGCACCATCGATTGTGGCGGCGAAGGCGGCGACCTCGGCGGGGAGCACAAGACCGAGGTGACGGGCGGGCAGATGCAGCGTGTCGCGCCGCGGCAGGGCACCAAGGACAGGGATGCCGAGCGGCACCAAGGCATCACGCAACAGGCGCTCGTGGCGGGTGGTGGAGACTCGGTTGAGGATCACGCCGGCCACCCGCAAGTCCTTGCGGAAGCTCGAAAATCCGTGGACTAGAGCGGCGACCGAGTGCGACTGGCTGGTAGCATCCGCCACGAGGATGACGGGCAGATCGAGGGCGGCGGCGAGGTCGGCGGTGGAGCCACGGCCGTCGGCGGCGGCGTCGAACAGGCCCATGACGCCCTCGACCAGCACGAGGTCGGCGCCCAAATCGGCCGCCTGATGATATGCCAGGTCATTGCTGGTTGCGTTCGGCATTGCCCAGGGGTCGAGGTTGATCGCGGGGACACCGGCGACGTGCGACAGGATGGCGGCGTCGATATAGTCGGGTCCGGTCTTGGCAGGAGCGACGACGAGGCCGCGACGGCGGAGGGCCGCGATAAGGCCGAGCGTGACCAGCGTCTTGCCCGAGCCCGAGCGCGGCGCGGCGATGACGAGGCCGTTAGCCGAGCGCATTGGACCGAAGCTCCGGCGTGTACCAGTCGAGCACCTCGCGATAGCGACCGACCGGGCCGAGAACGACGAGCGCGGGGGTCTCGAGCCCGGTGAGGGACGCGGCCTGCCGCAGCGTCGACTCGACAACAGTCTGGGCCGGGGTGGCGGCGTGGCTGACCACCGCGAGGCGGTCGGCGGGATCGCGGCCGGCGGCGAGCAGGCGCGCCGCGATGGCGCCCAGATGCTTGACCGCCATGAACATGACGATGACCGGCGCGGCGGTGGCGATGGCGGCCCAGTCGACCGATTGCGGCAGCTCGCCGGTCTCGTCGTGGCCGGTGAGGAAGATCACGGCGTGGTTGGTGTCGCGATGGGTGACCGGAATGCCGGCATAAGCGAGACCGCCGAGCCCGGAGGAAATGCCGGGAACGATGCGGAACGGCACGCCGGCGCGGGCGAGCGCCGCCGCCTCCTCGCCGCCACGGCCGAACATGAAGGGGTCGCCGCCCTTGAGGCGAAGCACGCGCTTGCCGGCTTGCGCCAACTCGATGAGCCTGAGCGAGATGTCGGCCTGCCTGGGCGACGGCTTGCCGCCACGCTTGCCGGCATAGAGCCGTTCGGCCGCCGGATTGGCGAGGGCGAGGAGGCCGTCGCCCACCAGCGCGTCGTACACCACGATGTCGGCCTGCTGCAACGCGTGGTAGCCGAGCAGCGAGACGAGGCCGGGAGCGCCCGGACCAGCCCCGACCAGCCAGACGCTGCCGGGCGCGAAGTGCGGCCAATCGAGGCCGTCGAGGGCGGCAAAGCTCATGCTATAGAGCCTCCATGAATGAGAGCGCCGACCATGTTCCTGACGACCGCCCGCTCAGGCGCGGCTGGACCACCGGCGCCTGCGCCACGGCGGCGACGCGCTCGGCACTGAGCGCGCTGCTCGGCCACGGCTTCGAGGACCCGGTGACGATCACCCTCCCCGGCGGACAGACGCCGAGCTTCGCCCTGGCGCATGAAGCGCTGGGCGAGGACTGGGCGGAAGCGGGCATCATCAAGGACGCGGGCGACGATCCAGACGTGACGCACGGGGCACTGGTGATCGCACGGGTGGCGGCAGGCAGCAGCGGCAGTGGAGTGACGTTCCATGCCGGCGCGGGCGTGGGCATAGTGACCAAGCCGGGGCTGCCGATCCCGCCGCGCGAGCCCGCGATCAACCCGGTGCCGCGACGGATGATGCGCGCCGTGGCCGAGGCGCTGGCGCCCGGCCGCGACATTGCCATCACGCTGTCGATCCCCGAAGGGGCGCGGTTGGCCGAGAAGACCTGGAACCCGCGGCTCGGCATCGTCGGCGGGCTCAGCATCCTGGGGACCACCGGCATCGTGGTGCCCTATTCGTGCGCGGCGTGGATCGCCTCGATCCAGCGCGGCGTGGACGTGGCGCGGGCGCTGGGGCTGACGCATGTCGTCGGCTCGACCGGCGACGCCAGCGAGAAAGCGGCGATGGGACGGCTCGGCCTGCCGATCGAGGCTTATCTCGACATGGGCGATTTCGTCGGCGGCCTGCTCAAATATGTGAAGCGGCATCCGGTGGCGCGGGTGACCATCGTTGGGGGCTTCGCCAAGCTCAGCAAGCTGGCGCAGGGCGCGATGGATCTGCATTCGGGGCGAAGCCAGGTGGACATGGCGGCGCTGGCCGCGCTGCTGCCCGCCGATCTGGCGGCGCGCGCGCAGGGCGCCAACACCGCCAGCGAGGTGCTGGGACTGGGCGGGCCGGCGCTGGCCGACGCCGTGGCGCGGCTGGCGCGCGAGCGGGCGCAGGCCATGGTAGGCACGGCGGTGCGAATCGACGTGCTGGTGGTGGACCGCAACGGGCAGATCGTGGGCGAGAGCGGCTGAATGAAGATCCTGATCCTGGGCGGCACCGGGGAGGCACGTGAGCTGGCGGCGCGACTGGTGGCGCTGGGCCACGAGGTGACCACGTCGCTCGCCGGGCGGACGACGAGCCCGTTGCTGCCGGATGGCGAACTGCGCGTCGGCAAGTTCGGCGGCGTTCCTGGGCTGGTGGGGTATCTCAGGGCGATGCGCTTCGACCGGCTGGTGGATGCGACCCACCCCTATGCCGGGCTGATTTCGATCAACGCCGTGGCCGCGGCGGAGCAGACCGGCATCCCACTGGTGCGCTGCATGCGGCCGGAATGGGTGGAGCCGGAAGGCGCCGCGTGGCGGCACGTGCGCGACCTGGCGCAGGCTGCCGACGCCTTGCCGGCGCTCGCCACGGTGCTGGTGACGACCGGCCATCAAGAGCTGGAGACGCTGCTGCAGCGCGACGATTGCCGCTTCGTGGTGCGCCTGATCGAGCCGCCGGCCCTCCCCCTGCCGCGGCACGCGCGGCTGCTGCTGGCGCGACCGCCCTACACGCTGGAGCAGGAACTGCGGCTGTTCCGCGACGAGGCGATCACGCATCTCGTCAGCAAGAATTCGGGCGGTGCACAGACCTCGGCCAAGTTGGAGGCGGCACGATCGAGCGGGGTCGAGGTGATCATGCTGGACCGGCCGGAGTATGGACCGGCTGTAGAGGTGGACAGCGTGGAGGCGGCGGTGCGGGCGGTGGCGGGATAGGGAGACTGCGCCTCCCCTGAGCCTGGGTATCGCGCCCCCCGCCCCCGTCCCCTCCCCGCAAGGGGGAGGGGGGGCCGACTGAGGGAGCGGCGCGTGTGGCGTCTGCGGCCTTGTGGGGAGGGCGCGGTTCCTGGGCTCCCCTCCCCCTTGCGGGGAGGGGTCGGGGGTGGGGGCAGCAGGCACGGTGGCTGGGATCGCCCCCTCCGCCCCGCTAGGCGCGGTCACCCTCCCCCGCGGCCAAGACATTGCCGGGCTCATTCCGCCGCCCTCGACTTCTTCTTGCCGGCGTTACGGAGCACGTGGACGAAATCGGGGGCGTAGAGGCGGCTGTCGCGGAATTTGACGTCGCCGAAGACGCGGCCGACGAAAACGAGCGCGGTGCGGGTGATCTTTTCCTCGCGCACACGGGCCCTCATGCCGGCGAGCGTGGTGACGATGATCTCTTCGTCGGGCCAGGTGGCGCGATAGACGATGATGGCGGGACAGTCGGCGCCGTAGTGCGGGGTGAGAGCCTGCTCGACATAGCCGAGGTTGCGGATGCTGAGGTGGATGGCGAGGGTGGCGCCGGACTGGCCGAGGATTTCGAGGCTTTCGCGCACCGGCATCGGCGAGGCCTTGCCGGCGGTGCGGGTGAGAATGATGGTCTGGCTGATCTCGGGCAGCGTCAGCTCGGTGGCGAGGCGCGCCGCGGCGCCGGCGAAGGCGGGCACGCCGGGCACGATCTCATAGGGGATGCCGAGCGCATCGAGGCGGCGCATCTGCTCGGCGACGGCGCCGTAGATCGAGGGATCGCCGGAATGCACGCGGGCGACATCGTGTCCGGCGGCGTGAGCGGCCTCGATCTCGGCGAGGATGGCGTCGAGGTGCATCGGCGCGGTGTCGAGCACGCGGGCCCCGACCGGCGCGGCGGCGACGATTTCAGCGGGAACCAGCGAGCCGGCATAGAGACAGACGGGGCAGCGCTCGATGAGGCGCTGGCCGCGCAGCGTGATGAGGTCGGCCGCGCCGGGGCCGGCGCCGATGAAATAAACGGTCATGGGCGGGGGCCTTTCCGGTCACACCGCATGCGGCACCGCTTTCTTCTCGTAGCCGCGCGGGGTGTAGGCCATGGTGCGGCCGTCGCCACGGGTGAAGGCGCGCGAGGTGCTGGCGCCGACAAGGACGATGGTAAGCATGTCGACGCTCGCCGGATCGAAGGCTGCAAGCGTCGTAACCACCACCTGCTCGTCGGGACGGCCGAGGCTGCGGGCGACGACGACCGGCGTGGCGGGCGGCCGGTGCGCAAGAAACAGCGCCCGCGCTTCCTCGATCAGCGCGGTGCGGCGCCCGGAGCGGGGATTGTAGAGCGCCGTTACGAAATCGGCTTCGGCGGCGCCGTGCAGGCGCCGGCGGATGGCATCGATGGGGGTCAGCAGATCGCTGAGCGAGATGCAGCAGAAATCGTGGCCGATGAGGGCGCCGGCGGCGGCGCTGGCGGCCTGTACGGCGGAAATGCCGGGATGCAGCTCCACCGCGACGCGGCGAGCGGCGTCGGTCAGGCGGCGCGCGCCGACAGCCTCGAGCAGCTCGAACACCAGCGAGGCCATGGCGTAGATCTGCGCGTCGCCCGAGCAGATGAGGGCGACGGCCCTGCCCTTGCCGGCGAGCTCGAGGGCGTGCCGCACGCGCGCCTCCTCGTCGCCGAGCGGAAAGCGGTGCCGCTCCTGCCCGCTGTGCAGATCGGCGACGAGGTCGAGGTAGAGGCCGTAGCCGACCCAGTCGCCAGCGGCATCGAGCGCGGCGACGGCGGAGGCGGTGCGGCTCGGCCGGTCGCCGGGGCCGACGCCGACGACGTGGAGCACGCCCGGGGCGTGGCCGAAGCGCAGCGGATCGAGCGGCGCCTGGGCGCGACCGATGGCGCAGGTGGCGCGCTTCGACTTGCGCTTTTCCACCAGCAGCATGCCGGCCTTGAGCGCGGCGGCCTCGGCGACGCCCGGGGTGCCGGTCTCGGCCTCGACGATCTCGGACGGGTTGCGCAGGCGGTAGCGTTCCTGGCCGAGCTCGGCGGCGGTGAAGATGCGCAGCGGCACGCCGAAATGCCTGGCGGCAGCGTGGAATGCCGCTTCGTCGGACTTGATGTCGAGGGTCGCGAGGGCGGCGAGCGCTTCGGGTGCAAGGTTGGCAGAGGCAAGCGTCTCGTCGATCAGCGCGATCATTTCGGCGGCGGCGACGCCGCGTTCGGCGCCGATGCCGGCAACAAGGGTGCGCGGATGATAGAGCAGCTCGCGCTCGCGACGCTCGCGCCGTTCGCTGACCCGTACCCGGATCTGGCCGGAGAAGGACAGCGGATAACCGGCCTCGGCAAGCCATGGCGCGTGGCCATCGAGCGCAATCCTGCCGCCGACCAGCAGCGCCAGCATCGCCGGCTTGGCGGCGGCCGGGTCGGCGAGGACCCAGCCTTCGGGCGGATCGTCGAGACCGCGGGTGAATTTGCTGTCGGAGGCGGTGGTGAGGGCGGCGGTGGTGCCGAGCGCTTCGGCGATCTCGCGGGCGAGCCGGTTGGCGCCGTGGTGGCCGCCGAGCAGCGGTACGACATGCGCGCCGTCCTGCGACAAAGCGAGCACGGGAGGCTCGGTGGTCTTGTCACTGAGATGCGGGGCGAGCAGGCGGATGAGGATGCCGGCGGCGCAGATGCCGACGATCGGGCGGCCGTCGGCGAACAGACGCGGCAGCAGGATGCGGGCGTTCTCGCCATTGTAGCCGCAGTGAAAGATATCGCCGCCAATGAGGGGGGCGAGACGCTGCGCAAGCTCGGCGCCGGAGGCGGCGAAGGTGACGATGGCCGGCTTCATCCCCAGGCCTCGTCGCCGCGGTAGCACAGGATGGTGGAGAAATACGGCCGCTCGCCATAGGCGAAGTTCTGGAGCGGCGTGATGCGCTGGCGGAGCGTGGTGGCGTGCTCGACGACGATGGCGTTTTCGGCATGGCCGGTTTCGCGCAAGAGGCCGCGGACGCGATCGAAATGCCGGCCGATCTTGATGATGGCGGCAGCGGGCGTGGCGAGCAGCTCGGCGCGGAGCGTTTCGTCGGGCAGCGGCGCCGGCAGCACCTTGAGGATCTCGTTGCGGGCGGCGAGCGGGCGGGCGATGGCGGCCGCCGCAGCGGTGAGCGAAGTGATGCCGGGCACGATCTCGACGCGGGCCGCGCCGCCGAGGCGCGACAGCAGATACATCGCCGAGCCGTAGAACAGCGGATCGCCCTCGCACAGCCAGGCGACGTTGCGGTCGTGCGCGAGGTGGCCGAGGATCAGCGACGCGGCGCCGTCATAGGCGGCTTGCGCCGGGCCGCGTTCGATGGCCATGGGGATGGTCACCGGCAGCAGGATGGCATCGGGCTCGATGTAGTCGGCGGCGATCTCGCGGGCAAAGGCGGAGTCCTCGCCGGTGGCGGGATAGGCCACCACATGCGCGGTGCGCAGGACGCGGACGGCGCGGATGGTCAGCAGGTCCGGATCGCCGGGGCCGACGCCGATGAGGTGCAGCGTGCCGCTCATTGTGGCCTCATGGCTTGCGTACCGACCATTGGGTAACGGTGCGGCGCGGATAGAAGGCGTCGTGGTCGCCGAGGCGGTCGAGCGCGGCGACGTCGAGGCGGACGAGGTCGCCGCCGAGGCGCGCCTGGCGGGCGAGCAGCGCCTGCTCGCCGTCGAGGGTGACGGCATTGGCGACGAGGCGCCCGCCGGGACGCAGGGCGGTCCAGCAGGCGTGGAACAGCGTTTCGCTGGCAACGCCGCCGCCGAGGAAGATAGCGTCGGGCGCCGGCATGCCGACGAGGCTGTCGGGGGCGTCGCCATTCTCGATGCGGAGGCCGGGGACGCCGAGGCGATCGGCGTTGACGGCGATCATCTGCAGGCGCTCGCCCTCGCGCTCGAAGGCGATGGCCGCGGCATCGCGGGCGGCGCGCATCCACTCGATGGCGACGGAGCCGCAGCCGGCGCCGACATCCCAGAGCAGTGCGCTAGGACAGGGCATGAGCTTGCCGAGAGTGATGGCGCGGATCTCGCGCTTGGTGAGCTGGCCGTCGGAGATGAAGGCGTCATCGGGCAGGCCGGGCACGGGCGCGAACAGCGGCGCGCCGGGGTCGGCGGCGCAATCGATGGCGAGGACGTAGAAATCGCCGATCGGCAGTGCGAAGCCGGCGGCCTGGGCGGAGGCGATGCGCTCGCCGGGTCCGCCCAGGTGTTCGAGCACGGTGAGGACACTGCGTCCGTAGCCGCGCTCGGCGAGGAGGCGGGCCACATGCGGCGCCGTGGTGGCATCGGTGGTGAGGGCGAGGATGCGGTTGCCGGGGGTGACGTGCGGGTGGATCAGCTCGGGCGGCCGGGCATGCAGCGACAGGGTTGTGACGTGCTGCAGCGGCCAGCGCAGGCGGGCGGCGGCGAACTGGAAGGCGGAGGGGGCGCTGCGGATGTCGTATTCGCTCGGATCGAGATGGCGAGCGAGGCTGGCGCCGATGCCGAACCAGTTGGGGTCGCCGGTGGCGAGCAGCAAAGTGGGCGTGCCGCGATGGGCGAGAAGCTGGTCGAGCATGGCGGCGAATTTGGGGGAGCGCCAGGGCTCCAAGCGGGGCCGGTACACTTGCCCCCCACCCCCTCCCCACTCCGCAAGGGGGAGGGGGGCCTGACTGAGGGTCTCCTGATTTTCGGCGGGCAGGCGATCGAGCAGGCGGGCGGGGCCGAGGATGATGTCGGCCGGCGGCAGCGCGGGCAGTTCGCCTTCGCCGACGCCGATGATGTGCAGCCAGGGGGTCACGCGGCGATGCCCCGGGCGATGGCGTTGAGGGCGGCGGCGGCGATGGCGGAGCCGCCGCGGCGGCCGAGCAGGGTGATGAACGGCACGCCGTGGGTGTCGAGCGAGAGCTCGGCCTTGGACTCCTCGGCGCCGACGAAGCCGACGGGCGTGGCGATGATGGCGGCGGGCTTCGGGGCGCCGGCATCGAGCATTTCGAGCAAATGGAACAGGGCGGTCGGGGCGTTGCCGATGACGACGATGGCGCCGGCGAGGCGATCGCGCCAGAGCTCCACGGCGGCGGCGGAGCGGGTGGTGCGAAGCTGCTCGGCCAGCGCCGGAACGCGCGGATCGCCGAGGGTCAGCACCAGTTCGTTGCCGTGAAGATATCGCCCGATAATGCTGGCACGCACCGCTTCGCAGTCGCACAGGATCGGCGCCGTCTCGACCAGCGCGAATTCGAGCTTTTCGACCACGTCCTCGCTGCCGCGGAGATGGGGGGCGATGTCGGGCATGCCGCAGGCGTGGATCATGCGGATGGCGACGTCCTGCATGTCCGGACCCAGCCCGGACAGGTCGGCCTCGGCCCGGATGATGGCGAAGCTTCGCGCATAGATGGCGTCGGGGTCGCGCAGATAGTCGCTCATTCGCGCTCCTTGCGGGCGAGCCGGCCCGGAATCTTCGGCAGGGTCACCGGGCCCAAGGGGTGGTTGGCGTGCGGGTATGGATGGTGGTGACGGTCGTGATCGTGGGCCGGCGGAGGACTGCCCCCACCACCGGCCCCTCCCCGCAAGGGGGAGAGGGGCGATGGCGCCGCGAACGACAGGGGTGGGCGGACGGATAGGGCGTGCGCGTGATCGTGCGGGTGGTCGTGGGCGTGGAGCGGGGTCCAGGGGAGATTGTGCGCCCTGCAGAAGGCTTCGTCGCGGCAGGAGCTGTCGCAGTCGCCGCCGCAGGGGCAGTCTTCGAGGCCGCCGCCGATGCCTTCGACGTGGTGATGGTGGCTCTCCTGGGCGAGGCCTATCTCGGCTTCGAAGCCGAGCACCTGCTCGCGATATTTGCACATGGCGCAGTTCATCAGATTTTGCCCGACCAGCATTTCGCGGATGCGGTCGAGCACGGTGTCGATGACCAGCGGATGGTCGTCGAGATAGGGCGCGCCGAGAATCTCGACATTGGGGTATTTCGCCTGCGCCTCGTCGGCGGCGTCGTAGATGCGCTTCACCAAGACGCCGGTGAACAGGAAGTAGGGGAAGACGACGATGCGGCGAAAACCGAGCTTTACCGCATGGTCGAGCGCCGGGGCGACCAGCGGGAAGGTGACGCCGGAATAGGCCACCTCGCCCCAGCCGAAGCCCATGCCCTCCCACAGCATGCGCATGATCTTGGCGACGTTGGAGTTGGCGTCGGGATCGGAGGCGCCGCGGCCGACGACGAGCAGCAGCGTCTCGTCGCGGCGGATGTCGCGCGGCGAGGTGCGCAGCCCCTCCTCGATGCGGTCGGCGGCGGCGCGCAGCATGCGGGTGTCGACGCCGAGCTCGCGGCCATAGGTGATGCGGATGCCGGGATGCGCCGCCTCGTAGGTCTTGAGCACGGACGGAATGTCGTTCTTGGCATGGCCGGCGGCAAACAGCATGCCGGGCGCGGCGAGGACGTGCCGCACCCCCTGCTCGCGCAGCCGGTCGAGGCCCAGATGGAGCACCGGGTTGGCGAATTCGAGGTAGCCATATTCGACGGGAATGCCGGGAAGGCGGGCTTTGAGCGCATCGGCCAGGGCGGCGAACTCGCCAACGGCGAGCCGGTTGCGGCTGCCATGGCCGCACAGCATGATTCCGGTGCCCGCCGGCAACAGGGGCAGATCCATAAAGTCCTCCGCAGCTCCGGACTTGGTCCCCGATTTGGGTCGACCGCACCGGACGTGTGTTTCAGCCGCATAGCGGGGCTGCCGCGCGTGCGGACGTTGTAGGCGGAGCCAATCCTCGCGGTCAATCAAGGGCTTGGCCGAGCGGCGGCAGCACTGCGAATGCTGTTCAAAATCATTCGCAGAAACAAGCACTTGCCGTGGGGCGCAGCGGCGGGTAAGGCGCACGGCGAACCACCAGACGGGGGCGAATGGCAAACGACTCGACATCGACGGTGGTGCGGCTGGCGTTCCTCAGCCTGGGCGTGGGCCTGCTGGTGCTGGCGCTCAAGGTGGCGGCCGCGTGGCTGACCGGCTCGCTGGCGCTCTATTCGGACGCGCTCGAAAGCACGGTCAACATCGTCACCGCCGTGGTGGCGCTGGTCGCGGTGCGGCTCGCGGCGCGGCCGGCCGACGCCGCCCTGCCCTATGGCTATGGCAAGGTCGAGTATTTTTCGGCGGTGATCATCGGCGTGTTCATCGCGCTGGCGGCGATCCTGATCTTCTACCAGGCTTGGGAAGGGTTCATCGCGCCGCACGACATCCGCCCGGACATGATCGGCATCGCCGTGAGCGTGGTGGCGACGGCGATCAACGCCGGCTGGGCAATGGTGCTGGTGCGGGCCGGGGCGCGCGAGCGCTCGCCGTCGCTGGCGGCCGACGGGCGGCACCTGTTCACCGACGTGGTGTCGACGGCGGCGGTGATCATCGGCGTGCTACTGGCGATCGCCACCGGCTACACGCGGCTCGACGCGATCCTTGCGGCGTTCGTCGGCGTCACCATCCTGTGGACCGGCTGGCAGGTGGTGCGCGAGAGCGTGATCGGGCTGATGGACGTGGCGGTGGACCCCAAGCGGCTGGCGCAGATCCGCGACATCATCGCCGCCAACGCCGAAGGCGCCATCGAGGCGCACGACGTGCGGACGCGGCAGGCGGGGCGCTTCACCTTCATCGAGTTCCACCTGGTGGTGGCCGGCTCGATGAGCGTCGAGGCGGCGCACGCCATTTGCGACCGTATCGAAGCCAAGCTGCGCGAGACGGTGGGCGACGCGCAGATCACCATCCATGTCGAACCCGAGAACAAGGCCAAGCATTCCGGCATCGTGGTGGTGTGAGCGCCGGCCGGCCGAATCAGCAGCTCGGAAGCCCGCGCGCATGACGGCGCCGCAACCGTTGCGAAAGTTCGAGTAAAACTGGAAATAGCACCGGCGGGCGGCCGAAAAGACGGGCTCGCTGCCCGCCGGCCAAGCGCAGCGACCAGCCGCAAGACTGCCGGAATCCTGGGCTCTGCGGGCCAGCGAAGGGTGCGGCCACGGGACGGGCGCGGTACGCAGCTGTGGTCATTGGCGGCAAAATCGTGGCGAAGCCGGCCATATTGAGGTCAAGTTCGCGGCCGAAGCGTTAATCGTGGGGCGGGGGTGAGTGCTGGCCGAGGCGAGTGGCCAGCCTGACCGGGGAGCGCAATTTTGGGCAATTCACTCGCGTCGCAGATCGGCGGCAATCTCATCGTCAGGGCCAGCCTGCTGACGGTGCTGATCGTGGGCTTTCTCGGGGTCGCCAGCGGCGTGATCCCGGTGGGCTGCCTGATGACGGGCAGCTGCAAGCCGCCGGCCACGCCGGCCGAGACCGCCGTCGCCAAATTGCAGCCGCCGGCGCCGGCCGGCACCGAAGGCAAGGTGCAGATGGTCAAGCCGGTGGTGCAGAAGGCAACGCCCTCGCTGAGCCACAACGATGTGCTGGCCGCCACCTTCGCCCAGCTCAAGGTCGACCTGCAGCCCCCCACCGCAACGACCACGCCCAACAGCTCGACGACCACGGTCGCCACCGCCACGCCGCCCCAGGGCGTGCCGGGCGGCAGCAAGATCAACCCGGATTCGGGGCTGACGACGCGCATGGTGCGCGCCGTGACGGTGAACCCGGACGGCACGCCCAACCTCAGCGGCATGGCCGAGGCCTATGCCGAGCCGAGCCGGCTGATCGCGCCGCGGTCGCCGGCGGTGGAGGCGGCGGCGCGGATCGGCGCCGGCCAGATGCCGGTGATCGAGGCGCAGGCGGTGGCCGAGCTGAAGCCGGCCAAGGCCAGCGACGCCGCCGCGGCGCCCGCCGGCACGGGCAACGCCACGGTGCTGGGCGCCGGCGCCAATGTGCGGGTGAGCCCCGGCAAGGGCGGGCGCGTGCTGTTCGCGCTCAATGGCGGCGAACGCGTCACGGTGGTCGAGAGCAAGCGCGGCTGGCTCAAGATCAAGGATGACCAGGGCCGTACCGGCTGGATCTTCTCGGACGGCGTGAAGCGGGGCTGATCCTCGCTATCCTTATCCTTCGCTCTGTCCGAGCGGACGCAAGAGCGTCCGATCGTCCAACCGCCTGGCTTTATCTTCGCTCTGTCCGAGCGGCCGCGAGAGCGTCCGATCGTCCAACCGCTTGGCTTTATCTTCGCTCTGTCCGAGCGGTCGCAAGAGCGTCCGATCGTCCAACCGTATTGTTTTGTCTTCGCTCTGTCCGAGCGGTCGCAAGAGCGCCCGATCGTCCAACCGTATTGTTTTATCTTCGCTCTGTCCGATCGGTCGCAAGAGCGCCCGATCGTCCAACCGCTTGGTTTTGTCTTCGCTCTGTTCGAGCGGACGCGAGAGCGTCCGATCGTCCAACCGCTTGGTTTTGTCTTCGCTCTGTCCGAGCGGTCGCAAGAGCGCCCGATCGTCCAACCGCTTTTTGGGTTTAGTGCTCGCAGCCGCACTGCTCGTGGTCGCTCAGCACTTCGACGACGCGGCATTCGCCGACCGTGCCGTGGTGGTGGCTTTCGAGCATGCCGGACAGTTCGGCGCGCAGCGCCGTCAGCCGGGAAATGCGGTCGTCCACCTCGACCAGGCGGTCGCGGACCAGGGCATCGAGATCGTCGCAGGGGGCGTCCTTGTGGCCGGCGATCTGCAGCATGGCGCGCAGCGACGGCATCGGAAAGCCCATGGCGCGGGCATGGGCGATGAAGCGCAGGCGGTCGCGCGCCGACGCATCGTAGCGGCGCTGGTTGCCCTCGCTGCGGGGCGGCGCCGGCAACAGGCCGATCCCCTCGTAATAGCGGATGGTGGGCACCTTGACGCCGGTTTCGGCGCTGAGCTCGCCGATCGAATAGTCGGACATGACGACTCCGCTGTCTGACGGCCCCACCCGCCTCGCCGGGCAAGGAAAGAAGGGGCTTGAACCTCTAGTGACTAGAGCAACTATGTAAGCGTTCGCGATAGCGAATCATAGGGTTCAACATGGGCGCCGGGCACGAGCACGCCGATACCTTCGACGGCATGAACGACGACTACAAGCGGCGGCTGATGCTGGTGACCGGCATCAATATCGCGATGTTCTTCGTGGAAATGGGGGCCGGCTCGCTGGCCGGATCGCAGGCGCTGAAGGCCGACGCGCTGGATTTCTTCGCCGACGGGCTCACCTATGCGCTGAGCTTCTGGGCCATCGGCCGGCCGGCCGGCATCCGCACCGGGGCGGCGGTGCTGAAGGGAGCGAGCCTGCTGGCGATGGGCCTGTGGATCGCCATCACCACGCTCTACCAGTTCTTCGTGCACGGCGTGCCGGTGCCGGAGGTGATGGGCGGCATCGGCTTTGTGGCGCTCGCCGCCAATTTGCTCTCGGTCTATCTGCTGATGGCGTACAAGGACGGCGACGCCAATGTGCGCTCGGTGTGGCTGTGCTCGCGCAACGACGCCATCGGCAATGTGGCGGTGATGATTTCGGCCGGGCTGGTGGCGCTGCTCAATTCCGGCGTGCCCGATCTGATCGTGGCCGGCGTGATGGCGGTGCTGTTCCTGTCGTCGTCGTACCAGATCCTGACGCATTCGTGGCGCGAGTGGCAGGAGGCGCGCGGCGCGGCGCCGCATGCCGGCCACGATCATCCCCATGATGCGCACGACCACGATCATGCGGAGCACGAGACGCATTGACGCGCCTGCTGCTGGCCCTGCTGCTGTTGCTGCCCCTGCCCGCCACGGCGGCGGAGTGGAACCACTACACCAATGTCCGCTTCGGCTACGGCATCGACGTGCCGCCGGGCTTCGTGCCGCAGGGCGAGGCCGACAATGGCGACGGGAAGGTGTTCCGCACACCGACGGCGACGCTGACGGTGTTCGGCGGCAACGTCACGGCGGCGGATTTCGAGTCCGAGGTGGTGCAGCGCCAGCGCGATGCCGAGCAGGACAAATGGGCGATCACCTACCAGGTGTCGACGCCGCAGAAGGCGAGCTGGTCGGGTAAGCGCGGCGCGCGCATTCTCTATGCGCGGATGATCGCGCTCTGCGCCGGCACGCAGTTCGGCAGCTTCGCGCTCGACTATTCGAGCGCCGACCGCCAGACGTTCGACGCGGTGGTCGACCGGCTGGTGGCCTCGCTGCGGCCGGCGGGCGGCAGCTGCTGAGCTATTTGAACGGGCCGTTGAAGATGAAGAACGCGCCCACGCCGATGAGGCCGAAGCCGACCGCGGTGTTGAGGGTCAGCTTTTCGCCCAGCACCAGCACCGAGAAGATCACGAAGATGGTGATCGAGACGACCTCCTGGATCGCCTTGAGCTCGGCGCCGGTATAGGTGCCGTAGCCGATGCGGTTGGCCGGCACCGCCAGCCAATATTCGAACAGCGCCAGCCCCCAGCTTCCCATCACCGCGATCCACAGGGGCGCAGCGGGGAATTTGAGGTGGCCGTACCAGGCGGTGGTCATGAACATGTTGCTGCCGATCAGCATGAGGATCGGCAGGGTGGCGGAGTTGAGGAGCGGCATGAGGCGGGACTCGGTGGGGGCGCTGGCAAACGTGCTCATAGACGCGACTGTTCCCCTGCTGCGCAAGAGGCGCTAGGGCTGTTGCACGGGGGATTTGCGGCCGGTGCGGGATGCCCGACGGCCGCCAGCAAGAGGAAGGACCTGCCCTGATGATCGCCTATCGCCTTGGAGCTGCCGCGCTTGGACTGGGGCTGCTTGCCGGCCCGGCCGCTGCCGTCGAGATCGCCTGCGACGGGCCGCTAGGCCCGGAGTCGACGCTGCAGGCGGTCGAGCAGGCCTATGGCAAGAACAATGTGGTGACCGGCGAGGTCGATGGCGCCGAAGGCATGACGATGATCGCCACCACGGTGTTTCCCAATGACGAGGACAAGAGCTTTCGCATCTACTGGATGAACGAAGACGAGCATGCGGGCGTCGCCGGCTTCACCGTCGCCAGAGCCGACACGGCGCCGGGCGGGGTGAAGCTGGGGATGGGCATCAGGGAGGTGGAGGCGCTCAACGGCCAGGCCTTCGGGCTGTTCGGCTTCTACTGGGATTATGGCGGGGCGGCGAGCTTTGCCGAAGGCAAGCTGAGCGAACTGCCCGGCGGCTGTTCCATGGCGCTGACCTTCAGCCCCACCGTGGAGCCGCCGAACCAGAAGATTTCGGATGCGGTGAGCGGCGACCAGGAACTGACCTCGGACATGCCGGAACTGGAGGTGGTGAAGCCGGTGGTGACCGTCGTCAATATCGGCTACCCCGACCCCGAAGGCGACGATTTCGACGGCGAGGGCGACGTCGACACCACCGCGGCGGACTGACCGCCGCACCGACGCCGATTGACCGGGGACCGGCGGCGCGCAATAGAAGGCGCTGTCGGTTCCTCAGGCCGGACGGCCGCGAGGATCAAAAGGGAATGCGGTGAGGCGTACCCATCAGGGACCGAAACCGTGGCTGCCCCCGCAACTGTGAGCGGCGAGTGCACCGAACAGCCACTGGCGATGCTTCGCCGGGAAGGCCGGAGCGCACAGCGACCCGCGAGCCAGGAGACCTGCCGGCACAAGCGAGCTCGACGCTCATTCTTCAACGTGCGCACGGAGGGTGTCACATGAACAAGATCCCGGTGACGGTGATCACAGGCTTTCTGGGCGCGGGCAAGACCACGCTGGTCAAGCACCTGCTCGGCCACGCCAAGGGCAAGCGCATCGCGCTGATCATCAACGAATTCGGCGAATTGGGCGTCGACCGCGAGGTGATCGCGGCGGGCGGGCACGACAATTGCCGCGAGGAGGACATGATCGAGCTTTCGAACGGCTGCATCTGCTGCACCGTGGCCGAGGACTTCATCCCGACGATGGAGACGCTGCTCGAGCGCGACGACAAGCCCGACCACATCGTCATCGAAACCAGCGGGCTGGCGCTGCCGCAGCCGCTGATCCGCGCCTTCAACTGGCCCGAGATCAAGTCGCAGGTGACGGTGGACGGGGTGGTGACGGTGGTGGACGCGGCGGCGCTGAGCGAGGGCCGCTTCGCCGCCGACGAGCAGGCGGTGGCCAAGCAGCGCGCCGCCGACCAGATGCTCGACCATGCAACGCCGCTGGGTGAATTGTTCAAGGACCAGCTGGTCGCCGCCGACCTCGTGGTGGTCAACAAGACCGACCTCGTGGGCGAGGATGCGCTGGGCGATGTCGAGGCGCGTCTCGGCGCCGAAATCCGGCCGGGCACCGGCGTGATCCGGGCCAGGAACGGGCATGTCGATATCGGCGCGCTGCTGGGCATGGGGATCGGCAGCGAGGACCATCTCGAGGGCCGCGACAGCGCGCATGAGCTCGAGCATGGTGGCGAAGGGCACGAGCACGACGATTTCGATTCCTTCGCGGTGACACTGCCGGGGGTGGCGAGCCGCGACGAACTGCTGGCGGTGATCGAGGAAACCATCCGCACGCACGACGTGCTGCGGCTCAAGGGCTGGGCGGCGCTGCCGGGCAGCGAGGCGCGACTCGCCATCCAGGCGGTGGGGCCGCGCGTCAATGCGTGGTTCGACCGGCCGTGGAAGCCCGGCGAGGCCCGTGAGACGGCGCTGGTGGTGATCGGCGAATCGCCGCTCGACCACGACGCCATCCGGCAGAGCCTGGAGCGCGCGAGCCGCGTTCCGGCGTGATGCACCTGCTCTCGGCGCAGGCTGGGGCGCTGCAGCAGGACGGCGAGGCGATCGACCTCGGGCAATCGCCGGCGCCGCTGGTGTTCGCCTCGGCGGCGGACAGCGAGCTGGCGCTGCTGGCGGGGGCGGCGGACCGGGCTGCGACGGACGAGCTGCGCTGTGCCAATCTGCTGCGGCTGAGCCACAATCTGTCGGTCGATCTGTGGATCGAAAAGACGGTGTCGCACGCCAAAATGGTGGTGGTGCGGCTGCTGGGCGGGCCGGCCTATTGGCCGTACGGCGTGGACCAGCTCACGGCGCTGGCGGCGGCGGGACAGTTCAAGCTGGCGCTGCTGCCGGGAGATGCGACGCCGGACCCGATATTGCAATCGCGTTCTACCGTGGCGCCGGAGCTGTGGACGCGGCTGCATGCGCTGTTCACGGCGGGCGGACCGGAGAATGCCGACGCGATGTTGCGGCTGATGCGCGAGATGGCGGCAGGGACGGAGCTTGTCGCCCCCACCCCCGGCCCCTCCCCGCAAGGGGGAGGGGAGCCGGCCGGCGCTGATGGCGAGATCAGGCCGTTTCCGCGCTTCGGGTATTGGACGCCTGAGACTGGGGTGACGTTCGAGCTGTCGGCGAGCGAGCGCCCGGCGGTGCCGCTGCTGTTCTACCGCGCGGCGCTGGAGGGGGCGGGGACGGCGACGCTGGAGGCGCTGTATCACGAGATCGCACGGCAGGGGCTCGCGCCGCTGCCGCTGATGATCTCGACGCTGAAGGAAGCGGCCTGCGTGCGCTTCGTCAAGGCGGCGTTCGCGGCGCACCAGCCGCAGGCGATCCTCAATCTCACCGGGTTTGCGCTGGGGCTCGACGGGATCGAGGACAAGCTCAACCCCTTCGCCGAAACCGATGCGCCGGTGATCCAGCTGGTGCAGGGCGGGCGGCCGCAGGTGCAATGGGCGGCCGACAGCCAGGGGCTGAGCGCCAAGGATCTGGCGATGCAGATCGTGCTGCCCGAACTCGACGGGCGGATCGGCGGGCTGATCGTCGGGCACAAGGCCGAGGCGGTGTGGCATGCGCGCACGCAATGCCCGCTGTCGAGCTACGCGCCGGATGCCGACGGGGTGCGGCGTGCGGTGTCGCTGGCGGCGAACTGGGTGAAGTTGCGCGCGACGCCGCGCGGTGAGCGCAGGGTGGCGATGGTGCTCGCCAATTATCCGATCCGCGACGGGCGGCTGGCCAATGGCGTGGGCTATGACGCACCGGCCTCGACGGTAGAGATTTTGCGGGCGCTGGAGACGGCGGGCTATGCGCTCGCGGGTGTGCCGGCGGACGGCAATGCGCTGATCGAGCGGTTGCAGCAGGGGCCGACCAATGCGCATCCCGAGCGCAAGGGCGGCATGCCGTTTTCGCTCACGCGCTATCGCGAGCTGTTTGCAGGCCTGCCGGAGACGGTGCAGCGAGCGGTGACGGCGCGCTGGGGCGAAGCGGAAGCCGATCCGTTCGTGCGTGGAGCGGCGTTCCATCTGCCGGCGGTTCGCTTCGGGCATGTGGCGGTGCTGCTGCAGCCGGCGCGTGGCTACGATCGCGACGACGCAGCAGCGTATCACGATCCGGATCTGGCGCCGCCGCATGCCTATGTGGCGTCGTATCTGTGGCTGAAGCACGAATTCGGCGCCGAGGCGCTGATCCACAACGGCAAGCACGGCTCGCTGGAATGGCTGCCGGGCAAGGCGACGGCGCTCGATGCGACCTCCTATCCGGGGCTGCTGTGGGGCGAGCTGCCGCATCTTTATCCGTTCATCGTCAACGACCCCGGCGAGGGCACGCAGGCGAAGCGGCGGACGGGCGCGGTGATCATCGACCATCTGGTGCCGCCGCTGACGCGGGCCGAGACCTACGGACCGCTGAAGGATCTCGAAGCGCTGCTCGACGAATATTACGCGGCGAGCGGCATGGACCGGCGGCGGCTCTCACACCTCAGGCGGCGCATTCTCGACTTCACGCGCGATGCGCGGCTCGACCGCGACATCGGCCTGCCGGACGACGAGAGCGAGGCGTTGAAGGCGATCGACACCTTCCTCTGCGATCTGAAGGAAGCGCAGATCCGCGACGGGCTGCATGTGTTCGGGCAATCGCCGGCGGGGCGGCTGGAGCGCGACCTGCTGGCGGCGCTGGCGCGGGTGCCGCGCGGGGAGCGCGCGCCGGATCAGTCGCTGATCCGGGCGCTGGCGGACGATCTGAAGCTCGGGGTTGATCCGCTGACGGCGGGGCTGGGGGATGAGTGGACGGGGCCGGACTTTGGGCCGGTGGATGTGGCCCCCACCCCCAGCCCCTCCCCGCAAGGGGGTGGGGGCCGCCTGCGCAGCATCGGCGATGTGGTGGAGCGGCTGGAGGAGTTGGCGGCGGCAATGATCGAGGGAGCCGCCCCTGCCCCGGGTCCGGCGTCGGCGGCGGTGCTGGCGGCGGTCGAGACGGTGATGCGGCCACGGCTCCGGGCGTCGGGGCCGGCGGAGGTCGCGGCGCTGCTTGACGGGCTCGACGGCAAATTCGTCAGGCCGGGGCCGAGCGGGGCGCCGTCGCGCGGGCGGCTCGACGTGCTGCCAACAGGGCGCAATTTCTATTCGGTCGACAACCGCGCCATCCCGACGCCGACGGCGTGGGAGCTGGGGCGCAAATCGGCCGAGGCGGTGCTGGCGCGGCATTTCCAGGATCACGGCGTGGCGCTGCGATCGCTGGCGCTGAGCGTCTGGGGCACGTCGAACATGCGGACCGGCGGCGACGACATCGCGCAGGCGCTAGCCTTCATCGGCGCGAAGCCGGTGTGGGACCCCTCCTCACTCAGGCCCTCGGGCTACGAGATCGTGCCGCTGGCCAGGCTCGGCCGGCCGCGGGTGGACGTGACGCTGCGCATCTCCGGGCTGTTCCGCGACGCGTTCCCGCAGCAGATCGGGCTGTTCGACAAGGCCATCCGCGCCATCGGCGCACTGGACGAGCCGGCGGGCGACAATCCGATCGCGGCGCGCATGCGCTCGGACGCGCTGGAGCTGATGCGCGAGGGCAGGAGCGAAGCCGAAGCGGCGCTGGCGGCGGGGCACCGGGTGTTCGGCAGCAAGCCCGGCGCGTATGGCGCGGGGCTGCAGGCGCTGATCGACTCCGGCATGTGGGAGAGCAAGGCCGACCTCGGGCGCGCCTTCCTCAATTGGGGGCAGTACGCCTATGGCGCGCATGCCGCCGGCACGCCGGAGCTGGCGCGCTTTGCGGCGCGGCTGGGCGACATCGAGGCGGTGGTGCACAACCAGGACAATCGCGAGCACGATCTGCTCGACAGCGACGACTACTACCAGTTCGAGGGCGGGCTGGTGGCGACCGCCGAGAGCCTGACGGGGCGGCGCCCCCTCGCCTACCACAACGACCATTCGCGGCCGGAGCGGCCGGTGGCGCGCACGCTCGAGGAAGAAATCTCGCGCGTGATGCGCGGCCGCGTGGTCAACCCCAAATGGATCGCCGGGGTGAAGCGGCACGGCTACAAGGGCGCCTTCGAGATCATCGCCACGGTGGACTACATGTTTGCCTTCGCGGCGACCACGGGCGCGGTCAAGACGCACCATTTCGACCTGGCGTTCGAGGCGTTCGTCGAGGACGAGGCGATTCGGGCCTTCCTCATCGCCAACAACCGCTTCGGCTATGACGAGCTGATCGACAAATTCAACGAGGCGCGGCGGCGCGGCTATTGGGTGCCGCGGAGCAATTCGGCGTTCCAGTATCTCACGGCCCCTCACCCGGCTGCCACGCGGAACGACTGAGAGTTTGGAGGATGTGATGAGCGACAGGCAGCCCAAGAAGACCGACCTGATGAGCGAGGCGGAGCGCGACGCGTATCACGCCGAAAAGATGCGCAAGAAGAAGGAGGCGCGCACCCGCATGCTCGCCACCAAGACCGAGGAACGCGGCCTCTTGATCGTGCATACCGGCAAGGGCAAGGGCAAGTCGACGGCGGCGTTCGGCATGGTGTTCCGCGCCATCGGGCACGGCTTCAAGGTGGGCGTGGTGCAGTTCGTCAAGGGCGCCTGGGGCACGGGCGAGCGCGACATCCTCGAGAATTATCCCGAGCAGGTGACGATCAAGGCCATGGGCGAGGGCTTCACCTGGGACACGCAGGACCGCCAGCGCGACATCGCGGCGGCGCGGGCGGCGTGGGAGATGGCCAAGCAGATGATTGCCGATCCGGGCTACAAGATGGTGCTGCTCGACGAGCTCAACATCGTGCTGCGCTATGAATATCTGCCGCTCGAGGAGGTGCTGGAGGTGCTGCGCAACAAGCCGCGCGACCTGCACGTGATCGTCACCGGCCGCAATGCACGCGAGGAGCTGATCGAGATCGCCGACCTGGTGACGGAGATGACCGAGATCAAGCACCCGTTCCGTTCGGGGGTGAAGGCACAGGCCGGAATCGAGTTCTAGGCGATGCTCACAGCCGCCGCAGGTGGCTGAGGGCGTAGGCGAGACCGCCCAGGCCGGTGATCCAGAAGCTGGTGGGCCAGTCGGTGACATAGGCGAGCAGCAGGCTGAGCCAGGCGATGCCGACGGCAAGGCCGATGGCGAGCAGGAAGCCGCTGAGGAAGCGGCGGGTGAGACGCAGCGCGGCAGCGGCGGGCGCCACCATCAAGGCAAAGACCAGCAGCACGCCAACGATCTGGATGGCCTGGGCGGTCGCCAGCGCGACGATCAGCATGAACAGCGCCGACAGGCGCCGCAGCGGCACGCCGCGCGCTTCGGCCAGCTCGGGCTGCAGGCTGGCGAACAGCAGCGGGCGGCTGATGAGCGCGAGGCCGGCCAGCGTCACCGCGGCCATGCCGAGCAGCAGCCACACCGTCTGCTGGCCGATGCCCAGCACGTTGCCGAACAGCAGGCTGGTCGCCATGCCGGCATAGGCAGTGTAAAAATGCAGGAACAGCAGGCCGAGCCCGAGCGACAGGGTCAGCACGATGCCGATGGCGACGTCGCGGTTGGCGCGCTGTCCGACGACGGAGATGCCGAGGCCGGCAAGCAGCGTAAAGGCGGTGAGGCCGACAAACGGCGACAGGCCGAGCAGTACCGCGCCGGTGGCGCCGGCGAAGCCGACATGCGACAGCGCGTGGCCGGCGAAGGTCTCGCCGCGCAGCACCAGGAAATAGCCGATGGCGCCGGCGACCACCGCGACGATGGTGGAGGCGGCGAAGGCGTTGCGCATGAACTCGTAGGCGAAGATGTCCATGGTCAGTGCGCGTGCTCGTGGTGGTCGTGCGGGTCGTGACCGTCGAGCGCGCCGGCTTCGGAGTGCACGAAGACGTGGCCGTCGGCGCGGATGACGCGCACCGGCGTGCGGTAGAGGGCGGTCAGCACCTTGTCGTTGACCACCTGGTCGACGGTGCCGATGGCGGCGCGGCCGCCGCCCAGATACAGCACCTTGTCGATAGCGCCGAGCAGCGGATTGACCTCGTGCGCGGAAAACAGCACGGCGACGCCCAACTCGCGGCTGAGGCCCCGCACCAGCTCGACGATGGCGCGCTGTCGCGCCGGGTCGAGGCTGATCAGCGGCTCGTCGAGCAGCAGCAATTGCGGCCGGCCGACCACCGCCTGGGCAATGAACAGGCGCTGGCGCTCGCCGCCCGAAAGCTGGGCGACGGACCGGCGGGCGAGATCGGCGGCGCCGACGCGGGCCAGCGCCTCGGCCACCGCCGTGCGATCGCTCGCCGAGGCCAGCGGAAAGCCCCAGCGTTCGCCGCGATGGGCGCTGAGCAGCAGTTCCTCGCCGGTGATGCCGGGCGGCAGCGGCGTGCGGCGGAATTGCGGGACGTAGCCGATGGCCGGATTGCCGCGGCGCGGCGGCGCGCCGAGCACCTCGATGCGGCCGCCGGAGACGGGCGTGAGCCCGAGGATAGCGCGCATCATCGTGGTCTTGCCGGCGCCATTGGGCCCGAGCACGCCGACGAACTCGCCGGGCGCAATGGCCAGCGACACGTCGGCGAGCACGGCGCGGTCGCCGAGCGTGATGCTCACCCCATCGAAGGCGATGGCGCTCACGAGGTCCCTCCGAGGGCCGCGGCCACCGCCGCGATCTGGCCGGCGAACCAGCTCTGGATGGTCTGTCCCCCCGGCTCGGTTTCGGTGACGCCGATCACCGGCACCTTGGCCGCGTTGGCGAGAGCGAGCAGGCGGGTGGTGGTCTCGTCGGTCACCTGGCTGTTGTAGAACAGGATTTTGGCCGTGCCGGATTTGAGCGAGTCCTCGAAGGCGGCGACGTCGCTGGCGCTCGGCTCGGTCTCGTTCATCACCGCGAGCTGGAAGCGCTGGTTGAGCATGTCGAGGCCCATCGCCGCCGCCATGTAGCCGAAGACCGGTTCGGTGGCCGTCACCTTGACGCCGGCATGCGCCGCCTTGATGGCAGCGATGCCGGCCGTCGCCGTGGCAAAGTCCTGGTTGAACGTCTCGAGATTGGCACTGAACTCGGCGGCATCGGCAGGATCGCGCTTGGCGAGCTCGGCCGCCAGCGCCGCGGCCACCGCCGGGAACGTGGCCGGATCGTACCAGAGATGCGGGTTGTCGCCGCTCTTTCTGCCGACGAGGTCGGCGGCGACGAGCGTGGTGCGGCCGGGCGCGGCGGCTGCGGACAGCAGCTTGTCCATCCACGGGTCGTAGTCGGCGCCGTTGTAGAGGACGATGTCGGCGGTCGCGAGGCTGCGGGCGGTCGACGGGCTCGATTCGAACAGATGCGGGTCGTCGTCGGGGTTGGCCATGATGCTGGTGACGGCCACGTGGCTGCCGCCGATCTGCGCCGCGAGGTCACCGTAGAAATTCTCGGCCGCAACGATCCGGAGCGTGTCGGCGGCCACGGCCGGCTGGACGGATGCCGCAGCCAGAAGCACGACGGTGGCGGCCGACAGGATTTCGAAAAGGCGACGCATGGGAGGCTCCTTTGCCATCTGGTCAAACACGGATCAAGACGTTATAACATTACGTCTAGACAGTCCGAAGCGGGGCTGTCAACAGCGCCGGGGTGGCGCCGGCCAGGGAGACGAACTAGATTTTGCGGATGGCAGACTCGCATGCAGGACACGACCACGTCTGGGCCGACGATTTGACGCGCAACCAGGAGCTGGTGCTGGGCACGCTGGCGCATGCGACGGCGCCGCTGTCGGCCTACGACATCCTCGACCGGCTGCGCGACGAGGGCCTGAGGGCGCCGCTGCAGGTCTATCGGGCGCTCGACAAGCTGACCGAGCGCGGGCTGGCGCACCGGCTGGAATCGCTCAATGCGTTCGTGTGCTGCGCCGATGCACATTGCCACGGCGACGGCGGCAGCACGGCGTTCGCCATCTGCGACAGATGCGGCAAGGTCGAGGAATTCGCCGAGCCGGCGATCGACAGCAAGCTCAGGAGCTGGAGCAAGGCATCGGGTTTCGTGCCCGCGCGGATGACGATCGAGATTCGCGGCCTCTGCAAGGAGTGCAGCGCGAGCCGAGGCCCCTGAGCCTGGCCTACCCGGCCTTGCGCGCCGCCGGCCTGGCCGGGGCCAGCGCCAATTGCGTGAAGGCGGCGAGCGGCAGCGGCCGGGCCAGCAGCTCGCCCTGGAATTCGCGGCAGCCGAGGCGCAGCAGCTTGGCGGCCTGTTCGCGCCGGTCGATGCCGGGCACCGTGACGGCGACGCCGGCGGTGCGCGCCGCATCGACCGTGGCGGCCAGCAGCGCCTCATGCGCGGCGCCGCCATCGCTCCGGCCGGTGAGCGCCGTGGCGAGGCGCACGCGATCGACGAGACCGGCATCGAGATAGGCGGCCGTGGCCGGATCGATGGAGAATTCGGCGAGCGCGATCGTGACCCCGAAGCGGTGCAGCTCGGCGATCGACGGCGCAATGTCGGCGAGCGCGGGCAGCAGCGGCGCATCGACCGCCAGGGTGAGGCGCGCCGCCGGGAAATTGGTGGCGCCGAGGGTGCCGAAGACCTTTTCCGCGTAGACGCTGCTCTGTAGCTGTTCGGGCGTGACGGTGAGGGTCAAATTGACGCCGAGCAGCGGCGCGATCTCGCCGGCGACACGCCGCAGCGCGATGATGCCGGCGCGGTCCAGCAGGCGGGCGCGCTCCCGCGGCGGCAACGATTCCTGGGGGAGGACGGTGCCGTCCGGCGCGGTCCAGCGCAGCAGGGCTTCGGCGCCGACCAGGGCCTCCGAGCGCAGATCGAGAATGGGCTGATACTCGATGACGAAATCGGCGGCGCTGACGCCGCTGATCAGGCCGAGCGGCAGGTCGACCGCCGCGTCGATCGCCACGGCCGCCGCGGCACCGGCGACCACGGCGGAGCTCGCGGCAGTCTCGACGGCCGCCATCTGCGCCGCCGTCACCTCCTCGGCGCGGCGGACCAAAGCACGCCGGATGGCGGCGAGGCACAGCGCGAGGATGACGCCGATGGCGAAGAACACCCCGGTGGCGACGAGGACGGCGTGATTGAAGGCGATCTCGCCCGGACGGTCGGCGGTCCAGGCCAGCGTCCCCACCGGCTTGCCGTCGGCATCGCTGATGGCCAGCGTCGACATGTCGGGGGCGGGCGTGGCGTCGAGCGCGGCAAGCGGGCTCTGGTAGCGGACGGCGATGTCCTGCAGCACGCCGGGCGTCAGATGGCGCGCGATCCACAGGATGCGGCGGGCCTCGCGCGGCACCGCGAGCTGGCCGGGCGAGGATTTGTGGATGCTGATGGCGGCCAGGCCGATACTGCCTTCGGGATCGGCGGCGAAACTGCTGACCGTGGTGGCGTCGCCGGTGGCGGCAATGCCCTTGTCGAGGTTGGCGAGCATGGTGGGCGCCGCCGGGATGTGCGTGGCGATGTTGCCGCTCACCGGACCGGAGGCGTTCTGGCCGAAGACGATGGCGCCGGCCTGGTCGGTGACGAAGACGCTGTCGTAGCTCTGGCCGAGCCGCGCGGTGGCGCCCCATGTGCTGTCGAGCCAGGCCGGGTCGGGCTTGACCACGACGTTGAGGTAGGCCTCGTCCCAGGTGCCCTCGTCGGCGACCGCGCTGCTCAGATCGTTGAGCACCGAGCCGAGCGCCGCATGCATGGAGGTGAGGCTGCGCTGCATCTCGAGCCGATCCATCTCGCCGGCCATGATGGCGAGGGCAGCAATGACCAGCGCCACGCTCATCACGTAGAGCAGGAACACCGGCAGGGCGACGACGAGCCCGAAGGTGCGCAGCGGCCGTGCCCCGAAGGGCAAGACCAAAGCGGGCGCCGGCCCGGCGGAAGCTGCGGTTGCGGTGGTCTCCGGCGCCTTTGCCAAGTCGCTCCGTCCCGGTGTTGACGTCGCGAAAATGGTAAACGGCCGCACTTAATTTCCGGCTAAGCAGGAAATTGCGATGCGCGGCAATGAATTAGGCTGTCAGGCCGGCACGGCGGCGCGCTTGGCGAGGCGCGCCCTGATGTGATCGACGTCGGCGCGCGGCGTCGCGGCGAAGAGCTGGCGGGTGTAGGGGTGCTGCGGATTGGCGAACACCTCCTCGCGCGTCCCCTGCTCCATCACGTCGCCCAGATACATCACCATCACGTCGTCGGCGATGTAGCGCACCACCGATAGGTCGTGGCTGATGAAGACGTAGGTGAGCTGGAACTCGTCCTGCAGGTCGGCGAGCAGATTGAGGATCTGCGCCTGTACCGACAGGTCGAGCGCCGACACCGGCTCATCGAGGACCAGCAGCGAGGGGTTGAGCATCAATGCGCGGGCGATGGCGATGCGCTGGCGCTGGCCGCCCGAGAACATGTGCGGATAGCGGTTGAAGTGCTCGGGACCGAGCCCGACCTTGCGCAGCATCTGCTGGGCGCGCTCGCGCCGCTCGGCGGCGGACATGGTGGTGTTGATGGCCAGCGGCTCGGCCAGCACGTCGCCGATCTTCTGGCGCGGATTGAGCGAGCCATACGGGTTCTGGAACACCATCTGCACCTTACGGCGCAGATCCTTGCCGACGCCATGGCGGCGGATGTCGACGGCCTCGCCCTCGATCAGCAATTCGCCGGCGGTGGGCGCGTCGATCATGGTGAGGATGCGGGCGAGCGTGGATTTGCCCGAGCCGGATTCGCCGACGATGGCGAGGGTCTTGCCCCGCTCGACCTTGAGCGAGGCATCCTTGACGGCGTGGACCACCCGCGCCTTGCCGAACATGCCGCCGCCGACGTGGTAGTCGCGCACGACGTGGCGGGTCTCGAGGACGGGGGCGGTCACGGCGCGGCCTCCGCACGATAGTCGGCGACGGTCGGCAGCCGGTCGCCGGTGGCGTTCTCGGGCAGCGCCGAAAGCAGCGCGCGGGTGTAGCCGGATCTGGGCGCGGTGAAGAGAGTCAGCACGTCGGACTCCTCCATCTTGTGACCGCGATACTGCACGATCACCCGGTCGGCGGTTTCGGCGACGACGCCGATATTGTGGGTGATCATGATGAGACCCATGCCGTGCTGGGCCTGCAGGCGAACGAGCAGGTCGAGGATCTGCTTCTGGATGGTCACGTCGAGCGCGGTGGTGGGCTCGTCGGCGATCAGCAGCTTGGGATTGCAGGCGATGGCCATGGCGATCATCACGCGCTGGCACTGGCCGCCCGACATCTGGTGCGGGAAGGATTTGAGGCGCTGCTCGGCGTCGCCGATGCCGACCTGCTCGAGCAGCTCGATGGCGCGGGCGCGGCGCGCCTTGCGGTCCATGTGGAGGTGGAAGCGCAGCACCTCCTCGATCTGGAAGCCGACGGTGAAGCACGGATTGAGCGAGGCGATCGGCTCCTGGAAGATCATGGCGATGTCGCGGCCGACGATCTGGCGCCGCTGGCCGCGCGACATATGGAGCATGTCCTTGCCGTCGAACTCCATGCGGTCGGCGGTGACGGTGGCCGACGGCGGCAATAGGCCCATCAGCGCCAGCATCTCGACCGATTTGCCCGAGCCGGACTCGCCGACGATGGCCAGCACCTCGCGCGCATCGACGCTGAGGTCGATGCCCTCGACCGCCTTGAACAGGCCGACCGAGGTGTCGAACGAAACGGTGAGATTGCGGATATCGAGCAGCGGCATCAGTGCATGCTCCTTACAGGCGCATGCACTGATGCTGTTCTGCGCATGGCCTGGTCCGAAAACCGACGTACACTTTTCGGGGCCATGCGTGTCAGCTCCGCTTCAGCTTGGGGTCGAGGGCGTCGCGGAGGCCGTCGCCGATGAGGTTGATGGCGAGCACGGTGACGAGGATGCACAGGCCCGGGAAGGTGACGACCCAGGGAGCGCGCTGGATGAATTCGCGGGCATTGGCCAGCATGGTGCCCCATTCGGGCGTCGGCGGCTGCGCGCCCAGCCCGAGGAAGCCGAGGGCGGCGGCGTTGAGGATGGCGTCGGAGAAGCTGAGCGTCGCCTGCACGATGATCGGCGCGAGGCAATTGGGCAGGATGGTGACCAGCATCAGGCGGAAATGCCCGGCGCCGGCGAGACGGGCCGAGGTGACATATTCGCGGTTGCGCTCGGCCATCACCGAGCCGCGCACCAGGCGGGCGAAATAGGGCTGCAGGGTGAGCGCGATGGCGAGCATGGCGTTGACCAGGCCGGGGCCGAGCACAGTGACCAGCACCAGCGCCAGCAGCAGCGGCGGGAAGGCGAGGATCAGATCCATGACGCGCATGATGACGACGTCGACCCAGCCCCGGAAATAGCCGGCGACGAGACCCAGCACGATGCCGCCGACCACCGACAGCACCACCACCATGGCGCCGATGAGCAGCGAGAAGCGCGCGCCGTGGATGAGGCGGGAGAGGATGTCGCGGCCGACCGGATCGGTGCCGAGCAGGAACTGCGGATTGCCGCCGGGGTCCCAGGCGGGGGGCGCGAGGAAGAACTGCTTGTACTGCTCGGTCGGATCGTGCGGCGCGATCCAGGGCGCGAACAGCGCCACGAGGATCAGCAGGATGAAGACGACGAGGCCGAGCACGGCGCCGCGGCTTTGCGAGAAATAATGCCAGAACTCGCGCAGGCCGGCGAAACGGCCGGTGCTGACGACGGGCACGATCTCGGTGGTGTCGGTCATCTTACTGCACCCGGATGCGTGGGTTGACGACGGCATAGAGCACGTCGACCAGAAGGTTCACGCCCATGACGATGAGGGCGATGAGCAGCAGCCCCGCCTGCACCACGACGTAGTCGCGCTTGTAGATGGAATCGACCATCCACTTGCCGATGCCGGGCCAGGCGAAGATCGATTCGGTGAGGATGGCGCCGGCGAGCAGCACCCCGACCTGCAGGCCGATGGTGGTGACCACCGGGATCAGCGCGTTGCGCAGAGCGTGCAGGCCGATGACGCGGCGGGCCTTGAGGCCCTTGGCGCGGGCGGTGCGCACATAATCCTCGCCCATCACCTCGAGCATGGCCGAGCGCGTCTGCCGGGCGATGACGGCGAGCGGGATGGTGCCGAGCACGATGGTGGGCAGGATCAGATGCATGACCACCGAGTGGAACGCCCCCTTCTGCCCCGACAGCAGGCTGTCGATGAGCATGAAGCCGGTCACCGGCTTGAAGAAATACTGCACGTCGATGCGGCCCGAGACCGGGGTCCAGTGCAGATAGCCGGAAAAGAAGATGATAAGCAGCAGGCCCCACCAGAAGATCGGCATGGAATAGCCGACCAGCGCGGTGCCCATCAGCCCCTGATCGACCACCGTGCCGCGGCGCGTGGCGGCGAAGATGCCGGCAGGGATGCCGAGCAGGATGGCGAAGATGATGGCGCACAGCGACAGCTCGACCGTCGCCGGGAACAGCGCCAGGAATTCGGTGACCACCGGCCGGTGGGTGGAGATGGAGACACCGAAATCGCCGTGCAGGGCGTCCCAGATGTAGTGGCCGTACTGCTCCCAGATGGGGCGGTCGAAGCCGAACTGCACCTTGAGCTGCTCATAGCGCTCGGGCGTGACGCCGTGCTCGCCGGCGAGCGCGAGGATGGGATCGCCCGGCAGCAGGCGCACGAAGCCGAAGGCGCAGATGGTGATGCCGATCAAGGTCGGCACGATCAACGCCAGCTTGTTGAGGATATAGCGGAGCATGAAAAAAGCAGGCGGCGCGAGGCATCACGCCCCGCGCCGCCCGCAACGCTTATTCGGTAACGTCGACGCCGTCGAAGCGGTGCATGCCGAGCGGATCCTGGACGAAGCCCTGGACCTTCTTGTCGGTCACCACATAGACCTGCGAGTGCGCCAGCAGGAAGGCGGGAGCCTCCTTGGCGAACACCACCTGCGCATCCTGGTAGTATTTGGTGCGCTCGGCGATATCCGAGGTGGTCTTGGCCTTCTGGATGTCGTTCTCGAAGTCCTTGTCGCACCAGCTCGAATAGTTGGACACGCCGATGGCCGAGCAGGAGAACAGGGTGGCGAAGAAATTGTCCGGGTCGCCATTGTCGCCCGACCAGCCGATCTGGAAGGCGCCGGAACGGTCCTTCTTCTTGCCGTCGGCGCGGTATTTGGTCCATTCCTCGCTGATGATGTTGGCGGTGACGCCGACCTTGGCCCAGTCGGCCTGGATCAGCTCGGCGGCGCGCTGGAAGCTCGGATTGTAGGGACGCGAGATTTCGGCGGCGGCCCACAGATCGATCTTGGTCAGCCCGGCGGCGGCCAGCACCTTCTTGGCTGCATCCGGGTCGTATTTGTCGAACTTCACGTCCTTGTTCCACGACCACATGGTGGGCGGGATCAGATTGTTGGCGGGCGTGGCGCCGGCGTCCTGGAACAGCGCCTTGATCAGCGCGTCGCGGTCGATGGCCATGTTGAGGGCGTGACGCACCTCGGGCTTGTCGAGCGGCGGCAGCGTGGTGTTGTAGCTCATATAGCCGATGTTGAGGCCGGCCTGCTCATAGGTGGTGAGGTTGGCGTCGGCCTTGATCGAGGGCACGTCGGCCGGATTGGGATAGGCCATCACGTCGCACTCGCCGGCGCGGATCTTTTCGAGGCGGGTGGTGGCGTTGCTGACGATGGAGAAGATCAGATTGTCGATCTTTTCCTTGCCCTTGTAGTAGTCGGGGTTGGCCGCGTAGCGGATGGTGGAATCCACCTGGTAGTCGACGAACTGGAACGGGCCGGTGCCGATGGGCTTGGAGGCGAAATCGGCGAGATTGCCGGACGCCTGCAGCTTGTCGGCATATTCCTTGGAGACGATGGAGGCGAAGTCCATCGCAAGGTTGGCGAGCATCGGCGCGTTCGGCTCGGTGAGCACCAGCTGCACGGTGTTGTCGTCGACCTTCTTCCACTCCTTGGTGTATTTCGGCATGTCCATGCCGACATAGTAGTCGTAGCTCAGGTTCGGCAGATAGGTGAACCAGGGCGATTTGTCGTCCTGCTGGCGCATGAACGAGAAGATCACGTCATCGGCGTTGAGATCGCGGGTGGGGGTGAAGTAATCGGTGCTCTGGAACTTCACGCCCTTGCGCAGGTGGAAGGTGTAGGTGAGGCCGTCGGGCGAAATGTCCCAGCTCTCGGCGAGGCCGGGCTCGACCTCGGTGGAGCCGTGCTTGAACTCGACGAGGCGCGAATAGATGGTGCGCGAGGACGCGTCGAAATCGTTGCCGCCGGTGGTGGTGCCGGGGTCGAAATTGGCCGGCGAGCCTTCCGAGCAATAAACGAGCGTCTTGGCATAGGCACTGCCGCCCAGCACGACGGCAAGTGCCGCGGCGGTCAGCAGGATTTTCGCGGATTTCATATGGATGTCTCCCGAAGATTATTTGCGCTCCGGGCACTTTCCACCCCGAGCCTGGGGCGCAACAAAGCGGTTTTCGAGGCGAACCGCAACGGGAATATTCGTCTAGTGCCTTGCAGTTGAACGCGGTTTTCGTCCGGTGCCATGACGGAAAGAGGCTAAACGATTGGTGTGTTTGACCAAATGGTCAACCGACGAACCGAAGGCAGATCATGACCGCGCGCGTGGCGATGACGACATTGGTGGTGGACGATTACGACCGCGCCATCGCGTTCTACCGCGATGCGCTGGGCCTTGCGCTCCTTGCCGACGCCGACATGGGCGGCGGGAAGCGCTGGGTGGTGGTGAGCGGACCGGCCGGCGGGCGGTTGCTGCTCGCCCGCGCCGTGGACGAGGCGCAGCGGGCCGCGATCGGCCGGCAGGCCGGCGGGCGCGTCGGCTTTTTCATGGAGACCGACGATTTCGCGGCCGATCATGCCCGCTTCATGGCCCATGGCGTGCGGTTCCGCGAGGCGCCGCGGCACGAGGCCTACGGCACCGTGGCCGTGTTCGAGGACCCGTTCGGCAATCTCTGGGATTTGATCGAACCGAAAGATTGAGCAGCGCCCTGTGCGGGCAACCGCGGGGCGGCTAGGGTAATTGTTCGACTACCCAACTCGCCTTTTCTGGAGATTGCCATGACCGCCCGCCGCCTCGGCCGCACCGACCTCACCATCGAACCGCTGATCTTCGGCTGCAACGTGCTGGGCTGGACGCTAGAGGAGAGCGCGGCTTTCCGCGTGCTCGACGCCTATGCCGATGCGGGCTTTGCCGCGGTCGACACCTCGGATTCCTATGGCAAGGGCAAGTCGGAGACGATCCTGGGCAATTGGATGAAGGCGCGCGGCAACCGCGACAAGGTGCTGGTGTTCACCAAGGTTGGCTCGGACATGGGCCAGGGACATCGCGACCTCAGCGCCAAATGGATCATCGAGGAGGTGGAGAATTCGCTGCGGCGGCTGCAGACGGATGTGATCGACCTCTACCAGAGCCATTGGCCGGACCCGGCGACGCCGCAGGAGGAAACGCTGGGGGCCTTCGACCGGCTGGTGCAGGCGGGCAAGGTGCGCTGGATCGGCAGCTCGAACCAGGACGGGAAGCTGCTGAGCGAGGCGCTGCGCATTTCCGCCGACAAGGGGCTCGCGCGCTACCAGACGGTGCAGAACGAATTCAACCTCTACGACCGGGACAGCTTCGAAGGCGCGGTGCAGGACATCTGCGTGCGCGAGCAGGTGTCGGGGATCGGCTATTTCAGCCTGGCGCGGGGTTTTCTCGCCGGCAAGTACCGCAGCGTCGCCGATGCCGACAAGAGTCCGCGCGGCAAGGCGGCGGTCGACAAATACCTCAACCCGAAGGGCGAACGCATCCTGCAGGCCCTCGACGCGGTGAGCAAGCGGCGGAACGCGACGCCGGCGGCGGTCAGCATCGCCTGGATCGCGGCGCAGCCGGGCGTCGGCGCCGCCATCGCCTCGGCAACGTCGGTGGAGCAGCTCAAGGCGCTGACCGACGGAGCGCGGTTGGCGCTCGATGCCGACGATTTGGCGCAGCTCACCGAAGCGGGCCGCTGAGCTATCCCGCCACGGTGCCGAACAGGGCGCCGACGACGTAGGTCGCGAGCATCGCCAGCACGCCCCAGAAGGCGACGCGCAGGGCGCCCTTCCACAGCGGGGCGCCGCCGGTCTGGGCGCCCAGGGCGCCGAGGACGAGCAGCACCAGCAGCGAGACGATGGCGACGGCCCAGAGCGTGGCGGTACCGGCGCTGAGCCAGGCCGCGAGCAGCGGCAGCGCCGCGCCGGCGGTGAAGGTGATGGCCGAGGTCCACGCCGCCTGCAGCGGATTGGACGCCGTGGTCTCGGTGATCCCCAGCTCGTCGCGGGCGTGCGCGCCGAGCGCGTCGGCGTCCATGAGCTGCCGCGCCACCTGGTGGGCGAGCTGCGGGTCGAGGCCGCGGCGCTGATAGATGATCGCCAGCTCTTCGAGCTCGTCGTCCCAATGCGTCTCGATCTCGGACTTCTCGCGGGCAAGATCGGCGCGTTCGGTGTCGGATTGCGAGCTCACCGACACATATTCGCCCGCCGCCATCGACATGGCGCCGGCGACCAGCGCCGCAAGGCCCGAGAGCACCACGGTGCCGTGCGGCGAGCCGGCGGCGGCGACGCCGACCAGCACGCTCGCCACCGAGACGATGCCGTCATTGGCGCCGAGCACGGCGGCGCGCAGCCAGCCGATGCGGTGGACGAAATGCGCCTCGGAATGGATCGAAACGGAGGCGTCAGCCGGCAAGATATCCCCCGTCGACCGGCAGCACGGCGCCGGTGATGTAGGCGGCATGGGGGGAACACAGGAAGAGCGCGGCGTTGGCGACGTCCGCGGGCGTGCCGTAGCGGACGAGCGGGATGCGTGGCTTGATGCGCGCCGCGGTGTTGGGGTTGCCGAGCGCGGCGACGGCGATGCCGGCATCGATCCAGCCGGGGGCGAGGGCGTTCACGCGGATGCCGTCGGCCGCGAAATTGCCGGCGAGCGAGCGCGTGAGCTGCGCCACGCCGCCCTTGCTCGCCGCGTAGCCCGGCGCATGCGGCGCGCCGAGGAAGCTGAAGATCGAGCCGATGTTGAGGATCGTGCCGCCGCTGGCCTTGAGCAGCGGCCGGGCCGCGACGCAGACGCGCATGGTGCCCGACAGGTTGACGTCGAGCAACAGGTCGAACGTTTCGGGATCGTATTCTTCGGCACGCTTGATGATGCCGGCGCAATTGACCACGACGTCGAGCCGCGCCAGCCCGGCGACATAGGCCTTGACCGCCGCATTGTCGCGCACGTCGAGGACATGGAACAGCGCATCGCCGCGCGCGGCGCGCACTTCGGCTTCGGTGGCGCCGGTGGCGATGACTCTGGCGCCGCTCTGGGCGAAAGCCTCGACGATACCGGCGCCGATGCCCGAGGTGCCGCCGACGACGAGCACCGTCTTATCCTTGTAGCTGATCTGCACTGGACTGCTCCTCTAGCGCACGAACTGGTCGACATAGCCGGCGCCGAGGCCGACGGAATCGTAGTGCCGGCGGCACATGTCGATCTTGGTGAAGACGTCCTCGAAGCCGATCTGGCGGTTCTGCTCGTCGAGATAGACCATGCAGCCGGAGATATTGAAGAAGGTGATCATCTCGGCGCAATCGTCGGGGACGGTGAGGGTGTGGATCTCGCCGGGCGGCTCGAACACGTAAGAGCCGGTCTCCGCCACCCAGTCGTGCTCGAGATAGTGCCAGCGGCCCCTGATGACGTAGCCGTGCACCGGCGCCGGATGCAGGTGCCGGCTGAGGATGCCGGCGCGGCGGACGCGCAGCAAATTGCACCACTGGCCCTGCACGGTGTTGAGCAGCAGCGGGCGGAACCAGACGCCCTCGGCCTGCGGCACCCAGACCCGCTCGTCCTCGGGGATGGCCATGATCTGGGCTTCCCTGGCGGCCAGCGGATGGGCCGAGCCGTTGAGCGTGTCGTACATGGCGAGACTCCTTTGCCCAAGGGTGCCCGAGGCGGATCGCCAAGGCAATGCACCCCGGGGGTGGACGATCCGGCGGCTTGCCGGCCTCGGCAAGACGGACGGAGAGGAGTAGGAGGGCGGCAGGAGATTCGATCGTGACGACCACCGCCCTGCCCCACGCCACCCCAGCCCAGCGCACCACCTTCGCCATCATCTTCGCGGTGGCGCTCTGCCACGGCATCAACGACATCATGCAGTCGCTGCTGACGGCGATCTACCCGATCCTCAAGGAGAATTACGGGCTCGACTTCGTGCAGCTCGGCCTGTTGACGCTGACCTTCCAGTGCACGGCGTCGCTGCTGCAGCCGATCATCGGCATCTATACCGACAAGCGGCCGCTGCCCTATTCGATCGCGGCGGGCATGGCGTCGACGCTGGTGGGGCTGATCGTGCTCGGCTTTGCGCAGAGCTATCCGCTGCTGCTGGCCGGTTCGGCGCTGATCGGCTTCGGCTCGGCGGTGTTCCATCCCGAAAGCTCGCGGGTGGCGCGGCTGGCGGCGGGCGGGCGCTACGGCTTTGCGCAATCGACCTTCCAGGTGGGCGGCAATGCAGGACAGGCGATCGGGCCGCTGCTGGCGGCGTTCGTGGTGCTGCCGCATGGGCAGAGCTCGGTGGCGTGGTTCGCGCTGGCGGCGCTGTGCGGCATGCTGGTGCTGAGCTGGGTCGGCCGCTGGTATTCCAACCACCAGCGGGCGCAGGCGCTGAAGCCGAAGGCGAGCACCGCCCTGCCCTTCGACATGCGCACCACGATGATCGCGCTGGTGGTGCTGACGCTGCTGACCTTCACCAAGAACATCTACATGGCGGCGGTGAGCAATTACTACACCTTCTACCTGATCCAGAAATTCGGCATGGAGGTGCAGCAGAGCCAGTTGATGCTGTTCCTGTTCCTTGCCGCCTCGGCGGTGGGCACCTTCCTCGGCGGCCCGATCGGCGACCGCTATGGCGCCAAATTCGTGATCTGGCTGTCGGTGCTGGGGGTACTGCCGTTCACCCTGGCGCTGCCCTATGCCGACCTCACCTGGACGGCAATCCTCGCGGTAATCATTGGAATCGTGTTCTCGTCGGCGTTCTCGGCCATCGTGGTGTTCGCGCAGGAGCTGATGCCGGGGCGCATCGGCATGATCGCCGGGATCTTCTTCGGGCTGGCCTTCGGGGCCGGCGGCATCGGCGCCGCGGCGCTGGGAGCGCTGGCCGACGTCAGGGGCATCGACTTCGTGTTCCGGATCACCAGCTACCTGCCGTTCCTGGGGCTGCTGACGATCTTCTTGCCGAATTTCTCGAAGGCGAAGCTACAAACCCAGAGGTAGGTGGATAGGCGGCCCCCTCCATCATGCTTCGCATGGTCCCCTCCTGGTTTTTTCTTGTGCTCTGGCCGATCGAGCCTGAGAAGGCTCGCTCGGCCAACCGCTGGTGATCAGCGGATCAGGATGGCGCGGAAGTCGTTGACGTTGGTGCCGGTGGGGCCGGTGACCACCAGCGCGTCGATGGCCTTGAAGGCGGTGTAGGCGTCGTTGCCGGCGAGCGCGGCGCGGGGGTCGATGCCGGCCTGCCGCATGCGGGCGCAGGTGGTGCCGTCGGCGACGGCGCCGGCATTATCCTCGGAGCCGTCGATGCCGTCGGTGTCGGCGGCGAGCGCCGAGATGCCGTCGACGCCCTCGATGGCGAGCGCGAAGGACAAGAGGAATTCGGAATTGCGGCCGCCTTTGCCCTTGCCGCGCACCGTGACCGTGGTCTCGCCGCCCGAGAGCAGCAGCGCCGGACGGCGGAAGGGACGGTCGCGCAGATCGACCTCCTTGCTCAGCGCCGCGAGGACCTGCGCCACGTCGCGCGCCTCGCCCTCGATGGCGTCGGAGAGAATGTGGCTGTTGAGGCCGCGCTGCCGGCCGAGCGACGCGGCGGCTTCGAGCGACAGCGCCGAGGAGGCGACGATGGTGACGCTGTTGCTGGCAAAGCGCGGATCGTCCGGACGCGGTGCCGGGTTGTCGGCGGAGGCGAGCAGCGCCGTGGCGGCCGGCGGCAGGGTGACGCCGTGCAATGCCAGCAGATGGCGGACCTCGGCGCGCGAGCCGGCGATCGGCACTGTCGGCCCCGAGGCGACCAGCGCCGGATCGTCGCCGGCGACGTCGGACACGATGAGGGTGGCGACGCGGGCCGGCGCGGCCAGCGCAGCGAGGCGGCCGCCCTTGATGGCGCTGAGCTCGTTGCGGACCTGGTTCATCACCGAGATCGGCAGGCCGGAGGCGAGCAGGATGCGCGTCACCTCCTGCTCGTCGTCGAAGCTCATGCCGGCGCCGGGCGCGGGCAGCAGGGCCGAGCCGCCGCCCGAGATCAGCGCCACCACCAGATCGTCGGGACCGAGGCCGTGCACGCTCGACATGATGCGGCGGGCGGCGAGATAGCCAGCCTCGTCGGGCACCGGGTGCGACGCCTCGACGATCTCGATGCGGCTGGTGGGCACGCCATAGCCGTAGCGGGTAACGACGAGGCCGCCGACCGGCTCGCCCCAATGGCGCTCGAAGGCGGCCGCCATCTGGGCCGAGGCCTTGCCGGCGCCGACCACGACGGTGCGGCCGCGCGGCTTGGGCGGCAGATGCGCGGCGACGGCGCGGCCAGGATCGGCGGCGGCGACGGCGGCGCGGAACAGGTCTTCGAGAAGGGCGCGGTCCATGGTGGCTCAAAGGCTTGCGATGGCAGCCACAATGCCGTCAACTGCCGGTTCTAGCCAGAGCCTACCGTGACCGCATCCCCAGCATGACCGAGCGTTTCGCCGTTTATTTCGCCCCGGCCGCCGGCTCGGCGCTGGAGCGGGCGGCGGCGGCGTGGCTCGCCCGGCCGGACCTGCAGGAAGCCACGGTGTCGGCGCGGCGCTACGGCTTTCACGCGACGCTCAAGGCGCCGATGGCGTTGCGGGCCGGCACCGATCGGGCCGGGCTGGCGGCGGCGCTGGCGAGCTTTGCGGCACGCCACCGGCCGGTGATGCTGGATTCCCTCGCGCCGCGGCCGATCGGAGCGTTCCTGGCGCTGACCACCGCGCCGCAGCCGCAGGCGCTCACCGATTTCGCGGCCACGGTGGTGACGGCGTTCGAGCCGTTCCGGGCGCCGCTGACGGCGGAAGACCGGGCGCGGCGGCTCGCAGCGCCGCTGACAACGCGGCAGGCCGAGCTGGTCGATGTCTATGGCTACCCCTATGTGCTCGAGCAGTTCCAGTTCCACATGACGCTGACCGACCGGCTGCCGGCGCCGCGGCAGGCGGCCGTCCGCAGCGCGGCCGAGGCGTGGTTCGCCGCGGCGCTGGCCGCGCCGATCCGGCTTGACCGGCTGGTGCTTTTCCGCGAGGCGCAAGCGGGGGCGCCGTTCGAGCGTCTGGAGGATTTCGAACTTTCGGGAGGTGCCGCGTGACGGAGAGCGCATTCACCAATGCCAGGATCGTGCTGGGCGACGAGATCGTCGACGGCAGCATCAGGATCGTGGACGGAACGATCGCGGCGGTGGATGCGGGCGGCAGCGTCGGCGAGGATTGCGAGGGCGACTATCTGATCCCCGGCCTGATCGAGCTGCACACCGACCAGCTCGAGGCGCATTACCGGCCGCGGCCGGGGGTTTACTGGAACCCGCTCGGGGCGCTGATGGCGCACGACGTGCAGATCGCCGGATCGGGCATCACCACGGTGTTCGACGCGGTGCGCATCGGCTCGGAGCCGGAACAGTCCGAAGGCGGCATGGGCGACCATATCGAGGTGCTGATCGAGGCGATCACCGCCGGGGTCGCCGACGGCCGGCTCAGGGCCGACCATCTGGTGCATCTGCGCTGCGAATTGCCGACGCCCGACGTGGTCGACGATTTCGAGCGCTTCTGCGATCTGCCGCTGGTCAGGCTCGCCTCGGTGATGGACCACACGCCGGGGCAGCGGCAGTACCAGACGATGGGCAAGTTCGTGGCGTTCTACAAGGAACGCATGCGCTTTTCGGACGCCGAGATCGACGCCTTCATCGCAGCCCGGCGCGAGCGGCAGCAGCGCTATGCCGCCGCCAGCCGCGCCGCGATCCTGAAGCGCGGGCTGGCGGCGGGCATCGCCTTTGCGAGCCATGACGATGCGACGCCCGAGCACGTGGCGGAATCGGTGCGCGACGGGGTGAGCATCGCGGAATTTCCCACCACCATGGTGGCGGCGGAGCAGTCGCATGCGGCGGGGCTCGCGGTGCTGATGGGGGCGCCCAACGTGGTGCGCGGCGGCTCGCATTCGGGCAACATCGCCGCCACGGATCTGGCGCGCGAGGGCTGCCTCGACGTGCTGAGCTCGGACTACGTGCCGGGAGCGCTGATCCAGGCGGCGTTCATGCTGCCGCAGGTGGTCGAGGGCGTCGGCCTGCCGCGGGCCATCGGCATGGTGACGGCGACGCCGGCGCGGGCGGCGCATCTGGCCGATCGCGGCGAGATCGCCAGCGGCAAGCGCGCCGATCTGGTGCGGGTGCGCCTGCATGGCGACATGCCGGTGATCCGCGGCGTGTGGCGGCAGGGGCGGCGGGTGAGCTGATGGCCGGCTGCCTCGTGCTGGTGGTCGGGCCGTCGGGCGCCGGCAAGGATACGCTGATCGCGGCGGCGAAGGCGGCGCTGCGGGGCAATCCGAGGGTGGTGTTTCCGCGCCGGATCATCACCCGCAGCGCGGTGGCGGCGCTGGAGGATCACGAGTCCGTGAGCGTGGAGCAGTTCGCCCGGATGCGCGCCGCCGGCGCTTTCGCCCTCGACTGGCAGGCGCATGGGCTGAGCTACGGGCTGCCGGCGACGCTGCTGACCGATCTGCGCGACGGCCGGATTGTGGTGGTCAATGGCTCGCGCGCCATGGTCGCCGAGGCGGGGCGGCGTTTTGCCGAGCTGCGGGTGCTGCTGATCGAGGCGGCGCCGGAGGTGCGCGCCGCGCGGCTGGCCGGCCGCGGGCGGGAAACCGCCGAGGAGATCGGGCGCCGGCTCGCCCGCGAGGTGGCAACGCCGCTGCCCGGCGCCATCCGCATCGACAATTCCGGTTCGCTGGCCGAGGCCACCGCGGCGTTTCTCGCGGCGCTCGGGATTTCCGGGCCGGCGTGAACCTTTTGCTGCGCCGCGGCGTTTTGTGCCGGAAATGCGTCCGCTCGAGGGAACCGGGTGATGAGCCGAAGTGCAATGTTCGCCGTGATCGGCGTGCTGGTCGTGGCGGTGGTCGTGCTTGCCGGCTATCTGATCTACCAGGAAACCCACAAGCCGGCGCTGTCCATCACCGTCGACAAGGGCGGTGTCCAGGTGCAAGGCAATGGCTGAGATTTCCGAACGTATGGTGGTCGACGCGCTGGTCGGCGAACTCGACCGGCAGGGTCAGGGCGGGCGGCCGCCCGACGATCCGCACCGGCTGACGGCCTACCCGATCAAGGGCACCATCGACGTGGTGGCCCTTGCCGAGGCGGTGGAAAGTGCGCTACGCGGCGACACCTCTGAAGACGATGGCAAAGAGCCGGCGGAACTGAACGCCGCCAATGACGGATGAGAACACTGGCTGTTGAGCAGGGAAGCGGCCAAGCGTCAGGCATGATCTACAGCAATCTTCCCGAAACCTCCTCCACCAACCAAGGGTCAACCCCATGAACCGCAACACCTGGATTATCATCATCGTCGCCGTGATCGTGATCATCGGCCTCATCTGGATCTTCAACCGCGGCGGCAACACCACCACGGTGAACACCGCGTCGAGCTCGGCCGTGGTCAGCTCGTCGGAAGCGGCGCCGGCCTCGTCCTCGGAAGCGGCCCCGGTGTCTTCGTCGGAAGCCGCCCCGGTTTCGTCGAGCGAAGCCGCGTCCTCGTCTGAAGCCACGCCGATGGCGCCGGCCTCGTCGTCGGAAGCCACGCCGATGGCTCCCGCGTCGTCGAGCGAAGCCACCCCGATGGCCCCCGCCTCATCGAGCGAAGCGACGCCGATGGCGCCGGCCTCGTCGTCCTCGGCCGGCTGATCCGCTCCGGGTCCATGACAAACCCCCGCCAGCGATGGCGGGGGTTTTTCGTTGCCTATTCGGCCGGAGTGCCTTGCGGCTGCGCCGGCTGCTGGCGGGCGGCATCGGCGATGCGGCGGCGCTCGCGATAGGCGTCGAACTGCTGATCGATCAAGACGCCGATGAGGATGACGCCGCCCATCACCGCGAAGTTGAGTGACGAGGGGATGCCGAGCAAATTGACCAGGTTCTGCAGCTCCTGCAACAGCACCACGCCGAGCAGCGCGCCGATGATCGAGCCCTCGCCGCCGCGCAGCGAGAAACCGCCGAGCACGGCGGCGGCGATGGCGTAGAGCTCGTAGAAATTGCCGTGCGAGCCGGGCGAGATGGAGCGCGTGTACATGGCGAAATACAGCGCCGAAATCACCGTCAGCACCTGGCAGATGACATAGGCGGCGACGATCACCATGCCGGTCTTGATGCCGGAATAGCGGGCTGCCTCTTCGTTCTTGCCCACCGCATAGAGGTAGCGGCCGAACACCGAGCGGTGCAGCACGAACCACATGATGATGGCCAGGATGAGCATGGCGATGAACGAATTGGGGATGCCCCAGCTGCGTCCGGCGGTGATGAATTCGAGGTCGGGGAAGCTCTGGCCGAAGGCGAAGCCGGCGGTCGAATCCTGCGTATAGAAGCGCGCGATGCCGCGATAGAACAGCAGTCCACACAGCGTGACGATGAACGGCTGCATGTGGAGCCTGGTGATCAGGAGGCCATGGAACAGCCCGATGGCGACGCCGAGCAGCAGCATCAGCACCACCGCGACCGGCCAGGGGATGCCCTGGTTGGCGATGAAATCGACGAACAGCACGCCGACCAGGGCGATCATCGAGCCGACCGACAATTCGATGCCGGCGGTGATGATGACGAAGGCCTGGCCGAGCGCCGAGATGCCGAACATGCCGACGAGGTTGGCGGTGTTGGCGATGTTGATCGGCAGCAGGAAGCGCGGGTTGATCAGCGCCACCACGGCGCCCACCACGATGATGAGAATGAGAAGACCGAGGTCCTTCTTGTTCATGCCGCCGTCTCCTCCTGTTGCAACGGCTTGCCCACCGCGAGCTGCAGCACGTTTTCCTCGCTGAAGCGGTCGCGATCCAGCGTCCCCGATATGCGGCCCTCGTGCATGACGGCGATGCGATCGGAAACGCCGATCACCTCCTCCATGTCGGACGAGATCATCATCACGGCGACGCCGGCGTCGGCGAGGCCGCGCATGAGCCTGTAGATTTCGGCCTTGGCGCCGACGTCGATGCCGCGCGTCGGCTCGTCGAAGATCATCACCTTGGGCGACATGGCCAGCCACTTGCCCAACACCACCTTCTGCTGGTTGCCGCCCGACAGATTGGCGGCCTTGGTGCTGACCTGCGGCGCCTTGATGCCGAGGTTGCGCCGCTGCGTTTCGGCCGTCCTGGTCTCGCTCGCGGTGCTGACCATGAAATTGCGCGCATGGGTGGGCAGGTCGGGCAGCGAGATGTTCTGGGTGATCGGCAGGTCGAGCAGCAGGCCGGCGAGCTTGCGGTCCTCGGGCACGAGGAAGAGGCCGCGCTCGACCGCCCGCGAAGCGTGGCTCGGCTGGAACGGCGCACCGTCCAGCTCGAAGCTGCCGCCGAAGATCGGATCGATGCCGAACATGGCGCGGGCGAGCTCGGTGCGCCCGGAGCCGACGAGGCCGGCGATGCCGAGGATTTCGCCGCTCCTCAGCTCGAGGTCGACGGTCTGGCCCGGATAGGTGGCGGTGCGCACGCCGGAGACACGCATGGCCACCTTGCCCGGCGGCTGCGCCGGCGCCGAGACGTGGGCCTTGAGGTCGCGGCCGATCATCAGCTTGACCATGCGGTCGTGCTCGATCTCGGCCTTGTCGAGCGTGCCGGCGAGCTTGCCGTCGCGCAGGACGATGACGCGGTCGGCGGCGGCCTTGATCTCGTGCAGGCGGTGCGAAATGAAGATGACGCTGATGCCGTCGCGCTTCAGGGCGGCGATGACGTCGAGCAGCTTGGCGGTCTCGCTGAGCGGCAGGCTGGAGGTGGGCTCGTCGAGGATGACGAGGCGCGCATGCATCGACAGCGCCTTGGCGATCTCGACCATCTGCTGCTGGGCGAGCGACAGCCGGCTGACGGGCGTCGCCGGGCCGAAGCTGGCGCCGAGGCGCTTCAGGAACGGCGCCACCATCTGGCGCTGCTTGGCGGTGTCGACGATGTTGAGCAGCCCGCCGGTGCGCGGCTCGCGGCCGATATAGACGTTGGCGGCAACGTCGAGATTGTCGAAGAGGTTGAGCTCCTGGTGCACGAAGGCGATGCCGGCGCGCATCGACGCGGCGACGCTCAGCGCGCTTTCCTCGACGCCATCGATGGTGATGGTGCCGGCATCGGGGGCGATGACGCCGCCCAGGATCTTCATCAGAGTGGATTTGCCGGCGCCGTTCTCGCCGACGAGGCCGATGACCTCGCCGGGTGCCACGCTCATCGAAAAGCCCTGCAGCGCGAGAACGCCGGGATAGGCCTTGCGGATGCCCGAAAGGACGAGGAACGGCTCGGCCGGAGCCGGCGCGGAAGCGGCAGCAGCGCTGGTCATCTCAGCTCAAGGTTAGGCCCAAGGGATGCGGGCGACAAGCACGGGGTGCCTGCCGCCCGCCGGGAAGACCGGGTCCGGCCGCTGCTGGGCGGCCGGACCTCCGCACTTACTTGCCCGACATCGCCTTGAGATTGGCGGCGTAGGCATCGATGTCCGCCGCGTACAGGATCTTGGTCGGCACGATGAGCTGGCCGTTGGCCGGGATGCCCGACTTGTCGCCCTTGAGGTAGGCGGCCATCAGCTTGAAGCCCTGATAGGCCCACTCGAAGGGCTGCTGCACCACGGTGCCGGCAATGTTGCCTTCCTTGATGCCGCCCAGGGTGATCGGATCGTCGTCGAAGCCGACGACGGTGATCTGGCCCAGCTTGCCGGCATCCTTGAGCGCCTCGTAGATACGCGGCGTGTTGTAGGAGTAGAAGCCGACCATGCAGTTGATGTCGGGGTTCGCCGCCAGGACGTCGGAGACGTTGGCCTTGGCCCGGGTCTGGTCGATGCCGTCGCCCTTGGTGTCGACGAGCGTGATGTTGGTGCCCTTGAGGCCTTCGACGAAGCCCTGCGCGCGCTCCTTGTAGTTGGCGGCATCGAGCAGGCCGACGAAGCCCATGCATTTGGCGCCGTTGGGCATCGCCTTCTTGGCGATCTCCGCCGCCTGCTTGCCGGCATCGACGTTGGACGAGCCGATATAGGCGATGCGCTTGGAATTGGGCGCGTCGGAATCGGTGGTGAAGAGCGCCGTTTCACCGGCGATCTTGTCGAGCACATCGGTGGCCTTGGGATCGACGGCGGAGACCATGATGGCCTTGACGCCGGCGGTGGCCAGATTGTCCATCAGCGCCTGCTGGTTGGCGACCGACGACTGGTCCGGATATTTGAACTCCAGCGTGTAGTCGGGCAGCTCGGCCTGCGCCTTCTTCATGCCGGCCTCGGCGGCCTTCCAGAAGTCGGACGCACCGTTGGCAACGAAGGCCAGAGTGGGTTTGTCCTGAGCGAACGCGGCGCCCGAGACCATGAGTGCAGCCACCGCGATCGCGGCGGCCGAAGCCAAGACTTTCATCGATATTCCTCCCATGTCCCTGCCGCAGCAGGGTTCCTGTGCGTCGGTCGGCTCGGGCCTGTGCCGGTCTTTGCCGGCTCGGCCCCGGGTCGAGGCACCGCACAAGAAAATCATACTTTTCGACGCTGTCCAGTGAAAAGTATGATTTTTCTCCGGACCGCGTCCCGGAGCGTTCGCCCCGGTCGGCGTGGCGACATGTGACCGTCGCCGCCACAAGTTATGCTTATTACTAATATCGAGGTCAAGCCGGCTTGTGCGGGCAGCGTGGTGATTTCGTTGTCACTAGGGGTGTTTTGGAGCCGTTTTCAGGCAAACCCCTTGCGGGACGCGGCTTTTCGGTGTGATGATTGATAATAAATATTAGTCGCTCGCGCCGATGCGCCGGGTTGCGCCGGGCGGCCAGGAGAGACTATGCGGGGCGGGGACAGGGGGCGATCGACAATGGATGCCGAGGGCAAGGGCGCGGCCGCTACGACGACCGTGCGTCGGCCGCGCCGCACCGGGGCGCGCCGGGTGACGATGATCGACATCGCGCGCGAGGCCGGCTGCTCGCAGGCGACGGTGTCATTCGTGCTCAACCGCACCGCGGGCATCAGGATTTCGCAGCAGACGCGCGAGCGGGTGATCGAGGCGGCGCGCGCTCTGGGCTACGCCGCCGCCAGCTTCGCCGACCTGCAGCCGGCGCCCCCGGTGGTGCGCACCGACGGGCTGATCGGCTTTGCTGTCGACCAGCTGGCGACGAGCCCGGAAGCGGTGGTGGCGATCGAGGGCGCGCGGCAGGCGGCGTGGGGCGCCGGCAACATCATCCTGGTGGCGCAGACGATGTCGGACCCGGTGATGGAGCCGCGCACCATCGCCGCGCTCCTGGCGCAGGGCGTGTCGGCCTTCATCTACATGACCATCTTCACGCGCGAGATCGTGGCGCCGCCGGTGCTCAAGGAGCTCGACGTGCCGGTGATCCTGCTCAACTGCTACACCGCCGACCACGCCTTCCCCTCGGTGGTGCCGGGGGAGATCGCCGGCGGGCAGAGCGCCACCCGCCACCTGATCGAGATGGGGCACCGGCGCATCGGCACGATCCTGGGCGAATCATGGATGGAGGCGGCGCAGGACCGGCTCGAGGGCTATCGGCGGGCGCTGGCGACGGCCGACATCCCGTTCGATCCGAGCCTCGTGGTCGAGGGCGACTGGTCGGCGAGCGCCGGCTATCACGGCACGCGCAAGCTGCTGCAATTGCGCGACCGGCCGACGGCGATCTTCTGCCAGAACGACCGCACCGCGATCGGCTGCTTCGAGGCGCTGAAGGAAGCTGGGCTGTCGATCCCCGAGGACATCTCGGTGGTGGGCTATGACGACGAGGAGATCTCGCGCCATTTGCACCCGCGGCTCACCACCTCGATCCTGCCGCACCGGGCGATGGGGCAATGGGCGATCGAGCGGCTGAGCGAGCCGTTCGACCCGCGGCAGAAGCGGCATCCGATCACCAAGCTCGAATGTCCGCTGGTCAAACGCGATTCGGTCGGGCCGCCGCGGCCGTTCGTCGGCTCCTGACCGGCGACGCGGCGCCGGCGCAGACGCTCAGTCGTCCGCGCCGGTGTGCACGACGGCGCTGACGGCATCGCGCGCCGCTTCGACCGTAGTGAAGATCTTGCCATCGACGGCGAAGGCATTGAGCCGGACGGCGAGGAAGCGATAGCCCTCGTCCGCCGGAACGACGACGCCCAGCGGCTCGCCGTCGACCTCGATGGCGATCGGCTTGGAGGAAGGTGGCCGGGGAAAAGTCTGGTGCTGCATGGAACATGCCTCCTTCGGCGCCGGATGCCGGCGACCGGGGTGTTAGTGGAACTGTGAGACGCGAGAGTGACGGGTCAGACGACCCCAGGGGTCACATTCGCCAGTTTCGGAAACACCCTACGGAGGTGTGTACGCGTTTGGCTTGAATCCCGGCATGGGCAGCGATGCGATCGAGTCGGATCATTCCTTCGTCCCTTTCCGGTCTGGGCCCTGGCGGGCTGGCCAAACACCTGGCCTGGAGATAGGGCGCAATGCCGAATCCGCAAGCCGCTGCAACGGCGAATAATTTCGCCACGCCCACTCATGAGCCGTTTCGTGGGCGAGAGCAAGGCGACGTTTGTCTAAAGCAATCACGCTTGCGAGAAATTTTGCGCCGGCCGGCACCGACCCCGCGGTCTTGAAAACGATTGCACGATCTGGTCAGCTAAGCGAACGAAACAGTGCCACGCGCTGCAGGCTGCCGATATAGGATGGCGGCGCAGGGTCGTGAGGGCGACCGGGCGCTGAGAGGGAGGAACGGTTGGACGAACGTGCCCCGCGGCCGGCACCACGGCCCAAGCGCGGCGCGCCGCGCTCGGACAAGCCCACCCTGCGCACGATCGCCGAGATGACCGGGCTCGCGATCACGACGATTTCGCGTGCCCTCAACAACGCCCCGGAGCTCAGCGAGGAGACCCGCAGCCGGGTGCAGAGGATCGCGGCCGAGATCGGCTACGTGCCCGACCGTACGGCGCTCAGGCTCAAGACCGGGCGCACGCATGTGGTGAGCCTGATCCTCGATCCGCACGACGAAATCCTCAATTTCGGGCAGTCGATGGTGAGCGGGCTGAGCTCTGCCTTCCGCGGTACGCCCTACCACCTGGTGATCACCCCGACCGCGCGGGGCGGCTCGCCGCTCGATCCGATCAACTACGTACTGCGCAACCGCATGGCGGACGGGGTGATCTTTTCGCGCACCGAGCCGGACGATGCGCGGGTGAAGCTGCTGCTCGAAAGCAATTTCCCCTTCGTCACCCACGGCCGTACCGAGATCGGCGGGCACGCCTTCGTCGACTACGACAATTTCACCTTCGCCTACGAGGCGGTGAAGCGGCTGGCCGCCAAGGGACGCAAGCACGTGGCGATGATCTCCGCCAATCCGCGCTTCATGTTCGGCCGGCATCTGCACGACGGACTGGTGCAGGCGGCGGAAGAATCCGGGATGCGCTACGAGCTCGAAACGCGCGTGACGCTGGACGATCCGGCCGAGGAAATCCGCAAGCTGACGATGGCGCGGATCGCACAGGGCGACGCGCCGGACGCCTATGTGTCGCCCGGCGACGCCGTGGCGCTGGCGGTGATCGCCGGCATGGTCGACAGCGGCCTGCAGGTGGGGCGCGACGCCGACATCGTCACCAAGCAGATGAGCGGCATCTTCTCGCTGGTGCGGCCGAAGGTGGATGCGATCAGCGAGGACATCGCGCTCGCGGGCCGGCAGATGGGCGAATTGCTGCTCCGCCGCCTGAAGGGGGAACCGGCCGAAACGCTGCAAATCCTGCAGCTGCCGGAAATCCCGTTCTAGCCAGCGCGGCGCCGTCAGCCCTCGATCTCTTCGCGCAGCATTTCCAGCTCGAGCCAATCGTCCTCCGCCTTGGCCTTGGCAGCTTCGGCGGTGGTGAGCTTTGCCGAGGCGGCGGCGAAGTCCTTAGGGTCGCGACCGTAGAAGCCGGGATCGGCAAGTTGCGCCTGGAGGCGTTCGATCTCGCCGGCGAGCCGGGCGATGTCCTTGGGCAGCGTCTCCAGCGCGTGCTTCTGCTTGAACGACAGCTTGGCGCGAGTCGGGGGCGGCGCCGCCGGGGCGGTTGCGGCGCGCTCGGCCTTCGGCGCCTTTTCCAGCTCCGGCTTGGTGACGCCGAAGCCGCGCTGGGCCACCATGTCGGAATAGCCGCCGGCATATTCGGTCCATTTGCCCTCGCCTTCGGCGACGATCACCGAGGTCGCGACGCGATCGAGGAAGTCGCGGTCGTGGCTGACGACGATGACGGTGCCGGGATAGTCGCCCAGCATCTCCTGCAGCAGATCGAGGGTTTCGAGGTCGAGGTCGTTGGTCGGCTCGTCGAGCACCAGCAGGTTGGAGGGCAGCGCCAAGGCGCGCGCCAACGCGAGCCGGCCACGCTCGCCGCCAGAGAGCTTTTCGACGGCGGTGCGGGCCTGCTCGGGGGTGAACAGGAAGTCCTTCATGTAGCCGACGACGTGCTTGGGCTGGCCGTTGATGATGAGCGTGTCCGAGCCGCCCGCGGTCAGCGCCTCCTTCAGCGTCGCCGAGGGGTCGAGGCTGCGGCGGCGCTGGTCGAGCGTCGCGATCTCGAGATTGGCGCCGAGCCGGACGCGGCCGCTGTCGGGCGCGAGCTCGCCGGTCAACAGGCGCAGCAGCGTGGTCTTGCCGGCGCCGTTGGCACCGATGACGCCGACGCGGTCGCCGCGCAGGATGCGGGTCGAGAAATCGGTGACGATCGGCCGCTCGCCGAACCTCTTGGAGATGCGCTCGGCCTCCAGCACCAGCTTGCCGGACATGTCGGCCTCGGCCACCGACAGCCGCACCGCGCCGACCTGGCGCTTCAGCTCGCGGCGCTCGCGGCGCAGCGTGTGCAGTCCCTCGAGGCGGCGGACGTTGCGCTTGCGGCGGGCGGTGACGCCGTAGGTCAGCCAATGCTCCTCGCGCACGATCTGGCGGTCGAGCTTGTGGCGGGCGGTCGCCTCCTCCTCGAGCACGGTGTCGCGCCAGTCCTCGAAGGCGGAAAAGCCCTTGTTGAGACGGCGGGTGACGCCGCGGTCGAGCCAGATGGTGGCGCGGGTCAGGTCGCTCAGGAAGCGGCGGTCGTGGCTGATGATGACCAGCGCCGAGCGCAGATTGGCCAGTTCGGCCTCGAGCCATTCGATGGCCGGCAGGTCGAGATGGTTGGTGGGCTCGTCGAGCAGCACGATGTCCGGCTCGGGCGCCAGCACGCGGGCAAGCGCGGCGCGGCGGGCCTCGCCGCCCGAGAGGCGCGCGGGGTCTTCGCTGCCGGTGAGTCCCAGATGCTCGAGCAGATAGCGGGCGCGATGCGGATCGTTGCCAGCCTCGAGCCCCGCCGCAGCGTAGTCGAGCGTCGTGGCATAGCCGGTGAGGTCGGGCTCCTGCGGCAGATAGCGGATGGTGGCGCCCGGCTGCAGGAAGCGGCGGCCGCCATCGGGCTCGATCTCGCCCGCGGCGATCTTCAGCAGCGTCGACTTGCCCGAACCGTTGCGCCCGACCAGCGCCAGCTTGTCGCCCGGCAGCACCGACAGCTCGGCATCCTCGAGCAGCAGCGTCGAGCCGAGGGTCAGGCGGATGTTCTGTAGCGTGAGAAGCGGAGCGGCGGCCATGTCAGGCCGCGGACATGCCCCAAACCGCCCGCGCTGTCCATGGCCGCGCCGCCGTCAGAACACCGGGCTTAGCGCAAGGCCGTCAGCGAGGGGGGCGCCGCCCTTGGCGAAGACGATGCGGTCGTCGATGCGCGCGAGGAGATCGCCGGGGGCGACGTGCTGCTGTGCCGCGAGGGCGCTCCTGGGATCGAGAATGTAGAGGGTACCGGGGTCGAAATCGCCGGTTTCGAGGACCTTGCGCTCGCGCGCCCGCAGGGCGGCGAGATCTTTGGCGTCGACGCGGCCGAGATAGACCGAATCGATGCCCATGTCGTGCGTCGCGGCGAAATAGCCGAGCGCCTTCCAGTCGGTGCCGGGGTTCGAGACGACCGGGATGACGCGGATGCGGCTGTAGCCAGCCGCGGCGGCGCGCTGCCAGAAGGGCGATTGCAGCGGGCTCTGCCAATGGTCGCTGACCGGCGCGAGCCGCTCGGAGAAGGTCAGGAGCGCGGGGCCCGAATCGGCCGCCTGCGCGGCGAAGGCGGCGAGCGCCAGCGGAATGGCGAAGGCGGCGCGCAGCCGCGTGCCGATGAGCACCACGGCGCCGATGGTGACCAGATAGAGCAGCGGCCAGACGAAGCGCCCGGTGGAGCGGAAGGTCGAGGCCAGGCTGTCGATCGGCCTGGGCAGCGGAACGACGAACAGCTCGCGGTCGGCGAAGGCCACGTCCTTGGACAGGGCAAAGAGCAGCAGCGCCAGCAGTGTCAGGGTCAGCGGCGCCCAGCGGCGGGTGGCGGCGGCGCGCAGCCGCAGGATGGCGCCGGAGGCGATCGACAGCGCGAGGAGCGCGAGGATGCCGATGCCAAGGAAGCTCAGCCCCTCGTAGTCGTAGCGGGTGTGCGGCAGGTCGGGCACGATCTGCGACCAGCCCTTGTAGGTGAGCAGCGGCCACAACAGGTTGAGCTTGTAGGCGCCGTAGCCATAGGTGCCGGTGGTGCCGCTGACGAAAAAGCCGGCCGCCCACAGGATCAGCAGCGCCGCCGCGAGGCCCGCGGCCAGCTCCAGCGCGGCATCGCGCCAGCGCATGCGCTGGCCGAGCAGGCGCTCGGCGCAGGCGGCGAGCCACAGCGCCATCACCATGGCCAGCAGATAGGCGTGGATGCCGGCGGTCAGCGCCACGAGCAGCGGCCAGGCCCAGCGCGGCGGCGCGTCGCGGCGCACCGAGAGCCAAAGCGCGGCGAGGATGGTCCAGTGGCTCGACAGCGCCAGGTGCATCTCGACGCGGAACATGTAGGCCGGGGTGATCAGCGCGAAGCCGGCGGCGATGAGGGCGAGGATGCGGCCGGCGCCGAGCTCGCGCGCGATGAGCCAGGCGAACAGCGCCTGCAGCGCGAAGCAGCAGAGCAGCCAGACGCCCCAATACTGCACCGGATGCGGCAGCCAGGGCGACAGCAGCTTGGCCGGCAGCGCCAGCAGCGGCAACCCGTCGACGAGGCCGATGGAATTGGCGAGCTCGAGGCCGAGCCGCGGGTTGAGGCCGGGCGGCACGCCCCATGGCGCCTGGCGGAAGAACATCCAGCCCAGCGTGTGCATGGCGCGATCGGCGAAATCGAGCCAGCCGATATTGGTGGGGATGAGGGTGGTCCAGCCGACGAGAACGAAGAAGCCGACCAGGCCGAGGGCGATTGCCGCCAGCGCGCCGGCGATGTCACGCTGCTTGTCGGACACGAATACTCCGCAGGCTTAACCCAGGCTTAAAGCAGCGTTCTATCGATCGGTTCCGCCGCAGCGGACGATTTCCGCTCAGTTGACCGGCGGCGGCGCCGCATCGGCAATGCCGAGGCGTTCGCGCAGCGAGCGCTTCTTGCCGGCGAGGTCGGCGATGGTATAGCCGTCGAGCACGTCGAAGAAGGCCCCCAGCGCCTCGCGCAAGGCGCCGCTCAGATCGCAGGCGTCGGCCAGCGGACAGAGCACGTCGCCGCCGCCGTCGAAGCACTCGGCCATGGCGAAGCTCTCCTCGGTCAGCTTGACGACGTCGAGCAGCGTGATGTCGGCGGCGGGCCGGCCCAGCCGGATACCGCCCTTGCGGCCGCGTACGGTGTCGAGCAGCCCGGCGTCGACCAGCGGCTTGATCAGCTTGAACAGGAACAGCTCGGAGATCGAATGGGCGTGAGCGATGTCGGCGATGCGGCTGAGGTTCGGCGCATTCACGGCGCAATAGACGAGCGTGCGGATGGCGTAGTTGGACTGGCGGGTGAGCCGCATGGCAATGGTCTCCGCTCAAGTCATTGAAAAGCAACGTGCTTTTTGTTGACGAGCACGGTCTAGTTTATAATTGTTCTAAGCTTTGTCAACGCGCCGCGTGTTGCGCCTACCCTTCGAGATAGGGCCGGTGCAGCGCCAGATCGGCGGCGCCGAGCCGGTCGGTGGCGGTGAAGCTCTGGTGCCAGTACGGGTAGATCAGCGGCGGCTGGCTGACCTTGTCGAGGCGCGCCACCTCCTCGGCGGTGAGCTGCAGATGCGCGGCCTTGAGGTTGTCCTCGAACTGCTCGATGCGGCGGCCGCCGATGATCACCGAAGCGACCAGCGGGCGCTGCAGCAGCCAGGCGAGCGACACCTGCGCCCCGGACACGCCATGCGCCGCGGCGACGTCGTTGATCACATCGACGATGTCCCACAGCTTGTCCCAATCGGTGATCGGCGGCTCGCGGAAGCCGCTGACCTGGCGGCCGGATTCGGGCTGCGAATTGCGGGTGTACTTGCCCGACAGCCAGCCGCCGCCGAGCGGCGACCAGATGAGCACCGACACTCCCTGGTCGAGCCCGAGCGGCACCAGCTCGTATTCGGCCTCGCGCGCCTGCAGGGTGTAGTGAATCTGCTGGCTGACGAAGCGCTGCCAATGGGCGCGGTCGGCGATGGCGAGGGCCTTCATCAGATGCCAGGCCGAATAATTGGAGCAGCCGACATAGCGGACCTTGCCCTGCTTGATCAGGGTATCGAGCGCCTCCATGGTCTCCTCGAGCGGCGTCTCGCCGTCCCATTCGTGCACCTGGTAGAGATCGATCACGTCGGTCTTCATGCGGCGCAGCGAATTCTCGCATTCGCGGATGATGTGCCAGCGGCTGAGGCCGCGATCGTTGGGGCCGGGGCCGCGCGCGAAGCGCACCTTGGTGGCGAGCAGCACGCGGTCGCGGCGGCCGTCGCTCAGCGCTTCCCCGAGGATGCTTTCGGACTTGCTGTCGGCATAGACGTTGGCGGTGTCGACGAGGTTGACGCCATGATCGAGGCAGAGGTCGATCTGGCGCTGCGCGTCACTGACGTCGGTGGCGCCCCACAGCCCGTCGCCGCCGAAGGTGGCGGTGCCGATCGACAGGGCGGAAACCTTGAGGCCGGAACGGCCGAGCAGGCGATAGTCCATGGCGCGAATCTCCCGAGGTGAGGCCCGGGGGTTCTAGCGCGTGCAGGCGAACGAGGTAAGGGCGGCGTGGCGCACCGCCGGCCGGGCGCGATGCCCGGGGCTCAGCGGAAGCGGTAGACCAGGCGGCCCTTGGTCAGATCGTAGGGCGTCATTTCGCACAGCACCTTGTCGCCGGCGAGCACGCGGATGCGGTTCTTGCGCAGCTTGCCCGCGGTGTGGGCGATGATCTCGTGGTCGTTTTCGAGCTTCACGCGGAAAGTGGCGTTGGGCAGCAATTCGGTCACGACACCGGGAAATTCGAGGACGTCTTCTTTTGCCATAGGCTCTCCGTAAGGTCCGGCAGGCGCCGGATGAACAGTGTTTCCTGCCGCCGGCCGGAGCCGGCGCATTGCATATATAGGATGCGTTCGAAAGTCGCGGGACCCTATAGGATGCCGACGGCTTTGTGAACCACGCAAGCCTCACGAAATCCGGGACTTAGGGCTGCGGCCGGAGAGCTGTCCGAAAAATCGGCCCGCCGGGCGGAACCAAGCCGCGGCCCAGGCGTTGCGGGCTGGATTTGGGGGTTTCTACGTAATGAGAGTCTTGATCGTCGAGGACGAACCGCTGATCCGGCTGGGGCTGGCGACAGCCGTCGAGGAAGCGGGCTACGAGGTGGTGGAAGCCGGCAATGCCACCGAGGCCATCCGCCGGCTCGAGGCCGATCCGCAGATCCGGCTGCTGCTCACCGATGTCGACATGCCGGGCGGAATGGATGGCATCGCGCTGGCCCACCACGTGCGCGACCGCTGGCCGCCGGTAAGGCTGATCGTGATTTCCGGCAAGATCGGGGTGCGGCCGGGGCAGCTTCCGAGCGGCGCCCGCTTCGTCAGCAAGCCCTACCAGGAGCCGGCGCTGCTGGCGATGGTCGCGGCCATGGCCGCGCCGGACGCCGAGGCGCCATGACGGGAGCGAGGCGTGGCTGACCTTGCCGACAACGCCAGCCGCGTCGCGCCGGGAGCCGACGCGCCGGTGAAACGCCGCTGGCGCGCCAGCGCAGTGGTGCTGGGGCTCGCGGGCGCCCTGGTCTTCGTGATCTTTGCAGTCTTCGCCTTCCTGTGCTGGCAGGGCTACGGCACCACGATCACTGGCGCCAAGGCCAAGGCGCAGGCGGCCGCCGACATCGTCGCCGACCAGCTGCAATGGTCGATGAGCGCCAGCCTCACGGCGCTGCGCTTCATCGCCGACCTCGGCACCGACGCGTTCGATGCGGCCAACCGCCCGAAGATCGCCGTGGCGCTCGACCGGCTGCCCTCCAACACGCATCTGGCGCTCTATGGCCCCGACGGGGCGGTGCGCGGCGATGCCGACGGCCTGCCGGACTCGATTGCCGACGAGGCATATTTCGCCGAACTGAGACAGGGGGAGAACTGGACCATCGTGCCCGCCGGCAGCGACCCGCGCTACATCCTGATCGCGCAACGGCTCAGCGGCAGCAGCTTCGAGGGCGCGGCGCTGCTGGCGTTTCCCGCGGTGCTGCTGGAGCAGTTCTGGGCGCCGCAGAACCTGGGCAAGAGCTCGGCGCTGGCGGTCAACCGCGACGACGGCAAGCTGGTGAGCCGCTATCCGGTATTGGCCGGGCCGCAGGACGTGTCCAAGACTTCGCCGTTCTGGCCCACGGTGTCGAGCACCCCGAGCGGCAGCTACACCGTGAAGTCGCCGGTAGACGGGGTGACCCGCATCGTCGGCTACCGCCACATCCGCGAACTCGGGCTGGTGGTGTTCGCCAGCATCTCGCAGGACACGGTGGTGGCGGCGCTGTGGAACAGCATTATCATCGTGTTGTGGCTGCTGGTGCCGATCGCGCTGATGCTGCTGGTGTTCGCGCTGGTGATCGCGCGCATCCTCGACAGCAGCGAGCGCACCAACCAGCGCCTGGCGGCGGCGCTGGCGCACAACGACGTGCTGTTCCGCGAGATCCACCACCGGGTGAAGAACAATCTGCAGTCAGTGGCCTCGCTGCTGCAGATGCAGCCGATCGCCCGCGAGATCAAGACCAATATGGGCCAGCGCATCGCCGCGATGTCGGCAGTGCACGAGCACATCTACCGCTCCAACAGCTTTTCGACGGTGCTGGCCAAGCCCTACATCGAGACGCTGGTCGAAAACATCCGCGCCGGCGGCGACCCCAAGGTGCGCGTGGTCGAGCAGCTCGACGCGGTGAGCGTCGACAAGGACGCGGCGACGCCGCTCGGGCTGATCCTCAACGAGGTGGTGGCCAACGCCTTCAAGCACGCTTTCCCCGACGGGCGGGAGGGCACCATCACGGTGCAGCTGGCGCGCGGCGATGACGGGCGCGGCCGGCTGGTGGTCGAGGACGACGGCGTTGGCTTCGATCCGGCGACGCCGGCCAAGGGCATCGGGCAGCGGCTGATCCGGGCGCTGACCGAGCAATTGGGCGGGCAGTCGCGCTTCGAGCCCGCCCCCGGCGGCGGCACGCGCTTCGAGCTGACGTTCCCGCTGGCCAAGGACGCAGCATAGCCGCCGGCGCCACCCTAGATCACCACGGTGATCCGCTCGCTGGCGCGGGTGACGCCGGTATAGAGCCAGCGGCGGCGGTCGTCGCGGAAGACGAAGCTTTCGTCGAACAGATAGACCTTGTCCCATTGCGACCCCTGCGCCTTGTGCACGGTGAGGCAGTAGCCGAAGGTAAATTCGTCGAAGCGGCGGCGCTCGGGCCAGCCGAGCTGGTCCTCCTCACCGGAAAAGAATGCCATGTGGGTGACGACGTGCACCGGCGCCTTGCGGCCGGAGGCGGTGGTTTCCTCCTCGGGCTCGAGGGTCAGCGAATAGCGGGCGCCGGAGCGCTTCTTGGCCTCGGAGACGTTCCAGATCTGGCCGTTGAGCAGGCGCTTTTTGGGGTTGTTCCTGAGGCAGACCAGGCGGTCGCCGACCACCGGCTCGTGCCGCGGCAGGTCGCGCAATTCGCGCAGGCGGTCATTGTAGTCCACCCGCGTCTTGTTGCGCCCCACCAGCACCTGGTCGGCGCCGGTGACCTCGTCGCGGTCCACCTCGGATTTGGGGATCACGACCGAGCCGTCGTAGCGGCCATAGTCGAGATGGCCGCCCTCGCGGATCTCCATCGACATGCGGATGATGGGGTTGTCGGCGGCCTGGCGATGGATCTCGGTCAGCATCACGTCGGGCTCGTGCGCGGTGAAATAGCCGGCGCCCTGCACCGGCGGCAATTGGAACGGATCGCCGAGCACCAGCACCTTGGTGCCGAAGCTCAACAGGTCGGTGGCCAGCGCCTCGTCGACCATCGACACCTCGTCGATGACGATGAGGTCGGCGAGCGCCGCCTCGGAGTCCGGATCGAGGGCAAAGCGCGGCTCGCCCTCCTTCTCGGAGACCAGGGTGTAGATCAGCGAATGGATGGTGGAGGCGCCGCGGCAGCCCTTCTTGCGCATGACCAGCGCCGCCTTGCCGGTGAAGGCGGCGTATTTCACCGAGCGCACGCCCTCGGCGAGATAGCGCGCCAGCGTCGACTTGCCGGTGCCGGCCCAGCCGAACAGGCGGAACACCTGCGGTCCGTTCTTGTCCTTGAGCCAGTTGGACACGGCCATCAGCGCCGCATCCTGCTGGGGCGACCAGGTGGGCATCAGCGCGCGAATATGAACTTGAACATGCCCCCGGTTTTAGGGGAAACCGCGCGGAAACAAAACAGGAACTTTAGGGTCTATGCCGGCAGGATTTCCGGCTTCACTTCCTCGAGCTCGATCAGGGTGCCGTCGAAATCCCTGGGGTGGAGGAACAGCACCGGCAGGCCGTGGGCGCCGATGCGGGGCTGACCGTCGCCGAGGATGCGGGCGCCGCCGGCGGCGAGCGTGCGGGCGGCGTGCGCCAGGTCGGGCACCTCGAAGCAGATGTGGTGCATGCCGCCGGCCGGGTGCTCGGCGAGGAATTTCGCCACCGGCGAATTGGCGCCGAGCGGCGTCATCAGCTCAAGCTTGCTGTTGTCGAGGGTGACGAACACCACGGTGACGCCGTGCTCGGGCAGGTCGCGCGGCGCCCCGACTTCGGCGCCGAGCAGGTCGCGATATTTCGCCGCCGCGGCGGCGAGGTCGGGCACGACGATGGCGACGTGGTTGAGGCGGCCGATCATCCGGAACTCCTTGCACTGCAACGGTATCAGGTGCCGCGCGGCTTGGCGCGGGTGGTGGGCGCGGCGGCGGCGGGATCGTCGGGCCAGGGATGGCGCGGATAGCGGCCGCGCATGTCCTTGGCGACGTCCGCCCAGGAGCCGCGCCAGAAGCCGGGGAGGTCGCGCGTGGTCTGGATGGGGCGGCGCGCCGGACTGAGCAGAACGAGGGTCAGCGGGATGCGGCCATGGGCGATGCTCGGATGCCGGTCGAGGCCATAGAGCTCCTGCACCCGGACCTCGATGGCGGGGCCGGATTGTGCAGCATAATCAATGGGGATACGGCTGCCCGAGGGGGCCTCGAAATGGCTCGGCAAGGCGCGGTCGAGCTCGGCGCGGAGGGCGTAGGGAAGCAGCGGATCGAGGTCGGCGGGGGCGATCTCGGACAGGGCCGTCTTGCCGTGCAATTGTGTCAGGAGATCGCGGGTTGGAATCGCGAAATCGGCGTCGAGATAGCAGGCGCGTGCCAGGAGCGTCCGCTGCGCCGCCGACCAGGGCAGGCGCTCGGCGACGTGCTCGACGAGGAGCGCCGTCGCGGCGGCCGCGTCGGGGGGCGGCACCGGATCGTCGGCGAGAACGAGCGCACCGTAGAGGCGGCGGCGGCGGGCGCGGACGGAGGCGCTCGGCTCGTCCCAGTGGAGCGTCGTTTCAGACATGATGCGGGCGGCGAACAGCGCCTCGATGTCGTCGCGGCCGAGCGCGGCAGCGGCGCGGATGCGGCCGCTGGCGGCGGCGCCGGTGACCTCGGTGACCGCGAGGAACGGCGCGCGCGCCAGCGCGTCGGTCTCCGCGAGCGCGGCGGCGCGGCCGTTGGCGAGGCGGAAGCGGCCGCGGGCGCCGGCGGCCTGCGCCACGCGGTCGGGATAGGCGCGCGCCAGCAGGCGGCCGATGCCGGCCTCGCCGCCCGGCGCGCCGCCCCAGCGGCGGGCGAGCGCGCGCGCCTCGTCGGCGCGGCGCGAGCGGTCGGCGCGGAAGCGCGACAGGCGATGCGCGAGGTCGGTGTCGTCGCCGCCAAGGCCGCGCTCGGTGAGCAGCACCGCGAGCTCGGCGGCGGTGCCCCGATCCTCGGCGGCGTGGACCATGTGGGCGAGGCGCGGATGCAGCGGCAGGCGCGCCAGCGCCCGGCCCTCGGCGGTGATGCGACCGGCCGCGTCCAGCGCCTCTAGCTTTTGCAGCAGCGCCACCGCCTCGGCCCAGGCGGGCGCCGGCGGCGGATCGAGGAAGGCCAGCGCCCCTGGGTCGGAAACGCCCCAGCTGGCGAGGTCGAGCGCCAGCCCGCTGAGGTCGGCGCTGAGGATTTCGGGCGTATCGAAAGGCACCAGCGCGCCGGTCTGGCCCTCGCTCCACAGCCGGTAGCAGATGCCCGGCGCGGTGCGGCCGGCACGGCCGCGGCGCTGGTCGGCGGCGGCGCGCGACACGCGGCGCGTCTCCAGCGCGCTGAGGCCGGTGGCCGGATCGTAGACCGGCACGCGGCGATAGCCGGAATCGACGACGATGCGGATACCCTCGATGGTGAGCGACGTCTCGGCGATGGAGGTGGCGAGCACCACCTTGCGGCGGCCGGCCGGCGCCGGGGCGATGGCGCGATCCTGCGCGGCGGCGTCGAGCTGGCCGTAGAGCGGGGCGATGTCGGTGTCGCCGCCGACGCGGCCGGCGAGGCGTTCGGCGACGCGCGCGATCTCCCCCTGCCCCGGCAGGAAGACGAGGATGGACCCTGCATCGCTGCGCAGCGCCGCGAGCACCGCCGCCGCCACCTGGTCCTCCAGCCGCTGCAGCGGATCAGGCGGCGCGTAGCGGGTCTCGACCGGGAAGACGCGGCCCTCGCTCTCGAGCACCGGAGCATCCCCCAGGAGCTTGGCGACGCGGGCGCCGTCGAGCGTGGCCGACATCACCAGCAGCCTCAGGTCGGGGCGGAGCGCGATGGCGTCGAGCGCCAGCGCCAGACCGAGATCGGCATCGAGGCTGCGCTCGTGGAATTCGTCGAAGATCACCGCGGCGACGCCGGAGAGCTCGGGGTCGTCGAGCAGCATGCGGGTGAACACGCCCTCGGTCACCACCTCGATGCGCGTGCGCGGGCCCACCCGCGTGTCGAGGCGGACGCGATAGCCGACGGTGTCGCCCACCGCCTCGCCCAGCGATTGCGCCATGAAACGCGCTGCGGCGCGGGCCGCCAGCCGGCGCGGCTCCAGCATGACGATCCTGCCATGGGGTCGTTCGGGCGAGGGCTCTTTTTCCTGCTCTGGACCGAGCGATCGCAAACGCGATCGTTCGGCCAACCGCTCTGCTTCCTGCTCTGGACCGAGCGACCCGGAGACGGGTCGCTCGGCCAACCGCGGGAGCGCCGCCAGCAGGGCCAGCGGCACGCGCGTGGTCTTGCCGGCGCCCGGCGGGGCGACCAGCACCGCCCGCGGGTGGGCGGCAAGGGCGGCGAGCAGAGCGGGCAGGATGGCGTCGATGGGCAGCGGCATTGACGCTGTCTTGGCCGCAATCGCCGGCCGGCGCAAGCGGCGGCAACTTCCGGGCCGGCTGGGGCGTTAGGCGGCAAGACCAGGAGATGTCCATGTTGTTCCGGCCCGCCCGGGATCGGGCGCGGCGGAGCGAGGCGCCGTGCGTCGCGGCCCGCTCGACCACGCCATGACCAGCCGCCCCGAAACGCTGATGCTGCCGCCCGGCGCCAGCATGCCCAACAGCCGGCTGCCGGTGCTGATCTACCGCGGGGCGCACGCCGGCGACGGGTTCGACGCGCTGTTCGAGCGCAATGGCTGGACCGGCCTGTGGCACGACGGCATCTACGATTTCGACCACTACCATTCGAATGCGCACGAGGTGCTGGGGATCGCCCGCGGCAGCGCCACGCTGCGCCTCGGCGGCGAAGACGGCCGGGCGATCGAGGTGCGCGCCGGCGACGTGCTGGTGCTGCCGGCCGGCACCGGCCATCGCAACCTTGGAAGCAGCGACGATTTCGAGGTGGTCGGCGCCTATCCGCCCGGGCAGGTGCAGTACGACATCTGCCGCGAGCGCAGCCCCGAGGCCGAGCTGCGGATCAGCAAGGTCCCCCTGCCCCCGGCCGACCCGGTGCACGGCGTGGACGGGCCACTGCTGGAGCTGTGGCGGTAACTGGATCGGCGTTCCATGTCGGGGGAGAAGGTGGCGCGTTGCGGCAGCACCGCTCGGAGGAAGTATCGCACCCCTCACCCGCTTGCTAGGCTCGCTGCGCTCGCCAAGCGCGCGACCTCTCCCCTGAAGGGGCGAGGTGAGGCTGACTGCGAGATGGAGGAAGACCGAAGGGCTGCAGTCGGATCCTCCCCTACGGCGCAGCCGGGGGGAGCTAGCACGCGTTAGCGCAGCTTCGGAGCGACAGCGACGTAGCGGAGCTGGGTGAGGGGTGCGGCGGTGAACCTTGCGCGTTGCGGCAGCACCGCTCGAAACGAGAGATCGCACCCCTCACCCGGCTTCTAGGCTCGCTCTGCTCGCCAAGGCGCCGACCCCGGATCAAGTCCGGGGCAGGCTCTCTCCCCTGAAGGGGCGAGGTGAGGCTGGGGGAAACGCCAGTGGTGCAAGCCGAACTGGCGTTCCAGGGCGTCGCAGTGGGGCTCCTTCCCCCGCGAGCGGGAGAGGAGTCCCGACTGCTGGCGCTTATTGCAAATGCGGGCGGCGCAGATAGCTGGTGCGGTCGGCGGATTTGACGCGCACCCAGGTGTCGCGGCCGTCGCGCACGATGCGCATGGCGACTTCGGCGCCGGCCGGGCCGCTGCCCCAGACCTTGCGGTAGAAATCGGCGAGGCCGGAGATCTGCTGGTCGCGGATGTCGGAGATGATGTCGCCGCGCTTGAGCCCGGCCTTGTCGGCGGGGGAATTGTCGGAGACGTTCATCACCACCACGTCGCCGTCGCTCTCGGCGGTGAACACGCCGAGCCACGGGCGCGGCGGGCGGTCGACGGCACCGCGGGTCACCAGATCGTCGAGGATGGGCGGCAACAGGTCGATGGGCACCACCATGTTGATGTCGGCGACGGCGCCGTTCTGGATCATCTGCAGGCGCAGCGAGCCGATGCCGAGCAGCTTGCCGTCGGCGCCCAGCATGCCGGCGCCGCCCCAGGAGGGATGCGCCGGGGCGATGAAGATCGCCTCGTCGAGCAGATATTCCCAATAGCCGGCGAATTCCTGCTTGGCGACGATCGAGGCGCGCACCGCATTGCCGGTGCCGTCGGCAAAGGTCACGGCGTCGCCGAGGCGCGTGGCGCCGGCCTTGCCGAGCGGCAGCGCCGGCAGGCCGAGCGGCCCCAGCGCCTGGATGAGGCCGAAGCCGGTCTCCTGGTCGTAGGCGAGCGCGTGGCCGGCGACGACGCGGCCATCCTGCAGGGTCAGCCACACCTCCTCGGCCTCGGTGATGAGATAGCCGATGGTGAGCACCAGCCCCTTTTCGGAGATGACGACGCCGCTGCCCTCGCGGCGCGTGCCGAGGCCGGACGCGGTGAAGGCATCCTCGGGAATATGGGTGCGCACGGCGACGATGGACTTGATGGCGGTGTCGATGTCCATGGGCGTTGCCTTTCGGTGAAAGGGACGCCGCGGCCGGCAGCGGCCGCAGGCGATGTCACCTCACAACATATGAGGCGGGAGGGGAGGCAACAAGGCTGGCGCTGCTGCACATTCTCCCGGGGTCATTGCCGCAAGAGCGGGAACCTCCGTTGGCAGCGGGAGCGGGGCACTCGGGATCTGGCCGGGCGTCGCCCGGCTCGTCGCCGCGCTGCCGACTGCGTGTCCGGCAAACGGAGGTTCCCGCTTTCGCGGGAATGACCCGGTGGGTGGGGACGATCTATCGGTTCGCGCGCTGCTACCCGCAACGTGCAAGGTGCGCCATCGCACCCCTCACCCAGCTTCGCTACGTCGCTTCGCTCCGAGCTGCGCTACCCTCTCCCCTGAGGGGCGAGGGGACCGACCGAGGGAGTTGTTTGGGTTCAGTCCTTGGCGCGTTCGACGTAGGAGGCGTCTTCGGTCATGACCACGACGCGGGTGCCGACGCCGATGTGGGGCGGCACCATGGTCTTGACGCCGTTCGACAGGATGGCGGTCTTGAACGAGGAGGAGGCGGTCTGGCCCTTCACCACCGGTTCGGTCTCGGCGATCTCGAGGGTGACGCGCTGCGGCAGCTCGATCGAGAGGGCATTGCCCTCGAAGGTCTTCATGAACACCTTCATGCCGTCCTGCAGGAACGCCTTCTGGTCGCCGATCACGTCTTCGCGCACGGCGATCTGCTCGTAGGTGGTGGGCTCCATGAAATGGTAGCCCTCGGCGTCGTTGTAGAGATACTGGTATTCGCGCTCGTCGACGTCGGCCTTCTCCACCATTTCGGTGGTGCGCCAGCGCTCGGAGACCTTCACGCCGTCGGTGATGCGGCGCATGTCGACCTGGGTCACCGAGGCGCCCTTGCCCGGATGGATGTTTTCGGCCGTCAGCACGACATAGAGCTTGCCGTCCTGATCGACGACCTGGCCCTTGCGCAGCGACGAGGCAATGACTTTGACCATTTTTCTTCCTTGTTCGGATGGGGGCGGCGGCCTACAGAGCGGCGGCGCGAAACGCAATTTCGGGCGCCAACTATCCTAATTTCCGGCAGGAATCAAACTTGGCCGAGACCACGCCCTGGTGGAGCCCCGCGCGCCACGCCGACCGGCGGCCGGTCCTTCTGGCCCGCAACCGCATCGAAGCGGCGATCCGCGCCTATTTCGCGCGGCACGATTTCGTGCTGGTCGACCCGCCGGGACTGCAGCGCTCGCCGGGCAACGAGGCGCATCTGCACGCCTTTTCGACCGAACTGATCGACGAGGCGGGGCGGGCCGAGACGCGGTACCTGCACACTTCGCCGGAATTTTCGATGAAGAAGCTGCTGGCGGCGGGCGAGCGGCGCATCGCCAGCATCGGCCACGTCTGGCGCAACCGCGAGCGCACCGGCACGCACCATCCGGAGTTCACCATGCTCGAATGGTACCGGGCGGGCGAGCCCTATGCCGCGGTGATGGACGACTGCCTCGAGATGATCCGCCTCGCGGCGCGGGTGACGGGGGCGGCGGAGCTGCGCGGCAAGGGCAGGACGGCCGATCCGTTCGCGGCGGCGGAGCGGCTGAGCGTGGCGGACGCCTTCGCGCGCCACGCCGGCATCGACCTGCTGGCGACGATCGGGGCGGACGGACGGCCCGACGCCGCGGCGCTGGCGAGCGAGCTGCGGCGCGCCGGGCTGGCGGTGCCGGCGGAGCACACCTGGTCGTACCTGTTCACGCGCGTGCTGGTCGAGCGGGTGGAGCCCGAGCTCGGCATGGGGCGGGTCACCATCCTCGACCGCTATCCGGCGTGCGAGGCGGCGCTGGCGCGGCGCTGCGCCGACGATCCGCGGGTGGCGGAGCGGTTCGAGATCTATGCCTGCGGCGTCGAGCTCAGCAACGGCTTCGGCGAATTGATCGACCCCGAAATGCAGCGGCGCAACCTGACGGCCGAGATGGACGAAAAGCAGCGGCTCTATGGCGAGCGCTATCCGCTCGACGAGGAGTTTCTCGCGGCGCTGGCGCTGATGCCGGAGGCGAGCGGGGTGGCGCTGGGCTTCGACCGGCTGGTGATGCTGGCGACGGGCGCGCCGCGCATCGACGACGTGGTGTGGGTGCCGGTGGGGTAGAGGCTTTTTACGCTCTGGACCGAGCGATCGCAAACGCGCTCGCTCGGCCAACCGCTGAGTCAGGCGGCGCGGATCTTGCGGTCCTGCCAGTTGGCGAGGAAGCGCTCGAGGCTGTTGGGGCTAAGTGGCCTCGCGAAGGCGTAGCCCTGCAGCACGTCGGCCTGCAGGTCGGTGACGATGCGGGCGTGCTCGTCGGTTTCCACCCCTTCGGCGACAACGCCGATGCCGAGCGAATGGCCGATGTCGACGATCGAGGCGATGAGCTGGCGCTGGCTTTCGGACTCGACCACCGGCATCACCAATTGCCGGTCGATCTTGAGGCGCCGCGGCCGGAGCTTGAGCAGGCTGACGATGGAGGCGTAGCCGGTGCCGAAATCGTCGATCTCGATGTCGATGCCGAGCTCGCGGATCTGGTCGATGTTGAAGGCGACGATGTCGTCGCTCTCGTCGAGATAGATGGATTCGACCAGCTCGAAGCTGATGCTGCCGGGCGCGATGTCGAGCTTCCTGAGGCTTTTGATCAGATTCTCGTCGCGCAGGCGGCGGGCCGAGACGTTGACCGAGGCGCGCGGCACGACGATGCCCTGGGCGCGCCACACGTCCATCCAGGCGAGGGTCTGCTCGAGGATCATGCGGTCGATGGTGGCGACGACGTTGAGGTCCTCGGCGATGGGCATGAACAGATCGGGTGGCACGACGCCGCGCGTCGGGTGCTCCCAGCGGGCCAGCGCCTCGACGCCGCTCACCTCGTGCGTGCGGGCGTCGAATTGCGGCTGGTACCAGGCGATGAACTGGCCCTGCTCGATGCCGCTGAGGATGTCGTCGGCCATCTGCTTGGTCGAGACGATCTCGGCCTGCAGCGCTGCGGTGAAGAATTCGTAGCGGTTGCGGCCGCGGCCCTTGGCGCGATAGAGCGCGATGTCGGCGTCGATCAGCAGGCGCTTGTCGTCGACCTTGCCGGCGCGCTGATAGGCGATGCCGACCGAGACGCCGCAGCGGCATTCGTGGCCCATATAGGGCATCGGGTGGCGCATCCGGTCGATGATGCGCGAGGCGAGCCGGGTCAGATCGCGGCGGCCGTTGCGCAGCGCGCTCACCACGACAAACTCGTCGCCACCGATGCGCGCCACGAAGTCCCCGTCATGCACGTTCTCGCGCAACACATTGGCGGCGTGCACCAGCATGGCGTCGCCCGCCGCATGCCCCAGCGTGTCGTTGATCTGCTTGAAGCGGTCGAGGTCGATGTGCAGCAGCGCGATGCCGGACTCGTCGCCGGTGGCGGCGGCGCGCTCGCTGAGGAAGCGGTCGAGATAGCGGCGGTTGGGCAGGCCGGTGAGCGCGTCGTGCAGCGAGGTGTGCTCGATGCGCGCGGTGGCCTCGACCAGCTCGGCGTTGCGGGCTTCGGCCTCGGCCTTGGCGCGCTCGAGCGCCTGCTTGTTGGCGACGTCGTCGGTCACGTCCCAGTTGCAGCCGACGACGCGGGTGGAGCCGTCCTGCTCGCGGTAGCAGGCGCCGATGGCGCGGATGACGCGCTCGGCGCCGTCGGAAAGGCGCAGGCGGAACTCGGAGACGTAGCGGCCGCGCAGACGCACCGCCTCGTCGAATTCGCGGGCGGCGCGCGGCCGGTCGTCGGGATGCAGGGCGTCGCGCCAATGGCCGTAATTGCGCGGCTGGCCGTCGCGGGGCTGACCGTAGAGGTCGTTCATGCGGTCGTCCCAGACCAGATGGTCGGTATCGATGTTGTAGTCCCAGACGCCGACCTGCGAGGTGTCGAGCGCCAGCCCGAGGCGGCGCGACAGCACGTCGAGCTGGTGCTCGCGCTGGCGCAGGATGCCGATGTTGCGGGCCCGCTCGTTGATCAGATGGCGGCCGACAAACAGCGGGATGAGGACCAGCGCCACAGCGAGCGCCAGGCCGAACCGGAAGACCAGCGGGCTCGGCAGGGCCGCCGCCCAGCCGGCGGCGGGACGGCCGAGGATCTGCCACGAGCCGGTGGGCAGCGCGATGTCGGCGACGACCGGGTTGTCGTCGAGAACCGCCGCGTCGCCGTAGAACACGCTGCCGGCGGCGCCGGTGCCGTCGGGGCCGCGCAGGGCGATGTCGAGCCCGGGCTCGGCATCGAACAGCCCGCTATAGGCGTAGAGCAGGTCGGCATCGACCACGGCCGAGACGATGCCCCAGAACCGCTCGACGCCATCGGCGCCGTCGGTGAAGACCGGGAAGCGGCCGACGAAGCCGGTGCCGCCCTGCACCAGCTTGACCGGACCGGCGAGGATGAGCTCGCGCCGGTCGCGGGCGCGAAGGATGGCGGTGCGCTGGTCGTCGAGCCTGTTGTAGTCGACGCCGAGCAGCGCCTCGTTGCCCTTGACGGGATAGAGCAGCGAGATTTTGAGGTCGGGCGCGCCGGCGATGTCGCGCAACTGCGAATTGTCGTCGAACAGCTCGGCGGCGAGCGCGGTGAAGCGCTGCTGCGTCATGTCGGGCTCGGTGGCGATGGTGCCGACGAGGCCGCGCACCAGCTGCATGTTGCCGGTGATGTTGCCTTCGAGGCGGGCGCGCAGCACGCTGACCTGGCGGCTGACCAGGGCCCGCACCTGCTGCTCCTGCAGGGCGCGGTTCTGCATGTCGGCAAACACCGCCGAGCCGATCACCACGACCAGCGCGACGCTGCCAATCAGATTGGTGGGCCGAAAAACGGCCGCGAGTGCCTTGCGGACACTGCCCAAAACCATGCTGCCCCAGCCCCCGCGGGGGTTCCCCGGCTGACCATCGCGGCAGTGTTCATGGCGGCGCCTTAAGTTTGGCTTAGCGGGACGGCGGCGGGGCCGGAGGGCGCCCGATTGCCGGTTCCCATGGTTGACCCGGGGTTAAGCGAAATATTTCGCCCGAGCGATGAAACCACCGGCGGCCGGGCGCGTTGATGTGCTGTCCCCGAACGATTGTTGACCCTGAAGCGCCGCTCCGTCTCCTCCCCCGAGACCGAGCGGCGCGACTTTTGTGCCGGCGTTTGTGCATTGGCGGCGCGGATTGGGTTGTTTTCGGCGCGGTGGGGCGGGTAGCATCGGCAAGACCCCTCGTCTTTGCGTCAAAACGAGCCGAAATGCCGAGCAAACTCCCCGATTTCGACCAGTGGATCGACGCCATGGCCCCGGTGGTGAAGCTCGAGATCGCCGCCGAGCAGCGCGCCGGGGTGAAAGCCCACCTCAAGACGGCAAGCAAGCTGGCCGCGCTGCTGGAAAAGGCGCCGCTCAAGGACGAGACGGACAGCGCGCCGGTCTATCGCGCATGAACTCGACCACGGGCGCCGCCGAAATCGCCAGGGCCGTCGGCAACGGGGACACCACCGCGCGGGCGGTGGTGATCGCGGCGCTGGCGCGGATCGAGGCCAATAACGGCCGGGTCAACGCCTTCACCGACGTGACCTCGGCGCGGGCGATGGCGCGGGCCGAAGCGGTGGATGCCGAGGTGCGGGCGGGCAAGGCGCTGCCGCTCGCCGGCGTGCCGTTCGCGGTGAAGAATTTGTTCGACCTCAAGGGCGTGACGACGCGCGCCGGCAGCAGGATCAACCGCGACAATGCCCCCGCCTTCGCCGACGCCGTGCTGGTCGGCCGGCTGGAAGCGGCGGGCGCGGTGTGCGTCGGGGCGCTCAACATGGACGAGTACGCCTCGGGCTTTACCGGCGAGAACGCGCATGACGGGGCGGTGCACAACCCGCACGGGCTCGACCATATGACGGGCGGCTCGTCGGCCGGTCCGGCGGCGGCGGTGGCGGCCGGCATGGTGCCGCTGAGCCTCGGCTCGGACACCAATGGCTCGATCCGGGTGCCGGCGTCGCTGTGCGGGGTGTTCGGGCTGAAGCCGACCTTCGGGCGGCTGAGCCGCAGCGGCACGTTTCCGTTCGTCGCCGATTTCGACCATGTGGGACCGCTGGCGCGCTCGGTCGAGGATCTGGCGCTGAGCTACGACGTGCTGCAGGGCTTCGACGGCGACGATCCGGCGCTGGTGCGGCGGCCGCTGGAGGCGGTGGCGGGACGGCTGGCGCGCGGCGCGGCGGGATTGCGGCTGGCCATCGCCGACGGCTCGCTCGGCGGCGAGGGCGAGGTGCGCGAGATGATGGAGACCGTCGCGAGGCGGCTCGAGATCGGCCGGCGGATCGGCCTGCCCGAGGTGCAGGCGGCGCGGGCGGCGGCATATCTGATCAGCATGAGCCAGGGCGCGGCGCTGCACGCCACCCGGCTGCGGACGCGGGTGGCCGATTTCGACCCCGAGGTGCGCGACCGGCTGCTGGCGGGGGCGCTGCTGCCGGCCGGCTGGGTGGAGCGGGCGCAGAAATTCCGCCGCTGGTTCCGCGACCAGATGCTGGAACTGTTCAACGGCGTCGATGCGATCCTGGTGCCGTCGACGCCGATGCGGGCGCCGAAGCTGGGGCAGAAGACGGCGCTGTTCGGCGGGGTGGAGATGCCGATCCGGCCCAATCTGGGGCTGTTCACGCAGCCGTTCTCGTTCGTCGGCCTGCCGGTGGTGGCGGCGCCGATCGCGATCGACGGCCACGCTCTGCCGCTGGGGCTGCAGATCGTCGCCGCCCCCTGGCGCGAGGACACCGCGCTGCGGATCGCGCGGCAGCTCGAAACGCTGGGGCTGGCCAAGGCGCCGGTGGCGCGCGGCTTCGCCGAGGAGGGGTAGGCGGCCGGGCGTGGATGCCTCCTTGGGCCCGGTGGGTGCGGCCCCCACCCCCGGCCCCTCCCCGCAAGGGGGAGGGGGGCGATGGAGCCGCGGGATTTGGGGTTCTGGTTCGACGGCCGGCCCGCGGGATTTGGGGTTCTGGTTCGACGGCCGGCCCGCGGGATTTTGGCGGGCGGTCTCCCGGAGCCGTTCGGCGGCTTGACCGGCGGGGCGGCTTGCATACTAGTGTGCATTACCTCCCAGACAGTGGTTTTGCGATGCTCGACGACGACCGATTGTTCCCAGCCGACCCCAGCACGCGGGAGATCGCCAGGCGGCTGTTCGCCGGCATCCGCACGCTGCCGCTGATCAGCCCGCACGGGCACACCGAGCCGCGCTGGTATGCCGAGAACCTGCCGTTTCCCGATCCGGCGCAATTGCTGGTGGTGCCCGACCATTACGTGACGCGCATGCTGGTGAGCCAGGGGGCGACGCTGGAGTCGCTGGGGGTGCCGCGGCGCGACGGCGGTGCGGTGGAGGCCGACGGGCGGACGATCTGGCGGATTTTCGCCGAGCACTATTACCTGTTCCGCGGTACGCCGACGCGGAGCTGGCTCGACACCACGTTCGAGGCGCTGTTCGGCATCGACGAGCCGCTGACGCCGCAAAGCGCCGACCGCCTCTACGACACGATCGCGGCGGCGCTGACGACGCCGGAGTATCGCCCGCGGGCGCTGTTCGAGCGCTTCAACCTCGAGGTGATCGCGACCACCGACAGCGCCGTGGACGAGCTCGGCTGGCACAGGACGATCCGCGAGTCGGGCTGGGCCGGCCGCGTGGTGCCGACCTATCGGCCCGACACGGTGGTGGACCCCGATAAAGCGACGTTCCACACCGATCTCGACCGGCTCGGCGCGCTCACCGGCTGCGACACCGGCACGTGGCGCGGCTATCTCGAGGCGCATGTGAAGCGCCGCGCCTTCTTCAAGAGCATGGGGGCGACGGCGAGCGATCACGGCCACCCGAGCGCGCTGACCGCCGACCTGCCGCAAAGCGAGGCGGCGGCGCTGTTCGATGCGGTGCGCACCGGCAAGGCCGATGCCGGGCAGAAGGAGCTGTTCCGGGCGCAGATGCTGACCGAGATGGCGCGAATGAGCGTCGACGACGGGCTGGTGCTGCAGATCCATCCGGGCGCCTGGCGCAACCATTCGCCGGCAACGTTCGCGGCGTTCGGCGCCGACAAGGGCTTCGACATCCCCAGGCGCACCGACTACGTGGCGGCGCTGAAGCCGCTGCTCGACCGCTTCGGCATGGAAAAGCAGCTCCGCATCATCCTCTTCACGCTGGACGAATCGAGCTATGCGCGCGAGCTGGCGCCGCTGGCCGGCGTCTATCCGGCGCTCAGGCTCGGGCCGCCCTGGTGGTTCTTCGACAGCCCCGAGGGCATGCTGCGCTTCCGCGAGCTGGCGACGGAAACGGCGGGGTTCTACAACACCGTCGGCTTCAACGACGACACGCGGGCCTTCCCCTCGATCCCGGCGCGGCACGACGTAGCGCGGCGCATCGACTGCGCCTACCTGGCGCGGCTGGTGGCCGAGCACAGGCTGCGCGAGGACGAGGCGCACGAGGTGGCGCGCGACCTCGCCTACCGGCTGCCCAAGGAGGCGTATCGGCTGTGAGACTTTGCAACGCAACGCTGCGGCAGGTCGCGGCGGGGGTCGCGGTTCCGGCCTATGACCGCCGGGCGGTGACGCCGGGGATCGTGCATCTCGGCATCGGCGCCTTCCACCGGGCGCACCAGGCGGTGGTGATCGACGACGTGCTGCGGCAGGCGCCGGACTGGGGCATCGTCGGGGCGAGCCTCAGGCGACCGGACACGAAGGAGGCGCTGGCGCCGCAGGACGGGCTCTATACGCTCTTGATCAAGGACGGGGAACAGCGGTCGCCGCGGCTGATCGGCTCGGTGCTGGGCGTGCTCGACGCGCCGCACGAGAAGGAGGCGCTGCTGAGCCGCATGGCCGACCCGGCGACGCGATTGGTGTCGCTGACGGTGACCGAGAAGGGCTATTGCTACAATGCCGCGACCGGCGGGCTGGACGCGGCGCATCCCGACATCGTCGCCGATCTCGCCAATCCGCAGCAGCCGGCGACGGCGGCGGGGATCGTGACCGAGGCGCTGCGGCGACGGATGGTGGCGGGGCTGGCGCCGTTCACGGTGCTGAGCTGCGACAACCTTCCGCACAACGGCCAGGTGGCCGGGCGGGTGTTCACCGAATTCGCCGAAGCGGTGGACGCGGGGCTCGGGCGCTGGGTGCGCGAGAATGTGGCGTTCCCCGGAACCATGATCGACCGCATCGTGCCGGCGACGACCGATGCCGACCGCGCCGAGGTCAAGGCGCTGATCGGGCTCGATGATGCCTGGCCGGTGATGGGCGAGCCGTTCCTGCAATGGGTGGTGGAGGACAGATTCGTGGCCGGCACGCGGCCGCCGCTCGAGCTGGGCGGGGCCGAGTGGACGGGCGACGTGGCGCCGTATGAGCGCATGAAGCTGAGGATGCTCAACGGCACGCATTCATCGATGGCGTATCTGGGCTATTTGTGCGGCTACGACTTCATCGCCGAGGTGATCGCCAATCCCGACTTCCGGCGCTTCGTGGGCAACGAGCTGACGGAGGAGATCGCGCCGACGCTGGGCATGCCCGCGGCGCAGACCGACGCCTATGCCGGCAAGCTGCTGGAGCGCTATTCCAACACGGCGATGAAGCACCGCACCTACCAGATCGCCATGGACGGCAGCCAGAAGCTGCCGCAGCGGCTGCTGGGAACCATCGCCGACCGGCTCAGGGCCGGCGCGCCGTTCGAGCGGCTGGCGCTGGCGGTGGCGGCGTGGATGATCTACGCGCGCGGCGTGGATTTGTCGGGCAAGCCGATCGCGGTGCAGGACCCGATGGCGAAAGAGTTCGCGGCGATCGACCCCGCGCGGCTGGTCGCGGGGTATCTCGCGATCGAGCGGGTGTTTCCGCGCGAGCTCGCGGCGCATGCCGGGCTGCGGCAGGCGCTGGAGGAGAAGGTGGCGCTGTTGCGCGAGGTTGGCGCGGCCGAGGCGGTGCGGCGGACGACGTAACACGCGGTGCACTCGGCCCCCACCCCCGGCCCCTCCCCGCAAGGGGGAGGGGGGCGATGGAGCCGCGATCACGGTGGTGCAGTCAGGCTTCCCTCCCCCTCGCAGAGGATCGCCGGCTGGAGATCCTGCGACGGCCCCTCACCCGCCTTGCTGCGCAAGGCACCCTCTCCCCGGAGGGGAGAGGGGAGGTGGTGCCGACTGCAGGTTTTGGAGCGCTATTTCAGATCGCAGGCGACACGGAGGCCGAGGGTGGGGGAGGACCAGGGGCGGGCGTTGTCGGTGCGCGGCGCGGTGCCGCCGGCGGCGATGGCGGGGAGCGCCTCGGCGCGGGTGGCGTAGGAGCCGCCCATGACGCGGCCGGGCGTGCACCGGCCGGACTGCCGCAGCGCCGTGAGATCGCAGGCCGGGGCGGACGGATCGGCGCCATCGGCGACCCATTCCCAGAGATTGCCCAGCATGTCGTAGAGGCCGGAGGCGTTGGCCGGCGCGGAAGCGACGCGCAGCGCAGCGGTGCCGTCGTCGCCGGCGCCGCAGCCCCAGCAGACGGGCTGGCCGTCGGCGACGGCGCTGGCCCAGGCGACGGGGCCGGCGGTGGAATAGAGGGCGGCGGCGGTCCATTCGGCGGCGGTGGGCAGGCGGTAGTCGTCGCAGGGCGCATCGGCGGCGGCCTTGCTGCCGAGCCAGGTGACGTATTCGAGCGCGTCGAGCCAGGTGACGTTGCCGGCGGGGCGGTCGCCGCGGCCGAAGCCGTCGTCGCTGAGATAACGGTGGCAGCCCATTTCGCGATAGCAGGCATCCCACTGCGCGTAGGTGATCTCGGTCGAGGCCAGCGCCAGCTTCGGCGCGGCGGGCTGGGTGACCATGGTCGGGCAATCGACGCAGGCGAGGAACTGGCCGGCGCCCAGCCGCGCCGTCTTCTGCCTGAGCAGCGCCTGCTGCGCGCTGAGGCCGGCCTCGGCGGCGGGCTTCGGACCGGCGGGGCTGAGGAAGATGAAATCGCCCTGCAGCGCGTAGTCGATCTTGTCGCCGGCCGGCAGATCGGGGCGCGGCTCGACCGGCGGCACGAGCTTGGGCAGCACGGCGAACACCGGATCGTTGGCGTGGCCGGCGAGGCGGGTGGCGCGGGCGACGCGGCCGCGCACGAATTGCGCGATCTCGGTGCCCAGGATCAGCCCGTCGCCATCGGTGTCGGCGGCGCCGCCGAGCGCATCGACGACGGCGGCGGCGAACGGGTTGTCGACATCGGGCACGGTCTGGCTGGCGTTGCCGGCGGTGAGCACCAGGCGGGCATTGTGGGCGAGGAGGTCGCGCGTCCAGGCCGCGGTCTCCGGGCTCAGCGCCAGCACCGGCTTGGACGCCAGCATGGTGTCGTTGGCGCGGGTCGGCTCGGGCAGCATGGCGCCCGAAAAGCACGAATCGAAGAACAGGAACACGTGCTGGGCGGCGATGGAGGTGAGCGCGGCGCTGAGCTCGTGCACCGAATAGCCGTTGGGCAGCGTGCCGTTGCTGGGCACGCCGGCGTCGGAGGCGACGAGGAAGCCGTCGGCGTCGGGGCGCGACGGATCGGAATAGCCGTGCGTTGCGACATAGACCACGAGCCGGTCCTCGGCGCGCCGGCCGTAGGTCGAAAAGAAGCGCTCGATCGCCGCCTTGAGCGTGGCGTGGTCCATGCGGCCGCTGTGGCTTTCGGGGACGATGGTGAAGCCCTGCGCGGTGAGCGCGGCGCCCACCTTCTCGATCTCGGGGCCGACGCCGCTCAGATCGTGCCAGCCGGCATTGTCGAACTCGGAGATGCCGATGAGCAGCGCGTAGGAATGGCTGGGGCCGAGCTGCTGCACGATCTGCTGGCGCACGGCGGCGCGCGCGGCGTCGGCGGCGACCGGGGTGATGGCGGCGGCGGAGCCGGCGGCGAGCAGCGCCGCGGCGAGCACCAGGGCAGCCAGAAGATCACGCAGACGCACCGATCGCTCCCTTGTCGTTGGCGGCCTCGGACGCGCGCGCGGCGAGCGCAGCGGCAGCGGGGCCGGAGGCCACATGGATGCGCCAGGCGCGCCGCAGCACCGCGGCGAGACCCGGCACGGCATAGTCGGCGCCGGCGCCCAGCACCGCCTCGATGGCGATGCCGTCGGCCAGCAGCGCGGCCGCCATCTCCACCATGGCGGCCGTGTCGAGCGGTAGGACGGCGACCGGCACCTGATCCTTGGGCGTGGCGCGCAGATGGGCGGCGAGGGTTGCGAGGGCGGCGGGCGCGAGCGGCCGCGGAACGGCCACGCGGCGTTCGCGGCGCAGCGCCTCGCCGGCGAGCTGGGCGAGGCGCGGCAGGCTCGCCACCTCGTCGCGGTCCTTCTGCTTCACCGGCTCGCCGAGCCGGTCGTAGGGCTGCATGTCGGGATGGAGCTGGGCGCGATCGTCGCGCTTCGGACCATAGCGCCAGCCGCCCAGCGCCTTCGATGCCCACCAGCGGGCGTGGGCGATGCGGGCGAGCCGCTCGGTTTCGTCCGGCGTCGGCGCCACGCCGCCGGCGCCGGGCGCGGCGAGCATGAAGATGCTGGCGAGCTTGAAATCCATCTGGTCGGCGACGTTGCGGTTGTCGTCGCGGAACGGCTCGGGCAGGTGCGCCCAGTCGGCCTCGGCCGGGGCGCTGCCGAATTTGTCGCCGCGGGCCTCGCGCTGGGCGCGCAGGAATTCGGCATGCACGGCGACGGCACGCGCATCCATCAGCCGGGCCAGGGCGCGGGCCTCGGCGAGATCGGGGGCCACGGCGACGCGGATCATGCCGGTTGCGCCGAGCGGCCGGTCGGAAGCGCCGTAGGCGATGATCGGCGGCACCGGCTGGTGCAGCGCCAGCAGCACGCTCTCCCATTCGAGGGCGATGGCCTCGGCTTCCTCCGGCGTGGCGCCGAGGCAGTGGATGGCGAGCAGCGGCGGCGCGTCGAGCACGAGGCCGGTGATGGCGCGGTCGAGGCTGCCGGCCGAGGCGGCGATGGCGGTGGTGACCTGCACCTCGGCAGCTTCGCTCGACTGCAGGCGGTCGAGGGCGCCGGCGGCGAAATCGGCCATGCCGGTGCGCAGGATCGAGACCAGCGGCCGGTCGGTATCGAGCCCGAACCCCTGGCGCACCACTTCGAGCGTCGCCGCCTGCAAGCCCTCGCCGGTGCCGCAGAGCGCGATGTGGGGACGCGGCGCGCCGTCGAGCGTGTAGCGGCCGGACATGGCGGCGGCCATGCCGCGGCGGGTCTGCAGCGCGGTGCGCGAGACGATGGCGAGATCGCGCCCCTGCCGCTCGGCGCGCTGGCGCAGGCGGTGCGACGACAGCGCCCGCACCGAGGCCTGCTCCAGGCGCAGCAGGATTTCGGCGCGGCCCGGCCGGTCGAGCGCGGATTCGGCCAAAGCGACATTGGCGAGATCGTTGTGGGTGACGGCGGCGACCAGCCGCGCCGCCGGCGCGCCGAAGCGGGCGAGCTGGCGCGGCACGGCGCGGGCGGCGAGCGGCGCCGCTTCGGCGAAGGGATGGCGGCGGGCGAAGTCGGCCAGCGCGGTACGGTCGGGCGCGAGATAGACGGAGGCGGCGCGGTGGGCGTGGGCAAGGCCGGCCACGTCGTCGGCGGCGCCGGCGAGCAGCAGATGGCCGCCGCGGGCGCGGAACCAGGCGCGGCGCAGCTCGCGGCCGACCAGTTCCCACAGCACCATCAGCGCCAGAGCGACGAGCAGGATGCCGGCGATGCGGGCGCCGATCCACAAAGCGGCGCTGCCCGCCGGATCGGCGGTGAAGCAAGCGGCGGTGCCGAAGCGGGTCACGAGGCCGAACGCGGCGCCCAGTTGCTGCCGCCAGGTCCACAGCTCGTCGCCCGGCAGCGGCGGCGGCGCGCAGGCGACGAGGCCCCAGAGCGCAAGGCCGAGGCCGAGCAGCGCCAGCAGCACCAGCACGGCGATGTAGAGCGCGAGGCGGCGAGCGTTCACTGAATTTCCCCAATCCCGCAACAGCATGCCATGGTGCGCGCGCGGTTGTAAGGGAGCGACGGGTGGCACGGTTTACGGGCGGCGTGAGGGCGATGCTGTGGCTGCTCGTGGGGCTTTGCGGCAGCGCGGTGGCGGCGGGCGCGGACAATCCGTTCCTGCCGGCGCAGGACCCGGCGCCGATCCTCAGGGCGATCGCCAGAGAGCGGCCGGACTTCGTGCCGCCGGCGGGGGTGAGCGGCATCACCGTGCCGCACCATCTGCTGGCGGCGGAGCTGATCGCGCGCGGCTTCTGGGCGGCCTCGGCGGGGCACTATCGCCGCATCATCCTGATCTCGCCCGACCATTTCCGGAAGGTGCAGGCGCCGTTCGGCACAACGCGCGAGGCGCTGCGCTCGGTGCTGGGCGTCGTGCCCTCGGACGCGGCGGGGGTGGCGGCGCTGGCGGCCGACACCAGGCTGGTGCAGGTGCTGCCGGCGGTGGACTACGAGCACGGGCTGATGGCGGAGGCGCCGTTCATCGCGCTTTTCTTCCCCGGCGCCGAGGTGATTCCGGTGCTGGCCTCGATCAACGCCACGCCGGCCGACTGGCGGGCGATGGCGGCCCTGCTCAAGCCGCTGGCGACGGCCGATACGCTGATCGTGCAATCGACGGATTTTTCGCACTACCGGCCGCTGCCGGAAGCGATCGCACGCGACCAGGAATCGATCGCGGTGCTCGATGCCGGCGACCCCGAGGCGGTCGTGCCGCTGCTGCAGCCGGCGCACATGGACAGCAAGGCCGCGACCTATCTGCAGATGGCGCTGCAGCGCGACGTGTTCGGCGCCGCGCCGGTGGTGCTGGCCAACGGCAATTCGGCGACTTACGGCACCGGGCCGGACTCGACCACGAGCTATGTGGTGGCGGCGTGGCTCAAGGACGCGGCGGCTGGAACGGTGTTTTCCTACGCCGACACGACGCGGCTGTTCTTTGCCGGCGACGTGCTGCTGGGGCGGTATTTCCTGCCGCTGCTGCAGCAGCCGAAGTCGTGGACGGCGATCCGCGATGCGGTGCTGGCGGTGACGCGCGGGGCGCCGCTGGCGATCAATCTCGAGGGCGTACTGCTGGACGGGCCGGTGACCGGCGTCGGGCGCGACGCACATCTGATGACCACCGAGGACGCAGCGCCGATGCTGGCAGCGCTCAACGTCGTCGCCGCCGATCTCGCCAACAACCACGCCAACGACCTGGGGCCGGAGGGGCGGGCCGAAACGGTGGCGCAGCTCGGCCGGCTGGGAATCCGGCCGCTCGAGCACGGCACGGTGACCGACATGGGCGCGTTCCGCCTGCTGGCGCTGAATTTCGTCGGCGGCAGGCTGGTGGGCGACGCCATCGCCGATGCTCGCGACCTCGACTGGGTGTGCCGGCTCAGCGCGGCGCCGCCGCTGGTCGCGATGGTGCATTGGGGCGAGGAATACACCGCCGCCGCGACGGCCCGCGAGCGGGACATCGCGCAAAAGCTCATGCGCTGCGGCGTGTCGCTGGTGGTGGGCGGGCATTCGCACCAGGCCGCGCAAGCGGTGCAGCCGGTGGCGGGCGGCGCCGGGCAGATGGTGTTCTCGCTCGGCAATTTCCTGTTCGACCAGAGCTCGCCGCGCGGCTCGAGCGCGCTGCTGGAGGTGCGGGTGTTCAAGCAGGGCACGGTGGCGGCGCGGCTGCTGCCGATGCCCAATCTGTTCGAGCTGGGACGGGAGTAGGGCGTGCGGTATGCCGGCCGTCGGCAATCGGCAGTCGGGGAACGCAAAGCTAGTGGTTATGGCCCCCACCCCCGTCCCCTCCCCGCAAGGGGGAGGGGAGCCTGACTGAAACCTTTGAGAATGCGGTTCCAGCGCCTCCCTCCCCCTTGCGGGGAGGGACCGAGGGTGGGGGCCACAACCACCGGCGATACGGCCTTGGCTGATACCTACTTCGGAACGTCGTGCTTTGGCGGCATGAAGTAGGTGAGGTGGATGGGGCGGGAGGCGAGCTGGCGGCCGTCGCTCAGGAGCAGCACGATCTGGAAATCGTGGAGCGACGTTTCAGCAGCGCTGAGCTCGATGCGCCAGCGCGAGGTGAAGCCGGGCGCGACGTCGCCGGCGAAGGGCAGCGACATGCGGTAGTTCTGCTGGTCGAGGTGGAACTGGAACGGATCGTGGCGCACCGGGATGATCTCGCCGCCCTCGCCGCATTCGGCATCGTTGGCCACCGAGGCGATGGGGATGGTGACCGAGAATGGCGAGCTCTTGTGGCTGACGGCGCCGTCGGAGGTGGTCCAGTCATAGTCGATGCTGCCGAGGACGGCGGTGACCACGGTGCTGTAGTCGAGCGAGATGTAGTCGGCGAGCTTGCCGAAGCGGCCCGACTGCCTGAGCTCGGCGAGGCAGAGACGCTCGTCGTTGGGGTCGGTGCAGCGCAGCTTGTTGGCCGACAGGAAGCCGGTGTCGAGGCCCAGCGCCGTCATCTGCGCGGCGACGTTGGCCTCGGCGGTGGTGGTGATGGCGGGCAGCGGCACGCTGAGCGGCGTGCCCTCACTGCGGCCGTCGATGGAGCCGGCGGTGATCTCGAGCGAGGCGTTCTCCATCGCCGACCAGCCGAAATTGTCGATGAAGAATTTGGGCAGGAAATCGACGGCGCCCGAGCACGGATCGCGCGGGAACGGCCGCACCTGCACCGCCGGCTCGCCGTCGCGACGGCTGTTGCCGACATCGAGGAAGCCGCCGACCACCGAGACGGTCTCGGTGGAGCTGTTTTCGAGCTCGAACACCAGCGACAGCGGATCGAAGCGCTCATAGGCGCCGAGGAAGCTCGGGGTGGTGGAGGGATCGTCGAAGGCGGCGATCTCGGCGTCGGTCATGGTGATGGGCACGGCGCCGTGCCAGACGTCGAGCAGGCGCTGGTCGTCGGGCAGGATGTCGAGCGCGTCGCCATCTGCCTTGCTGGTGTAGCTCATCGGATCGAAGCCGAGGTCGTAATTGTGCGGGCGGCGCTCGGTGACGACGCCGATGCGCAGGTCGGCATAGACGGGATAGGTGCCGGCGGTGCGCTGCAGGGTGACGCCGTCGGCCTCGGCGCCGTTGACGAAGCGGCCGGTGAAGATCTGGCCGGTGGCGTCGGTGAACACGCCCTTGCCGTCGCGGCGGCCGGCCTTGAAGGCGCCGACATATTCGTCGCCATTGGCGGCGACGAGGCGGCCCTCGCCCTCCATCAGGCCCAGATGCCAGCCGCCGGCATAGGAGAAGCCGGAGCGGTCGAGGAATTCGCCGAAGCCTTCGGCGCGGCCGTCGCGCAGGGTGCCGCGATATTGCGCCAGGGTGGCGGCGGCATCGTAGGAGGCGGCGCCGGGCTTCCGGAAGCTGAGCGTGCCGCGGCCGTCGAGTGGGCCGGCGCGGTTGCCGGCGGGATCGTCGGGGAGCCATTGCAGCTCGAGGCCGAGCGAGGGGATGGGGTCCCAGGCGGTGAAGCTCAACCGCTCGAGGCGGCGGGTGGCGGGATTCCAGACGAGCTGCACCCAGGTGCGGAAGGCGCCCGCTTCGGCGCCGGGCACGGCGAGGGGGGCGGCAGGCGCCGTCGGCAGCGCCTCGACGGTGGCGGCGAAAGCCGGCGCGAGAGGCGCACAAAGGCTGGTCGACAGCGCCAGGGCCAGCAGCCATGCCGAATATGGTCGTCGTCGATGCACCGTCCCCTCCCCCAGGGTTTGTAACGACACTATTGAGTGACGCTCAGGGTGTCCACACGGGCACGCCACGCCGCGGGGTCGAGGTTGACGGCGTTCACCGTGCCGGCGGTGGTGGCGACCAGCAGCGTGTGCTCGTCCTGCCAGGCGAGCCACGAGGTGGTGCGGGCGGTGCCGGCGGCGATCGCCTCGGGCGAGTTGTCGGGCACCGCCGGAGCGCCGAGGATGGTGGCGGTGTCGGGGTGCGCCAGGTCGAAGACGTAGAGCCGGTCGGTGGCGCTGAGGATGGCAAGCTGCGTGCCGGCGGGCGATAAGGCCACGGTCTTACTGTCGGGGGCGGCGAGCGCCAGGCAGAGCGGCTGCGCCGGATCGGCGAGATTGTGGACGATGACGCGGTCGTCGCTGCGGGTCGCCACCAGCCATTTGCCGTCGGCGCTGACGTCGAGGCTCTTGGCGCCGTTGTTGTCGGTGGTCGGGGGCGCGCCGCAGAGCGAGGTCTTGGCATCGAAGATGGTGGTGCCGGCGCCGCCGGCGCCGAGGTCGCGGCGGCGGATGCTGCCGTCGGAATAGGAGACGAAGGCGGCATTGGCGGCGGGCGCCGCAGTAAGCCCCCATTGGTCGAGGCCGATATCGTCGGCGGGGATGCGGGCGTCGCGCAGATCGGGGCCGGAGAGGACGAGGATGGTCTTGTCGCTGAGCGGCACGGCGGCGCGGATGTCGCCGCTGAGCGCGGCGACACGCGAGAAGCTGAGATTGTCGAGCGTCAGCAGCTTGTCGGGCGCCGGCTTGCCGGGAGTCCAGACGGCGACGGCGCGGTTCTCGTAGACGGCGGCGAGGCGGCCGTCGCCGAGCCAGGCCACGGACGTGACCTTGCGCTGCAGGTCGGGGACAACGAGCTTGCCCGGTGTCGGCCCGTCGCCGGTCCACAGCCAGAGCGCGCCGGTTTCGTCGCCGGCAGCGACGCGGCCGCCGGCCCGCTCGACGGCGAGCGCGGTGAGCGCCGTCCAGGCTTCGGTGGTGCGGGGGGCGGTGATTTGCGGATCGGCATCGAGCGACCACAGGCGCACCGGATCGCCGGGGGCGACCGAGACCAGCTCGCTGCCGTCGGCGCTCCAGCGCAAGGCGCCGATCTTGCCGGTGTGGCCGGCGAAGGTCGCGACGCGCGCGCCGCTGGGGCGGTAGAGGCAGACGGAGATGTTGTCGCAGACCAGCGCCAGCAGCGGCGCGGCAGGCGACCAGGCGAGCGCCGGGGTCAGCGTGCCGCCTTCGATGACGACGGGCGCGGCGGCGCCGGCCGGATCGAGCAGCACCACCTTGCCGGCATCGGTGTTGAGGGCGATGCGGTCGCCGCCCCAATCCATGCCGGTGGCGACGCCGTTGGTCGACACGCCCTGGGGCAGCGGCAGCAAATCGGGCGGCGCCTGGGCGTCGGCATAGAGGGCGATAAAGCCCGGCCACCAATTGACGGCGAAGCCGGCACCGTCGGGGCGCACGGCCAGGGCGCCGGCCAGCGCCGCGGCGCCGCCGGCCGCGTCGGGCGCGGCCAGCCGGGCATCGACGCAGGGCAATGAGCGGCAGTCGCGGACGAGCACGTCGCCGGCAAGCCCGATCATGGCGACGAGCTTGCCGTCGGCGCTGGTCCGGGCGGTGCCGGCGCGCGCCGCGAAGGCATCGTCGGCGGCCGGCGCGACGTTACGGATTTCGCCGTCGCGGTCGGTGCCGAAGCGCGGCGCGGCGGCGATCACCGTGCCGTCGAGCGCGCCGATGCTGCCGTCGGCGTAGATGATTTCGGCCTCGCCGGCGCCGCGCGGCGCCAGCGCGATGGGCATCGGCCCCGTGGGCAGGCTGGCCGGCGCAGCGAGCTTGCGCATGCCGAGATCGACGGCGGTGACGGTGCCGGCGGCATTGAGCAGCAGCAGATGATCGGGATCGAGCCAGAGCGTGTCGGCGACGCGGCCGGCGACCGGCACGGTGGCGATGGTGTTGGGCGACACCGCCATGGCGGCGGTGAGCGCGGCGGTGCGGGTGGCGGTCGAGGGCGCGATGTCGAGCGCGGTGAGCGCCGCCTTGGCCGCATCCTCGGGGCGGCCGGCGCGGAGGGCGGCTTCGGCCTGCGCGGTGGCGAAGCTCGCGGCGGCGTCGCGCCTGGCCGCCTCGCCGGCGGTGTAGATGAAATATCCGGCGGTGAGGCCGGCGACGAGCACCACGCCGGCGATGGCGGCGGCGACGGTCAGCCGGGTGCGGAGCGCGCGGGCCCGGCGCTTCGCGGCATCCTCGGCGGCGCGGGCGGCGTCGAGATAGGCGCGGTCGACGGAGGTGAGATAGGCGGCGAATGTGTCGCCGGACGCCGCCTCGCCGGCAGCAGCGAGGCGGGCGCCGGTGTGGACCAGATATTCGGGACCGCGGGCGTTGGCGTCCCAGTCGGTGGCGGCGCGGCGCAGCGCCTCGATGGTGGCGAGAGCGGCGGAATCCTCGACCAGCCAGCCGTCGAGCGCGCCCCATTGGCGCAGCAGCGCCTCGTGCGCCGGCTCGATGGTGCGCTCGCCGGTGGGCTTGTCGATGTCGGTTGCGAGCAGGCGCTGGCTGACCATCAGCTCGATCAGCGGGCGCGCCTCGGCGGGCACCTCGCTGAGGCGGGCGACGCGGCGGCGCGGCGTGCCGGTTTCGGGATCGATGCCGGCGAGCCAGGGGATGAGCCCGCGGCGCAGCAGCGCGAGGCGCGCGGCGCGGTCGCGCGGGATGGCGGGATTGCCGTCGGCGGCAGCCAGCGCCTGCTCGACCGCCGCCTCGATGGCGCCGCGGATGCGGCCGAGTTTTTCGTATTCGCCGAGCTGGAGATCGCCATCGGCACCGTAGTCGGTGTAAAGCCGTTCCAGCGTGAAGGCGAGGAGCGGCAGCGCGTCCTTGGTGCCGCCCTGCTCGATGTCGGCGAGCAGCGCATCGACCAGCGTTTCCTCGACCAGCAGCTTGCGGCCGGCGGCGCTCATGCGGCGGGCGGGACCGCGGATGATGTCGCCATAGGAGCCGGCGGGCACCGGCGGCAGGTCGACGAGGTGATGCGGCTGCGTGCCGGCGAGCTCGGGCCGCGACTGCAAGGACTCGAAACTGTCGGAGCGCACGGTGAAGATGACGAGCACGGCCGGATCGTCGGAGCGCGCGAGATCGGCGAGCAGCGTGAGGAACGGGCCGGCCTCGGCGGTGTCGGCGCCAAGCAGCTCCTCGGCCTGGTCGACGGCGATGACGAGGGTGGGCGGGGTGGCGGGCGCGGCGCCGTCGCCGCTGTCGAGCGGGACGGCGAGCGTGGCCAGCAGCGGGCGCACCGCAGCGGCGCCGGCGGTGACGGCGGCGCGGATGTCGGCGCGGTTGCGGGTGATGCCGCGCGCCTTGAGCGCGGCCTCGAACATGGCGGCAAAGCCATGCTCGCCGCTGAGCGCGGCGCGCTCGGGGCGGATGATCGGCAGCACGGCGAAATGCCGGCTGTCGCGCTGGAGGCGCGGCAGCAGGCCGGCGCGCAGGAACGACGATTTACCGGCGCCCGAGGCGCCCAGAATGGTCAGCATGCGCGGCGGCGCCGCGGCCTCGAGCCCGCGCAGCGCATCGAGGGTGAGGACGATAGCGCCGTCGCGGCCGAAGAAGATGCCGGCATCGTCGGCATCGAGCGGCTTGAGGCCGCGATACGGGGCGCGCTGCGGGTCGCTGTCGGGCGGCCAGTTGAAATTGGTGGCGTCGAGGCCGGCCTTTTCGAGCCCGGCGGCGAGGCGCGCAAGGCCGGTGCCGGAGAATTTGACCGTGGTTTCGGGCTCGTAGCGCGGCGGCGAGATGGTGGTGGACCAGCCCGGATCGGGGGCGCTCAGATCGACGAGCTGCCATTCGGCGGTGAGCTCGACCGGCAGTTCGGCGATGGGGGTCGGCTTCGCCACCACGCCGAGGATCTGCTTGTTCATCTGCTTGGCGAGCAGGAATTCGGCGAGGCACCATTTCGAGCGGGCCCATTCCGGGCTGACGACGATGAGGATCAGCTCGCATTGTTCGGCGGCGGCCTTGAGGGCGGCCTGCCAGCGGTCGCCGGCGACGAGGCCGCGGCGCGGATCGAGATCGAGGAAGACGTCGCCCCAGCCGTTCTCGGCCAGCCAGTCGTGGATGGCCAGCGCCTCGGCATTGTTGGCCGACGAATGCGAAATGAAGATCTTGCCCAACGACCGCGTAGCCCCAAACCGCCGCGGACCATAAGCTGAAAAGCGCGGCGCAAAAAGGGCTTAGGGGTGACGGAGTCGGTGCGCCGCGCCGGCGGCGACGTGGCGGCGGCAAGGCGTCGGCTGCACCGGCCGGCGCCGGGCGGCGACGTTGAATTGGCCGGCGTCCTGTGAAAGAGATGCCGCCGATGAGCGAGCCACCGAGCGAGAAATCCGGCAAAGCGGGTCCCGCGCGCGCCACGCTGCGGACGATTTCCGAATTGACCGGGCTCAGCCCGTCGACGGTGTCGCTGGCGCTGCGCGGCGGCGAGCGGCTGAAGCCCGAGACCTACCGGCGGGTGACGGAAGCGGCGGCACAGCTCGGCTACGTGCCGGACCGCGCCGGGGTGCGGCTGAGGACCGGCAAGACCAACGTCATCGCCCTGGTGCTGGAGCGCACCGACGAGACCATCGATTTCGCGCGCTACCTGATCCAGGGAATCGGCCATGCCATCCAGGGCACGCGCTACCACCTCAACGTGACGCCCGAATTCGGGCCCGAGGCGACGCTCGAGGCCATCCGCACCATCGTCGCCAACCGCACCGCCGACGGCGTGATCATCACCCACACCATGGCCCGCGACGCGCGGGTGCAATTGCTGATGGATGCGGGCTTTCCGTTCGTCACGCACGGGCGAACCGAGTTCCACGCGCCGCATCCCTACAACGACTACCATTCGGAGGAGTTCATCCGGCTGGCGGTCGCGCGGCTGGCGCAGATGGGGCGGCGCCGGCTGCTGCTGGTGGTGGCCCGCGAGCAGACCTACAACCACCACACGATCGTCACCACTTACCGCGAGGCGGCGGCGCGGCACGGCCTGCAGGCGCAGGTGCTGAGCCCGGCGATCGCCGAGCCGGCCTCGGCGGAGACGCGCGCCTTCGGGCGCGAGATCGCCCGCATGGCGCCGCGGCCGGACGGCATCATCTGCGACAGCGAGCTGCGCTCGCTGTTCATCATCGCCGGACTGCAGGACGAGAGCGTGGCGCTGGGGCGCGACGTGCACTTCATCTGCAAGCAGACCTCGGAGCTGCTGCCGACGCTCTATCCCGAGCTCGACACGATCGAGGAGGACGTGCTGGCGGCCGGCATGGAGCTGGCGCGGCTGCTGATCCGGCGCATCGAGGGCGAGCCGGCCGAGACGCTGCGGACGCTGGGCGAGCCCAGGGTGCACTGGCGGGGCTAGACGGCGCGCCCTGCCCTCCCCGGCGCGGGGGAGGGCTTCGCCGGCGCGACGGCGGCTACGGCTTCACCGGATTCAGCTTGCGCCAGGCCTCGTATTCGCCCTGCGCGTCGGGATGCAGCGGATAGTAGCGGCGCAGGTCGGCGCCCTGCTGCAGCTTCTCGCGACTGAATACTTCCCAGTCGGCGTGCTTGCGCGACTCCTCGATGACCTGCTCGGCCATCGAGGGCGGCAGCACGATGACGCCGTCGTCGTCGGCCATGATGATGTCGCCGGGGATGACGGTGACGCCGCCGCAGGCGATCGGCACGTTGACCGCCGAGGGAAAGATGGAAACCTGCACGTGATAGTTCGGCGTCCAGCCGCGCAGCCACAGCGCCAGATCGAGCTTTTCGACATTGGGCCGGTCGCGCATGACGCCGTCGATGACGATGCCGGCGCCGCCGCGGCCCTTGAAATAGGTCGACATCATGTCGCCGAAGACGCCCGAGCTCATGTCGCCGCGGGCATCGACCACGACCACATCGCCTTCCTCGACCTGGTAGAGGACGTGGCGGTGCAGTTGCGTCTCGGGATCGGCGTATTCGCCCTCGCTGAACAAATCCGGCCGCTGCGGCAGGAATTGCAGGGTCAGCGCCGGGCCGACGATCGACTTGCCGGGGCGCTGGCTGACCGGGCCCAGCATATGCGGGTTGCGGAAGCCGGCATGGCCGAGCGTGCCGGCGACGGTCGCCGTGCCGATGTCCCTGAGGGCATCGATGATGTGCCTGGGTGGCCGCTTGATTGTTGGAATGTCCACTCGTTCCTCCAGTTTCGCCGCCGGGCTGGCCCGCGGCCGTTTCGTGCGCAGCATAGCGATCCCAGCCGGCCTGTCTCGCCTCGATGTGCGAAAGCGGGCCCGCCGATCCCCAGAAAGTGAGAGGCGGCGGCTGTTTTGGCATTGGCAGCGGGCGGCGGGGGGCTGTCGCTCATGCGGTTGGGCCGGCTGGCGTCAGGAAAGGCCGCCTCCCCCAGCTTCGCAGCGTCGCTACGCTCCAAGCTCCGCCACCCGCTCCCCGGAGGGGCGAGGGGACTGACTGCGACGCTCTGCCGGTGCGGCGGCGAGGCGGATGCGGAACACGGCGCCGCCGGCGGGGGCGTCCTCGATCCAGATGCGGCCGCCGTGCTGGGCGACGATGCGCTGGCTGATGGCGAGGCCGAGGCCGACGCCTTCGGGCTTGTCGCCGAGGGCGTCGCCGAGCTGGCGGAAACGGTCGAACACCACGTCGCGGGCGGCGGGCGGGATGCCCGGGCCGTTGTCGGCGACGGCGAGCTCGATCTCGCTTCCGGCGGCGCGCAGCGACAGCGTGGCGCGGCCGGTCCGGCGCGGCGAGAATTTGGCGGCGTTGCCGAGCAGATTGATCAGCACCTGCACCAGCCGGTCGTGGTCGCCGACGATGCGGGCGTCGTCGCAGGCGATGTCGATGTCGAGCGCGACGCCGGCGCCGGCGAAGACCTGGCGCATGGCGGCGGCGGATTCGCGCACCACCGCGGCGAGGTCGACGAGCTCGGCGCGGGCCGGCATGGTGCCGGTCGCCTCGATCTTGCTCAGATGCAGCAGCTGGCCGATGAGGCGGGTCAGCCGCTCGGATTCGGCGATGACGATGGCGAGGAATTCGAGGCGCTCGGCATCGCCGAGCTGCGGGTGGTCGCGCAGGATTTCGGAGAAGGCGCGGATCGAGGCGAGCGGCGTTCTGAGCTCGTGGTTGACGGTGGCGACGAAATCGTCCTTCAGCCGGTCGAGCTCCTTGAGGCGGGTGTTGGCGGCCTGCAGCTCGGCGGTGGCGGTTTCGAGCGCCAGCGATTTTTCCTCGAGCCGGCGATTGGCCTCGAGCACGCGCTGCGTCTCGTCGAGGATGCGCATGACGTCGTCGACGCCGAGCTGCTCCTCCTCGACGATGGCGCCGACCAGCACCCGGGCCGAGGCGGCGCCGATGACGCTGGCGAGCAGCCGCTCGTAGAACAGCACGGTCTCGGCGTCGGCGGTGACGGTGGTCGCCGGATCGAGGCCGCGGCCGGCGGCCCAGGTGGCGAAGGCGTCGTCGGCGCGGTCGCGGCCGAGAAAGCGCGAGGCGAGCGAGTGCAGGTCGGGGATCAGCGCGGTGCGGCGCCAGATCTGCGCCGCGTCGCGCGGATTGTCGGCATCGACGAACAGCGCCGCATGGGCGCGGTCGATCGGGCGCTGGCGGCCGAGCATGGAGACGCCGAGCAGGGCGCCGACATTGGCGAGCAGCGACCAGAAGGTCGAATGCGTCACCGGATCGAGGCCGGCGAGGCCGAACAGCGCATAGGGCCGCAGCGGGCCGAGATTGAACGGGCCATAGGCGACGAAATTGGCGATCGGCGGGGCGATGAAGCTGGGCAGCAGCAGCGTGTAGCACCAGACGACGAAGCCGGCGGAGATGCCGGCGAAGGCGCCGGCCTTGGTAGCGCCGCGCCAGAACAGGCCGAGGATCAGCGCCGGGGCGAACTGCGCCACGGCGACGAACGACATGAGGCCGATCGACACCAGCGCCACCTGGGCGCTGTCGTGGCGCATGTAGAGATAGCCCAGCGCCATCACCACCACCATGACGCCGCGCCGCACCCAGAGCAGCAGCCGGGTGAGGTCGGAGCGGCGGGCGAGGCCGAGCGGGGGAACGCGCAGCAGCGCCGGCATCACCACGTCGTTGCACACCATGATGGAGAGCGCCGTGGTCTCGACCACCACCATGCTGGCGGCGGCGGAGACGCCGCCGAGAAAGGCGATGAGGGCGATGACCGGCTGGCCGCCGACCAGCGGCAGCGCGAGGACGAGGTTGTCGGGGTTGCCGACGCCCGGCAGCAGCAGGCGGCCGGCCACCGCGATGGGCAGCACGAACAGGTTGATGAGCAGCAGATAGAGCGGGAACTGCCAGATGGCGCGGTCGAGATGGCGCTCGTCGACGTTCTCGACCACGGTCACCTGGAACTGGCGCGGCAGGCAGAAGGTCGCGAGCATGGCGAGCAGCGTCATCGCCACCCAGGAGAAGCCGTAGCGGTCGGGCGTGCGCTTGAACAGCGCGGCGAAATCGGGCAGCGCCGCGGCCTGGCCGAACAGATCGCCGAAGCCGTTGAACAGGCCATAGACCACGAACAGGCCGATGATGGTGAGGCTGACCAGCTTGAGGATCGATTCGGCGGCGATGGCGACCACCATGCCCGGGTGGTGCTCGCCCGGATGGATGGAGCGGCTGCCGAACAGCATGGCGAAGACGGTGAGGATGGCGGCGGCCCACAGCGCGCCGTCGAGCAGCGGCGGCTGGTCGGCCGGATCGGGCGAGGTCAGCGTCAGGACGGCAAAGCCCTGGGCGATCGATTTGAGCTGCAGCGCGATATAGGGGATGAGGCCGATCACGGCGATGACGGTGACCAGCGCCGCGAGCCCGGCGGAGCGGCCGAAGCGGGCGCCGATCAGGTCGGCGATGGAGGTGATGTTGTTGGCCTTGCTGACGCGCAGCATGCGGCGGATGAGGATGGGGCCGAGGATGAAGGCGAGCGTGGGCCCCAGATAGATGGGCAGGAAGTCGAAGCCGTTGATGGCGGCGCGGCCGACGCCGCCATTGAAGGTCCAGGAGCTGCAATAGACGGCGAGCGACAGGGTATAGACCAGGCTCGAGCCGGTCAGCCGGCCGAGGCGGCCGGTGCCGCGTTCGACCATGAAGGCGATGGCGAACAGCGCCAGCAGATAGGCGATGGCGATGCCGAGGACGAGCTCGCGGCTCATGGCAGGCGGTCGTCGCGATCGTCGCCCGCGGCGCGGTGGCGCTCGGCCACCAGAGCGACGCCGGCGATGATCAGCGCCCAGGCGCTGAACAGGTAGATGTAAAGGCCGGGCCAGCCGAAGAAATTGCCGCCGAACAGGTTGAGCAGCGGCGGGTTGAACAGCAGCAGCGCCAGGATGAACAGGCCGATCAGGCGGTCGCGGCGGGCGGTGCGGCGAAGCATGGCTCAGGCTCCTCCGGCGGGGCGCGGCCGCGCCAGCACGGCGGCGACGCAATCGATCACTTCGGCGATGGCGAAGGGCTTGGTGACATAGGCGTCGGCGCCAAGCGCGAGGCCGGTGTGCTGGTCGGCATCGCCGCCGCGGGCGGTGAGCATGATGATGCGAACGGCGTCGTAGTCGGGCGAGGCGCGCAGCGCGCGGCACACCTCGTAGCCATTGCCGCGCGGCATCATCAGGTCGAGCAGCAGCACGTCGGGAACGGCGTCGGCGACGGCAGCCAGCGCCTGCTGGCCGTCGGTGGCGGTGCGCACCTCGTGTCCCTCGCGCTGCATCAGGAAGGTCAAGGCACGCAGGATGTTGGGGTCGTCGTCGGCGATCAGAATCGAGGCCGGAATGGCTTTCTCCCTCGCGGCACGGCTCTGCCTTTGCCCGCCAAAAGACCCTAGACCCCTTGTGTTTGAGCGACAAGCCTCACACAATCGGCCGCGTCGGCATACGAGGAGGAGTGTGACGATGACGCTGGATTACGGCCACGCGGAGGGGTTCGCGGCGGCCAGCAGGGAGCATCTCGAGCCGATCGCGGCGCAGGCGCGCATCCTGGTGGTCGAGGACGACGACAATATCGCGGCGCTGCTCGGACGCGAGCTCAGGGGGCTGGGCCACACCGTCGACACGGTGCGCTATGCCGAGGATGCGCTGTTCGCGGCGCGGGCCAACGACTACACGCTGATGATCGTCGATCTCGGGCTGCCGGACGGCGACGGGCTCGACCTGGTGCGCGAAATGCGGCGGCGCACGGTCGAGGCGCCGATCCTGATGCTGACGGCGCGGCGGCGGGTGGAGGACCGGGTGATGGGGCTCACCAGCGGCGCCGACGACTATCTGGTGAAGCCGTTCGCGGTGCCGGAGATGCGGGCGCGGGTCACCGCCCTGCTGCGCCGGCCGTCGCGGCTGCGGGGCCACCGCATCGCCATCGCCAACATGGTGGTCGACGCCGACGCGCTGGAGGCGATCGTCGACGGGGTGAGCCTGGCGCTGCCGCGCAAGCAGTTCCAGCTGCTCGAGCTGCTGGCGCGGCGCAAGAACCACATGACGCCCAAGCGCATGGTCGAGGAAGCGCTCTACGGCTTCGACGACGACGTGACCGCCAATTCGATCGAGGCGCAGATCTCCAAGCTGAGGCGGGCGCTGAAGGCGGCGGGCGCCGGGGTGGCGCTCGAGACCCGGCGCGGCATCGGCTACCGGCTGGTGGGAGCGGGCGGCGCGCCCAATTGATGCGGACGCCGCGGCCGACCGGGCAGGACCTGAAGCTGCTCGATCCGGACGGCTCGTTCCGGGCCCGGCTCGACGCCGACCGGCAGGCCATCGCGCAGCTCAGCGACAGCGGCAGGCTCGAGGACCTGGCGCGCATCGTGCACGGGCTCGCGGGCGCCGCCGGCACCTTCGGCTATGCCGAAGTGGGCAATATCGCGATCGAGCTCGACGACCGCTTCGTCGCCGGCGAGCCGGTGCGGGCCGCCGACGTCGCCCGGCTGCTGGCGGCGCTGGAGCAGGCGCTCGGGCTGCCGGGAAAGTCAGCTTGAGGTCAGTTCCGGGTCAGGCTTTCATCAGCTTGCTCGATTCTACTCCGTCCCGGGAGTTGGCAGGAGGAGGCCAATGGCCCGGGCCCGATACGCCTCGACAGAAGGCGCCGGCCCCGCACGCCAGGAGCCGGTCTCCTGCCAAGCATGACTGCCCGCGCCGGCACCGGCCGGTGTGCAGCTTGGGAGGACCAAATGAAGGACCATGATCTTTTCAGCGGCGGCATCAGCCGCCGTACAATGCTTCTGGCTACGGGCGCCGCCGCGGGTGCAAGCCTGCTGCCCAGCTTCGCCTTCGCCGAAGACCAGCCGCCGCTCGGCACCTGGCCGGCCGGATCGTCGGGCGATTCGGTATCGATCGGCGTCGCCGTGCCGCGCACCGGCACCTATGCGGTGCAGGGCGAGGACGAGCTGAAGGGCTGGGAGCTCGCGGTCGAGCACATGAACACCGGCCACGATCTGATGAAGCAGTTCGTGCCGAGCCTCACCAAGGGCCTGCTGGGCAAGGAAGTGAAGCTGCTGGTGGCCGATTCCGCCGCCAAGCCGAACGACGCCGTGCAGGCGGAGCAGCGCTTCATCGCCGACAACAAGATCGTGCTGATGACGGGCTCGACCTCGAGCGCCGTCGCGGTGGCGCTCAACCACCTCGCCGACCGCGAGAAGGTGCTGTACCTCGCGGGCATTTCCGGCTCCAACGACACCACCGGCAAGGACTGCGTGCGCTACGGCTTCCGCCAGAACTTCTTCGGCCAGACGGCCGCGGCGGCGATCGGGCCGGTGCTGGTCAAGGCCTTCGGCAAGAACCGCAAGGCGGCGTTCATGACGCCCGACTACACCTACGGGCACACGGTGACCAAATCGGTCAACGACTACCTGACGCAGAATGCGGGCTGGACGCAGGTGACCGACCAGGTCTCGCCGCTCGGCACGCAGGACTTCAGCCAGTACCTCACCAACATCGCCAATTCCGGCGCCGAGTTCCTGATCAACGTGAACTGGGGCCGCGACGCGGTGCTCAGCACGCAGCAGGCCAAGCAGTTCGGGCTGCTGCCGACGATGAACCTGGTGATCCCGTACCAGATCCCGTTCCTGTCCAAGGAAGTGGGCGCCGACGTGATGGAAGGCGTCTATGCGGCCACCGATTTCTGGTGGACGCAGGAGGACCAGTATCCGCTGGCCAAGATGTTCGTCGAGGCGTTCTTCAAGAAGTACGGCTACCGGCCGGAATGGGGCGCCGAGAACTCCTATGTCAGCTTCGCCCACTGGGCGCGGGTGGTCACCGAGGCCGGCACCTTCTACCCGCCGGACGTGATCAAGACGTGGGAAAAGGGCGAGACCATGCCCTCGCTGCTCGGCGACGTGCATTATCGTCCCGAGGATCACCAGTGCGTGCGCCCGGTGGTCATCGTGCGCGGCAAGAAGCCCAGCGACATGAAGAACGACGAGGACTTCTGGGAAGTGCTGGAAGTGGTGCCGGGCGAAGGCCTGATGCAGGCGCCCGACGCCTTCGGCTGCCAGCTGGGCTCGTACACCTGATCGTCTGAAACCCCGGTCGCCGCCGCCGCGGCGGCGACCCATCATGCGCGAGGTCGAGCGTGGTCAACTGGGCAAACTTCCTGTCGCAGATGTTCAACGGGCTGGTGCTGGGAGCGCTGCTGGCGCTGATCTCGTCCGGCCTCACCATCATCTACGGCACGCTCGGCGTGCTCAACCTGGCGCATGGCGCCATGTTCATGCTCGGCGGCTACGCCGGCTACGTCGCCTTCAGCTACACCGGCTCGTTCCCGCTGGCCGTGGTGGTCGGAACGCTGTTCGTGATGCTGGTCGGCGTGCTGATGGAACGCGGCATCATCCGCTATTTCTACAACCGCCCGGCGGAGGACCAGATCCTGGTGACGTTCGGGCTGGGGATCGTGTTCGTCGAGGCGGTGCGCTTCTTCTTCGGCAGCCTGTCCAAATCGGTGCCGCCGCCGCCCGGCCTCGTCGGCATCACCAATCTCGGCTTCATGGTCTATCCCACCTACCGGCTGGCGCTGTTCGGCATCGTCGCGGTGGCGCTGCTGGTGCTGTATCTCGTGCTCTACCGCACCAAGCTCGGCATGATCGTCAGGGCCGGGATCGAAGATCCGGTGATGGTGGGCTCGCTCGGCATCAACGTCTATCGCGTGTTCATGCTGGTGTTCGGCATCGGCGCGGCGGCGGCGGGGTTTGCCGGCATCGTCAACGCGCCGGTGGTGTCGCTCGCGCCCGATGTGGGCGAGCCGATCCTGGTGCAGACCTTCGTGGTGGTGGTGATCGGCGGCGTCGGCTCGTTCCCCGGCGCGGTGCTGGGCGGGCTGATCGCCGGCGAGATCATCAGCATCACCTCCATGTTCAATCCGGGCTACGCCTACGTCATGCTGTTCGTCGCCATGACGCTGGTGCTGGTCCTCAGACCGTACGGGCTGCTCGGCTCGGCGAGCCGCGAATAGGCGACCAGCACCGATGCTCAGACACCATCCGTTCCTCGTCGAACTGCTGACCCTCGTCGGACTGGTGCTCGCGCCGTTCGTGCTGGGCTGGATCGGCGCCTCGCCCGACACCGTCAACCGCGTGCTGGTGTGGGGGCTGTTCGGCATCGGCTTCGACATCCTGTTCGGCTTCACCGGCCTGCTGTCGTTCGGCCAGTCGGCGTTCTTCGGCACCGGCGGCTTCTTCGCCGCCTACATCCTGACCCGGCTGGGCTTCCCCAGCGTGGTGCTGGCGCTGGTGCTGGGCATGGTGGTGGCGGCCGTCGTCGGCTACCTCATCGGCCTCATCGCGCTGAGGCGCACCGGCATCTATTTCGCCATGATCACGGTGGCGATCGCCGAAGTGTTCTACTTCGTCGAGTTCAACCCGCTGGCCGAGTGGACCGGCGGCGAAAACGGCCTGCCGGGCGTGCCGACGCCGCATTTCCACCTCGGCTCGCTCGACCTCGATTTCAGCACCGGCTGGTCGCTCTACCAGTTCTTCGCCGTCTGCTATTTCATCGGCATCGTGGTGGCGCTGAGGATCGTGCGCTCGCCGGTGGGCGCCATCTTCCGGGCGATCCGCGAGAACCCGCTGCGCGCCTCGGCCGTCGGCCACAACATCCACGGCTACAAGCTCACCGCCTTCGTGGTGGCGGCCGCCTATGCCGGGTTCGCCGGCGGCATGCTGGGCGTGCTGCAGGCGTTCATGCCGCCCGACGCCTTCACCTTCGGCACCTCCGGGCAATTGGTGATGCAGGCGGCGATCGGCGGCACCGGCACGCTGTTCGGGCCGCTGCTGGGCGCGGCGGTGTGGCTGTTCCTGCAGGACTTCCTGCAATCGTCCACCGGCCTCGGCGCCGCCTGGAAGCTGGTGCTCGGCATCATCTTCGTGGTGCTGGTGTGCGGCCTGAGGCGCGGCCTCATCGGTGGCCTCGACGACCTTTGGGGGCTGCTCACCGGCTGCAAGGCGAAGCGCGCAGCGGCGGCGGCGCAGGCCGCAGCGGCGCCGCCGGCGGCGGCGGTTCCCGTCGCAACAACACCGGCGGCGGTCGCGGCAACGCCGCGGGCGCCGGCGCCGCAGGAGCCGGCCGGCATCATCCTCGAGGCGTCGGGGCTCTCCAAGCGCTATGGCGGCATCGTCGCCAACAGCGACATCGACTTCTCGGTGCGCCAGGGCGAGCTGCGCGGCATCATCGGGCCGAACGGGGCGGGCAAGAGCACGTTCTTCAAGATGCTGACCTGCGAGGTGAAGCCGAGCTCGGGCAAGATCGTGTTCGACGGCCGCGACATCACCGGCATGGCGGTGGCCGATGTGTGCCAGCTCGGGCTCACCAAGAGCTACCAGATCAATCAGCTGTTCAACCGGCTGACGGTGCGCGAGAACCTGACCATCGCGGCGCTGGCGGCGCTGCGCGGCCGCTTCCGACTCGATTTGTTCCGCAGCCTCAAGCGCATTCCCGGGCTCACCGAGCAGGTCGACCACACGCTCGAGCTGGTGAACCTGACGCAGCGGCCGGACACGCCGGTGGCCGAGCTCGCCTATGGCGAAAAGCGGCGGCTGGAAGTGGGGCTGGCGCTGGCGACACGGCCGAGCCTGCTGCTGCTCGACGAGCCGCTGGCCGGCATGAGCCCCACCGAGCGGGCGGAGACGGTGCAATTGCTGAAATCGATCGGCCAGGGGCGCACCCTGGTGGTCATCGACCACGACATGGATTCGCTGTTCGAGCTGGCGGGGCAGGTGACGGTGCTGCAGGAGGGCAAGGTGCTGGTCGAGGGCACGCCCGAACAGATCAAGAGCAATACGCTGGTTCAGGACGCCTATCTGGGGGGCGTGCACGGCACGCTGGCACACGCATGAGCCTGCTCGAAGTCGAAGGGCTCAACACCTATTACGCCGACTCGCACATCCTGTTCGATGTGGCGCTCAAGGTGGAGCGCAACGAGGTGGTGGCGCTGCTCGGGCGCAACGGCGCCGGCAAGAGCACGACGCTCAAGAGCCTGATGGGCGTGGTGACGCCGCGCACCGGCTCGGTGCGGCTCGACGGCCAGGAGCTGGCCGGGCGCAAGAGCCACACCATCGCGCTGGCCGACATGCAATTGGTGCACGAGGAGCGGCGCATCTTCGGCAGCCTCAACGTCGAAGAGAACATCGTTCTGGCGGGGCTGACGGCGAAATCGGCCTGGCCGCTCGAGCGCATCTATCAGATGTTCCCGCGGCTCAAGGAGCGGCGGATGAGCCGCGGCACCGATCTGAGCGGCGGCGAGCAGCAGATGCTGGCGATCGCCCGGGCGCTGACGCGCAGCCCGAAAGTGCTGCTGCTCGACGAGCCGTTCGAGGGCCTGGCGCCGATCATCGTGCGCGACCTGCTGGCGGTGTGCGAGCGGCTGGCGGCGGACGGGCAGACGATCATCATCGTCGAGCAGAACATCGCCGCGGCGCTGTCGATCGCCAGCCGCGCCTACATCCTCAACAACGGCCACGTGGCGTTCGACGGCAGCAGCACCGAGCTCAAGGCCTCGCCGGAGATCCTGGCGCGGTATGTCGGGGTGTAGACACTCCGTTGCGTGTCATCCCCGCGAAAGCGGGGACCCACCTGGCCGCTTGCGCAAGGTGAAGGCTGGGTCCCCGCTTTCGCGGGGATGACACCCGGTCGGTGCGGAGGGGACGTGCCCTACCCTACCAGTGGAACTCGTCGACATTCTCCCTCGCCCCCAGCAGGAAGGCGTCGGCGACCAGCCGCAGGGGGGCGTCGGAGACGTCCGATTTGCGCTTCTTCAGCAGCTTGGCGAAGTGGGCGTAGATCTGCTCGTATTCGTTGTCGGGGTTCTCGATGGTGGTGGCGCCGTTGACCACGAGCTTGCGGCCGCCGTTTTCGAGCTTCAGCTCGTCGCCGCGGCCGGTGACGATGCGGATGGTCCAGATCTCGCCCGATTCCTCGAGCCAGTTGAAGCCGGCCGACATCTCGGGCTGGTTCGGCTCCGACGACTTGAACTTGATCTCGACGTCGACCGGGGTCTGCCGGTTGGACGGAAAGCGCAGGCTGGCGCTGTCGACGAACACCGGGAACGGCAGCACCTTGGTGAAGATCGACAGCGCGTTGATGCCCGGATCGCAGACGCCGAAGCCGCCGGGCTGCCACACCCAGTCCTGGCCCGGGTGCCATTTGCGCACGCTCTCGCGCCAGTCGATGCGCACCGATTTCACGCCGTCGCGCTTGACGATCTTCCTGGTGGCGTCGACCGCTTCGTTGTAGCGGCTGTGCCAGGTCTGGAAGAGCACGCGCTTTTTCTTCTTGGCGTAGGCGACGAGGTCGTCGAGCTCGGAGATGGTCGGGGTCGGTGGCTTTTCCATCAGCACGTCCTTGCCGGCGTCGAGCGCCTCGCGGACATAGGCATGCCGCACGCCCGGCGGGGTGCAGATGGCGACCAGGTCGATTTCGGGCAGCGCCCTGTAGAGCTCGGCCGCGGTCTTGAACACCGGCAGGCCGTTGTGGGCGACGAGGCGGCCCGACACGGTGGCGGCGAGCTTGAAGTCGTCCGAGCGGTCGATCACCGGCAGATGCTGGTCGACGGCGATCTTGCCCACGCCGATGACGGCGATCCTGCGCTTGCCCATAACACTCTCCACATTCACGGGTCGGCGGGTTGTGTCACGGCTTTGCGTTCATGATCAAGCACCCGCCGGCGTGTCAGACAGCTACTCGGCGGCGACGCGGCCCGGGGCGATGCGGGCCCATTCGGGCAGCCACCGGTCGTGGGCGACCAGCAGATCGTCGACGAGCTGCCAGATCTGGTCGAGGTCGAGCTCGGCCGCCGTGTGCGGGTCGAGCATGGCGGCGTGGTAGATGTGCTCGCGGTTCTCGGTCATGAGCGCGGCGACGGTCAGCTCCTGCACGTTGACATTGGTGCGGATCAGCGCGGTGAGCTGCGGCGGCAGCGCCCCGATATGGGTGGGCTGGATGCCGCTCTGGTCGACAAGGCACGGCACCTCGACGGCGCAGCCCTCGGGCAGCGAGGTGACAAGGCCGGTGTTGCGCACGTTGCCGTAGATCACCGAGGGCTGGCCGGTCCAGCGCGAGTTCATGATCTCGGAGGCGTATTCGTGGCTGGTCTTCACCTCCACGGTGTTGGCGGTCTTGTAGCGTTCGGCCTCGCGCTTCCAGCGGGCGATCTGCTCAACGCAGCGTTTGGGATATTCGTCGAGCGGAATGCCGTATTTCTCGATCAAATCGTCGCGGCCCTCCTTGATGAACCACGGCACGTATTCCGCGAAATGCTCGGAGCTCTCGGTGACGAAATAGCCGAGCCGGGTCAGCATCTCGTAGCGCACCTTGTTGGGGCAGCGGGCGTTCCAGCTGTTGGGCTTGGGCGCCCGGCCCTCGCGATAGGCGCGCAGCAGGTCGGGATAGAGGTTGCGGTAGCTGCCGTCGGGCTGGCGCTGCTCGAATTCGAGGTAGAATGCCATGTGGTTGATGCCGGCGGCACGATAGCGCAGCGTCGCCGGATCGATGTCGAGATCGCGCGCCAGCTCGTGCGCGGTGCCCTGCACCGAATGGCAGAGGCCCACCTGCCTGATGGCCGGGTATTTCGCGGCGATGGCCCAGGTGTTGATGGCCATCGGGTTGACGTATTGCAGCATGATCGCCTCGGGGCAGACCGCGAGCATGTCCTCGCAGATCTTCCACAGATGCGGCACGGTGCGGATGCCGCGCATGATGCCGCCGAGGCCCAGCGTGTCGGCGATGGTCTGGCGCAGGCCGAGGCGTTTGGGCACCTCGAAATCGGTGATGGTGCAGGGATCGTAGCCGCCGATCTGGAAGCAGACGACGACGAAATCGGCGCCCTCGAGGGCGCGGCGCTGGTCGGCGAAGGTCTCGACCGTGGCTTTGGTGCCGAGCGTCTGCACCAGCTTGCCGGCGATCACCGCGCTCTCCTCGAGCCGCTCGGGATTGATGTCCATCAGCGCGATGCGGGCGTCGCGCAGGGCGTCGCGCTGCAGCACGTCGCCGACGATGTTCTTCATGAACACGGTCGAGCCGGCGCCGATGAAGGTGATCTTGGGGCTGGGCATGGGTGTTTCCTCTGCCGGCGCTGCGCCGGACGTGGCGCGACCCTAGCTCTTGCCGCCTGCCCCGCAATCCGGCATCCTAAGCGAGTTTTCCGGTTTTTCTCGAAATGCCCGCCCCGTCCGCCGCCAGCCCGAAACGCCCCGTCGCGCCGGCCCCCGTGCCGCGTCCCGACCGCAAATTCTACGCGCAGAACCCGGCCTTCGGCCGCTTCGGCATCCGCTGGTTCGATCCGGTGGTGATGGCACGCGAGCATTTCCACGGCCATATCGAGCTCAACTGGCTGACCGACGGGGCCATGCGCTACGTCATCGACGGACGCGACGTGCTGGCGCCGTCGCGGCGGCTGGTGATGTTCTGGGCCGGCATCCCGCACCGCACGGTGGCGGTGGATCGCGGGCCGGCGGGCGACAGCCGGCAGTGCAACGTCTACCTGCCGCTCGATGCGTTCCTGCACATGCCCAATCTCGGCAAGCTCACCGACACGATGATGGGCGGCGGGGTGATCGCGCTTGCGGCGGACGCCATCGGCAGCGACACGCTGCACCGCTGGTACGACGACTACCGGCGCGGCGACGCCGAGCGCGGCGACATCCTGCGCGCCGAGATCGCGCTGATGCTGCGCCGCGCCGCGGTGACCGGCTGGGACGAGATCCTGCCGCCCTGGATCGAGGCGGTGACGCCCAGCACCAAGGCGGCGACGCCGCTGCGCTATGTGGTGGCGATGGTCAAGCACGTGCTCGAGCATCTGGGCGAACCGCTGCGCTCGGAGGATTTGGCCGACGTGGTGGGGCTGCATCCCAATTATGCGCTCAGCCTGTTCAGCTCGGTGATGAACGTGTCGCTGCACAAATTCGTGGTGCGCATGCGGCTGATCCGGGCGCGGGCGCTGCTGTTCGAGGGCGAGCTGTCGATCGAGAACGTGGCCTATGCCAGCGGCTTCAACTCGCTGAGCCAGTTCTACGACCAGTTCCGCACCGCCTATGGCGTGACGCCGCGCGAAATGCGCGCCACCTATCTGCACCAGGGCTGAGCGGGCTGCGCTGGACCGGCATTCCGGTCCGCCTCGCAATGGCTGACAGGAAGGCTGACAACTACATGCGGCCGTGCGCCCACGCGACTCGAGTCAACCCCTTGTTTGCGAAAGGCTCCCCGGCGGCATTGGGGGCCTTTCAACACGGTCTCGGGCGCCTATTTCACATCGACGGGATGCGCCTTGCATCTCCGGCGGGGCTAAGAGAGCATCTTTTCCGGAACATTCTGCGCCCGCGCCGGTTTTGAGCATGGGGCCGTTCCGCTCCGCCAACGTCCAAGCGTCCGGCCCTTGAGCCGGGACATCAAGGGAGACCAACCATGCGTTTTCTGACAAAGCTCGCTGCTGCCGGCCTCGCCGTCGTCCTTACGGCCGGCATGGCCAATGCCCAGGTGGTGGTATCGTCCAAGATCGACACCGAAGGTGGCCTGTTGGGCAACATCATCTCGCAGGTGCTGCAGGCGAACAACGTTCCGGTGACCGAAAAGATCCAGCTCGGCGCCACTTCGGTGGTGCGTTCGGCGATCATTGCCGGGCAGATCGACATCTATCCCGAATATACCGGCAACGGCGCCTTCTTCTTCAACAAGGCGGACGATCCGGAATGGAACGACGCGCAGAAGGCGTATGACGCGGTCAAAAAGCTCGACTACGACGCCAACAAGATCGTCTGGCTCGCTCCGGCGCCGGCCAACAACACCTGGGCGATCGCGCTGCGCAAGGACGTCGCCGAGCAGAACAAGCTGGTGACCTTCTCCGATTTCGGCAAATGGGTCGCCGGCGGCGGCCAGGTGAAGCTCGCCGCCTCGGCGGAGTTCGTGAGCTCGCCGGCGGCGCTGCCGAAGTTCGAGCAGGTGTACGGCTTCACGCTGAAGCCCGAGCAATTGGTGACGCTGTCGGGCGGCGACACCGCGGCGACGATCGCGGCGGCGGCCAACCAGACCGACGGGGTCAACGCCGCGATGGTCTATGGCACCGATGGCGGCATCGCGCCGTCCGGCCTCGTGGTGCTCGAAGACGACAAGGGCGTGCAGCCGGTGTACCAGCCGGCGCCGATCATCCGCGAGGCGGTGCTGCAGCAATACCCGCAGATCAAGGATTTGCTGGCGCCGGTGTTCGCCAAGCTCGACCTGACCACGCTGCAGACGCTCAACGGCCGCATCCAGGTGGGCGGCGAAGGCGCCAAGGCCGTGGCCTTCGACTGGCTGAAGCAGAACGGCTTCCTCAAGTAACATCGCACTGGACGAGACGGGCGGTTTCATGCCCGTCTCCCTCCCCATGGCCCTCGCCGCAGCAGCGTCACCCGCGCGATCCCGCCTCCCGTTCGACCGGCTCGGCCTCGTGGTCGCGGTGCTGGCGGTCGCCGGCGCGCTGACGCCGTTCGCCGGCTTTCGCGCCAACCGCATCGTGCCGGGCACCGGCGTGGGGCTGCCCGATGCCCTGCCCGGCTGGGAGCTGGCGCTGGTCGGCAGCGTGCTGGCGGCCGCGGCGGCGATGGCGCTGATGCGGCTGGCGCCGCGCTTCCGGCTGCTGATCAGCCTCGCGGCGCTGCTGGCGCTGGCCATCGCCATCGGCGATGCGGCGCGTTTTCTTACGCCCGCCGGCGACAAGATTTCGCGCACCTCGCCGGCCACCGGCTTCTGGCTGCTGACGCTGGCCTATGCGCTGATGGCGTCGGACGCGGTGGCACGGCTGAAGCTCAAGCCGTGGACGCGCATCGGCCTGCTCGCGGCCATCGCCGCCGTGATCGCGGCGATCCTGTGGTCGGGCCTGTGGAACGATCTTTCAGTCCTGCGCGAATACGCCAACCGCGCCGACAGCTTCTGGCGCGAGGCGGGAACGCATCTGGTGCTGGCGCTGGGCTCGCTGCTGGCGGCGATCGTGGTGGGCATCCCGCTCGGCATCGTCTGCGACCGCGTGCTGCCGCTGCGAGCGGTCATCCTCAACGTGCTCAACGCGGTGCAGACCATTCCCTCCATCGCGCTGTTCGGCCTGCTGATCGCGCCGCTCGCCTGGATCGCGGCGAGCGTGCCGGGGGCGGCGGCGCTGGGCATCGCCGGCATCGGCATCGCCCCGGCGATGCTGGCACTGTTCCTCTATTCGCTGCTGCCGGTGGTGGCCAACACCGTGGCCGGGCTCGACGGCGTGCCGCCCGAAACCGAGGAGGCGGCGCGTGGCATGGGCATGACCGGCAGGCAGCGGCTGCTGCAGATCGAGCTGCCGCTCGCCTTTCCGGTGATCCTCACCGGCATCCGCATCGTTCTGGTGCAGAACATCGGGCTCGCGACGGTGGCGGCGCTGATCGGCGGCGGCGGCTTCGGCGTGTTCGTGTTCCAGGGCGTCGGGCAGACGGCGATGGATCTGGTGCTCCTGGGCGCGGTGCCGACGGTGGCGCTGGCCTTCGCCGCCGGCGCCATCCTCGATGCGGTGGTGGAGATGGTGTCGCGCAGGGAACAAGCCGCATGATCGAGATCGAGCATCTGAGCAAGAGCTTCGAGGGCGGCCGCGTGGTCGACGACGTGTCGCTGAGCGTCGGCGACGGCGAGATCGTGGCGGTGGTCGGCACCTCCGGCTCGGGCAAGACCACGCTGCTCCGGATGATCAACCGGCTGATCGAGCCCGACAGCGGCCGCGTGCTGATCGACGGGCGCGACACGCATGCGGGGCCAGCCTATGTGCTGCGCCGGCAGATCGGCTACGCCATCCAGGGGCACGGGCTGTTCCCGCACCGCACGGTGGGGCAGAACATCGCCACGGTGCCCGGGCTGCTGGGCTGGAACCGGGCGAAGATCGGCGCGCGCGTCGACGAATTGCTGACGCTGTTCCAGCTCGATCCGGCGACCTATCGTGACCGCCTGCCGGGGGCGCTGTCGGGCGGGCAGCAGCAGCGCGTGGGCGTGGCGCGGGCGCTGGCGGCGGCGCCGAAGGTGCTGCTGATGGACGAGCCGTTCGGGGCGCTCGATCCGATCATCCGCGCCAAGGCGCAGAGCGATCTGCGCGCCATCCAGCGGCGGCTCGGGACCACCATCGTGCTGGTGACGCACGACATGAACGAAGCGATGCAGCTCGGCGACCGCATCGCGGTGATGGAGGGCGGGCGGCTGCTGCAATATGCGCGGCCCGACGAACTGGTGGTGCATCCGGCGACGGCGTTCGTCGGCGAATTGCTGGGCAGCGGCGAGCGGCCGTTCCGGCTGCTGTCGTTCCGGCCGGTGCGCGATTTCGTCGAGCCCGGCCCGGCCAGCGGCGCGCCCATCGCCGACAGCACCTCGCTGCGCGACGTGCTGGAGGAAACGCTGTGGACCGGACGCGACGCGCTGCCGGTCGCCAACGACAAGGGCGAGGTGATCGGGCGGGTCACGCTGCAGACCGTGATCGCACAGGCGGCCCGGCACAGATGAAGCCCGGGATCGCCGTCCGCATCGTGGTGCTGGTGCTGCTGGTGGCGTTCCTCGTGACGCCGCAGAGCTTCGCCTTCGTCTTCGCGCCGCTGACGCAGAACGGGCAGCCGCCCATCTACACGCAGAACTCGCTGCTGAATTTGACGCTCAACCATCTGCTGATCGTTCTGATCGCGACGCTGGCGGCGAGCATCGTGGCGGTGGGGCTCGCCATCGTGGTGACGCGACCGGCCGGCGCCGAATTCCTGCCGCTGTCGCGCATGCTGAGCAATACCGGGCAGACGTTTCCGCCGGTGGCGGTGCTGGCGCTCGCCGTGCCGGTGCTCGGCTTCGGCACCGCGCCGACGCTGGTGGCGCTGTTCCTCTACGGGCTCCTGCCGATCTTCGAGAATGCGCTCACCGGCCTCACCACCATTCCGCCCGACATCGAGGAGGCGGCGCGCGGCACCGGCATGACCGAGTGGCAGCGGCTGGTGCAGATCGAATTGCCGCTGGCGCTGCCGCTGATCCTGGCCGGCCTCCGGCTGTCGGTGACCATCTCGATCGGCACCGCCACCATCGGCTCGACGGTGGCGGCGAGCACGCTGGGCGAGGCGATCATCGCCGGGCTGATCAACAGCAACCTCGCCTTCGTGGCGCAGGGCGGGCTGGTGGTCGGCATCCTGGCGATCCTGATCTACGATGGGCTGCGGGCGCTGGAGCGGCAGCTCGCGGCGCGCAGCGGCCTGCGGGTGCGCTGAAGGAGAGCAGCGATGAGCGACAGCAACGCGACGGCCGACGCCCCGTTCGTACCGGACGGCAAGCGCATCTTCGTGCTGGTGGCGGCGATCCTCGCCTCGGCGATGGGGTTCATCGACGGCTCGGTGACCTCGATCGCAACGCCTGCCATCCGCGCCAGCATCGATGCCTCGCTGGCCGACGCGCAATGGGTGTCGAACGCCTACCTCCTGACGCTGTCGTCGCTGCTGCTGCTCGGCGGCGCGGCGGGCGACCGCTACGGCTTGCGCAACGTGTTCGTCGCCGGCATCTCGGTGTTCGTCGTCGCCTCGATCGGCTCGGCGCTGGCGCCCAATCCGCCGCTGCTGATCGCGGCGCGCGCCATCCAGGGCGCCGGCGCGGCGTTCATGGTGCCGGGCAGCCTCGCCATCATCGCCAAGGCCTACCCCAAGGACGCGCGCGGCGGCGCCATCGGCATCTGGGCCGCCGCCTCGTCGCTGACGACGCTGCTCGGCCCGGTGATCGGCGGGTTCCTGCTCACCTGGCTGGGCGACTGGAGCTGGCGGCTGATCTTTGCGCTCAACCTGCCGCTGGGCGGCGCGGCGATCGCCCTGCTGCTGGCGCAGGTCCCGGCCGACCAGCCCGAAAGCGGACGCCGCCTCGACGTGCTGGGCGCGGTGACGGTGACGGTGGCGCTGCTGCTGATCTCGCTGGCCTTCATCGACAGCGAGGGCGGGCGGTTCTGGCCCTACCTCGTGGGCGGCCTCGCGGTGCTCGCGCTGTTCCTTTACTGGGAGAGGCGCAGCAAGGCGCCGATGCTGCCGCTGTCGCTGTTTGCCGACAAGGGCTTTTCCGGCGCGCAGGGGCTGACGCTCGGGCTGTATTTCGGCCTTGCTGCAATCTCGTTCTACCTGCCGATGACGATGATCGCCGGCTGGGCGGTGTCGCCGGCGGTGGTGTCGCTGGTGATGCTGCCGGTCGGCATCTGCCTGTCGCTGCTGTCGCCCTTCGCCGGACGGATGACCGATCGCTTCGGCCCCGCGCCGGTGCTGACCTTCGGCGCGGTGGTGATCGGCATCGCCTTTGCCGGCCTCGGGCTCACGGCGGGGCTGCACAGCGCCTGGTTCGCGGTGCTGCCGCTGATGGTGGTGTTCGGCTTCGGGCTGAGCTTCGTCGCCGGGCCGGTGTCGACCGCGGTGATGACCTCGGTCGCCGACCGCGACACCGGCACCGCCTCGGCCATCAACAACGCCGTGGCGCGCGTCGCCGGGCTGTTCGCGGTGGCGATGATGGGGGCGCTCGCCGCCTGGGTGTTCGCCGGGGCCGGCAATTTGCCGGCCGGCAGCAGCTTCGGGCTGGCGCCGCCGCAGCCGCTGCCCGCCGACGCCGAGACGGCGCGGGTGGCCGCGACCGACCGGGCCTTCGCCACCATCGCCTATGTGACGGCAGGCCTCGCGGCGCTGTCGGCGGCGGTCGCCTGGACCACGCAGGCGCACAAAGGCAAGTCGCACGGCAAGGCGGGCGGCAAAGCCGACAGCGCGGCCGGCTGACCTGCCCATCTGGGCGGCTTTCGGGCGGCCCGGCGGGCGCGCACCTTCACGGGGCCTTGAACCAAAAGGGCCTTGCGCCATGTCCCTGCTCGCCGACCTGTCCACCGCCGCGTCGTCGCTCGCCGCCGATATCGGGCACCGCATCGTCGCCATCCGCGGCGGCGGCCGCGCCCTCAGCGGCTTCATCTGGCGGCGGGGGCTCGTGGTCACCTCCGAGGAGGGGCTCGACGGCGAGGACGAGGTCGAGGTGCTGTTCGACGGCGGCTCCAGCGCCAAGGCGGCGATCGCCGGCCGCGACCCCTCCACCGACGTGGCGCTGCTCAAGCTCGACACCCCCGATGTCGCCGACTGGACGGCGGCGGGCGCGGTGCTGCCGGCATCGCTGGCGCTGCTCGCGGGGCGCGGCGAGGGCTCGCTGCTCGCGAGCCTCACCTCGGTCAGCGAGGTCGGCCCGGCCTGGCGGAGCCTGCGCGGCGGCGACATCGACGCGCGCCTGCATCTGGCGCTGCGGCTCGGCGCGCGCAGCGAAGGCGCCGCGGTGGTGGCGCCGGACGGCGCGCTGATCGGCATGGCGGTGTCGGGGCCGCGGCGTCGCACACTTGTGATTCCCACCTCGACGATCGCCCGCGCTGTCGCCACATTGTCGGAGAAAGGCTATGTGCCGCGCGGCTGGCTGGGCGTGATGCTGCATGCGGTCGGGCAAGGCGCCATCGTGCTGGGCGTCGAAGACGGCAGTCCGGCGGCGAAAGCCGGGTTGCTGGTCGGCGATGTGATCACCACATGGAACGGCGAGGCGGTCAGCTCGGTGGGCGGCATCGCCAGCCGGCTGGCGTCGGGCAGCGTCAACGCCAATGTGAAACTGGGAGTGCTTCGTGGCGGCAATGCAAGCGACATCGACGTCATCCTCGTCGAACGGCCGCGCGGCTAGCCCCGCCGGCGCGCTGCTGGCGGCTGCCGATCCGGCCGTCGCCGACGCCATCGCGCTGCTGCTCGAGGCCGGCTACACGGTGCTGCCGCCGACCGACCACGGCGAGCGGCCGCGGCTCAGCGCACGCGAGCAGCAGGTCGCGGCGCTGCTGCTCGAAGGCGCCTCGAACAAGCTCATCGCCCGGGCGCTCGACATTTCGGTGCACACCGCGAAATTCCACGTCACCGCCGTGCTGGACAAGGTCGGCGCCCGCAACCGCGCCGACGCCGTGGCGATCATCCTGCGCGAAGGGCTGATCGCCCTCTGACGCCGGGAGGCGTATGCTCGGGCCATGAATTTTCATCCGCCTGCGCCGCAGCCGCATCGCCGGCCGCTCAATGCGGTCGAATTCGTGTGGACGATGGCGCGCAATCCGCTCGCCATCTGGTCGGAGGCGGCGTTCGAGCAGCCGGTGATCAGGAGCGAATGGCTGGGCGTGCCGACCTTCATCGTCAGCGACCCGGCCGCCATCCGGCACGTGATGGTGGACAATGCCAGGACCTACGGCATGCAGCCGCTGCGGCAGCGGGTGCTGCGGCCGATCCTGCGCGACGGGCTGCTGACGGCCGAGGGCGAATTGTGGAAGCGGACGCGGCGGTCGCTGGCGCCGGTGTTTTCGCCGCGCAACACGGCCAGCCTCGCCGGCACCATCCTGCAGCGGTCGCAGCGCTTCGCGGTGGGCCTTACCGACAGCGCCGGCGAGACCGTCGACATCGCGCGGCAGATGACGCTTTTGACCTTCAACGTGCTGCAGGCGACGCTGTTCACCGGCGACATCGCCGGCGATCCCGAGGCGTTCGCGCGCGCCACCGCCAGGCTGCTGCGCACCATGGGCCGGGTGGACCCGATGGACGTGCTCGACGCGCCGGCCTATGTGCCGCGCGTGATGCGGCTGCTGGGGCAGCGCTCGCTCGGCTATTTCCGCGACCTCATCGCCGCGACGATCGAGCGGCGGCAGGCGCTGCTGCGGCGCGACAAGGCGGCGGCGCCGCGCGACCTGCTGACGCTGCTGCTCGGGGCCGAGGGGCTGAGCCGCGCCGAGATCGAGGACAACATCATCACCTTCATCGGCGCCGGGCACGAGACCACGGCGCGGGCGCTGGGCTGGACGCTGTACCTGCTCAGCCAGGCGCCGGAGGAGCGGACGAGGGTCGAGGCCGAGCTCGACGCGCACGATTTCGCCGACCCCGAGCCCCATGGCTGGACGGACAGGCTCCCCTACACCCGCGCGGCGTTCGAGGAGGCGATGCGGCTCTATCCGCCGGCGCCCTCGCTCAACCGCGCGGCGCTCGCCGACGATGTGGTGGGCGAGCACCGGGTTCCCAGGGGTGCCTCGGTGCTGGTGATGCCGTGGATCGTGCACCGGCATAGGCGGCTCTGGTCGCGCCCGACCGAATTCGTGCCGTCGCGCTTTCTGCCCGACAAGCGCGGGGCGCTGCAGCGCTACCAGTACATACCGTTCGGGCTCGGGCCGCGCGTCTGCATCGGACAGTCTTTCGCCATGCAGGAAGGCGTCATCGCGCTCGCGGCGCTGATGCGGCACCTGCGCTTCGACTATGCCGGCGAGCGGGCGCCGGAGCCGGTGCAGAAGATCACCGTGCAGCCGGCGCACGCGATGCCGATGCGGATCAGCCGCCGCGGCTGAACTCAGCCCGGCGCCGGCGATGCCGACCTTCCGCTTGTGCGTGGCGCTTTCAGGGACTGACGGTGAAGCCCGCCGCTTCGACCATGCGGCGGAGGTTGGTGTAGCCCATCGTGGCGTAGGTCAGCGGATGCGCCGTGGCCGGATCCTGCTCGGCTTCGACCACCAGCCAGCCGGCATAGCCGGCATCGGCAAGCCGCCGCAGCAGCGGCGGATAATCGATCGAGCCGTCGCCGGGGACGGTGAAGATGCCCGCCAGCACCGCGCCCATGAAGCTCATGTCCTCAGCCCAGGCGCGCTCCAGCACGGGGCGGCGGATGTCCTTGCAGTGCACGTGGTTGACGCGGCCGATATGACGGGCGAGCAGCGCCGCCGGGTCGCCCTTGGCGAAGACGCAATGACCGGTGTCGAACAGCAGCCCGACGCTCTGGCCGGTGTGGGCCATCAACTGGTCGATCTCGTGATCGGTCTCGATGATGGTCTGCATGTGGTGGTGCACCGCCATGCGCACGCCGAAGGCGGCGAATTTGTCGGCGAGCGCGGTGAGCTTGCGGCCATAGGCGGGCCAGTCGGTGTCGTTGAGGCGCGGCCGCTGCGACACGGGAAAGCGGCTGATGCCGTCGCGGTCGCCGGAGGTGTCGGCATAGACCACGACGGTGCTGCCGAGGTCGCGCAGCAGCGTCAGATGCGGCAGCGCCGCCGCGTATTCGGCCTCGACCTCCTGCTCGAGGCATTTGCCGCTGTACCAGCCCGAGACCAGCGCCAGCCGGTGCTGGGCGAGGATGGGGCCGAGCGTTGCGGCGGCGCGCGGATATTTGTTGCCGAGCTCGGTGCCGGCAAAGCCGGCTTCATGCATCTCGGTGAGGATGGTGTCGAGCGTCGTGGCGGCGCCCAGGCTCGGATCGCCATCATTGACCCAGCCGATCGGGTTGATGCCGATGCGCACGCTCATGTCATGTCGCTTTTCCGGGCTTGTCGTCGATCGGCGGCAGGTCCTGGAGCTGGTCGAGCAGGAAGGCGTGCGTCGCCCGGTTGGCGACGATGACGATGCCGGTCTTTTCGTAGAACTCCGGTCCACGGCCCCACCAGTCGGTGACGATGCCGCCCGCCTCCTGCACCAGCAGCACGCCGACGGCCCAGTCGACGAGACCGGATTCCTCGTAATAGCCGGTGAGGCGGCCGCAGGCGACATAGGCGCAGGAATTGGCGGAGCTGCCGACGGTGCGCACGCCGCCCACCTGCTCGGCGATGGCCGCGAGATGGTCGTAGAAGCCGGGCCAGGTGGCGCGCTGGCTGGTCGGAATGCTGGTGCCGATGGCCATCAGGCCGACATCGGTCTTCTCGCTGACTTCGAGGCGCCGGCCGTTGAGGAAGGCGCCGCGGCCCTTGATGGCGGTGAACATCTCGTCGGCGACGGGGTTGTAGAGCGCGCCGCACACCGTCTCGTTGCCGCGGCGCAGCGCGATCGAGATGGTGTAGTGCTGGCCGTTGATGAAATTGGTGGTGCCGTCGATGGGATCGACCAGCCAGCGGTGCTCGCGGTCGGCGCCGTCGACGGGCGGGAACTCCTCGCCGGTGAAGCTCCAGTCGGGATAGCGCGAGAACAGATATTTGCGGATGAGCTGCTCGGACTCGCGGTCGGCGTCGGAGACGAAATCGGCCGGCCCCTTGATGCCGATCTCGAGCTCGCGGAAGCGCTGGAAATGCGCGAGAGTGAGGGCGCCGGCCTCACGCGCCACGGCCACCATGTCGGCGAGGATCGGGTCGTAGTTTTCAGCCATCGGTCGCTCCGAGCAGCACGGCGAGCCCTTCGGGATCGTCGGTGGTGATCTGGTCGACGCCCAGCCCGATGAGACGCTCGGCGATCGCACCGGTCGCCGCGTCGCTGGTCCTGAGGGTATAGGCGTCGATGCGGCGGTGGGCGCCGTGGAAGGCGCCGACGATGTCGAAGCCGGCGTCGTCGGCCGCAAGGACGACCTCGTAGGCGAGGTAGATCATCTCGGCGTTCGGCGAGTCCTCGAGCGCGGCCTCGACGAAGCCGACGAAGTCGCCGGTGACCTGCAGATGGTCGAGCGCCTCGCCATGGCACGGATCGTAGCCGATGTGGAGGCCGGGGGTGGCGTCGGCCAGCAGCCGCACCGAATCGGCCTCGCCGGAGGAGACGATCATGTTGCGCGCCACCGGCCCGACGCTGCGCGCAAAGGCGGCGACCACCTCGAGCGGCAGGGGGCCCTGCCCCTCCTTGTAGTCGAGCTGCAGCAGCGCCTCGGGATGCGGCGGCGTTTGGGCCAGCAGGGCGCAGAGGTCCTCGAGCAGCATCACGTGGTCGGCGATGGGGGCGCCGTCATTGCCGCGCAGATGCAGGGCGCGCAACTCGGCCGCGCCATGGGCGATGGACGGGCCGCTGCCGGTGGTCTCGCGCTCGATCGACAGATGATCGTGCAGCACCGCCAGGCCGTTGTCGCGATGGCGCACGAGGTCGACCTCGACGCTGGCCCCCAGCGCCATGCCCTCGAGGATGCGGCGGCCGGTGAACACCGGGTCGCTGCCGCGCCGGCGGGCGCGGTGCCATTTGAAGAAGGTGCGGTGGCCGTTGCGGGTCACCGAGACGGGATCGCTCATGATGCGGTGCTGGAGCGGTAGGCGACGGCATTGTCCCGATAGGCGGCGAAGGCGCGCGGCGCCAGCGTCACCGGCTGGCCGGCTTTCCAGTCGCGGGCTTCGGACACCATGGCCTTGTGCCGCGTGCCGTCGGGCAGCTCGAGATCGACGAGGCCGTGCGTGCCGTAGTCGGTGACGCGGTGGATCCTGGCGGCTCCCTCGCCGGTCGCCGGGGCGATGGCGAGCGCCTCGGGGCGCACGGCGAAGATCGCCGGGCCGTCGGCGATGGGCAGCGGATGGCTGAAGCTCGCACGCACGAATTTGCCGCCCTTCACCTCGCCCTCGATCAGATTCATGGTGCCGATGAAGCCGGCCACGAACGGCGTCGCCGGCTCGCGGTAGAGCATGTCGGGGGCCGCCACCTGCTCGATGCGGCCGTCGCGCATGACGACGATGCGGTCGGCCATGGACAGCGCCTCGTCCTGCCCGTGGGTGACGAACAGCGTGGTGATGCCCATGCGCTGCTGGATGTCGCGGACCTCTTCGCGCAGGCGCTCGCGCAGGTGCTGGTCGAGGCTGGCGAAGGGCTCGTCGAGCAGCAGGATCTTGGGCTCGAGCACCAGCGAGCGGGCGAGCGCCACGCGCTGCTGCTGGCCGCCGGACAATTGGTGCGTCTGGCGCGTGCCGTAGCCGGTGAGACCGACCAGCTTCAGCACGTCCTCGACCTTGCGCCTGATCTCGTCGGCCGGCAGGCGGCGCAGCTTCAGGCCGAAGGCGAGGTTCTTGAACACGTTCATGTGCGTCCACAGCGCATGGCTCTGGAACACCATTCCGGTGGGACGGCGCTCGGGCGGCAGGTGGATCACCTCGTCGCCGTCGATGGTGATGGAGCCGGCGCTGGGCGTCTCGAAGCCGCCGATCATACGCAGCAGCGTCGATTTGCCCGAGCCCGAGGGGCCGAGCAGGCACACCAGTTCGCCATTGCCGACGGTCAGATCGAAATCGTCGACCGCCCGCACCGCGCTGCCGAAGAACTTGCTGACGCCCTTGATGTCGAGAACTGCCATTGCTGCCTTTCCGGAGCTGAAACGCGGCGCCTAGGCGCCGAAGCCGCGCGCGAACGAGCCGCCGCTGATGACGCGGCGCGCGAACAGCAGCGCGAAGAAGGACGGGATCCACAGCAGCACGGACAGCACCGCGCCGTACTGGATGACCGGCTGGTTGTTGATGAACGAGATCATCAGCACCGGCATGGTGCGGATGGCGGGGGCGCCGATCAGCCAGGCGCCCTCGGTCTCGTAGAAGGTGTTGACGAAGGTGAGCAGCACCGCCGCGCCGATGGTCGGGCCGGCCTGCGGCAGGGTGATCGACCAGAAGACGCGCAGCGGGCTGGCGCCCACGTCGCGCGCCGCCTCCTCCATGCGGCGGTCGACGCCTTGGAAGGCGGCGACCGGGATCCAGATCATGAACAGCAGCGTGCCGACGAGCTGGATCAGCACCACGCCCCAGAAATTGCCGATGAGGTTGAGCTGCAGGAAGATGCCGGCGATGGCGACGAGCAGGCCGAATTTCGGAAAGGCCTGGCCGGCGAGGAAGGAAAAGAACAGGATCGAGCGGCCGGGGAATTGCAGGCGGGCGAAGGCGAACGCCGCCGGCAGGCAGATGATCGCCGAAATCAGGGTGACCACCACCGCCAGCGAGATCGAGGTGGTGATGGCGGTCCACACATCGGCACGCGCCAGGGTGGCGTTCCAGTAGCGCAGGCCGAATTCCTGCGGCAGCACCGAGGGGTAGCGCCAGACATTGGCGAAGGCCCAGGTGCCGACGACGAGCAGCGGGAGGATGATGCACAGGGTAAGCACCACGGCAAAGCCGATGCCGGCCCAGTCGACGCGGCGAGGCTCGCGATAGGTCGTCGCGGCGGCCATCAGCGGGCCCTCTGGTTGCGCACGACGGAGCGCACGTAGAACAGGCCGAACACGATGCAGAAGCCGAACGAGACCACCGCCTGGGTGATGGCGTTGGGCGGATCGTAGAGGTCGCGGAAGGTGCGCTGCATGAACGGGCCCATCATTTCCGGCGCGGCCGGGCCGAGCACATAGGGCAGCGTGAAGGCCGAGAAGATGCCGAGCACGGCGAAGGAGGCGGCAACCAGGATGGAGTTCGAGATGCGCGGCAGGATGATGTACCACAGCCGCGTCACCGGCCCTGCGCCGACGTCCTTGGCAGCCTCGATGGAGGCGTCGGAGACCGAGCCGAGACCGGCCATGAGGATCAGCACGGTGAGTGGGATATGGTCCCAGACGAGGCCGATCACCGGCCCCCAGGGGGTGAGATAGGGCGAACGGATCTTGGGCAGATGCGCGGCGTTGAGCAGGATGTCGAGCATGCCGTTCGGCCCGAGCACGCGGATGAAGGCGTAGCTCAGAATGATGGAAGGCACGAACAGCGGGAAGATGGCCAGCCCCTGCACATAGACGGCGAGCCGGCCGGTGGCGAAGCGCAGATAGAGCGCGATCGGCAGGCAGACGACAAGCAGGATGATCGCGCACACCACCGTGGTCCATAGCGTCAGGCCGAGGTTGGCGAGGCTGTAGCCATCGGTGAAGAAGAAGCGGTAGGTTTGGGTGGAGAAGACATAGGCGCCGGCGTCGTTGCGCAGCCACAGCGTGGTGATCACCGCGGCGATGATGGGATAGATGATCATCCAGCCAATCAGCAGCACCGGCACAGCAACGAGCAGGAGGCCGATCAGCCCCCCGCTCTTTTTCGATGCGCCGACGATATCGCTCGTCGGGCTTAGACTCACTTGCTGCGGTCCACGTTCGGCGCGACGTTGCGATACCAGCCGTCGTTGATGTTCTTCTCCCAGTCACCCGACGGGAACACCGGGATCGAGGCGGGAATCACATCCTTGTACTTGTCGTGGAGCTCCTTGCTCACATAGTCCCACGACACGCCGGGGAAGCCGCCGAGCTCGGTGATCACCGCCGACTGGATCTCCTCGGTGAGAACGAAATCGCACAGCTTCAGCGCGAGGTCCTTGTTCACGCCATTGGTGAACACGCCGATCTTGGTGAAGCCGCCGGCCAGCGCCAGGTCGGTGAGCTGCACGAGCCCGGTGGTCTCGGGCAGAACGCCGGTGGAGATGGCCTGCAGAGCCTGATCCGACCAGGCCGGAACCATGGTGACGGCCCCCTGGCTCAGGAGCTGGATCGACTGGGTGTTGCCCGAGGTGTAGGCCCCCTGATCCATCATCGAGGGAGCCAGCGATTTGAGCAGCTCCCAGGCAGGCGGCAGGGCTTTGTCGCCGAACTCCTTGTAGTTGTCGATGGTGAACTTGCTGGGATCGCGCCCGTTCACTTCCCAGATGGCGCGACGCACGAAATTGCCGCCGGCGCCGCCCTTGTCCGGGCGGTTGTAGATGAACTGGCCGGGATTGGCCTTGATCCAGGCGACGAGGGCGTCCCAGGTCTTGGGGGCGTCTTCCGGCTTCAGCTTGGTGGTGTCGTAGGCGAGCAGCACCTAGCTGCCGCGATACGGCAGGCTGGTGGGCACGTCGAAGGCAAGCGGGTTGATCTTGCCGTAGTTGGACAGCCCGGCCTTGCTGAAATCGACCCACAGCCCGGCCGCGATGCCGCCGTCGGGCAGGCGGGTGTCGAAGCCCTCGACCATGTCGGCCTGCGGATCGGATTTGGACGCCAGCGCCGCCTGGGCGCGCTGGGCGATGGCCAGCACGCCGGCATTGTCGCCGCCATCGACGAGGTTGATCGTGGCGCCGGGATTGGCCGCCTCGAATTTGGGCTTCACGATATTGGTCCAGAAATCGAGGATGTTCTGGTCCGAGCTCGTGTACCAGTCGATCCTGTTGGCCTCGGCGAAGGCCGCCTTCGGCAGCAGGGTCGCACCTGCGGCCATGGCGCCTGCCGAGATGATGAAGTCGCGACGTTTCATGTTTCACTCCCTTGGCTGCCGGATTGTCCGGACCGATCGATCCTTGCCGACCTTGACGGGACAGTAACCCCCGCTCAGCCGCTGGCAAGGGGAAAATGGATGGAAAATTCCATTATGACCCCTCGATGCGCGTTTTGTTCCGCGCAGCGAGCGCCCCGGTTAGACGGCAAGCCTGTGACAGCGGTGTGAAGGCCGGCGACGCAACCGGGGATTTCAGCGGCGGGCGAGCAGCGCCTCGACTTCGGCGAGGGTCGGCATCGAGGGCGCGGTGCCCGGCCGGGTGACGGAAAGGCCGGCGACGGCGCAGCCGAAGCGGGCCGCCGCCTCGGGCGCATCGCCGCGCGCCAGCGCCGCCGCGAAGCCGCCATTGAAGGCATCGCCGGCGCCGGCGGTTTCGACCACCGGGCCGGCGGCGAAGGCGGGCACGTGCAGCGAGGCGGCCTTGCCGTGCAATAATACGCCGTTCTCGCCCAGGGTGATGAGCGCGGTGCCGACACCCTTGCGCAGGAACACGTCGCCGGCGCGGCGCGCGTCGTCGAGCGTGGTCACGGCGACGCCGGTGAGCAGCGCCGCCTCGGTCTCGTTCGGGGTGACGTAGTCGCAGAGCGGATAGAGCGCGTCGGGCACCGGCTCGGCCGGCGCCGGGTTGAACACGGACACGACGCCCGCGGCCCGCGCGATCTCGAGGCCGCGCAGCGCCGCGTCGACCGGCTGCTCGAGCTGGGTGACGAAGACGGCGGCGTTGCGGATGGCGTCCGCGGCGGCATCGACGTCGGCCGGAGTGATGGCCATGGCGGCGCCGGGCACGACGATGATGGCGTTTTCGCCGGTGCGGTCGTTGACGTAGATGAAGGCGGCGCCGGTGGGGGCGCCGTCGCTGTCGAGCACCGCGTCGACGATGCCCTCCTGCCGCCAGGTGGCGCGCGCCACGCGGCCGAAATCGTCGCGCCCGACCTTGCTGATGAAAGTCACCCGCGCGCCGGCGCGGGCGGCGGCGACCGCCTGGTTCGAGCCCTTGCCGCCGGGCCCGAGCTTGAAACCGGAGCCGATCATGGTCTCGCCCAGCGCCGGCAGGCGGGGGGCGCGGAAGGCGAGGTCGGCAACGAAGCTGCCGAGGATGGCGACACCCGATTTCGGCATGGTCAGGCGAGCCTCCTCCGCGCGCGAACGATGACAACGCTAGCAATGGCACGGTGCGGCTGGCAAGGCGGCGCAGCGGCCATCGCTATTGCCTTTCGTCCACTATTTGGGTGATGACGGCGCCGCCGTCCCGTCGTATCAGTCGCCCACTGCGGTCCCGGGCCCGGGCCGCCGTTTCGATCGCGGATGGAGAGTTGGGGGAGAGCTGTCCGGCCATGTCGTCTTCCGAAAACAGTGCCGCCTTGTGCACGGTCCCGCATGCCTCGCGCCCGACCGATGTCGTGGCGGCGTCCGCCGCCTGGGAGAGCGTGCGCGTCGAGATGCTGATGGTGTCGGTGTATTGCGCCTGGGAGGCAGCCACGTGCGAAGAGGCGTCGCTGGCCCTGCGCTGGGCGCGGCAATTGCTCGGCCACACGCGGCAGCATGCGGTGCGCGACGTCGACGAGACGACCTATGTGCTGGGCGGGCAGTATCTGCAGGCGATGATCTGCGACCGCCGCCGCACCACGGCCCGCGACTGAGGCAGCGAAAAGGCTCCGCGCCGATCAAGGCCGCGGAGCCGCTTTCGGGCGCCAGGTCGCGCCGGCTCTGCATCGAGCCGCGGGGTCAACCTCGCAGCGCCCATCCGGTTCCCGGAATTTTCCCGCCTACAGCAGCGCCTGTTCGTTGCGGCCCATGAAGCGGAAGGCGATATAGACCGCAAGGCCGCTCAGCAGCAGCAGGATGGACGACATCGCCGCGGCGGTGCCGAAATCGCCGTCGAGCACCAGGAGATAGATGCGCACCGGCATGGTCATGGTGCTGCCGACATAGAGCACCAGCGACGAGCTCAGCTCGTTGATGGCGGTGACGAAGCTCAGCATGCCGCCGGCGATGATGCCGGGCACGATGAGTGGAACGGTGATCTTGAGGAAGGAACGGAACGGGCTGTAGCCCAGCGACACTGCTGCTTCCTCGAGGCTGGGGGCGATCTGGCGGAGCGCCGTGGCGGTGGTGCGCACGGTGTAGGGCAGCCGGCGAATGAAGATCGACAGGATGATGATCGCGGCGGTGCCGGTGAGCACGACCGGGCCGGTGTTGAACGCGGCGATATAGGCGATGCCGATGACGATGCCGGGCATGACGTAGGGGATCATGAAGGCGGCGTCGAGCAGCGAGGTGTTGAGGCTGGTGCGGCGGGCGACGAGCACGCCGACGATGGTGCCGGCGGCGACGATCAGCAGCACGGCGACCAGCGAGAAGGTCAGCGAATTGGTGACCACGTCGGCGAGGTTGAACAGGATGCGCTCGTAGCTCTGCAGCGCGAAGCCGTCCTGGAACACCGGGCCGTTGGTCTTGCGGAAGGAATAATAGACCGAAACGATGACCGGCATGGCGCCGCACAGGCCGATGGCGTAGACGACCACATGCGCCAGCACGTTGCGCCAGCCCTTGAGGCGGATGCGCGTCGGCTTGTTGATGAGATTGCCGTGATAGACGTTGCGGCGCGACATGTAGCGCTGCAGCGCGACGAAGACGAGCGACACGAAGATCAGCACGACGCTGATGGTGGTGCCCATGGAGAAATTGCTGCCGATTTCGGCGGAATAGGCGGCGAAGGCTTCGGTGGCGAGCACCGAATAGCCGCGGCCGAGCAGGCGCGGCGTGCCGAAATCGGCGATGGCGAGGACGAACACTAAAAGCGCGCTGGCCGAGATCGCCGGAAACACCATGGGCAGCGAGATCTTGAACACGCGCTGCCACGGGGTGAGGCCGAGGCCTTCGGCCGCCTCCTCGAGCGAGCGGTTGACGTTGCCCAGGGCGCCCGAGACCATCAGGTACACATAGGGGTAGAACTTCAGGGCAAAGACCATGAGGATGCCGCCCAGCCCGTAGATCGGCGGCATGTTGATGCCGAAATCGCGCAGGGCGCCGCGGACCACGCCGCCGGCGCCGAACAGCACGATCCACGAATAGGCGCCGATGAAGGGCGGCGACACCAGCGCCAGGATCGACAGCAGCGACAGGAAGCGCGAGCCGGCGATGGTAAAGCGCGACACGCAGAAGGCCATGGTGCAGCCGAGCACCAGCGCGCCCGCCAGCGCGCCGAAGCCGACCACCAGGGTGTTGAAGAACGATTGGGCGAAGCGCCACTGGCTGAAGAAGGTGCCGTAATTGGCGAGGGTGAAATTCCCGTCCTTGTCGAACAGGCTGGTGATCAGCACCGAGCCCACCGGCTCGAACAGCAGCACCGCCAGCAGCCCCCAGGTGAGGATGGCGACGATGGTCCAGAAATTGAGCCGCAGCCTCATGGCTCGGCCCCGATGCGCTTGCCGTCGGCGTCGAAGGCCAGCAGCGACGCCGGGTCGAGCCTGAGCGTCACGGCGTCGCCGACGGCGCTGACCGCCGCCATGCCGGGGTTGGCGACCTGCACGGCGAGATTGCCCACCGCGGTCTCGACATGCACATGCGCCTCGCGGCCGAGATAGGTGTAGCGGGTGACGGTGCCGGCGACGCCCGCCTCGCCCGGCGCGGCGAGCGCCAGGCGCTCGGGGCGGATGGCCCAGAGCGCGGCGTTTTTGACGCCGAGGCCGGCGACCAGCGTATCGGTGGCGGCGCCCGGCGCCAGGCGGTTGAGGGTGCCGACGAATTCGGCGACGAAGCGCGTCTGCGGGTTGCCGTAAATCTGCTGCGGCGTGCCGATTTGCTCGATATGGCCGGCGCTCATCACGCAGATGCGGTCGGAGATGGCCAGCGCCTCCTCCTGGTCGTGCGTGACGTAGATGGTGGCGATGCCCACCTGCTTCTGGATATCGCGGATTTCCTCGCGCAATTCGATGCGCAGCTTGGCGTCGAGGTTGCTGAGCGGCTCGTCCATCAGCAGCAGGCGCGGGTTGATGACCATGGCGCGGGCGAGGCCGATGCGCTGCTGCTGTCCACCGGACATGGCGGCCGGCAGGCGGTCGGCCAGCTTTTCGAGATGCACCGCGGCGAGCGCGGCGGCGACGCGGGTCCTGATCTCGGCCGCCGGCACCTTGCGCGGCTTCAGCCCGAAGGCGACGTTGTCGAACACGCTCAGATGCGGAAACACCGCGTAATCCTGGAACACCATGCCGATGTCGCGCTGGTGCGGCGGCACCCGCCGCAGATCGGCGCCGTCGACGGTGATGTCGCCCGAGGTCAGATCGTTGAAGCCGGCGATGGCCCGGAGCAGCGTGGTCTTGCCGCAGCCGGACGGCCCGAGCAGCGTGAAGAACTCGCCGCGCTCGACCGACACGTCGACGCCGTTGAGCGCCGTGAAATTGCCGAAGCTCTTCGTCGCGCCCTTGATCTCGAGATAGGCCAAGTGTCTCCCCCCGCTCGCTTGCCGGACTCATGGTAAGCATAAGTTTCGTATTGCAACAACATCGCGGGCTTGCCACACTCAAATTCGATCATCGAACGATCGAATTCGAAAGGGAGGACACTATGAAAGTTCGCAAACGGACATTGCTGGCCATGGCCGGCGTGCTGGCGGCCTCGACCCTGCTGGGCGGCACCGCGTTCGCCGACGACAAGGTGGTGACGGTCTACACCGCCCACATCTCGGCCATCGTCGACAAGCTGATCCCGATGTTCGAGAAGGAAACCGGGCTCAAGGCCGAAGTGGTCAAGATGGGCTCGGGCGACGTCGCCAAGCGCGCCAAGGCGGAAGCCGGCAAGCCGGCGGCCGACGTCATCTGGTCGATCTCGGGCAGCGCGCTGACCGAGCTGGCCGACATCCTCGAGCCGTACCAGCCCAAGGATTTCGACAAGATCAACCAGAAGCTGATCGGCAGCCCGGCCTGGACGCCCTACACCGGCGTCGTCTACGTGCTGGCGGTCAACACCAGCCTGTTGCCGCTCGACCAGGCGCCCAAGAGCTGGGCCGAGCTGGCCGATCCGAAATGGCAGGGCAAGATCGCCTCGGCCCGCGCCGACAATTCCGGCTCGGCCATGCAGCAATTGCAGGGCGTGCTGACCATCTTCGGCGACAAGGGCTGGGACGAGTACGGCAAGATCGCCAAGAACTTCGTCCTGACCGACAGCTCGGGCGCCGTGCCGCGCTACGTCGCCGACGGCGAGACCCCGATGGGCCTGACGCTCGAGGATAACGCGCTGCAATATGTGCAGGGCGGCTCGCCGATGTCGATCGTGCACCTGACCGACGGCACCATCGCCACGCCCGACGGCATCGCGCTGATCAAGGGCGGTCCGAATCCGGAAGGCGGCAAGAAGTTCATCGACTGGGCGCTGTCGAAGTCGACGCAGGAAACGCTGGTCAAGGAAATCGGCCGCCGCTCGGTGCGCACCGACGTTTCCGGCCCGGCCGGCCTGCCCGACCTCGCCGACCTCAACGTGGTGCAGATCAAGTCGCTGGCCGACCTCGGCGGCACCGACGCGATCCTGGCCAAGTGGCGGACGGCCACCGGCCAGTAAGCGGCCGCGCGCCTGCAACCGGATGCGGCGGGGTTCGCCTCGCCGCATCGACACAGTCGAGGCCGGCGCCGTCGCGGGCGGCGCGGCAGTATTGGACAGTTCGATGAAGCAGCTCGAGGCCTTCACGCTGGGCAAGAAGGTCGGCCAGCCCGAGGCCAATGAGGACAGCCTGGTGATCATGCCGGGCCGCGGCTATGCGGTGATCGACGGCGTGACGGCCCGCAACGAGACGCGCTACGGCGCGATGCTGCCCGGCCAGTTCGCCTCGCGCACGGTGCAGAAGGCGACCGAGCGCTACATCCTCGCGCAATCCGACGTGGCGCAGCCGGCGCTGCATTATCGCGGCGCGGTGCCCTTCATCTCCTATCTCACCCAGGCGATGCGCGACGCCTATGCGGCGCATGGCCGGCTCGACGCGGTGACTGCCGACTGGAAGCTGAGGGGCGGCTGCACCATCATGGCGGCGCTGATGGTGGGCGACCGGCTCGAGATCGCGGCGGTCGGCGACAGCGGCATCCGCATCAACGGCCGCGACACGCTGCAGGTGCTGAAGCCGCTCGACGACGTGACCTCGATCCTGCGGCGCGAGGCGTGGCAGGTGTTCGCGGCGCGCGGCGAGCCCGAGGAGGTCTGCGACCGCCTGGCCGGGCTGCTGACCTGGCAGGGGACGCGCAACCAGCCGGCCGGCAGCGCCACCGCCGATCCGGCGGCGATCGCCAACATCGAGGCCCGGGCGCTGCAGGCGGCGCGGGCGCACCTGCCGAAGGCGCCGCAGGACGAGGTGCTGCTGCTGATTCGCGACGGCATCGCCAACGGGCAGGGCAAGTTCCAGAACGTGGTGGAGCCGTATTTCGGCTATGGCGGCATCGACGGCTTCCCCATCCCCGAGCGGCATGTGGAGAGCCGCAGCTACGCGCTGGCCGAGATCGAGACGATCGAGCTATTCTCCGATGGCTATTTCAAGCTCGGGGACGGCTTCGGCGTGGCGGCGTGGGAAGCCGCCTTCGCCGAGGTGGAGGCCGAGGATCCGCACAAGATCGGCCGCTACATGAGCACCAAGGGCACGACGCCGACCATCCTCACCGACGACCGCAGCTATCTGGGCATCCGGCTCAAATGAGCGGCGCCGGCGCGCCGGGCGCTGCTGCCATCGAGCGGCCGGCCGACGCGGTGCGGGTGCCCGACCGGCAGGCGGCGATCCTCGAGGCGGTGCGGCTCAACGGCGCGGCCTCGGTGGCGGAGCTGGCGGCGCGCTTTTCCGTCACGCACCAGACCATCCGGCGCGATCTGCGGGCGCTCGAAACGCGCGGGCTGCTGCAGAAGGCGTTCGGCGGCGCCTTCGCCTCGCCGGGGGTGGCGGCGCACGGCTATGACGAGCGGCACGGCACGCTGACCGGGGTGAAGCGCCGGCTGATGCTGGCGCTCGAGGAGTTCCTGACGCCGCGGGCGACGCTGTTCGTCGGGCTTGGAACGACGTTCGATTCGCTGCACGAGGTGCTGGCGCGGCATCCGGGGGTGCTGATCGCGACGCCGAACCTCGAAGTGGCGCATTCGTGCGCGCTGAAGACCGACGCCACGGTCTACATCTATGCCGGCTATGTGCGGAACAAGGATTCGGCGGTGCTGACCATCGCCGACGACAGCCGCCGGCGCTTCAAATTCGACGCGGCGGTGATCGGCGCCAGCGCCATCGACCGCGACGGCGCGGTGCTGGAGTTCGACCCGATGGAGGTCGACCTCGTGCATTCGGTGCTGGAGCAGTCGCGGCAGGTGATCCTCGTGGCGCATGACGGAAAATTCGGCCAGCGCGCGCCGCATGTGGTGACGCGGATGTCGCGCATCGACGTGCTGATCACCAACGGCGACCCGCGCTTGCGCTTCGACGACCCGGCGACGCTGGCGGGCGTGCGGGTGATCTCGGTGGCGTAGCCCGGCGGCGGAACCGGCTGCAGGACTGCAAGTTTTGAGCAGTGATAGACCTCCTGCCCGCAACCTTCCATGCCTTACGATTTTGGTCCGCTCATCGACGCTGCCGGCATCCGCTTTCGGCTCTGGGCTCCGTCGCAACCGCACGTCGAGCTGCTGCTGCCCGACCGCCCGCCGATCGCCATGCAGCGGAGCGATAGCGGCTTCCGGGAAATCCATGTCGACGGCGTCGGCGCGGGGACGCGCTACCGGTTCCGGGCGAACGGCCAGGACGTCCCCGATCCCGCCTCGCGCCTGCAGGACGGCGACGTCGGGGGCTGGAGCGTGGTCTGGCCGGGGTTCGGCCGGCCGCCGCGGCCGGCGGCGCTGCGCCCCTGGCACGAGACGGTGCTGTGCGAGGTGCATGTGGGGACGGCCTCGCCCGAGGGCACGTTTTCCGGGCTCGCCGAGCGGCTCGAGCATTTTCGCGACGCCGGCTACACCGCGCTCGAGCTGATGCCGATCGGCGATTTTCCCGGGCAGCGCGGCTGGGGCTATGACGGGGTGCTGCCGTTCGCCCCCGATGCCGCCTACGGCACGCCGGAGGCGCTGCGGGCGCTGGTCGAGCGGGCGCACGAGCTCGGGCTCGGCATGATCCTCGACGTGGTCTACAACCATTTCGGCAAGGTCGGGAACGCCATTCCAGACTATGCGCCGGAATGGTTCGCCGCGGACGCCGAGACCCCGTGGGGACCCGGCATCGACTTCCGGCACGCAGCGGTGCGGCGCTTCTATTGCGAGAACGCGCAATGGTGGCTGGGCGAATACGATTTCGACGGCCTGCGCTTCGATTCGGTGCACGAGATGCGCACCGAGGCGCGCGACCTGTTCCTGGGCGAGCTGGCGCGCGCCTGCCGCGCCGTCAAGCCGGACGCGGCGCTGGTGGTCGAGAACGTCAGGAACCAGATGCACTGGCTGACGCGCACCGGTGACGCGCGGCCGGTCGATTTCACGGCGCAGTGGAACGACGATTTCCACCACGTGCTGCAGTTCCTGGTGACCGACGAACGGATCAACGGCTACGAGGACACGGCGCGCGACGCGGTGGCCGATTTCGAGAAGTCGCTGCGCGACGGCTTCGTGCATGACGGCGATGCGGCGGGCGCGAGCGACGGGCGGACGCGCGGCGAGCCGGCAAGCCTCTTGCCGATGCAGGCCTTCGTGTCGTTCCTGCACAATCACGACCAGATCGGCAACCGGCCGGACGGCGCGCGCATCGTCGAGCGCGTCGACGCCGAGCGGCTCGATTTCGCGCATTTCGTGCTGCTGCTGTCGCCGCAGATCCCGCTGTTCTTCATGGGCGAGGAAGCGCATCTGCGCTGCCCGTTCCTGTTCTTCTTCGACCTGCCCGAACCGGTGCGGTCAGAGCTGCGCGACAACCGCTACTGGCAGATGGAGAACGTGTTCCACACCAAGGTGCTTCCCGGCAGCCTGCCCGATCCGCAGGATAAGGCGACGTTCGAGCGCTCGCGGCTCGCCTGGGACGACTATGGCCAAGAGCAGCACCGCGCGGCGCTCGCCCGCTTCCGCGAGCTGGTCGAGCTGCGGCGCGATTTGGTGTGGCCGCTGGCCTCCACCCGCTGCCTCGAGGCGCGCTCGGCCCGGCAGGGCGACGGCGTGATCGTCACCTGGCAGTACGAGGCCGGCACCTACACGATGCTGCTCAACCCGACGGGCGACACCGCGATGATGCAGGTGCAGCTCAACCAGCCGGTGGCGTCCACCGGCCGGCTCGAATTCCACGACGGCCGGATCAAGGCCGGGCCGTGGTCGGCGATGGTGTGGCGGAGCTGACGGTGGCCGCCGGCACCGCAAAGACCGCGCCGGAGCACGCATGGCGCCCCGGCGCGCGAGATGGTGTCAGGCCGCGGCCTTCCGGTTGGCATCGGTCATCGCGACCTGGCTCAGGGTCTTGTCGGCGGCGATCTCTTCCTTCTCGGTGGCTTCGAGCAGCTTGACCACGTCGGCGCGGCCCATCTGCCTGGCCCAGGTCTTGAGCGTGCCGTAGCGGGCGATCTCGTAGTGCTCGACCGCCTGTGCGGCGGAGACCAGGCCGGCATCGAGCGCCGGGGTGTCCTTGAACTCCTCCATGATCGACTTGCCTTCCTCGATGATGCCGAGGATGGCCTCGCAGGTCTTGCCGCGGGCCGGGGCGCCGATGATGTCGAAGATCTGCTCGAGCCGCTCGACGTGGCCCTCGGTTTCCTCGAGATGCTTTTCGAAGCCGGCCTTCAATTCGGACGATTGCGCCGCCTTGGCCAGCTTGGGCAGCGTCTTCACGATCTGCTTTTCGGCGTAATAGATGTCCTTGAGGGTGTCGAGGAACAGATCGTCGAGGGTTTTTGCTTCGGCCATGACAAATTCTCCGGGTAAGGGGGTGCGGAGGCAGTTCCGCCTCGACTCCCTAATGTCACGCATCGGCGGCGGTTCCCCGCCGGCGCGCGCGGTTGGTGCCGGGCCGGGGCGGTGCTAAGCACTGCGCAAGCTTCAGGACCCCGCATGATCACCGAACTCACCCTCCGCCGCCCCGACGACTGGCACCTGCATCTGCGCGACGGCGCCATGCTGGCCGCCGTGCTGCCCGCCTCCGCCCGCGATTTCGCGCGGGCCATCGTGATGCCCAATCTGGTGCCGCCGGTGGTGACCGGGACGCAGGCCGCGGCCTATCGCGACCGCATCGTCGCGGCGCTGCCCGCCGGCGCGAGCTTCCGGCCGCTGATGACGCTCTATCTCACCGAAGCGACCGACCCCGAGGACGTGGCGCAGGCGGCCGCCGGCGGGCTGGTGCATGCGGTGAAACTCTATCCGGCCGGCGCCACCACCAATTCGCAATCGGGGGTGCGCGATTTCGGCAAGGTCGACGCGGTGCTGGCGCGCATGGCCGAGATCGGCCTGCCGCTGTGCGTCCATGGCGAGGTGACCGATCCGGCGGTCGACATCTTCGACCGCGAGGCGGTGTTCATCGACCGCGTGCTGGAACCGCTGCGGCGGCGCCACCCGGCCCTGCGCGTGGTGATGGAGCACGTGACGACGCGCGACGGCATCGCCTATGTGCGCGGCGGCGGCGACAATATCGGCGCGACGCTGACGGTCCACCATTTGATCATCAACCGCAACAGCCTGCTCGTCGGCGGCATCCGGCCGCATTATTACTGCCTGCCGATCGCCAAGCGCGAGGATCACCGGCTGGCGCTGCTCGAGGCCGCAACCTCGGGCGATGCCAAATTCTTCCTCGGCACCGATTCGGCGCCGCATCCCGACCACGACAAGGAATGCGCCTGTGGCTGCGCCGGCTGCTACACGGCGCCGGTGGCGCTCGCCTGCCTCGCCGAGATGTTCGAGCGGGAGGGCGCCCTGCCCCGGCTCGAGGCCTTCACCTCGCGCCATGGCGCGGATTTCTACCGGCTGCCGCACAATGACGGGACGGTGACGCTGCAAAGGCGGGACAAACCCGTCACGTTCTCACCCAAGCTCGAGGTCGCGGGGGCCAGCGTGACGGTGTTCGATCCGGGCTTCCCGCTCCACTGGCAGGTCGTCTGACGGCGCGGGTTTCCGGACCAGAAGCGGCCGAAACCGGATGTGCAAACGTTTAAAATCGCGATAATCGAGGGGCAGGGAGAGTTTCCATGCCACCTCTTGCACTGCTGCTGACCGGGCCGCGGACGCTGTCGTTCGAGCCGCTCGACCTGCCCCCGCCCGGTCCCCGCGAGGTGCGGCTGCGCACCCTGTTTTCCGGCATCAGCGCCGGCACCGAGCTCACGCAATATCGCGGCACGTCGGCCTATATGAACCGGCGCTGGGACGAAAAGCTGCGGCTTTTCAAGGAGTCCGACACGCCGAGCTGGACCTACCCGATCCCCAATCTGGGCTATGAGGAGGTCGGCGAGATCGTCGAGCTGGGGGCCGAGGTGGAGGGGCTGCGGCTCGGCGAGCGGGTGTTCGGCACCTGGTGGCACCGCACGCACCACACGATGAGCGCCGCCGATGCGCTGGCGCGGCGGCTGCCGGAGGGCGCCGACCCGCGCATCGGCATCTTCTCGCATATCGGCGCGGTGGCGCTGAACGGCGTGCACGACGCGCGCATCCGCATGGGCGATCTGGTGGTGGTGTTCGGGCTGGGCGTGCCCGGGCAGATCGTGGCGCAGATGGCGCGCGCCTCGGGCGCCACGGTGATCGGCGTCGACCCGGTGCCGGCGCGGCGGGCGATGGCGGCGCGGCTGGGCGCCGCGCGCACGCTCGACCCCAACGCCGGCTCGGTGGCCGAGATCGTCAAGCGCGAGACCGGCGGCCGCGGCGCCGATATCTGCATCGAAGTGTCGGGCGCCGCCCCGGCGCTGGCCGAGGCCATGCGCACGGTGGCCTATGCCAGCCGCGTGGTGTCGATGGGCGCGTTCCAGGGCGAGGCGCGCGGGCTGTTCCTCGGCGACGAGTTTCACCACAACCGCATCGAGCTGATCTCGAGCCAGATTTCGGGCGTGGCGCCCGACGGCAGCCATCGCTGGACGCGGCTCAGGCTGTGGCAGACGGCGATCGCGCTGCAGCATGAAGGGCGGATCGACCTGCTGCCGCTGATCACCGATACCGTGCCGTTCGCCGAGGCGCCGGCGATGCTTGCGCGGCTCGACGCGGGCGATCCCGCAATCCTGCAGGCGGTGCTGGATTTCGGCGGCAGCGCATGAGCCGGCGCGTCGGAGTGCTCGGCTGCGGCGGCATCGGCGCCCGGCACGCCGGCGCGATACAGCAGGTGCCGGAGCTGACGCTCGTCGCCTGTTGCGGGCGCGACGCGGAACGTACCGCAGCCTTCGCCGCGAAATTCGGCGGCGTGGCCTACACCGATTTCGCGCGCATGCTGGACGAGGCGGCGCTCGACCTGCTGGTGGTGGCGCTGCCGCCTTACGCGCATGCGGGCGAGGTGGAGCGGGCGGCGGCGCGGGGCATCAACGTCCTCGTGGAAAAGCCGATCGCGCTGCAGCTCGAGCGGGCGCAAAGCATGGTCGCGGCCACGCAGGGCGTCGTCGCGGCGTGCGGCTTCATGTACCGGTTCGGCGCGGCGGTGGAGCGCTGGAACGCCCTTTCAGCGGCCGGCGAGACGGGCGCGGTCGGACACTTCTCCGGCTCGTTCCACAGCAACGCGCTGCACGCGCCATGGTGGCGCGAGCGCGACAGATCCGGCGGGCAGATGGTGGAACAACTGATCCACATCGTCGACCTGGCGCGGCAGAATCTCGGCATGCCGCAGGCGGTCTATGCCCGTGCCGGCAATGTGTTTCACCACGATGTGCCGGGCTATACGGCGGACGACGCGAGCGCGCTGGTGCTCGGCTATGACGACGGGCGTGTCGGCGTGCTGCACGCCTCGAACGGCGCCGTTCCCGGCCGCTGGATGAAGGGCTGGCAGATCGTCGCCGAACGGGCCACGGGGATGTTCGCCGACTGGAACCATGCCGAGATCGTCCATGCCGCCGGCGCGGTGCAGAGCGAAACCATCGCCGGCACGGCCGATCCGTTCGTCGCGCAGCTCACCGATCTGCGCGACGCCATCGCCGAAAGGCGGGCGCCGCGCGTGCCGCTGGCGGATGGGCTCGCGACGCTTCGCATCGTGCTGGCGGCGCGGCGCTCGGCCGAGACGCATGCCGAAATGGCGCCGTAGCGCTCAGCGCTGGCGCGCGAGGAACTCCACCACCATCGCCGCCGTCCAGGTGAAGCGGCCGCCGCCGCAGGGCTCGCCGGTCAGCGGGTCGTAATATTCGGCGAAGCCGGAGCGGGTGATGAGCTCGAGGCTCGAGCGCACGATGTGGTCGGCGACCGCCGTTTCGCCCGCGGCGCCCAGGCCATCGGCGATCATGTAGTTCATCACCAGCCAGGCCGGGCCGCGCCAGTAGCGCTTGGGCTCGAAGCGCGGATCGGCCGGGTCGTGCGAGGCGACGATGAACCGCAGCCTTTCGGCGCGGCGCTCAATGGTGCGGGCGATGTCGTGGGCGCGCGTCGGCGGAATGGCGGCGAACACCGGCAGCAGGCCGCCGATCGAGGCGCTGTCGATCAGCCCGCCGGTGGTGCGGTCATGGCACAGATACTGGCCATGCGCGTCGCTCCACAGCGCCTCGAGCGCGCCGAGGCCGCGCTGGGCGCGGGCACGATTGGCCTCGGCGATGGCGGGGACGCCGAGAGTGTCGGCGAGATCGGCGAGGTCGAGGCAGGAGCGGATGAGGATGGCGTTGAAGCCGGGATCGACCACGCGGAAGGGCGAGGCGTCGTGCAGCCGGCTGTTGTCCCAGCCCAGCGCGCGGAAATGCTGCACCAGCCAGAGGTAGCGGTCGTACTGCGCCTTGGTCGGGCGGTGCGCCGGGTCGGCGTGCTGGGTATCGCGCCGGGTGTAGGCGCCCACCCCCTCGGTCGGCACGCGCTCGAAGGCGTCGTCCCAGTCGATGGAATTGTCGCGCCCCGATTCCCAGGGATGGAGGATGGCGACGAGGCCGTCGCCGTGCGGGTCGCGCATCTGGTAGAACCAGCGATGCCAGGCGTCGATCCGGGGCAGCAGCGCGGTGGCGCGGGCGCGGGCCAGCGCCTTGTCCTTTGCCGCATCGAACAGGCGCTTGACGGCAAAGCCCGCGACCGGCGGCTGGGTGATGCCCGAGGTCGGCGTCGGCCGGTTGGTGGCCCACACGTCGGGGCCGGGGAAATAGCCGTCGGACTGCACGTGAAAGACGATGTGCGGCACCATGCCGTCGGGCCATTGGTGCTGGAACAGCGTTTCGATCTCGGTCCAGGCGCGGGCCTCGTCGAAATGCCGCTGGCCGAGCGCGGTGAGGCAGGAATCCCAGTTCCACTGGAAGGGGTAGAGGCCCTTGGTGGGCACGGTGTAGCTGCCGCGGTCGTTTTCGCGCAGCACCTCGGCGGCAAGCTGGTAGAGATCGGCGGGATCGGACTTGGTCATGGGAGAACTCTGCTGGTCAGGTCGGGGGAAGCCGTGTGGCCTCCGCAAAGGTCGCGGCGATGACGGCGTGGCCGTCGGCATTGGGGTGCACGTGGTCGGGCAGGATCAGCGACTCGAGGTCGGCCGCGCCGAGGCGCTCGTTGACCGGCGCGTAGTAGGTGCCCGCCGCCCGGGCGACGGATTTCACCGCCTCGGCATAGCGCTGGAATTCGGCACGGCTCTGGCCGGCGAAACCGTCCGCGGCGCCGACGGCGAAGCCGGCATCGGGCAGCGGCGGCGGGCTGCCGACGACGATGGCGTCAGCGGCGTAGCCGGCGGCAAACAGGCCGGCGAGCATGTCGCGATAGTCGCGCATGAAATTGCCGAGGCTGAAGCTTCGCGGCGCGGCGGTATAGCGCGCATCGTTGCTGCCGTAGAGGATGGCGATGACGTCGGCCCGCTCGCCGCCGAGCAGGTCGGCGGCATAGCGCTGCCGGCCGTTGCCGGGGCGCGGCTGCCCGCTCGCATCGGGCGAGGCCTGCAGCACGGTGCCGCTGCGGCCGCGATTGTCGAGGCGAGCGCCGAGCAGTTGCGCCAGCCGGTGGGGCCAGCGCGTTCCGGGATCGGCGATGTGCAGCGCCTGGGTGATGGAATCGCCGAAGGCGGCGAGCGAGCCGGCACGGCCGCGCCAGTGCTCGACGAAGCTGGTCATCTGGCGGGCTCGACGAATTCGAGCACGATGGCGGCGGTCCAGCTGAAGCGGCCGCCGCCGAGCGGCGCGCCGTCGGTCGGATCGTAATATTCGGCAAAGCCGCTGCGTTCGATCAGGGCCAGGCTGTCGGCGACGATGCGGTCGGCGAGGCCGGTCATGCCGGCGCGCCGCAGGCCGTCGACGATCAGATAGTTGCAGACGTGCCAGACGGGGCCGCGCCAATAGCGCCGGACGTCGAAATTGCGGTCGCGCGGATCGTGGCTGGGGACGAGGTAGCGCACCTTGTCGCCGATGGCGCCGAGGGTATCGCCCAGCGTCGCGGCGCGGGCCGCGGGAATGGGCGCGAACAGCGGGATCAGGCCGCCCAGCGAAGGGCTCTGCACCTGCCGGCCGGCGATGCGGTCGAGCGGCAGGTACTGGCCGGCGGCATCGCTCCAGCAGGCCTCGAGGCCGGCAAGGCCGCGTGCCGCCCAGCCCCGGTTGCGCGCGGCGATGGCGGGCTCGCCCAGCGCCTCGGCCAGGTCGGCCGTCTCGAGGCAGGAGCGGATGAGGATGGCGTTGACGCCGGGGTCGACGATCTGGAACGGCGAGGCGTCGTGGGTGCGCGCCGAGTCCCAGCCGAGCCCGCGGAAATGCTGCACCAGCCAGAGGTAGCGGTCGTACTGCTCCTTGGTCGGGCGCGTCGCAGGGTCGGCGTGCTTGGTGTCGTTGCGGACATAGGGGGCGACGCCGTCCGTGGGCACGCGCGCAAAACCCTCGTCCCAGTCGACGGAATTGTCGCGCGATTCCCACGGATGGATGATGGCGACCAGCCCCTCGCCGTGCGGATCGCGGGTGCGGTAGAACCAGTCGTGATAGCGGTCGAGCCTGGGCAGCAGCGCTCGGGCGCGCTCGGCGTCGCCGCTGCGGCGATAGAGCTGGTGCACGGCAAAGCCGGCGATCGGCGGCTGGGTGATGCCCGAGGTCGGCGGCGTGCGGCCGGTGCCCCAGACGTCCGGGCCGGGGAAATAGCCGGGCGCCGCCTCGTGGAACACCATGTGCGGCAGCATGCCGTCGGCCCATTGCTGCTGGAACAGCGTTTCGATCTCGGTCCAGGCACGGCCCATGTCGTAGTGGCTGATGCCGAGCGCGGTGAAGCAGGAATCCCAGTTCCACTGGAAGGGGTAGAGCCCCTTGGTGGGCACGGTGTAGCTGCCGCGGTCGTTGTCGCGCAGCACCGCGATGGCGGCGTCGGCCTCGGGCGAACGGGTGGCGGGCGTGGTCATGCGGCGAGACTCGTTTCGGGATCGAACCAGCGGATGCGGTCGGGCTTGGGCACGAGGCTCAGGCGGTCGCCGGGGTTGATGCGCACGTCGGAATCGAGCACCGCCCGGAACAGCGCGCCATCGATTTCGGTGGTGACGAGCGTGTGGGCGCCGAGCGGCTCGACGACGCGGGCGACGGCATCGAAGCCGCCGGCGGCGACGGTGAGATCCTCGGGGCGGATGGCGAATTCGAGCTTGCCCGACGCCGCCGCCGGGCCGCCGAGCGTGATGCCGGCGACCGACCAGCGGCCGTCGGGCGTGCGCGTCGCCGGCAGGAAGTTCATCGGCGGGTTGCCGATGAAGCTGCCGACAAAGCGCGCCGCCGGGTTGCGATAGATTTCGACCGGCGAGGCGGCCTGCACGATGCGGCCGGCGTTCATCACCGAGATGCGGTCGGCGAGGCTCATCGCCTCCACCTGGTCGTGCGTCACGTAGATGGTGGTGGTCTTGCTGCCGGCGAGCACGCCCTTGAGCTCGGCGCGCATTTCGAGGCGGAGCAGCGCGTCGAGGTTGGACAGCGGCTCGTCCATCAGGATGACGTCGGGCTCCATGGCGAGCGCACGGGCAACGGCGACGCGCTGGCGCTGGCCGCCCGAAAGCTGGCCGGAATAGCGGGCCAGCAATTGCTCGATATGCATGAGCTCGGCGGTGCGCGTGACGCGCCGGTCGATCTCGGGCTGCGGCAGCTTCTTCATGCGCAGGCCGAAGGCGATGTTCTCCAACACGGTCAGATGCGGGAACACCGCGTAGTTCTGGAACACCATGGCGATGCCGCGCTCGCGCGGCGGCAGGCGGTCGACGCGGCGGCCGCCGATCCACACCTCGCCCTGGGTCGGGGTCTCGAGCCCGGCGATGATGCGCAACAGCGTGGTCTTGCCGCAGCCCGAGGCGCCGAGCAGCACCATGAATTCCTGGTCGGCGATGGTCAGATCGATCGAATGCAGGGCCTTGAAGGCGCCGAAGCTCTTGGCGATGCCCTTGATCTGGATTTCAGCCATGCCGGGTGTCCTTTCGAAGGGCCGCAGTCGGGTTTCCCTCGCCCTTGCGGGGAGCCGGATCGTGCGCGTTGCCGCTTTGCGTGCTCATCGGTTGGCGATGCCCCACATTGCAAACATGTATTTGCGAACGGCGAAGATGAAGACGAGCGCCGGGATCACCAGCGCGGCGCCGCCGGCGAAGCGCAGATGCAGCGGCGAGACGTTGAGGCTCTGCAGCAGGAAGGCGGTCAGCGTGCGGTTCTGCACGGTGAGCACGGCGGCGGCGAACACCTCGTTCCACGAGATGGTGAAGGCGAAGATGGCCGAGGCGGTGATGCCGGGCAGCACCAGCGGCAGCACCACCTTGCGGAAGGCCTGCCAGCGGTTGCAGCCGAGCGTCCAGGCTGCCTCCTCGAGCTCCACCGGCACGCCGGCGAAGATCGAGAAGGTGATGAGCACGGCGAACGGAATGGCGAGCGTGGTGTGGACGAGGGCGAGGCCGAGCTGGGTGTCGTCGAGACCGACGCGGATGAACATCACGGCGATGGGCAGCGCCAGCAGCGGCAGCGGAAAGGCGCGGGTCATCAGCACCAGCAGGCGGAACGCGTCCTTGCCCCAGAAGTCGAAGCGCGACAGCGCGTAGCCGGCGGGGGCGCCGAAGCCGATCGAGAGGATCATCGTCAGCACGGCGACGATCACCGAATTCATCAGCGCCTTCAGCACGCCGCCGAAGCTCAGGAAGAACTGCAGCGAGCCCATGTCGAAGGACGGCACCCAGTGCTTGGGAAAGCTCGTCACCTCCGCCGGCGAAGAGAGCGCGTTGCTGAGCAGGAAGTAGATGGGCACCAGCACCCAGGCGCACAGCAGCACGATGCCGGCCCAGTACAGCACCTTGCCGGCGCTGGTGACCTCCGAGACCGGGCGCGGCACGTCGGCGAGAGCGGCGTCGGTCATAGCGTGGCTCCCTTGGGCGTGCGCAGCACGCGCAGGAAGAACACCGTGCAGGCGATCGAGATGGCGAGGATCACCAGCGCCATGGCGGCGGCGACGCCGGTCTGCTGCTGGTTGAACTGCCAGTCATAGGTCTGGCCGACCAGCACCGGCAGCGTGGTGCCGCCCAGCGCCTGCACCACCGAGAACACCTCGAAGGCGGCGATGGTGCGCAGGATCAGCGCGGTCTGCAGGCTGGGCTTCAGCATCGGCAGCGTGACCTTGAGGAAGCGCTTCCACGGCCCGGCGCCGAACACTTCGGCGGCCTCGTAATATTCCTTGGGGATCAGCCCCATGCCGGCGACGAGGATGACCATGACGATGGCGGTGGCGCGCCACAGCTCGGCCAGCAGCACGGCGACGAAGATCACCCAGCTGTTCTGGTAGCTCAAAAACAGGATCGGCTTGTCGACGACGCCGAGCGATACCAGCATGGAGTTGAGGAAGCCCGACTGCTCGAAGATGGCGAGCCAGATGATGCCGGCGGCAAGGTCGGACAGGCCCAGCGGGATGGTGAAGATGTAAAGGATGGTGTTGCGCGCCGATTTGAGGTTGGCGACGATCGAGGCCATCACCAGCGCCATCACCAATTGCAGCGGCACGACGATGGCGGCCAGCAGAACGGTGTTCCGCACCGACGGCCAGAAGCGGAAGTTCTTCACCATGGTCTGGACGTTGTCGGTGGTGAAGCCGGCGGGGCCGACGAAGGCCTGCACCGCCACCTGCACGAACGGGTATACGAAGAACACCAGCAGGAACAGCGTGGCCGGCAGCAGCAGCAGATAGGGCAGCGCCCTGGTGTTCATGGTGACCGGTCTCCGGCAAGGGAGCCGCCCGGCACACCGCGGTGCGCCGGGCGGCGGGAGGAACGCTTACTCCACCGGGCAGGGCTGGCCGTTCGAATCGGCGTCGGGCAGCCAGCATGGCGCCTTGGTGTCGATCATGATCTGGCGCAGCGTATCGGCCTCGGAATCGAGCACGGTCTTGATGTCCTCGTTGTTGAGGACGATGCGCTCGAAGGTGTCGATATAGACCTGGTTGAACTGGCCGCCCTTGTCGCCGAGGCCGACCGGCAGCAGCGCCGGCAGGGCATCGGGCGAGCTGGTCTGGGCGGTCACCGCCGGGCCGAGGGCGCGCGCGGCGGCCGGCAGATCGGCGGGCAGCGCGGCGTCGGTCACCGGGAAGAAGGTGGTCGCGAGCAGGGTCGCCACCTGCTGCTCGGGCTGCATCATGTACTTGACCAGTTCCTTGGCCTTGGCGACGTCGGGTGCCCATTTGGGGATCGCCAGGCCGGCGAGCACCGGCATGAACGCCCTGCCCTTCGGCCCCTTGGGCGCCGGGAAGGCGACGAAGTCGTCGGGCTTCTGGTTGAAGGCGGTGCCGAGGCGGGCGATGTGGTCGAACGCCACCCAGACGTCGCCGGTGAGCAGCGGCTCCTGCATGAAGTCGTAATTGGTCGAGGCCGGGTTGGTGTACTGCCACAGCTCCTTGAACTTGCCCCAGGCGGTGGCGGCGTCGGCCGAGCGGAACTTGCTGACCTCCGAGCCGGTATAGGCGGGCAGCAGGAAGCCCTGGAAGAAGCGGTGCTTCAGCCCCTTGGGGCCGGCGGGAAAGCCGAATTTCGGCGAGCCGGTCTTTTCGGCCATGGCCTTGGCCCAGTCGATCAGCTGGTCATAGGTCAGGTCGTTGATGTCGGCGCCCTGCGGCAGATATTGCAGCGCCTGCTTGTTGGCCACCATGACGTAATTGGCCTGCATCCAGGGCAGGTATTTCTGCTCGCTGGTGCCGAGCTTGCCCAATTGCATGAAGGCCGGGCTCGGCTTGACGGCGCCGAGGTCGATGTCGCTCAGATCGATCCAGTCCTTGGTGAAGCTGGCCAGGTCGCCATGCAGGGCGCCGACGACGCCGATGGTGCCCGAGCCGGCCTGCTCCTCGGCCTGGATGCGGGTGATGAACGGGCCCGGATCCTGCGGCTGGAAGTCGGCGCCGCCGGGGAAGTTCTTGAGCACGTTGTCGCGCATCTTCTGCGCTTCCTCGACGGGAACCGCCTGGTTGGCCCAGAACAGCACCTGCGCCTCGACGGCATTGGTCGCCATGACCAGTGCCAGGGCAGCGCCGGCAAGCGCCACGAGATTTCGTCTCATCGTCTATCCTCCCTTTGGTTGTCGTCAGAACTTGGTTGTCGGCGGTGGCGCCGGGCCGTGGCTGGCGCGCGGCACGAATTGCGGCCGGATCAGCCGGGTCGCCGGGCCGGCCGAGCGCTTTTCGATGACGTCGACCAGCATGCCGGCGATCTCGCGCGCCGAGTCGCGGGTGCGCGCCTCGAAGGTGGTGAGGCCGGGCGGCGCGTAGGCGGCCGCGGTGATGTTGTCGAAGCCGACCACCGACAGATCGCGCGGGATGGAGAGGCCGGCGCGCGCCGCCTCCTCCATCACCGTCAGCGCCAGTTCGTCGAACAGGCCGAGGATGGCGGTCGGGCGGTGCTCGCGGTGGATCAGGCCGTTGATGGCGGCCACGGTGGCGCCGCGGTCGAAGCGCGGGGCGCTCGCCACCTCCAGCGTCACATTGGGGTCGCCGCGCCGCGCCATGGCCTCGCGCAGGCCGCGCTCGCGCATGTGGCGGAAGGTCATGGCGTCGGAGATGGAGACGAGGCCGAAATGCCGGTGGCCGAGATCGTAGAGCAGGTCGAAGGCTTCGCCGAAGGCGACGACGCTGTCGGAATCGAGCCAGTTGTAGGGCACCGAGGCGTCGAGCAGCCGGCCATGGGCGACGAAGGGGAAGTTGCGCTCGAGCAGGTATTGCAGGCGTTCGTCGGTCTCGCCGATGCGGGGCACGACGACGCCGTCGGCGCGGCCGGATTCGACCACGTGGCGCAGCACCGACAGCTCCGAGCGGCCGGCCTGCACGGTGGCGATGAACAGGTCGATGCCGTGCTCGACCAGCCCCTCCCCCAGCCCGGCGACGAATTCGCCGAGATAGGAATCGATGAAATTGGGGCCGCGCACCGGCATGACGAAGCCGATGAAGCCGGAGCGGCCGGAAACCAGCTGGCGCGCCGCGACGTTGGGGACGTAGCCGAAGCGCCGGGCGGCCTCGGCGACGCGCTCGCGCGTCTTGAGGGCGATGGCCTGGTCGCCCGCCAGTGCGCGCGACACCGTGGCCACCGAGACGTCCAGCTTGCCTGCGAGTTCGCGCAGCGTCAGACCGGCCACGTTCCACCCCTCCCTATCGCGGACTTTAAACGTTTGCAGACCAATTGCAAACGTTTAAAATTCCGAAAGATCAGGTCGCGACGGCCAGCACGCGATCGGCGATCATCTCGCCGATCGGCAGCGCCGAGGTGGCGGCAGGCGACGGGGCGTTGCAGACATGGACGCTGCGCGCCGTATCGAGAGGCCGACGTTGGGCTCGAGCCGGCGCAGCGCCGTCGCATCGAGGCGGCCGCAGGCGATGTCGTTCTGCCGCACACGTTCGGCGAGCGCCTCGAGGCGCGCCTCGGCGCTGATGGTCGAGCACATCAGTTCGGCGCAGACCTACCTCTACGGCAATCTCGGGCTGTCGTTCCGCAGCGAGTCCGATCCCGCCGCCGGATAGGCGATCGTGCCGTCGGGCCCGACGAGGGCGCCCGGGGTCAGGCGCGCCGGCTCGAGGCGGCCCTGCCCCATGATGTGGATCACCGTTTCACCGCGGGCGAGCAGATAGTCGGCGACGATGCGGCGATGGCAGCGCCACCACACCGCCTCCGAGCACATGATGGCGCAGCGGCGCGCCCGTCCCGCTGCGAGCAGATGGCTCAGCCCGGTCTGGAATGCCGCCGTCGCCGCCGCGTAGTCGGCATAGTTGCGGAAGCTGGCATTGGTCCAGAAATCGTTGCCGCCCGCCGGCGCTTCCGGCGTGTGGCCGCGGCGGCCGCCGAGCGCCGCCATGGGCTCGTAGCCGATGCCGTAGCCGGCGAGCGCGGCGGGCAGCGTGTCGGTGTTGAACTGCGGGTTGGTGCGCGAGCGCGGGATGCGCCGGATGTCGGCGACGAGCCCGGCCTCTACCGCCTGCAGCAGCGCCACGAACTCGCCGAGCGGGCGGGTGGAATGGCCGATGGTGTAGAACGGCAGCGGCACGCCGGCGCCCGGGTCAGTCGCGCTCGAGCGCGCTGCCCTTGTGCGCCGCGATGTGGTCGGTCCTGTCGCTCCTGATCTCGTATTGCGGATCGTCGGCGGTGGCGTGGTGCGTGTACCCCTTGTAGTCGAAGTCGCGCATATGCACGGCGATGATGGTGCCCGAGACGCGGCCCGCTTCGGAATTCCAGCGCACATGGTCGCCCACTGCGAATTTGCCGGCCATGCGCCGCCCCTCCGCCCGATCTGCCGCCGCCGATGCTACTCGCTTTTTTCCCAATTGGCGAAGCCGGTCTCGGAGCGGCGCCGCCAGGCGTCGGCGTCGGCGTCCGGCAATTGCCGGCTGGCGGCGCGGGCCAGCGTCTGCGACAGGCGCGCGGCAACCAGCTCGGCCTGCCCCGGATGCAGGTTGCACGGGTCGAGCTGCAGGATGCCGTGATCGGCGCGATGGTCGCGCACGATGACGGCCGGATCTTCGGCGGCGAGGTCGAGGGCGATGGCCAGCGCGCTGGCGCCGGCGGTCGCGGCATCGATCTGCAGCTCGAGCCGGTCGAGCGGATTGTCGGTGGGGTCGGGCACGATGCGCGCCTCGACGCCCGGATGGCCGGCGGCGGCGCCGAGCCAGAGCTCGAGCGCGGCGCGCTCGCGGGCCCGGATGCCGGCGGCGTCGCGCTGCCCCCACGCCTTCAGCGCCGCCATGGCGCCGGCGATCGATTCCTTGCCGACCTTCATGCCGCGGCCGATGCCGGCATTCTGCATGTAGCAGGCGCGCACCAGGTCGCGCTTGCCGGCGACGATGCCGGCCGTCGGCCCGCCGAGGAATTTGTGCGCCGAGTAGATGACCAGGTCGGCGCCGGCGGCGAGAAAGCCCCTGAGGTCGTATTCGGACGCCGCATCGACGATCACCGGCACGCCGCGCTCGTGGCAGATCTCGGCAAAGCGCCGGAGCGGCACCTGGCCGTAGTCGACCACGTGATGCGAGACCACGAACAGCGCCGCGGCGGTCATGTCGGTGATGGCGCCGGCGATGTTGTGCTCGTTCACCAGCGTCGCGGTGCCGACGAGATCGACCCGGGCGCCGGAGAGGCGGATGCCCTGCGTCACCGGCGCGCCGTAGTGGCAGGAATGGCCGGCCTGCAGGATCACGCGGTTCTTCATGCCCTCGGTGTCGGGCAACTGCTCGACGCGGCTCAGATCGGTGCCGGTCATGGCGGCGGCGACGGCGATGGTGATGCCGGCGCTGGCCGAGGCGGTGATGAAGCCGGCCTCGGCGCCGGTGGCCTCGGCGATGGCGCGGCTGGCACGGGCGTGCAGCTCGCTCATCACCGCAAAGCGCGGCAGGATGGCCGCCGCGGCCGCGATGGCCTCGGGCACGGCGATCGAGGCGCCGAGCGAGGTCATGGTGCCCGAGACATTGACCACGGGTCTCAGCCCCGATGCGCCATAGAATGCATCCCAATTGCTCGACACTTCAGAGGTTTCCTTTCCGATCAGACGCCTGTCGTCTTGTGTTGGCCGATGTTCCATAGTACTGGAACATCGTATGAATGAATTGTCCCCGATCGCCGACAAGCCGGCAGCCGCCGCGCGCCGCAGCCGCACCAGCGGCATCGACCGCAGCCTGCAGATTCTCGACTTCCTCAGCGCCCGCGGCCGGCCGGCCAGCGCCTACGAGATCGCCAAGGCGATCGCGGCGCCGCTGTCGACGGTCTATACGCTGGTCGACGAGCTCAGCGAGCGGGGCATGCTGTCCCGGCCGCAGGACCGGCTGGTGTGGCTGGGGCCGCGGGTGATGCGCTACGGCCTCGCCTATGAGAGCCGGATGGACACCCTGGCCGAGGCCAAGCACGAGATGGCGCGGCTGTCGCGGCTGGTCGGGGAGACGGTGCAGATCTGCTACCGCGACGAGGATCTGATGGTGGTGGCCGCGATGAACGACGGCGAAGGCCATTTCCGCGTGTCGTCCGACGTCGGCACGCGCGTGCCGCTCAACTGGACGGCCTCGGGGCGGCTGCTGGTGGGGCATCTGCCCGACCGCGAGCGGCTGGAGATGTTCCGCAGCATCGCGCGGCCATCGCCGACCGGGCTCGCCGAGACCGATCCGGCGCTGCTCGCCGAGCAGGCGGGGGCCGATTTCCGCAACCGGCTGGCGGTGCAGATGGGGGCGTCGGACTTCGCGGTGGCCTGCATCGCGGCGCCGATCCGCAACCAGGCCGGCGAATGCACCATGACGATCTCCATCGTCCTCGCCGAGCAGAAGGCGCGGGCCAACCTCAAACGCTACGGCGACGCCGTGCGCGCCGCCGCGGACGCAATCGAGCGGGCGCTGGGCGTCGAGGCCGCCTGAGCCGGGATTTCCTGCGTCCGAGTGGACGCTCCTCTGGTGGCCGTGGCCCCCACCCCCGGCCCCTCCCCGCAAGGGGGAGGGGAGCCCGACCGCACCACTGTGCTCGCGGCTCCTGCGCCTCCCTCCCCCTTGCGGGGAGGGGCCGGGGGTGGGGGCCACATCCACTGCCGACTCCGCCCTGTCGCGAGCCCGGTCAATCATCGGCGATCTCGAAGATCGCCTCGATCTCGACGGTGATGTTGTTGGGCAGCGAGCCCATGCCGACCGAGGAGCGGGCATGCACGCCCGCGGGGCCGAACACTTCGGTGAGCAGGTCCGAGCAGCCGTTGATGACCTTGGGATGGTCGGCGAAATCGGGCACGGCATTGACCATGCCGAAGAGCTTGACCACGCGCCGGATGGAGGACAGGCCGCCGACCTGCTGGCGCGCCACCGCGAGCAGGTTGAGCCCGGCCAGGCGCGCATGCTCGTAGGCCTCGGCGACGCCGACGTCGCCGCCGACCTTGCCGGTCATCGAGCGGCCGTCGGCCGTCACCGGCCCCTGCCCCGACACGAACAGCATCGAGCCGATGCGGGTGGCGTTGGCGAAATTGCCGACCGGCACCGGCGGCAGGTCGGGCAGCGCGAAGCCGAGCTGGCCGAGCCGCTCTTCCGGGGACGACGAACGGGGCTCGCGACTGGCAGGCGGTATCACTCAAATCTCTCCAATTCTCAGGCAGGCAGCATCGTGCCGCGGACCCAGATCGAGCAGCGGCGGCAGGATTTCGGCGCATCTGTCGATGGCGTAACGACAGCGGGTGCGGAACACGCAACCGGACGGCGGATCGAGCGGGCTCGGGATGTCGCCCTTGAGGATTTCGCGGGCCCGCCGCGCCTCGGGGTTGGGCACCGGCGCCGCCGACAGCAGCGCCCGCGTATAGGGATGGGCCGGCGCGCCATAGACCGCACGGCCGGCGCCGCGCTCGGCGACACGCCCGAGATAGAGCACCACCACCTCCTCGCACAGATATTCGACCACGCTCAGGTCGTGGGCGATGAACAGGATGGTGAGGCCGCGCCGGTCGCGCAGGTCCTGCATGAGGTTGAGGATCTGCGCCTGCACCGACACGTCGAGCGCCGAGACGGATTCGTCGGCGACGATGAACTCCGGCTCCACCGCCAGCGCCCGGGCGATGCCGATGCGCTGGCGCTGGCCGCCGGAGAATTCGTGCGGGAAGCGGCTCATCTGGTCGGGCTTGAGCCCGACCTCCTCGAGCAGCGCCGCCACCCGGTCGCGGCGGTCGCCGCCGGAGCGGCCGATGCCGTGCGTCAGCAGCGCCTCGCCGATGATGTCGCGCACGCGCATGCGCGGATTGAGGCTCGAATAGGGGTCCTGGAAGATGATCTGCATGCGCTTGCGCATGGCCTTCATCGCGGCGGCGTCGAGGCCGAGGATTTCGCTGCCGCCGAAGCGCACCGAGCCGGAGGTGGGCTCGACGAGGCGCAGGATGCAGCGGCCCAGCGTGGTCTTGCCGGAACCGGATTCGCCGACGAGGCCGACCACCGCGCCGCGCGGAATGTCGAAGCTCACCGCATCGAGCGCGTGCACGTCGCCGCGCGGCGTCACGAACGTCTTGGTGAGGCCGGCGATGCTGACCAGCGGCTCGCTCATGCCGGCACCCCCAGCTTCCAGCAGCGCGTCAGATGCGCCGGGCCGGCCTCGATCAGCGTCACCGGCTCGCGGCAGCGCGCCTCGGCGAGGGCGCAGCGTGGCTCGAACGGGCAGCCCGGCGGCAGCGCATAGATCGAGGGCACCAGCCCCGGGATCGGGGTCAGGCGCGGCCGCGCGCCGCCGCCGGCAAGCTCGGCGCTCGAATCGGGGATCGAGGCCAAGAGCCCCGACGTGTAGGGATGGCGCGGCGCGGCGAACAGCGAACGCACCGGCGCCTGCTCCAGCACTTCGCCGGCATACATCACCGCCACCTCGTCGGCGATCTCGGCGACGACGCCCATATTGTGCGTGATGAACAGGATGGACATGCCGAACTCGGCCTGCAGCCGCTTCAGCAGATCGAGGATCTGCGCCTGGATGGTGACGTCGAGCGCCGTGGTCGGCTCGTCGGCGATCAGCAATGCCGGACGGCAGACCAGTGCCATGGCGATCATCACGCGCTGGCGCATGCCGCCCGACATCTGGTGCGGATAGTCGTCGAGCCGCCGCGCCGCCGCCGGGATCTCGACGTGCTGCAGCACCTCGAGCGCCTGCGCCCGCGCCTCGGCGGGGCTCGCGTGCCGGTGCAGCCGCACCATCTCGCCGATCTGGTCGCCGACGGTCATCAGCGGGTTGAGCGAGCTCATCGGCTCCTGGAAGATCATCGCGATTTCGCGGCCGCGGATGCGGCGCATGGCGCGGCCGTCGAGCTGCGCCAGGTCGAGCACCGGGCCGGCGGCGGTGCGATAGAGGATGCGGCCGTCGACGATGCGGCCGGGATGGCCGAGCAGCTGCAGGATGGCGAGCGAGGTCACCGACTTGCCCGAGCCGGATTCGCCCACCAGCGCCAGGGTCTTGCCCTTGCGCAGCGAGAAGGTCACGTCGCGCACGGCGCGGGCGGTGCGCGTGCGATAGACGAAGGCCGCGCTCAGGTGCTCGACCGCCAGCACCATGTCGCCGGCCAGCTCCGGCGCGGCGGCAGACGCTCCTGTCCTGTCGAGCGCGGCGGCGGTCACGCTGGCCTCGCCTCCGGCAGCACGCGGCTGGCGGCGACGCGGTGCGTGCCGAGGATGGCGAGGCGCGGCTCGAACAGGCGGGTCAGGCGCATGCTGTCGCCGCCGCTGTCGCGGACGGTCTCGTCGCCGTCGACGAGGTCGAACAGGGTGAAGTCGGCGCGGGCGCCCGGCGTCGCCACGCTCGCGAGCTTGAGGAAGGCGCGCGGATGCGTGCTGATGGCGCGCACGCAATCGTCGAAGCCGAGGCCGGAGCCCAGCACCTTGGAGACAGTGGTGGCGAGGTCGTACACCGGCCCGTGCACATTGCGCAGATGCAGGTCGGTCGAAATGGAATAGGGTTTCAGCCCTTCGGCGATGGCGCGGCGGGCGACGCGGAAGCTGAAGGACGCGGCGCCATGGCCGATGTCCATCAGCACGCCGGCCCTGGCGAGGCTCTGCGCCATTTCCATCAGCGCCGGCGTATCGACGATCGAGCCGCCGGGCTTGCCGTTGAAGCAATGGGTGACGACGTCGCCGGGGGTCAGCACCGCCAGCACCTCGTCCAGCGCCGGCGGCATCTCGCCGACATGCACCATCAGCGGCAGGCCGGCGATCTCGGCGACACGCTTGCCGATCTTGAGCGGGGTGATACCCCAGGCGCCGACGATGACGCCGCTGGCGCGCACCTTGATGCCGCAGATCACGTCGCGGTTGGCCTCGATCACCGCCAGCGTGCGGTCGACGTCGATCGAGCGCATGTCGATCAGTTCCGACACGCGGTTGCCGGCGACAAGACCGATCGAACCGATATTGAGGAAGGCGCGGATGGTCTCGGGCTGGCGCTCCAGCACATATTCGCGCAGGCCGTGGAAATTGGCCTCGCCGGCGGAGCCCGCGTCGGCCATGGCGGTGACGCCGTGGCACAGCCCGCCCTGGTCGGCCCGCACCGAAATGTCGGTGCCGCCGTGCCAGATATGGACGTGCAGATCGGCCCAGCCAGGCGACAGCCAGCGCCCCTGGCAGTCGAGCGGCTGGGCCCCCGCTTCGGCAGCCGACCGCAACAGGCCGTCGCCGCCGATGTGCAGGACTGCCGGCATGGGATGGTCGAAGCCGACCGGCTTGAAGTTGGTGAGCGTGACGCCCGTCATGTCAGAGTTCCTTGGACAAACGTGGATCGAGCGCGTCGCGCAGCCCGTCGCCGGCAACCTGCAGCGACAGCACGCACAACGTGATGGCAATGCCGGGGAAAACGATGATCCAGTCGGCGCGCCCGACATACTGGCTGCCTTCGTTGATCATCGTGCCCCAGGTGGGGGTCGAGGCATCGACGCCGACCCCGAGATAGGACAGGCCCGCCTCGGCCAGCATGGCGTAGGCGAACACGAACGTCGCCTGCACGATGATCGGCGAGGCGACGTTGCGCAGGATGTGGTTGACGAGGATGCGCCAGGTGGAGACGCCCAGCGCCCGCGCCGCCTCGACATAGGTCAGCTCGCGGATCACCAGCGTCGCGGCGCGGATGACGCGGGCGATGCGCGGCGCGTAGACGATCGACAGCGCCAGCACGACGTTGACGATGGAGGCGCCGAGCGCCGCCACCAGCGCGATGGCGAGCAGGATGTCGGGGAACGCCATCATGGCGTCGATGACGCGCGACACCGGCGTGTCGAGCCGGCGGAAGAAGCCGCCAACGAGGCCCAGCGCCACGCCGAACAGCGAGGCCAGCACGGCGACGCCGAAGCCCACCGACAGCGAGACGCGGCCGGCGAACAACACGCGGCTGAAGATGTCGCGGCCGAATCCGTCGGTGCCGAAATAGTTGACGCCCGACGGCGGCTGCAGCCGGTGGGCGATCGACAGCTTGTTGGGATCGTGCGGGGCGAGCCACGGCGCGAACAGCGCCGACAGCACCAGGATGGCGAAGATCGCAAGGCCGATGGCCACGGATTGGCCTGGTTGTAGAGCTCGACGCCGGCGTCGTTGCGCCAGGCCACAATTGCGTAATAACATACGCACGAATGGAATAATTGATGAAGACGCGAATGCTGTCAAGCGAGCGCGATGGAGCCGCCTGCGGCGGCGGCCGGACGGGCGTCGGTGCAAAACGGTGGGATCAGCGGTTGCTCAGCCGGCCCTCGATCCGGTCGAGCACGGCGGCGGCGGCCTCGAGCACGTTGGTGCCAGGCCCGAAGATTTCGGCCACGCCGGCGTCGCGCAGGAACGGATAGTCCTCGGGCGGGATGACGCCGCCGACGATGACGGTGACGTCACCGAGGCCACGCGCCGCGAGCTCGGCGATCAGCTCGGGCACCAGCGTCTTGTGGCCGGCGGCGAGCGAGCTGACGCCGACGGCGTCGACCCCGAGCTCGGCGACGTGCGTTGCGACCTCGGGCGCCGTCTCGAACAGATCGCCCATGTGCACGGTGAAGCCGAGGTCGGCGAAGGCGCTGGCGATCACCTTGGCGCCGCGGTCGTGGCCGTCCTGGCCCATCTTGGCGATGAACAGCGCGGGCGGCCGCTGCTGCCGGGCGGCGAAGGCGGCGAGGCGCCGCTGCATCTGGTCGTATTGCGGATCGCCCCGGTAGCTCTCGCCATAGACGCCGGAGATGACGCGGGTGATGGCCGCGTGGCGGCCGAAGACGGCCTCGAGCGCCGCCGAGATCTCGCCCAGCGTGGCGCGGGCGCGGGCGGCGTCGATGGAGGCGAGCAGCAGGTTGCCGTCGCCGCGCGCCGCGGCGGCGAGCGCGCCGAGCGCCGCCTCGACGCGACCGGCGTCGCGGCTGCGGCGCAGCTCGGCGAGACGGGCCATCTGCTCGTCGCGGACGCGGGCGTTGTCGACCTCGCGCACCGGGATCGGCTGTTCCGCCTCGAGGCGGTAGCGGTTGACGCCGACGATCACGTCCTCGCCGCGGTCGACGCGCGCCTGGCGCAGCGCCGCGGCCTTCTCGATCTCGGCCTTGGGGCCGCCCGACTGCACCGCGCGCGTCATGCCGCCCTCGGCGTCGACGTCGGCGAGCAGCGCGCGGGCATGCGCCACCAGGTCGGCGGTCAGCGCCTCGATGTAGTAGGAGCCGCCGAGCGGATCGACCACGTCGGTGACGTGGCTTTCGTGCTGCAGGATGAGCTGGGTGTTGCGGGCGATGCGGGCCGAAAATTCGGTGGGCAGCGCGATGGCCTCGTCGAAGCTGTTGGTGTGCAGCGATTGCGTGCCGCCCAGCACCGCCGCCAGCGCCTCGATGGTGGTGCGCACGATGTTGTTGTGCGGGTCCTGCTCGGTAAGGCTGACGCCCGAGGTCTGGCAATGCGTACGCAGCATTTTCGAGCGCGGGTCTTTGGCGCCGAGCCCGGTCATGATCTCGCTCCACAGCGTGCGCGCGGCGCGCAGCTTGGCCACTTCGAGGAAGACATTCATGCCGATGCCGAAAAAGAAGCTCAGCCGGCCGGCGAAGGCGTCGATGTCGAGGCCGCGCGCCATGGCGGCGCGCACATAGTCGCGGCCGTCGGCGAGGGTATAGCCGAGCTCCTGCACGGCGGTCGCCCCGGCCTCGTGCATGTGATAGCCCGAAATCGAGATGGAGTTGAATTTCGGCATGTGTTCGGCGGTGTAGGCGATGATGTCGCCGACGATGCGCATGCTCGGCTCGGGCGGATAGATATAGGTATTGCGCACCATGAATTCTTTCAGAATGTCGTTCTGAATGGTGCCTTCGAGCGCCGCCTGCCGCACCCCCTGCTCTTCGGCGGCGACGACGAACATGGCGAGCACCGGCAGCACGGCGCCGTTCATGGTCATCGATACGCTCATCCGGTCGAGCGGAATGCCGTCGAACAACAGCTTCATGTCCTCGACGGAATCGATGGCGACGCCGGCCATGCCGACATCGCCCGTGACGCGCGGATGGTCGCTGTCGTAGCCGCGATGCGTCGCGAGGTCGAAGGCGACGGAGAGCCCCTTCTGCCCGGCGGCGAGGTTCTTGCGGTAGAAATCGTTGCTCTCGCGCGCGGTGGAAAAGCCGGCATATTGCCGGATGGTCCAGGGGCGGTTGGCATACATGGTGGCGCGCACGCCGCGGGTGTAGGGCGCCACGCCCGGCAGCCCGGGGTCCGGCGCATCGCCCGGCAGATAAAGCGGCCGCACCGCGAGCCCGCCATAGTCGCGGTTCAGCGCCTCGACCGGCGTGTCCCTGAGTTCGCGCGCGGCGAGTTTCGCCCAGTCGGCAAAGGTGGGGCTATCGGCCATCGGACGGCTCCTCGCCCGCCTTGCTGTCGCAAGGCACCCTCTCCCCAAAGGAGAGAGGGGAGCGACGATCGAAGCAGCGGCTCCATCCTCCCCTCTCCCCAATGGGAAGAGGGTGGCCGCGCAGCGGCCGGGTGAGGGGCCGTCCGATCCCCGTCATACCGCCTCGAACTCCAGGATCACCTCGTCCACCGCCAGCACGGCGCCGGGGGCGACGCGCAGTTTCGTCACGCGGGCGCGGCGTTCGGCCTTGAGCACGTTCTCCATCTTCATGGCCTCGACGATGGCGAGCGGCTGGCCGGATTCGACCACATCGCCCTCCCTGACGTCGATGCGTACCACCTGCCCCGGCATCGGGCAGAGCAGGAATCTGCTGAGGTCGGGCGGCACCTTCACCGGCATCAGCGGCATCAAATCGGCAACCGCCGGCAGCAGCACGCGGGCGACGAGGTCGGCGCCGCGCCAGCGCAGGCGAAAACCGCCGGTGACGCGGCTGAGCTTGACGTGGTGCAGTTCGCCGTCGACGCGGGCGCTGGCGAGCGTCATCCCCGGCTTCCAGCCGGTCTCGACGAGCAGCTTGGTGCCGCCTGGCTCGCTCAGCCAGTATTCGATGCCGTCGGCGTGGATGGCGAAATCCCAGCGGCGGTCGCCGATCAGCACGGCGCGGGTTTTCGCCGCGCCGTTGCCGGGCGACAGGCGCTCGCCGTCGACCGGGCGGGTGTCGAGCGCATAGGCGGAGCAGCAGGCGAGCGCCGCGAGCCGCCGCAGCGCCGTGTCGTCGAGCGTCACGCCGGTGAAGCCGTCGGGGAATTCCTCGGCGATATAGCCGGTGGTGAGCCGGCCGGCGCGGAACCGCTCCTGCCCCATCACGGCGCTGAGGAAGGGGATGTTGTTGCCCACGCCCTCCACCTCGAACTGGTCGAGCGCCATCTGCATGGCGTCGATCGCGGCGCCGCGCGTCGGCGCCCAGGTGCATAGCTTGGCGATCATCGGATCGTAGAAGGTCGAGATCTCGCCGCCCTCATACACCCCGGTGTCGTTGCGCAGGCTGAAGCTGTGCGGCGGGCTCGCCAGCTCGCGCGGCGGGCTGTACTGCGTCAGCCGGCCGGTCGAGGGCAGGAAATTGCGGTACGGGTCCTCGGCGTAGAGCCGGCTCTCGATGGCCCAGCCGTTGAGCTTCACGTCCTTTTGGGCCAGCGGCAGCTTTTCGCCGGCGGCGACGCGCAGCATCAGCTCGACGAGGTCTAGGCCGGTGATGAGCTCGGTCACCGGATGCTCGACCTGCAGCCGGGTGTTCATCTCGAGAAAATAGAAATTGCGGTCCTTGTCGACGATGAACTCGACCGTGCCGGCGGAGAAATAGCCGACCGCCTTGGCCAGCGCCACCGCCTGCTCGCCCATGGCCTTGCGGGTCCTGCCGTCGAGGAAGGGCGAGGGCGCCTCCTCGATCACCTTCTGGTTGCGGCGCTGGATCGAGCATTCGCGCTCGTTGAGCCAGAGCACGTTGCCGTGCTGGTCGCCCAAGAGCTGGATTTCGATGTGGCGCGGCTCGGTGACGAATTTTTCGATGAAGATGCGGTCGTCGCCGAAGGACGAGGCGGCCTCGGACTTGCTGCGCTCGAAACCCTCCTTGGCCTCGGCGTCGGTCCAGGCGATGCGCATGCCCTTGCCGCCGCCGCCGGCGGAGGCCTTGATCATCACCGGATAGCCGACCTGCCGGGCGATCTGCACCGCCTCGGCGGCATCGGCGATCAGCCCCATATGGCCGGGCACGGTGGACACCCCCGCCGCCGCCGCGAGCTTCTTGGAGGTGATCTTGTCGCCCATCGCCTCGACGGCGCCGGCCGGCGGGCCGACGAAGATAATGCCGTTCTGGTCGAGCGCGGCGGCGAAGTCGGCGTTCTCGCTGAGAAAGCCGTAGCCCGGGTGCACCGCCTCGGCGCCCGTCGCCTTGCAGGCGGCGACGATCTTCTCGATCGACAGGTACGAGTCGCGCGCCGCCGAGCCGCCGATGTGCACGGCCTCGTCCGCCAGCTTCACATGCAGCGCCTCGCGATCGGCGTCGGAATAGACCGCGATGGTGCGGATGCCCATTCTCTTGGCGGTCCTGATGACCCGGCAGGCGATCTCGCCGCGATTGGCGATGAGAAGGGAGGTGAACATCAGCCGAGCGTTCCCCGAAGCACGACAACCACCAGCACGTGGATGGCCATATAGATCACGGCGAGCGAGCCGAAGGTGTAGAAGGTGGAGCGCACCTCGTGGCTTTGCGCCGTGGCGTAGGCCCAGGTGTGGAGGGCGCGCGCCAGCACGAAGCCGTACATCACGATCTGCGCCAGCAGCAGCGGCGGCTCGACCAGCACGAACAACAGCCCCGCGGCCAGAAAGCCGGGGATGTTCTCGAGGTCGTTGCGGTGCATGCGGCGCGAGCGGTCGACATATTCGTCGACGTCGGTCTGGCCGGGCCGCGGCCGCGGATTGAGGAGGCCCTTGTTGGCATCCTCGGGCGAGGCATAGCCGCCGCCGACCTTCATCAGCCGATAGACCGTCATCCACCCCTGCCCCATGAGCTTGAGCACGGCCAGCGCCGCGCACAGCGCGTAGGTGGCAAAGACGGGATTGCTGAGGCTGAGGAGGGTCATGACTGCCTACTCCGCGGCGACGGCGGGGGGTTGAGCGTTGGGGTACCGCAGTCCCTTCAGCATGCCTTCGATGCTCAAATCCTCGTCGAGCTCCGGCCAGTGCACGCCATAGGGCGACAGCTCGATCCGATTGCGCTGCTCCGGCGTCGCAGCAAGCAGCGGTGGATACCACCACAACGGCGTTACCAGGAGCGCGCCGTCTGCGAGTTCGACGACCAGCGACGTATCGGTGCAATGCGCTCGCGTCGGCTCGAGCAGATCGCGATCAATTTCCAAAGTGTTCATTCCACCTCTCCAGGAACTCCTGCTGGTGCAACCTTACCACGTCGAGAAGCTCGTTCAGCTCTTTGTCCGTGCAGCGCTTGTTGCGCGCGATTGCCATGCTCTCCAGCCAGACCTTGGTTTCCTTCCTGTCTTTTCGAATGTGAATGTGTGGCGGTTCGGCGCTATCGAGGCTGTAGAACACAAATCGCCACCCCTTCCACTCGAAGACCGTCGGCATGCATCCTCACAGGGGAATGTTTCCGTGCTTTTTCGCCGGCACGCTCGCCTTCTTGTGGCGCAGCGTCTCGAAGGCGCGGGCCACGCGCTTTCTCGTCGAATGCGGCATGATCACGTCGTCGATGAAGCCGCGCTCGGCGGCGACGAACGGGTTGGCGAAGCGGGCTTCGTAGTCGGCGGTGCGGCGGGCGATCCTGTCCTTGTCGCCCAGTTCGGCGCGATAGAGGATTTCGGTGGCGCCCCTGGCGCCCATCACGGCGATCTCGGCGCTCGGCCAGGCATAGTTGACGTCGGCGCGGATGTGCTTGGACGCCATCACGTCATAGGCGCCGCCATAGGCCTTGCGGGTGATCACGGTGACCTTGGGCACGGTGGCCTCGGCATAGGCGAAGAGGAGCTTGGCGCCGTGCTTGATGATGCCGCCATATTCCTGCGCCGTGCCGGGCAGGAAGCCGGGCACGTCGACCAGCGTCAGGATGGGAATGGAAAAGCAGTCGCAGAAACGGATGAAGCGCGCCGCCTTCTTGCTCGAATTGATGTCGAGGCAGCCGGCCAGCACCAGCGGCTGGTTGGCGACGACGCCGATGGTGTCGCCGTTGAGGCGGATGAAGCCGGTCAGGATGTTGCCGGCATGCTCCTGCTGCAGCTCGAGGAAGTCGCCCTCGTCGGCGATGCGCAGCACCACCTCGCGCATGTCGTAGGGCTTGTTGGCGCTGTCGGGGATCAGCGTGTCGAGCGCCGGCTCGCTGCGCTCGAGCGTGTCGAAGCTGTGCACGCGCGGCGGCTTCGCATTGGCGTTGAGCGGCAGGAAGTCGACGAGGCGGCGCACCTCGAGCAGCGTGTCGATGTCGTTGTCGAAGGCGGCGTCGGCGACCGAGCTGACCCTGGTGTGGGTGCCCGCCCCGCCCAGCTCCTCATGCGTCACGATCTCGGAGGTGACGGTCTTCACCACGTCGGGGCCGGTGACGTACATGAAGGAGGTGTCCTTCACCATGTAGATGAAGTCGGTCATGGCCGGCGAATACACGGCGCCGCCGGCCGTCGGCCCCATGATCACCGAGATCTGCGGCACGGCGCCCGAGGCCTGGACGTTGCGCCAGAACACTTCGGCATAGCCGCCCAGCGCCGCCACGCCCTCCTGGATGCGGGCGCCGCCCGAATCGTTGAGGCCGATCACCGGGGCGCCGTTCTGCACCGCGAGGTCCATGATCTTGCAGATCTTCTGCGCATGCGTCTCGCTGAGCGAGCCGCCGAAGACGGTGAAATCCTGGCTGAACACATAAACCATGCGGCCGTTGACGGTGCCCCAGCCGGTCACCACGCCGTCGCCGGGGATCACCGTCTCGGCCATGCCGAACTCCACCGCGCGGTGGGTCACGAACATGTCGTATTCCTCGAACGAGCCGGGATCGAGCAGCACGTCGAGCCGTTCGCGGGCGGTGAGCTTGCCCTTGTTGTGCTGTGCCTCGATGCGGCGCTGGCCGCCGCCGAGGCGGGCCTCGGCGCGGCGCTGGTCGAGCGCTTCGATGATCTTGTGCATGCCGGTCTCTTTTTGCGCCAAGCCTAGTGGACGCGCCGCCGCGGCCCAAGACAGGAAAGCGCAAGGCTGTTACAATTCACAAGAGGCAAGTTGCAAATCGGTGGAGTTGTGAAGATGGCCGGACGCAAGGTGTTTGCCGGGGCGCGGCTACGGGCGCTGCGCGAGCAGCACAGGCTCACCCAGGCCGAACTGGCGGCGCGGCTCGACATCTCGCCCTCCTACGTCAACCAGCTCGAATCCAACCAGCGGCCGCTGACCGCGGCGGTGATGGTGGCGCTGACCGGGGCGTTCAACCTCGATCTCGCCAGCCTCACCGCCGATTCCTCCGACCGGCTGCTGGCCGATCTGCGCGAGGTGCTGGCCGATCCGGTGTTCGGCGAGACGGTGCCCAACCTCTCCGAGCTCAAGGCGGCGGCGCTCAACGCGCCCGACATCAGCCGCGCGCTGCTGCAGCTCTACGAAAGCTACCGCAAGGCCAGCGAGCGGCTCGCCAGCGCCGACGCGGCGCTGCTGCGCGACCCCTCGGCCGGCATCCAGACCGCCTATGAGGAGGTGCGCGACTTCTTCCATTATGCCGACAATTACATCGATCCGCTCGACCGCCGCGCCGAGGTCCTGTCCGACCGGATCGGCCCGTTCACCCCCGACCGGCTGCAGCGGCTGGTGGCCTATTGCGCCGACACGCACGGGCTCAAGGTGGTGCTGGCGGCGCCGCAGCGCCCCGATCTGATGCGCGACTACGACCGCGCCAGCCGGACGCTGACGCTCAATTTGCGGCTCATGCCGGCGACGCAGTTCTTCCAGATCGCGGCGCACCTCGCCGCCATCGAGCAGGCGGCGGCCATCGCCGAGCTGGTCGAGGGCGCGGGGTTCAAAACCGCCGAGGCCCGCTCGATCTGCCGGCTCGGGCTCGCCAATTACTTCGCCGGAGCGCTGCAGATGCCGTACGGCGCCTTCCTCGCGGCGGCCGAGCAGCACCGCTACGACATCGAGGAGCTCGGGCAGCTGTTCGGCGCCAGCCTCGAGCAGGTGGCGCACCGGCTGTCGACGATGCAGCGGCCGCGGCAGCGTGGAATCCCGTTCTTCTTTGCCCGGGTCGACGCCGCCGGCACCATCACCAAGCGGCATTCGGCGACGGCGCTGCAATTCGCCCGCTTCGGCGGCGCCTGCCCGCTGTGGAACGTGCATCGCGCCTTCGAGGAGCATGGCCGGCTGATCCGGCAATTGGCGGAAACGCCGGACGGCAACCGCTATCTCTGCCTCGCCTGGTCGAGCGACAAGCGCTCGGGCGGCTGGCAGGCGCCGGCGCGGCGCTATGCCTATGCGCTGGGCTGCGAGATCGCGCATGCGGGACGGCTGGTCTATGGCGCCGACCTCGACCTCGGCAAGGCGGCGTTCGACCCGATCGGGGTGTCCTGCCGCATCTGCGAGCGGCGCTCGTGCACGCAGCGCTCGGTGCCGCCGCTGGCGAGCCCGATCTCGGTCAACGCCGACCGCCGCACGGTGGTGCCGTACGAGATCGGCTGACGCGCGTGTCCGGCCCAGGCCTCCGGCCGGGCTGGAGTAGAACGGCTTGTCGTCAGCCGCGTCTGCGTAGACCCGGTGCAAGCTTTCGCAAACGGGAGCTTGATTTGCGGCCGCTCCCGGGGCAGGCTTCCCGCCTGGTCGCGCAGGCGTCGGCGCGGTCGTGACGGTTTTTGTCATTTGGTCTGGAGCCGGGCTCCCGCCGGTTTCACGACATTCGAATCGAGTTGAATCGTTGAGCGCTTCGCAGGATTACTCGGAGCTCGTCCGGCGTTTCTACGACGCCGCCATCGACGACGAGGCATGGGCCGGCGCCGTGGGCGAGCTGAAGACCCAGCTCAACCTGACGAGGGTGGCGCTGGGCTGGTTCCGCTCGGCGCCGCCGCCGGGTGAGCTGGCGACGCAATTGCTGCATAGCGATTGCGACCTGTATTTCGAGCGGCTGTTCGCCGAGCTGGGCAGCGCAAACCTGTTCATTCCGCGCATGGGGCTGACGCGCCCCGGCGACCTGCTCAGCGACCGCATGCTGATGCGGCGCGACGAGTTCGTGCGCACCACGCTGTTCAACGAATGGTTCGCGCCGCAGGACGACCACTCGGCCGCGCTGATCAATATCGAGAGCGGCAGCACGGCGCAGGCGTTCCTGGTGGCGCAGCGCGGCGGCAGGCAGCCGCAGTTCACGCCGCGCGACGAGGCCGACATGCTGGTGCTGACGCCGGCGCTGATGCATGCCTTCGCCATCCGCCGGCGGCTCGGCACCGAGCGGCTGCACGGGCGCGGCCTCGCCTATGAGCGGCTGGGGATCGGCTTTGCCGTGACCGATGCCAACGGCAGGCTGCTGTTCTGCAACAGCCTGGCCGAACGCTATTTCAGCGCCGATCAAGGCCTGCTGCTGAGCCGCCGGCGGGTGATCACGGCGCAGCGCACCTCGCTGTCGCATCTGATCGCGGCCGCCTGCGCGCCCTCGGGTTTCATGCCCGGCGGCAGCGTCATCGTCACCCATGGCGAGGCGGCGACGCCGACCTTCGCGGTCTCGGTGTCGCCGGTGCGCGACGAGCGGTCCGGCGTCGAGCTGCCGGGGCCGCGCGGCGCCATGCTGCTGATCCAGCCCCTGGCGTCGCGCCTGCCCGACGCCTTCGAGAGCCGGGTGCAGGCGCTGTTCGGCCTCACCGCCAAGGAGGCGTCGCTGGCCACGGCGCTGTCGGCCGGCCTGTCGCTCGGGCAGGCCGCCGAGGAGCGCTTCATCTCGCTGGCCACGGCCCGCACGCAGCTCGCCAGCATCTTCCGCAAGACCGGCACGGCGCAGCAGAGCCAGCTGGTGGCGCTGCTGTTGCGTGCCGTTCCGGTCACACCCTAGCCGCAGCGCGCCGCGCCGCCGGCAAATTCATTCATTTGAATGATTTTCACCCCCCGCCGCTCGGGCACGCTTTGCGCACGAGTTTCGAGCTGGGGATTGCTATGCACAAGATGATCGTTGGCCCGCTGGCCGCCACGCTGCTCTGCGCCGGTGCGGCGCCGGCGCTGGCACAGTCGGCCGGAGACTGGGGCGGCACCTGGAGCGGCTTTTACGCCGGCATCTATGGCGGCTATGCGCTCGACACCGACGCCGCCAGCAGCCAGCATCTCGGGCCGTTCGGCAATGGCGACGTCACCTACCAGATGGACAGCTCGACGAGCCGCATCAGCACGCTCTTCGGCGGCGCCACGGCCGGCTACAATGCGCAGATCGGCAAGGTGGTGCTCGGCGTCGAATCGGATGTGAGCGTCGGCGGCTTCAGCAAGTCCTCGACGGGGACGCTGACCATGTCGGGGACGGCCGGGGATGACGACCACGCCGTCAGCATCTCGGTGGAGAGCGTCTCGTCCTACAGCCTCGGGCCGATGGCGAGCTTTCGCGGCCGGCTGGGCGTCGAGGCCCCGCAAGGCGTGCTGTTCTACCTGACCGGCGGCCTCGTCGTCGCCGACCGGACCGTAGCGTCGACCATGACGATCAGCACCACGGGCCTCGACGACGAGGACTCCTACCCGAGCGGAACCAGCACCTCATCGACGCAGCAACTCGTGATGGGACCGACCATCGGCGTGGGGGTCGAAAGCATGGTGGCCGAGCACATCTCGCTGGGCGCCGAATATGCCTATGTCGCGCTGCCCGAGGCAGCGGCAGCGGGTGGCGGCATCGACCTTTTCGGCCTGGGGTCGGACGACAGCCCGGCGAGTTTCGCTGGCGGCTTCCACAGCCTCAAGGCCGCGCTCAAATATCACTTCTGACCCGGCAATCGGATGCCGAACTGAAAGCCCGGCGTCACGCCGGGCTTTTTTGTCTGCACATCGATACGCGCCGCGGCCCCGGGGGGCAGCCGCGGCAGCGCGGCTACAGCAGATGCGACGAGCAGGTGAAGCCGTCGGCCGCCGCATTGCGCAGCAGGTCGTGGGCGTTGACGCTGGCCCCGACCTTGATGTCGCGCGGCAGGCGGATGGCGCCGTGCTGGCCGGTGGGCTTGACCGACCAGCGCACCTGCGAGCCCGCCGGGATCACGGCGCTGCCGACGTTGCGGAAGCGCAGATCCGTCTCGCCGTCCAGGGTGCGGCAGGCGATCAGCAGGTTGAGCTCGTCCTTGTCGTTGCCGCCGCCCTTGACGAGCAGGTCGTGGCTCTTGGGCAGCTTCGGAAGCTGGTCCTTGAGGACGCCGTCCGGACCGCCGCCATTGCCGCCACCGCCCGAGGGCTGGATCTTGATCTTCATGGGGGCGAGGTGCATGCCGGTGTTGCTGCCGTCGCCGCCACCCCCGCCATTGCCGCCACCACCATTGCCGCTCCCGCCGCCGGGAGTGTTGGTGGGCAGGCTGACGGTCGGGCCGGTATAGTGGTCGACCGGGCCCATCTGCGTGATGTGGAAATTGGTGCTGGAGCTGCCGCCGCCGGGATTGCAGAGGCTGGTCTGGATCTCGCACGCTGCTGCCGGCGCCGCCAGCAGCAGGCCGGCCGCCGCGGCGCCCGCGGCCGCCACGGCCACGCCCAGTATCGATCGGGAAATACGCATTTCGAGAACTCCTTGGATGTCGATGGCCCTGCCAGGGCCGGGTCATCCCCGCGTCTCGAGCGGTAGCACCGCCGCGGCCGCCGAAAATCATTCAGATGAATGAATTTCGGGCCGGCGCGTCGCGGCTCGTTTCCTCCGTCGGCGGCCAGCGCCGCGCCGTCAGCCCTCGGGATCGCTGACCATCAGCACCGAATCCGGACGCGCCAGCGCGAGGAGCGTCAGGCCGGCCTGCGCGGCGCGCTCGACGGCGAGCGTCGTGGGCGCGGAAATCGTCACCAGCACGGGGCAGCCGGCGCGCACGGTCTTTTCCACCAATTCGTAGCTGCAGCGGGCCGAGAGCAGCACGAAGCCCGTGGCCGGGTCCAGCCCGGCGCGCGCCAGAGCGCCGATCAGCTTGTCGAGCGCATTGTGCCGGCCGACATCCTCGCGCGCCAGCACGATCCTGCCGTCGGGCGTGCAGAAGGCGGCCGCGTGCACCGCGCCGGTGGCGCGGCCGAGCGGCTGGTGCGCGGCGAGCTCGGCGAGAGCCCGCGAGATCGCCTCGCGCCCGACCGAAAGCCGCGCGGCGACCGGCGGCAGCGGCCGCAGCACCTGGGCGATATTGTCGATGCCGCAGAGGCCGCAACTGCTCTCGGTGACGCGCCGCCGCGCCCGCTCCCGCGCCCGGCCGGCGCCCGCGGGCGGCAGGTTCAGGCGCACGATCCAGCCGCCCTCGACCTCGTGCGCCGCCAGATCGAGAATCTCGTTCTTGTCGCCGATCAGGCCCTCGCTCAGCGCAAAGCCGATGGCATAGTCGGTGAGATCGAACGGCGTCGCCATCATCACCGCATAGCCGATGCCGCAGATCTCTATCGCCACCGGCGCCTCGATCGGCACGCTGCGGGCGAGGCGCGCATCGCCCGCATCGGCCAGCCCCAGCCGGCGGACCTCGATGGTCGCCGCCTGCCGCGGATCGAGGCGCGGGGCCGGTTGGTGCGCGTTCATCGCCCGCCCGCCTATGCCGCCGCATTGGGCACGACGCGCACCGGCACCGATTTCGCCGCCGGCGTGCCGCTGATGCGGTCGTAATAGTCGAGCGGCAGCAGCGGGTTGAGCTCGGGATAATAGCCGGCCACGGCGCCGCGCGGCATCGGATAATCGAGGATGGTGAGGCCCGCGACGCGGCGCTGCACGCCGTCGTCGCTGATGGTTTCGAGCGTCACGCGCGTCCCCGCTTCGAGCCCGCGCGCCAGCCGGTCGGCCTCGTTCATGAACAGCACCATGCGGTCGTTGTAGACGCCGCGATAGCGGTCGGAATTGCTGTAGATGGTGGTGTTGAACTGGTCGTGCGAGCGCACCGTGGCGAGGCGCAGCATCGCCGGGTCGTCGACCGGCGTATTGGGGTGCAGCCCGGCGAAGACCAGGAAATTGGCCTTGCCGTCGGGCGTCGGCCATACGCGCCGGCGCGGCGGAATGTCGAGATGGAAGCCGTGCGGCGCCGTGATGCGTTCGGCGAAGCCGGCATAGAGCTCGGGATAGGTTTCGGCGATCTTGTCGCGGATGCGGCCGTAATCGTCGATATAGCTCGCCCAGTCCACCCTGCTGGCGGGCAGCGCCGCCATCGCCATGCGGCAGACGATCTCGACCTCCGGCAGCAGGTCGCCGCTCACCGGCTCGAGCACGCCGCGCGAGGCGGTGACGTTCGACATCGAATCCTCGATGGTGACGAACTGCTCGCCGGCCCGGGTGCGAATGTGCTCGGAGCGCGCCACCACCGGCAGGATCAGCGCGTCTTTGCCGTGCACCAGATGGCCGCGATTGAGCTTGGTGGCGATGCCCACGGTGAGCTCGAGCCGCCGCATCGCGGCATAGGCCTGCTCGGTGTCGGGCACGGCGCGCACGAAATTGCCGCCCAGCCCGATGAACACTTTCGCGGTGCCGGCCTTCATCGCCTCGACGGATTCCACCGTGTGGTGGCCGTGCCGGCGCGGCGGCTCGAAGCCGAACACCTCGCGCACACGGTCGAGATAGGCCGGCGTCGGCTTTTCGTCGATGCCCACGGTGCGGTCGCCCTGCACGTTGGAATGGCCGCGGATCGGCGAGATGCCGGCGCCGGGCTTGCCGAAATTGCCGCGCAGCAGCAGCAGATTGGCCACCTGCTGCACGAGGCGCGAGCCCTGCTGGTGCTGGGTGATGCCCATGCCGTAGCAGATGATGGTGGCGCCGGAGCGGATGTAGATTTCGGCGCAGCGCCGGATCTGCTCCTCGCTGATGCCCGAGACCTCGACGATCTCGGCCCAGTCCTCGCCCAGCACGTCGTCGCGCAGCGCCTCGACGCCGCTCGTATGCGCGGCGATGAAGTCGCGGTCGAGGATCGCCTCGCCCGCCGCCTCGCGCTCGAACATCACCTTCATCATGCCCTTGAGCAGGGCCAGGTCGCCGCCGATGCGGATATGTACGAACTCGCTGGCGATCGGGGTCGAGCCGAAGGTCGCCATCTGCACCACGTCCTGCGGCTCGGTGAAGCGGATCAGCGCCCGCTCCGGCATGGGATTGACGGCGACGATGGGCACGCCGCGTTTGCGCGCCTCGACCAGATTGGTCATCATCCGCGGCGAATTGGTGCCGGTGTTCTGGCCGATGACGAAGATGGCCTCGGCCTGGGCGAAATCCTCCAGCACCACCGTGCCCTTGCCGACGCCGATGGACGAGGGCAGGCCGCGGCTCGTCGGCTCGTGGCACATGTTGGAGCAATCGGGGAAATTGTTGGTGCCGAATTCGCGCACGAAGATCGCATAGAGGAACGCCGCCTCGTTGGGGGTGCGGCCCGAGGTGTAGAACTCCGCTTCATGCGGGCTGGCGAGCGCGCGCAGATGCCGGCCGATCAGCGCGAAGGCATCGTCCCAGCTGCACGGCACGTAGTGGTCGGTCGCCGCGTCGTAGCGCATCGGCTCGGTCAGCCGGCCCTGCATTTCGAGCCAGTAATCCGATTGCTCGAGCAGCTCGGCGACGCTGTGCTCGGCGAAGAAATCGCGCGTCACGCGCGAGCGCGTCGCCTCGTGCGCCAGCGCCTTGACGCCGTTCTCGCAGAATTCCAGCGTCTTGCGGTGGTCGGGGTCGGGAAAGGCGCAGCTCGGGCATTTGAAGCCGCCCGGCTGGTTCATCGACAGCAGCGCGCGCGAGCCCTTGGTCACCACGCTCTGCTCCAGCAGCACCTTGGCCGTGGCCGCCGCGGCGCCCCAGCCGCCCGCCGGCTGGGTATAGGTCTTGTAGTGCGGCTTGCCGTCAGCCATGCGCCGGCCTCCTCGAACGTCCTCGCAGGAAGGCGTCGCCGCCTCCCGCATCGCGGCCAGTGTGGCACGCATGCGCGGCAATTTCACCCTGATGTCGTGACTGTGTCCCTGGCTGCGAGGCCGGCGCTCAGTCCCAGGCCTGCAGCATCGCCTGGCGCACATAATCGAGGTGCTGCGCCATGGCGGCGCGCGCCGCCGGCGGATCGTGCCGTTCCACCGCGGCGACGATCGCGGTGTGGTCGGCGAGGATCTTCCAGCGCAGCGCGTCGAGGCTCGCGAGATGCTGGTGCAGGCGGGTGTCGAGCCCTTCCGAGCGCGCCATCCACAGGCTCGCCAGAAGCTCGCGCATCGTCTGGTTGCCGCATTGCCCGGCGATGGTCAGGTGCAATTGCTCGTCGGCCGCCTCCGACCAGCGGCCCTGCTCGGTGTCGGCCCGCATCGCCGCGACGATCCGGTTCAACCGGCCGATGGCCTCAGGCGTCGCGCCCTCCGCCGCAAGGCCCGCCACATGCGGCTCGATCAGCATGCGCGCATCGATGATCTCGAGCGGCGAATGGTTGTTGGCCGGCACGCTGGCGGCGGCCGCCGGCTCGTGCCGCACGAAGGCGCCCACGCCCATCCTGAGCTCGATGATGCCGGCCACTTCGAGCGCGATCAGCGCCTCGCGCACCGTCGGCCGGCTCACTCCGAGCTGCTCGGAAAGCTCGCGCTCGGGCGGCAATTGGTCGCCCGGCTTCAGCGTGCCGGCGGCGACCAGCCCCCGGATCTGATCGGCGATCTGCACATAGAGCTTTCTGCTGGCGACGACCTGAAGCTGCATTCCCACCTTCCCTCCGGGCTGGATAGCGCAGCCGACCGGACAAGACGAGTCCTTTGTCAGGTGGTCAGGACACTTGACAGCATGACCAAGGCTCGCCCATTGATAGCGGGCCGGCAGGAGCTCCGCCTGTTCCGTGCGCCAGGGAGATCACGCCACATGTCCGCAACCGAGGCCCGCCTGCCGTCCGAACTGTTCCTGTCCGAGGACAAGAAGGCCTGGTTCATCCACGACCGCTTCGGCATGTTCATCCATTGGGGGCTGTATTCGCTCGCGGCGCGGCACGAATGGGTGAAGAGCCGCGAGGAAATCCCCGACGCCGCCTACCAGAGATATTTCGAGCATTTCGACCCCGACCTCTACGATCCGAAGGCGTGGGCCCGCATGGCGCGCGAGGCCGGGATGAAATACGTGGTGCTCACCGCCAAGCACCACGAAGGCTTCTGCCTGTGGGACAGCAAGGTCACCGACTACAAGGTGACCAACACCCCGTGCGGGCGCGACCTCGTCGCCGACTATGTCGAGGCCTGCCGGGCCGAGGGACTGAAGGTCGGCTTCTACTATTCGCTGCTCGACTGGCACCACCCGGATTTCCCGACCGACATCTTCCACCCGCAGCGCAACCTGCCCGACACGGCGAGCTTCAATGCCGGCCGCGACATGACGCGCTACGCCGCCTACATGCGCGAGCAGGTCACCGAGCTGCTCAGCAATTACGGCAAGATCGACATCATCTGGTTCGACTTCAGCTACCCCGGCCGCGACTACAAGGGCATGCCCGGCAAGACCCGGCACGACTGGCAGAGCGCCGAGCTGCTGCAGCTGGTGCGGCGGCTGCAGCCCGACATCATCGTCAACAACCGGCTGGACGTCCTCGACATCGCCGACGCCATGCCCGACGTCACCACGCCCGAGCAGTACACGCCGCGCCAATGGCCGATGGTGAAGGGGCAGAAGGCGACGTGGGAGGTCTGCCACACCTTCTCGGGCTCGTGGGGCTACCACCGCGACGAGACCACCTGGAAGAGCCCCGAGCAGCTCGTGCAGATCCTCATCGACAGCGTCGCCATGGGCGGCAATCTGCTGATGAATGTCGGCCCCACGGCGCGCGGCACGCTCGACCAGCGCGCCGTCGACGCCCTCGCCGCCTATGGCCGCTGGATGGCGCTCAACGCCCGCAGCATCTATGGCTGCACCGCAGCGGAGTTCGCGGCGCCGCGCGATTGCCGGCTGACGCAGAACGGCAAGCGCCTCTACCTGCACATCGTCAACTGGCCGTTCCGCCACATCCATTTCGACGGCATGGCCGGCAGGATCGCCTATGCGCAGTTCCTGCACGACGCCAGCGAGGTGCAGGTTCTGGAACCCCGTTTCGATCCGCTCAACCACCTCACCGCGGTCAACGTCCCCGAAGGCACGGTGACGCTGGAGCTGCCGGTGCGCCGGCCGGACGTCGTCGTGCCGGTGATCGAGCTGTTCCTCAAATAATCCGGCGTACCGCGCGGCACGCCTGTCCCCGGCGAAAGCCGAGGCCGGGCAGGCGCTTGCGGCCCGCTTTGCGATCGTCGATCCCCGTCCTCCGGCGCCGGCATATACTGCGCGCACCGTCCACCGCATAGCCGCGGGGCTCTGACGAGGAGTCGGGTGGACGGGGCGGGCGGGACGGCGGTCGCGCTGTCCCGGGTCCAGCATTCGGGTCGCGGGGCGTCTCAAGGCGCCCTCCCGCCCGACTGTTCCCAAAACCCCGCCGCGGAGCCTGCGCTGGGTGCCTCGCACTCAGTCCAACCTTCCGGAGGCGCCCGGCGCACTCCGCCCGCGGCACCGCTTTGCGCCGCGGCAGAACAGCCCTCCAGCGCTCCGGCGCGTGGAGCCTTCGCGCACGCCCTCAGCGTGGCGTCACGTCGAAATCGCGCAGCGTCTCGGGCCGCATCTCGGCCGAATAGCCGGGCCGCTGCGGCGGCATGTAGGCGGCGTTGCGGATCACGCAGGGGTCGAGGAAATGCTGGTGCAGATGATCGACATATTCGATGCGCCGGTCGGCCATGCTGCCCGACACCACGAGGTAGTCGATCATCGCCAGGTGCTGCACATATTCGCACAATCCCACGCCGCCGGCATGCGGCCACACCGGCAGGCCGAATTTGGCCGCCAGCAGCAGCACCGCCAGCACCTCGTTGACGCCGCCCAGCCGGCAGGCGTCGATCTGCACCACGTCGATGGCGCCACGCTCGATGAACTGCTTGAACAATATTCTATTCTGGCACATCTCGCCGGTGGCGACGCGCACCGGGGCGACGGCGGCGCGGATCTTGCGGTGCCCCTCGACGTCGTCGGGGCTGGTCGGCTCCTCGATGAAATACGGGTCGAACCGCTTGAGCGCATTGACCCAGGCGATGGCCTCGTCCACCTCCCACACCTGGTTGGCGTCAAGCATCAGATAGCGGTCGGGACCGATGATCTCGCGCACGATGCCGAGGCGGCGGATGTCGTCGTCGAGGTCGCGGCCGACCTTCATCTTGATGTGGGTGAAGCCGGCGGCCACCGCCGCCTCCGCCAGCCGCGTCAGCTTCTCGTTGGAATAGCCGAGCCATCCCGCCGAGGTGGTGTAGCAGGGATAGCCCTCGGCCTCGAGCCGCGCCAGCCGTTCGGCCTTGCCCGCCGCGGCGCGCCGGAACAGCGCCAGCGCCTCGGCGGGCGTCACCACGTCGGTGAGGTAGCGGAAGTCGATGCAGGCGACGAGCTCCTCGGGCGACATGTCGGCCACCAGCCGCCACACCGGCTTGCCGGCGCGCTTGCCGAGCAGATCCCACACCGCATTGACCACCGCAGCGGTGGCGAGATGCATCGCGCCCTTGTCGGGGCCGATCCAGCGCAACTGGCTGTCGGCGGTCATGTGCCGCCAGAAGCGCCCCGGCTCGGCGGCGATCCAGTCGAGATCGAGGCCCACCACGCGCTCGGCCAACGCGGCGATGGCCATGCACACGATGTCGTTGCCGCGGCCGATGGTGAAGCTGAAGCCGTGCCCCGCATGGGGGCCGTCGGTGCCGAGCACCACATAGGCCGCCGAATAATCGGGGTCCGGATTCATCGCGTCCGAGCCGTCGAGCGCGCTCGAGGTCGGGAACCGCAGATCATGGGTCTTGAGGCTGGTAATACGCATGCGTCATCCAAAAGACGGGTCGGGCCCGGCCGCGGCCAGGCGGAGCTAAAGGGTGGTGTCGGAGCGCGACCGGCGCTCGGCGTCGACCTCGGCGAACCAGTCGTCCAGCATCCGCTGCAGGCGCGCCGTCCGCTCCGGGTCCGCGGCGGCGCAATCGTGCTGCTCGCCCGGGTCGGCCGCGATGCGGTAGAGCTCGGGCGGCGCCGGCGGCGGCACCTGCCGCGGCGGCTCGCCGCGACTGATGTCGGGGTGGCGCTCGGGGTGGTATTTGAGCTCCTCGTCGACCCGCAGATCCTCGGGCGTCACCCGCATCGCCGCGGGGATCGGCGGAAACACCAGCTTCCACTCGCCCTCGCGCACCGCGGCGTTGCAGCGGGCCACCGGCGTATAGCGGTTCCACTGCCAGAAGCGCGGCGCGGCCGCCGCCGCGCCGTCGCCCAGCGCCGCGAGCAGCGACTGCCCGTCGAACGGCCTGGCTTGGGGGTGCGGCGCGACGCCCGCGGCGGCGAGCAGCGTCGGCGCCACGTCGACGAAATGCAGCAGCCGCTCGATGTCGCGGCCCTCGGGCACACGCGCCGGCCAGTTCAAAACGAACGGCACGCGGATGCCGCCCTCATAGGCCAGCCCCTTGCGACCGCGCAGGTCGCGGTTGGGCCGGGCGCAGGCGCCCGACAGGTCCGGCCCGTTGTCGCTGGTGAACACGATGATGGTGTCGTCGCCGCGGCCGCTCGCCGCCACCGCCTCGCGCACCCGGCCGATGGCGCGGTCCATCGCCTCGACCATGGCGTAGATGGTCGCAACTTCGGTGGTGACGCCGAGCGTGCTGCGATAGCGTTCCACATCGGCCGCGGGCGCCTGCAGCGGATAATGCGGCGCATTGAAGGTGAGCAGCAGGTAGTACGGACTGTCGCCCGCCGCGGCGATGAAGCGCACCGCCTCCTCGCCCCATACGTCGGTGAGGTAGCGCCCGTCCGATTCGACCACCTCGTCGTTGCGGAAGATGCGCCAGTCGTAATAGTCCATCCAGCCGCCGCGGAAGCCGACGAAGCTGTCGAAGCCGCGCCGGTTGGGGTGATAGGCCGGATCGAGCGCGCCATTGTGCCACTTGCCGACGAGGCCGGTGCGATAGCCGCCGGCCTGGAGCGCATCGGCGAGGGTGCGCTCCTCCACCGACAGCCGGTCGAGCCCGCGCCCCTCGAGCGTGTCGATGCCGCCGGTCCGGTGCGGATAGCGCCCGGTGAGCAGCGCCGCCCGCGCCGGCGCGCAGACCGGCGAGGCCGAATAGGCCGGCTCGAAACGGGCCCCGGTCGCGAACAGGGCGTCGATGTTGGGCGTCTGCGTCTGCCCGCCGTTGAAGAAACCGAGGTCGCCGAAGCCGAGGTCGTCGGCGACGATCTGGATGATGTTCGGTCGCATGGCTCAGCGCCCTCCAAAACCGGACGAAAGGATCACGCCGCGGATAAACCAGCGTTGCGCCAGCAGATACACCGCGATGGTGGGCAGCGTCGCCACGATGGAGCCGGCCATCAGCGCGTCCCAATTGGTGAAGTACTGCCCCTGGAACTCGCGCAGCCCCAGCACCACCGTGCGCGTCGCGTCGGTGGTCGACATCACCAGCGGCCACAGCAGCGCGTTCCAGTGCGCGAGGAAGGCGAACAGCAGCAGCGTGGCGATCGCCGGGCCGGAGAGCGGCACGATGATCGACAGGAACACCCGCAGGCGGCTCGCGCCGTCGACGCGCGCCGCCTCCTCGAGCTCCCGCGGGATGCCGAGGAAGAACTGCCGCAGCAGGAAGATGCCGAAGGCGGTGAACGCCTGCGGGATGATCATGCCGTGATAGGTGTCGACCCAGCCGAGCCGGCTGGCAATGATGAATTGCGGGATCAGCGTCACCTGCGGCGGCACCATCAGCGTCATCAGGAAGATGGCGAACAGCACGTTCGAGCCGCGGAACGGGATGCGGGCGAAGGCATAGGCGGCCAGCGACGCGGTGACGGTCTGGATCAGCGCGATGCCGCCGGCCACCACCAGGCTGTTGAGGAGATAGCGGCCGATGGCGCTGTATTCGAACAGCGCCGCAAAGCCGTCGAGCGTCCACTGCCGCGGCAGCAGCGTGCGGTCGGGGCTGAGGATTTCGGCGTTCGACTTGAACGCCGACAGCACCATCCACACCACCGGCACGAGGGCGAAAAAGACCAAGAGCGCAATGACGAAGGCGCCGAGCGCGCCGAGGATGGCCTGCCGCTCGCGATAGCGCGAAACGCCCCGACCCGGGCGGACGTGTCCGGCCAGCGTGGCGTCAGTCATAGCTCACCCACCGGCGCTGCACCGCAAGCTGCGCCAGCGTCACCACCAGCACCACGGCGAACAGCGACAGCGCAATCGCCGAAGCGTAGCCGAAGTGGAAGGATTCGAAGCCGGCCTCGTAGATGTAGAGCACCAGCGTCGTCGTCGCCGTGCCCGGCCCGCCGCCGGTCATCACCAGTGCCGAGTCGAACACCTCGAAGGAGGAGATGATGGAAATCACGGTGATGAAGAACAGCACCGGCGAGAGCAGCGGCAGCGTCACGTGAACGAAGCGCTTGTAGCCCGTCGCGCCGTCGATCGCCGCTGCCTCGTACACCGAGGCCGGCACCGCCTGCAGGCCGGCGATGAACAGGATCATGTTGTAGCCGAAGGACTTCCACACCCCCATCAGGATCAGGGCGGGCATGGCCCAGACGCGGCTGCTCAGCCAGTTGGGGCCGGGGATGCCGAAGACGCCCAGCAGCGCATTCATCAGTCCGATTTCGGGCTGGTAGATCCAGCGCCAGACGATGGCCATCGCCACGGTGACGGTGACGTAGGGCATGGCCAGCAGCACGCGGGCGATGCCGATGCCGCGGATCGCCCGGTTGACGAGGATGGCAGCGAGGAGGCCGAGCGACACCGACAGCGTGACGACGCCGACGGTGTAGTAGGCGGTGTTCCACAGCGCCGCGAGGAACACCCGGTCCTTGAGCAGCGCGGCGAAATTCCTGAGCCCGATGAATTGCGGCGTGCCGACCAGGTCCCATTGGAAGAAGGCGATGGCGAAGGCCGCCAGCACCGGCAGGCAGACGAACAGCAGGAAGCCGCTCGTCGCCGGCAGCAGGAACAGCGCCGCGCTGAAGCCGTTGCTGCGATAGAACGGCTGGCGGTAGCGGGGCGATGGCCCGGACGTGCGCGTATCCGGCAGGCGTGGTGTCGCGTCGGAAGTCACGTCCGGGCCACCCGATCAGCCGCGATCGAGCAGCGACTGGACCTGCCCCTGCAGGTCGCCGAGGGCGGCGGCCGCGTCGCCGGATTCGGCAAACAGCGGGGTCAGGGTCTGGCGCGCCGCCTGCACGATCTCGGAATAGGCGGCAGGGGTTATCAGCGGCCGGGCCGCACCGATCTCGCCGTTCAGCACCTTGGCGACGACGCCGGCATTCTGCGGCGCGTCTCCAGTCTGCGTGCGCTTGGCGAAGGTCGATTTGCGCGCCGGGAAGACGCGGCCGGCATCGTAGAGGATCTTGAGCGAATCGGTGCTGGTCAGCTCGGCCAGCAATTCCCACGCCTTGTCGGGATTGCTGCTCTGGCTCGAAATGCCCCAGCCGGAGCCGGCCACCCACGGCACGCTGCCGGCCTGGCCGGCCGGGAACGGCACCACGTCCCAGTTGAACTTGGCGTTCTGGCGGATCGACACGAAGCGCCAGGGGCCGTCGAAATACATGCCGACCTTGCCGCCGACGAACGCCTCCGGCGCGAAATTGGCATTGGAGAGATCGGTCACCGGCAGCGCGACCTTGTGCTTGAACAGCAGGTCGAACAGGAACTGCACCGCGCCCACGGTTTCGGGGCTGTCGAGCTTGGCCGTCTTCATGTCGTCGCTGTAGACGAGGCCGCCGTTCGACCACAGCCAGGGCGTGCTGGAATCGAGATCGGGCGACAGCACGAGGCCGTAGGTGCCCTTGTCCGGATTGGTCAGCGCCTTGGCGGTGTCGACCAGCTGGTCCCAGCTCATCGGCTTTTCCGGATCCGGCAGCGGCACGCCGAGTTCCTTGAACAGGTCGACGTTGATGTAGGTGACGTAGGCGCCGATATCGAACGGCAGGATCTGGAGCTGGCCGTCATATTCGAAGGCCTGCCGGATGGTCGGGTAGAAGTCGTTCACGTCGAAGCCGGAATCGGCCGAGATGTAGCTGCCGAGCGGCTTCAGCACGCCGCGGCTGGCATATTGCGGAAAGCGCAGGCTCTGCATCTGCAGCAGGTCGGCGCTGCCGCCGCTGGCGAGTTGGGTCTGCAGCTTCGTCCAGTAGTCGTTGAACGGCGTGCCTTCGACCTGCGCCTTGATGTCCGGGTGCAACCCTTCGGCGCGGGTCGCGATCTGCTGCCACAGCGCCAGCGCCTCGGGCCCGAAGGCGATGGTCGACCAGCGCAGGGAGGCCTGCTGCGCCTGAGCGGCGCTCGCCCCCAGCAGCGGCGCCAGGGCGCCGGCGCCCATCAGTGCAGTGCTGCCCTTGAGAAAACTACGGCGCGACAGACCGGCGCGCAGGGCCGGGGCATTCCTTTTCATCAAGTCCTCCCATCCAAGAACGAAGCTAGACATCCGATGTCTGCGCAAGGAATTAACGCAGTCCGGAGGGGGCGGTCAATCAGGAATGCGTGTCGACATCGGATGTTTTTTGCTCCTGCCCGGCATGGCGCAACCATTGTTCGACGCCGCTGATATGGGCGGAAACGATTGTTCCGGCCAGCAGCGCGTCGCCCGCCGCGATCGCATCGACAAGCTGCTCGTGCTCGAACAGGGTCCGCTCCACCGAACCGTGCTGGGTCAGGCCGCGCCAGGTCCGGGCCCGCAAGGTGCGGCCGGACAGCGATTCGATCAGCGACGCCATATAGTCGTTGCCGCAGAACGAAATGATCAGCTGGTGGAACTCCATGTCGTGCTTCACCAGCGCATCGACGTCTTCGTGATCCTCGACCGAGGCGATGCTGGCCCGCAGCCGGGCGATGGTTTCCGGGCCGATATGCGGCACCGCCATGGTCACGGCATAGAATTCGAGCACCCGCCGGGTGCCCATGACCTGCAGCAGGAACTCGGCGTCGTGCACCTCGGTGGAAAAGCTCATCGCCTCGAGCAAAAGGCGCGGCTCCAGGCTGGTGACGAAAGTGCCGTCGCCGCGCCTGACCTCGAGGACGTTGATGATCTCCAGCGCCTTCACCGCCTCGCGCAGGGAATTGCGGGACAGGCCCAGAAGCGCCGCCAGCTCCTTTTCGGGCGGCAGGCGCTGGCCCGGACGCAATTCCCCCGAGGAGATCATATGTTTGATGGTGGAGATGGCTTTCTCGGTCAGGGCCATTTCGCGCGTCACCTTGCTCGACATCCGATGTCTTACGCCAAATACGTCTCTGGCCGGCCGATCGCAAGGCACCGGTCGATGGCGGTGCCGGTTCTGTCCCGGAGACGGCTCCGACAGAGTCAATTTTCAGTATTCACCATTAATACGACAGGTTTGGACGCAGACTGTGAAATAACCAGCACTGGGACTATTGCTCGTCTCAACGATCTAGTTGCGAGCCTGCGATGACCCCGCCAAAATCGTCAGCAAGCGTCAAGCCGCTGCTCCGCCGGAAGGCGCTGCCGCTGCCGGCATTCCGCCCGCCGCAATTGGCCACGCCGCAGCGCGACGTGCCGAGCGACGACAATTGGCTTTTCGAGCTGAAATACGACGGCTACCGGTGCCAGGCGGCGATTTCCGGCAAGCAGGTGGTGCTCTACGACCAGGCCGGCCGGGACCGCAGCGAGCACTTCGGGCACGTCGCGCCCGCCCTCGCGACGCTGACCAAGGGAACGCTGCTGCTGGACGGCGAGATCTGCGCCCTCGACGACGACGGGCGCGCCGATTTCCGGCTGCTGAAGAGCAGCCTCGGAGGAAAGGGGCCGCTCGTCTACTTCGCCTTCGACCTGCTCGAGCAGGACGGAGAGGACGTCGGCAGGCTGCCGCAGCTCGAACGCAAACGCCGGCTCGCCGCGCTGCTGGCCGAGCAGCCGACCGACTCGCCGCTGCTCTATTCGCAGCACGTCGCCGGCAACGGCCAGAAGGTGCTCGATGCGATCCGCGCCGGCGGCTATGGCGGCATCGTCGCCAAATGGCCCACCGCGCGCTACTACAGCGGCGGCCGCTCGACGGCCTGGCTCGGGATCGAAGCGTTCCGCCGCCAGGAGTTCGTGGTCATCGGCTGGAATCCGGCCGAATATCGGCGCGACGCCATCGACAGCCTGCTGCTGGGCACGTTCGAGAACCGCCGGCTGACCTATCGGGGGACGGTCCGCGCCGATCTGCCGCTCGAGCGGCGCGGCGACCTCGCCGACATGCTCGCCGCCATCGAGACGCGGAAGCGCCCGCGCGCGACGGGACTGTCCGGGGCAGACATGCGCACGGCGCGCTGGGTGCAGCCGCACCTGCTGGCGAAGGTCGAATTCATCGACGTGCTGCCCGACGGCCTGCTCCGCGGCGCAGCGCTCAAGGGCGTTCGGCAGGACCAGGACGACACGGCGGTCCACCTCGAGCTGGAAGGCGCCTACTAGCCACGCCGGCCAGTCGCCTGCGTCAGGTGGAGTCGAGTCCGTCGATACGATCGCCGTTCTAATCCCGCTCGTCAGCAGCGACGAACTGGTTGGCGTGTGGGGCGGGGATCATCGCGGCGGCGTAACCGGTGGCAAAGACGAAGCGGATGCCGCGCCAGCTCGTCGGCAAGCGCAAAGCTCATACGGCCCTTGAGGTTGATGTCGAGGATGGCAAGATCGACGCCGTCCTCGAGCAACGCATGCGCGGCTTCGACCGTTGAGGCAGAACCGACGATCGCGGCTCCGGCGCCGGCCAGCTGCCGCACCAAGTCGTCGGCGGCGAATATTCGCCTTCGATGACCAGACCCTTCCGGCCGCACAATGTGGGCAAGGAGTTTTCCCGGGACCATGTCATATTTGCTGGCGGTGCATGTCCGTCGCCGTATCAATGCAGGCTAAGGTGGCTTCGTTGCAGCCTCACGGCGATTCCGGCGCGGCGGAAACGCCGCTGCTCGACAAGCTCGGCCGGTTCGTGGTGCTGGCGGCAGCCGACCGCGAAATCATTGCGCGGGTGGCCAGCGAGCGGGTGCGCGGCTTTGCGGCGCACGAGGACGTGGTGCGCGAGGGCGACAGGCCGCAGCACATCAGCGTGATCCTGTCGGGCTGGGCGTGCCGCTACAAAGTGCTGGCGGACGGGCGGCGGCAGGTGGTGGCGTTCTTCCTGCCCGGAGACGTATGCGATCTCAACGTGTTGGTGCTGCGGCACATGGACCATTCGATCGGGGCGCTCACCCCGATCCTGGTGTCGGAGATTTCGCGGGCGGGGTTCGATACGCTGATGGGGGCGCATCTGCGGGTGGCGCAGGCGCTGTGGTGGGAGCAGTCGGTGGCCAATGCCATCCAGCGCGAATGGGCCGTCAATCTGGGGCTGCGGGATGCGACCGAACGGATGGCGCATCTGTTCTGCGAATTGTTCCTGCGGCTCAGCTTGGTAGGGCTGGTCAGCGGCCACAGCTGCGAGATGCCGGTGACGCAGGCGGATCTGGCGGAGGCGACGGGACTGTCGCCGGTGCATGTCAATCGCACGCTGCAGGAATTGCGGCGGCTGGGGCTGATCGTGCTCAAGGACAAGACGCTGACCATTCCCGACCTCGAGGCGCTTGCGGACACCGCCCAGTTCAACCCCAACTACCTGCATCTCGGGCAGGAAGGTCGCCATCTCGATGCAAATGACCGCTGACGATGACGACTGACAGCCGCCTGCGTCAGTTCGGCTCAGCACTCGAGATGGCGCTCGGGAGAGGTGCAGATGCCAAGCGATGGCACTGCTCTGCAAGCGTCGATAAGGTTCGCCGGATCAGCGCGAGACGATCCGGTACAGCTGCTCGAGGACGTAGCGCGAGCGCTTGTCTTCGGGGTCGGCGCGCATCTCGTTCATCGTGTAGGAGAATCCGGTGCGCTCCGTCGGCCAGGCGCCGTGGATGGATCCGCCGGCGCCGGAGTGTCCGAAGGCATCGGGGGCGGGGCCGAAGCGTCCTTGCGGAGTCTGCAGCGCCCAGATCGTGCCGAATGCCATGGCCTCGGCGATATAGGGGTCCACGAAGCGCGAAAGCTCGTTGCGGCCGAGTGCGACGGTTTGGGGCTCGAGCACGGTGACGCCGTCGAGTGTACCGCCCAGCGCCATGCACCCGTAGTAGCGCGCCATCGAGCGTGCGGTGGAAATGCCGCCGGCTCCGCCGATTTCCGCCGCATGCAAAGCGCGCGTGTTCCAGGCCATATCGTCGTCGGGAAACAGGGGCGGATTGCCCCAGATGGATTTGAGCACGGGATCGGAAAGCTGTTCGGCCGTCAGCGGCGCCATACCCTCGCCCAGCCGCATCTTGCCGACGCGCGGCTCGAATGCCTCGGGCAGGCCGATCCACGTTTCGAGCCCCAACGGCTCGGCAAACTCCTCGGCGAAAAAGCGGCCGAGCGTACGGCCATCGATACGGCGCACCAGCGCGCCGACGATCCAACCGATGGTGAGCGCATGATAGGCGTGGAACGCATTCGGATCCGAGGCCAGTGGTTGCGCCGCGAGCAGCTGCTCCATCTTCTCGTAGTCGGCCCAGTCGGCAGGAGTGAGGTCCGACATGATGCCGGGGAGACCTGCGCCATGCGACACCACGTGGCGCACCCGCACCGTGTCCTTGCCGTTCCGGGCGAACTCCGGCCAGTAGGCCGCGACCTTCTGGTTGAGATCGAGCCCGCCTCGTTCGATCAGCTTCAGCACGCAGGCGGCCAGCAGCCCCTTGGTGCCGGAATAGATGATCTGCAGCGTGTCCTCGCGCCACGGCACGTTCTTTGCCGCCTCGCCGCCCCAGAGGTCGACCACCATCCTGCCGTCATGCATCGCGGCAAAGCCGGCGCCGACATCATGGCGCTCGGTGAAATTGCGTTCGAACTCCTCGGCGACCGCCTCGAACCCGGGCGCGACAAACCCCTGCGCCGGCGCGCGGCGCGATGTCCAGTTGATCTCCATTCCGTCCCTCAGTCGCCGTGGTCGGCCGTTTCGAACTGCTCGCCGCCCGCCATCAAATTGAGCACTTCTTCGCGCGACTTCTCGCCACGCAGGAATTTCGCCGCGCTGCGGCCCTGGATCAGCACGGTGAAGCGGTCGCCGACCGACAACGCATGCGTGGCGTTGTGGGTGATGAACACCAGCGCGATGCCATCGTCGCGGGCCTTCTTGATGAGATCGATGACGACCTTGGACTCCTTGACGCCCAATGCCGCGGTGGGCTCGTCGAGGATCAGCAGCCTGGCGCCGAAGTACAGCGCGCGGGCGATGGCGAGGGCCTGGCGCTCGCCGCCGGACATGGTGCCCACCAACTGCTCCGCATCGGTGACGCGCCGAATGCCCATCGAGCGGATCTGTTCGAGCGCAATGCGGTTGGCGGTCTTGTGGTCGAGCCGGCGGAACGGTCCCCAACCCTTGGTCGGCTCGTTGCCGAGGAAGAAGTTGCGCGCCACCGAGATCAGCGGGATCGTGCCGACGTCCTGGTGCACCGTGCCGATGCCGTAGTGCTGTGCATCGCGCGGCGAGGAAAACGTCACCGGCTCGCCATTGAAGCGAATGGTGCCGAGCGTCGGCGTGATCACGCCCGACATGATCTTGATCAGCGTCGACTTGCCGGCACCATTGTCGCCGAGCAGGCAATGCACCTCGCCCGGATAGACGTCGATGCTCACCTGGTTGAGGGCGAGGTTGTTGCCGAAGCTGCGCGACACCGCCTCGAGCTGCATTAGCGGCGCGGTCATCTGGCGCTCTTGCCGCGGTTGAGAGCGACGTTGCGGATGAGGTTGTTGGTGAGCACCGCGATCACCAGCAAGGCGCCGATGAAGGTCTGCAGCCAGTCGGTGGGCCAGCCGGTGTAGAACAGGCCGAGGCCGACGATGCCGTAGATGATGCAGCCGAGCACGATGCCGGTGACGGTGCCGAAGCCGCCCTGCAGGAGCACCCCGCCGATGACCGCCGCAATGGCGGTCTGGAACACGTAGCCCTGGCCCTGCGCGGCGTTGCCCTGATTGTACATCACCGCCGACATGATGCCGACGAAGGAGGCGCTCAGCGCCGTCCAGATGAACAGGATGAGCTTGACGCGGCTGACCGGCACGCCGGCGCGACGAGCGGCGTCGGCGTTGCCGCCGGTGGCGAGGATCCAGTTGCCGAACCGTGTCTGCCGTAGCACCCAGGCGGCGATGAGAATGGCCAACAGCCACCAGAGGATCGAGACGTTGAAGAAATTCCACTTGCTCGAAAACAGCGGCTCCGCCCAGCCGGCGTCGCGGTAGGAGACATTGCTCGAGCCGGAAATCAGTCGCGACAGGCCGAGCGCCGAGCCCGCCAGAATGAAGTTCGAGGCGAGCGTGACGATGAAGCTGGGCAGCTTGGTGAAGTTGACAAGGAAGGCGTTGAACACGCCGACCAGCAGGCCGAGCGCCAGCGCCATTGCGATGGTCAGGGCAACTGGCAAACCGTAGAAGCCGCTGCCGAGCGCAACGATGATGGCGGAGGCTCCCACCACCGAGCCTGTCGACAGATCGAACTCGCCGGCAATCATCAGCAGTCCGATCGGCACCGCGATGATGCCGAGCTCGGCCGCGGTGTTAAGCCAGCCTGCCGTGCCCGCAACGCTCAGGAAGCCCGTGGCGCCACCAAAGATGCCGAAGAAGATGTAGATGACGATGGCCGCAATCGCGGGGCCCAGCCACGTGACCCTGAGCAGGCGCTCAACGAGCCCGAGCTTTCTGGGCCGAGCCGGCTCGAGAGTGGTTTCCATGGCAGCCATAGCAAGAGAACCCGATAGGCAAAGCTGAAGCCAAAGCCGGCGCGTTGCAAGCGGCTCGGCGAACGATGGGTGCGCCGTCCACCGCGGGACGGCGCACCCAAGGCAGGGTCAGTTGGCGCCGCGCGAGCCGGGCAGCGTCTTGTTCACCTCGAGGACCGCCTTGGCGTTGTCCTTGGTGACCATATAGGGGCCGACCCAGGTGATGCCCGACGGCGCCATCTTGTACTTGTTGTACATGTAGGGGATGACCACGCCATAATAGCCCTGCAGGAAGGGCTGCTGGTCGGAGGCGAAGCTCATGTCGCCGGCATCGATCGCCTCGAGCACGGTGTTGCCCAAATCCATGGTGCCGAGGTCGACCTTACGGCCGGTGGCGCGCACTGCCTTGACCGATTCGAGCGCGTCCACCGCCACCGCCACACCCAGCGTGATGACGCCGTCAATGGTCGGATCCTGCATCAGCATGGCGCTGACCGACGCCTGCACCTTCTGGCTGTTGCCGATGTCTTCGGAGGCGAGGATGACCATCTTGGCCTTGCCGCCGGCCTTGGTGACGGCGTCGATGTAGCCCTGGCAGCGCTTCTCGAGCACCGGGTTGGCAGCGATCTGATTGATGCAGAGGCCGTTCTTGACGCCGTTCTTCACGGCGACCTCGCCGCCCTGATAGCCCATCTGGTAGCTGTCTTCGCCGATGAAGCCGATGGCGCCGAGGTCCTTGTAGTGATCGCCGCCCGAATTGATGATGATCACCGGGATGCCCTGCGCCGCGGCCTGCTTGATCAGCGGCTCGGTCGGCTCGGGGAAGAAATTACCCACGGCGATGGCGGCCGGGTGGCGGGCGATCGCCGCCTCGAACATCTTGGTATAAACGGGCACGATGTCGTTGAAGTCGGCCGGAGCAGTCCATTGGCCCTTGACGCCCAGTTCCTTGACCGCGGCGTTGAAGCCCTGCTGCACCGCGCCCCAGAACGGGTCGGAACTGGGACCGCCCAGCATGATGATGGTCTGATCGTCCTGCGCGAGGGCCGCACCGACCGGGGCAGCCACCGCCATGACGGCTGCGAGCGCCGCGGCGCCCAGAAATTTGAAGCTCACGATATCCTCCCCTGAATGGCGCGTGCGTGCGCCGTCCTTCCCGGGCGGCTCCCAAGCGGAAATTCTCGCCCACGCCTATCGTTATTAGATCATAGGTATGATGTAAATGGGCTAGCGAGCGTTGCGCATGGCGAGGATGGCGGCAACCTCCCTGGCGAGCGCCATGCCGAGCACGTCATGCGCCGATTCATCGAGGTGGATACCGTCGATTCCCGCCCGAACGACCCTGTTGGCGTCGTAGTGAAAACAGCCGGTGCGGGTGGCGACCTGTCCGAGGTAGTGGGCGTGATCGGCGCAGCGCCGATGGCCGTCGCCCCAGATTGCCGGCTCGGCGGCCTCGCCGATGGCCGGCGGCGTGACGATCAACACCTCCGGGCCCCGCTCCACCAGAGCGAAATGGCCCTTGACCATCTGTATGAGGGTCAGCATGCCGCGCGCCGAATTGAAGGCGGTGATCGAGAACTGGTCTTTGAAGTCATTGGTGCCCAGCATGATGATCAGCAGATCCATCGGGGCATGGCTCTCGATCACCGGGATCAGGGTCCGCGAGCCGTTCTTGTGGATGCCCTCGATCGGATCGTCGAACACCGTGGTGCGGCCGCTCAGGCCTTCCTCGATGATCTGCACCGGCCCCGGCAGGGCCCGCCCCATGATTTGTGCCCAGCGGCGCTCATGCGGAATGCGGTCGGGCGTCTGCGCGATATTTGCGTAAGGCGGGCAGCCCCAGGTATTGGAGTCGCCAAAGCAGACGATCGTGGCCACCGGCATTGTCCCTCCGGCCGACAGCACTCAGTTGCAAATCGGCTTGTGGCTCCTGTATAGGTCTTACCTATTATCTAACTCAACGGCTTTGCATGCTCTCCGAAGGGCTTTCCCGGTGACTGTTTATCGGCGACCCGACCCGATCCCGCTGCACCGTGCGCGTCCGAGCACGGACGTAGCGCTGCATGCCGTACGTGGCGATCAGGAGGACCTCCACCGGCTGGTGTCGCGCCAGATCTTTGCCGCCATCGTTTCCGGCGCCTATCCCGAGGGCAGCATCCTGCCCAATGAGGAGGCGCTGAGCCATGAGCTGGGGGTCAGCCGCACGGCGCTGCGCGAATCCGTCAAGGGGCTCGTGGCCAAGGGCATCCTCGAGACCAAGCGGCGGCGCGGCACGCTGGTGCTGCCGCGGACGCTGTGGAACGTGTTCGACGCCGACGTCATCGCCTGGCTGCGCCGCGCCAACGGTCATTCGGTGACCAGTGAGCTGCTGGGCACCCTCGCTGTTGCCCTCCCCGGCGCAGCCGAAATGGCAGCGGCGCATCGCGCTGCGAAGAATCTGGCCCAAACGGCGCTCCATGCCGGCGACAGCAGCGTCGAGGCGCGGGCCAGGTTCCTGGTCGAACTCGGAGCCGCCACGAGCAATGCGTTCGTCGCCTCTCTCGTCGCCACCACCGTCCGCAGCCTGCTGGCGGATGCGGCGCCCGAACTCGATGCGTGGTCTGGATGGCTGACTCCCAGCCGCGCGCAGCGGCTGACCGGCCTCGTCAACGCCGGCGACCCCACTGCCGCCGCCCGCATCGCACGGCATGATGCAGCCCTGGAGCCGGCGAGCGTGTGAAGCGGCAATACGCCGCCGGAATTGCACCAGTCGCGCTCGCCTCATGCGCTAGAAAATACTTCTACCAGCGGAAATAAGCGTCTTGTTGCCCTGCCGAAAGCGACGTCTCAATCCTCCTCCGTCGCCGGGTCATTGGTAGTCATGCAGACCGCTGGAGCCATCCCCGGAGCAGCGCATTGACGGAAGCCGGATCCTCGATCGGCGAGCAGTGACTGCATTCGGCAATGAGGTGTAACTCGGATCCGACCACTCCCGAAGCGATCTCCCACGAGTAAATCGGCGGTGTCCAACGGTCATGCGTACCGCAGATGATGATCGTCGGACATGTAATGGAAGCCAGCACATCGCGGCGGTCGGGGCGCGACATGATCGCCTTCTGCTGGCTTTCATAGATGTCAGCGCCAAGTCGATCGTTCATGGCGGCAAGCTCGGCGACATAGTCGGGCGGCAGTTTGTCGGGGCGGTGAAAGACCTGTCCCAGCTTGTCACGCCAGGCGACCGCCGGCCCCTGCTCTCGCGCCACACGAATGGACTCGTAACGCGACTGCGCATTCTCCGGCGCGTCATTGCGCGCGGACGTGCTGACCAGGGCAAGCCGCGTCACCCGGCTCGCCGCCTTGCGCATGATCTCAAACGAGATGTAGCCGCCCATCGACCAGCCCACCAGCGCGAAGCGCTCCGGCAACACCTCGAGCAGATGATCCGCCATCGCCGCGATGGTCGGCTCGCGATAATGCTCGGTCGGCACGATCATCTCGTATCGATCCTCGAAATAGGCGATCTGCGCGCGCCAGGTGGTGCGATCGGCCAAGAGGCCCGGGACCAGGACGAGAGGAACGTCTTTGCTCATTGAACGACTCAATTGTTGCTGTCGGATACAAGGTGGCAGGCGATCTGCCGGCCGCCGGAAAGTGAGCGCAATGCTGGCACCTCGCTGCGACAGCGTTCGACCGCCAGCGGACAGCGCGGGTGGAAACGGCAACCACTGGGTGGGTTGACCGGGCTCGGCAGGTCGCCGGCCACGAGCGTTCGACGCCGGCGCAGCCGCGGATGGTGCACCGGCACCGCATCGAGCAGGGCCTGGGCATAAGGATGGCGCGGATTGTCGAGCACTGCCGCAGTGGGGCCGCTTTCGACGATGCGGCCCAGATACATCACTGCCACCCGCTCGCTCAGATGCGCAACGATGCCGATGTCGTGCGACACGAACAAAATGGCGAGCCGCTGCTCGGCCTGGATATCGGCAAGCAGATTGATCACCTGCGCCTGGATCGACACATCGAGCGCCGAAACCGGCTCGTCGGCGATCAGCACGCGCGGCCTCAGCGCCAAAGCCCGTGCGATGCCGAGCCGCTGCCGCTGGCCACCCGACAATTCGTGCGGATAGCGATTGGCGTAGTCGGGCGACAGCGCGACACGACGGATGAGCGACAGTGCCATCTCGTTGCGGTCCTGCCGCGCGCCGATGCCGTAGTTGTCGAGCGGCTCGCGCACGATCTCGACCGCACTCATGCGCGGATCGAGACTGGCATAGGGGTCCTGAAACACCATCTGCAGGCGCTGGCGATGCTCGCGCAAGGCCGCCGGCCGCAGCGCGGTGAGTTCCTTGCCCTCGAGCAGCACCTGACCGGAGGTCGGGCTTTCAAGGCACATCATCAACCGTGACAGCGTGGACTTGCCGCAGCCGCTTTCACCCACCAAAGCCAGCGTTTCGCCCTCGTGCAGCGTGAGCGAAACCCCATCTACCGCCTGCACGGTGCGGTTGCCCGCGACCTTGTAGTGCTGCACCAGGTCGCGCCCTTCGAGAATCGGAATCGTCTCAGCCATGCGCCAGATGCCCTGCTTCGGATTTGGCGCCGCGCACGATGGCGGCGCGGCGGCAGCGCGTCACATGCCCCGGTGCGATCTCGGCCATGTGCAACTCCATGGTGCGGCATTGCGGTTCGGCGAATGCACAGCGCGGCGCAAAGCTGCAGCCCATATCGGCGCCAAGGATGCGCGGCGTGCTGCCGGGAATTTCCGGCAGCCGCTGCGCATGACGGTTGGCGACGGCGAGCGTGCTCAACAGGCCATGCGTGTAGCCGTGCGCGGGATCGTCGAAGATCTGACTGACCTCGCCCTCCTCGACGATACGGCCGGCATACATCACCGCGACCCGGTCGGCGATTTCGGCGACGACGCCGAGATCATGGGTGATGAACAGCACTGCCGTGCCGAAGTCCGCCTTTAGGTCGCCGATGAGCTCAAGGATCTGCGCCTGTACCGTCACGTCGAGCGCGGTGGTCGGCTCGTCGGCGATCAGCACGCGCGGCCGGCACGCCAGCGCCATGGCGATCATCACCCGCTGCCGCATGCCGCCCGAAAGCTGGTGCGGATATTCGTCCAACCGCCGGGCCGCGTCTGGAATGCGTACCTTGTCGAGGATCGCGAGGGCGTCGCGCCGGGCCGCGGCTGCGGACACGGGACCGTGCAATCGCACCGCCTCGGCGAGCTGGTAGCCAACCGTCAGCGCCGGATTGAGCGAGCTCATCGGATCCTGGAAGATCATCGAGATGGCCTTGCCGCGGATATGCGACAGCTCGCGTTCGCCGAGCCCGAGCAGCGAGCGTCCCTCAAGCGCCAGCCGGCTGGCGCTGATGCGCGCCGACCGGGGCGGCAGCAGATTGAGCAGCGCCAGCGCCGTGACACTCTTGCCCGAGCCGCTTTCGCCCACGAGACACAGGGTCTCGCCGGCCGACAGCGAAAACGATACCTCGCGTACCGCGTGCAGCGCGTTGGGCTCCACTCCGAACGAGACGCCAAGGTTCTCGACCTGCAGCACCGGCGCCGTCACAGCGTCGCTCCGCGCCGCAGACGGGGATCGAGCATGTCGCGCAGCCCATCGCCGAGGATGTTGATGGTCAGCACCAGCACCGACAGGAAGACGCCCGGAAACAGGATCATCCACGGGCTTACCTGAAAATACGGCCGTCCATAGGCCATGATGCTGCCCCAGCTCGGCGAATCCGGCGTCGAGCCGATACCGAGGAAGCTGAGGATCGATTCGGTGATGATGGCAGAGGCGCAGACATAGGTCGCCTGCACCGTCAGCGCCCCAACCGCATTGGGCAGAATGTGCCGGAACAGGATCTTGGCCGGTCGCGTGCCGATCGAGATCGCCGCAAGCACGTAGGGCTGCTGCCTCAGCGCCAGCACCACCGAGCGCACGAGACGGACCATGCGGGGGATTTCGGGGACGGCGATAGCAATGATGACCGTGGTCAATCCCGCTCCGAGCAGCGACGCCAGCGCGATGGCCAGCAGCACGCTCGGCACGGCCATAAGCCCGTCCATGAGGCGCATGATCACCCATTCGCCGGTGCGGAAATAGCCGGCGACAAGCCCGATGCCGCCGCCGATCAGCGTCGCAAGCAACGCAACGCAGGCCCCCACCAGCAGCGAATTGCCGGTGCCTACCAGTGTGCGCTCGAAAATGCCGCGACCGAGCTGATCGGTGCCGAACCAGAAGGTCGCGCTGGGTGGCTTCAGGCGCGTGGCCGGATGCACGCTGATGTAGTCGCCCAGCACCAGCGGCGAAACAACGGCGAGCAGCACATACACCGCGACGATGCCAAGCGCGACATGGGTCGCGGCATTGCCGGGAAGCCGACGTCTCGTTGCTTCTGCATCGACGGGGCCGGTTGCGGAGACGAGAGCCATCGGGGTCAGTACCGGATACGCGGATCGAACAACGGATAGGTGAGGTCGACCACCAGATTGATAGCAACCAGCATCACCGCGAAGGTCAGGAGCATGCCCTGCACCAGGGGATAGTCGCGCCGCAATACCGCCTCGGCAGTAAGCCGCCCCAACCCCGGAATATTGAACACCGTTTCAGTTACCACGACACCACCGATGAGCGAGGCAAAGCCGATGCCAATTACGGTAACGATGGGAGGCCCGGCATTTTTCAGCGCGTGGATGCACAGCACCCGTAGCGTCAGCGCCCCTTTGGCTCGCGCCGTCCGGATGTAGTCCTCGTCCAGCACTTCGAGCATGGTGGCACGGGTCACGCGGGCGATGAGGCCGACATACAGCAGCGCCAGCGCGACGGTCGGCAGGACGAGGCTGCGCAATGTGCCGCCAAGGCCTTCGGCGAGCGGCTTGTAGCCCTGGACCGGTAGCCAATGGAGCTGCACCGCGAAGACAAAAATCAGGCAGTAGCCGATGACGAAGACCGGCACCGAATAGCCGGCGACGGCCAGCACGATGACACCGCGGTCGATGCCGGTGCGAGCCCGATAGGCAGCGATCACCCCGAGCGGCACCGCCAAGAGCACAGCAAGGATGGTGGTGGAGATCGCCAGCATCAGCGTCGGCTCGAAGCGCTGCGCGATGAGCTGCGTCACCGGCAGATTGGAGAATACCGATCGGCCGAGATCGAAATGCGCGAGATCGATGAGCCAGATCCAGAGCTGTGTGGACAGCGGTTCGTTGAGATGCAGTTGCGCCCGGATCGCCTCGACCTGCGCCGGCGTAGCGCTGTCGCCGGCGATCAGCGCGGCGGGGTCACCCGGCGCCAGATGCAGCAGGAAGAAGGCAAGCAACAGCACGAAGGCCAGTACCGGTATGGTCGAGAGCAGCCGCAGGCCGACATATCTGAGCATCTGGTGTTCCTGTATCGACGGCGCCGGGCCAAGGCCCGGCGCCGATCCCATGGGCTGACGCGATCAGTCGCTCTTGGAAACGTTCCAGAAAGTCGAGACAGCACCGTCGATGAGGCCGCTGAGCTTCTTGGACCGGCCCACCACGATGTAGTTCTGCCCCATCGGCACGAAGGAGATCACGTCGTAGATACGAGCCTGCAGCTTGATCGCGATGTCCTTCTGCTCTTCGGGCGTCGCGGCTTTGACATAGGCAGCCGAAAGCTGCTGCAACTGGTCGTCGCAGGCCCAGCCGAACCAGCCCTTGTCGCAGGCGCCTTTGGTGAACACGTTGGTGATCGGGTTCATCATGTCGATGCCACCCCAGCCGGTGGAGAACACGCTCCAGCCGCCATCGGCGATCGGCCCGTTGTTGGTCCGGCGCGAGAACATCGTTGCGGTGTCGGTGGCAAAATCTTCGACGTTGAAGCCGGCAGCACGCAGGTTCTGCACGGCGACGGTCATGTAGGCGTCGGCATCCTGGGCGTCGGTCGGATGGATCACCAGCACCGGCTCGTTGTTGTAGCCGGCCTCCTTGAGCAACGCCTTGGCGCCCTCGATATCCTGCTTCATCACATGTTCGGAGTTGATGTCGGTCTCGTAGGGCGCGCCGCAGAAGAACACCGCCGGGCAGAGCGTATAGAGCTTGTCGTTGTCGCCGAAATAGGCCTGCTGGATGTCCTTCATGCTGAGGGCCATCACCGCCGCCTGCCGGACCTTCTCGTTGTTGAAGGGGGGCTGCGCCCAGTTGAACACGACCTGCAGGCTCTTGCCGAGATGGTCGCGGATATACCACTCGGCCGTGTCGCTGGCCTCGATCGTGGGCAACAGGTCGGGCGGCACACCTTCCATATAGTCGATCTCGCCGGCGAGCAGCGCGTTCACGGCGCTGACGTCATCGGGGAAATCGATCCGTTCGATGCGATCGACCTTGGCGACTTTGCCACCGGCCAGGAAGCTCGCCGGCTCGTCGCGAGGCACGTAGTAGGGATTCTTGACGTAGACGACTTTGCTGCCGGGGGCGAACTCGTCCATCTTCATCATGTAGGGGCCTGAGCCGACATATTCGGTAATCGCCTTGTCGGCGGGCGTATCGGCGATGCGCTGGGGCATCATGAAGGGCACATAGGCGCCGGGCTTGCCGAGGGCCTGCAAGGTCATGCCCCATGGCTCTTTCAGCACCAGCTTGAAGGTGGTGTCGTCGACCGCTTCCATATGGTCGAGTTCGCCGGCGAGCAGCCGGCCGAAGCTGTCCTTGACCATCCAGCGCTTGAGCGAAGCGATACAGTCCGCCGGAGTGACGGGTGTCCCGTCGCTCCACTTCAGGCCATCGCGCAGGGTCAGTGTGTAGGTTTTTTGATCGTCGCTGATCGCATACTTGCCCACCATCTGCGGCTGGACCTTGTAGTCCGCATCGGTCGCGAAGAGCGTGTCCCAGACCAGATAGGCCATGTCACGCGTTGGCGTGGACGTGGTCAGTTCCGGATCGATGATGCCGAGCGATCCGGTCATCTTGATCCGTAGCGTATTGTCGGCCTGTGCCGGCAGCGCTGTGGCGAGCGCTGCCACGCTTGCAAGCATGCCGCCCAGCAGGGCAGCCCTGAATAGTCGACGGAACTTCACGATAGTCCTCCCAGTTTGGTGTGGCTGCGGCGTTCCGCTCCCTCGGGCGCCGCCTTTGCTCAGGACTTGCCCGTCCTGCGGGGTCGGTGCCGCTGTACCTTGTCGCCATCGTCGGCGATGCCGTTGCGCGGCGAAAAATGCTCGTAGATGGGCAGCACGGCGCTGCCGATGAGCGAGCCGTCGGACGCCAATTGACTGAGCCGGATGACCGGCACGGTGAGGCCGAACTGCTCGGCGCGCTTCAGCCGCTGCTCGAGCTTTTCGACGATCTCGAGCACCAGATAGGACGGCAGCAGACTTTCAATGATCACCGCCTCGACGTCGATCACGGCGAAGCAGGCGGTCAGTCCCTCGACCAGCGCCGCCACGCAATCTTCCAGCCAGTCCTGCACGATGCCGCGCGCCTGATCGATGGCGTCGGGCAAATCGGAAACGGCATGAATGGTGAAGCCGTGCAATTGCAGATGCCGCATCAGCCCCGACAGCGACGCGCGATCCCCGAGAAACTCGCCGGTCGGCACCCCGTCTGCATCGCGCGAGCGCGCCAGCCGACTTGGCCCCACCGGTATCGCGCCGAGCGAAGCGGCATTGCCGTGCGAGCCGGTCTCGAGATTGCCGCCCAGCACCAGCGCCCCCGAAATATGCGCACCGATCGACACCAGCAGAAAGTTCCGGAAGTCCTGCCCTACGCCGAGCAGATATTCGGCCACGGCAGCGACGCGCGTATCGTTCTCGACGAAGACCGGCAGGTCGAAGCGTGCCGCCATCTCCTTGGAGAGGCTGTGCGCATCCCAATCGGCCAGCACGTCCTGCGGCAGGGCATGACGTTCCGGCCGGTACCAGAGATCGTGCGACAGCGACACGCCGATCCCCGAAAACCGCTGCCGCGGGCTGTCAGCATCGGGAAACTCGACGAGCCCCCGGTCCACCAGCGCCATCACCTCGTCGAATTTGGGCAGATGCCCTTCGACCACGAGCCGCTTGGTGATCTGTCCGTTGAAATCGACCAGCGCCAGTTCCTGCCGCTGCCGCGTGACATGCAGGCCGAGACCGAACACGCCGTTGGGTGAGATGGCATAGACGATCGACGGTTGCCCCACCTGGCCCAGCCGCTTGCCGCGCCGATAGACGAGCTTGTCGGACTCCAGCAGGCCGATGGCATCCGCTGTCGTCTGCACAGGCAGGCCGGCCGCGGCCGCCAGCTCCTTTTTCGACGCCTCGCCCAGCCGCCGGAGATGGCTGAGCACCAGCCGTTCCTTGGCTTGCCTTACGCGGCTTGCACCGGTGTCGCGCGCCCGTCTGCCCATATGACCTGGCCCTCTCAGGAAATCTCTGCCGGAGCATAGAAACGGCAGCCGAGAGAAATTGCTTACTCCGTCCGTCGAATAAATCTCAACCCGCAGTCCAAGCAGGCCACAGGACAATTCCCGACCGCCGCCCACGAGGCCATAGCGATCGCTCGATCGTCTGTATCCATTTGTTTTATATTGATATTTATACCCAGCTGCTTGGCCTGGAGACGGGTAGCGCCGACGTCCTGGCGGACGAGGCGAGGCCCTCCGGCCACCAGCCTCCGCCACATGGCCTATCTGCCCTACCCGCCTCATCATCATGCAAAATTACTGGCACACTCTCCACAATTCGTCAATACTAACGATATCCGTTTTTATTTTTTTTGAAATACTCCTTTTTTAACAATAGGTTATGTGTCTAGCTTGGATCGAGGCAAAGAATGATGGCTTGTCCAACTCATTCTGAGGTAATGGCGATATGGCCAGCCGCTCGTCGCGCGCAGGCTCCGCATCTCAGTGCTGCGGGCCGGTCCAACGCACAACCATTGCAGTGACGCGACCTTATTGGCCTGCGGAAAGCCATGTATCCGCAAGCACAGGCGCTACTCATGGCGCCATCACCGGAATCGCGCCGTCGGCATAAATTCTCCCGACGTAGAGCTAACGCTACCCGGCCGCCTGCATCTCGTTCTTGATGATCCCGGCGAAGCCCTGGCGCCAGGAGGAATAGCGGGGCGACCAGCCGAGTTCGCGTTTGGCCTTGGCGTTCGAGCCGGCCCGTGACTGCGTCATCATGACGACCAAATGCTCTCCGGCGATGAGGCGGGCAAGCCATGCGGGCACGTGGAACGGGGGCTTGGCGCCGAGCATGGCAGCGAGCGCCGGGAGCCAGACATGCACGGGCGCCGGATCGTCGTCGACGATATTGTAGATGCCGGAGCCCCGTTCCACCGCGACCGCGGCCGCTGCCGCCGCATCGTCGATATGCAGGAACGACCACCAGGCGGTGCCACCGCCGATCAGCGGCATGCGGCGCTTGCGCACCTGCTCGAGCATGGACGGATCGAAGACGCCGGTGCCGGGGCCGTAGAAGCCACCATAGCGTAGCGCGACACCCGTGAACCCCGGCGTCGTCGTCACGGCGTTTTCGAGATAGCGGATGGCGTCGAGCGTGCCGCGGAATTCCTGTGGCGGGTTCGGGTCGAGCGGATCGTCCTCGGTCTTCACGTATCCGCCGTCGCGCGCGTAGGGCCAGCCGCAAAAGCTCTGCGCCACCACGCGCTGCACGCCACAATCGCGGGCAGCCGCAAGCAGGTAGTCGGTGCCGATGGTGCGCAGTTGATTGCTGCTCGCAAAGGCACGGTCGAACTGGCGCAGATCCAACACGCCTTTCAGATCCGTCAGTTGATGGATGATCGCGTCCGGACGCGCGGCAGCAACCGCAGCGTGGATGGCCTTTTCATCGAGCGCGTCGGCGACGACCGGCTCGGCACCGAGGTTGCGCAGGAGGTCGGCCTTTTTCGGTGTGCGCGTCAAACCGACGACGCTATGGCCCTTGCCGACCAGCAGCGGAACCAGGCTGCGTCCAACGGCGCCCGTCGCGCCTGCAACAAAAATACGCATAACATCACCTCGCGTCTTGATAACCTACTTTGCAGTAGGTTAATCTCGATGCCGATGAATTCAAGAGGACGCAAGCGACTTAGTGCCGGCGAACGGCGGGCGCAGATTATCGAGGCGGCCGTCGCGGCCTTCGCGCGCGACGGCTACGACGCCACCCGGATGGACGATATCGCGGTGCAGGCGGGGATCACCAAGCCGGTGCTCTACGATCATTTTTCCTCGAAGCGGGCGCTGTTCCTGGCGGTGCTGCAGACGATCCGCGACGATCTGGCCGCGAGAGGCAGGGCGATCGCGCAGGACGAGGGGAGCCCCGAGCAGAAATTCCGCCGCTCGGTCGATGCCTTTCTCGCATTCGTCGAGCAGGCTCCCGATGCAGCGCGGGTGCTGCTGACGGTACCAACAGGGGACCCGGTTGCGGCGAGCGTTTCCCGCGAGGTCCAGACCGGCGCGTCGGCCGGCATCGCCGCGCTGCTGGCGGAGTCGATGCCCGCTCGCACACCGTGGCACCTGCAGGCGACGGCGGCATTTCTGAAGGAGGGTTTGCATGCGGTGGCGGTATGGTGGCTCGACCATCCGGGGCCGAGCCGCGCGGCGGTCGCCGATATCGTGCTGGATGCCGCCTGGCGGGGGTTACAGCGGCAGATGCAGCAGGCGACGTGACCGGGCCGCGGCGCATTTTGTCCATGGAAGTCTGTCAGGTAATGGCGCGTGCTCGCCCGCCGCACCGCTTGACCGAGGGGCACCGGCAACAGGAAGATGGCCGGAGGGGCCCGAGGGGAGACAGTCTTGCCGTCCAGTGTGCCGCAATCGGTCGACGCGTCGCTGACGCGCGCCGCCATCTTTCTGGTCGTGACGATCAATCCGGGGGAAGCGAACGAGCGCGTCGTCAGGGACCTCTGTGCCGATCTGTCGAGCCTGGTGCGGGGGGTGGGATTCCGAAACCTGCATGGCTATCTGTCCTGCGTCACGGGCTTCGGATCGGCGGCGTGGGATCGGCTTTTCGGCGCTCCGAGGCCGAGGGACCTCCACCCGTTCCGCGAGATTCGCGGTGTGCATCTGGCCGTGGCGACGCCGGGCGACATGCTGTTTCACATCCGGGCCCGCAGCATGGATCTGTGCTTCGAGCTGGCGACGCACATCGCGTCACGGCTGGCCGGCGCCGTCACCACGGTCGATGAGGTGCACGGCTTCAACTATTTCGACGACCGCGATCTGATCGGCTTCGTCGACGGCACGGAAAACCCTGCCGGACAGGCGGCGCTCGATGCCACGCTCATCGGCAGCGAGGACCCGGCGTTTGCCGGCGGCAGCTACGTCGTGGTGCAGAAATACCTGCATGATCTGGCGGGCTGGAACGCCCTGCCCATCGAGGAGCAGGAAAACATCATCGGCAGGCACAAGCTTTCCGACATCGAGCAGCGGGATGCGCTGAAGAAGCCCTATGCCCACAATGTCCTGACCTCGATCGAGGAGGACGGCGAGCAGTTGCAGATCCTGCGGGACAACATGCCGTTCGGCGACGTGGGGAAAGGCGAGTTCGGCACGTACTTCATCGGCTACGCCAAGACGCCACGCCGGATCGAGAAGATGCTCGAGAACATGTTCATCGGCAATCCGCCCGGGACCTACGATCACCTTCTCGACTTCAGCCGCGCCGTCACGGGGACGCTCTTTTTCGTGCCCACGACGACCTTTCTTGACGATGTGACCAATCCGGCTCCGGCGCCGACCTCCACGGCGGCACCGAAGGCCGACTGACCCGGCGCAAGCCCGCGGCGCTCGCGTTCGACCGCAAGACCGGCTGCGCGATGCTCAGCAGCTCATGAGCGGCGTCGCCTCCGTCGAGGCGATCACGACCCTTCGCGATCAGCGTTGGCCACGATGGTTTTGTCGATCAGCTCTTCGTTGTGGCGAATGAACTCGTCGCGCGTCATGCCGGACGCATGCCATTTGGCATGGAGCGCCGCGTCTCGATCGAGCCACTGCTCGCGAATCTTGTGATCGAATTTGTGAGCCCGAGCCTCGCTCGTGCCCCGCATTTCGTGATCTTTCGACACTTCATCCCTCCAAGCTGCAGCTGCAACCTGCAATGGCGCTGCAGTCATCCGTGCCAAATTATCGCTCAGAAGAGCGGGCCAGCCAAGGTCAGCAAATTGTCGAACGCCATGCGCAATTTTGGCCGCTTGCGGACTCGGCCAAGCTCGACGGCAGTCGAGCGGGCAAGATAGGTCTCCTGCCGCTGGCGCACAGAGGCGGATATTTCGGGCGAATACAGCAGGATATTGTTCTCGAAATTCAGGTTGAGGCTCCTGTAGTCCATGTTGGCCGACCCGATCAGCGTGACCTCACGGTCGACGACGAGGGTCTTGGCATGCAACAGCCCGCCAGCAAACTCCCATACCGCGACACCAGCAGCCAAAAGCTCACCGTAGTGAGCCTGGCTGATCGCGGCGACGACAGCGGAGTCGTTTCGCGCGGGAAGGATCAAGGTGGTTCTGACACCACGCCGGGCGCAGGAGAGCACAGCCTCGAGCAGGGGCAGGTCCGGGACAAAATACGGCGTCGAAATCACCGCCTGCTGCTCGGCGGAATTGAGCAAGGCGACGAATGCGCTCGACATGGCCCCCTTGGGCGAGGTCGGACCGGTGCCGAAGGCAACTGCCGGAAACCCATCGCCAACAGCCGCTCGCAGAGGAGCGTCAATGAGGTCGGACAGATCCTCGCCGAACTCGACCATCCAGTCGCCGGCGAAGATGAGCTGGTTCTGCCGGACGATCGGCCCGTCCAGACGAAGCATGATATCGACCCAGGGCGCGAATTTGGGTTTGAGCCGAAATTGCGGGTCGGCGCAGTTCTGACTGCCGCAATAGGTGACCTCGTCGTCGATGACGACGATCTTTCGATGGTTGCGCAGATCCGGCCGGCTGATCGAGGCGATGGACCAGCCCAGCTTGGGCGCGAGCGAAACGCAAAGCTTCACACCCGCCGCGGCCATTGCCGTCCACTGTGCGGACTCGATCAGCCCGCGCGATCCGACGCCATCGACGACGACCCGGCAGGTGACGCCGCGCAGCGCCGCCCGGCATAGCGCGTCGACGACCTTGGTGCCGTTGTTGTCGGTCAGCCAGATATAGAACGAGATGTGGATCGTTCCACGTGCGCGGTCGAAATCCGAGACCATCGAGGCAATGGCGCTGTCGGAATCCGGTGCGAGCTCGGCGTGGTTGCCGGCCACGACGCTGGTTCCCCCGATGCGCCCGCAGGTTGCGAATACGGGCCGGTATCGGTCGGGGACGGAGTCGATGCCGTACGACCCGCCGAGGCCGGCCGGCAGGGTCAGGAGACCTCGGGTGTTCGCGACCCGCCGGCGGAACCGGCGGGCAAGCCATCGCTCGCCGAACAGCAGATAGAGCACCGCCCCGACCGCCGGAAGAAACAATGTGAGCACCAGCCAGGCAAGCCGCGCGTCGGCGCCCATGTCCGCATTGAGGAGCAGGCGGACGACGATCAGCAGTTGGATCGCCGCCAGCGCCAACGACAAAGCAAGCGCCACCGGATGCCCTCCTCGCGTGTCGCGACCACCCATCCGCACGCAGGGGCCGCAGTGATGCAAGGCGAATGACGGGGAAATCCCCGCGAATCCGCGAAAATGTCGAGGGCGCCGAGGTAGCCGGTCGACCTGGGTCGACGACGACGATAAAGAAAGATTACGCTGTTCGGACCCGCCATGGCGCGTCCGCGCAGGCTGGACGCGCAGCTTTCGGAGCGAGCCTTGAAGTCCCCATACGAAGTTCTCGGCGTGCCGCCAACGGCCTCGGTGTCGGCGATCCAGAGCGCCTACAGGACGCTCGCCAAGAAGCTCCATCCCGATCTCAACCCCGGCGACAAAACGGCCGAGGAGCGGTTCAAAGAAGTCGCCGCGGCCTACGATCTGCTCAGCGACGCAGAGAAAAGGAAGCGCTTCGACAACGGGGAGATCGATGCGTCCGGCGCCGAAAAGCCGCAGCAGCGCTACTATCGCGACTATGCATCCGCCGACCAGAACCATCCCTACGCCGACACCAGCGGGTTTGGAGATTTTGCAGAGGGCGACGATCCCTTCGCCGAGCTGTTCAGACGCAGTCAGCGGAGCCGCGCCAATCGGCGCGGGGACGATCTGCATTATCGCCTGGCGATAGATTTCAGCGACTCCATCGCCGGCGCCAGCAAGCGGCTGACGCTTCCCGACGGGGGCACGCTGGAGGTAAAAATACCGGCCGGCCTCGTCGACGGGCAGACCATCCGCCTGCGGGGCAAGGGGGCGCCGGGCATCGGCGAGGGCGGACCGGGCGATGCCCTGATCCAGATCGACGTCCTGCCCGATCCACGGTTCACCCGAGACGGCGACGACATCCTGCTCGAGCTGCCGGTGTCCCTGTCCGAAGCAGTGCTCGGCGGCAAGGTTCGGGTGCCCACGCCGACCGGGGATGTCACCATGTCGGTGCCCAAGGGGTCCAACACCGGAACGACGCTGCGACTGAAGGGCAAAGGCGCGCCACGCCGGGGCGGCGGGCACGGCGACGAGCTGGTGCGGCTGAAGATCGTCCTGCCGCGCGGCGAAGATCCCGAACTCACCGCCTTCGTGTCCGGCTGGCCGAAAGGCAAGCAGTTCAACCCCAGAGAGGAGAATGCCTCGTGAAGCTCACCAAACGCGAGTTCCTCCTGTCGTCCGGCATCGAAGGCGAGACGCTGGAGCTCTGGCTGGAGCACAGCTGGCTCATCCCGGAGCAGACGGCCGCGGGCCCGGCATTTTCCGAGCTGGATGCCGCCCGGGCGCGCCTCATCATCGAACTCAGGGACAACATCGGGGCGAACGAAGCCGGCATCGACGTCATCCTGCACCTGGTCGATCAGCTCAACGGCATGCGCTGGGCGCTCCGGCAGGTGGGCCAGACCATGGCCGGCCAGCCTGTCCGCGACGTCGACCAGCGCGACCTGCCGTAGGAGACCACGAGGCCGCGGCAGGCGGGCGGGCAATGTCGCTCACGATGTCGTTGCCGCGTCCCTCTCGTCGCGGAGGGCGATAGGGTCTAGGCTCACGCGAACTACAATCTCGCAGTGCCCGGTTATCCAAACGAAGGAGAACTTTCATGAGCGACGAGATCAAAAAGGACATGGACGTCATCGGCGCGGACGGCGTGCACGTCGGCACGGTCGACAGCGTCGACGCGAAGCGCATCCGGCTCAAGAAGAGCGACAGCTTCGGCGAGCATCGCGGGCATTCCCACTATGTCGAGCTCGGTTTCGTTGCCGGCGTCGAGGGCAACACGGTCCGCCTGTCGGCGAACGGCGACGTCGCCGTCACCCTCGAAGAGGAATATTCGGGCAAGCCGATTCCTCTCTGAGGCCGGCCGCGCGAGGTCCGGCGGCCGAATGCCGGCCGCCGGCCGCATGCCTCAAGGCGTGAGGTCGAGTGCCTCGACAACGCGGTAGTAGGGAAGCCTGGCCTCATTGTTGAGCCGGGTGACGTCGGCGACGTCGCTCGCGTCGAACAGGCACATGCAGCTTCCGTCGGCGGGCGTGAAGGTCGAGCGGATGTAGCGGATCGGCGTGCCCTCCGCCGTCATCTTCCGGCCCTGCGCGATCGCCGCCTGCTGCGCGGCGGCCAGCGCCTCCATCGAAATGCCCTTGAGATTGCGCTCTACCATGAATACGCCCATGACCTGATCTCCCTTCAGCGGCGAGTGATGTCGTGGCCGGCACCGCCGGCACTCAGTAGCTCAGGACCACGTCGGCCGCCGCGGCCAGTTCCACCAGCTTGTCCGGCGTTGCGAACTCGGCAGGCTTTCCCACCAGGTCGGCGTCGGTGATATTGCGCGTCTTGGCCGAGTTGCCGGAGATGTAGATGCGCGCGCCGCCCTTGCTCAGCGCATCGAAGCTGTCCCGCAGCTTGCCGGTGCCCTTGCCCACGACGCTCGACAGCGCGGCGTCGGTGATGAGTGACGCCCCGTCGCCGGCCAGGAACATGGTGACGGTGTTGCCGTCCTTCTGCGCGGTCATGGCGACCAGGAAGCCCAGGGCGGCCTCGGTGGGATTGTCCGGTCCGGTGTGAATGTGGACCAGGAAACTGGCCGCCGTGGCCGGGCCGGCCGCGAGCGAGAACAACGCGGCCGCCATGACGATGTATCGATGCTGCATTTCGAGCCCCTCGGTAATCGCGGTTCCTCGTACCGCTTCCGGCCGTAGAAGAAGCGCCAGCGTCACTCGAAGGGAAACAAGCGTTTGGTGATTGATTGAAAACCGCCAGTTATGGTCGGACGTGCTAGTGTCGTTGCCTTGGCGAACACGGGGGAATGTTCGATGGAAATGTTCCAGATCAGATATGTTCTGGCAGCGGTACGCGAGCTCAACTTCACGCGGGCGGCGGCCGCCTGCAATGTCTCGCAGCCGGCCCTGACCAAGGCGATCAAGGCGATCGAAAGCGAGCTGGGGGCGCCCATCTTCCATCGCGAAGGCAAACGCATCCTGCTCAGCGATTTCGGCCGCTCGCTGCTGCCGCACCTGCAGCACATCGCCCACGAAGCCGAGGCGACGCGGCTGATGGCCGACAATTTCAGGCTGCTCAACAACGTGCCCGTCCGGGTGGGCGTGATGTCGACGATCGGCCCGGTGCGGCTGTCGCGGTTCCTTGCGAGCTTTCAGGGAGAGTACGAAGGGATCGAGGTGGCCGTCACCGAAGCGAGCGCCGCCGAGCTCAAGCTCAAGCTGGAACGCGGCGAGCTCGACCTGGCGATCCTGAACGCGATGGACGGCTTCGGCGCCGCCTTCAATGTCCATGCCCTCTATCGGGAGCGCTATGTGGTGATCCTGCCGCCGGAGCATCGCCTCGCGGCGCGGGACGCCATCCGTCTCGGCGACCTGTCGGACGAGCCCTATGTCGACCGGCTGTCATGCGAGATGCGCGAGATGGTGATGGAGGTCTGCCGCGACCGCGGCATCAGCCTTTATGCGCGGTTCCGCTCGGAGCGCGAGGACTGGATCCAGGCGATGGTCCTGGCTCGCCTGGGGTTTGCCTTCATGCCCGAATGCGCAGTGACCTCGCTCGACCTGCTGCAGCGGCCGCTGGTCGAGCCGGAAGTCGCACGGACCATTTCGCTGGTCAGCGCCCCGGGCCGCCCCTTCAGCCCGGCAACCAAGGCGTTCGTCGGCGCGGTGAAGACGTTCCACTGGCCGGGGTGATCGGCCCGTCGGGCCGCGCAGTCGGCCCAGACTATCGATCGCCAGTCGGAAAGGTCACCGACACCACGGTCCCCTGACCGGCCGAGCCGTAGTCGAGGTGTCCGCCGATGGTCTGCACCATGGCCTTGACGATCCGGCTGCCGAGGCCTGTCCCCAAAGGCGGCCCGGACCCGTCGTAGCCGACCCCGTCGTCCTCCACCCGCAGCACCGCCTGGGCTCCGTCGCTCTGAAGCACAACGCGTATCTCGCCGGGCGGCCGGTCGCGGTAGGCATATTTGAGCGCGTTGGTGACGAGTTCGGTGAGGATGACGCCAAGCGAGACGGCGGTCTTGGTCGAGATCGATATCGGCGCTGCATGCACCACGATGCTTGCCGTCGCCCCGTCGGCGACGGCCGATCCGTTCATCTCGCCGAGCAGGCTCGAAACGTAGTCGTCCATCCGGACGGATTGGGCATCCCCGCGGGTGTAGAGGTGGCGGTGCACCCCGGCGATCGCCTGGATGCGGGCCTGGGTCTCGGCGAGGGCGGCCCGCGTCTCCTCGGTCTTCGACGCGCCCGCCTGCAGCCTCGCGAGGGAGGCCACCAGCGCAAGACTGTTGGCGACGCGATGGTTCATCTCGCCCAGCAGCGTTTCCGCGCGCTCTCGCGCGATACGCATCTCCTGCTCGGCGAGAGACTTCGCGCGGCTGAGCCGGATGATGCTCACCGCGTTCTCGACGGCCGAGCCCAGCAGCTCGAAGAAATCGTCGTCCACCGATTTCAGCAGATAGTCGGTGGCGCCCGCCTTGAGCGCGGCGACGGCGACGGCGGTGTCGGCCGTTGCCGTCAGGTAGACCACCGCCGGACGGTCCGCGATATCCTGCATGGCGTTCAGCACGTCGAGGCCGGTCTCGGCCGCAAGATGGTGATCGAGGATCAGGACATCCACACCGCCCGCGCGGATGCGCTCCAGCCCGTCTCGACCCGTCAGGCAGTGTTCGAACGCAAAGTCGTGGCGGCGGACCACTTTCCCGACGAGGCGCGCAATCCCGGGATCGTCGTCGATGTACAAAACGAGCGGAACGTGGTTCGGCATGACTCAGTCGGTCTCGGGAACCTGCATCACGGAGAAGAAGAGCCCAAGCTGGCGGATGGCATTGGCGAAGCCATCATAGTCCACCGGCTTGGTGATGTAGACGTTGGCGCCCAGGTCGTAGCAGCGCTGGATCTCCCGCTGGTCGTCGGTGGTGGTGAGGACCACCACCGGAGAGCGGCGCGTGTGCTCGTTGGCCTTCACCTTTTCGAGGATATCGACGCCCGTCATGTCCGGCAGGTTGAGATCGAGCAGAACGAGAAGCTGTCGTCCCTTGCTCGCCAATCCGGACCCGTCCGGGCCGAGCAGGTAGGTCAGCGCGTCGGCGCCATTGCTGAACGGAACGATCTCGTTGGCCACCCCGGCCCGGCGGATGTTCTTTTCGATCAGTCTGGCGTGTCCCTCGTCGTCTTCCACCATGATAATGGTGACCGGCTTTCCGTCGCTCATGTGCTTTTCGCCTCCAGATGCCGGCGCAGGTCGCGCGGCAGCGTGATTGTGAATGTCGATCCCTTGCCCAGTTCCGAGCGCAGCGTCACGTCACCGCCCAGACTGCGCGCGATGGTTCGGACATAGGCCAGTCCAATACCTTCCCCCGGCTGATTGAGCGACCCCGCCCGCCGAAAAAGCTCGAATACGCGTTCGTGATCCGCGGGGGAGATGCCCCTGCCATTGTCTTCCACGTCGATGGCGACGCGGTTGCCGGGAACTGCCGCGGCACGCAACGCGATCTGCAGCGGCCGGTTGGGGTCGCGGTATTTGATGGCGTTGTCGAGCAAATTCCCCAGCGCCTGTTCCAGGGACAGCCGATCCGAGACGACCGTGCGCACCGTGGCATCGATGACGGCGGCACCGCCGCCTTCGACGATCTGATGCTGGACGCTCGCGACGGCGGCCTCCGCGATCGCCTTTACGTCCAGCGTGTCCGGCTTCAACTGCCGCCTGCCCTCGCGCGAGATCCTGAGGATGGCGTTGATCAATCCATCCATCTTGCGCGTTGCGGCGCGGATGAATCCGATAGCTTCCGGCAGGTCCTCGGTCGCCGCCACGCGTGCCGCGCGCAGCTCGGGATCGTCGTCGTCGCTGCCTCTCGCGGCGATATATCGCTCGAGCTCGCCGACGCTGGTCTCGAGCTCGCTGGTGAAGCCCATGATGTTCACCAGCGGCGCGCGCAGGTCGTGCGTCACAATGTACGCAAAGCGCTGTATCTCGTCGTTTGCCCGGCCGAGATCGGCGGTACGTTCGCGGACGCGCTCCTCGAGACCGGCATTGGCCAGCACGACCTCCTGCCGCGCAGCGGAAAGTTCGCGCGTATAGGTCATCGCCATCCAGATGGCGCCGGCGGCGACGGCAACGATGACGAACGCTCCGACGATCGTGACCCAGCGCAGAGCATCGGCGGCGTTGGCCTGGTTGACCACGCCGTCGTCAATCCGCTGGTCGGCGACATCGATGAGCTGGTCGAAAAGCGCGCGGGCCTCGTCCATCGCCACCTTGCCCTCGTCGGTGAGGACGATCGCGACGGCCTCGTCCCGGTGTCCGTCGCGCACGAGCTCGATCGTGCGGGACAATTCCTCGAGCTTTCCGGCGACGGCGGTGCGCATCTTGGCGATGGCCCGCGCCTGCTCCGGAAACGGCGCAAAGACCGTCGCCAGGCGATCGATCAGGGCGGGAATCTGACCCACGCTGCGTTCGTAGGGTTCGAGATAGCGCTGCTCGCCGGTGAGGAGATAGCCGCGCTGGCCGGTCTCGGCATCCTGCAGGGCACTTCTGAGGGCGATGGCCGCCGAGCGGATTTCGCGGCTGTCGGTCGTCTGCTCGAACCAGGCCCGGTTCTGCTCGACGAGCCACAAGGTTGTTCCGACGATCCCAGCCAGCGCCAGAAAGCCCAGGACGAGCATGACGATTGTAGATCGAACGACGACCGAGACGGAAAGCGACATGAAACCTCCGGGCGACGTTCATGCCTTTAACGGAGGCGGTTCGCAACAAAATCGGCGCGGGTGCATCGCCGGCGTCGCCCGGCCTTGCCGGAATGTGGGCCCGGCCAAGCCTCAGGCGTCGTTCGCGGCGATGCAACCGGCTCTGAGCTCGAGCACCCGGCCGAACGCCGGAGGAAGCTCGGCGTGGGTGATCACGATCATCGTCCGGCCGGCAACTGCACTCGGCACATCCTCCAGAAACGCGCGCTCGGCGTCGACGTCCAATCCGGCGGTGGGCTCGTCGAGGACGATAATCGATGCCGGCGACAGCAGCGTGCGGGCAAGGCAGATGCGCCGGGCCTGCCCGGCCGACAGCGTACGCCCGCCTTCGCCGAGCACGGTGTCGAGCCCGGCCGCGAGATGCGACACAACGTCCTTCATCCCGACGAGATCGAGCACGACCCACAGGGCCTCGTCGGCGGCGTCGGGGCGTCCGATCAGCAGATTGTTCCGAACGGTGGCGTTGAAGACCGGTGCATCCTGCGTCATCAGCGCGACGCGCTGCCGCAGCGCGGCGCTGCCAACTTCGCGCACGTCACGGCCATTGATCATCACCCGGCCCGCCGCCGGATCGATCAGCCGCACCAGCAGCTGCGCGATGGTCGACTTGCCTACCCCGCTCGGCCCCTTGATGGCCACGCATTCACCCTCCGCGACATGAAAGCTCACGCCGTCGAGCACGGCCGCACCATCACGGTAGGAGAATCGGACATCCTCGAAACCGACGGTGCCGCCCGGAGGAAGCGCCTTCGGATCGGCCGGCTCGACGATCGAGGACGGCATCCCGGCAAGCGCCGACAGGCGATCGGCGGCGGCTGCCGCCGCCGCGATCCCGCGCGCGCTCCGCACCACCACGGCCGACGCCTCGAAACTCGCGACCACGGCGAGCACGAGTCCCACCATCAGAGGCCCATCGATCGCCCGGCCATTTACTGCACTCAGGCCACAGGCGAGCGTGGCGACCAGAACCATCCCCGAAAGGGCTTGAACCGCAGCCGATGCCCACGCCGTCATCCGACCCAATCGCGCCTTGGCTGCCGACAGCCGGCCGGCGCAGCGCTCGGCGCTCTCCCGCGCCCGGCCGACCGCATCGAACAGGACGAGGTCCTGGTGTCCCTCGATACCGTCGAGGATCGCGCTTCTGAGCGCGGCTGACGACGCGACGATCTCGGCTCCTGCGCGCCGCGACGCGACGACCAGCAGGACCGGCACGCCCACGGTCGCGACGGCAAACCCGACAGCGTAGACCGCAGCCGCGGCTGGCAGGGTGAACGCAAGCAGCACCGTCATTCCGGTTCCGGCCATGACCGCCGTCGCAAGCGGACCAAGTCCGACCAGGAAGATGCTGTCGAGCGCATCGAGATCGGCGACCAGCCGGCTGACCAGATCGCCGCGGCCGAACAGGCGGCTGACGGGAACGAGCCGGAACAGGCCGGCGAAGGTCGATCGCCTGAGGCTCGACAGCAGCCGCAGGGTCGCGTCGTGTCCCGTCACCTTTTCGCCGTAGCGCGACAGGATGCGCACAAAGGACAGGCCACGCACGCCCGCCGATGGCGCAAACAGATTGAAGGCCACCCCCGCCGTGGTGATGGCGGCAGCGGTCAGGAACCAGCCGGAGATGCCGAGCAGCGCCACGCCCGCCGCCAGGGTGACGAGGGACAGCCCCAGCGTCAGCAGCAACGGACCGCGCAGCCGTCCGACGAGCGGCAACACATAGGCGAGCGCCTTCATGCGGCACCTCGCTGCGCCGGCCATTCGGCCGCCGGCCGCGGCGTCGCCAGCAGGTGTCCCTGCGCGAGCCGGTAGCAGCGATCCATGCGCGCCGCCACGGCAAGCGAGTGGGTGAAGACGATCATCGTGCGGCCACGTGCGAAATCGCAGAGGCCATCGAGCACGCGCGCCTCGGTGAGAACGTCGAGATGCGACGTCGGCTCGTCGAGCAGCAGCAGACCGCGCTCGAGCAGGTAGATCCGCGCCAGGGCGACCCGCTGCAGTTCGCCTCCCGACAGTCCGATGCCACCGTCGCCCAGCAGCGTATCGAGACCTTGCGGCAACCCGCCGGCAAACTCCGTTACTCGCGCTCGATCGGCCGCCCTCAGCACCGAGGTCGGGCATGCCTGCGGTCGTCCCAGCCGGATATTCTCCGCCATCGAGGCCGCAAAGATCGTTGGCCGCTGGCCCAAGGCGCCGATACTGCGCCGCAGCACCTGCGGCTCGATTTCGCGCAGTTCACGTCCGTCGAGCCGGATCGATCCCTCGTAGGGCGCGAGCCCCGCGATCACCGAGAGCAAGGTGGACTTTCCCGAGCCGCTCGGCCCCAGGATGGCCACGTGCTCGCCCGGCTTCACGACCAGATCGAGATCCTCGATGACCGTCGCGCCGGTCGGCGACGCAACGCGCACCGCCGACAGGGTGACGGCAGCCGGGACGACCTCGAAATTCGGGTCGGGCGCTCGGTGCGGGGCAGTCTGCGATTGGAGGGCCGGCACCTCGCCGAACAGCTTCTGCAGCTCCGCCAGCGCCGCCTTCGCCGCAGCCTGGTCATGGTAGTGGGCAGCAAGGGTGCGCAACGGCGCGAACACCTCCGGCGCCATCAGCAGGCAGAACAACCCGGCCTCGAGCGACAGCGGCGCACTCCGCAAGTTGACGAGATGCAGGAACGTCAGGCCGACATAGAGCGCCACCCCCGCAACGCCCAGCGCGGCAAAAAACTCCAGCACGGCCGAGCTCAGGAAGGCAATGCGCATCACGCGCATGGTGCGGATTCGAAGCGCCTCGCTCGCACGTTCCACGCCGTCGGTCTCGGCCGCTTCGCGGCCAAAGAGCTTGAGCGTCGTGATGCCGCGCAGGCGGTCGGCGAAGTAGCCGCTGAGCCGGCTCAATGCGGTGGCCTGGCGCTCGCTCGCGGCCTGCGCGCCCCAGCCGGCCAGAGCCATGAACACCGGGATCAGCGGAGCCGCGACCAGCAGCAGCAGCGCCGCCATCCAGTCGATCGGCAGAATCACCACGGCAAAAGCCAGAGGCAACAGCGCCGCCTGCGCCATCGCCGGCAGATAGCGCGTCAGGTAGCCGTCCATCGCCTCGACGTGTTCGATGACGGCGGTCGCGAGGGCGCCGCTCGCGCGCTCTGCGGTCCAGCTCGGCGACCGGCCGAGCATATCGCCGATGAGCGTCTCGCGCAGTCGGGCCTTGCCCGCCTCGCCAGCCTTGATCCCCGCCACGTCGCCGACAAGCGCGAGCGCGATGCGAAGGGCCAGCAGCGATGCGATGACGGCAAGCGGCACGAACAGCAGCTGCGGCCCCTCCCCTGCCACGACCGCACGATCGATGACGTGGGCCAGCAGCCATGCCTGCGGCAACAGCAGCGCGCCGGCGAGCAGCGGCATGGTCATGGAGAGCGTCTGGCTGACCCCGCCGCTCCGGCCCAGTTGACCAAGCAATTTGCGGGGGCGCAGCGCATGGGCTGAGGCGGGGGGCGGGGTCATTCCGACACCCTACCGGCCCTCCCATCCGTCCCCTTTGACTCACATCAAGGTGGATCGGCCGCCGCGCGCCTATCGACGTCCTGGCCGGCCCGAGGCCGGTCCAAGCATAAGGATTCTTCGACATGGTCGATCCCCTCGTCGTCGAACTATCGCGGCTGCAGTTCGCCGCGACGGCGATGTATCACTTCATCTTCGTTCCCCTCACCCTCGGCCTCTCCTTCCTGATGGCCGTGATGGAGAGCGTCTATGTCATGACCGGCCGCCCGGTCTGGCGCAAGGCGACGTTGTTCTGGGGAACCCTGTTCGGCATCAATTTCGCCATGGGCGTCGCCACCGGCGTCGTAATGGAGTTCCAGTTCGGCATGAACTGGAGCTATTACAGCCACTATGTCGGCGACATCTTCGGCGCGCCGCTCGCCATCGAGGGCCTGATGGCCTTCTTCCTCGAGGCGACGTTCATCGGCCTCTTCTTCTTCGGCTGGGATCGGCTGAAGCCGGTGGGGCATCTGGCGGTGACATGGCTCGTCGCGATCGGCGCCAATTTCTCGGCGCTCTGGATTCTCATCGCCAATGGCTGGATGCAGAACCCCGTCGGCGCAAAATTCAATCCCGACACGATGCGCATGGAGGTCACGAACTTCATCGACGTGATCTTCAATCCGGTCGCGCAGGCCAAGTTCGTGCATACCGTCAGCGCCGGCTATGTCAGCGGCGCGGTGTTCGTGCTCGCCGTCAGTGCGCTGTTCCTGCTGCAGAAGCGTCACCGCGATGTCGCGATCCGCTCGATGGTGGTGGCGGCGAGCTTTGGCCTGGCCGCGGCGCTGTCGGTGGTCGTGCTCGGCGACGAGTCCGGCTACGAGACCACCGCGCACCAGAAGATGAAGCTGGCCGCGATGGAGGACATGTACGAGACGCAGCAGGCGCCCGCCTCCTTCACCTTGTTCGCCGTCCCGACCGGCGATGGCCAGCAGTTCGCGATCCGTATTCCGTGGGTGTTCGGCCTGATTGCCACCCGGTCTTTCGACCAGCCGGTCATCGGGATCGACGATCTGGTGAAGGCTGCCGAGGGCCGCATCACCAACGGCATCGTCGCTTACAAGGCGCTGCAGCAGATCCACGCCAACCCCACCGACCAGGCAGCGCGAGCCACCTTCCAGCAGACGCAGCAGGATCTGGGCTACGCGCTGCTGCTCAAGCAGTTCCCCAACGGCGTCGAGAACGCCACCAGCGAGGACATCGCCAAGGCCGCGCAGAGCACGGTGCCGGACGTCTGGGTGCTGTTCTGGACCTTCCGGCTCATGGTGGCCGTAGGCTTCTTCTTCATCGCGTTCTTCGCCTTCTGGTTCTGGAAGGCCTCGACCCATCGGCTCGAGACGAGCCGGGCCTGGCTCTGGGTCGCGGTGTGGGCCCTGCCGCTGCCCTGGCTCGCGATCGAAAGCGGCTGGCTCATCGCCGAGCTCGGCCGGCAGCCTTGGGTGGTGGAGGGCATCCTGCCCACCTTCTACGCCGCTTCGGGCCTCAGCGTGTGGGACCTCGCGATCTCGCTGAGCTTCTACGTGCTCGTCTACACCGTGCTGCTCGCCATCATGGTCTGGCTGATGGTTCGCGCCATCAAGCATGGCCCATCCGAGCAATCCGTCCTCGACCTCGATGAAGACATGCCGGCCCCGGCTACGGGTGCCGCCAAGCTGGAGCCCGCCAAATGAGCAGCATTCCACTCGACTACGAAACCCTTCGCCTGATCTGGTGGGCCCTGCTCGGCATATTGCTCATCGGCTTTGCCGTCATGGGCGGCATGGACCTCGGCATGGGAACCCTCCTTCCCTTCGTTGCCCGCACCGACGAGGAGCGCCGCGTGGTGCTCAATCTTTCGGGGCCCACCTGGGAAGGCAACCAGGTCTGGCTGGTGCTCGGCGGCGGCGCCATCTTCGCGGCCTGGCCGGCGATCTACGCGGCGAGCTTTTCGGGGTTCTACCTCGCGATGATCGCCATCCTGCTGGCGCTGATCCTGAGGCCGGTCGGCTTCAAGTTCCGCGGCAAGATCGCCGATCCGCGCTGGCGCACGGCGTGGGACTGGGCCCTGTTCGTGGGCGGCTTCGTGCCGTCGCTGATCTTCGGCGTCGCCGTCGGCAACCTGTTTCTCGGGGTCCCCTACCAGCTCGACGACACGCTCCGGGCCAGCTACCAGGGCAATTTCTTCGGCCTGCTCACGCCCTTTGCGCTGCTCACCGGCCTGTTGAGCCTGTCGATGCTCACCACGCAGGGCGCGACCGTCATCGCCGCCCGGACCAGCGGCGACATCGCCGAACGCGCCCGCACCTATGGCAGGTGGGCCGCCGCGGCGACGCTGGTGATCTTCCTGCTCGGGGGCATCGTGACGCTGTTCCTGCTCAACGGCTACCAGGTCACCAGCGTCCAGAACATGGCCGGACCATCGAACCCCCTCGGCAAGACCGTGACGATTGCGCAGGGCGCCTGGCGCAACAACTACGCCGCGATGCCGTGGACCATCGTCGCTCCGGTCCTCGCCGTCCTGGGCAGCGTCATCGCCTATCTGGCGCTGGAGCTTCGCGCCAGGATGCTGGGGCTGTTCGGCTCCAGCCTTGCCATCTTCGGCATCATCTCGACGGCGGGCCTGTCCCTCTTTCCGTTCCTGATGCCCTCGTCGGTCGATCCCACGGCGAGCTTCACGGTGTGGGACGCCTCGTCGAGCCAGATGACGCTCTTCATCATGCTCTGCGCCACCGTGGTCTTCCTGCCGATCATTTTGGCCTACACCGCCTGGGTCTACCGGGTGATGCGGGGCACGGTGACCACCGCCAGCCTCAACCGCAACCCCAACGCTTACTGAAGGAACCGAACGATGTGGTATTTCTCCTGGATTCTCGGCGTCAGCCTCGCCTGCAGCTTCGGCATCCTCAACGCCATGTGGTACGAGCTGCGCGACCCCGAGCCGGCGCCGGCAAAGGTGCGCAAGGACTGAGCCAAGAGGCCGGGCCGCGCCGGCGGCCCGGCTTCGCACCAAGTCCGGGTTCCGACTGGAGCTGCAGAGACCGTTGCCAGGCGCGAAGCAGAGGCTTCCGCAAGGAGATCACGCCGACCTTCGCATAGGCGCATTTGACCTCCGCCGAACAGATATTTGGCCGTTTACCGTCATCGAGATCGACATCCGGCCCGGTCCGGTCCGCGGGCCCGATATAGCCGTGGATGGCCCGTGGCACGCCGGCCATTGTTTTCGAACACCTAGCGCGGGTTGAAGCCAGCGGGGCATTGCGATGCACAATGCATACGAATGCAGAAACAGTTTGCATTCGTATGCAAAACCAGTCTAGGTTTTGATGGTGCAGGGCGAGGAAACTCCCGCGGGAGGGGTGTTTCGGGGATCGTCATCGGTCTCTTGCGCTGCGCAAAGCAACATTTGCGCGGACCGGGAACAGGGGATCCGCCATAGAGGAGAACGACATGAAACACCTTTTGGGGGCGAGCGTCTCTCTCGCTGTCCTGACCCTTCTGGGAGGCACTGCGCTGGCGGCCGATTGCGGCATCGCGTCGGGTTCGGTGCGCATCCTGTCCAACGATTTCGACGTGCTGAAGGTCGTGGCCGACGGCGCCAAGGAATGCGCCGGCGACAAGGTGACCGTCACCGCCAACCTCACCACGCAGCACAAGGATCTGCAGGTTCCGGCGCTGACCATCAATCCGGCGGAGTACACCGTCGCCATGGTCGCCAACAATTCGATCGCGCCGCTGCTGAACGGCGACCTCATCCGGCCGCTCGACGATCTGATCGCCAAATACGGTCAGGATCTGCAGCCCAACCAGTTGATCAAGGTCGACGGCAAGACCGTTGCCATCGCCTTCGACGCCAATTCGCAGCATCTGTTCTACCGCAAGGACATCCTCGACAAGGCCGGCGTACAGCCGCCGAAATCGTACGAGGACGTGCTCGCCGCCGCCAAGACGATCAAGGACAAAGGCATCCTCGACTATCCGTTGGCCGCAGCCGACAAGCCGGGCTGGGATCTCGGCGCCGAGTTCGTCAACCTCTATCTCGGCACCGGTGCCGACTTCTTCGAGCCAGGCTCGGCCAAGCTCGCGATCAACAACGAAAACGGCCTCAAGACGCTGCAGATGATGAAGGATCTGACGCAGTACATGCCGCCAGACTACCTCACCTACGACGCCAATGAGATGAAGGCGACCTATCTCGCAGGCAAGGTCGCGATGATGGATGGCTGGGGGTCGTATGCCGGGTCGGTAATCGGGCCGGACAGCCCGTCCAAGGACATCGCCGCCGAGACCGTGCTGGCCGCCGCGCCGACCTTCAACGGCGGCTCGATCGCTGCGGCCTCGCTGTGGTGGGACGGCTTCTCCATCGCCAAGAATATCTCCGACGAGGACGCCACGGCCTCCTTCCAGGCGATGATGCACGCCATCCGCCCGGAAGTCGCCACCCAGCATCCCGACGTCGCGCCCTGGCTCATCAAGGGCTTCAAGCCTGGCCCGGCCGCGGTCGGCGTGATCGCGACGGCGAACGGCAACGCCAAGCCGTATCCGATGCTGCCCTATATGGGCCTGCTGCACACCGCGCTCAGCAACGAGATCGGCGACTTCCTCAAGGGCTCCAAGGATGCCCAGAAGACGCTCGACGACATCGGCGCGGCCTATGCGGCGGCAGCCAAGGAAGGCGGCTTCCTGAACTAAGGTCTCGACATCGCAGGGGGCCGGCGGAAGCTGGCCCCTTTCGTTCGACTTCTCCCGAGGGCGTCGCATGAAGCACAGAACTTTCTTCTGGTTCATCCTGCCTTCGGCGCTGGCGATGCTGCTGTTCATCGCGCTGCCCATCGTGTCGGTCGCCATCCAGTCGCTCTATATCGAGCACGAGAAGGTGATGGTCACGGTCGAGAGCTGCGGACCGTTCGGGTGCAGCAAAGACACGCATGTCGATGCCGAAAAGACGCTGGCGCTGCAGCGAGCCGAGCCGCTAGGCCGCTTCAACGGCCTCGGCACCTATCTGAACCGCTCGCATCTGGCGGTCGGCGAGATCGGTGCGATCCTCGCCAGCAACAGCGGGCCGGCCGACATCGTCGCCCGCATCTATGCACTGCCGCTCTATCGGGCGCTGGCCTTCACGCTGGCCTATTGCATCCTGGTCACGCCGCTGGCGATGATCCTCGGCTTCTTCATCGCTTTGGGCATCAACGGGCTACCGCACCTGGTCAAAGGGCCGGCGATCTTCCTGTCGCTGCTGCCCATGATCATCACGCCGCTCGTCGGCGCGCTGATCATCTATTGGATGATCGATTCCAACGGCATCATCGGCGCCAATCTGCAGGCGCTGTTCCACGACCCCAACCTTTACCTCAAAGCCTCGCCGGTCCTGACCTGGGTGGTGCTGATCGTCTACGGGATCTGGACCAACGCCCCGTTCTCCTTCGTCGTGTTCTATGCCGGCCTGCAGATGGTGCCGCACGACACGCTCGAAAGCGCCATGGTCGACGGCGCATCGCGCTGGGAGCGCATCCACTTCGTCGTCATCCCCTCGCTCGCGCCGCTCGCGACCTTCGTCGCGCTGGTGCAGCTGATGGACAATTTCCGCGTGTTCGAGCCGATCGTCGGCTTCAATGCATCGGCCAACGCCTCCTCGCTCAGCTCGGCGATCTTCGACGATCTGCACGGCCAGAACGCACAGCTCTTCGGCTCGGCGGCCGCCACCTCGATGCTGACGATCATCGGCGTCGTCATCCTGCTGACGCCAGTGCTGATCCGCACCTGGCGCGAATTCTCGAGGAAGGGGGCGTGAGATGAGCGCTGCAATGCAGAAGCGGCCACTGCCACTGTCGATCCTCGCGAGCGTCTTCATCATCGTCTGGCTGATCGCGGCCGCCTTCCCGTTCCTATGGACGGTGTGGGGCTCGTTCAAGGTCGAGGCCGATTTCTTCTCGCGGCTGAGCTGGTGGAACGCCATCACCGGCCCCGCGACGCAGCAGCAGACCGGCGCCAGCTTCACCGGCGCCGGCTATTACGGCGCGTGGGTCACCAACAACTTCTGGCGCTCGGTCATCAATACCGTGCTGGTCACGGTGTTCGTCACCATCATCTCGCTGACCTTCGGCACGCTGGGCGGCTACGCCCTCGCCCGCTCCGGGCAGCGCTATTCGTTCTGGATCCTCATCATCGCGCTGATCTTCCGCGCCATGCCGCACATCACGCTGGTGTCGGGCTATCTGCTGCCGTTCTTCCAGCTCAACATCTGGGGCTATCTGCCGACGGCCATCATCGTGCTCGTCGCCATCAACCAGCCCTTCACGCTGTGGATGCTGCATTCGTTCTTCCTCAGCATCCCCAAGGACCTCGACGAGAGCGCCATGGTCGATGGCTGCACGCGCTTCGAAGCCTTCCGCCGGGTGGTCATCCCGGTCATGTGGCCGGGCGTGATCACCACCGGCCTGTTCAGCTTTCTGCTCGGCTACAACGATTTCGCCGTGACGGCGATGCTGCTCAGCCAGGACAACCAGACCATGATTCCGAAAATCCAGAGCTTCATGAGCTCGATCTATCAGTCCGGCAACGTCATGTACGCGGTGGCCGCAGTGGTTTCGGCCACGGTGCCGCTGTTCATCCTCGTGCTGTTCTTCCAGCGGCAGATCGTCAGCGGCCTCACCGCCGGCGCGGTAAAGGGATAGGCTCATGGCCCGCATTCAGCTCAAGAACGTGTCGCGCCGCTGGGGCAAGTTCGTCGCGGTCGACCAGATCAACCTCGACGTCGCCGACCAGGAATTCCTCGTGCTGCTCGGCCCCTCAGGCTGCGGCAAGACCACGACCATGCGCATGATCGCGGGCCTCGAGGAGGTGAGCGGCGGCGAGATCTGGCTGGGCGAGCGCATGGTCAACAAGCTCGAGCCCAAGGACCGCGACATCTCGATGGTGTTCCAGAGCTACGGACTCTATCCCAACCTCACGGTGTACGAGAACATCCGCTTCCCGCTGCGCGTGCGCAAGGTGCCCAAGGAGTTGCACCATGACAAGGTGATGAAGGCGGCGAACATGGTCGAGCTCAGCGACTTCCTGGAGCGACGCCCGGCGGCGCTGTCCGGCGGCCAGCGGCAGCGCGTGGCGCTGGCGCGCGCCATCGTGCGCGAGCCCAATGCCTTTCTGATGGACGAGCCACTTTCGAACCTCGACGCCAAATTGCGCGTGTCGACGCGGGCGCAGATCAAGAATCTGCACCATACGCTCAAGACCACCACCATCTATGTGACGCACGACCAGATCGAGGCGATGACGCTGGCCGACCGCGTGGTGGTGATGAACAAGGGCGTGGTGCAGCAGATTGGTGCGCCGAAGGAGATCTACGACAGGCCGGCCAACACGTTCGTGGCCGGCTTCATCGGCTCGCCGGCCATGAACCTGGTGCCGGGTGTGCTGCAGGGGGGCGTGTTCACCGGCGAGAACATCCGCATCGAGGGCGTCGGCGGCGGGACTGATGGTCCGGTGATCCTGGGCTTCCGTGCCGAGGACGCCGAGATCGTGCCGAGCGGCGGGCAACTCACCGCCCCGATCTATTCCCTGGAGCTGCTTGGCGAAGCCTCGATGGTATCGATGCGGGTCGGCGGCGAGCTGGTGTCGATCAAGACCAGCAAGGATTTTGCCGCCGAGATCGGTTCGCCCATTTCGGCGCAGGTGCCGGCGCGCGCCTGCCACGTCTTCGACCGGCAGTCGGGCCAGCGCCTCGGTGGCGCGGCAACGTGATGGCGACGCCAATTGCCGACACCAGAGCCGATGGCGACGGCCTCGACCGGGCGACGTTCGATACGGCGCTCGCGGCGCGCGGGATCAAGCTCAACAGGGACGAAGCCGACAGCGTCTTCGCTCTCGCGCGCTGGCTGAGCGAAGGTGTCGCGGCGCTGGACGATACCGCCGCAGTCGACGAAACGCGCGCGGCGGCTGACCTGCCGATCGGCGAAGCCGGCAAGCGCCTCCGCAGCGGCCAATTGACCTCGGTCGATCTGGTGCGTGCCGCGCTGGCTCGCATCGCCGAGCGTGACCGGGACTATCGGAGCTTTTATGTCGTCGACGCCGAGCGGGCGCTGGCGGCTGCGCTCCGCGCCGACGCCGAGCTCGCCGCCGGCCACGATCGCGGGCCACTGCACGGTATCCCGGTCGGCATAAAGGACATGATCGATGTCGAGAGCCTCGCGACCACTGCCGGATCACGTGGTCGCGCCGGCCGGGTCGCGGCGCAGGACGCCGCGGTCGTCACCCGCTTGATCGACGGCGGGGCGGTGATCCTGGGCAAGCTCGCGACCTATGAATGGGGCACGGTCGGACCGGCCTTCGACACGCTCTATCCGCCCGCCCGCAATCCGTGGAGCCTCGAGCACATCACCGGCGGCTCGTCGTCGGGCTGCGCGGCGGCAGTTGCCGGCGGCCTGCTGCGCACCAGCATCGGCACCGATACCGGCGGCTCGGTGCGCGGCCCGGCCGCCTATTGCGGCGTGGTCGGCCTCAAGCCAACCCATGGCCTGGTGCCGACCGCGGGCGTGCTGGCGATGTCCCCGTCGATGGATCATGTGGGGCCGATGAGCGCGACGACCGCCGAGGCGGCGCTGACGCTCGACGTCATCAGCGGGCGGAGCGGCGCCGAGGCGGCGTCGGCCCTGCTCGGCCAGCCGATTGCCGGGCTGCGCATCGCCTATGCTCGCGACTGGTTCGCGCGCGACCCGCAAGCGACCGCCGAGGTGGTCGCGGCGATGGACGCCGCCGTGTCGACGCTCTCGCAACTGGGCACCAGCATCGAGCAGGTGACGCTGCCCGAATACAGCGCGATCGAGGTCGCGGCAGCGGCGGTGCTGCACAAGGAAAGCTTCGACGCCCATGCCGGCGACCTCGCCGCGCGACCCGAGGGGTACGGCCGCAAGACCTATCAGAGCCTCGTCGCCGGCGCCGTTGTCACCGCGGCCGAATATGCCAAGGCGAAGCGCGTTGGCGAGGCGTTTCGCCGGCGGCTCGACACCGACATCTTCGCGCGTTTCGATGCCCTCGTGACGGTCGGCACACTGACGCCCGCTCTGCCCGTGGCGCTGTTCGGCAAGGGCTCGGTGTGGACGCCGATGCGCACAATCGGCTTCAACCTTTCCGGACATCCGGCGCTGGTGCTGCCGATGGGATTTGCCGACGGGCTGCCGCTCGGTATGCAACTCGTCGGCCGGCATTTCGGCGAGGCGCGCCTATGCCAGATCGGCGATGCATTCGAACGTGCCACCGACTTTGCCTTGCAGCGGCCGCCGCAGCCGCCGCGCTAAATTCGCGCAGTTGCAGGGAAACCACCGGGAGGTCTCTTGCAATCTTTGCATACGTATGCAAGATCGAGCCAAACGGAAGGCGGTCGGAATGGCGAAGTGGCTGAAGCGCAGCAAGGACGTGGCGGCGCGGGCGGAGGCGGACCGGCAGGTGCGCGTCACGGTCGAGGGCATCCTTGCCGATATCGAAAAGCGCGGCGACGAGGCCGTGCGCGAGCTGTCGCGCAAATTCGACAATTGGGACCGTGACGATTTCCGCCTGACGCCAGCCGAGATCGATGCCTGCATGGCGCAACTGTCCGAACAGGATCTCTCCGATATCGCCTTCGCGCAGCAGCAGGTACGCAATTTCGCCGAGCAGCAGAAGGCGACGCTGAGCGAGCTGTCGGTCGAGACGATGCCAGGGGTGACGCTCGGCCACCGCCTCGTGCCGATCGCCTCGGTCGGCTGCTACGTGCCCGGCGGCAAATATCCGCTGCTCGCCTCGGCGCATATGTCGGTGCTGACCGCCAAGGTCGCCGGCTGCGGCCGCGTCATTACCGCCGCCCCGCCCTTCCATGGCAAGCCGGCGCCGGCCATCGTCGCGGCCCAGCACATGGCGGGCGCCGACGAGATCCTCGTCCTCGGCGGCATCCAGGCGGTGGCCGCGATGGCGATCGGGACGCAGTCGATCACGCCGGTCGACATGCTGGTCGGCCCCGGCAACGCCTTCGTCGCCGAAGCCAAGCGCCAGCTCTATGGCCGGGTCGGCATCGACCTCTTCGCCGGTCCCACCGAAACGCTGCTGATCGCCGACGAGACGGTAGACGGCGAGCTCTGCGCCACGGACCTGCTCGGTCAAGCCGAGCACGGCCCGACCTCGCCCGCCATCCTTGTCACCAATTCCGAAAAGCTCGCTCGCGAGACGATGGCGCAGATCGAGCGCCTGCTCGACATATTGCCCACCGGCGAGACGGCCCGCCGGTCATGGACCGATTTCGGCGAGATCATAGTCTGCGACAGCTATGAGGAGATGCTGGCCGAAGCCGACCGCATCGCCAGCGAGCATGTGCAGGTGATGACCGATCGCGACCTGTGGTTCCGCGACCATCTCACCAATTTTGGCGCATTGTTCCTCGGGCCACGCACGAATGTGGCGTTCGGCGACAAGGTGATCGGCACCAACCACACACTGCCGACGCAGAAGGCGGCGCGCTACACCGGCGGCCTGTGGGTGGGGAAATTCATCAAGACCTGCACCTGGCAGATGGTCGAGACCGACGAAGCGTCGGCGATGGTGGGCGAATACTGCTCGCGGCTGTGCATGCTCGAAGGCTTCGTCGGACACGCCGAGCAGGCCAATATTCGCGTCCGCCGCTATGGCGGCCGCAACATCCCCTATGCCACCGCGGCTGGCCCGCGGGCAGCCGCCGAATGAACGATGGACCTGCCGCGCACACCTAGCCTCAGGGTCGACGGCAAGCGTGCCCTGGTCACGGGCGGCTCGCGCGGCATCGGCCTTGCGGCGGCGACCGCCCTGGCGGCGGCCGGCGCGGTCGTTACGATTGTCGCGCGCAGCAGCTCGGATGTGGGCGCGGTAGTTGCGGCACTCCGGGCGGCCGGCTACGCAGCAGACGGCGAGGCGCTCGATGTCACCGATTTCGACGCCGTGGGGGCACTGGTCGATCGCGGCGAGCCGTTCGACGTCCTGGTCAACAGCGCGGGCGCGGCGCGCCACGCTCCGATCCTCGCAGTGACACCTCGCGACTATCATGCGGTGATGGACGTCAATGTCGGCGCCACGCTGTTTGCGAGCCAAGCGGTCGCCACGCGGCTCGTGGCGCAGGGCCGGCCTGGCTCGATCATCAACATCTCGTCGCAGATGGGCCAGGTCGGCGGCCCCGACCGAGCGGTCTATTCGGCCAGCAAGTTTGCTGTTGAAGGCCTCACCAAAGCGATGGCGATCGACCTCGCGGTCCACAATATTCGTGTCAACAGTATCTGTCCCACGTTCATCGACACCGAACTCGCGAGCAGAAGCCTCGCGGACCCGGGGTTCAAATCGTGGGTGCTGTCGAAGATCAAGCTTGGGCGGATCGGCCGGCTCGAAGACATCATGGGGCCGGTGGTGTTCCTGGCGTCGGATGCGGCCAGCTTGATGACCGGCTCAGCTCTGGTGGTGGATGGCGGATGGACGGCGGAATAATCACCAAGAAGCCTTCCGTGACCTCGTCGCAGGTTGCCGAGCATGCTGGCGTGTCGCAGTCGGCGGTGTCGCGCACCTTCACGCCCGGCGCCTCTATTTCACCGAAGACGCGCGCCAAGGTGCTGGCTGCCGCCAAGGAGCTGGGCTACCGCCCCAATGCCATCGCTCGCTCGCTGATCACCTCGCGCTCGCGCATCATCGCGGTGGTGATGGCGTATCTCGAAAATCTGTTCTACCCGGACGTGCTGGAGGAACTCGGCCGCCGCCTCGCCGCCGAGAACTACCATGTGCTGCTGTTCACCGGCTTCATGGACCGCGATTCCGATCCGGTGTTCGACCAACTGATGCAGTACCGGGTCGATGGCATCATCCTTGCCTCGACCTCGCTGAGTTCGCAGCTGTCGGAAGAATGCACCGTCGCGGGCATTCCAGTGGTGCTGTTCAATCGCACAACAGAGAAGGCCGCGGCTTCGTCGGTCACGACACGCAACCGCGAAGGCGGGCGGCTGCTTGCCGAATTTCTCATCGCCGGCGGGCACAAGAGCTTCGGCTACATTTCGGGGCTGGAGAACTCGTCGACCAATCGCGATCGGCTCATCGGCTTCCGCGAGGGCCTGAAGGCCGGCGGCTTCAGCAAGATCGAGGTCAGGACCGGCAATTACAACCGCGCCGACGCCGAAGCGGCGGCTCGGGAGCTGCTGTCGCTGCCCAAACGCCCGCAGGCGATCTTCGTCGCCAACGACCATATGGCCGTCGCCGTGATGGACGTCGCCCGCTACGAATTCGGCCTCACGATTCCCAAGGACCTGTCGATCGTGGGCTATGACGATGTCGGCCCGGCCCGCTGGCCAAGCTACGGCATCACCTCGGTGACGCAGCCGATCATGCCGATGGCGGAAGCGACCGTCGACATCCTGATGGACCAGATCGCCTCCGGCGAGATCGAGCCGCAGCACCGGGTCATCCCGGGCGAGCTCATCGTGCGCACCTCCGCCCGCCTGCCCAAGACAGGCATCGTCGAGCGCGATGGAGTGAAATTCTACAAATCTGCCGCCACGCGCTGAGCCGATCGGCTTTGGGCAGCGCGCGCTGTGCATACGAATGCAAAGGCTGTGAAAGGAGTTTCGACATGAGCAAATGGACGCAGGAGGCGATGGAAAAGCGGCTGGTCCGCTACGCCGACCTCAAGGGGCTGCGCAACGCCTTCATCGATGCGCGCACGCCCGGGTCCGATCGCAAGGAGAATTTCACCATCATCGGGCCGGGCGTTTCCGAGAACCCGGCGCAGGTGGTGCATATTCCCGAGGCACACGGCTTCAATTTCGGTGCGGCGCGGCAACCCTTCGGCTGCACCAATTCGCAGCACTCGCATCTGACCGCCGAGACCTTCCTGGTGCACACCGGCAAGTGGCGCTTCGTCTTCGGCGCCAACAAGGACGAGGGTTATCTCGACGTCGAACCTGGCGACGTCGCGAGCGTGCCGACGCACATGTTCCGCGGCTTCGAAAAGCGCGACGAAGGCACGGGATTTCTCGCCGTCGTGCTTGGCCATGACGATCCAGGCAAGGTGGTCTGGGCGCCGTCGGTGTTCAAGATGGCCGAGGATTTCGGCCTGAAGCTGCTGAAGGGCGGCAAGCTGATCGACACGACGCTGGGCGAAACGGTGCCGGAGGGCGCCGAGATGGAGCAGCCGCCCGATGCCGCCAAGCTCAAGGAGCTGGCGACGCCCCCGATGAGCGAGCTCAGCAAATATGCCCTCAAGGCGGCGGCCATGACGGGCAACCCGAACTCGCCTCTCGCCGGGCCCGGCGTTGAGGAAGACGCGGTGATCGGCGACATCGACTCCCGGGACGGCTTCAAGGCCGGCCCGATCATCGGCCATTGGGACCACGGCTTTGCCCTGCGCCGCCTGAAGCTCGAGACCGGCGCCAGCATCCCGATGCATTCGCGCGCCGAGCAGGAAGTGATCTTCATGCAGTCGGGCACGCTCGAATTCTCGTGGGACGGCGGCCGGCTGGTGATGGGCGCCGGCGACACGCTGACGGTGCCGGTGGGACTGATGCACGCCTATCGCAACCCCGCCTCCGCCGACGCGATCGCCTTCGTGGTGCGCGGTGCGTCGGCGCCCGCCGCCCCGGCCTTCGCCGAACGCCGCGTGGCGGCCGAATAATGGCACGTATCCTGACAACGCATGTGGGGTCCCTGCCCCGCAGCAAACAGATCACCGACCTCGTGTTCGCGCGCGAGGCCGGTGTGCCCATCGATGAAGCCGGCTTCAACCGCATCGTCGGCGAGGCCGTCGCCGATATCGTGGCACGGCAAAAGGCGGCGGGCGTCGACCTGCCGTCCGACGGCGAGATGAGCAAGATCTCCTACGCCACCTACATCAAGGATCGCCTCACAGGCTTTGCCGGCGACAGCGCACGCCGGCCACCGCAGGACCTCGAACAGGTGCCCGGCTTTCTCGAGCGGCAGGCCAAGGGCGGCGGCACGCCGACCTACCGGCGCCCCAAATGCATCGGCGAAATCGCCGTCAAGACGCTACAGCCGCTGCGCGAGGACATCGACAATTTCCAGTCGGCGCTCAAAAGCAGCGGCTATGCCAAGGGCTTCATGAACTCGGCGACACCGGGGGTCATCGCGCTGTTTCAGCCCAACGAGTTCTACACGACGCAAGACGACTATCTCGAAGCCGTCGCCGAAGCCATGCGTGCCGAATATGAGGGCATCGTCGCCGCCGGATTGATCCTCCAGCTCGACAGTCCCGATCTTGGGCTCGGCCGGCACATGATGTACAAGGAGCTCGACGACGCCGGCTTCGTCCGCCGCGCCGAGCGCCACATCGAGGTGCTCAACCATGCGCTGCGCAACATCCCGGGCGACAAGGTGCGCATGCATGTCTGCTGGGGCAATTACGAAGGCCCGCACAATTGCGACATCGCGCTCAAGACGGTGCTGCCGGCCATCCTCAAGGCCAAACCGCGGGCGCTGCTGTTCGAGGCGATGAACCCGCGCCACGCGCATGAGTGGATCGACTGGAAATCGGTCGAGCTGCCGGATGACTACGTGCTGATCCCCGGCATGCTCGACTCGACCACCAATTTCGTGGAGCATCCGGAACTCATCGCCGAGCGACTGATGAACTTCGTCAACATCGTCGGCCCCGACCGTGTGATCGCCGGCACCGATTGCGGCTTTTCGACCTTTGCCGGCTTCGGCACGGTCGACCCCGACATCGTCTGGCTGAAGCTCAAATCGCTGCGCGACGGCACCAATCTCGTCAACGACCGCCTGAAGCTGAGCTGAGCATGTCCATCACCCCGGAAACACTGGCGATCCTGCGCCGGCACGATACGCCGACCATCTGCAACGCGCTCGAACATGTGATGGGCGGTCGCACCGCCGAGGGCTTCACCAAAGCCCCCGTGGTCTGCGCCGATCCAGCGCTGCCGCCCATCGTCGGCTTCGCCCGGACGGCCCGCATACGGGCCTCGTCGCCGGCGCAGCGGCCGGCAGCCGAGGTGCGGGCGCTGCGCATGGCCTATTACGAGCACGTGGCCGGCGGCGCGGGACCGAATGTCGCCGTGATCGAGGACACCGACTGGCCGCGCTGCATCGGCGGCTTCTGGGGCGAGATGCAGGTGGCGCAGCACAAGGGGCTGGGCGTCGCCGGCACGCTGACGAACGGCGTGCTGCGCGACCTCGGCATGCTGGATGCGGGCTATCAGGTGATCGCCGGCTCCATCGGGCCAAGCCATGCGTTCGTGCACGTCACCGAGCTCGACTGCACCGTCACGGTGTTCGGCATGACCGTGCGTCCCAACGAGCTGATCCATGCCGACCGACACGGGGCGGTGGTGATCCCGGCCGAGCATATTGAGACAATGCCCGCCGCCATCGACATCGTGCTGCGCAAGGAGCAGCCGATCCTCAAGGCGGCACGGGCGCCGGGGTTCAACATCGAGAAGCTGCGCGCGGCCTGGCGCGAAGCCGACCAGATCAAATAGCATGACGCCCGCGTGTCATCCCCACGGACGCGGCGATGACGGCTGGCCCGGGACGTCGTCACGCCTGCAGGCGGTCCAAGCGAAGCTGCGCCGCATGGCGATGCCCTTCCAGCGTCTCGCTGGCGCTCTGGCGCGCCGCCGGCGGCGCCACGGCGCGCACGCCTCGCTCGTCGATCCACTGATGGGTGGCGATCTTCACATAGGCGCCGACCCAGAGGCCGCCGGTGTAGCGGCCGGCGCCCATGGTCGGCAGCGTGTGATTGGTGCCGATGCATTTGTCCGAATAGACCACGCTCGCGAGCTGGCCGATGAATAGCGAGCCGTAATTGCGCAGCTTTTTGGCCATCGCCTGCGGGTCGGCGGTGTGGACCTGCAGGTGCTCCGCGGCGATGTAGTCGGAATAGGCGATCATTGTCGCCTCGTCCGGGCAGACGGCGATCTCGCCGTAGTCCTTCCATGCCACGCCGGCGACGCTGGCGGTCGAAAGCGTCGCGAGCTGCCGCTCGACTTCCTTGAGTGTCGCCTCGGCGAGCGCACGGTCGGTGGTGATGAGGCCGACACGCGTGCGCACATCGTGCTCGGCCTGCGCCAGCAGGTCCGTCGCGATCATCTCGGCATCGCCGGTGCGGTCGGCGACGACGAAAATCTCGGAGGGGCCGGCGAGTTGGTCGATGCCCACCGGGCCGAACACCTGGCGCTTGGCTTCGTTGACGAAGGCATTGCCCGGTCCCACGACCTTGTTGACCGCCGGCACGCTCTCGGTGCCGTAGGCGAGCGCTGCGATGGCCTGCGCGCCGCCGATCCGGAAGATGCGGTCGGCGCCGCTCAAATGGCAGCCGGCGATCATCGCCTTGTGGGCATTGGGCGGCAGGCAGGCGATCACCTCGTCGACGCCGGCGACCTTGGCCGGCACGATGGTCATGATCGGCGCCGACAGCAGCGGATAGCGGCCGCCGGGCACGTAGCACCCGACCCGCTCGATCGGGATGACGCGGTGGCCCAGATGGACGCCCGGCAGAGTCTCGATCTCCAGCGGCAGGATGGTGCCGAGCTGCGCCTCGGCAAATCTGCGCACATTGGCGATGGCAAATTCGGTGTCCTGCCGGGTCTGCGGCGCGAGCCCGCGCAGCGCCTCTTCCCGCTCAGCATCGGTCACTTCGAAAGCGTTCACCGTCGCGTTGTCGAACTTCTCGGAATATTCGCGCACCGCGGCGTCGCCGCGCTCGCGCACGTTCTTGAGGATTTCGGCGACCAGGGTCTCGACCGGCTTGTTGTCGCTGACCTGATCGCGCGACGGGGCTTTGACATAGCTCACGCCGTTCGGGGCGCGGGTAGAATCGGACATCGGGGAACCTCGAAATAGCTTTGCGGCCCGCTGCTGGAGCCACGGCACATTCCCTCTTGCATACGTATGCAGAATTTGCCAGAAGTTTCTGCGTGAAGATCGCCTTCGCCATGTGGCGCGGCGAGCCGAGCGTCGCTCACCATAGTTTCGATCGATGCCGCGGCTGCCGTCACGAGACGCTAAGATCAGGTCCATGCTCCATCGTCCGCAGCCTCCGCGAACATTTGTCGACGCCATGCCGGCGCCGCTGCTGATGCTGCCCGGCACGCTGTGTGACGGCCGGCTCTACGCCGGCGTTCTGGAGCGGCTACAGGTGCTGGCGCGGGTGCCTCTGCTCGCCGGTGCCGACAGCACGACGGCGATGGCGGAGCGCCTCCTCACGGAGGCGTCGTCGCGCATCTCACTCTGCGGCTTTTCGCTCGGCGCCATCGTGGCGCTCGAAATGATCGCGCTGGCGCCCGAAAGGATCGAGCGGCTGGCGCTGATAGCTTGCAACCCCGGCGTGCTGGACGACACAGCGCGCGCTTCCCGCGCGGCGCTGCGGCAAAGCGAGTTCGCCGATGCGACGGACGGACCGCTGGTGCAGGCGATGGCGCGCGAGACGGATGCCGGCGCCTATCGGCAGCAGACACGCATGACGCTGGAGCGCAGCGACAGCCGGCCACGCCTCGCCCGGATCGACGTTCCAACGCTGGTCCTGTGCGGCGCGTGTGATCGGACCTGTCCACCAGCGATGAGCCGCGCCATCGCCGACGCCGTCCCTGGGGCCTGCCTCGCCATCGTGCCGGGGGCCGGCCACTACCTTCCCCTCGAGCGACCCGGCAGGGTCGCCGACGAACTTGCGGCATGGCTCGCCATGCCGGTCCGGTCTTGCGCAAAGGAGCCATCATGAGCGACGCTGACAACGACAAAGGCGGCAAGGCCCGCATCGCCCGCATCGACACGCCGAAGGAGCAGGTGCTGCAGGTGGAGCGCCGCGACTACCCCGAACTCGCGCCCACCGACCGTCCACGCAGCCAGTCGCTCGACGGCTTCGACGATATCTACACCGATATCGTCGACTACATCGTGCGCTGCACGCACAAGATCTGGGACGAGCGCGACATCGGCCTGATCTACACCCACTACACGCACAATTGCGTGCTCTACGGCACCACCGGCACGATCTACAATCGCGAGGACGTGGTCCGCGACACCATCCAGCGCCTGGTGAGCTTTCCGGAACGGCGCGGCATGGCTACGCAGGTCATCTGGAACGGCAACGACAAGGATGGGTTCTACACCTCGCACCTCGTCACTGGATCCGGCCGGCACACGCAATTCGGCCATTTCGGCGCGCCGACCGGGCGGCCGTTCGTCTCGCGCACGATCGCCGACTGCATGGTACTGCGCAACAAGATTTACCGGGAGTGGGTGGTTGCCGACAACATGGCCATCGTCCGGCAGCTCGGACTCGATCCGCACGCCTTCGCGATGCGCACGGCGAAGTCGAAATTCGACGCCGGACTGACGTCGCTCGATATCGGGGAAAACCGCCGCCTCCTCGGCCAGAACCCGCCGGAATGGGAGGCCGACGTTTCGCTCGCCAACACCACACTCGAGGCCGACGTGCTGCGCTGGCTGCACGAGATTTTCAACAAACGCATGTTCGGCAAGATCAAGGACGTCTACGCGCCGACGGTGCAGTATCACGGGCCGCTGATGAAGGAGCTCTACGGCGTCGCCGCGGTGACGCACCAGCATCTGGGCCTCGTCGGATCGATCCCGGATGCGGGATATTTCGTGCAGCACGTCTGCTCGAACGACAGCGAGGAAGGCGGCACCAAGGTCGCCGTGCGCTGGATCATCGAGGGGCACCATCTGGGCTACGGCATCCTGGAATCGCTGGGCGAGCCCACCGGCAAGCGCCTGCAGGTGATGGGCATGACCCATTTCCACATCAAGGATGGCCAGATCGTCGACGAATGGAACGTCTACGACGAATTGAGCCTGCTGACCCAGATCAAGCTCGCTCAGCTGCAGGACCTGCCCGATACCGATCCGCATCGGCCATGATGGGCCATCGGTGTCGGTCATATCGACTGCAGTGTTCAGTGACCCATCTGGTTCTTCGGCCAGACCAGACTCGGGCGTTCGCTGACAGCGACTGATCGCCTCCACAAGGGGCGATCGTGACTAGACGTGCTCACGAGTTTCGCCGCCGCAACGTCATTGCGAAGACGCCGCCGGCCGGGCTCCACGTCTCAGGGCGTGCCTCAAGGATGGCCGCGCCGCTTCTTTCAAATCCGAGCGCAGAAAGCCAACAGCAGAAACTTGACATCCAAACTCCGCTAATGCTCAAATATGATATCAATACTCATATTTGTGGAGCTTAGGGTGGTCGTGCAGTGGATGAAGACGGCTTCGGTTCTGGCGAGCGTTGGCACAGCGCTGCTCGCGCTATCGGGTGGGGCCCTGGCGCAGCAGATCGACATCACCGATCATGAGGGACGGCCGGTCCACCTCGACGCCCCGGCGCAGCGCATCGTGACCATCCCGATGCCGATGGCCTCGGGCGTGATCGCCCTCGACGGCGGCACCAGCAAGCTCGTCGGCATGAACCCGCTGTCGCTCACCGCCATCCGCGAGGGCATCCTCGGGCGCATCTTCCCCGCCGCCGCGAACATCACCGACAGCGTGACCGGCACCGATTTCATGCCCAACGTCGAAGCGCTGGCGGCCGCCAACCCGGATCTGGTGATTCAATGGGGCGGGCGGGGCAATGATATCGTCGATCCCATCACCAATGCCGGTCTCAATGCGCTGCTGATCAAATACGGGACCGAAGAGCTGACGCGGCAATACATGACCATGGTGGCGACCGCCATCGGCAAGCCCGAACGCATTGGCCCGCTCGTCGAATGGCGCGACAAGGTGGAAAAGGAGATCGAGGCCAAGACGGCGGGATTGGCGGCGGCCGACCGGCCGAGCGTGCTCTATCTGGGCAACGCCCTGTCGTCGATCACGGCCTCGGGTGACAAGGGCAATTACAACGCCTTCTACATCAACATGGTCGGCGCCAGGAGCGCCTCCGCCGGGCTCAGCGGCTCGGCGGCCATCAACAAGGAGCAGATCGCCGAATGGAACCCGGACATCATCCTGCTCAACGCCTTCGAGCCGCAGCTCGACGTCAACTGGGTCTATGACGATCCGATCTTGTCGCTGACCAAGGCGGCGCAGAACCACCGCGTCTACAAGATGCCGCTGGGCGGCTATCGCTGGGATCCGCCGAACCAGGAGTCACCGCTGGGCTGGATGTGGCTGGCCGACCTCGTCCATCCCGAGCTCTTCAATTTCGATCTGCGCGGCGAAATGAAGACGGCCTACCAGACGCTCTACAACTACCAGCTCACCGATGCCGACATCGACGGCATCCTGTGGATGGACAAGCAGGGTACGGCCACCGGCTACGACCGCTTCAAGGCCAAATAGCATGGTCACGTATGCCGGGGAGGCGGTGGCCTCCCCCACGCCGCGCCGGCACGGCCGGCCGACGCTGATCTTCATCGGGCTGGTGGTGACGCTGCTGGCGAGCATCCTGGTCAGCCTCTGCGCCGGACGCTTCTCGGTGCCGGTGGACCGGGCCCTCGCCATTCTCTGGCAGGGCCTGCTGCATCCGGGCGCCACGCCCACCACTATCGACGAGCGCATCGTGCTGCTGGTGCGCGCGCCGCGCGTACTGCTCGCAGCCATGGCGGGAGCCGGGCTCGCAGTCGCCGGAACGGGGCTGCAAGGCGTGTTCCGCAATCCGCTGGTGTCGCCCGACATTCTCGGCATTTCGCAGGGCGCGGCATTCGGCGGCGCGCTCGCCATCATCCTCGGCATCTGGGGCCTGCCGCTGATCGGCATGGTGTTTCTGCTCGGCCTTGCGGCACTCGTCGGCGTCGGCTTCCTGTCGCGCATCAACGGCCGGACGGAGACCGTCACGGTGATCCTGGCTGGCCTGGTGGTCGGCTCCATGTTCACGGCGCTGGTGTCGCTGCTGCAATTCATCGCCGATCCCAACTCGTCGCTGCCGGCGATCGTCTTCTGGCTGATGGGCTCGTTCTCGACCGCCACCTGGGAGCGCGTACTGATTGCGACGCCGGGCCTGCTGCTGGGCACGGCATTGTTGTGGGGTCTGCGCTTCCGCCTCAACCTGCTCGCCCTCGAGGAAACCGAAGCCCGCAGCCTCGGAGTGAGGACCGAGCCGGAGCGCTGGCTGGTCTTCCTGGTCGTCGCCGTGATCGTTGGCAGCCAGGTCGCCGTGTCCGGTATCATCGGCTGGATCGGCATCGTCATCCCGCATGCGGCGCGCCTGCTGGTCGGCCACGATCACCGCACCCTGCTGCCGGCCGCCGTCGTGCTCGGCGCCGCCTTCATGGTGATCATCGACACGCTCGCCCGCAGCGCGACCTCGGCCGAGATCCCGCTCGGCGTCATCACCGCGCTGGTCGGCGCCCCCGTCTTCGCGCTGCTGCTCCGGCGCTATTATCGTGAAAGGAAAGAGCAGTGATCGGCCTCAATGGCGCCACGGTCCGGTTCGGCAGCCGTGTGGTACTCGAAACCCTCTCCTTCTCCGTACCGGTGGGCCGGTCGCTCGCCATCCTCGGCCCCAATGGCCGCGGCAAGACAACCGCTCTGTGCGCCATGCTGGGCTTCCAGCGTCTCGATGCCGGGAGCCGGCTTGCCCCGCCCATCGTCGGCTATGTGCCGCAGACCGGCAGCAGCAATCAGCGGCTCAAGGCGGTCGATGTCGCGGTCATGGGCTGTGCCGCGCGGCTGGGTCTTTTCGGCCAGCCCGGTCCCGCCGACATCGACGCCGCCCGGGCTGCCCTGCAGCGCGCGGGCGCGTTGCGCTTCGCCGACGCCTTCTTCGACCGACTGTCGGGTGGCGAACGCCAGCTCGTATTGCTGGCGCGGGCGCTGGCCACCGGCTCGCCGGCCTTGGTGCTCGACGAGCCCGGCGCCGCGCTCGACCTTGCCAACCAGCAGCGCCTGCTTGCCTTGCTCGACGAGCTGCGGCGGGCGCAGGACAAGGCCATCGTCTTCACCACGCACGATCCCAATCATGCCCTCGCCGCCGCCGACGACGCGCTGCTGCTGATGCCCGACGGCCCGGCGCTCTGCGGTCCGGTGACAGAGGTGGTCACACCGCCGCATCTGGAACGACTTTACAGCGTGCCGATGCGACTGGTCGAGCTGCAGGGCATGAGCGGCACCCCGCATCGTGCGGTGCTGCCGGCCTTCGCCGGAGCGCGCGCGGCATGAGCATCCTCTATATCCAGTCGCATTCGGGCGGGCCCGGCGCAGGCGTCGCCAGGGCGGCACAGGCCGGAGATGTCGCCATAGTGCGCGAGCGCGAGCTGACGCCGGATCAGATCGAGGCGGCGGATGGCCTGATCACCACCACGCATCTCGACCAGATCGGCTGGCTCGCTTACGCCGTGCCGGTGCAGCGCCTGCTCGCCCGCGGCGGCCGTTGGGTGTTCAACGGCCACATCCTCAGGCCATTCCTGCCCGGCCTTGCTGTCTACATGCCACTGCTCGCGCCCAAGCGCGAAGATCTGGCGCTGACGCGGCTGGGCGAGCATCCGATCTTTGCCGGCATCGACCAGCAGCTCCTGGCGAAGAACCGCGGCGTCGCCGGGTTCTACGGCCGCGGCCACAACCCGATGCCGCCGGGCGCCACCGCGATCAACGGCCTCGGCCCCGGCCATCTGCCGATCGACTGGCACTGGCGGCTGCCGACCGGCGGCGAGATGCTCGTCCACGCCGGCAACGAATTCTGGGGCTGCGGCGACGACGCGGAGCTCAAGGACCTGCTGGTTTATCGCACCATCGCCTGGACGGGAGGCAGGCTATGAGCGTTCTCGCTGTGCATCCTGGCGCCTACTACCACATCCAGAGCTTCGAGACGCCACGCTATGCCGGCTATTTCGACCGGCTGGCGCGGCCCGAGCAGCTCGCCGATGTCGTGCTGTCGGACTGCAACGTCGTTCTTATTCCGTGCCGGACGCCGGACGATCGCCTGGCGCCGCACCGGGACCTGCTGCGAGCCTATCTCGATCAGGGCGGCACGCTTGTCGTCACCGGCGAGAACGAGTTCAGCGCGTTCCTTCCCGGCATAAGCTTCACCCCGCAGCCGACCAATTGGTGGTGGTGGCTGGAGCCGGGCGCCGATCTCGGCGTGCGCATCGCGCGACCCGAACACCCGCTGTTCCGGCGTCTCGCGCAGCGCGACCTCACCTGGCACCTGCACGGCTGGTTCGATGTTCCCGATGGAGCCGAGGTGCTGGCCGTCAATGGCGAGGGCAAGCCGATCCTTTACGTCGACGAGGTGACGACAGAGGGCCGCATGGTGATCACCAGTCTCGATCCCTTCTTCCACCACGGCAGCCATTTCATGCCGGCGACCACGCGCTTCCTCGATGGCTTCCTGCCCTGGATGCGTGAAGAGCTCGATCGCAAGGAACACTCATGAGCGAAGCAACAATCGTCGTGGCCGAGGGCGGGCGGCCCATGTCGTTCACCTATGCGGATTTGATGCACTATCACGGCTTCGGCTTTCCGGGTGGCGTAGCACATGCCTTCCAGGTGATGCAGCTGGCGCTGCCGCTGCTGAGCCCCGACACCCCGCCGGAGCGCCGCGAGATCGACATCCGGACGGCCTTCCGGGGTCCCGGCGGACGCGATGCGTTCGAGATGGTGACCCGCGCCGTGACCGACGGTCGCTTCGTCGTCGATCCGGCGCTCGAGCGGCCCGAGCGGGGTGAGACCCTGGCACGCTATGTGTTCGTGCTGACCTACCGCGATCGCGTCGTGCGACTGCAGATTCGGGACGGGCATGTACGCGACGAGTTCATAGCGCTTGGCCGCAAGCCGGATCGCACGGCGAACGAAGAGGCTCGACTCACCGTCCTCAAGCAGGAGATGGCCGACCGCCTGCTTGCGCTGCCGGCAGGTGACGTCTACGAGCCGTGCGGCGATGACAACCAGCGGGGACCGATGATGGTCCGCTCGGCCATTGTGCCGTAGGCAGGGCGCTGCCTCCGAACGCAACCAACGTGTCATCTTCGGCCGCGAGCCTGTCGCGCCAGTTTCGACGCGGCGATCGCTTCGGTTGGCGAGACGGCCGATCGGGTCAAGAACCGAGCGGCGGCCTGCACGGTGTGCAGCAGTTTCCCGAGGCTCACGTTACGATTCCCCCCGGGCCGCCGCCGTGATAACAAGCGGATGGGGCGTGATCGGAGTGAATGACGATGGGACTTTTTGACGAACTGGCTGGCGTCGTTGAGAATGCGATCAAGTCGCATCCGGGCGGCCTTGGCGGGGTGATGAACGACGCCCTCACGCATCTGGGGGGCATCGACGGCGTGGTGAAGACGCTGAACGAGGCCGGACTCGGCGCCAAAGTCAATTCCTGGCTGGGCGAGGGCCCCAATACGCCCATCACCGCCGACGAAATCAAAAATGCCCTGGCGCCTGAACATCTGCAGCAGATCGCCAGCAAGCTCGGTGTGCCGCCCAATCTCGTCGCCGAGGTTCTGGCGCAGCACCTGCCCAGCGCGGTTTCCGGCAGCGCGAAACGATAGGACGCACGACATGGCCGACAAGAAGCCCACCGCACCCGCTCAGGACGTCACCAAGGACTGGCAGGCGTCGCAGTCGCAGAAATCCTCCGCCGGCAATTTTCGCCTCTTTGCCGCCATCGCCTGGATCATCGCCATCGCCGGCGAATGCTACGGCGTGTGGCTGATCTACCATCGCGCCTTCGACCAGGGCGGCCAGCCGCTGCTGCTGGGTCTGCTGATCGGCATTGCGGTGTTCGCCATCGCCGGCAACCTCTTCTGGAAGGCGGCCAACCGCCGCGATCCGGCCCGTGCCTCCGACACCGCGCGCTTCTTCTTCCAGAATCAGCTCGGCGCGATCATCAGCGTCATCGCCTTCCTGCCACTCCTCGTCCTGATCTTTACCGACAAGAACATGGATCCGCGCACCAAGCAGGTCGGCGGCAGCGTCGGCGCGGTGCTGCTGGTGCTCGCGACCGTGCTCGGCATCAACTTCCAGCCGCCATCGGTCGAGCAGTATACGCAGGACATGGACAAGTGCGCGGCGGAGATCAAGGCGAACCAGCCGACGACGGACTGCTCGCCCGAGGTTGCCGCGCAGGCGCAGGCGATCGCCAACGACACCAGCACCATTGCCGATGCGACCAAGGACGCCGACCACCCCAATGGCCAGGACGTCGTCTACTGGATCGCGCCTGCGGCCGGACAGACCAAGTCCGATATCGAGCACGTCTTCCACCTCTGTGCCGAAGTCAGTCCGCTCAAGGACAAGACCGTCCACAGCGGCTCGGTGACACAGGCCTATGCCGAGAACGCCACGCGCATCACCCAGCAGATCGCGATGGAACAGAAGCAGTGCGGCTTCACCACTTCGCAAGCAACGCCGTCCGCCAGCTCGATGGCATCCAGCGGCTAGGTCGTCGAAGGGACATCGTAAATTTCACGCCGCGGGACCGATTCCAGCGTGATTGGAACGGCTTCCCAGACAGGAATGCTTTGAGTTGCTCTTCATGAGGCCTCGTGTCGCGGCCCTTCGAGGCCAGATAGATGTCGTCATAGCGAGGCTCGTGATGTCCGCAGCGATGGCGGCACGGTACCGGAAGACCTGACGGGTCAGGCGGGGGTGTCCGAGCATGTTTCCATAGCTCCATAATAGCAGTTTGCGGAACAGCCATGAAGCAAAGACGCCTGACTTGCTGGAGTTCCTAGGGACACAAGCCTGAGGAAGGAATGGCGATGCCTATAGTCTGCTGCGAACCTGTCTCAGTTGTCGCCGTCGAGAGGGAGCGCGCTGCAGCAGCCGCCCCGGTGTCTTGGCCAACAGTCCACTCGTAGGGTGTTTGTGACGTCGCCGTGCCCTTCTCATCATTCTCGGACCAGAGTCGAAGGCTCTGGAAGCGCGAATAGTACCGAATCTTGCCCCGCACCTCGGGACCCTCGGGCTAGATGCGTGCATTCGGCGATGATCTGAAAATCGCTGACGCCATTTCGATACTCGGTCTTGTTCATCCCGAGTAGAGAAGGCCAGCTGGTTCCGATGCCCCTGAGGACGGGATGGTGGGGCTTGAGGACCAACGGCACGAGGCCGGCTGGCGCTTCGAGGCCATCCGAGTTTGGGCGGCACCCGACCGGAAGACAGTCGTCTATCGGCGTCTCGAAATAGCGGGCCAATCCTTCCATGCCCTGGAAGCTCATATAGCCGCCGGCCATGACAAGGCCGCCGCCGGTCGCCACCCAGTCGCTCAACATCTGCAGGCGATCGGTGCCTAGGTGTCCCCCTCGCGCACTCGGCGTCAGGAGCAGGGAGAGCGCCCCGACGTCGGAAAGAACGAGAGCGTCATAGCGGACCATCTCTGCTATGCTGAGCGGGAAGTGCTCGCCACGCTCGTCCACCGAGAGTTGCGTCACCGCGTACCCGCCCTCGTTCAAGGCGGCGATGAATTGCTCAGCGCCGTTGACCTTGGTGCCATTTCGCCAGCGGGTAGGACAGCCTTGTTCCTCGACACAACGCCGCCTTTCGAAATATTGCATCCGGATGCAGAACATGTTGCATCCGGATGCAAGGTGGCTAAAGATGCAGCGTAGGCAATCGCCATTTCTGGCTATCTCGCCTCTTCTGCCAAACTTTGGATTAATCATGAAGCCCTTGACGCCCCAGGCCGACGATCGACACCGGGACCCGGATCCCTACCAGCGTTTGGCCGCGCTTGGGCTGGAACTGCCCCCTCCCCCGACGCCGATCGCAAACTTCCGCACCGCCGTCCAGGATGGCGACATCGTCTTCCTGTCGGGCCAGGGGCCGACACGCGAGGATGGCACGTTGCATATCGGCAAGGTTGGCGATGCGGTAAGCGCGCAGGAGGCGTATCGCCACGCGCGCCTGACCGGGCTGAACCTCCTGTCGGTGATGCACGATGTGCTCGGCGATCTCAGGCGGGTGCGTCGTGTCGTCAAGATTTTCGGCATGGTCAACGCCACAGCCGATTTCGCCGACCATTCGGCGGTGATCGACGGCTGTTCCGACCTCTTCTGCGAGGTGTTCGGCGAAGCCGGCCAGCATTCGCGCACCGCCATGGGCGTCGGTTCCCTGCCGCGTCTGATCACTGTCGAAATCGAAGCCGTCATCGCGGTACGCTAGCCATCATGTCCTCGACCTCGCTCACTGCAAGACTGCCCCGCGCCGAGCTCGGCAACTTCCCGACGCCGCTCGAAGCCGCGCCGAACCTGAGCAAGGCGCTGGGCGGGCCAAATATCTACATCAAGCGCGACGACCTCTCGGGCCTGTCGGTGGGCGGCAGCAAGACGCGCATCTTCGAATTCGTGCTGGGCCAGGCCAAGGCCGAAGGCGCAACAGCGGTCGTTGCCATGGCGGGCGAACAATCCAACAAACTGCGTGAGCTCGCGGCCGGCGCCAACAAGCTCGGCATGAAGCCGATCCTGCTGCTGCATGCAGTGACCACGCCGACGGCGATGGTTGGCAACCGCTTCCTGTTCGAACTGCTCGGCGCCGAAGTGCATACCACGCCGATCCCCGAACGGCTCGATCCCGCGATCAAAGACGTCTTACAGCGGCTCTGCGACGACGCGGCGCGCCGCGGCTACAAGCCATTCATGATCTATCACCCGGAACGCACTGGCACGATCGGAACGGCGTCCTACGTCGCTGGCGCCGAGGAACTGCTCTGCCAGTTCGAGGCCATGCAGCTCAAGCCCAAGCACGTGTTCATCGCCACCGGAGCCGGCCCAACCACCGCCGGCCTGGTGCTCGGCTGCCGCGCACACGGCGCGAGCTTCGGGATCACCGGCGTCTCGGTGGGCTCGTCCCGCGACGACGTGTTGCGGCACGTGCTCGACTACGCCAACAAATGCGCCGCGATGCTCGGCGTCGACCGCCGCATCTCGGACACGGATTTCGGCATCGATGCGAGCTACCACGCGACGACCTCGCCGATCGCCGCCCCGGTCAAGGAAGCGATAGAGCTCTTCGCCCGCACAGAAGGCATCCTGCTCGAGCCGACCTACACCGGCAAAGGCGCGGCCGGGATGATCGCGGCGATCCGTCGGGGCGATTTCCAACAGCACGACAGCGTCGTGTTCGTGCACACCGGCGGGCTACCGGGGCTGTTCGCCCGCAGCGGCGAGTTCGGCTACCAGCCCTACCTCTAGATCGACGGCGGACAGGCGTTGCGCCGCACATGCTCCATCGCCGCATCGGCGTGACGGCGGCCATCGCGCAGCGAGAACGGCCCGTGCCCCGGCAGGAAGATCTCGTAGTCGAAGCCAGCGAGCCGTCGCACCGAACGGCAGATCTCGGGCACGCTGCAATCGTAGACGTTCTGCACTCCTACCCGACCGCCGTGGAACAGCGCGTCGCCCGCGACCAGCACCCTGCGGCCAGGCTGCTCGATGAGGAACGCCAGGTGATCGTGGCTGTGGCCGGGCGTGGCGATAGCGGTGACCCTGGTGTCGCCGATGCGCTGCGTGTCGCCATCCGCAATGATCTGGCCAACAGGGCACGCGCGATACGCATAGTCGGCCGGATACCCACCGGCCTCGCGCGCCGCGGTGAGGCTGATCGCATCCTCGTCGCCGCTCGCCACCATTGCCGCCGTGGCCGCTCCGGCGATGACCTTGAGCCCGAGCCGCTCGCGCATCCGGGCCGCGCCCGCCGAATGATCGGCGTGGCCGTGAGTGAGGAACAGGGTGGTGATGCTGGCCGGATCGATGCCCTCCGCGGGCATTGCCTCTAGTGCCGCGTCGACGCTGCGGCCGGCGCCGGCGTCGAACAGAAGCCAACCCGTGCTGGCGCCGACCAGATAGACGTTGCAATCGAGCGGATCGGTCAGATCCATGCCGAGGCCGCCGCTCATCACCAGATGCAGGCGCTCGGCGATCCGCATCAGGCGACCACGTCCGTGCCGATGTGGAACAGGCAGTCGCCGCGCCGTATCCGCGCCGGCGCGCGCTTGCAGAGCACCATGCCAGAGAGCGCGAAGCTGAGCGTCAGCGGCTCGACCCAGGGCTTCTCGGGCACGTGCACGCGCGCCGCCGGCTGGCCGGCGACCACCTCGTCGCCGAGCTCGGCCAGTGGCTCGTAGACGCCATCGTCATCGGCGTAGACGTAGTATTCGGGGCCGCGAAGATCGAGGATGCGGGTGTCGAAGCCGGCGCCCTTGCCCTGCTGCTTGCCGGTGAAGTGACCGAGGTGGGTCAGCAGTCCACGCAGGCCGTCGCGCGCGATCCGGATGGTCTCGCGGCTGAGCGCGCCTGAGCCGCCAAGCTCGGTGCCGATGAACAGTTTGCCCTTGCGCCCCGCGGCGCCCAACAGCGTGTTGTTGGTGTCGTCGGGCTGATCGAGCACGTAGGCAGCGGGGGTACCGAAGGCGCGCACCATCGCCAGGGACTTCTTGTACTTATCCACGTCGGCCCAGCGAGCGATCACCGTTGATGGTACGTAGTGCAGCGAGCTACCGCCCGAATGCATGTCGCAAACGGCATCGCATAATGGAATGATGTTCTCTTCAACGTAGTAGGCAATCTGCTGCGTCACGTTGCCGGCAGCGTCGCCGGGGAATGAACGGTTGAGATTGCCGCCGTCGATCGGCGAGGTGCGTCGCGCCCTAACTGCCGCCGGCTGGTTTAGCGTCGGCATGATGATCAGCCGGCCGGTGAGCTCGGCCGGATCGAGCGATCGCGCCAGCTCCGCCAACGCCACCTCGCCCTCGTACTCGTCGCCGTGGTTGCCGGCGGTGAGCACCGTCGTCGGCCCAGGTGCTCCCGAGATCACCACCACCGGCACCGGCACAAAGCCATATGCCGATTCATGCGACGACAGCGGCACGCGCACATAGCCGTGGCGCTTGCCGGGGCCATCGAGGCTGATCTCGGTGACGAGCCGGCTCGGCGGACGCGATTGCACTGTGAACTCTCCTAGATGTCCCAGATCGATTCTTCCTGCCGCGACCGCCACTCAGCAAACGGCGTGGACTTAGTCCGTCCGGCGCGGGCGGCGTCGAGCTCGCCAACAATGCGCTCGCTCACGATCCTTGCCTCCTCGAGATCGAGGTTGCAGGGATCGAGCTCGAAGTAGCCATGCTCGAGGTCCTCGGCCCGCACGGCTATCGACGGCGTTCCGGCGGCAAGCGCCGAACTCATGTCCCAGGCGCTCGTCCCCGCACGTGCCGGATCGACGGCGACCCGCACCCGGTCGACCGGGTTGTTCGTTGGATCCGGCACGACGGTGATCGTCACGCCGTCAAGGTTGGCGAGTGCGATGGTCCAGTGGTCGAGCAGCGACCTCTCATGTGCGCGGGTCGCGGCGTGGTCGGTGCGCTCCCACGCGTCGAGCGCCGCGATGGCCCCGGCAATGCTCTCCTTGCCGACCTTGAAGCCGCGGCCGATGCCGGCGTTCTGGAGATAGATCGCGCGCACCAGATCGCGGCGCCCGGCGATGATGCCGGCCGTCGGCCCTCGCATGAACTTGTGTGCCGAATAAAGCGCGAGGTCGGCCCCCTGCGCGAGGAACCCGCGAAGGTTATACTCGGCAGCTCCATCGACAATAACCGGCACGCCGTGCGCGTGCGCGATGGCGGCAAAACGTGACAGCGGGATCATGCCATATGACGCCGCGTGATGCGATACGACGTACAGCGCTGCGGTGGTGTTTGGGCCGAACGCCGCCTCGAGCTCGAACTCCGTGGATGACGTTGCCTGCCCTATCGCCTTGAGGCGGGCGCCCGAGAGTCGGATGGCCTGGTCGATCGGAGCACCGTAGTTGAGAAGATGCCCCTGCAGAATCACCACTTCGTTGCGCAAACCACTCGTGTCGGGCAGCCGCGCGATCTTCGCACGATCGAGGCCGGTCATGGTCGCGGCAATTGACAGCGTGATCGCCGCACTGGTCGAGGCGGTGACGAGACCCGCCTCTGCGCCAAGCGCCCCCGCGATGGTTTTGCTGGCGACGCGCTGCAGCTCGTCGATCCACACGAAGCGCGGCAGGATGTCGGCAACGGCGGCCATCGCTTCGGGATGCGCGCTCGAGGCACCGATCACCGTCATGGTGCCGGCGACGTTGATCACCTGTCTCAGGCCGCGGTCTTTTTCATCGAACTTGGGCATGTGACCTCTCTATACCAAACCCATCAAACCTAACATTGCATCCGGATGCAATATGCATTCGAGATTGCTAGGATAGCCTCCATAAGATGCTTGGCGGCTTGTCTGCCGCTAGGCTAATGCTGATGCTGCATCGGGATGCATAAGGGGCGGAGTATGAGCATCGGCGACGACGACAGCGACCTCCTATCGGGTTCAGATCGCCTCACCGGCCGGCAGCTCGCCAAGGAACTCGGCATCTCGCAATCGACCATTTCGCGCGCCTTCAGCGACGGCGCGACGATCTCGCCAAAGATGCGCGCCAAGGTGCTCGAGGCGGCGCGCAAATTCGGCTACCAGCCGAATGTCATCGCTCGTTCGCTGTCGACACACCGGAGCGGTATTGTTGGCATCGTCGTCGCGAATATGACCAATCCGTTCTACGCCTCGATCTTGCAGCCGCTGGCGCGCCGCCTGCAGCAGCTGGGCCTGCAGACGCTCCTGACCAGCATCCCGTCAGGCCAGCAGATCGACGCGCAGCTGCACTTGCTGCTGCAATACAACGTCGACGCCATCGTCATCATGACCGGCACCGTATCGCAGGAAATGGCACGACGCTGGACCGACACCGGCCGGGCTGCCCTGCTGTTCAGCTACTCCATCCCCGGCATCGATCTGATTAGCGTCGTCTGTGACAACGAGGCGGGCGGTCGCGACGTCGCGCGCCTGTTGCTGCAGAATGGGCACAAGCGCCCGGCGTTTGTTGGCCGCAGTCCCGATGCCGCAACGACCCATGCTCGCGCCGAGGGCTTTGAGGCCGAGCTCGCCGAAGCCGGTGTGCCGCTGTTTGGGCGCGTCGACGGCGAATACACTTATGAGGGTGGCTATGCAGCGGCGCTGGAGCTCGGGCGCTCGCGGCCAGATTCGATCTTCTTTGCGCACGACATCATGGCGCTCGGCGGCATGGACGCGCTGCGGTACGGTCTCGGACTGCGCGTGCCGGAGGACATCTCTGTCGTCGGCTTCGACAACATCCCGCAGGGTGCCTGGCCGACTTACCAGCTGACGACCTTCGCCCAGCCGGTCGACCAGATGGTAGAGGCTGCGGTGCGCCTGCTCAATCGCCGCAATCCCGATGAGCCTGCGCCCGCCTCGAGCGTCTTGCCCGGCGCATTGGTGCAGCGCAACTCTGTGCAGAACCGCACCGTCCGCTAGTCGCCGCGATCGAACGGCGGGATTTGCGCCATTAGGCCGCCGTCGACTAAGAGCGTCGTGCCGGTCACCATTTTCGACCCCGGCTCGGCTAGATAGACCGCCGCATTGGCGACGTCGGCCGGATCGGCCGCATGCCCCATCGGCACGATCTGCTTAAAGCCGCGTTGGAACCCGGGGCTGCGGAACAGCGAAGCATTGCGAGGCACCTCGACGGGCCCCGGCGCCAGCATGTTGGCGCGGATGCCGTGCGGCGCGAGATCGACCGCCATCGCGCGGGTGAGGATCGCGATGCCGCCTTTCGAGGAGGCATAGGGCAGCGCCTGCGGCTCGGCCGCCAAGGAGTTCACCGAGCCAACGGTGATGATGCTGCCGCCACGACCCTGCGCGATCATCGCGCGCGCCACGGCTCGGCAGACGCGGAAGGTGCCGGTGAGGTTGACCGCCAGATAGGCATCCCACTCATCGTCGGTGACATCGGGGAACAGCGCGCGGCCGCCGGTGAGCGCCGCCGCCGTCACCACGATGTCGATACCGGTGTTGCGCTCGGCCGCGACGGCTACGGCGCGTTCCACCGCCTGGGCATCGCGGACGTCGCAGCTCAGCAGGGGAAACCCCACTCCTTCCCCGCCGAGATCGAGGCCGATCACAGTGGCGCCTTCGGCCACGAACCGCTGCGCGACGGCACCGCCGATACCGCCGCCCGCACCAGTCACCAGTGCGCTGAGCCCTGCCAGCCGATTTGATGCCACGGTCGCCTCCGTCGTCAGTTCGCGTCGATCAGCGCCGGCGTCACCAGTGCAGCACCGGTTGCCGGATCGAACACATACAACGTCCGCGGGTTGATGCGTGCAAAGACAGTATCGCCCGCCTTGGCTGGCTCGGCCGCATTCGACTGTGCGATCAGCCGCCCACCTGGCAACGACAGGTGAAGGATCGTCATGGCGCCGAGATGCTCGACGAAATCGACGCGCACCGACACGTCGCCACTGACGCCGACGCTGACATCCTCGGGCCGGAGACCGACATCGTAGGTCGCGTCGGCGCGGAGCCGCGGCTTCACCTGATCCGGCACCGGCACGCTCGCACCGAGAAACTTGAGGTTTCCACTGTCTTCGAACGTACCGGGAAACACCGACATCGGCGGGCTGCCAACGAATGTCGCGACGAACCGGTTGGCCGGGTTGCGATAGATATCGAGCGGAGCCGCGAACTGCTGCAGCTCGCCGCGGCTGAACACCGCGATGCGATCGCTCATCGTCATCGCCTCGGCTTGGTCGTGCGTGACGTAGATCGCGGTGGTGTCGAGCTCAGAGAACAGCCGCTTGAGCTCGACGCGCGTCTGCACCCGCAGCACCGCATCGAGATTGCTCAGCGGCTCGTCGAGCAGGAAGACGTGGGGATCGCGCACGAAAGCTCGCCCGAGCGCCACGCGCTGCCGTTGTCCGCCGGAAAGCTGGCGCGGGTAGCGCTCGAGCATGTCCTTGAGCTCGAGCCGCTCGGCCGCGTCGGCGACGCGCCGATCGATCTCGGCCTTCTCAATGTTGCGCACTTTGAGCGCGAAGCCGATGTTGTCGGCGACCGTCATGTGCGGGTAGAGCGCGTAGCCTTGGAACACCATCGCGAGGTTGCGCGAGCGCGGCGGTACCTTCGTCAGGTCTTGGCCGTCCATCAGGATCTCGCCGCTGGTAACACTCTCGAGCCCGGCAATCATGTTGAGCGTGGTCGTCTTGCCGCAACCCGAGGGGCCCAGGAACGAGACGAATTCGCGGTCACGAATCTCGAGGTTGAGCTCGCGCACGGCTGTCACCGCACCAAACTTCTTCCAGACGTTTCTAAGGATCAGACCAGCCATGTCACCCCTTCACGGCGCCGGCGGTGAGACCGCGGACGAGATAGCGTTGCGCGATGACGGCCAGCACGACGACCGGCAGCACGATGATGGTCCCCATCGCCGACATCGGTCCCCAAGAGGTCCCCTTGTCGGTGATGAAGGCCGAGATGGCGACCGGCAGCGTCTTGGCGTTGAGCGGCCCGACTGCCGATGCGAACAGAAACTCGTTCCATGAGAAGAACGCGGTCAGCAGCCCCGCCGTGACGATCGCCGGCAAGGTAAGCGGCAGCACTATCGAGAAGAACCGTCGCAGCACGCCGCAGCCGTCCAGCATCGCGGACTGCTCGAGTTGGCGAGGGAATTCCTCGAAGAACGACAACATCAGCCACACCACTACTGGCAGTGTCATGCTGACATGCGCGATGACCACTGCTGCGTAGGTGTCGCGCAGGCCGAGGTCGCGCATCAGCACGAAGTATGGAATGGCAATGGTGATCTTGGGGTAGAACCGGACGACGAGAAAGGTGAGCCCGATGATGGTCGACAGGCGGAACGGCAACTTCAGTCGCGCGAGACCGTAGGCGACAAGGCAGCCGGTGCTCACCGAAACGATAGTGGTAAGTGTGGTGACGATGATCGAGTTGAACAGGATCTTTAGCGTCGCACTGTTGGCGCCGAACACACTCGCATAATACTCGAAGGTCAGATGGCTCGGCCACAACGTGGCGTTCTCGCTGAGGAATTCGTCCGCCGGCCTAAGGCTGTTGCCGAACAGGATGAAGAACGGCGCCAGCGTGACGAAGAGGCCGATCAGCACGATTGCAACGACGGGGATGCGGCGGAGCAGAGTGTCAGTGGAGTGATCCATCGCGCTCATCTCACGCCTGCTGCCAGCGCGAGATACGGGCGCGCCAGACCAGCAGTCCAATGACGAGGATGAGACAACCGAGCATCGTCGCCCAGGAAATCGCCGCCGCGTAGCTGATGTTGAAGTAGCGCAGGCCCTGTTGATAGATCCAGAAGCTTAGCGTGTGCGTGGCAAAGCCCGGTCCACCAAAGGTTGTGGTGAACACGATGTCGAGTGTCAGCAGCGCATCCAGCAGACGGAACATCACCACCAGCAGCCCGACCGGCGCCAACATCGGCAGCACGATGCGGAACAGGATCTGCAGCGGCGTCGCGCCATCCACCTCGGCGGCGCGCAGCACCTCGGAGGGCAGTGACGAGATCGCCGCGGCAAAGATCACGAAAACGAAGGGCGTCCATTCCCAGACGTCGATGATGATGATCGACAGCACGGCGAGACGCGGATCGCCGAGCCAGTCGGGCGCCGGCACGCCAATGCCGCGCAGCATGTCATTGATCGGCCCGACGCGGGCGCTCAGCATCATGCGCCAGATGGTGCCGACCGCCACCGGTGCGATCACCATCGGCAGGATCAGGATGGTGCGGGCAATGCGCACCGCCGGTCGCTCGCCGACGGTGAAGTAGGCGAGGATGAAGCCAATGATGACGCTCGCCGCGGTGCTGCTGATGGCGAAGACGAACGTGCGCCCGATGGTCTGCAGCAGCACGCTGTCCGTGGCCATCTTGCTATAGTTGGCGACACCCACGAATGGACCCGGTTCGATGGACTTGGTCAGCGTCCAGTCGACGAACGAAATCCAGAGCGAATAGATGAGCGGGTAGAACTGCGCGATAACGATGATGGCGATCGCCGGCAGCATGAAGGCTAGCAGGATTCCGCGCTCGCCGATCTTTCGTTCGAGCCAGTCGGCAATCGCCCATGTTGTTCGCGAGAGCTGCATGCCTTCACTGACCCGACGTTGTTAACGCACGCGGAGGAGTCGAGGCCCCTCCGCGCGATAGCCGGGGAGGAACCAGCTTACTTTTCGACGGCGCCGACCTTGACGGCCACGTCCGCGAGCGTTTGCGGCACCGTGAAGTTGGCCCAGGCCGCGTTGATAGCTGCCACGCCATCTTCCGGCGAGGTGCGACCGTTGGCGATGTCCTGCAAGGTATTGTTAAGGAAGTCCAACGCTTCGCCCGTCAGCACCAGGTTCTGCGCGCGCGGCAGGTCGGCCAGCTTGGCCGGCCAGTCGTGCTGGTGTTTGGCCTTGAGGTCCGCATCGTCGTAGAGCGCCTGCCACGGCGAGCCAATGCCGAACTTCTCGTAGTTGGCCTTGGCAGCCTGCGGACCGGCGAAAGTCTTCATCCAGTCCCAGGCGAGATCCTTGTCCGGCGCCGAGTCGACCATGAACAGCTGCCATTGGCTCAGCTGCGGAAAGCCCGGTCCCGGGAACGACACCTGGTGCCAGTGACCCTTGATCGGGCTGCCATCAGCGTCAAGGAAGGCGTTGGCGAAGGACGGCCACGTCACCAGCATCGCCGCCTTTCCGTCGCGGAACGCAGCGTTGGCTTCGTCGAATGACATGGCGTTGCCCTGCTTGGGCAAGTGCTTCCAGAGCTCGGCGATCAGCTTGCCGGTGGCCACAGCCTTGTCGACGTTGAGGGCATAGTGGCCATTCTTGTCGATGTAGGTCCCGTCATAGTCGCCGGTGAAGAATGCACTGATCTGCTCTGGGCTGCCGGTCGGGTGTGAGAAGCAGGCGACGCCAGCGTCCTTGCTCTCGATAGTGCTGCAGGCCGCGAGGAAATCGTCCCACGTCTTGAAGTTTGCATCGACGCCGGCCTGCTTCAGCAGGTCGTCATTGACCATCACGCCATAGACGTCGGTTCCGTAGGGGAAGCCGATCTGCTTGCCGTTGAAGTACTCGGACCGGCCCGGGTCCATGAGGCCCTGGACCAGCCCATTCGTCATGTTGTCCTTCTTGATGTAGTCATCAAGCGGCACGAAATGCTGGTAGATATCGGCGAGGTAGAAGCCGCCGCTCATCACCTGGTACTGGTTGGTGCCGGTGACGACATCTGTAATGTTGTTCTGTCGCAAGATCGCCCAAGGGAACGCAGCGACAGTGACCTTGGCACCGGTCTTGGCCTGGAAGTCGGCTGCAAGCGCCTCGGCGGCCTTGTCGTAGGTTCCCGACGCCATCACCGAGAAGGTCAGGCTCTTGTCCTGCGCGATGGCCGGCGCGGCAGCGGCGCCGATGGCGAGCATCGCCACCGACAGGCCCAAAGATACTCGATGCACGTCAAACCAGGTGGTCTTCATTGTCGTCTCTCCCTGTTCAACTCGGCGGCCGGTTCGGCCGATGAGAATTTTCCTCGCGCCGCTCAGGCGGCGGCTCCGTCGCGGTTAGCGTCCGGCGTCAGCGTCGAGCGGTAGATTTGGGCCTTGGGCGCATAGGTCACGCCGAGATCAAGCGGGAACATCGGTCGAGCCGCGACGGTGTGCCCGAGCGTCGGCAGGTTGGCCGACGTGGACCCTGCAACATCGACGACATAGTTCTTCTCGACCCACGCGTCGTACATGTGGTGTTCGGCATGCGGCGACTTCAGCACAATGACGTCATATTCGACCGGGTCGATGCCGTTCGAGTAGTACATCGCGCGGTCGAACAGGCTGACGGACTGGCTGAACACCACGACCGTGAAGTTCTCGAAGGTCAGCACCGCGGTCGGCCCGGCGTCGAGGCTGATCTTCATGGTCTCGAGCCGCGACTTGCCGTCCGACAGGAGCTTGACCCGCGCGCTGACGCGCATCGGCGTGAACCGCTTCCTGTCGAGCGCACCGCCGAGATCGACTTCGATCGTCGCGCCGACGCCCGCCCTGTGGGCCGCTGCCGCGGCGGCCGGATCGACGATCTGCGCCAGCACGCTCTTAGTGAAGCCAGCGTCGCGCAGCCCCTTGATGAGAAGATTGGAGTCGCCGCTCGAGCCCGAGGACGGCGCGTCGGCGGCATCGCTGAACAACACCGAGCCTGTGGCCGCGTTGGCGCCCGCAATCGCATCTTCCAGCGAGGTCATGTGCGCCTGCATGATGTCGCGATTGGCCCAGAACTTTGCGGCCAGCTTTTCGGCGAACGCGGTCGCAGCCGCCGGATCTCGGTCGGTGACGACCACTACCTGGCTGCAGAGCTCGGGCACATCGGTGAACGGATTGCCGATCATCAGCCCGGCGGCGAGCGCCTCACCGCTGTCTTCCAGCGCTTTGCACTCATCCAGGAACCTGCCGTAGATGCCTGTCTCGGTGATCAGCTCATGACCACGCACAAGCGCCGGGATCGTGACGCGCACCACATTGGTGGCAGTGCGCTCGCGCAGCAGCTTGAGCAGCAGCCGCGCGGCCCGCGCGCCCGTATCGGCAAAGTCATGGTGCGGATATGTGTAGTAGATGGCAAAGCCATTGGTGGCCTCGATCATCCTGGCGGTGAGAATGCCGTGCAGGTCGAGCGACATGACCATCGGCTTGTCTGGACCGATGCGCTTGCGAATTTCGGCGGCTAGGTAGCCTTCTGGGTCGAGCTCGTTCTCGGCGCCCATCGCGCCGTGTACCGAGAGATACACGCCGTCGATTTCAGCCGCGTTTTGGTCGACCACTTTTAAGATATCCGAGGAGAGCCGCGCCCAGCTGTCCGCGGCCAGCGGTCCGGCACTGTCGGAACGAGCGCCGAAGCCTGGAACCACGACGACATCGCTAGCGGCCTCGAGCACCTGGAGCGCGCCACCCACCGCGGTGTTCAGCCCGCGCTGCTGCAGCATCGAATTGCCGCGGTCGATCCGGAACTTATCGTAGGAGGAAAGCACGGGGTTGAAGGAGGAAATCTCCTGCATGCATTCGATAAAGAGAATCCTAAACACCGAATGCACCCCTGTTTCCTTCGACGAAGGCATCACCTGCGCCGTCTTCGAGAGCGAGATAAGCAAGGATTGCATCCGGATGCAACAGAATTCTGCATCCGGATGCAGCAATGGATTGCCGTCTCTACCAATGAAGAAAACGCTGCATGATCCGTTCCCTCAAAACCGCCGCCCCGTCCGTCGATACGACCGAGCGCGACCGCGACGTTCGCGCCATCGTGACGGCCATCCTCGAGGACGTCGGCAAGCGCGGCGACGCCGCCGTGCACGAGCTATCGCGGCGCTTCGACAACTACGACCGTAAGGACTTCCGGCTCAGCACGGTCGAGATCGAGGCAAGTCTTGCGCTTGTCGGTAACGACCCGCTCGACGACATCCGCTTTGCGCAGGCGCAGGTGCGACGCTTCGCCGAGGTGCAGCGGAGTACGATCACCGACGTCGAGACCGAGACGCTGCCAGGCGTCGTGCTCGGCCATAAGAACATCCCGGTGAACGCAGTGGGCTGCTACGTGCTCGGCGGCAAAGTATGCGCTCCTCGCCTCGGCCCACATGTCGGTGATCACCGCACGCGTCGCCAAGATTCCTCGCGTCATCACCGTCGCCCCGCCCTTCCACGGGCAGCCGGCGCCCGCCATCGTCGCCGCGCAGCACCTTGCCGGGGCCGACGCGATCTATTGCCTCGGCGGCGTGCTGTGCGCCACGGACCTGCTGGGCCAGGTTGAGCACGGCCTAACTCGCCGGCGAGCCTGCTGACCAGTTCGGAGAAACTGGCGCGCGAGACGATGGTGCAGATCGACCGCCTGCTGCAGATTCTTCCAACCGCCGCCATTGCCGCCAAGGCATGGGCCGACTACGGCCAGATCATCGTCTGCGATACGAACGAGGAGATGCTGCGGACCGCCAACGAGATCGCCTCCGAGCACGTGCAGGTGATGACCGCGGACCCGGACTACTTCCTCGCCAACATGACCAATTACGGCGCGTTGTTTCTTGGGCCGCGCACCAACGTGGCCTACGGCGACAAGGTCATCGGCACCAACCACACGCTGCCCACCCGCAAGGCGCCGGGCTTTACGGGCGGGCTGTGGGTCGGCAAGTTCCTCAAGACCGTGACCTACCAGCGCGTCGTCATCGACGAGGCGTCGGCGATGGTCGGCGAATACCGCTCGCGCCTCTGCCTACTCGAAGGGTTTGTCGGTCACGCCGAACAGGCCAATGTGCGCGTGCGGCGCTACGGGCAGCGCAACGTGCCTTACGGGGAGGCCGCCCTGCGTCGCGAGTGAGCTTCGGTCGATGCCGTCGCCGCGGCGCTTCAGACGGCGGCGATGGCGGTGATCTCGATGCGCAGATCAGCCACCGCGAGGCGCGCCTCGACGCAGGCGCGCACCGGCGGATTCTGCGGATCGATCCACCGGTCGTAGACCGAGTTCATCGCATCGAAGTCGACGATTGCCGGCAGAAACACGTTGACCGACAGCAGCTTCGACTTATCGGTTCCCGCCGCTTGCAGCAAAGCATCGACCTTGGCCAGCACGTCGCGGGTCTGCCCCTCGATGCCCACCTTCGGATCGTTCGCGACCTGGCCCGCAATATAGACGAGCCCGCTGTGAACGACGGCCTGGCTCATCCGCGAACCCGCCTGGATGCGTTGAATCATCTTTGCCTACTCTCTTGGTTGGAAATCAGTTGGTCTCGTGCACCAGGTGCCCCGGGGAGACTTCCCGGTAGCGCCGTTGCGGCGGAGCGTAGTCGAGCGGCCGCACCGTGCTGAGCAGCTCGTCGGCGCTCAATGGCCGGATGTCGCGGCGGCGTCCCGGCTCGGGCACCGGCACCGCTGCGAGGAGCCGGCGCGTGTAAGGATGCTGGGGGTTTTCGAAGATTGCCGCACGCGGCCCCATCTCGACAATTTCACCAGCATACATCACCGCCACCCGGTGGCTGATTCGTTCTACCACCGCCATGTCGTGCGAGATGAAGAGATAGGCGATCCCGAGGCTCTCCTGCAGGTCGAGCATCAGATTGATCACCTGTGCCTTGATCGATACATCGAGCGCCGAAACCGCCTCGTCGGCGACGATGATGCTGGGCGATGGGGCCAGCGCGCGGGCGATGCAGATGCGCTGTTTCTGGCCACCGGAAAATTCGTGCGGATAGCGTCGGGCCAGATCGGGACTGAGGCCCACCCGCCTCAGCAAGTCCGCGACCCGATCGGTAGCTTCGCGCGGCGAGGCAAGCCCATGCACGACCAACGGCTCGGCGATCGATTTGCCGACGCTGATCCGCGGGTTGAGACTCGCGAAGGGGTCCTGAAAGATCATCTGCACATTGCGACGGACCTGCCGCAGCTCCGTACCGCCCAATCCGACGACCTCGCAGCCGTTGACCTTGACGCTGCCGCCGCGCGGCCGCACGAGCTGCAGGATCGACCGGCCCATGGTCGACTTGCCGCAGCCGGACTCGCCGACCACGCCGAGAATTTCCCCCGCCATCAGATCGAACGAGACGTTCTCGACCGCCCGCACCGCTGCGACGGGCCGCCCGAGCACGCCGCCTCGCACGTCGAACTGCGTCGTGAGGTTGCGCACCTCGAGCACCGGCGGCTTGCCGGAGGCAGGTGGCAACCCCGGCCGCGGCGCGCTGGCGGTGCCGGTCGCGAGATCGACCAGCGGAAAGCGCATCGGCAGCGCACTCTCGGCCATCGAGCCGAGCCGTGGCACCGCCATCAGCAGGGCCTTGGTGTAGGGATGCTGCGGCCGGGCGAAGATGTCGACCGTCGTTCCCGCCTCGACGATTTCGCCCTGGCGCATGACGATGGTGCGGTCGGCAATCTCGGCCACCACGCCCATGTCGTGCGTAATGAACAGCATCGACATCTGTTCTTCGGCCTGGAGCGTCCGCAGGAGATCGAGTATCTGCGCCTGGATGGTGACGTCGAGCGCCGTCGTCGGCTCGTCTGCGATCAGCAGCTTCGGCTTGCAAGCCAGCGCCATCGCGATCATCACGCGCTGCCGCATGCCGCCTGAGAAGCGATGGGGATAGTCGCCCAGGCGCTCGCGCGCGGCCGGAATGCGGACCTTGTCGAGCAGTCGCAGCGCCTCGGTCTCCGCCTCGCCCTGCGACATGCTGCGATGCCAGGTGAGAGCCTCGGTCAGTTGGTCGCCGATGGTGAGCACCGGGTTTAGGCTGGTCATCGGCTCCTGAAAGATCATCGAGAGCGCATTGCCTCGGATTTTCTGCATCGCCTGAGGGAGGAGGCCCAGCAGGTCTTGGCCGGCGAACATCACGCGGCCGGAGGTACGCGCCAGCGAGCGCTCGAGGAGCCGCATGATCGACAGCGCCGTGACGCTCTTGCCCGAGCCGGATTCGCCGACCAGCGCCACGGTCTCGTGAGCGCCGACGTCGAAGCTCACCCCGCGGACGATCGGCAGCCAGTCGCCGTACTCGTCGCGAAACGAAGTCTCGAGATCCTGGACCGAGAGCAGCGGTGCGCTGTGGGGCTCAGTGCTCACGCGGCCACACCTGCCTGCCCGAGGACGACCTCGCCCTGCCGCATCACATAGAGCGGGGATTTGAGCGCGCTCACCGCCTGTAGCGGGTCGCCCGCGAGGGCGATGATGTCGGCCGAATAGCCAGGTTCGATGCGGCCGACGCTTTCGTCGATCAAGAGGGCCTTGGCTGAGCCGATGGTGGCGGAGCGCAGCGCCTCGACCGGTGACTGCCCGCCGCGGATCATCCAGTCGACTTCCATCCAGGTCGAATCGAACGGCGTGTCGTTGACGCCGGCATCGTTGCCGCAGACCATCGGAATGCCGAGCTTCAGCATCTTGCCGAAATTCTCGACCATCGTTTCGAACTGCCTGACCTGATGTTTTTCGAGCGGCGTGCGGTCGCTCTCAGCCTTGGCGTAGATCGCATCGAATCCCGGCATCGCGGTCGAGAGGTTCGCCATCATCGCCGAGCCGTTGTCGCGTGCGGTCTGGGCCACATCGGCGTTGTAGTTCCGGTACAGGCGTCCATCCTCGTGCCGGTCGAAATAGGCGCAGTGCTCGAGGCTGTCGAAGCGGGCGATGGCGCCGCGGCGCACGCTCTCGGTAGAGAGGACGTGCGCCACACTCGGCAGCCCGAGCCGGCGCGACTCGCCGGTGATAAGGTTGAGGTCGTCTTGGCCGAACACCGTATCCTCCGGCTTCGAGCCCGGCGTCATCTGGCCGCCACTGATCATCACCTTGACGCTGCGGCCCCCGTCCTTCCGGATGCGCGCGATGTGGGCGTAGATGTCGCGGTCGTTGCGGACAATGCCATGCATGAAATGCAGGTGGCCGTAGGGCACGGTGATCGGCGGCCCCGACATGAGCAGCCGCGGCAGCGGTACCGGGCTCAGGTCCGGCCGACGCGCGAGCGCCAGGGTCTGCCATTGCGAGCCGCAGTCGCGCGCGGTGGTCACGCCGCTCAGGAGCAGCGTGTTGGCGTTCTTGGCCGCGCGCAACAGCCGCTCGGACGGATCCTCGGCCTCGAAGTCGCGCAGGGGCGTCTTGCTGGCGCTGAAGTCGAGATGCACGTGCGTGTTGAACAGGCCCGGCATCACCCAGCGGTCGCCGAAGTCGCGCAGCGTCGCGCCGGCGGGCACGGCGTCTGGCCGCTCAACGGCGGCGATTCGGTCGCCCTCGACGGCGACCGCCGCCGGCTCGAACCTGCCGAGCGCTTCGCGCCAAACGTGCTGCGATTTGATCCAGTGCCTAGAGCTACTCACAACGATCTCCGAATGAAGTCACCGCCCGCTGACCGAGGGGTTCAGCATCGCGTAGAGGATGTCGACCAGAAGGTTAACGACGAGAATGAACGACGAGGCGATCAGTAGTAGTCCCTGGATCACCGGATAGTCCCGCCTCAGGACCGACGACACGCCGAGGTTCCCTACTCCCGGCAGCTGGAACAGCGCTTCGGTAATGAACGCGCCGCTGAGCAGCAGCGCCACAGAGAGCCCGATCACCGTCACTATGGTGATGATCGCATTGCGGAAGGCGTGCTTGCCGATCACTACCCGCTCCGGCAGACCCTTGGCCCGCGCTGTACGGATGTAGTCGGCACGCAGCACCTGCAGTAGCGCGACGCGCGTCATGCGTGCAATCAGCGCCGACTGCGACAGGCCGAGAGCAAGCGCCGGCAGGAGCAGATGGTAGAACCATGGCAGGAAGCCCGCTGACAGCGGCTCGTAGCGACCGATCGGCAGCCACCGGAGCTCGACCCCGAACACGTAGATCAGGATCATTCCGACCACGAATTCGGGCACAGAGAGGAAGGTCAAGGACACGCCGATGCTGACCGTGTCCTTCCAGGAATTGGGCGCCAGCGCCGCTGCCGTGCCGAGCGGAATGCCCACGATCACGGCGATCAGGAGCGACAGGAACCCGAGGCTGAAGGTTACCGGCAAGCGCTCGACGATCGCCTGCCACACGCTGCGGCCGAGGAAGAACGAGTCGCCGAGATTGCCGGTCAGCGTGCCCCCCAGCCAGTTCAGCAATTGCTGCCAATACGGGAGGTCGAGGCCTAGCCGCTCGCGGGCAACCTCGAGGCTGCCCGCGCTGGCATCCATACCCACGAAGGCGGCCGCCGGGTCGCCCGGCGTGGCATGGACGATGACGAACGAAAGAATGCTGACCCCGATCCACATGGGTACGAAGAGCAGAAGCCTGCGCAGGATCAGAGTCAGCATTCGGGAGGTCCTACTTGCGCGTCTGCGACACGTTCCAGAACCGCGGCGTCACGTAGAACGGGGTGTAGCCCGCCAGCGTCTTGCGGATCCCGTCGGGCTGGAAATAGTCACCGATGCGAAGCACGGCGACGTCGTCCCAGACCAGCTTCTGGATGGCCTGCCAGGCGGCCTTGCGCTGCTCGTCGGTGGCGCCCGAGTTGATGATGTCGAGCTGCGCCTGCATCTTGTCGTTGCAGTAGCCGAATGCCCCGAGCGACCCACAGCCGAGCGAGTCGGTGAGCTGGAACGGATCGAAGCGCGGCGACCAGCCGGTCTGGTTCAGCGCCCAGTCGGTCTGGTGCTGGGCCCGTTGAATCTGCGACGGCCAGTCCATCAGCGACAACTGCACGTTGATGCCCGCGGCCTGCCACTGCGCGGCGAGCGCCTGCGAGGCCTTGTACATCCAGCCGTAGTTCTGGTTGGTGAGATAGGTGATCGGCTCGCCGTTATAGCCGGCTTCGGCGAGGAGCTTCTTCACCTTGTCCGGATCGGGGTGGTTGTAGACCTCGGAGCCGGCGTCCGAGTACCAGTTGGTCTGCTCGGGAAAGAAGATGCTCGGCTGGACCCGGTAATAGTCCTTCTGGCCGAAGGTCGCCGCCATCAGCACCTGCTCGGGGTTGATCGCGGCGAGCAGCGCCTGGCGGAACGGCAACTTGGCCATCCACGGGTCCTTGTGGTCGATCTCGAGCGCGATGCCCCAGGTCGGCTTCACGATCGCGACCTTGACGTCGGGATTGTTCTGCAGGTCCGGCACCGAGGTGATCGGCAGGGCTTCGACGAAATCGAAGTCACCGGTCTGAAGGCCCGCGACGCGGCTCGACTCTTCGGTCACCGGCAGGAAGTCCACTTCGTCGGCACACGCTGTGCGGGCGCCGCCGAAGCCGGTCGGTCCGTCGAAGCCCGCCTCTGGCACGTAGTCGGCAAACTTCTGCATTTTCACGCCGACGTCCGGCTGCCAGTCGATCAGCTTGTACGGGCCGGTGCCGACCACGTCGGCGCCGCGGATTTCGTCCTTGCCGTACTTCTTGACGATATCGGCCGGCATGATGGCGATGATCGGCGAGGGCATGGACAGATTGGTCAACAGCGGAAAATCTTCCGAGACGGTGATCTTCACGGTCTTGGGATCGACCGCCTCGACCGACGCGACTTTCTTGAAGCGATTGGCGCCAGGCGAGAACTGTAGGAAGCGCTGCACCGAGGCCACCACGTCGTCGGCGGTCATCATCGCGCCGTTGTGGAACTTCACTCCATCGCGCAAGGTGAACGTATAGGTGAGCCCATCGTCGCTCTTGGTCCAGCTAGTCGCGAGCTGCGGGATGATCTTGTAGTTTTCATCCAGCGTCACCAGTGACTCGAACAGATGCGTGTCGATCTGCCGGCTAGCATTGGTCGTGGTCAAGATCGGATCCATCGTCGATGGATTGGTTGTCATGGCGGCCTGAATCTTGCCACCGGTGATCTCACAGGTCGCGGCAAAGGCCGCCCCCGTCAGTCCGGTGAAGATCACGCTCGTCAACATCAGGCCTTTAGCTAGTCGCAACATCGTCCACCTCATGCGCTGTTAATTGCAATCGCCTCCCCGGCGGTCGCGGTTAGAGTCCGGAGTCGGAAAGCCCGTTCACGGTCTTGGGCTGGTGCAGCGGAAAGAACTCCGCAAACTTGTCGGCGGCAGCCAGGTCCTTGAGGCCGTTGCCAGTGACGATGCAGACGATCGTCGCATCTGGATCGATCCTGCCGGCGCGCCCTGCCTCGATCAGGCCGGCGACGCCATAGGCGCTGGTCGGTTCGGCGAAGATGCCCTCGAGATTGGCGAGCCAGGCCTGCGCCTCGGTGATCGCTGGCATATCGACCGACGCGATCGTGCCCTTGCTGTCCTGAATCGACTCCCACGCCCATTCGCCATCGAGGGGCAGGAAGTAGTCACCGTTAACGCACTTGTCGTCGGTGATGTGTTCGATCGGCGCGAAGTAGCGGTCATTGCGCTGCGCGCCGTTGATGCGCGGCATGCGCTTGGCCTGCTCCATCCCAACGAGCTCCTTGAAGCCCTTGTGCAGGCCGCCGATCAGGCCACCGCCGCCGACCGTCGCGAATACTTCATCGGGCGCCTGACCCAGCGTCGCCGCGATCTCGAACGACATTGTCTTGGTGCCTTCGACCATGAACGGATTGACTGGCCGCGCAGAGATCATCGGCACGATGCCGCGCTCGGCGCAGAATGGCCCGAGCCCGCGGAACAGCCGTAGCTGTTCGCGCATACGACCGGGTCCGGCCGGCGGGAACAGGAACAGCTGCGCGCCGTAGACGCTGATCTGCCGGCGCTTGCCTTCGGCGGTGTCGGAGGCCACCCACACATAGGCGTCGTAGCCCAGCGCGGCGCAGTAAGCCGACAGAGCATTGCCGACATTGCCCGATGACACTGTGGCGTAGCGAGTCCGGCCCCAGGACCGGCCGGTACTGATGGCGCTCGCCATTTGCCGGTCCTTGAATGAGCCGGTTGGGTTGCAGTTTTCTAACTTGAAGAACAGGTTCTTGAGCCCGAGCTTTTCGGCAAAGCGCCGGCTGCGCACCAACGGTGTGTTTCCCTCGCCCAGCGTCACGGCGTGCTGTTTCTCGAGCGGCGCCATCACGGCACCGAACCGCTCCCACAGCGTTCCTGGCTTCTTCCAGTTGCCGGCGAATTCGTCGGCTGCCGCACCCAGATCGAAGGTGACGCTGAGCTCGCCGTCCCCAGGACTGCGGAACATCGGGCCAAGCTCGAACTTCTTGCCGGTCTTGATCTCGGTGAGCCACGCTCTGTCGGTCATTTGTCTCGATGGTCCTGTCGGAGATTGCTGCGGAGTGGCGGCCTAGCCGTCGCGCCGTTTCGGATCTATGGCGCGGCCGAGGCCGTCGCCGATGAGGTTGAGTGCCAGTACGGTCGCCGCGAGGATGAGGCCGGGATACATCACCAGCCACGAGGCCTGCTGGAACGCGGCGCGCGCTTCGCCCAGGATGTTGCCCCAACTTGGGTTGGGCGGCTGCAGCCCCAGACCGACGAAGCTGAGGCCGGCTTCACCCAGGATCGCGTAGGCGAACAGGAACGTCTCCTGCACCATCAGGGCCGGGAGAATCCCTGGCAGCACATGAACGAGGAGGATGCGCATCGGCCCGGCGCCGATCGACTCGGCGGCTTCCACATAGGTGAGGCGGCGGATTACCAGCGCCTCGGCGCGCACGATGCGCGCGGTGCGCGGCGTGTAGACCATCGCCAGCGCCAGAACGACATTCACCGAGGTATTGCCCAAGGCGGCGAGGATCGCGAGCGCGAGCAGCAGCACCGGAAAGCCCATGAGCACATCCATAATGCGCATCAGGACGCCATCGAGCCGGGGGTTTGTGCCCGCGACGAGGCCAATGAGGCCGCCCGCGACAGTGGTGACCACCATCACGCAGGCGCCGATGAAAAGGCTATTGTAGCCGCCGTAAATGATGCGCGCTAAAAGGTCGCGACCGAGGGCATCTGTTCCCAACAGGTGGGCCGATCCTGGCGGCGTCAGGATGGCGGCATAATCAAGGGTGTTCGGACCGTATTTCAGCACGAGCGGTCCGCCTGCAAGCACGAGCATGATGATGACAAGCAACACGCAGCCCGAGACCAACAGAAGGTTCGCGCGCCGGCTCCGCCGCCGCTCGCCAGGTTCGTCGATGGTCAGCGGTGCTGCTGATGCCATCGCTCTAATTTCCTCCCTCCAAGGCATCACCGGTCGCGTTGTCCTATATACTGGACACGCTGTCGATATACCGTACAGTAGGTGACATCCGTCACGATGACAAGCTGTTAAGAAAGGCACCGAGCTTGGACACCACGACCGCCGATTCAGCGCTGCCCCGCGCCCGGGGCATCGACCGCGTCATCGACATTCTCGAGTGCCTCAAGGAGAACCGGACGCCGATGACCATCGGCGACATCTCGCGCAAGATTCGCGCCCCACGATCATCGACCTATGAAATCGTCGCGCGTCTTGCGGAAGCTGGGATGCTTGAGATCGACAACGCCAACAGGGCGTTCTTCGGCCGAGCAATCTACTTTTATGCGGACGCGTATCTCGCGTCGCAGCCTCTGCTACGTCACGGTCGCAGCGAAGTCCTGCGGCTCGCAAAAGTTCACGGAGAAACCGCGCAACTCTGCATGCTTGTCGGGAACAAGTATACGGTCGGCTTCATGCAACCGGGCGCGAGCTTGTTTCGTATCATTTCCGAGATCGGCGTTCTAGTTCCGATACCCTGGACTGCTTCGGGAAGATTGCTTGTGGGCGGCATGACCCCGGACGAAATCCACGCGCTCATTCCCGACGAGGACTTCCGGCTTCCTAGCGGCCGGACTATCGACTTCGACAGCTTTCTGGCCGACGTCGAACGTGGCATGAAGGCCAACGTAATGATGACGGTTGGCCTTTCCGATACCTACACGTGCTGCCTCGCGGCTGCGATCCGTGACGAGCGCGGCCACCCCATTGCTACTCTCTGTTTCATGATCCCCGCAAATTCGGAGCAGGCTCGCGCTCAAGAATTGCTGAGCCATCTCAACGAAGCGGCGGCGCGGATATCGTCGGCGATGTCAAGGGAACTGGCTGAGTAGAGTCCTTTGTAGCGCTCGTAGGTCTCGAACACGTGAGCCAACTCGATCCAAAGGGTGATTGAGCGGCGACACGCACAAGTGTTTGAACCCTTGGCGGAATTCGCAAGTCGCCAGGAAAGTTGTCCACGTCCCTCGGGGCAGACGCAGGCTTCTGCCAGCACAGGAGTCGTTACATGTCGTTTGTGCAGTCGGTCGTTGGCAAGTTGCTAGAATGGCGTTGTAGTTATTGCTCAACTGCCTCAAGCGCTGTCGACGAGCCATCGTCCTCGAACGCCGTGTAAAGATTTTGAGTCTCGTCAAAGAGATGCGGGCCGCTCACGTCACTCCGCAGCAGTTGTGACAGTTTGAGCGTCGACTGACGGACGAATAGGTCGCCCGCAGGGAGTTATCCCTGCCCTTCTGCAGCTCGCCTAGACTTTCACCGCGTGCGCGTCCTGTTTGAGTCTCAAAGGATCGCGTCGCAGGATGTGGCATGGCAACTGGACGATCGGCAGAAGTGCGCAGTGGTACCGAGTTGTCGGCGCTCGACGCTGACCTTCGAGCGGATCGGGGGGTACTCGCCTGCCGGACGCGTTTCCAGACATGGCGAAGCCACCAGTCAGGCCGTGGCGATGACGGTCGCGCCGTGCGCTTGCTCTTGACGGCAAAGCCGACGACGCACCCGATGCCGTGGACGGCTCAGAGCTTGACGAGGCGGGCGTTCTCGGGCGCCGTACCCAGTTGGTCGGGTCCCAGAACGTGCGGTCGCCACCATTCCCGACGGGCCGTCTCGCTGAGGACGAGCCCATGGCCGGGCCGGCTCGGCGCGAGCGCCCAGCCATCATGGATATCCACCGGCTCCTCGACCAGGTGATCGTAGTTCTGGAAAGAGTATTCGAGCCACTGCACTTCGGGCAGCGCGCACGCCATATGCACGCCGACTTCAAGGCAAGTGTTGCCGAGGCTGACCGGGATGCCTCGGTCGGCAGCCAGCCAGCCGATGCGCATCACATCGGTCACCTGCCCGTGGACATTTAGGATGTCGGTGGCCTGCGCTTCCATCAGTAGCCGCTTGTTGTGCGCGTCGAGATACTCGCCGGAGTTGATCAGCGTCCAGCTGCACGCGTCCTTCAGCATCTTCAACCCGTCGTGGTCGTCGCGCAGGATCGGGTCCTCGACCCACAGCAGGTCATGCCCCTCGCGCCGGATTACCTCAAGCTTGGTCAGCGCCTCCTTGGCGCCCCAGGCCTCGTTGGCGTCAATCATCACCAGCGCATCCTTGCGGACGGTCTGCTTCAGGAGCTTCAGCCGCTTGAGGTCCCAGTCGAAGTCGGGATGCCCGACCTTGATCTTGAAGGCGCGGTAGCCGAGCGAATTGGCATGCGCGAAAAGGGCGCAGTACTGGTCGTCAGTCAGATGGAAATCGAGACCGCTGGCATAAGCTTCCACGCGATCGCGCCGGCTGCCGAGCAACCGGTGCATCGGAAGCCCCACCTGCTTGGCGGCAAGGTCCCACAGGGCAAGCTGCAGCGACTCGTGAAACGGCACCGAATAGGCCCGCTGATTGCCGCCGCGCGGCCGCGACACCCGATGGACCAGCGCCGCTGGAGGCTGCCCCTCGATCCCCGGCCAGACCTCGGCGCGGAAGACGCGCTCCATCTCGGCCTGATCGGGCAGCGGGTAGAACAGCGCCTGGACGAAGCCGAGCCCGACCTCGCCGGTGTTGGCGATGAGCTCCAGCGCTGCGATGTTGACCTGGTCGATCCACACTTGGCTGTCGCCGATCACGCGGTCACGGGCATACTGAAAACGGGTTATGCGGAAGTCGACGACGTGCATGGTCGGAGCTTTCTGATGGACTATCTCAACTGTCTGATATATCAGATATCTGCCGATTATCCGAAGGAGGTCACGCACACAAGTGGCAGAACGAGCGGTTGGCATAATCACCTCCGGCGATACCGAGGCAGGGACCCGGCTGAGCGACGTTGCCTACCGGAGGGTACTCGAGGCGCTCTTCGACCGGCGCCTGCCAGCGGGCGCCTTCGTCTCCCAGAACGACCTCGTCAAGCTGCTGGGCGTTCCGGTGGCTCCGCTCCGTGACGCCCTGCGCGTGCTGGAAGCGGAGGGTATCTTGACCATCCACCCGCGCTCCGGCATCCAGATCACTAAGCCCGGCGCAGAGCTGACCAAGTCGACTTACCAGTTGCGCACTATCATCGAGCGCGCGGCAGTAAAGGTCTTCTGCGAAACCGCGACGGACGAGGAGATCGCCAACCTGCGCCGCCGCCATCTCGAGATGGCCCTCAAGCTAGAGACGGCCGGCATTACGCCGGAGATCCTGGTCGAACTCGAATACCTCGAGGAGCTGCTGCACAACTCGACCATCGAGGCACTGCGCAATCCACTCGCGCAGAACGCCTACGACCGCATGCGCACCTACCTGCGGCTGGTCCGGCTGAACCGCCGCATGACCGTGCCGCTCGCGCAGCGGACGATGCGCGAGCACATCGAGATCATCGCGGCAATCGAGGAGCGCGACCCAAATGCCGCCGAGGCGGCGCTCGTCGCCCACTTCACCACGGCGCTGCAACGTCACCTCGGGATGTTCATTTAGCGCCGGACGCAGCGACGCCCGCGACCTCGCTTAAAGGATACAAGGTGCACACCCCGGGCGACGTGAGGTGCACGGCATGAGCCTCGAGACCGCGCAGCCTTGCGCGGCATCTCGAACAACGACTGCTGCGAGCAGTTGATCATGAACGAGGAGCAGGTTCGCGCCCTCGACAAGCCTGGGTCCTCGGCCATCGTCCACCGCAACCTGCGCGTCAGCGACGAGCCCGGTGTCGGCACCGCTACGACTGGGCTGCGTGACGCTGCAGCCGTGACGCAGGTCAAAGTCAGCGAGCACTTGACTCCGGCGCCGACGTCAGTACCACGAAACTGATATATCAGATCGAATTATTGAACGATCAAAATCGGAGGACCCACATGACGAACTTTAGCCGGCGCAACGTGCTGAAGATGGCGGCGGACTGCTCGCCGCCTCGGCCTTGGTGCCGCAAGCCGCCTTTGCCCAGAGCAAGTCGATCAACTACTGGCACACCTTTACCAGCCAATCCGAGCAGGCGGGCCTCGACGAGGTCATGAAGCTGTTCGCCGCGGCGCATCCGGACATCTCGGTTACGCCCGAGAACATCCCTAACCCGGAGTTCATGGCCAAGATCACCGCTGCCGTGGTCGCCAACACCCGCCCGAGCGTCACCATGGTGTCGTCCGAGCGCTTCCGCGACTTGCTAGCGATGGGTGCACTGAGCGACATGACGGACCGCATCCAGAGCTGGGAGCGCCGCGCCGACTTCGCCGACCAGCGCTTCGACTCGATTACCGCCGACGGCAAGATCTACGGCGTGCCGGGCTTCGCCTTCGTCGACTGGATGTACTACCGCAAGGACTGGTTCGAGGAAGCCGGCATCGCCGTGCCGACTACCCTCGCCGAGATGTACGACGCGGCCGTCAAGTTGACCGACGCGGGAGCCAACCGCTATGGCTTCGGCCTGCGCGGCGGCCCTGGCGGTCAGTACACCATCCTCAACATAATGGAAGCCTTCGGCTCGCCTGTGCTGCATGAGGACGGCTCGACCGGCCTCGACCGCGATAAGGCCATCGAGGGCATCAAGTACTTCGCCGACATGGCCAAGAACGCCGCGCCCCCGAGCGCGCCGAACGACGGCTTCCGCCAGATCATCGAAGGCTTCCAGACCGGCCAGACGGCGATGATCTCCCACCATACCGGCTCGTATCAGGACATCGCGTCCAAGCTGAAACCCGGCGTCGAGTTCGGCACCATGGCGATTCCGGCCGGTCCGGCCAAGCGCGTCGCCCGCCTCGCCTATGCCTACAATTCGATCACCAAGCCTGAGGACGCCGACGCGGCCTGGGAATGGATCAAGTTCTGGGGCGAGCCCGACGCCGCCGTCGCCTTCCTCGAAAAGACCGGCTACTTCCCAGCCTCGACCACCGCGGCCCAGGACGAACGCATCGGTGGCAACCCGATGTACGCCGCCGCGTCCGAGACCCTCGGCTTCGGCATCCCGCAGCCGAGCTTCCCCGGCGCCGCCGGCTGGGCCGAGAGCACCGTACTCCCCGCCTTCCAGCGCGTGCTGATCGGCGAAGCGACGCCGGAGCAGGCGGTCGACGAGATGATCGCCGGCCTCGCGGAAGCGACCTCGTAACCAACCTCCCCGCGGGCGGCCTGCCAGGATGGCGGCCGCCCGTGTCTCCTTGCTCGCCACCGTTAGCCTTCGAGAGCTCCGATGAGCCGCACGTCCTATTCGGCCACCAGTTCCGCGCCGCTATCGGTCTGGGATGCCATCAACCCCGTCCGCATGCTGGGCGAGCTGTCGGAGACCAGGTACTGGATGTACGTGCTGCTCCTTCCCAGCGCGCTGCTGATCACGGCCGTGGTGCTCTATCCGACGCTCTATGGCATGCAGATGAGCTTCCGGGAGATGCGGCTCAACCGGCCCGACCTCGGCACCGACTGGGTGGGCTCCAAGCACTATGCCCGCATGCTGGCAGACCCGATCTTCTGGGTCTCGCTGCGCAACACGGCGGTCTGGGCGACCTCCTCGATCGTGCTCGAGTTCGTCATCGGCCTGATCGCAGCACTGGCGCTGAACCGCAACTTGCCCGGCACCAAGATGTTGGCCGTGGTGATCCTACTTCCCTATTTCCTGCCCAACGTCGTTGCCGGCCACATGTGGGCGTTGATGCTCGACCCGCGCCTCGGCGTCATCAACGACGTGCTGGTGCGACTGGGCTGGCTCGACAGCTACAAGGCCTGGTTCGCGGACCCCGCCACCGCCATGGCCGCCGCCATCGTGGTGGAGACCTGGCACAGCTTCCCGTTCTTCACGCTGCTCATCATGGCCGGCCTGAAGAGCATCCCATCCGATCTCTACAAGGCTGCCGACATCGACGGCGCGGGGCCGCTGGCGCAGCTGCGGCTGATCACGCTGCCGATGCTCAAGACGATCATCGCAGCGGCGGTGATCCTGCGCGTCATCGGCCTCGTCAACTCGCCGGACCTGCTGCTGATCCTCACCTCGGGCGGCCCGGGCCGTTCGACCCAGGTGCTGTCGCTCTATGCCTTCCAGATGGCCTACAAGGACTTCAATTTCGGCTACGCGGGGGCGCTGTCGGTGGTGATGTTCGTGCTGCTGATGGGCTTTGCCTACATCTATATCCGCCTCGCCAAGGTCAACCAGGACTAGCGCCATGGCCCAGACCCGCTCCGGCTCCAAGCTCATCTGGGACATCGCCGCCTACGCGGTGCTGATCCTGCTGGCCTTCATCTGCATCTTCCCGATCCTGTGGACGCTGCTTACCTCGGTGAAGGTCGAGGAAGACATCGTGACGCGCGAGATGGTGTACCTGCCGACGCGCTTCACCTTCGAGTGGTACGTGCGGCTGTGGAACCAGTCGGGCTACCCGGCACTGGTGATCAACAGCCTGATCACCACCAGCGTGACGGTGCTGATCTGCCTCCTCACCGGCACCATCGCATCCTATGCATTCGCGCGCTTCCACTTCCCCGGGCGCACGCAGCTGATGCTGGGCTACCTCGTGGTGCGGATGTTCCCGGCGGTGCTGATGATCATTCCGCTGTTCGTGGTGATGCAGCAGGTGGGGCTGCTCGACAGCAGTGTGGGGCTCGCCGTCGCCTATACGAGCTTCCTGTTGCCGCTGTTCGTGTGGATGCTGAAGGGCTTCTTCGATGCGGCGCCCAAGGAGCTCGAAAGCGCGGCGCGCATCGACGGCTCGACCCGCATCGGGGCGATGCTGGGCATCGTCATTCCGATCGCCCGCAACGGGCTGGTCGCCACCTGCCTCTTCGTCGCCATCGCGGCGTGGAACGAATACCTGTTCGCCCTGATGCTCACCACCAGCCAGGGCTCGCGCACCTGGCCGGTGGGGCTGCAGCTGATGGTGGGCGAATTCCAACTGCCGTGGGGCATGCTGGCCGCCGGCGGGATGATCTCGATCCTGCCGGTGGTCGTGCTGTTCGCCATCGTGCAACGCGTCATGGTCGCCGGCATCACCACCGGCGCAGTCAAGGGCTAGACCGATGGCACCGCTTTCCATCCAGGGCGTCCGCAAGAGCTTCGGGTCCGTCGAAGTCCTCAACAACATCGACATCGAGCTGGAAGACGGCGGCTTCCTCGTGCTGCTCGGGCCCTCGGGCTGCGGGAAGTCGACGCTCCTCGCCATCGTCGCCGGACTCGAGCCGAGCTCGGGCGGCGACGTCGTGATCGGGGACCGCAACGTCAACAACGTGCACCCCAAGGACCGCAACATCGCCATGGTGTTCCAGAGCTACGCGCTCTACCCGACGATGTCGGTGAAGCGGAACATCGGCTTCGGGCTCGAGATGCGCAAGGTGCCGGAGGCGGAGCGCGAGGCGGGGGTGCGCAAGGCGGCGAAGCTCTTGCAGATCGAGCACCTGCTGGAGCGCAAGCCCGGCCAACTGTCGGGCGGCCAGCGCCAGCGCGTGGCCATGGGCCGCGCCATCGTGCGCGACCCCGACCTGTTCCTGTTCGATGAGCCGCTGAGCAATCTCGACGCCAAGCTCAGGGTCGAAATGCGCACCGAGATCAAGCGGCTGCACGACCGGCTGGGGACCACCACGGTCTACGTCACGCACGACCAGATCGAGGCGATGACGCTGGGCACCAAGGTGGCGGTGATGAAGAACGGCGTGATCCAGCAGTTCGCCGATCCGCAGACCATCTACGAGCGGCCGGCCAACATGTTCGTCGCGGGCTTCATCGGCACGCCGACGATGAACTTCCTCGAGGGCACGCTGGAACAGGCGGAGGGCGGGCTGGTGCTGCGGCATGCGGGCGGCAGCCTGGGGCTCGGCGGCATCGAGCAGGAGGTCGGCAGCTTCGTCCGCAAGCCGGTGGTGGCGGGCATCCGGCCCGAGACGTTCACCGCGGCCGCCGGGTCGGCGAGCACGCTCAGCGGCAAGGTCGACGTGGTCGAGCCGACGGGACCGGACACGATGGTGATCCTCGATGTCGGCGGGCAGATGATGACGGCACGGCTCGGCTCGCGCGACCGGCCCAGGCTCGGCGACCCGATGACGCTGGGCATCGACATGCGGGCGGTGAACCTGTTCGACCCGCAGAGCGGTAACCGCATTTGAGTGGACGGCGCGCGGGCGCCGGCCCCCCTCCCCTACCCGAAGGAACGAGATGAAGGACCTCAGCATCACCCGTGTCAGCGTCCAGCAGTACAGGTGGGCGCGCCGCGACCTCACCGGCGACTACAACGGCTTCAACCACGTCTATTCGAAGGGCGGCACGGTCGAGTTCACCGACTATGTGATGACGATCGAGACCGCGGGCGGGGTGACCGGCGAATATGCCGGCGGGGTCGGCGTCTCCTATGCGCAGGTGGCGATGCTCGCCAACTACTTGATCGGCAAGAACGCGCTGCAGCGCGAGCTGATCTGGAACGACATGAAGCGGGCGCTGCGCAAGCACGACAAGTTCGGCATGGGGCCGATCGACTGCTGCCTGTGGGACATCGCCGGCAAGGTGGCGGGGCAGCCGGTTTACCAGCTGCTGGGCGGCTGGCGTGACAGGCTGCCGGCTTATGCCTCGACCTTCCACGGCGACGAGAATGGGGGGCTCGACAGCCCCGAAGCGTTCGGCGAATTCGCCGTGCAGTGCAAGGAGATGGGCTACCCGGCGTTCAAGATCCATGGCTGGGGGCACGGGCCCATTGCGCGCGAGGCGGCGGCGGTGCTGGCGACGCGCAAGGCCGTCGGCGAGGGCATGGACCTGATGATCGACCCGGGCTGCGAGTACGAGAACTGGGGCGATGCGCTGAAGGTGGGCCGGGCCTGCGACGAGGCGGGGTACTTCTGGTACGAGGACCCTTACAAGGACGGCGGCATTTCGGCTTACGCGCACAAGCGGCTGCGCGAGTTCATCGGGACGCCGATCCTGATGGGCGAGCACATCCGCGGCATCGAGCCGAGGGTCGACAACCTGATCGCCGAGGGCACCGACTTCGTGCGGGCGGATGTCGACTACGATGGCGGCATCACCGGGGTGATGAAGCTGGCGCATGTGGCGGAAGGCTTCGGCATGGATGTCGAGATCCACGCGCCGGGGCATGCGCCGCGGCACTGCATGGCCGCGATCCGCAACACCAATTACTACGAGCTGGGGCTGGTGAACCCGAAGGTGCCGGGCTGGAAGAGCCAGCACCAGATCCATGCCGACGACTATTCCGACGATCTCGACGCCGTGGACAGCGAAGGCTGCGTGTCGGTGCCGACCGGCCCGGGTCTCGGCTTCAACATCAACTGGGACTTCGTGAAGAAGCACGAGACCGGCAAGACGGTCTACGAGTAGCCGTACGGCGGGTGCCAGTTGCGAGTGAGCCAGATGACTTGGACGCTGCCATTGCACTCGCGCTCGATGCGGCGTGACGAGCGGATCTCCTTCAGATCGACATAGATGTAGAGGTTCAGCAGGTCGCGGAGATCATAGCCGGGCCGGACTGTAAAGCAGGGAATCGCACGAACGAAGGCATGACCGGGCAAGATGCAGTCCTTCCACAAGAACGTCGATCACCCGAACGGGTGCCCAATGAGGCCTTTCGCCCGCTTGCGACCTTACGCCCAACACTCCGGTCAGCGTCGAGCGCCGCGGCCTCGCTTTGATCTGCGGCGATGCCGGCCGCTATGCAAACGACCAGAACATGCTTTCGCAGTGCGCGCGGTTCCTGCTCTCCACCGAGGAGGCGGCAGACCTCATCGCACAGTTGAAGGAGGCCGTTCGATCAACCTGGTACGCGGCCGCTCGCGGCGAGGGCATCACCGAACGTCACTGCGAGCTCATCGCCGGCGCGTTCGTCCATGAAAGCTCCGACCTTCCTCTCCCCCCGGCGATCCGCGGTGGCGCCACTGGAAGGCTTGCGACCGGCGTCGAGACCACCACGCATAAGCCGAACCGCGCCGCCTTCTTCCACGAACGCGGATAGATCACGGGACCGATCGTTCGAAAACCAGGCCTCCGCGCTTCCGGCCTCAACGTCGTCGTCAGCACGATCGTACACTGGAATGCGGTCCAAGTTGAACGCGCTGTCATCCACTTACGTAAAATGCATCGCGAGATTCCGGATTATTTTCTGAAGCACATCTCGCCGCTGCGCTGGGAGCATCAATCTGACAGGCATCTGCACTTGTGATAGCGAGCAGCATCTGGAGGGACTCCGATCGCTGAGGCTCCCGGCTGGGCTGCGGCGAGCCGCATGCAGCCTGCCGCAAGGGAACTATGCTCCAAACCGGAGCCGGTTGTGGCCTAGGCATGAATGCTGTATGAACCGAGCCCTTGGGTGGCCCGTGGCAATCGTGGAGTACAGGCTATGGAAGCCGCCGCTGGAATCTACACTAGCATCATTTTTCCGGATGCTCTTTCCAAGACCGAAACTCACTTGTCCGATTTGCAGAAGGCAATGCTGGATGCAACGCCGGATTGCATCAAGGTCCTTTCGGTCGACGGCAGGCTATTGACGATGAACAAGGCGGGCTGCCTTGCTCTGGGCGTCCCCCAAGATTCCGAGTTCGGAATGCCATGGCTTCCTTTGCTGCCGGACGCAGTACATCAACTTGGTCTTGAGGCTCTCCGCAAAGCCGCTGACGGACACAATGCCCGGTTCCCGGGCCGGAGCCAATCGCCCCAAGGCACGACGTACTGGGACAATCTGCTAACCCCTGTTGTCGACGCATCCGGACATGTCCTGTCGATCCTGTGCGTATCGCGGGATGTGACGGCAAAAACCTTGCTGGAAAGGGAGCTTGAGGACGCGGTCAGCAGGGAGAAGCTGCTTTCCCGTGAGATGCAGCATCGCATCAAGAACCTGTTTGCCGTCGTTTCGGGGCTGATCGTCATCTCGGAGAAGGAAGCTGCCGGCGAGGATGCGCCGGAAACCGCAACGAAAATCCTGCGCGAGAAGGTGCACGCACTGTCTCGCGCCTCGGACGCCGTCTTTTCTGACCCCGAAGTCCGTGAGGGTAGCGCCGGCCAGGTGGATTTGGGTTCTCTCGTCAATTCCGTGCTGCGACCTTACGGCCATCGATGCCAAGCGATCGGAACTACGACTGCAATATCACGCAACAACATGACGACGCTGGCACTTTTCCTCCACGAACTCGCCACGAACTCGGTGAAATACGGAGCGCTCAGCGTCGATGATGGCAACGTCACGGTACAATGGGTGGCTGACGGTCAGGAATTTGATCTGACGTGGACCGAAAGAGGAGGGCCACCTGTCCCGGCCACGCCGGGCAAGCGCGGTTTCGGCAGCGAGATGGTCGATCGCATCGTGCATTCAGCCGCTGGCGAAGTGAGCAGGACGTGGCAACAAGATGGCCTGGTCGCCGAGCTTCGATTGCCGAATGCAGCTTGACACAAGCGGTCTGACAACATCTGCGTCGCCGGCTATCCAAGAGGTCCGAAATCCAGTCCGGGCGGGCAGCGATATAACCGTAACGCACCGAGGCGGATAGGGTCTTGGAGAAGCTGCCGATACGGATGACACGGTTGTGTCCAGGCGGCGAGGCATTCGGCATCCCTGGCGGCAGCTTCGCCGAGCTGCTGGCGAGCAAATATGGGCGCTTTGCCGTGACGCGGGCGGCAGACCAAAGGCGCTGGATCGCTCGCTACAGCCGGATACTTCCGTTCATGAAATATCTCTCGAACAACGGACTTGCCGCCGCCCCGATCGCCCGGGCATTGCCGCCAACGGCGCCGGCCTCCACTCGTGGCGCGATCAACCCACGCATGTCCTGGTTGACAAGATAGCGCCGCGTCCGCTCCACCAGATCGTGCTTGACCGCTGGAGGAAACGCCCCGTCGATCAGGATTGCCTCGAAGTCGATAACCGCGCAGACGGATAGGCTGGCTCGTGCCAGCTCCTGCGCCGTGCGGCCTAGCCACGGCTCCACGAAGCGGGCAAACCGGCTCCAGTCCTGCGGCAGGGTCCAGAGATCCTGCGGGTCGTGTCCGTTCTCGCTGAGCCGTGTTTCCAGCAGGTGGATCGACGCCGTGTCAATCAGTTGCTGGCTTTCGCCCTGCGGTCCGAAGCTGCGCAGTGAGCCCAGCGCGCCGGCATTGCCCTGATGACCCTGATACACGGAATGGTTGAGGACGATGCCGCCACCGATGAAGGCGCCGACGAAGAAATAGGCGTAGTCGCGGAATTCCTTGCCGCGTCCATAGATATGCTCGGCCTGGCACCCCGCCGTCGCATCATTGACCACATGCACGGGCAGGTCCGTGAAGCGGCCCAGCTCGACGGCAAGGTCCACGTCTTTCCACGATTGGAATTCCGAGATCGAGGCGCCGACCTGCTCGTTCCAGCGCCAGAGCTCGAACGGCATGCCGATGCCGATGCCGCACACCCGCTTGCGCATTTCGGCTCGGCACTGGGCCAGGATTGTATCGATGCCCTCGCGCAGAAAACCGAGGATCGGCTCCGGCAACGGATATTTGTAGGTCATCTGCAATTCGTGCCGCACCGTGCCGCGGAAATCGGCGAGCAGCAGAACCGCGCTGCGACGGCCGATCTTGCAGCCGAAAGACAGCACGCCGTCCTCGGCCAGGCTCATCGGCACCGAGGGCTTGCCCACCTTCCCCTTGACCGGCGCACCGCGTGCCAACAGCCCCTCCGCCTCCATCTCGCGCAGGATGATCGAAATGGTCTGCGGGGACAGGTCGGACAATCGTGCCAGTTCGCTCCCGGCCATGGGGCCGTTGCGCTGCAGCAGGGTGAGCAGCAGCCGCTCGTTATAGTCGCGAACCCCGCTCTGGTTCACGCCGCGGCTCAGCGATCTAATGACTGCGCTCTCCATGAACGGCACCATAATGACGCTCCCTGCGTCGCGAAAGGCATGCGGCGGGAGATAAATAAATAAATGAGATTTATATATTGACGCAGGTCCTGAATCCCGCCACGATAAGTTCCTGCGATCAAGCAACCGGCCCGCCGCCCTGGAGGAGGAACCTCAGGACAGCGCCCCGGACCAAGGGAGAGACAACTTGAAGAAGCTGCTCATCGGCACCGCGCTGTGCCTTGCAACCATGACGTCCGCCGCCATGGCCGCGGACGTGTCCGCCTGCCTCATCACCAAGACCGATACCAACCCCTTCTTCGTCAAGATGAAGGAAGGCGCCGAGGCCAAGGCCAAGGAACTGGGCGTGACCCTCAAATCCTATGCCGGCAAGGTCGACGGCGACCACGAAACCCAGGTTGCGGCGATCGAAACCTGCATCGCCGATGGCGCCAAGGGCATCCTGATCACCGCGTCGGACACCTCGGCCATCGTGCAGTCCGTGCAGAAGGCCCGCGATGCCGGCCTGCTGGTCATTGCCCTCGACACCCCGCTCAATCCCATCGACGCGGCCGACGCAACCTTCGCCACCGACAATTTCCGCGCTGGCGAGCTGATCGGCAAATGGGCCGCCGGCAAGCTCGGCGCCGAAGCCGCCAATGCCAGGATCGCCATGCTCGATCTGGCCGTCAGCCAACCCAGCGTCGACGTGCTGCGTGACCAGGGCTTCCTGACCGGCTTCGGCATCGACGTGGCCGACGTCTCCAAATGGGGCGACGAGACCGATCCGCGCATCGTCGGCCACGACGTGACCGCCGGCAACGAGGAAGGTGGCCGCAAGGCCATGGAAAACCTTCTCGCCAAAGACCCCACGATCAACCTCGTCTATACGATCAACGAGCCGTCGGCTGCCGGCGCCTATGAAGCGCTCAAGTCCATCGGCCGCGAAAAGGACGTGACCATCGTTTCCGTCGACGGCGGCTGCCCGGGCGTGGCCAATGTCAAGGATGGCGTCATCGGTGCCACCTCCCAGCAATATCCGCTGCAGATGGCGGCGCTCGGCGTCGAGGCGATCAAGGCCTGGGCCGACAACGGCACCAAGCCTGCCCCCACCCAGGGCAAGGATTTCTTCGATACCGGCGTCAAGCTGGTCACGGACCAGCCGGTCAAGGGCGTCGAGTCCATCGACAGCGCCGAAGGCGCCAAACTCTGCTGGGGCTGATCCCGCTTTCGGCTAACATAGGCGGCAGGGCTCGGGTGCGCCCGGCCTCTGCCGTCATCGGTGGATAGGGGGGGAGGAAACCCATGTCGAACCAGTCCGAGGCCGAAGCCGGCCTCATCCGGCAGCCCGAGGCGGTTGCCGTTTTCGAGCAGGACGTCACCCTGCTCGGGCGTGTGCAGCATGCGCTCCATTCCAATCCGGCCCTCGTGCCGCTCATCGTGCTCGTCCTGTCGATCGCCGTCTTCGGCGCCCTGCTGGGCGGCAAGTTCTTCTCGTCCTTCGCCCTGACCCTCATTCTCCAGCAGGTCGCCATTGTCGGCATTGTCGGCGCCGCGCAATCGCTGGTCATCCTCACCGCCGGCATCGATCTGTCGGTCGGCGCCATCATGGTGCTGAGCTCGGTGGTCATGGGCCAGTTCACCTTCCGGCTCGGCCTGCCGCCGGTCGTCGCCATTGGTTGCGGCCTCGTGCTCGGCACCTTCATCGGCTTCGTCAATGGCTGGCTCATCGCGCGCGTCAAGCTGCCGCCCTTCATCGTCACCCTGGGCGTCTGGCAGATCGCGCTGGCCTCCAATTTCCTCTATTCGGGCAACGAGACCATCCGCGCCCAGGAAATCGAGACCCAGGCGCCCATCCTGCAATTCTTCGGCCAGTCCTTCTCGGTGGGCGGCGCCGTCTTCACCTATGGCGTCATCGCCTTCATCGCCATCGTGCTCATCCTCGCCTATGTGCTGCGTCACACCGCTTGGGGCCGGCATGTCTATGCGGTGGGCGACGATGCCGCCGCCGCCGAACTCTCGGGCGTCAACACGCGCGGCGTCCTGATCTCGGTCTATATGCTGTCCGGGCTCATCTGCGCCTTTGCCGGCTGGGTGCTCATCGGCCGCATCGGCTCGGTCTCGCCCACTTCGGGCCAGACCGCCAATATCGAATCCATCACCGCGGTGGTGATCGGCGGCATCTCGCTTTTCGGCGGCCGCGGCTCGATCCTGGGCATGCTGTTCGGTGCCCTCATCGTCGGGGTCTTCTCGCTCGGCCTGCGCCTGCTCGGTTCCGACGCCCAGTGGACTTACCTGCTCATCGGTGTCCTCATCATCGCCGCCGTTGCGGTCGACCAGTGGATCAGAAAGGTGTCTGCGTGATGGAACCCATTCTCTCCGCCCGCGCCCTCGGCAAGCGCTATGGCCGCGTCACCGCTCTCGACAATTGCGACTTCGATCTCCTGCCGGGAGAAATCCTGGCCATCATCGGCGACAATGGCGCCGGGAAGTCCTCGCTGATCAAAGCCCTCTCCGGCGCCATCCGACCCGATAGCGGAGATATTTTCCTCGAGGGCAAGAAGGTCGAGTTCTCATCGCCCATCGATGCGCGGCTTGCCGGTGTCGAAACCGTCTACCAGACGCTGGCCATGTCCCCCGCTCTTTCCATTGCGGACAACATGTTCATGGGAAGAGAACTGCGCAAGCCAGGCTTCATGGGCTCGGTGCTGCGCCAGCTCGACCGACCGGCCATGGAGCGCATCGCCCGCGAAAAGCTCTCCGAACTCGGCCTCATGACCATCCAGAATATCAATCAGGCAATAGAAACCCTTTCCGGCGGCCAGCGCCAGGGCGTAGCCGTCGCGCGCGCCGCTGCCTTCGGCTCCAAGGTCATCATCCTCGACGAACCCACCGCCGCTCTTGGCGTCAAGGAATCGCGCCGCGTGCTCGATCTCATCCAGGACGTGCGGTCGCGGGGCATGCCGATCATCCTCATCAGCCACAACATGCCGCATGTCTTCGAAGTGGCCAACCGCATCCACGTCCACCGCCTCGGCCGACGCCTGTGCGTTATCGATCCCAAGGATTACACAATGTCCGACGCGGTGGCGTTCATGACCGGCGCAAAGGCGGCGCCGGCAACGGCAACCGCACCCGATGGACAACTCGTCTAGAACGACGCGTCGCGGAACCTTTTATGCGCTCGCGCCAGGCGAGCGCTTGCCTCGGCGCGCCTAACGTTCTTCCAAAGGAGGGGAGGCGAATGTTCGTGATGGGTGGGAGAGCCTGATCGATCTTGTCCCGACCTCCAGCGACTCGACGACCGAACGCCAAGCTTTGGCCGGCCGGTTGCCGTTCAATTGCGCGATTGCCCTCGCCCGGCTTGGGATTCCAGCGGCCTGCCAATGCCCCATCAGCCAGGACGAGTATGGCGACCTTCTGCTGACCCCGCTCAATGCCGCCGGCGTCGAGGTGCTGCTCGCCATCGTGCCCGACGACGTCACCAACTCCGTCAAGACCGAGATCGGGACGACGCTGTCGCGTTCCATCCCTGTCGGCGCCCGGCCGCTAACCGAGGCGGAGTGGCGCACACTGCTGACCGAAGCCGGCTTCATTGACCTCGAGGTGCGGCAGGCGCCGATGCACCTGCTGAAGATGAGCCGCATCCTTGCTGACGAAGGCCCGTGGCGGACGCTCAAATTCGTGCGCAACGTGATCGCCGATGGCGATGCGCGCCGCCGCGTGCTCGACATGCGGGCGGTCTTCAACAAGCACGCTGGCCATATCCGTGGCATCGCGCTGGTCGGCCGCTAGCCGCAATGACGAGACTGCCTGGCCGAAGGGGCTCGCCGCCTATCGGCGGACGCCTGATTTCGACGGGAGAACGCTGCCGGCCGGTCTCAGGCGAGCCCATAGCACCAAGCCCGGCGTCATTTATCCGCTGATCCGGCCCGAAGCACCCCACCATGTGACGCCGACCGGACCGGTGCGCTTCTTCGTCGAGTTCTATGCACGGCCGCAAGACGAGGCCGGATGATGTCTCATCGATAGGTCGCTGGGCATGGGACTTACAGCGGCCGCCTGGCGACGAAATCAATAAGCGCCGAGATGCCGTCGCCCTGGCCCTTCCTGCAGCGCGCTGTCGTGTTCGACCAGCCTGATAATCTCGAAGTCTGCGAAGGCCGTTTCCAGCAGGGCTCGCGTATAGAGCTGGTCTGGCTCGCGCGGGCCGCCGGTGCCGAAGGCAAGCTGCTCCGGCCTATAGCCCTGCATGAGGATCGACCCGCCGGGTTTGACCGTCCGCTTCATGCCGTCGAAAATCCTACGGCGCAGGTCGGGAGCAGCGAACTGGATGAAGATGGCCACCACAACGTCGAAACGGTCGGGGGACCATTCCCAGTCTTCGATCGCGGCCAGCCAATAGTCGACGGATACGCCCTTCAGCGCCGCGAGCGCCTTCGCTTTCGCAAGGCCGACCTCGGAGGCATCGAATGCCGTGACCTGCAATCCCCTCGATGCGAGCCAGACGCTGTTACGCCCTTCGCCATCGGCCACGGACAACGCAGTCTGGCCGGGCGTGAACAGGTCACCAAAGGATGCCAGAAAGGCGTTTGGCTCTGTTCCAAACACATAGTCGGGACGTGAGTATCGCTCATTCCACAAGATCGGAACCCTATCCATTTACGCCGAGAGGCATCACCGCAGCGGTCGATCTCTCGCGTGGCCCGGCCATGATCGTCCTCGGTTGGCAGACCCAAGCAAACCCCAATGGTGACAGCCGTCAAGCCCGCCAGATCCGCACATGCTCCGATCGAAAGCCTAGCCGACCAGACGCCCGGCAACATGGGCGAGGACGGGCAAGCGTGCGATGGAGCGTAGAAGGCTGGCGGGCTGCCACCGACCGACCGCGCCTCGCGCCGGCGGCGGCTGCCACGCATCATCAATTGCAGCTTTTGCCACCAGCGCATCAGCCGGTCGATGCGGACGCTCAGCAGGTGCACGTCGTCCCCGGAGCACACCTCCGCCATGCGCTCGGACGGCATAGGCGAGACCGCGGCAACCGAGGTACGAAAAGCATCGAGCCCCTTATCCCTGCTCTCGGCAAAGCTACCACGGTGACTTCGGCGGACAAGACGAGACGGAAATTCGGTTTCGTGGATGCTCGCCGACTCTGCCAAACATACCTGTCACGCTCATTTCGGGCGGACGCGCGGATGCTGGCATGGCAACGCACCTCCGCCACGCCACAACAGCGGCGCATGAATATCGGGCGGCGCAATCGCCGCAAGGTCGGCATGTGATCGCCGCACGTTCGGGTCACGCCGTGCTGTTGAGCGAACCCGAATTGGTGGCTGAGGAGATCATGCGGCTGTTCGCGCCTGGAGGGGCAGCACGCCAGTGAGATTACCAGCCCCGCCGGCCCCTTCCGGACGACGCCGCTCACGAAGTCATCGCTGCCAAGCGCAGGTTCGGGAACACAAATCCGTGACGCGTTGTCATTGCGTCGGACCGCTCCCTGAACCAATCCCCATCGGGGAACGCCTTGAAAAACAAGCGTAAACCTGACCGTTGTAACCAGGTTTACGCGCGGCTGCGGCCCGCAACTTTAGAATCTCTCTAAATCATTGTCATTGCAGCTCAATTTGGATTTGGACTAAGAGCAGTTCATTCGAACTAAGCGGGCGCGAAGCCGCTACGCCGCGTGCTGATGTGATATATGCTCCGCTCATCCGAACATTTCCGAAACCATGAGCCCCGCACCGGCGAAGGCATGGGCGCCCGATGCTAGCGACGCTCGTCATCGGTTTGCGCGAGGGCCTCGAGGCGTCGCTGATCGTCGGGATCATCGCCGCCTTCCTGCGCAAGAACGGCCATGGTCTCACGGCCATGTGGATCGGAATCGTGCTGGCGGTGCTGCTGTCGGTCATGGTCGGCGTCGCCCTCAGCCTGATCGAGCAGGCCCTGCCGCAGGCGGCGCAGGAGGGCATGGAATCCGTCATCGGCGCCATCGCGATCGTGTTCGTCACCGGCATGATCGTGTGGATGAACCAGCACGCCCGCCAGATGAAGCGGGAGCTCGAGGCCGAAGCGGCCGTGGCGCTGAGCCATGCCGGCGCCTACGCCCTTGCCAGCATGGCGTTTCTTGCCGTGCTCAAGGAAGGGTTCGAGACCAGCGTGTTCCTGCTGGCGACGTTTTCGGCCGCGCAATCGGCGATCGTCGCCGCCGCCGGCGCCGTCATCGGCCTGCTGCTCGCCGTGGCGATCGGCTGGGGCATCTATGCCGGCGGCGTGCGCATCAACCTCGCGCGCTTCTTCCGCGTCACGGGAGCGTTCCTCATCTTGGTCGCGGCCGGACTGGTGATCTCCTCGCTGCGCACGGCGCACGAGGCCGGCTGGCTCGATGCCGGCCAGCAGGCGACGGTCAATCTGGGCTGGCTGGTTGCGCCCGGCACCGTGCCGTCGGCACTGATCACCGGAGTGCTGGGCATTCCCGCCGATCCGCGGCTGATCGAGGTGCTCGGCTGGCTGGCCTATCTGGTTCCGGTTTCGATCTATGTCTACTGGCCACCGGCGATGCGGCCGTCGGCTGTCGCGGCAGCCCGGCTGCGCCTTGGCGGTTCGGCAGCGCTCGTTCTCGCCGCTATCGCTATCGCGACGTTCTATCCAACCCCGCAGCTTCAGTTTCCGACTGCGGCGCCATTGGTTGCGGCCGGCCAACCTGCGGGCACAGCAACGCTGGGCATTGCGGCGGAGCTGACCATCGCACTCTCCGGCGCCCCCGCACGAACCGTGCCGCTCGATATGGCGACGGCCCGCAGCGCCCAGCACGGCGGCGTGCCTGCGCTGGCATGGACCGTGACCTCGAAGGGCACGATCGCCCGCGCCGACACCACGCTCAGCCTCGACCAGATCGTGCAACTCGCTGGCGGCCGCCTCCCGGTGGGCATCAATCGCAACCGCAATCCAGGACCGTTCGACGCGTCCTGGTCGGCCTCCCGTTCGACGGAGGTATGGACGGCCGAAGGCGGGCTGATCGATGCCGATGAGCACAGCACCATCGTCGTCACGCTTTCGGGAGGCGGCCTGCAAACCCCACGGGCCGTGACCATTGCCGATGCCGCCGGACCGCAAGCGCTTGCAAGTAGCTGGCAGGTCTCCGACGACTACCGCGCGCAGGTGGCCGCCATGCTGCGAGCCTATGACGCCGCACGGGTCGAACAGCAGTTCTGGGCGCGGCAATTGCCGCTCCTGCTCGTCATCGCCGCCGCCGCGCTGGCAGCCTTCTCGCTGCGCCGCGAGCGCGGCCGACCGATAGCAACACCGTCACTTCCTCAAGCCGGCGTCGGCGCCGAAGACCTTGCCACCAAAGGAGTCCCTCATGTCCATTGACCCAGCCCGTGGTCTCGCCCTTGTCGGCGGCACGATCGCGCTGCTTGCCACCGCCGCGTCAGCCGCCCTTGCGCAGGACGGCTCTGCCGCCCCGATGAGCAACGGCGCCGCGCAGGTCGCTATCACGCTCAACGGCGACAATGGCGGCACCTGCGTGCTCGATTACGCGACGGCGCAGGCCGGCCCCGTGACCTTCACCGTCACCAACAAGACGGCGACGGCGATCACCGAAGTCGAACTGCTCAGCAACAACCGCATCTTCGGCGAAAAGGAGAACCTCGCGCCGGGCCTGCCCGGCGTCAGCTTCACTGTGACGCTCGGCGGCGGCACCTACCAGATTTACTGCCCCGGCGCGCAGCAGGAGATGCAGAATTTCACCGTGACCGGCGAGGCGGCCCCGGCACCCAGCGGCACCACGGCTGATATCCTGGCCGAAGGCACCAAGGGCTATGCGAACTATGTGAACGGCGTGGTCGACGCCATGGTCGACGCCGTCAATATACTGAAGGCTGACATCGATGCCGGCGATCTCGCCAAGGCCAGGACCGACTACCCGCTGGCCCGTCCGTTCTACGAGCGCATCGAGTCCGACGTCGACGGCTTCGTGCTTCCCGGCTTTGCCGCCACCGACAATGCCGGCAATCTCGACTATCTGATCGACATGCGCGAATCGAACCTCAACCCCGCGGTGGGCTGGCACGGCTTCCACGCCATCGAGCGCGACCTGTTCCAGAATGGCCAGATCACCGACGACACCAAAAAGCTTGTGGCCGAGCTTGCCGACAATGTCGAAAAGCTCGACACGCTGGTGAAGACCCTGGTCTACAAGCCCGAGGATCTAGCCAACGGCGCCGCCGACCTGCTGGAAGAGGTTCAGAGCAACAAGATAACCGGCGAGGAAGAGGCGTTCAGCCACTACGACCTCGGCACCTTCGCCGGCAATGTCGAAGGCGCGCAGCAGGCCTTTGCCTTCCTCGAGCCGGGGCTCAAAAAGATCGACCCAGACCTCGCCAAACAGGTCGATACCCAGTTCGCCAATGTGAAGACGATGCTCGACGGATATCGCGACGCGACTGTGCCGGGCGGTTACAAGCTCTATACCGATGCGCTGAAGGCATCGGACGCGGCAACGCTGAGCAAGGCTGTACAGGCCCTGCAGGAGCCGCTGTCGCAAATCGCCGAGAAGGTCGCCACCGCGGGATAATCGATGACCAGTAACGTCACCCGCCGCCGCCTGCTGCTGGGCGCCGCGGCCGGAAGCGTCGGAGCGGCTGTCGGCGCCGCCGCTTCCTCCACCGCCGCCCTGGCCCAGGACGGCGACACGGGCGATATCGTCGACCTTGCCCGGCACTACGACTTCTACGGCTCGGGCGAGCAGGCGGGCATCCGCACGCCGCCGCAGCGCCATCTGCTGTTCATGACGTTCGACCTCACCACCTCCGGCAAGTCGGAACTGCAGGTGCTGCTCGCCCGCTGGTCGGGCGCCATCGCCCAGGCGATGCAGGGGCAGCCGATCGGCCAGATCGAGCCGACGCGCCCGAGCGCCGTCGGCTTCGATACGGGCGAAGCCCTCGATCTCGCGCCCGCCTCGCTGACGGTGACGGTGGGCCTCGGCCCGCGCCTTTTCACGGAGAGCTTCGGGCTGGACGCACACCGTCCCCCGCTTCTGCGTGAGCTCGCGTCGTTGCCCAGCGACGCGCTGCGCCCAAACCTCTGTGGCGGCGACCTGTCGCTGCAGGCCTGCGCCGACGATCCGCAGGTCGCCTATCACGCCATCCGAGACCTCGCCCGCATCGCGCGGGACACGGGCGCCGCAAAGACGCGCTGGACGGTGATGGGCTTCGGCCGCGCCTCGGCCGGCAAGGGCCAGGCGACGCCGCGCAACCTCATGGGCTTCAAGGACGGCACCCGCAACATCAGGGAAGATGCCGATTTCGACCGCTTCGTATGGGCCAGCGGTGGCCCCGCCTGGCAGCAGCGCGGCACCTATCAGGTTGTGCGCAAGATCCGAATGCACATCGAGAATTGGGACACCAACCGCGTCAGCCACCAGAACGCGGTGTTCGGTCGGCACAAGATGTCAGGAGCCCCCCTCGGCGGCAGCGACGAGCTCGATCCACCGGATTTTGCCTTGCGCAACGGTGGTGAACTCGCCATCCCGGCCACCGCGCACATCCGCCTCGCCGCGCATGAGAACAATAACGGCGTCCGCATCCTGCGCCGCGGCTACAACTACACCGATGGCATTGACGACGTCGGTCAGCTCGATGCCGGCCTGCTGTTCATCAGCTACCAGAACGATCCGGCGCATTTCGAGACCTTGCAGGCCAGGCTCGGCGCAGCCGACGCTCTAAACGAATACATCGCGCATATCGGCTCGGCCATTTTCTTCATCCCCCCCGCGCCGCGCGAAGGCTCCTACATCGCCGAAGCCCTCTTCCTCTGAATCCGACGTGCAATCGGGCATATCGCTCGAGCGATTCCAAGCGGCAACGGCCGGCGCCGACTCCCTCCACACAACCTCCATGGTGCATCCACCGACCATGGCTGGACCGACGACATGGACAGCGGCCACGGCCCGCCAGCAGGATCGCGATGATCCCTCGGCCCGGATCATCGAGGTGAGACGTTGTCAGACGATCATTCCTATGAGGACCTTGTCGCTCAGCATGTGTCGCTGCGGCGCATACTGAGACTGTTCCGACCGCATTGGCCCGTCGTCGTGGCGCTGCTGTCCTTGCTGGCGCTCGGTGCCGTCATAGAGATCGCCTCTCCGTTCCTGCTGCGAGCCATCATCGACGAGGCGCTGCCCGAACGAAACATGCTGCTGCTCGCTGTACTCACTGGCGGCTCGGTTGCAGTCGCCGCGGTCGCGAGTGTACTGCACGTGTTTCAGATCGAACTGTCTGCACGAACCGGTCAGGCCGTCATGCACGATCTTCGGTCGCGCCTCTACGGTCATCTTCAGTCGCTGTCGCTGTCTTTCTTCACGAGCCATCGAAGCGGCGAGATCCAGTCTCGCATCGCGAACGACATCGGGGGGCTGCAGGCCGTCGTGACCAACACCGCAACCGACCTCATTCGCAGCATAGGGGTGCTTGCAACAACCGCGATCGCCATGCTCGCGCTGGACTGGCGGTTGGCGCTGTTGTCTTTCGCGGCCATACCGCCGACGACCTGGATCGCTCATCGCGTCTCCGCCCTTCGGGAGAAGATCGCCTATCAACGGCAGATGCGCCTGGCGGATCTGTCGTCGATGGCCATGGAGTTTCTGTCGGTGTCCGGCATCATCCTCGCTCGCACGAGCGGCCGCCGGAAGGCATTGGCGGAGCGATTTGCGGCCACGTCCGGCGACGTCGCGCGACTCGAGGTCGAGGCCATGACACGTGGACACTGGCTGTGGTCCCTGGTCTTCTTCGTGCCGGCAATCCTGCCGGCGTCGACGCTGATGCTCGGCGGCGCATTGATGCATCAGGTGAACCCGGTCACGATCGGAACGCTCGTGGCGCTGATCGCGCTGCAGGAGCAGCTTCTGTGGCCTTTCGTCGAGTTGCTCGAGTCCGGTCAACAGCTGCGCTCCGCCCGGGCGCTGATGACACGAGTGTTCGAGTATTTCGACACACAGCCCGATATCCTTGAGCCAAAACGGCCTGCCACTATCGAGCGAAGCCACATGGCCGGCGCGATCCGTATTGCCAATGTAAGCTTCGCCTACGACAAGGCAGTTCCCCCTGCGCTGACCAACGTCTCGATCGACATCCCGGCCGGAACGCACCTGGGTATCGTCGGCGCGACTGGATCGGGGAAAACCACGCTGGGCTATCTGCTGGCGCGGCTCTACGACGTCGACAGCGGGAGCATCCAGCTGGACGGTATGGACGTGCGCGACATGACGGGAGAGCAACTGGCAGGCATCTTAGGCGTGGTGCCGCAGGAGCCGTTCCTATTGCACACGACCATTGCAGAGAACATTCGCTTTGGACGTCCCGAGGCGAGCGACGCGGACGTCAGGGTCGCGGCGGAGGCGGCTCAGATTGCCGGCCTCATCGCCACGCTTCCCTCCGGCTACGACACACTGGTCGGAGAGCGGGGGTACCGCCTGTCGGGCGGGGAGAAACAACGGCTGGCTCTTGCCCGCGTCCTGCTGCGCGATCCGGCCATTCTCCTCCTCGACGAGGCCACCAGTGCGCTCGACGTGCAGACCGAAGAGGCGATCGTTGCGGCGCTCGCCCGGTCGAGGGGGCGCACGATCGTCACCATCGCCCATCGCATCTCTACCGTGCGCGATGCCGACCAGATCGTCGTCCTCGATCGGGGGCGGCTTGTCGAGCGCGGTACGCATGACGAACTGCTCGGCCGCCGCGGAAGGTACGCCGCTCTCGTACGGTCGTGACGCTGCTCGCCGCGTAGTACGCCGATCGGCCGACGGCCATTAGCGGTCGCCGGCTGGCTCGGAGGGCGACCGTTGTTGGCGCACAATGGTCGCAACTCCGCCGACCGTCCGGCCCGCGCAAGCCATTATTCGTAGATCGCATAACCCGTCTGCCGGATTGTATGAATCAGCTGATGTGAAAACGGACGATCGACCTTCGCCCGCAGCCGGCTGATATGCGTTTCCACCACGCTGGTTTGCGGATCGAAGTGAGCGTCCCAGACCCGCTCAAGCAGCAGGCTTCGTGGCAGCACTCGCCCTTTGTTGAGCATCATGTATTCCAGCAACCTGGTCTCCCTCGGCAACAGATGAATGTTGGTTTCGGCCCGACGGCAGGTCCGCCGCAACATGTCGAACTCGAGGTCGGCAATGTGAAGCACGACCTGTTCGACGCGTTGTGGCGGGCGCCGTCCGAGCGCCGTTACACGTGCCAGGAGCTCCAGGAAGGAAAAGGGCTTTACGAGATAGTCGTCGCCGCCGGCCTGCAGACCCTCCACCCGATCCTGAACGTTGCCCGCCGCCACGAAGAGCACCGGGATCGACAGCCCCGCAGCACGCAAGCCCCTGACCAGCGATACGCCATCCAGATCCGGAAGCTCGCGGTCCACGATGACGAGATCGAAACTCGACGACGTGCCGTGAACCAGAGCATCGAGTCCGTTGCGCAGGCTGTCGACCACGTGGCCGGCCTGCATCAGCCCGTGGCGGATGTAGTCGGCCGCTTCGCGATCCTGCTGCACAACCATGATGCGCACGATGTCACACGCTATGAATCTGCGCCGTTGGGGCCTTGCCTTCGCCCAGCGGTCGCATTGATGCCGAGCGCGGCTCGCAGCCAGCAGCCGGCGCCCACCGGCCGCTCCAGCGGCGACCGGCACAGTCTTCGAGCAGCTTGCTCATACGCGTCTTCTTTTCAACGATCTGTCTCACATGGAGTTTTCCGCGGTCACGGCGGGAGTGCACACAGCGCGGCAACGCCCGATAACTCCAAGCGTGTGAGACGCCAGAGGCGATCCAGAAATGATGCAGGTTTCGTCGAGAGCTGTGAAAGGCCTCCTGGTCGGCTCCCGCGCATCCGTGCGTTTATGGAGCGTCCATGGTCCGGCGGGGCGCTCCCCGCCTGCGGCCTCGCATCAGCCGCGGCCCACCTGCGCTGCCTGGGCCTCGACTGCCGCCTGGTCGGCTAGAGGCAGGCGAATTTCGACGGTCGTTCCGGCGCCGGGGCGCGAATAGGCGAGCGCGTCGCCCTGGTGCGCCCGCGCTACCGCTCGCACGACCGCGAGGCCCAGGCCAGATCCACCGCTGGCGCGCGAGCGAGACTCGTCGCCCCTCCAGAAGCGATCGAAGACCCTGCTCTCCGCACCTTTGGGGAGCCCGGGACCGAAGTCCGTGCAATAAAGTACGACCTGCGCAGTTTCGACCCTGGTTCCGACAGTGAGAATACCCGCTCCTGCGTAGCGACGAGCGTTGTCGAGCAGGGCGAGCAGCGCCTGCCGAAGTCTCGCACCATCCCCCCGCACGTAGGCAGGTACGAAATGGGCATGCACCTCGACGCCCGCCACTGCAAGGTCCGGTTCCATCATCTCGACGACCTTCGCCGCCTCCTCAGCCAGATCGATGACTTCGAGGCGAAGCTCGATCTGGCCCGCCGAGAACAGGCCGAGCGTCCGCAGGTCTTCGACCAGACGAGACAGATCCTCCACGTGCTGGGTCAACCTGCCATAAAGCTGGGAATCGGCCTGAAAGACGCCGTCGGCCAACCCCTGCAGACGGCCACGCAGGATCGTCAGCGGCGTTCTGAGTTCGTGCGCGATGGCGGAGTTGGAGTATCGCAACTCCGCCTCCGCCTGCTCGAGCCGATCGGCCATGCTATTGAAATCGGCGACAAGGCTCTCGGTCTCGCCGGAACCACGGCGCTCGTGTCCGGCGCGTGCATGAAAATCCCCCGCGGCGATCGCGCGCGCCGCTTCGGCCACCTCCTCGACGGGCCGAGCGATACCTTTCGCAACGCGCCATCCCAGCGCGACCGCGATCGCCAGCCCCAGAACGATCGGTGCAGCGAACACCAGATAGTCGCCGAACGTCCAGGCATCGTCTCCCCACAGATTGGGATACAGCCAGTCCAGTAAGGTATAGTAGAGATACGGCCCAAAGGCAGCCGCTCCGCCGGTGACGAGCGCCACGGCGAGCATGGCGAGAGTGATCCGTATCTGCAGCGTTGTTCTAGCCATTGACGGTTCCCAGGCGGTAGCCGACGCCGCGCACGCCGCTCAGCAGCTCCCCCGCTCCTGCCGAAGCGAGCTTGCGGCGCAAATTGCTCATATGGCTGTCGACGGTGCGCTCGAGGGCATCTCCCTCGGGCAGGCAGGCGTCGACGAGTTCGCTGCGCTCGAAGGCGCGGCGCGGAAAGTGCGCCATATGCTCGAGCAGACGGAACTCGGTCCTGGTCAGATCGAGCGCCAGGTTGCCGGTCGCTGAAGTCACATAGGCCTGGTGAGCGGTCGCGTCGACGACGAGCGAGCCGACCCGCAGGACCTTGTCGGCCAGTGCCGCATTGGTCCGGCGCAACACCGCCTTGGTCCGCGCTACCACCTCGAGGGGATTGAAGGGTTTGACCACGTAGTCGTCGGCGCCGATGCGCAATGCCTGCAACTTGTCGAGGTCTTCTCCCAGCGCAGTGACCATTATCACCGGCGTTTCGCCCTGGCGCCTGATAGCGGCAAGGACGTCGAAGCCATCCGGTCCCGGCAGCTTTACGTCGAGCAGTACGAGGTCGGGCTTGAGCCGCAGGTGATGAGCGATACCGGTGTTGCCGTCGGCCGCGCAGACGGTGCGGAACCCCTCCCGATCGAGGTAGCCGCGCAGAATGTCGGCGATCTCGGGCTCGTCCTCGATGATCAGGATCAGGGCGTTGTACATGGCGTCCCACAGCGGTGTCCGACCGGACACATAGCACCTGCCGGCAACGGGTAAATGGGCGCAGGTCCCGCTCCACCAAACCTCCATGTTCCATGCACGGATTGTGGCCGGACGAAGGTCATTGCTGCCCTTGCAGAGAGAGCGGTCTTGGACGCAGGCGCCCCACGACACCGGCCCTGCGTGCCGAGGACAGCCCCAAGCTGTGTAGACGAGCCCCGCTCTCTCTGCGCCGTCCATGTCAACGGACAGAACGATCGTATTCAATCGAGGTAACATCATGCCGCGCCCTAGGCCAGGACGACTTGGCAGGCTCATCAGGCCGGTCGCCATCGCCGGGTCCTGCGTCGTGCTGGTCGCGGGCGTCGGTGCCGCGGCCGCCTATTTCGCGCGCCCCCCGGAATCCGCGGTCCTAACGGCAGTGGTGCACCGGGGCGCCATCGAACAGGACGTGCTCGCGGCCGGCATCCTGCAGCCCGCGCGCATGCTTAGCGTCGGCGCCCAGGCTTCGGGCCAGATCAAGAGTCTGCACGTGCGACTCGGCCAGAGCGTCAAGGCCGGCGATCTCATCGCCGAGATTGACGACACCGCGCAACGGAATGCCCTGCGCGTCGCCGAGGCGTCCCTCGCCAACGTCGAGGCCCAGCGTCGGGCGCGGCGCGCGCAGTTGCAGCAAGCCGACCTGGTCTACCAGCGGCAGCAGGATCTGCTGGCGCAAAAGGCCACCTCGCAGGCGGACCTGGAAGCCGCCCAAGCAGGGTTCCTGGCACTCCAGGCGGAAGTCGCCGCGCTCGATGCGCAGATCGCCCAGGCCGCCGTCGAGCTCGAGAACGCCAAGGCCAATCTCGGATACACCCGCATCGTCGCTCCCATCGACGGCACGGTGATCTCTGTCGTGACCAAGCAGGGGCAGACTCTCAATTCGAGCCAGTCCGCACCCGTCATCGTCGTTCTGGCGCAACTCGCGACCATGGCGGTGAAGGTGCAGATTTCGGAGGCCGATATCAGCCGCGTCGCCACCGGCCAGAAAGTCTGGTTCACGGTGCTGGGAGATCGCCAGACACGCCACGAAGCCGCGCTCAGCGAGATCGAGCCGGCGCCGGCCTCGGTTGTCTCAGATGCGCAGAGCGCTTCCAACCCCGTAGGAACGGCGGTCTACTACAACGGCATATTCGAGGTGTCCAACGCGGACAACCGGCTGCGGCCAATGATGACGGCCCAGGTCCATATCGTACTGGCCGCTGCGCAGAACGTGTCACTCGTTCCCGTGGAGGCACTCGGCGCGCGGGAGAGCGATGGGCGCTATCACGTGCAGGTCCATACCACCGATGGCATCTCCGAGGATCGGCTAGTCGAGATCGGGCTTACCGACGGCACGATGGCGCAGGTGCTCGACGGTCTGGCCGACGGCGAGCAGATCGTCGTAGCCCGCGGCCAGGATGCAGCTCCGGTCGACGAGGCGGCATTTGGCTGATCTCATCGAAATCGTCAATGTGACACGCGTCTATCAGGCGGGCGACGAAACCGTGACGGCGCTCGGTGGCGTCAGCCTCAGCATCGAAGCGGGCGAGATGGTTGCCATCGTTGGCGCTAGCGGATCGGGCAAGTCGACGCTGATGAACATCCTCGGCTGCCTGGACCAACCGAGCTCGGGCAGCTACCGGATCGGCGGCGAAGAGACGTCGGGGTTGTCCACGGACGCACTGGCGCGGCTGCGGCGGGAACATTTCGGCTTCATCTTCCAGCGCTATCACCTGTTGAGCGATCTCACGGCGGCAGGCAATGTCGAAGTTCCGTCCATCTATGCCGGGATCGACAAGCGGGCACGCCGCAAGCGGGCTGGCGAGCTCTTGTCTCGTCTCGGCCTCGGTGATCGCGCGGGCCACCGGCCCAACCAGCTCTCGGGCGGCCAGCAACAGCGCGTCTCCATCGCGCGTGCGCTGATGAACGGCGGCGAAATCATCCTCGCAGACGAGCCGACCGGCGCGCTCGACAGCCGCAGCGGCGAAGCGGTCATGGCCATCCTGAAGGAATTGCACGTCGCTGGGCACACAGTCATCCTCGTCACCCACGACATGACGGTGGCGCAACATGCCGACCGCATCATCGAGATGAAGGACGGACATCTTGTCGCCGACTGCCGCCGGCCGGACGCCGGCGTGCCGAAGGGACTCGCGCTTCAGGACCCCAAGTCGGTCGGACTCTGGCAGGGCTATCGCCGGCGTCTGAGCGAAGCGTTTCCGATGGCGCTCCGGGCGATGACGGCACATCGCGCACGGACGGTCCTGACCATGCTGGGGATCGTCATCGGCATCGCCGCTGTCGTCGCCGTGGTCGCACTCGGTGAGGGGTCGCAGCAGCGTGTCCTGAGGCAGATCAGCGAACTAGGGGCCAGCACGATCACTGCCTACCCGGGCAAGGACTGGGGCGACGAAGATGCCGCGCAGATCACCACGCTCGTCCCAACAGACGGAGAGGCACTCGCCCGCCAGCCCTACGTCGACAGCGTCACGGCAGAAGTCTCGTCGAGCGGCCGCGTGCGCTTCAGAAATCTTTCGGTGAACGCCACTATTGCAGGCGTAAGCGAGAGCTACTTCCGCGTCAACGGCCGCAGACTGTCCACCGGAGCCGCCTTTGAGGCCCCCGCCGTGGCACAGGGCCTGCAACTGGCCGTCATCGACGACAATCTGCGGCGACGCCTGTTCGGCGATCGCGACGAGCCGATCGGACAGACGATCATGGTGCAGGGCGTACCGGTCGTGGTCGTGGGTGTCGAAGCGCCGCGAGGCGGCAGCGGCGCGGGCCTGCAGGTCTACCTGCCGTACACCACCGTGCAGGAGCGAATCGTCGGCACACGCGCGCTTCAGGCCCTCACCATCCGGGTCACCGATGCGGTCGATACGCGCACGGCCGAAGCGGCGATGGTCAAGCTGCTGACCTTTCGTCATGGCAGCAAGGACTTCTACATTTTCAACAGCGACCAGCTGCGCAAGGCCATGCAGCAGACGGCACGCAGCATGTCGCTGCTCATTTCTGCGGTCGCCGCCATTGCTCTGCTCGTTGGTGGCATCGGCGTGATGAACATCATGCTGGTCTCGGTGACCGAGCGCACCAAGGAGATCGGCCTGCGCGTAGCGGTGGGAGCGCGGCGCGCCGACATCATGCTGCAGTTTCTGATCGAGGCCGTCACGGTCTGCATCGCCGGTGCCGCAATCGGCGTCGTTCTGGCGCTCGCCGTCGGCTGGGTGTTCGGCACCGCCGACAGCTCCTTCCCGATGATCTTTTCCCCGGCATCAATCGTCGTCGCCTGCGCCACGGCAATCCTGATCGGGCTCAGCTTTGGCTTTCTTCCCGCCCGCAACGCGGCACGGCTCAATCCGGTCGATGCCTTATCGAGAGAATGAATGTGAGCGTCACGCCGAGACTTGCTGCGATGTTTGCTGCTGTGCTCCTGTCGGGCTGCAGCACCCTGGTCACACCGTATGTGCGGCCGCCAATGCCTCACGGTTCGACCTGGTCCAGCCAGGCCGATGCCAAGGGTATCGCGGCCGATGGCTGGTGGCGTGTCTTTGGCGACGCGCAGCTCAACCGGCTGCTGACAGTGGTGCTGAACCAAAATAACGACCTGGCGGCCGCGGCTTTGCGTGTGCAGCGGACGCGACTGCAATACGGCCTTGCGGCGAACGGCACAGTCCCCAAGCTCAGTGGCAATGCCTCGACCGGTGTATCTGTGCCGCTCGACGACATCACCGCCACCAACGGCAACGCCTCGTTTTCGACCACTGTCGCCTACGAGGTCGATCTGTGGGGCAGGCTTGCGGCGCAGCGCGACGCGGCAGCGTTCGAGGCGCTTGCAACCGAGCAGGATCTCGCCGCAGCGCGTCTGGCGGTCATCAGCACGACGATCGAAACCTACTGGCGTCTCGCCCACACCAACCAGCTGATCGCCTCCGGCGAGCAAAGCCTTAGCTACGCGCGGCAAGCCCAGGCGCTCATCGTCAGCCAGCAGTCCGCCGGCGCGGCGTCCGACCTCGAGCTCAGGGAGGTCGAGCAGACCGTAGAGACGCAGGCAATTGCTCTGGACGAACTGCGCCAATCGCGACTGGTCCTGCGCAATACACTTGGTGTGCTGCTCAACGGCGCTCCAAGCCCGGTTCCCGAACCGCAAGCGCTTCCCAGCCGCGCGATTCCGGCGATCCGGGCCGGTGTACCGGCAAGCCTTCTGGCGCGGCGGCCTGATCTGCAGGCGGCCGAGCTGCGGCTGCGCGGCAGCCTCCGCGGTGTCGACGCCACCCGCGCCAGCTTCTACCCGACACTGTCGTTGACCGGCAGCCTCGGCAGCAGCAATGCCCTGCTCAGCTTCCTCAGCAACCCGGTCGGCTCACTGGGGACGGGGCTGGTGCTGCCATTCCTGAACTTCAAGGATATGAACCTCACCGTGCGCGTGTCGCAGGCACAATACCAAGAGGCCGTGGTGGCGTTCCGCAGCGCGCTGCTCAATGCCCTCACCGATGTTGCCAACGCCCTTGGAGCAAGAGTGGAGCTGGCCGCCAAGGCCAGGCGTCTTGCCGCCATATTGGCCGCCGCCAAGGAGGTCGAGCACCTGACCGAAGCCCGCTACAAGGCAGGCGCGGTCGCGCTTCGCGTCTGGCTCGATGCGCAAGAGCGACGCCGGGCAGCGGAAACGGCGCTGACGAGCAATCGGCTGGCCCAACTGGTCAACGAATCCACCCTCTATCGCGCCATCGGCGGCACGACCGCGCCGTCGGCGCTGGCGGCCCCCAGCCAGCCACGCGCGGCGCCGGGGCGCAGATGACCGCTGTTCCGGAAGCCGCTGCGGATCGACGGCTCGGCCAACTCGCTGATGCCCGCAGACATCTGAGCCAGGCCCTGGATCACTTCACGCGCAGCAGCCGCGATGACCAGTTGCGCGTCCTGCCCGCCCTCCGGCGCGGCATCGAAGCCCTTCGCGCTCCACTGCTCGACCCTGCCACAGCGCAGCCGCCCGCAAGCACATTCCTGCGGGCAACCTTGAGCGAGATGGTCGCGCTTGTGCTGGCCCTGGAGCGAGACGCCGTGCCGCGCCGCCGCGATGTGCGGATTGCCATCCTCACGCTTGAGCTGCTCGTCGATCTTGCCGGGTATGAACCGATCACCACAGCATCGGGCCTCGACCAGTGCCCCAACTGCAATGCGTACCACCTGAGCCGATATGTCAGCGATCAAGGGAGTATGGAGACCTGCTGTCCCGCCTGCGGCTGGCGCGAAACGGTCGACCCTTGAGCTGTGCGGCCGCTGCGACGCTGCAGAGACCGTTATGGGACAGGTCCTTCACGGCAGCGCCACGACGACGCACGCCATCCGAGCTGCGATACAGCGATCGGCGGCTCCGCTCAAAGCGACCGGAGAACCTAGACAACCCGACTGTGGTCGAGTGCGCGCCCAGGGACATTCTGGAGACCCTGCCTGGCAAGATCACTGGCTACAACGTGGTCCTGATCGACCTGCCGGGACGGGATGTGTTGGCGACTGCCACACATCAGGACATGCAGGAGCTGGGGAGGTTCATCCGCGCGTGGCCACTTCCGGCTGGCGCGATCCCTGGTGCCCAGCGACAGACGCAACACCGTGCCGGCGACGCGCCCCTGCCAGGCCCGCGGCAAGCGCTTTCGCACATAATAGACTGCGCCGACCTTTTCCACATAGGCGCACTTGGCCGCCATTGATCGCTCCCGGCTCGTGTCCGAGGCCGGAGCGGAACGACACATGCATCATGCATGTGCACAAGTCCCGAAAATTCTCCGGGAGCTTAACTCATTGAAAATACACGGCTATCAAGGAATGGCGGAGAGTGAAGGATACCCTTCGAACTCCGTATTCGACACCTTAGCCGAATGGAATGAGGAAATTGAGCGGCTTGGCGGGATTCCCGCACAGGACGATATTCCTCAGCCGACCGGCAGGGGTGTCAAATGTCCGATGCCCTGATCCCGCGCCGCCAGCCGCCGCTTTCGCTGCGCCTGACCTTCGCCGAACGCGCCCTTCTTGAAAAGAAGGCGGGCAGCCAGTCGCTGTCCTCTTTCATCAAGAACGAGCTGTTCGGCGGAACCGGCCCTGCGCCCGGTCTTGGATTTGGTGTCACGTCTCGTCGCGTCGGGAGCAAGGAACGGCTCCTCGCCCAAATCCTCGCCAAGCTCGGCGAAAGCGAGCTTGGACCCAGCATGAACGAGCTGGCGGCGGCAGCGAAGACCGGGAGCCTGTATGTCACCGATCTGGTCGAAGGCCAGCTCGTACAGGCCTGCGCGGACATTGCTGAAATCCGCGTGCTGTTGCTCGAAGCTCTGGGCAAGCGTCGCCCTGCGCCGTTGCCCAGGCCCAAAAACACGACCGAGGCCTTCAACCTTGCGGCCTCGGGCCAGATCAGACCACGGGTAGTGGAGCATCAGCCATGATCCTCAAAGGGTCTCAGCGTGGTGGCGCGGCCCAACTGGCCGCGCACCTGATGAACACTATCGACAACGATCACGTCGTCCTGGAGGACGTGCGTGGCTTCGCCGCGTCCGATCTCGCTGGCGCGCTGGATGAGGCGCATGCGGTGTCGAAAGGGACGCGCTGCAAGCAGTTCCTATTTTCCCTGAGCATCAATCCGCCCAAGGACGCCGAGGTCGATATCGAAGCGCTGCGCGATGCTGCCGAGCGCGCCGGAAAGGCCATCGGTCTCGAAAACCAGCCCTTCGCGCTCGTCGTTCATGAGAAAGAAGGGCGTCGGCATGCGCATGCTGTCTGGTCGCGGATCGACGCCGACCAGATGAAGGCGATCAACCTGCCGTTCTTCAAGGACCGGCTGAACGGCCTGTCCAAGGAACTCTACCTCGAAAATGGCTGGGAACTGCCGAACGGGCACCGGGAGAACGGCTGGGCCAATCCCCTCAACTTCACGCTGGCGGAATGGCAGCAGGGAAAGCGGCTCGATCTCGATCCACGCGAGATCAAGCAGATTTTTCGGGATGCGTGGACGCACTCGGACAGTGGCGCGGGGTTCCGCGCAGCGCTGGAAGAGCGCGGGTACTTCCTCGCCAAGGGGGACCGGCGCGCATTTGTCGCCGTCGATCTGCATGGCGAGATTTATGCCGTGTCGCGCATGGCGGGCGTCACGGCCAAGGCCGTCGCGGAACGTCTCGGCTCGCCCGAGCAGTTCAAGTCGGTTGACGACACCCGGCTTGAGCTTCGCCAGAAAGTGGCTCGCCACGTCCATCAGTTCCTCGTCGATGCCCGACAGGAACTGCGCGAGCGTCAGCGTCCTCTGCTGGAAGAGCACCGCGCGATGATCGCCGCGCAGAAGGTCGAGCGAGACAAACTCGCGCAACTTCAGGAAGAGCGCCGCAACCGCGAAAACAGCGAACGCCAGAAGCGTATCCGCACCGGCATTCGCGGCCTGCTGGATTTTGTCATCGGTCGTGCTGCGAACATCCGCCGGATCAATGAGCGTGAAGCGCTCGAAGGCGTATTGCGCGACCGCGATCAGCGCGAGGGCGTGTACCGCGCCCAGCGCGACGAGCGCCGCGCGTTGCAGGAGCGCATCGATGACATGCGGCGCGGGCAGCGCGCCACGCTGATGAACATGGCCCGCACCATCGGACGCAGCCTGCTGGGCCTGCCACCGCTGTCGCAGGATCGAGTCCGGGATCAGGCCCAGGATCGGGCGACGGAGAAAGCCCCCGACAAGACAGCTCCGACAGAAAAGCCGCGCTCGCGCGGTCGCGACTTCGACTTTGAACGCTGAAGCTTCCGCTCTCCTCAGTTCGAAAGGACACCGCCATGACAAATACGCAAATGGAACTGAAGCCATTCGTCCCGCCGCGTGGATCGTGGAATACGGTCGATGGAACAGCGCCCGGCGCGCGCTGGATGAACCCCGAAGAATTGTCGGGACCGGAATGGGCTCTTGAGCCCGGCAGGCTGCTGCTGGGTATGAGCGATGACTGCCAAGAGGTTGCATATGGCGATGATCGCCACATGGTGACCATCGCTGGGAGCCGTGCGGGAAAGACCGCGACGGTGATCGTTCCCAATCTGCAAAACTATCCCGGCTCCGCCATTGTGATTGATCCGAAGGGCGAACTCGTTGAACTGACGGCGCTGGATCGTCTGGCGATGGGCCAGAATATCCGGATTCTCGATCCGTTCGGCGAGGTCAAAGAACGCGGAAAGCTCGCGAAAGCAGCGGCAAGGACCGGTGTGGCGTTTGCGGATGAAAGCGCCTCGTTCAATCCTATCGCGGAGTTGCGCGAGATCACGAATGAGGACAAGCGCCTGGGCGAGGCCGCAAGCCTCGCGGATGCGTTTATCGTTTCCGGCGAAACCGAGCCGCATTGGGGCGACTCCGCCAAGGGTCTCGTACAGGCGGTCGCCCTTCACCTCGCAACAGGTCAGTCGGCCTATCCGGCCGATCTCAACAGCATCGTCCGGTTCTTCGCATCGACCGACGTGCAGGAAGACGTGTACCGCGAGATGAAACTCAACGAGGCGTATTTCGGATACCTCAAGGATGTTGCCGCGACGAACGCAAAACGGCTGGACGATGGATCGAAGGAATATGTGTCGATCATCAGCACCGCCAACACGCAACTCGCGCCGCTGCGTGACATGCGCAGGATTTCGCAGGAGTCGAGCTTCTCCCTGGCCGCATTGAAGGCCAAGGAAAAGACGACGCTTTATCTGGTGCTGCCCGCGTCACGCATGGGCACGCATTTCGGCTGGCTGCGCATGATTATCACGCTGGCGCTGTCGGCGTTGGAACGCGCGCCGCAGCCGGAGGGCGGGTATCGCCCCGGCAACGGCAATTTCCCGGTGCTGTTCCTGCTGGAGGAGTTTGCGGCGCTTGGCTACATGCGCCCGATTGAGCGCGCAGCGGGCTTCATCGCTTCATTCGGTGTGAAGCTGTGGCCGGTGTTGCAGGATCTGCAACAGCTCAAACGCCACTACAAAGACAGTTGGCAGACCTTTCTTGGCAATGCGGGCGTCATTCAGGTGTTTGGGCTGAATGACGGCGCGACCGAGGACATGATCTCGCAGCGCCTTGGGAACACGCAGTATGAAGACGACGATATCAGAAGGCAGTCGGGCTACACGACGCGACAGGTGAACCTGCCCAAGACCAAGCGGATCGGTCGCCTGCTGGAAGCACACGAAGTGCGCATGCAGTTTTCCCGCGAAACGCACCGCCAGATCATTCTGATCCCGGACCTGCCGCCGATTGCTTTGTTCCGATTGCCTTTCCAGTCCGCGTGAATTGTATTGGAGCCCATGAAGGGCGCTGTTTGGGGGATCGCATGGCGCATCCGGAAGTAACATCGAAGAAATCTGCCGACGGAAAACTTGAATCCGTCACGGTCGGCTGGCTGGAGGCTGAGGGCCAGGGCTTCTTCAAGACGGGCTGGCAGCGTTACAGCTATGCGACACCGACAATCTCGATGGTGGATATCAGGCGGGCGCTCACGATACGGATTGATGGCAGACTGATTGCCGAGAACGGCCTGCCACTTGATGACTATAAGGGCACGGGCAATCTGGCAGCGAACAAGCCACCGCTGATGTTCAAGACGACATTCCACATGGTGGATACGATCGATTTTGCGCCGTCCTCAAAGTACATGCCGGGCCGTCAGATTCCGGACTATCTGCTCTCGCTGATCCGCACCGACGGAACGCCCATTCACCTGAGCTGGTCGATGTTCGGGCCGGAGCATTTTCAGCCGGTCGTGGTGATGCTGCATGATGTGTTTGATCGCATGCGCCCCCTGATAGCGCCGACGGCAGAACCTCCGCGCTCGGCGCTCGACGACATTTTTGGAGATAGCTGATCATGCACGCTGGTTTCCGGCATTGACCACCAAAGCTGCTGAGCCTGTTGTCTCCAAAGACTATCCCGGCGAACTGGCCTCGCCGCAGCAGGTGCTGCAACTGGCAGACCAGTACCGCGCTGCGGCAATTTCACTGCGCGACATGGGGCAGCGTGGCAAGCCACTGACCTGGGCTCCATTCCGCATGGCGGCGATTCACGCCATTGAACTCTACCTCAACGCCCTGCTGCTGGCTGGCGGAGCCGAGCCCGCAACGATCCGTGGCATGCGCCATGATCTGCAACTGCGCACACAGGCCGTGCAGGGTCTCGGGCTGATTCTGCGGACCAGAACCGTCGCGCATCTCGCAACGCTGCATCAGAGCCGGGAATACCTCGTGACCCGATACGGTCCCGAGCTTGCCGGGACCATGTCGCAGGTCAACCGGCTGACCGCCACGCTGGACGAACTGGCGGAGAAGGCCGCCAGACGCTTTCAGGAAATCCCCGCCAAGACCAGCAAATGAGCTGTTTAGGTCAGCACAATTGACCTAAATATAGTGGCATTCTAGAATGCTCGGGCCGCTAACCAGCAATCATGCTGCTGATCGGCCATGGAACTGAGGGGGTTCATGGATGCACGTTTTCTGGTTTCTTGGATTGTCCTGATCGCTGGACTGCTGCCAAACGCTGCGCACGCGGATTGCACCATGAGCGCTACGGATGTAGCCCCGCATCAACGGACCAGCTTTGTCGAAGGAGGTCTCGTCTACGACACGGCGGCGAAGGCGCTGAAAACGTGTGATGGGACCAACTGGGCCACAGTCGGTGGTGGATCGGTCCTCAAATCCACGAATTAACACGAGCGCCCCTGCAACGTGCGATGCCAGCACGGATGGAACCATTGCCCTCGCGTCCAACTATACGGCGTGTGTCTGCCGGAACGGAACGGGCTGGGTTACGCTCGCCAGTGGCAGCACCGCATGCACATGGGCAACAGGCGTATCCAACGTGACTTCTGCCACCTATGGCGTCGGTTGCAGCGGTGTGTCCACGGGCAATGTCAATGCGTGGGTATCATCTTACTGCATCGGCAAGATGACTTGCACCTTCCAGAACAATCATAGCGTCAGCTATGGTGGGATTTCTGATCCGGCTTATGGGTGCGTCAAGAAGTTCTCCGCGTCCTACCAATGCTCGCAAGGGTCGTCGAAGTCGGTGTCGATGATCGCTGAGAATGGCACCGTCACCTTCACATGCCCGTGACGGTCAGGTGCGGTGGCGATGACATAGAAACCGCCCGCTAACGGGCGGCCTCCAGACCCCGTAGGTAAGTCGCTGCCTCGCTCGCACGGGCAGCCGCCGCGAATATCGCCTTGCTGTCAGACTTCAGCATCTTCAGCCATGCGGACAGATACTGTGCATGGTCGGCACGAACGTCCTGCGTGATCCTGAGGTCGGAGCACAGGAACGCGGCTCCAATCTCGGCGACCAGTTCTTCCGCTGCGTAGGCGTCATCGCCAAAGCGCTTGCCCATTTCGCGATCCAGTCGGTGCTTCGCGCCGGACCAATGCACCAGCTCGTGCACCAGCGTGGCGTAGTAGGACTCGCTGCGCGTCATCGACTCGGTGCCGGTGAACAGGTTCTCGTCCGGCATCTGGATGGTGTCGGTCGAGGGGCGGTAGTACGCCCGGTCGCCGCCACGGCAGATCGTGGCATTAGTGCTGACCACGAAGCGGTCGGCATTCTCGATCCGTTCGACGGGACCCAGCGGTTCGGCGGGGGCCGGAAGCTCAAACCCGTCCACCTGATCGGCGTTGAACACGTAGGATGCGCGGGCCATGCGGCGCTTGCCGTTGTCGGTCTCATCCTCGGGATCGGGGTCGGTCTCGAACTCGCGGTAGAAGACGACGAGGGAGGATTTCTCACCCTTGCGGACCTGAGCGCCTTTCTCGGCCCACTGACGGTATGTGCCCCAGATGGGTGCGGCGTAGCCACGGGATTCCGCCGCGACCCAGAGGCTGAGGATGTTGATGCCGTTGTAGCGGTTTCCGGTCAGGGCGTTGATCGGCAGATGCAGGGCTCCGCCATTGCGCCGCCACGGGAGGGTGAACTGGCCCGGACTGGCCTCGATGCTCGCCACAAGCTGGTTGGTGATTTCTGCGTGGATATCGCGACGTGGCGCGGTGGTGTTTGACATTTGCTGCTCCTTCTTTGGAGCCGCCCTGATTGGCGGTCTTCCGTGCCGAAGGGGCAGCGGCGGGCATCAGTGGATGGCGGAACCCGAGCAAGTGCGAGGGCGGCCCGCGAAGCGGAAAGCCGAGGCGAACGCCTTGCAGCCGTCCGCGCCCGCCCGCCAGAACAAGGCACAAAGGGAAGACCGGCAGGGGTGGCTTCGTTTCAAAGGAGTAGTTGGACAGTACCGCTCGACGTGGTGCACACGCGGAACTGAAAGCACCTGAACAGTGGGGTAAGTCTCGGTAGTCTGGACAGCATGCTGCCCAAGGGGATCGACGATGCATCCGACTGCCAAGCGCGTGACGCGCGATGAACTATACGCGCTGGTCTGGCAGAAGCCGATGAGCCGCCTTGCCGAAGAATTCGGGATCAGCGGCAATGGCCTCGCCAAAATCTGCGACCGGATGGCGGTTCCCTATCCGCCACGCGGGTACTGGGCCAAGAAGGAAGCGGGCAAGCCGGTGGTCACGTTCAAGCTGCCGCCCAGAAAAGACGGTATTCCAGAAGCCACCGATATCTATCCGACGACGCCCAAGCCCGTGCCGCTGCCCGAGGCCAAGCAATCCGCCGTTGCTGCGGCTGCGATTGTCGAGGGCGTGACGGTGCCGGAGGGCATCGACCATCTGCATCCTCGCGTGAAGGCGTGGCTCGTCGAGCATCGCAAGGTCCAGCGGGAACGCGAGCTGGAGCACAGGCGCAACCGCCGAGAGATATTCTGGGGCAGCCCGCTGCTTCCCGATCTGACGGATCGGGATCTGTACCGCTTCCGTGTAACGAGCGCGATCTTTACGGCGATAGAGAAAGCGGGCGGGCGGATCGAGCATCCCCCGATCACCGGCAAGGTCACCTTCATGGTGACGGGACAGAAGGTCGATTGCTCCATCGTCGAAAAGATGACGAAGTCGCTCAAGCCCCGCGAGCAGACGCGCACCTGGACGGCGTACCCTGACCATCACCAGAGCGGGCTGGAGTCATCGGGATACATCCGGGTGGCCGTCACGACCTGGATGCGCGGGAAGCAACCGCAATGGATCGAGACAGACCACAGGAAGATTCAGGACATGCTCCCCGAGATCGTCGGCGGACTGATGGCCGTGGGCCCGATTTTCGCGGAGGAAGAGCGGCAGCATGCCGAGCGGGAGCGGCAGCGGCGCGAGGAAGAGGTGCGTCGCTACGAGGTGCAGCAGCGGCGGGAACTCGACCAGAAGCGGTGGAGCCAGTTTCGGGCCTATGCCGCGAACTGGGAAGAACGCCGGACCCTGCTGGCGTTTCTGACCGAAGTCGAGACGCGGCTCGCGTCAGAGGGACCGGCCACGATTGCTGACAGTCCGCTGTCAGACTGGCTGGCATGGGCGCGGGAGCATGCTGACGCGCTCGATCCCTTTGCGCGCGGCGCGACCGGCATGTTCGACGCGATCTCCAAGGTTTCGCGCTACTGATGCGGGGCGCGGATTCAAAGGATCAGAAGATCGTCAGGAGGGCGACGCCAAGAGCAGCGTAGATGCCGCAATAGAGCCAGTAGCGGCCCGCCTCATCGGCGCGTGACAGCGTCTCCCAGCCGGGCCCGCTTTTGATTGTCACCTTTCGGCTCAATATGGCCCACCCGACGTAGAAAAGTACCGCAAGAGCCAGCAGCTTGAACATTGCCATCCGCCTCATGATCGCGCGTCGTGCATCAGCTCAGAATATTCCCGTCACCACATCCATAAGGCCGCCGCCGATCTTTTTGAGGCGGCGCACACTGCCAGCGCCGGGGCCGGACGGCGGTTGACCCGAGGCAGGGAACACCGCCCGCAGTACCAGAACGATGATGAGGTAGATGCAGCCGAACGGCGCGAACAGGATGAAGGTCAGCGGCCAGAGGTTGGAATCCTGCGCAAGGGCATAGACGCACCATGCGGCGATCGGAACGGCCAGCAGGAGCGGCGCGAGAAACGCCGCCCACCATCCTTCGCGCCACGCGACGAACAGGCAGGCCACCTGAAGGATCAGGTAGCCCGGCGTGGCGAGCATGACGAACAGGCCGATCAGGACGTCCATGGTGTCCCCGTACTGGAGACGAGGAGCATACTGCTGGGTGCGTGAATATCCGCTCGGCAAAAGTCGCGGCATTGGAACGATGGTCTTAACCGCTGGGTAACGCCACCTGCATCGGGCAGCGCCTGCTGCATGTGGTCATGGTGATTTCCTTCCTTGAGGTCAGGGTTCATGCGGCAACTGCCGACATGAAACCCTGACGTCGTGGCGAGCAGCGGGGGTGCAAGCGTCAGACAGGAGGGGCTCCCGCCTCGGCGGGAAGCCTGTTGACGCGCGCCAGGGGCAGAGCCCCAAGCCGCCCGGCGTCCGCCGGGCAAAAGACCATGCGCGAGGGATGGAAGCCCGAAGGGCGGAGACAGCAAAGCGGCTCCGCGTGCGACAGCCCGGCCCGAAGGGACGCGCCAGCGATATGTCAGCGCAGGAAGGCTTCGAACGTGTCCATGAGCTGGCTGTCATCGTCTTCGCAGGAAGCCCAGCGGGACGGTCCATCGGCAGGATAGATCAGCAGCGAGAGCGCAAGGTCGTGATACTCGTCGAACATCACGGACTCGAAAACCGGCTCCCGCAAGTTCCACACACCGGCAGGATGCATGATCTCGGTAACGCCGGCAGATGCCCCGAGGTTGGCAAGGGCCTGTTCCGGGAGTGGCGTCGTCACCTGTTTGGCCCTAAAGAAAACACCGGACTTGAAAAGGGCCGGACTGCTCCGCGACCAGTCAATGAAGCCGTTGTTGCTGACAACCAGCATGGCGCGGCGCGGCGTCATATCCAGCCATTTCAGGATCGCAGCGGTGATGGACACTTCGTACCGGTCCCGCAGCTGCTCGAACTGGGAAATCGAAGGACGACGGAACTCCGCTGTCTGCACCCTGAAATCATCGGGCGGCATCAGGATCATCGATGCAAACCGATTGGCCTCTGTCTCCATACGGCCGTACTCGCTGTCCCACTCCCACATGTCGCTGCGTGAGCAGTAGATGGGATCGCCGCTCAGGTGGCGGTGCAGCAGGTAATGACCGAACTCGTGTGCCAGCGAGAAATTGATGCGACCGCGCGACGTGATCCCCGCATTGTAGAATATGCCCCATTCTCCGGCCTTCTGCGGGGACGGGATGAGCGCGCCCTCAAACTTCCCATCGAACCTCGCACCCTGCACCAGGGTGATGGGCTCCTTCGGAAAGATATTGCGCGCGTATTCCTGCGCGACCGGGCCGATCCTGATCGGAAATCTTGGAAGGTTCTGAAGCTCCGTCGCGGCCTTTACAAAGGCCGACACGCGCGTCGCCCATCCGTCGCACGTGGTCGGAAGCTTCATTTCTTTTTGCCCCACGCCTCGATCATGTCCATGACGCGGGTCTTGTCGCCGTCCTCGAGGCGGTTGAACTTCCGGAAGAAGGCTTCCTTGACCTGCGCGTCATCAAAGGTGGCCTTCTCGTCAATCAGGTATTCGGTGGTAACGCCCAGAACGCGGGCGATTTCTGTCAGCTTCTCCGCTGAGGGCTTCCGCTCCGGACGGTTCTCCAGCTCCCAGAGGTAACTCTTGCTCGCACCGGCCTCGCGGGCGAGGTCGTCGAGCGACCACCCCTTTTTCTGGCGGAGCTGTTTGAGCTTCTCACTGAGAGTCAGTGCCATTGGCGGGACGATTCCTTAAGCGGCATAGAGGGTTAGCGTGTTCGATATATACCGCACAGAATCACGCTTGACAACCGAACGCTGCGGGCGTTCGATATACCGAACAACTTTGTGCCATAGGAGATGAAAATGGCTGCCAAGGGTCCCGATACACATCACGTTGTCCCTAACCCCGATGGGGGCTGGGACGTCAAGCGCGGGGGCGGCGAGCGGGCCAGCAGCCACCACGACACGAAGCAGGAGGCGGTCGATGCCGGGCGCGAGGTAAGTCGCAACCAGGGCACCGAGCTTCGCATCCACAACAAGGACGGACAGATCGCCAGCAGCGACAGCCACGGGCGCGATCCGAATCCGCCGAAGGGGTAATATTGGACGAACAGCTTTCGAATGGTCCTTCGACCGAGCCGGGTATCCGGCGCATTCTTTCCATTGACGGTGGCGGCATCATGGGCACCCAGCCCGCCGCCTTCCTCGCTGCTCTTGAAGAAGATCTGGGATATCCGATCGGTCGCTGTTTTGATCTGATCGCGGGCACCTCTACCGGCGGCATTCTTGCGCTCGGTCTGGGACTGGGGCTTCCCGCCCGGACGCTTCTCGACCTTTACGTGGATCGGGGCCCTGCCATCTTCGGGCAGAGGGACGGCGCGCGCGGGCTGGTACGGTCGCTGATGCTGTCGGCAAGGCAGCTGGTCGCGCCCAAGCACGACGCCGGAATTCTGCGCCATGAACTCGAAGCGGTTCTGGGCGGCAGACGGATCGGCGAGTCGCAGACCCGGCTGATCATCCCCGCGTGGGATGCCGATCACCGCAGTGTCTACATCTTCAAGACCGCTCATCATCCACGCCTGAAAACCGACTACCGGCGTCTCGCGCTTGATGCCGCGCTTGCGACTGCGGCAGCACCGACCTTCTTCCGTCGCCACCGGACTGCCGATGCCGCAGGACTGCTCGATGGCGGTGTGTGGAGCAACAATCCAATCGCCCTCGCCGTGGTCGAGGCCATTACGCTTCTCGGCTGGTCGCCGGCCAGCCTGCGCATACTCAGTCTCGGTTGTGTGAATGAGGTTTACGCGCTTCCCGAAGCGCCGGGGATCGGCGGTCTTGGTGGCGACGTGGTGCGGCTGTTCATGGACGGACAGTCCCGTGGGGCGCTTGGTATGGCAAAGCTTCTGACCGGGCATGAATACGAACGCGAGGCGATTTTTCGCATCTGCCCGGACGTGCCCAAGGGCCTGTTCGGCCTCGATGACACGCGCCGCATCACGCAGCTGCGCGGCATGGGTACGGCGTCCGCCCGCAGGGAGCGGCATCGTATTGAGCCGGCGTTCCTGTTCGGCCCCGCCGAGAAATTCGAACCAATCTATCCGCTGGAAGGAAAGTAACATGGGGCAGACCCTCAGCAGATCGGCAACGCCGGATTATGTGCTTCGCCGCAAGGGTGAGGCCTACACGATCCTCGACGAAATCTGTCAGGAACTCGAACTGAGCGAGGCGCAGTACGAGGCGGCAAAGACGAGCTATGAGGCCGTCGCCGACTGGCTGGGGAAATCAACCCATCCCACGCTGCGGATGCTCTCCCTTTATGCGCATGGATCAACTGCGCTCGGCACGACCGTGCGACCCCTTGCACGCGAAGACTTCGACGTGGACCTGATCTGCCTTGTGCTTGGCCTCACGGGGGATATGCCGCCTGCCGAACTCAAGAAGCTCATCGGCGATCGCCTGCGCGAGCATGGTCAGTACGCCGCCATGCTCGAGGAAAAGAAGCGCTGCTGGCGCCTGAACTACGCGCGCGAGTTCCATCTCGATATCTCCCCGACGATCCCTAATCCGCACTGCAACAACCGTGGAGAGCTTGTTCCGGACAAGAGCCTCAGAGCGTGGAAGCCGACCAATCCGCTTGGATACCGCCTGCGCTTCGAAGAATACTGTCTGCTTCAGCCGGTCATTCGCGCTCTTGCCACGGCTGCGGCAGACTCGGTGGCGAAGGCGGATATCCAGCCCTTTCCGGCGCGGCGTGTCCGCAAGGGCATTCTGCGTCGCATCGTGCAGCTTCTGAAGCGCCACCGTGACATTGCGTTCGCGGATATCGAGGCCGACATTGCGCCGATCTCCATCATCATCACGACGCTCGCCGCCAAGGCCTATGCGTTCTGTGTGCGCCAGTTCGTGTTCGACACCGAACTTGATGTGGTCGTTGCGACGATCCGGATGATGCCGCACTTCATCGAGCGTCCTTATGTCGATGGTCGGCGGACCTATTCCATTCCGAACGAGACGACCGAGGGCGAGAACTTCGCCGATCGCTGGAATCAGGAGCCGGAGCGTGCGACGGCGTTCTATAACTGGCATGCGAAGGCCCTGAGCGACTTCGAGAGTATCGCGAACCTTGAAGGCCTGGACCTGCTGACAGACACCCTGTCGGGGTCACTGGGTGGACGCGTCGTGCGCAAGGTCATGGACTCGCGCACCGAGGTAATCTCGCAGGCACGTTCCGCGCAGAGGCTCTTTGTGGCCCCGGCTGTCGGCCTGACCCTGACGCCCGGCGCGCAGGCATCGCCGGTGCCCCGCAACACCCATTTCGGGGACTAGAGATGGGCTGGTCGGGCGGTCCGCGCGAGCTCAGTCCGGCGCAGCAGTTTCTGTTTCTGCGCAGCAATCCGCTTTGCGCGGGCACAGGGACACTCAACGCAAGGGGGCTGGTCTGGATTTACAGTGTGCGCCCGACGCCCCTCAGCCGCGAATATACGGTCCGCATCGAGTACGCGCGCGGCGACGTGCCGAGGGTAATCGTCGTCTCGCCTGATCTGGAAGAACTCGCGGGCGGGCGGGAGCTGCCGCACGTCTATCACGACCCGATCCGCCTTTGCCTTTTCCTGCCTGGATCAGGGGAGTGGGAGGGCGCGATGCGGATAGACCGGACGTTCGTCCCGTGGGCAGCCACATGGCTTTACTATTTTGAAGAATGGCTGTCGTCGGACGACTGGAAGGGTGGCGGCGAACATCCACGGGCAGATGACAGCGAGCGCTACAACCGCGCGGTGCGTCGCGCGGTTCGCTGAAGCGGGCGCTGATAGAAGCTTTCCGGGCTGCACGGTCGCATGGCCGGACTTCCTGTACATATTGCAGCCTGTCATTAACGGTAGGAATAACAGCCTATAGTCTGTGTAGTTGGCATCTGCTAACATGTTGTGGTGTGTGAGTATCTCGGATCACGACAGGCCATAATATGTTGAAACTGATCGACAGAGCCCTTCGACGGCTGGATGAAAAACTCGCAGGCGCAAAGCCCGTCGAGCGCTTCGCGCCGCCCCCAAAAGGCTGGATCAGGGCGATCCGCAACGGCATCGGCATGACGGGCGCACAATTGGGCAGACGCCTCGGTGTCGCCCAGCAGAGCGTGACTGCCATCGAAAAATCCGAAGAGAACGGAACAATCCAGCTCCAGACGCTGCGAAAGGTTGCAGACGCCCTCGGGTGCCGACTGGTCTATGCCATCGTTCCCGACACGTCACTGGAGTCGATGATCCAGTCGCGGGCGCGCGAACTGGCGCTCAAGGCGCTTACCCGCGTTTCCCACACGATGCGCCTCGAAGATCAGGCCACCAGCGCCGCCGATCTTGAAGCCCGTATCGAGAACTACATCCGAAACGAGCTTCGCGACCGTGATCTGTGGAGTGACCGGTGACGGAAATATTCGCACCCGTCACGGATGCCACGCCGATCCAGCCTGACGATCAGAAGAAACTCATCCCGACATGGATACAGAGCCGGGACGATCTGAACGTCGCGGAAGAAGACAACATCGCCAGTGGCCTCGGCTGGGCAAAGCGGCGCAGGCCAAAGCCACTGGTGATCGCCACAGATGCGTTCTCGCGCAATCTGCACAAGGTCATGTTCGGAAAAGTCTGGAAATGGGCAGGCGCCTATCGCGAGGTCGAACTTGAGAATATCGGCGTTCCACGCTGGCAGATTGCGAGCAGGAGCGCCGAACTGTTTGACCAGTTCCGCTACTGGATAGAGCACAGCACGTTCACGCCGGACGAAGTCGCCGTGCGGTTTCACCACCAGCTGGTGTTCGTGCATGCCTTCACGAACGGGAATGGCCGCCATTCGCGCATGATGGCCGATCTTCTCGCGGAAAGTCTTGGCCGCGAGCCCTTCACCTGGGGACGTGGCGATCTCGGCGATGATACGGGCGAACTGCGCAGAACCTACATTGCAGCACTGAGGAAGGCAGACAATGGCGATATCGGCGACCTGCTGGCATTCGCGCGGTCGTAGTCACTTCGGCGCAATGCCCTCGCGCGCGGCCTTCTCGAGAATGGCAACCAAGTCCGCGCTCTGCTTCTCGTTTGGCAGTTTGGCCGGGATCAGCGATGCGAGACGAAGAAGGCTCAACTCCTGCGGCGTAAAAATCCTGAGATTAGTGCCTTCGCGCAGAATACGCCCCCATCCGCCTCCGCCCACTTCCACAACGCGCATCTGGTGATTGATGCCGTTGTCCAGCTTCTGAACCTTTCGGGCATCTTTCTTCTCGGCCTTGACCTCGTCCGAAGAGACCAGCTCCGACCAGAAGGACGGCGGCAGCATCGCCTCCAACTCGCCCAGCTTTTCTTTCATGCGGGTCCAGCACGCATCCCGTTTTGCCCACTCCGATACGTTCGAGATGCCCGGCGGCGGATTGGTAATGTCGTCATTGACGAACTTTGCTGCGACTGCCAGTGCGGACAGCAGTCCGTCGGGCACGGCCTGATTGTTCCAGATCAGGCTGTAGTCGATTGACTTTGACTCCTGACGGCAGACTTCACCAAGCGCAGCGATTGCGTATGCGACGATGTTGGCGCGGTAGCCGCCGCTGTACCAGCTCTGGTCCGACACCATCCGCTCGGTCGCTCTGAAGATGATCGCCCGCCCGATGGCACGGCGGAAATAGAACTCATTGAAGGTATCCGGGGAGTCGCTCCACTCTTTGCCGATCCTTCCGGCGAAGCGTGCGAAGTTCTTCTGTGCGCCAAGATTGACCCAGCGGGGATGATCGTCCCAGACGTTCTCGAACTTTGCGAGATCGGTCTTGGCAAACATCTGCGGTTTCGGATTCTCGGCCTTGAACCGGCGCTGGTCGGCGGGCGTAAGCTTCGCCTGGGCGTCGGCGTACTGACCACGAGCGCGTTCGTAGAACCATTTGGTCTCCCTTTGTGCGCCCTGCTGCGCAGGTGCCCACAGGCGGCGGGAAAACTCCTCCATGCGGATATGGAACGGATGGTTGGAAAAGAAGTCTGCCGCGTTCACGCGGTTCTGGGTATTCGCGTACTCGGAGATGCGAGGAACGACAGTTTCACTTTCCGCGCTGTCGATCACCGAGAGCTTCATCTGTACGAAAATGCTCTTGAGTGAAGCCTTGTCCTGACGCCGCGTGTGAAAGAGTGACGCCGTCGTCTGACCGCCGTTGACGATCTGGAGATCCTTGATCCGGGCGATCTCCAGTCCACCGCCTGTCGTCGGTCGTACATCGACCTCCTGAGCTGTTGCCGTGATCCCGTTGTTGTAGGCGAAGAACATCTGCGGCTCGTTTAGGATGGTCGTGCGGATGCCCTTGTTGACCTTGGCTCTCGCCTGAAGAAAACTTCGCACGTTCTGTTCAAGCAGCCGCCCGCCGTAGCGGCCATACAGGTCAGCGAGTATTTCCGCCGGCATAACGACAAGGTAGGACCGATATGCCTCTGATCCCAGATGGGCAGGAAGGCATGAAACACCCGCTCCGAACATTTCCGGGAAGTCGAGGTCGAGCGGTTCCTTTTGACCTTTCGAGCCGCGCTGACGCTGAAGCCGCGAGATATCCCAGACGTGAAATCCCGCAGGGACACCGGCAATAACGGCATCTTCAAGTATCTGCACGCGGTCGCTGACCGCCCGCTCTGAGACCAGAATGAGGTTAAGCCTGCGGATCAGTCCTTTCCGGTCCGCAATCTGACGTGCCAGCCCGTATTCGGGAGACGTTATCTCCAGTTCGTTGTACAGGTCTTTTGCGATGGCCGCTTCGAAGAAGGACGCCAGCCGCTTGAAAGCCGCATCAACATCGGTGCGGGTGAGGGATTCCAGCTCGGCGCGACAGTCGAAGTCCGCAATGAAGAGATCAAGCCCGCCTTCATCGTCGAACCAGTACCCGTCAACCCGCATGCCGCGCTGCGCGCGGAAGTGGCACAGCTCGAACCCTTCGACAAACCCGGTCTCGATCAGGTCGCGGGTAACTGTCTCCATGAACTCACTGAGTTGAAATGCACTGTTGGCTTCGGCACCGGCCAGCAGTTCCTGACGCAGGTCATGGAAAAATTCGTCAGCCAACTGTTCCACAGCGCACCTCGAAAATCACATCGGAAGAGCACTCAAACTTCTCGATGCTTTCCAGTTCCAGATCGTAGGAAAGCCGGGCAATGCCGTCAGGCAGCGCCGAACGGACAAGCCTTGGAAAGTCATCCTGCACGGCGAATGTTCTCGCCTGGCTGACGACAAAAGCAGGCGCGTCGTAGTCCTGAAGCGGCGCATAGCCCGCAGTGGACAGTTTCCTCAGGAAGTCCTCGATGGCGTCCGCGTCGTCGAGTTCCTGTTCAATCAGGCTGACCAAGGCATTCAGCGACCGGGCATCCCGCGCTTCCGGGAGGCCCGAAAGTCGGAATACGGCAAGGAACAGCCGACTCGACAGCGTTTCAAGCTGATCCTCGGATGAAATGCGAACAGCATTTCGCTCCCGTCCAGAGAGGGATTTGATCTCGACTGCCGTGTCGCGGAAGATGAAATCCTGCTGCGTCCTGTCAGCGCCGCACCATGCCGCGACGGCGTCGCGGTGCGGCATCCGGTTCCGGTACAGGTCCACAAGGAAACTGAGTTCCGCGAAAAGGCCGCGCACTTCTTCCGCAGTAAGGAGGCCCGCGCGTCTGCCGGACCAGAACGCCTTCCATCTGCGCAGATGTGCCAGCGCGACACCCAGCGCCACGGCTGAATCGGTGACGGGAACGAGTGCCGTCAGAAGTGTCTCGCACAGCCCCAGAAACAGGTCGCCGTTGATCTGCTGCTGAAGGGTCAGCACCAGCCTCTGCGTTCCGGCCTTCTCGCCCGCGCGCAGGTCGATGCCGATACCATGCACGGTCAACGGTTCGCGGTTGAACTCGGTCGAGTGGTCGCCTGCCAGCTCGACGATTGTCAGCCACTGTCCTCTGGCGTCCTTGCCCCAGAACACGGGGACCGGCATGTCCTTTCCAGCCAGACGCACATTGTAGTCGATTGCTGGAACGGCAATCTGCTCCCAGGGCAGAGGCCTACTCATCGTAGTCCTCATCATTGTCGGGATCGTCCGGTGGTCCCTGCATGCTGGCTATCCAGATGCGGTTGGCGACCACCTGTATTTCGGTGCTGTAGAGACCGGGAGGGAAGCTGACTCCGAAAGCGGGGACACGGATACGACCGGAGCCGTCTTCTTCCGGGATCGACAGAACGTGCAGCATCAGCAGAGGCTTGTTCCTGATCGACCGATAATGCGTGTCGGAAGGTTCCTTGCCGTCGTCCTCGCGGGCCAGTTCGACGGCGCGGCTCTGCTGCGGCGCTGTCAGACCATGCTTTTCGTCACCCCGGCTGGCGACGCGGTCTTTCGCTGCATGCCACGATCCACCTTCCGGCTTTTTGTTGCGTTCCTGCGCCCCCAGCCGGTACTGCGCGGCGTTCCCGTCGCCGCCGTCCTTGGAAATCAGCAGTACGTCCGCAACCGGAAACTGCTTCTCGATGGCCTGAAGATAATCGAGCGCTGCCGACCGTCGCGCGGAGAACCTTGAGTGTACTTCGAAGCGGGTCAGGAAAGCCTCGACTTCAGCAAGGAGAACGTCCCTGAGAACCCAACCCTTGTCGGTCTCCTCGGCAGTTCGGCCACCAAATCCGGCCTTCCATGCCTCCGAGATCAATGTCTCATTGCGCCCGTTCAGTTTGTCGTCGAGCGTCAACCAGGTGCTCTCGATAAGCTGGCCGCTGAAATTCTGATTGACGATCAGGTTCTCGCCCGCGCGCATCTTGTTGCGAGCGGTAACGAGAAGGCTGTCGGGGTGGGCGAGGACATAGAGTCCGAACTGACGCGGACTGAGTCCGTCGCGCCTCATGCGCTTGATCTGCTGACGAAGCTCCTCCGCTGCGTTCGCGATGTACTGATACCAGCTGATGGAGTCAGCTGAGAGATGTACCCGGCACAGGTCTTCGTATCCGTGGCGATAGCCGAACCAGCGCCCCATCTGCATCAGCGTGTCGTACATGGCCGTGTTCCGGTACATGTAGCTGACAGTAAGACCCTCGATGGTCAGGCCGCGTGAAAGGCTGAGACCGCCGATGGCTACGGCTGTAAGGCCAACGCCGTCCTTCTCGTACTTCCTGAAGTCCAGAACGTCGTCGGTCTTGCTGTTCACGACGAACAGTCGCAGATGTTCGAACGCGCCAAACAGCGCTGCTTTCACCTGCTCCCATGTGAACCCGCTGTCCGCGTACTCCTGATCGTACGCCGCGCGCAGAGCCTGCATCTGCGGATTCTTTGACGACGCGCTTTCGGGCATGGCGTAGTTGGCTTTCACCGCCTCCCGCACCCTCTTCTCATAGACACTGAGGAAATCGCGCACGGTGCGCTGTACGGGCACAAATCGCGAGACGTTGATAAGCATCGAGCAGTGCTTGTTCGTCTGCCCTCTGAGATTGCGGATCGCCCGCGCGACAACAAATTCATCGAACGCGCGATACAGGCTCGGCGGAAGGTCCGAGACCGGGTCATCGCGCTTGTGTGTGAGCGGCAGATATTCTTCGGCGTCGGCGATGGGTTCGAGGATACGCTTGCTGCTATCCTCGTCCAGAAATACCTTGTCGGGTCCAAAGTAGGTCGTAGGCGCATCGAGCGAATAGATGAAATCGCGGGGGAACAGCTCCTCGCGCACATCATCTTCATAAGCGTCGGGATTGATGAAAATGTTGGCGAACGGCGTCGCCGTGTAGCCGACATAGCAGGACTTCGTGAACAGGCCGAGGATGCGCCGGATCATGGCGTTGGTCTTTGTGGGATCAAGCTCGGGCTTGTTCGTATTGATCGACGCGTTGTCGGCCTCGTCGTCGATCATGAGCATCGGAACGTCACGGATGCGTCCGTCACCCTTGGCGTTCAGCTCCTTGAGCCACTTGTGAAGGGCCTCCAGCGTCGTCGTGTTTTTCTTGATGACGAAGATGATCGGCTTGCTGAAGTCGTTGATTTTCCAGCCGCCCTTTGCGGCGGTAGTCTTGCTGAAATCGTCGTTGATGTTTGTCAGAGTGACGGGGTGGGGATAATCACCGTCCAGCCCGACGCCGATGGCCCGCCGATCTTCCGGATCGCTGGACCGCCCGATGAATCCCTCGTCAACACGTTCCTGCGTCTGCTTGCGCAGATTGTTATGAATGCCCGCAATGACGATGATGAACTTGTATCCGGCGTCAGCGGCCTTCGCGATCACGCCGAGGTAGTTTGCTGTTTTGCCCGATTGAACATGCCCAATGACCAGACCGCGCCTGTTCCACGCGTCACCTTCGCTCAGTGGGTCCTGAAGATGGCCAAGGATGCGATCACCAACGTCGCTCAGTGATTGAACGACCGTCGGCGGCCAGCTCTCCTTTTTGAGGAAGGCGGCATAGGCGTCTGAATAGGTCCAGGTTATCTCGCGCTTGCGTACCCACTCTTCGTCGTGCGGGGCTTCCTTGTCGATCAGCGAGACTCCGGCCCCCATGCGGGTGTCGATTGCGACCATCGCCTCTTCGATGACGTTCTTGAGGTCGCCCTCGTAATCCACGACAGCGGCCAGCGCGCGCGCCTTCTGTTCAACAACCTCGCGGGTGGGTGGTGTCTTCAGTGTTGAGAGCGCGGAGATCAGCGAGCTGGTAAAATTCTTCTGAGCCTCCAGTTCATTGAAGGTCATCTCAATTCCTCCTCGATGTAGCGTTCCGCCGCATCAAAATGCTTTTCAAACAATCTGGTGGAGCGAACCACCTCCCGAAAACCATCAACATCAACAGGACCATCACCGAACAGGACCGCGCGGAGCGCGCGCAGGCGGTCCCGGATTTCGGCATCGGAAAATACCTGCCTCGACACCTTCTGCGGAGTGCTGGCGTAGTCGTAGTAGATCATCTCGATCGGAAGCGACGCGGGTACCGCGTCAAGGAAGAGCGAGAGCTGATCGGACGCTGCACTGTCGAGTCCGGCCCTGAGAGCGGAGACCAGCGGATGAGTTGAATTCAGGGCGTACCGGATGCCGTTCTGATCAGCGTAACGCTCCCAGAGCGGGGCGGTCGTTTCCTGAAACAGTCTCGCGCCGCGCCCGCTGTGAACGGTCGTGCTGCGGGTCGAGATGCGCTCGATGATCTGCCGCAGGCGTTCGCGGACGGCATGGGGCGGACGCGCACGAGACTTCTTGATATCGATGGTCCACGATTCATCGACGCTGTTTGGAAAATCGATCTGAATACGGGCGAGCTTTGTGGCCTCGCCCTTGGGAATGAGTCGGAACCAGTCGCCCCAGGCCATCAGTCGGCCGTTGCGGTAGATGTAGGCACCCTGATTGGAAAGAAAGTCGCTGCGGCTCTGATAGAAGTCATACTCGGCAGCCGTCAGTCTGCTGTGATGCGGCAGGATGTACGGCTGGATATGGACCTCGGCCCCAGCGACCCGGACTACTTCCTCGGGCAGTATCTGCGTTGCAGGGTTCTTGCGGCAGAAGGGATCGAACTGCGCAACCGGATGGCCGTTCACGGCAATGGTCAGCTTTCTGACGCCCCTTATTTCCCCCGCAAGGAAGCGGTGGAACACCAGCGCGAGATGCTTTTCCAAGGCATCGAGCTTCTCGTTGACGATTTCGTGCCGTCGGTCGCCACGCTCGTCCTCGAACAGCCTGTCGAGGTTGCGCCAGATGACTGCGGTCCCGTGACCGGCGAGCTTTTGGGCAACAGGCTGACCCGCTGCTTCCTCGGGCTCGAGGACAAGCAGGGCCCATTCATCCTCACGGTCAATCAGATCAAGGTCCCATTCAGCCCCGGATAACGCGCCGTCCTTCAGGGTCAGTACGGTGAGGCGACGGCACTGCGAGAAGGATGCGGTCTTCAGGCCAAGTCCGAACCGTCCGAGGTCGTCGGGACGGCGGGCGTCCCCCGGATGACCCGCGCCGTGACGCATGGCGATGAGCAGCTCGTCGGTTGACATGCCGCTGCCGTTGTCGATGACAGCGAGACTTGGACTGTCATGCTCAAGGTCGCAGACAATGTCCACTTGGGTTGCCCTGGCGGAGATGCTGTTGTCCACGAGGTCTGCGACAGCGGTCTCAAGCGAGTAACCCAGATCGCGCATCGAAGCAGCGAGGGACGATGCGCTCGGTGGAAGAACGTGCCTGCGGCTCATGGAACCGCCTCCACAAGGTCAGCCCGAATCTGCCGGATGACGGAGTCCGGCGACTTCTGAAGCTCGCACTCCCAGACGGTCAGAACGTTCCAGCCAAGGCGTCGCAGCTCTGCCGATTTCTTTGCGTCGCGCGCGACAGTGGCATCGAACTTTGTGGTCCAGAATTCCGTTCGGGATGAAGGGGTGTACGCCTTTGAGCATCCTTCATGGCGGTGCCAGAAGCAGCCATTGACGAAGATCGCCGTCCGATATTTCGGAAGCACAATGTCAGGTCGTCCCGGCAGCGAAGATGCGTGAAGCCTGAAGCGGTAGCCAGCCCTGTGCAGGATCGAGCGGAGCTGTCGCTCCGGTCTGGTGTCCTTTCCCGTGATGCGGGACATGTTCCAGCTGCGGCGATCCGGCGACAGGGTATCCGCCATCACGGCTCCTCGCTGACGCGGTCAAGCACATCGGCGACAATATCGGCGATCTGCCCGGCGAGGTGCGGAGGAACGGCGTTGCCTACCTGGTGATACTGAGAGGTGCGGTTGCCCAGAAATCTGTAGTTGTCGGGGAATGTCTGGAGGCGGGCTGCCTCGCGCAGCGTGAGACTGCGGCATTGCAGCGGGTCGTAGTGGATGAAGTAGTGGCCGTCCTTCGAGATGTGCGACGTGATCGTTGTCGAGGCACGCTGCGGGAGCTGCACTCGGAACCGGTCAGCAAACATATCGCCGGAAACGCCCTTGGTGACGTTTCCATGAGCAGGCAGAAGCGAGGGAGGAAAGTCCGCGAGTTTGGGGCTGCGCCCCGTAGCATCGGCAAAGACGGCTGCGAACAGATAGCGCTGAAGGTCCGAGGCCATGTGGGATCGGGACTCGTGTCCATCGAGAACCTTAAGCAGGGGATCACGGACGAGCGATACGGCGTTGGACGGGCGTCCCGGCGCGTAGGCTGTGGCAGACGTGTCCTCGGGCCAGTCGGCAAAAGGGCCTGTGACAACCTCGATCTCGCTGCGCACCGCCCTGGTGTAGTCGGCTCCATTGAGATGTTTTGCGATCTCGGCAGGGCGAACGGATGTGACTGCGGCACGCCAAAGGTCCGGGTTGTCGGGCTGCCGTGAGAGTCGGCTTCTGATGCGCGGCAGATCGCCGATCATGTCACGGACTGAAGGTCCATCCTGACGCTTCAGAAGAGAGGGCCTGACAATAAGGTCATTGCGAATGCCGACAATGAACATGCGATGCCGGGCCTGGGGAACACCGTAGTCTTCGGCGCGGACGATGAACATGCGCGGATCGACTTGCCCTCCGGGAGCATCCTGCTCAACAAGCGAAAAGAGCCTGTACGTCACGCCATCCGATTTCCCCTTGAGGGCCTTGGATGGGTCTTCAAGGTCGGCCACGATCCGCGTGATCATCGACACACCTTCGACCGTCGCGGACAGCAGGCCCTTCACGTTCTCCATGACGAATACCGGAGGCAGGTGATCTGCGATGATCTTGAGGTATTCCTTGTAGAGGAAATGGCGCTCGTCCTGCTCGAAATCAGGATCTCCGCCCATTCGCGACCGACCGACAAGTGAATAGGCCTGGCACGGCGGTCCGCCGACGAGCGCCCATTTCGTCTGATCTTTCAGCCGGGTGGTCAGCAGCTTCTTCACTTCAGCGTGGCTGCTCTCTCCAAGCGTGATGCGGCGGGCCGAACCCGACGCTGAGGCGTGCTCTTCCGGGTGCGCCGCGTACAGGTCTTCGAGGCTCATCTCTCCAGCGAGAAAGCTGTAGTAATCTTCCGGGAACTCGGCCCCGAAGGCGCGAACGAAGTGTCGCAGCGTCAAAGTCGCATGCGCGTCCTCGTCCTTTTCGACTGACAGAGCGGATTTGAAGCGGGAGCTTCCCTTGCTGTCTGTTCGGGACAGAAATCCCTCGCCAAGGCCGCCTGGGCCCGCGAACACGTCCACCAGTAGATGCGGCTGTTTTCTGCCGGTCAAAGTAAGTCCCTAAAATAAAGTACGGCTGTCCAGGCACTGCCCGGAGCAATCTGCCGATCAAAGCGGAATTCCCCCCTGTGAACTCTAGTCGGTTGCCCCGGAAAATGCCAGCGGGGCCGCCACGTTCGACATTATGGGAAGCTGCTCCGCGTCCTGCAGAAATGAGTCGGGGAACGACGCCTGCGGGACGGCTCAGGCCGCCCCTTCACGCTGACCCACCGTGAACCGCAGATTGTCCAGGTTCCATTCCGTCGGGGGTTCAGGTCGATGATGCTGAACGCCGCCAGGGGCCTCGCCGTTCTTCAGCGCGGTCATGAGGTCCAGCAAAGAGTGAGAGCGGGGCGCATCAAACGTCGCAAGCTGGACCGCGTTGTAGAACTGCGGCCACGTGGCGTATGTGGTGTCAGCACCTTCAGCCACATCCTTCAGCGGAAACGCGTAATGGCGCGACACGATGACCCTAAACAGACGAACCGGGGGAAATCTGCGATCAAGGCGCAGGGCGGAACGAATACCGCTGTCGCCCGCAAGTGAAGTCCACTCATCGAGCGCCTTCAGCCAGTGAGAGACCTGGTCCTTCAGTCTGTTCAGGCGATTATGTGCCGACCGAAGGTCGGCCCCGTACAGGTCCTGGTGTTTGAGCTGGCACAGCAGGACAACACCGGTCTTTTCCTCCATGACAACGAGATCAATGTCCGTCAGTTCACGCCCACCGACTCTGACCTTGATATTGTCGCGATAGGTAAGGCCCGCGAATGCTTCATCCAGGACTCGCCGGATGGCGGCCTGCATTGACGCTTCGCGGGTCTGCTGATGGCGATCGTATTCCCTAGGAAAATGATGGCGCAGGGAGTTCAGCAGGAACTGCATCGGGTTGGACGCGGCTCCGGTGTTGCACCAGATAAAGTCGTGGTCGGAGCACTGGACCATTAGTGGCAGCGGGGACGCGGGCTGTGCAAGCAGGCCGGTGTTTCGCCTGCTGATGGAGAGCACATCAAAGATGCGGCGAACCTCATCCAGATCAGCGGCACTGTAGTCGGGATACCGTGACCCAAATGCGTTGATTGCTTCACGCATCGTATCGAGGAAGCCGTCTGTGGCCGCCGACACGGTCAGCACGTCCTCAAGCCGTATCGAGGAGTGCTTCTTCACAAGCGTCTCGGCGAAGCTCTGATGCCGAATGCAGCATGCGATAAGGAACGTTACCGCGAGCACGTATTTTCCGAACGGCACGCCACCGAAGCGGGTAGAGTAGTGAAATGTATCGTAGCCATCACGCAACTGGATCTGGTGCATCGCCATGGCGAAGAAATACTCGTCCAGCAGCGGGTCGGCGTCGTAGCCGATGAAGTAGGTGGCGAAGACATGCACGAGGTCCCGCATCACGCGGCCGACCTCCTTGCCCAGCTTCTTCCCCGTTCGCGACCGCAGCTTTTTCTGGAACTGGTCTTCGCTGGCACTGCGATAGTGCTCGCGGACGGCTCGCTCGTAATACTCACCGTCGGGCAGGCTGTCCGGCAGCGTGAACCGATATGTTCCGTCTACGGTCAGTTCAACCTCACATTCGCCCGTCGTGGCTGCGTGTGCGACACGCCGTCCGTGCTCAACGAACGCGATACCGGCGACCAGTCGAAGCGCCTTTGAGGTAATGTTCTGGTTTCTGCGGAACATCACGGTCGGCACATCAAACGACGGGCGCACGTCGAGGGCCAGTTTCACGAGCCGGGGCACTCCGAGCTGAAGCAGATAGAACTGCTCTTCCTGCTCCGGCGTCGGGTTCGACGTGCGCACCATGTGGTAGGCGTACCAGTCGAGTTCGTTAATGGCCGCGCGCAACATCAACCCGAGGTTGTCGGCCGCGAGGGACCCCCGGAAATTAGCTTCCTCAAGGTCGAGGGCATTCAGGAAATTGCTGATCGTCTGGTTCATCAGGGGATCGTAGGCCCAAATGCCGCAGGGGCGAAGTGATCAAGCACTCCATCGCAGGCCATCAAAGACGACGTGGTTCACCGGCGAAACGGTGACGGCATCAAACCTGTGGAAGGTTGGTCGAAGGGCTGGAAGGGAGAGCGGAATTCTCCCGTCCTTGCGCTCCACCGGCAAGCACGGTGGCGGCATCCAATCGGCGGACGGTTGGTCATGGGGTCTCGGGGAGCAAGAAGGCTTCAGGTCTGGCTAGCGGATGTTATGAGGGGTGGCGATACGCCCTTCATGTCGATGGGGTGTCCGAGAGAGGGGAAGTCTCCCGCTCAAGTGGTCAGCGAATGCCCGGTGGCAAAAGCACTCTCGGGGCGCTGGCGCTGCTGGCGCATGATGGCTCCTCCTTAGTTGACAGCGGGGCCGCGAGAACAACTGACAACGGATCTGCATGATCGGTGAAGGCCGGAGTCAATTCCGGCAGGCTCGCCTGGTGTGGAGTCGCTTGAGACGGCTTTCTGTCCTGCATGGCAGAACACCACTCACTGTAGGTCATATCCGCCGAACTGGCGCGACCGGCTCCAATTCCCCAGTACTCCGTCAGTATCTCTTTCAAGGGCTGCGGGTTGTGCGCCGCACCATTGAGAGATGCTCCCTGCCGCGTGACCACAATGCCGGTAAAGGGCAATGGGTCGGTGCAGGGTTGGGACAGTTCGCCGTAGGTCGGGTTTGCCTTCTTTAACGCGTAGGCCCAAACCGCTCCAAACAGGGTCATTCCATCCAGCCCGGCAGAGGCTGAAACATTGTTCATGCCAAGGAATACGCGGCTCTTCATGTCATGCAGCACCTGATGTAGCATGGCTCGGTCGGCTCCGGCCAAGCCAGCCTCAGCGAATGCAGAGAAGCTGTCCCGGTCAATCAGGTGACCATGCCGATCATCCAGAACCGGCTGTTCGTCGGCCAGACGGCGCAGGGCAGTTTTGATGTGATCCGAAAATTCTTGTGCCAACTGTTCTGTATTTCGCATATTTCCTCGCTATTGTTGCCATTATGGCAAATATACAATAACTATTATGAATATGTCAAAATTTCCGAATATCTACTTGAAGTATGAAGGACTTTCTCATCTGATCAGGGGCGGCGAGCGATGACGCCTTGGAGCCCCGGGCAGCGGACGAATGGTGGCCGCAATGGGCGCGGCTCGACGCCGAATGCTGGCAGCGCCTCAAGGTGCGCCGGGCTCGTGGGGCGCACCTTGAGACCAATGTATAGTTACAGGGCGGCCGTGGCCGCGAGTTCTGCCTTCTGTTGGGAAGACGGGCGCAACGTACCCACGGGAAGCTCCTCGGTACGCACCGCAGAATTGTCCGAGTGGCGATAGGTCCGTTCAAAGACATCGCTTTGAATCAGACGATAGTTGTCGCCCTGCCGAACGATTACTGCCCCATCCCTGAACTGTTGAGGTGTCGCCGCTGGACCTGCGAACGTTCCTTCTCCAGTCAGTCGGATTGCCGGGCAAATGTCCCGGTCGTCCCGCTTGTGCAGCCCAAATCCATCGGCCCCCAGATCTCCAACAGGGCTCATTTTGCTCTGCACAAAGCCGCGATCGGAATTGTACGTATCCTCCAGGCCAAGCCCTCTCGCCATTTCGAGAACGGCCTTGATCTGGGCGAGGGACAAAGCCTCTGGTGTCCCTGCGAGTTGCTCGATGAAGGACGTAAGCTTCTTTGCCTGCTGATCATTCACTTCATTCATAATGATCACGCCGCTGCCGTCGCCTCTCGCCGCCTGCACCGCTCGGTCCTTGCCGTTGTAGAAAACGACCCCCGACTGCCCGATGGCATTTCCCTGCCAGTCAACGATCGGCATGCCCTCTACGAGAGAACCATCCTTCCCTCTCGATCCGCCTGGGTAGATCAGAGGCTCGCCATCTGAAAGCTCCGGGATGGGAATTATGTATTTCTGCGCAGATGAAATTACTTTCACAGCATCTGCAAAATAAAGTTCTTCAATAGTAATTGTTTTCATGCAATCTCCACGTTAGTTGAACACTGTCAGATATTATGCCGTACGGGGTTGTATTCGTCAAAATTCCGCCTTTGGCGACTAGACTAGAAGGGCGGCCCGCCCGACGGTCGAACGGTCGCTGACCGCAGATGCTGGCGCTCGCCCAACCTTGCATTGCGCTCCACCGGCAACCACGGTGGCGGCATCCAATCGGCGCACGGTTGGTCATGGGGGTCTCGGGGAGCACGAAGGCTCCCGCGAGCGCGATGGAACGGCGGACGTTCCTCCATGGTCCGGTGCCGGTGGAGCGGGAAGGCTCCAGGTCCGGCGAGCGGGTGTCATGAGGGGCGGCGATACGCCCTTCATGTCGATGGGGTTCTGCAGGGGAGCGCGACGGCTCCCCTCAGTGGCGATGAAACGGCCAGACGGTGTCGGTGGAGAGGCACGTCTCCAAGTCCGACGAGTGGATCAACCGGCGATACGGTTGGCGGTGCGACGAGGCTCAATGCCGAGGCCGCGCCGCAGGCCGGGGGTATGCAACAGGGGCGCGCAGCGGGCCCCTTTGCCAAGATGTGTGGTACTACCACACACATCTTGCGCATCCTTCTGCGGGGGGTTTTGACCTTGACCCTGCTGCTCTGGTATTCTTGCTGATGATGGGGATGGGGCTCCCCGATAACCGCCGTCGTGGCTGATAACTCCTGCTGCAACGAGAGGCTGCAAGGCTTCGTCGCGGTGGGATGTTTTTGCGAAGACCCCTCCTGAACGAACCGGACCCGGCCTCCAACTTGAAGGGGTGGCCATGGGCGCTCTTGGATTTGTGATTGTGTTCGTCGGGGCCGGGCTTGGCGGCATGGCCCGGCATGGGATGAACATCGTGGTGGGCACGATAGCCGGGACCGGCTTCCCGATGGGGACGCTGGTGGTGAATGTGTCGGGCTGCTTCATCATGGCGATCATCGCCGAGTATTTTGCGCAGCGCTCGGGTCTGCCGCAGGAATGGCGGCTGTTTCTGACGACGGGGGTGCTCGGCGGGTACACGACGTTCTCGGCGTTTTCACTCGACACGGTGCTGCTGGTCGAACGCGGACAGTTCGGCGCGGCGGTCGGCTATGCCGCCGCCTCGGTGTTCGTGTCGCTTGGCGCGCTCCTGCTCGGCCTGATGCTCGTGCGCGCGCTTCTGGCCGGTGCATCCTGAGCGCATGCGAAAAGGCCCCGCCGTCCACCGGCAGGGCCTTTCGGGATCGAGGGGGCTGTTCAGTTCGGTCGCGGCTGACGGTTGTTGGAACGCGCACTCGGTGCCTGTTCCTGGTCGCGGGGCTTGTTCACCCGAAGGGCGATGCGGCCATCGACGGGAATGCCGTCGAACATGAGAGCGAGGCCCTTTTTGTCCTTGTGGGGGAACGCGACGCCCACCTTGATCCATCGGGCGGTTTCACCGTCGCCGAGCACTTTATAGATCGTGTGGGTCGGGTGGGTTCTGTTGCTTGTATCGGTCATTCCAGTCTCCTTCTTTTCGCCGGGCACCGTGCCCGGCTTCATGGGGACGTAGAGCCGCAAGCGCGGGATCGACCGATCACACGCCAACGCCCGAAGGGGCGCTGCTGCACAAGCGAAGCGCGGAAGCGAGCGCGTTGATCGTCGATCAGCTTGCGGCAGGCCCCACCAATGAAGCCGTGTTCGATGCCCCGGAGGACGCGAGACGAGATGTGCGGTACTGCCAACAGGCCCCGACTTTTCTCGATGCAAATGCCTGGACGAAACGCGGATTGCCCAATGAAGGCAGCGGGTTAACCTGTCACCAAATCTTCACCGAGATTCCGCTTCCCAACGCACCGTCGTCGGCGCTATTTTTCTGGTGTCTCGCTGGGGTGCTCCCGATCCGGGAGCTGAGCAAAACCCATTAATCCGGAACTGAGTGGCAATGCTGCCGCCGTTCGGCGTGGTCGTTGTGACCCCGGCAGATGACTCCGTCATTCGCCCGTCGCGCGCTCCGCCAATGCGGCACGCTCTCAGTCCCCAGCGATACAACTGCGGGTTGAAGTCCAATCATAGGTTCAACCAGCAATATGTGAAATAACTTGCAGTCATATGGCTGTGAATGGCAGTATTAAACTAGGGACATTGCCAGCAACGGCCCGGAGTAACTGACTGAATAACTGAGATCGGAGACGGCAGATGATAAAGGACAAATTCAATAGCGCCGCCGGGTCATTCCCCGTCGCAAGCGACGGGCTGCCGAGCCACTCCCAGATTCAGGTTTTCAACGATCCCGACACTGTCGGCGAGGGGCGAACGGCTCTGAACTTCGATGTGAGCAAGTACCTGCCATATCTGGAGGACAGCGAACTCACGGAAGCGCAGGGCAAGGAGCTTCTGGAGTCGCTTTGGGTCATCGTGGTCGGCTTCGTTGATCTCGGGTTCGGAACGAGCCCGATCCAGCAGGCTATGGATAAGTCCAAGGTAATTGAAGGCACCGCGACTGCCGCGATGGTAGTATCGGTACCCGGACAATCCGAAACCGCAAAACAAACCGACGAGGCGCGCTCATCCCGTGCGCCGCGTGAATGGAGGACTCATGAGCCATACTGAGTGGGACTTTGAAATGGATCGCGCCGACAAGCGCGCGATCATCTATGCACGCGTCAGCAGCCCCAATCAGGTGCGGAAGGGCGATGGCCTCGCGTCGCAGGAAGCGACCTGTCGTCAGTATGCCGAGCGCATGGGGTATGATGTGGTCGAGGTCTTCCGTGACAATGTCACGGGCGGCGTGACCGACCGCCCCGCAATGGGGGCGCTCATCAAGTTCCTGCGCACCCGCCGCGCCGACAAGCTCGTCGTCATCGTGGATCATCCCAATCGCTTTTCACGCGACATTCGCGGGCACTGGGATTTGCGGGACCTTCTGACGGCGGCGGGCGGGCGGCTGGAAAGCCCGAACATGAAGTTCGGCGACAGCTCGGCCGAGCGCCTGGTCGAGAATCTCATGATGTCCACTGCCCAGTATCAGCGCGAGCAGAATGCAGAGCAGACCAAGGACCGCATGAAGGGACGACTGCTGAACGGGTTCTGGCCATTCATCCCGCCGCGCGGCATGCGCCAGGAACGCGTCGCAGGCGTCGGCAATATCCTTGTGCGTGTCGAACCGGAAGCATCGGTGATCGCCGAGGGTCTTGAGGCCTTCGCAACTGGCCGGCTCTGTTCACAGGCGGAGCTGGCGCGTTGGCTCAATGAGCACCCCGACTTCAGTAAGGGTCGCCGCACGCGCATAACGAACCAGCAGGCGCATGACCTGCTCACCAATGTGCTTTATGGCGGCGTAGTCGAGAAGGCCGACTGGGGCGTAACGCGACGCAAGGGGCGTCATGAGGGTCTCGTGAGCTACGAGACCTTCGAACGCATCCAGCAGCGGCTCATCGACGGGTCACGTGCGCCTATGCGCACCGACCTCAATGTCGATTTTCCGCTGCGTGGCGCTGTGGTCTGCGCCTCTTGTGACCACCCGCTGACCGCATGCTGGTCCACCAGCAAGACCGGCGCGAAGCATCCCTATTACATGTGCTTCAAGCGCGGGTGCAGCGAGTACCGCAAGTCGATCCGCCGTGACGTGATCGAAGGAGAGTTCGCAGGTGTCCTCGACCAGCTCACGCCCTCTGCAAAGCTGATGGACCTCGCCATGGCGATGTTCAAGGACGCCTGGGATCAGCGAAGTGCTCAGGCGAGTGCCATGGCGGCACACTACAAGCGCGAGCTTGCAACCGTTGAGACAAGCATAGCACGGCTCGTGGATCGCATCGTCGAGAGCACGACGGACGCGGTTGTGCGGGCCTGCGAAGCGCGCATCGCGGAACACGAGCGCACTAAGCTGGTGCTGCTCGAAAAGGCAGGGCAGACGTTGCCGAAGGCAGGCAAGTTCGACGAGTTGTTCGAACTCGCCTTCGAGTTCCTCGCAAACCCTTCCAAACTCTGGGATTCGGGTCGCTACGACTACCGCAGACTGGTGCTGAGAATGACGTTTTCGGACAAACTGGCTTACAGCGCGAAAACGGGTTTTCGAACCCCAGAAACCACCTTACCATTCAATGTGTTAGGTGGTCTTGGCGAGGGTGTTGAAGGAATGGCGGAGAGAAAGGGATTCGAACCCTTGAGACGGTTACCCGCCTACACACTTTCCAGGCGTGCGCCTTCGACCACTCGGCCATCTCTCCGCGCGGCGGGCGCCGGCGACATCGGCCTTTGCCGCACGGGGCGGGACGAGGGGGCGGAACACCCCTCCAAAGGCGGGGGCAATATACTCATGGAGGGCGGCGCCGCAAGGCCGGAAAACATGGGCTGTGGAGCGGTGCCGGCGCGGCGGCGGCACACCTTGTGCCGGCCGGATGCAGCATGCAAAAAGGGCCGCACTCCATGGTGGTTTACCGGACGTCGTGGTTCCGGTGGTGGAAAGTGGCGGCATGCGGCTCCTGCTCCGGATCATCGGTACATTGCTGATCGCCTGCGCGGTGATCCTGGTGATCATCGACGGCACCAAATCGCTGGGCGCCAACGCCATCGTGATCACGCCGCTGCGCGACAGCTGGACCCAGATGCACCCGCAAAGCCTTGCGGCGGTTCATGATTTCCTGACGAGCCGGCTGTTCGGGCCGGTGCTGCAGCCGGCGGTGGAGGCGCTGCTGGGCTGCCCCGGCTGGGCGGTGATCGGGGTGCCCGGACTGCTGCTCGCCTGGGCCGGACGGTCGCGGCGGGTGCGCGTCTTCCTCCGCCAGGACCAATTGTGAGCCCTGACACTGTGTCCGGTTATCGCGGGTCGACGTCGCGCTTTGCCGTGCACATCGCCGCCGGGTGCGATTGACGGCGAAGCGGGCGGCCCGTTTACTCGACGGATTAGCGACCGGGCCGGGGGCCGGAGATGATTGCCATCCTGCTGTATCTGATCGGGCTGATCTCGGTCGTCGTCACGGTGGTGCTGGCGGCGTTCGACGCCCCGGCGCTCGTGCAGAGCCTCATGGCCGCCTACACTTCCGGGCTCGACGCCGTGCTGCCGGCGCTGGGGCGCGCCGCGGCGTCGCTGAACTGGGCGCTGATGCCGTTCCTCGGCGGGCTGCTGCTGATGGGGTTTGCGCGGATCATGATGCTGCTCGGCGCGATCCGTCACGCGCTGAAGGGTCCCGCATAAACCTCCGCGGCAAGAAAAACGGCCGCCCCGGGAGGCGGCCGCAGTCTTCGTCGGGAGACGACCAGGAGATGAAACGCGCGTCAGGCTCAGCCCTGCGGCTGCGGCACGATGCGCAAATAGGGGCGCGGCGCCGTCCAGCCACCGGGGAATTTCGCCCTGGCGGCCTCGTCGGTGAGGCCCGAGCCGATGACCACGTCCTCGCCCGGCTTCCAGTTCACCGGGGTCGCGACCGAATGCTTCGCAGTCAATTGCAGGCTGTCGATGGCGCGCAGGATCTCGTCGAAGTTGCGGCCGGTCGAGGCGGGGTATTCGATCTTGAGCTTCACCTTCTTGTCCGGGCCGATGACGTAGACGGCGCGCACGGTGAGCGAAGTGTCGGCATTGGGGTGGATCATGCCGTATTTGGTGGCGATCTCGCGGCTCGGATCGGCGAGCAGCGGGAAGTTGAGCGCAGTGCCCTGCGTCTCCTCGATGTCCTTGGACCAGGCGTCGTGGTTCTTCAGTTCGTCGACGCTGACGCCGAGCACGACCACGCCGCGCTTGTCGAAATCGGGCTTCAGCCTGGCGGTGTAGCCCAGTTCGGTGGTGCAGATCGGGGTGAAGTTCTTGGGGTGCGAGAACAGCACCGCCCATTTGCCGTCGATGTAGTCGTAAAAGTGGATGCGACCCTGGGTGCTTTCCGCCTCGAAATCGGGGGCGGTGTCGCCGATGAGAAGTGCCATTGCGTCAGTTCCTTCCGGCCCGCTCGCTCGGGCCATGCTGAAAGGGAATATCGGCGCTCGGGCGCGGCGGGGGCAGCGGCGGACGGGAAAATTCTTTATGTTTTCGGCGGCGGGCGGACCAAGCCATTCCCCGCCGCGGCCGATCGGCGCGAAGTGCGGCCGAAGCGCCTCAAAGACTGGCGGCGGCCGCCTCGAGCGCGAACAGCAGCAGCAGCGGGGCGAAGGCGAACGCGAAAGCCACGCCCTGGCGGGCGCGCAGCACCCGGGCGATGCAGAAGAACGTGACGAACACCACCACGCTCGCCATCAGCGAGGCATAGGCGCCATCGAAGAAGCCGAAAATCGCGGGCATCGGACCACCTCGTCATGGACAGGCGCCAAGGATGCGACCCCGAGGCTCGCGGCAGCCTTACCGGCCGAGACAGAATTTGTCGCAAATTGCCGCGATGGGGTGGCCTGCATGGTTGCTCGCCCGCACGTCATCCCCGGCTTGACCGGGACCCGATTCGACGCTGGCGCAAGGCGAGGGTCGGGTCCCCGCTTTCGCGGGGATGACACCTGGTGGGGGCGTCCGATCGCCCAACCACCAAAGCGTTTCAGCTTCGAACGGACGCATGTCCGGTGGTTGAGGCCCCCACCCTCGGTCCCTCCCCGCAAGGGGGAGGGAGGCGATGGAGCCGCATTCTCCGGTGCTTCAGTCAGGCTCCCCTCCCCCTTGCGGGGAGGGGCTGGGGTGGGGGGCAACAGCCAGCGGGCTCTATCTCATCGCTAGATGCTTAGTTGGGCTTGCCGTTGCTCCAGGTGACGTCGAGGCCGTTGAGCGGCACGGCCGAGAGCGACATCTTGCCCGAGCCCATCTGCAGCTCGCGGGCATGGGCGAGATAGAGCAGCGTGTTGTTGGCCTTGTCGTAGATGCGGGTGATGCGCAGCGATTTGAAGATCAGGCTGCGCTGCTGCTTGAAGATCTCCTGGCCGCCGGCGGAGGTGGAGATGTTGCCCACCGTCACCGGCCCGGAGGCGGCGCAGTCGATGGCCGAATAGGACGGATCCTCGAACCAGTTGCCCTGCTGCAGGCGGTCGATGAGGCTGCGGTTGAAATAGGCGACGTGGCAGACGACGCCCTTCACGTCGGGGTCCTCCACCGCCTCGATGGCGATGTCGTTGCCGGTCCAGTCGACATTGATCTTGCCGACGCCGGTCGAATTGTCCTTGCCGCAGGCGGCAAGCAGCACGACGAGCGCGAGCGCACCGGCGGCGCGGGCGAGATTGGTCAGCATCAGCGTGTTTCCCTCGACGGAGCCAAAGACCGCGATGATGTGGGGATGATCCGGGCGGGCGCAAGTGGGGGGCCGGCATCCGGTGGATGGGGCACCGGGTATCCGGTGGCTTGGCCGGCATCCGGTGGATGTGGCCCCCACCCCCGGCCCCTCCCCGCAAGGGGGAGGGGGGCGATGGAGCCGCATTCTCCAGTGCTTCAGTCAGGTGGGGGGGCACGCAGCGGCTGTCGTGCGACGCAGAGAGCCGGATCAGCGCTTCATGCGGTGTTCGATGTAGCGGACGACCAGCGACAGCGAGATGGTCATGGTCAGGTAGAGGAAGGCGACGACGTTGTAGGTTTCGAAGAATTTGAAGGTGGCGGCGGAATAGACCTTGCCGAGCTGGGTGATGTCCTGGACGCCCAGCGAGGAGACGAGCGCCGAATCCTTGATCATCGACACGAAATCGTTGCCGAGCGGCGGCAGGATGATGCGGAAGGCCTGCGGCGCGACGATCCTGCGGAAAATCTGGCCGCGGCTCAGGCCCATGGCGCGCGCCGCCTCGAGCTGGCCCTCGGGCACCGCCTCGATGCCGGCGCGGAAGATTTCGGCGAGGAAGGCCGAATAGCAGATCGTCAGCGCCACGATGGCGCGCCAGGTGAGATCGAAATTGCGCACGGTGAGCGCCGGCATCCAGCCGAACTGCTGCAGCGGCGCGGTGAGCCAGTTGGCGGCGACGATGGTGGCCGGAGCGCCGACGAAGGCGATGTAGAACAGGAACACCAGGATGGGGATGCCGCGCACCAGCTCGGTGTAGAAGGTCGCGAGCTGCACCAGCAGCGCCCGGCCGGAGGTGCGCATCAGCGCGACGGCAAGGCCGAGCAGGATGGCGAGGGCGAAGGCGACCAGCGTCACCCACATGGTGGTGAGCACGCCGCCCGACAGCGCCCGGAAGATGCGGGTGTAGTCGCCGTCGGCGACGATGGCCCAGAGCGCGACGATGCCGAGCAGCGCGATGGCGAGCAGCCAGTACGGGAAATCGGCGAGGCGTCGGCGGTGACGGTCTTGCATGTGCGCTGCTGTGGTTGTGGATGCTTGTCTGGTGGGCCTGGCCCCCACCCCCGGCCCCTCCCCGCAAGGGGGAGGGGAGCCCGACTGCTTCATCGGAGGAGCGTGGCACCGGCCCCCGCTCCTCCCCGCCATGGGAGCGGACGCGACGTGGCGTGGCGGGCGTGGCGGGTGTGGCCCCCACCCCCAACCCCTCCCCGCAAGGGGGAGGGGAGCCTGACTTCCACATCTCGCTCGCGGCTCTATCGCCCCCCTCCCCCTTGCGGGGAGGGGACGGGAGTGGGGCCACGCGCACTGTCGATGGGGCCCCGTCGCCGCTATTTGGCGGCGCTGTACTCGTAGAACCATTTGCGGTTCAGGGCGTCGAGGGTGCCGTCGGCCTGCATCGATGCCAGGGCGGCGTTGACCGGGGCCACGAGGTCGGAGCCCGGCTTGAAGATGAAGCCGAACTGGTCCGAGCCGATCGGATCGCCCACGGTCTTGAACACGCCCGGATCGGCGGCGATGTAGCCGTTGATCGAGGCCTGGTCCATCAGCACCATGTCGACGTCGCCGGCCTTGAGCGCCTGCACCGAGGCGCCGAAGGTGTCGAACAGCTTGATGCGGCTGTCGTCGGGCGTGTCGCCGTCCTTGAGGTCGGGATTGAGCAGGCCTTCGGCGGCGTAGAAGCCGGAGGTGCCCGACTGCGCGCCGATCAAGAGGTCGGTGTTGGTGACGAGATCGCCCGGCTGCCTGATGCGATCCTCGCTTTGGCGGACCAGCATGTATTCCTTGTTGTCCATGTAGGGGTCGGAGAAATCGACCTGCGCCTTGCGCTCGTCGGTGATGGAAATGCCGTCCATGCCGATGTCGAACTGGCCGTCATGCACGGCCTGGATCATGGTGTCCCACGACATGACGTTCCAGTTGATCTTCGCGTTGAGGCGCTTACCGATCTCGTCGACCGCGTCGTATTCCCAGCCGATGCCCTTGCCGGTGGCCGGATCGGCGAAGTTGAGCGGGGTGTAGGCGTTCTCGGTGACCGCCTGGATGGTGCGGCCCTTGAGGTCGGGCAGCTCAGCGGCAGCGGCGGAACCGATGGCGGCGGCGGCGGCGAACAGCGTCGCGGCGAGCGCGGTCAAAGCGTGTCTCATGAGGCGCAGTCTCCCTGATCGTGTGCCTGCACATCGTCCCCGGTGCAGGCTTGCCGGCGACACTAGAGCAGTTAAACCGCAAGCGAAAGCGCGGTTGGCGGCGGTGGGGCTGGCGGGGTTGGTGGATGGCGCGGCCGGTGGGCGTGGCCCCCACCCCCGGCCCCTCCCCGCAAGGGGGAGGGGGGGCCCGACTGATGCGTCGGCGCGGGCCGCTCGATCGTTTCCCGCGGCCGGCTTTTGCGGCGTCAGCCGTCCGATGGAACAGGTTTTGCGGCGCGGTCGATGTGGCCGAGGTCGCGGCCGGGATCGATGCGGTCGCGCAGCAGCTGCTTGAGCTGCCGGACATCGGGGAAGCCGCCGTCGCGCCTGCGGTCCCAGAGCAGCGCGCCATCGAGGTGGATCCGGAAGATGCCGCCGGTGCCGGGAACGAGCGCCACCTCGCCCAGCTCGAGCGAGAAGGTCGCGAGCGCCTCCTGCGCCATCCAGGCGGCGCGCAGCAGCCAGTTGCACTGGGTGCAGTAGGTGATGCGCAGGACGGGCTTGCCGGCGGTCATATCGCGGGGTCGGTCCAGCTCGACATGAAATTCTGCGGCAGGACCAGCGCCGGCTCCTCGGCCTTGTCGCGGGTGAGGAGCGCGGTGGTGGCGTTGACGCGCTGCGCCAAGAGGCGAGCGATCTGCAGCAGCCAGTCGGGGTGGGCGTTGAGCACGGCGATGGCGTCGTCGATGACGAAATAGTCGACGGCGGTGACGGCGCGTACCGTGGCGCTTTGCGGCATGTCGAGCAGGACGCTGATTTCGCCGACCACGGCGCCGGGCGTCCGGATGGTCGAGACGTGCCGGCCGTCGCGCAAGACTTCGAGCTGGCCGTCCTTGAGGACGTAGAGCTGGCCGGTGCTGCCGCCCTGCTCGATCAGGGTCATGCCGGGGGCGATCCAGTCGCGGCGGAGCCAGGGAGCGGGCACGGCGGCGTCCTCTCGGTCGATGCGCAAGGGCCGGACCCCGAAGGCCCGGCCTTTGCATGCTAGCCGATGATGGCGCCGGAGGCTATTCGACCCAGACCACGGTGCGGCTGCCGGTATCGACCAGCGCCGGGCGGTCGTTGAGATAGACGTAGCCGTAGCCGCGGGCGTCGGGGATGGCGGTGATCCGGACGCTGCTCTTCAGATGCGCGCCGGGCGCCAGGCTGCCGGAGAAGCGGACCGAGCCGGTCGGGTGCGCCTTGACGTAGGCGACGGTGCGGTCGGAGACGACGAAGCCGGGCGAGGCGACGATCTTGCCGCTGCTGCGGTCGACGATCCAGACGCGGTTGTTGGCGTAGAAATAGGCGTGCGCGTCGTCGCCGTCGATCGGGTAGAGCTTGACGGTGCCGCCGACCTTGTAGCCGACCTTCACATGATCCTTGAGATAGACCTGCTCGACCGGATGGGTGCCGGCGAAGGTCACCGAGGTGTCGGGAACGGTGCTGCCGACGACGGCGCCGGAAAAGCCGCCGATGATGGCGCCGACCGGGCCGCCGAAGATGAAGCCGAGGGTCGAGCCGGTGGTGGCGCCGGCCGCGGCGCCGAGGGTGCTCGCGGCATAGGCGGCGGGCAGGGTGGCGGCGCCGAGGCTGAGCACGGCGACACCGGCCAGGAGGAGTTTGCGCATGGGGAATCCTTTCGTGTTGTCGGGACTTGCGACCTCCACCCCCCAACCCCGGTGCCCGCGGCCCGGTTCCCGCGACAATTCGCGGCGGCGGGGATATGCGGGGCCTTCCGGCGGCGCCGATTTTTCGGCATGAGGGAGCGGCCCCGCGCCGGCCATGGCGGACGCGCGGCGGGCGCCGGCGCCGGGCCGGTGAGGAGCGCGCGATGGGTGAAACGACGGCACGACGGCGGCTGCAGGCGGTCGACGTCTATCGCGGCCTGGCGCTGGTGGCGATGGCCGCCTACCATCTGTGCTGGGACCTCAATTATTACGGCCTGATCAATGTCGGCATCGGCGTCGATCCGGTGTGGATCACGGCGCAGCGCGCGATCCTCACGGCGTTCCTGCTGCTCGCCGGCGCCGGGCTGACGTTGGCGCATGGCGAGGGCATCGCCTGGCGCGGCTTCTGGCGGCGCGAGGCGATGCTGGTGGCCGCGGCCGCCGCGGTGAGCGCCGGAACGTGGTTCCTGTTCGGCGACGATCTCGCCTATTTCGGCGTGCTGCACATGATCGCGCTGGGCTCGCTGCTGTGCCTGCCGCTGGTCGGCGCGCCGCTATGGGCGGGCGCGGCGGTGGCCGCATTGGCGCTGGGGCTGCCGGCGGTGTTTTCGTCCGATGCGTTCGATCCGCGCTGGCTCAACTGGATCGGCTTGTTCAGGGTGACGCCGGAGACGGCCGACCTGGTGCCGGTGTTCCCGTGGCTGGGGGTGATGCTGCTCGGCATGCTCGGCATGCGGGTGCTGCGCGGCACGCCGGCCTTCGGCTGGTCGAGCGGCAGCCGGGCGGTGCGCGGGCTGGCGCTCCTCGGGCGCTGGAGCCTTGTCGTCTACCTGGTGCACCAGCCGATCCTGTTCGGCATCGTGACGCCGATCGCCAATTGGCGGCAATCGGCAGAGCAGGCCAAGCTCGAGAGCTTCACGCAGAGCTGCACCGCGAGCTGCCTTGCCGGCAAGGGCAAGGCCGAGGGCGCCGGCGGGCCGCAATTCTGCACCGCCTATTGCCGCTGCGCGCTCGACATGACGGTGGAGCACGATCTGTGGAGCGCTTCGCCGACCGAGCTCAAGGACATGAGCGCGCTGTGCACGGCGATGAGCGAATAGCGTTCTGGTGGGCGGCTATTTCTTCTCGACGTGGCCGCCGAAGCCGAAGCGCATGGCGCTCAGCAGCTTTTCGGCGAAATTGTGCGACTGGCGCGAGCGGAAGCGGGTGTAGAGCGAGGCGGTGAGCACCTCGGCGGGGATCGCCTCCTCGATGGCGGCCTCGACGGTCCAGCGGCCTTCGCCGGAATCCTCGACATAGCCGGAGAAGGTTTCGAGCGCCGGATCCCTGGCCAGCGCCTCGGCGGCGAGGTCGAGCAGCCAGGAGGAGATCACCGAGCCGCGGCGCCACACTTCGGCGACGTCGGCGAGCTTCAGATCGTAGCGCTCGCCGGGCGGCAATAGATCGGCGTTCTTGCCCTTGAGGATGTCGAAGCCTTCGCCATAGGCCTGCATCATGCCGTATTCGATGCCGTTGTGCACCATCTTGACGAAGTGCCCGGCCCCGGCTGGCCCGGCATGGATGTAGCCGAGCTCGGCACGCGGATCGTGATCGTCGCGGTCGGGGGTTCTGGGAATGTCGCCGGCGCCGGGCGCCAGGGTGCGGAAGATCGGGTCGAGCCGGCGCACTTCGGCATCGGGGCCGCCGATCATCATGCAATAGCCGCGGGTGAGCCCCCAGACGCCGCCCGAGGTGCCGACGTCGATATAGTGGATGCCGGATTTTTCGAGCTCGGCGGCGCGGCGCACATCGTCCTTGTAGTAGGTGTTGCCGCCGTCGATGACGGTGTCGCCTTCGCCGAGGATGGAGGCGAGATGAGCGATGGTGCCCTCGGTGACCTTGCCGGCCGGCAGCATGACCCAGACGGTGCGCGGCGCGGCGAGCGCGCCGACCAGCGCCTCGAGCGTTTCGGCGGGTATCGCCCCCTCGCCGCCGAGCGCGGTGCGGGCGGCGGCGTCGATGTCGTAAACCACCGGCGCGTGCCCGCCCTGCAGCAGCCGCCGCGCGATATTGGCCCCCATGCGCCCGAGTCCGACGATACCGATCTGCATGAAAGCCTCCGTGGGTTGCGCGCCGCTGTTCTAGCACATGCGGCGCGGGCGAAGTCCACGGGCGGCGGGTGCGGCGAGCGCGCGCGGGCCGGCCTTCAGGCGCCGGGGCGCGGCGTGCCGTTCAGCGCGCCGAACAGGCGGCCGAGCATGGATTGGTCGGCCTTGCCGGCGTCGCGGCGCATCTCGACCAGGAGCGCGCTGGTGGCATCGAGCCGGGCGCAGGCGAGCGTCGCGACATGCAGCGCCACCAGCGGCGTGCGCTCCATGAAGGCGACGGCGTTGTCGATGACGCGCACGCTGCTCGCCGCCTCGGCCCGCACGGTGGCGCTGTGGGCGGTGCCCAGCAGCACGCTCATTTCGCCGATCAGCGCGCCGGGCTCGCTGATGGTCGCGAGCGGCACACCGTCGCGCTCGACGCCGAGGCGGCCGGCCTCGAGCACATACATGTCGCCCGACGGCTCGTCGCCGGCGGCGATCAGCACCTCGCCGCGCGCCAGCGTGCGGACGCCCAGCCCCCTGGTCAATGTCAGCAGACTGGCCATGCGCGATCCCTCCACTGCGCGGACGGTAGCGGAGGCGCGGTGTCGGGGGAAGACCCCGGCCATACACCGTAGCGCCGAACACGGCGCTCAGATCGGCGGCGAGGTCGTCGGGCGGCCGAACGCTCAGCTAAGACGAAAGTCATCCACGAACAAATTGCGCCTTACGAGGCTCGGCCGGGTCGAGGTTTCGATGCGAATGGAGAAGCCGTCACGGAGAAGCCGGATGGCTTCCTCCTCGGTGCGAACAAGCACCTCGTTCTTCTCGTGATGCTTTTTGTCACCGGCGCGTGGATCGCCTAGCACAAACAAGCCATCCTTCTTTGCGGGCGGCCATTTTTTGCCGTCGTGAAGCCGATAGATACGCATCAATTATCATCCATCTTTAGCGCCGCGATGAACGCTTCCTGCGGGATCTCCACGCTGCCGAACTGGCGCATGCGTTTCTTGCCCGCCTTCTGCTTTTCCAGCAGTTTGCGTTTGCGGGTGGCGTCGCCGCCGTAGCATTTGGCGGTGACGTCCTTGCGCATGGCGCGCACTGTCTCCCTCGCGATGATCTTGCCGCCGATGGCGGCTTGAATCGGGATGACGAAGAGGTGGGGGGGGATCAGGTCCTTGAGCTTTTCGCACATTTGCCTGCCACGGCTTTCCGCGGCGTGGCGGTGGACCAGCATGGATAGCGCGTCGACCGGCTCGGCGTTGACGAGGATGGTGAGCTTCACCAGATCGCCGGCGCGGTAGTCGGCGAGGGTGTAGTCGAAGCTGGCGTAGCCGGCGGAGATGGATTTGAGGCGGTCGTAGAAATCGAACACCACCTCGTTGAGCGGCAGGTCGTATTCGATCATGGCGCGGTTGCCGACATAGGTCATGTTGCGCTGGATGCCGCGCCGGTCCTGGCAGAGCTTCAGGATGGAGCCGAGATATTCGTCCGGGGTGAGGATGGTGGCCTTGATCCAGGGCTCGCGGATTTCCTTGATGCGCGTGACCTCGGGCATGTCGGCGGGGTTGTGGAGCTGGATGGTTTCGCCGGAGGTGAGCTCGATCTCGTAGACCACCGAGGGGGCGGTGGCGATGAGGTCGAGGTTGAACTCGCGGCTCAGCCGTTCCTGGATGATCTCGAGATGCAGGAGGCCAAGGAAGCCGCAGCGGAAGCCGAAGCCGAGGGCGGCGGAGGTTTCCATCTCGAACGAGAAGCTGGCGTCGTTGAGGCGCAGCTTGCCCATGGCCTCGCGCAGCTCCTCGAAATCGGAGGCGTCGACGGGAAAGAGGCCGCAGAACACGACGGGCTGCGCCGGGCGGAAGCCGGGGAGCGCGGTGGCGGTGGGGCGGCGGTCGTCGGTGATGGTGTCGCCGACATTGGTGTCGGCCACCTGCTTGATGGCGGCGGTGAAAAAGCCGATCTCGCCGGGGCCGAGCTCGCCGACGTCCACCAGCTTGGGGGTGAACACGCCGACGCGGTCGAGCTCGTAGGCGGCCTTGGTGGCCATCATCCGGATCTTCTGGCCCTTTTTGATGGTGCCGTCGACGACGCGGATGAGGACGACGACGCCGAGATAGGTGTCGTACCAGCTATCGACCAGCAGCGCCTTGAGCGGCGCGGCGGGGTCGCCCTTGGGGGCCGGCAGGCGGTGCACGATCGCCTCGAGCACGGTGTCGATGCCGAGCCCGGTCTTGGCGGAAATCTCGAGTGCGTCGGAGGCGTCGAGGCCGATCACGTCCTCGATCTGCTGCTTGACGCGATCGACGTCGGCGGCGGGCAGGTCGACCTTGTTGATGACCGGCACGATCTCGTGGTCGACTTCCATCGCGTGATAGACGTTGGCGAGGGTCTGCGCCTCGACGCCCTGGGTGGCGTCGACCACCAGCAGGCTGCCCTCGACGGCGGCGAGCGAGCGGTTGACCTCGTAGGCGAAATCGACGTGGCCGGGGGTGTCGATAAGGTTGAGGACATAGTCCTCGCCATTCCTGGCGCGATAATTGAGGCGGACGGTCTGCGCCTTGATGGTGATGCCGCGCTCGCGCTCGATCTCCATGGAATCGAGCACCTGCTCCTTCATCTCGCGCGCCTCGAGGCCGCCGGTCATCTGGATCAGCCGGTCGGCCAGCGTCGACTTGCCGTGGTCGATATGGGCGACGATGGAGAAGTTGCGGATATGGTCGAGCGGGGTGGACATGGGCCTCAGAATCGTCCGGCCGGCCGGGGAGCAGCCGCCTGAAGCGGGCTGATAGCAGGCCGGCAGGGGCCGCGCAAACTTGGTTTATCGGAGGTTAAGCCGGAGATCGGCCGGCGGCGGGCGCGGCCGGCTTCAGCCTGAGGGCGAGGATCAGCGGGATGGCGAGGGCGTAGAGGGCGACGACGGAAAGCCAGACGGCGCCGGGCCAGACGGGGCGGACCAGCACATACAGGCTGGAGAAGCCGAGCGGGGCGACGATCGAGGCGAGGCTGACGATCGAGGCGAGAACGCCCTGGAACTGGCCCTGGCGGGCGGCGTCGACCTGGCGGGTGGCGAGCGATTGCAGGGCCGGCACGCCGATGCCGCCGAGGGCGAAGACCGGCATGACGGCGAACACCACCCAGCCCTGCCGCGCCAGCGCCATGACGACGAGGGCCACGGACACGCCGGCGATGCCGGCGAGAATGGCGGCCCGCTCGCCCAGAAGCTTCACTGCCGGGCCGGGCAGGATGGCCTGGGCGAGCGCCTGGCAGAGGCCGAAGGCGCCCAGCGACAGGCCGATCCACAGCCCGTTCCAGCCGAAGGCGTCGCCGCCCCACAGGGCCCAGCAGACGCCATAGGCCTCGCCGGTGGCGCTAAGCAGGAAGAACAGCACGATGAGCGGCAGCAGGCCGCGCAGCGACAGCGCCCAGCGCAACGGCCGCAGCGGGTTGAGCGCCGCAAGCTCGAGGCGGCCGCCGCCCGGGCGGCGCGATTCCGGCAGCAGCAGCAGCGCCAGCAGCAGATTGCCGCCATTGAGCAGCGCCGCGGCGATGAACGGCAGGCGCAGCCAGTAATCGCCGAGCAGGCCGCCGAGCACGGGGCCGACGACGAAGCCGATGCCGAACATGGCGCTGAGCAGGCCGAAGCGGCGGGCGCGCATATCCTCGGCGGAGATGTCGGTGATGTAGGCGGTGGCCACCGAGACATTGGCGCCGGTGAGCCCGGCGATGGCGCGGCCGGCGAACAGCAGCCAGAGGCTGGGGGCAAAGGCCAGCAGCAGGTAGTTGATCGCGGCGCCGGCGAGCGAGAGCAGCAGCACCGGGCGGCGGCCCAGCCGGTCGCTGAGGGCGCCCAGCACCGGCGCGAAGACGAACTGCATGACGGCGTAGAGCGCGGTCATGACGCCGATATAGGGCGCGACGTCGGGCGTGTGCGCGACCTCGGCGAGCAGCGCGGGCAGGATGGGAAAGACGAGGCCGATGCCGACGGCATCGAGGACGACGGCGGCGTAGATGACGACGAGCGGTCGGGTCATGGGCGTGCTCCGGTGGCGCAGGCATGCGGACGCCGCGCGCGGCGCCGGATGGCTGCGGTGGCCTGACAGGGTCAGGCGATCAGGGTTCTGGGGGACGCTGGCCGGACCCGGCGCAAGGCGCAGGGCCGGCGTGTGCTTGACCGCCTGGACGACAATTCGTCCACCTGCTTACTCCGCCACTGAGCGGATCAAGGGAGGCGGCCGCTTTTCGCGACGGCCGCCCTTTACGCCGCTGCGGCGCGCACCGCAAGCGGCTTCTGCCGGCGCCGATTGGCTGCTAGGTGCGTGGGCGGACGGCAGGGAGGATGCGATGGCGATACGGGTGCTGGTGGCGGGACTCGGGGGGATGGGGCGCAGCCATGCGCTGGCCTATCACCGGCATGAGGGGTTCGAGATCGCGGGCCTCGTCAACCGCTCGACGCCGCGGCTGAGCCCGGAGCTGTCCGGCTATGCGGTGCAGCCGGACTACGCCGCGGCGCTGCGCGAGACGCGGCCGGAGCTGGTGTCGATCAACACCTATTCGGACACGCATGCCGACTACGCGGTGATGGCGCTCGAGCAGGGCGCGCATGTGTTCGTGGAAAAGCCGCTGGCCACCAACGTGGCCGACGCCGAGCGCGTGGTGGCGGCCGCGAACGCCAACGGGCGGAAGCTCGTGGTGGGCTATATCCTGCGGCACCATCCGAGCTGGGTGCGGCTGATCGCCGAGGCGCGGCGGCTGGGCGGACCCTATGTGTTCCGCATGAACCTCAACCAGCAATCGAGCGGCTCCGGCTGGCGCACGCACAAGGCGCTGATGCAGACGACGTCGCCGATCGTCGATTGCGGCGTGCACTATGTCGACGTGATGTGCCAGATCACCGACGCCAAGGCGGTGGAGGTGCGCGGCATGGGATTGCGGCTGACGCCGGAGGTGGCGCCGGACATGTACAATTACGGGCAGTTCCAGGTGCTGTTCGCCGACGGCTCGCTCGCCTGGTACGAGGCCGGCTGGGGGCCGATGATGTCGGAAGAGGCGTTCTTCGTCAAAGACGTGGTGAGCCCCAACGGCGCGGTGTCGATCGTGCCGGCGCCGGGCGGGCGCTCGGACGACCTCGAAATGCATACGCGCGCCGACCGGATAAGAGTGCACCACGCGGCGCTGGACGCGGCGGGCGGCTTCGCGCAGGCGGACGAGCTGATCGCGGTGCCGGCGGAGGCCGGCCATGACGGGCTCTGCGCCCTGGAACAGGATTTCGTCTATCGCGCCATCGTCGAGGACATGGACCTGAGCCGGCAGATGCAGGACGCGGTGGAGTCGCTCAGGATCTGCCTTGCGGCGGACGAGAGCGTGCGCACGGGGATGGCGGTGCGGTTGTAGGGATCGCGCCTCCGGTGGTTGGGGCCCCCACCCCCGGCCCCTCCCCGCAGGGGGGAGGGGGGCCTGACTTCACCATCTGTGCCTGCGGCTCCATCGCGGGGAGGGAGCTAAGCGCACCGATATATTTGATCTAGAATATGGTTTCGGTCAGGAAGGCGTTGCGGAATTTGCCTTCGGGGTCGTACTTCCGCGCCAGCTCCCTGAATGCCTCGAGCCTGGGCCAGCGGGCGGCGATGTCGGCTTTATGCATCGTGAACAGCTTGCCCCAATGCGGGCGGACGGCGAAGGGCGCGAGCGCCTGCTCGATGACCGGCAGCACCTGCTGCACACTGGGCCAGTCGCGCTGCCAGGTGAAGTGGAAGGCAAGGCAATCCTGGCCCTGGGCCGAGCTCAGCCACAGCTCGTCGGCGGCGACGGTGCGCAGCTCCGAGACCATCAGCGGCGCGGCGAAGCGCTCCTGCACGGCGTGCAGGGCGCGGAGCGCGGCGGGGCCATCGCGGCGCGGCACGAAATATTCCGATTGCAGCTCGGCGCCGGCCGAGGGGCTGAACTCGATGCGGAAGTGCGGCAGCCGCAGGTACCACGGGCCGGGCACGCCGAGCTGTTCGGTGGCGGGCGCCGGATCGAGCGTTTCGATCGGGTGGTAGGGGCGGTCGGCCGGGCGGGCGCCGAACAGCTCGCCGGGGCGCGGCGGCGCGTCGGCGAGGCTCTTCAGCCAGACATGGGCGATGCTGTCGCCGCGCCAATGGGTGAAGGCGCTGACCGAATAGGCGCTGCCGGTGATGGCGTCGAAATTGTCGACATAGGCGGCAAAGGGCAGATCGACATAGACGTTCTGGCGCACCTCGAAGCGCGGCACCACGTCGAGGGTGATGGCGGTGACGATGCCCAGGGCACCGAGCCCGACCACGGCGCCGGCGAAATCGGCATCGCCGCGGCGCAGCGTGACGATGTCGCCGCCGGCGGTGACCAGCTCGAGGGCGGCGACGGCGGCAGCGAGGTTGCGGTTGAGATTGCCCGAGCCGTGCGTGGCGGTGGCGACGGCGCCGACGATCGAGATGTGCGGCAGCGAGGCGAGGTTGGCGAGGGCGAAACCGTCGGCATCGAGGCGCGGGCAGAGATCGCCATAGGTCGCGCCGCCGTCGACGGTGACGGTGCGGGCGGCGGGGTCGAGGCGGTAGAGCCGCTCGAAGCCCTTGAGCGAGACGATGGCGTGGTCGCTGTCGGCGATGCGGTTGAAGGAATGGCGCGAGCCCAGGGCGCGCAATTTTCCCGCATGCTTAACCAGGTCCTGCAATTCGGCGCGGTGGCGCGGCATCCGGATGTCGGTGGTGGCGTAGGCGATGTTTCCGGCCCAGTTGCGGGGCGTTTCGGCCATGATCATGGTCCTTTGGCGCGGTTATGGGCGCAAGCTAGAGCCCCCGGCCCGGCCTGTCGATGATCTGTCCTGCGGGACAAACGCTTCACGAAATCTGGTGTGTGTTGCCCCCACCCCCGGCCCCTCCCCGCAGGGGGGAGGGGGGCGATGGGACCGCATTCTCTGACGTCCCAGTCAGGCCCCCCCTCCCCCGTTTGCGGGGAGGGGATGGGGTGGGGGCGGCGCGCTCCGGATCGGCGTTCATGGGCGCCATGCAACCCCGGCGCTTGCGTTCGGGGCGGTTCTGCCCATATAAGCCAGCGTCGCCCGCAGGTTCGCCTGCAGCACAGGGCGACCGGCTTCTCTTCTTATCGGCCAATGCGGTGAGCGGCGAAGTCCCCCGGAAGCGCGGAAACGCGCAGGGTTCCGGGTGGGAAACGCAACCGCGGCACTTCCTGTCGCCATTGCTTGATGCAACGCCCGCCGAGAGCGCGGGCCTCCTGCCGTGCGCGCCGATTGGCTGGCGCGCCGGCCAAACATGAGATTTTACGTGACCAAGACTTTTTCCGACCTCGGCCTGCCGGCGCCGCTGCTGAGCGCGCTCGATGCCGCCGGGTTCGCCACCCCCACCGCGATCCAGCTCAAGGCCATCGGGCCGCAGCTCGAGGGCCGCGACATCATCGGCATCGCGCAGACCGGCTCGGGCAAGACCGCGGCCTTCGGGCTGCCGATCCTCGCCGGGCTCAGCACGCTGAGCGGCCGCGCCAACCCGCTGACGACGCGGGCGCTGATCCTGGCGCCGACGCGCGAGCTGGCGGTGCAGATCGACGAGGTGTTGCGCACGCTCGGGCCGAAGAAACTGTCGACCGTGCTGGTGCTGGGCGGCGTGTCGCGCTCGGCGCAGATCAACAAGATCGCCCGCGGCGTCGACGTGATCGTCGCCACCCCCGGCCGGCTCAAGGATCTGATCGACGACCGCAAGCTGCGCCTCAACGAGACGCGCTGGCTGGTGCTCGACGAGGCCGACCGGATGCTCGACATGGGCTTCATCCATGCCGTCAAGCAGATCGCCGCCGCCATCGGGCCGCGCCGGCAGACGGCGATGTTCTCGGCGACGATGTCGGACGAGATCGCCAAGCTGGCGAGCGGGCTGCTGAAGGAGCCGGTGCGCGTCGAGGCTTCGGCGCCGGCCACCACGGTGGTCAAGATCGAGCAGAAGGTCATTCTCGCGCACACCAAGCAGAAGCGCGACGAGCTCAACACGCTGCTCAAGGACCCGGCGCTCGAGCGTGTCATCATCTTTTCGCGCACCAAGCACGGCGCCGACAAGGTGACCAAGAACCTGAAGATCGACGGCCACGACGCCGCGGCCATCCACGGCAACAAGAGCCAGAATGCCCGGCAGGCGGCGCTCAAGGCGTTCGCCTCGGGGCAGGCGCGCATCCTCGTCGCCACCGACATCGCGGCGCGCGGCATCGACGTGCCCAACATCACCCATGTGATCAATTACGAGCTGCCGGACGACGCCGAGAACTACGTGCACCGCATCGGCCGCACCGGGCGCAACGGCGCCTCGGGCATCGCCATCAGCTTCGTCAATGGCGAGGAGCGGGCGAAGCTGCGCGAGGTGGAGCGGCTGATCCGCCGCACCCTGCCGGTGACGGGCGAGCTGAAGCCGATGCCGGGCGAAGCGCCGGCGGGCGAACGCCCCGCCGGGGCGCGGCCGCATCGCGGCCAGGGCCGGCCGGAGGGGGCGCGGCGCGCCGAAGGCGGCAAGCGCCGCGCGCACGGCAACGCCCCGGGCAAGCCGGCGGCCGGCAAGCCGAAGGCGCGGTTCGCGCCCGGCCGCAAGAGTGCGGGCAAGGCGCAGGGCAAGCCCGCGGCCCGGCCGCAGGGCGCCAGCGTGCGCTACGGCGCCTGAAGCACGCCACGACAACAAGAGAGGCCGCTGCCCGGGTGGGCGGCGGCCTTTTTGCTGCGCGTGGCGCAACCGCTCCGGCTGGAGCTCAGCTCTTCTTCATGGTGCTGTTGAGCGAGGCGAGCTGGTCGCGGATCTGGCCCAGCAGCACCACGTCCTCGGCCGGCGGCGGCGGCGGCGCGGCGGCCTCCTCCTTCTTCATGCGGCTGGTCATCATGTTGATGCCGCGGATCACGAGGAACAGCACGAAGGCGATGATGAGGAAGTTGATGGCCACGGTGATGAAATTGCCGTAGCCGAGCACCGCGCCCTCCTTCTTGGCGTCGGCATAGGCGAGGCCCGCCTGCACCTTGGACGACAAGGGCACGTAGTAGTTGGAGAAGTCGAGCCCGCCGGTGACCGCGCCGATGATCGGCATGATGATGTCGCCGACGAGCGAGGTGACGATGGCGCCGAAGGCGGCGCCGATGATGACGCCGACGGCGAGATCGACGACGTTGCCCCTGAGGGCGAATTTCTTGAATTCCTCGAACATGCACTGGCTCCGTGATGACGGGTTGCCCCCCGACCGGCCCAGCATAAGCCCGTCGGCGCGCCCGCGAAAAGCCGGATCGATGTTCCACCCCCCGGCAAAATGGGGCTTGCGCGGCGGCGCGCAATGATCGACGGTTTGCCGGAGCGCCTGCGGCAACCCGAGCCGCCCCGGCTGCGTTGCAAAGGCATGCTGAACCGCGTCTTGCTGCTTGCGCTGCTGCTGGCCCCGCCTGCCATGGCGGTGGCGGCGGGCACCGTTCCCCTGCCCCGCGTCCGGCCGGAGCCCAGCGCCCAGGCGGCCTCCGCGGCCGTGCCGCTGCCGCGCGAGCGGCCGTCGCAGATGGAGGAGGCGGCATCGGAGCCGCCGGCCTCGCCCGCCGCGTCCGGTGCCGAGCCGTCCTCCGGTTCCAGCGCGGAGCCGTCATCCAGCTCCAGCGCCGAACCGCCCGCCAGCTCGAGCGAACCGCCCAAGCCGCCGCGCGACTACCAGGTGGCATGTCCGGCGCTGATGCAGGGCAAGGTGGAGGGCAAGGCGCTGCCGCCGATCCATGAGGGGCAATGCGGGCTGCAATCGCCGCTGGCGATCAGCGCCGTGGCCGCCAATGGCCGGTCCATTCCGCTCAGCACCACGATCACCACCGATTGCGGCATGGCCACCGCCCTGCCCGACTGGGTGGCGGAGGTGGACAGCTATGCGTTCGCGCACGACAAGGCGCGCCTCGCGGCGATCAATGTCAGCACCAATTACGAATGCCGCAATGTCGACCACGCCAAGAGCGGCAATCTGAGCTTCCACGCCTTCGCCGACGCGCTCGACATCATGGGCTTTGCGCTGAGCGACGGGCGCAAGATCAGCATCGCGCCCGGCTTCAACGGCACGCCGGAGCAGGGCCGCGACATCCTGCATTTCGCCCGCGACGCGGCGTGCACGCATTTCATGACGGTGCTGTCGCCCGATGCCGACAGCTTCCACCAGGACAACATGCATCTCGACCTCGCCTGCCACGGCAAGGCGTGCACGGCCCGGCTGTGCGAGTGAGGCGGGTCCGGCGCTAGTCGGCGCGGGGGTGATGCACCGGCAGATCGGCCCAGTCGCGGGTGGTCCAGCGGCCGACGAGCTCGGCGGACGGCGCGCGGCGGCGCTGCGGGGCCGGGGATTTCCGGCGGGCAAAAAGCTGGGCGAGTTTCATTGTGGTCTCCTGGTCTTCTTATGAACGGGGGCTTGTGCCCGCGCCCCGATGAACGCCTTATGAACGGACGGACACGGCAGGCGCGGGACGGCCATGAGCGAGCGCAGCTTCAGCAGCGATGACGGGGTGCGGCTGGTCTATGACGACAGCGGGCCGCGCGACGGCGTGCCGCTGGTGCTGTGCCACGGCCTCACCATGGAGGGCGCGCAGTTCCGCGACAGCGCCGCCTGGTTCGCGGCGCGCGGCTATCGCGTGCTGACGCCGGATCTGCGCGGGCATGGCCGCTCGGGCGTGCCGGCGCAGGTGTCGCGCGCCAGCTTCTCGCTGGCCCGATTCGGTGCCGACGCCGCGGCGATGCTGGCCGATGCCGGGCTGGAGCGGGTGCATTGGGTGGGCAATTCGCTGGGCGGCATCGTCGGGCTCAGCCTGCTGCCGGCGCACCGCTTTTTGAGCCTCACCACCTATGGAACGGCGTACCGCATCGGGCTGCACGGCGCCATCACGCAGGCCTGGGTGGGGCTCGGCTTCCTGCTGCTGCCGCGGCGGGTGATCGCCCGGATGATGGCGCTCCTGGTGTCGCGGCACCGGCCGACGGCGGACTACGTGGCGGCGCACATCCTCGCCACCCGCCCCGACGTGATCGCCGCCATCGCCGGGACGGTGGGGCGCTACGATTTGAGCCCGGGCGTGCGCGCCGCGACCGCGCCGATCCTGCTGCTCGACTGCCGCAAGGACTGGCTGGTGGGCTGGGCCATGGGCTCGACCCGCCGGCTGGCGCACGAGCTGGCCGGCGTCGAGGTGGTGACGCTGGCGGCGGGCGGCCACTGCGCCGACCTCGACGACGCCGCCGCATGGCGCGCGGCGGTGCTGCGGTTCGTGGAGGGCACGCGATGAGAGACCGCCCTACTCCCTCGCTAGAACGATGATACGGTCGCCGGCCTGGTAGGATTGCGTTTGCGATTTCCTGGGGTTGACGACGACGCCGCCCATGTTGCGGGGGTCGGCGGTGCCGGGGACGGGCTGCTTGACGTAGCCGAGGGCGACTTCGCCGCGGCGGCGGCAGGCCTCGGTTACGGTGTAGAAGCTCATGTCCTGGCCGAGCTCGAGATAGGCTTCGGCCGGCCGCATGTAGATTTCGCTGCCCTGCTCGTCGAGCAGATCGGCGAAGATGGCGCCGATGTTCTCGTTCTCGCTGGCCTGCGCCAGCATCAGGCTGACCAGCTTGTTGGAGACCACGAAATCGTCGGCGCGGGTGACGGTGGCGAGCTCGCGGTTGCGCACGTCGACCATCTCGCTCACCACATTGATGCGGCTGCCGGCCTGCTCGGCGATCCTGCGCAGATGCAGCAGCGTCACCAGCGTGCGGGTATCGGTGGCCTGGGCATCGAGATGGTCGGAATAGCCGAGCACCAGAACGTGGTTATAGGAAGGTATGTCGAGGCTTTCGAGCGCGGCGCGGCTGGCGGTGTCGACGATGCCGTATTCGACCTGCAGATTGCTGCCGGCGATCATCAGCGCGCGCACGTCCTGCTGCAGCTCGGGAGTGTCGGCGGCGATGGTGAGCACCGAGCCGGGGGCGACGTAGCGGCTGAGCTCGAAGGCGATCATCGAGCCGCGGCGGTTCCAGCCCAGGAGCAGGGTGCGCTCGGGCGCCTTCTCCTCGCGGCGGTAGAGGCCGATGGCGGCGTGGTCGACATTGGGCGGGTTGGCGGTGACCTTGATGGTGGTGTCGTCCTCGGCGATGAGGATGGCCTGCATGCCGGGTTGGATGTGGGTTTCCATCGGCGGGTTGAGGTGGACGCGGCCGGTGGCGTCGCACAGGCCGATCAGCGTGCACCCGTCATAGGCCATCAGCGCGTCGCCGAAGCTCGAGCCCTCGATCGGCTTCTGCTCGGCGGTGTAGATCTCGCAGCCGTCGAAATCGAGCAGCTCGGAATAGACGGCGCTCAGCCCCGACTGGCGCGAGGAGTGGACGACGATGCGGGCGATGAGCTCGTCGGCGAGCACCAGCTGCACCTCGTCGCCGCCGACGATCCGCGCCAGATCGGCGTTGCGCGCGTCGCGGATCTCGGCGGCGATGCGGTATTTGCCGGGGCGGCGCGCCGGGTCGTTGACCAGCGCCAGCACGGTCTTGACGACGCGGCTGTCGGGGTCGGCGGCGCCCTCGGGCGACACCACGATGATGGAGCGGCTGGCCTGCGGGCCGACGATCTGCAGGTCGGCGAGATCGGTGGGGTCGCCGGAACGGCAGATGATGCGGGTGTTCCCGAGGTTCGGCACTTTCCGCGCCAGCTCGTCCTCCATCGCCACCTTGTCGCGGTCGGCCATGATGACGATGCGCGGCCGGCGCCGGCTCTGGTTGGCGATGCTGAGCTCGGTGACGATGTCGAAGATCGAGGGCGACCAGTTGAGGATGATGGTGTGGTCGGTCTCGAGCACGTCGGAGCGGCCCTTGCGCAGTTCGTCGAGCTTGCCCTCGAGGCCGCTCGAGAGCACGCCGATCAGCGCCGAGACGACGAAGATGCCGCCCAGCGTCACCGCCAGCATCACGGCGCGGAAGCCCCAGCCGGTGTCGCCACCCATGGTGCCGGAATCGAGGGTGCGCATCAGCGCTTCCCAGGCGGCCTCGCCGAAGCCCATCGGGGCGGCGCCGTCGGGGGCGAGGCGCAGCAGCGCGATCACCGCCGCCGCCAGCACGATGACGACCAGCGAAATCACCGCCAGCCAGCCGATCAGCGCGACGGGGCCGGCCGCCATCGACTTGTCGAACTCGTAGCGCAGCCGGTCGCCCCACCCGCCCCGCGGCTTTTTCGCTTTGGCCATCCCCCTGCCCGCCTGCAGACCAGCCCGGATCATTCAAGCATCTGCGCCGGCCGATGAGAAGGCGGCGGCCGCGTCAAATGTCGCGATTTGCCGGCACGGCGCGAAATGCTAAAAGCGCGGCATCGGAAACAATTCGGGCGTCGGCGGTTGCGAGCACTGGGGCGGATGATCTTGGCGGGAAGCGTCGCGGCGCTGCTTGGCGGCTGCGCCAGCGCGCTGCCCCCGGGCCTGCGCAGCGCGGTGAGCGCACGGCACGTGGCGGCCGCGCCGGTGGCGCTGGCCGAGGTGGCGCCGGTGGCGGCGGGGCCGCGCAACATGGACGGGATGATCGCCCGCTATGCGGCGGAATACGACGTGCCCGAGGCGCTGATCCGCCGCATCATCGTGCGCGAGAGCGGCTACAACCCCAAGGCGCGCAACGGCCCCTATTGGGGGCTGATGCAGATCCGCTACGACACGGCGCAATCCATGGGCTATCGCGGCTCCGCCTCCGGGCTGCTCGATGCCGACACCAACCTGCGCTACGGCGTCAAATATCTGAGCGGCGCCTACAAGGTGGGCGAACGCAATTCCGACCAGGCGGTGCGCAACTACGCCAGCGGGTATTATTACACCGCCAAGGCCAAGGGGCTGTTGGCCGAAGTCGGGCTGGACTAGCGGTTTCACACGGTCGGGTGCGCTGCCCCCCACGACCGCACCGGCTTTCCTTGTCGTCCACCGGAAACACGGTGCGCGTGGCCCCCACCCCCGTCCCCTCCCCGCAAGGGGGAGGGGGGCGATGGAGCCGCGACCACGACGGTGCAGTCGGGCTCCCCTCCCCCTTGCGGGGAGGGGCCGGGGGTGGGGGCGGCGACCACCGGTTCTGCGGGTTTCTTTCGGCCAACGAAGCTTTATTCGTGCTCTGGCCGATCGGTCCCAAGGGGGATCGATCGGCCAACCGAAGCTTTATTTGCGGTGGTGGTCAGGCCGACGCCGCCTCGACTTCGGCGAGCAGGGGGATGGCGGGCTGGGCGCCGGGCTTGAGGCAGGCGAGGCTGGCGGCAATGGCGGCGCGGCGCATCGCGGCGGCGAGGTCGAGGCCGGCATCGAGGCCGGCGGCGAGGTAGCCGACGAAGGTGTCGCCGGCGCCGACGGTGTCGACCGGCTCGACGGGGAGCGCCGGCACGGCGATGATGTCGTCGGGGGTCGCGGCCACGGCGCCGTCGGGGCCCAAGGTGACGATGATGGTCTGGCGGCGGCTGCGGGCCCACAGGCTCATGGCGGTGCGCAGATCGCCCATTTCGCCGCCCGAGAGCAGCGCGAATTCGGTCTCGTTGGCCACCACGATCGAGGCGGTGCCGGCCACCGCGGCGGTGGTGTCGAGGAACGGCGCGGTGTTGAGGATGGTGGTGGCGCCGTGCAGGCGCGCGACGCCCAGCGCCCGCATGGTGGCGGCCTGCGGGATCTCCTGCTGCACCACCAGCACGTCGCGGTCGGTGAGCGCGGCGACGGCGGTGTCGGCGTCCTCGGGGGTCAGCGTGCCGTTGGTGCCGGGCACGATGCCGATGATGTTCTCGCCGGCGGCATCGACCATGATCATGGCGACGCCCTGCTGCAGATCGAGCCGGCGCACGGCGCCCAGATCGACGCCGCCCTGCCTGAGCAGCGCCAGCGCCTCGTCGCCCATGCGGTCCTTGCCGGCGGCGCTCACCAGCTTGACCTTGCCGCCGGCGCGGGCGGCGGCCAGCGCCTGGTTGGCGCCCTTGCCGCCCGGGGCGGTGGCAAAGCTCGTGCCCGGCACGGTCTCGCCGGGATGCGGGATGCGGCTCACCGTCGCGATGAGGTCGAGGTTGACGGAGCCGAGTACGGTAATCATGCCAGAGCTTTCAGAATTGTGTTCCAGTTGCGCATCGTCACCAGCGTGCCCTTGGGCAGGCGCTTTTCCAGGTCGAAATTGGAGTTGCCGGTATAGGTGCCGTCGGGCTTGCGGTAGAAGATGCAGAAGATTTCGCGCGCGGTGACGGCGGCGACGTCGAAATCGCCGGGCAGGCCCGTGGGCGCCAGCGTCGACGGGATCGGGGCGTCGAACAGCAGGACGTGCAGCTTGGCGTCCTCGCCCTCCTGCCGCTTGAACGGATCGGCGGCGACCATCGCGGTGAGCTCGTCGAGAGGGCGCAGCACGGTGCCGACCGGAAAGCCGAAGCGGGCCTCGAGCCCGGCCTCGATCTTCTGCTTGAGGCCGCGGGCGCTGCCCGCGTCGAACAGCACGTTGCCGCTCGCCAGCAGCGTCTTCACATTGGCAAAGCCCATGGCCTCGAACGCCGCCTTGAGCTCGGCGCTCTTGACCGTGCGCTTGCCGAGATTCACCCCGCGCAGGAAGGCTATGTAGCGGGTCACTTGGCTTTGCCGTTGGGGTAGATGGTTTCGCCGCGCTTCAGCATGGCGACGAACGCCGCGATCTTGTTTTTGCGGCCGGCCTCGGTCTTCAGATTGTGGACGCGGAAGGCGAGCGCGAAGCGGTTCTGCGCCGTCAGCTTTTCGAACAGCGCCAGCGCCGCCGGCTCGGCCGCGATGGCGGCGAGCAGGTCGGGCGGAAACTCCATGGTCTTCGAGCCGCCATAGGCGCGCTCCCAGCGGCCATCGGCCCTGGCGCGGTCGATCTCGGCCTGGCCGGAGGGCTGCATGCGCCCGGCCTCGAGCAGCCGCGCCACGTGCTCCTGGTTGCGCGTCGACCAGATGCTCCTGGGCCCGCGCGGCGTGAAGCGCTGCAGGAAGCTGTCGGCGTCGAAGGATTTCTTGATGGCGTCGATCCAGCCCCAGCACAGCGCCACGTCTAGCGCTTCGGCGTAGCTGACCGAGGGCCGGCCCGAGGCCTTCTTGTGCAGCTTGAGCCAGAGCTCGGGCGCCTTGGCGTGGTGCCGCGCGAACCATGCCTCGAGCGCCGCCTGGTCCTTGAATTCGCGGACCGCCTCGGGATTGACGACAACGGGGGACATCAGGCGGCGGCCTCGGGGCGGAGGGCCTTTTCGAGCGCCGGGTCGAGCCGGTCGGTCTCGGGCAATTGGATGCCGAACACATTGGTCAGCGCGTCGCGCAGCTCGAGCAGGCTGCCGAGGGTGCGGGTTTCGGTGGCGCCGTTCTCGTGGATGTTGAGGCGGGTGTTGCGCAGCGCGTAGCGCCGGCCGCCCTCGATACGCGAGGCGACGAGGTCGTCGCGGAACAGGCCCATGGTGACGTCGTTCATGGCGATGTAGTCGTCGAGGCTGCGCTCGGCGAGGGTGAATTCGTAGAGCGGCATCCATTCGCCGGCGATCTCGCTGTCGAGCCGCCATTTCGGGTGGCCGCCGCTCAGCCGGTAGCGCTCGCCGGCCGGCCCCTGCTCGACATCGGCGCGCAGGCGCAGCGGCAGGGTCGGCGTCTGCCCGCCGAAACCGACATCGGCGATGTAGGGGGCGCCGCCGACATCGACCAGCAGGAGCATATGGGTCAGGTCCCTGGGCTCGTGGCCGGGCGGCTGGCCCCACAGCACGCCGGCGCCGAGCGCCGTCACCTTGAAGTCCATCGCCTCGAGCACGGCCTTGAGCAGCAGATTGTGCTCGAGGCAGTAGCCGCCGCGGCGCTCGATCAGCAGCTTCTGTTCGAGGTCGCTGAGCTGCAGCCGCACCGGCAGCTCCATCAGCGGGTTGAGGTTCTCGAACGGGATCACCGCCGGATGCAGCCGGTGCACCGTCTCGAGCGTCTCGAGCGTGGGCGCGATCGACCCCGCATAATTGATTCGCTTGAGATAGGCGTCGAGATTGGCTTCGTCGCTCACCCAGTTTCCCCGCCGCCGTTCATGGGACGGGCATAATGATCAAGCCCGTCCCGTTTGTCACCAGACCAGCGACAGGGCCGGCTCGAGCCCCAGGATTTCCGGCGGATAGCGCAGCATGCCGCGCAGCTCGGGCGGCAGCTCCGGCACGCCGCCGGAGCGGCGCAGCAGCACGATGTGCTGCGAGCGATTCTTGACCACCGGCACCGCCGGCACGTCGTTGACCGCCTCGAGCGTGGCGAACGCCGCCACCGGATCGAGCCCGGCCTTGCGCAGCAGCAGCCGGAGCCAGAGCTGATAATTGCCGATCTGCTCGGGGAAGCGGACCTCCGAGATCATCACCGCCCAACGCTCGCCGGGACGGCTGGGGCGGATGCCGTCGGCGGGCACGATGGTGCGGGTCAGCAGCACCTGCTCATTGTGCAGCAGGTCGGCCGATTCGCGCCGGTGCGCGGCCCAGTCGGCGCCGGCGTGGAAGGCGGTCAGCGCCCGGCGGCGGGCCGGCATCGAGGCGAAGCCGCGCAGGAGCAGCAGGCGGTCGGGATGGTCCTCCACCCGGAAGTGGCCGAGCGCCACCCCGCCGGCGGCCACCAAAGGCGCCGTCAGCCGCGTTTCGAGCAGCGACAAATACTTGTCGGACCGGAACTTTTCGGTCCGGATGTCGTGGAACTCCACCACCGGGCAGGCCGCGCTCTGGTTCAGCCATTGGTAGGTCATGGGACGCTCTCCTCGCTCTTTCCCGCGTTGGAAAAAGACGATACGACTCGATCCCTGACACCGAATGTCAGCCTTTGGCGAGGACCTCCGAAAAGATGCGCGCGAGCCGGCTGCTGTCGATCATGATGCTGCTGCAGGCGCGGGGCCGGATGAGCGCCGAGGCGCTGGCCGACGAGCTCGAAGTGTCGGTGCGCACCATTTATCGCGACATCGACCAGCTGAGCGCCGCCGGCGTGCCGGTCTATGCCGATATCGGGCGCAATGGCGGCTTCGCGCTGCTCGACGGCTGGCGCACGCGGCTGACCGGACTGACGGCGCCGGAGGCGCGGGCGCTGTTCCTCTCCGGCCTGCCGGGGCCGGCGAGCGAGCTGGGGCTCGGCGACGAGGTGGCGGCGGCGGAGCTGAAACTCCTGGCGGCGCTGCCGGCCGACTGGCAGAGCGAGGCGACGCGCATGTCGTCGCGCTTCCATCTCGACCCCAAGGGCTGGTTCTCGACCGGGCCGCGCCCCGAATTCCTCAAGGCCGTGGCCGAGGCGGTGTGGACCGAGCGGCGCATCCTGATCACCTATGACAGCTGGACGCAGGTGAGCGAGCGGCTGGTCGAGCCGCTCGGCCTCGTGCTCAAGGGCGGCGTCTGGTACCTGGTCGGCCGGCGCGAGAGCGGCATGCGCACCTACCGGCTGAGCCAGATCCAGGCGCTCACCCTCACCGACGAGCAGTTCGAGCGGCCGGCGGAGTTCGACCTGCCGCGGCACTGGCAGGAGAGCACCGCCGCGTTCGAGCGCGAAGTGTATGTGGGGGTGGCGCGGGTGCGGGCGACGCGCATCGGCGTCTCCCGCCTCAAGGACATCAGCCAGCGCGTCAAGGACGCGATCGAGGCGCAGGCGCTGGCCTTCGACGCCGACGGCTGGGCCGCGCTCGACGTGCCGGTGGAAGAAGAGCGCTGGGCCAGCCGCGAAATGACCCGCGTCGGCGCCGAGGTGGAAGTGCTGGCGCCGGAGACGCTGCGGACGCGGATGGTCGAGATCGCAACGCGGCTGGCACGCAGCTATGGGCTCGTGGAATGAGAGTCTAGTCGGCGCCTGCGGGCGATGCGGCGACAGCGCGCAAGGTTCGGAATCGCACCCCTCACCGGCTTCGCCGGTCCCCCTCCCCCGTAAACGGGAGAGGAGTCCCGACTGAGAGTGTCGTTCTACTTGACCGTCAGCTCGGTGCGTTCGCCGACCTTGATGGTGGTGTCGGCTTCCCTGGTGGAGGTGTCCTTCATGGTGACCACCACGTGGTAGTCGCCGGCGGGCAGGGTGCGGGTGGCCGACATGTCGTAGCTGCCGCCGAAGGAGAGGCGGTGGCCCTGGATGTCCTTTTTGGCAGAGAACACTTCGACGTAGTCGGCATTGGGGGCCGAGACGGCGAGGGCGCCGGCGTTGAGGTCGATCACCAGATCGCTCGCCTCGCCCGCCTTGATGGTGAGCGGCTGCTCGACCTTGACGGCGTCGTAGGTGGCCTGCACCACGTAGTCGCCGGGCGGCAGGTCGGTGGAGATGGTCGGCCCGTAGCCGTTGGCGACGCTGTTGCGCCTGCCCTGGATGTCCTTTTTGGCCTCGAAGATCTCGACGAACAGCACGCTGTCGTTGACCGGCTGGCCCTCGGCGAAGACGGCGGTGATGTCGGCATGGCCGGCGCCGAGCACCAGATCCCTGGTGACGTTCTCGCCGGCCTTGACGGCGATCGTGTCTGTGAGCGTGGCGGCGCCCATGGTGACCTTCACCTTGACGTCGCCGGCGGGCACGAAGCCCTTGGCCTCGCCGTAGAAGGTGGTGCTGTTGCCATCGGCGAACTCGAGCGCAACGGCGGCGTTGCCGTCGATGTCGGCGCCCTCGGCGATGCGCGGGCTGAGGTCGATGTAGCCGGCCTCGAGGTCGATTTCCGGATCGGCCACGGCATCGGCGGCAATCGTCAGCGGCACCGCGACATGGGCGTAGTCGAGCTTGACGTCGAGGATGTAGTCGCCCGGCTGGATGCTGCCCGAATAGGTAGCGCCGTATTCGGTGCGCACCCAGTCGCCGGCCGAGCCGTCGGCGGCCTTCTTGTGGAACTCCCAGATGACGTTGGCGTCGTTGGGCACGCGGTCGCCCGCCTCGCTCAGCACGGCGGTGGGCTTGAAGTTGACCGACGGGTTGGCCGGCTCCTCGGACGAGGGCGGCGGCGGGGCGGTCTCGACCACGTCGCTGACCATGTCGGTCAGCGCGTCCTTGAGGCCGTCGGCGTCGTCGGCGGACAGATATTTGCCGTTGGTGTTGTCGGCGAGGCAGCGCACCTGCTCGCCCTCTTCCTTGCTGAGGGCGAGGCCGACCACGTCGACCTTGAAGTCGACGCCGTCCTTGGCGAGTGCGCTGGCGAGCGCGCAGGGGTCGGCGTCGCAGGTCTCGATGCCGTCGGTGATGAGGATCACCGTCGCCTTGTCCTCGGTGTATCTGAGCTCTTCGGCGGCGAGCTTCACAGCGGCCGAGAGCGGCGTCTTGCCCTTGGGGTTGAGCGCCATGGCGGACGCGGCGATGGCGCCGGCGGTGCCGATCGCCGGCTCGACCAGCGTCTCGATGTCGTTGCAGTCGCCCTTGCTGCGATGGCCATAGGCCATGAAGCCGAGCTCGAGGCTGTCGGGCACGCCGCTCAGCACCTGCTTGAGCGTATCGCGGGCGATCTCGATGCGCGACTTGCCGTTGATCTGCGCCCACATCGAGCCCGAGGCGTCGAGGATGATGATGGCGCGGTCGGCGGCGAGCGCCGGCAGCGACAGGAGCAGGGCAGCCAGCAGGCCGGCGGACAGGCGGAGCAGAGGACGCATCGGGTCTAGCCTCGTGGGGTCAATAGTGCAGCAGGCGCGATTTCGCGACACAGAAGCCGTGCCGCTTGTCGGTGGTCTCGCAGGTGAGCCCTGCGGTGGAGGAGGTGCACACGAACCCGTCGAACCGGGCGGTGTTGCCATAGGCGAAGACGTTGTCGGCGCCGCAGCAGGACTGTTCGCCGGGGTTTTGCGTCAGCACCGCCGGGCCGCGGGGGCCGAGCGTCATGTTGACGTAGCTGGGCGCGATCCGGTCGCAGCTGAGCTCGGGGCCGCCATCGGCGGGGGCATAGGTGTCGGTGCCGCCACGCGGCGTGTAGAGGCAGCCGACATTGCCCGAGGGCATGACGAAGCTGATCTGGCCGCTGGGTTCGGCGGTGAAATGCTGCTCGCGGGCGTGGACCGGCGCGACGAGGACGAGCCCCGCCAGCAGCGCCAGCAGCACAGCGCGCAACGATCCGAGCACCCCGCCGACCTCCCATGGCATCGGCGCCCACCGTCTCGCGGGCGCGCTGAAGCACGGATGAACGGGCCGTTCATCCGCCGGTCGGCAATGTTGCCCAGCCGCTGCCGGCTTGGCAATCGACCGAATGGTGGAGCCCCGGGGGGAGCCGGCGCGGCGGATCGGCGTTAAGCTCGTGCCCCGAGCCGAGGAGGATGCCATGAATTTCGCCGCCAGCCAGGCCACCGCCATGCTGCCCGCCAGCGACATTGCCCGCGCCAAGCGCTGGTATGCCGACACGCTCGGCCTCACGCCCGCCGAGGAGTTCGGCGAGATGGGCGCCGTGTACGATCTGGGCGGCACAAGGGTGTTCCTCTATCCCACGCAGTTCGCCGGCACCGCCGGGCACACGCTGCTCAGCTTCGACAGCGCCGACCTCGCCGCCGACATGCGGGAGCTGCGCGGCCGCGGCGCGGTGTTTCTCGACTACGATCTGCCCGGCCTCAAGACCGTCGACGGGGTGGCCGATTTCGGCGGCCTCAGGAACGCCTGGTGCAAGGACAGCGAGGGCAACATCCTCGGTTTCGTCGAAGGCGAGATGTAGCGCCGGCGACCCGCGGCAGATTGGGTGCTGGAAACGGCCTGACGCAAAGATATGCTGTCACCTCCAAGACTCAGAGGACAGCATGCTCAATCGTGGCGCAATCGCAGACATTTTTCCTGGATTGGCGCTGTCGATTGGAATCGCCGGCGGGGCGCAGGCGCTGGAGATGGCGGAAACCCGGCTGTTCGGCACGGCCTGGGTGGACGGGCTGGTGCTGGCCATCGTGCTGGGCACGCTGCTGCATACGCTGTGGGGCCTGCCCAAACGCTTTGCGGCGGGCGTGCATTTCGCCGCCAAGACGGTGCTCGAAATCGCCATCGTGCTGCTCGGCGCCTCGATCAGCGCGGCGAGCCTCGCCGCCTCGGGGGTGGCGACGATCGGCGCGGTGGTGGCGGTGGTCATCGTCTCGCTCGGGCTCAGCTACGGCGTCGGGCGGCTGCTGGGGCTCGACGACCGGCTGGCGACGCTGGTGTCGTGCGGCAATTCGATCTGTGGCAATTCCGCCATCATGGCCACCGCGCCGGTGATCGAGGCCGAGGCCGACGAGGTCGCCGCGGCCATCGCCTTCACCGCGGCACTGGGGGTGGTGGCGGTGCTGGTGCTGCCCGGCACGATGCGGCTGTTCGGCCTCAGCGAGTGGCAGTATGGCGTGGTCGCCGGGCTCAGCGTCTATGCCGTGCCGCAGGTGCTGGCGGCCACCCTGCCGGTCAGCCTGGTGAGCGCGCAGGTGGGCACGCTGGTGAAGCTGATCCGGGTGCTGATGCTCGGCCCGGTGATCCTGCTGATCGGGCTGAGGCGCGGCGCCGGCGGCGCGGCACGGGTGCCATGGTCGCACCTGGTGCCGTGGTTCGTGGTGGGCTTTCTCGCCACCATGGCGGCGCGCAGCGTCGGACTGGTGCCCGACGTGGCCGAAGCGCCGCTGCGCACGCTGTCGACGCTGCTCACGCTGGTGTCGATGGCAGCGCTCGGCCTGTCGGTCGACCTCCGCGCGATGCTGGCCTCGGGCGGCCGGGTGCTGCTGGCCGGCGCCATCTCCGTCGTCATGCTGGTGGCGCTCGGCACGCTGGCGGCGCGGCTCCTGGGATAGCTCAGCGGGCGCCGGCGGCGACGAGGCTGGCTTCGATGGCGGCATAGCCGCGCGAACGGGCGTGCTGCAGCGGCGTCGTCCCCTCGCCGTCGGCGAGGCTGGCGTCGGCGCCGGCCGCGAGCAGCAGCGCCACGATCTGCTGGTGCCGCTCGCCGCCATCGCCGAGGATGATGGCCTCGAGCAGCGCCGTCCAGCCGAGCCTGTTGACGTGGTCGACATCGACGCCCGCCGCGATCAGGGTGCGCACCGTCTCGACATGGCCGCGCTCGGCGGCCGGGATCAGCGCGGTGCCGCCGAAGCGGTTGGTGCTGCCGAGGTCGGCGCCATGCGCCAGCGTCAGCCGCAGGATCTCGAGATGGCCGCGCGCCCCGGCATAGAGGTAGGGGCTGTCGCTGATGTCGTCCTTGGCGTTGACGTCGGCGCCAGCGGCGATCAGCGCGCGGGCCGCCTCGAGGCGGTTGGCGTGGGTGGCGACCAGCAGCGCGGTGGCGCCGCCGGCGTCGCGCGCATCGACCGGCGCGCCGGCGGCGAGCAGCGTTTCGATGCGGGCTACGTCGTTGGCGGCGGCGGCGGCGTGCAGGGTGTCGCTCATGGTCTCTCCGAAGGCGGCAAGCGGCGCCGCCAGCAGCAGCGCGAGGGCAAGGGCAAGGGCAGTCGGGAGGCGCAGCATGGCGGTCATTCCGGCCGGACGATGCAGCCGGGATAGAGGCGCGGCGCGGATTTGACAACGCGGCCGAGCCGCCGCCCGGCCGCGGCCTTTGGTCCCTGCCCGCCCGCGCTCAGCCCGCCGCCGGCCCGGATGCGGGGTGCGGCCGGGCGGCCTGCCGCCGCATGCGCCGCGCCGTCTCGGCGAGGCAGGCGAGACCGAGCAGGCCGATGCCGGCGACCAGCCACAGGGCCGGCCGCGCCCCTATGGCCTCCATTGCGGAGGCGAGGATGAAGGGCGCGATCGAGGCCAGCACCTGGCGCACCGAGGCCATCACGCCAAGCCGGGCGCCGTAGGAGGCGGGGCCGAACAGCGCCAGCGGCAGCGAGCCCTGGACGATGCTCTTGAGGCCGGAGCCGAAGCCGAAGACGACGATGAACAGGATGCCCGCCGCGACGGCCGGCGCGCCGATGGCGAGCAGCGCCAGAGAGGCCGGGATGGCGGCGAGCGACACCAGCGCCGGCACGATCGGATGGCGGTTGCGGCCGGCGAAGAGGGTGCCGAAGCGGATGCAGAACTGCGCCGGGCCGAACAGCGCCGACACGAACAGCGCCGAGCCGCCAAGGCCGATGGCGGTGAGCAGCGGCACCATCTGGGCGAGGACGCCCGACAGCGCGAAGCCGGAGAGCGCAAAGCCGAGGGTCATGAGCCACATCAGCCAGCGGTCGGCGCGCGGCGGCGCCGGAGCGCGCGCGGCCTCGCCCGCTGCCGCCGGCGGCCGCGGACGGCGGGCGATCAGCGCGTGCAGCGGCGCGCAGAGCAAAAGGTTGGCGAGCGCGAAGACGAGGTAGATCGCCCGCCAGTCGAGCACGCTCGTGAGCCAGGCCGTCAGCGGCCAGAAGATGGTCGAGGCGAAGCCGGCGATCAGCGTGAGCTGGGTGATGCGCTGATGCGCCCCTGCCCCCGCGGCCTGCACCAGCGCGGTGAAGGCGGCGTCGTAGAGCACCAGCGTCGCCGCCACCTGCATGACGACCACGGCGGCGGCGAACACCAGGCCATTGGGCGCCAGCGACGCAACGATCAGCGCCAGCGCCGCGACGACGCTGCCCAGCGTCATCACCGCCCCGGCGCTGTGCCGGTCGATGCGGCGGCCGATTTCGGGCGCGGCGAGGCCGCCCAGCAGCAGCCCGAGCGAAAACGCGCCGAACAGCCACGGCTCGGGCCAGTGCAGCGAGGCGGCGGCCTTGCCGGCAAGAATGGCGTAGCTGTAGTACAGCGTTCCATAGCCGACGATCTGGGAGACGCCGAGCAGCCACACCACCAGGACCGGAGCAAGCGGCGGCCGCGAACCGAACGAAGCGATGATGACGACCCCCAGGTCAGGCGCGGCACGGCGGGCAGGAGGACAGCAGGCGGCCGCCTCGTGCCGCCGGGGCCGCCCGGCCGCCAAGCTGGACCAGCGCGCGGCCGCGGTCAACGCCGCGCGGCGTATGCCGGTCGCCCGGCGGGCTTGCCTCCGGGGCGGCGGCCATGGCTATCTCCGCCATCATGTCGTCCGACCCCCGCTTGCCGTTCGAAATCCACTGGTCGCGCGTTCCCGCCGAGGACGCCGCGGCGCTGGCGCCGGACGGACGGCTGCTGGCGATCTGGCCGGCGCCGGTCAACCACGATGCCTGTTTCGCGGCGGCCGGGTTCACGCTGTTCGGCGACACTGACGCGGCGTGGGACGAGGCCGCCGACGGCCTGCTGCAGCGCGTCATCGACGCCCTCGCCCAGTTCGGCGCGGCAACGCTGCTGAGCAAGCCGCTGACGGCCAGAACTTCGTGGTACCGGCGGCTGTTCGCCGCGCCGCGGGCGCTGCCGCTCGTGGAGCAGGCGCGGCTGCCGATGCATTGGGACTCCCTGCCGCCGTTCCATGCAAGGTTCGGCGATGATGGCGCAGCGCTGCGCACCGGCGACGGCCATGTTCTGCTCTGGGTGCAACTGCCCCCATCCGCCCCCGACGCCGCCGCGTTCGTCCGCAGCGTATCGGCACTCTGGCCGCTGGCCGAAACCACCTTGCGATGGCAGGCACTGCTCCCCGGCTCTCCCGAATAGCGGATCAGCAGCGGCAGCGGCCGCCAACGCGGGGGATGCCGGCCCTTTGCGTCCGTTACCTTCCAGTCTCGCCGCTCGGTCCGGTGTTGCGCTTTCGATCGACTCAAGGTTCGCCGATCACCTTGATGCCGTTCTCGCTGGGAAGATGAGGTCGCGCAGAAAGGCAGACCAAAGGGCTCGGCTTCGCTCGGACACGCGGTAGCCGGCCTCCGTCGATGACACTCTTGGCTCTCCGCGACACATCATGGAGGTCAGATGCGGTTCGCCCCGCATGGCCCTGCATCGCGTCGGTCACCCGAGACATCCCATGGTGCGGCCGACCCACCTCCTCCCGGGCAGTCAAACGCCCCGGGTCGGCCGCATTCGGCCATTTAGGCGGGCACCACCACGGATTCATCATTCGGCATTTACACCAGATGTCATATCGTTATAACGTCATATCGTAAGAACGTTGTGATTGTTCAGTTGGAGCGTTGGGACAATGGTTTTGCCCACACGGACGTCAGCAGCCTTCGGTGTGCGGACGCGTTGGCGGCGCTGGTTCGGTAGAACCAGCACGGGCCGCTAGGCAGCAGACGTGGCCGACCTCGTCAGGCCCGATCGCCGCCGCCCGGAGCCGCTTTGGAGGCAGACCGAGCAATCGTTGCGGGCATCGATTGAGAGCGGCGAGTGGCCGGTAGGCACCCAAGTCCCCAACGAAGACCGCCTGAGCGCCGTGCTCGGCATTTCGCGCATTACGGTGCGCCATGCCCTGCGCAAGCTTGAGGAAGCAGGTCTGGTTCGTCGGGAACAGGGCCGCGGCACCTTCGTGCGTAGCGCCACGATGGTCGCCGGCGCCCGTGGCCTCACCAGTTTCACCGAGGAGATGGCAACCCTTGGGCTCGCCGTCGGGTCGCGTTTGCTCTCCGCCGATACATCCGCCGCCACAACGGAGGTCGCCGCCGCGCTCGAGATTGACGTCGGGAGCCCGGTGACCCGCATGCGCCGGCTGCGCCTGGGCAACGACGCGCCGATCGGCATCCAGACCGCCCATCTGCCCTCGCCCCGCTTTCCGGACCTGCTCGGCTGGGTTGCCGACGGCTCGCTCTACGAGACGCTGCGCGCGAGGTTTGGCCTCGTGCCGCGGGAAGCGCGCGAGGTCTATCGCGTGGGAATGATCGGCGCGGAGGACGCCGCGCTGCTCGGCCAACCCGCCGGCACCCCGGCCTTCGCCGTCGAGCGCGTGACGCTCGATGACAAGGGACCATTCGAATTCACCGTCTCGACCATGCGAGCGGATCGCTACGAGATCCGCTCGGTGCTCTACAGCTAGATCCCCGATGGCCAACGATCACTGCCATTTCCCGATACCGACCGCTGGGGACTTACCTCAGGCTTCGCGAGGCACGTAAGGCCGAAGCACACAACTGAAGTGGAGAGAGAAATGACGACGAGGAGAACGTTCATCCAGGGCGCCGGCGCTTCCGCGCTGGCGATCGCGGCCGGCACCGCGCTCACGCGCCCGGCCTATGCTGCCGATACGGTCACGCTGTGGAGCTGGCGGACCGACGACCAGGCGGCGATGCGCAAGATGTTCGATGTGTTCGAGGCCAAGACGCCGGACGTGAAGGTCGATCTGCAGTTCACCGCGGACGCCGACTACCAGAACCGTCTGTCCACCGCTCTGCGCGGCGGCAAGGGGCCGGACATCGCCCAACTCAAGGCCTATGGCGAGTTGCAGCCATTGGTCGAAGCTGGTTACCTCGATCCACTCAACGATACGGTCAAAGAGATCGCGACGATGCCGCAAGCGGCATCGGGCGGCGCCCTGGCCAAGTCGGACGGGAAGTTCTATGGCGTCCCCTATTCCATTCCGATTCTGTGCGTCTTCTACAACACCGAGCTGTTCGACAAGGTCGGCGCCAAGGTGCCGACCACCTATGCCGAACTCATCGACACCTGCAAAAAGCTCAAGGGCGCCGGCATCATTCCCATCGCCACCGGCGGCGCCAATGGTTCCGGCTGGGAGCTCGAACTCGGCGTTGGCGTGTTGGGCCCGTCGGTGTATGGCGCCGGCTTCTACGACGAGATGATGTCGGGCAAGGCCAAGTTCACCGACCCGCGCTTCGTTGCGGCGCTGCAGCGCTTCCAGGACATGCTGCCCTACTACGAGGACGGTTTTGCCGGTGTCGACTACACGGCAGCAACGCAGCTCTTCGTCAACGGCAAGGCGGCGATGTTCCTCGGCGGCTCGTTCGAGAACGGCAGCTTCCGGGCGCAGAACGCCGATCTAAAGTTCTCGGTATTTCCGTTCCCAGGCGACACGGCGACGGACAAGCCCGTCGTCTCTGCTTTCTGTGACGGCTCCTATGGCCTGGTTCAGACCAGCCAGAAAAAGGATGCTGCGCTCAAGGTGCTCAACTGGATGGCGTCGCTGGAGTTTGCGCAGCTGTTTGCCGATTCCGTCGGCTGGCCGGCCGCCCGCCCCGAGATCAAGTCGACCGATCCCGTGCTGTCGGCAATGATCGCCATGCAGCAGAACTCGACGCCCTACCTGACGCTGGTCGGCTACCGCTGGCAGCAGCCGACGGCCTCGTCAATCATCCAGTCCGAGATCATCGACATGGTGACAGGCAAGATGACGGCGCAGAAACTCGCCGAGGACATTGATGCGGGTGTCAGCACCTGGTTCAAGCCTGAAGGCGCATGAGGATGGCGGGCCGCGGCCAGGCGCTGCGGCCCGCCTTCCACCGGCGCGGGACCGCGACCGGGGGCAACAGGAGGGGCAGGAGATGGCTGGAGGACAGGGCGCACAGCGCCGCAGGATGCACCTGATGGCAATCGGCTTCATCCTGCCTGCCCTTGCCATCTATGGCGTATTCGTTCTCTACCCACTGGCGATTTCGCTATGGGGCAGCTTCTTTCACTGGCGGGCGCTGCGCCATCTGGAGTTCATCGGCTTCGGCAATTTCTCGCGGCTGTTCGTGTTTCCGAACGCGCCGCGCTTCTATGGTGCCTTCTGGCACAACGTCGCCTGGTTCTTCGGGATCATGCTGTTCCAGAACGTCGTTGGGTTGCTGTTTGCCTACCTTCTGTTCTGGCGCCGTAAATTCGGCATGTTCCTGCAGTCGGTCTATTTCTTCCCCGCGGTATTGAGCCCCGTCATCGTCGGGGTGCTCTGGCGGCTGCTGCTGGCCCCCAACGGCCTGGTGGAATGGATGCTCAATTCCGCCGGCCTGCATGAGGGGCGGCTGACCGTCTTGTCGGATTCCACCTTTGCCCTGTGGGTGCTGATGGCGATCGATGCCTGGAACTGGATGGGATTGCCGGTGCTGGTGTTCGCCGCCGCCTTCCGCCAGATCTCGACCGAGGTGTTCGAGGCGGCGCGCATCGATGGCGCCAACACCGCACGCATCCTGTGGTCCATCGCGCTGCCGCTGATGGTGCCCTCGATCAGCGCCGTGACCACCCTGACCTTCATCAACAGCTTCAACCAGTTCGACATCGTCTATGTCATGGAGGGCGTGCAGGGCGATCCGAACTACGCCACCGATACGCTGGTGACCTATTTCTACCGGCTCGCCTTCGGGTCGGTCGGCGGCACCGGCATCACCGACATCGGCCTGGCGCTGGCGCTGGGCACGACGCTTTTCGTCATCGTCACGGCGGGAACGCTGTTCCTGCTGCGCATGTTCGACCGCGCCACGGTGCAGCCATGAAGCTCGCCGCCTTTCTCAAGACGCTGCCGGGCTGGGTCGTGCTGCTGCTGTGGGCGATCGCCGTCGGGCTGCCGCTCTATGCCCTGGTGGTGTCGTGCTTCAAGTCGACGGCCGAAATCTACGCCGATCCGCTCGGGCTGCCCGCACGCTGGGGGCCGGACAACTTCATCACCGCCTGGACCGCGCTCAATCTAGGGCGCGGCCTGATCAACAGTCTCGTCGTCACCGTGTGCGCCGTGGTCGCAACTGTCCTGGTGTCGGCCATGGCAGCCTATCCGCTCAGCCGCTACGACTTGAAATGGGGGCCGTGGATGCTGCTGCTGTTCCTCGCCGGCATCATGCTGCCCATTCGCCTCGCCTCGGTCGAGCTGTTCAACCTGGTCAAGGCGTTCGGCCTCATCGACAGCCTGTTTGGCCTCATCCTCGTCTACATCGCCATCCGCATCCCGTTCGCCGTCTTCATCTTCGCCAATTTCATGCGCACCCTGCCACGCGAGTTGGAAGAGGCGGCACGGATCGACGGGGCCGGCGAGGTGCGAATCCTGTTCCAGGTCATCCTGCCCATGGTGTGGCCGGCAGCGGCGATCGTCGCGATCTTCACAGCGATTGCCGTCTGGAACGACTTCTTCTTTCCCCTCATCTTCATCTTCTCGGACGAGAACAAGACCATCCCACTGACCATCGCCAGCTTCATCGGGCAGTTCCGCACCGATTGGGGCAGCATCTTCGCCTCTCTTGCCATTTCGCTGGCGCCGGTGCTTGCCATGTATCTGCTCATGGCACGACAAATCCGCGAGGGCATCGGCACGACCGGAGCGGTCAAATGATCGAGCAACAGCTCTACGGCGCCAAATCCATCCTCGTCGTCGGCGCGCATGCCTTCGACGCCGAGGTCATTGCCGGCCCGCTGGCCTTCGTCGCCGCGAGCAAGGGGGTGACCGTCACGTTCCTGCATCTGACGATGGGCGAGCAGGGGCACCGGTGCCTCTCCACGCAACTCTACGCGGCCCAGAAGAAGCAGGAGGCCAGTCTGGCTGCCGAACGGCTCGGCATCGCCTGGCGCACGCTCGACCAACCTGACGCCTTCCTGCCCAGCGATGACGCGACGGCGCAGGCGGTGGCCAGGATCATTCGCGAAACGCGGCCCGAGATCGTGATCACTCATTGGCATGGCTCCTGGCACAAGGATCATCGCGCCGCGTCCGAAGTGGTCCGCAACGCGGTATTTTTCGCGTCGCTGCCCACGCTCGACCTGGGCCTCCCGGCCCACGGCCCGCAAATGCTGCTGTTCGGCGAGAACTGGGAAGACGACGAGAACTTCAATCCCGCCTTTCTGGTGGACGTGACGCCGGGATTCGAGCCGTGGCGGGACGCGGCGCTCAAATACGAGCTGGCGCGTGGACTGAGTTCGTTCCCCTACATCGACTACTACAGCGCGCTTTATCGCCTGCGCGGGTGCATGCGCGGCACCCAATACGCCCAGGCCTTCGCCACGATGCCGCATTCGTGGCTGGCGGGGTCGGGCCTGTTTTTGCCGCCTATTGGCTGACGATACGGGGCACGTCGTCACCGATGCCTTCGCGGAGCCCAGTGTTTACGGATCGTGACTTGAGACTCAGGGGTCCGGTTATTCTGCTTTCTTGACCCCGCCCCGGCCGAAACCATCCCAACCGTATTGCTGAATGCCATTAGCTGGAAATTCACCGTCTCCGTGGCGTTCTTCATCAGTGCCAGAAGGGTGATAATACAGGCTATCGGCTTTCCACCATCGCCGAGGAACCTGTCATTGCTGTATTCGAAATCCTTGGTGACGACATAAGTGTCGGCGCCCGATACTGACGACACATCCGAGCAGCAACATCAAAACGCAAATAGGACGCGCATGGTCCAGCGCCCTTCCGCCAGTCTCAAGGCAGCAGTCGAACATGAGGCCCGGTAGCGAACCAAGAAGGTACACCAGTTCGCATTGGTGCCGTCGGCATTGGTCACCATCACCTTGAACAGCGACCAATCGTCGTCGCCGGAATCCAGCTGATTGTTGTGGTTGGTGTCGAAGATGTCCCGCAGCGCCTGCATGTCCGATTTGGCGGTCGGGTCCCAGGCCGTGAAGTCGATCTCGTTCCGGCGCGAGATGATGCCATCATTGCCGTCGTCGCGCACCAGCACCCCGTCGCCCGCGCCCGCCCAGGCCGTCCGGTGCTGCTTGCCGTCGCCGGCCGTGTCCATGAACACGTTCGAGCTGCTCTGCTCCGTAAGCGAAATCCCGTTGCCGTCTAGATCGAGAACCACTGGATTGAGCATTCCCCATTGATTCAGCATGGGATTTGAACGCGCCGGCTCGCCGTTCATTGCTATCACAACGTCACCATTCTGATCCGTTCGATAGCCGTCCGTCTGCTGCGCCATGAGAGCGTCATGCGTTGAGCTGGCGCCCGATTGGCTGGGGCTGCTGCTGCCGCTGGACGTTGAACTGCCGCTCGATCCGGTTGAGCTGCCACCGCTCCCAACGGTCACCCACGTATTGGTGTCGGGATCATAGTGCGTCGTCCCATTGCCAGACGTGTGGCCGGTATCGAGATCGGTCACCGAGCCATTGTCGTTGACGATGAATCGATAGCCATCGCCGGTCGTGAACACGGTGCCAGCATTGACGACCTTTCCCGATGCCAGTTTGACCGGAGGGCCGTCCCCCGTAATCTGCGCATGGGCGAAGGCACCTTCTGATGCCATGTTGTACTGCTCAGACGGACTGATGTCGCGCCGTTCTTGAATACTGGCGGCCGCGGCAGAAATATATAGAGGTTGCCCAGCGGTTCGGGTGGTATACCCCACGTTATTTGTCATCGAGCCGTCGGGGTTCATTACCCACGTATAGCCATCTTTACCTTGTATGATCGTCCCAACAGGAATGTCCTTGCCACTCGCGGTGAAGTACGACGTATTGTGCACTCGCGCGCCGCCGGCCACGTAGGTGTGGAAGCCCCTCAACCTCGAAATTATAGGTCCGCCAGCCCTTTCGATATTCCGGGGCCAGCGCCGCACTTCCTTCGACCGGCAGCGCGTATCCTTCGGCTTCTTCAAAGAGTGACGCGGTGGCTTCGGAATATCGGACGTACTCCCCCTCAACCTTCGAAAGCTCGCCGTTCGCCGCCACGATCAAGCCGCCTGCTTTGAGAATGTTCTCGATCGTCCGAAATCCTCCATCCGAGGCCACAAAATGATGTCCTGGCGTAACGACCAGGCCATTGTTGAGTTGTATCAAGGTATCGGTAATTCCCCGAAACACGCTAACGACTCTTCCGCCGCCAAGGGCGCCAAGGATGGCCGTGCGTTCATCGAAGGCAGCCACAAGGTCGTTGGGCGCAATCTCTTCGATCGCCTTGCTCAGGCCGTTCGCTAACAAGACAGGTGTGCCAGCAACAAAGCAATGCGCATTGACGCTAAAGATGTCTTGTGAATTGGTTCCCCCGTCACCACCCATCAGTAGGTTATACTGAGATGGCATGTATGGCTGAGGATCATAGGTCCTGAGCGTCGCAGTTCCATTGAGACCAGGCGTGATAGTTGTGCTTGTTATCGTCGTGCCAAGCGGCGTGTTGTAATTAAACGCGTTGATGTGGATCACGCCATCCTCGTCAATGAAGGCGCGCCGATCATAGTTGCCTGTCTCGCTTCCTTGCGACGTGACAAGAGCTGATACAGAGACGTTAAGGAACGACGGTCCAATTTGACGTCCTACTCCATACGCCAATTGTCCGCGCTCCGAGCCGGCAACGACGCCGTTGACCTCGAACTCCAATCCACCGAGCGTTTCGAACGTACCGCCTTGTTTAATATTGCCGCTGTTGGAGATCTCAGTTTCTGCGCTTAGGCCACCAACGGTGTACTGCAGCGTCAAACCTTGATCGGTCGATACGCCCGTAAGCGTTGAATACTGCGCGGAGTAGTAGTTTACCCCCGCATTCCCCTGCACCTCGAACTGCAAACCAGTCTGATTGCCCCAATTGGGCACGAGCTGAAGCTTAGAAAGCCGACTCAGATACTCTTCGCGTGAGAGAATGGTGGTTTCCATTTTTGCACTGTCCTCTAATAGCTAGTGGCCCTGAGGCAACGAATAGGATGCCTGCACGCAATCCGCGACTGCATCAGGAGACTTAGAAAATTTCTTGCAGTGAGTGACACGAGCAATGAACTCCTCGTCAACCGAGCGGGTAAATGGGTTTGGTTCAATTGAAACGAACTGCTCCAGACTCCTGTACAAGCCGAGTGCGTTCAACACGGTATTATTAAGACAGACAGCCGGCTTTGGAAGCGTCGCGCCTGCTCTAGCGACGGCAAGAGCGACCGCTCCGCGCCCCTCGCCCATCTCGTCCAATGTTTGTAGGAAGCATGCATCATGCTTCTGCAAAAAGACCGACCACTCTACACCTGCCTGATCCCTTGGCACACCTAGGTCTACCAACATGCCACGCAATTCATCAGCGGTGGCGGGTGTGACGAAAAGGAAGTTTGGCTTCGCACCAGAGGGCGAGAGATCAATCCCAAAATTTCTCAAGTTGCGCTTAACGACCGTCAGTTCATCGCCAGTAATTCCCTTGAGCTGTGAAAAGCCAAAGACCGGAGCCGATCGCAAAAAAGGACCGACGCGAATATGAGCGACATTGTACGCTACAAACTCGGATAGTTGCCGCGCGTACTGTTGGTACTGATCTACCGCCTCGGGTGGCGCGGCCCCGTCGTCCGCCGCAAACGCACCGCTTGCGAGTCCAAACCAGAAAATGATGCAACTCAAAGTTCCTCGTGCAATGCCCAAAGCTCGGACTAGGCAGGTCTTGAGCCGTCTAGTTCCAAGGACTGTTCGAATCCAAACAAGACCCGGTGCCAATGCGGCCACTTTCACAATTGCCATAGATCGGCGACCAATGGTTTCATCGTCCATCGATTGGAACCTCCTTCCGATCCTGTGCGACTTCGGTCTGCTTTGTCGCTCGTCTATCGAAGAGAGACCGCATAGTTGCCGCCGGACGTCGCAAAACCTAGCCGATGCAACAGTCTGTCCGCTCGCTCCGGCGCGATTCCAGACGTCGAGTGAACATGCAGCTCCTCCGCCTTTTGCCCGCGCACCAATTACTCACCATCCAGATCATGCGAATGCCGATCTTGCCGCCAAGAAGAGTCTCTCGAATGCCGGCAGAGACATACATGACGTAGAGGTGACCAAGCGTCCACCCTCACTCAGGTAGTAGTCGCCGGTACCAGCGGTCAGAACGCCCATAGTCCGGCCGTGATGCTGCACATAGAGCGCCAGATTTTCCTCCAGCCGAAGAACCGAGTTGCTGCAGAAGCGCGAACTTCTCCCCAGAAAACGGCAGATGTGCATAGCGGCTCTCGGCATGAAACTCATGTGCGATGTCGCGGATTTCAGTGATCTCCGCGATCCGCGTCGCCCGAATAACCTTGAGCTCGCTCCCACCGAGCTAACCTTCGGCACGCGGCGCCTCCTCCGGCACGATCTCCGCAACGTCCGCCATCACTGCCCCCTCAGCCACAACTCTGAGCTATAGGCCGCAACAAGCCCCTCACCTTCCGGTACACCGAAAGGCGTCTTTCACGCATCGAGGTTCTGGGATTCGACCCGCCCGGAGCCGCAACGCAATTACTTAGTCTTCAAATCGATCACTACGCTGTCACGATGCCCTAGACCCGTCAATCACCGAATGATCAGAAAATCGGCTGCAAATTACTTCGACGATCCAGCTCGCATCTGCAACGCCGCTCTACCGTCAAATGACATTAGGGCTTTTACGTACTACTGTCCGCAAGAGGCAGCCGCACCGACTATAGCTGCTACCGTTGTGTGGTCTGTAAGTGCCCAAGTTTCAAAGCTCGCCCGTCGTCGCAGGACAACATCATAAAAGTCGTCAAGGCGAGCGGCGACCACATCGCGTCGATGGCATGTCACGGCGCTCTACGATCTCATCACGCGACTGGTGTTACCCTTTGTGGGCTTGCCGATCCGGCGAACCGGCCGCTGCCGGCTCACTTCGCACTGCCGGCGGCCTACAAAACACTAGCGATCCTGGACAGGTTTGGGCCCTTGCATCACACCGTCAGGGTCTTTCTCAGACTTAGTGAATGACGTTGGAACGCTGCTGAAACGCTTGGCGTTACGAGCAAGAGTATCCTATCAGTATTTGTACCAACTAGCCTGCGCCGACCGGCGACAAACGCAAGGGGATTTGTCTCCTCGGATGAAGCCCAAGAGTCTGGCATTCCGAATGCAAAAGCCTAAGGTCGCGTAGGCACGAGGCCGCCAGCGGCGGCTTTGCTACGAGCGAGAGGGACCTTGCTAAAGCTCTTCGGACCAGGGCGCGCTCCGGGCCCAGATAGTGGAATACCTCCAAGAATGGCCTTGGTGGCGGCGGCTCTATTGGATTTGGAGCCCGGTCGCGCATTGGATCGCGCTTCGGTTGCTCTGAGCCTTTGGGGCGAGGTCGGCGAGACGCGAGCTGCGGGAAATCTGCGAGAAACACTCCGCCGCACACGATTGTGGGAAGAGCGAGCCGGGCTCAAGCTCTTCCAGTCGGCGGAACACATGCTGACCCGGGATGGCGGAACCCTCACATCGGACGTGCTGCTGTTCCAATCTCTAGACGAACCTCAAACGGCGGCAGAGCTGCGCTGGCTGCTCGAGCTCTACGTCGGGGACCTCCTGGCCGATCTCGATCCGGTCCCAGAGTCCCTCGAATCATGGCTTTACTCGAAGCGTTTGACCCTGCGAGATCGGTTCGTGACCTTGGCCCTAGCCGGAGCCCGGAGCGTCGGTGGAGAGATCGGTGAGCGAGCCCTGCAGCGCGCCCAGGAGGAGGCCCCCTATGATGAGGCAATTCTACGCGAAAGGATGATCGCGTCTGCCTCCTCGAATAGCACACCTGGTCCCCGCACGCTGTTCAACAGATACGCGGCCCGACTTAAGCAGGATCTCAATGTCGACCCAGAACAGGCAACCAAGCAGCTCCTCGTTGAGCTCGAGCCACATGCCTATCCTGTGGCCTCCTTAGCATCGATGGAGCACCGCCACGGCGTTCCTGCCTCGGTCGTCAATATTCCAAAGCTTCTGATCCTACCCCACCCCAGCGCGGTCAGTTGCCTACCGCCGAAGCAGTCCTCGTTGAAGCGCTTGGTGGAAGTGAGGGTCTTCGTCGACAGATTTGACCTGTCGGAAGAGTCCAGCATCCTCGTTGTGCGGGTCGATGAAGGGTGGCGATGTCAGATCGAGGTCCGCATTGGAACGGTGCGCATCTCGTTGCAGTTGCTTGCGCGTTAGCTTCGCAAACTACCTCTGTCTGGCCAATCCAACTCGCCGAGGAGGGAGCGAAGTGGACATGCCAATGCTGGCGTGCGCCGGCCAGGCGTTGATCTTAGGGATCTTGTGCGTGGCGAAGTTGCTCGTCAACGGATGTACGTTCGTCCTTGCGGCACGGTCGCGCCAATCCGCATCAGATTCCGACTGCATTGGAACAGCTAGCAACAGATAGGCGGTTTCGCGGATCGCATGTTCGTGCAGACTCAAATACTGGCGACCAGTCCACCATCGACGCGGATCACGGTGCCGGTGACATAGGAGGCAAGCTGGCTGGCGAGAAACGTGACGACGGCCGCATATTCGTCGGGATCGCCGTAGCGCGCCATGGGAATGGCCGACGTGCTGGCGGCCATGATCTCGGCGACGGCTTTGCCTTCGCGCCTGGCCTTTTCTTCGTCGAGGAAGCGAATGCGGCCGGTGGAGATGCGGCCGGGAACCACGATGTTGGCCGTAACGCCCTCGGCGGCGATCTCGCGCGCCAGCGATTTCGACCACCCGACCAACGCAAGCCGCAGCGCGTTCGAAATTGCCAGGTTCGGGATCGGCGCGATCACCCCCGACGAGGTGCTGGTGATGATGCGGCCCCATTTACGCTGCCGCATCGCCGGCAATACGCGGTCGGCAACAGCGATAATGGAGAGCACCATCTCATCGAAATGCCGGCGCCACAGTCCCGGCTCTTGGTCGATCGCGGGCGTCGGCGGCGGGCCGCCGGTGATGTTGACCACAATATCGACGGAGCCGATCTCGCGCTCGATGCGCTCGATGTTGGCGTCTATCACGGACAAATCGCCGAGCCGCCACGGCAGCGCCATCAGCTTCGTGCCGGCTGTCCCGATGGCCGGCAGCACGGCTGCAAGAGCGGTTTCGTCGGCGTCCGCCAGCGCGATATTGGCTCCCTCTTCGGCCAGAGACAACGCGATGGCACGGCCAAGTCCACCGGCACCGGCGAGAACCAGCGCAGTCTTGCCTTCAATTCCGAGGTTCACGTCATGCTCCGATGATCTTGACGGCAACAGGCCGGGCCCGGCGCGTAGCCGGGCCCGACGGTTTCAATCGGTGCTGAGCCCAAAGGCTTCCGACGCCTTCTTCGTAATGGCGTCGGCCTGCGAGATGTACTCGGCGTAGTCGATCGGCACCCGCTTGATCTCGGACAAAGGCGGCACGCCGGCCGGCGGCGCGATGCTCGGCAGGGCGGCGTAGATGGCCGATTCATTGTTCGGAATGGCCTTCTGCCCGGCTTCGCTCATCAGCCATGAGACGAATAGCTTGGCGGCATTGGCATGCGGCGCATCCTTCACGATGGACACCATCATATCCATCATTGGCACCCCGTCCGAGGGCATGATCAGCGCGATCGGCGCTTCGCCGAGCAGCGACGACCAGCCGGTGTAGCCGATCGACGCCAGCGATAGCTGACCCGAGCCCACGGCCGAGGCAAGCGCGGCACTGGCGCCTTGCACAAACGGCTTGTTGGCGGCGAGCCTGGTGAAGTAGTCGTCGCCATAGAGCTTCCACATACCATAATAGTAGGCATAGGCGCCGCCGCCGATGCGCGGGTCGTAGGTCCCGATTTTGTCAGACCATTTGGGATCGAGCAGATCCTGCCAGGTCTTGGGCACATCGGCCTCGGCGACCGACTGCGTGTTGTAGCCGATGAGCAGCGGATTGAAGCCGACGATATGCCAGTTGCCCTTGGGATCGCTCAGGCTCGCGTCGTAGGCGCTGGCCTGCTCGGGGGTGTAGCTCACGGTATCGCCGGCATCGATAACGCGGCTCACCGTATCCCACCACGCGATATAGACGTCGGCGGTATGGACGCCCGCGGCCTCTTCCGACAGAAGCCGCTCGGCGATGCCGGACGAGCTGTCCTTGAGATATTGCATCTTCACGTCCGGATAGGCGGCCTTGAAATTTCCGACGAGGCCGTCAAGGAACTGCGTGGTCTGCGACGAATAGATGACGACGGTGCCGTCGGCCGCGCCTTTGCCGGCGAGATCGGACGACACGGGCGGCACCGTCTGCGCCTCGACCGCTCCGATCGTTCCAAACGTCAGGACCAACGCTGTAGCCCAGCCGGCGCTCCACCGCTTGAGCTGGACTGCTCCTCCACACATCAACATGGTTTTCCTCCTGCATTAGAGTGATTTGCATGCTTCTGCCTTGCGGCGATAACGGGATGGCCGCCGGTCGGCCGCCATCCCCGCTGTGACAACGGCTAGGCTTTCTCGACGATGTCGAACTCGTACGAAGCCAGCAGCTCATCGAAATAGGCATGCCGGCCGCGGTCCTCGTTGAGGATGAAATCCATCGTCTTTTCGGGAACCTTGCGCACCTCGTCGATTACCCGCTGCGCATATTCCTGCGGGATCACGATCACGCCTTCGCGGTCGCCCATGATGATGTCGCCGGGCTTGACGATGACGCCGCCGCAGCACACGGTGGTATTCAGCTCGCCGGGCCCCTGCTTGGGTCCCGTCGCCGGCGAAATGCCCTTGAGGAAGATCGGGAAGCCAAGCTCCTCGATCTGGTCGAGATCGCGATAGGCGCCATCGACGACGATGCCGGCCACGCCACGCGACTTGGCGACCATGATCATCTCGCCACCGCCCAGGCACCACTCCATGTGCCCGCGGGCATCGATGACGATCACGTCGCCCGGCTGGGCCATGTAGATGGCCTTCTTGACCATCAGATTGTCGCCCGGCTGCACCTTTACCGTGCAGGCCGTGCCGACCAGGGTAGGCATCGGCGAATAGCCCGGGCGGATCGTGTAGCTCATGGTGTACATCGGGCCGACCCGGCCGGCCACGTCGGGCAGGAAGAAGTCCTTGAAGACATCCACGATCTCCTGTTTCGGGCGGTCGAACGTCCTGACGATCTTCTTGCCGACAACGGGATAGAGACCCGGCCAGTCGGGCTTGGCCGGCATCGGGGTTGCGGGTTTGCTGTGCTCGTTCATGTTTTTCCTCATGCAAGTGACTGAAGGCTGCCCGGGCAGTTCCCCGTCCGGTCGTTAAGTCGATCGAGCCCGGAGTGGCTCTACAGCTTCTCGATTGGAGCGCTGTTCTCTAGCGCGTCAGGGCCGCCCGCCCGCCGTCGATCCTGAGGCAGGCGCCAGACACCAGTCTCGCCTCGTCCGAAACGAGATACAGAACCCCTGCCGCAATATCGTCCGGCTCGCCGATGACCCGCATCGGGATCTGACTGAGCCGCTTGCCCCGATAGCCCTCGTCCGCGAGTCGATCCTTGTTGATGTCGGTGGCGATCAGGCCGGGTGCGATCGAGTTGACGCGCACGCCGTAAGGCGCGAGCTCGAGAGCCATCAGCCGCGTCAGCATCTCCACGCCGGCCTTGGACACCTTGTAGGCGGTCATGCCCGGCGAAGCGGCAAAGGCGCCGCCGGAACTGATGTTGACAATGGCGCCGCCGCCGCCCTGCTGGAGCATCTGCCGGGCCACCTTCTGGCCGGCCAGAAAGCAGCCGGAGAGGTTGATGGCGAGCGTACGATCCCACTGCGTCTTGGTGACGTCGAAAAAGCCCGGCAAGCTCATCACCCCGGCATTGTTGACGAAGATATCGAGGCCACCAAGAGTGTCGATGGTGTGCCCGATCAGGCGATCGACGTCGGATTCCGAGCTGGTGTCCGCCTTGATGGCAGTCGCCTCGCCGTGCCGCATCGCAATACCGGCCACCACCGCCTCGGCTTCGTCCTTGTGCGCATTGTAGGTGACGACCACCCGGGCGCCCTCGCTTGCGAGCCGTTCGGCAATCGCCCGGCCGATCCCGCGGCTCGAGCCGTTCACCAGGGCTCGCTTGTTCGCCAGCCTGGGCAATCCGGCTGTCGGCTCGGGAGAATTCGTCGTCCGCTCAGGCATCGAGGATCACCACGTTCTGCGGATCGACGCTGACCCAGACTTTCTCGCCGGCGGCAATGCCGTCGAGCGCCGTGGCGCGCAGCGGCTGGCCGAAGAGATCGAGGTCGATCGCCGTCACCCCACCGCTGAAGGTCGAATGCCGGACCGTCGCCGGCCAGGCGTTCGGCAGGTCATCCGACTGACGGCGCACATTGATGCGATGCGGCCTGACCATGACCGTGACGTCGGCGCCGCGCCTCACGGGAAGGGGCGGCGCAACGATATTGAGGCCGTCCACGCCGGTCCGCACCACCATGCGGCTGTCGCCCTGTTCTGCAACCGTCCCGGCGAAGAAATTGGCTTCCCCCATGAACTCGGCGGCGAAGCGATTGCGCGGATGGTCGAACAGCTCCTGCGGGGGAGCGGCCTGCACCAGGTCACCCCTGTCGAGCAGCAGCACTTGGGTGGACATCACCAGCGCCTCCTCCTGGTCATGGGTGACATAGATCGTGGTCACGCCGAGGCGGCGCTGCATGTCGGTAAACTCCTCGAGCATCTGCTGGCGCAGCCGCGCATCGAGATTGCTGAGCGGCTCGTCGAGCAGCAGCAGGTCCGGTTCGTAGACCAGGCTGCGGGCGAGCGCGACGCGCTGCTGCTGGCCGCCGCTGAGCTGCGCCGGATAACGCTCGAGATATTGCTCGATACCAAGCCGTTCGGCGGTGCGGCGCACCCGCTCGCCGATCGACGCCTTCGCCTCACGGCGGCTGCGCAACCCGTAAGCGATATTGTCGAGCACCGTCATATGCGGCCATAGCGCGTATGACTGAAACACCATTCCTAGATCGCGGCGTTCCGGCGGCACGAAGACGCCGGGCCCATTGACCTGCCGGTCGCCGAACCACACCGCACCAGTATCCGGCCGCGCCAGCCCGGCGAGACACCGCAGCGTCGTCGTCTTGCCGCAACCGGAGGGACCAAGCAGGGTCAGGAACGAACCGGGCGGCGCCTTGAACGACAGGCTCTTGAGCCCGAAGCTTCCCGCATACATGCGGCTGAGCTGTTCGACACGAACTTCAAGCGACATTGATCTGGCCTCCCGCAGCCGGCCGGATGAACCGCGACAGAACCACCCAGCCGATCGCCATCATGAGCAACTGGATGATCGCGAGCGCCGCGCCCTGCGTGTACCAGCCATCAGTGAACAGGTTGAACAGCAGGACTGGCAACGAATTGGTCCCCAGCGTGATGAGCAGCACCACTGTCGATATCTCGCGGATGAACACCACGTAGAGCAGAAGCCAGGCCGAGATCAGCGCCGGTGCCGCGAGTGGCATCAGAATGAACAGGAAGGTCCGCAGCGGACTCGCGCCCGAGACGCGCGACGCCTCCTCCAGCTCGGGGCTTAGCTGCAGCAGCGCGGCATGGATGGGGCGGCCGGCATAGGGCAGGAAGCGCGTGACGAGTGCAAGCAGCAGGATCCACACCGTGCCGTAGATCGGGTTGGGCATGAATAGATATGTCCACAACAGCGCGAGCCCGATCACGAGGCCGGGACTGGCGTGCGGGATGATTGCGATGCCGTCGATGATCCGCGACAGGAACGACGGCCGGCGCAGGTTGAGATAGGCGATGACGAAGCCGAAGAACACCGTGACCGTGGGGCCGACGATCGCCAGCAGCAGCGTGTTCTGCAACGCCGGCTCGAAGTTGGGTAGCTTGAACACGCTGATGTAGTTCTTGAGGGTCGGCGTGAAGCCGAAGATCGGCTGGCCCCAATAGCTCTGGAACGAGGCGATCGCGACGACGCCGATCGGCAGAACTACGGCGAGAACGACATAGAGCCAGGCCAGCGCGACGCCGAGCGCCACCGGCCAGCCGCGGGCGGCCGCCGGCAGCGCCACGCCCTTGCCGCTGACCGTCACGAAGCGTTGCTGGACGCGCGTGGCCCGGTAGTAGCCATACATGCCGATCACGGCGACAATCATCAGCAGCATGGCCGAGGCCGAGGCCGGTCCGTAGGCGGGCGGCGAGCTCTGCAGATCCAGGGCGATGCGCGTCGCCAGCAGGTCGATGCCGACAGGCGTGCCGAGCACCGCCGGCACCGCATAGGACTCGACAGAATGGATGAAGCACAGCAGCGCCGACGACACGAAGCTCGGCATCAGCAGCGGCACCACGATCGTGCGGAACACCCGCATCGGCCGCGCTCCGGCCACACGGGCGCTTTCCTCGATGCTCGCGTCGAGGGCGGTCATGGTGCCGCTCATCATCAGGAAGGCGATCGGCATGTCGTAGAGACCGTGCACCCAGGCCATGCCGCCGAGGCTGTAGATGTTGATTTGCGGACCGCCCGGCCAGATTGCCTGCAGCGCGTGATTGAGCAGGCCGAAGCGCGGCGCGGCGAGATAGGCCCAGGCGATCGCGCCGAGAAACGACGAGATGAAGAAGGGCAGGCCGGCGGCGATCCGGATGAAGCGCAGGCCCGGAAGCCGGATGCGCGTCGTCATCCAGGCGAGCGCCGTGCCGCCTACCATGCTGATCAGCGTCGAGGCGATGCCGACGACAAGGGTATTGAAGATGGCCGTGCGGTACGACGGACTGGTGAATATCCGGACATAATTGTCGAGGCTGAGCGGCGACGCCACATAGGGAGGGCCGGAGCGGAAGCTGCCATAGACGATCATCCCCAGCGGCACGACGACCAGCCAGCCGACCGCGATCAGCACGATGACTTCGGGAAGCCAGCGCAGGCCAACGGCGGATTTTGCCGTCGATGATTGCGCGTCCGCCGGTGCAAACTCGGCCACGGTCACGTCACGGCCTTCGTTGGCCAGCGGCGCCATGTCTGTCTGTGTCTCACTCCGCCACTCCCACTGGCCCGATGGCACCGCAATCTGCGGAAATGCCGGCCGCCATCCCGTTTTCCCGAGCGCGACAGCCTAGCCGTGTCATTCCGGTCGTCCGGTGCCGACGCCGGGCAACGGCGCCCTGACGCGTGGTCATCATCATCAGTCGGTCGGGGGCCGAAGGCCACTAGAGAGTTTTGATATCGTCCATAGGATCGCGTTATGGTCGCGCCGGTTGCCGGTACCGGCTGGCGCGGGAGGCGCTAGATACAGACAATGACACTGGATTTGAGGCGGCTTCGGTATTTTCGCATGATCGCGGCGCAAGGCTCGCTGTCGGGCGCCGCCCGCGTGCTCAACATCGCTCAGCCGGCGCTGACGCACCACACGGCCGAGCTCGAGCAATCGCTCGGCGTCACTCTGTTCGAGCGGTCCTCACGCGGAGTTGAGCTGACTGACGAAGGCCGTCTCCTGCTCAAGCACGCTGACATCATCCTCGATCAGGTCGCGACCGCCGAGGCGGAATTTCATCGGCTGGCCGCCCGCGCCCGCTATCCCGCGGTGATCAGCCTCGCGATCACTCCGTCGCTGACCGCGATCGCCGCCGCATTGATCAAGAAGATCAGCGAGCGCATGCCCGACCTAACATTGCGCATCGCCGGCATGAACGACCGTACGGCCGAAGCCATGCTGGAAGAAGGCCAGCTCGACGCGGTGCTGCGTTTTTCCGATTGGAAGAGGGGCGGCACCCCCCTCGTGTGGGACTCACTGGTGCTCGTCACCAGGCCATCCGCGACGCCGGTATCGACCGTGGCCTTCCGGAACCTGCAGCTCGAAAAGCTGCTGCTGCCCTTCGTCGGCAATCCGCTGCGGCGGCTGATGGACGATACCGCGCTCGAGGTCGGCGTATCACTCAACATCGTCGCCGAGATCGATGGATCTGCGCCCCGCAAGGAAGCCGTGCTGGCGGGATTGGGGAGCACCGTCGCCACCTGGCAAAGCGTCGCCCGCGAATGCACCGCCGGCTGGTTGAGCGCCGCGACGATCATCGATCCGCCACTGCGCCGATTGTTCGTCCTGCATCACCGCGACGGACTCAACCCCGACGTTCTCGAAGTCCTACGCCAAGAGATCGAAGTCCTGCTCAGCGGCCCCAATGCCGAGCCCGCATGAGGCTGATCCATTGACTGCCCTGTCACGTTTGCCCACGACCCCGCCAACCTAAACCTGCCATTCAAGGTGAGCCCTGTGTCTAGCCAGCCGAATGTTCCCCACCATCAGGGCATCGGATGCCGATCGCAGCTGCACGCAGAGGTGTCGCCCGAAGCTGGCTCTCATCACCATCGACGTTCGAGCGCTCCACCCTCAACATGATCGCAGTGGTGGTGCCTAGTTCTTGTCTGAGCTCGTCCTCCATGTGCATGAGGGTGTCATGATTTTGGGCCGACACCAGAATGCGAGCATCAGGTGTCTCTTCGAAGATGCTCTTCACCAACTTGGAGATCAGATAGGTTTTGCCCACTCCAGGGGGCCGACCACTACATTGATGGACTTGCCGACCGAAATTGCGTTCCGAGCCTTTCGCTTGGAGCCATTCATCTCCGCCGGCGGCGGGCCGGGCTCCCGGGAACGCCGCCTGCGCCGTTGCTACAAACAGGTGATGGAAATTGCCCGGGGCAACGATATGGGCGACCGGACCCAGCGCCGAAATCTCCTCAGCGATGGCCGCCGTGATCTGGCAGGGCGAATGCAGCAGGAGCTCACCGGAGGCAAGACGGATCACCGTCATGCGGGCCCCGAACCTCGTCCCCGCCAATCGAACGGGATAGGGGCACAGCCATATCTGGCCCGCGATATAGGGAGTGAGAAACATCCCTCGCTCCGTTCCGGCTATTCAACGCCCCACGGGCGCAGTTCCTCCCGACGGCCATACAAGACGGCGATTGCTCTCCTGTAGGCGACCAGCCCCTCGAAAACCTGCGGCACGGTCAAAGGCCCCTGATCGAGGGCGATCAGGTCGCTCATCAGGCGATCGAGATAGACGAGCTCCTGATCCACGACCGCACCGACCAGAGTCAATCGCCTGGCTTTGGTGATGCGGTCGTCGCCGGTTCGGCGGCATCTGGTCGGCGATCGAGGCTGGCGGTCCATGCGATGCCTTGCGTTGCGTCATCAAACGCGCAGGAAAGATCGCAAGCCTGCGCTCCTGCCGGCGTGCGAAGACTCGTAGGAGCATCCGGAACGATAGAGAAGCGGAAAGTCGCAGGTGGGACTCCTGGCCATCAGGCAAGACCAAAGGCAGGTTGGTTCGATGGTTCATGCGGTTGAAAGCCGGTGGGGATGCAACGGGGCGCGCGCAGCGGGCGCCCCTTGCCAAGGGGCCCTGACATTCAGGGCATACCTTGCGCGTCAGCGGCGCGAAGCGATGCATGAAGGTTCTAGGCGGCGATCGGATCATACCGGTGTCATTTGACGGCGCGTGATCCTGCGGCGGGTCAGCAGCCGCTCTGCTTTCCTGCGGCGCGGCTGTTCAAGGTTTGAGTTCCTGCCACATCTTTTCCGCTTCCGGATAGGCTTTCGCCGTGACCGCATCGAAGATGGTTCTATTGCGTGTGTAGATCAGCATATCGGGCGCTGCCCGGTTCATATGATCGCGTATCCAGGGGTCACAATCAGGCTGGGCTACCAGTAGCGCGACGAGCTGGGCGTCTTGCATCACGATGGCGACGTGTAGAGCCGTGACGCCGGTCGCGGCATCCTGCGCGTTCACGCAGCCCGGATCGCTCTTCAGGCAGGCGATGGCACGGTCCAGATTTCCGGCCATTGCGCTATCGATCAGTTGTTGCCCGTTTTCGGTCTGATTATTGTTTTTCTCTTCATCCACAGAAATACATTACCAAGTATACAATATAATTTCAAAGTCGGCACAGATTTACTCAATAGTGCATTGATTGTGCTAGTTTTTCTTTGGATCTGGCAGAGAAATGACTTTGCCGGCAGCGCGGCCGTCGTCGAACACGCTGTCGCGCCAGGCTCGATCCACCTCTGGCGATGCGGCTTGCAGGATGATGTCGAATATCTCGTGGTTCGACGTATAGGTGAGCATGCTCGCGGCGGTCCGGCCAAAATTGTCCTCGATCGAGACCTTGCTACCAGGGTGCCCGGCGAGCAGGCGGACCATGCCGGTATTTTGCCGGAAAATGGCGATGTGCAGCGCAGTCAGACCCGCATAAGGGTCCTGCCTGTTAAGCTGCTCGGGATCGGCGGCAAGAATGGCGCGCGCCTCGTCGAGATCGTCCATGTAGGCGGCACGCAAGAGCGCGTGTGTCGCCAGACGGGACCCGTCCTGGGGCTCAAGGTGCGCCGGTCTTGGTGTAGGTTTTGGTTTGGGGGCGACGCTCATTCAAGTGCCCCGACGGCAAGCGGGTTATCGACGATCCGTGCGATCTCGTCGCGATTTTCGATATCGGGACGAATGAAATGGAGATCGCCATGCCGGAGAAAGTCTGGCGGCTTGCGATGATAGACCTGATCTCGCGTGAAGGTCATCTCGACCCGGTTCTTGACGTTCGGCAGCGGTGACAATTCGATCTGTGCCGTTCCCGCCAGATGATGGCCGAGGGCAATGGTTTCGGCGAACTCGGCGCGCAGATGGCGAAGGTCATCGTCGCTCAGCTTCTCCCAGTCGGCCCGCACTTCGTTGCGCACGTTTCCGCCCACGTTGATGGAAATGCTTCTGGGATTGGCCTCCTCAACGCGACCTTTTGGATGAATGAGGATCGAGTGGGACTTGCCCACCCGCGAAAGACATTCACGAAGGAATACCCGGACGCTGTTGCCGGACGCGATGCCGATTCCTTCGTAGACCATCTTGACGTCCAGCGGCGCGAAGCCTGGTGGAAAAAGCAGCGACATTGGAAACTCCGCCGCATGGTAGTAGCCGATCGGCATGGCGCGCAGCACCAGGATGCTGCGTTCGGAAACATACTGCTTGATGTCGAGCGCACGCTTGACCCGCACGTCTGGTGGAAAGGCATCAGGGTCAGCGAAGAAGCGCCGCAACACCGGCATCGGCAGGTAGGAGTTGCGATCGTCCGCAGGCGCACAGATGTATATCCCCGCGAACGCGTTGAAGACCTCCTGCTCCCAAGCTTCGAACGGATCGATCTGGGAGAAGTGGAAATAGAAGTCGCGTGACGCTTCCCCGACCACGCCGAAGATTGCTTCCGGCGTCAGCTTCTTGCGGAAATCCGGATCATGGAATTCGACGATCCACTCAACGATCGTGTTGATGTGGGCGTCGTTCAGTGAGTAGGCTCGAAGCCGGCCCAGATACTCCCGGTGGAACGGCTGGGAGGCCCATGCCGAAATGCGCTCGGCGATCTGGCTTAGCGACAGATTGGGGTGCGAGCGCACGAGGTCGCTCAGCTTCTGGATGATCCGCTGCAGGGCGTACACGTCATAGTCGCCCTTCAGCACCTTCTGCGGCATCGTTGTTACAACTCTGTCTCGGGACTTCGGGGAAGTCCGTGATTATTGAGCTAGGACCAGCCGGAAAAAGCGGTCCGTCACTCAGTGCGCAAGCTTTGTTCCTGGCCGGAAATCGTAACGGCTTTGTCAGGACGAACAAGACATGCGCAATGCAACCACACACTACACCGCCGACGACGTAGTCGCCCGCACGGGCTTCACGCTGAGCGCCGTGCTCTGGCTGGAGCACCTGGGCGTGTTTCCGTCTTCGGCCTGCCACCACTCGCACGGGCGCATCTGGATCGCCGCCGAAGTCGATGAGTGGACTCGATTCATCGATGAGCCGGGCGTGCGGGAATGGGTCGAGTCGCTCCTGCCGGGCTCCGATAGCGACGAGCCCACGATCAGATAGCACGCGGCCTATCGCCTTCGATCTGTGAGGAACCGACCATGTCCAAGCCCGACCCGGCCGCTGAGCGCGGTCCCATGCAATTGCCGCGCAAGCGGATACCGCCCTTCACCGAATGGGCGATTCCAGTGTGCGTGGTGTTTTCCGCCACGCTGCTGTTCCTGGCGTTGCCCAATATCATTTCGGGGCATGATCTGTGGAGCAACGCCAAGGCGCTGGTGCTGTCACTGAGCGCCGGCGTCGTCGCCTATGCGGTCAACCGCCTCGCTATCGAGCATGGCGCGCCCCAAGCCGCCAAAGGGTATCTCGGCGCCGCCATTGTCAGCATCGTTTCGATGCTGGCGGTCGGCGCGGGCCTCTTCACCGCGACCTATGCCGGCCTCGTCCTCAAGGACGTGGCCGTGCTGCAAATGCAGCGGCATGGCGCGGAGCTTGCTACCTTTATCGGCGATCGCACCCAGAGCGCGGCCGAAGCGGGCCGCGCCGCGTCCGCCCTGCGCTCGATCGTCGATGATCTCAGCGCCAAGCGCGATTGCGAGCAGCAAAGCTCCTGCGTGTCGGGCCGCGCGAGCGGCGGCCAGGGGCCGGTGTGGCGCGCCCTCGACGCGCTCGCCGGCCGCGCCCAGACCGTGGGCGATCAACTGACTGCCGGCGAGGCCGCGCGGGCGAGCGCGCTCGCGGCGCTCGATGCCGCCCTAGCCGACTATCAGCACATTCTCGCCGATGACGGAGAGGACATCTGGGCGCGCCGCGGCGAGCTTCAGCTCGTCGATGCGCGCATTCGCCAGCAGGCGGCGCAACTGTCCGAAGCCATGCCGCTCGCCTTGATCTCGGCCTATGCCGAGGAGGTGAAAGCCGGCGTCACCGTCGCCGACCGGCCCGAAGCCACCACGGCGCTCGCCGCCATCACGCAGAAGCAGGCGCAGGTGCTCGAGACGGTCGTCGGCTCGATCACGGCCACGGCCGGCGAGCCGCCGCCAGCCTTCCCGCCGCGCCCCGGCGTCGGCGACACGCTCGGCTTCATCGGGCATTTCATCCCGGTGGCCGCGATCGCCGCCGTGGTGGAGATCGTGTTCCCGAGCACCCTGTGGCTGTTCACCTATTGGGGCCTGCGCTGGGACATCTATCGCCGCGAGGCCGTCATCGCCGCCGCGCCGCCGCCGGCCGCCGAACCGCGCAGGGCGGCGCCGAAGCTCCGCGCCGCCGTTCCGGCGATCGAACAGCCGCGGCCGCGGCTCATCGCGCAGCGCAAGCCCGGCGACGGCGATGACGGGGCCAGCCTGGTCGCCGCTGGCCGCGGCAGGCTGGCCACCGTGCGCCGCAAGGCCCGTCGGCCGGACTGATCACCCTCTCACGCCCGAAAGGAGAATCCCATGTTTCCCGATCTCAACCTGGGCGGCATCCTGCCCAAGACGCTGGTGATCGCTGCCCTGGCCTATGGCAGCTTCGCCTACTTCCTCAGCGGCCCGTTCGTCGCCGAGCGCGTGGTGCGCGCCGATCATCTGCCGGCCTGCGCCGCCGCCGTCCGCACGCTGGCCGCCCAGGGCGGCGCGGCACGCATCGGGGCCCTGCCGCCACCGGCGGCGGAGACGACCCGTGAACGCGCGGCGGCACGATTGCGGGCGCTGCGCAACAGTCCGTTCATGCAAGGACTCAAGGAGCTGGGCGGCGACCTGAGCACCATGTTCGGCGTTGACGACATGATGGACCTGGCCATGGAGCAAGAGGCCGGGGACGTCGCCGCCGCCAAGCAGGCGTATCAGGACGCGCTGGGCCAGATCCGCGCCGAAACCGCAACCCGGCTGGCGGCAGCGGGCGATGTGTGCGGCTGCGCGGCAGATGCGGCGATCGCCGAGACGCGCACCGAATGGGCGATCTTCGCCGGCAGCTTTTCCCTCGTGCGCCCGGCCGCGCTGGATGGGTTTGACGCGCGGCTCCTGCGCCTCCAGCAGGCCGGTGCCTGCGCCGCGCCCGAGGGAGCGGCGTCATGAGTGGAACCATCTTCTTCCGCGGCGGCGGCTTCGAGGTCACCGACCGCGTGCTGCGCACCCGGCGCAAGACCTATCGGCTGGCGCAGATCGAATATGTGTCGGTCGAGCGCCCGCTGCTGATCGTCGTGCTGCCGCTGGCGGCCGCCGCCTTCGGCCTCGCCGCCGCCTTCTCCCGCTATCTCTATCCGGGCGAGATCGGGGCGCTCGTAGCGATCGGTGCGGCCGCGGCGCTCGCGGGGCTGTCGATCGGCACGCTGCAGGTCCATTCGCTGGCGCTGCGCGATCACGAGGTCGCCACGAGCCTCGGGCCGGTGCGGACACTGCGCCAGGTGCGCCGGGCGATCGAAGAGGCGATGTCCATCCGCGATGCGAGGGAGATGCGCGATGCCGAATGATACCGGCGTCCGCGACATCGCGGCGGTCAATCTCAATCTCTTCGGGGCGGCGCTGCTGGCCTGGACCGCCTGGCGGATATGGCCCGCCGAGGGCGAATGGTGGGGCATGGGGCTTATTTCCATCGTGCTCGGGGCTGGCGCGCTCGGCTCGCTGGTGAGGGCTGTGCGACTGATCCTTGCATCGTGGCAGCGGCGCAAAGCGCTGGCCGAGTTCGCAGCGCAAGGCGGCGCGCCGAAGTCGGCGCAGCTCGCGACGGAAGCCGATCTGCGGCGGGCGGGGATGATCCAATGACCCAGCGCATTCACAATGCCGGGCGCCGCATTCTCGGGCTGACCTTCGATGGCAAGCCGATCCTGGAGCCGGTCAATGCCGGGTCCTCGATCACCTTCGCGGCGGCCGGCGGCGGCAAGACGACCTGCGTGTCGATGGTGGCGCTGATGACGATGCTCGCCGACAGGAACCGCGCAATCTTCATCAACGATGCTAAGGACGGCGAGATCGCCGCGCAGATTGGCGCGATGTGCGTCAAACACGGCCGCAGATTTGGCATCGTGGATGAATTCGGCGTGCTGGGAGCGAACCATCCGCACCGTCTCTCGCTCAATGCGTTCGGGGCGGCGTCTGCCGCGGCGGCGGACGATCCCGACCAGTTGCCGTTCGTCCTCGACAACATCACGCACGCGCTGATCGATGAGCCGGCCGACGACGCCAAGAATCTTTATTGGCGCTCGTCGCCGCGCGACCTGATGGATTTCGGCCTGCGTGCCCTTCTCGAGCGCAATCCGCGCCTGTGCTTTCCGGGCGCGCTCCAGGCGCTGATCGCCGATCCCCGGACGTGGCAGATGGCGCTCGAGGACGGCAGCGAAAGCCTCGCCCCCAGCCTTAGCAACCCGGCACGTCAGATTCTGGACATGCAACGGGAAAACCCGGAGCACTATGCGCAGCACATACGCGCGGCCGTCAGCGCGCTGAAAATATTCGCCAGTGGCGCGCTGCAGGATGCCGGGCGCAATGCCAGCCTCACGCACACCGAGCTGATCCGGGACGGCTGGGTGGTGTGCTTCGTCAATCCGGCGCGCTTCACCGACCGGCTGGGGCCGTTCTTCGCCCTGCACTTTCTGGCACTGATGAACGCGCAACTGCGGCATGGGGCGGGCCGCGCCGAATACATCCTCGATGAGTTCTGCAACGCGCCGCTGCGCGATGCCCTGAACCGCGTCACCATCCAGCGCGCCTTCGGCGCCCGTTCGCACTTCATCGCGCAGAGCCGGCAGGACATCGTCCGCCGCTATGGCGAGAAGGAAACCGCGCTGCTGGAGGAGAACTGCACGACCAAGCAGTGGCTCTCCTTTTCTGTTTTCGAGGAAGCCGAGCGCGCGTCCCGCGCCATGGGCGAAGCGCTCAATGTCAGCTCCAGCCTCGGGCTGTCTTCGGACCGCAGCGCGTGGTCGCGGAATTTCTCGACGGGCCGCGACCGGCTGCTGAGCGCCGACGAGCTGATGCGGCTGCCGCCCGATCAGCAGCTCCTGCACGTTGCCGGCGTCGGCTTCATCCATTGCCGGAAAATCCGGCAGAACCAGATCGCACCTTATTGCCATGAGTTGGCCGACAATCCGCTCGAAGGCGTGCGGCTTGCGCCGGACCCCAAGGTCGTCATCGACAATGGAGGTGCCCCATGACGCGGCCCCACCTTATCCGCCCGGCCTATTTCCTGTGGGTGCCGGCGGCGCTCGGCCTCTACGCTGCCTATGCGGCCTTCGGCCTGCCGCATGTGCTGTTTTCTTACAGCTTCGATGTACCGGCAGGTGGCGACCCGTGGAGCTTCAAGGACCGCTGGTACACGCGCTGCACCTTCGTCGGTCCGTATGGGGTCTTCACGTCGTCTGCCGGTGATGGCCAGTGTTCTTGGGTTGTGTTTCACCGCGAGGGCGACGCGGGAGGCGGTCAATGAAGGGAATACCACGGCATGATGTCGCGCGGTTTGAGGCTGAAGCGCTCGATCAGTTCGAGCCGCGCCATGCCTTTCAGCACGTCAAGAACGGTGTTCGCGTCAATACTGCCGGAGGCGATCTGCCTGTCGCAGCACGCACGGGACTGACCGCAAAGCTCGAGGACGAACAGGTCGGCCTGCGTCCAGAAGTCTTCGTAGCCGAGCGTTTCCAGCCACTCTTCCACATCGTCACTGTCGTCGAACTGCATCATCGGACAAGCGTGACGGAATGCGGGCGTCGATTGCAAATTTGGGCCGGATTGCGAGGCAGATCATGAGCTTGCCGATAGATCAGGAACTGCGCCGCATCTTCGAGCTGGCGACGCTACGCCGCGAAGCCCAGACCATCCAGTCGCCGCGCCAGTGGCGGCGGGTGCAGGATTTGAAGGTTCGGTGCCAGGATGCGCGGGTCAAAGAGAAAGACCTTTACGCGGCCCGGTACGACAGCCGTGTCGAAGCCCGCCGGCGCCAGTTGATCGCCGAGGCCGGGGCGCAGCGCCGCGAGTTCAAGCCGTTCTGGGGCGGCGCCGATCGTTTCAATCCGGCGGACCTGCTGCGCCAGGCGCAACGCGATGTGCGGGACGCCCATGAGCGTCGCCTCATGGTGATCGATGAATACGAGCGCAGGCAGCTCAAGGAGGTTGTTGAGCGCTCGGCCGGCGAAAACCGGATGCGAGGCGTCGCCCGCTCCGCCTTTGCGCGCGCCGTGGACCGGCGAGTGCGCCCGTTCGAGAGGTAGGCAGTTATGGCAATCCCGCCCGCAGATCAGGCGGCCCACTCGCAAATAAGTCTTGCCAACGTAGGAATATTATTCCTATGTTCATGGTTTGTTCTAGCAAAAGGAGAAAAGCAATGGAACAGTCAAAGACCCAGAACTACCAAGATCAAGCCGCAGACGTGCGGGAGACTTACTCGGCGCGGTTGCTGAGCAATTCGCAGTTCGACGAAGCGGTGGCCATTACCAGCATCATCGAGCGCGAAATACTGCGCAGCGGCACGTTCAAGGAAAAGCTTGCCGACTACGCGCACGCCTTCGCCCGGACCGAGAAGTTCGACTCCGGCAAGGCGGAGACGATGATCCGCGACATCTTCCGCTCCCGTGTCGGCCAGTCGATGAACGATATGCGGGAAAAGCTGATGCAGCGCGAGGAAATGCTGACGCCGCAGCAGAAGAGTCTCGGCGTTCATTTCGCCAAGGCCACGGGTGAGATGATCGAAACCGGCGACAAGATCACCTTTTCGCGCGCCTTTGCCCATCAGGGCGAACTGCTCGGCCGCGAGCTGGGCATCACGGACGCCGGGGCCAAGCGGCTGATGAAGGAAGAGTTTCAGGCCGTGGAGGGCGCCGACTTCTACCAGTGGGGCAAGGACATTGAAGAGACGTTCTACCGCCCGCAGATCGAGGCCGAACGCCAGCGCGGTCAGGCGCGGCAGGCGGGCCGTGAGTCGGAGTCGAACGACGAGCCGTCGCGCGAGCCACAGCGCCGTCGTGAGGCTGCCCGTGGCGACGGCGACAGCCGCCGGCCGGGGCCGTCGAGCGCACGGATCCCGTCGCGCTCGCGCATGGAGCTGAGGCGCTGAGGGCTGGGCAATGAGTGAGGTCGATCTGACGAAGTACCGCCGCCATGTCGAGCACCTTGACCTCAGCGACCGCGAGAAGACCGAGCTTCTCGCGGCGCTGTGGCGGATCATGGAAAGCTTCGTCGATCGGGCCTTCGGCGATGATCCTGTACAACTGGCCCAACAGCAGATCGTGCAGCGCAGCGTGAGCGCTGCCAAGCTGCACGGGGCCGAGCGTCCGGCTGTCAAACGTGCGCGCGATGCCGGTCCCGTGCTAGACTCGGATACGACCGCCAGCCCGAGGAAAGCCCAAGCTGTCGCCGCCGTGTTCAAACGATCGAGCCGGGGCAAGAAAGAAGGAGATTCATGACGACCCCAACCAGACCAACCAAGGCCCTCATCTATTGCCGCGTGTCGAGTGCGAAGCAGGCGACGGACGGGCACGGACTCGAATCGCAGGAGGCGCGTTGCCGCCACCATGCCCAGTCGATCGGATGTGAGGTCGAGGCGGTTTTCCCCGACGATGTGTCGGGCGGCGGCGACTTCATGAAGCGGCCCGGCATGGTGGCGTTGCTGAGCTATCTCGATGCGCAGCGCGGCCGAAAGAACTATGTCGTCATCTTCGACGATCTGAAGCGCTTTGCTCGCGACACAGAATTCCACATCAAGCTGCGTCACGCCTTCAGGATGAGGGGCGCCAGCATCGAGTGCCCGAACTTCCGCTTCGAGGATACGCCCGAGGGCGAATTCATCGAGACGGTGCTGGCTGCGCAGGGCCAGCTTGAACGCAAGCAAAACAGCCGACAGGTCGTCCAGAAGATGACCGCGCGTGCCAGCGCGGGCTATTGGCTCTTCCTGCCTCCAGTGGGCTATCGATTTGCGGATGTCACGGGGCATGGGAGAATGCTGGTGCGCGACGAACCCGTCGCGTCGGTCGTCGCCGAGGCTCTTAATGGTTATGCGTCGGGTCGGCTCCAGACGCTGACCGAAGTGCAGCGCTTTCTTCAGGCGCAACCGGCCTACCCAAAAGCGCGGAACGGCGAGGTCCACATGTCGCACATCGCGCAGTTGCTGACACGCCAGCTCTATGCCGGATACTTCAGCATCGAATCATGGGGCTTGCATCTTGTGCGCGGTCAGCACGAAGCCCTCATCACGCTGGAGACGCACGAGGCGATTCTCGCTCGGCGCCAAGGGGTGAGAAACGCGCCCGCCCGCAAGGATTTGAGCGCCGACTTTCCGCTACGCAACTTCGTCGTCTGCGGCTGCTGCGGTGAACCTCTTACGGCCTGCTGGTCGAAGGGCCGGTCGAAGCGTTACCCATATTATCTCTGCGATACCCGCGGATGCGGCGAGTACCGCAAGTCAGTGCGCAAGGAAAAACTCGAAGGTGAGTTCGACGTGATGCTGGCAAGTTTGCAGCCGACTGCAACACTCTTCCACGCGGCCTTCGCGATGATCCGCGAGTTGTGGGAGATGAAGCTGGGAAACATCCAGCAGAGGCGTACGCTTTGGGAACAGGAGCTACGCCAGTTGAACGGCCAGGTCGAACAACTGCTGGACCGAGCCGTGGAGGCCACCAGCTCGCAACTCGCCGCGGCCTATGAAAGGCGCATCCATGACCTGGAATTGCGCAAGGCAGTCTTGAACGAAAAAATCGCGACCACGACGCAGACGGGACCGTCCTTCGGCCGGACTTATCGAACCGCTTTCGAGTTCCTGGCAAACCCTTGCCGTCTATGGCGTTCCGAGCGCGTCGAGGATCGCCGGGCGGTGCTGAAGCTCGTTTGGGGTCAGCGTCTGGCCTATGACCGGAAGACCGGCTATCGAACCGCTGAAACCGCCTTACCGTTCAAGGTCTTAGAGACCTTGAGGGTGCTGTGCGAAAGAGTGGTGGAGCCAATCGGAATCGAACCGACGACCTTCTGAATGCCATTCAGACGCTCTCCCAACTGAGCTATGGCCCCATTCCTTGGGATGGCTCGGCGGGCGGACCTGCCGAAGCGCGGGTGTTCTCTAGTCGAGCGTTTCCGAGGACGCAAGCACCAAATCCGGGCGCGTCGCTGCGACGCGCGCCGGACGCGGGGATCAGCGCTCGTCGCCGCCCTCGACGTCGAAATCGAGGTTCTCGTCCTCTTCCTCGTCTTCCTCGAGGAAAGCGTCCTCGTCGTCGTCGCCGATGTCCTCGACATCCTCGACGTCCTCGACATCGGGGATTTCCTCGTCGCCGGACTCGCCGGCCTCTTCGGCATCGGCGTCCTCGAGCGAGATGACCTCGGGCTCGTCGGGCGCCTTGGTCACGTCCTCGACCTCGACGTCCTCTTCGTCCTCCTGCTCCTCGTCGCGCTCGTTCGCCTTGCGCGAGGCGAGGGTCTGCTCGAAATAGGAGCGCGGATAGGATTTGCCTGTGTAGGGCGAGACGATCGGATCCTTGTTGAGATCGTAGAACTTCTTGCCGGTCTCGGGGTCTTCGCGCTTTGTACCGCGTGGGTCTTGGGCCAAGGCAGCTTCCCTATGAGTTGAAACGCGGGGCCTCCGCTGGGTTCGCTCGGTTAGGGGCAAACGATTTGCCTGTCAAACGCAAAAAACGCGGCAAATCCCAGCCGTGCATCCGCCTCATTTGCGCCGCGCCTCGCCACGATGCTGGCGCACCGCCTCCCGGTGCAGTTGCGTGATGAACAAAGCGTCGATTCCGTCCCTGCCGCTCAGCGCCGAGCGGTCGCCGTGGCTGCGCGGGCCGATGCGGCTGCCCGGCGAGCCGCTGCTGTCGGCGCTGGCGCTGATCCTGGCGGCGATGGCGCGCGGCGAAAGCGTGCTCGACACCGTGAGCCCGGCCCCCGAACTGGCCGCGACAGCCGAGGTGCTGCGGGCGCTGGGCGCCTACGTCGCGCCGGCGGGGCCGCGCTGGCACGTGCAGGGGCTCGGGGTGGGCGGGCTGCTCACCCCCGCCGGGCCGCTGCCGCTGGCCGAAACCGGCGCCGCGGCGCCGCTGCTCATCGGCCTCATCGCCGGGCACGACATGGAGGTGGTGCTCGACGGGCCCCCGGCCGATCCGGTGAGCGAGGCGCTGCTCGGCTTTCTCGGCCGCAATGGCTGCCGCATCGCGCGCGACGGAGGGCAGATGCGGCTCTGCGGCCCGCGCTTCGGCGTGCCGCTCGACCTGGCGCTGCCGGCCGAGGCGGCGGGGCTGGTGGCGCCGCTGCTGCTCAACGCGCTGGTGACCGTGGGCCGCTCGCGCCTCACGCTGCCGGCCGGCAGCCACGATCCGGCGATCGATCTGCTCGCCGCCTTCGGGGCGCGGCTCGGCGCCGAGGAGGACGCGGCGGGGCTGCGCCTCGGGCTCGAGGGCCTGGCGCCGCTGCGGGCCCAGGCGCTGACGGTGCCGGGCGATCCGCACCTCGCCGTCTATCCGGCGGTGGCGGCGCTGATCGCCCCCGATTCCGAGCTCACCCTAAGCGGCGTGGCGCTGACGGCGCGCGGGCTCGCGCTGTTCGATGCGCTGGCGCTGATGGGCGGCGACATCGCCATCGGCGCGGCGCAGAAGGGCGGCGCCGACATCGTGGTGCGGCATGGCGGGCTGCAGGGGGCGGTGATTCCGGCCGAACTCGGCATCGCGGCCGAGGATTTCCCCATCCTCTGCGTCGCGGCCGCCTTCGCCGCCGGCGACACCCGCTTCGAGGGGCTGGGCGAGGGGGTGCGGCGGCTGGCGCTCACCCGCGCGCTCAGGGCCAATGGCGTCGACTGCATCGAGCAGCAGGGGGGCCTTTTGGTGCGCGGCAGCAAGCGGGTGCCGGGCGGGGGAAACGTGGCGCCGCGGCTTGACCCCAAACTGGCGATGGCGTTCCTCGTGCTGGGGATGGCCGCCGACCGCGCGGTCAGCATCGAGGACGGAACCGTGATGGCCGAGCTGTTTCCCGATTTCGTGACCGCCTTCGAGCATGTCGGGGCGAGCTTTTCGAGCGCCCCGGCCGCCGGCGGTCCGGCGGCATGATCATCGCCGTCGACGGCCCGGCGGCGTCGGGCAAGGGCACGCTGGCGCTGGGGCTGGCGCGGCACTACCGGCTGCCGCATCTCGATACCGGGCTGCTCTACCGCGCCGTCGGCCTCGCGGCGGCCGAGGCGGTGGACACGCCGGAGTTCGAGGCGCGGGCGATCGCGGCGGCGCAGGCGCTCGATCCGGCGCATCTCAGCGACCGCGACAGCCTCACCAGCGCCGCGGCCGGGCCGCTCGCCAGCAAGGTGGCGGTGATCGGCCCGGTGCGCGCGGCGCTCTACGATTTCCAGCGCAAATTCGCGCTGCAGCCGGGCGGCGCCGTGCTCGACGGGCGCGACATCGGCACGGTGATCGCCCCCGATGCCGACGTGAAGCTGTTCATCGAGGCCGATTCCAAGGCGCGCATGGAGCGCCGGGCGCGCCAGCTCGAAGCGCGCGGCCAGGCGGTTGACCGCTACGGCCTCTATCACCAGATAGAGGAGCGGGATGCGCGCGACCGCGCCAACCCGCATGGCGGCTTCTATCCGGCGCCCGATGCCCACTTGCTGGACACCACGCGATTGGATATAGACGCCGCACTCCGCGCAGCCGTCGCCATTGTCGACGGGGTTCTGGCCGGAAAGGCGAAGCGTTCGACCACTCCGAACGGCTTCTAATCCAACCTTTCCCGCAACGCCCCTTCGTCATCGACCAAGGACCGGCCGCGGCATTTCAATCAAATCGCTGGCTCGCGCTTTCGCGCACCGGGTCGCTTTTGCTTTGGCAGAGCGACGAAGCCGGGCCGGCTCAACACCAGCTACCGGGCGCGATTGGAGAGATATTTGGCTACGCAAGCTGCAGTGAAAGACGATTTCGAGTCCATGCTGATGGACTCCTTCCTCGACAACGAGCCGATGGAAGGCGCCGTCGTCAAGGGAACGGTGGTCGCGATCGAAAAGGATCTGGCGATCATCGACGTCGGTTTGAAGACCGAGGGCCGCATCGCCCTCAAGGAATTCGGCCAGGCCGGCCGTGACGGAACCATCAAGGTCGGGTCCGAGGTCGAAGTGTATGTCGATCGCGTCGAGAACGCGATGGGCGAGGCGGTGCTGAGCCGCGAGAAGGCCCGCCGCGAAGAGAGCTGGGTCAAGCTCGAAGAGATGTACAACGCCAACCAGCGCGTCGAAGGCATCATCTTCAACCAGGTCAAGGGCGGCTTCACCGTCGATCTCGAAGGCGCCGTGGCGTTCCTGCCGCGCTCGCAGGTGGACATCCGCCCGATCCGCGACATCGGCCCGCTGATGAACGTGCCGCAGCCGTTCCAGATCCTGAAGATGGACAAGCGCCGCGGCAACATCGTCGTGTCGCGCCGCGCCATCCTCGAGGAATCGCGCGCCGAGCAGCGCTCGGAGATCGTGCAGCAGCTCGAGGAAGGCCAGATCGTCGACGGCGTGGTCAAGAACATCACCGATTACGGTGCGTTCGTCGATTTGGGCGGCATCGACGGCCTGCTGCACGTCACCGACATCGCCTGGCGGCGCGTCAACCATCCGTCGGAAGTGCTGTCGATCGGCGAGACCATCAAGGTCCAGATCATCCGCATCAACCACGAGAGCCACCGCATCAGCCTGGGCATGAAGCAGCTCCAGGCCGACCCGTGGGAAGGCATCGAGGCCAAGTATCCGGTGGGCGCCAAGTTCACCGGCCGGGTGACCAACATCACCGACTACGGTGCGTTCGTCGAGCTCGAGCCGGGCATCGAAGGGCTGATCCACGTCTCCGAGATGAGCTGGACCAAGAAGAACGTCCACCCCGGCAAGATCGTCTCCACCTCGCAGGAGGTTGAGGTGATGGTGCTCGAGGTCGATCCCGACAAGCGCCGCATCTCGCTGGGCCTGAAGCAGACGCTGCAGAACCCGTGGGAGAGCTTCGCCGAGAAGTTCCCGATCGGCTCGACCATCGAGGGCGAGGTCAAGAACAAGACCGAGTTCGGCCTGTTCGTCGGCCTCGACGGCGACGTGGACGGCATGGTCCACCTCTCCGATCTCGACTGGACCAAGCCGGGCGAACTGGCGCTCGACGAGTACAACCGCGGCGATATCGTCAAGGCCAAGGTGCTCGACGTCGATGTCGACAAGGAGCGTATCTCGCTCGGCATCAAGCAGCTGGGCACCGGCGACGAGAAGGACGCCTCGGGCGAGGGCCTGCGCAAGGGCTCGGTGGTCACCGGCACGGTGACCGAGGTCAACGATGGCGGCATCGAGGTCAAGATCGCCGACAGCGAGATGACCGCGTTCATCCGCCGCGCCGACCTCAGCCGCGACCGCAACGACCAGCGCCCCGAGCGCTTCGCCAAGGGCGACAAGGTCGATGCCCGCGTCACCCAGTACGACCGCAAGACCGGCAAGATCGCCCTCTCCATCAAGGCGCTGGAAATCGCCGAGGAGAAGGAAGCGGTGGCGCAGTACGGCTCGTCGGATTCGGGCGCCTCGCTCGGCGACATCCTGGGCGCCGCGCTCAAGGACCGCGAGAAGAAGTGAGGCGCAGCGCCCGCCCCGCCTGAGGCGGGGATCGGGCGCCGTCATCACTGCGCAGTTGCGTAATCGAGGCCCGCGCGCTAGCCGTGCGGGCCTTCGTCGTTTGGGGCCGACCGATGCCGATGAAAATTCCGGGCGTGGCCTGGCGCTCGCTCACCGGGTACGACATGCCGGCGGTCGAGCAGATCGCCGCGAGCGTGCATCCGGCGTTCTTCGAGAGCGTCGAGGTGCTGGCCGAGCGGCAGCGCATCTATTTCCACGGCACCTATCTGCTCGAGGTCAACGAGCGGCCGGCGGGCTACGTGCTGAGCCACCCCTGGCGGCTGGGCGACCTGCCGCCGCTCAACAGCCTTTTGGGCGAGCTGCCGGCGGACGCCGACACCTACTACATCCACGATCTGGCGCTGCTGCCCGTGGCCCGCCGCATCGGCGCGGCGAGCTTCATCGTCGACGCGCTGGCCAAGCACGCCCGCGCCCACGGCTTCGCCACGATGAGCCTCGTCGCCGTCAATGGCAGCCAGGGGTTCTGGCGGCGCCACGAGTTCGAGGCGGCCGACGCCCCGCACCTCGCCGAAAAGCTCAGGAGCTACGAAGACGCCGCCCAATTGATGGTGCGCCGGCTGTAGCTGCTGCGGCGCCTGGCCTCCAGGTTGAACCCGGCGCCAGTACGCGCTAGTTTGAGGCGCATGCGCAAGGTTCGGGGGCGCGCATGCGAGCGTTCGAATGGAATGCGGCAAAGGCTGCATCCAACCTTCGCAAGCACAAATTGAGCTTCGAAGAGGCGACAGAGGTTTTCGACGATCCGTTTGTTCACATCGAACAGGATCGCGTTGTCGATGGCGAGCAGCGCTGGCTGGCCATCGGAGTATCGCACGGCTTCATTCTGATTGTGGTCGCGTACGCGACTTGGGACGATGAAACAGGCACCGAAACCATCCGCATCATCTCGGCGCGTCGCGCTGAGAAGTACGAGCGCCGGCGCTACGAAGGCTGAGCGGATCGTGAAATATGCGCTGGATCCGAAGGTTACGCGCAAATTGGCGGCGGATCGACGCAAGCGCCTGGCCGCGCTGGAAACCGCGCCGGACAACGACACCGACGTCCCCGACATTCCTACGCTCGACGAGAAATTCTGGGCGCGGGCGATCCGTCCCGCGATGTTTCCGCCGGTCCCCATCGACGGCCGCGTCGTCGAATGGTTCCTCAAGCGCGGTGGAAACCGCGGCGCGCTGATGTTCGATATCAATCGCGTGCTGCAAGACTACATCCGGGCGCAGGATCGGAAGGCGGCTCGCAAGACAGCCGGCTGATCGGTCGCCTTGCCAAGGATGCGTGCGCCGGGCTAAGCCGCTCACTCTTCGAGGGTGTCCCGCATGACCGATCCGATCGTCGATCCCGCCCACGCCATTCCGGCGGCGAGTGCGCTGCGCCGGTCGCGCTTCCGCTGGCGCATCCTGGCGTTCGTGGCGCTGGTGGTGGCGATCCTGGCGGTGGGCGCGCGCTACGCCACCGAATACGGGCTCAGCGGCGAGCAGATCGCGCGAATCGTCATCGACGGCACCATCGCCTCCGATCCGGTGCGGCTCAAGACGCTCGAGACGCTGGCCAAGGACGATACGGTGAAGGCGGTGGTGATCGCCATCAACTCGCCGGGCGGCACCACCGCCGGCGGCGAAGAACTGTACGAGGCCATCGGCAAGCTGCGCGCCAAAAAGCCGGTCGTCGCCTACATCAAGGAGTTGGGGGCCTCGGCGGCCTACATGGCGGCCATCGCCACCGACCGCGTGTTCGTGCGCCGGCTGTCGATCGTCGCCTCGATCGGCGTGCTGTTCCAGACCTACAATGCCGGCAAGCTGCTCGACACCATCGGCATCGGCGCCGACAAGGTGGCCTCGGGGCCTCTCAAGGCCGAGCCGGCGCTCGACCATCCGATGACGCCGGAGGTGCGCGCCTCGCTGCAATCGCTGGTCGACGATTCCTTCTCGTGGTTCGTCGACATCGTCGCCGAGCGCCGCGGCCTCAGCCGCGCCGAGGTGCTGCCGCTGGCCGACGGGCGGATCATGACCGGCCACCAGGGCATCGCCAACAAGCTGGTGGACGAGGTGGGCGGCGAGGCCGAGGCCGTCGACTGGCTGGTCAAGACCAAGGGGCTCAAGCCCGACCTGCCGATCGTCACCTGGTATCCCACCGGGGGCGGCAATTTCACCAATCTGGGCAAATGGCTGGGCGGCGAGGCCCGGGCGCTGCTCGGCCTGCCGGCCGACGGCCCCGTCGCGCTTGACGGGCTGGTCTCCCTTTGGCAGGTTCAATGATGTTACCTAAGGGTTTCCGGCAGGCCCGGGGGGCGCGATGATCAAGTCTGAACTGGTCGAAAAGCTTGCAGACGAGAATCCGCATCTGTTCCAGCGTGACATCGAGAACATCGTCAACGCCATTCTCGACGAGGTCGGCAACGCCATGGCGCGCGGCGACCGCGTGGAGCTGCGCGGTTTCGGCGCCTTCGCCGTCAAGAACCGCCCGGCCCGCGTCGGGCGCAATCCGCGCACCGGCGAGCAGGTCGACGTCGGCGAGAAATACGTGCCGCAGTTCAAGGCCGGCAAAGAGATCCGTGAGCGCCTCAACAAGAACTGACATCAGCATGGGACCGGGCGGATGCTGAGACGCATCGTCGGCTGGGTCGTGCTCGTGCCGCTGTGCCTGGTGCTGATCGTGTTTGCGCTCGCCAACCGGCAATTGGTGGTGGTGAACTTCAACCCGTTCGTGCCGTCCGAGGCGCTGTCGACGCCCGGCGTCGGCGTGCCGCTGTTCCTGGTGCTGTTCACGGTGCTGCTGTTCGGCGTGGTGCTGGGCGGCGTCGCCACCTGGTTCGCGCAGGGCCAGCACCGGCGCGACGAACGCAATTACCGTCGCGAGGCCGAGCGGCTGAACCGCGAGGTCAACGCCCTGCGCCGCTCGCCGGCGCTGCCCGCCACCGTCGACGACCTGGCGCAGCCCTAGCCGCATGAGCGAGCCCCTCATCATCAAGATCTGCGGCATCAGGACGGAGGCGATCCTCGATGCCGCCATCGAGGCGGGGGCCGACATGGTCGGCTTCATGCACTTTCCCCGCTCGCCGCGGCATCTCGAGCTCGACCCGATCGGCGAGCTTATCTCGCGCGCCCGCGGCCATGCCGAGACCTGCGTGGTGCTGGTCAATCCCGACAACACGCTGGTGGCGCAGGTGGCGGCGCTCGGCCCCGACTGGATCCAGCTGCACGGCCCCGAGACGCCGCACCGTGTCGCCGCCATCCGCGACGAGGCCGGCATCGCCATCCTCAAGGCCTGCGCCATCGGCGCCGCCGAGGACGTGGCGGCGGTCGCCGGCTTTGCCGATTGCGCCGACCGGCTGCTGCTCGACGCCAAGCCGCCCAAGGACGCGACGCGCCCCGGCGGGCACGGCGCCGCCTTCGACTGGAGCCTGCTCAAGGCGCTTGACCCCTCGCTCGGCTTCATGCTTTCGGGAGGCCTGACGCCCGACACCGTGGCCGCCGCCATCGCGGCGACGCGGCCGCTGGGGGTCGATGTGTCCTCCGGGGTCGAGACGGCGCCCGGGGTCAAGGATGCGGCGCTGGTCCGCGCCTTCATCACCAATGCGCGGTCCGCCGCGGCGAGCTAAAGGCCCGACCCACATCATGACCGACACCGACGGCGCTGCCACCCGGGCGAATTCCTTCCGCACCGGCCCCGACGAGGACGGCCGCTTCGGCATCTTCGGCGGCCGCTATGTCGCCGAAACGCTGATGCCGCTGATCCGCGACCTCGAAACGGCGTATTTCGCCGCCAAGGACGATCCGGCCTTCATCGCCGAGATGGCGGAGCTGCGCACGCATTATGCCGGCCGGCCGTCGCCGCTCTATTTCGCGGCGCGCCTCAGCGAGCATCTGGGCGGCGCCAGGGTGTACCTCAAGCGCGAGGAGCTCAACCACACCGGCTCGCACAAGATCAACAACACGCTGGGCCAGATCCTGCTGGCCCGCCGCATGGGCAAGCGCCGCATCATCGCCGAGACCGGCGCCGGCCAGCACGGCGTCGCCACCGCCACGGTGTGCGCGAAATTCGACCTGCCCTGCGTGGTGTTCATGGGCGCCACCGACGTCGAGCGGCAGCGCCCGAACGTGCTGCGCATGCAGATGCTGGGCGCCGAGGTGCGGCCGGTCACCGCCGGCGCCGGCACGCTCAAGGACGCCATGAACGAGGCGCTGCGCGACTGGGTGACCAATGTCGAGACGACCTACTACCTGATCGGCACCGCCGCCGGCCCGCACCCCTACCCGCTGATGGTGCGCGATTTCCAGAAGATCATCGGCGAGGAAATCCGCGCCCAGATGCAGGCGGCCGAAGGCCGGCTGCCCGACGCGCTGGTGGCCTGCGTCGGCGGCGGCTCCAACGCCATCGGCACCTTCTACGATTTCCTCGACGAGCCGAGCGTCAGGATCTACGGCGCCGAGGCGGGCGGGCATGGCATCGAGGTCGAGAACGGCCATGCCGCCTCGATGACCGGCGGCCGTCCCGGCGTGCTGCACGGCAACCGCACCTATCTGCTGCAGGACGCCGACGGGCAGATCCTGGAAGGCCATTCCATCTCGGCCGGGCTCGACTATCCCGGCGTCGGCCCGGAACACTCGTTCCTGCACGACAAGAAGCGCGTGACCTATGTGCCGATCACCGACAAGGAGGCGCTGGAGGCGTTCCAGCTGCTGACCCGGCTCGAAGGCATCATCCCGGCGCTCGAAAGCGCGCACGGCCTGGCGCAGGTGATGAAGCTCGCCCCGACCATGCGCAAGGACGAAACCATCGTGCTCTGCCTCAGTGGCCGCGGCGACAAGGACGTGGATTCGGTCGGCCGCTACCTGGGAATGAACGCATGAGCACCCGCATCGCCGACACCTTCGCCGCCTGCGCCAAAGCCGGCCGCCCTGCCCTCGGTATCTTCACCATGGCCGGCGATCCGGATCTCGAGACCGGCCTGGCGATCCTCAAGGCGTTGCCCGCGGCGGGCGCCGACATGATCGAGTTCGGAATGCCGTTCTCGGACCCGATGGCCGACGGCCCCGGCGTGCAGGCAGCGGGGCTGCGCGCGCTGAGGGCCGGGCAGACGCTCAACAAGACGCTGGCGATGGTGGCCGAGTTCCGCAAGGGCAACGACACCACGCCGGTCGTGCTGATGGGCTATTACAACCCGATCTACAGCCACGGCGTCGACGCCTTCCTCGAGGATGCGCTGGCGGCCGGGGTCGACGGGCTGATCGTGGTCGACCTGCCGCCCGAGGAGGACAGCGAGCTCTGCCTTCCGGCGCTGGGGGCCGGGCTCAACTTCATCCGGCTCGCCACGCCCACCACCGACGACCAGCGGCTGCCGATGGTGCTGCGGAACACGTCGGGCTTCGTCTATTACGTGTCGATGACCGGCATCACCGGCGCCGCCATCAAGTCGCACGCCGCGGTGGGCGCGGCGGTCAAGCGCATCAAGGGCCACACGGCGCTGCCGGTGGCCGTCGGCTTCGGCATCAAGACCGCCGACGACGCCGCCCGCGTCGGCCGCGACGCCGACGGCGTGGTGGTCGGCACCGCCGTGTGCAACGCCGTCGCCAATTCGCTCGCAGACGGCAGGGCCACCGCCGGCACGGTCGGCGCGGTGACGGCGCTGGTCCGCGACCTCGCCGCCGGGGCCAGGCGCGCGCGGAGCTGAGGCCGCCGCCCGGCCCTTGCGCCGGCCTGCCATTGCGTCATTTGCAACGTTGCAATAAAACCACGGGCGCCGCGTGCGGCGGCCTTTCAAGGACGGACGATCATCATGGCGTTGACGGTTTCCCAGCGGCTCGACCGCCTCAAGGTGCGGAGCGAGGAGCTGCGCTATTGGCGCGCCCGCGAGGGGGTGACGGTCACCGGCTGGAGCCTCGACGGCGCGCCGATCGAGATCGGTGGCGCCTGGCCGAGCCGCGAGGGCGTGCACAAATTCGCCGCCACCGCCGAAGTGCCGGCGCACTGGCCGCTGGAGGAGACGCGGCTGGTGCTCGACCTCGGCGGCGAGGGCCTGGTGACGCTGAGCTATCCCAACCGCGACGCCGCCTCGTTCGGCGTCGACCCGTACCATCGCGAGTTTCCGCTCAAGCACCGGCAGGTGGCGATCGCCGCCGAAAGCACGGCGCGCGAGCCGTTCGGCGTACCGGTGCGCAATCCGCGCCTCAACCGCGCCGTGCTGCAGTGGATCGACGTTCCGGTGCATCGGCTGCACCTGCTGCTGCAGCAGGTGCACGAGGCCTGCCTGGCGCTGGGCAATCACGAGGTGGTACCGCATCTGCTGAGCGTCGCCGAAGCCTGCCAGCGCAGCCTCGACTGGCCCTCGGCCACCGCCGACTACATCACCCGCCTCGCGCCCTCGCCGCAGCAGCAGCGGATCTGGGAGCTGCCGCCCTCCGCCGGCCCGGCGGTGGCGCTCGACCAGGGCCAGCGCGCCAGCGTCGTCGCGGCCCATGACGGGCTGGTCGAGGCGCTGCGGACGCTGCAGCAGCGCTATCCGCAGCAGGGCGAAATCCTGCTCACCGGACACGCCCATATCGACCTCGCCTGGCTGTGGCCCTATGCCGAGACGCGCCGCAAGATGCGCCGCACCTTCCACACCGCGCTCGGCCTGATGGAGGCGTCGGACGACTACCGCTTCAACCAGTCGACGGCGCAATATTATGCGCAGATCGCCGAGGACGATCCGGCGCTGTTCGCCGCCATCAAGGCGCGCGCCGCCGCCGGCCAGTGGGAGACCATCGGCGGCATGTGGGTCGAGCCCGACACCAACATGCCCACCGGCGAATCGCTGATCCGCCAGGTGCTCTACGGCCAGCGCTATTTCGAACGGCAGTTCGGCGTGCGCCACAGCGTGTGCTGGCTGCCCGACTGCTTCGGCTTTTCCGGCGCGCTGCCGCAGATCCTGAAGCAGGGCGGCATCGACAATTTCTTCACCATCAAGGTCAATTGGTCCGAGACCAACAAATTCCCGGCCGATCTGTTCTGGTGGGAAGGCCTCGACGGCAGCCGCGTGCTGGCCCACACCTTCGCCAACCCGCATGGCGGCTACAATGGCGAGCTGCAGCCCGACGCCTATGTGGCGACCTGGCGCAATTTCGGCGGCAAGACACAACACGGCACCACGCTGCTGGCGGTCGGCTATGGCGATGGCGGCGGCGGCACCACCGCCGAGATGGTCGAGCGCGAGGCGCAGCTGCGTGATTTCCCGGTGCTGCCGAAAGCGCGCTGGGGCCAGGTCAAGGACTTCTTCGCCGCCGCCCGGCAGCAGGCGGAAACGACCGCGCTGCCGGTGTGGGCCGGCGAGATCTATCTCGAGCTGCACCGCGCCACGCTGACCACGCAATCGGGCGTCAAGCGCACGCACCGGCAGGCGGAGCGGGCGCTGATCACCGCCGAGACCGCCGCCAGCCTCGCGCATCTGCTCGGCGCCGCGGCGCCGGCGAGCCTCGAGCCCTACTGGCGCGTGGTGCTGAAGAACGAGTTCCACGACATCCTGCCCGGCTCGTCGATCCGCGAGGTGTACCAGGACGCCGAAAGCGAGCTCGGCGCCGTGGTCGAAGCAGGCAAGGCGGCGCAGGCCGAGGCGCTCGACGCCATCGCGGCGCAACTGCCGGCCGGCGATGGCGACGGCTACCTCGTCGTCAACCCGTCGCTGTCGACCCGCCGCCTGGCGCTGCCCCTGCCCGACGGGTCGCTGCTGGCTGGCGCCGGCAGCGTGCCGCCGCTCGGCGTCGCGATCGTCGGCCGCGACGTCGCGCCGGCCCCGGGCCTCGCCGCCAGCAGGACCACGCTCGAGAACGCCGTTCTGAAGGCGACCATCGCCGCCGACGGCACGCTGGCCTCGCTCATCCACAAGCCGAGCGGCCGCGAGGCGCTGGCCGGGCCGGGCAACCAGCTCTGGGCCTATCCGGTCGACAAGCCGCGCAACTGGGACGCCTGGGACGTCGAGGACGACTACGCCGAACGCGGCGAGCAGCTCACCGCGCTCGACAGCCTCGAGCTGGTCGAACGCGGGCCGCATCGCGCCGCCATCCGCGTGGTGCGCAGCTTCCGCAACTCCACCATCACGCAGACCTATGTGCTTGCCGCCAACAGCCCGCGCCTCGACATCGAGACCACGCTCGACTGGCACGACCGGCGCGTGTTCCTGCGCACCCGCACCCCGGTGGCGGCCCGCGCCATGACCGCCACCTTCGAATGCGCCAATGGCGTGGTGAAGCGGCCGACCCACGCCAACACCAGCTGGGACCAGGCGATGTACGAGGCGGCGGCGCACCGCTTCATCGATCTGAGCGAGACCGGCTTCGGCGTGGCGCTGCTCAACAACGCCAAATACGGGCACAATGTGCGCGGCAACGTGCTCGGCCTCAGCCTCCTGCGCTCGCCCATCTACCCCGATCCGCTGGCCGACGAGGGCACGCAGAGCTTCACCTATGCGCTGCTGCCGCATGCCGGCGACTGGCACGAGAGCGGGGTGCGCGAGGAGGCCGAGGATCTCAACCAGCCGCTGCTGCTGCGCGAGGTGTCGGGGCTGCGGCAGGGCACGGCGACGCCGCTCGCGGTCGGCGGCATTCCGGCCGCCTTCTCCGGCCTCAAGGCGGCCGAGGAGGGCGGCGGCCTGGTGTTCCGCGTCTACGAGCCCGCCGGCCGGCGCGGCGATTTCGCCGTCACCGCGCCGGGCTGGACCGCCGCGCCGGTGACCATCCTCGAAGAGCCGCAGCAGCGCGACGCCCCCGCCGAGCTGATGCCGTTCGAGGTGCGGAGCTGGAGGCTGACGCGCGGCTGAACCACGGGCACCAGCGGTTGGACGAACGAGCCGCCTTCCGGCTCGGTCGGACAGAGCGCCGGGGAACAGCGGTTGGACGATCGAGCCGTCTTTCGGCTCGATCGGACAGAGCGTCAGAGAACAGCGGTTGGACGAGCGAGCCGGAACTTGACGGGCGCGGCGCCGCCCCGTCTCATCGGCCATTGCGTCAGAAGGAATCGCCCCATGCCCATCCGCCCCTGGTCCGAAACCGCGCCACAGCTCGTCGATGTCGCCATGGGGCGGGCGCCCGCCGACATGCTGGTCCGCAACGGCCGCTGGGTGAACGTGCATTCGGGCGAGATCATCGCCGGCACCGACGTCGCCATCAAGGCCGGACGCTTTGCCGCCGTCGGGCCGGATCTCGGCTACACCGTCGGCGAGGGCACCACGATCGTCGAGGCCGACGGCCGCTACCTGGTTCCCGGCCTCTGCGACGGGCACATGCATGTCGAAAGCGGCATGGTGACGGTCACCGAATTCTGCCGCGCGGTGATCCCGCACGGCACCACCTCGATGTTCATCGATCCGCACGAGATCGCCAACGTGCTCGGCCTCGCCGGCGTCAGGCTGATGCATGACGAGGCGGCGGCGATGCCGACCAATGTCTATGTCGAGATGCCGAGCTGCGTGCCGGCCGCACCCGGGCTCGAGACCGCCGGCGCCTCGATCGACGAGCGCGACGTGGCCGAGGCCATGACCTGGCCCAACATCATCGGGCTCGGCGAGATGATGAATTTCCCCGGCGTCGCCGCCAACGACAAGAAGATGCTGGCCGAGATCGCGGCGACGCAGCGCGCCCACAAGACGGTGGGCGGGCACTATGCCTCACCCGACCTTGGACGGCCGTTCTACGGCTATGTGGCGGGCGGACCGGCCGACGACCATGAGGGGACGCGCGCCATCGACCCGGTGGCGCGAGTGCGGCTCGGCATGCGCGCCATGCTGCGCTTCGGCTCGGCCTGGTACGATGTCGGCCCGCAGATCAAGGCGGTCACCGAAGGCGGGCTCGATCCGCGCAACCTGATCCTGTGCACCGACGACCGCTTCGCCGCGACGCTGGTCGATGACGGGCACATGGACCACACGGTGCGGCACGCCATCGCGCAGGGGCTGAAGCCGATCACCGCCCTGCAGATGGCGACGCTCAACACGGCGACGCATTTCGGGCTGGAGCGCGAGCTCGGCTCGATCACCCCCGGCCGCCGCGCCGATCTGATCCTCAGCTCCGACCTCGTGACGCTGCCGATCGAGACGGTGATCGCGCAGGGCAAGGTGCTGGCCGAGAACGGCGTTCTCGTCGCCGACATTGCGCCCTATCCCTACCCCGATTTCGCCAAGGGCACGGTCAAGGTCGGCCGCGTCATCGGGCCGGAGGATTTCGCCATCGCCGCGCCGCCCGGCCGGAACAGCGTTACAGCGCGCGTCATCCGGATCATCGAGAACCAGGCGCCGACGCGGGCCGAGGAGCGGGTGCTGCCGGTGGCCGACGGGCTGGTCGGCGCCGACCGCACGCAGGACGTGGCGCAGGTGGCGGTGATCGAGCGGCACACCGGCGCCGGCCGCGTGGTCAACGGCTTCGTCACCGGCTTCGGCTACGGCATCGACTGCGCCGTGGCCTCCACCGTGGCGCATGACAGCCACCAGATGATCGTGGTGGGCACCAATCGCGACGACATGGCCATCGCCGCCAACCGGCTGCAGCAGGTGGGCGGCGGCTTCGTCGTGGTCAGCCGCGGCCAGGAGCTGGCGCTGGTCGAGCTGCCGATCGCCGGGCTGATGTCGGAGGAGCGCGCCGAGATCGTGGCGCGCAAATCCGAGCAGCTGATCGCGGCGATGGCGGCGTGCGGCTGCACGCTCAACAATGCGGTGATGCAGCACATGTTCCTGGCGCTGCCGGTGATCCCCGAGCTCCGCCTCACCGATCTCGGCCTCGTCGACGTCAGCAAATTCGGCTTCGTCGATCTGTTCGTGAAGTGAGGGGGCCTTCTCCCGACCCGCCGCCAACGAACCGGTAACCCTTCTTAACGGATTATTGACGATGCGGTGGGATGAGTTCGGATCGGGAATGCACATATGGTCGGAGCGTCGACCTTGAATGCCGCAGCTTACATCGTTGGGGCCCGCGATGGCAGCACCGCCGCGCTGCAGGATCTCGCCCGGGCGGTGGGCTTCATGCCGGTCGAGCGCTATTCCGGCCTCGCCCGTGCCGAAAAGCAGGTGCGGCTGACGCCGCTGATCTTCTTCCTCTGCGCCGAAGTCGGCGACGTCGAATCGCTGAAGCCGACCGCCGACGCCATCCGCTTCTCGCCCAACCCGGATCTGCGCTTTTCGCCGCTGCTGTATTTCTCGCGCACGCCGTCGCTGGAGACCACCAAGGCCTGCATCCGCATGGGCTTCGACGACATCATCGCGCTGCCGTTCAGCGCCGGCGACCTCAGCGAGCGCATCTTCCGGCAGGTGGGGCGCACCCACACCTACTACGAGACGGCGACCTATTTCGGCCCCGACCGGCGCAACCGCACCGGCCACGAGCGCTCGCCCGACAGCGACCATGGCGGCGGCCAGTACCGCCGCATCCAGATCGTGCGCAATCCCGACAGCGGGGTGAACGTGCTGCGCGACGATTTCCAGGTGGTGCTGTAGGCCGCTGAGCTCAAGCTGGCGCTTGTTTCATCGGCGTCCGCCGATTAAAGCTCGTTGCAACGTTCCTGCGAGCTTTTTCCGATGAGATTCGGCCTCACCCTGCCCCCGCATTTCCGGGTCTTTGCGGCGTTTGCCGTGTATTCCTTCTGCATGGGCAGCATTTTTCCGCGCCTGCCCGACATCCAGCACCAGATGGGGGTGGCGGAAGGGGCGCTGGGGCTGGGGCTGATCGGCACGCCGGTGGGTACGCTGATCTCGCTGACCTTCGCCGCGCCACTCATCGAAAAGCTCGGCTTCCGCCGGGTGCTGCTCGGCGCCATCCCGCTGCTCGCAGTGCTGTACGCCATCGCCGTGCATGCGCCGAGCCCGCTGGTGTTCTTTGTCCTGCTGGTGCCGGTCGGGCTGGTGATCGGCGTCATCGAAATGATCGTCAACACCGAGGCGGACCGGGTGGAGCACCAGGTCGGCTTCCGCATCATGAACCGCTCGCACGCCTTCTGGAGCATCGGCTTTTTCGCCGCCGGGCTGTTCGGCGCCTGGATGGCGCAGCTCGGCATCTCGCCGCAACTGCACCTGATGCTGGTGATCCCGATCGGCCTCGTCGGCGTCGTGCTGCTGCTCGGCCGCTTCGAGCCGGCGCCGCACCGGGCCGGCGGCAGCACCGACGCGCCGCCGCGCTTTGCTGCGCCCACCGGCGCCATCATGGTGCTGGTGGCGGTGACGCTGAGCGCCATGCTGCTCGAGGGCGCCAGCATGGACTGGTCGGCCATCTACATGCGCAACATCTTCAATCCCGGCCCGTTCCTCACCGGCGTCGCCGTCGCCTGCTTCGCCTTCAGCCAGGCGACGACGCGGTTCTTCGCCGACGGCTTCGTCGAAAAGCATTCGCCCGAGATCGTCGCCCGGGTGCTGCTGGTGATCCTCCTGGTCGGCACGCTGACCGTCTATTTCTCGCCGCTGCCGGTACTGTCGCTCATCGGCTTTGCGCTCTGCGGCGTCGGCACCAGCGCCATCTTCCCGCTGGCGATGTCGGCGGCGGCGCAGCGCACCGACCGGCCGGCGGTGATCAACGTCGCGGCGCTGGCGCAGAACTCGTTCGTGATCTTCCTGCTCGGCCCGCCGCTGCTGGGCGGCATCGCGCAGGCGTTCGGCATCCGCTGGTCGTTCGGCATCGGGCTGCCGCTGATCGTTCTGAGCTTCGTGCTGGCCGGGGCGCTGGGCAAGAAACCGGTGCGCGCCGCCCTGCCCGATCCCGCGCCGGGAGAATAGGCTCCCCCCGCGTTTCCGTTTCTCGGTCGTTTCCATGTCGCTCCAGCAGCACCACCGGCTCGCCGCCTGCTTCCTCCTGTTCTCGCTGATCACCGGCGCGATGTATTCGCGGCTGCCCGACATCCAGCAGGCGCTCGGCGTCAACGAGGCGCAGCTGGGGCTGGTGCTGATCGGCGGCGCCATCGGCTCCCTGATCTCGCTGACGCTGTCGTCGCCGCTGATCGAAAAGCTCGGGGCGCGGACCACCGGCTTCATCACCGTGCTCGGCTCGGTCGCCTGCTATGCCAGCATCGGGCTGATCACCGATGCACGGCTGGCCTTTGCCGTGCTGTTCGTGGGCGGGCTGCTGTCGGGCGCGATGGAGATCAACCTCAACGTGCAGATCGGCCGGCTCGAGGCGCTGCACAAGCGCTCGCTGATGAGCCAGGCGCACGGCTTCTGGAGCCTGGGCTTCTTCATCACCTCGCTGGCGGCCGCCGGCATCCGGCAGATGGGGGTGCCGGCAGGATTGCATCTCAGCATCGCCTTCCTGATCGTGACGGTGGCCGGCATCTTCGTGCTCGCGGGGCTGACCGATGCTCCCGTCGCCAAGGCCGACGAAGACGAGAAGCCGCCGCTGCTCTCGTTTCCGACGCTGGCGCTGCTGCCGCTCTGCCTGATCGGCTGCGTCGCCTTCCTGGTCGAGGGCGCCGGGGTGGACTGGTCGGCGATCTACATGCGCGACGTGTTCGCGGCCGAGCCGTTCGTCGGCGGCCTCGGGCTGACGCTGTTCACCGCCATCATGGCGGCGGCGCGCATCTTCCTCGGCCCGGTGATCGACCGCTTCTCGCCGCGCCTGGTGGTGACGGTGCTGTTGTGCATCTGCGTCGCCGGCCTCGCCGCGGTGTCGCTGGCGCAGCATCCGGCGGTGGCCATCGCCGGCTTCGGCCTGCTCGGCGCCGGCACCAGCGCCATCTATCCGCTGGTGGTGTCGGCGGCGGCGCAGCGCACCGACCGCTCGGCGGCGACCAATGTCGCGGCCATCGCCCAGGTGTCGTTCGTGATCTTCTTCCTCGCGCCGCCGGCGCTGGGCTTCATCGCGCACGCCATCGGCATACGCTGGTCGTATGTCGTCTGCCTGCCGCTGGTGGTCGCCAGCCTGCTCGCCGTGCGCGCCCTGCCGTCGCGCGGCCGGCCGGCGTCGCCGGGCGAGGTGCTGCCGGAGCCGCTGACGCCCAATGGCTGAGCCGCAAATCGTCGACCTGAGGCAATCGCCGACGGCGCTCCGGGTGCAGCGCGGGGTGATGCGGCTGCTGCGCTCGGTGCACGATTTCTGCTGCTTCGCCGAGGTGCCGCTGGCCAACGGACGGCGCGCCGACGTGCTGGGCGTGGGGCCCAGGGGCGAGATCTGGATCGTCGAGATCAAGTCGAGCCTGATCGACTACCGCGTCGATGCCAAATGGCCCAATTACAAGGACTATTGCGACCGCTTCTTCTTCGCCAAGCCGCCCGAGCTCGACGCCGGCATCTTTCCCGCCGAGGAGGGGCTGATCGTCGCCGACGCGCATGGCGCCGAAATCCTGCGGCAGGCCGAGACGTTCCCGCTGGCGCCGGCGCGGCGCAAGGCGCTGCTGCTGAAGCTCACGCGGCTGGGGGCCGACCGCGTGCACCAATTGATGGACCCGCAGACGGGCGGCGACACGCTCTGATGCTGCTCGACCGCCACACTCGCATCCGGGCGGTGTTCTTCCTGCATGCGATCAGCTCGGGCGGGCTCTATTCGCACATCGCCGACATCCAGAACGCGCTCGGCGTCGACGCGGCGACACTGGGGCTGACGTTCCTGGGCTTTCCCATCGGCTCGATGCTGGTGTTCCTGTTCGGCAGCCAGGTGCTCGAGAGCACGGGCACGCGGCCGATCCTGATCCTCGGCCTCACCGGCCTGCCGGTGGCCACGGCGCTGCTCGCGGCGATGCCCAGCGCCGCGGCGCTGTTCATGGTCTTCGTCGCCTATGCGCTGTTCTATTCGCTGCCCAACATGGCGATGAACATCGAGGCCGACCGCATCGAAGCCGCGGCGCCCCGGCGGGTCATGAATTCGTGCCACGGCGCGTGGAGCAGCGGCTACCTGCTGGCGACGCTGCTCGGCACGCTGGCGACGGGGCTGCACATGAGCCCGCTGCTGCATCTGGGGCTGCTGGCGGTGCCGCTGGCGCCGATCGCGCTCTGGGTGACGTTCGGGCTCGACCCGGCGGCGCCGCGCCCGCATGCGGCGCGGACGGTGCGCCGGCTGTCGCTGCCGACGCTGCCGATCCTGCTGCTGGTCGCCTTCACCATCGGGCCCAACCTGCTCGAAGGCGCGCTGCGCAACTGGTCGGTGATCTATATGCGCGACAGCTTTGCGGCGCCGGGCTGGGTGGACACGCTGACGCTGCCGGTGTTCCTGCTGGCGCAGAGCATCGGCCGGCTCAACGCCGACGGGCTCGTGACGCGCTACGGCCCGGTGCGGGTGGCGCGCGGGCTGAACATCGCGGCCCTCGCCGGCTGCCTGCTGGTGACCTTTGCGCCCAGCCTCGATCTGGCGCTCGCCGGCTTCCTGCTGGTCGGGGTCGGGGTGTGCGTCTCCTACCCGCTCACCACCTCGGCGGCGGCGCGGCTCGGCGACCGGCCGTCGTCGCAGAACGTCGCCTCGCTGACGCTGGCGGTGCAGCTCATCATGCTGGCCTCGCCCGCCGCGCTCGGCTGGGTCGCGAGCACCCTGGGCATCCGCGCCACGTTCGGCGTGATCCTGCCGGCCATCGTGCTGTCGCAATGGCTGGCGCGCTTCCTGCGGCCGCGCGGCTGAGGCGGACGGCTAGTCCTCGCTCGCCTCTTCGTGGACGATCGTTCCAGTCGCCTTCACCGGGGTGACCGGCGTCGGGGCGGGCACCACCGGCGGCACGCCGAGCTTGTCCTTGAGCCCGACCAGCAGGTTCATGCGCGCGGCGTCGGTGGGCGCATGCTGCAGGCGGTTGGACAGATCGATCATGAAGCTCGAATAGGCGTTGTACCAGTCGGCGTTGATCTGATTGAGGTCCATGCGGCGGGCCTGCGGCTCGACCAAAGTGCGGCCGCCGCCGGCCTGCAGCTCCACCGCATCGTCGAGCAGCGGCATGATCACCTGGTCGCCGGCGATGCCGGTGGCGAGCAGCGCGTTGCGCAGCGCGGTGCGTTCCTCGTCCTCGCCATGGGTCAGAAAGATCGCGCCATGCGCCGGCAGCCGCTGCGTGACCCAGGCCATGAGCTCGGAATGGTCGGCATGGGCCGAGTAATTGCCCATCGAGCGGATGCGGGCGCGCACCGGGATCTCGTCGCCGAAGATGCGCACGGCCTTGGAACCCGACAGGATGATCTGGCCCAGCGTGCCCGGCGCCTGGTAGCCGACGAACAGCACGGTGGCGTTGGCGCGCGGCAGATTGTTGACGAGGTGGTGCTTGATGCGGCCGGCGTCGCACATGCCGGAGGCCGACATGATGATGGCGCCGCCCTTGATCTGGTTGATGGCCTTGGAATCGTCGACCGATTCGACGATGCGGAAGCTCGGGTCGTTGAACAGCTCGGCGGCGCTGAGCTCGACGTCGTCGAACATCGCCTCGTATTTGCGGTAGACGGCGGTGACCTTGCTCGCCAGCGGGCTGTCGAGGAAGACGCGCGAGGGCGAGATGTCCTTGTTCTTGATCAGCAGGCCGATGTCGTGCAGCAGCTCCTGGCTGCGCTCGACGGCGAAAGCGGGGATCACCAGATTGCCGCCGCGGCCGAGCGCGTCGTTGATCTCGGCCTTCAGCGCCTCGCGGCGCTGCTCGAGCGTATAGGGCGGGCGCTCGCGGCCGCCATAGGTGGATTCGCTGAGGATGTAGTCGAAGCCCGAGGGCGCGCTCGGGCTCTTGTAGAACACCTTTTCATCCGGACCGAGGTCGCCGGAGAACAGGATGGTCACGCTCTTGCCGTCGGCATCGGCCACCTGCACCTCGATCGAGGCCGAGCCGAGGATGTGGCCGGCGTTCCAGTAGCGGGCGCGCACGCCCGGACCGGGGTCGATCCACTGCTCGTAGTCGACCGGCGTGCGCAGCTCCAGCGCGGCGCTGGCATCTTCGAGCGTATAGAGCGGCTCGAGCGGCGCGTTGCCCTTGCGGCCGCGCTTGCGGGTCTCGAACTCGGCCTCGCTCTCCTGGATGCCGGCGGCGTCGGGCAGCAGATATTCGAGCAGCCCGCCGGTGGGCGGCGTGCCCCAGATCGGCTTGCGGTAGCCGTTCTTGGTCAGCTTGGGCAGCAGGCCGGCATGGTCGATATGGGCATGCGTCAGCAGCAGGAAGTCGATGGCCCGGGGATCGAAGGGGAGCGGCTTGTAGTTGAGGTCGCGCACCGTCTTGTTGCCCTGGAACATGCCGCAATCGACCAGGAACTGCCCCTTGGGATGGACAATGCGGTAGCACGAGCCGGTCACGGTGCCGGACGCGCCGTGGAAATGGATGGTGACGGTCATGGAGGTCTCCGGGAGAATGCGAGCCGTGAATGGTCAATCGTGAATGGTGAACGGTCGAAGGGCGCTACCGACCATTCACCATTCACCACTCACTTCGGCGCCCGCTTGGCGAGGATGCGCTGCAGGGTGCGGCGGTGCATGTTGAGCCGGCGCGCCGTCTCGGAGACGTTGCGGTCGCACAGCTCGTAGACGCGCTGGATGTGCTCCCAGCGGACGCGGTCGGCCGACATCGGGTTTTCGGGCGGCGCCGGCTGGTTCTCGCCGGTGGCGAGCAGGGCGTTGATCACATCGTCGGCATCGGCGGGCTTGCTGAGGTAGTCGACGGCGCCGAGCTTCACCGCGGTCACGGCGGTGGCGATGTTGCCGTAGCCGGTGAGCACCACGGCGCGGGCCTCGGGGCGCTTCTTGTGCAGGGCGTCGACGACGTCGAGGCCGTTGCCGTCCTCGAGCCGGAGGTCGACCACGGCATAGGCCGGCGGGGCGGCGTCGACGGCGCTGAGGCCGGCGGCCACGGTGTCGGCGCTGCGCACGGCAAAGCCGCGTTTTTCCATCGCCCGTTCGAGGCGGGTCAGGAAGGCCTTGTCGTCATCGACCAGAAGGAGGGTCTTGTCGCCCTCGGGAAGCGCATCGGCGGTGCTCATTTGTTGTTCATTTAGGCGCTTGGGCGGCAAAGGTCAAAGTGCCGCGGCCTCGATGGCCTTGCGCGGCCAGATCACGCGGACCCGGGCGCCGCCGGAGGCCGAGGCGTTTTCGAAGGCGAGCCTCGCCCCGGTGCGCTCCAGCAGGGTCTTGGCGATGAAGATGCCGAGCCCCAGCCCGCCGGGGGCATCGCCGTCCGGCGCGGTGTTGCGGGCCCGGGTAGTGAGGTAGGGCTCGCCCAGCCGGGCGATCAGCTCGTCGGGGAAGCCCGGGCCGTCGTCGGTGATGATGACGCCGATGCTGACGCGGTCCCAGCTCGCCTCCACCGTCACCTTGGCGCGGGCGAAATGGGTGGCATTCTCGATCAGATTGCCGAGGCCGTAGAGCAGGCCGACATTGCGCTTGAACACCGGCTCGTCGCGATTTTCCGGAATTTCGACGAAAATCGACTTGCCCAGCCCCTCGAGCGGCGCCGCCGCCTCCTCGAGCAGCTCGCCGATGGGCACCTGGGCGAAGGGATCGCCGGATTCGCCGCTCCTGAGGCTGCGCAGCTTGGCGAGGATGGCGCGGCAGCGGGCGGACTGGGCGATGATCAGCTCGACGTCGTCGGCGAGCGGCCCGGGCGGGATGTCGGCCTTCATCTCCTTGGCGGCGAGCGCGATGGTCGAGAGCGGCGTGCCCAGCTCGTGCGCGGCGGCGGCGGCGAGGCCGTCGAGGGCGCTGAGCTGCTCGTGCCGCGACAGCGCCAGCTCGGTCGCCGCCAGCGCATCGGCGAGCTGGCGGGCCTCGTGCGCCACGCGGTTGGTGTAGGCGGCGATGAACACCACGCCGCAGACGAGGCTGACCCAGATGCCGATGACATAGACGCGGTCGATCGTGATGCGCCGCTGCGGATCCCACGGCAAGGGCAGGTGATAGACCGAAATGGTGGTGGCGATGGCGATGGCGAGCGCCGAAACGATCAGCATCGAGCGCTGCGGCAGGGTGGTGGCCGACACCGAGACCGGCGCCAGCAGCAGCAGCGAGAACGGATTCTCGAGCCCGCCGGTGAGCGACAGCAGGCCCCCGAGCTGCGCCAGATCGTAGGCGAGCTGGATGGTCGAGACCGTCGCCGAGGGCCGGTTGCCGGCGCCGAAGCGCAGGATCAGCACCAGATTGACCACCACCGAGAGCGCGATCAGCGACAGGCATTCGACCAGCGGCAGCGGGTAGCCGAGGCCCCAGGCGACGAACAGCACGCCGATGGTCTGGCCGATGACCGCCAGCCAGCGCAGGCCGACGAGCGTCCCCAGCCGCAGCGGCCGCCAATTGCCGGGCAGAAGCGGGCGGATTTCGCTGCCGATGCTCATCACAATCTGCCGTTCGCGGCGGCGCGGGCCGGCCGCATGGGAATCGTTTTCGGCGGATTCAAGAGGAAAAATCGGACAGGCATTTGCTTGATCCCGCGGACGATGGGGCCACATCCCTTTCGTTCGTGACTGGGAGACTAAGCAATGAACGCCACCTTTATCAAACCGCAATGGAGCCCGCTGACCATCGCCCTGATGGTGCTGGGCTTCGTCATCTTCTGGCCGCTGGGTCTCGCGATGCTCGCCTACATCCTGTGGGGCGAGATGTTCGGTGGCTCGTCGGACAAGGCCGAGGCGTGGGTCAGCAAGTCCAAGGCCTGGTGCCAGGGCAACAAATACCGGCATCAGGGCTTCAACAGCTGGCAGCAGTCGAGCGGCAACGCCGCCTTCGACGAGTACCGCGCCGAGCAGTTGAAGCGGCTCGAAGAGGAGCGCAGGCGCCTCGACGAGGACTACCAGAAGTTCCAGGACTATCTGCGGAACCTCCGCATGGCCCGGGACCGCGAGGAGTTCGACCGCTTCATGCGCGACCGCAACGGCAATGCCGGCGGCTCGTCCGGCTACGGCAGCGGCCAGAGCGTCTAGTCCAGCCCCTGGCCGGGCGGGCCCCTGGGTCCGGTCGGCCAGACCATTTCCCGAGGGGGCGGGCCCGGCCCATGGGCGCGCTCCCGATTTCTCCCCTGACGACCCGGACTTTGCGGGTTGCAACTGGCGTCTTCCATGCGGAGGACGCTTTTTTTGTTTTCGGCGATATTGGCGATGCCCCGAATCCGTCCTAGCGTTTCGCGCATCATGATCCCCCTGCTGCAGAAGCGCTGGCCGCCGGCCGCCGAAGTGCGGATCGGCCGGGACTCGATTGCCGTGACGGTAAAAGTCTCAATGCGGGCAAAGAGTTACCGGCTGTCGCTGCCGCATGGCGGGCAGCCGCTGCTGACCGTGCCGAAATTCGGCCGCTGGGCCGAGGCCAAGGCCTTCCTCGACCGCCACACGCCCTGGCTCGCCGAGCGGCTCGAAAGCTCGGTCAAGCCGGTGGCCTTCGTGCGCGGCGCCATCGTGCCGCTGCGCGGCGTCAACCACCGGATCGTGCCGACCGGGCGGGTGCGCGGCGTGGTCGAGGTGGGCGAGCACGAGGGCGAGCGGGCGCTGCTGGTGCCGGGCGAGCCGGCGCACCGGGCCCGGCGGCTGATCGACTGGCTGAAGGCGGAAGCGCTCAAGGACCTCGAGCGGCGCTGCCGGCTGCACGCGGCGGTGCTGGGGGTGAACGTCAAGTCGATCTCGATGCGCAGCCAGTCGACGCGCTGGGGCTCGTGCTCGTCGACGGGCAAGCTCAATTTCAACTGGCGGCTGATCCTGGCGCCGCCCTACGTGCTCGACTACGTGGCGGCGCACGAGGTGGCGCACCTGGTCGAAATGAACCACTCGCCCGCCTTCTGGCGCACGGTGGAGCGGACCCTGCCCAACATGTCGCGCGGCCGCGACTGGCTGAAGGTGCACGGCCGCGAGCTGATGGTCTACGGCATCGACGGCTAACCGCGGCTATCCGACCAGCCCGGCGTCCCTGGCCATCGCCATGTAGCCGCGGCTCACCGGCAGGCGCAGGCCGTTGCTCAGCTCCACGATCACCTTGCCGGCGCTGCGTTCGGTGCGGCTCACGGCGTCGAGCGCCACCCAGTGCGAGCGGTGGATCTGCAGTCCGGGCACCGGCGCCGCCTCGCGGATGGCGTCGGCCAGGCGCATCAGCACCAGCGCCTTGCCGCGATCGGTGACGATGTCGACATAGTGGTCCTCCACCGTCAGCGCCAGCAGCCGGCCGCGCTGCGGCAGCGGCACCCGATCGAGGATGGCGGCCTGCGGCGCGGCCGGAGGCGGCGGCGTCGCGGCGGGAGCGGGCTCGGCCGCGCCGGCCGGCGGCGCCCCGGCCATCAGCTCGCTGAAGGTCACGAACACCACCACCACGGCCAGCGTCACGATGGTGGCGTACATCCAGATGCTGAGGCTCTCGGCCAGATCCATGTGCTGGTAGGCAACGCCGTTGACCAGCAGCACCACGATGGTGACCGGCAGGCTGGCGAGCAGCCCGCCCAGCAGCACCCGCGGCCATTTCTGGGTGATCTGCTCGCGCAGCAGCTCGAGAAAGAAGCTCGACGCCGCCTGCCCCACCAGGTAGCTGCCCACCACCATCACGCCCCAATAGCCGACGCGCTGGCCGAGGTTGAAGCTCTCGAACGTGCCGAACGGCCCGCTCACCGCCAGCAGCACGGTGCTCAGAATCATGCCGATCCGCGAATAGCGGCCGGTGCTGGCCGCCTGCATTTCACGAAGCGCCAATTGCAGGGCTCTACGGTTCACGACGGGCAGGCTCCGGCCACGAAGTTCGCATTGCGGCCCTGACTTAGGCGAGCCACATGCGCCGCACAAGCCGCCCGGCCCCTCGCCGGCGGTGCCTCAAGGAGAGTTTTCCCCGTGACCAATATCGGCCCGCTGCTCATCGGCATCCTCACCCACACCCCGCCCTATGTGTGGGCCATCTTCGCCTTCATCGTGTTCATGGGCTACCAGCGCACCCGCGACCGGGTGGTGCCGGTGTGGCGCCTGCTGCTGCTGCCCGCCATCATGATCGCCACCGCCATGAGCGGCATCGTCGGGGGCGGCCTCGCCATCCTGCCGGCGGTGGCCGCCGGCCTCGCCGTCGGCGGCACCAGCGGCTGGCTGCTCGAGCGCGAGGGCGCCACCCGCCGCCTGCCCGGCGGCAGGCTGTGGCTGCGCGGCGAATGGTGGTCGCTGGTACAGGTGGTGCTGATCTTCGGCTTCCGCTACGGGCTCGCCGTCACCACCGCGATCAACCCGGCCTTCGTCGGCGACCCGACGGTGCACCTGGTCACGGCGTTCGTCTCGAGCCTGCTCTCGGCCATGGTGCTCGGCCGCACCGTCGCCCGGCTGCGGGTGTTCTTCACCTCGGCGCCGACGGCGGCGTGACGGAGCCCGGCATGAGCCTCGATCCGCTTCTCGCCGCGCCGCTGCAGGTGCAGATCCACGCCACCGCCGCCATCGCGGCGATGGTGCTGGGCGCAATCGTGCTGCTCCTGCGCAAGGGCACGCCGCTGCACAAGGCGCTCGGCCGGCTCTATGCCGGGCTGATGCTGGTGGTGGCGACCAGCGCGCTGTTCATCAACGAAATCCGGCTGATCGGACCGTTCTCGCCCATCCACCTGTTCGTCGTCGTCACCTATGGCGGCCTCGCCGTCGCCATCTGGCGCATTCGCCGCGGCGACGTCGTCGGGCACCGCGCCGCCATGGTGACGCTGTATTTCGGCGCGCTGCTGCTCACCGGCGCCTTCACGCTGCTGCCCGGCCGGCGCATGCACGACGTGCTGTTCGGCGCCGAAGCCGGCTGGACCCCGGCGCTCGTCGCCATCCCGCTCTGCCTCGTCGCGGCCGGCCTGCTGTGGCGCCGGCTGATGCCGAAGCGGCGGCTGCGGCTCGCCTGACGCGCACGGCAACGGGCGGCCGCAGGGCCGCCCGTCCGCTGTCGGCTGGGTCTGCTATTTGGCGTTGACGGTGACCTTGGGGACGTCGAGCGTCACGGTGCTGCCCGAGCTGCCGTGGTTGATCACCAGATAGCCGCCGGCGATCAGCAGCAGCACCACCAATACGATGGCGAGGATCATGCCGGCGCCGAAGCCGCCGTCGCTCCCGCCGCCACCCGTGTCGATAATCGTTTCGCGATCGGCCATGGCCGGCTCCTTTCGTTCACATCCCGAGGCAAACGCCGGGGGCGCGAACGAGGTTCCGGCGCCGTCCCGGCGGACGGCACGGCAAGGCGGGCGCTCAGGCGATGCGGCCGCGCTTCAGCGAATCGGCGATCGGCGCCGGCCGCTCCACCCGGGTGCGGATGCGGACGATCTCGCCCGATCTGCTCGCCGTCGCGAACGCCTCCATCACTTCCAGCACGTGCAGCGCCAGCGCGCCGCTCGCCCGGTGCGGGCGGTTGCCTAGGATGGCGTAGGCCATGTCGGCCACGCCCAGCGAGCGGTAGTTGGCATCGGCATAGGGCAGCTTGACTGGAACGTCGTCCCAGGTTTCGGCCCGCGGCTTCGCCAGCTTCACCTCGCCGCCGAAGGCGTTGGGGTCGGGCACCTGCAGCGCCGCCTCGGTGCCGTAGAGCTCGATCGGCCGGTGCGTGTGCTTGGGCACGTCGAAGCTCAGCGCCACCTGCACCAGCGCGCCGGAGACGAATTGCAGCGTGCCGGTGACGTGGGTGAACACCTTGACCGGCATCAGCTGCCCCTTCTTCGGCGCCGAGCGGATCGGCCGCCGCTTGTGCGGGGTGAGGCTCATCGCCTGCACCGCCTTCACCGGTCCGAGCAAATTGACCAGATCGGTGATGTAATACGGCCCCATGTCGAGCACCGGCCCGCCGCCGATGTCGTAGTAGAACGCCGGATCGGGATGCCAGTATTCGTGCCCCGGCACGCCGAACGAGGCGGTGCCGCCGATGATGGTGCCGAGCTTGCCGCTGTCGACCACGGCGCGTGCCGTCTGGTGCCCGCCGCCGAGGAAGGTGTCGGGCGCCGAGCCGACGCGCACGCCGCGTTTCTTCGCCGCGTCCATCAGTTTCCTGCCGTCGGCGAAAGTCACCCCCAGCGGCTTTTCGCCATAGATGTGCTTGCCGGCGGCCACGGCGCGCAGGCCCACCTCGACATGCGCCCGCGGGATGGTGAGGTTGACCACGATGTCGATGCCGGGGTCGGCGAGCAGCGCCTCGACGCTCGCCGCCGGAACGCCGAATTCGGCCGCCCTGGCCGTCGCAACCTCGGGCCGCATGTCGGCGATGCCGCGGATGTCGAGCACCGGGAAATCGCGCATCGCCCTGAGGTACTGGCTCGAAATATTGCCGGCGCCGATGATGCCGACGCCCATGCGCTGCCTGGCCGCCATGAAATTCCTCCGCTTTGCTGCTGGCGGCGCCGTCCGGCCGGACGCGCCGCTGTCCTCGGCCCGCATCTTTAACGGCGCCCGGTGAACAGGGAAGAGGGCATGATGCACGTACCGCAGATTTTGTGCATGCCGGCCGGGGCTGCTATGAGGCGCCAAAGCGCGAGCAGCAAAAGTGGCGTCCGCTTTTGCGTCCGCGAGCGCGCGAGAGAGACCCCCTATGCCGCCGCTGCCCGCCACCTTCGACTACCGTCCGCCCACCGAGCCGTGGCTCGACATCGTCTACGCGGACGACCGGCTGATCCTGTGCAACAAGCCCTCGGGCCTGCTCACCGTGCCGGGCAAGGATCCGAGCCTTGCCGACTGCCTCGAGGCGCGGGTGCAGGCGCGCTATCGGCAGCACCCGCAGACCAAGGTGGTGCACCGGCTCGACAAGGACACCTCCGGCCTGCTGCTGCTCGCCTTCGACAAGGCGGCGCTCGGCGCGCTCGGCAGCCAGTTCGAGCACCGCAAAGTGGAAAAATACTACATCGCCCGTGTCTGGGGCGATGTCGCCGGCGACAGCGGCCTCGTCGACCTGCCGCTTGCCACCGATTGGGAGAACAAGCCGCGCCAGCGCGTCGATCTGGAGCGCGGCCGGCCGAGCCAGACGCGCTGGCAGGTGCTGGCGCGCGAGGGCGGCGTCACCCGGCTGCAGCTCACCCCGCTCACCGGCCGCACCCACCAATTGCGCGTCCACATGCTGGCGCTCGGCCACCCGATCCTCGGCGACCCGTTCTACGCCGAAGGCGAGGCGCGCGCCGCCGCCGACCGGCTGCAGCTGCACGCCGAAATGCTGCAATTCACCCACCCCGCCGACCACGCCGTGCACCGCTACGTCGCCCCGGCGCCGTTCTGAGGCCCCACAGCGGTTGGCCGAGCGATCCCTCTGGGGATCGATCGGACAGAGCGCAAAATAACTACGGTTGGCCGGACGCCCCCCTTTGGGATCGATCGGCAGAGCTCGGATAACCACCAGCTTTCCCGCCACATTCTCTCCCCGAAATCATCGCGCCGCCGCCGCATCGCGCCTCTAGCGTTCCGCCCCGGGGGTTGCAGCAGGAGCGTGCGTGATGAACGACAAAACCCAGCAGTCTGACCAGCTTACCGACAGCCTCGCGGAAGGAATCGCCGCCGTCATGGCCGCCAGCGCCGAGCTGGACGACACCGGCGACATGGCCGACCTTTTCCTCGAAGAGCTCAACCGGCTGTGGGCCGAGCCCGCGCCCGAACTGCCGTTTGACGACGCCGCGTGGGTCGTCTAGACGTTTTCCCACGCACCCGTAGCTCAGCTGGATAGAGCGTTGCCCTCCGAAGGCAAAGGCCGGACGTTCGAATCGTCTCGGGTGCGCCAAAACTACCGCCATTCAGAATGTCTTCGAACCAGTGACCGCTCTGGCCCAGAGCGGTCATTCCTGCATGGCGGCCGCTTTCGCTTCAGGCTGGATTGGCAAATCGGTGCGGGATTGATGTGCAATAGGCTTTGCCTGCATAAACTCTGAATTGCCGTATCCTCCCCTGGGGGATACAAAGCGCGCTATGAAGCACCACTCCCATCCCGATATCGCCAAGCGTCTGAAGCGCGCGCAGGGGCATCTCGCCAAAGTCATCGACATGATCGAAGCCGGCCAACCGTGCGTCGATCTCGCCCAGCAGCTGTTCGCCGTGGAAAGCGCGATCACCAACGCTAAGCGCGAGCTGGTGCAGGACCACATGGAGCACTGCCTCGGCGATGGCGTCGAACATGGCGAGATGACTCAAGCCGAGGCGATGGCCGAGTTCAAGGTGCTGGCCAAATACCTGTGAGGACATGATGCTCGCCAAGATCCTGGATTGGTTCGGCTTCGGCAGCCCCGCAACGGTTGACGGTGTGACCCATGGACACGATCACGGTAGTGACGGTGGCGGTCATGGTCACATGCATGGCGTGATCGACCCGAGCATCGCCGCGACCAATCGCGGCATCTGGGCCGTGAAATGGTCGTTTGTGGTGATGATCATCACCGCGCTGATCCAGCTGGTGGTGGTGCTCTGGAGCGGCAGCGTCGCCCTGCTCGCCGACACGATCCACAATTTCGGCGATGCCACCACGGCGATCCCGTTGTGGGTCGCGTTCGTGCTCGCCCGTCGTCCGGCCAGCAAGCGTTTCACCTATGGTCTTGGGCGGGTTGAGGATATCGCCGGCGTGCTAATCGTGCTGATCATTCTCGCGAGCGCCATTGTTGCTGGCTACGAAGCGATTGGTCGGTTGATCCACCCGCGGCCGATCGCGCAACTGTGGTGGGTCGCTGCGGCCGGTATCATCGGCTTCATCGGCAATGAGGCGGTGGCGGTGTTTCGCATTCGCGTCGGGCGCGAGATCAATAGCGCGGCGCTGATCGCCGACGGCTATCACGCGCGCACCGACGGGCTCACCAGCCTGGCGGTGGTGCTGGGCGCGATCGGCGTTGCGCTCGGTTTCCCGCTGGCCGATCCGATCATCGGCCTCATCATCACAGTCGCGATCTTCGGCATCGTCTGGCAGTCGGCGCGGGCGGTTCTCACCCGTATGCTCGATGGCGTCGAACCGGGAACGGTGGACGAGATTGTGCATGCCGCCGAGCACGTCAAGGGCATCAGAAAGGTCACCGAGGCGCAGGCACGCTGGCTCGGGCATCGCCTCTACGTCGAGGCGACCATCGAGGTCGACGACCGGCTGCTGGTCGCTGCAGCGAGCGATATCGTCGAGAGCTACCGCGAGGAGCTGTTCCACCACATGCCCGGGCTCACCTCCGCGCAGATCCGCATCGCGGCGCCGGTGGCGGAAGGCGAGCATCACCATGCGCCAAAGCCGATCCAGGTTGCGAGCCGACTGGCTGATGGTCTGCTTCAGATCGTTGACACGCCCGAGGGCGAGCGCATGCAGTTGCGCGTGTCACGGCATGCTGAAGGGCTGAGTGCCCGCGTCGACATTGCGCGAGGCAGCAACATCGAGGTTCTCGACCTGCAACCAGTTGCCGGTGATCACCACTGGCTGCGCAGCGCTGTGGCTCCCGCCGAGCCGCATGAGTTCTCGGCCAAGCTGCGCCTCACCGCCGGCAACGACAACGAGGAAGTGGCGTTCGCAATGGTCGAGCCCGAGGAGCATCACCACTAACGTCCGCTGTTGGCGCAAAGCGGACATTTGAGCCAATTCGCCTCGTGGAATTACCTGGCAATCTCAATCACATAAGAGTTCGCAGTTCTATTCTGGCCGGCGCGCCAATTCTTCAATGACCTGGGCAGGCGATTCGTCGGCACCCCGCGTCGGCGGCGTCGCCACGATGTCCCCAGAGAAAAGGCCCTCGGCAGGCCGGGGGCTTTGTCGCTGCGCCTCCCCTTGTCCCACCGGCTTCAGGCGCGCCGGTGGTGGTCGCGCGGGGTTTCGGCCGGCGCTTCTGCGTGGATCGGCGTCGGGGCGGGCGCCGTGCCCGGGCGCTTGCCCGCGCGCCGGATTGGGTGTTGGCTGCCACGGCTTGGGGATCGCGAAGATGGACAAGCCGACTTCTGCAGCGCAGCGTCTCGAAGCTCGCGTGCTGGCAATGGCTGGACGGCACCACCCGTTTGCGAGCTACTACCAGGGCAAGGACCTGGTGGCCGACTGGGTTGGCCAGAGGCCGCTCGTGTGGGCCGCGCTGTTGAAGCCCTACCGCGGCGACATCAAGGACGTTCTCGAGATTGGAAGCCTCGAAGGCCGGTCCGCCCTGTTCTGGCTCAATCACATCGAGAACTGCACGCTCGTCTGTGCCGACACATTCAAGAAGCCCGAGGTAGAAGACCGTTTCGATCGCAACATCAGACAATTCGGCGCACGCGTCCGGAAAATGAAGGGCCCGTCGATCCTGGCGCTCGGAACGCTCGTCACCGAGCAGGCGGCGTTCGACCTCATCTATGTCGACGGCGGCCATCAGCGCGATACGGTGATGATCGACATGCTGGCATCATGGAGCCTGCTTCGCGCCGGCGGCATCATGCTGCTCGATGACTATGGCTGGAAGCCGGAGCTGGCACCGGAGCACACTCCAAAGCAGGCTATCGATACGTTTCTCGACTGGCACGCCGACGCCGACATCATCCTCAAGTCCTACCAGGTGGCCCTCCGCAAGGCGCCTGCGACAGCCAGCAAGGCCTAGCACGGTGGCCGCGCCGGCCCTTGCGGAGTATGGATATGGTTCGCTTTCGTCGACGGCGGGACGCCACTCAACCTTATGAGCGATAGTGACGCTGCGGCGGGCGCGACTCGCCGCTTGCGGATGCCACGCGCGCCCTCTCGGCGCCGGCCGCCAAACGACAGCATGGAGTGGATGCGATGGCGCTCAGGCGCATGGACAATGTCGGGATCGTGGTGGCCGACCTCGAGGCGGCGGTCGACTTCTTTTGCGCGCTCGGGCTCGAGCTCGAAGGGCGGGGCATGGTCGAGGGCGAGTGGGCGGGGCGGGTCACCGGGCTCGGCGACCAGCGCGTCGAGATCGCCATGCTGCGCACGCCGGACGGGCACAGCCGGCTCGAGCTTTCGCGTTTCCTCGCGCCGCCGGTGGTCGCCGATCACCGCACCGCGCCGGTCAACGCGCTGGGCTATCTGCGCGCGATGTTCGCGGTGGACGACCTCGACGGCACGCTGCGCCGGCTCGACCGGCACGGCGCGCGGCTCGTCGGCGAGATCGTGCAGTATCAGGACGTGTATCGGCTCTGCTACATCCGCGGGCCCGAAGGGCTGCTCATCGGCCTCGCCGAGGATCTGCGGTAGCCATCGGGGCCCGACCGCTCAGGCGCAGACCCCCGGCGGCTGCGGCCGCATGGCGAGCGAGGCGCGCAGCAGCGCCCCGAGCGGCAGGGCGGCGCGGCGCTTCTCGTGCGTGTCGCGGCGGCGGGACGGATGTTCGGGATGCGGCTCGACGTCAGGCGCGGCGGCATGCCAGCCGCAATCGAGGCATTTGAGCCGCACGTCGCAGCCCGTCGCCGTTTCGACGATGCCCGGAAATACATGCTGCGAGCCGCACGACAGGCAGTGCGGTCGCGCTGGCGGCAGGTTGCCCTGCGATGGCCGCGCCATTGACGAAGTCCCTCTCCCCTGCGGGAGAGCATACCACATCACGGTTCCGTGAAAAGCCCGTGACAGCGGCCGGCGCCTACGCCTTCCGTCGCAGGCGCGCCAGGTCGGTTTTCTGCTGCCGAGGCGGCATGGACCGCGCCAGGCAGATTTTTCATCCCGGCGACGGCGCTACATCGACTGGCAGAGCTGAAGCTCCTCGTCCCACCAGATATTCGGCCCAAAGCAGTCGTCTGGTTTGGTTGTCGGGCTGCCGACCTCCCCGGTTCCCGCGCCTCCGTCACCTTGCGGCGGCAGATCGCCCGGCGGAGTCGTGTCCGGGGGCGGCGTGGTATCCGGCGGCGGTGTGTCGGGTGGCGGGGTGTCGGGTGGCGGCGGCGCATCTGGCGGCGGTGTGGTGTCCGGCGGCGTGGTGGAGTCACCCGGCGGATCGCCTGGATCGCCGGCCGGACCGCTGGCGGGCGGCGGCGTGTCGCCGGCAGTGGCCGGCGGGTGGCCGCCGGGCGCAGGTCCGCCGCTTGCTGTATCGGCCGATGCCGTCTTGTCCTCGCTTTTGGGTGGCGCCCCCAGCAGCGTCGACCGTCCCGCCGCGGCGGACAGCGCGCTGCCGAGGTCGGCCGGATCGTCCTCGCGGTGGCGGGCGAGCAGCGATTTGTGCGGGTCGGGGCCGAAATAGGTCTTGAGGCCGACCAGCGCGCGGATGGCGCCGTCCTGGCCGAGGCGCGCCTCGCCGGTGACGGCGACCGGCAGGTCGAACCTGTCGAGCAGGTATTCGCTGCCCAGCTGCAGCGCCGCATAGCCGTCGAGCGACGACACGCCGAGCGACACGCGCCAATTGTCGGTCGGATAATAGGCCACCGTGCCCAGCGCGAAGAGGCCGACGCGGTCGGGCGCCGGCGCCGCCGGGCGCACCATGGCGACGCCGCCCCAGGCTTCCACCGTCACCCGGTCGCGGTAGAGCTCGGCCTCCGGCCCGGCCGCGAGGATGGTGGCGCCGGGCGAGCGCACGAGCCCGAACGAGGCGCCGAGCAGGTACGAGTCCGGATCGCGGGTGAACAGATGCAACGCGGCGCTGGCGGTGACGCCGGGGGCTGTGGACGCACTCACATCCGCCTGCAGTCCGAAGCCGTCGCCGAGCGGAACGGTGAGGGCCCCGGCGGCGCGACCCATGAAGGCCGGCGTCGGCAGCGAGAGCGCCCCCGCACTGAATTCGAACTTGCCGTTGAGCCCGGACACGGCCGGCTTCTGTTGCGCCAGCGCCGCGTTGGAAAAAAGACATAACAGTATTGCTGCGGGCCAGATGGCCACGCCGAAAATATTGCCTTGCACGGACGCCCCCGAGAAAAGTCGGCCGTATATGTCCTTAAGTAAACGTTATCAGTGTAGGCACGTCTCAAAAGTCGTGGCAAGCGAAAGAATCGGCTTCTAGATCGGCGCCCCGGCACGGCCCCGGACCCGCCTGCCCGCCCCGGCGTCACCCCGGCCGGAGCGTGCCGATCGCTCCGCCGGAGGACGGCGGCGCGCCGCCGCTGCCGCGCGGCCGCCATCACCCGCGAGCGCCGCCTCCGGCGACGATGCGCCGGCCCATCCACACCCCGCCCGCGCGCCCCCGCACCCGGATTTGCGCGTTGTCCCGCGCGCGCCTATATTGCCACAATCGTCCCATAACCGGGGCCGGCCATTGCCCCAAGGGAAGCCTTCATGAGCTGGATCGACAACGTCCTCCCCCCCAAAATCCGGTCGTTTCTGGGCAATACCAAGCGCGAGACGCCGGAAAATCTGTGGGTGAAGGATCCCGAATCCGGCGAGATGGTGTTTTACCGCGATCTCGAGGCCAATCAGTGGGTGGTGCCCGGCTCGGGCCACCATATGAAGATCAAGGCCGGCGACCGCATGACGGCCTTCCTCGACCGCGGGCAGTACGACACCGTGCCGCTGCCGCAGGTGGCGCAGGACCCGCTCAAATTCCGCGACCAGAAGCGCTATGTCGACCGGCTGAAGGAGACCCGCCTCAAGACCGGCATGGACGATGCGGTGCTGGTGGCGACCGGCAGGCTCTACGGCCAGCCGGTGACCGTGGCGGTGCAGGATTTCGACTTCATGGCCGGCACGCTCGGCATGGCCGCCGGCTCGGCGGTGATCACCGGGCTCGAGAAGGCGGTCGAGCTGAAGACGCCGTTCGTGCTGTTCGCCTCCTCGGGCGGGGCGCGCATGCAGGAGGGCATCCTGTCGCTGATGCAGATGCCGCGCACCACCGTCGCGGTGCTCAGGCTGCGCGACGCCGGCCTGCCCTACATCGTGGTGTTCACCAACCCCACCACCGGGGGTGTCACCGCCTCCTACGCCATGCTGGGCGACGTGCACATCGCCGAGCCGGGCGCGCTGATCTGCTTCGCCGGCCCGCGGGTGATCGAGCAGACGATCCGCGAAAAGCTGCCCAAGGGCTTCCAGCGCTCGGAATATCTCTACGAGCACGGCATGGTGGACATGGTGGTGCACCGCCACAATCTGCGCTCCACCATCGGCTCGATGCTGGCCATGCTGACCAAACAGGCCACCCCCGCCGACCTCGCCTCGGCCCCGGCTTTGGTGCCGCTGCCCACCAGCACCGCCAACGACGACGACCTCGAAGGCCCGGTGACGCAAGCCGCGTCGGAATAGGCGCGAGGGCGCGACCGCCCCCACCGGGGCCGCTCCCCCACATCCCCCACCGCGCCTCTGGATTGTTGCCGCGCCGGTGCTATTACCCATCCGTTCCTGGGCGATTCTGCATGTCCCGCACCGATGCCATCCTCAAGCGCCTGACGGCGCTCTATCCCCGTTTCATGGATCTGCAGCTCGACCGCGAGCGGCGGCTCCTGGCCGAGCTCGGCCATCCGGAGCGGCAGCTGCCGCCGGTGATCCACGTCGCCGGCACCAACGGCAAGGGCTCCACCGTGGCCTATCTGCGCGCCATGCTGGAGGCGGCGGGCAAGCGCGTGCACGTCTTCACCTCGCCGCATCTGGTGCGCTTCAACGAGCGCATCCGGCTGGCCGGCGAGCTGGTCGGCTCGCGCCGGCTCAACGCCATGCTGGAAGCGGTCGAGCGCATCAATGCCGGCCAGCCGATCACGCAGTTCGAGATCACCACCTCGGCGGCGCTGAAGCTGTTCGCCGAAACGCCGGCCGACTATTTGCTGCTCGAGGTGGGCATGGGCGGCAGCTTCGATTCGACCAACATCGTCGACCACCCCGCCGGGGTGATCATCACCCCGGTCGACTACGACCACATGGCGTATCTGGGCAATTCCATCGCCGAGATCGCCGCCAACAAGGCCGGCATCTTGAAGCGCGGCAGCCCGGCGGTGATCGGCCGGCAACGCGACGAGGGCCTCGACACCATCGAGCGCGCCGCGGCGAAGCTCAAGATCACCCCCTTCGTTCAGGGCCGCGACTATGACGGCTTCCCGCAGGACGGCAGGCTGATCTACCAGGACGAGGCCGGCCTGCTCGATCTGCCGCCGCCCGCCCTGCGCGGCCACCATCAATACGACAATGCGGCGCTCGCCGTCGCGGCGGTGCGGCACTTCCGCCTGCCGGTCAGCGAGGCGCAGATGGCGGCGGGGCTGCGCCACGTCGTGTGGCCGGCGCGATTGCAGCCGCTCACCGGCAGATTGCGCGCGCTGTTGCCCAGAAGCGCCGAGCTCTGGCTCGATGGCGGCCACAACGCCCATGGCGCGGCGGCGCTGGCGCTGTCGCTCGAGGAGATGCAGGCACGGCGCAAAAAGAACCTCGTTCTGATCGTCGGCATGATGAACACCCGGCCGCCGGCCGACTTCCTCGCGCCGTTCAAGCCGATGGCGCCGCGGGTGCTGGGCCTCGGCATTCCGGGCGAGCCCAATTCCTGGCCGGCGCGCGCCATCGCCGACGCCGGCCTGTCGCACGGACTGCCGTCGAAAGCCTGCCGGTCGGTGCTGTCGGCGCTGCGGGATGCCGCCGAGGTGCCGAACGCCCGCGTGGTGATCTGCGGCTCGCTCTACCTCGCCGGCGACGTGCTCGCCCGCAACGGCACCCCGCCGGAGTAGACCACCATTTTACAGTCAGCCTCACCTCGCCCCTTCAGGGGAGAGGTCGGCGCCTTGGCGAGCGCAGCGAGCCTGGAAGCCGGGTGAGGGGTGCGATCTCTCGGCTCAAGCGATGCGGCCCGCAACGCGCAAGGTTCACCACCGCACCCCTCACCCAGCTCCGCTACGTCGCTGTGCTCCGAAGCTGCGCTACCCTCGCCCCTTCAGGGGCGAGGGGACCAGGCTGATGGAATGATGGTCCAGTGCGCAGCGATGCTGCGCGCAACGGCACGCTGCCGGCCTGAGCAGATGGCAGCAGCCGGCTCACTTTGCCCCCACCCCCAACCCCTCCCCGCAGAGGGGAGGGGGGCGATGGAACCGCAATCGCCGATGTTGCAGTCGCGCTCCCCTCCCCCTTGCGGGGTGGGGGTGGGGGCCACACGCGCCGGATCCGGCGTCAGCCTAATATTTCGCCTGCTCGTCCCCGGCGAACGGGTCCACGGGCGAATGCGTGTTCCAGTCCTGCCGGCCCAGCAGGGCCTGCACCACCGCGCGCTGCATCGTCTCCGTCGTCGAATACGCATTGACGTAGGTCGGCGCCCGCGGGGCGTCGTAGAGATAATACGGATAGCCGAACGAGATCAGCAGCGTTGGAGTCTCGCTCCAGTAGCGCTGCATGGCGCTGACGAAATCGCCGGTGAGGCGCAGCCAGTCGAGGAAGATGTGGCCGCGCGTCAGCAGCGTTTCCTCGCCGAACAGATAGAGGACGAGGTCGTAATCGCCGGGCGCGACGCGCTGGCCCGGCGCCGCCATCGTCACCTCGAAGCCCTCGGCCTTGAGCAGGTCGGGCAGCGCGAAGGGCAGCGGGCGGGGCGCGAAGGGAAGGACGATGCCGGTCGAGAACACCAGCACGCGCCGGTGCTGCCGCGGATCGAGCGGCAGCAGCGCCTGAATGTCCTTGACCAGCGTCGGGGCGCGCCGCGCCGCCTCGGCGGCAAGACGCCGATGCGCCGCGATGTCGATGCTCGGCGCGGCCTGCGGCCCGCGGTGCAGGCCGAGCGCCGCCTTCATCGCCAGGATACGGGTCACGGCCTCGTCGACACGGGTCCGGCTCAGCCGGCCGTCGGCCAGCGCGTCGGCGATGTAGCGATGATCGGCCTGCATGTCGTCGACGAACAGGATCACGTCGCAGCCGGCGGCGACCAGTTCGGGCAGATAGTCGGCGCGGCGCGACCAGGCCTTGAGGCCGGCCATGCCGGTGGCGTCGGAGACGATCAGGCCGTTGAAGCCGAGGCGGCGGCGCAGCAGCTCCTCGTTGAGGTCGCGGCTCAGCGAGGCGGGCCGGTAGAGCTCGACGCCGGCGTCGGGGTTGCGTTCGCGCACGAAGGCGGGCAGCGCGATGTGCGCCGACATGACGCTCAGCGCCCCCGCCGCGATGGCGGCGCGGTAGAGGCGGCCGAAGCACGCCTCCCAGTCGTCCATGCTGAGCGGATTGACGGTGGTGACGAGGTGCTGGTCGCGGTCGTCGAACCCTTCGCCGGGCCAGTGCTTGACCGCCACGGCCACGCCGTTCTGCTGGAAGGCCGTGAGCTGCGCCAGCGCGTGCCGCTCGATGGTGTCGATATCGCTGCCGAAGCCGCGGGTGGCGACGATGGCGCTCCTGAACCTGGCATTGATGTCGAGCACCGGGGTGAACGACCAGTTGATGCCGACCGCCTGCGCCTCGCGCGCCATGGCGGTGCTGACGGCGCCGGTCAGCGCCGGATCGTCGATGGCGGCGAGCGCCAGCGGATTGGGAAATTCGCCGCCGCCCGGCAGGCTCATGCGGCCGCCCTCGAGGTCGGCCGAAACCAGCAGCGGCACCGGCGCCGCGGCGTTGAAGCCGGCGACCAGCGCCCGCTCGGCGGCCCAGTCGGCGCCGGCCTGGCGGGTGATGCTGCCGGGCCGGAACGCCTGCTGCGCCGCGAGCAGGGCCGGATCGTCGCCGGCCGAGCGCAGATTGAACAATTGCCGGATCCGCTCGTCCGGCGTCAGCCGCGCCAGCGTCTGCCGCACCCAGGCGATGCCGTCGGCATCGAGATGGAACGGCGCTGCCGCCAACTGCGCGTCACGCATGGATTTTCCCCCGTTTTCCGGGAGTGTAGCGTGGGCTCGGCGTCAGGCGAAGGTCTCCAGCCATTTGGTGAGCTGGGCGCGCGAGGGGCCGTAGCCGACCTTGATGTCGACCGGCTCGCCGTCCCTGAACAGCATCAGCGTGGGCATGGCGCGCACATTGTAGGTGACGACGGTGGACGGATTGGTCTCGACGTCGAGCTTGACGATCTTCACGCGACCGTCGAGCTCCACCGACAGATCGTCCAGGATGGGGTCCATGGCCTTGCAGGGCGGGCACCAATCGGCCCAGAAATCCACCAGCACCGGGCCCTTGGCCTCCAGCACCTCGCGCCCGAAATCGGCATCCGACACCAACTGGCCCACGGTTCTCTCCATCGTTGATTGCCGATGAATGCTAGGCGAGTCGGGGGCGGTGCGGAAGTCAAAACGCCCAGCCGCACGATACTATGATGCCATATCACCTCCGGGCAGCCCCGGAGGAGAGGACAAACCCGGGATGCGGGCGCCGGACACGCGCCGGCCGCGCGATGCTATGACGCCATAGCATCTTTGCCCCATTCCGACCGCGAAGCTCTGGCAGTCCCGGAGGGAAACGGAGGCAGCGGCGATGACTTTCGACGAGGCGATGGCGTATGCCCTCACCCTCCCCGGCACCGAGCGCTCGACCAGCTACGGCAAGCCCTGCGTCAAGGCCAACGGCAACGGCGTCCTGTTCGTCGGCCACGAGCCGCACGAGGCCTTCGCCCTGCGGCTCGAGCCGAGCACCAAGCAGATGCTGCTCGCCGCCCACCCCGAAAGCTTTTTCGAGACGCCGCACTACGCCGGCTACCCCATCGTCCTGGTCCGCTACGCCAGCCCCGACGCCGACCTCATCCGCGAGCTGATCGCCGGCGCCGTCGAGGCGGCCCGCGCCAGCCCGCCGCCGCGGCCACGCAAGCGGCAGCGGGCATAGCTGCCGCCTGCGCATCCGGCGGTGCCTCAAAACGAAAACGCCGCCGGGGATCACCCGACGGCGTTTTCGATTGCCTTGACTGCGACAGCTCAGGCGGCGTGGCTCTCGAGCCATTTGCTGAGGCCCGCCTTGGGGGTGCCGGCGCCGATCTTCATGTCGACCGCCTCGCCGCCCTTGTACAGGATCATGGTGGGGATCGAGCGGACGCCGTACTTCACGGTGGTCGAGGGGTTCTCGTCGACGTTGAGCTTGACGATCTTCACCTTGCCCTCGAGCTCGGTGGCGAGTTCCTCGAGCACCGGCGCGATGGCCCGGCACGGGCCGCACCATTCGGCCCAGAAATCGACGAGCACCGGCTCCTTGGACGAAAGGACTTCCTCGCCGAAATTGGCGTCGGAAACGTGGTTTGTCATATGAAGAATTCCCTTTGGGATGTCGCCTTCCAAGAAAGCGGCGTTTGTGTGATCCAAAAGCTAGGAAGAGTCCAGCGACGCCGCAATGTGTATCACCCTATGGTGAAGCCGGAAACCGCCTGCCGCAACCGCCCCGGCGGCAGAATCATCAATGATTCCAAACTCGTCCACAGGATGGCCGCGTCCACGGCCCGTCCCGGGAAGAGCTGGCCTGCGAACAGCGCATAGAGCCCGAGCTGCGCCAGATAGGCCTCGGGCACGCCGGCGGGCGTCGCCGGCGGCGCGGCGTCGGACTTGAAGTCGACCACCAGCACGCGGTCCGGCTCCACCACCAGCCGGTCGATGCGGCCGGCGATGGTGACGGGGACGCCGTGGCGCGTGCCGCGCGCCAGAATCGGCAGCTCGGCGCGCGAATTGGGTCCGAACAGATGCACCAGGTCGAGCCGGGTGAGGATCGAGCAGGCCCGGCGCGCGAGCTCGGCATGCGCCTTGGGCCGCCCCGGCAGCAGCACGGCGAGCGCTTTGGCCGACACCGTCGGCCAGTCGGCCTCGGGCACCTTGAGCAGATGCTGCAGCAGCGCATGCAGCGCAATGCCCTCCTGCCGCGCCGCCTCGGGGTCGCGCGGATCGCCCAGCCGCTCGGCGGGGGTGGCGAGCGCGTGCGCGGCGTCGGCCTCGGCGAAGGCCGTCGACGGCCGCACGATGCGCCGCGGCCGGTGCGTCGGCAGCTCGGGCAGGCGCAGCGGCGCCGGCGCCGCCGGAACAGCCGGTGCGGCGCCGGCGTCCGCCGTCCCGTCCGCCAGCCGCGGATAGACCAGCGCCGTCTCGGCGCCCTCGCCATCGTGCACGCTCTCGGCCACCGGGCGCAGCGCCTGCTCGACCGCCTCGTACCAGGTGCCCTCGAGCTTGCCCTGCCGGGTCAGCGTGCCGGTGACGTAGAGCTCGTCCTCGGCGCGGGTCATGGCCACGTAGAGCTTGCGCCAATATTCCATGCGCTGCGCCGCCAGCGCCTCGTCGCGCAGCTGCAGCGTCTCGCCGACATGCGCCTCCTTGCTGGAGGCATGGATGAACAGCGGCGCCTCGCGCATGAAGATGGCGCGCCGGTCGCGTCCCTCCTCGGTGCTCGCCGCGTCGGCGAGGATGACGATGGGCGCCTCGAGCCCCTTGGCGCCATGCACGGTCATCACCCGCACGCCGCCGGCCTCGCCCAGCTCGCGCTTGATGGTGACCTCGCGCGAGCGCAATTCGGCGAGGAAGCCGAGCAGCGAGGGCTGCGGCGCCTGCTCGTGCGCCAGCGCCAGGTCGAGGAACTGCGCCACCACGTCGTCGATCTCGGCGCCGAAGCGGGCGCGCAGCTTCCTGAGGCCGCCTTCGCGATAGAGCACGTCGCTGTAGAACTCGAAGGGCCGCTCGAAATCGAGGCGCCGGCGCCACTCGTGCAGCGTCTGCTGCGCCGCCCGCACCGCGGCGCTGGAAGAGCGTTTCAGCGCGTGCCACAGCCACTCACGGGCGGCGCGCGGCTGCGCCACCGCCGCCAGCTCGTCCTCGGAAATGTCGAACAGCGGCGAGCGCAGCAGCGCGGCGAGCTGCAGATCGTCGGCGGGGTTGGACAGCACGTCGCCCAGCGCCATCAGGTCGAGCGCGCCGATATGGGTGGTGACCGCCAGCCGGTCGGCCCCCGGCGTCGGCAGGCCGGCCTGCACCAGAGCGCGGATGATCTCGTGGAACAGCACGCTGCGCACCTGCACCAGGATCAGCACGTCGTCGGCCGTCACCGGCCGGCCGCGCGGCCCGAGATGCCGGCCGGCGTCGATCCAGCCCTTGATCTCGCGCGCGATCCGTTCGGCGACGCGGCGCGCCGCGCCCTGCGTCTGCTGCTGCGGCGGCGTGGTCGGCCAGGCGTCGGGATCGGCCTCGTCGGCGACGTCGCGCAGCGGCGGCCACAGCGTCACCCGGCCGCCGGTCTCGGCGCGCGCCGTCTGGTGCTCGACCGCCACCTCTTCGAGCACCGCCTCGTGCAGATCGGGCCGGGCGAAGACGCGGTCGACGGCGGCCAGCACCTCGGGCAGCGTGCGGAAGCTGTCGCGCAGCGGCAGCGCCTCGAACTCCACCCGGGCGCTGCGCGCCGAAAAATAGGTCTTGCGGCCCAGATCGACGAACACCCGCGGATCGGCGCCCTGGAACGAGAAGATCGACTGCTTCTGGTCGCCGACGGCGAACAGCGTTCTGGTGCGCCGTGCCACGCCCTGGCCGGCGAAGAATTCGTCGACCAGCGCCTCGACCACCGCCCATTGCTGCGGGTTGGTGTCCTGCCCCTCGTCGACCAGGATGTGGTCGATGCCGCTGTCGAGCTTGTAGCGCACCCAGTCGCCGTGCCGCGGGTTGCGCAGCAGCGCGTCGAGCCGTTCGATCAGATCGTCGAAATCGAGCAGCGAGCGCGTCCGCTTCCTGGCGTCGTAGCTCGCCGCAATGGCGCCGACGATGTCGAGCATGGCCTCGCTGCGCTCGACCAGCTCGGCGCGCGTCAGCTCGAGCCGCAGCCGCTCGAGCCGCGCCGCCTCGTCCAGGAGGCGCTGCGCCACGTCGGGGATCAGCAGCGCGACCGGCTTTTTGAGCAGGATCTTCCGCGCCGTGCCGGTCTGCGTCAGGTAGGCCGCGAGCAGCAGGTCGCAGTCCGGCCGCTCGGGGTCGATGCGCGCCAGCCGGTCGACGAACTCGTCGCCGTCCGGGCCGGGCGCGGCCAGCTCGAACACGGCGCGATGGTCGGCGGCGCTCGGCCCGTAGCCTTCGGCGATCTCGGTCAGCACCGCCTCGCGCAGCGGCCCCGGCCCGACCTGCAGCAGGTGCCGCAGATTGCGCCGGGCGCGGACGGGGTCGGCCAGCACGTGGCGCAGCACGCGCTGCTGGCCGAGCGCCTCGACGATCGCCGTCTCGATCTGGAAGTCGCTCAGCATGTCGAACAGCGTCGCCACCGCCCCGGCATGGGCGCCGCCGCGCAGACCCGTGGCCAGCACGGCCTCGCGCGCCTCGCGCAGCATGCCGTCGCGCTCGTGCTCCTCGAGCACGGTGAAGTCGAAGGGCACGCCCGCCTCCTGCGGGAAGCGGTGCAGCACCGCCTCGCAGAAGGCGTGGATGGTCTGGATGCGCAGGCCGCCGGGGGTTTCGAGCGCGCGCGCGAACAGCGTGCGGGCGCTCGACAGCATGGCCGCCGACGGCGGCGCGCCGGTCAGGTCGCCCAGCGTCCGGCGCAGCTCGCTGTCCTCGACGACGGCCCATCTGGCGAGATTGCCGCCGATGCGGCCGCGCATCTCCGCCGCCGCCGCCTTGGTGTAGGTGAGGCAGAGGATCTGCTCGGGCTTCACCTCGCTCAGCAGCAGCCGCAGCACGCGCTCGGTCAGCACATGCGTCTTGCCCGAGCCGGCATTGGCCGTCACCCACACCGATTGCGTCGGGTCCGAGGCCCGGCGCTGGCTGGCGATGATGCGCTCGGGGAGCGGCTTGAGGTAGCGGCGGGTCACGGGTCGTCGACCCCCGAAATCAGCGTCCACTCGTCGGTGCGCGCCAGATGGTCGTAGGGTCCGGGAGAGTGCCGCAGCCCGACGTCGCGCGGCTTCAGTCGCGGCACCATCGCCAGATCGTCGCGGATCAGGAATGCCTCGATATGCGCCTGCACGCGGCGCGACATGGCGTCCACGGCGTCCATCAGCGACATGCCCTTGCGCAGGCTGAACGGGCGCACCACGAAGGCGTTGGGGCCTAGGCCGATCTTGATATAGGTGAGCTCGGCGGTATCGGCGGGGGCGACGCCGGGAAACACTCCGGCGGCGGCCATCGCCGCCTCGAGCAGCAATTGCGGCGCCTCGAAATTCTTCATGTCGGCGGGCGCCGGCACGCCGCCGGTCTTGAAGTCGAGGATTTCGAGCCGGCCGTCGGTGCGCCGGTCGACGCGGTCCGCCTTGCCGGCCAGAACGAAGTTCTGGAGCAGCGGGAAGGTCCATTCGCCGGTGATCTCGGCGGTGCGCGAGGCGATGCGGCCGTGCCGCTCCTGCTCCCACAGCAGGAACAGCTCGGCGGCATGGTTGAAGCGCTTGATCCAGATGTCGCGCCGTTCGGCGATGCTTTCGAGCGCGCCGAACTGTTCGACCGCCATGGCCTCGAGCTGCGCCGCGGCGCCGGGCGCCGAAAAATTCAGCCCACGAGCGACGAACTGCTCGAACACCTTGTGGATCATGGTGCCGCGCTCGCGCGCCCCCGGCTCGGCGCCGAGCGGCTCCAGCCGTTCGAGGTGCAGCACATAGCGGGCGTAGATGTCGTAGGGCGAGCGCAGCAGCGTTTCGACCTCGGTGACGCGCAGCCGGCGCGGCCGGAGGGCGGCCGGAGGGCGCGGCTCGGGCCGCCGCGCCGGTTGCGGCAGGCCGGTGAAGTCGATGGCCGCCGCCTGGCGCAGCCAGATGTCGCCGCGGGCGCGCAGCGCCCGGGCGGCGTCATCGCCGACAAAGGCGTCGAGCCGCTGCAGCAGGCGCGAGGGCAGCGCCGGCGCGGTGCCGAGCCGGGTGGCGTAGGCGACGAGCAGTTCGGCATTGCCGAAGGCCATCTCGAAATCGTGCGCCGCAAGCCCCTGCTGGCGCTCGGGCGGCTCGAGCCCGACGCCCAGCCGCATCTGCCGGCTCATCCACGGGCCGGGATCGGCGGGCGCCGGCCAGATGTCCTCGTTGAGGCCGGCGAGGATCGTCAGATCGGGGTTCATCAGCCGCGCCTCGAGCTCGCCCCAGATGTGCACGTCGTCGCGCCGGCGCTGGCCGGGCGGCACCTTGACGGCCTGCATCAGCGCCTGCAGCACGCCGTCGAGATTGACCGGCCGGAAGCGCGGACCGGCATCGGGGCCGGCCGCAAGGTCGCGCGCCCATTGGCGCAATTCGAGCAGGCCCGGCACATCGGCGCCATCGACCAGCGCCGTCAGCGCCGCATCGAGCGCCGACGCCAGTTGTCCGGCCTCGATCTCGGGCGCCGCGACCAGATCGCAGATCGGCGCCAGCGCCAGGCCCAGCGCGTCGAGCAGGGCGCGCAGGTCGTCTTCCTTCGCGAGCGGCAGCACGCCCGCAAGGCCGGGCAGCGTACGGTCGCGCCGCAGCCGGAGGTCGAGCCGCGTCGCCAGCTTCTGCACCTCGTCGCGGCCGCGGCCGAGGGTGACCGCGGCGTTGCGCAGCAGCGCAACGAGATCGACCGGGGCGAATTTCTCCGTCGCCACCGCCAGCACCTGCCGCGCCAGCCGGCCGGCGCTCGACTGGTAGAGCGGCGTTCCGGCGGGATCGTCGACGTTGATCCCGTGGCGGCGCAGCTCGGCGGCGATGCGCCGGGCCAGCGTCTGGTCGCGCGTGACGATGCCGACGCTCCGCCCCTCGGCGACCGCCTGCCGCGCCGCCAGCGCCACGGCGCGGGCCTCGATATCGGCATTGGGCGCGGCGATGACGCCGACGCCGGCGAGCGCCGCGTCGATGGCGAGCGCCTGCCGCTCGCGCTCCCAATGCTCGGTCTGCGCCGCCGGCGCCAGCGCGGCGCGCACGAGGCGCGTGCGTTCGGTCGCCGGCGCCAGATCCTCGACGTCGGCAATGCCGGCGCCGAGCCGGCGCAGCAGCGTTGCGAGGCCGTATTGCGGATGCCCGTGCAGGGTGTCGCTGTCGAGCAGCAGCTTGTGCTGCTCGGGGCTGAGGCTGGTGTCGAGCCCGGGCAGCACCAGCGCGCCGCGCGGCAGGGCGGCGATGGCCCTGAGCAGCTCGGCGGTCGCGGGGATCGAGCCGGTGGTGCCGGCGGCGATCACCGGCCGCTCGCCATAGAGCAGCGGCGCCGTATCGGCCTGCCGCCGCAGGCGGTCGTTGCGCGCCGCGGCGGCATCGGTGCGGCCGGTGGCGCGCAGATAGGCCGGCCACGCCTCGAGCGCGATGTCGAGGAAGGCCAGCACCTGCTGCCAGTTCGCCGCGAGCTCCTCGGGCACCAGGTCGCCGAGCCGTTCGCGCCGCACATCCTCGATGGTGAAATCGTCGATCAGCGTGCCGAGCGAATCGGCGAGCCAGAAGATTTCCGCCGCATTGGGCGGCGAGGCGAAGCCGTCGGCGCGCTGCGCGAAGGCCGCGACCAGCCGCGACAGCACCAGCCGCCGCTCGATCAGGCTTGCGGCGGGCGGCGCCACCGGCGCGTCGATGGGCGGCAGGAACGGCTCCTCCTCGCCCGGCTCGCCGCCGAAGGTGCGGATGTCGGGCAGCAGCGCCGCGCCGCCCAGCCGGGTCGCGAACAGCTCGGCCAGATGCAGCCGCGCCCGTCGCGTCGGCAGGATGATGGTCACGTCCGCAAGCCAGAACGGCCCGGTCCTGTCCCACCCGGACAACAGGGTGCCGTCGAGCACCTTGTCGACGAGAATCGGCAGGAAGGCCGCGTTGGGCGGGATCGACCAGAGGCCGCGCCGGCTCACCATGCGACCTCCGCGACACGCCCCGTGCGTGTGTCAGGGATGGACAGCGTCACCGACCGGAGAGAACCTGACAGTGTGTCACGGGCGCGCTCGGGCCATTCGACCAGCACGATGGCGTCGGGGCGGTCGAACAGGCCGAGTTCGTCGACCTCGCGCGGATCGCCGATCCGGTAGAGGTCGGCATGCAGGACCGGCACCCCGTCGGGGGTCTCGTAGGGCTGCACCAGGGCGAAGCTCGGGGACGGCACGTCGAGCGCCGCATCGTTCGTCAGCGTCCGGATAAGTGCCCGTGCCAGCGTGGTTTTTCCGGCTCCGAGGCCTCCCTCGAGCAGCACCGTATCGCCCGGCCGAAGCAGCGCGGCGAGGCGTGCGCCAAGCGCCGCGGTGGCCGCGTCGTCCGCCAGAAAGATGCGCTCGATTCCCATGCCCGAGCACTAGCACAAGGCCGGCGGCGATGCCTATTCCGCCGCCGTCGGAGCGGCGATGGCGGCCTTCAGCGGCAGGCTCACCACCACGCGGCTGCCCCGCGGCTCGCGCCGCTCCACGCTGATGGTGCCGCCATGCAGGCTGACGAAGCTGCGCACGATGGCGAGGCCAAGCCCGACGCCGCGCTGGCGGCCCGAGGCGTCGCCGCGATCGCTGAGCGCGGCCCGCATCTGCTCGCTGGTCTGCGCTCCCTCGTCCTCGACGGTGAACAGCATCCGTCCGCCGCGCGAAACCGCCGTCAGCGTCACGAGCCCGCCCGGTTCGGAGAAGCGCGCCGCCATCGACAGCAGGTTGTAGAGGATTTGCACGATGCGGGTGCCGTCGGCATAGAGCGGCGGCAGGGCGTCGGGGATCTCGACGCGGATGTTGAGCGGCTTTTCGCCGTCGACCTCCGGGAAGGTGGCGGCCAGGCCGGCGCGCGCCTTCTCGATCAGCGCCGGCACGTCCTGCGCTTCGGGCTGCAGCTCGGCGATGCCGGCATCGACCGTGGCGAGATCGAGGATGTTGTCGATGAGCACGCCCAGCGTCACCGACGAGGCGCGGATATAGTCGGTGTAGGCCTTCTGCTTGTCATTGAGCGGACCGACCGCCTCCGACGCCAGCAGGTCGGCAAAGCCGATGATGTTGGTGAGCGGGCTGCGCAGCTCGTAGCTGACGTTTTGCACGAAGGCGTCCTTCAGCCGGTCGGCGGTGATCAGCGCCTCGTTGCGCTCGGTCAGTACGCGCTGGTAGTTGGCGCTTTCGGTGACGTCGACGAAGGTCATCATCGTCTGCCCGTCCGGCAGGCGGGTGATGGCGTAGTCCAGCATGCGGCCGTCGGCCCGGGTGATGCGGCCGCTGGTGTCGGTGCGCGTGGGGTTGAGGTCGACGATGCCGCGCTTGAGGTTGCGCCACAGGCTGGCGCCATCCTCGGGCAGGACGCGGCCCACGGCTTCGACGATCTGGTCGATGTGCGGATTGGTCTCGAGCAGGTTGGTCGGCAGCTTCCACAGCGTCGACAGGCGCGGATTGGAGAGCGTCAGCCGGCCATTGGTGCCGAACACCGCAACGCCCTCGGTCAGCGCGTTGAGGGTCGAGCGCTGCACGTCGATCTGGGTGCGGTGCTGGCTCTTGAGCTTGAGCTGGTCGGTGATGTCCTCGAAGACATAGATGACGCCGCCCTGCGGGCCGGCCGGCGCCGAGATCACCTGCACCACGCGCCCGTCGGGCAGGTACCAGGGGTCGCTCTCGCGCGGCGCCTTGATGGTGTAGGATTGCAGGTGCTTGGCGCGCCAGGCCTGGTAGTCGGGCTCGGCGGGCAGCATGCCCATGGTCCTCAGCTTGTCGAGGATCGCGCGCTCGTCGAGGCCCGGCTGCAGCCATTTGGGATCGAGCCGCCAGAGCGCGGCATAAGCGCGGTTGCACTGTACCAGCTCACGGCTGGCATTGAAGATGGCAATGGGCGTAGCGAGCGCATCGATGATGGCGCCCAGATGCGCCAGACCCTCGGCCTGCGCCGGTGCGGCCTTGGCCGGTACCGGCCTTTGCCGCAGATAGCCGATGCGGCCAATCGGCAGCGCCACCTCAACCAGATCGAGTCCATGCGCGGCGGCGAGGTCGGCGACCGGCACCGCCTGGCCCCGGGCCAGCGCCTCGTAGGCGGGATTGGCGAAGGCCACCTTGCGGCCATCGCCGAACAGCACAGCGGGGTCCGGCAGGGCCGCCAGCACCGCGGCGACATCGTCGGTGCGATTGGCAGGGCGTGCGTCGGGCTGGTGCAGCGTGGGGCGCACGCGCATGGCGGCGCCGGCGCCCAGAGCCCAGCCCATGACCCGCATCTGGCGGCCGTCGCGGGCTGGCAGCACCACATCGAAGCCCTGCCCGCCGCTGCGCAGATCGTTGACCCGACTGGCCAGCAGGGCCGCGTCCTGCTCGTTCAGCCAGGTGTCGAAATCGAGGATCGCCTCGACGCGGCGGCCGTTCGGCAGCACCGCGGAGGCGGGACCCAGAAGACGCGTATTGCCGGTACGGCCGCCCCATACCACGGTGATCTCGCCGGTGCCCGACAGCAGCGCCTCATAGTCGTCGACCATGGCCCGCAACGACGCCACCTGGTCGGTGGCACGGCGCTGCGCCTCGCGACTGTCGCGAACGATGCGGCGCACCAGCGCCAGGGCCACCAGCGCAAAGGCGCCGGCGCCCAGCGCGATGGCGAGCGGCACGGTGCTGGCAAGATTGGGTGTCCCCAGGCCCTGGCTCAGCGCCGGGGCGGCAGTCAGAAGTGTCAAGGGAGCCGAAGCGCCAAGCGCGAATCCCAATCGTCTCCGGAATCGCTCCGGCCGCATGCACCAAACTCCGGTAAATTGAACCGCCACCACCTGCCCCGCCGGGGCAGATCACTTCAATCGCCGGAAAACGCTGGCGCCCATCGACCGCTTCCTCACGGTATCCCGGCAGCGCCGGGCTGTGAGGGTGCCCCCGAATCATCCAACCATAGCGAGGCGACGAGTCGCGAAAAAGAGTCCTCGTCACTGTGCACAGCGGGCAAATCGCCAAACATGGCGATTGACCGTGGACCGAACAGTGAACGATTGGTTAACGCTCGAAGCTCGGCAGCCGGCGTGGCAGCCTGAGGCGGGAGACGGCGCCATGCGACGCCGCCCCGAGGCCGAAAATCAGTAGCGATACTGGTCGGACTTGAACGGGCCATGCTGCGGCACGCCGATATAGTCGGCCTGCGGCTTGGTGAGCTGCGTCAGCTTGGCGCCGAGCTTGGCGAGATGCAGCTCGGCCACCTTCTCGTCGAGGCGCTTGGGCAGCACGTGCACCTTGTGCTCGAGCGACTTGCCGTTGGTCCACAGTTCGATCTGCGCCAGCGTCTGGTTGGAGAAGGACGCCGACATCACGAAGCTCGGATGGCCGGTGGCGTTGCCGAGGTTGACGAGCCGGCCCTCCGACAGCAGCACGATGCGCTTGCCCGAGGCGAGCTCGACCAGATCGACCTGCGGCTTGACGTTGGTCCATTTGAAATTGCGCAGGCCCGCGACATCGATCTCGTTGTCGAAATGGCCGATGTTGCAGACGATGGCCATGTCCTTCATCTGCCGCATGGCGTCGACGGTGATGATGTCCTTGTTGCCGGTGGCGCTCACCACGATGTCGGCGCGATGCGCCGCGTCCTCGAGCGTCACCACCTCGAAACCGTCCATCGCCGCCTGCAGCGCGCAGATCGGATCGATTTCGGTGACCAGCACACGGGCGCCGGCGCCGCGCAGCGAGGCAGCCGAGCCCTTGCCAACGTCGCCATAGCCGCAGACGATCGCCACCTTGCCGGCCAGCATCACGTCGGTGCCGCGGCGGATGGCATCGACCAGCGATTCCCGGGTGCCGTATTTGTTGTCGAATTTGGACTTGGTGACGCTGTCGTTGACGTTGATCGCCGGGAAGGGCAGCTCGCCCTTTTCCTGGAGCTGATAGAGCCGCATCACGCCGGTGGTGGTCTCTTCGGAGACGCCGCGGATATTGGCGCGGATCTTCGAATAGAAATTCGGATCCTTGGCGAGGCGCGCCTTGATGGTGGCGAAGAAGATCTCTTCTTCCTCATTGGCTGGTTTGGCGAGGATGGACGGGTCCTGCTCGGCCTTGGCACCGGTGAGGACCAGCATGGTGGCATCGCCGCCATCGTCGAGGATCATGTTGGGGGTCTGCCCGCCCGGCCAATCCATCATGCGGTCGGTGAAGGCCCAGTATTCTTCGAGGCTCTCGCCCTTGTGGGCGAACACCGGAATGCCAGCCTTGGCGATGGCGGCGGCGGCGTGATCCTGGGTCGAAAAGATATTGCAGCTCACCCAGCGGACATCGGCGCCGAGCGCCACCAGCGTCTCGATCAGCACGGCGGTCTGGATGGTCATGTGCAGCGAGCCGGCGATGCGTGCACCCTTGAGCGGCTGCGCGGCGGCAAATTCCTCACGGATGGCCATCAAGCCGGGCATCTCGATCTCGGCCATGCCGATTTCCTTGCGGCCATAGTCGGCGAGCGAAATGTCTTTGACGGCGTAGTCGGCCATTGCATGTCTCCGGGATGCGTGTGCGGCGCCTTATAGAGACGGACGCGCCAGCGGGCAAGGTGATATAAAGAAAGCTTTATATGCTAGCGGATGATACCCGCGCTGGGCCTTCAGTCCGTCGCGCCGACACCTTCATTGTCTTCGTCGAAGCCGTTTTCGACGAGGATGGTGATGGCATCCAGCGCTTCGCGGGCCTGCTTGCCAGTGGCTTGCACGAGAATGGTGCTGCCCGGTCCGGCTCCCAGCATCATGAGTCCCATGATTGACCCGCCGGAAACGGTGGTGCCGTCGCGGGTGACCTTGATGTCGGCGTCGAAGCATTCGGCCATGCGCACGAAGCGCGCCGAGGCGCGGGCGTGCAGGCCCTTGCGGTTGACGATGGTGAGTTGTTGCGCCAGCGCCCGGCCGGCATTCGCCGCAGCATCCATGAGCAAAACTGTATGCCGGAAACGGGTCAGCCGCCAAGCGACTCGCTGGCGACATTGATGTATTTCCGCCCGGCCTCGGCGGCCATGGTGACCGCCTGCTTGATCTCGAGGTCGGAGCGGACGCGGGTGAGCTTCACCAGCATGGGCAGGTTGACGCCGGCGATGACCTCGGCGCCGACGGTCTTCATTACCGAAATGGCGAGATTGGAGGGCGTGCCGCCGAACATGTCGGTGAGGATCACCACGCCGTCGCCGGTGTTGGCCTTCTCGACGGCGGCGATGATGTCCTCGCGCCGCGCTTCCATGTCGTCATCGGGACCGATGCACACGGTTTCGACCTGTTCCTGCGGGCCGACCACATGCTCGAGGGCGGATTTGAACTCGACGGCGAGCGCTCCATGCGTCACCAGAACCAGACCGATCATCCACCATCCCCAAACGCGCCAGCCCCCTGACGCGACTGCACCGAGCGGGAAGCCCTGTCCTGGAGCCGACCCCGATGTGAAGCGCCGAGTCTTGCCCCTCGATTCAGGTGTTTCAAGCGGTTTTTTTCCGGGTTGCGGGAGTTGGGCTAAGTGCCCGAAGCGCCTCGCGGATCAGCAACATCTGATGGCGACTATCCACCAGGCCGGCGCGCGGCACCGGGCAACGCGCGAGCGTGACGCCCTCGAGCGCGGTGACCAAAGCATCCTCCTCGACCATGCGCTCGAGGCCGTCGACGAGGTCGATCACCAGATGCAGCGGCGCCCGGCGCAGGAAGGGGCGGCTGACGATGCCGCGCCCGCGCAGCTCGATCAGCCCCTCGATCGCTCTGGGGGCGTGCATGACAAGGCCGCCGGGCGTCGGCTCGATGTCGATGCGGTCGTCGCTGACCAGCTTCGCCGGCACGCCGCGCAGCGCCCATTCGTCGAGCAGTTCGAGCGCGAGGATGGATTTGCCGGAGCCCGGCGCACCACGCAGGATCAGTCCGGTCCTGCCCAGCACCAGCCCGGTCGCGTGGATGTTGACGAGGCTCATTTGCGCGGGCGTTGCGGCTTGTCGATGGCGACGCGCGGCAGGCTGACGGTGAAGACGGCGCCCGAGCGGTCGGTGCGGTTGGCGGCGGAGATGGTGCCGCGATGCGCCTCGATGATCTGCTTGGAGATGGCGAGGCCAAGCCCCGAATGGTCGCCGAAATGCTCGCCGTCCGGACGGTCGGTGTAGAAGCGCTGGAAGATGCGCGAGATGTCGCCGCGGATGCCCGGGCCCTCGTCCTTGACGGTGGTGACGACCTTGTCGTCGCTGGTCGCGATCGACACCGTCACCGTGCTGTCCTTAGGAGAAAAGCTCACGGCGTTGTCGATGAGGTTGTTGAACACCTGCGCCAGCCGGCTGTCGTGGCCCATGACGGTCGCCGGGAAGCGGCCCTGGTGCTTTTCCAGAACGACGTTCACCTCGCGGGAAGCGGCGAGGTCCTTCTGGATGGCGACCATGGCGTCGCAGAGCTTGTCGAGCTCGATCGGCTCGGAGGTGCCGCGCGCCAGCTCGGCATCGAGGCGGCTGGCGTTGGAGATGTCCGAGATCAGCCGATCGAGGCGGCGCACGTCGTGCTGGATGATGGCGTTGAGCCGCTCGACATCCTCGGGGCGCTTCGCCCTCGGCAGGGTCTCGACGGCCGAGCGCAGCGAGGTCAGCGGGTTCTTGAGCTCGTGCGCCACGTCGGCGGCGAAGCGCTCGATCGCCTCGATGCGGTTGTAGAGCGAGCTGGTCATCGAGCGCAGAGCGCGGCTCAGATGCCCGACCTCGTCGGTGCGGTAGGTGAAATCGGGGATCTCCTCGCGCGAGCTGGGCGAGGTCTGCACCTTTTCGGCCGCCTCGGACAGGCGGCGGAGCGGCCCGGCGATGGTCGAGGCGAGCAGCAGCGACAGCACGATAGTCACGGTGGCGGCGACCAGCGCGATGCGCAGCACGCCCCAGCGCTCGGTGGCGACGATGGAATCGATCTCGCCCGGAGCGGTCGAAAGCAGCAGCACGCCGACGGTGGCGCGCACGCGCTGCACCGGCACCGCCACCGAAATCACCAATTGATGGTCGGAATCGACGCGCACCACGTCGGCGGGAGCACCGCCCAGCGCCGCCGCGACCTCGGGGTATTTGGTGCCTTCGTCGGCGCCGTATTCCTTGTAGGGCGGGAAATCGTCGCCGGGGACCCAGCTCATCAGCGAGGTCCACCAATCGTTGTTGGCATCGGCGGTCGAGCCGGCCAGCGGCCGGCCGGAGCGGATCACCTCGCCCTTGCTGTAGATCGAGGCGCTGTCGACGATCATGAAGCCCGACTGGTCGTAGATGCGGGCACGGGTGCGCGTTGGGGTGACGAGGTTGCGCAGGAGCGGCGCGACGCGCTCCGGGTTGATCGGAAATTCGAGATTGGGATCGTAATAGGAGAAGGGCGAGACGGCGCTGCCCGATTTGAGCTGCAGCAGCCGGTCGGGATCGACCTGGATGACGTCGCTGTCGACCGTCGCCGAGGCGGCGATGGCGGCGGCGATGATCTCGCCCTGCACGCGCAGCGACTGCACGCGCGCATCGATGAGCCCGGCACGCCACTGGTTGAGGTAGAGGATGCCGGTGACCAGCACCGCCAGCGCCACGAGGTTGAGCACCACGATGCGCCGGGTGAGGCTGCCGAAGACCACCGCACCCAGTACGCGCGAGACGCCGCCGATGCCCTTCTGCGCCTCGTGCAGAAAGCCGCTCCACCACCGCGACGGCGCCGCCTCGCGACGCCGCGCCTGGGTGGAGGGCTTGTTGAGCCCGGGCAGATCCTGACCGGTGACGGCCATGTGGCCTTATTGTTCCTTGAACCGGTAGCCGACGCCGTAGAGGGTTTCGATCATCTCGAAATCGTCGTCGACCGCCTTGAACTTCTTGCGCAGCCGCTTGATGTGGCTGTCGATGGTGCGATCGTCCACATAGACCTGGTCGTCATAGGCCGCATCCATCAGGGCGTTGCGCGACTTGACCACGCCGGGCCGGAGGGCAAGCGCCTGCAGGATGAGGAATTCGGTGACGGTGAGGGTCACCCGCTGGCCCTTCCAGGTGCAGGTGTGGCGCTCCTCGTCCATGACCAGATTGCCGCGCTCGATCAGCGCTTTGCCCGGCTGTGGCTCGGCCGCGGCTCCCGGCTGGCCGTCGCGCGGGGCGGCACGGCGCAGGATGGATTTGACCCGCTCGACCAAAAGGCGCTGGCTGAACGGCTTCTTGATGAAATCGTCGGCGCCCATCTTGAGGCCGAACAGCTCGTCGATCTCTTCGTCCTTGCTGGTGAGGAAAATCACCGGCAGGTCGGATTTCTGCCGCAGCCGGCGCAAAAGCTCCATGCCGTCCATGCGCGGCATCTTGATGTCGAGGATGGCGAGGTCGGGCTTGTCCGACGTCAGGCCCTCGAGGCCCGACGCGCCGTCGGTATAGGTGGAGACGTTGTACCCCTCGGCCTCGAGCGTCAGCGAGACGGATGTGAGAATGTTGCGGTCATCGTCCACCAGGGCGATCTTAGGCATCCAAGTCCCTTTCTTTGGGTCAGTTGGCTCGGTTCGGCCAGGGCCTGCCAAATGTGGCGGAACGGAATTGCCACAATTGCGCATAAAGTAAGGCGCCTGCCCGCTATATACCAGACGGCCCTGAGCCGCCATTCCTTGGGGTGGCGCCCCGCAGATTCTCAAACTTCCGTCTTACGACCGATTGCCCGCTGTCCCCTGCCCCGGCCCCGACCTAGCTATGCCGGCGCCGATTAACGTCGAGGGATAGAGGACGAAATGGCTCAAACTGCGGAGCTGGTTGGCCGGCTCGAAGGTATTGCGCGGATCCGCCGCGGCGGCAATCGGGCGCAAATGGTCACGGCCGCGCTGGTGGCGGGAGATGGGCAGCTCACCAATGCCGGCGCGCTGGCGGTGACGACCGGCGCCCATACCGGCCGCTCGCCTAAGGACAAATATATCGTGCGCGACGAGCTGGCGGCGCCGCATGTGTGGTGGGACAACACCGGCGCGATGGCGCCCGCGGCATTCGAGCGGCTGCTCGAGGACATGCTGGACTATGCGCGCGACCGCGAGCTCTATCACGAGGCGCTGGGCGCCGGCGCCGATCCGGCGCTGCATGTGGCGGTCGACGTGATCACCGAGACGGCGTGGCACGCGCTGTTCATCCGCAATCTGCTGCGCCCCCGCCTGCCGCAGCCGGCAATGCAGGCGACCATCCTGCAGCTGCCGGGCTTCGTCGCCGATCCGGCGCGGCACGGCACGCGCAGCGGCACGGTGATCGCCCTCGACATGAGCCGGAACATCGTTCTGATCGGCGGCAGCGCCTATGCCGGCGAGATCAAGAAGTCGGTGTTCTCGCTGATCAATTTCCATGCCCCGCTCCGGGGCGTGTTGCCGATGCATTGCTCGGCCAATGTCGGGGCCGACGGCGGCACGGCGCTGTTCTTCGGGCTCAGCGGCACCGGCAAGACGACGCTCAGCTCCGACCCCGACCGGCCGCTGATCGGCGACGACGAGCATCTGTGGAGCGCCGCCGGCGTCGCCAATATCGAGGGCGGCTGCTACGCCAAGACGGCGCGGCTCAGCGTCGAGGCGGAGCCGGAAATCCACGCGGCGAGCCAGAGCTTCGGCACCGTGCTCGAAAACGTGGTGATCCGCGACGGGGAGCCCGATTTCGACGACCTGACGCCCACCGAGAACACCCGCGCCGCCTATCCGCTGCAGACGCTGGGCGCGGTGGTGCCCGCCGGCACCGGGCCCACGCCCCGGGCCGTGGTGTTCCTCACCGCCGACGCCTTCGGGGTGCTGCCGCCGGTCGCCCGGCTCGACCGCGAGCAGGCGATCCGGCTGTTCCTGCTGGGCTATACCGCCAAGGTGGCGGGCACCGAGCGCGGCGTCACCGAGCCGACCGCAACGTTTTCGGCATGCTTCGGCGCACCGTTCATGTCGCACCATCCGCACGTCTATGGCGACCTGCTGGCCGAGCGGCTCGACGCCAGCGGCGCCAAGGTGTGGCTGATCAACACCGGCTGGATCGGCGGCGCCTATGGCGCGGGCCGGCGCATCGACATCGCCGCCACCCGGCGGCTGGTGGCGGCGGCGCTGAGCGGCGAGCTCGACGGCGCGGCGATGCGGACCGACCCCGTGTTCGGCTTTGCCGTGCCGCTGGCAGTGGAGGGGCTGCCCAAGCGGCTGCTCGACCCGCGGGCGAGCTGGGCGGATGCGGCGGCCTACGACGCAGCGGCGCAGCGGCTCGCCCGCATGTTCGCCGAGGCGGCGCGCAAGCTCGAGCGGAGGCCGGTGGCGACGGCGGCGGAATAGCCGCCGCCATCAGCAGCGAACAGCAAAAACCCGGCTGAGCCGGGTTTTTTCGCGGACGGTATTAGGGAAGCGCCTAGCGGACCGAGTAGAATTCGTGGGCGCCGATGACGGCGACGCGCTTGAACTTGTCGGACCAACCGGGATTGACCGACACGGTGTGATAATAGAGCGCCGAATTGGGGATCACGCCCGGGCGGTCGCCCTGGCGGAATTCGCTATAGGCCACGGCGGCCATCTTGGTGGCGCGATTCCAGGCCGCCTTCTCGGTGCCCATGTCGGACCGACCGTCGCAGGCGAAGGTGAACTGGCAGCGGTGGTAGCCCTGGTCGGCGTTCTGGAACACCACGCCGCACAGGGTAGTGGGGAATTTCTTGCTCATCGCCCGGTTGATGATGACGTTGGCGACGGCCCACTGGCCTTCTTCGCTCTCGCCGCGGGCTTCGTGGTAGATCGCCTGGGTCAGGCAGAGCTTCTCCTGGTTGGAGAGCTGCACCTTCTTGACCGTCGGCATGAAGCTTTTCTGCGCGTATTTCTCGAGCATCGCCGTGTTGAGCGCCGGCTGGTCGGCCAGCGAATCGATGGCGTCGAGCGCCGGGGTGCTGATATTGCGGGTGCGGTCGACATAAGCGAGCAGCACCTGCTCGGTCAGCTTGCCGGCGGGCTGCACGTCGAAACCGTCGAAGCTCCTGAGCTGCTGCTGGCGGGCGACGTAGGCGGCCAAAAGATCATTGGTCAGCGCCGGCTGAGCGGAAAAGCTCGGGCGGAGCGGCACGGTGGCGGGCGCTTCGCGCGCCGCGGCCAGCTGCGGCGTCATTTCGGCGGGGGTGACATAGGCGACCTGCAGGTCGACGGCCTGGACCGGAGCGGATACGCCGAGCGCCATGACCGCCGCAGCGCCCACGACTCCCACCATCCACAGCGCGCGTGTGAGCGCGTTTGCCCTCAATCCCCCGTCCTTCCCCCAGCCCCGCCCCAAGCGTGCCGGCTTTTGGCCGTTGTTTCCCGCAGTCTTTCTAGCCGAGCTTTTTCGACCTGCAAACCAGAATTTACCGTGCCTTAACCATACACGTTAGGTTGCTAAAGCGACGTTAACGGCCCCGCGGGTACGGGGAAACCCCATATTTCTCAAGGTTTTGGAGGGGGTAAGCAGCGGCTTGCGCAAGCGAATCGTAGTTAATTCAAATTGCGCCGATACGCCGCGCAATCCACCGGGATCTGGCCGCCCGGCGGGCGAAGAGCCGCCGTCAACCGGCCATTTCCGTGCCGAAGGCGGCGGCGCGGACGTCGTGCAGGCTGGCAAGGATGGTGCACAGCGCCCGGATTTCGTCGGAGGGCGGCACCAGATCGGGGACCATGATGGTCTGCATGCCGGCGCCGTGGGCGGCGCGGACGCCCGAATGCGAATCCTCGACCGCGAGGCAGGCGCCGGGCGCGACGCCCAGCCGCCGGGCGGCGGTGAGGTAGGGTTCAGGGTGGGGCTTGGGGCGGACGACGTCGTCGCGCGTCACCACGGTCGCGAACATGTCGAGCAGCCCGGCGGTGCCCAGGTGCCCCAGCGCATGCGCCGCCCGCGACGAGGTGGCGACGGCGGCGGGAATGCCGCGGCCGCGCAATTCGGCCAGAAGCTCGGGTACGCCGGCCTTGATCGGCACCGATTGCTGCATGCGCGCGTGCATCAGCCGGCGGCATTCGGCGTCGAACAGGGTGTAGGGGAAGGTGGCGCCATAGGTTTCGACCAGCAGCGTGTTGGTGGCCTCGTGCGAGGCGCCGACCATGCGGCCGTGCACGGCGTCGGTCATGGCGAAGCCGAGGTCGCGCGTCACGTCCCAGACGATCTGTTTGAACACCAGCTCGGTATCGAGAAGCGTGCCGTCCATGTCGAAGACGACGGCGGCGAAGGGCTGCAGGGCGGCTGGGCTGGGCATGCCCGCATTTAGGGCGCTTTGGCGGCCGGCGCCAGCCCTTACTGCGCCGGCGGCGTGGCGCTGGACGAGGCGGCCGAGGCGTCGCCGGCGACCAGGGTGATGGGCACCTCGAAGGTGGTGTCCTTGCCGCCGGCCCGGTCGTGCAGCACGTATTGCAGCTTGTAGGCGCCCGGATCGAAGGCGGTGAGCGTGGCGTCGAGCGTCAGGAAGGTTTCGAGCAGCTTTTCGCGCGACTTGATGTCGGCGGTGAGGAATTTCTCCTGGCTGGCGACCGTGGTGCCCTGGGCATTGAGCAGGTTGAGGTCGGCATCGAGCAATTCGCTCAGCGTGCCGTCGCCATTGTCCTTCCAGCCATAGCCGAGCACCTCGACATAGACGTGGATCGGCTCGCCGGTCCTGAACTCGGAGCCCTGGTGCGGCGTGTAATTGCCGTAGCCGGCGGCGGGCCCGTCTGTGAGCGTGACGTTGCGCGCCGTGAGCGGCAATTCGGCCCAGATGGAGAGCAGGGCCTGCCGCGCCGCGTCGAACGCCGTGAGGCTGGTCTCGGCCAGCGCCGGAACCGGCACGAGCAGGGCCGCGCCCAGGCCAAGGGCGAGCGGGAATTTGAGACGCGAACGCATACGCATGGCCACCTCCACCGGCCCCGAGCATGCACCGAACGCCGGGCGGCTGCAAAGGGGAGCGGGAAATGATGTGGGAATGATGACCAAGCCGGGAGGGGGCGGCGGGGGGCCTCTCCTGCTTGCTGGGCAGGGGACCAGGCGCGGCATAGGGCGACTGCGGGTCAGTGGGAAGACGCCAGTGCCTCGACCGTCAGCTCGTCGTCCACGCCGCCGTAATATTTCGCCAGTGCGTCGGCGAACACCTGGCCGCCCCCGGCATGGCGGAACAGCGTTACAGAGGAGCGGAATTTCAGATCGTCGGGGGTGCCGAGGATGGCGTGGGCCGTCTTGCCCGCAATGGCATTGACGAGACCGGTGCAGTCGAGCGGCCGCCGACCGAGCACCGGATGAGCCAGATAGGCGCGCGCCTCGTCGAGATCGGCGATGCCATAGAATTTCGCCGTCGGCGACCGACCGAGCGCATCGAGCTGCGGGAAGACGAACCACATCCAGTGCGACCGCTTCTGCCCGGCCCGCAGCTCGGCCAGAACCGTCTCGTAGACCGGCGTCTGCGCGGTGAGGAAGCGGGTGAGGGACATGTCGTCTCCTGAGCTGAGCAGGAAACGCGGGAGGCGCCTATCGGTTCGCACAGCCGCCCTCCCTCTCGCGACTCGCCGGCTCACCGCGCCGTGATCGGATTTCCACTGGCGCGCGCCGCGCTTTCCTGCTCCCATCGGTTGCAACGAGAACAATCCACGTCAGGAGCATCCCATGGGCGAGCGCATTACACTTACGGCAGCCGACGGGTTCACGGTCAATGCCTACCGCGCGGCGCCGGAGGGAAAGGCGCGGGGTGGGGCGGTGGTGATCGGGGAGGTGTGGGGGGTCAACAAATGGGTGCGCGAGGTGGTGGACCGCTTTGCGCGGCATGGCTACCTGACGGTGGCGCCCAATCTGTTCGACCGCATCAAGCCCGGCTTCGAAAGCGAGGATTATGCGGCCGGCAGCGCCTATGCGACGATGGCCGCGCAGATGAAGACGTTCTCGTTCGACAAGGCGCTGCTCGACGTCGAAGCGGCGGTGAAGGCCGCGGCTGCCGGCGGCAAGGTGGGGATCACCGGCTATTGCTTCGGCGGGGCCACCACCTGGCGGGCCTGCCATGCAGGGCTCGGGCTCAGCGCCGGCTCGGGCTATTATGGCGGCGGCATCCCCAATTACATCGACCTCGAGCCGCAGATGCCGCTGGAGATGCACTATGGCGACAAGGACAGTGGAATCCCGCTCGAGCAGGTGGCGGCGCTGAAAGCGCGGCACCCCAATGTCAATGTCTATACCTACGATGCCGGTCACGGCTTCTGCAATTCCGACCGCCCCGACAAATTCGACGAGGCGAGCTGCAAGAAAGCCAGCGCGCGAACGCTGGAGTTTTTTCACGGGCATCTGGGATAGCCGTCCGCACTGCCTGCATGGAGGACGCACTGGACTCAGCCCTGTCGCAGGCCGTTGCAGCTGTTGCGGCCGCCCGGGCGGCGCCGTTGTCGGTGAAGAAAGCGTGGCTTGCGGCGCTGCTGGTCGATGCGGCGGCGGATGCGCTGTTTACAGCCCGGCGTGGCGGACAGGGCGAGGACATCCTCGCCTTCCGCGCCGACCTCGCGGCGCAGTGCGCGGCACTGGCGCTGGTGTTCGGCGTGGCCGGGCGCGAGTGCGAGCTGGTGACCGAGGCGGTCGAGGTGCCGGTGCGCGATTACCCCAACCTCGGGGTCGAGGACTTCATGGTGTCGCTGTACAACGGGCGCGCGGTGCAGCGGGTGCGCGTGGTGCTGACCGATGGTGGGCGGGCCGACGTGCATGAGGTCCTGGCGGAGGCGCTGGAGTTTCTCGCCACGCGTTGAGGCTTCAGTCGGGGTTCTTCTCCCCCGCAGGCGGGAGAGGAGCGCCGACTGCATGACTTACACGCTGTTCTAATGCGCCTCGTCCCAGTTGTGGGCGGCGTGGGCGTCGACCTTGAGCGGCACGCTGAGGTTGACGGCCGGCATGGCGGCATTTTCCATGACGGCTGCGATCACCGGCATGGCATCGGCTTCGGTGCCCCTGTCGACCTCGAAGATCAGCTCGTCGTGCACCTGCAGCAGCATGTCGGCGGCAATTCTGGCACGGGCCAGCGCCGGCTCCATGCGGATCATGGCGCGGCGGATGATGTCGGCGGCGGAGCCCTGGATCGGGGCGTTGATGGAGGCGCGCTCGACGAAGCTGCGCTCGGCCGGATGGCTGGAATTGGCGTTGGGGAAGGCGATCTTGCGTCCGAAGATGGTCATCACATAGCCGTCGGCCTTCACCTTGCGGCGCTGCTCGGCCATGTAGTCCTGGATGCCGGGGAAGCGGGCGAAATAGGTCTTGATGTACTCGCCGGCCTCGGAGCGCTCGATGCCGAGCTGGTTGGCGAGGCCGAAGGCCGAGATGCCGTAGATGATGCCGAAATTGATGGCCTTGGCGCGCCGGCGCACCTCGGCCGGCATGCCTTCGACCGGCACGCCGAACATCTCCGACGCCGTCATGGCGTGGATGTCGAGGCCCTCCTCGAAGGCATCCTTCAGCGCCTGGATGTCGGCGATGTGGGCGAGGATACGCAACTCGATCTGGCTGTAGTCGGCCGAGACCAGCATTTTCCCGGGCGCGGCGACGAACGCCGTCCTGATCTTGCGGCCATCCTCTGTGCGGACCGGGATGTTCTGCAGATTGGGATCGTTGGAGCTGAGCCGGCCGGTCAGCACCGAATGCTGGCTGTAGGTGGTGTGGACGCGGTTGGTGCGGGCGTTGATGTAGTCGGGTAGCGCCGCGGTGTAGGTGCCGATGAGCTTGGTGAGCTGGCGCCAGTCGACGATGACCTTGGCGAGCGGCACGCCTTCCTTTTCGGCAAGATCCTCGAGGGCGCCGGCGGTGGTGGACCATTGCCCGGTCTTGGTGCGGCTGCCGCCGGGCAAGCCCATCTTGCCGAACAGGATGTCGCCGAGTTGCTTGGGCGAGCCGATGTTGAAGCGCTCGCCGGCCATCTCATAGGCCAGCTCCTCGAGCGCGGCGGCGCGCTGGGTGAAGTCGCCGGTGAGGCGGCTGAGAATGTTGCGGTCGACCGAGATGCCGCGCCCTTCCATGCGCGCCAGCACCGGGGCCAGCGGCCGCTCCTCGGTTTCGTAGAGCGTGGTCATGTTCTCGGCGGCGAGGCGGGGCTTCAGGATCATCCACAGGCGGATGGTGAGATCGGTGTCCTCGGCGGCGTAGCGGGCGGCGTCGGCGATGGGCACTTCGGCGAAGGTCTTCTGGTTCTTGCCCTTGCCGATGAGCTCGGTAATCTCGGTGCCCTTGTGTCCGAACCAGTGGGCGCTGAGCTCGCTCAGCGTGTTGTACTGCACGCCGTCGAGCACGTAGCTCATCAGCAGCGTGTCGTCGAACGGCCGCATGTCGATGCCGTAGCGCAGCAGGAGGCCGAGGTCGTATTTGACGTTGTGACCGATCTTGAGGATGGAACGAGCTTCCAGCATCGGCCGCAGCAGATCGAGTGCCTGCCGCAGATCGAGCTGGCCGTCGAGGCGCTCGCCGAACATGCCGCTGCCGGAAGTGTGGCCGAGCGGCAGATAGGCCGCCTTGCCCGGCGCCAGCGCCAGCGCGATGCCGACGAGGTCGGCGGTCTGGTTGTCGAGGCCGGTGGATTCGAGGTCGATGGCGACATAGCCCTGCGCCTCGATATCGGCCAGCCAGCGCCCGAGGGTTTCGGCGTCGGTGATGGTTTCGTAGCCGGCAGCGTCGATGGGCAGCGTCTTGACCCGGGCGAGGCGCTCGGCGGCGAATTTCACCGCGGCGTTTTCGGCCTTGCCCTCGGCGGCGAGGCGCAGCACGCGCGCCGCCTCCTTGGCCTCGTTGTTGAAGCCGATGGGCTCGATCTTTACGGCCGCCAGATCGGGGTCGGCCGGCCAATCGTCAGGATTCACCTCCAGCACCTTGGACTGGTAGGCGATGGCCTTGGTGAACTCCATGGCCTTGAGGAAGGGGAAGAGCTTGCCCGGATCGATCGGCTCGCGCGCCAGCGCGTCGAGCGGCAACTGCACCGGAACGTCGCGGCTGAGGGTCACCAGCCGCTTGGAAATCAGCGCCAGATCCTTGTTGTCCAGCAGCGTCTGCCGGCGCTTGGGCTGCCTGATCTCGTCGGCGCGAGCCAGCAGCGTTTCCACGTCGCCATAGGCATTGATCAGCTCGGCGGCGGTCTTGACGCCGATGCCGGGAACGCCCGGCACGTTGTCGACGGAATCGCCGCACAGCGCCTGCACGTCGATGACCTTGTCGGGGGTGACACCGAATTTGTCGAACACTTCGTCCATGCCGATCCAGCGCAGCGGCGGCTGGCCGGGGCGGGGGATGGTGTCGAGCAGGCGGATGGAGCCGTCGGGCTCGACCAGTTGCATCAGATCCTTGTCCGACGACACGATGGTCACCTTGCCGCCGGCGTCGCGCGCCATGCAGGCATAGGTGGCGATGATGTCGTCGGCCTCCCAATCCTCCATCTCGATCGAGGGCAGGCCATAGGCCGCCGTGGCGGTGCGCGTCAGCGGAAACTGCGGCACCATCTCTTCGGGCGGCGGCGGCCGGTGCGCCTTGTAGTCGGCATAGATCTGGTCGCGGAAGGTCCGCCCGGAATAGTCGAACACCACCGCCATATGCGTCGGCGCATCATCGCCCTGCAAATCCTGCTCGAGCTTGAAGATCATGTTGCAGAAGCCGAGCACGCAGCCGACCGGCAGCTTGTCCGAGCGGGTGAACTGGGGCAGGGCATGGAACGCTCGGAAAATATAGCCCGAGCCGTCGACAAGAAGCAGATGCATGGTGATTCCGCAGACCAGGAACGGCGCACCTTAGTGCATCCTTTGTTCTCGCCCAACCCCGCGAGGATTTTGCGCGCAATCTGTCGCCGTGCTAGGCAGATCGATGATGGTGGACACGCACATGCAAAAGCCGGTGATCTTCACGATTTCGGCCATCTGGGACGACGAGGCGTCGGTGTGGAGCGGCCACTGCGACGACATTCCCGCCGCCGCCGACGCGCCGACGCTGGACGAATTGTTCAGCAAGATCTCGGCGATGGCGCTCGACCTACTGCCCGACAACCATCCCGGTCTCGACCCCGCATCGCTTTACCTGCAGATCACCGCCTTGCGCGAAGCCGAGCCGGCCGCGGCATAGATGGCGCCGCAATTCGACCGCCCGTTGCGCGACCTGCTGAAGGTGGCCGGATGCACGATGGTCCGGCAGGGCAAAGGCAGCCACGAAATCTGGCACAGCCCGCTGGGCGGGCAGAACTTCGCCGTGCCGATCGGCATTCCGAGCCGCCACACCGCCAACGCCATCCTGCGCCAGGCCGGACTGCCGAAGGCGTTCTAGCGGCCTCTACTCTTCGCTCGGGCGAATGCGGCGCAATTGCTTGACGCCGCTGCGCTGCGACTTGCCTTCGAGGCGGCGCTGCTTGCTGGCGAGGGTCGGCCGGGTGGGGCGGCGCGGCTTGGGCGGCACTGCGGCCTCGGCCAGCAATTCGAGCAGCCGGGCGACCGCGTCGTCGCGGTTGAGCGGCTGGGTGCGAAAGCGGTCGGCGGTGATGACGATGACGCCGTCATTGCTGAGCCGCGAGCCGGCGAGCCGCGCCGCCCGCGTCTTCACCGGCTCGGGCAGCGAGGGCGAGTGGCGGAGGTCGAAATGCAATTGCGCCGCGGTCGAGACCTTGTTGACGTTCTGCCCGCCCGGGCCCGAGGCGCGGATGAAGGCAATCACGATCTCGGCCGGATCGAGCGACAGCGACGGGGTGATGGGCAGGCGGTCGGGCATCGGTACAGCATAGCCGAGCGCAGCGGTTGCGCCAGCCGGGCGAGGCGCCTACATCGACAGGCGACACACCCCAAGGAGGCGGTGCTGCAGCTTTACCTGATCCAGGCGCCGACGCGGCTGCGCCACTATGCCGAGGCCAGCGGCCGCCTGCTGCTGCGCCAGTGGCAGGGCATGCTGCTGCTCGGCCTGCTGGTGGCGGGACAGGCGACGACCATCCTGATGCTGCCGGCGATGGCCTTGGCCGGCCTCGCGCGGAACAGCGATCTCGGCGGGATCACCGCATTGGCCGGGCTGGCGGCGTTGTGGGTCCTGCCGCAGCGCCGGCAGATACGCGGCGGCACGTTCGCCGGATATGCCGCGACGCTGCCGATGCCGCGGCGCGTGCGGCTGCTGCTCGACCTCACGGTGCTGCTGCTGGCCGATGCGCTGTTGCTGCTGGAGCTGGTGCTGGCGGCGAGCGTAGGCGGCATCGCGGCGATGCCGGGGCTGGCGGTGCTGCTGGCGCTGGTGCTCGTGGCGCAACTCGTCGTGCTGCACCTGCCCCTGCCCGACCCGCGCCGAATGCTGCGCGGCCTGCCGGCGCCAGCCGGCCTGCGATGCAATCTGCAGGCGCTGGCGGAACAGCCGGCGAGCGCGGGCACGCGGTTGCTGACGACCATCGCGATTGCGGCAGGCGCCGCGGCAATTGCGACGGCGTTCCACTTCGACGCTCGCGCCCTGTCCGTGGCGATTGCGGCACTGGCACTGAGCGGTTTCGTGCTCGCCGATTTCTATCGGGTGCTCAATGCCGCGCATGCGCCGATCCGCGCCTATCTCGCGACGCTGCCGCTTGCACCGCACACGCTGCTGCTGCGCGACATGGCAACCGTGCTGCTGCTGGGCAGCGTGCCGTTCCTGATGCTCACGGTGTGGTTCGGCGTATTCGAGCCGGCGAGCCTTTTCGTCTTTGCGCTGCTGGCGCTGGCCTATGCGGGATTGCTGGCGCTGCTGCGCCTGCCAATGCTGCGTGGTGGCGGGCTGGGCGCGATGCTGGCTGCCCTCGTGGCGGCGGGCTGGGCCGGCAGCGCCATCGCCATGGTGCTCAAATGACGCTGCTCGCCGCCCACGACCTCGCCGCCGGCTATGATGGTCGCGTGGTGTTTTCCGGCATCGGCCTGACGCTCGGACCGGGCGCCTATGCGCTCGTCGGGCGCAATGGCAGCGGCAAGTCGACGCTGTTGCGGGTGCTGGCCGGAGCGCAGCAACCGATGGCAGGCCGCGTGATCGTCGCCGGCCATGATTTGGCGCGCGCGCCGCTCGCGGCGCGGCGGCAGCTGGCCTACGCCCCCGACGACATGCCGGCCTATCCGTTCATGCGCGGGCGCGAGCTGCTGGCGATGGTGGCGGCGGCCAAGCGTGTGACGCCGGGGCCGGTGGTCGAGGCGCTGCTGGCGACTTTTGCGCTGCTGCCGTATCTCGATGAACGCGTCGACGCGCTGTCGCTCGGCACGCAGAAGAAGCTGCTGCTGGCGGCGGCGTGGATCGGAGCGCCGCGGGTGATCCTGCTCGACGAGCCGTCCAACGCGCTCGACACGGGGGCGCGCGATGCGCTGATCGGGCGCATCCGAAGCGATGCGGTGGGCGCGGCGGTCCTGTTCGCCACCCATGACGACGCGTTTGTTGCCGCGACGGGGGCCGAGGTGCTCACCCTGTCCGATCGTGCCGCGGCGGCGTAATTTTCCTAGAACGTACCGCCCAGAGTCGCCTTGAGGCTGCCGCTGACGAGACCATCGGCGCGGTAGGCGCCGTCGCCGTGCAGCGACAGGGTCAGCGCCGGCCCGAGCCGGCTGTCGATCCCGGCGCCGGCATAGACGCCCGCCGAGGACGCGGCGGAGCTGACGCTGACCGTCTGACCGAGCACCGTCACCGGCACGTTCGCGCCGCCGAAATTGGCGGTGGCGAACACGCCGCCGCGTGCCACAAGCTCGGCACCGACACCGTCGCCAGCGGTGACGCGCCGGCGGCCCTCGAGACCGAGGCGGGCGTCGAGCAGGCCGATGCCCTGTTGGCCCACAGTGAGGCTCATCGACGAGCCGGTCTCGCTGTAGCCGCTGACGAAACCACCGACATAGCCGAGACTCGCCTTGACCAGCAGGGTCGAGACATCGGTCGACGAGACCGGCAGGCTGACGGCGAGGCTCGGCGCGACGAACAGGCTGGAGTATTGGGTGCTGGCCGTCTCGATGCCGCCGGGCGCCGACACCTGCCGCGTGCCGGCATGGCTCGATGCGCCGGCGAGCAGCGCCAGGTCGAGATCGGCAGCGCCCAGGCTCGTCTGCCCATAGACACCAGCCAGCACCGTGCGGCTCACGACGGATTGCACGCCGCCATGCTGACCATTGGCCGAGTCGACATAGCCGGCGAGCCCGCCGAGAGTGAGGGCCTGGCTCAGCCGCACATGCGCGCCGGCGACCAGACCGCCATAGACGCCTGAGACGTCGAGCGGCTGGCCGGTGTTGCTGGCGCCGCCAATGGTGCCGCCCCAGATCGCGATGCCGGGCTGCCGCACGTCGAGCTCGCTCAGCACCGCGGTTTCGGCGGCGGATCGCGACGGCTGCGGCGCGAAGCCGAGGGGCGCGGCGGCAGGTCCGGACGTCAGCGCATGGCCGAGTTTGGTCTCTGCCAGGCCGGCGATGTCGCGGCTCATCCGGGCGTAGAGATCGCCGAAGGCACCGCCACCCATGGCGGAAATATCGAAGATGGCGATGCGGTCGTTCGGCCTGTCCCAGGCGTAGGAGTGAATTCCGGGCACCACGACGTCGAGGCCGGGCACGGTCAGCACAGTGCTGCCGAAGTAGCCGGAGAAATCGAGGGTATCGTGGACGTCGCGGCTTTCGCTGCCGAAATTGACGGCGCCGAAAATGCGCGAGCCGGTGAGGATGGTCAGCGTATCGGCGCGGTCGTAGTCGCCGCAGCCGCAGTCGAAATCGATGGCGGTGCCGTTGGTGAGGCTGCGGATGATGCCGGAATTGATGAGCTGCTCGCGCCCATCGGCATCGACGAAATACAGAACGCCCGTCGGCCCCTCGATGGTGCCGGTGTTGACAAATGTCGTTCCAGCCGCGGTGATTCCATCGAGCATCACGCCGGCATAGCCGCCGCTGATATAGCCGGCATTGGTGAAGCTGTGGATAGGCTGGTAATTGTAGGCCTGCACGCCGGCGAGGGCGCCGACGATGGAGCCGCCGGCGAGGTTGGCGAAGCTGTCGACCTCGTCGTCGAATCGCACGGCGCTGCCGCCAGTCGAGGTGATCTGCCCGGAATTGGCGAAGCTGCCGACGGCGCCATTGAAATAGGCTCCGTCGTCGCCGCCGGCAATCTCGCCGGAATTGGCATAGTCGCCGACGCTGCCATAGATCGCCGTTCCAACAGTGGCGCCGTAGATGGTTCCGCCATTGTAGAATGAGCCGACGCGGAGCGGGACGTAGTTGGCAAACTCGACGCCCACCTGATTGCTGGTGATGTGTCCGAGATTGCTGAAGCTGCCGACGTCGCCGCCGCTGTAGACGCCGGTCGACGTTCCCGGTCCCGGATTGACGTCGATGATGCCGCTCGCACTGTTGAGGAAGCTGTCGACGCCGCCGGCCAGATAGACGCCGCCGCTGGCGCTATCGAGCACCATCTTGAGGGTGCCGTTGTTGATGAAGCTGCCGACGCGGCCGTTGATGCCGACGATGGCGTTGTGGCCACCGTCGATCTCGCCGTCGTTGATGAAGGTCGTCACGTCGCCATCGAACACCGCGGACTCACCGGCATTGTCGGCGCGGATCGTGCCGGAGGCGCGGTTGTAAACGAGACCTACCGACTGGCTGCTGGCAATGCCGGTCGCACTGCCGCCATCGACGTAGCCGCTGTTGTCGAACCCGTCATAGGGGCCGCCGGCATAGGTCTGCAGATCGATTGCCCCCGGCGCGTCGCCGGCATCGATCGCCAGCGTCGCCGCGGCGCCGCTCCCTGTGGCAGCGAGCAGGGCGACGGCCGAAATGGCGCCGGCGCTCAGCCATTGCCCGAATGACGCTGTGGCAGACATGTGGCCCCCTTGGCGGCGCAAGCTAGCGGGAGCGGCCTTCCTAGCTGGAGCGGCCTTCTGCACAAGATCGCAAAAGTGTGCATTTCCGGACTGGCTGCAGGTCTTTCGCTTGTGTGCCCATCTTGCCACAATCTGTGCAAATGACGGCGCCCGAAAAACCGGCTAGAACTCACCTGTCATTTCGGGGGAAATCCATGCCATCGCGCCTCTTCGCCGCCCTAGCCGCCGGCTTGCTGCTCACGGCGCCGGCCGCGGCCGCCACCACGCTGCCAGGCGGCGCCACGTCGCTCACCGAGGCGCATGACGACTGGACGGTGCGCTGCGACATCGAGCAGGGCAGCGTGCACTGCGCGGCGCAGCAGGAGCAATTGTCGTCGCAGACCAAGCAGCGGGTGCTGGCGGTGGAGATCCTGCCCGGCAAGGGCCTGCTCGACGGCACGCTGGTGCTGCCGTTCGGGCTGGAGCTGAGCAAGGGCGCGGTGCTCAAGGTCGACGACAAGCTGACCTCGCCGGTGCTGAACTTCAAGACCTGCCTGCCGTCCGGATGCCTGGTGCCGCTCAGCATCGGTGCCGATTGGGAGAAGGCGATGCGCGCCGGCACCAAGCTGGCCGTGGTGGCGCAGGCGGTCAACGGCCAGGCGGCGAACTTTTCGATCTCGCTCAAGGGGCTGGCGGGCGCGCTCGACCGCATTACCGAGCTCACCAAATAACAGGGCCCGCCGAAGCGGGCCCCGCAACTGCCGTCGGCGGTAACGCTATTTGACCTGGCCGATATTGGCCGGCGTTTCGCCCGGCGACAGCAGCGCCCGCCAGATGATGCCGCCCAGCGCACCGCCGACCAGCGGGCCGACGATGAACAGCCAGATCTGGCCCCAGGCGCCGGTGGTGGCGAAGATCGCCGAGGCGATCGAGCGCGCCGGATTGACCGACAGATTGTCGACCGGGATGCCGATGATGTGGATGGCGGTGAGGCAGAGGCCGATGGCGAGCGGCGCGAAGCCGGCCGGCGCCGCGGTGCTGGTCGAGCCCAGGATCACCAGCACGAACATGCCGGTGAGCACGATCTCGGTGACCAGCGCGCTCAGCATCGAATATTTGCCCGGCGACAAATCGCCATAGCCGTTGGCGGCAAAGCCGCCGGCGGCGAAGTCGGGCGCGCTCGAGGCGATCCAGTAGACGATGACCGCCGCCACCGCGCCACCGACGATCTGCGCGATCCAGTAGGGCACGAGATCCTTCCAGTCGAAGCGGCCGGCGACCGCCAGCCCCAGCGACACCGCCGGGTTGAAGTGACCGCCGGAGATGCCGCCCACGGCATAGGCCATGGTCAGCACAGCGATGCCGGCGGCAAAGCCGACGCCGATGAAGCCGACCCCGACGGTCGGAAAGCCGGCCGCCATCATCGCCGTGCCGAGCACCGCGAGGACCAGCCAGAAGGTGCCGAAGAACTCGGCGAAGAGTTTACGAGCCATGCGTTGTTGCCCCTGAGAGTTTCCCACCTGCCGAGGGTTAGCGCCCGGCGCGATGCGACGGAATCGTCGGTGCGGGGTTTCACACCGGAAACTGGGCGCGCAGCATGGGCTCGAGGTGATCCTCGAACAGCAGGCCGGGCCTCGCCGCCGCCGCAGCCGGATACGTCTCCTCGGCGACGAGCGAAATGCGCAGGAACGCCGCCATGCCCTCGGGGCCGGCGGGGTCGGCCATGGTGTAGTGGCCCGTTTCGAGGCGGCGCAGCATCTCGCGCTTGCTGCGCAGCATCTTTTCGGTGACGCCGGGACCGTTGCTCATCGACACCGAGAGCTTCAGGTAGTCATGAAGCGGCGTGCCCAGGTGCCAGCTTGCGGGCACCGTGCGGTAGAGCTGCAGCAACAGCTCGAGATCGGTCATGTTGGTGAGCTCGAGATCGTAGCGGGCATCGGTCTTGCGGCGATCCCACAGGAGCATCGAATCCATCGACAGGCAGGTCCATTTGTAGACCGCAGGGGAAAGCTCCGCGTCGGGTCCGGCGCCGACGAGACGCAGGCGCCGGTCCGTTTCGTCGAACTCGTCGAGCGCAACCGAAACGATGGGGTGATGGGCGAGCGCGGCGACGGCGCGCGCGAGCTTTTGCGGCTTGAAGCGGTCGTCGGCATCGAGGATGGCGACGTAGTCGGTGCCGATGGCATCGAGCGCGACGTTGCGGGCGCGCGAGGCGCCGCCGCCAATGGCGCCCGAGGATAGGAATTTGAGGCGCCGGTCGCGGATGCCGGCGGCGGCCAGCAGCGCCTCGTAGTCGGCACCGTCATCGGCGATGATGACGTGCTCGAACGCCTCCCAGGTCTGAGCGAGGACGGACCTGACGCAGGGGACGATCCAGCGCTCGGACCTGTAGGCGGGGGTGATGACCGAGACGGTCGCAGCCATGGGTCAGCCTTGAAGGAGAGTGTGCCCTGCCCCATATTTGGGCAGTCCGCCGGTGCCGCTGAAATCTGGGCCGGAGGGCAACGTTGCTTGTCGAAGGACGGATCGATGTCCCGTGTCTCGTTGTTTTCGGCGCCGTTCCTGTTGGGCTTCGATGCCTATGAGGAACGGATAGACCGGCTCAGCCGGGCCGCGGACGGCTACCCGCCCTACAATATCGAGCGCAGCGTCGATGCCGACGGCAGCGAACGCTATGTGATCTCGATCGCGGTGGCGGGGTTTGCGCTCAACGACCTCGAGATCGTGTGGGACGAGAGCCAGCTCGTGGTTCGCGGCAAGCAGCAGGACGATCCAACGCGCCAGTTCCTGCATCGCGGCATTGCCGCGCGGCAGTTTCAACGGAGCTTCCTGCTGGCTGACGGCGTTGAGGTGAAGGATGCCGTGCTGCAACACGGCATGCTGGTCATCTCGGTGCTGCGGCCCAGGATCGAAAAGCCCGCCCGGCGCATCGACATACGTTCTGCCTAGGAAGGGGAACATCATGCAAGACAGACCAGAACAGACCAGTTTCGACAACCCGTTGCGGCACCTGACGCCGGCGCAATTCATGGCGCTGGGCGGCAATGCGGTTGTCTATGTCCGCTCGATCAAGGGCGGCAAGCTCAACGAGATCATGCCGCCCGACGACATGGAGGTTTCGGACGACGACGCCGACTTCCAGCTCGTGGTGTCGGCCGATGGTTCGCCGCTGCTCGTCGCCGACAGCATCGAGGCGGTGGAAGAGTGGCTCAGCGACAAGAATTTCGGCATCGTGGCGCTGCATTGAGAGCCACTGCGGTGCAGTGACTGGCGCGCTGCTCCCCGCGATGGGAGCAGCACCTGGCCACAAGCCTCACGCCGCCTTGGTGGCTTCCAGCGGCTGGGTGAGGATAGCGTAGAGCTTGTGCGGGTCGCTGGTGCGGCGCAGCGCTTCCGCGACGCTGTCGGTGCGCAGCACGCGGGCAACGCGGGCCAGGGCCTTGAGATGGTCGGCGCCCGAGCCCATGGGGGCGAGCAGCATCATCACGATGTCGACGGGCTGGTCGTCCACGGCCTCGAAATCCACCGGGGTTTCAAGCTTCATGAACACGGCGAGCACGCCCTTGCCCTTGAGCGGGGCGAACTTGCCGTGCGGCACGGCGATGCCGTTGCCCAGCCCGGTCGAGCCGAGCGATTCGCGATCGTTGAGCGCCTCGAACACGTCGCCGGCCGGCTGCCCGGTCAGCGCCGCGACCTTGTCGGCAAGCTTGAGAAGAACGTCGCGCTTGCTGGTAATGCCCGTGCAGACAAGCACGGACTCCTCGGAGAGGATGTCAGCCAGTTCCATTCGTATCGAACCCTAATTCTTTTCCGGCGCCGGAGGTTGGATTGTCGCGATCTTCAAACCGGGAAACCGCTACGCACTGGGAACGCTCTAGTTGGCCCTGAGGGCAGGATCGATCCAGCCAATATTGCCGTCGGCGCGGCGATAGACCACATTCAGTCCCCCATGTCCAGCATGGCGGAACATCACAATATCGGCCTGTGTAAGATCGAGTTCCATTACTGCTTCCTCGACGCTCATCTGCCTGAGGTTCCTGGTGGTCTCGGCAATCACCGGCGGAGAGTAGTCTTCCGCCAATTCGTCGGAATCGTCCGGCGCCTGAAGCACATAGCTTTGCGCGGTGTCGTCACCATTGGCTGGATGGCGATGCTGCTTGAGCTTGCGGTTGTAGCGGCGCAGGCGCTTTTCGATGGTTTCGGTGAGGATCTCATAGGCGGAGATGGCATCGCCGCCATAGGCGCTGGCCTGCAGCACGGCGCCCGAATCGAGATGCACCATGCAGATCGCGTTGAAGCCCGACCCTTCGGGCTCCAGGGTCAGGTGGCCGGTGTAGCCCCCGTCAAAGTATTTCTTCACGACGCCGTCGAAATGGCCCTCAGCCCTGGTCCTGAGCGCATCGCCCACATCCATGTTCTTGCCTGAGACGCGTAGGGTCATGGAACTCCTCTTGGGGTGATTGGTCCTCCGTCGGCCGACGCGGAACGCCAGCCGCGTGCCCCGAGACTAGACCCGGGGCCGCTCAGGGGGCAATGCGCAAAGGGAGCGGCGGTTGCCGCACCGACCCCCTCGGTTCGGCGGAATTCGCTGTTGATTTTCAGTACGAAAGGTGCAGGCACGCACCGCTAGCGCGCCGCGACCAAAGCGCGCTTCTGCCGCCGGCGGATCACCGAGGACGGGATGTTCATGCCCTCGCGGTATTTGGCCACGGTGCGGCGGGCGACCTCGATGCCCTGCTCCTTGTGCAACATGTCGGCGATGGTGTCGTCGCTGAGGATGTCTGCGGGCGATTCGGCATCGATGAGCTGACGGATGCGATGACGCACCGCTTCGGCCGAATGGTCGGCGTCGCCGGTCGAGGACGCGAGCGCGGTGGTGAAGAAATACTTCATCTCGAACAGGCCGCGCGGGGTCGCGATGTATTTGTTGGAGGTGACGCGGCTCACCGTCGATTCGTGCATGTCGATGGCGTCTGCGACGAGCTTCAGCGTCATCGGCCGGAGGAAGGCGATGCCGCGATTGAGAAACGCATCCTGCTGGCGCACGATTTCGGTCGCCACCTTGAGGATGGTCTGGGCCCGCTGGTCGAGGCTCTTGGCCAACCAGTTGGCGGTCTGCAGGCAATCGACGAGGAAGGCCTTTTCGGCGCTGTCGCGAGTCTTGCCGGTGACGGTGGCGTAGTAGGTGCGGTTGACGAGGACGCGCGGCAGGATGTCGGAGTTGAGCTCGACGATCCAGCCGGCCGGCCCTTCGCGCACGAAGACGTCGGGTACCACCGCCTCCACCGGGCCGCGTTCGAAGGCGCGACCGGGCTTGGGGTCGAGGGCGCGCAATTCGGCCAGCATGTCGGCGAGATCGTCGCGGTCGGCACCGACGGCGCGGGCCAGCGCCGCGAGATCATGACTGGCGATCAGCTCGAGATGGTCGAGCAGGCGCTGCATCAGCGGATCGAGCCGGTCGCGCTCGCGCAACTGGATGGCGAGGCATTCGGGCACCGAGCGGGCAAACAGGCCGGGCGGATCGAGCGTCTGCAGCCTGGCGAGCACGGCCTCGACGGCTGCGAGCGGGGCGCCGAGCTGCTGGGAGACGGTGTCGAGGTCGAGCGTCAGATAGCCCGCCTCGTTGAGGCCGTCGGCGAGAAAACGCGCGATCAGCCGCTCGACCGGATCGTCGAGCAGCAGGCCGATCTGGGTGTTGAGGTGGTCGGCCAGCGTCGGCCGGGCGGCGACGTACTGGTCGATGTCGGCGGCCTCGCCGGGATCGGACAGGCTGCCGCCGCTCCAGCCGGACTCGAGCCGGTCCTCGCTGCGCTGTTCGGGAAAGACGTTGTCGACCTCGGTGTCGAAGCTCTGGGCGATGCCGTCGGCGTCCTGAATGCGCTCGCCGGCATCGACCGCGTCATCATGGGCGGTGATCTCGGGCGCCGGCTCTGGCGTCTCCACCGGCTCGGTGCCGTCCTCGCGCTCGAGCAGCGGGTTGCGCAGCAGCTCGGCGTCGACGAAGGCGCTGAGCTCGAGATGGCTGAGCTGCAGCAGCCGGATCGACTGCATGAGCTGCGGCGTCAATGTCAGCGACTGCGATTGCCGGACCTCGAGCCGAGGCGACAGCGCCATGGAGCGTATTCCCGTGTCTTTCAGCCGCCGCGGGGAGCGCGACGCGAGCGGACCATGGCCTATTCGGGGCGCGAGGACAAGGGCGAGGGCAAGAACCGTGCCAATACGGTGAATGGTGAATGGTGAATGGAAGGCAGTGGCCCGATCCTGCGCCGCCGCAAGACCATCCGCCCTCTACCATTCACCACTCACCCCCTCACACCTCGAAGCTATCGCCCAGATACACGCGGCGCGCTTCCGGATCGCTGGTGATCACCTCGGGCTTACCCTGGATCATCACGCGGCCATCGTGGATGAGGTAGGCGCGATCAACCAGCGACAGGGTCTCGCGCACCGAGTGATCGGTGATGAGCACGCCGATGCCACGCCGGGTGAGTTGGCGGACCAGCGCCTTGACCTCGCTGACGGCGATGGGATCGACGCCGGCGAAGGGCTCATCGAGCAGCATGAACACCGGATCGCCGGCGACGGCGCGGGCGATCTCGGTGCGGCGCCGCTCGCCGCCCGAAAGCGCCAGGGCGCTGACATTGGCAAGGTGCGCAATGCCGAATTCCTCGAGCAGCGCGTCTAACCGCGCCTGCCGTTCGCGGCGTGAGCGGATATGCGATTCGAGCACGGCCAGAATGTTGTTCCTGACGCTCAACCCGCGGAAAATCGAGGGCTCCTGCGGCAGGTAGCCGATGCCGAGCAGGCCGCGCTGGAACAGCGGCAGGCGGGTGATGGCGTGGCCATCGAGCCGAACCTCGCCCTTGTCGGGCTTGATGAGCCCCATGATGATGGTGAACACGGTGGTCTTGCCGGCGCCGTTGGGGCCGAGCAGGCCGACCGCCTCGCCGCGGCGCACCGCGATCGACACGTCGTGGACCACGGTCTTCTTGCCGAAGCTCTTGGCGAGGCCGTGCGCGACGAGCCAGCCGCTCTGGTCGATCCGCCCTTCGCGCTCGTCGCTCATTTGGGCGTGAACACGCCGGTGACGCGGCCGCCGCTGCCCTTGGCGGCCGAGAAAGTGGAGGTGTTGGTCAGCATGTTGACCACCAGCTCGGGGCTACCGACGGTGCCGCTGGCGTTGACGACGATGACGTTGCCGGTCAAGTGAAGAAGCTGGGTCTTGGGATCGTACACGGCCCGCTGGCCGGTGGCGTCCTGGTCGGGCGTCTTGATGCGGACATTGCCCGAGGCGACGAAGCTCTTGATGTCGCTGGGGCCACCCTCGCCGTAATCGACCACCACCTTGGCGGCCCAGACGGTGAGCTTGGTGCGCAGCACCACCACCTTGCCGGTGAAGGTGGCGGTATGCTCGGCGTCGTTTATGACGAAGGTATCGCCGGTGATCTTGATGGGATCGGCGCCGCCGAGGCCAGCCGTCGCCGCATGCGCCGCGGAGGCGGCGAGAGCCAGCAGTACGGCAAGAGCGAGGCGCTTCATTGCGGCAGCACCTCCGGCTCGGCGAACAGCAGGAAAACGTTGTTCCAGCTTGGCGCAGCGTGCGGCAGGTTGGGCACGGTCAGCGTGGCGCGCTCGAAGCTCCAGACGTCGGCAGGACCATCGAAATGCATGTTGGCCGCAACCAGATGCGTGCCGTCGGCGAAGGTGAGGTCGACCGGCCCATCAGCGACGGTGATCTGCGCCTTCATGTCGGAGTGCACCGAGGTGAGCGTGCCGAACAGCCCGTCGGCGCTGCGCACATGGGTGACGCCCGGCACGGTGACGACGTGCCGGCCGGTATCGACCGTGGCGCTGTCGGCAGTAGCGTGCAGGGCGGACTCGCCGGGACGTTCGAAAAGCAGATCTGGGCTGGTCATCTCGATGCTGTTGGGGTTGTCGAGCGGCGTGCGCGCGGATTCGGCAGTCACCAGGTAGCGCGAGCCATCGTCTCCCGTCTCAGAATATTGGGGCGTTTCGACGACCAATTGGCCGCGGTCGATGCGGATGCCGGAGACCCCGTACTGGCGGGCAAGGCCGGTGAGCCACATCTGCCCCATCAGCACCAGGAAGGCGGCGACGCCGAGCGCCGGCACGGCGAGGCGCAGCACGCCGACCAGCCGGTTGCGCCACAGCAGCCGGCCAAGGATGGCGGCACGTTGATCGAAGGTCTGGGTGCGCGCCACAAGCATCAGGAGTGGGCGAAGATGTCCTCTTCGTCCCAGCCCAGGAGATCGAGCTCGATCCGCGTGGGCAGGAAACGAAAGCAGGTTTCGGCCAGCTCCAGCCGCCCCTCGCGCCGAAGCATGCGGTCGAGGTGGCGCTTGATGTCGTGCAGATAAAGGACGTCGGAGGCGGCGTAGTCCATCTGCGCGTCGGAAATCTTGTCGGCGCCCCAATCCGAGCTTTGCTGCTGCTTGTTCATATCGATGTTGAGCAGCTCGCGGGCCAGGTCCTTGAGGCCGTGGCGGTCGGTGTAGGTGCGGGCGAGCTTGCTGGCGATCTTGGTGCACCAGACCGGGCCGGTGACGACGCCGAAGCGGTGCTTGAGCACGGCCATGTCGAAGCGGGCATAGTGGAAGATCTTGGTGCGGGCCGGATCGGTCAGCAGCGACACGAGATTGGGTGCCTGGGTGAGGTCGGCCGGAATCTGCACCACGTCGGCGCTGCCGTCGCCGGGCGAGAGCTGCACCACGCACAGCCGGTCGCGGCGCGGATCGAGCCCCATGGTTTCGGTGTCGATGGCCACTTCCTTGCCGTAACGGGACAAATCCGGCAGGTCGCCCCGGTGCAGTCGTGTGGTCATCAACGCCCCCAAATCGAAATATCGGGCTGGTTTGCCACAGCATCTTGGCATTGGAAAGGCCGAGACGCCGCGGTGTTTCCGTCGGCATCGGCGGAGACGCAAGTAAACCGGGCGGAAACGGCGCCGCAAGCCGATCATCGCGTCCGGCGTCATGTCAGCATCGATTGTGGAAAGCATCGCTTTTTCGGGCCCGCGCCTGCCCGCAGGGAGCATGCCTCATATGCCCCTGTCCGGGTTTACAGCACCGGTCGCCCACACCATTTTCCGCCGCAAATGCAGGGCGCCCGCCCTGCCCCCGACGAAAGGACGTGCCAGATGAGCATGAGCCAACCCGAACGATCGCAACCAGGCGCCGAGCGCCGCGCCGAAACCGAGTCCGCCGCGCCCGAGCCAACCGAGCACCCGCGCGACAAAGCACGACGCACCGGCCTCCACCCCAGTCTCAGGGCGCTGCCGGACTACCCGGCGCGCTGAGCGGCCCCTTCGGGGCGCCGCCGATCCGACAATCGCTGGAGAGTGGTGCCCCGGAGAGGCTCCGGGAAACCGGCCTCAGTCACGCTGTTCCTGGGCCTTAGGGGCTGTCAGCGTCGAACGGCACGGTGCTCCGCACGGAGCTTTGGACTTCGGAGAGCGCCTCCGGCGGCCGTTAACCACCGTTGCGGGTTGGCATTATGACCCATTTGCATAGGCTCCGCCCGAGGGTCTATTTCGAATGCCTTCTTCCAGCAGGAGGCGTTCCATGTATCCCACCCATTCCGGCCACTACGTCATTGACCCCGAGGACGTGTTGATCCCCGACGGATGTCGTGTCCCCGACGAGCCGAACGTCGTCAGGCTGATTGAGACCCTCACGGCAGGGCCTCAGACCGACATCATCTACCCCAGCTTGCCAGACCATCACCCCTCAGTGCTAGTTATGGCTGCGATGCGCATCGCCGGCAGAAGGTAAGACACGTGCTTACGACGTTGTTGATTATCCTGATCCCCGTGGGCTTCTTCGTCGGCTACATCGTCATTATGACCGTTGAATCCGCGGCTTCGAACAGGGACTTTTCTGCACAGCACCCTGAGGACCCCTTCTCCAAGGGTATGGATGCCGCGTGGACTGGAAAAGGGCCTACTCCCACGAAGCAGGACCGAAGCGACCATATTCGTCGCGCTATACTCTGGGACAGGCTGAACCCATTTGGACGGACCCTGTCGAAGGCTCAGCGCGAAGCGATACGGAAGAGTGCCGAGGAGGTCGCCGCAAGAGCGGCATCGGCCGAGGCAACGGGCTCGAACAAGGTCTCTTCAGAAGACCAGTAGGCGGTCCTGCACGGACACTTGCACGGATACTTCTACCCCGCACCAGCGGGCACCCCAGTGCACCACCGTGCACCATAACACGATGCCGCCGATGAGCCGGAGAGGCCCACGTACTGGGGTTCTCACGGCGCGAGAGGCCCGCGAAGCGGGGCGTTGCTGCTGAAACGAGGAGGGAGTGCCTGGTGCCCCGGAGAAGACTCGAACTTCCACGACTTGCGTCACACGGACCTGAACCGTGCGCGTCTACCAATTCCGCCACCGGGGCAACCGATGGGCGCCGTTCACCTAGGGGAGCGCCCTGCGGCTGTCAATCGGCAAACGCGCCGCGCCGGACGGTTTTGCCGGCCCTGGCGTGGCGCCGAGCCGTCTCGACAGTCCGCGCGGCTTCGCGATAGAAGCGGACACCCTGTTTTCGCGCCCACGGAGCCGCCTGATGGATCACCCCGAACTGGTCACGATTTTCGGCGGCTCGGGCTTTGTCGGCACGCAGGTGGCGCAGCTTCTGGCGCGCGCCGGATATCGCATCCGCGTGGCGGTGCGCCGGCCCGACCTCGCCGGACCGGTGCGGATGTTCGGCAGCGTCGGGCAGGTGGTGCCGATCCAGGCCAATGTGCGCAACAAGGACTCGGTGGCGGCGGCGGTGCGCGGCGCGGCGATCGTCATCAACCTCGCCGCGATCGGCATCGAAAAGGGCAAGCAGCGTTTCCGCGCCGTCAACGTGACGGGCGCGCGCAACGTGGCGGCGGCGGCGAAGGCGGCCGGCGTCACGACGCTGGTGCATATGTCGGCGCTGGGCGCCGATGCCAATTCGCCGAGCCTGTTCGCCCGCTCGCGCGCCATGGGCGAGGCGGAGGTGCGGGCGCACTTTCCCGACGCCATCATTTTCCGTCCGTCGGTGATCTTCGGGGTGGGCGACGATTTCTTCAACACGCTGGGCCACATCGCCCGCATGCTGCCGGTGATGCCGCTGTTCGGCGGCAAGACCAGGTTCCAGCCGGTCTATGTCGGCGACGTGGCCGAGGCGGTGGCCGCGGCGGCGATGGGCAAGGCGAAGCCGGGCACGATCTACGAGCTGGGCGGGCCCGAGATCGTGAGCAATCGCGAGCTGACCGAGCGGGTGCTGCACTACACCAACCGCCGCAACCCGATCCTGCCGCTGCCGGCCGGCGTGGGCACGCTGCTCGCCATCCCGATGGGGCTGATGCCGAAGCCGCTCCTGACCAGCGACAGGGTGCGGCTGCTCGGCCTCGATAATGTGGTGTCGCACGCGGCCACCGCCGAGCGGCGGACCCTTGCGAGCTTCGGCATCGTGCCGGTGCCGCTCGATGCAGTGCTGCCCAGCTATCTGTGGCGGTTTTCGCCCAACGGCCAGTTTGACCGGCAGACGGCCTGACGCTCCGTCGAGCAACCGCTGTTGAAGGCTAGAGGCAGGTCAGCGACAGGCGAGTGAGCAGCGACACCAGCTCGGACTGGCGGCGGGTGCCGGTTTTGCGCATGACGCCGACGAGCTGGTTGCGCAGGGTCTGCTTGGACACCTCGCGCTCCTGCGCGAAATCGGCCAGCGTGGCGCCCTTGACCAGCGCCTCGGCGAGCTGCGCTTCCGCCTCGGTGAGGCCGAAGGCGCGCCAGAGCAGATCGAGCGGCAGGCTGGCGGCATCGAGCGTGCCGTGCACGATCAGCGTCACCAGCGGGCCGGGATCGAGGATGGCGTCGTGCAGCTGGTAGTTCTGCGGGCCGCGATAGGCGAGACGCGCCACCACCAGGTAGGATTCGTCGGAGCCTGGGCGGTTGAGCCGCAGCACGGTGGTCGAGGCGCGCTTGGAGGTGGCGATCTTGCCGACCAGATTGCGCAGCTCGGCGTCGCCGGCCTCGTCGGCCGCCCGCAGCGTGCCGTCGAGCCCGAGGAAGGGGCTCGCGGGGCTGTGCCGCATGGTGTCGGCGTTGAGGTTGGCATAGTGGATGTGCATGCCGGCATCGACCAGTAGCATGGCAAAGGGCAGATCCTCGAGCACGTTGTCGAGATAGCCCGGGCCGATGGAGAAGCGCGAGCGGCGCAGGATCTCGAAGGCGCGGCCGAAATGATAGGCGGCCTCTCCCAGTGCCGCGGCGGCACGCTCGCGCCGCTCGAGGTCCTTGGGCGAATAGCGGATTTCGATGGCCATCTGCCGCGCGCCTTCGCGCAGCACCACCACGCCGGTGGCCGCGGCGTAATCGCCCTGGCGTGACAGCCAGTCGCGGTAGAATGTCGTTTTCGCGGCTTCGTCGCGCGGCAGCAGCTGGTCGTCGTGATAGATCTGGAACGGGGCCAGCTCGGCCTGCCCGTCGAGCCAGGGATTCTGGTCGGCGTATGTCGACAGGTAGGTCTGCACCGCGGCCGGCGACAGGCCGCGCTGGGCAAAGACCAGGCTGGTGTGCCGCACGAGATCGTGGCCGGTGACGAAGATCAGCGAATTGGGGAAGGCCGCGCTCAGCACGTCTAGAATGCTGTCCCAGCTAGAGCGGCCGAGCGCCATCTCGTAGATGTAGCTGGTAAGGCTGTTCTGCGAATATCCCATGTGGGATCCTCCCGGGCCGTCCTGGACCGGATTATCCCTGTGCGCCCCGCGCCGGACCGGGGAGGGAGTGCAGACGCAGCGAAGTCGTTCTATTGCGCCTGCGACGGGCTGTACTAAGCACCGGCGTCGTGCGTTAGCAATTCATATACTATGTCATGGTTACCGCGCCCGCGCTCGGGAGGCGGCGAAAGGCCGGAGGCGTGGGGGTTTTGACCCGCGCCCGCGCTGGCCGGCACCTAGAGCATATGCACCAAGCGGTTGGTACCGTTGCGCTATCGACGCCGCCAAAACATACGGCCGGATGTGAAAACGTCTCTACTGTCGTAGAGCGTATTACACGCCACACTAGAGCAAATAGCCCAAATTAATATTGGTAAACAGATGGTTAACCATGCTGCTATACCTGGGCTTACGATGCCAGTGTCTTTGCGCAGTTTTCCACAGTGATGTTTTTTGCTGTCTTCACGGGGTGCGACTGCCCCCCGGAAGCGAAACACTTCACGGAGGACTTCACATGCGCCGTATTCTTCTTGCAACGACTGCGATCGTTGCGCTGAGCGCCGCCTCGCCGGCGTTTGCTTTCAATCTTACTTTGGGCGGGCAGCTTGGATACAATACCGCTGTCAGCGTGCAGCACGATCACGCCAATAGCAGCGAGGGTGCGAATGTGCTGCTCGCGGGTCAGGCAGGCCTGGGCAACACCATCGACAATGGTGTCTGTGTGCAGAGGAATAGCCATCCTAAGCCGAATTGCGATTGGTATGAAAAGCCCGGTCAGGACGCCAAGGGCAAGGGTGTCAATGCCGCTGCCATTGGCCAGCTCGGGCTCGGCAACTATGCGAAGAACCGTCAGAAGGCCGAGGACAAAGGTGTCAATCTGAGCGGCGTCGGCCAGATCGGCATTGCCAACAGCGCGGAGAACTATCAGAACGCCAAGGGCAAGGGCTCGTTCAACGGCTCGCTCGTGGTTCAGGCCGGACTGCTTAATGAGGCCACGAACGACCAGAAGGCGCGTGACGGCAAGAACAACACCGCGACCCAGTGGCAGCTTGGGGCTTTCAATGAGTCGAGCGTGTCGCAAGATACCAGTGGCGGTGGCGGTACCAAGGGCAACAACGATTCCGACACGGTTCAGGTGGGTTTCGGTAACGGCTCGTACGTTTCGCAGAAGGGCGGGAACGACCAGTTCACCGGCCAGCTCGGCGCCGGCAACATCTCGGTGACGGACCAGAACCATAACCAGAGCTCGCCGAACGACTCGACGACGCTGCAGGCAGGGCTCGGCAACTTCTCGCGCACGACGCAGAACGGTGGCAACAGCGACGCCACGACTGTTCAGGGTGGCGTCGGCAACGTCTCGGTGACCAGCCAGAGCGACAAGAACAACACGTCGCAGACGTTCCAGGCTGGTGCCGGCAATACTGCCGTCGTCGATCAGAGCGGCAACGGCACCAACTGGTCGGCCGTCGGCCAGGTGGGAGCCGGCAACACCTTCGTCTCGGTGCAGAGCAGCCACTAACAATGGTGGGGCGCGTCGCGCCCCACTCTTCCGTATTCCAAAAGCAAAGGGCGCCCCAGAGGCGCCCTTTGTTATCGTGCTGCAAAGTTTTAGAAGTGTCCGCTGACACCACCTGTCAAGGTAAACGCCCACATGTCGCCAAACGACAGCAGAGGCGAACCTGACGACGACCAGTTCGCATTGGCATCGGTTGCATTCGCGGTGTAGGTGACGTTGGCGCCACCATTCGGGCGCGCCACTTTCGACAGGTAGTCGACCGAAGCCGCCAGCGTCAGATCCAGGTTCGGATTGAGATTGACGGTGGTCGAGGCCTGGCCTCGGATCGCGTAAGCGATGCCATTGTTGAACGCCGATGCACCGGGTCCGTAGGTTACCGTCTGCGGCCCGTACGGCAAGCCGGCAACGCCGGAGCCTCCAGCGATCGTCACTGAGTCCGAACCACTGAGCGCTGCGTGCATGTAGTACAGCGAACCCTCGGCCGCGAACGCCACGGATACAGTGTCGTTGACCTTGCTGGCCAAACTGCCGCCAATCACGGCGCCGATATAGTTCGACGTTACGTTGGCATTGCGATCCAGCGTGTAAAGCGGATGTACAACAGTGGTGCCAGCGACTTCGGGCAGGTCGACCGAGAGCGAATAGTTCGTCTTGTTCCACTGATCGATGAACCGATAGCTGGGACCAACATAGGCCTGCGCCACCGTGCGATCATTGACCACACCCGACGCACCGAAGGTAACGTCCATCCCGGTATAGAGGATGGAGTTCTGAACGCTCGTCGCGATCGACAGCCCATCGAGGTCGCCCACCGCCAGCAGCAAGCTGCCGGATGTGTCGGCCGCGGCCCCCACTGCAAGAGCCTTGGCGACGCCGCCGGCAGAAACCTGCGTGTTTGCGGCGCCCCAGACAAAGCTGTTGCCAGTTCCGGCGGCGGTCACCTGCGATGCGCTCTGCTGATTGCCGGGCGCCGGAGTCGTTTGGGTAAAGCCATTAGTGGCGTTGCCGCCCTCGGGGTTGTTGTCGACCACGTTGACCGACGCCACGGCGCCGGCGGCTCGCGACGTCGTCAGATCGATCGAAGCGTTGGCCGGGGTCGAAATACCGGGAATGGCGACCAGGCCCACGCCCGAAAAGTTCTGCGTCCGAGTACTGCTACCATTGGCGTAGGTCGCGAACAGGTTTGCGCCCATGAAGGCGTCATAGTCACCGATCTTGCCAATGCCGATGACGCCGTTGAACCCGAACGTTCCACCTATCATCAGCGGGTCGGAACCAGCGCCCTGCACGTCCCCCTGCGTCAGCACACCATTCTGGCCCGCGGGCAGCTTCAGGACGGCGACGCCGCCATTCGCCCCGAGGCCAAAGAACGGATGGGTATCATCCTGCGCCATGACGGCGGTCGACCCCAGGAGGGCGGGGAGCAGCGCGGCGCTCAGTGCCCAGAACTTCATCTCATGCCCCTCGAAAGCGAGAATCGGAATTATGGTTAATTGACTGCAAAATGCCGCGTTTTCGACAAATTGTCGAGACGCCCAGCATACCGAAATAAGCTGTGAATAAATCCGGCGTCTTGGTGTGACAGTTAAGCAACGCCAACCGGCATCGGCGCAGTTTTCAGCAAGAGTTTCTTAAGATTTGAAGCGTCTTCGCCCACCGCCCGGAGGCTTACTTGAACAGCAGGACACCCCAAAGGCCGATGGCGCCGATGAAAATCCGCCAGTAGGCGAACGGCGCGAAGCCGTGGCGCTGAATGAAGTCGAGCGCGTAGCGGATGACGAAGAAGGCGGAGATGAACGCCAGGGCAAAGCCAATGGCGATGTCAATCCCCGCCTCGGTGCCGATCAAAGCGCGGTTTTTCCAGAAATCGAGGCCGAAGGCGCCGATCATCAGCGGGATGGCGACGAAAAAGCTGAACTCGGCGGCGGAGCGCTTGTCGGTGCCGAGCAGCAGCGAGCCGACGATGGTGGAGCCGGAGCGCGACACGCCGGGCACCAGCGACAGCACCTGGAACAGCCCGATATACAGACACAGCAGCGGCGGATAGTCGTAGATCGAGGTGTATTTCGGCGTCAGCTTCAATTGATCGACGTAGAGCAGCACGATGCCGCCGATGATCAGCATGGAGCAGATGAGGATGGGGCTCTCGAACAGCACGCCCTTGATGAAATCGTGCGCGAGGGCACCGACCAGCGCCGCCGGCAGCGCCGCCAGCACGATGCCGAGGATGAAGCGCCAGGCGCCGGGCTTGCGCGCGATGGCGTCGCGCAGGATCAGCAGGATGCGGCCGAAATAGACGACGACGATGGCGAGGATGGCGCCGAGCTGGATCAGCACCTCGAACACCTGGCCGGGACTCTGAAAGCCAAGGAAATGCGCGGCCAGCAGCAGGTGCGCGGTGGAGGAGACGGGAACGAACTCGGTCAGGCCCTCGAGAATGCCTAAAATCGCAGGCGCAAAAAGACCTTGATCGACGCTCATATGTTCTCCTACTCATCGCGGGCGCGTGGGCGGCTTTTTCGCATAAGCTGATTTGCGGGGCCGCGCCATTGGACCCGGATGCCGAATGCCGCGACTGTTGCACCACAGGCTCGACCCCTCGTCCCGCCTCGCCCGGCTGATGTTCGCCGAGTACGGCGTGGCGGTGGACCTCGAGGACGTGAAGCCGTGGCGGCGCGACCCGCATCTGCTCGAGCTCAACCCGGCGGCCACGGTGCCGATCCTGATCGACGAGGGCGAGCCGCCGGCGGTGGGCACGCTGGCCACCATCCACGCCATCGAGGACCGCTACAGCCCGAGCGCGGTGGCCGGGCTGTTCCCCTCGCAGGGGCGCGACCGGGCCGAGATGTGGCGGCTCAGCGAATGGGTGCTGATGAAGCTCAACGACGAAGTGACGCGCTATGTGATCGAGGAAAAGATCGTCAAGCGCGACACGCCCGGCGCGACGCCCGATCCGTCGGTGCTGCGGGTGGCCAAGGCCAACCTCGTCGAGCACATGCTGTATTTCAACTGGCTGTTCGCGACGCGGCAATGGCTGGCGGGCGACGCCATGTCGCTGGCCGATTTCGCGCTGGCGGCGCACCTCAGCGCGCTCGACTATCTCGGCGACGTCGACTGGGAAACCTCGGTCGAGACGCGGCACTGGTATGCCCGCATCAAGTCGCGCCCGGCCTTCCGCACCCTGCTCAACGACCGCATCGGCGGCATGCCGCCACACGCGGGATATGCCAATCTTGATTTTTGACTATACTTTTGTATATACATTGACGGGATTTCAATCGTGGCTCTCACGTCTCGCTATGTGTGGGATGCCGGCAATCTGGAGAAATGCCAGTCGCATGGCGTGACGATCGCCGAGATCGAGCATGTGCTAGATAGCGATCCGTTCCTCGTTCCGGATTACGAGCATTCCGACCACGAAGACCGCAGCATTGCGGTCGGCAGCAATCGTAGCGAGCGTCCGGTATTCGTGGTTTTCACAATTCGGATGCAAGAGGGACAAGAAGTGGTTCGCCCGCTTAGTGCCCGTTACATGCATAGAAAGGAGATCGAGCGGTATGAGCGACTCTGGCGGGAGGAAGGTTCCTAAGTTCAAGACCGATGAAGAGGCGGAAGCCTTCCTCATGCAGGACTTGTCCGACCTCGACCTGGCGCAGTTCAAGCGCCATCATTTCGAGTTCGAAAAGAAGGAGGCGCAGCTCAATATGCGGGTGCCGCAGCCGCTGCTGGATGCGGTGAAAGATCGGGCCAAGGCGCAGGGCATGCCGTACACGCGCTACATCCGGATGCTGATGGAACGCGACATTGCCGCAAAGTAGCGCGGCGCTGGTGGCCGAGCTCAAGGCTCGCGCCAAAGCACTTGGGTTCGATGCGTTCGGCATCGCCTCGCCGGCGGCGCGGCCGGATCTGCGTGATAAGCTCGGCGAAGCGCTCAAGCGCGGCTGGCATGGCGACATGGCGTGGATGGCCGAGACGGCCGAGCGCCGCGCCGATCCGCTGGCGCTGTGGGACGGCACGCGCTCGGTGATCATGCTCGGGGTCAATTACGGGCCCGACCGCGACCCGCTGGAGGTGCTCAAGCAGCGCGACCGCGGCAGCATCTCGGTCTATGCGCGCAACCGCGACTATCACGACATCATCAAGGGCCGGCTGAAGGAACTGGCGGGGCTGCTGGCGCGGCGTAGCGGCGCCGAGGTCAAGGTGTTCGTCGACACCGCGCCGGTGATGGAAAAGCCGCTGGCGGAAGCGGCGGGGCTCGGCTGGCAAGGCAAGCACACGGTGCTGGTCAGCCGCGAGTTCGGCTCGTGGCTGTTCCTCGGCGCCATCTTCACCGCCGCCGAGCTGCCGGTGGATGCGCCGCATGAGGAGAGCTGCGGCAGTTGCCGGCGGTGCCTCGACATCTGCCCGACCAACGCCTTTCCTGCGCCGTTCCAGCTCGATGCGCGGCGCTGCCTCGCCTATCTCACGGTGGAGCACAAGGGGCCGATTCCGCGTGAGTTCCGGGTGGCGATGGGCAACCGCATCTATGGCTGCGACGACTGCCTCGCGGTCTGCCCATGGAACAAATTCGCCTCCGCCAGCCGCGAGGCCAAGCTCATGGCGCGCGACGAGTTCAACGCCCCGACCCTTGCCGATCTGGTCCTATTGGACGATGCCGGCTTCCGGGCCTTGTTCGCCGGCTCGCCGATCAAGCGCATCGGCCATGCGCGTTTTCTGCGCAACGTGCTGATCGCCATCGGCAACAGCGGCGATGCGGCACTCGTGCCGCTGGCGGCGGCGCGGCTGGGCGATGCCGAGCCGTTGATCCGCGGCGCCGCGGTCTGGGCCGTGCGCCGGCTTGCTCCGGTGGACGAAGCCAGGCGTTTGGCGCTGGACTTTCTGCCTCGCGAGGACGACACCACGGTCCGAAACGAATGGACGGCAGAGCTTTCGGCATAATGGGCGTGTTCTTTTTCGGCATGGGGTATTCGTCGCTGGCCACGGCCAAGGCGATTCACGACATCATCGCGCCGGACGTAGCGATCGCCGGCACCACCCGCACCGAAGAGGGCGTCGAACGGCTGGCCGAGAGCCCATATCGGCTGCACGTTTTCGACGGCCTGAAGAAGGGGCCGACGCTCGGTGCCGATTTGCGCAGCGCGAGCCATGTGGTGCTGTCGATCCCGCCCAACGACAGCGGCGATCCGGCCTATAATCTGCATCGCGACGACCTCGACGCGGCGACGGGCCTCCAATGGCTCTGCTACTACTCGACCGTCGGTGTCTATGGCGATTTCGGCGGGCAGTGGATCGACGAGACGGCACCGACGCGGCCGATCAACAAACGCAGCCAGCAGCGCGTCGAGGTGGAGCAGCTCTGGCGCGACTATGCCGCCGCGCGCAATCTGCCGCTGCTGGTGCTCAGGCTCGCCGGCATCTACGGGCCGGGACGATCGAGCTTCGACAAATTGCGCGAGGGCACGGCGCGGCGCATCATCAAGCCGAACCAGGTGTTCAACCGCATCCATGTCGACGACATCGGCCGGGTGAGCGCGCTGGCGGCGCAGCGCAAGCTGGCCGGCACCTTCAACCTTAGCGACGACGAACCGGCGCCGCCGCAGGATCTGGTGGAATACGCGGCGCGGCTGATGGGCGCGCCGGTGCCGCCTGGACTGCCGTTCGAGGAGGCGGAGATGACGCCGATGGCGCGCAGCTTCTATGCCGACAACAAGCGGGTTTCGAGCCACGCCATCAAGCAGGCACTGGGCATCGAACTGATGTACCCGACCTACCAGGCGGGGCTCGACGCCATCTTCAGGCAGCCGGCATGAGCGCGCCTCACGCCGCCAAGGGCCCGCCGCAGCGGGTGGTGCTCGAGGGCCGCTATGCGCGGCTCGAGCCGATCGGGCCGCAGCACGTGGCGAGCCTTTACGAGGCCATCGGCAGCGCCGACGGACGCGAGCGTTTCACCTGGCTGTTCGAGACGGCGCCCGAGACGGAAGCCGATCTCGCCGATTTCGTGCAGCGCGCCGCGGCAGCGAACGACCCGCTGATGTTTGCAGTAGTCGACAGCGCGACCGGCCGCACCGAGGGCCGGCAGGCGCTGATGCGCATCGTGCCCGAGCATGGCGTGATCGAGATCGGCTCGATCTATTGGGGACCGCGCATGGCGCGCAGCCGGCTTGCGACCGAGGCGCTGTACCTGGCGGCACGCTACGTGTTCGACGAGCTCGGCTATCGCCGCTTCGAATGGAAGTGCAACAACAACAACGCGCCGAGCAAGAAAGCGGCCGAGCGCTTCGGCTTCAGTTTCGAGGGCATCTTCCGCCAGCACATGATCCAGAAGGGGCAGAACCGCGACACGGCGTGGTTCGCCATGCTCGACGGCGAGTGGCCGGCCCGCAAGGCGGAATACGAGCGCTGGCTCGCGCCGGACAATTTCGACGCCGGCGGGCAGCAGCGCAGCAGGCTGCGCTTCGACAACGTGGAGAGCACAAGATGACCTACCGCGCCAACGACACCCGCTACGACAGCATGGCCTATCGACGCAGCGGCCGCTCCGGTCTGAAGCTGCCAGCCATCTCACTCGGCCTGTGGCAGAATTTCGGCGGCACGCGCGACTACCCGTCGGCCTTCGAGATCCTGAGCTATGCCTTCGACCACGGCGTCACGCATTTCGACCTCGCCAACAATTACGGCCCACCGTCCGGCGCCGCCGAAGAATTGTTCGGCGACATCATGGCGCGTGACTTCCGGCCGTACCGCGACGAGCTGATCATTTCGAGCAAGGCCGGCTGGGGCATGTGGCCGGGGCCGTATGGCGACCTGGGCTCACGCAAATACCTCATCGCTTCGTGCGAACAGAGCCTCAAGCGCATGGGGCTCGACTATGTCGACATCTTCTATTCGCACCGGTTCGATCCCAACACGCCGCTCGAGGAGACGATGGGGGCGCTGGCGCAACTGCACCGGCAGGGCAAGGCGCTCTATGTCGGCATCTCGTCCTATCCGCGCGAGGAGACCAAGCAGGCCTACCGCATTCTCGCCGACATGGGGGTGCCGCTGCTGATCCACCAGCCGAGCTATTCCATCCTCAACCGCTGGATCGAGGACGACGAGACGCTCGACACCTGCGGCGAACTCGGCATCGGCGTGATCCCGTTCTCGCCGCTGCAGCAGGGAATCCTGTCGGGCAAATACTCCAGGGGCAAGGCCGGCACCCGCGCCGAGGACAAGAACTCGTCGATCAATGCGCGGGCGCTGGCGCCCAAGGTGCTGGCCGGGGTCGACGCGCTGGGCAAGATCGCCAAGGCGCGCAAGCAGACGATGTCGCAACTGGCGCTGGCCTGGGTGCTCAGGCGCAGCGAGGTGACCTCGGCGCTGATCGGCGTGCGCACGCTGGAGCAGCTCAAGGACTGCCTCGGCGCGCTCGACAATCTGAGCTTCACGCAGAAGGAGCTCGACGCCATCGACGCGGCGGTCGAGGGGGCGCTGCTGCCCAGCCGCCCGGCGACGACTATGGCCGACTGACCTCGTCAGGCTCGCGGAAGGCGCCGAGGACGATGGCGGTGAGCACCGCGTGCAGCGTCGTCGGCAGGTCGTAGCCGAAGGTCATGTCGGTGAGGCCGAAGACGAAGAAGCTCAGGCTTAGGAGCAGCGCGCCGTAGAGCCTGAGGTTGGCGTAGCGGTCGGGCGGCAGTACCAGCACGCCGACCACCGGCGCGACCAGCGTCGCCAGCCAGGCGACGATGCCGACGATGCCGGCGGCGACGGCGGCATTGAAGAAGTCGTTGTGGTACATCGACAGCACATAGGGCAGTGCCGCCTCGCTCAGATGCGCCCAGCCATGGCCGAGCAGCGGCGCGCGCAACAGGGCGGTCCAGCCGGCCTGCCACATGGCGAGGCGCTCGGTGGTCGAGGGATCGGGGATGGCCGAGGGATCGACCACCACCTGCTCGAGCAGCGAGGCGACGGCGAGAAAGCGCGGCGACATGAGCGCGACGGCACCGACTGCGACGACCAGCACGCCGAGGCCGGCGAGATACCACAGGCGGCTCGCCCGCATTTCGCGCAGCAGCGCCCAGACGAACAGCAGCCCCAGCACCGGCACGGCGACGAAGACGCCGCGGGTCGAGGTGAGATAGAGCGCGAACAGCGAGGCGGCGGCGCCGATGACGAGCAGCCAGCGCCAGGGCGAGCGGAGGCCGATGATGCCGGCAAGGCCCATGAAGCCGAGCAGCACCACGGTGCGCGCCATGAGGTTGCCGCCCGAGCCCCAGCCGATGGCGCGTTCCTTGTGCTGGATGAAAACGTCGTAGCTGCCGGTGAGGGCGCCGACGACGGCGCCCAGCGCGCAGAGGGTGGCAATGGTGGCGATGGTGCGGGCGCCCGGCCGGCGCAGCGCCAGCAGATAGGCCGCCGGCGCGAGCAGCAGGCCGAGGAAATTGGTGGCGAACAGCGTGTCGCCGAATTCGCGCGCCGTGGCGATGAAGCAGACCAGCAGCGACAGGAAGGCCGCGAGAAAGAGCAGCATCGCCGGCTGCCGGCGCAGCGTCGTCCAACTGCCGCGAAGAAAGGCGACCGGCGACAGCAGCAGCAGCGCCAGCACTGCAACGATCGAGGCGATGCTGCCGATGGCCGGCGACAGCACGAACAGCACAACGGCCGCGAACCAGGCGAGCCCCATCGCGGCGCCGCGCAGGATGGTGAGCAGCAGCACGGTCACTTCGTCGGCTCGCGGCAGAGATGCAGCAGAATGGCGGTGAGCATGGCGAAGAGGTAGGTGTGGAACTCGAAGCCGAACATCAAATCGGTGAGACCGCCGCCGACATAGACGATGGTGAGCACCGTGGCGCCGTAGAGACGGAAAGTGCGGAGACTGTCGCGCGGGCCCAGCAGGGCGCCGACGATGGGCGTGGTGATGATGGCGAGATAGGCGGCAACGCCGATGATGCCGCTCGCCACCGCGAAGTTCAGGACGTCGTTGTGAAGCTGCGGCAGCCAGGTGAGCAGCCATTGGTCGGAGTCGGCGAGGAACGGCTTCACCGAGCTCATGATGTTGCCCCAGCCATGCCCGACCCAGGGCGATTGCTGGAAGGACTGCCAGCCGGCGCGATAGAGCACGAGGCGCTGGCGCACGGTTTCGTCGACCACGGCGTTGCCCTCGGCCACGGCGCCGACGATGGCAAGGAGGGAGCCCGCCCGGCCCTGCAGCACCGCGGCAATGCCGCCGGCGAGCACGACGACCAGCCCGGCGGCGCCGATGAGCGTGGCGCGTAGCGACTGGCGGAAGCGGTCGTGCCAGATGAAGATGGCAGCGGCGATGGCGGCGGCGGGGACCGCCAGCAGCGGCCCGCGCGAGCCGGTGAGGACGGTCGCGACGATGGCGAGCAGGGGCGGCACGAGATAGAGCCAGCCATAGCGATCGCGGCGCACGAAGACGCCGCCGAGCGACACGAAGCCCAGCGCCAGCAGGGCGTTGGAGAGAACGATGGGCCCCAGATTCAGGGCCTCCGGCCGGCTCGCATGCACCAGCACGGCACTGACCCCGACCTCCACGAGACCGAGCATCACGCCGATGGCGGCGAGGCGCGCCACCAGCTCGGCGGGACGGGCGATGCGCTGCCGTTCGAACAGCAGCGCCACCGCGCCATAGGTCAGGAACATGGTGAAGTTGAGGGCGCGCAGCACGTCCGACGCGCTGTCGGCGGTGATGGCGCAGATGATGGCGAAGAGCACGAAGATGCCGAGCAGCACGCGGGCGTCGTAGGAGGCATAGGCGGCGGGCGCATTGCGGCGGATGAGGGTCACGACGAAGAGCGGCAGGATCACCAGCAGCGCCGCGTAGGGGGTGAGCAGCCCCAGCACCGGGGAAAGGGCCAGGGCGAGCAGCAGCAGCGCCCAGAGGGCGATGGCCGGCAGGCGGGCGGTCACGGCGCCGCCTCGAGCTCGGCGAAGCGCCGGGCCAGCAGCTCGTCGCGCACCAGCGCACCTTGCGGCGCCCTGGTGCGGTCGTGCTTCCAGTTGGTGTTGATGCCCTTGAAATGCCAGTAGAAAGCGTCGTCGGGCATGGATTTGCTGAACCAGGCGCGACCCTCGATCCAGTGCCAGTAGGGGTGGACGGAGAGGCGGCGGACCCAGGGGCGGGCGGGGTCGAGAGCCCATTTGCGCTGCGGCGAATGCGCCGGTTTGGGGTCGGCGAGGCGCTGGGTGAAACCGCGGTGTCGGGTGGCCTGACCCACGGCCTCTATCCACGTGCCGTGGAAGACGACGAGGCCGCCGCGCGAGGCGTGGGCGAGATCGTAGAGGGAGGCGCCGGAGCGGGTGCCGGCGAGTTCGTCGATGTCGCAGTCGAGGAGGCCGTAGGCGCGTTCGCCATAGCGCCTAAGTACCACTGACATCGACGCAATTTGCAGGAAGCGGGCCCAATAGGGATTGGCCTTGAGCGCCGCGTCATAGGGGCCGAAGCTGTGCGGCCAGTGCTGCACGCCGACATGTTTCAGGCCGGGAACGGACGCCAGCACACCGTGAAGCTCTGTCAGGTTATAGCGGGTTGAGGCGTTGTCGAAGAGGACGATGGCGTCGGTGCCGTGCAGGCGGGCGTGCCAGGTCGCCCATTCGCGGATCCAGGCGAGGTCGTTGTCCTTGTTGATGGTGAACAGCAGGCGGCTGCCGGCGAGCTCGGCGCAGGCGTTGGGCTGCACCGGCAGCGACATCGTCTCGCCGGCCAGCGACACCTCGATCGCGGTGGTGTCGCGGGGCACCGCCACGAGCTCGGTGACCATGGTGCTGAGCGAGGGCCAGAACCGGACGCGCAGGCGATCGCCCGAGGGACGCGCCGTGAAAATCGCTGCCTTGTAAGGCAGGCCGTAGGGCGGCGGGCCGACCAGCAGCACACGGGTGCCGTCGGCATCCCAGAAGCAATCGTAGAACAGCGTTTTTGTGTCGAACGCCCTGGTGAACGCTTCGGGTCGCGCGCGGCCGGGGGCACGGGCGATGCGGTGGGCCGCATTGCCTGCCGACAGGGCCGCGTAGGAATTGGCGACGGGGAGCGCGGCCGCACTCATGCGCGCAGCGCGCCGCCCGTGGCCTTGCCTACGGCCGCGACGATGGAGGCCGACACCTTGTCGATCTCCTCGTCGGTCAGCGTCTTCTGCATCGGCTGCAGCGTCACGCGGATGGCGATCGACTTCTTGCCCGACTCGACGCCCTTGCCCTCGAACAGGTCGAACACCGCGACGTTGGCGATCAGCGCCTTGTCGGCGTTGCGCGCGGCCTTGAGCAGGTTGGCGGCGGCGACATTGCGATCGACCAGGAAGGCGAAGTCGCGCTCGACCGGCATCAGGTCGGAGAGCTTCAGCGCGCCCTTGCCGCGCGTCGCCTTGCGGCGCGGCTCGGGAATGGCGTCGAGGTCGAGCTCGAACGCCGCCACCGGGCCGGTGAGGCCGAGCTCGGCGGCCCAGGCCGGATGCAGCTCGCCGAACCAGCCGATGATCTTGGCCGGGCCGAGCTGCACGCGGCCGCCGCGGCCGGGATGGGCCCAGGCCGGCGCCTCGCCGACGAGCTGCAGCTTGTCGAGATCGTGGCCGAGCCCGTCGAGCACCGCCGCAAGGTCGGCCTTGGCATCGAAGACGCTCAGCGTGCCGCCGCCGTCCCAGGTTTTCGGCACCGCGCCGGACCGGAGGGCGGTGACATAGGTATGCTGGCCCTCGGGCTCGGCCGAGAGGAACACCTGCCCCACCTCGAACAGCGCCACGGCGTCGAAGCCACGATTCTGGTTGCGGCGCGCGGCCGCCAGCAGGCCCGGCAGCAGCGAGGGCCGCATGTCGGAAAGATCGGCGGCGATAGCGTTGGCGAGCTTCAGTTCGGGCTTGCCGCCGCCGAACCGCGCCGCCTCGTCGGCGGAAATGAACGACCAGGTGACGGCTTCGTCGAGCCCGCGCGCCGCGAGCACGCGCTTGGCGATGCGGCGGCGGGACTGCAGCGTGGTCAGCATGCGTGGGGCGACGCCCGAAAGGCGCGGCAGCGGATCGACGGGCACCTTGTCGACGCCCTCCATGCGCATCACCTCCTCGACGAGGTCGGCCTTTTGCGTCACGTCCGGACGCCACGACGGCACCTTGACGGTGAGCGTGGGGAAGGCGCCGGTGACGGCAAAGCCGAGGCGCGTCAGCAATTCGGCGATGCGCGGCGCCGGCAGATCGAGGCCGGTCAGGCGCTTCACTTCGCCGACGGGGAACTCGATGACGGTGCCGGGCGGCTCGACATGGCCGGCGACGACGATCTCGTGCGGCGTGCCACCGCAGAGCGCGAGGATCATCCTCGTCGCCAATTCCAGGCCGGGCACCTGGCTGGTCGGGTCGACGCCGCGCTCGAAACGGTAGCGGGCGTCGGTGACGACGCCGAGCTTGCGGCCGGCCTGCGCGGTGACCATCGGGTCGAACCAGGCGCTCTCGACGAACACATTGACCGTGGCGTCGGTGGAACTGGTGGGCTCGCCGCCGATGATGCCGGCAATGCCGACGGCGCCATTGGCGTCGGCGATCACCGGGATGGTCGGGTCGAGCGCATAGGTGTGGCCGTCGAGCGCCAGCAGGCTTTCGCCGGCCCTGGCCATGCGGGCGTGCACCGGGCTTTTGAGCTTGTCGGCATCGAAGACGTGCAGCGGCCGGCCGCGATCGTAGGTGATGTAGTTGGTGATATCGACCAGCGCCGAGATTGGTCGCAAACCAATGGCGCGCAGCCGGTCCTGCAGCCAGCTGGGCGACGGCCCGTTCTTCACGCCGGAAATCAGCCGGCCGGCGAACATGCGGCAGGCCTCGGGCTCGCCCTCGGCAAAACGCAGTTCTACCGCGATCGGGCTCGCGCCACCCGGCGACGGCTGCGGCGCGATGGCGCCGTCCCTGAGCGTGCCGATGCCGAACGCCGCGAGATCGCGCGCCACGCCCAGCACGCTGGTGGCGTCGCCGCGATTGGGGGTGATGGAAATGTCGAACACCACGCCGCCGAGCTTGGCGTATTCGACATAGGGCATGCCGATGGGCGCGTCGTCGGGCAGGACGATGATGCCCTCATGGTCGTTGCTGAGCTCGAGCTCCATGGCCGAGCAGAGCATGCCGTTGCTGGGCTGACCGCGAATGACGACGCCGGCCTTGAGCTCGAAATCCTTGCCCGGAATATAGGTGCCGGGAAAGGCGAAGACCGACTTCATGCCGGTCGTGGCGTTGGGCGCGCCGCACACCACGTCGATGAGCGCGCCGGTGCCGGCATCGACCTTGCACACCTTGAGGTGGTCGGAATTGGGGTGCGGGATGGCCGACACCACCTTGGCGACGACGAAGGGTTTCAGCGCCCTGCCCTGATCCTCGATGCTTTCGACCTCGAGGCCGATCGTGGTCAGCGCCTCGCCGATCTCGGTGGCGGTGGCAGTGGTCTCGAGGTGATCCTTGAGCCAGTCGAGGGTGAACTTCATCGATAGATACTTTCGGTCGCTTCGATCCTGGGCAGGCCGCCGGAGATCGCAAAGAGCTTGGCAAGGACGTTGGCGAAGCCGCGCGCATCGTCGATGGCGCGGTGCGTGTGCGCGATGTGGCCGTACCAGTCGGGCGGCACGCGCTGCATGCCCCATTTCAGGTATTCGGCGCCGCGCAGGGCGCCGGCCATGGTGTAGAGGCAGACGCCGCCGCCGCGGAAGATCTGGCGGCCGCCGGTGGGATGGCCGAGCACGCGCACGCCGGCATAGGTCTGCAGATAGTGGTCCATCCACAGCCCGTCGAAGCTCATCGGCGCGGCGGCGAAGGCGTGCCAGCCCGGCAGCGCCTCGACCCAATCGGCATAGCGCGGCATGACGATCTCGGGCCGCTCGGGATTTTCGGTGGCGTGCCGCCAGGCCTCGGGCTGCGTCTTCCACCAGTCCATGGTCACCGGGTGCGGCTGGCGATCGGAACGCGGTTCCAGCACCGCCTCGAACTCGGCCAGCACCGTGCCGGCGACGTCGCACGCCACCGAGGCAAAGCTCAGCATCGAGCTGTCGAGCGGCGACGGCCCGTCGGCCTCGATGTCGGTGACGACGAAGGTGACGATGTCGGTGGTGTCGGTCAACGCGTGTTCCGCTTCACCAGCTCTGCCAACGCATCGTTGATACGTGTCTGCCAGCCCGGGCCGTCGTGACGGAAGTGATCGACGATATTGCGATCGAGGCGCAGGGCGACGCGCTCCTTGGTGGGGGATTTCTGCGGTCCGCGCTGGCCGCGGGCACGCTCCAACTCGTCGATCTTGATCTGGGTGCGAAGGATCGACGCGATGGAGGCTTCCTCGTGAAACTGTGGCCAGTGGAGGCCCTCCGGCGTCAGCACGAATGCCTGACGCTCGTCCGGCGTAGCGGTAACGAGGTCCGGATACCAGGTCAGCGGCACTGTCAGGGTGCGGCCATCCGCAAGATCTATGTGCAGATGTTTCTCATCGAACCGAGCAGCCACCGGCGGTGAAACCTCGACTTCAGGTTGCGGCGGCCGGGGTTGCCGCTGCGCGCGCTCAAGGGCGGCCTTCAGCTCCGGAAAATCACTAATCGGCCGCGCGCGCTTGAAGTCATCCTCAGTCCACTCCGGCGCGTCATCGCCCACGCGCTTCTCGAAATCGTCCAGGGACTCGCCCGGAAGAATGCCTTCCATCGACCCCGGCTCTCTATCGCGTCTGATATTTCTTGCGTTCGCGGTCATTGGCTTTCCTCATGGAAAAGATGCGCATTCCCCCTGCTCGAGGCGTCCAACAGAAGTTGATCAGGCGGCCACGCAGGTAGGCGAAGCTGGAGAACCGCACCTCGCCATAGTCCTGGCGCGTGTCCTGCTCCGAAACGAGACTGGCCCTGTCGATGAATGCGACGTCGGCGAAGTCCAACTGGCGGTTTTCCAACGTCCATTGTCGCTTCGTCTCGTCCCATTCCAGTTCCATCTACCACAATCCCCATTTAATTGTGGTCACAAATAAATCAATAGGTCAGCTCTGATGGCGTCGGCTCATTGGATCGGAGTCCCTTGCAGAGGCGGTGCGGCGAACATCGCAAATGGCCGATACTCATCCCCGGGGGCAACGGTCTCCTTGGCCTGCGGGTCGTCCGGTGTCCACCGAATCCACCAATTCACGAGGGCCGCAGCGTCATCGGCTCGATCGAACAATTTGTGACTGTTCAGCACCCACTCGCCGGGGTGTCGGCTCACATGATGGAGCAGCAGGGAGTAGTGACCGTAGGCATCGAAATACATTCCGGCGTCGTAGCCAACAAAGCGAAAGTCTCCACGCGGCGGCGTGTTATCGAGTTCGTCGGAAATATAGGCACCCCGTAGCGGTCCCGATGGCAGAGCATCTGGATGCTGCTTGAGCTGTGCCACGCGAAAGCTGGACTTCAGCAGCGGCTCCCATCGTTGATTGGCCCGAACAGCGAGTCCGTCGAAGCCCGCATAGCTCCGCCAGCTGCCAGAAGCCTCGAGCGTCTCGGGCAGGTCAAAGTCGACGATCAGAAGATACCGCTCGACCTTCTGCATCAGCTCGACAACCCTCCGAACAGCGTCGGCATGTCGAACGCCCTGAAGCCGTAGTGGTCGAGCCAGCGTTTGTCGGCGTCGAAGAAGGCGCGGAGGTCGTTCATGCCGTATTTGAGCATGGCGAGCCGGTCGATCCCCATGCCCCAGGCGAAGCCCTGGTAGACATCGGGGTCGAGGCCGCAATTGCGCAGCACGTTGGGGTGCACCATGCCGCAGCCCAAAATCTCGAGCCAGTCGCTGCCCTCGCCGATCTTCACCTCGGGGCCGGAGCGGTCGCAGCCGACATCGACCTCCATCGAGGGCTCGGTGAAGGGGAAGAAGCTCGGGCGGAAGCGCAGGGTGACGTTGGGCACCTCGAAGAAGGCCTTGAGGAATTCCTCGAGCACCCAGCGGAGCTGGCCGATATGCGAGCTCTTGTCGATCACCAGCCCCTCGACCTGGTGGAACATCGGGGTATGGGTCTGGTCGCTGTCGTGCCGATAGGTGCGGCCGGGCATGACGACGCGGATCGGCGGCTCCATCGGCGGGGTGAGATAGGGGGCGGCGGGCGTCTCGTTGGTCCGGCGCATCACCCGGATCTGCACCGGCGAGGTGTGGGTGCGCAGCACCTTGCGCACCCCGTCCGGTCCCGGCTCGAGGAAGAAGGTGTCGTGCATCTCGCGCGCCGGATGCCCCTCGGGGAAGTTGAGCGCGGTGAAATTGTACCAGTCGGTCTCGATGTCGGGGCCTTCGGCGATCCTGAAGCCCATGTCGGAGAAGATGGCGGTGATCTCGTCCCACACCTGGCTGATGGGATGGATGCGGCCCTCGGCGGTGGGCGCGGGCCGGAGCGGCAGGGTGACGTCGAGGCGCTCGGTTTCGAGCCGGGCGGCGAGCGCGGCGGCGGCGAGGGCCGCGCCCTTCTGCTCGATGGCGCCGGCGATCCCGGCCTTGAGGCCGTTGATCAGCGGGCCGGCGCTCTTGCGCTCGTCGGGCGGCATGGCGCCGAGCGTCGCCAGGAGGGCCGAGACCGAGCCCTTCTTGCCCAGGGCGGCGACGCGGACCGCCTCGAGCGCTCCCGCGTCGGCGGCCGCGGCGATGGCGGCGGTAAGCTCGGTGCGCAGGCGCGCAATGTCATCGGTGAGGCTCATGTGCAATTCCAGTTCAGGCGGGCAAACAAAAAGCCCTGCGCCAAAGCCCGGACGGGCGGCGCAAGGCTTAACGTGAGGCCTCGGAAAAGGCTAGCGCGGTGGCTGTATCAGGCCACGCGCGCGGCGGTGGTCTTCTCGATCTCGCCGAGATAGCCGAGCGCCTTCTTGGACTGGGCGACCAGCGCCTCGAAGGCCTTGGGCTCGGTGATGGCGATGTCGGACAGGACCTTGCGGTCGACCGCGATCTCAGCCTTCACGAGGCCGTCGATAAATCGGCCGTAGGTCAGCCCATGCGCGCGCACGGCGGCGTTGATGCGCTGGATCCACAGCGCGCGGAAATTGCGCTTCTTGGCGCGGCGGTCGCGATAGGCGTACTGGCCGGCCTTGTCGACGGCCGCCTTGGCGACGGTGATCGACGATTTGCGGCGGCCGTAATAGCCCTCGGCGGCCTTCAGGACTTTCTTGTGGCGGGCGTGAGCGGTTACGCCACGTTTGACTCGGGACATCTGTCAGCTCTCCTTCAGCGCGCGTACGGCATGTACCATTTCACCAGGCCCTCATCCCCCTTCTTGAGGATCTTGGTGCCGCGGTGACGGCGGATGTAGTCGGCATTGTGCGAGGAGAGGCGGTGGCGCTTGCCCGCGACACCGGCCTTGACGCGGCCAGACGCGGTCATCTTGAAGCGCTTTTTGGCGCCCGATTTGGTCTTCATCTTTGGCATTTTGCTACCCGTTTGCGCCCGAAGGCGGTGGCATTCAGGATCGCCACGGCATGCCTTTCGGCCGGGCGGTCCGGTTGGAAGCGGCGTCTATAGAGGGTGGGCGCGACAAGCGCAAGCCTCAGGCGGTCCTGAGCGACGAAATGACTTCGCCCAGCCGGTCGATGAGGTGGGCGCCCTCGGTACGGCTCAATTCGCCGAGCGCGGCGCGGTTGATCTCGGCAGTGATGCGGGCGAGGTCCGGCACCAGGGCGCGCGCCTTGTCGGTGAGGTAGAGGCCCTGGGCCCGCCCGGCCAGATGCCGGCGGGTGATCCAGCCTTCGGCCTCGAGGCCGTTGAGGGTGCGGGCGACACCGGGCTGCTCGACGTCGAGCCGCTCGACCAATTGCTTCTGCGTCAGCCCTTCGGCCCGGCCGATCTCGATCAGCGCCGCCGCCTGCGCCGGCTGCACCCCGAGCGGCGCCAGCGCCTCGCGCAGCCGGTTGGCCAGCAGCCGCGCCAGTTGCGCGGCGTGAAAGCCGATGGTGTCGCGCTGGTCGAAGGTCATAAGGCGTTATGTAGAGGATTCGCGGGACGGTGGGAACAGCCACCCCGCCATCCTCGAAACAAAAGGGCGGCACGGGGCCGCCCTTGTTCCTGCCGATGCCGGGCCGCCCTCATTTGGGCGCCAGCACCATCACCATCTGGCGGCCTTCGGAGCGCGGGGCGGATTCGACCTTGGCCCTGGCCTCCATCTCCTGCTGCACCTTGACCAGCAGTTCCATGCCGATGTCCTGGTGCGCCATTTCGCGGCCGCGGAAGCGCATGGTCACCTTCACCCGGTCGCCGTCCTCGAGGAAGCGGGTGACCGCCTTCATCTTGGTCTCGTAGTCGTGGGTGTCGATGTTGGGGCGAAGCTGGATTTCCTTGACCTCGATCACCTTCTGCTTCTTGCGCGCCTCGGCCGCCTTCTTCTGGGCAGCATATTTGAAGCGGCCGAGATCGAGCATCTTGGCGACGGGCGGCGTGGAGTTTCCGGCGATGACGACGAGGTCGAGGCCCAGTTCCTGAGCCTGGGCCAGCGCGTCGCGGGTGCGGACCGCGCCTTTGTTGACGCCTTCGGCGTCGATGAGCTGGACTTCGGGAGACTGGATGTCCTCGTTGCTGAGCGGCCCATCCTTCTGGGGCGCAACGGGTCTCATGGGTCGGCGAATGGCAGAGAATCCTTCTGCAGTTGAACGGATGCCAAGGGAAGCGGCGCTAAAATCGTTATTCGCGGCCCATAAGTCAATCGGCTGGACAGGGCGCGAACGGAAATGTCAAAGCCTGTTGCGGAGCTGCGCGGAGCCGCGAGTGTGAGCGAGACCATCCTGGTGGGCGACAGGGCGATCGCCGTCGAGCGCCGGGCGGGGCGGCCGCCGGGGCTGTTCTGGCTGTCGGGCTTCCGCTCGGACATGAGCGGATCGAAGGCCAGCGCGGTCGATGCGTTCGGGGCCAGCCACGGCCTTGCCGTCACCCGCTTCGACTATTCCGGCCACGGCCGCTCCGGCGGCGACTTCGACCAGGGCACGATCAGCCGCTGGCTGGAGGAGGCGGAGGCGGTGTTCGCCACCACCAGCGGGCCGCAGATCGTCATCGGCTCGTCGATGGGCGGCTGGCTGGCGCTGCTGCTCAACCGGGCGCGGCGGGCCAGAGGCGACGCGCGCATCCATGGGCTGGTGCTGATCGCCCCGGCGGTCGACATGACCGAGCTGATGCTGGCGCAGATGCCGAAGAAATATCGCAAGCTGCTCGACAAGCAGGGCTTCGTCGACACGCCGTCGGACTATTCCGACACGCCGTACCGCATCAACGGCGCGCTGATCGAGGACGGCCGGCGGCACCTGCTGTTCGGACGCGCCATCGAAACGGGCTGCCACGTCACCATCCTGCAGGGCGCGCGCGACAGGGACGTGCCGCGGGAGCATGCGGCGAGGCTGGTGCAGCATCTGGTCAGCGATCCGGTGAGCTTCATCGTGGTCCCCGAGGGCGACCACCGCCTCAGCCGCCCCGAGGACCTGGCGCTGCTCGACCGCGCCATCGAACAGACCATCGCCGAACGCGGGGTGTAGCGCCTCGCCCTAGGCCCACTCGCCCTTGCGCATCACCGGGGTGACCGCGCCGTCCTGGCCGATGCCGTCGACGTCGATCTCGGCGGAGCCGATCATCCAGTCGATGTGGATGTTGGAGGTGTTGCCGCCGCGGCGCGCTACCTCTTCGGGGGTGATGGTGTCGCCGTCGAGGAAGCATTTGGAATAGCACTGGCCGAGCGCGATGTGGCTGGCGGCGTTCTCGTCGAACAGCGTGTTGTAGAACAGGATACCGCTCTGGCTGATGGGCGAGGAGTGCGGCACCAGCGCCACCTCGCCGAGGCGGCGCCCGCCCTCGTCGGTGTCCATGGCCTTGAGCAGCACGTCCTCGCCCTTGCCGGCATGGGCCTCGACGATGCGGCCGCCCTCGAATTTAACCGCGATGTCGGTGATCAGCGTACCGTTGTGGCTGAGCGGCTTGGTGGAGCGCACCACGCCATCGACGTGCAGCCGGTGCGGGGTGGTGAACACCTCTTCGGTCGGGATGTTGGGGTTGCAGGTGATGCCGTTGCGCGCCGGCGAGGCGCCGCCCTTCCAGGCATGGCCGTCGGCAAGGCCGAGCGTCAGATCGGTGCCGGGACCGGTGTATTTCAGCGCCTTGAAGTTCTTGCCGGTGAGCCAGGTCTGGCGCTCCCTGAGGCGGCCATTGTGCGCGGCCCAGGCGGCGACCGGATCGGCGGTGGAGATGCGGGTGGCGGCAAAGATGGCGTCGGCGAGCTTCCTCACGGCGGTCGCCTCGTCGTCGCCCTCAAACACCTGCTTCGCCCAGGCGGCGCCGGGATAGGGCACGATGGTCCAGTTGATGTCGAAATTGACGATCTTGGCCGAGGCCGGCTTGTAGGCCTTGCTCAGCGCCCGGTTGGCGCGGCCGACCTTGTCCGGATCCTCGCCGCTCAGCAGCATCGGGTTGTCGCCGGCGATGGCGAGGCGGGCGGTGTTTTCGCCGAACGCCCTGGCCACCCCCTCGTACAGCCAGCCGGCGGCGCGGTCGAAGCCCTCGTCGTGGCCGTGGCGATAGCGGGCGAGGGTCATCTCCTCGTCGGAAAAGAAGGTGGTGACGAGGCCGGCGCCGGCCTTGTAGGCCTCGGCCGCGATCAGCCGGGCCAGCGGCAGGGCGCTGATGGGCGACGTCATGTAGAGGTCCTGCCCCGGCTTCAGCCCGAGGCCGACCTGGATGGCGACCTCGGCGAGTTTCTGCAGCTTGTTGGGATCGACGGCGGGAGCGGGCATGGCGGCACCTGAATGAACGACGGTGCATGACGCCTAGAACAATTCGCCATTTCATGGAAACAGCGAATCGTTCCGGTTTTCGTTTCGACGCGCGGGACACAATGGCGACGGTGGCTGTGGCCCCCACCCCCGGCCCCTCCCCGCAGGGGGGAGGGGGGCGCAGGAGCCGCGATCACGGTGGTGCAGTCGGGCTCCCCTCCCCCTTGGGCGGCGATCACCAAGCTCGAGGTTCGCGTCAAGCGCCGGGTCAGGCCGCCTGGTAGCTGGCGGTGAAATAGAGCATCGCGCTGTTGGTGAATTGCGAACTGGTGAGGCCGGCGCCGGCGCCGTTGGCCGACTGGTACAGCGTCACCTTGCTGCCGTTGGGCCCGATCAGGCCGAGCACGGCGCCGCTGACGCCCGAAAAACCGCCGGCATAGCCGATTGCGACGGAGCCGTAGATGCCGTCGTTGAGCGACGCGAAGGGCAGGCCGGTGATCTGCGCCGGCCCGGACGAGCTGCCCTTGCTGGACAGGGTCAGGAGGCCCGTGACCGTGACCAGATTGCCGACCTTGGTGTAGCGGCCGAGGCAGGGCGAGCCGTAGACGACGCCGGTGGCGCCACCGCCGAAGGTGATCGCGGGGGTCCAGACGCCCTCCTCGTAGTCGTCGAGGGTGTTGGCGCCGGCCGAGGGATTGTGGGTCGCCGGAAAGGCGAGCTGGCCGACCGGCAGGCTGACCACGCCCGTGCCCTGCGCCACGGTGAGCGCCTCGGTCCAGGCGCTGCCGTCGGGCGAGACCTTGAGGTGCAGCGCGTCGTCGCCGGCAAGCCCGATCTCGCCGCGGCCGGAAGCGTTGTCGGCGAAGACGATGCTGGCGGTGTCGGCGGCGCTGGCCTTGTCGAGCGTCAGGCGGTGGCCGGCGCCGTCATGGGTGAAGAGGCTGCCCGCGGCGGCGACGGCCAGCCGAGTGGTGAGGTCGGCGTCGGTGTTGACGCCGAATTTGCCGAGGCCGGCGCCGCCGGTGAAGGCCAGGGCCGACCAGGCGCCGGCGGCGCAGATGGCGATCTCGCCGGCGTCGAGCACGTAAGCGAGCCAGCCATCGGCGGGAACGACGAAGCTCCAGCCGCCGTCGCGCCAAAGGGCGAGGCGGCCGTCCTTGCCGGCCCACGCGCCGCTGGCCGAGGGTGCGACGATATAGGCGTCGCCCTCGGTGGGGCCGGCCGGCGGCGCGGCAATGCTGCGGCTCTTGACGGCCGGCTGCACGAGCTGGTCGAGCCGCGCCATGGCGGCATTGTAGGTCACTTGCTTTTGCGCCTGCTGCGGGGCGATGTAGGGCAGCGAGAGGCGGGCAGTCGTCGACATCGGGGGTTCCTCCGAACCGTTGGCGTTGCCCGCCATTTTACGAGCCCCCGCAGCGACGGGGATAAGCGTGCCTCAGGAGCCCCTGCCCATGACCCGGATCGACGACCTCGAAACGCCCTGCGTGGTGATCGATCTGGGGCGCGTCGAGGCCAATCTGCAGCGGGCGCAGGCGCATGCCGACGCCAATGGCTACGCGCTCCGCCCGCACATCAAGACGCACAAGCTGCCGCGCTTCGCCAAGCGGGCGCTGGCGCTTGGGGCGGTCGGCATCACGGTGCAGAAGCTGGGCGAGGCGGAGGTGATGGCCGACGCCGGACTGACCGACATCTTCCTGCCCTACAACCTCATCGGCGACAAAAAGCTGAGCCGGCTCAAGGCATTGAACGAGCGGATCAGGATCAGCGTGACGGCCGACAGCCCCGAGACCGTGGCCGGCTATGCCGCCGCCTTCGCGGCGCCGGGGACGAAACCGCTGACCGTGCTGATCGAGTGCGACACCGGCGGCGGGCGCTGCGGCGTGCAGTCGCCGGCGCAGGCGCTGGCGCTCGCCCGGCAGATCGCGCTGGCGCCGGGGCTGCGCTTCGGCGGGCTGATGACCTACCCGCCGCGCGGCCAGGCCGCGGCCGCCGACCGCTGGCTCGGCGAGGCCAAGACGCTGCTCGAAACGGCGGGGATAGACGTGCCGGTGGTGACCTCGGGCAACAGCCCCGACATGTGGCATACGGGCGACTCGGTGGTCACCGAACGGCGGCCCGGCACCTACATCTATTTCGACCGCAGCCAGGTGGGGTTCGGGGCGGCGCGCTTCGCCGACTGCGCGCTCACGGTGCTGACCACGGTGGTGTCGCGGCCGACGCCGACGCGCATCGTGGTCGATGCCGGCTCCAAAGCGCTGAGCAGCGACCTGTTGGGCCAGACCGGGCATGGCGCGGTGCAGGGGCATGAGGAGATCGTGGTCACCGCGCTGTCGGAGGAGCATGGGGTGATCGAGCTCGACGCCCCGTCGGACTGGCCGCGGGTGGGCGAGCGGCTGAGGCTCATCCCCAACCATGCCTGCGTGGTGTCGAACCTGTTCGACCGGGTCAACCTGCTGGCGGCGGACGGCACGATCGAGGCGGTGCCGGTGGCGGCGCGCGGCCGGGTCGACTGACCGATCGAGGCGAAACGCGCGGTCAAACTAACTCAATGTTTACGGCGCGAGCCTATCCTGGGCCCAGAAAAACCCCGGAAATCCGGTGGTTTGGAAGGATCGCGGATGGGCGCATCGCAGCTCTGCCGGAACGCTGGCGAGGGCCGGCCGGACGAGCCTGCCGAGCCGGCAGCCGTCGTCTCGCGCCGCGCGCCGGCCGGCGGCTGAGCGGGCCGCCCGACATGCACACGCGTCTCGCCCGGCAGCTCGACGAAGCCCGCCTGCCCGATGGCGGCATCGACCTGGCGCGCTTCACCGCGCTCGTCGCGGGCGCCTATGCGGAGGCGGACGCGGAGCGCGAGCGCGGCGACCGCTCGATGCGGCTGCGGGCCGAGGAGCTGGAGGCGTTCCAGCAAAGCCTCGAGCGCAAGATCCGGCAGCGCACCGCCGAACTGCGCGACAGCCGCCGGGCGCTGAAGCTGCAGACCGAGCGCATGGCGCTGGCGCTCGATTCCACCGGCTACGCCATCTCGATCTTCGATGGCGGGCGCCGGCTGGTCTATTGCAACAGCTATTTCCTCGACCTCTACCACCTGCCGCGACGGCTGGGGAAACCCGGCACGCCGTTCGCCGACATCGTGCGCGCCCGGATCGCCGCCAATTCCTTCGTCGGGGAGGACCCCGAACGGTACTACGCCGAGCGCACGCAGGGCGTCGACCGCAACCAGGTGTGGGTCGACGTGCACCGGCTCAACAGCGGCGAGATGGTGTCGGTCAACCACCAGCCGCTGCCCGATGGCGGCTGGGTGGCGACGCACAAGGACATCACCGAATTCGCCCGGCTGCAGGAAGAGCTGGCGCACCGCGCCTATCACGACGCACTGACCGGCCTGCCCAACCGCCACATGCTGCAGCAGCGGCTGGCCGAATGCGTGGCGCAGGCCGACGGGGTCGGCAGCTTCGCGCTGCTGCTGGTCGATCTCGACGGCTTCAAATCGATCAACGACACGCTGGGCCACGCCGCCGGCGACGTCGTGCTCAAGGAGGTGGCGCGACGGCTCGAGGCCAGCGCCGGCGGCGCCTGCATGGCGGCACGCATGGGCGGCGACGAGTTCGCGGTGGTGATGGATGTGGGCGCGGCGGCGCGCGACGCGCACCGGCTGGCGGTGACGCTGACCGATGTGGGCCGCGTGCCGTTCATCGTCGACGGGCAGGAGGCCGACATCGCGTTCTCGATCGGCGTGGCGGTGGCGCCGGGCGACGGGCTGACGCCGGACGAGCTGCTCAAGAACGCCGATCTGGCGCTCTATGCCGCCAAGGCCGAGCGGCGCGGCAGCTACCGCTTCTTCGAGCCGGCCATGGACAAGGCGCTGCGCGACCGGCGGCGGCTGGAGCGCGACCTCGGCATGGCGCTCGAGCGCGGCGAGTTCGAGCTCTATTACCAGCCGATCCTCAACCTCAAGCGGCAGGCGTTTTCGGGCTTCGAGGCGCTGCTGCGCTGGCGGCATCCCGAGGACGGGCTGATCTCGCCGGTCCGTTTCGTGCCGGTGGCGGAGGAGACCGGGCTGATCGTGCCGATCGGCGAATGGGTGCTGCGCCAGGCGATCGCCGAGGCGGCCACCTGGCCGGCCGGACTGCGCGTCGCCATCAACGTGTCGTCGGTGCAGTTCCAGCGCGGCAATGTGGTGGCGACGATCATGAATGCGCTGGGCGCCTCGAGCCTCAGCCCGGAGCGGGTGGAGATCGAGATCACCGAATCGGTGTTCTTCGAAAACAGCGCCGCCAACCTCGACGCGCTGCGGCAATTGCATGCGCTCGGGCTCAAGATCGCGCTCGACGATTTCGGCACCGGCTTTTCAGCGCTGAGCTATCTGCTCAAATATCCGTTCGACAAGATCAAGATCGACGGCGGCTTCGTACGCGCCATCGACAGCGCCGCCGGGGCGCAGACCATCGTGCGGGCCATCGCCGAGATCGGCCACGGCATGGGCATCGTCACCACCGCCGAGGGTGTCGAGACCGCGGCGCAATTGCGCAACATCCACGCCGCCGGCTACACCGAGGCGCAGGGCTATCTGATCGCCCGCCCGCTGCCGGCCGGCGAAGTGCGCAAACTGCTGGGCGGCGAAGACGATGCGATGCCGTATCCGCCGATGGAGCAGCGCCTTACGGGATAGGACAGATTCGGGACGCCGGTGGCGGCCGACGAAAGGGGCGGCCCCAGGCACCGATGCCTGGGGCCGCCCCTCCATTACGCGACGCGCGGTCCCCGTCTCCCGCAAGCGGGAGAGGAGCGCCGAGTGCGGGTGTTAGTGGTGGATGAACAGCAGGATGATGATGATCAGCCAGATGGGAACGCCGAGCAGCCAGAGCAGAATGCCGGCACCAAGATTGCGCATGTCCGATCCTCCTCAGTAGCGGCCGAAGACATCGGCGAACACCGTGCCCTCGTCGCGATGGCGACCACCCTTCATGGCGGCCCAATAGGCGCCGACGGCGCTGACCAGCAGCGAGGCGGCGGTGAGGAAGGCGGCGAGCACGGCGGTCTTGCGGGCCGTCTCGGCGGCTTCTGCGGCCTTGGCCCTGGCGTCGTCCACCGCCTTCAGCACCTGGTCGACGCGGGCCGTGGCCTGGTCGGCCGGCAGGCCGGTCGACTGCGCCACGAGCTGGCCGAGATAGGCCTTGTCGTCGTCGCTGACGTTGCCCGAGACGGCGCTGGCCGCAAGGATGCGTCCGGCTTCGCCGCGGGCGTCGGCAACGTCGGCGCCCTGCGGCGCCGCGCCGTCGGCGGGCAGGCGGAAGAGCTGGTCGGTGAAGTAGGCGTTGGGGTCGAGCGCGTTGGCCGCGCCGGGATTGGCGGCCGCCCCCTGCGCGACGTTGGACGCCGCGGTGGTGGCGGTGCCGACGGCATTGCCGATGGCACCGACCGCGGCGCCGAGGCCGCCGACGGTGATGATGGCGCCGACCACCAGCGCCCCGGCCCAGACCAGGAGGCCGTGGGCGCCGTCGCGCACGTCGCTTTCGTGCTCGGTGGCGTCGTGGAAGCGGCGGCGCATGCGGCCGGTGAGGTAGCCACCGGCCATGAAGCTCGAGATCTGCACCCAGAGCAGCCAGCTCGCGGCGGCGATGCCGACCCAGATCGGGGCGACGCCGGTGAAGCTGCGGAAATTGGCGAAGCTCAGGCCGACCGCCGAGCCGAAGGCAAGCAGCAGCAGCGAGATCGCCGAGGCGAGCACGATGCCGCCGATGACGGCAGCCCAGTCGATGTAGGAATGATGTTCTGCTGCGCCGCCGGCGGCGGGCGCGGCGGCGATGACGACGTCATGTTCGATGGTCATGGGCGGCCTCGCTCAGCGCAGGCCGAAGAAGGACAGAATGGCCATGATCACCACGACCAGGCCGACGAGATAGATGATACCGTTCATGGGGCAAGCTCCTGTGACGCAATTGCTCGGTGACGCAATTTGCTCGAGTCACAAAGGCGCGATGCCGCAATTTGGTTGCCTCGCTGCCCAATTGTCGTGCAACAGGCGGAACCGGCGTGGCCGGAACAAGTTGTTGGGTTCAGCACCGGGCTGCGCTAAAACGCCCGTGCCCCCCGCGAGGTCGCTGTAGCGTCAGATGGACGAGACGATTGCCGAAAGCAAAGCCGCCGCCCGGCGCTGGACCTGGCGGATTCCGGCCTACGTGCTGCTGCCCTTCTACCTGATGCTGATCGGCGTGCTGCTGCGCTACGCCGTCTATGTGCGCACCACCGGGCATTGGGGCTTCAACGACTATCTGCGGGCGCTGTGCGTCTACGACTGCAACGCCTATGAGCGGCTGGCGCTCTATGGCTATGAGGGCCGGCCGTCGGGGTTCGACAAGGGCGACGCCAACAACTGGGCGTTCTTTCCGTTCTATTCGATCTTGGTGTGGGGGCTGAACCGCATCACCGGGCTTTCCATGCTGGTGGGCGGCTCGATCCTGACGCTGCTGCTCAGCGTGTGGGCGGCGATCCTGAGCTGGCCGCTGTTCGAGCGCCGCTTCCGCGCCTATTTCCTGTTCTGCTTCTTTTTGTTCCTCGGGCCGTTCTCGTATTATTTCTCGACGCTCTATACCGAGGCGCTGTTCATCATGCTGACCATCGCCGGCTTCGTGCTGCTGAAGCAGCGCGACTACGTGTCGGCGGGGGTGGCCGGAGCGCTGATGTCGGCGACGCGCTCGACCGGGCTGTTGTTTGCCGGCGCCATCCTGATCGCGGCGTTCCAGAACCATCTGAGGGACGGCGGCTCGGTGCGCGGCTTCTTCCGCACGCTGTGGAAGCGCACCGATCTGCTGCTGGCGGTGGCGCTGGTGCCGGTCGGCATCTGCCTGTTCGCGATCTATCTGTGGTTCCATTCGGGCGATGCGCTGGCGTTCGTCCACATCCAGCGCGCCTGGGGCCGGGCGTTCTCCGATCCGTTCCGCAATCTGTGGCTGACGCTGAAGATGCAGTTCGACGCGCACAATTACTCCACCATCAGCACCGACCTCGCCTTCGGGCTGGCGGCGATCGCCGGCATGGCGCTGAGCGGGGTGATGGCGTGGAAGGGCAAGTGGGACTGGGCGCTGTTCTCGCTGTTCGGCGTGCTGCTGCCGCTCTCGACCAACGCCTATTCGATGCTGCGCTTCGTGGTCGGGCTGGCGCCGGTGCTGATCACCGCGTCGCTGCTGTTCTCGCGCTGGAAATGGCTGTTCTACCTGCTGCTGCCGGCGCTGCTGATCCTCGACGTGCTGCTGCTGCCCACCTGGACCGGGCGCTCCTATTACCTGATGTGAGCGCGCGCATGCTGCCCACCTACCAGCCCCGGCTCTGGCACCTTGCGGTCGTGGCGCTGATCGCGCTGTTCGACCTCGTGGTGCTGTACATGGTGCTGAGGCCCAATGTCAGCGACGACTACCGCGCCTACTATATCGACCGTTCGGCCTCGTGCTTTCCGCGCGCCGACAATGTGGCGACCGGCTACTACCCCCTGGGCGAGCCGATCAGCTTCGTGCCCGACCGCAGCGGCTTTTCGCTCGACACGGTGCGCTGGTGCGGGTTCATGCCGCCCAGCAACACCGGCATCCGCTCGTTCGGCGATTACGGCATCATCCGCATCGTGATGCCGCTGCCCGACGACGATTTCCTGCTGACGTTTGCGAGCTGGGCCAATACCGACAGCTCCAAGCCCGAGCGCGACGTGCAGGTGGTGGTGAACGGCAGCCGCGTCGGCACGCTGAGCTTCACCTCGTCCAAGGGCATCTTCGGGCGCTTCCTGGTGCCGCAGGCGGTGGCGCGCGCCGGCGGCACCGACGACAACGGCAACAACATCGTGCTGATCCGCTTCGAGGTGCCGCGCACCGGGCCGCCGGGCACCAACAGCGAGCCGGTGACGCTGCAATTGCGGCTCGAGAGCCTGCGCCTTGCGCCGCTCAAATCGATCCCGGCCGAACTGGCGAGCGCGAGTTTTGCCGCCGGCACGCCGGGGACGGTGGTCGAGGCGGCGCCCAAGGCGCACCCGCCGCACACGCCGGCGGGCAAAAAGAAAGAGGCGGGCTGAACCGCCTCTTTCGGTGGATTGCGGCCCCCACCCCCAACCCCTCCCCGCAAGGGGGAGGGGGGCGATGGAGTCGATACGACGGTGTTTCAGTCGGGCATCGCACTGCCGCCCGATCCGGAAGCGCTTATTCGGCGTCGGTGATCTCGGTGGTGTAGGCGCCGGCATCCGGCTCCTTGGTGATGGCCGGGTTGTCGCCGCTCTTGTTGGCGAGCAGCGTCGCCACCGTCTGCTTGAAGTCGTTGGCATCGAGCGCGCCCTTGAAGGCCGGGTCGATCAGCTTGGCGACCTCGCCCATCATGTACTTCTGGTGGTCGATGGTGGCGGCGCCGGTGGGGTCGGAATCGACCACGATCTGGGCGGCTTCGTCGGGGTTCTTCACCGCGTCTTCCCAGCCCTTCATCGAGGCGCGCACGAAGCGCACCAGCACGTCCTTGAACTTGGCGTCGGCCAGCTTGTCCTGCAGGACGTAGAGGCCGTCCTCGAGCATGCCCACGCCCTCGTCGCGGTAGTTGAAGACGACGAGGTCGTCGGGCTTCAGGCCGCCATCGAGCACCTGGCCGTATTCGTTGTAGGTCATGGTCGACACGCACGCCGCCTGCTTCTGCAGCAGCGGATCGACGTTGAAGCCCTGCTTCAGCACGGTGACGCCGTCGGCGCCGCCATTGGTGGGCAGGTTGAGCTTGGCCATGAAGGCGTAGAACGGATATTCATTGCCGCCGAACCAGACGCCCAGGGTCTTGCCCTTGAAGTCGGCGGTGCCGGTGATGCCCATGTCCTTGCGGCAGGTGAGCAGCAGGCCGGACTTCTTGAACGGCTGCGCGATGTTGACGAGGTTGACGCCCTTCTCGCGGCTCGACAGCGCGTCGGCCGCCCAGTCGATGACCACGTCGGCGGTGCCGCCGACCAGCGCCTGCACCGGGCTGACGTCGGTGGAGGCGGCGTCGATGGTCACGTCGAGGTTGGCGTCCTTGTAGTAGCCCTTCTGGGCGGCCACGTAGTAGCCGGCGAACTGCGCCTGCGGCACCCATTTCAGCTTCAGCTTCAGCGCGTCGGCGGCATTGGCCCCGGTGGCGCCCGCCAGCAGGGCGCTGAGCGCCACCGCGGCAAAGATGGTGTTCGTCTTCATGGTCGTTCCCTTCTTGTTGCTCCCTTACGTCGTTCCACCACGGATCGACGGATGCCAGAACGTCACGGCGCGCTCGATGAGCGCGACGACGCCGTAGAAGACCGACCCCGCCAGGGCCGACACGGCGATTTCTGCCCAGACCAGGTCGATGTCCATGCGGCCGACCGCGGTCGAGATCCGGAACCCCATGCCCACCACCGGGGTGCCGAAGAACTCCGCTACGATTGCGCCAATCAGGGCCAGAGTCGAGTTGATCTTGAGGGCGTTGAAGATGAACGGCGCCGCCGCCGGCAGCCGCAGCTTGAACAGCGTCTGCCAGTAGGACGAGGCGTAGGAGCGCATCAGATCGCGCTCCATGGCGACGGTGACGTTGAGGCCGGCCACGGCGTTGACCAGCATCGGAAAGAACGTCATCAGCACGACCACCGCCGCCTTGGACGGCCAGTCGAAGCCGAACCACATGACCATGATCGGGGCGATGCCGACCAGCGGCAGCGCCGACACGAAGCTGCCGATCGGCAACAGGCCGCGCTTGAGGAAAGGCGAGCGGTCGATGGCGATGGCGACGAGCAGGCCGACGCCGTTGCCGATGGCGTAGCCGGCGAGCACCGCCTTGAGGAAGGTCTGCTGGAAATCGGCGGCGAGGATCGGCAGGTTGGCGACGATCCGCGCCCAGATCACCGAGGGCGCCGGCAGCAGCACGTTGGGCACGTTGCCGCCGCGCGTCCCCGCCTCCCAGGCGACGAGCACCGCGAGGCCGAACATGGTCGGCACCAGCATGCCCAGCCAGCGCCGGCGCTCGGCGCCCGAGGCCAGCCGCGCCGACAGCCGTTCGGCGAACAGCCAGGCGACGAGCCAGGCGGTGGCGAGCAGCGCCCAGTAGCCCCAGCCGGCGCTGTCGAACTGGGCCAGCTCGAACAGCACCACGGCGCCGCCGGCGACCGCGAGCAGGCCGGAGACGAGCGGCGGCAGCTTCAGCGTGAACAGCGCCAGCAGCAGCAGCACCAGCACCGGCCAGGCGACCGACAGCACGCCGGTCCAGCTCATCACCACGGCATCGCCGCGGATGCCGAGCGGCAGCGCGATGGCGAGCACGGCAAAGAGTGCGGCGGCGATGGCGAGGATGCGCTCGAGCCGGCTCATGCGGGACGCGCTCCCATGCGGGCGACCACCAGGCGCTCGACGATGCCGACGGCCAGCACCAGGAGGCCGGCGAGGATAGCCGAGAGCAGCAGCACCGACCAGATCTGCACCATCTGGCCGTTGTACGAGCCGATCAGCAGCCGGGCGCCGAGGCCCGAGACGGCGCCGGTCGGCAGCTCGGCGACGATGGCGCCGACGAGGCTGGCGGCGACCGCCACCTTCATCGAGGCGAAGAGGAAGGGCACGGCGGTGGGCCAGCGCAGCAGCCACACGGTCTGCGTCGTGGTGGCGTTGTAGGTGCGCATCAGATCGAGCTGGATGGTCTCGGGGCTGCGCAGGCCCTTGACCATGCCCACCACCACCGGAAAGAAGCTGAGATAGGTGGCGATCACCGCCTTGCTGATGAGCTGCGCCGCGTCGGCATCGAGATGCAGCAGCTGCGCCACCGCGTTCTGCCCGGTGAGGACATTGTAGGTCAGCACCACGATCACCGGCGCCACCGCCAGGATCGGCACGGTCTGGCTGGCAATGATCCACGGCATCAGCGAGCGGCTGGCGGCCTGGTTGAGCACGATGAACAGCGCCAGCACGACGCCGAGCACGGTGCCCATGACGAAGCCGAGCAGCGTCGCCGACAGCGTGATCCAGGCGTGATAGAGCAGGCTCCGCTTGTTGGAGGGCGCCAGCGTCAGCGTGGTGTTCCACAGATCGACCGCCACCTGGTGCGGCGCCGGCAGCACCGGGCGGGTGTAGCTCAGCGTGGTGAGGACGATGTCGGTGAGCGAATGCGTGGCGCCGTCGCGCGAGAAGCGATCGGTGACCACGCCCCAATTGAGCAGCACCGCGCCCACATACCAGACCACGATCAGGACGAGCACCAGCACGAAAATGGCGAAGACCTTGCTGTCCCTGATCGCCGTCATCACGACTGCTCGTAGGAATGTCCGGCGCGCAGGCCTTCGCGCACGCGGTGGGCGATCTCGAGGAATTCCGGGGTCTCGCGGATCTCGAGCGGGCGTTCGGCCGGCAGCGTCGAGTCGATGATGTCGGTGACCCGGCCGGGGCGCGGGCTCATCACCACGATCTTGGTGGAGAGATACACCGCCTCGGGGATCGAGTGGGTGACGAAGGCGATGGTCTTTTTGGTGGCGGCGAAGAGCTTCAGCAGCTCGGAATTGAGATGGTCGCGCACGATCTCGTCGAGGGCGCCGAACGGCTCGTCCATCAGCAGCAGGTCGGCGTCGAATGCCAGCGCGCGGGCGATGGAGGCGCGTTGCTGCATGCCGCCCGAGAGCTGCCAGGGAAATTTGCGCTCGAAGCCGGTGAGGTTCACGAGCTCGAGCGTGCGGGCGATGCGCGCCTTCCGCTCGGCGTCGGAGTGGCCCATGATCTCGAGCGGCAGAGCGACGTTCTTTTCGATGGTGCGCCAGGGAAACAGCGCCGGCGCCTGGAACACATAGCCATAGGAGCGCGATTTGCGCGCCGCCTCGGGCGTCATGCCGTTGACGCTGATGGTTCCCGAGGTCGGCTGTTCGAGATCGGCGATGACGCGCAGGAACGTGGTCTTGCCGCAGCCCGACGGGCCAATGAAGGAGACGAACTCGCCCGGCTGCACCTCGAGATTGACGTCAGAGAGCGCGACGACGTCGCCGTCATTGGTGCGGAATGTGAGGCCGAGATTTTTGGCGGAGACGACGGCGGTCATTGCGGCCGCCCCTCCCACCGCCAAGCCAACGCTGCTGCGTGTGTTGCTCCCCCCAGCGTCAAACTCACACCCCCGTCGCCGGGATGCCCGCGCGTTCGATCTTGTGCGGAGCGGTGATGGCTTTCCAGGTGGAGAGCGCGCGGTTGACCGGGTTGTTGGGCTCGCGGGCGACGAACTGGCCGTGGCCCTGCTCGGCCTCGACCTTGCCGTCGTTCACCGCCACCTTGCCGCGGGTCAGCGTGTAGCGCGGCAGGCCCTTGACCTTGAAGCCCTCGAACACGTTGTAGTCGATGATCGATTGCTGCGATTTGGCCGAGATGGTCTTTTCCTTGTTCGGGTCCCAGACCACGAGGTCTGCATCGGCGCCGACCAGCACCGCGCCCTTTTTCGGATACAGGTTGAGGATCTTGGCGATGTTGGTCGAGGTCACCGCGACGAACTCGTTCGGCGTCAGCCGGCCGGTGTTGACGCCGTAGGTCCACAGCAGCGGCATGCGGTCTTCGAGGCCGCCGGTGCCGTTGGGGATCTTGGCGAAATTGCCGAGGCCGACGCGCTTCTGCTCGGTGGTGAAGGCGCAATGGTCGGTGGCCACGGCCTGCAGGGAGCCGGCCTGCAGCCCGGCCCACAGCGAATCCTGATGCTGCTTGTTGCGGAAGGGCGGGCTCATCACGCGGCGCGCCGCATAGTCCCAGTCCTTGTTGAAATATTCGGTCTCGTCGAGCACCAGATGCTGGATCAGCGGCTCGCCGAAGACGCGCATGCCCTTCTGCCGGGCGCGGCGGATAGCCTCGTGGCTCTGCTCGCACGAGGTGTGCACGACGTAGAGCGGCACTCCAGCCATGTCGGCGATCATGATGGCGCGGTTGGTGGCCTCGCCCTCGACCTCGGGCGGACGGGAATAGGCGTGGCCCTCGGGGCCGTTGTTGCCTTCGGCCAGCAGCTTTTCGGTCATGGCGAGGACGACGTCGCCGTTCTCGGCGTGCACCAGCGGCAGCGCGCCGAGTTCGGCGCAGCGCTGGAACGAGGCGAACATCTCGTCGTCGTTCACCATCAGCGAGCCCTTGTAGGCCATGAAATGCTTGAACGAGGTGATGCCGCGCTGCACCACCTCCGCCATCTCTTCCCACACCTGCTTGTCCCACCAGGTGATGGCCATGTGGAACGAGTAGTCGCAGGAGGCTTTGCTGGTCTTGTTGTCCCACATCTGCAGCGCTTCGAGCAGCGACTGGTTGGGGTTGGGCAGGCAGAAATCGACCACCATGGTCGTGCCGCCCGAGAGCGCCGCACGCGTGCCGGACTCGAAGTCGTCGGTCGAGTACGTGCCCATGAACGGCATTTCGAGATGCGTATGCGGATCGATGCCGCCCGGCATGACGTAGCAGCCCGTGGCGTCGAGCACGTCGCCGCCGGAAAGATTCGGCCCGATCTCGGTAATCTTGCCGTTGTCGATACGGATGTCGGCCTTGTGGGTGAGATCGGCGGTGACGATGGTGCCGTTCTTGATGATGGTCATTTGCTATGCCTCCTGCTGCGCCGCCGCCCCCACCTCTCCCTTGGGGGAGAGGTCGGACTTCGCAAAGCGAAGTCCGGGTGAGGGGGCCTTCTGCAAATGGGCCACAATCACCTCGAGGACGCCGTCGGTGTGGATAAGGGCGTCGGTATTCCAGAAGCGAAGCACTTCGTAGCCGTGCTCGGCAAGCACCGCGGTGCGACGCAAATCGTAGCGCACGGCGTCGTCCTCGGCATGCTGGCTGCCATCCAGCTCGATGACGAGATCGGCCTCTCGGCAGGCAAAATCGGCAATGAACGGGCCGACCGGCTGCTGGCGGACGAACTTGAAACCGAGCAGGCGGCGGTCACGCAGGCGCGACCAGAGCTTGCGCTCGGCATCGGTCGAATTGGCGCGCAACCGCTTGGCCGCTCCGGCCGCAAATTTGGTCTTGAGGATGCTCACAGAAAGGCCCCCTCACCCGCCGCTGCGCGGCGACCTCTCCCCCCAGGGAGAGGTGGTGCGTGGGCAAGATCGTGCCGCACCCTGACCTCTCCCTTGGGGGAGAGGTCAGACTTCGCAAGGCGAAGTCCGGGTGAGGGGACCTTTGCGATCCCGCCACCCATCACTCCACGATCTCCGCCGTTTCCACCACGGCGTGGAACAGGACGTCGGCGCCGGCGGCGGCCCAGTCCTTGGAGATGTCTTCGGCTTCGTTGTGGCTGAGCCCATCGACGCAGGGGCACATGATCATGGTCGAGGGCGCCACCTTGTTGGTCCAGCAGGCATCGTGGCCGGCGCCGGAGATGATGTCCATGTGGCTGTAGCCGAGCTTTTCGGCGGCGGCGCGGACGCGGGCGACGAGCGTCGGGTCGAACGTCACCGGATCGAAATGGCCGACCGCCTCCACGGCGCAGCCGACGCCCAGCGCGGCGCAGATCTTTGGCGCCTCGGCCTCGATCCTCGCCCGCATGCGGTCGAGCTTTTTCTGCTCGGGCGAACGGATGTCGACGGTGAACACCACGGTGCCGGGCAGCACGTTGCGCGAATTGGGCGAGAAGCGCATCTGGCCGACGCCGCCGACGGCGCCGGGCTGCTCGCTCATCGCCACCTCCTGCACCATTTCGAGGATGCGGGCCATGGCGAGGCCGGCGTTGACGCGCATGCGCATCGGCGTCGAGCCGGTATGCGCCTCCTTGCCGGTGAGGGTGAATTCGAGCCACCACAGGCCCTGGCCGTGCGTGACCACGCCGATCTGCTTGTGCTCGGCCTCGAGGATGGGCCCCTGCTCGATGTGGTATTCGAAATAGGCGTGCATCCTGCGGGCGCCGACCGGCTCGTCGCCGACCCAGCCGATGCGCCTGAGCTCGTCGCCGAAGCTCTTGCCCTCGCCGTCCTTGCGGCCATAGGCGTAGTCGAGCGTGTGGACGCCGGCGAAGACGCCCGAGGCCAGCATGGCGGGGGCGAAGCGGGCGCCTTCCTCGTTGGTCCAGTTGACCACGACGATCGGCCGGCGCGTCCGGATGCCGAGGTCGTTGAGGGTGCGGATGACTTCGAGGCCGCTCAGCACGCCGAGCACGCCGTCATAGCGGCCGCCGGTCGGCTGCGTGTCGAGATGGCTGCCGATATAGACCGGATCGAGGCTCGGGTCGGTGCCTTCGCGGCGCGCGAACATGGTGCCCATCTGGTCGAGGCCCATGCCGAGCCCGGCGCCCTCGCACCACGATTTGAACAGCGTTCTGCCCCTGGCGTCGTCGTCGGTCAGCGTCTGCCGATTGCTGCCCCCGGCCACCCCCGGCCCGATCTCGGCCAGCTCGTGAATGGAATTCCACAGCCGGTCGGGATTAATGCGGAGGTTTTCACCGGGAGAGGTCATCATCGTTTCCTTGCAGTCGCAGTCAGATCTCCTCGATCCTCCGGGGAGAGGGTGGCTGGCGAGAATCGCCAGTCGGGTGAGAGCCCTGGAGACTCGCCCGCGGCGACGCGGCCGATCAGCTCGTGAACGCCAGCCAGTTCCCTGAGGACCTCGCTGTTCCAGAACCGCAGAACGCTATACCCACGCGCGTTGAGGAAGGCCGTGCGGCGGCGGTCGTATGCCTCATCGTCGACATGCTGGCTGCCATCGACTTCGATGACAAGCATGCGCTCGCGGCATACGAAATCGGCGACGAACGGATCGATCGGCACCTGCCGTACGAATTTGAGCCCGGCGACGCTGCGATTGCGCAACAGATTCCACAGGCGCTTTTCGGCCTCGGTGGGGACCTGGCGCAGGGCGCGTGCCTTGGCAACGCCGGCGGCAGTGACCTTACGGCCCCTCACCCGGCGCTGCGCGCCACCCTCTCCCCAAAGGGGCGAGGGGAGGCTGGAGCCGAGAGCCCCGTTGACCCCACCCATTGACGCTGCAGCCAGGTCCCCTCGCCCCTTTGGGGAGAGGGTGCCGAGCGGCAGCGAGGCAGGTGAGGGGCCGTGCGCCATCGTTATTTGTGGCTCGGGAAGCTGAAGTCGGCGCCGCCTTTGATGCCGGCGGGCCAGCGGGTGGTGACGGTCTTGAGGCGGGTGTAGAAGTGCACGCCTTCGGGCCCGTAGATGGCGTGGTCGCCGAAGATCGAGCGCTTCCAGCCGCCGAAGGAGTGGTAGGCCACCGGCACCGGGATCGGCACGTTGATGCCGACCATGCCGACTTCGATGTGGTCGGCGAACTCGCGGGCGGCGTCGCCGTCGCGGGTGAAGATGGCGGTGCCGTTGGCGTATTCGGTGTTGTGGATCAGCTCGACCGCATCGCCATAGGATTGCGCGCGCACCACCGACAGCACCGGCCCGAAGATCTCTTCGCGATAGATCTTCATGTTGGGCTTGACGTCGTCGAACAGCGTTCCACCGATGAAGAAGCCATTCTCGTAGCCCTGCAGCTTGAAGCCGCGGCCGTCGACGACCAGCCTGGCGCCCTCGGCGACGCCGGAGTCGATGTAGCCGGCGATCTTGTCGCGCTGCGCTTTCGAGACGATCGGCCCCATCTGCGCGTCCTTGTCGGTGGACGGGCCGATGCGCAGCGCCTCGACGCGCGGCTTCAGCTTTTCGATGAGGGTGTCGGCGGTCTTGTCGCCCACCGGCACGGCCACCGAGACGGCCATGCAGCGCTCGCCGGCGGAGCCGAAGCCGGCGCCCATCAGTGCGTCGGCGGCCTGCTCCATGTCGGCATCGGGCATGATGATCATGTGGTTCTTGGCGCCGCCCAGCGCCTGCACGCGCTTGCCGGCATGCGTGCCGCGCCGATAGACGTATTCGGCGATCGGGGTCGAGCCGACGAAGCTCACCGCGGCGATGTCGGGATGGTCGAGCAGCGCGTCGACCGCCTCCTTGTCGCCGTGGACGACGTTCATCACGCCCTCGGGCAGGCCGGCCTCCATCAGCAATTGCCAGGCCAGCATCGGGGCGGACGGGTCGCGCTCCGACGGCTTCAGCACGAAGGTGTTCCCGCAGGCGATGGCGATGGGATACATCCACATCGGCACCATGGCGGGGAAGTTGAACGGGGTGATGCCGGCGACCACGCCCAGCGGCTGGCGGTCGGAATAGGTGTCGATGCCCGGCCCGGCGTTGCGCGAGAACTCGCCCTTGAGCAATTGCGGGATGCCGCAGGCATAATCGACGCAGTCGATGCCGCGGGCCAGCTCGCCCATGGCGTCGTCGTGCACCTTGCCGTGCTCGCGCGAAATCTCGCGGGCGATCTCGTCGGCGTGCTTTTCGAGCAGCTCCTTGAACTTGAACATCACCCGGGCACGCTTCATCGGCGTGGTGCTGGCCCAGGCCGGCAGCGCCTTCTTGGCGGCGGCGACAGCGGCGTTGATCTCGTCGAGGGTGGAGAGCGGGAGCGTCGCCACCGCTTCGCCGGTCGCCGGATTGTAGACCGGCTGGGTGCGCGTGCTGGCGCTCTGGATCAGCTTGCCGGCGATGGCGTTCTGGATGGTCTGCATCGATGGGGTTCCGCTCTTGTTGGAATGATTGTTCTATCTGGATCGGAATAGAACATTCGTTCCATGCTATTCAAGCGTCTTGAGGATCTCCGCCAGCTTGCCGATCAGCGTGTCGATGTGGGTCTTTTCAACGATCAGCGGCGGCGACAGCGCGATGATGTCGCCGGTGGTTCGGATCAGGATGCCGCTTTCGAAGGCCTTCACGAAGGCCGAGAAGGCCCGCTTGGTGGGCGCCCCGGCGATCGGCTCGAGCTCGACGGCGCCGACGAGGCCGAGATTGCGGATGTCGATGACGTGCGGCAGGCCCTTGAGCGAGTGCAGCGCGTCTTCCCAATATTTGCCCAGCTCGCCGGAGCCGCGCGTCAGCAGCCCTTCGTCCTTGTAGGTCTCGAGCGTGCCCAGCCCCGCCGCCGCGGCCACCGGATTGCCCGAATAGGTGTAGCCGTGGAAGAACTCGATCATGTGCTCGGGACCCTGCATGAAGGCGTCGTGGATCTCGGAGGTCACGAGCACGGCGCCCATCGGGATGGTGCCGTTGGTGAGGCCCTTGGCGCACACGATCATGTCGGGCAGCACGTCGAAATAATCGGCGGCGAACGGGGTGCCGAGGCGGCCGAAGCCGGTGATGACCTCGTCGAAGATCAAGAGGATGCCGTGCTTTTTGGTGATCTCGCGCAGCTTCTTGAGGTAGCCCTTGGGCGGGATCAGCACGCCGGTGGAGCCGGCGACGGGCTCGACGATCACCGCGGCGATGGTCGAGGCGTCGTGCAGCGTGACGATGCGCTCGAGCTCGTTGGCCAGCGCCTCGCCGCCCTCCTCGCGCTCGCCGCGGGTGAACTGGTGCTTTCCTGGCGTGTGGGTGTGCGGCAGGTGATCGACGCCGGTGAGCAGCGTGCCGAACATCTTGCGGTTGCTGACGATGCCGCCCACCGAGATGCCGCCGAAATTGACGCCGTGATAGCCGCGCTCGCGGCCGATCAGGCGGAAGCGGCTGCCATCGCCCTTCACCCGGTGATAGGCGAGCGCCACCTTGAGCGCGGTCTCGACCGATTCCGAGCCGGAATTGGTGTAGAGGACGTGGTTGAGCCCTTCCGGCGCGATGCTGACGATGGCGTTGGCCAGCTCGAAGGCCTTGGGGTGGCCCATCTGGAAGGCCGGCGCATAATCCATCTCGGCCGCCTGCTCGGAGATGGCCTGCACGATCTTGGGGCGGCAATGGCCGGCATTGACGCACCACAGGCCCGCCGTGCCGTCGAGCACCTGGCGGCCGTCGGAGGTGGTGTAGAACATGTCCCTGGCGCCCACGAACATGCGCGGCGCCTTCTTGAACTGCCGGTTGGCGGTGAACGGCATCCAGAAGGCGCTCAGATCGTTCGGCGCAACATTTTGACGATTGGACACGCGCAACTCCCTCGCGATTATTTCCTGAGCAATACAGTCAAGTTTGTTGGCGCTTGACGCGGCGATGTGCTACGGGAATTTTTGACCAGTTGGAAAAAGTGTTAGCACTTAGCGGCTGCCGATCAAGGTGAAAATGCTCCCCGAACGACGCCCGATGGACTGCCGCTGATGGCCCCGCCGAGCAAGGTGCGGCCGCGGACGCGCATCCAGCGCGAAAAGCAGGATGTGATCCTCAACGCCGCGCTCGACGTGTTCTCGCTGCACGGCTTCCGCGGCGCCACGATCGACCAGATCGCCGAGGCGGCGGGGATGAGCAAGCCGAACCTGCTGTACTATTTCTCGAGCAAGGAAGAGATCCATCGCCGCCTGCTCGAGGACATGCTCGATCTGTGGCTCGACCCGCTGCGCGAATTCGACGCCGCGGGCGACCCGGTGTCGGAGCTGCGCAGCTACATAAGGCGCAAGCTCGAAATGGCGCGCGACTTCCCGCGCGAGAGCCGGCTGTTCGCCAACGAGATGCTGCAGGGCGCGCCGCACGCCATCGACGTGCTCGCGGGCGAGCTCAAGGCGCTGGTCGACGACAAGGCCGGGGTGATCGAAAGCTGGATGCGCGAGGGCAAGATCACCCGCACCGACCCCTACCATCTGATCTTTTCGATCTGGGCGACGACGCAGCATTATGCCGATTTCGACGTGCAGGTGCGGGCCGTGCTCGGCCCCGCGCGCGGCGGCGAAGGCCGCTTCGAAGATGCGGCGCGCTATCTCGAAAACCTGTTCATGCACGGGCTGGTGCCGAAGGGATAAGGCACGACGCCTGCAGCCCAGCGGAAAGGCCCCCTCAGTCCTTGACCACCGCCAGGACGATCAGTCCCAGCACCGTCACGGCGGCACCGGCGATGATGCTGAGGCTGGGCAGGCCGTGGCCGGCGATGGCTTCGAACAGGATGACGAAGGCCGGGGTCAAATAGCCATAGGCGATGACCTTGGGGGCGGGCAGGCGCAGCGAGGCGAACTGGATGAGGAAGAAGCAGATCGCGGTGGAGCCGATGGCGAGATAGAGGATCACCCACCACACCACCGCCGGCAGATGCAGCCAGTCGGTGGCGAGGATGTCGGGAATGCCGCCGAGGGCGATGCACACGGCGCTGGCGAGCAGCGTCCAGAAGCTCAGCACCAGCGACGGCTCGCCGCGGCTGTAGCGGCGCAGCAGCGGCGTGTAGATCGCGTAGGCGACGCAGCCGACGAAATAGATCAGCTCGCCGCGGCCGACATCGAAGCGCAGGAGCGCCGCGAGGTCGCCGTGAAAGATCACCCAGACGGCGCCGGCGGCGGCGATGACGAGGCTCAGCAGCACCACCAGGCCGGAGCGCTGGCGCACGATGAGCCAGGCGGTCACCGCCGTCATCAGCGGCACCAGCGTATAGACGGCGCTGGTGGCGACCGGCAGCGTCATGCCGAGGGCGATGAACTGGGTGACGAAATAGGCCGCCATCAGCACGCCCATGACGCCGAAGCGCCAGGGTGCCGCGGGAACGACGAAGCGGTTGCGCGCGACGCCGAACGCCACCACGCCCATCAGCGCCGAGGCGAGCAGGAAACGGATGGCGTTGAGCGGGATCGGGTGGATGTAGGGCACCGCCAGCGCGCCCGAGGTGAACGAGCCGGCGATCAGCGCCGAGAACGCCAGCATCGCCGCATGCGCGAGCCAGCGCTCGCGCGGCGCGACCGGCGGGCTCACGAGATGGCGATCACGAGCAGGAAGCCGCCGACGATGGCGGCATTGGTCAGCACCGAGCTCAGATGGCCCTGCCGCTCGGCGCCGGTGAACCGGGTGAAGTTGTGGTAGAGATAATTGGCGGCGATGGTGAAGGCGATCAGCCCGATGGCGCCGATGGCGGGGAAGATGCCGAGCGCCACCGACAGGCCGCCCAGCACCTGCACGGCCAGCGCTACCGCCAGCGACAGGCGCGGCGCTGGAACGCCCTTCTTGTCGAGGATGCCGGTGTGCAGCTCGAACTTCAGCGCATTGCGCACGCCGGCCTGCACGAAATAGCCGCCGAGCAGCAGGCGGCCGACGATGACCAGGACGGCGCCGAGACTCATGTGGTGTTTCCCCCGAAAAACGCCCGCATCGATGGCCGATGCGGCCCGCCGGGTCAAGCCGCCGAGGCGGCCGGAGCGCAGGATAATCGCGCGTCAGGCGGCGTAGCGGCGCGGCGGCAGGGCCGGAACGGCGAGCTCGGTGGCGTTGCCACCGCGGCGCTTGGCGCGATAGAGCGCGGCATCGGCGGCACGCATCAGCGCATCGGGCGAGGCCTCGAAATCGCTGCGCCGGGCGACGCCGAAGCTGATGCCGATATCGACGCTGTGGCCCTCGAGCGACAGCGGCTGCGCCAGCCGGCGGTGCAGCTCGGCCAGGTAGTCCTCGAGGGCGGAAACGGCGCACAGCACGGCGAATTCGTCGCCGCCCAGCCGCGCCGCATCGATGGCGCCGGCCGCCGGCGCCGCCGGCCGGAGGGTGGCCGCCACGTGCTGCAGCACCAGGTCGCCGGCGGCATGGCCGAGCGCGTCGTTGATGGCCTTGAAGCGGTCGAGATCGGCGAGGATCAGCGCGAAGCCTTCGCCCGTGGCGAGGCGCTGCGCCAGCGCTGCCTCGAAAGCCAGCCGGTTGCCGAGCCCGGTGAGGCTGTCGGTCAGCGCCAGATGCGCCGCTTCCCGCCGGCGCTGCTCGAGCTGCCGGCCGAGACGACGGATGTAGAGCGCGACCAGCCCCACGATCAGCGCGAAACCGAAGCCGAGCCCAATGCGGGTTGGCGCCAGATGGCGGAAGGCGTCGCTGCCGAACAGATGCGGCGTCCAGGCGACGACGCGGTCGCCGCCGAGCGCCACCGCCAGCTCGTCCCGCCGCAGCGCGTCGCGCGTGGTCAGGCGCGGTGCGTCGAGGTCGAGCGTGCTGCGCAGCGCGTCGAGCGTCACATAATCGAGGTCGCCGCCATAGGCGGCAACGGTGCGCTCGACCTGCAGCCGCTCATGCGCGATGGAATTGGCGTCGATGACGTCGACCGCCCGCAGCGCCGCCACGATCAGCAGCAGCACGATCAGGATGGTGCAGCCGAGGCCGGCGAGCAGGATCAGCGTCAGGCGCCGGAGCACCTGCCGGTTGCTGTCTTCGGGCGGCACGGCCGCCCGCAAGTCCAGAGTGTCCATGGTCCCACTCGCATTCCCGGGGGGAATGCTTAGGGACGACCCCTTAGTCGGCGGTTTACGCGGCGGGCGCCGCAGCGCCTATGGTGAACGACGCGTTACCGGCCTATTCGGCCGGTTCCATCGCGTCCTTGCGCATGGGGTTGTTAGGATGCGTGGTCCAGTTGGCATATTTGCCGGTGACGACGCGGCCGGTGCGCTCGTCGATCATGCCGGGCTGCAATTCGACCATGGTGATGCAGTCCTCGACCGGGCAGACGTTGACGCAGAGGTTGCAGCCCACGCACTCATTGTCCATCACCTCGAAATGCCGGCGGCCGTCCTTTTCCTTCATGATCGCCTGGTGCGAGGTGTCCTCGCAGGCGATGTGGCAGCGCCCGCATTTGATGCAGAGGTCCTGATCGATACGCGCCTTGGTGATGTATTCGAGGTTGAGGTACTGCCAGTCGGTGACGTTGCGCGACGCCTTGCCGACGAAATCGTCGAGCGTTTTGTAGCCTTTCTCGTCCATCCAGTTGGATAGCCCCGAGATCATCTCCTCGACGATCTTGAAGCCATAGACCATGGCCGCGGTGCAGACCTGCACGTTGCCGGCGCCCAGCGCCATGAATTCGGCGGCGTCGCGCCAGGTGGTGATGCCGCCGATGCCCGAGATGGGCAGGCCCAGCGTGTCGCGGTCGCGGGCGATCTCGGCCACCATGTGCAGCGCGATCGGCTTGGCCGCCGGGCCGCAATAGCCGCCATGCGTGCCCTTGCCGTCGATGGTGGGCATCGGCGCCATGTCGTCGAGGTCGACGGCGGTGATCGAGTTGATGGTGTTGATGAGGCTGACCGCGTCGGTGCCGCCGCTTTTCGCCGCGCGCGCCGGACGGCGGATGTCGGTGACGTTGGGGGTGAGCTTGGTGATCACCGGCATGCGGCTATACTGCTTGCACCAGCGCACGACCATCTCGACATATTCGGGCACCTGGCCGACGGCAGCGCCCATGCCGCGCTCGCTCATGCCGTGCGGGCAGCCGAAATTGAGCTCGATGCCGTCGGCGCCGGTCTCCTCGACCAGCGGTAGAATCGCCTTCCAGCTCTCTTCCTCGCACGGCACCATGATCGAGGCGATCACGGCGCGGTCGGGCCAGCGCATCTTGATGGCCTTGATCTCGCGCAGGTTTTTCTGCAGGTCGCGATCGGTGATGAGCTCGATGTTGTTGAAGCCCATCAACCGGCGGTCGCCGGCCCAGATGGCGCCGTAACGCGGGCCGTTGACGTTGACCACCGGCGGGCCGGCTTCGCCCAGCGTCTTCCACACCACGCCGCCCCAGCCGGCGCGGAAGGCACGCTCGACATTGTATTCCTTGTCGGTCGGCGGCGCCGACGCGAGCCAGAACGGATTGGGCGATCTGATGCCGACGAAGTCGTTGCGAAGGTCTGCCATGTGATCCTCCTAGTAGTTGGAGTTGCGCGCAGTTCGGACTATGTTTGACGTCGTTGAAAGCGGGCGGAGCCAGAAAGAATGAGCGCCGAACACAGCTACACCATTCATCTTCTTCCTGAACCGGAGGGTGGCTTTACCGTCCGCGTGCCGGCTCTGCCCCCGGTGGTGACTTATGGAGAGACATACGAGGAGGCCATGGCGAATGCCCGCGAGGCGATTGAGGCCATCCTTGACGTGTACCGGGAAGAAGGGATCGAAATCCCGCCGGACATTGAGACACGCATCGACAAGCTGACGATCGCGGCCTGAGCCGTGAATGCCCGAAGGCTTCCGGCCGTCAGTGGCAAGGCTGCCGTCAAAGCCTTGCAGCGCGGTGGATTTACGCTGCGCCACATACGTGGCAGTCACCACGTCATGATCCACCCCGGCCCTCCGGGCAGAATGGTCTCTGTCCCGGTACACGCGAACAGGTCGCTTCCAGCGGGCACACTGTTGGGCATCCTGGACGAGGCCGGTTTCACGATCGACGAATTCGTTGCCTTGCTTTGAGGACGGACGAGCTGTCGTTCTCACCGCTCAGCCCATCAAATAGCGGTTGATGCTTTCGGCGGCGTCGCGGCCTTCGGCGACGGCGGTGACGGTGAGGTCGTCGCCGCCGGTGGCGCAATCGCCGCCGGCCCAGACCTTGGGCATCGAGGTGCGGCCCTCGGCGTCGACCTCGATCTTGCCGCCGATGAGGGTGACGCCCTCGCCGTCGGTGGCGAGCATCTGGCCGATGGCCTTGAACACCTGGTCGCAGGCGATGGTGGCGGTCTCGCCGGTGGCAACCAGCCTGTCGCCGTCCACGCGCATGTAGCCGAGCTCGATGCCGCTGACCTTGCCGCCGGCGGTCAGCACGCGGCGCGGCGCCAGCCAGTTGCGGATGTTGACGCCCTTGGCCGCCGCCAGATCCTGCTCGAAGCCGGAGGCGCCCATCTGCTCGCGACCGCGGCGATAGACCATGGTCACTTCCTCGGCGCCCAGGAGCTTCGACTGCACCGCGGCATCGATCGCGGTCATGCCGCCGCCGATCACCACCACGCGGCGGCCGATGGGCAGCGCACCGAGGTCGGAGGCCTGGCGCAGCGTGGCGATGAAATCGACGGCATTGTCGACGCCTTCGGCGTCCTCGCCCTCGGCGCGCAGCGCGTTGACGCCGCCCAGCCCGATGCCGAGGAACACCGCATCGTATCTGCCGGCGAGCTCGGCCAGGCTGAAGTCCTGGCCCAGCGCCTTGCCGGTCTCGATGGTGATGCCGCCGATGGCGGTGACGTAGTCCACCTCGCGCTGGGCAAAGCCGTCGATGGTCTTGTAGAACGCAATTCCGTATTCGTTGAGGCCGCCCGGCTTGGGGCGCGCATCGAAGATGGTGACGGTATGGCCGTGCATGCTGAGCCGGTGCGCGCAGGCGAGGCCCGCCGGACCGGCGCCGACGATGGCGACGTGCCTGCCGGTCTCGGCGCCGCGGCTGAAGAACTGCGCGCCCTCGGCCATGGCGACATCGGTGGCGTAGCGCTGCAGCATGCCGATCTTGACCGGCTTGCCCTCGGCCTCCTCGCGCACGCAGGCCTCTTCGCACAATTGCTCGGTGGGGCAGACGCGGGCGCACATGCCGCCCAGGATGTTCTGCTCGAAGATGGTCCTGGCGGCGCCCAGCGGATTGTCGGTCAGGATCTCGCGGATGAAGAGCGGGATGTCGATCGACGTCGGGCACGCCGTCTGGCACGGCGCGTCGTAGCAGAAATAGCAGCGGTCGGCCTCGACGAAGGCCTCGTGCTCGACGAACGGCGGATGCAGATCGGCGAAATTGGAGACGTACTGGTTCTCGGCCAGCCGCCCCGCCGCAATGCCGTCCTTGAGGATCCCCTCGCCCATCCGCCTCTCCTCCAGAGCGCAAACATCGAACAGGTCAAGAACGGTTGCTGGAACCGTTCCAGACTGGCAACGCTAGCACAGCCGGAAATTTTATCAATTGGTCAAATATTGGCGCCGAGCGGGCCGGGGCGGCGGGCCGTCAGGGCGCCAGATCGTGTCCTGTTCCGACGCTGCGACGGGCTCGAGCGGAAAAATCGCCACGCGCCGGGCGCTGGACGCGTCTTCAAAGAGCTGCCGAAACACATTGTTTCGCCAGCACAATCGAGTCGAAATCGCGACCGATTGTCCTGTGTTTCATGCGCAACAGTTCCGGGATGGATTTGCTCCTGCCCGGATTCGCCCACAATCTCGCCACGGCCCGACATTTAACGCTCACGGGTCGTTAACTAGCGTGAGTAAAGCGTTTGATTAAGCACATCGTTGTTGCCGCCGCCCTCGTCACGGGGTGTTGTTCGTTCGTGACTGGGGACAGTTTCGCCGGCAGCAATCAATGCGGTGGCGCGTCCTGGTATTCCTTGCCCGGACAGAAAACCGCGAGTGGGGAACGGATGAACCCCAACGCCATGACCGCAGCCCACAAGACTTTGCCGCTGGGCTCGGTCGTACGGGTGGAGAACCAGCAGACCGGCAAGGTCATCAAGGTGACCATCAACGACCGCGGTCCCTATGTCAGGGGCCGCATCATCGACCTGAGCAAGGCCGCGGGGCGGCAATTGGGGATCATCCCCGCCGGCACCGGCAAGGTGTGCATCACCCGCGTCTAGCTCCAGTTTCGCAGCAGACAAAACGGGCGTCCCGGTTGCCGGGGCGCCCTTTTCCCGGCGCCGGCGACGCGTCCCGAGCATTTGCAGGCGCCTGCCGTTCAACTAAGAAGAGGCGGGGCCGCTGGGGGCTCGGGGACATGTCTTGAGCAACAGGAGCCGCGCGACCTTGGCGGACGTCGCCGCGCGGGCCGGCGTCAGCCCGGTCACGGTGTCGCGCGCCATCCGCCATCCCGAGATGGTGTCGGACGCCCTGCGGGCCCGCATCGACGCGGCGGTGCATACGCTCAACTACATCCCCAACCACCTGGCGAGCGCGCTCGCCTCCACCCGCACCCACATCGTCGGCGTCGTCGTGCCGTCGCTCACCAATGGCGTGTTCGACGACTATCTCGGCGCCATCCAGGACGTGCTCAACCCGGCCGGCATCCAGGTGCTGGTGTCGAACGTGCGCTATTCCGAGATCGAGGAAGAGCGCGCCATCCAGACGCTGCTCGGCTACCACCCCGAGGCGATGATCCTCGCGGGGGTCGACCAGACCGAGCGCTCGCGCCAGATGCTCCGGAACGCCGGCGTACCGGTGGTGCAGACCATGGACGTCACCGACACCCCGATCGACCTCAATATCGGCCTCGATCACGCCGCGGCCGGCGCCGCCGCGGTGCGCTACCTCTACGATCTGGGGCATCGGCGCATCGCCCACCTCACCGCCCGCGCCGACCCGCGCGCCCGCCGGCGCCACGCCGGCTACCAGCGGGCCATGGACGAGCTCGGCCTGTCCACCAAAGGCCTCGTCGGCGCCTCGCCGCGCCCCTCCGACGTCGCCATGGGCGGCGAGCTGTTCGCCCGTATCGTCGCCGCGGTGCCGGAGGTGACGGCGGTCTTCACCTGCAATGACGATCTGGCGCTCGGCACGCTGTTCGAGTGTCAGCGCCGCGGCATGCGCGTGCCCGACGAGCTGGCCATCATCGGCTTCAACGACCTCGATTACTGCGTCGCGGCGGTGCCGCCGCTGACCTCGGTGTCGACCGAGCGCCAGCAGATGGGCACCTGGGCGGCGCAGGCGATCCTCGACATCATCCGCGGCTCCGGCCGCCGCCCCAGGCAGCCGCAGATCGACGTCGGCTTCTCCATCAAGGCGCGCGGCAGCACCGTACGCGCCGCCTGAGGGCGCGGCCGCGGTGGCGAGCGGGCGGTGCGGACGACGTCAGTTGCCGCCGCCGAACAGGCCCTTGAGCATGTCGCCGATGGTCTTGGGCGAGCGTTTGGCGGGTTGCGCCGGCTGGGCGCCGGTCAGGTCGGTGGGGGCGGGCTGGCCGTCGGGCAGCGCGCCGGTGCCGCCCGGCTGGCCGTCGCCGGCGGCCAGCGCCCCGATCGGATCGTTGGGCTGCAGCTCGGAGGCGGGCACGGCGGCGGAGGACGCGTCAGGCAGGTTCTGCGGGGTCAGGCCCTGATGCGCCTTGGCCATGAAGTCGGACCAGATCTGCGTTGGCACCGAGCCGCCGGCCAGGGTGGTGGGGGTGTCGTCGTCGTTGCCGAGCCAGACGCCGGTGACCATGCGCGAGGTGAAACCGACGAACACCGCGTCGCGCGCCTTCTGGCTGGTGCCGGTCTTGCCGCCGATCTGCCAGCCGGCGAGCTTGGCGTGCTTGCCGGTGCCGATGTCGAGGGCGGTCGAGAGCATGTCGTTCATCTCGCCGACCACGGTGGGCGAGATGACCTGGCCGGGGCCGGCCGGCGAGGCCTCGTACAGCACCTTGCCGCTGGCGGTTTCGATGCGGGTGACGACATTGGCGATGACGCCATTGCCGCCATTGGCGAAGGGCACATAGGCCGAGGTGAGCTCGAGCAGCGACACCTCCTGGGTACCGAGCGCGATCGAGGGCACCGGCTGCAGCGGCGAGGAGATGCCGAGACGCTGCGCCACCTCGACCACCTTGTCGGGGCCGACAATCCAGGCGAGCTGGGCGGCGACGGTGTTGCGCGAATAGGCCAGCGCGTCGCGCAGCGTGATCGGGCCCATGAATTTGTTGTCGGCGTCGTTGGGCGACCAGCCATTGATGTTGATCGGCGCGTCCTGCGACATGGTGTCTGGCGTGTAGCCCTTCTCCATCGCCGCCATGTAGACGAAGGGCTTGAAGGTGGAGCCCGGCTGCCGGCGCGAGGTGACGGCGCGGTTGTACTGGCTCTTCTGGTAGTCGGCGCCGCCGACCACGGCGCGCACCGCGCCCGAGGTATCGACCGCCACCAGCGCGCCCTGGGTGAAATGGTATTTCGGGCCCTGCTCGGCCACCGCCTCCTTGACCAGGAATTCGGCTTCCTTCTGCAGGTCCCAGTTGATGGTGGTGTAGACGACGATGTCTTCCTTGACGTCGCCGATATAGGACTGGACGATCTGCTCGACCCAGTCGGCGACATAGGATTCCGAGCCCGCGACCTTGGTGCGGATGTCCTGGCCCGGATCGACGGTGGCGGCGTCGGCCTCCTTCTGGCTGATATAGCCCTGGTCGGCCATGGCCTGCAGCACCAGCTTCTGGCGCGCCTCGACCAGCTTGGGGTCGCCCTTGGGGTTGAGGCGCGACGGCGCCTGCATGGAGCCGGCGAGGATGGCTGCTTCGCCCAGCGACAGATTCTTGGCGGATTTGCCGAAATAGGTCTGCGAGGCGGCCTCGATGCCGGTGGCGTTGTTGCCGAAAAACACCCGGTTCAGATACAGGTCGAGGATCTGGTCCTTGGTGTAATTGTGCTCGAGCCAGAGGGCGAGCAGCGCCTCCTGCACCTTGCGGCCGAGGGTCTGGTCGGGGGTGAGGAACAGATTCTTGGCGAGCTGCTGGGTGATGGTCGAGGCGCCGCGGGTGACGTGGCGGGCCTTGAGGCTTTCGACCGCCACGGCGCCCAGCCCCCACACGTCGATGCCGAAATGCTGGTAGAAGCGCTTGTCCTCGATGGCGATGAAGGCCTCGGGCACGTAATCGGGCAGATCGGCCAGGGCGACGGCCTCGCCGCCCATCTTGCCGCGGTTCGACATCATCTGGCCGTCGGCGGCGACGATGCGGATGTTGGCCGGGCGCTCGGGCACCGCCCAGGTGCTCACCGCCGGCATCTGCATCCAGTAGTAGTAGACCACGCCGGCAACGCACAGGGCGCCGACGATGCCGAGGGTGGCCACCCAGTAGATCAGCCGGCCGAACAGCCGCCACAGGCTGAAGGATTTGCGCTGCTTGCGGCCGCGGGGCTGCTTCTTCTGCGGCTTGGGGGCGCGGCCGCGGCGCGGCGGCTCGTCGTCGTCATAGGCATCGGCGGCGGTGAAGAAGCCGCCGCCAAATCCCGGTTCGACCCGTTCGCCCTTCCTGGGCTTGCGGGGCTTTGCCGCCGGTTTCGCCTTCGCCTTGCGGCCACGCTGCGCGCCGCCGATGCGATCCTCGGGCGAAATCTCGAAATCCATGAACAGAGCCCCGATTGTCCGTAGGTCACGGTTGCCCCGAATACGCGGGGAACGACCGGCCGCGAATCCGCACCGGCCGGGCAGCCGACCAACCCCACCGTTCTTGGAGTCAAATGTGGCCGGTTTATGTGAACCCGACCAGCCTGCTTAGCCCTGTGCTTGCCGGGCAACAAGGGGCGGCGGCCGGTTTGGGGCGGCTATCGACAGCCGGACGGCGCTATTGGGCGGCCTGATAGACGAAGGCATTGGGCCGGACGGCGACGATGATGGCGCCCTCGGCCCATTCCCGGAACTCCGGGTCCTGCCGCAACTGCTCGATGGTCCGCGGCGCGGGCGGGCCGCCGGGCCAATCCTCCAGGGCAAAATCTAGCGCAACGGCGCCTTCGCGCAATACGGCCTCGAACGTATCTTCGGCCGAGATGACGCCTGGCACGTCAGGAAACGAGATGCCGTAACTGGAATCGGGGTCCTTGTGGACGAGGCCGATATAGAACCGGTCGCTCATTGCGCTTCCCCTTCGGCCATTGTGCCTGCTTGTAGATCGAAAACACCGTGCCAAGCGGGATGTCGCGGCGCGGGTGCTGTACGCTTACGACGCGACCGTCGGCATGTCGGAACTTATGGTGCGATCCCACAATGTGCACCAACACGAAACCATCCTGCTCCAGCCGCTTGATGATATCGCGGCTGTTGCGCAGCATCAAACGTCCAGATTGGCGACGTTGAGGGCATTGTCCTGGATGAAGTCGCGGCGCGGCTCGACGAGGTCGCCCATCAGCTCGCTGAACAGGCGGTCGTGGTCGTCGCTGTCCTTGATCTCGACCTTGAGCAGGGTGCGGATGTTGGGATCGAGCGTGGTCTCCCACAATTGCTCGGGGTTCATTTCGCCCAGGCCCTTGTAGCGCTGCAGCGAGATGCCCTTGCGGCCGGCGGCTGACACCGTGGCGTAGAGCGAGGACGGCCCGAAGATCTCGCTGGTCGCGTCCTTCCTGGTGAGCGTCGCCACACCGGCGAAGACGTCGCCGGCCCGCTCGATCATCTGCCGCATCTTGCGGGCGTCGGCGGAGGCAAGCAGATTGGCATCGAACTCGTGCGTCTCGGTGACGCCGCGCACGGTGCGCTGGAACACCAATCCACCCTGGCCGTCGGGCTCGCCGGTCCAGCCGCGCTCGACCTCGTCGGAGATGCGGTCGAGCCGGGTGGCGATGCGGCGGCCGATCTCGCCGGCGCGCGCCGGATCGGCGACGGCGTCGGGATCGAGGGCGCCGACGATGGCGGCCTGCTCGAGGATGGAGCGGCTGTAGCGGGTGTTGAAGGTCTCGATCTGGTGCACGATGTCGCGCGCCTGATGCACGATATCGAGCAGGTCCTGCCCGGTGTGGACCGAGCCGGCAGCGGTCCTGAAGCTGGCGTCGTCGACGCCGCCCTGGATCAGATAGTCTTCGAGCGCGCGCTCGTTCTTCAGATACTGCTCGGACGAGCCGCGCTTGACCTTATAGAGCGGCGGCTGGGCGATGTAGATGTGGCCGCGATCGATGAGCTCGCGCATCTGCCGGTAGAAGAAGGTGAGGAGCAGCGTTCTGATGTGGGCGCCGTCGACATCGGCGTCGGTCATGATGATGATCTTGTGGTAGCGCAGCTTGTCGATGTTGAACTCTTCGCGGCCGATCGAGGTGCCCAGCGCCATCACCAGATTGCCGATCTGCTCGGAGCCGAGCATGCGGTCGAAGCGGGCGCGCTCGACATTGAGGATCTTGCCGCGCAGCGGCAGCACCGCCTGGTTGGAGCGGTCGCGGCCCTGGGTCGCGGAGCCGCCGGCGCTGTCGCCCTCGACGAGGAACAGCTCGGACTTGGCCGGGTCCTTCTCCGAGCAATCCTTGAGCTTGCCGGCGAGGAAATTGACGTCGAGCGCCGATTTGCGGCGGGTGAGCTCGCGCGCCTTGCGCGCCGCCTCGCGCGCGGCGGCGGCTTCGGCCACCTTGCCGACGACGGTGCGGGCTTCGGCCGGATGCTCCTCGAACCATTCGGCGAGCTTTTCGTTGACGACGTTCTCGACCACCGGACGGACCTCGGAGGAGACCAGCTTGTCCTTGGTCTGCGACGAGAATTTCGGATCGGGCACCTTGACCGAGAGCACGCAGGTCAGCCCCTCGCGCGCATCTTCGCCCGACAGCGTCACCTTCTCGCGCTTGAGGATGCCGGAGGTTTCGGCATAGGTGGTGACCTGGCGCGTCAGGGCGCCGCGGAAGCCAGCGAGATGCGTGCCGCCGTCGCGCTGCGGGATGTTGTTGGTGAAGCACAGCACGTTTTCGTGGTAGCTGTCGTTCCACCACATCGCCACCTCGACGGTGATGCCGTCCTTTTCCTGCATCAGGTAGATCGGCGCTCCAATCAGAGCCGTCTTGGCGCTGTCGAGATAGCGCACGAATTCGGCGAGGCCGCCTTCGTAGTGCAGCTCGACCTCGACCTTCTCGGGATGGCGCAGATCGCGCAGCACGATGCGGACGCCGGAATTGAGGAAGGCGAGCTCGCGCAGGCGGTGCTCGAGCGTCTTGAAATCGAACTCCACCATGGTGAAGGTCTGCGGCGACGGCAGGAACGTCGTTTCAGTGCCGGAGCGGCCCTCGTAGGTGCCGGGCTGCTTCGACGGGGTGTAGGTGCCGGTGACGGCGAGCGGGGCCACGGCATCGCCGTGACTGAACTCCATCTCGTGGACCTTGCCGTTGCGGCGGACCTTTACGCGCAGCCAGGTGGAGAGGGCGTTGACCACCGACACGCCGACGCCGTGCAGGCCGCCCGACACCTTGTAGGAGTTCTGGTCGAACTTGCCGCCGGCATGGAGCTGGGTCATCACCACCTCGGTGGTGGAAATGCCCTCGGTGGGGTGGATGTCGGTGGGGATGCCGCGGCCGTTGTCGATGACCGTGCAGGAGCCGTCGGCATTGAGCTGCACCGTCACCAGATCGGCGTGGCCGGCCAGCGCCTCGTCGATCGAATTGTCGACGACCTCGTAGACCATGTGATGCAGGCCCGAGCCGTCATCGGTGTCGCCGATGTACATGCCGGGGCGCTTGCGCACCGCGTCGAGGCCCTTGAGGACCTTGATGGAGTCGGCGCCGTAATCTTCGGCGGAACTGGGCACTGGGGTGGCTGCGGGCGTGGTCAATCAGGCTCCGAATCAGGCTCGAAAACCGCTTTCGAGCGGTCTAGATCATTGGGGAGGGATACCCAAGAGAAATGGCGTTTTTTGGCCAGATTTCAAGGGATTTGGGCCGATTCGGCGGCGTTCCGGCGCGGCGTGCGGCTAGAGCCTGAAGACCGGGTGGTACGGACTGGCGGGATTGACGTCGTATTCGACCATTTTCATGCAGGTCTGGGCAGTGGAATGAGCGGCGCCGCTGCGCCACGGACCATCGCGCAGGACGGCGTCGCGAACATCCCTGAGCTTCAGGCATTTCCACTCGCCGGCAGCGGGAAGGCGGCCGGCCGAAGTGTCGCCGCCGAACTGGTAGGCAAGGCACTTTTCCTCAAGCCCGGTGCGGCCGAGCAGGATCGGGCAGAGCTCGCGGCGATGGCCCTGGTAGAGGCAGACGATCTGCCGGCGGCCGCGCATGGCGGCAAGGAACAGCTCGTAGGTGGCGCTAGGCATCGAGGCGGCCGTCGCGCACGGTGACGCGCTGGGCCCGGGGGCCGAGGGCGTCGAACAGCATGGGGTCGGTGCCGGTCATCAGGCACTGGGTGGCGAGCGCGTCGAGCGCGGCGAACAGCGCGGCGCGGCGGTCGGGATCGAGATGGGCGGCGATCTCGTCGAGCAGCAGGAACGGCACGATGCCGGTCTGCGCCTTGACCAGCCGGGCCTGCGCCAGCACCAGCCCGACCAGCAGCGCCTTCTGCTCGCCGGTGGAGCCGAGCGCGGCGGGCATCTGCTTTTGCGCGTAGAGCACCTCGAGATCGACGCGGTGCGGCCCGGCGATGGTGCGGCCGGCGGCGCGGTCGAGAGCGCGCGAGGCGGCCCAGATGGCTTTGAGCTCGGTCTCGAGATCGGGCGAGGCGGCGGGTTCGGGCCGGTCGTCGAACAGCGGCGTCAGCGACAGATGCGCGGCGGGGAAGGCGGCATCGTCGAGGCTTTCGCCGATGCGGTGCTGCAGGTGCGCGACCGCATCGGCGCGGGCGAAATGCAGCGCGGCGGCGTGCGCCGCCATCTCGGCCTCGAGCGCGTTGAGCCAGAGCGGATCGGCGTCCTCCTCGAGCAGGCGGTTGCGCTGGCGCATGGCCTTGTCGTAGTCGGCCACCGCGCTCGAATGCGACGGGATCAGCGTCGTCACCAGCCGGTCGAGGAAGCGGCGGCGCTCGCTTGCCGGGCCGGTGAACAGGCCATCCATCGCCGGGGTGAGCCAGAGCAGGCGCAGATAGTCGCTCAGCTGCTCGATGGTGCGGGCGTTGGCGCCGTTGATGCGAACGCGGCGGCCGCCATCGTCGGCGGCGCCGGTGCCGATATCGGCCGGCCCGTCCGGCGTCTCGATGGTGGCGGCGACGGCCCAGGGCTGGTCGGAGGCATGGTTGCCCAGCGTGTCGAATGCGGCGCGGCGCAGGCCGCGGCCGGGGCTGAGCAGCGACACCGCCTCGAGCAGATTGGTCTTGCCGGCACCGTTCGGCCCGGTCAGCACCAGATGTCGCCCGTCGAGATCGAGCGCGGCGGAAGCGTAGTTGCGGAAGGCGCTGAGGCGCAGGCGGGAGAGGTGACGGTCGGGCATGAGCGTGGGTAGCACAATGGGCGAAGGAGGGCACCGCCCTCCTCCCCCCGGCGCGGCGCGCCTCGCCTCGATGGCGGCCAGTCGCGGGGGGCTACACCCGCATCGGCATCAGCACGTAGAGGGCGCGGGCGTCGCCGTCTTCCTTGACCAGCGTCGGGGAGCCGGCGTCGTTGAACAGGAAGATGGCGTTGTCGGATTTGATCTGGCCGATGATGTCGAGCAGATAGCGGGCGTTGAAGCCGATCTCGAAGCTTTCGGGCTCGAACTCGACGGCGACCTCCTCGGTGGCGGTGCCGTGGTCGGGGTTAGTGACGGACAATTCGAGGTTGCCGTCCTTGACGGCGAGCTTCACCGCCTTGCCGCCGCGATCGGAAGCGATGGTGGAGACGCGGTCGACGGCGGTGGCGAAGGAGCCGCGATCGACGGTGAGCTGCTTGTCGTTATTCTTGGGGGTGACGCGATCGTAATCGGGGAAGGTGCCCTCGATCAGCTTCGACAGCAGCACCACGCCGCCCAGCGTGAAGCGGATCTTGGTGTCGGAGATCTCGATGCCGACATCGCCCTCGGCGCCATCGAGCAGCTTCTGCACCTCGCCCACGGTCTTTTTCGGGATGATGATGCCGGGCATGCCGCGCGAGCCCTCGGGCGCCTCGGTTTCGGCGCGGGCCATGCGGTGGCCATCGGTGGCGACGGCGCGCAGCACCGGCTGCTTGTCGACCTCGAGCGTGTGCACGTAGATGCCGTTGAGGTAGTAGCGCGTCTCTTCATTCGAGATGGCGAACTGGGTGCGCTCGATGAGCTCGCGCAGGGTCGCGGCGGGCAGCGTGAACTGGTGGCTGAAGGCGCCGGATTTGAGGTCGGGGAAGCTGTCGGGGCTGAGGCACGCCAGATGGAAGCGCGAGCGGCCGGAGGTGAGCAGCATCTGCTCGGCGCCGTCGGTCTCGAGCCGGACTTCGGCGCCGTCGGCGAGCTTGCGCACGATCTCGTAGAGGGTGTGCGCCGGCACCGTGGTGGTGCCGGCGGTCGCCACCATCGCCGGCACGGCCTCGGTCACCTCGATGTCGAGGTCGGTGGCGCGCAGGTCGAGGCTGCCATTGGCAGCCTTCATCAGCACGTTGGCAAGGATGGGATAGGTGTTGCGCCGCTCCACCACGCGGTGGACGTGGCCCAGCGATTTCAGCAGCGCATTGCGCTCGAGAGTAACTTTCATTGCACGCCATCCCCGACCACGTCCGGCATCCTGCCGGATGGGTCAAAACCCCCACAAAACCGGGCCGCGACCTTGGCAAGACGGGGAGCAAAAGGCAAGCGCAAGAGGTGTCGCGGAGGTTCCCGTCCACACCTCGCGGTCGCGGTGCGGGGGCTAGTTGAGGCCGAGGCGGTTGAGCGCCTGCTCGGCCTCGGCCAGGCGGCGCTCGGCGGCGCGGCCGCGCTCGTCGATTTCGGACAGCATCGCCTGCCAGCGCTCGCGATTGTCGACGCCGGACAGATCGGTCTGTTGGGGCTCCCCCACCTTCAGGCGGCGGACGGCCCTACGCACACGCAACACCAAACGCGGCAGCACTGACTGGCTCCTACGCAACGCAACAAATACCTGGCGGCCCGCCGCAAGGGCCGCAAACTCAACTCACTCCTCAAGCATGCGCTTGAGGAGCTCGATCTCCTGGCACAGGTCGCCATCGTCCTTCATCATCTGCTCGACCTTGCGGACGCTGTGCAGCACGGTGGTGTGGTCGCGGCCGCCGAAGCGGCGCCCGATCTCGGGCAGCGAGCGCGAGGTCAGCGATTTGGCGAGATACATGGCGATCTGGCGCGGCCGCACCACGTCGCGCGAGCGGCGGGACGACAGCAGCTCGTTGCGCGGCACCTTGTAGTGGCGCGACACGATGCGCAAAATGTCCTCGATGCGGACGCGGCGCGCCTCGCGGGCACGGACGAGGTCGGCAAGGGTCCGCTCGGCGAGCGGCACGCTGATCAGCTCGTGCGTGAGCTGGTTGGCGGCGACGAGCCGGTTGACGGCGCCGTCGAGGTCGCGGCCGTGGCTGACCACGATGCGCGAAATGTAGTCGATCACCGGCGCCGGGAAATGCACGCCGAAGCGAGACTGCGCCTGCTCGGCGCGGCGGGTGACGATCTGCCGGCGCAGCTCGAGATCGAAGCCGCCGATCGGCACCACGAGGCCGCCGGAAAGGCGCGAGCGTACGCGCTCGTCGAGCATTTCGAGATCGCGCGGCGGGGCGTCGCCCGCCACCACCACCTGCTTGGCGCCGGTCAGCAGCGTGCCCAGCGTGTGGCCGAACTCGGTGGCTGACTTGCCCTGCAGGAACTGCATGTCGTCGATGAGCAGCAGATCGACCCGCCGCAGCCAGTCCTTGAGCGCGATGGCCGACTGCCGCTGCACGGCGGTGATGAAATGGTACATGAAGTGGTCGGCCGTCAGATAGACGATGTTGCGGCCGGGCTCGGCGGCACCGGCCGCCCAGGCGATGGCGTTGAGCAGATGCGACTTGCCCAGGCCGACGGTCGAATGGACATAGACCGGGTTGAAGCTGACGGTGCCGTTGAGGGCGGCGCTGGCCACCTGCCTGGCGATGCCGAGCGCGATCTCGTTGCTGGCGCCGGGCACGAAGCTGTCGAACGTCATTTTGGGATCGAGCGCCGACCCCGACAGCGCATCGCCGCGCGGCGGCACCATTTCGCGGTGCGGCTTCAGCGCCGGAGCGGCGGGCTCGGCCTCGACCTCCGCCGGCGCCTCGACCGGGGCGCTGAGCCGCGGCCGGGCCTGGCCGTTGACGCGCACGGTGAAGTGCAGCCGGGTGATCTCCGGCGTTTCGGCCTTGAAGATATCGAGAATCTTTTCGGCGTAGTTGGACTGGATCCAAGAGCAGAGGAAGCGCGTCGGGACGCTCAGATGCGCCTTGTCGTCGATGATCTCCTCGAGCTCGAGGCGGGCGAACCAGGAGTTGAACACGTCCTCGCCCACCGCGGTCCGGAGCCGGACCCTGACGCGCTGGAACAGCTCGCTCTCGGTGCGCATCTCCCCCGACGCTGCCGGTGCCGCGGGGCGGGCCGGCGCCGCTCCATGACCGGTTTCAGGTTTGCCGAATTCATTGCGCGCACCGCTCGCACCCAACGCCATGTCTATCTGCCCCGCCTCGCCGATAGGAGCCCGTTTTCGAGCCCTCAAATTTGCCGCCCTGCCTGTCCGCCGACAGACAAAATCCTTCACCCGCCGCAAAGACTTGCGGCCTGGCCGTACTCGTTTTTACTTTGACGCCGGAGTCGAGACGCCCCGGCTCGCCATTATCTCTCACGCAAACGCAAGACGATAATTGTTAACGCCCCAACAAACCGCAACACAGATGGACACCACGATACTTCCATCCGCGATAGTTGACTCCGCGGCAGAGGCATTCGTCTACGCAACTGATATTTGTCATCTGAAAAACCGGCAGGAGGACCGCCGTTCCTCATCCAACGGAAGGCATCTTAGAGGCGCAGATTTTTGCCTGCAACCGACTCTTTTCGCAAAAGCGGGGTTGACAGGTTCGGGCCGAAACAAGGGAGGAAAATGGTTCTTCCAAGGCGCGTTAACGTGCCTCAAACCAAGCGTCTGTGACTCAATGATGAATCGCTGAATCCGAGTTTGTCCGGAGTCGCGTTCTAGATTTCCGGCAAGGGCGGGATTCGGAAAGATTCATCCGCGATGCAGGCGGAGAGCCTTGGAAATCAAGGGGTTTCGTGAAAGCCGACGACTGTCGCAGAAGTGCCACACCGATGACATCGAGTCGTCACGGGCAAAGAAAAAGGCCCCGCGACGGGGGCCTCGTTTCGAGCTCGCGGCGAGAGCGCCGGATCAGGCCTTGAGGGCCTTCACGCGCGAGTTCAGACGGCTCACCTTGCGGGCCGCGACATTGGCGTGGACGATGCCCTTCTGCGCCGAGCGCGCGATCTCCGGCTCGGCCGCCTTGAGGGCCGCCACCGCGTCGTCGTGCTTGCCACCGGCAATCGCTTCCTCGACCTTGCGGATGAAGGTGCGCATGCGCGAGCGGCGCGACTTGTTGATCTCGGTGCGCGCGGCGATCTTGCGGGCGGCTTTCTTGGCCGAGGCGGTATTTGCCATCGTCGTCCTCTTTGTCCGGCGCGCGGAACGCCGCGCGAAACCCCCGGAGATGAAATGAAATCGGCGGCACCGGGCCGCCTAAGCTGGCGGGTCTATAGTTGGAAAATTTCCAACCGTCAATCGGAGTCTGGAGCGACAGGTCTTTGCATTGCTCTGGCCGATCGATCCCGAAACGGGATCGATCGACCAACCGCTTGGGTCAAAGCTTCTGGCACACCGGGCAGAAGAAGGTGGAGCGGCCGGACTGCACGATGCGCGCGATGGTGCCGGTGCAGCCGGGGGTGGGGCACGGCTCGCCCTCGCGGTCGTAGACGGCGAAACGGTGCTGGAAATAGCCGGAGCCGCCATCGGCGGCGCGGAAATCACGAAGGGTCGAGCCGCCCGCATCGATGGCCTCGGTGAGCACGGTGCGGACGCCGTCGGCCAGGAGGTCGAGCCGGGCGGAGGGTTTGCCCGATTTCAGCACCAGCTTGCCGGCCGGGGCGGTGGGGCGGATATGGGCGCGGTGCAGGGCCTCGCTGGCGTAGATGTTGCCGATGCCGGCGACCACCCGCTGGTCGAGCAGGGCCGCCTTGATCGGCGCCGCCTTGCCCTTGAAGCGCTGGGCCATCTCCTCGGCGTTGAAGGCGTTGCCCAGCGGCTCGGGCCCGAGGCCGCTGAGATAGGGCGAGTCCTCCTCGTGCTCGAACAGATCCATGAAGCCGAAGCGGCGGGCGTCGGCATAGATCAGCGTCAGCTTGCCGCGGCCCGGATGGGTGAGATGGACCACCACGTGGTCGTGTTTGACGTCCTCGCCCGGCTCGTAGTAGCGCGACGGCTCCTTGAACTTGCCCTCGGCGAAGCGATAGGCGCCGGTCATGCCCAGATGGCTGAGCCAGGTCTTGCCCGAGCTCAGATGGACCAGCAGATATTTGGCGCGGCGGCCGACGGAGGTGATGGTCTGGCCCTCGAGCGCGGCAGCGAAGCCGCGCGGAAACGGAAAGCGCAGATCCTTGCGGTTGAGGGTGACCTTGTCGATGCGGGCGCCTTCGAGATAGGGCGCAAGGCCGCGGCGGACGGTTTCGACTTCGGGGAGTTCTGGCACTCGCGGACTCTCAAGGCTGCCGGCTCTTGTTGTGGCGTTTCCGAACCGGAAGCCGCATGCACCTTTGCTGGAAACGCTCTATGGCCAATTCCAAGCGGCGCACTCCTTCTATATAGACACGGCCAGCACGCGAAAGGCTGACAACAATGGCTGAAACCACGCATTTCGGCGAACGCACGGTGCCGCTCGAGGCCAAGCAGGGGCTGGTCAACGAAGTGTTCCATGCCGTCGCCGACCGCTACGACCTGATGAACGACCTGATGTCGGGCGGCGTGCACCGGCTGTGGAAGGACGCGCTGGTGAGCCGGCTGGCGCCGCCCAAGACCGGCACCCTGCCCTATCGCGTGCTCGACATGGCCGGCGGCACCGGCGACATCGCCGAGCGCATCCTCAATGCCTCGGTGGGCTATGCCGAAGTGACGGTGGGCGACATCAACACCGACATGCTGCGGGTGGGCGAGGAGCGCGCCAGGCACTGGCGCTTCGGCAGCCAGGCGAGGTTCGTTGAGGCGAACGCCGAGGCGCTGCCGTTCGCCGACGAAAGCTTCGACGCCTATACGATCGCCTTCGGCATCCGCAACGTGCCGCGGATCGAGGTGGCGCTGGGCGAAGCGTACCGCGTGCTGAAGCGCGGCGGACGCTTCCTCTGCCTCGAATTTTCGGCGGTGGACGTGCCCGGCTTCGACCGGCTGTACAAGGCGTGGAGCGACCGCGCCATTCCGCCGATCGGCAAGGCGGTGACCGGCGACGGCGAACCGTATCAATATCTGGTCGAATCCATCCGCAAATTCCCCCCGCCCGGGCGCTTCACGGCGATGATCGAGCGCGCCGGATTCAAGCGCGTCACGCATACGGCGATGTCGGGCAATATCGCGGCGCTGCACGCGGCGTGGAAGCTCTAGCGTATGGGCATTGCCGCCACCTTCCGCCTGATGCATGCCGGATTCGTGCTGGCGCGCGAGGGCGCGTTCTCGATCGTGGACATTGCGGCGCTGCCGCCGGTGATGCGCACCGGGGTGCGGATCGGCCGGCTGCTCGAGCGCGGCTCGGTGAAGCGGCGCGGGCCGCAGGAGAATCTGCGGGCGGCGCTCGACCGGCTCGGGCCGACCTATGTGAAGATCGGGCAGACGCTGGCGACGCGCCCCGACATCGTCGGGCTGGAGGTGGCGGCGGACCTGGCGCAGCTGCAGGACAAGATGGAGCCGTTCGACCCGGCGCTGGTGCCGGTGCTGCTGAAGCAGGCGCTGCTCGAGCGGGCGGCGGACCTCACCGACATCTCGCCGCCGATCGCGGCGGCCTCGATCGCGCAGGTGCACCAGGCGACGCTGCATCGCAACGGCACCAGCGGCCGGGTGGCGGTGAAGATCCTCAGGCCGGGGATCAAGGAGCGCTTCCGCGCCGACCTCGAGGCGCAATATGCCGGCGCGGCGCTGGCCGAGCGCTTCATGCCCTCGCTGCGGCGGCTCAGGCCGACCGACGTGGTGTCGACGCTCGACCGCTCGGCGCGGCTCGAGCTCGACCTTCGGCTCGAGGCGGCGTCGATCTCGGAGATGGCCGAGAACATCAAGGACGACGAGGGCTTCGTCATCCCGGAGGTGAGCTGGGACCACACCGCCGAGACGGTGCTGACGACGAGCTGGGTCGACGGCATCCCGATCCGCGACCATGCGGCGCTCGACGCTGCCGGGCTCGACCGCAGGGCACTCAGCAGAATACTGCTCCAGTCGTTCCTGAAGCATGCCATCCGCGACGGCTTCTTCCATGCCGACATGCATCCGGGCAATCTGTTCGCCGATCCGAGGACCGGCGACATCATCGCCGTCGATTTCGGCATCATGGGGCGTATCTCGCGCAAGGAGCGGCGCTTCCTCGCCGACATCCTCTACGGCTTCATCACCCGTGACTACCGGATGATCGCCCAGCGGCATTTCGAGATCGGCTATGTGCCCAGGCACCAATCGGTCGACGATTTCGCGCTGGCGCTGCGCTCGATCGGCGAGCCGCTGCACGGGCGCAGCGCCACCGACATCTCGATGGCCAAGGTGCTGGGGCAGCTGTTCGCCACCACCGAGCTGTTCGAGATGCAGACGCGGCCCGAGCTGGTACTGCTGCAAAAATCCATGGTGCTGGTCGAGGGCGTGAGCCGCGGGCTCGACCCCGAGCTCAACATCTGGACGGTGGCCGAGCCGGTGGTGGGCGATTTCGTGCGGCGCGAGGCGGGGCCGCTGGGCCGGATCGAGGATTTGCGGGACAATCTCGCCGTGGCCGCGGACACGGTGGGCAGGCTGCCGGGGCTGATCAGGCGGGCCGAGGCGGCGCTCGACGATTACGACGCGGAAAAGCGCTCGCCGCAGCGGCACGGCACGCGGCGGCTGATGGTCGCCGCGTTCTGGGTGCTGGTGGTGATCGCCATCGCGCTGATCGCCAGCCTGTTCAGGTAGCATTCAGCCGTGCCACCCTACCGATCCGCTGCGCTTGCGGTGGCTCGGACCCGCCCATAGATTGGCGCCACTTCCGGCGGGGCGCGGAAAAAAGAGGGCAATGAGATGAAATTTGCAACCATCGGCCGCATCGCCGGCGTGCTGGCGCTGACCATGGGCCTGGCCGCCTGCGTCGACATGACCGAAGAACTCGCCGTCACCTCCGACACCACCGCCAAGGCGACCATGACCATGCAGATGGGCGCCGACGTCTATACCATGGTGAAGAGCGCCGACGCCTCCAACGACAAGGCCGAGGACAAGTTCTGCGGCAAGCAGGGCGAGACGCTGACCGAAAATGCCGACGGCAGCGCCACCTGCGTTGCGATCAGCGAAGGCACGTTCGACCAGCTCAAATTCGACGAGGGCGACAGCAAGCCGACCTTCACCCAGGTGTCGCCGGGCGTGGTGCGCGTGGCGTTCCCGACCAAGGACATGGCGGGCGATCTGGGCAAGGACAGCGATCCGCAGACCGCAGCGATGATGAAGCAGATGTTCGACGGCCATTATGTGACGCTGCGCGTCACCGGCCGGCAGATCACCGACTCCAACATGACGATCAATGGCGACAGGACCGCGGCCGAAATCAAGATCGCGTTCCTCGACCTGATCAACGGCACCGCCAAGCTCCCCGACGAGCTCTATGCGGTGGTGCAGACCAGGTAAGGACCAGCATGCCCGGCCGGATCGACATAGCGCTCACCTGGCTCGATCACGGCCGCGGGCTGGAGCTGCCCAGACAGCAAAGCGCGGGCGCGGCGGGAGTCGATCTCCTCGCCGCGCTCGCCTCCGACGCGCCGCTGACGCTGGCGCCGGGCCAGCGCGCCACCATTGCCTGCGGCTTCGCCATGGCGCTGCCCGCGGGCTACGAGGCGCAGGTGCGGCCGCGCTCGGGCCTCGCCGCCCGGTACGGCGTCACGGTGCTCAACACGCCGGGCACGATCGACGCGGATTATCGCGGCGAGGTGAAGGTGATCCTGATCAATCTGGGCGAGGCGCCGTTCGTGGTGCAGCGCGGCGACCGCATCGCGCAGATGGTGGTGGCGCCGGTGAGCGCGGTCGGCTTCACCGAAAAGGAGAGGCTCGATGCGACAGAACGTGGTTCTGGCGGCTTCGGCTCGACTGGCCGCTAGCCTTGCCGGGCTGGCGCTGGCGGCGGCCGGTCCGGCCTGCGCCGCCGACCGCGCCGAGATCGGCTTTCTCGGCTACGACGAGCGCGGCAGCTATTTCGCCTTCGAGGAATACGGCATCCACGACGGCTCGGGCGCGGCGTTTTCGAACATCTATGTGGTCGATGTCGCGACCGACACGTGGGTGCATGGCGCGCCGTTCACGGTCGATGCGACGCGCGACGCCGACCCGGAGGCAAGGCCGCTGAACCAGGTGCGGCGCGACGCGCGTGCCAGGGCCGACGCCACGCTCGAGCAATTGGGCATCGGCTGGCCGGTGCAGATCCTGGCGCTCAACGGCGATGGCGAGCACGGCGACACGAAATCCGTGGTGTTTTCGACACCCATTTGCTGCGGCCCGGCCACGACCGCGGACGACAGGCTGACCGTGACGCTGACCACCGCACCGGTCGCCAGGCTGCCCGAGATGTGCGCCGGCATTGCCGGCGACGATATTCCGATCGTCGGCTACACGCTCAACTTCACCACGCCCGAGGGGGCGCGGATCGTGCATGCCGACGGCGACACGCTGCCGAAATCACGCGGCTGCACGCTGGATTATGCGATCTACGCCATCGTCGGCGCGGCGGCGACCGGCGGCAGCCGCATCGCCATCGTCGCCAGTTCCCCCTTCGGCTTCGAGGGCCCAGACCGCCGCTTCCTCGCGGTGCCGCTCGACCGATGAGCCTGTCGCCCGACGAGACCCGGCGCTATGCGCGGCATCTGGTGCTGAAGGATGTCGGCGGCGCCGGGCAGCAGAAACTCAGGGCGGCACGCGTGCTGGTGGTGGGCGCGGGCGGGCTCGGCAGCCCGGCCATCGCCTATCTCGCTGCGGCCGGCGTGGGCACGCTGGGCATCGTCGACGACGATGTGGTGGGGCTCTCCAATCTGCAGCGGCAGATCATCCACCGCACGGCCGATGTGGGCGCCGCTAAGGTGGCGAGCGCCGGCGCCTTCGTCTCAGCGCTCAACCCGCAGGTGCAAATTGTCATCCACCGGATGCGGCTCGACGCCGGCAATGCCGACGGCGTCGTCGCCGGCTACGATCTGGTGCTCGACGGCACCGACAATTTCGAGACGCGCCGCATCGTCGCCGAGGCTTGCGAGCGCGCGGCAAAGCCGCTGGTGTCAGGGGCGGTGTCGATGTGGGACGGGCAGCTCACCGTGTTCCTGCCCGGCGGCCGGCGCTTCGCCGACCTCTATCCGATCGCGCCCGCACCCGAGGATCTGCCGAGCTGCGAGGTGGTCGGCGTGCTCGGCCCGGTCACCGGCGTCGTCGGCACGCTGATGGCGATGGAAGCCATCAAGCTGATCACCGGCACCGGCACGCCGCTCGCCGGCCGGCTGCTGCTCTATGACGGCCGCAGCGCCCGGTTCACCGAACTGGACTATTGATCTAGCGAACAGCGCTGACCAGCACCCGGCCGGCCTGCCGGTCGCGGCGGGGACGGATGATGATCTCGACATCCTGGTTGAGTGCGGTCAGGAACGCCATCAGCCGCTCGACCGAAAAGCCATCGAGCCGATAGTTGGCGAGCGCCGAGATTTTCGGCTGCGGCACACCGAGGATTTCGCCCGCTTCGGCTTGCTTCAGCCGGCGGGCTTTGATCAATCCGTTGATCTCGAGCGCCAGCCGCGTCTTGGTCTGCCGCTCCCCGGCATCGGCATAGCCGAGATCGGCAAAGACGTTGGCGGTGCCGCGTGTGATCTTGTCGCTCATTTTCGTGCCTCGTAGTCGGCGCGCGCCAGCCTGAGCCGCGCCGCAACCAGCTCCACATCCGTCGCGGCGGTGCGTATGCCGCTCGGGCTCTTTTTCTGAAACGCGTGCAGCACGTAGATCGCCTCGCCATAGCGCACGGTATAGATCGCCCGATAAGCGTTGCCGTCGAAGCTTTCGACCAACTCGAACACACCCGGCCCTTCGCCCTTCCACGGCTTGGCCCTGGGGTGTTTGCCGCCCAGTTGCGCGACGCCGAGGGCGAAGCCCATCTCGTCCTGCACGGGGCCGGGAAACGCCATATAGTCGCGCTTGGACGAGCCGATCCAGTGAACGGGCTTTTCGCTGGCTATCCTCCAGATATACCCTTTCGGGTATATCTGCAAGCCGCGTCAGAGCAGATCCGGGTGGCGGAACACCAGCGTGGCGTTGGTGCCGCCGAAGCCGAAGCTGTTGGATAGCGCGACGCCGATGTCGACGCCGTCGCGGCGGGCGCGCAGGATCGGCATGTCGGCGAAGGCCGGATCGAGCTCGTCGATGTTGGCGCTCTCGCACAGGAAGCGGTGCTGCATCATCAGGATGCAGTAGATCGATTCCTGCACGCCGGTGGCGCCGAGCGAGTGGCCGGTGAGCGATTTGGTGGCCGAGATCGGCGGGCAAGCCTCGCCGGTGCCGAACACCTGGCGCAGCGCCTCCATCTCCTTGGCGTCGCCGATCGGGGTCGAGGTGGCGTGCGGGTTGATGTAGTCGACCTTCTCGCGGACGGTCTCGAGCGCCATCTTCATGCAGCGCGTGGCGCCCTCGCCCGACGGAGCGACCATGTCGTAGCCGTCGGAGGTGGCGCCGTAGCCGACGATCTCGGCGAGGATGGTGGCGCCGCGGGCCCGGGCATGTTCGAGCTCCTCCAGCACCAGCACGCCGGCGCCGCCGGCGATGACGAAGCCGTCGCGCTTCGCATCATAGGCGCGCGAGGCCTTTTCCGGGGTGGCGTTGAAATCGGTCGACATGGCGCCCATGGCGTCGAACAGATTCGACATGGTCCAGTCGAGATCCTCGTGGCCGCCGGCGAAGACGATGTCCTGCTTGCCCATCTGGATCTGCTCGTAGCCATTGCCGATGCAATGCTTGGAGGTGGCGCAGGCCGAGGTGATGGAATAGTTGATGCCCTTGATGCCGAAGGGCGTGGCGAGCGTCGCCGAAGCGGTGGAGCTCATGGCCTTGGGCACGGCCAGCGGGCCGATGCGCTTGGGGCCCTTTTCGCGCGTGATGTCGGCGGCTTCGACCACGGTGTGGGTGGAGGGGCCGCCGGAGCCCATGACGAGGCCGGTGCGCGGATTCTGGATGTCGTGCGGCTCGAGCCCGGAGCTTTCGATCGCCTGCTGCATGGCGATGTAGTTCCAGGCGGCGCCGCGCCCCATGAAGCGGGTGGTGCGGCGGTCGAGCACCTCGAACGGGTCGAGCCTGGGGGCGCCATGCACCTGGCAGCGGAAGCCGAGCTTTTCGTATTCCGGCGCGAAGACGATGCCCGGGCGGGCGGCGCGCAGGCTCTCCACCACCTCGGAGGTGTTGTTGCCGATCGAGGAGACGATCCCCATGCCGGTAACGACGACGCGTCTCATGCCCTGCTCCTCCCGCCGCTAGGATGCGGCCGCCACAGCCGGGAACAGCCCGACGCGCAGATCCCTGGCCTCGTAGATAAGGTTGCCGTCGGCCTTCACGAAGCCTTCGGCAATGCCCAGCGCCACCTTGGAGCGGACGACGCGCTTGATGTCGATGCCATATTCGATCAGCTTGACATCGTCGGTCACCTGGCCGGTGAACTTGATGTCGCCGCCGCCGAGGGCGCGGCCGCGGCCGGGCGAGCCGCCCCAGCCGAGAAAGAATCCGGTCATCTGCCACAGCGCGTCGAGGCCGAGGCAGCCGGGCATCACCGGATCGCCCATGAAGTGGCATTTGAAGAACCACAAATCGGGGCGGACATCGAGCTCGGCGCGGACCTGGCCGCGATGGTGCGAACCGCCGGTGTCGTCGATCTGCGTGATGCGGTCGAACATCAGCATGGGGGGGAGCGGCAATTGGGCATTGCCGGGGCCGAAGAGCTCACCGCGCCCGCAGGCGATCAGCTCGTCATAGGCATAGGCGTTCTTGCGCTCCGCCATCAGGCTCGGTTCCACTGGTTAACGTGACCCGTGTGTATTGGGGGGACCGGAAGGGGTCAAGGCGAGCCGCCGCGACACCGCAACGCTTGTGCGGAAAACCCCGCAAAGCTATAAGTTTGCCGCAAAAGTCGAGTTTTTCGGGGATCCATGCACGACCGCCACATCTTCAGCCGCAACGTGCCGTCGCGACGCCCGTGCCTCACGGCGGTGCTGCGCATGGCGGGATTGCGGCCGACGCGGCAGCGCGTGGCGCTGGCCGAGATCCTGTTCGGCGGCGAGCACCGGCATGTGAGCGCCGAACAATTGCTGGCCGAGGCGCAAGCCGCCAAGGTCAACGTCTCGCTGGCGACGATCTACAACACGCTGCACCAGTTCCGGTCGGCGGGGCTGCTGCGCGAAGTGGCGGTGGATGCCTCGCGCAGCTATTTCGACACCGACACCTCGGACCACCACCATTTCTATCTCGAGGACGAGCAGCGGGTGACCGACATCCCGGCCTCGGCGATCGTGATCCAGAACCTGCCGGCGCCGCCGGACGGCATGACCATCACCCATGTGGACGTGGTGGTGCGGGTGAAAAAGGGCCCGGTGCCCGAACAGGTCTAGCCGACGCGCGGACGCAGCGCCGCAAGGGCGGAGAGTCCTTTTGCTCTGGCCGGTCAAGCCCGGAAGGCTCGATCGACCAACCGCTGGGGTCCTTTTCGCTCTGGCCCGATCAAGCCCGGGAAGGCTTGATCGACCAACCGCTGGGAGAAGAGTCCTTTTTCGCTCTGGCCGATCGAGCCCTATCGGGCTTGATCGGCCAACCGCTGTCAGTCGAAATTTTCGCCCTGGTAGACGCCCCAGAGATCGGCTTCGGGCAGATAGCCGGAGTAGTTCGACGGCGCGCCGCTGGCGGGATGGTCGGTGGCGACGACGGCGCACCAGCCCTTTTCGCAGCTGTTGATCTTGACCGGAAAGCCGGGCCCGACCCAGGCAACGACGCCGGATTCGTCGGAGGCGCCGGCATGCAGGCCGACCTTGTCGCCGGCGGCCTGGGTGACATAGCCGGCGCGGTTGCCCGATAGCATGTTCTGATGCACCCAGCCGGTGGAGCCGTCGACATCGCGGATCTTCCGCCAGACGTCGAATTCCTGGATGATTTCGACCGGAACGCCCGCCACCTGGTATTGCCAGGCGATGTCGTACTGGTAGCCGGGACCGACGCGGACGTTGGATTCCTTGGCCTTGACGGTCACGAAGCGCGGCAGCGGCAGGCCGCTCGGATTGGTGGCGGCCGCTTCGGCGAGACTGGGCAACAGGACGAGGGATATAAGAGCGAGGGCACGCAGCAACACGGCAGGACGCCTCATAGGCAGTTTGATCTTGGGCAGCTTGGCCCGGAAGTCGCGCTTTTCAGTCGATGGATGCATCGCGTGACGCAAAACCGGTTCCCACTTCTGCGCGCGATGCTCTATCGTTAGGCGATAGACCTTAATGGTCCTTGAAAGGCACGCGAGCTGACGGCAAATCGCCCCAAGATCCTGGTGACGCGGCGGCTGCCCGAGCCGGTGGAGCAGCGCATGGCGACGCTGTTCGACGCGCGCTTCAACCCGGCCGACGCGCCCTACAGCGCCGACCGGCTGGTGGCCGAGCTCGCCGGCGCCGACGTGCTGGTCAGCTCGATCACCGACCGGCTCGATGCCGAGCTGATCGCGCGGCTGCCGCGCGGCCTGAGGCTGATCGCGCAGTTCGGCAACGGCTTCGACAACATCGACATCGAGGCGGCCTATGCGGCGGGACTGACCGTCACCAACACGCCTTCGGTGCTGACCGAGGACACCGCCGACATGGCGATGCTGCTGATGCTGGCGCTGCCGCGGCGGCTGGTCGAGGGCGCCGAGGTGCTGCCGCGCGAGGGCACCTGGCCGGGCTGGTCGCCGACCTGGATGCTGGGGCGGCGGCTGCGCGGCAAGACGCTGGGCATCGTCGGCATGGGCCGGATCGGCAGCGCGGTGGCGAGCCGGGCCCGCAATTTCGGGCTCAACATCCACTATTTCTCGCGCAACCGGCGGCCGCCGCAACTCGAGGACAGGCTGGGCGCGACCTATCACGACAGCCTCGACGCCATGCTGCCGGCGGTCGACATCCTGTCGCTGCACACGCCGCTGACGCGCGACACCCACCACATCCTCAGCCGGGCGCGGCTGCTGACGATGCGGCCCGACGCGGCGGTGGTGAACGTCAGCCGGCCGGAGCTGATCGACGAGGCGGCGCTGGTCGACGCGCTGGCGGCGGGCCGGCTGTCGGGCGCGGCGCTCGACGTGTTCGAATCGAGCGCCGGCATCAACCCCGGGCTGCTGGAGCTGGCGCGGGCGCACAAGGTGGTGCTGACCCCGCACATGGCGTCGGCGACGCTCGAGGCGCGGCTGGAGATGGGCGACACGGTGATCGTCAACATCCGGGCGTTCGTCGACGGCCACCAGCCGCCGCACCGGGTGCTGCCGGAGACGCGGGCGCGGGCGTAGCGCCCCGGGCGCAAGGCGCGAAAGCGTGATCGGCGGCGGCTCGCAACCGTTTCGGGGCGGGCCTATTTATGGCGTATGCGAACGCTGCTGATAGCTGCAATCATGCTTGTGCCGAGCGCCGCGCAGGCGATGTGCGTGCCGGTACCGCCGGGCGACAACAGGGCGGAAAACCTTGCAAATGCAAGGGCTTTGACGCTGTGCCGGGTGCAGGAGCTGAGCGACGCCACGGCGCTCAAAGCCCAGCAATTGCAGGTGCAGGCGGACCTTGAGGCGCAGGCGCGCAGCTTCGAGCAGCAGCTCAGGATGCAGCAGACCTATGCCGCGGCGCAGCCACCGGCGGTGAGCCTGCCGCCGTTCTGACGCTTGCCAGGTCCAGGCCGATCCGCCACAGTTCGTGGAGTTTTGGAGGCGGCAATGGCGAAGGTCCTGTTCATTGGTGGTACGGGGCAGATTTCGCTGCCCTGCGTGGAACTTGCGGTCCAGAAGGGACACGCGGTCTCGGTGTTCAACCGCGGGCAGCGCCGTGACAGACTCCCAGGAAATGTCGCGTCGATCACCGGCGACATGGCGGATGCGTCAGGGTACGCACAGCTCGGCGGGCAGAATTGGGACGTGGTGGCGCAGTTCATGGTGTTCACGCCCGAGCAGATGCAGCGCGACATCGCCACCTTTGCCGGCAAGACCGGGCAGTACATCTTCATCTCGTCGGCGTCGGTGTACCAGAAGAGCATCGACAGCTATGTGATCACCGAACAGACGCCGGCGATCAATCCGTACTGGGCCTACAGCCAGGCCAAGATCGCCTGCGAGACGCTGATGAAGGCGGCCAAGGGGCTGCCCTGGACCAATGTGCGGCCCTCGCACACGGTGCGCACCGGGCTGCCGACGATGCTGAACGACGGCGACGCGGTGGCCAACCGCATGCTGACCGGCAAACCGGTGATCGTCGCCGGCGACGGCAATGCGCCGTGGACGCTGACGCGCTCGGAGGATTTCGCCGTCCCGTTCGTCAATCTGTTCGGCAACCCGCACGCGCTCTACGAGGATTTCCACATCACCGGCGACAAGGGCTTCACCTGGGACGCGATCTATACCGCGATCGGGCGCGGGCTCGGGGTCACGCCGAAGCTGGTGCATGTGCCGACGGACACGCTGTGCGCCTACCGGCCGGAGTGGACGGGCCCGCTGCGCGGCGACAAGAGCTGGACGGCGCTGTTCGACAACTCCAAGGTCAAGCGCATCGCCGGCGACTTCCGCTGCGAGACCAACCTCGACAAGATCCTCGAACAGCCGATCAAGTATTTGAAGCAGCGGATCGCCGACAAGGCGCCGTACAGCACCGAGCTCGAGGCGCTGACCGATCGTATCATCGCGGCGCAGACGGCGCTGCATTAGAACGATATTGTAGCGCTGGTGGTTGCGGCCCCCACCCCCGGCCCCTCCCCGGCGGCGCGGATGGCGCTGCATTAGGACGATACTATGTAGCCTGGTGGTTGCGGCCCCCACCCCCGGCCCCTCCCCGCAAGGGGGAGGGGGGCGATAGAGCCGCATTCGCTGGCGGCGCAATCATCGAGCGAAGGGATGCAGCAACAGGGTCCGCTTGCAGGCAAGCACCCCAGAACGCCAGCCTATTCGGCGGCCTGGAGGGCCGGAGCGGGGAGGCCGTCTTCGAGGCGGTCGAGCTGGAACGGGCGGGTGGGGGCGGTGGCGACGCGGTTGCGGCCGGCCTGCTTGGCGCGGTAGAGGGCGCTGTCGGCGGCGGCCAGCAGATCCATGACGCCGCTCGACGTGTAAGGCACCGAAGCGACGCCGAAGGAGGCGGAAATCTCGGCGGCGTGCGTCTCGCCGAGCGCGGCGATGCGCACGCGCAGCAGCTCGGCCTTGTCGGCGGCGCGGTCGAGGTTGCAGTCGGGCAGGATCACCACCAGCTCCTCGCCGCCGTAGCGGCAGACGATGTCGGTTTCGCGCAGGGCGCCGACGATGGTCATGGCGGTGTCGCGCAGCACGCTGTCGCCGAAGGCATGGCCGTGCTTGTCGTTGAGCGCCTTGAAGTGGTCGAGGTCGACCATGACCACGCTCACCTCGCGGTTCTCGCGGTCGGCGAGGCGGACGAAGCGCTGCAGGCAATCCTCCATGTAGCGGCGGTTGTAGAGGCCGGTGAGCGGATCGCGCAGCGCCTGGTTCCTGAGCTTTTCCCTAAGGCCCATATTGGCGAGGGCGAGGCTCATGCCGTCGGCGAGCGCCGAGCCGAGGCCGGTGATCGCCTCGAGCCGCTGTTCGGCGCGGGGCCCGGCGGCAAACAACTGGAACAGGCCCATGATCTCGCCGCGCGCGATCATGGGGATTTCGAGCACGGTGTCGTCGCCATGGTGATGCTCGCAGCACAGCTTGCTGCCATCGACGCGGTTGAGGTGCGGCTTGCCGCGCTTCAGCGCCCAGCACTGGTCGGCGGCGATGGCCTCGGGCGGCGCCCCGTCGTCGGGCCGGCCCCAGCTGGTCGACAGCACCAGCCGGTCGCGCGAATTGTTGAAGACGTAGAGGGCGCCGGAATAGCCGGGCAAGAGCTCGGTGGCGGTGGCCTTGAGCACCTGGTTGGCATCGCCATAATCGGTGGCGCTCTGCAGCACGTCGGCCATTTCGAACAGCCGCGCCACCTGCTCGCGCGAGGTGTCGGCGGACCTGAGCGCCGCCGAGCGGCCGAAGGCCTCGCGGGCGCTGGAGCGGAAGGCGAAGAACATGCCGCTCATCGCCAGCGTGCCCGACAGCACCTGCAGCACCAGCACCGCGAGGGTGCCGAGGCGGCTCGACTCGTCGTGCTGGCCGAGCGTCACCTGCGCCCCCTGCAACGCCGCCTGCGCCGTGTTGGTGATGGCGGCGACGGTGGCGGCGGTCTGCCGCTCGGTGAACAGCGCCCGCGCGTCGTCGGCATGGCCGTCGGCGCTCAGATTGACCGCCTCGGTCCAGTCCTGCACCAGCCGGTCGAGGGCGGCCGGCACGTCGGCCAGAGCATCGAGGGTGCCGCCGCGCTGGGTCTTGAGCAGCTCGAGATCGCGGAAATAGCTGGCCAGCGCGCCGCGTTCGCCGTTCAGCACGTGCGCCGCATCGCCATCGACCAGCTGCAGGGTGTTGACCGCGGCGCGCAGATCGTCGGCCTGGTGGCGCACCGCGCTCAGCGCCTGCTGCTGGCTGCTGACATAGGCGAAGCCGCCGATGGCGATGACCACCATGGCGAAGACCAGCAGGATGATGGCCGGCGGCAGCAGCACCTCGCTGCGCGGCCGGGGCACCGGGTCGGCGGCAGGCGGGTGGTCGCTGACGACGGACATGCTGACGGGCCCCGCATTGCCTCCAAGGTCTGCCGATGATGCCTGCCGGGGTTTGCGCGAAGGCTTCCCCGGCGGCGACAATTTCAGGCAAATTGCAACGGCGATGTCGAATTGGCCAAGGGGCGGTCGACCATAGGCAGCAGAACCATGGAGGCGTTGCGATGCGCTATATGTGCCTCGTGCATTTCGACACGAGCGTGATGGACACGGCCAGCCGGAGCGCGCGGCAGGACCTCGACCGCCGCTCGCTGGCCTATGACGACACGCTGCGGGCCGCGGGCCACTATCTCGCCTCGGCGGCGATCGAGGGTGGCGACAGCGCCGTGCTGGTCAGGGTGCGCGACGGGCGGATGTCGACCACCGACGGGCCCTATATGGAGAGCAAGGAACAGATGGCCGGCTTCATTCTGATCGAGGCGCGCGACATGAACGAGGCGGTGCGGCTGGCCGCCGGCATTCCGATTGCCGCGCTCGGCACCATCGAGGTGCGGCCGGTGTACGAAATCCCGACACCGCCGCCGCTGACGTGACCGGGTTCGACCTCGAGGGGATCTATCGGGCCGAGCGCGGCCGCGTGCTGGCCAGCCTGATCCGGCTGCTGGGCGGGTTCGAGCTGGCCGAGGAGGCGCTGGCCGACGCGTTCCTCGCGGCGGCGCAGCAATGGCCGCGCGACGGCGTGCCGGCCAATCCGCGCACCTGGCTGGTGTCGGCGGGCCGCTTCAAGGCCATCGACAAGCTCAGAAGGAGCGGCCGCTTCAAGGCCATCGCGCCGGAGATCAGCCGGCAGCTCGAAGACGAGGAGGCCGAGATGCCGGCCGAACGCGAAACCATCGCCGACGACACGCTGCGGCTGATCTTCACCTGCTGCCACCCGGCGCTGCCGCTCGACGCGCAGGTGGCGCTGACGCTGCGCGAGGTGTGCGGGCTGACCACCGAGGAGATCGCGGCGGCCTATCTCAGCAAGCCGGCGACGGTGGCGCAGCGCATCGTGCGGGCCAAGGCGCGCATCCGCGACGAGCGCCTGCCCTATGAGGTGCCGGCGCCGGCGGAGTGGCCGGACCGGCTCGATGCGGTGCTGCACACGATCTACCTGATCTTCAACGAGGGCTACGATGCCTCGTCGGGCGCGGCGCTGCTGCGGCGGGAGTTGTGCCAGGAGGCGATCCGGCTGGCGCGGCTGCTGCGGGAGCTGCACCCGGCCGCCGATATCGACGGGCTGCTGGCGCTGCTGCTGCTGCACCAGTCGCGCGCGGCGGCGCGCACCGGACCCGACGGCGGGCTGGTGCTGCTCGAGGCGCAGGACCGCACGCGATGGGACCGGGCGCTGATCGCCGAAGGCACGGCGCTGGCGGAGGCCGCCTTCGCACAGCCGCCGGTCGCCAGCTACACCATCCAGGCGATGATCGCGGCAACGCATGCACGGGCGCCCGACGCGGCGGCCACCGACTGGCGGCGCATCGCGGCGCTCTACGATGTGCTGCTGCGGGCCGAGCCGTCGCCGGTGGTCGAGCTCAACCGCGCCGTCGCCATCGCCATGCGCGACGGGCCGGCGGCCGGCCTGGCGCTGATCGCGCCGCTGGCGGCCGGGCCGCTGGCGCGCTACCGCTTCGCGCATGCGGCCGAGGCGGATCTGCTGCGGCGGCTGGGACGGAACGATGCGGCGGCAGCGGCCTATCGGCGGGCACTGGAGCTGAGCGAGCAGCAGGCCGAGCGGGCGTTCCTGGAGCGGCGGCTGGCGGAGCTGGAGTAGGGGGAACGGGGACGGCTCGCCGGTGTCGTTTCCGCTCCTCCGCGAGCCCGGTCTGGATTCCCGCTTTCGCGGGAATGACGATGTGGAGGGGGAGAGATGCTGACGGCCCCTCACCCGCCTCGCTGTGCGAGGCACCCTATCCCCGGAGGGGCGAGGGGAGAGGCGGCCTTGCAAAGCAAAAGGCCCGGGAGTGCTCCCGGGCCTTTTGTAGAACGCTGCTACAAGCTCACTCGGCGGGTTCGGCCGGGGCGTCTTCCCTGGCTTTTTCCTTGCCGGTCTCCTGGTCGACGACCTTCATCGACAGGCGCACCTTGCCGCGCTCGTCGAAGCCGAGCAGCTTGACCCACACCTTGTCGCCTTCCTTGACCACGTCGGTGGTCTTGCCGACGCGCTGGTCGGCGAGCTGGCTGATGTGCACGAGGCCATCCTTGGAGCCGAAGAAGTTGACGAAGGCGCCGAAATCGGCGGTCTTGACCACGGTGCCCTGGTAGACGGCGCCGATCTCCGGATCGTCGGTGATGCCGCGGATCCACTTGATGGCGGCGTCGATCGCCTTGCCGTCGGAGGACGAGACCTTGACGGTGCCGTCGTCCTGGATATCGACCTTGGCGCCGGTCTTTTCGACGATCTCGCGGATCACCTTGCCGCCGGTGCCGATCACTTCGCGGATCTTGTCGGTCGGGATCTTGATGGTCTCGATGCGGGGAGCGAACTCGCCCACCTGGCCGCGCGAGGCGGTGATGGCCTTGGCCATTTCGCCCAGGATGTGGGTGCGGCCTTCCCTGGCCTGCGCCAGGGCGACCTTCATGATCTCCTCGGTGATGCCGGCGATCTTGATGTCCATCTGCAGCGAGGTGACGCCGTCGGCGGTGCCGGCGACCTTGAAGTCCATGTCGCCGAGATGATCCTCGTCGCCGAGGATGTCGCTCAGCACCGCGAACTTCTCACCCTCGAGGATGAGGCCCATGGCGATGCCCGCCACCGGCTTCTTCATCGGCACGCCGGCATCCATCAGGGAGAGCGACGTTCCACACACGGTCGCCATCGAGGACGAGCCGTTGGACTCGGTGATCTCGGAGACGACGCGCAGCGTGTAGGGGAACTCTTCCGGCTTGGGCAGCAGCGGGTGGATGGCGCGCCAGGCGAGCTTGCCGTGGCCGATCTCGCGGCGGCCGGGCGAGCCCAGGCGGCCGGTTTCGCCGACCGAGTAGGGCGGGAAGTTGTAGTGCAGCAGGAAGGTTTCCTTCTTGGTGCCCTCGAGCGAGTCGATGAACTGCTCGTCGTCGCCGGTGCCGAGGGTCGCCACCACCAGCGCCTGCGTCTCGCCGCGGGTGAACAGCGCCGAGCCGTGGGTGCGCGGCAGCACGCCGACTTCGGCGGTGATCGGACGCACGGTGCGCACGTCGCGGCCGTCGATGCGGGTGCCGGTGTCGAGGATGTTCCAGCGCACGATCTTGGCCTGGAGGTTGTGCACCACCTCGCCCAGATGCTCGGCATTGACGGTGCCGGCCTCGATGCGGGCGGCGAAGGCGTCCTTCACCTTGGCGTTGGCGGCATCGACCGCGGCGTAGCGCTGCTGCTTGTCGGTGATCCTGTAGGCGGCGCGGAGGTCGTCCTCGGCGATCGCCAGCACGTCCTTTTCCAGATCGGAATAGTCGGGCGGGGTGAAGTCGCGCGGGTCCTTGGCGGCAAGCTCGGCGAGCTTGATGATGGCGTCGATGACCTTGCGCGACTGCTCGTGGCCGAACATCACGGCGCCGAGCATCACCTCTTCGCTGAGCTCCTGGGCTTCCGATTCGACCATCAGCACGGCGTCGGCGGTGCCGGCCATGACGAGATCGAGCTTGGAATCGGCGCGGCGGTCGACGGGCAGGTTCAGCACGTATTCGCCATCGACCCAGCCGACGCGGGCGGCGCCGATGGGGCCCATGAAGGGCACGCCGGAAATGGTCAGCGCGGCGGAAGCGGCGACCATGGCCAGCACGTCGGGATTGTTCTCCATGTCATGCTGGAGGACGGTGACGATGACCTGCGTCTCGTTCTTGTAGCCATCGGGAAAGAGCGGGCGGATCGGCCGGTCGATGAGGCGGCTGGTCAGCGTCTCGGCTTCGGTCGGACGGCCTTCGCGCTTGAAATAGCCGCCCGGAATCTTGCCGGCGGCGAAGTATTTTTCCTGGTAGTTGACGGTCAGCGGGAAGAAGTCCTGGCCGGGCTTGGCGGTCCTGGCCGAAACCACGGTGGCGAGGACCACGGTCTCGCCGAGCGTGGCGAGCACGGCGCCGTCGGCCTGGCGGGCGATCTTGCCGGTCTCGAGGGTCAGCGGCTGGCCGCCCCAGTTGAGCTCGACCTTGTGGTGATCGAAATTGATGGGCATGAGTGTCATGTCTTTCCATTCTGCCGGGCTGAGCGGGAACGCGGGGGCGTAGCCACCCCGCGAACTCATCCGGTGTGCCAGCTCGCCCCTCGCACCCCATGTGCAGGAGCGGCCCAAAATCGGCACGGTTTCCGCGCTGACGACCCCTTTGTCGGAGGGGGGCGGAACATGGACAAGACGATGAGCGGTTCAGTTTGCGGGTGGTCGCCGGGTGGCCGCAACAGCCCTGAGCCGCCGATGATCTCGCCATGCTCCGCATGGTTGCATCAGCCTACGCTTGGTCCGGCGCCACCAGGGCGGCGCCAGATGTGACAAGGGGAGCCGCAGCTCCCCACGCCGGATCGAAATCAGCGGCGGATGCCGAGGCTTTCGATCAGTTTCTTGTACCGCGGCTCGTCGACGCGCTTGACGTAGTCGAGCAGGCTGCGGCGGGTCTGCACCAGCTTGAGCAGGCCGCGGCGCGAATGGTGATCCTTGCCGTGGGTCTTGAAATGCTCGGTGAGGTTGTTGATGCGCTCGCTGAGGATCGCAACCTGGACCTCGGGCGAACCGGTGTCGCCCTTCTTGGTGGCATATTCGGTGATGAGCGCGGTCTTGCGCTCGGCCGTGATCGACATCGGGTGATCCTTTCAAAACGGAGGATTTGGGACACCCAGCCCCGGGATGTCGTCCAGGGCGGGCCACGAAAATCCGGGCCGAAACCACGGATTGGGCGCGCATATAGGGGAAATGTGGCACGAATGCCAGCGTTTTTCCTGCAAGGCGTCCGCGCGATGGCGGTGATCCGCCTAGAGGACAAGGTCGGTGTGCGCTTTCAGATCGCGTTTAACGCCGTGTCCCATGTGGTCAAGATAGACGCGCACCCCTTCGCGCCGTGCGAACTTGAAGGCCGGGATCATGTCGCTGTCGCCGGTGACCACGACGAGGACGCGGACCAGTTGGCGGAGCGACAACCTTGCGATGTCGAGGCCAATGCGCAGATCCACGCCCTTCTGGGCTGATGTTGGGCACGAGGTCCCTTGCGGTAATCACGCGCGGGCCACCGGCGGTGAGATTGTGAAGCGCGGCGCTCCCCAACGCCCAGCCATCCACCGACATTTCGCCGGAGCGGAGCGCAAAGTCCGGCAGCATCTCCAAGGCCTGCTGCAGCCCGAAATTCTGCGCATATTGCGGGTGTTGCGACAGGTCGAGCCGGGTCTGGTCGATCGGGTTGGTCAGGGTGCCGATCGCGGGCGGGGCGTCATAATAATAGACGCGAAGCAGTTCGTGCTCCTGCAGTTCGGCAATAGACTTTATCCGGTCGATTTCGGCCGAAACTTCCGCGACGGTCGGGAAATGCCTGTTCTTGACCTGCAGGCGAACCCGCATGAACCCGCCATCAACAAGAATGGCGTAACTCGGCTTCATCAAATGCTCAAAAAAACTGACCCCGTCCACTCGTAGCACTTTCGTGCTTTCCATCAAGGACGAATGAACGGGGCCGGATATCAGTGCATGTCATGTAAGACTGTTTGCCCCAAGCGTCAATCAAAGCGCCGGGGCACGCTTCAAGCGCCAGGCTTTTCGGCGTCTTCGGGGCCTTTGGCGGGGTCGATGGCGGTGAGGGGGATGGCGAAGCGCCATTCGAGGCCGTCGTCGTGGATGGTGCGCTCGACGGTGGCGCCGAGGGAACGGCCGACCATGTTTTCGAGCACGGTGGTGCCGAAGCCGCGGCGTTCGCTGGGGGGAGTGAACACCCGGACGTGCTCGCGCCAGTCGAGATCGAGGGTTTCGGCGGTGCGCGACCAGACCACCGCAAGGCTGCCGCCATCCTTCTGGAAGGCGCCGTATTTGACGGCGTTGGTGGCGAGCTCGTGCGCGGCCATGCCGAGGATCTGCGCCGCCTGGATGTTGAGGCGGACCGGCGGGCCCTCGAGCGTCATGCGGCTTTCGTCCTCGGGGCGGAACGGATCGAGCTGGCCGGTCAGCAGCTCGCGCAGATCGACGCCGACCACGCCGTTGGCGAGCAGCAGATCGGTGGAGCGGGCCAGCCCGAAGATGCGGCGCTCGAAGCTCTGCACGAATTCGGGCACGGATTCGGCGCCGCGGGCGGTCTGCTTGGCCATGGCGGCGATCACCGTCATCTGGTTCTTGCTGCGGTGCGCCAGCTCGCGCATCAGGAAGCGCACCTCGACCTCGGCCTGCTGGCGGCGGCGGCTCGCCTCTTCGAGCGCCGAGGAGACGGTGGCGATCTCGGAAATGGGATAATCGCGCGCCAGCACCGGCTGGCCGGCGCCCATGCGCTTGGCGTCGCTTTCGAGGCCGCGCACCGAGCGGCCGATCTGCAGCGTCACCCAGTACACCACCAGCACCACGATGGCGGCAAGCAGCAGGCCGCCGACCGCCAGCGACCACACCGCATCCATCAGCGGCTGCGAGATCACCGCGGCGGGGGCCCAGGCGATCAGCGTCCAGCCGGTCAGCGGCGACTGCCGGATGGCGGCGCGGTAGGTGAGATTGTCGGAGCGGATGGTGATGAGCCCGGCGGTGGTGTGGAGGTCGGCGACGCTGGCGAGGGTGAAGGGCCGCCCGCTGTCGCCGGGCCCTTCGGAGGAGGCGATGATGGTGCCCTTGTCGTCGAGCATGGCCACCTTCCAGCCGGTGGGCAGCTTGTCGGAGAGCAGCGAGGTTTCGAGCGAGCTGGCGTCGCGCGAGATGCCGAGGACGAGCGGCGCGTCGCGGCCGGTGAAGACGGGCAGCATGACGTTGACCACGGGGATGCGCGAAATGCTGCCGATGACGAGGCCGGAGACCACGGGGTCCTTGCTGTCGAGCGCCTTCCGGGCGCTCACCGGGTCGGAGCTGCGGACGGGTGGGGCGCCATGCGCGCTGCGGGTCGAGACGACGACGTCGAGGGCCTTGTCGAGCACGTAGACATAGGTGCTGGTGCCGGCGAGGGCGGCCTTCACCTGGTCGTAGAAAGCCTCGTATTCGCCGGCCTGCAAGGTGTCGGTGGTGGCGAGCACCTTGAGGGTCGAGATGTTGGCGTTGATCTCGCGATCGGCGGCCTGGCTGATCGAGCGGGTGGACCCGGTGATCAGGGTTTCGACCACGCGCTCCTGCGCCTCGTTGTTGCGCTGCAGCAGGATGGCGGAAAAGGCGAAGGCGGGGACCAGCGCCACCAGCGCCAGCACGAACAGATAGACCGCAATCGAGCGCGGCCGGCTCAGAGCCGCGGCCTTGCGAGCCGGGTCGGCGGGACTGGGCGGGACTGTGGCCACGAAAGATGCGACTCCGAACGCAGGCAGGAACCATAGTCGAGGCAAGCCGACGCGTCGATTCTGGCCGCATTCGCCCCCGCGACCTAGTATGCGCGAGGCCGGCCATTGGTTCCGCCGGGCGATGAAATTGTGCGCAGGCGCCCTAGCGCAGCACGCGCGCCGGGCGGAAATGGCCGGCGACCACGGCGCCGACCGCCACCACCGTGCCGTTGCAACTGGCCCAGGCCTCGTCGAGCGCGATGGGGGCATTGGCGCCGCGCAGCAGCACCTGGCCGCCATGACGCAGCAGCGCCGCCTCGTCGGGGCTCATGCGCAATTCGGGCACGTGCCGCAGCGCGATGGCGGTGGGCCTGAGCAGGGCGTCGCGGTCCGGGGCGGCCTCGATGGCGGCGAGCTCGACCATGTCGGCTTCGGCAAAGCCGCCGACGGCGGTGCGGCGCAGCATGACGACGTGGCCGCGGGTGCCGAGCGCCCGCGCCAGGTCGCGCGCGAGCGAGCGGACATAGGTGCCCTTCTCGCACGCCATCTCGAAGCGCGAGCGGTCGGGCCCATGGTCGAGCAGCGTCAGGGCGGTGACGGTCACCGGGCGGGCCTCGAGCTCGACCGCGGCGCCGGCGCGCGCCAGATCGTAGGCGCGCTCGCCAGCGACCCTGATGGCGGAGAAGGCCGGCGGGCGCTGCAGGATGGTGCCGATGAAGGCGGGCAGCGCGGCGCGCACCGCGTCCTCGGCGGGACGCAGATCGGCAGTGGCCACCACCTCGCCCTCGGCATCGTCGGTGGTGGTTTCGGAACCCCATTCCAGATCGAAGCGATAGCGTTTGCCGCCCGCCTGCACGTAGGGCACGGTCTTGGTCGCCTCGCCCAGGGCGATGGGCAACAGGCCGGTGGCCAGCGGATCGAGCGTGCCGGCGTGGCCAGCCTTTTCGGCGGCGTACAGCCAGCGCAGCTTGCCGACCGCCTGGGTGGAGGTCATGCCGTAGGGCTTGTCGAGGAGGATCCAGCCGGAGATGGGACGCTTGCCTGCCTTGGTCATGCGCCGGCCGTGGGGCAGCGCCCCCCTCCCCCTTGCGGGAAGGGGCCGGGGGCGGGGGCCATATGCACGGCCGGAGCGCGCTGCCCCCCTCCCCAACCCTCCCCCGCAGGGGGGGAGGGGGCCTGACTGCTAGCCCTTTGACGCGTTGTCGTCATCGTCGTGGTGATTGAGGTCGCGCTGCACGCGGTCGGATTTGAGCAAAGCGTCGATCTTGCCGAATTCCTCGAAGGTCTGGTCGACGAAGAAGCGGATTTCGGGGGCGTATTTGAGGTCGATCTCGGGGGCGACACGGCCGCGGATGAAGCGCTGGTGGCGGTTGAGGGCGGCGACGATCTCGGCCGCGCGCTCGCCGCCGAGCGGCATGACGTAGGCGCTGGCGAGCTTGAGGTCGGGCGACATGCGCACTTCGGGCACGGTGATGACGGCGCCGGCGAGCTCGGGGTCCTCGATTTCGCCGCGGGCGAACAGGCCGGCCAGCGCGTGGCGCACCAGCTCGCCGACGCGCAGCATGCGCTGGCTCGGGCCGGTGGATTTGTGGCGGTCGTGTTTCATCGCCCCGACCTAGGCGCTTGGCGGGCCGGGGTCAACGGGGGGCGGCGTCGCTGCGACCGCCGCCGGCGCCGCGGGCCGGCCCTCGATGCGGGCGGCCATGTCCTCGATGGTGCCCTCCTCGGGGAAGGCGCGGCGCGGCAGGATGATCACGTCCTCGTCGGTTTCGAGGAAGAGGTGGGTGCGGGTGAGGATGGAGCGGCGCACGTCGGCGAAGCGTACGGCATCGAGCTTGCCGGTGCCGACGAGGTCGAGCCGGTCGGGCCAGTCGCTGACGGTCACTTCGCTGGGGCGGCGGAAGCGGCGGCGGGCGCGCCACCATTGGCGCAGCGCGATGAGCAGCAGCGCCACGACGTAGCCGACCGCGACGGCGACGAGGACGAGCAGCGACGAGGTCATCGAGAGGCGCGGGCCGGCCCAGTCGTCGGGGACGAGCAGCGCCGCCGCGCCGCAGAGGCCGAGCCAGCAGATGAGCGCGATCACCCCGAGCGGACTCAGCCGGCCGGCCGCCTGCTCATAGGCCAGCGAGTCGGCGCGGGTGAGGGTGAAGGTCGCGATATGCAGCGGCTCGTCGGGCATGGGGGAAGTGTAGCACGGCGGCGTGACTATCGGCGACGATGGTGCAGTCGCGACCCTTTTCCCGCTTGCGAGGGAAGGTGGCACGCGCAGCGTGACGGAAGGGGGCGGCCACTAGCACCGAGCATGGGGCCGCCCCCTCCACCACGCTATCGCGTGGTCCCCCCTCCCCCGCGAGCGGGAGAGGAGCGCCGACTGCAAAATGCGAAGGGCGCGGATCACGCCGCGCCCTTTTGCCATGCCCTGTCGTGCGGCCAACCGCTGGCTTACAGCGAGCGCGTGACCTGTTCGACGCGGAAGCATTCGATGACGTCGCCGGGGCGGATGTCTTCGTAGTTCTCGAAGGCCATGCCGCATTCCTGGCCGGCGGGGACTTCCTTGACCTCGTCCTTGAAGCGCTTGAGCGTCTTGAGCTTGCCTTCGTGGATCACGACGTTGTCGCGCAGCAGGCGGACGCCGGCGCCGCGTTCGACGATGCCCTCGGTGACCTGGCAGCCGGCGACCTTGCCGACCTTGGTGATCTGGAAGACTTCCTTGATCGAGGCGTAGCCGATGAAGGTCTCGCGGCGCTCGGGCTTCAACAGGCCCGACATGGCGTTCCGCACGTCATCCACGAGGTCGTAGATGATGTTGTAGTAGCGGATCTCGATGCCGCCGCGGGTGGCGAGATCGTTGGCCTGCTTGTTGGCGCGGACGTTGAAGCCGATGATGATGGCGTTCGACGCCTCGGCCAGCGTGACGTCGGATTCGGTGATGCCGCCGACGGCAGAGAGCAGGATCTGCGCCGAGACTTCTTCGGTGCTCAGCTTGTTGAGCGAGGCGACGATCGCCTCGACCGAGCCCTGCACGTCGCCCTTGATGATCAGCGGGAATTTGGCGACGCCGGCGGCCTTGAGCTGGTTCATCATCTGCTCGAGGCTGGTGGCGCCGCCGGTGGCCGATTTCTCGCGCAGCTGGCGCTGGCGGTAGTCGGTGACCTCGCGGGCCCGCGCCTCGGTCTCGACCACCGAGAAGCGGTCGCCGGCCGAGGGCACGCCGGTGAAGCCGAGCACCTCGACGGGGGTCGAGGGGCCGGCGTCCCTGACCTGCTGGCCCTTGTCGTCGATGAGCGCGCGGACGCGGGCGAACTCCGTTCCAGCGACGACGATGTCGCCGACCCGGAGGGTGCCGCGCTGCACCAGCACGGTGGCCACGGCGCCGCGGCCGCGATCGAGCTTGGCCTCGATGACGAGGCCTTCGGCGCGACCGTCGCGCGGCACCTGCAGCTCCAGCACCTCGGCCTGCAGCAGGATGGTTTCGAGCAGCTTGTCGAGGCCGGTCTTCTTGACCGCCGACACTTCGACGTCGAGCGTCTCGCCGCCCATCGATTCCACCTGCACGTCGTATTGCAGCAGCTCGGTGCGGACGCGCAGCGGATTGGCCGAAGGCTTGTCCATCTTGTTGATGGCGACGATGATCGGGACGCCCGCCGCCTTGGCGTGCTTGATGGATTCGATGGTCTGCGGCATGACGCCGTCGTCGGCCGCCACCACCAGCACGGCGATGTCGGTGGCCTGGGCGCCGCGGGCACGCATGGCGGTGAACGCTTCGTGGCCGGGGGTGTCGAGGAAGGTGATCTTCTGCCCGTTCACCTCGACCTGGTAGGCGCCGATGTGCTGGGTGATGCCGCCGGCTTCGCCGGACACGACGTTGGTCTCGCGGATGGCGTCGAGCAGCGAGGTCTTGCCGTGGTCGACGTGGCCCATGATGGTGACCACCGGGGCGCGCTCGGTCAGATCCTCGGCCTTGTCGTCGGCGGGGATGTCGAACAGACCCGCCTCGACGTCGGATTCGGAGACGCGCTTGACGGTGTGGCCGAGCTCGGTGGCGATCAGCTCGGCGGTGTCGGCGTCGATGACGTCGTTGATCTTGAGCATCTGGCCCTGGGCCATCAGCAGCTTGATGACGTCCACCGAGCGCTCGGCCATGCGGTTGGCGAGCTCCTGCACGGTGATGACTTCGGGGATGGTCACCTCGCGGCTGAGCTTGGGCGCAGCCTGGACGTTGCGGCCCATCTTCTTGTCGCGGCGGCGGCGCATGGCGGCGAGCGAGGGCCCGCGGTCACGGTCGGATTCGGTGGTGGCGCTGGAGAGCGTCAGCCGGCTGCGGCCGAAGGCATCCTCGCCGGCGCGGCGGGTCGGCCGCTCGGGCGTGGCGCCGGCGCGGCGGTTCTCGGTTTCCATCGGCCGGCCGCCGACGGGCGCCACGGTGCGGGTGCGGCGGCCATCGGCTTCCGAGGGCGGCGCGGGCACGTTGGGGATCGGCGCCGGACCACGGCCGAAGCCGGGGCGCGCGCCGGCGGGGCCGGCCGGACGGCGATCGGCGCCGGGCGCGCCGGGACGACGGTCGGCACCCGGGCCGCCGGGGCGGCGGTCGGTGGAGGGGCTACCCGGACGGCGGTCGGCGCCGGGGGCGGCCGGACGGCGGGCCTCGTAGCCGCCGGTGCTGCGCGGCGCGGGCGCCGAACGCTCCTCGGCGGTGGCCTGCGGCGCCGGGCGCTCGGCCTCGAGCGTGGCGGCTTCGGCAGCGGCGGCCTCGGCGGCGCGCTCGGCCTCGGCGCGGGCGGCAGCCTCGCGCAGCTCGCGGCGGCGGGCATCCTCCTCGGCGCGGCGGGCCTCGGCCTCGGCGGCGCGGCGATCGTCCTCGGCCTGGCGGGCACCGGCCTCGCGCAGCGCCCGGACGCGGGCTTCGGACTCGGCGGTGGACAGGCCCGGCGAGCGCGGCACGGCGGACGGAGCGCGCAGCGGCGGACGGCCGCCATCGCGCGCCGGAGCGCCGCCCGCAGCCGGGCGCGGCGTCGCCGCGGCGTTGCCGCTCGGACGCGCCGGAGCCCCGGCATTGCCGTGCGGCACCACCCGGGTCTTGCGCTCGACGACGACGGTCGGACGTCCCGAGCGCGACAGGCCGGGACGTGCGCCGACCGCCGGACCGCCCTTGAGCGTCAGGGTCTTCTTGTGGGCACCGTCTTGCGTCTTGTCGTCGCTGTCAGCCATAAAAACTCGTCTCTTTCAAAGGTCAGTTGGCGATGTAACGTGCCAATTTCTCGGCCCGTTTCACCGCTGCTTCACCTGCTGCCCCTTGGGTCGGCGCAGCATGTATCACATTTTCGATCCCGAGCGCCAAACCCAATTGCGCGGAATCGAGCAATTCGAAATGCGGCCGCCGGGGGCGGTCAAACCCCTGCTCCGCCGCGGCCCTGTCGGCGGCGGTGAGGGTCGCCAGGAGCTTCCTGCGGCCATCCTCGGCGGCGTCGGTGGCGGTCAGCAGCGCGATCGCCTCGCCGGTTTCGAGCGCCGCCTTCACCTTGGTGGCGCCGGTCAGCAGCTGGCCGGCCTTGCGCGCCATCTGCAGCGCCGACACGAAACGCTGCTCCAGCCGGCGGCGGGTGAGCGCCGGCAAATCCTCGGGCACCGCGACGGCGCCCTTGAGGCTCCTGGCGAAGGCCTTCCTGCGCACCGCCTCGGCCACGGCCTTTTCGCCCAGGCTGATCCAGACGCCGCGGCCCTCGGCCCTGGCGTCGGTATCGGGCACCAGCACATCGTCCGGACCGACGACGAAGCGGATGAGCTCCGCCGCCGGCTTCACCGCATGGGTGAGCGCGCAGCGCCGTTCGATCTCGTCCTTGCCGGGCACCGGGCGGTGGTCGCCCGCATTTACGCGGGCGCTCCTTCCTCGAGCTCTTCGGCCGGCGGGGCCAGGTCGGCCTCGGTGATCCAGCCGGCCTTGAGGCGGGCATTGAGGATCATGTCCTCGGCCTCCTCGCGCGACACCGGGAAGTCCTTGAAGGTGCCGTCGAAGCGCTTCACCTCGCCGTCCTTGCGCTCGGTCCAGCCGACGAGGTCGTCGGCGGCGTTGCCGGCAAAATCCTCGACGGTCTTGATGCCGTCCTTGCCGAGGGCCACGAGCATGGCGGCATTGAGGCCGGGAATGTCGTAGAGCGCGTCGTCGACGCCGAGCGCGATGCGCTCCTCGTCGTTCTGGCGCTCGATCTCGGCGAGATATTCGGTGGCGCGGTTCTGGATTTCCGCCGCCGTTTCCTCGTCGAAGCCCTGGATCGAGGCGATCTCGCCGACGTCGATATAGGCGAGCTGCTCGACCGAGGAGAAGCCTTCGGACGCCAAGAGCTGGGCCACCATCTCGTCGACATCAAGGGCCTGCATGAACAAAGCCGACCGCTCGGTGAATTCCTTCTGCCGGCGCTCGCTTTCTTCCTGCTCGGTCAGGATGTCGATGTCCCAGCCGATGAGCTGGCTGGCGAGGCGGACGTTCTGGCCGCGGCGGCCGATGGCGAGCGAGAGCTGCTCGTCGGGCACCACGACTTCGATCTTTTCGGCCTGCTCGTCGAGCACCACCTTGGCGACATCGGCCGGCTGCAGCGCCGAAACCACGAGGTCGGCGATGTTCTCGGTCCAGGGGATGATGTCGATCTTTTCGCCCTGCAATTCGCCGACCACCGCCTGCACGCGGCTGCCGCGCATGCCGACGCAGGCGCCGACCGGATCGATGGACGAATCGTTGCTGGTCACCGCGATCTTGGCGCGGCTGCCGGGGTCACGGGCAATGGAGCGGATGGTGATGATGCCGTCGTAGATCTCGGGCACTTCCTGCATGAACAGCTTGGCCATGAACTGCGGATGGGTGCGGCTCAGGAAGATCTGCGGGCCGCGCTGCTCGCGGCGCACGTCGTAGATGTAGGCGCGGACGCGGTCGCCATAGCGGTACATTTCGCGCGGGATCAGCTCGTCGCGGCGGATGATGGCCTCGCCGCGGCCGAGATCGACGATGACGTTGCCGTATTCGACGCGCTTGACGGTGCCGTTGACGATCTCGCCGACGCGATTGATGTACTCGTCGTACATGCGCTCGCGCTCGGCGTCGCGCACCTTCTGCACGATGACCTGCTTGGCCGATTGCGCGGCGATGCGGCCGAATTCGATGGGCGGCAGCGGCTCGGTGACGAAATCGCCGAGCTTGGCGGCGGCGTTGCGGCCCTGCGCGTCGCCGAGCGAAATCTGCTTGCTCGGATCCTCGACCGCCTCGACCACTTCGAGCAGGCGCCACAGGCGCAATTCGCCGGTCTTGGGATTGATCTCGGCGCGGATCTCGGTCTCGGCGCCGTAGCGCGTCTTGGCCGCCTTCTCGATGGCGTCCTGCATGGAGGCGATGACGATCATGCGGTCGATCGACTTTTCCCGCGCCACCGCATCGGCAATCTGCAGCAGTTCAAGCCGGTTCGCACTAACGGCCATTTATTCAACCTCCTGGGAGAGTTCGGTATTGTCTGTAGAATCGACTTCTATCGTCTCGACGTCGTCGCCGGCATCGATCGGGTTCGCTTCCTGATCGGCTTCCGCCATGTGCAGGAGCTTGTCGGTCATCAGCAGCTTGGCCTCGGCGATGGCGCCCAGCGGCAGCACGTGGTCGGGGTCGGTGTCCCTGGGTGCATCGGGCAGGTGGATGGTGACGGTGTCGTCGCCCACCGCCGAAATGATGCCGCGGAAGCGCTTGCGGCCCTCGAGCGCGTCGGCCAGCTCGATCTTGGCTTCGTGGCCGAGATAGGTCCGGTAGTCGCGGGCGCGCACCAGCGGCCGGTCGATGCCGGGCGAGCTGACCTCGAGGTGATATTCGCGGTCGATCGGATCCTCGACGTCGAGCACCGGCGACAGGTCTTTGCTCAGCCGCTCGCAATCGGCGATGGTGAAGCGGCCATCGGCGTCCTCGGCCATGATCTGCAGCGTGCAGCCGTTCTCCTGCGTGACCTTCACGCGGACCAGCGCATAGCCCAGATCGTTGGCGACCGGCTCGACGATGCGCGCGATGCGCTGCTCGAGCCCGGTCTCGCGGATGTAGCGTTTCTCAGTCAGGTCGAAAGCCAATTGGCCCCTTAGTGCAAAAACAGCGTCTAATGCAAAAAGAGCGGGGGCCGGTCAGGGCACCCACTCTCCAAAGAGAGCATCGATGTTGGGAGCTATATAGCGCCGGAGGCGGGCTGGCGCAAGGGTGGGGCCTCCACCACGCCGTGTGTGGTCTCCTCCCCCGCGACTGCGCTACTTCTCCCACGTCACGTTTTCGACGTCGGCGCCGAGGTCCTTGAGGGTGCCGCGCAACTGCTTGACCATGGGGTCGGGGCCGCAGAGGTAGAAATTCTGGGCGAAGTCCCTGATGCGGGATTTGAGGAATTTGGCGTCGATCCGCTCGTGCGGCAGGCTCGATTGCGGATCGTCGGTGACGGTCCAGACGATGTCGAGGCCGCGCATGGCCTCGAATTCCTCGCGCAGGATGATGTCGGCCTCGGTGCGGTTGGAGACGATGAGGGTGTGGCCGTCGAGCTGCCGGCGGTGATGCAAATCGCGCAGGATGGCGATGAACGGCGTCACCCCCGCGCCGCCGGCGATGAACACGCCCGGCCCCTTGTAGGTGATGGTGCCCCAGACGTCGCGGATGAGCAGCCGCTGGCCCGGCCGGTAGCCGTAGAGGCGCTCGGTGACGCCGGCGCCGCCGGTGTCGAAATAGCTCTTGATGGTGAATTCGAGCTCAGGGTCGTCGGTGAGCGCGGTGAAGGTGAAGGGGTGCTTGTTGTCGCGCCAGCCGTCCTCGTCCAGCGACATCTCCGTCGCCTGGCCGGGCGTGAAGCCGTAACCGGCCGGGCGCTGCAGCCGGTAGCTGCGGACATTGTGGGTGACGTCCTCGATGCCGAGAATCTCGACGCTGTGTTCCATGCGGGGCCTCCGGAGATGCAACACACCCTAGCGCGAAATCATCCCGGCGGCCGCGGCGAAACAGCGGCATTTCCGCCTGGACCGCCGATGGTTTCGCAATGGAAACCGAGGCGCTTCGCGGCACGTGAGGTGCCGCGCGGCACCTCGCTCCCTTCCCCGTAACACTCTCTATTCATTCAGCTATTTCAAGAGCGTGCAGGGCAGCTATGCGGGCTTGGCGCGGCCGGGCGGGGCACGCATCTGAGGCTGGTCCAAGCATTTTCAGAAAGGGACACCAAAATGACCATCACCAAGCTTTCCGCCCTCGCCCTCACTGCCGCCGTCGCGCTGGGCGCGGCCGCGCCGGCCCTCGCGAACGATGGCTCGCCCGAGTTCGACGGCGCCTACTACCTGCAGCAGCTGCGCTATGACGGAGTGAACGCGATCGCGGTCAACGAAGTCACCGGCGACACCTTCCAGGCGACAGTGGTCGGCCCGAACGGGCACACCCTGTTCGAGCTGTTCGACAAGGACTCGCTGCGGCTGCTGAAGCGCTGAGCCGACGGGACTACACAAAGGAGCCGGCGGACCATCCTGCCGGCTCTTTTGCGTCCGGCGTCAGGCGCCGGGGCCGGACTGGGCGGCAAAGGCCGGCAGCGGCCCGGTGGAGCGGGCATCGAACAGGCGGCGCGCCTCGACGACGCTCTGCCAGTGCGTGGCGGCAAAGGCCTCGAACGCCTCGAACACTTTGAGGGCCTCGGCCCCGAGCGCGGTCAGCGCGTAGTCGACGCGCGGCGGAATGGTGGCGTAGCTGGTGCGCGAGATGAAGCCGTCGCGCTCGAGCGCCCTGAGGCTGGCGGTCAGCGCCTTCTGCGAAATGCTGCCGATCTCGCGCTGCAGCTCGGAGAAGCGCTTGGTGTCGCGCCGCAGATGCAGCACCACCGTGAGGTTCCACTTGCTGTGGCGGGCGGTGAGCAGGTCTTCGAGAATGGCGCCGTCGAGCGGCTGGCGGTTGGGCCCCATGTATAGACTCCGGCAGGCGCGGCCCCTCGCCACGCGGGTTTCCCTCGCGACGGCTCATGTTGGAAGCGGCAGGCCGGATGTCCAGAGGCGGCGATCGGCGCGATGCGAGATAAATCCGCTCGACCGGCCGCAGATCGCCGATTCGCCGGCGCCCTAGCGGCGGATGAATTCGAAATAGAACGAGACGGAGCGGCCTGCGGCGCGGGCCTTCTCCTCGTAGCGCGTCGGCTGCCAGCCGGGATAGGGCTCGTGCCATTGGCCGGGCCGCGCCGGCGCGAAGCGGAAGGCCGGGGCGCGCAGGATGTGGGCCAGCGTCCAGTCGGCATAGTCCTCGATGTCGGTGGCAAAGCGGAAGACGGCGCCGGGCTTCAGCACGCGGGCCAGCTCGCCCAGCGTCGTGGGCGAGACGAAGCGGCGCTTGTGATGGCGCGTCTTCGGCCAGGGATCGGGATAGAGCAGGTAGGCGGCATCGAGGCTCGCATCCGGCAGCTCGAGCAGGAGCTTCAGCGCGTCGTCGGTGAACAGCCGGACGTTGTCGAGGCCGGCCACGTCGACGGCTTCGAGCAGCTTGGCGATGCCGCCCGAAAACACCTCGCAGCCGATGAAGCCGGTGTCGGGATGTGCCGCCGCCAGCCGCGCCAGATGCTCGCCGCCGCCATAGCCGATCTCGAGCTCGACCCGCCGCGGTGCCGTGTGGAACAGCGCTCCAGGATCGAGCCCGCCCTGGGGCAGCTCGATTTCGATCGCCGGCAGCTTCTCGCGAAACAGCCGGTCCTGCCCCTTGTGCAGGCGCTTGCCGGAGCGGCGGCCGAAGAACGCCCGCGGCTCGCCGGCGACGGTGAGGGGATGGTGGGGATTGGTGGTCACGCGGCCTAGTCCGCTGCTCTGGCGACTACAGGGGTTTCCATGCATTGGGCGGCATAGTTGAGCGCGGCGGAAATGTCCTCACGGGACAAGTATGGAAAGTCGGCCACGAGTTCATCGATCGTATCCCCCGCGCCCAAGGCCGCCAGAATATCGCAAACCCGGATGCGCGTACCGCGGATGCGAGCGCGGCCGCCACACACACCCTCGGCGGCGGCGATACGATCACCCAGATCGATCTCATTCATTCCAGCCTCCTGCGCCCGACATATGGCCGCGCGCAGAAGGTTGCAAGTCGGACGCGGCCGCTAAGAGAGCGTGTTCACGCCGCCTTCACCGCCGCCTTGAGCGCGGGGACGAGGTCGGTCTTTTCCCAGCTGAAGCTGCCGTCGCGGCCGGGCTTGCGGCCGAAATGGCCGTAGGCCGAGGTCTTGGCGTAGATCGGCTTGTTGAGCTGCAGATGGTTGCGGATGCCGCGCGGCGAGAGGTCGAAGACGTTGCCAAGCACCGCCTCGAGCTTGTCCTCCTCGACCTTGCCGGTGCCGTGCAGGTCGACATAGATCGACAGCGGCTTGGCGACGCCGATGGCGTAGCTGAGCTGGATGGTGGCGCGGTCGGCGAGGCCGGCAGCGACGACGTTCTTGGCGAGATAGCGGGCGGCATAGGCGGCCGAGCGGTCGACCTTGGTGGGGTCCTTGCCCGAAAAGGCGCCGCCGCCATGCGGGGCAGCGCCGCCATAGGTGTCGACGATGATCTTGCGGCCGGTCAAGCCGGCATCGCCGTCGGGACCGCCGACCACGAATTTACCGGTGGGGTTGACGTGCCAGACGGTGTCCTTGCCGATCCAGCCTTCGGGCAGGGCCTGGCGCACATAGGGCTCGATGATCCGGCGCACGTCGTCCGAGCTCAGCGAGGCATCGACGTGCTGGGTCGAGACCACGATCTGGGTGACGCCGACCGGCTGGCCGTTCTCGTACTTCACCGTGACCTGCGACTTGGCGTCGGGACCGAGCTTTTTGGCATTGCCCTCGCCGGCCTTGCGGGCCTCGGCGAGCACTTCGAGGATCTTGTGGGCGTAGTAGATGGGGGCCGGCAGCAGCTCCGGGGTCTCGCGGCTGGCATAGCCGAACATGATGCCCTGGTCGCCGGCGCCGACATCCTTGTTGCCCTTTTCGTCGACGCCCTGGGCGATGTCGGCCGACTGGCCGTGCAGCAGCACGTCGATGCGCGCCTTCTTCCAGTGGAAGCCGTCCTGCTCGTAGCCGATGGCCTTGATGGCCTTGCGCGCCGTCGACTTGAACTTGGCCGGATTGACGATCGGAGCGCCCGAGGCGTCGTGCAGCACCTTGCCGTCCTTGCCCTTCTTGAGCAGCGTTTCGGGCACGCGCACCTCGCCGGCGATGATCACGCGGTTGGTGGTGGCCAGCGTCTCGCAGGCGATGCGGACCTGGCTGGGGTCCATGCCGGTCTTCTTGGCCTCCTTGAAGACGAGGTCGACGATCTCGTCGGAGATGCGATCGCAGACCTTGTCCGGATGACCCTCGGAGACGGATTCGGAGGTGAAGAGATAAGAAGACCGCAAGGCTGAAACCCCGAAAAGATGGCCAAAAACGCGAAAAATCGCGTGGTTCGGCTGGTCTTCTGTCACCGCGGCGGGGTGCGGTCAATGGGGATATAAAGAAAGCTTGATATGTCCCGGCGCCATGTGGCGGAAAATCCATGCGGGGGCGCGGGAGCCGAGCCGGACCCGTCGGTCAGATCCGGCGTGGCCGGCGGGTGCGGGTGACGAGGCCGGCGAGGATGCCCAGCAGCACGGCGGCGAGGAAGGGCCAGTTGCCGAAGCGGTCGAACATGGTCTCGGGCAGTTTCTGGCGCGGCACGACATCGAGGATGCCGGGCTCGCCGGGCGGCAATTGATCGGTGATGCGGCCGAGCGGATCGGCGGCGAAGGTGATGCCGGAATTGGTGACGCGCAGCATCGGCAGGCCGGTCTCGATGGCGCGCAGCAGCGCGTGGCGGGCGTGCTGGGCCGGGCCGATGGAGCCGTCGAACCATTCGTCGTTGGAAATGTTGAGCAGGAACTCGGCCTTCTGCGGATCGGCGCCGAGATCGCCCGAAAAGATCGCCTCGTAGCAGATCAGCGCGATGAAGGCCGGCATGCCGGGCGGGCTCATCAGCCGCCGGCCGTCGCCGGGGGCCCAGCCATTGGTGCCGGGCACGAACTGGCGGATGCCGAACAGCTTCCAGAAGTCGGCGAAGGGCAGATATTCGCCGAACGGCACGAGGTGCGACTTGTCGTAGCTGGCGACGATCTCGCCATCGGTGTTGATGGCGAGCAGCGAATTGTAGCCGGGGTTGGGCGCGTTCGGATCGGCCCCCACCGCCTCGGGCTCGCGCGGAGCGCCGGTGAGCAGCATGGTGGTGTCGGGCAGCATGCGGGCGATGCGCGCGAGGCCTTCGGGATACTGGCTCATGAAGAAGGGGAACACCGATTCCGGCCAGATGAGCTGGGTCTTGTCGGCAAGGCCGGGATCGTTCGGGCCGGTCCTGGCCGAGCTCAGATCGATCAGCCGGCCGACGATCTGCGGCGGATTGGCGGCGGCCCAGTCGGAATGCTCGGTGACCACTGGCTGCACCATGCGCACCTTCATGTCGGTGCGCTCGGCAATGGCGGTGCTGCGCAGGCGGTAGCCGCCATAGCCGATCTGCGCAGCGAGCACGGCGATGGCGAGAAAGAACGGCACCAGCCGCGTGGCAAGGCCGCGGCCGTCGGCGGGCCAGATCAGCGCCGGGGTCATGGCGAGGAGCGCGGCAAGCAGGGTCAGCCCGTAGACGCCGACCAGCGAGGCCAGCTGCATCATCTCCGTGTTGGCGGTGAGCGCATAGCCGAGCAGGTCAAACGGAAAACCCGAGAACAGCGTTCCACGCGCGTATTCCGCCGCGGCGAGGAAGGCGGCGAGCGTGACGATGCGCCAAGCGCCGTGGCTCCAGCAGAGATGGGCCAGCGCCGAGGCCAGCCCCCAGAACAGCGCGATCAGCGCCGCGAGGGCGAGGATCGCGAACGGCATGGGAATGAGGTAGAGCCCGCCCTCGAGCAGGAAGGCGGCGCCCAGCCAGTGGAAGGCGACGATGAAATAGCCCCAGCCGAAGGCAAAGCCGATGGCGAAGGCCGGGCCGAACAGGCGGCCGAGGCCGGTGCGACGCTCGGCGCCGTCGAGGGCCCAGACCCAGAACGGCATGGTGACGAACAGCGCCGGCAACACGTAGAGCGGCGGCACCGACAGCCCGGCCACGGCGCCGGCGACGAGCAGCATGAGGAAGCGCCGCCAGCCATGCGAGAGCATGGCCCACTCAGCCAGCCGGGTCATGGCGACGAATCAGGAGGCGGGATCAGCACGCCGGACCGTCGCCGCAGCGCGGCGCGCGGTCAAGGGCGAGGTCAGGGGACGAGATCGTCGAGCGTCAGGTTCAACACCGCGGCAATTTTGCGCAAAGTTTCAACCCCACCCTTCTTCTTGCCGCTTTCGAGCTCGGAGAGATAGGCGGCACTGATCTTGGCACGTGCTGCCAGCTCCGTAGCGCTCAGGCCCCGATATTCACGCCACACGCGAATGGAGTTCTCGCCATCGAGGAACCGATAAACTGTCTCGGCGGGGATGAGTTCTTCTTTGCCCGCTGCAATCTCCGCCTGAATGCGCCGGGCCTCGGCAATATCGAGGGCATCGATCAGTGCTTCATATTCGGCCAGAGGAACGAGGATCAGCGTCTCTCCGCCGGGGGTGATGATCTTTTGCGCGTGGCTACCCATAGATGCTTCCTCTCGGACCGATCCGCACGACGTCGAGCACGGCGCCTCGATCATCCATGACGACGCGCCAATCACCGACCCTGAGGCGAATATAAGGCTCGCCCTGCAACGCCTTGACGTTGTTCGCAAGACTGGCCGGATCGCGGGCGTATTGCTCGACCTTCTGCCGGACCCGTGCCGCATCGTTGGCCGGCATCCTAACCAAAGCGTTGCGAGCCGCCCTTGTGTAGCTGATCTGCCTCACAGGCACAAAGTTAGCAGAAAGCGATCCAAAAGCTCAAGAGTTATTAGCTGAGAGCGAAGCATCGGGCTTTGCTGCCTTGCCCGGGGCGGCGGGGGGCTTGCGCTGCTTCAGGCGCTTGATCTTGACGCGGCGGACCTGGCGGCTGTCGGCCTGCATCACCTCGAATTCGAAATTCTTGATGCCGCCGATCACCTCGCCCTTGACCGGCACGTGGCCGGCCAGCGCGAACACCAGGCCGCCGATGGTGTCGACCTCGTCGCCATGCTCGCCCGGATCGAAATCGGGGCCGATGACGCCCTCGACCTCGCCGATCTCGGCGCGGGCGGCGGCGATGAAGATGTTGGAATTGATCTTGCGGATCAGCGGGCCGTCTTCGGTGTCGTGCTCGTCCTCGATCTCGCCGACCACGGCCTCGAGCAGATCCTCGATGGTGACGACGCCGTCGGTGCCGCCATATTCGTCGATGACGATGGCCATGTGCACGCGCTTCAACTGCATCTGCTGTAAGAGGTCGCCCACCGGCATCAGCGGCGGCACGAACAGCACCTGGCGCGCGATGTCGAGCTTGCCCAGCTTGGATTTGAGCGCCGGCGACACCAGGCGGATCGGCATTTCCGGCTTCTTGTCGGGGTCGGTGATTTCGGCGGTGATGCGCCTGAGCGCATCCTTGACGTGGATGAAGCCGGTGATGTTGTCGATATTGTCGGCATAGACCGGGATGCGCGAATGGCCGACCTTGCGGAAGCGGGCGATCATGTCGCCCAGCGAGCACTCGATATCGATGGCCTCGATATCGGCGCGCGGCACCATCACGTCCTCGACATGCTTGTCGGAGAGCTGCAGCACATTCTGCAGGATGGTGCGCTCGGGCAGCGAGAAATCGGCGGTCTCGCCCGAAGCTTCGGATTCGAGCGCGTCTTCGAGGTCGTCGCGCAGCGAGGCGGGGCGCAGCGAAAACCGGCTCTTGAGCCGCGCCCACAGCGAATGCCCCCGCGCCGGCGCGGGGGCGGTGGTCGACGGAGGTTCGGTGGAACTTTCGGCCGCAACAGGCCGGGAGGCAGTGGTGCTATCGCTCATCGTTCAATCGTCGGCATAGGGGTCCGCCACCCCCAGGGAAGCCAGAATCTGGGTTTCGAGGCCTTCCATGGCAAGGGCCTCGTCATCATCCATGTGATCATAGCCCAGCAGGTGCAAAAAGCCATGCACCACCAGATGGGTGAAATGGTCCTCGACGCTGACCCCCTGCTCGGCAGCCTCGCGCTCCAGCGTTTCGCGGGCGAGGATGATGTCGCCGAGCAGCCCGGAGACCGGCGCGAAGGGCTCGATCTGCGGGAAACTCAGCACGTTGGTGGATTTGTCGATGCCGCGCCAGTCGCGGTTGAGCACGCGCTGCTCGGCATCGTCGGTGAGGACGATGGAGAGCTCCGCGGGCCCGGCGATTCTGGCTTTCGACTGCGCCAGCGCGGCGCGCACCGCCTGGTCGGCGCGGGCGTCGAAGGCGTCCGGCCAGCCCTCGCTGTTGCGGGAGATGTCGATGCTGAGCGGGGCGGGCACGATCAGGCGCCAGGCGTGCAGTCAGGGCTCCCTCCCCCCTTGCGGGGGAGGGCTGGGGAGGGGAGCCCGTCCAGCGCCAGGATCATGCGTTCGGCTTGGTCGCGCTGGCCTGGTCGTAGGCGCGCACGATGCGGCCGACCAGAGCGTGCCGCACCACGTCCTTGTCGTTGAAGCGCGAGACGTGGACGCCCTCGATGCCGTCGAGCAGGTGCACCGCCTCGATGAGGCCGGATTTTTCGCCGCGCGGCAGGTCGACCTGGCTGGGATCGCCGGTGACCACCATCTTGGAGTTCTCGCCCAGGCGGGTGAGGAACATCTTCATCTGCATCGAGGTGGTGTTCTGCGCCTCGTCGAGGATGACCACGGCGTTGGCGAGGGTGCGGCCGCGCATGAAGGCGAGCGGGGCGACTTCGATGACCCCCGAAGTAATACAGCGTTCCACGTGCTCGGGGCGCATCATGTCGTAGAGCGCGTCGTAGAGCGGACGCAGGTAGGGGTCGACCTTTTCCTTCATGTCGCCGGGCAGGAAGCCGAGGCGCTCGCCGGCCTCGACCGCGGGGCGGCTGAGGATGATGCGGTTGATGTCGCCGCGCTCGAGCAGGGTCGCGGCGTGCGCCACCGCGAGATAGGTCTTGCCGGTGCCGGCGGGGCCGATGCCGAACACCAGCTCGGCGCGCTCCATGGCGCGCATATAGGCGTCCTGCGCCGGGGTGCGGGCGACGATGGTGGCCTTGCGCGTGGCGATCTGCGCCATGCGCACGCGCCCCTTCTTTTCGAGCGTCGGCAGGCTGAGCTGACTGTCCTCGGTTTCGATCATGCGGATCATGGTGTCGACATTGGCGATGTCGAGGGCGCGACCCTCCTCCAGCATGCCGTAGAGCGATTCCAGCACGCGGCGGGCCTGGTCGACGCCGCTGGCGCTGCCCTTGAGCATCAGATGGTTGCCGCGCGGCGTGGCGGTGACCTTGAGGCGCTGTTCGATGAGGGCGAGGTTCTGGTCGAAATCGCCGTAGAGCTGGGCGGCGAGCCGATTGTCTTCGAAGGCCAGTTCAAGCTGCGAGGAGAGGGCGTTGTCGGGCGTTGCGGACAAATGCCTGTTCAAACTCGGTTTTCTCTTTCCGCGGCGACAGCCGCAAATCGGCCTGACCGGGTGCGGAGACGGCGGTCAGGCGAAAGCCTGGGACTCAATCACGCTAGCACCTTTGGGTTCCGCGTGTGTGACAATCTTGCCTTCAATTGAGTTATTTCCGGCACCCACGATCAGCACCTGCTGCACCGTGCCGAGCAGGTGCTCGGGCGCTTCGAGGTGCACCGCCTGCAGGTAGGGCGAGCGGCCGCCGAGCTGGCCCGGCAGGCGGCCGGGCTTGTCGAGCAGCACGTCGAGGGTGCGGCCGACGCAGGACCTGGCGAAATCGCGCATCTGGCGCGTCACCAGCGCATTGAGGCGGGCGAGGCGCTCGGCCTTTACGGGCTCGGGCACCTGGTCGTCCATGTCGGCGCCCGGAGTGCCGGGGCGGATCGAGTATTTGAAGGTGAAGGCGGAGGCGTAGCCGACCTCGTGCACCAGCGACAGGGTCTCGGCGAAATCGGCCTCGGTCTCGCCGGGGAAGCCGACGATGAAATCGCCCGACAGCGCCATGTCGGGGCGCGCCGCCTTGATGCGGTCGATGACCGCCAGGTAGTCGGCGCGCGTATGGCGACGGTTCATCGCCTTGAGGATGCGGTCGGAGCCCGACTGCACCGGCAAATGCAGATACGGCATGAGCTTGAAATTGTCGCGATGCGCCGCGATCAGCTCGTCGGTCATGTCGAGCGGGTGGGACGTGGTGTAGCGGATGCGGGCGAGGCCTTCGAGCTCGCCGAGGCGGGCGCAGAGCTCGCCGAGGCCGACGCTGCGGCCATGCGCGTCGAGGCCGTGCCAGGCGTTGACGTTCTGGCCGAGCAAAGTGAGCTCGCGCACGCCGGCCGCGACCAGGGTGCGGGCTTCGGCCAGCACCTGCTCGAGCGGGCGGCTCTGCTCGGCGCCGCGCGTGTAGGGGACGACGCAGAAGGAACAGAATTTGTCGCAGCCCTCCTGCACGGTGAGGAAGGCGGTGAGGCCGCGGCTGCGGATCACCCTGGGGCTCGCGGCCGGCAGATGCTCGAACTTGTCCTCGGGGGGAAATTCGGTCTCGACCACCTTTTCGCCGCGGCCGACGCGGGCCACGAGCTCGGGCAGGCGGTGGTAGGATTGCGGCCCGAACACCATGTCGACGGCCTTCGAGCGGCGGGCGATCTCCTCGCCCTCGGCCTGCGCCACGCAGCCGGCGACGCCGATCATGAAATCGCGCCCCTCGCGCCGCAGCTCGGCCAGCCGCCCGAGCTCGGAAAACACCTTCTCGGAGGCCTTTTCGCGGATGTGGCAGGTGTTGAGCACGACGAGGTCGGCATCGTCGATGACCGGCGTCGGCTCGTAGCCGTGCGGCGCCAAGGCGTCGGCCATGCGGTCGCTGTCATAGACGTTCATCTGGCACCCATAGGTCTTGATGAACAGCTTCTTGGGGCGGATTTCGCTGGCTTCGGTCATGGCGGGGGTGAATACACCCTCACCCGGCGGGTGTCATCCCGGCCCGCAGGGACCCGGCAAGAGGAGGCGAGCGGTGGCGAAGCTCAAGGACATCGTGGTCGATGCCGACCATCCGGCGCAACTCGCCCGGTTCTGGGCGCAGGCGGCCGAGGGCTATGCGGTGCGGGCCTATGATGCGGCCGAAATCGCGCGGCTCGCGGCAGAGGGCCGGACGCCCGAGACCGACCCGGTGGTGATGGTCGACGGGCCGGGGCCGACGCTGTGCTTTCATCTGCGGCATGGACCGCGGCCGTTCCGCAACCGCATGCATCTCGATTTGAGCGCGCCCGACCGCGAAGCGGAGGTCCGGCGGCTGCTGGCCCTCGGCGCCACGGTCTGGCGCCGCGAGGCCGGCTACACCACGCTGCGCGATCCCGAGGGCAATCCGTTCTGCATCGTGGATGCGTGAGGGCGCGAAACGGCCCCCTCACCCGACAGGCTAGGCGTTCGCGGGCTGCACCACGACCGGCGGCGCCGCCATCACCCTGGCGATGTCCTCGTGGCGGTTGAGGGCCACCAGCATGCGGCGCACCTGGTCCTCGGCGAGCTTGGTGATCTGCTTGCGGTCGGTTGCGGCCGACATCGGGATGGGCGCGCCGAAGGCGATGGTGATGTCCTTCATGCCCGAGCCGAGGATGCCGGCGACCACCGCCTTGAAGCCGCGGGCGTTCATGCCGGAAATGCCGCTGCGCTCGTTGCGCGACACCGGCAGGCCCTGCAGATGCGTGTAGGCGATGGCGACGGGCTGGATGGCGACGTCCTTGGCGCCGCCTTCGACCATGGCCGCCTGCGCCGCGCCGACCAGCGCCGAGCGGAACGGCTGCACGTGGTCGCCGAGGTCGCGATGGCCTTCGGCGAACAGCAGCACGGCGCCGTTCCTGGCGAGGCGCTGGCCCATTTCGGCGCTGGTGCGGCGGGTGTCGGCGCGGCGGTTGTAATCGACATAGAGGGTGCGCTGCAGCGACGCCATGAAGCCGACGAAGAAGGTGTCGCGCACCCCGGTCTTGGCAACGAAGGTGACGTCGGCCACCGAGCCGATGGCGACGATGTCGGTCCAGCTGATGTGGTTGGAGAGCAGCAGCGTCGGCCGGTTGTGCAGCGGCTCGCCGATGACCTTGACGCGCAGCCCGCAGAAGATGCAGCCGATGCGGTGGAACAGCATGGTGAGGAACGGCGAGAACAGGCCGAGCCGGGTGATGACGAACTGCACCGGGATGCCGACCAGCATGAACGGCACGAAGACGAAGATGAAGAACAGCGTTCTGAAGATCATGGTGTGACGGTCAGGGCTTGCCGGGGTCGGACTTGAGCGGCACGGCGTAGAGCTCGAGGCGGTGGTCGACGAGGCGATAGCCGAGCCGCTTGGCGATCACCTCCTGGATGGCCTCGATCTCCTCGTTGCGGAATTCGATGACCTTGCCGGAGCGGATATCGATCAGATGGTCGTGGTGCTCGTCGGGGATCGGCTCGAAGCGGGCGCGGCCATCCTTGAAATCGTGCTTGGTGACGAGGCCGGCTTCCTCGAACAGATTGAGGGTGCGGTAGACGGTGGACAGCGAAATGCGCGGATCCTGCGCGGCGGCGCGGCGATACAGCTCCTCGACGTCGGGATGGTCGATGGCCGCCTCGATGACCTGGGCGATGACGCGGCGCTGCTCGGTCATGCGCATGCCCTGCTTGACGCATTGCTCCTCGAGGGTCTCGCTGTGGCCGGGCTTCAGCATCGACAACGCGCTACTCCAGGTTACGGGCCATGACCAGCGCGGTGGCCGGCCGGCCGTCGGGGCGGGCGTAATAGCCCTGGCGCTCGGAGAGCTTGGTGAAGCCGAGCTTCTGGTAGAGCCGGATCGCCGACGGGTTGTCGGCGGCGACTTCGAGGATCATGCGCCGGACGGGCGTCATGCGCAAATCCTCGAAGCAGGCCTGCATCAGCGCCCGGCCGAGGCCCTTGCCGCGGTATTTGGGCTCGACCGCGATGGTCATCAGCTCGACGTCGTCGCCGAGGATGCGCAGCATGGCGAAGCCGACGACGCGACGCTTGGCGTCGCAGGCGACCAGCGTGGGCGTGTCGGGGTCGATGATGTAGGCCTCGATGTCCTGGCGCGGCCAGCCGCGATAGAAGCTCGCGGCATGCAGCTTTGCCACCGCGTCGGCGTCGCGCGGCGTCGCCGGCTCGATGTGGAGCCCCATCGGCGCCATCCAGCTGCGCAGCATCATGCCGGCACCCGTGCGACGCGGAATTTCTCCTGCGGCCTGGCGTCGGCGTCGCGGATGTAGCTGGCCTCGGGCGGATAGAGCGCCGGATCGGCGGTCATGGCGAAGCGGGCCAGCGCGCCGATGTCGACGAAGGGCGTGGTGTGCAGCTCGGCGCCGTGCGGCAGGCGTGCCCGCGCCGCGTCCATCGGCAGCAGCGCCGGCGGATCGAGGGGGCGGCCGGGGCCGGCAAAGCTCTGCACATAGGCCTCGTTCCGCCGCGCATCGAGCAGCACGGCGGCGGGGCCGGCGGCGGCCAGCGACAGCGCCAGCAGCGAGGGAATGCCGAGCACCGGGATATCCAGCGCCAGGCCCAGCCCTCGCGCCGCGCTGAGCCCGATCCTGAGGCCGGTGAAGGAGCCGGGGCCGGTGGTGACGGCGATGCGGGTCAGATCGGCGTAGCCGGCGTGCGCGCGCTCGAGCAGCTCGGCAAGCGCCGGGAACAGCCGCTCGGCCTGCCCCGTCGCCATGTCCTCGACCAGCGTCTCAAGCGAGCCATCCGCGCCGAGCAGGGCAAGCTGCAGCCGCGGCGCGGCGGTATCGATGGCGAGGAGCATGCCCATGCGGCTGATGTAGGCCGGGCAACGCCGTGGGGCAAGCGCGGCCCCTGCCCGCGGACCGAGAGACGGTGCGACGGCCCCTCACCCGGCCGCCTCGCGGCCACCCTCTCCCCGGAGGGGCGAGGGGAGGCAAAGCCGGCTCAGACCTGCTGCACGGCCTCGACGCCGGGCACGAAATGGCGCAGCAGGTTTTCGATGCCGGACTTCAGCGTCGCGGTGGAGCTGGGGCAGCCCGAGCAGGCGCCCTGCATGTGCAGGTACACCGTGCCGTCCTTGAAGCCTTTGAAGGTGATGTCGCCGCCATCCATGGCCACGGCCGGGCGGACGCGCGTCGAGATCAGCTCCTTGATTACCTCGACGGTCTCGGTGTCATCGTCGTCGAAGAATTCCTCGACCTCGCGGGCGAGCGCCCCGCCCTCGTCGAGCACCGGCTTGCCGGACAGGAAATGCTCCATGATGACGCCGAGCACCGCCGGCTTCAGATGATTCCACTCGGTCTCGTCCTTGCTGACCGAGACGAAGTCGGAGCCGAGGAACACGCCGGTGACGCCCGGGATCGAAAACAGCCCCGAGGCCAGCGGCGAGATCGCCGCATCGTCGGCGGTGCGGAAGTCGCGCGGCTCGCCCACCAGCACGTCGCGGCCGGGCAGGAATTTCAGCGTGGCCGGATTGGGCGTGGCTTCGGTCTGGATGAACATGGCGATTCGATCTTTCTGCTCTGGATCACGCCATCGCACAGCGCTGGCTCGACCCACCGCAAGCGGTTTTGGAACGGTTCTAAAATAGGCCTGCGACCCAGAAATAGCAAGCATCAGGGCAATCGGGAAGCCCCTGCCGCGCCTTCAGGCCACGGCGACGATTTCGGCGTCGGTCATGGCCGGGGGGACGATGGTGACGAGGATGTGCAGGCGGTTGTGGCCGACGAAATGCTGGATCAGCGGCCCGGGGCCCTTGTCGTTGATGCCGGCGGCCAAAACCAGGATGGCGATGCCGGGGTCGGCCGTCACCAGCGCCTCGATGGCGTCGGCGGGGGTGCCCTCGCGGATCACGGTTTCGATGCGGATCTGGCCGATCTCGGCCAAGCGGGCGATGCGGGCGTCGAGATTGCGCTCGGCCTCGTGCCGGGCCTCGGCGCGCATGGCGTCGGCGACGCCGATGAACTGGGTGAAGTCCTGCGTATCGATCACCGACAGCAGCACCAGCGTGCCGCCGGTGCGCTTGACGCGGTGCGCGGCAAAGCTGACGGCGCGGTCGCATTCGGGCGACTCGTCGATCAATACGAGGAATTTCCGATTGTAGCCGCTGTCCGCCACGCGCCGCCTCGCGCCGGTTAAGGGACGCCATCATCCCATCGCCCGGCGCGCTCGACAAGTCGCGCCGGAAAGTGTCTTTGCTACAAAGCCTTAGCGGATGAAGCCGACGATGCGGCGAACTTCGCTCATGGTCTGCTCGGCCAGCACGCCGGCGCGCTCGGCGCCATCGGCCATGAAGCCGTCGACATAGGCCGGATCGGCCAGCATGCGGCGGGTTTCGGCGGCGATGGGAGCGAGCTCGGCCACCGCGAGGTCGGCCAGCGCCGGCTTGAACGCGCCCCAGCCCTGGCCGCCGAATCGGCGCAGCACCTCGGCCTTGTCGATGCCGGCCAGCGCGGCGTAGATGCCGACGAGGTTGCCGGCCTCGGGCCGGCCCTCGAGGCCCTTTTCCTCCGACGGCAGCGGCTCGGCGTCGGTGGTGGCGCGCTTGAGCTTTTTGGCGATGGTGTCGGCATCGTCCATCAGCAGGATGCGGGCCTGGTCCGAGGCGTCGGATTTGCTCATCTTCTTCTTGCCGTCGCGCAGGCTCATGACGCGGGTCGCAGGCCCGGTGATCACCGGCTCGGTGAGTGGGAAATAGGGGTCGTCGAGGCCCTGCTCGCGGATCGAGGGGCCGAAATCATTGTTGAATTTCTGCGCGATGTCGCGGGTCAGCTCGAGATGCTGCTTCTGGTCGTCGCCCACCGGCACGTGCGTGGCCTTGTAGAGCAGGATGTCGGCGGCCATCAGCGAGGGATAGGCGAACAGGCCCAGCGATTCCGCCTCGGCATTCTTGCCGGCGGTCTTATCCTTCCACTGCGTCATGCGGCTCATCCAGCCCATGCGCGCGACGCAGTTGAAGATCCACGCCAGCTCGGCGTGCTGGACGACGCGCGACTGGTTGAAGACGATGTGCTTTTGGGGATCGACGCCGGCCGCGACATAGGTCGCCGCCACCTCCCGCGTGGCCCTGCGCAGCGCATCGGGGTCCTGCCAGACGGTGATCGCGTGCATGTCGACGACGCAATAGAGGCACGGAAACTGCTGCTGCAACGGCACGAAGCGCTTGATGGCGCCGAGGTAGTTGCCGAGATGCAGCTCGCCCGAAGGCTGGATGCCGGAAAAGACGCGCGGGGTGAAGGGCATGGTTCGCCTGGATGCTTGGTTCGCCGCGGCCTTACCGCCCGGCGACAGCGAGCGCAAGCCGGTGCCGGTGCCGGTCGCGGGGGAGACAGCGCCGCCGCGGCTTGCACTGGCAGGACAAAGCTGGCTAGCGTCGCCTGCTCCTCTTGTCTGACGAATGCATTGCCTCGTGCCCAAAGTCCTGCTTGCAAACAATCAACTAAGCGAGCGGGCCGGCTCCGAACTCTATGTCTGCGAGTTGGCCGAATCGCTCGCCAGGCGCGGTGTCGACGTTGCCGTCTTCGCGCTGTTTCCCGGAGCGCTGGCCGAGGCGTTCAGCACCAGAACCGGGCTGCCGGTCTATGGTCCGCAGCAGCTCGAAGAGCTGATGCGGTGGGCGCCCGACATCATCCACTCGCACCACGTCACCACCTTTCACCTACTGGGCGACCTGTTCCCCGGCGTGCCGCGCGTGCACGGCATTTTGGGGCTGGTCCCCGACCTCGAGCAATTGCCGGTCAACCTCGCGGAGGCGAGCCGGGTGCTTGCCGTCTCCGAGCGGGACCGCGACGTCATCCGGGCGCGAGCGCCGGACCTCGAGGTCGAGGTGGTGCGCAACTGGTTCGACGACCGCGAATTGCGGCTCGCCGCGCGAATGGCTCCCGCCAGCAATGCCTGCCATCGGCTGCTGGTGGTCTCCAGCCACCACGCGCCCGAACGCGATGCCGCGCTCGACACACTGGCGGCGGAAGGGCTGGTGAGCTGGGAGCGCGCCGGTGCCGGCGCCGTGCCGCGCGAGATCACCGGCGCGTATTTGGCGGAGTTCGACCTGGTGATGAGCATCGGGCGGACGGTGCTGCTGGCCGGCGCGGTCGGCGTGCCGTGCATCGTCGCCGACCAGCACGTGTCGGACGGCCTGTTGTCGGCCGAGGTCGTCGACGAGCTGGCGTACCACAATTTCACCGGGCGGGCCCGACGCCTGGCGCTGACCGCCGAGCATCTGCGGGCGGAAATCGAACGCAGCAGCCGGCTGGACCGCGATGCGCTGTCGCGGCGAATCCGGGCCGGCTACAGCCTGTCGGCGCGCAGCCTCCACTTCCTCAACGTCTATGAGGAGGTGCTGGCGGGGTGGAACCGCAACGAGACGCAGCTCGCGCCACGGCGCGGCGAGGGCATGGTGTATCGCGACATGGCCATCCACATCGCGCAGCTCGAGGCGATGATGCAGTCGTATCGGAACTCGATGTCGTGGCGGATCACCGCGCCGATGCGCAAGGCGAGAGCCATGGCGCGGCGCTGGCTGTCGAGGAGCCCCGGCCGGCATACGGCGGCGCAGCAGCAGAGCCACTAGGCGGCGGCGCGCCGCGCTATCGCTTCAGCCGGCGCAGCAACTGGCCGAAGGGTTGGGCGCCGCTTGCATGTATCAGCGCGAAATAGAGGGCGGCGCCGAAAACGCACAGGGCGCCGAGCGCCACCAATTGCACCAGCAGCGGCGCCCTGGGCGTTAGGTACGGCGCGAGCGGCAGCGACAGGCCCCACAGCACGAGCGCCATGGCCAGTGCGGCGGCGATGATCAGTGCGTGGCGGCGCCAGTCTTCGGCGGGCAGGCGGAAATGGCCGCGGCGGCCGAGCCAGATGGCGAGCAGCACCGCATTGGCCCAGGCGGCGACCGACGTCGCCACGGCGATGCCGACATGCTTGAGGATAGGGAACAGCAGCAGCGACAGCGCGATGTTGACCACCACCGAGATGCCGGCAAAGACGGTGGGGGTGCGGGTGTCCTCGCGGGCGAAAAAGCCCGGCTGCAGCACGCGGATCAGCACATAGGCGGGCAGGCCGGCCGAGAACCAGATCATGGTTTGCGCCGTCTCGTAGGTGTCGGCGGCCGAGAAGGCGCCGCGCTGGAACAGCACGGCGACGATCGGCTGCGCCAGGGCGATCAGCGCCGCCGCGGCGGGCATCGACAGCAGCATCGAGATCAGCAGCGCCTGGTTCTGGCTGGCGTCGGCTTCCTTGTCGCGGCCGCCCTTGAGGTGCCGGCTGAGCTCGGGCAGCAGCACGGTGCCGATGGCGATGCCGATGATGCCGAGCGGCAATTGGTAGAGCCGGTCGGCGTAATAGAGGTAGGCGATGGCGCTCGGCGCCGACGAAGCGATGATGGTGCCGACGAAGATGTTGACCTGGGTGATGCCGCCGGCGATCACCGCCGGGATGGCGAGGATCCAGAAGCGCTGCACCTCGGGGTCGAGGCGCGGCCAGTGCAGCTTCGGCACGAAGCCGGCGCGGCGGATGGCGGCATAGACCATCAGCAATTGCGCGATGCCGCCGGCGATGGTGCCGACGGCGATCCAGATGGCCGTCTGCACGTCGGTGTTGGGCCACAGCACCAGCGGCGCCATGAACACGATCATGACGATGTTCAAGAGGATCGGGGCGAAGCTCGAGGCGGTGAAGCGGTTGAGGCCGTTGAGGATGGCGGCATAGGCCGCCATCAGCGACATGCACATGAGGTAGGGGAAGCAGATGCGCGTCAGCAGCACCGTGAGATCGTATTTGCTCTGGTCGCCCAGAAAGCCGGGGACGAAGAGCGGCAGGATCCACGGCATGAAGATTTCGACGGCGATGGTGACGCCCGTCACCACCACCACCAGCCAGCTCATGATGCGGGCCGCCCAGAGGCGGGCCGGCTCCATGCCGTCGTGCTCGAGATGCCTGGCGAACAGCGGGATGAAGGCGGTGTTGAAGGCGCCCTCGGCGAACAGCCGGCGGAACAAATTGGGGAAGCGGAAGGCGGCGAGATAGGCATCGGCCGCCGGCCCGGTGCCCAACACCGCCGCGACCAGCGCATCGCGCACGAAGCCGAGGATGCGGCTGCCGGTGGTCATCAGACCGACATTGAGGAAATTGCGGTGGAGGTTGCTCATGAGGAACCGCGTCCCGACAGGCGCAAAGTTCCCACCGGGTCATTCCCACGAAAGCGGGAACCTCGGTTTGCCGGCCCCAGGATGAGCCTCGTGGACCGGACCGGGCCTCGCCCGGCTCTGCCGCGCCGCGCGTCGTTGCCGATCCCGTAAACGGAGGTCCCCGCTTTCGCGAGGGTGACGCCGTGGACTATCGGGACCATCGTGGTTGCGGCAGCCTCAGCCATTGACCACTTTCGCGGCCGGCGCCTCGCCCTGCGGCCTGAGCGGCTCGAACACTTTCAGCAGCGCGTCGCGGATGGATTTCTGGCGCGGCTTGCTTTCGATCTTATGGCCGGTGAGGTCGGTGACGTAGAAGACGTCGACCGCCTTTTCGCCATAAGTGCCGATATGGGCCGAGCCGATGGTGAGGTTGAGGTCGGAGATGGCGCGGGTGAGCTGGTGCAAGAGGCCCGTGCGGTCGAGGCCCGAGACCTCGATGACGGTGAATTTGTCGGAAAGCGTGTTGGACACTTCGACCGAGGCCGGCAGGGTGAAGGGCTTCAGGCGGCGGTTGTGGCGGCTGTCCTTGCCGAGGTCGATCAGCACCTGGCGCTTGCCCTGCAGCAATTGCTTGACCGTCTCGATGATGCGGTTGGCGCGGACCTTCTCGTCCTCGTCGGAGGTGAAGGCGCGCCTGAGCCGGAAGGTGTCGAGCGCCTGGCCGTCGCGGGTCGAAAAGATCTGGGCGCCGATGATCGAGGCCTCGCACATGGTGCAGGCGCCGGCGATCAGCGACAGCAGCCGCGGATGGTCGGGGGTATAGAACGAGACTTCAGTGATGCCCTCGAAGGCGCGCACCCGGATGGAGCCAGCGAAGGGCTGGTGCGCCTGGTCGGCGGCGCGGATCATCTTGGCGTGCTCGACCTGAAGCTCGAGCTCGGCGCGCAGCCAGTAATGGTTGTAGTGGCGCGCCATGTAGGCGTCGAGCTCGGCGCGCGGCCAGGCGCCCAGAGCCTTCTCCAGGTCGGCCTTGGCGGCGGCGATGCGGTCGGACTGGGTGACGCGGGAATGGCCGCCCGACAGCAGCGGCTCGGTGGCGTAATAGAGGGTGCGCAGCAGCGAGCCCTTCCAGCCGGTCCAGACGCCGGGGCCGACCGCGCGGATGTCGCAGGCGGTGAGAATCATCAGCAGGGCAAGCCGCTGCGGCGACTGCACCACTTCTGCAAACGAGCGGGCCGTCGCCGGATCCTGCAGATCGCGGGCCTGCGCCACTTCGCTCATTTCCAGATGATGTTCGACCAGCCAGGCGACGGTGTCGGTCTCGGCGGCATCGAGGCCGAGGCGCGGGCAGAATTTGCGGGCGATACGGGCGCCGGCAATGGAATGATCTTCCGGACGGCCCTTGGCGATGTCGTGCAGGAACAGGGCGACGAACAGCAGCCGCGTGTCGTTGAGCGAGGGCAGCAGCTCATGGGTCAGCGGCAGCTCGTTGCGCAGCCCGCCATTGGCGATCTCGGCCATGACGCCGACGGCGCGGATCAGATGCTCGTCCACCGTGTAGTGGTGGTACATGTTGAACTGCATGAGCGCGACGATCTTGCCGAACTCGGGCACGAATTTGCCGAGCACGCCGCTCTCGTTCATCTGCCGCAGGATGCGCTCGACGGTGCGCGGGCTGGTGAGGATTTCGAGGAACCAGGCATTGGCCCGGGGGTCGTTCTGCACGGCGCGATCGACCAGGTGCAGCGAGCGGCGGATCTGCTTGATGGCGTCGGGATGGAACAGCAGGTCGTTGCGGCCGGCGACGAGGAAGCTCCTGATGATCGCCAGCGGATCGGCCTCGAAGGTCTCCGGGCGCGCGGTGTTGAGGCGGCCGGAATCGATGACGAAATCGGGCTCGCCCTTGATCGCCACCCGGCCGCGCCGGAAGATGCCGGTGACGCGGCCGAACATGTCGAGCGGCTTGGCGTGGTCGAATTCGAGGCTGGTGCAGAAGATGCGGGTGAGGTCGCCCACGTCCTTGGCGACGAGGAAGTAGCGCTTCATCATGCGCTCGACCCCGAGCATGCCCGGCCGGTCGGCGAAATTGAGGCGGGCGGCGAGCTCGGGCTGCAGCTCGAAGGTCAGTTTTTCATCAGCGCGTCCGGTGAGAACGTGCAGGTTGCAGCGGATGGCCCAGAGGAAGTTTTCCGCGCGCTGGAACAGCCGGTATTCGTCGGCCTGGAACACGCCCTTGTCGACCAGCTCGGCGGCGGTCTTGACGCGGTAGACGTATTTGCCGATCCAGAACAGGGTGTGCAAGTCGCGCAGCCCGCCCTTGCCGTCCTTGATGTTGGGCTCGACCACGTAGCGGGTGTTGCCCATCTGGCGGTGCCGCTCCTCGCGCTCGGCCATCTTGGCGGCGATGAATTCGGGGCCGGTCCTGGGCATGATCTCGGTCTCGAAGCGCTTCACCAGCGCATCGAACAGGGTTTTTTCGCCGGTGAGGTAGCGCGCCTCGAGGGTGGCGGTGCGCACCGTCATGTCGGCGCGCGCCATGCGGATGCAATCGTCGACCGAGCGCACGGCGTGGCCGACCTTCTGGCCCAGATCCCACAGCATATAGAGGATGTATTCGGTGACCTGCTCGCCCCAGGGCGTCTGCTTGTAGGGCAGGATGAACAGCAAATCGATGTCGGAGCCCGGCGCCAGCGTGCCGCGTCCGTAGCCGCCGACGGCGGCGATGGAAATCGCCTCGGCGCCGGACGGGTTGTCGACCGGATAGACGTGGCGGATGGCGAACAGATGGATGGCGCGGATGATCTCGTCTTCCGCCGCGCTCAAATTCTGGGCGCAGCGGGTGCCCTTGCCCGTCGCCTCGAGCTCGGCGATGGCCGACTGGCGCGCATCGGCCAGGGTGCGGCGCATGGTGGCGAGGACGACGGCGCGGGCGGCCGCCGACTTCGGCGACTCCTGGCCCAGCGCCGCCAGGATGTCGGCGAGGATGGCGTCGGCGGTTTTCAGGTGGAACTGCGCCTTTTTGGGGCGAAGTTCAGCTTCGGCGACCGGCATCGCGTGCTTTCTTCAGCTCGTAGATCAGCTCGAGCGCCTCGCGGGGGGAGAGATCGTCGGGGCGCACCTGGTCGAGCATGGCATCGAGAGCATTAATTTCCGGCTTTTTCGGCGGCGGCGCCGCCGCGAAAAGCGGCAGATCGTCTAGCATGGGCGCGGAATGGCCGGAAGAGCGGCTTTCGAGCACACCCAGCACCTGCCGGGCGCGGGCCAGCACGGTTTCGGGCAGGCCGGCGAGCCGCGCCACCTGGATGCCGTAGGAGCGGTCGGCGGCGCCCGGCACCACTTCGTGCAGGAACACCACTTCGCCCTCCCATTCGCGCACCGCCATGGTGACGTTGCGGACCCGAGCCAGGGTCTTGGCCAGCCCGGTCATCTCGTGGAAGTGGGTGGCGAACAGGGCCCGGCAGCGGGTGTCGTCGTGCAGCGCCTCGACCGCCGCCCAGGCGATGGAGAGGCCGTCGAAGGTGGCGGTGCCGCGGCCGATCTCGTCGAGGATGACCAGCGATCTGCTGGTGGCGCGATTGAGGATGGCGGCGGTTTCGACCATCTCGACCATGAAGGTCGAGCGGCCATGGGCGATGTCGTCGGAGGCGCCGACGCGCGAGAACACGCGGTCGACGACGCCGATGCGGGCGCTGTCGGCGGGCACGAAGCTGCCGATCTGCGCCAGGATGGCGATCAGCGCGTTCTGGCGCAGGAAGGTCGATTTGCCGCCCATGTTGGGGCCGGTCACCAGCCACAGGGCGCCGCCCGTGAGGTCGGTGTCGTTGGCCACGAAGGGCTGGCCCGCCGCCTTGACGGTGGTTTCGACCACCGGGTGGCGGCCGCCCCTGATTTCGAACGCCAGCGTCTCGTCGACCACCGGCCGGCAGAAGCCGCGGGCGGCGGCGAGATGAGCGAGGCCGGCGGTGACGTCGAGCTCGGCCAGCGCGTCGGCGAGGGCGCGGAGCGTGTCGGTTTCGCCTAGGGTCGCGGCGACCAGCCGGGCGAAGATCGCGGTTTCGAGCTCGAGCGCCTTTTCGTGGGCACGGGCGATGCGGCCCTCGAGCTCGGCGAGCTCGGGGGTGGTGAAGCGCATGGCCGAGGCCAGCGTCTGGCGGTGGATGAAGGCCTGGCGGTGCGGCTCTTCGAGCAGCTTGTTGCCCTGCCCCGCCGGCACCTCGACGAAATAGCCGAGCACGCCGTTGTGGCGGATCTTCAGGGATTTGATCTCGGTCTCGGCGACGAGCCGCGCCTGCAGCGCCGCCACCACGGCGCGGGTCTCCGACGCCAGCGCCCGCTCGGCATCGAGGCCTGCGTCATAGCCTTTGCGCACGAAGCCGCCGTCGCGGCTGAGGAGCGGCAGCTCGTCGTCGAGGGCGCCGGCCAGCTCGGCGGCGAGGGCAATGGGCGCGGTGGCGAGCGTGGCGCCGATGCCGGCCAGCACCGCCGGCGCCGCGTCGAGGCCACGGAGCGCCGCCGCGAGCTCGCCGGCGCCGGCGATGGCGCGGGCCACGGCGTCGAGGTCGCGCGGGCCGCCGCGGCCGAGCGCCAGCCGGGTCAGCGCGCGGGTGAGGTCGGGCACGGATTTGAGCGCGCCGCGCAGCCGGGTGGCGAGGATGGTTTCGCCCACCAGCGCCACGACGGCGTCGAGACGGGCGTTGATTGCCGCCGGATCGCAGAGCGGGGCACTGAGCCGGCGAGCGAGGAGGCGCGAGCCGGCCGGGGTGACGCAGCAATCGATCTCGGCGAGCAGCGAGCCCTTGAGGCTGCCGCGCTGGGTGACCAGCAGCTCGAGCGAGGCGCGGGTCGAGGCGTCGATGGCCATGTGCGCCTGCAGCCGCTCGGTGGAGGGCGGGCGCAGCGCCACCGCCACGCCCTTCTGACTTTCCCGGATGTAGCCCAGCAGGGCCCCGAGCGCGGCGCGTTCGACGCGGGTGAAGGCGGAGGCATCGACCGCGCCGGCGAAGGCGGCGTCGATGAGTGCGGTGGCGGCGCCGGAGTCGAAGGCCTCGAGCGGCAGCACCACGGTGACGCCCGGCGGCACGATTTTGAGGTCCCGCAACGCCTGCTGCGTGGCGTCGGCAAAGAGCAGCTCGGCCGGATCGATGCGGGCCAGCTCATCGGCCAGCGCCGCCGCGCCGAGCGGCAGCACCGTGAGCTCGCCGGTGGAAACGTCGGCGAAGGCGAGGGCGAAATCGGCGTCGCCCTGCCGGAGCATGGCCAGCGCGGCGAGGAAATTGCTGGCGCGAGCGGGCAGCAGATCGTCCTCGGTGATGGTGCCGCGCGTCACCAGCCGCACCACGTCGCGCTTCACCGGCGATTTGCTGCCGCGCTTCCTGGCCTCGGCCGGGTCCTCGATTTGCTCGCAGATGGCGACGCGATGGCCGAGGGCGATGAGCTTTTTGAGGTAATCCTGCGCCGCGTGCACCGGCACGCCGCACATCGGAATGTCGGCGCCCTGATGCTTGCCGCGCTTGGTGAGCACGATGCCAAGCGCCGCCGAGGCGGTTTCGGCGTCGTCGAAGAACATCTCGTAGAAATCGCCCATCCGGTAGAACAGCAGGTAGCCCGGATTGAGCCCCTTGATCTCGAGATACTGCCCCATCATCGGCGTCACCGGGCCGGCGACGGGCTCGGGCGGTTCGGCGGTGTCGAAGGGCGTCTGGTCCATCAGGCTGCGGGCTGGTCGCGGGAAAGCTCGCGAACTTAGGGGCTTTGGCGGAAAATACCAACAGCGGCGGCGGGGGTTTCCCCGCTATGCCGCAAGATAGGACGACTTGCCCGACTGCGACATTGTGCGACGGCCCCTCGCCCGCCTCGCTGGCGCGAGGCACCCTCTCCCCGGAGGGGAGAGGGGAGGCTCGACCGCGGAGTCGGGTGTCAGTAGCGATCGCTGTCGTGCTGCACGGGGCGGTAGACGAAGTCGGTGAAGTCGGCGTGGAGCGCCGTTCCATTGAGGTCGGAGGCGGCCATGCCGACGAAGGCGCCGGTGAAGCTGCCGTGCTCGGCGTGGCCGCCGCATTCGTCCGAAAGGATGGAGGCATCGAGCACCGGGCCGATCGCGGTCCAGTCGCCGCCTTCGAGGGCGTAGAAGAACTGCAGCGCCGGGCCGCGGATTTCGAGCTTCAGGCGCACCTTGCCGGCCGGGGGCAGCGGCACCGGCGCGGCGGGATAGGTCAGCCTGCCGTCGGGCCAGGAGACGATCGAGCTCATGATCAACAGCTCGCGCCGGCCGTCGGAATGGGCGGTAATGGTGAGGTAGTGGAAATTATAGCGCGAATAGTAGCCGGTGAGGCCAGCGAACTGCCGCTCGTCGGTGGGCGCGAAGTCGACCGTCACCTCGGCATCGAAGGAAAAATGCGTCTGCCGGCGCGCCACCAGCGCCTGCTCGAACCACGAGCCGATGGATTCGCGGCCATAGAGGCGAAGCCTGTCGCCTTCGACCGCGAATATCCGTTCGGTCTCGGGCGTTCTGAGCCACTGGAAATCCTGGTGCAGGCCCTCGCTGAAATCGTAGCGCTGCTCGGCCCAATATTTCTGTTCGTCGCGCGTGCCGGGCACATCGACCTCGAGCTGCGCCACGTTGCCGCCGGATTTGAGCCAGGGCCAGCCGTCGTCGCGCCATTCGAGTTCCTGGATGGCGGTCTCGCGGCCGAGCACGCAGCGGCGCTTCTGCGTCGTCGGGCGGCCGGTGAGGTGGACGAGGTAGGAGCGGCCATCGGGGGTGTCGACCCAATCGCCATGGCCGGCGCGCTGCAGCGGATTGAGCGGCGTGTCCTTGGCGGTGACGAGATATTTGAGCGGATGCAGCTCGTAGGGGCCATCGATCCGGCGCGAGCGGGCGAAGGTGACGGCGTGCTCGTAGCCGGTGCCGCCTTCGGCGGTGAGCAGATAGTACCAGCCGTTCTTTTTATAGAGATGCGGGCCTTCGACCAGCTTGAGGTCGGTACCGGTGAAGATGTTCTTGCGCTCGCCGACCAGCTTTTGCGCCTCGGGATCGTATTCCTGCAGCGCGATGCCGGCGAACAGCAGCGGCCGCACGCGATGGTCCCACAGCATGTTGACGAACCATTTGCGGCCGTCGTCGTCGTGGAACAGCGAGGGATCGAAGCCCGAGGAATTGATGTAGACCGGATCGGACCACGGCCCCTCGATCGCCGGCGCGGTGACGATGTAATTGTGCGCGTCCTTGAACGAGCCGTCCTTGCGCTTGACGTCGGTATAGACCAGCCAGAACTGCGTTCCATCGTGGCTGAGGCAGGGCGCCCAGATACCGCAGCTGTCGGGGTCGCCGCGCATGTCGAGCTGGCTCTTGCGGGTCAGCGGGCGGGTGACAAGGTCCCAATTGGCGAGATCGCGGCTGTGGTGGATCTGCACGCCCGGGTACCACTCGAAGGTGGAGGTGGCGATGTAGTAGTCGTCGCCGACGCGCAGGATCGAGGGATCGGGGTTGAAGCCGGGGAGGATGGGGTTGCGGAGCGTGGGCATCTTTCGTCCTCGATGCGTCCTCTCCACCAGATGTCATCCTCGCGACAGCGGGGACCCAATTTCGTTCTGGCGCAAGAGGAAGAATGGGTCCCCGCTGTCGCGGGAATGACATCTTTTGTACTGGTTTACACGAAGCGGTTGACCAGGTTTTCGAGATATTCCTGCCGGCCGGAGCGCGGCTCTGGATTGATGTTCTGCTTGTCGACGCGGGCGGCGATCTGCTCGAGGCTGCGCTTGCCGGCAAGCATGGCCTTGGCCTCCTTGTCCTGCCAGCCGGCGTAGCGGTCGGCGACGAATTTGTCGTAGGTGCCGTCCTCGATCAGCGCCGCCGCGGATTTGAGGCCGCGGGCCAGCACGTCGAGGCCGCCGACATGGCCATGCACGAGATCGACCGGATCGAGCGACTGGCGGCGCACCTTGGCATCGAAATTGAAGCCGCCATTGCCGAGCCCGCCATTCTTCAGGATCTCGTAGAAGGCCAGCGTCATTTCGCCCGGGTTGTTGGGGAACTGGTCGGTGTCCCAGCCGGACTGCAGATCGTTGCGGTTGGCGTCGACCGAGCCGAGGATGCCGAGCGAGCGGGCGAGGTGCAGCTCGTGCTCGAAGGAATGGCCGGCGAGGAAGGCGTGGCCGACTTCGATGTTGACCTTGACCTCCTTTTCGAGGCCGAAATCCTTGAGGAAGCCGTACACGGTGGCGACGTCGTAGTCGTATTGGTGCTTGGTCGGCTCCTGCGGCTTGGGCTCGATCAGGATGGTGCCCTTGAAACCGATCTTTTTGGCGTGCTCGATGACCAGCGTCAGGAAGCGGCCGGCCTGCGCGCGCTCCTGCCGCATGTCGGTGTTGAGCAGCGTCTCGTAGCCCTCGCGGCCGCCCCATAGAACGTAGTTCTCGCCGCCGAGCTCATGGGTGAGCTCGAGCGCGGTCTTCACCTGGCCGGCGGCATAGGCGAAGACGTCCGGGTCGGGGTTGGTGGCGGCGCCCGCCATGTAGCGGCGGTTGGAGAACATGTTGGCCGTGCCCCACAGCACGCGGGTGCGCGACTTCTGCATCTTTTTCGCAAAGATGTCGCCGATGACGCGCACATTGCGGCTGCTCTCGGCGAGGGTGTCACCCTCGGGAGCGATGTCGACGTCGTGGAAGCAGAAGAACGGCACGTCGAGGATGTCGAACAGCTCGAAGGCCACGTCGGCCTTGAGCTTGGCCCCCTCCATGCCCTTGCCGAACCACGGCCGGTCGAAGGTGCGGCCGCCGAACGGATCGCCGCCCTCCCAGGCGAAGCTGTGCCAATAGGCCACCGCCGGGCGGATGTGGTCTTCCATGCGCTTGCCGAGGACGAGCTCGTCCTTGTTGTAATGGTGGTAGGCCAGCGGATCCTTCGAGCGCGGGCCCTTGTAGGTTACGGGTTTGATCCCCTTGAAGAAATCGGTCACTTATGGGCCTCCTCGATGGCAGGATAGAGCGCGCGGTAGCGTGCGTATTGGGCGGTGTAGGCGTCGCGCAGCGCGGCGTCGGGCGCGATGATCTGGCGGATCGGCGGCATGGTCATCACCGCGGCAGGATCGGCGGCTTCGGCGGCGCAGAGGCCGAGGCGGGCGGCGCCGAGGGCACCGCCGAAATCGCCGTCCTCGGGCAGCGCGATCTCGATGTCGAGATTGGTGGCGATGAGCTTCAGCCACAGCGCCGACCGGCTGCCGCCGCCGACGGCGAGCAGCCGGTCGAATGTCGTTCCAGCGGCGTTCAGCACGCGCTGGCAGTCGCGGAAGGCGAAGGCGACGCCCTCCATCACCGCCTGCGCCAGCCTGGCCTGGTCGCTGAGATGGCTCAGGCCGACGAAGCTGCCGCGGGCGCCGGCATTGTTGTGCGGGGTGCGCTCGCCGCTGAGATAGGGCAGGAAGATTTCTTCGCCCGGCCCCGTGAAGCTTGCTTCGGCGGCGGCCGAAAGCTCGGCCTGCTTCCTGCCGGTGACGGTCGAGAGCCAGTTGAGGCTGTCGGTGGCGGAAAGGATCACGCCCATCTGGTGCCAGGTGGCGGGGATGGCGTGGCAGAAGGCGTGCACGGCGCCGGCGGTGTTGGGGCGGAAGCGGTCGTTGCTGACGAACAGCACGCCGGAGGTGCCGAGTGACACGAAGCCCTCGCCCGGGCGGATGGCACCGATGCCGCAGGCCGCAGCGGCGTTGTCGCCGGCACCGCCCGCCACCACGACCGTGCCGGTCATGCCCCAGCGCCGGCGAAGCTCGGAGCTCAGCTCGCCCGAGGGCGCCGAGCCTTCGACGAGGCGCGGCATGTGGGCGCGGGTGAGGCCGGTAACGGCGAGCAGATCGTCGGACCAGTCGCGCTTTTTGACGTCGAGCCAGAGCGTGCCGGAGGCGTCGCTCATCTCCTCGACATGCTCGCCGGTCATCAGCAGGCGCACATAGGCCTTGGGCAGCAGCACCCGGGCGAGCTTCGCGTAGACCTCGGGCTCGTGCTTGCGCACCCAGGCGATCTTGGGCGCGGTGAAGCCGGGCATGGCGATGTTGCCGGCGATGTCGCGCAGGGTGGGCAGCGCCCGTTCCATCTCGGCGCATTCGGCGGCGGCGCGGCCGTCGTTCCACAAAATGCAGGGGCGCAGCACCTCGTCATTGCTGCCGAGCAGCACCGCGCCATGCATGTGACCGGAGAGGCCGATGCCGCGCACCGCCGCGAGCGCGGCCGGATGCGCCTGGCCCAGCGCGTCGACGGCGGCGAGGCAGGCGGTCCACCAATCGGCCGGATTCTGCTCGGACCAGCCCGGATGCGGGCGCACCGGCTCGACCGATCTGGCCGTCGCCTCGCCCAGCGGCGCGCCGGCGCGGTCGATCAGGATGGCCTTGACGCCCGAGGTGCCGATATCGAGCCCGAGATAGGTCATGAGGCACGTACCTCACGCTGTCTCAGACAGAGGCCGGCCAAGGTGCTCGATGCCGATCGCATGCTGATGGTCCCCTCCCGAAGCGGCGCCGCCATATCGCTGCTGCCGTTTGGCCTTAACGCAAATTGTCGCGCAGGAAAATGCCGATTTCAATGGGGTCGGAGTGAATCTCGGCGTCCGGCGACAGCGCCACCTGCCGGGCGGCGGCGATGGCGGCGCGGATTTCGCCGTCCGGATTCTGGTCGAGCACCACGTCGAGCGTGCCGGCGCGCAGCGCGTCGCGGGTGGTGTCGGTGAGCTCGTGCGCGACGACGCGGATATTGCCGGCGCGGTGAGTGCGGCCGAGCGCGGCCACCAGCCCGGCATTGCCGGCGCCGAGGCTGTAGATGCCCGACAAATCCGGATGCGCCTCGAGCATGCTCATGGCGGCGGCCTCCGTGGCGGCATCGTCGTCGAAGCCTTCGACCGGGCCGACGACCTTGAGCTGGGCGAATTCGCGCCCGAGAACGCCGGAAAAGCCCTCGAAGCGCTCGCGATGGTCGCGCAGGCCGAGCGAGCCGGCGATGATGCCGACCTTGCCCGAAGCGCAGAAGCGGCCGAGCAGCGAGGCGGCGCTGCGGCCGGCGGCCTGGTTGTCGATGCCGATGAACTGCCGGCGGGCCGAGCCGGGCAGGTCGGAGACCAGGGTGAGCACGGCGACGCCGCGGCGGGTGACGGCGTCGATGGCCCTGGCCACCGCCGGATCGTCGGGCGCCACCACCACGGCGCAATCGGCCTCGCGGGCGCCGAGGCCGTCGAGCCGGGCAACCAGGGCCGAGGGATCGAGCGCATGGTATTGCACCGCCGCCAGCGTCAGCCGCTCGTTGCGGGTGGCGCGGGCGCGGCGGGCGATGGCGGCGGTGAGGCTTTCCATGAAGGCGTTGCTGCCGCCGGGGATGAGGAACACCACGCGCAGGTCGCGGGCGCGCGCCAGGAGCGAAGCGGAAAGATCGCGGCGAAAGTCCAGGGCCTTGATCGCGGCCTCGACCTTTTCGGCGGTTTCCGGCCGCACCCCGGGACGCGCATTGAGCACGCGGTCGACGGTGGCGAGCGAGACCCCGGCGGTGCGCGCCACATCGTGCACGGTGGCGCGCCGCCCCTCCAGCTTGTCGTCCAAATCCGACCTCCTGATAGTGTGGACGTTGCGGCGCAAGCCTTGTCCCGTCAACCGATTTCGGCTTGGTGGGGCAAGGTTATCCGGGCTACATCGTCACCCGGAACGGCGGAGGAACAGATGGTCGCGGTGAAGTCTTTCGGCAGCTATGACGGCAAGCGCGTCGACCAGTTCACGCTCGTGTCCAGCACCGGCGCCGAAGTCGACCTCATCAATTGGGGCGTGGTGGTGCGCGACTGGCGGGTGCCGGTCAAGGGGGGCCGGCGCAACGTGGTGCTGGGCTTCGAGCAGTTCGACGACTATCCCGAGCATTCGCCGCATTTCGGCTCGCTGGCCGGGCGCGTCGCCAACCGCGTGCGCGGCGCGAGCTTCGAGCTCGACGGCAAGACCTACCATCTGCCGGCCAACCACGGCACGAGCTCACTGCATGGCGGGCCCAACGGCATCGGCCGGCTGGTGTGGGAGGCCGAACCGGACGACGCCACCAACGCCGTGGTGTTCTCGCTGACCTCGCCGGACGGCGATGCCGGCTACCCCGGCACGGTGAAGATGAAGGCGACCTACCGGCTCGACGGCAACAAGCTGCGGCTCGAGCTCGGCGCCACCGCCGACCGGCCGACGCCGCTGAGCCTGGTGCAGCATCAGTATTTCAACCTCGGCAGCGGCGACCACATCCTCGACCATCGCTACCGCATCGCGGCGCACGCCTATACCGAGACCGGACCGGACCTGGTGCCGACGGGCAATATCCTCGAGGTGAGACCGGGCAGCGAGCGCGACTTCCTGGCGCCGCGCACGCTGCGCGACGGCAACGGCGCGCCGATCGGCTATGACGGCAATTTCGTGCTCGACGCCGGTCGCGACGTTGCCGACCCGATCGCCGAGGTGACCTCGCCGGACGGCGATCTGACGCTGCGGCTGTGGTCGGACCGGCCGGGGCTGCAGTTCTACAATGCGCTCACCACCGACGTGCCGGTGCCCGGCCTCAACGGCAGGCGCTACGGGCAATATTCCGGCTTCTGCCTCGAGGACCAGGCGTTCCCCGACGCCATGCACCACCCGCATTTCCCCTCGATCATCATCACGCCCGACCGGCCTTACAGCCATTGGTGCGAATTCGAGATCTCGTGACCGCCTACGTCGCGCTGCTGCGCGCCATCGGCCCGGTCACGCATGCGGCGATGCCGCTCGGCCGGCTGGCCACGGCATGCAGTGCGGCCGGGCTCGAGACGGTGAGTACCATCGGCAACACCGGCAATCTGGTGTTCGCCTCGCCCCGGCCGCAGGCGGAGGTGGAGCGCCTCGTCGGCGACGCCATCACGGGGTTCGGGCTCGCCAACGACGTGTTCACCCGCACCGCACGGCAATTCCGCAAGCTGATCGACGCCGCGCCTTTCCCCGATGCCGCCGCCGAACGGCCGGCGCAGCTCGGCGTCTGCTTCTTCCACAAGGACCCGAGCTGGCCGGCCGCATATCTGCACTATCGCGGCCCGGAGCGGCTGACGATGCTCTCCAACCATCTGATCATCGACTATGGCGGGGCGGCGTCGACGAGCCGGCTGACGGTGGAAAAGACGGTGGGCGCGCGCATGACGCAGCGCAGCTGGAGCAGCATTCTTCGCATCGCCGCGGCGCTCGCGGCGATGTAAGCCGCCGGCGTCGCGCAGAGGCCTACTGACGGTTCGCCTAGACGGGCCCGCGGGCCGGCATTTCCACTGCCGGGTGCGGCCGGATCGCGCGCAACGCCCGGCGCTTCCTCGCTGCTATGACGGCATAGCAGCTTGCGGCGCAGCTATTATGCTGCCATAATATATGCCATGCAGCAGCAAGCCCTTTCCGCCGTCGTCGCCTGGGTCCGGCTCGAGGCCGCGATCCAGAGCTTCAACCAGACGCTGCGCAAGCAATTCGGCATCACCGGACTGCAGCTGGCGGTGCTGCGCATCCTGGGCGAACGCCCGGCCCTGCCGCTGGCGGCGCTGCGCAAATCGCTGGTGATGCACCCGGCGACGCTGGGCCAGTCGATCGACGAATTGCGCACGATGGGGCTTTGCACCGTGACCCGCGACGGCCGCGACAAGCGGGCGCGGCTGGTGGCGATCACCGAGGCGGGGCGCGAGCTGGTGGCGCGGGCGCCGCTGGCAGGGCCGGTGCGGCTGCGCGAGGTCGAGCACGATCCGGCGCGGCTCGACCGGCTGAAGCTGGCGTTCGAGGATGCGATCGACCTGTTCGGGCTCGGCGAGCACGTGCCGGCAAAGACGGAGGGACGATGAGCGATCTCGAAACGCTGCCCAATATTGGCAAGGTGCTGGCGCGGCGGCTGCAGACGGCGGGGATCGGCAGCAGCGCCGAGCTTCGGCGGCTGGGCGACGCCGCGGCGTTCCGGCGGCTGCGCGCCGTGCTGCCCGACGATGCCTGCGTGTCGACGCGGCTGGCGCTGGCCGGGGCGGTGCGCGGCGTGCGCTGGCACGATCTCGACCCGGCGCTGCGCCAGAAGCTCGCCGCCGAGGCGAAGGCCCCGAGCTAAGGCCTTCGCGATGCGATGGGCTTCGGTGGGTGTGGCCCCCACCCCCATCCCCTCCCCGCAAGGGGGAGGGGAGCCCGACTGAAACATCAAAAATGCGGTTCTATCGCCCCCTCCCCCGTTTGCGGGGAGGGGCCGGGGTGGGGGCAACGGGCACCAGACGCGCGCCAGCTAAAGCCCGGCGATCTGTTCCGGCAGGCGCTCCATCGCGGTCCAGTCGCAGAGCAGCGCCCGGTCGGCGAGGCGGATCGCCAGCACATTGCCGCCGCCCGGATCGCCGATGCGCCGCTGATCCTCGGCGCGGGCGATGGCGCGGCTGCCCAGCGCGCATTTGAGCAGCGTGCCGACGGCGCCGTGGCCGGCAAACAGCAGCGGCTGCGCCGGATCGTGCGCGGCCAGCGCCGCCTCGACCGCGGCGACGATGCGCGCCTGGGCGTGCCGCGCCGTCTCCCAGCCTTCGACCGCGTCGTCGGGGTGGCCGAAAAAGGCGTCGGCCAATCGCTCGAAGCGCTCGGCGGACACGTAGCCGGTGGCGCTACGGTCGTTCTCGTTGAAGGCGTCGGCGTGCTCGACCGGGGCGCCCGAGGCGGCGGCGAGGATCGCCGCGAGCTCGAGCGCCTTGGTCTCGCGGCTGCTGATGATGCGGCGCGCCGCCAGCGCCAGGGGATGGCGGGCGAACGCTTCGGCGCGGGCCCGCCCCTTGTCCGACAGGCCCCAATGCGGCACCGGCACCGCCGGGTCCATGCGCACCTGCGGATGCGTCACGTAGAGCGCGTACATCTCAGATGCCGCCGCGCGAAAAGTGCGTGAGCTCGCGCACCATCTGGCCGACCTTCCACTGGATGTTGGCTTCGTTGGGGGCGCCGTCGGTGAACACGTCCGGATAGGGACCGAGTCCGAGCAGGGTCGGCACCACCAGCGCGCCGAGCTTGCTGAGGCTGTCGCGCAGATGCGAGAGCGCAAACAGCGTGGCGTATTTGCCGTCGCTCATGCCGGCGATGCCGAACACCGCATGCTTGAACGGATTGGGCTTCTGCCGGCTGACCCAGGAGATGGTGTTGGCGACGAGCGGGGTGACGCCGCCATTGTATTCGGGCGAGACGATGAGCACGATGTCGTGCGTGCAGAACAGATCGGCGAGCGCTCCGGCGGCCTCGGGGGTCTCGCCGGCGTCCTCGATGTCCTGGTCGAACACCGGCAGGGCAAAATCGTTGAGGTCGAGATCGGTGACGGCGACGCCCGCCTCGCGCAGCTTTGCCGACAGGTGGCGGCGCAGATGCTCGTTGATCGAGCCGGTGCGCAGCGAGCCGCAGAGGGTGACGGCGGTCCGGGGCTGAGTAGAAGCTGGTTCTGGCATGCTACACCGGGTCATTCCCGCGCAAGCGGGACCTTCCGTTGACGGGACAGGAAAGAAGGCTCAGTCGTCGGGCCGGGCGTCGCCCGGCTCTGCGCGCCGGGATCACAGCACCCGCGGCCAACGGAGGTTCCCGCTGTCGCGGGAATGACTCCGTGGGTGTGCCGGACCGCGTAGGTCACGCCTCGAAGATGTTCTTCAGCTTGGCGAAGAACCCGTCGCTGGTCGGCGAGGTGTCCTTGGTCGTCAGCTTGTGGAATTCCTCCAGCAGCTCGCGCTGGCGGCGGGTGAGGTTCTGCGGCGTCTCGACGTCGAGCTGGACGTAGAGGTCGCCGGTGTCCTTGCTGCGCAGCACCGGCATGCCCTTGGATTTGAGGCGCACGCGCTGGCCGGGCTGGGTGCCGGGCGACACCTTCACCTTGGCGCGGGCGCCGTCGAGGGTGGGCACCTCGAACTCGCCGCCGAGCGCGGCGGTGGTCATGGCGATGGGGACGCGGGCATAGAGATCGGCGCCGTCGCGGTGGAAGAGGTCGTGCGGCTTCACCGACACGAAGATGTAGAGATCGCCCGGCGGACCGCCGCGCAGGCCGGCCTCGCCCTCGTTGGCGAGGCGGATGCGGGTGCCATCCTCGATGCCGCGCGGCACGTCGACGCTGAGCTTGCGGTTTTCCTGCCGCCGCCCCTGGCCGCCGCAATCGGTGCAGGGCTGTTCGAGGATCTGGCCGCGGCCCTGGCACACCGGACAGGTGCGCTCGATGGTGAAGAAGCCCTGCGCCGCGCGCACCTTGCCGTGACCGCCGCAATGCTTGCAGGTGGACATGCCGGTGCCCGGCTTGGCGCCGGAGCCGTCGCAGGTGTGGCAGGTGACCAGCGTCGGCACGTCGATCTCGACGGTGCGGCCGAGGAACGCCTCCTCGAGGCTGATCTCGAGATTGTAGCGGAGGTCGGAGCCGCGCAGGCGCGATTGCTGACTGCCGCGGCCGCGGCCACCGCCCATGAAGTCGCCGAAGATGTCCTCGAAGATGTCGGACATCGAGGAGGCGAATTCCGGCCCGAAGCCGGCGGCGCCATTGGCGCGGCCGAAGCCGCCCTGCTCGAAGGCGGCGTGGCCGAAGCGGTCGTAGGCGGCGCGCTTCTGCGGGTCCTTCAGCGTGTCGTAGGCTTCGTTGATTTCCTTGAAGCGGTGCTCGGCCTCGGTGTTGCCGGGATTGCGGTCCGGATGGAACTGCATGGCGAGCTTGCGGTAGGCGCCCTTGAGCGCAGCTTCGTCCGCCCCCTTCTGCACCCCGAGCACGTCGTAATAGTCGGCTTTAGCCATCGAAGTCTTTGTTCCGCTGCGCCCACGCGATCCGACCAATCGCGAATGGTCTTATCCAAAATGAAGGCGCCGCGGGAGACCCGCAGCGCCCTTTGTTATGTGCCAAACTGCGCGAGCATGAGGCTCAGGCCGACTTCTTGTCGTCCTTCACTTCCTCGAAGTCGGCGTCGACGACATCGTCGTCGGCCGGCTTGGCGCCGCCCGAGGCCTTGGCTTCGGCTTCCGCCTGGCTGGCCTTGTACATGGCCTCGCCGAGCTTCATCGACGCCTCGGCCAGGGCGTTGGTCTTGTCCTTGATGGCCTCGGCATCCTCGCCCTCGAGCACGCCCTTGAGATCGGCCAGGGCCGTCTCGATGGCGGACTTCTCGTCGGCGCCGACCTTGTCGCCATAGTCCTTGAGCGACTTCTCGGTCGAGTGGATCAGGCTCTCGGCCTGGTTCTTGGCCTCGACCGCCTCGCGCTTGGCTTTGTCGGACGCGGCGTTCGCCTCGGCTTCCTTGACCATGCGGTCGATGTCGGCGTCGCTCAGGCCACCCGAGGCCTGGATGCGGATCTGCTGCTCCTTGCCGGTGCCCTTGTCCTTGGCCGAAACATTGACGATGCCGTTGGCGTCGATGTCGAAGGTGACTTCGATCTGCGGCACGCCGCGCGGCGCCGGGGGGATGCCGGCGAGGTCGAAATTGCCGAGCAGCTTGTTGTTGGCCGCCATCTCGCGTTCGCCCTGGAAGACGCGGATGGTCACCGCGCTCTGGTTGTCCTCGGCGGTCGAGAAGACCTGGCTCTTCTTGGTCGGGATGGTGGTGTTGCGGTCGATCAGCCGGGTGAACACGCCGCCCAGCGTCTCGATGCCGAGGCTCAGCGGGGTCACGTCGAGCAGCAGCACGTCCTTGACGTCGCCCTGCAGCACGCCGGCCTGGATGGCCGCACCGGCCGCCACGACCTCGTCGGGGTTGACGCCCTTGTGCGGCTCCTTGCCGAAGAAGGACTTCACCACCTCGATGACCTTGGGCATGCGGGTCATGCCGCCGACCAGCACGACTTCGTCGATCTGGCTGGCGTTGACGCCGGCATCCTTGAGCGCCTGCCTGCAGGGCTCGACGGTCTTCTGGATCAGGTCGTCGACCAGCGATTCGAACTTGGCGCGGGTGAGCTTGGTGGTCAGGTGCTTGGGACCGGAGGCATCGGCCGTGATGAACGGCAGATTGATCTCGGTCTGGGTGGCCGAGCTCAGCTCGATCTTGGCCTTTTCGGCCGCTTCCTTGAGACGCTGCAGCGCCAGCTTGTCCTTGCGCAGGTCGATGCCCTGGTCCTTCTTGAACTCGTCGGCCAGGTAGTCGACCAGGCGCATGTCGAAATCTTCGCCGCCCAGGAAGGTGTCGCCGTTGGTGGACTTCACCTCGAACACGCCGTCGCCGATCTCGAGCACCGAGATATCGAAGGTGCCGCCGCCGAGGTCATAGACCGCGATGGTGCCGGAATTCTTCTTGTCGAGGCCGTAGGCGAGCGCCGCCGCCGTCGGCTCGTTGATGATGCGCAGCACGTCGAGGCCGGCGATCTTGCCGGCGTCCTTGGTGGCCTGGCGCTGGGAATCGTTGAAATAGGCCGGCACGGTGATCACCGCCTGCGCGACCTTCTCGCCGAGGTAGGCCTCGGCGGTTTCCTTCATCTTGGTGAGGATCATCGCCGAGACTTCCGCCGGCGACATCTTCTTGCCGTCGACCTCGACCCAGGCGTCGCCATTGTCGGCGCGGACGATCTTGAACGGCACCAGATGCTTGTCTTTTTCGACCATCGGGTCGTCGTAGCGGCGGCCGATCAGGCGCTTGACCGCGAACAGCGTACCCTCGGGATTGGTGACCGCCTGGCGCTTGGCCGGCTGGCCGACGAGACGCTCGCCATCCTTGGTGAACGCCACCATCGAGGGCGTGGTGCGCGCACCCTCGGAATTCTCGATGACCTTGTAGGTGCTCCCCTCCATCACCGCGACGCAGCTATTGGTGGTGCCGAGGTCGATACCGATTACTTTAGCCATTATTTGTGCCTCTTTCCTAAGCGAACCCGGACCCGCGAACTCCAAAGCATTTCGGCAGTTACGCTGACCCCGCGTGGGGCGTCGGGCTCCTCGCTGAATTTGGGATTTCGACCCGTCGCCGGGCCTCGGGGCGTATATAGGGGCGGGGTTTTTGGCCTGCAAGCGCCACACCCGTTATTTTCCGGGGCTTTGCCGCGGTCTGACTTCGGCCACATTGGTCCGGCCAAAGGGCGCCCAGCGTCGTCCATTGGCGCTGATGCGCCGATATGCTCTAACTCGCATCGCCAACAGCAAACCGGAAATTTCATGAACAGGTTCATCCTCACGCTCGCGTTCGCGCCGGCGCTCGTTTCCACGGGCGCCTTCGCCCAGACGGTCAGCGACGACGTCTCCAAGCAGCTCTGGTGCGGCGAAGCGCTGGTGGCGGCCTTCTCCAACCCGCCGCCGGGCGTGCCCTCCGAGCAGCTCACCCAGGCGCAGGTGTTCATCGACGGCGGCAACCGGCTGATCGACGACGCCGGGCAGAAATATCTCGACGCCGGCTTCACCGAGGAACAGCTCACCAAGGTCAAGACCGACCTCGTGACCGAAGTCACCGCCGTGGTGACCGGCAGCGGCGCCAACGCCAAATACAGCTTCGACGATTGCAACGCCGTGCTGAACGGCGGCGCGTCGGCGCCGGCCGACGCATCGTCCAGCGCCGCCCCCGCCTCGTCCTCGGCAGCGCAGTAGGCCCGGCATGAAACTCGGAGCCGGGGACGCGCTGGTCGTCGTCGACATCCAATACGATTTCCTCCCCGGCGGCAGCCTTGCCGTTGCCGGGGGCGACGAGATCATCGCGCCGGTCAACGCGCTGGCGCGGCGGTTCGAAACCGTGGTGCAGACGCAGGACTGGCACCCGGCCGGGCACATCTCCTTCGCCTCGAGCCACCCCGGCAAGGCGCCGTTCGAGACCATCGCGCTCGCCTATGGCCCGCAGGTGCTGTGGCCCGACCATTGCGTCATCGGCTCGCACGGCGCGGCATTCGCCGCCGGGCTCGAGCTGCCCAACTGCCAGATGATCGTGCGCAAGGGCTTCCACCCCAGGGTCGACAGCTATTCGGGGTTCCGCGAGGCCGACCGCAGGACGCCGACCGGGCTTGCCGGCTATCTCAACGAACGCGGCTTGCGGCGGCTGTTCGTGGTCGGCCTCGCCACCGATTTCTGCGTGAGCTGGACCGCCGAAGACGCCGCCGCGGCCGGGTTCGAGGCCATCGTCGTCGAGGACCTGACCCGTGCCATCGACACCGCCGGCTCGCTCGCGGCCGCCTGGACCCGGATGACCGCCGCCGGCGTCAAGCGCGTGCAGATGGCGGACCTCGGGTAGCGCACGTCGCTCTTGTCCTATCTACGGGTATCCCGTATACTCCTGACTTGCAGACCGTGGTCGAGACGCCCGGCTATTTGGCGACGGCAAAGGCCGCAGGCGTCTCCGACGCGGTGCGGTACGACATTGTTACGGCTGTCGGGCTCGACCCGAGCCTCGGTGAACTCGTTGTTGGAACGGGAGGCCTGCGCAAGTTCCGGTTCGCGCGTCCGGGCGGCGGCAAGCGAGGCGGTTATCGCGTCCTGTCCTACTATGTGTCGGCGGCGCTTCCGGTGTTCCTGGTCGGCGTGTTCGCGAAGAACCAGAAGGAAAACATCACTCCGGCCGAGCGTGCTGCCATAGCCAAGCGGCTGAAGACGATGTCCGAGAGCTACCCGAAGAAAGCTGAGCTGGAATGACCAAGACCTTCGACATGATCATGAGCGGCCTCGATGAGGTCGAAGATTTTCTAAAGGGCGAGCGGAAAGGTTTCGCCGTTCACATCCCGGACCAGGTCGATGTCAAAGCGATCCGGCAAAAGCTCAATTTCTCGCAGCCGAAATTTGCCGAAACGTTCGGCTTCTCCGTTGGCCGGATACGCGATTGGGAACAAGGGCGTTTTCCGGTCGATGCGCCGTCGCGGGTCTTTTTGACCGTAATCGATCACGAGCCGGAGGCCGTGCTACGAGCCCTGAATACAAAGCGTCGCGCGCCGCGAAAGCCCACGGACTCGCTGCCAGCCAAACGGGCGTAGCATCTGCCCGCGGGTCACCACCGTTCAGGCGTTCTTGTCGATGTGGGCCTCGCCGGCGGGAGGGGCGGCGGCGGGGCCGCCCTTGGCGATGCCGACCATGGCGGGCCGCAGCACGCGGTTGCCGATGGCGTAGCCGGTCTGCACCACCTGCACCACGGTGCCTTCGGGGCGCGTCGGATCGGGCACCTCGAACATCGCCTGGTGCTTGTGCGGATCGAATTTCTGGCCCTCGGCCTCGATCGGCTTGACGCCGTGCACGGCGAGCAGCCGCTGCATCTCGCGCTCGGTGAGCTCGATGCCGTCGATCAGCGATTTGAGCGCACCATCGGCGGTGTCGCGGGTTTCCGCCGGCAGCACGACGAGGGCGCGGCTCAGCGAATCGGTGGCCGTCAGCATGTCGCGGGCGAATTTGGTGATGGCGTAGGCGCGGGTGTCCTCGATCTCGCGGCCCATGCGCTTGCGCAGATTTTCCATTTCGGCCGCCAGCCGCAGCAGCCGGTCCTTGAGATCGGCATTTTCCTTCTGCAGCGCCTCGACGGGATCGGCTTCGGGCGCCGGCGTCTCGATCTCGGGCCGGGGCTCAAACCCGTCCTGCGCCATGGTGTCGTCGCTCATAACAGGTCCTGTAACTTGGGGATTGGCCGGACGTTCCGGCGATTTGACCCGGGATATCGGCCAGATGGGCGAAAGATTCAACCCTACGTCAGGGATCGCACGTCGGACGGGGATGAACAAAGGCCCGGCCAGCAGCACCCCGGCTACGGCCGCACATCCTTTTACTGCCGCGCGCGCCACTATTTCTTCCGCGCCATCACGGCAGAGATGGCCTGGGCGGTATAGTCGACCACCGGGACGATGCGGGAATAGTTGAGGCGGGTGGGGCCGATGACGCCGAGCACGCCGATGACCTTCTCGCTGGCGTCGCGATAGGGGGAAAGGATCACCGACGAGCCGGAGAGCGAGAACAGCTTGTTCTCGCTGCCGATGAAGATGCGCACGCCGTCGGCGGTCTCGGCGTCGCCGAGCAGGTCGATCAGCCCGTCCTGGCGTTCGAGCTCGTCGAACAGCCGGCGCATGCGGTTGAGCTCCTCGGATTCCATGGCGTCGTTGAGCAGGTTGGAGCGGCCGCGCACGATGACGGTGGGCGCCTGCGCCGTGCTGCCCTCGCTGAGGGTGGCGAGGCCGGTGTCGACCAGCCGCTGCGTCAATTCATCGAGCTCGGCGATGCGCTGGGCGCGCTGGCGCGTCACTTCGGCGCGCGCCTCGGCCAGGGTGCGGCCGACCGCGATGGTGGCGAGATAGTTGGAGGCCTGCGTCAGCGCCGAGGCGGTGAGGCCCGGCGGCAGCGGCACGACGCGGTTTTCCACGGTGCCGTCCTGGCCGACCAGGATGGCCATGGCCTGGTTGGCGTCGAGGCGCACGAATTCGACGTGCCGCAGGACCATGTCGGCTTTGGCGGCGATGACCACGCCGGCGCCGTGGCTGAGCCCGCTCAGCAGCGAGGAGGCCTCGGTGAGCATCTCCTCGAGGCTCTGGTGCTGGCTCTCGATCTGGCGGGCGATCTGGCTGCGCTCGGCCTCGTCCACCGCCCCCACTTCGAGCATGGCGTCGACGAAAAAGCGCAGGCCCTGCTGCGTCGGCTGCCGCCCGGCCGAGGTGTGCGGCGCCGCGATCAGCCCCAGATCCTCGAGATCGGCCATGACGTTGCGCACCGAGGCCGGCGACAGCCCCACCGCCAGCATGCGGCTCAGATCGCGCGAGCCGACCGGCGAGCCGGTCTCGAGGTAACGCTCGACGATCTTGCGGAAGATGTCCTGGCTGCGGGCGTTTAGGCTCTGCAGGAAATCGTCGGGGATCTTCGCCATCAGCGGGCCGGGGTTTTCCATCAAATTGCGCCTGTAACCATCTAGGCAAAAACGCCGGTCGATGAAAGGCGGGGCCGGGTTGTCGGGGCCGGGCGCGAGGGTTAAGAGGCGGTTAACGTTGATTGACCCGAGAGTTGTCCGATGCGCCCTTCCGGCCGCAGCCCAGACCAGATGCGCGCCGTCAGGATCGAGCGCAACGTGGCGCAGAAGGCCGAGGGAAGCTGCCTCGTCAGCTTCGGCAACACCAAGGTGCACGTGACGGCGTCGGTCGAAACCAGCCTGCCGAGCTGGCGGCGCGGTTCCGGACTCGGCTGGGTCACCGCCGAATACGGCATGCTGCCGCGCTCGACCGGCAGCCGCACCAAGCGCGAGGCGGCGACCGGCAAGCAATCGGGCCGGACGCAGGAAATCCAGCGGCTGATCGGCCGCAGCTTGCGCGCCGTGGTCGACATGCATGCGCTCGGCGAGAACCAGATCACGCTCGATTGCGACGTGCTGGAGGCCGATGGCGGCACCCGCACCGCCTCGATCACCGGCGCCTATATCGCGCTTTACGATGCGGTGCAGTGGCTCAAGGCCCGCTCGCTGACGCGCGGCGAGCCGCTGCGCGATTCGGTGGCCGCCATCTCGTGCGGCATCTATCGCGGCACGCCGGTGCTCGACCTCGATTATCTCGAGGACGTGGAGGCCGAGACCGACGCCAATTTCGTGCTCACTGGCGCCGGCCGCTTCGTCGAGATCCAGGGCACCGCCGAGCAGACGCCGTTTACCCGCGAGGAGCTCGCGGCGCTGATGGCGCTGGCCGAGAAGGGCATCGGCGAGCTGACGCAATTGCAGCAGGCAGCGCTCGATGGCTAACCTCCCCCGGCTCAAGCGCGGCGAAAAGCTGCTGATCGCAACGCACAATGCCGGCAAGCTCGCCGAATTCCGCGAGCTGTTCTCGCCGCTCGGCATCGTGTTGATCTCGGCCAAGGATCTCGGCCTGCCCGAGCCGGAGGAGACCGGAACCAGCTTCGTCGAGAATGCACGGCTCAAGGCGCATGCGGCGGCCAGCGCGGCCGGCATGGTGGCGCTGGCCGACGATTCCGGCCTGTGCGTCGATGCGCTCGGCGGCGAGCCGGGGGTCTATACCGCCGATTGGGCGGCGACGCCGACCGGGCGCGACTACCAGATGGCGATGCGGCGGGTCGAGGACCGGCTGCAGGCGATTGGCGCCAATTCGCCCGGGCTGCGCAAGGGTTCGTTCAACGCCACGCTCTGCCTCGCGCATCCGGACGGGCGCGACGACCTCTATGTCGGGCAGGTGAGCGGCACCATGGTGTGGCCGCCGCGCGGCGACAAGGGGTTCGGGTTCGACCCGATGTTCATGCCCGACGGCTTCGACATCACCTTCGGCGAGATGCCGTCTTCGGCCAAGCACAGCTGGGCGCCGGGGCAGGTCGGCCTCAGCCACCGCGCCCGCGCCTTCGCCAAATTCGTGGAGGGCGCGATTGAGCAGTCCTGACGCCACCGGGCGCTCCAACGGGCTGTTCGGCGTCTATGTGCACTGGCCGTTCTGCGCGGCGAAGTGCCCGTATTGCGACTTCAATTCGCACGTGCACCGCGGCGAATTCGACGAAGCCGCCTATGTCGAGGCGTACAGGCAGGAGATCGGCCATTTCGCGCGGCTGACCAGGGGCCGCACGGTGCGCTCGATCTTTTTCGGCGGCGGCACGCCGTCGCTGATGGACCCGCGCTCGGTGGATGCCATCCTCGGCAGCATCGCACAGAACTGGACCATTGCTCCAGACGCCGAGATCACGCTCGAAGCCAACCCGACCTCGGTCGAAGCGGAGCGGTTCCGCGGCTATCGTTCGGCCGGCGTCAACCGCGTGTCGCTGGGGGTGCAGTCGCTGCGCGAAGGCCCGCTCGCCGAGCTCGGCCGCCGCCACACGGTCGACGAGGCAATCCGCGCCGTACGCCTCGCGCAATCGATCTTCCCGCGCTCGAGCTTCGACCTCATCTACGCACGGCCCAAGCAGTCCTTGAGCGATTGGGAGGACGAGCTCAAGGAAGCGCTGTGGATGGCCGAAGGCCACATCTCGCTCTACCAGCTCACCATCGAGATGGGGACGCGCTATTTCGATCTGTGGAACAGCGGCAAGCTCAAGATGCCCGACGAGGATCTGAGCGCCGATTTCTACGAGCTGACGCAGGAGCTGACGCGCGCCGCCGGCCTGCCGGCCTACGAGATTTCCAACCACGCCCGGCCGGGGCAGGAATCGATCCACAACCTCATCTACTGGCGCTACGGCGAATATGCCGGCGTTGGCCCGGGCGCGCACGGCCGGCTTCTGATCGACGGGCAGCGCCACGCCACCGCGGTCGAGAAGCTGCCCTTCGAGTGGCAGAACAAGGTTCTGGCGCGCGGCCACGGCATGGCCACCGACGATATCCTCACCTGGGAAGAGGAAGGCGACGAGCTGCTGGTGATGGGCCTTCGGCTGCGCGAAGGCATCGACCCCAACCGCTTCGCCACGCTCAGCGGCCGCCGCATCGAGCAGCGCCAGATCGACGAGCTCAAACGCATCGGCTTCGTCGAAACCCTGCCGAACGGCAATCTGCGCGTCACCGACAAGGGCTGGCCGGTGCTCGACGCCGTTGTGGCGGATCTGGCGGCTTAGCTTTTGCGAGGCCGCCTGGGCAGCGCCTTTTCTGCCTTGACCAGCGCCGAGATGACCTCGTCGGCGTCCTTGTGGCGCGCCAGTTTGCGCGCAGCGCTGAATGTCTCGTATTGCCGGGCGGCCAGCTCTTTGGCGTCGGACATTTTCATCCGGCCGCCATGCGACAGGACCGTGCGGTGGAGCGAGCGCAGCTGCTGGTCGAGCAGGTGCTCGACATCCCGCATGAGCACCAGCCGCCCCAACTCCGCCTGATCCTCGAAGATGTCGAGCAGGATCGTGGTCAGCCGGTTGAGCTCCCTGATCTCGGCGTCGGCGAGATAATTCTTGGAGGTGGCGGTGTCCTCTTTCCGAATGTTCTCGTTCGGCCAGTTGGTGAGGCCCATATTGGGCTGCCGGGCATCAGCGCGGCTGGCAACGATCTCGGCCGGGGTGTGCGAGGTGACGGCATAGACGAGCTTGGCCTGCGTCAGCTGGTAGAACTCACGCCACGCCTCCGAGGCGCCGTCATAGTCCTGGCACAGCGCACAGATGCTGCGCAACTCGCGATAGACATTGGCCTCGTCCGCCCGGATATCGCGGATGATCTCGCGGAGTTCGGCGATGCGGTCGGCATTGCCGGGCCGCTTCAGCCGCTCGGCATCGACAACGAATCCGCGGGTTGCAAACTGCACCAGCTTCTGCGTCGCCCATTTGCGGAACAGGGTCGCCTGGGTCGAGGACACGCGGTAGCCGACGGAGATGACCATATCCAGGCTGTAAAGCACCGCCGGGCGACCGCCACTTGTTTGCGCTTTCTGCAAACAAGTGTCGTCGAGTTCACCCTCCTGGAGCACATTCGCGATGTGCCGGGAGACGGTGGAGACGTCCTTGCCGAACAGTTCGCCGATCTGGGCCTGGGTCATCCACAGGGTGTCGCCGGCATAGCGGATGTCGAGTCTCAGACCTTTCGCCGTGCCGTAGACCAGGAACCGGTCGCCGGTCTGTGCATCTTCGGTGAGATGAACCGGCTCGTCCGGCCGTTCGATGCTGCTGTCGCCCATGCCCGAGCATAGGGCAAAAACCGCCAGGAACAAACCATAAACATGCAGCTACAGCTTCGCGCCGTCCGCCACCTGCGCGGTGCCGTTGCTGATCTTCTTGACCACCAGGGCGAACTGGCTGCGGCCGTCGCTCAAAAAGCGGAAAACGCCGTCGCGGCCGTTGAAGCCGCCGGGGGCGGTGAGCAGAGCGGCGTTGTATTTGGGCTGCGCCATGCTGAGGGTCGAGGCGTTGGCGAGCACCACGGCGGTGTAGGCGATGGTGACCAGCGGGTGCGGCGCGCCGCCGAAGCGCTGCTGGTATTGCGGCAGGATGGCCTGGTAGCCCTTGTCGTCGAGCGCCGGATAGATGGCGCCGTCGAGATAGGGCGTCGCCAGGATCTGTGGATCGCCGTTCCAGTCGGCCGAGCCGACGATGAGCTGGCCGCCGGCAGGGATGTTGGCCTGCTGCAGCAGCACACCGAAGCTCGGGGCGGTGGCGCGGTCGGGCAAGAACAGCGTGTCGACCTGCCGGGCGCTGAGCGTCGGGCCGATCTGGGCGACGACATTGCGGGCCTCGGCCTCGGAGCCGAACGAATACATGCCGACGATCCTGAGGCCCAGATCGGCGGCCGCCTGCTGGAAGGCGGCCTGCTGGATGCGGCCGAAATCGTTGTTGGGAAAGATACCGGCCAGCGCCTGGCGCCCCTGCGCCTTGGCGTAGGCGAGCGAGCGCCTGGCCTCGCTTTCGGGCAGCACGTTGAGCAGATAGACGCCGGGCGCGGCGGCGCCGGAATTGTTGGAAAAGCCGATCAGCGGAATGCCGGCGGAGCGCGCCACGCTGCCGGCGGCGCTCACCTGGTCGGCCTTGAGCGGCCCGAGGATCAGGCTCGCGCCCTCGGCCACCGCCTGGCTCGCGGCGGCGGCGGCACCCCGCGCCGAGGGGCCGGTGTCCTTGACCACCAGGGTGATGTTGTCGGCCATGTTGGGGTTGGACGACACGAACTCCATGGCGAGGATGGCGCCGTTCTGCATGGAGGTCGCGACCTTGCCGAGCGCCACATCGCCGCTCAGCGGCAGCAGCATGGCGACGCGGACCGGGCCGCTGCCGATGGTCTGGCCGTTCACCGCGGGGGCGGAGGGCGCGCTGGGTCCGCCGAGGCGCGGCAGGTTGAGGTCGAAGCTCGAGCAGCCCGACAGCGTCAGGAGCGACAGGCCGCCCAACAGCGCCTGCCGGCGCGTCACCGATAGCCCTGTCAAATCGAAGTGATTCCCCTGCCCTCGCACCCGTCCCTCCCGTTCTATACAAAACGCCGGGGGGTCCTTAAAGACTAAAGGCTCCGTCTGAGGCCAGGAGCCGGCTCGTGCACGAGCGCCGCTATTTCATCGCCGGGACGGCGTTCGACGCACCCGAGCTGGCGCCGGGCCTCTACGTGGTGGCGACGCCGATCGGAAATCTGCGCGACATGACGCTGCGCGGGCTCGAGACGCTGGCGGGGGCCGACGTCGTCTACTGCGAAGATACCCGCACCAGCGCCCGCCTGCTCGAACATTTCGGCATCACCACGCCGCGCAAGGCGCTGCACGAGCACAATGAGCGGGCGCTGGTCGACACCATCCTCGACGATCTCAGGCGCGGCGGGCGGGTGGCGCTGATCTCGGACGCGGGGACGCCGCTGCTCTCCGACCCCGGCTTTCCGCTGGTGCGGGCGGCGCGCGAAGACGGGCTGCCGGTGTTCGCGGCGCCGGGCGCCTCGGCGCTGCTGGCGGCGCTGGCGGTGGCCGGGCTGCCGACCGATGCCTTCGGGTTTTTCGGCTTCCTGCCACCGCGGGCCGAGGCGCGGGAGCAGGCGCTGCGGCATCTGGCCGGCCGGCGCGAGACGCTGGTGTTCTACGAATCGCCGCGGCGGCTGGGCGACAGCCTTGCCGGCATGGCCAAGGTCTTCGGCGCCGAGCGCGTCGGCGTGGTGGCGCTCGAGCTCACCAAAAAGTTCGAGCGGGTGTTCCGCGCGCCGCTCGGCGATCTGGCGCAGCAATTCGGCGAGGCCGACCCCAGGGGCGAGGCGGTGATCGTGGTGGCCGGGGCCACCGAAGCTGCAGTGAGCGAGGAGCAATGGACGGCGGCGCTGGCCGAGGCCATGGCGACGCAGCCGCTGCGCTCGGCGGTCGACGCCGTCGCCGCGCAGTTCGGCCTCAAGCGCAAGGACGTCTACGATGCCGCGCTCGCCCTCAAAGCCAAAGAGTGAGTACCGCAAATTTGCCGAGGGCGCCGGCCGCCGCGGCGAGACGCTGGCGGCGCTGTACCTGATGGCGCAGGGCTATCGCGTCCTGGCGCGGCGGGTGAAGACCCCGGTGGGCGAGATCGACCTAGTCGTCCGGCGCGGCGGCACGGTCGTGTTCGTCGAGGTCAAGACGCGCAGCTTCTCGCACCAGGAAGCCGACGCGCTGGCGGCGGTCAACCGCAGGCGCATCGTGCGGGCGGCGCAGGCCTGGCTGATCCGCAATCCGCGCTACGCCGGGGGCGGATTGCGCTTCGACGTGATTTTCCTTGCGCCCTTCGCCTGGCCGCGCCACATCGTCAGCGCCTTCGATGCCACCGGAATTGCGTGAATGAGCCTCAGCGTCGCCGTCCAGATGGACCCCATCGCCTCGATCAACCCGGTCGGGGATTCGACCTTCGCCATGATGCTGGAGGCGCAGGCGCGCGGCCACCGGCTCGACTATTACACCGTCGGCTCGCTCGGCCTGCGCGACAATGTGCTGTCGGCGGAGGTGGCGCCGGTCGAGGTGTTCGACAAGCCCAGGGGCGAGCACTACCGGCTGGGCGAGGCCAGGCGGCGCAACCTTGCCGAATACGACGTGGTGCTGATGCGGCAGGACCCGCCCTTCGACATGAATTACACCACCATCACCCACATGCTGGAGCGCATCCACCCGCGCACCTATGTGGTGAACCCGCCGGCGGCGGTGCGCAATTCGCCCGAAAAGATCCTGGTCACCGAATTTCCCGAGCTGATGCCGCCGACGCTGGTGACGCGCGACCGGCAATTGATCCAGGAGTTCCGCAAAGAGCATGGCAACATCATCGTCAAGCCGCTCTACGGCAATGGCGGCGCCGGGGTGTTCTTCATCGAGGAGGGCAGCCACAACCTCGTGAGCCTGCTCGAGCTGTTCGAGACGGCGTTCCGCGAGCCCTTCATGGTGCAGCGCTATCTGCCGGAGGTGCGCCAGGGCGACAAGCGCATCATCATTGTCGACGGCGAGGCGGTGGCGGGGCTCAACCGCGTGCCCTCGGACGGCGAGGCGCGCGCCAACATGCATGTGGGCGGGCGCGCCGAGCTCAGCCCGCTGACCGCGCGCGAGCGCGAGATCTGCGCCGCCATCGCGCCGCGGCTCAAGGCGCTCGACATGATCTTCGTCGGCATCGACGTGATCGGCGGCTACCTCACCGAGATCAACGTCACCTCGCCCACCGGCATCCGCGAGATCAAGCGCTTCGGCGGCCCCGACATCGCGCCGATGATCTGGGACGCCATCGAAAAGCGCCGCGCCTGAGCAGCTAAGCTATTCGTCGCTGTCCTCGGCGTTGAGGTTGTGCGCCTCCCATTCGCTTTGCGGGATGGGCTTGCCGAGGCGGAACTCGAAGCCGGTGACGCTTTCGAGGTCGGCGGCGACGGTGCATCTGACCGCGACCCCATACCATTTGCGGCGCGATCGGAAGGCGGCGCCGGGCGCCGTCAGCGTCAGCCCGGCGACCAGCGGATCGGACATGGCGTAGGTGACCAGCGTGTCGGGATCGTAGTCGGGGGCGCCGCGCCGGATCTGCTCGAGCCCTTCGATATTGCACAATTGCACCAGCCGCTCGCTGGGGGCGAAGCTTTCGAGCGTGCGCTTCATTTTCGCCATGCCCGGCTCGGCGAGGATGCCGCCGGCGTAGAAATCGGTGGCGATGTGGACGCCGAGGATGGTCGAAGGCGGCGCCCCCGGGTTTTTTTGCGCCGGCGCGGCGGTGGATGGTGGCGCGGCCGCGCCGGCGCCGGTCGGCGCGGTCAGCTCCGGCGTCTGCGCCGGCTGCTCCAGCGCCGCGAGCTCGGCATCGGTCACGATCTCGACCGACACCGGCCGCGGCGGCGGCACCACCATCTGCTTGAGCGGCGTCAGCAGCAGCAGCGCCGCGAGCAGCGCGCCATGCGCGAGCAGCGAGGCCAGCGTGCCTGCGGCGAGGCGGCGGTCGGGCAGCAGCAGCAGGCGCGCCTCGGCGGCGAGGTCGGTCATGGCGCTAGCCGCCCATCTTCGGCTTGAGCGTGGCGGTGACGTCGGCGCCGATGCGATAGGAGAAGGCAGTCACCGCATCCATGTCGTGGCTGAGCGTGCAGGCATAGGCGAGCGCATACCATTTGCCGCCCGAGCGGAACGCGCCGCCCGTGACGGTGAAGCTCGACCCCGACACGACCGGCGGAACGAAGGCGTTGGCGACCACCGCGTCGGGCGAAAAGCCGCGGCCGGCATTGCCGAGCTGGCCCACCGCCTCGATGTTGCAGGTCTGCACCAGACGCTTTTCCGGCGGCAGCTTTTTGATCGCCTCGCGCGCCCGGGCCATGGCCGGCGCATCGAGCACCGCATCGAGATAGAAGCGCTTGGCGGCATGCAGCGCGCCGGCCAGCGACGGCGGGGGCGTGGCCGTTTCGCCCGGCTCGGCGATGCTGTCGCCGGCAGCGGGATCGGTGGTGGCGAGCGCCGAGACCGCGTCCGCGGCGCTTGCCTCCGCCGAGGAGAGCGGCTCGGAGGCGGCCGAGGACACCTCCTCCGAAGCGGACGCGGCTTCGGCCGACGACGCCTCGGAAGCGGAGGCGCTCGGCCCGACGGGAATGACGATCGGCCGGGCGGCGGGAACCGGCGGCGCGACCGAGGATGGCGGTTCCGACGCGGAGGCGGATTCGGCGGCGGACGAAGTGGCGGCGGATGACGGCTCCTGCGATGACGCCGCCGGTTCCGACAAGGGCGGTTCGGCCGAGGACGGCGCCTCGGACGACGGGGCCGAGGCGGGTTCCGCGGACGACACCGGCGGCGCGGCGGACGAGGACGGCAGCTCGGCCGACGACAACGCCGCCGGCGGCACCAGCTCAACGGCGATGGCGGGCGGGTCGGACGGCTCGGGCAGAGGCAGCCGCGGCAGCACCAGCCAGCCGATCAGGACCAGATGCAGCGCCACCGACACCATGGCGGTCGCCACGATCCGCCGGTCGCGCGGCGCCACCGGAGGCGCGATCAGGCTGTCGGGGGCGGCGTCGCTCATGCCGGCGAGCTTGCCATGAGGATCGCGGCGATTGCGAGATGGCTCGCCTTTCGGCGCGGCTTGCGCCATGCTGGCCGGCATGCGTCTCGATACCCTGCTGCTGGCCCTGTCCACCTTCTTCGCCGTGCTTGGGCCGGCCGATCTGATCCTCGTCTATGCGGCGCTGACCGAGCGCAGCACGCGCACCGAGCGGCGGGTATTCGCGCTGCGCGGCATCCTGATCGCCACCGGTATCCTGCTGTTCTTTGCCGTGTTCGGGCAGGCGCTGCTCGGGATTTTCGGCATCACGCTGCCGGCGCTGCGGATCGCGGGCGGCGTGCTGCTGCTGCTGATCTCGATCGACATGGTGTTCGCCCGCCATTCGGGCGGCACCGGCACCACCGCGGAGGAAGAGAACGAGGCGCGCACCCGCCCCGACATCTCGGTGTTCCCGCTGGCGACGCCGCTGATCGCCGGGCCGGGCGCCATCTCCGGCGTGATCCTGCTGGCGACGCCTGCCGGACTGTTCACGCTCGAATGGGTCGAGGTGGTGGTGGCGCTGCTCGCCATCCTGCTGCTGTGCTACCTGGCGATGCTGGTGGCGATCCCGATCCAGCGGCTCCTGGGGCTCACCGGGCTGGCGGTGGTGGGCCGCGTCGTCGGCGTGCTGCTCGCGGCGCTCGCCATGCAGTTCCTGATCGACGGGCTCAAGACCTCCGGCCTGTTCGCCGCGGCAGCGGCGGCGACGACCGGCAGCTAGAACGACAAGGCCGCCCGGAGGCGGCCCTGCGGGCGCTGCGCCCTATTTCTTCTTGCCGACGGCGGGCGCCGGCGTGCTGAGGCCGGCCGTCGCCAGGACCTTGGGCTTTTCCTTCTTGGGCTTCTTGGCTTCTTTCTGCTTGCGAACCTGACCCTTGGCCATGTCTGTCTCCCTTCCTGTGGAGGCCGGCCGCGCCGGCGAATACGAAGCGTCAGGCTAGGCCGGCGCCCGCCGCCCCGCAAGGCGGCTGAAGCGTCATTTCACCAATTGGCAGCGGCCTTCCGGCCCCAGCGCGTCGACCACGCGCGGGTCGCAGCCGGTGAGCAGGAACACCGTCCAGTCGTTCTCGTCGCCGTAGAAGGCGTTGCGGTCGACCTCGCCGACGACGCCGTTGAGCACGCCGGTCTGCGTCCACTGCCACAGCATCCAGCGGCGGTTGCCGTAGCGCTCGGGCGGCTCGGCGGCGGTGGAGCGCAGCCAGAACGCGTTGTCGAAATGCTCGCCCTCGAGGATGTCGTGGTGGAAGGTCATGTCGGTATAGATGATCGGCAGCTTGCCGGTGTGCTGCTCCATGGCCTTGAGCATGACGCGGATCTTTTCGAGCACGTCGGCCTTGGGGAATTTGTTCTTGCACGAGCTGCCGTGGTTCCATTCGAGATCGAGCACCGGCGGCAGCGCGGTGGGATCCTGCGGCACGTTCTTGACGAACCACGCCGCCTGCTGCGCCGCGGTCGAGCACCAGGTCATGAAGTGGTAGGCGCCATGCGCCATGCCCGAGGCGCGCGCCTTGCGCCAGTTGGCGGCGAAGGCCGGGTCGACATAGTCCTTGCCCTCGGTCGCCTTCATGTAGACGAAATGCACCCCGGCGGCGCGCACCTTGGCGTAGTCGATGGCGCCCTGGTAGCGCGCCACGTCCATGCCCTGGATCGGCAGCGCGCGGGCGCGCGCCACGCCCGGATGCGGGCGGTTGTCGCCGTGGATCGGCGGGCCGACCTCGCTGCGGATGCCCACCGGGCTCTGGGCGCAGGCCGACAGGATCGCCAGCACCGCCGCGACGGCGGCAAGCTTGAGCAGAGACGGCAATTGCGGGCGGACAGCAGCAGTGACCATGGCTTTTCGGGGCGCGTGGCAAAAATGAAACTCGCCTTCGATTCAACATGGCTCAGTAAACGAAACCTTGCGCTAACCCATTGAAATTCCAGCATGGTTAACGGCCGAAAAGAGGCCGTGAACGCGGCGCTGCGGCGCTGTTCCCGGAACGTTCTTGCGGGCCTTAACCACGCTTGTTAGGGTTTGCCCGACGGATGGGGGGTCCGATGGTTGCCCGCGTGCAGACCGTGGCGTTCCAGGGCATCGAGGCCGTGCCGGTGGACGTGCAGGCGCAGATCACCAGCGGCCTGCCGCCGGGCGTGGTCATCGTCGGGCTGCCCGACAAGGCGATCAAGGAGGCGGGCGAGCGGGTCAAGGCGGCGCTGATCTCGTCGGGGCTCAGCCTGCCGCCGCGGCGCATCGTCGTGAACCTGGCGCCGGCCGATCTGCCCAAGGAGGGCAGCCATTACGATCTGCCGATCGCGCTGGCGCTGATGGCCACCATCGGCGCCTTCCCCGCCGACGCGCTCGACGGCTATGTGGCGATCGGCGAGCTCGGGCTCGACGGCCGGCTGGCGCGCGTCGACGGGGTGCTGCCGGCCGCGATCGCGGCGCACGGGCGCGACCTCGGTATCATCTGCCCGGCGCCCTCGGGGCCGGAGGCGGCGTGGGCGGGCGACGACATCGAGATCGTGGCGCCCGAAACGCTGCTGGCGCTGGTCAACCACCTGGGCGGCTACCAGCTCTGCCCCCGGCCGGTGCCGCGGCGGCGCGAGCTCGCGGCGGGACTGCCCGACCTCGGCGACGTGCGCGGCCAGGAGGTGGCGCGGCGGGCGCTGGAGGTGGCGGCGGCCGGCGGCCACAATTTGCTGATGGTCGGGCCGCCCGGCGCCGGCAAGTCGATGCTGGCGCAGCGCCTGCCCTCGATCCTGCCGCCGCTCGATCCGCGCGAGCTGCTCGACGTGTCGATGATCGCCTCGATCGCCGGCGAGCTCGCCGGCGGAGCGCTGTCCGACCGCCGGCCGTTCCGCGCGCCGCACCATTCGGCCTCGATGGCGGCGCTGGTGGGCGGCGGGCTCAAGGTGCGACCGGGCGAGGCCAGCCTTGCCCATAACGGCGTTCTATTCCTCGACGAGCTGCCGGAGTTTGCGCCCTCGGTGCTCGACAGCCTGCGGCAGCCGCTCGAGAGCGGCGAGACGGTGATCGCCCGCGCCAATGCGCGCGTCACCTTTCCGGCGCGCTTCCAGCTCGTCGCGGCGATGAACCCGTGCAAATGCGGCCTCGCCGGCACGCCGGGGCACACCTGCAAGCGCGGCGACGCCTGCCGCGCCGACTACCAGTCGCGCGTCTCCGGCCCGTTCCTCGACCGCATCGACCTGCGCATCGACGTGCCGGCGGTGAGCGCCGCCGACATGATCGGGCCGGCTACCGGCGAGCCGTCGGCGGCGGTGGCGGCGCGGGTGCGCGCGGCGCGCGACACGCAGCGCCGGCGCTATCGCGAGGCCGGGCACCCCGGCGTGTTCACCAACGCCGCGGCGCCCGCCAGCCTGATCGAAACGCTGGTCGACCCCGACCGCGACAGCCAGGCGCTGCTGCTGCAGGCGGCGGAGCGCTTCTCGCTCTCGGCCCGCGCCTATCACCGCGTGCTGAAGGTCGCCCGCACCCTCGCCGACCTGGCGCAGAGCGAAAAAGTCACCCGCCCGCACATCGCCGAAGCCCTGAGCTACCGGCTGAATTTTGCCGGGAGTTGAATCAACGTAAGTATGTCGCTGCAAGGGAGATCTACACGTGCCATTTTACCACCTAGCCAGCACTTGGCTTGAGCCTGGTGCAGTGATCTTGCCCGGTAATTGGGGGCGCACAATTGCCGCGACAGGACCGGGGCACACACGGTGGGTTTACGAGTCCGCGCTGGAACAGGTTCGACAGGATTCATTTCCCAAATTACCCTCAAGGCTCAATGCAGCGTTCTATTTTGACAATCTCGTTGAGGCTCAGTTCTACCGAGGTCAAGTCAACTCGCAGGTGCCCCGGATACTCATTCCCTACGAGGTAGCTCTTCAGTATCCAGCCGCACCGGGCCACAGCACAGACTGGCGATTGGTCTCGCCGCAAAACCCCCAAACATCAGTCAACTTAGATTGGGCGAGAAGATACTGGCAGGGCAATATGCTGGCCCCCCATACCGACACCGGATACCCCTATCCTTGTCGTGAATATCTCGCCGACTCACCGCTTGTGATCGTGCAAGCAATCCTTCCGTGACCACATGCGCCGAGCAGCGCCTCGGCCTCACCAAGTAGGCACACGCTGACTGTTAGCGCTCAGGCTGCTCGAAGGTCTGCACCTTGGGCAGCGCCGGGAACAGTTTCGTCCACAGCAGCACCACGGCGATGGTGCCGACGCCGCCCAGCGCCACTGCCGCGACCGGGCCGACGAGCGCGGCGAGGGTACCGGATTCGAACTCGCCGAGCTGGTTGGAGGTGCCGATGAACAGCGAGTTGATGGCGTTGACGCGGCCGCGCATGGCGTCGGGCGTCCACAATTGCACCAGCGAGGTACGGACGACGACGCTGATGGTGTCGGCGGCACCCAGCACCAAGAGCATCGCGACCGACAGCGCCACGCTGCGCGAGAAGGCGAAGACGATGGTGGCGGCGCCGAAGATGGCGACGGCGATCAGCATGGTCTTGCCGACATTGCGGGTGATGGGGAAGCGCCCGAGCAGCAGCGACATGGCGACGGCGCCGATGGCGGGCGAGGTGCGCAGCAGGCCCAGCCCGACGGGGCCGGCCTCGAGGATGTCGCGGGCGAACACCGGCAGCAGCGCCGTGGCGCCGCCGAGCAGCACCGCGAACAGATCGAGCGAGATGGTGCCCAGCATCACCGGCTTCGAACGGATGAAGGCCGCGCCAGCGAACACCGAGCCCAGCGTCACCGGCTCGCGCTTGGGCACGGCGCCCGGATGCGGGATGGCGATGACGGCGAGGCTGGCGAGCGCGAACATCGCGGTGGCCACGGCGAACGGCACCACCGGCCCGACGCCGTAGAGCAGGCCGGCCAGCGACGGGCCGATCACCAGCGCCGTCTGCATCACCGAGGTGGAGTTGGCGATGGCGCGCGGCAGCGCGGCGGCCGGCACGATGGCGGGCAGCAGCGCCGCCATGGTGGGACGCTCGAAGGCCTGGGTGGCGCCGAGCAGCGTCACCGCCACGAAGATGCCGGCGATGCCCAGCCAGCCCTGCCAGACGCCGAGCAGCACCAGCAGCAGGGTCACCGCCTCGACCACCTGGCAGACGAAGCCGATGCGGCGGCGGTCGAACTGGTCGGCGACGTGGCCGACCACGAAGGTCAGCACCACCATGGGCAGGAACTGGCAGAGCCCGATGAGGCCGAGGTCGAACGGGTTGCGCGTCTGGTCGTAGACCAGCCAGCCGATGGCGACGCCGGTGCCCTGGAACGCCATCGAGGACAGGGCCCGCGAGGCCATGAAGAACAGGAAGGGGCGATGGGCGAACAGCGAGCCCGATGGAGCGGTGGTGTCTGACATGAAATCTGGGGCGATGCCCGGGGAAGGACGATCCCCTATAGCGCCGCCTTGCGCTGCGGCGCCAGCCGGGCAATGTCACAAGGTGTTCAAAGTCGATGCATTCGCGGGCTGGACGGTGATCCGCCGCCGGCCGCCGTGCGTTCAAATTCGCCATGAGTGAGCTGCTTTTCGCCGATCTTCCCTGGGCCGCGCTGGGCCTGTCGCTCCTGCTCTGCCTCGCCATTTCGGCGCTCGGCTTCCGCCGCGTCGACTGGTTCATCAGCCTCGGCTACGGTTTTTTTATCGCCGCCCAGGCGCTGCTGTTCGCGCTGCTCTACCGGGAAGCGCTGTCGTTCTGGCTGGTGGCGCAGCTGGTGCTGCTGTTCGCCTACGGCCTCCGGCTCGGCGGCTATCTCATCGGGCGCGAGCGGGCCAGCTCCTTCGCCCGCGAGCTCGAGGCCTCCCGGGCGCGCAGCGCCGGCATCGCCGGGCCGGTGAAGTTCGCCATCTGGGTCAGCGTCTCGGCGCTCTATGTGGCGATGGCCTCGCCGGCGCTGTTCGGCCTGGTGCAGGCGGCGGCCGGCGCGGCGGTGCCGTCGCTGCCGGCGGGCGTCGCCATCATGCTGGCGGGGCTGCTGCTCGAAGCCCTGGCCGACTGGCAGAAATCGCGCTTCAAGGCGGCGAACCCGCGCGCCTTCATGCGGCAGGGGCTCTATGCCATCGTCCGCTGCCCCAATTATTTCGGCGAGATGCTGTTCTGGCTCGGCGGGTTCGTCGCCGGCCTCTCGGCCTATCGCAGCCTCGGCGCCTGGCTGATCGCCGGCATCGGGCTCGTCTGCATCGAGCTCATCATGCTGGGCTCGGCGCGGCGGCTCGAGCTCAAGCAGGCCGAGCGCTATGGCGGCGAGCCGGCCTATCGCGACTACGTCGAGCGCGTGCCGATCCTCATTCCGCTGCTGCCGCTCTATTCGCTGCGCCGGCTCAGGATCTATCTGGGCTAGAGCCTTTGTTTTTCGCGTTTCCGAACCGGAAAACCGTTGCCACTTTTCCTGGAAACGCTTCAGCCGGCACGGCCGCGCAGCAGGTAGAGGCCGACGCCGAACAGGATGACGTCCTGCACCACCGCCACCGGGATCAGCGGCAAATTGCCCAGCTGCAGGAACAGGTCGGTCAGCATGTGGGTGACGATCAGCGGCACCACGGTGCCGGTGCGCTGCCGGAGCGCGGCATAGCCGAAGCCGAAGGCGGCGGCGCCCACCGCCTGCGCCGCGATCACCGGCACGTTGCCGCGGATGACGATGTTGCTGAGATGGACGAGGCCGAACAGGATGGCGGTGATGGCGGCGATGGCCATGGGCGAGCGCCGCTCCAGCAGCTTGACCAGCACGCCGCGGAACATCGTCTCTTCGGCAAAGCCGGTCAGCGCATAGCCGGCGAGCAGCAGCAGCAGGGTGTCGGTCTCGAGCGGCTTGATGCCGGTGACGAGTGGCAGCAGCGTCAGCAGCGCCGGCACCGCCAGCCAGGCGGTGTCGCGCCATGCGGCCGGCGGCGTGTAGCCGACGGCGCGCCACCAGTGCAGCGCGCTCACGCCGGCGGCGAGCAGCAGCGCGACGATGGCGATGATCCACAGCGAGGCCAGCCGCGGCGCCATGCCCGGCAGCACCGCCTGCAGGATGAAATAGACGCCGAGCGTGACGGCGAGCCAGGCCAGCCAGACGAGCAGGGTGCGGGTGAGATCAGTCGGCATGGCGCCGGTGCTCCGGATACGGCACCCCCGGATGCGCCTGGTTCCAGCGGTAGCGGGACCACCAGCGGAGCACGATGCCCGCCGGCCACAGCACGATCCAGAAATATTTGGCGGCGTCGGCATGCGCCAGCGACAGCGGGATGGAGATGGCGAAGATCAGCGAGATCAGCAGCGTCGCGCGCAGGTTGTCGCGCCGCTCCTCGCGGGTCATCTTGGGGTCGATCAGGCCGTTGACGTCGGCATAGAGCCAGGTGCCGGCGAGCGACAGGCCGCTCACCGCCATGGAGGCGGCGTAGATCATGGTCGAGACGCTGCCGCCGCTTTCGGCGATGAGGTTGGTGGTGAACGGCACCAGCCCCACGGTCAGCAGGAACAGCATGTTGATCCACATCAGCCGGCCGTCGGTCTTGAGGATGTGGTTGAATTTGGAGCGATGCGACAGCCAGAAATTGGCGATGACGTAAAAGCTCAGCAGATAGGCGAGCAGCCGCGGCCACAGCGCCACCAGCGCCGTCCACAGCTCGGCGTCGGAATACTCGCCGAAGCCCTCGGGCAGGCGGATGTCGAGCACCAGGAGCGTGATGGCGACGGCGATCACGCCGTCGGACAGCGCCAGGAGGCGCGCATTGGGATTTTCGTCATCGCCCATGCCGCCTTGGTAAAACAGCGTTCGCCAGTTTGCAACGGCGCCGCCGGCTCAGGCGGCCTGCGTCGCCGCGTCGAGGTCGTCGCGCAGGGAAAACAGCAGCCGGCGCAGGGCGTCGAGCTCGGCGGCCGAGCAATTGGCGGCGGCGCCGATCCGCTGCGGGAAGCCGGCGGCGCGGGCTTCGAGCCGGCGGCCCCGGGCGGTGAGGTGGACGCGCAGCACGCGCTCGTCCTGCACATCGCGGCTGCGGCTGACGAGGCCGGCCTGCTCCATGCGGCGCAGCAGCGGCGTCAGCGTGCCGGAATCGAGGCCGAGCCGGTCGCCGATGGCCTTGAGCGGCAGGCCGTCGGCCTCCCACAGCGCCAGCAGCACCAGATATTGCGGATAGGTGAGGCCCAGCGGGCCGAGCAGCGGCTTGTAGAAGCGGTTGAAGGCGTGGCCCGCCGCATAGATCGAAAAGCAGAGCTGGTCCTCGAGCCTGAGGGATTTCGCCATCGGAGCCTCCATGTCGCGATGAATTGCACACAATTGGATTGCACGCAATTGATATCCGCGCTACAGCGGTCGGCGTTCCCAAGCATTGCACAAGGCATTTGAGCATGACCAAGATCCTTTACACCGCACACGGCACCGCGACGCATGGCGGCCGCGGCAATGGCGAGGCACGCACCGACGACGGCAAGGTGGCCGTCAAGCTGTCGGTGCCCAAGGCGATGGGCGGCGACGACGGCCCGGGCACCAACCCCGAGCAGCTGTTCTCGCTGGGCTATTCGGCGTGCTTCCTCGGCGCCATGGTCAATGCCGCCCGGCGGCAGGGCAAGACGCTGCCCGAGGGCGCCGAGGTCAGCGCCGACGTGAGCTTCGCCGATCGCGAGGACAAGGTCGGCTTCGCCATCGTTCCGGTGCTCACGGCGCGGGTGCCGGGCTGGTCGAAGGCCGACATCGAAGCCAACATGAAGCTGGCGCACGACATCTGCCCCTATTCCAATCTGATCCGCTTCGCCCACGAGGTGGAGCTGCGCGCCGAGGGCTGAGGCCCCGTACCCCGCCGCTGCGGCCGGATGGGCACGGCGGCGCGCCCCTTGCGTTCGCCGCCTGACTCAGGCATCAGCGGCCAAACGGGGAGACCGCCATGGCCGCAACGCTGATCGTCGCCCTCGATCTCGACAGCCGGGCCGAGGCCGAAGCGCTGGTCGCGCGGCTCGGCGACACCGTCGATTTCTACAAGATCGGCTACCAGCTCACCTATGGCGGCGACGGCCTGGCGTTCGGCAAGGCGCTGATCGCGGCCGGCAAGCGCGTGTTCTTCGACCTCAAGCTGCTCGACATCGACAATACGGTCGAGCGCGGCACCGCCGCGATCGCGCGGACCGGCGCCAGCATGCTGACCGTGCACGCCTATCCGCAATGCATGCGGGCGGCGGCGAAGGCGGCCGCCGGCTCGGGGCTCACCATCCTCGGGGTCTCGGTGCTGACCTCGATGGACGATGCCGACGTGGCCGAAGCCGGATTTGCCCGCGACACCGCCGGGCTGGTGGCACTGCGCGCCGGCCAGGCCAAGGCGGCGGGCATCGGCGGGCTGGTGTGCTCGCCGCGCGAGGCGGAAACCGTGCGGGCCCTGGTCGGCCCGGCGATGGCCATCGTCACCCCCGGCATCCGCCCCAAAGGCGAGGCGGCGGGCGACCAGAAGCGCGTGATGGGCCCGGCCGAGGCGATCGCCGCCGGCGCCAGCCATCTGGTGGTCGGCCGGCCGATCACCGCGGCGCCCGACCCGGCGGAAGCGGCACGCCGCATCGTCGCCGAGATGGCCGGCCACCGCATCGTCTGATCGCGAGTCCGTGCTTCCCGCTTTCGCCGCAATGGCGATGTGGCTAAAGAGAGAGCATGACCGACCTCAGAATAGCCATCGCCGGAGCCGGCGGCCGCATGGGCGCCGCCAACATCCGCGCCGTCGCCGCCACCCCCGGCATGGTCGTCCATGCCGCCTTCGAGCGGCCCGGATCGCCGGCCATCGGCCGTGACGCCGGCGAGCTGGCGGGGCTCGGCGCATTGGGCGTCGTGGTCGGCGACGACCCGGAGGCGGCGGTCGGCGGCGCCGACGCCATCATCGATTTCACCGGTCCGGCGGTCAGCGTGATGCTGGCCGAGCTCGCGGCGGCGCGCGGTCTGGTCGACATCATCGGCACCACCGGCTGCACGCGCGAGGAAGACTGGGCCATCGCCAAATCCGGCTCGGCCGGGGCGCGCATCGTCAAGACCGGCAATTTCTCGCTCGGCGTCAATCTGCTGGCGGGGCTGGTGAAGCAGGTGGCGCGTGCGCTGCCCGACTACGATGTCGAGGTGCTCGAAATGCACCACAACCGCAAGGTCGACGCACCCTCGGGCACGGCGCTGCTGCTGGGGCAGGCCGCCGCCGAGGGCCGCGAGGTGGATTTCGACGCCAACGCGGTGCGCTCGCGCGAGGGCCATACGGGCCCGCGCGTGCCCGGCAGCATCGGCTTTGCGACGCTGCGCGGCGGCAACGTCATCGGCGAGCATACGGTGCTGTTCGTGGGCGACACCGAGCGCATCGAGATCGTGCATCGCGCCACCGACCGCGGCATGTTCGCGGCGGGCGCGGTGCGGGCGGCGCTGTGGGCCAGGGACCAGCCGCCGGGATTTTACGACATGGCCGACGTGCTCGGCCTCAAGGAGTAGTGCACATGGCCGGAACGCTGATCCTCGTCCGTCACGGACAGAGCGAGTGGAACCTCAAGAATCTGTTCACCGGCTGGAAGAACCCCGACCTCACCGAGCAGGGCATCGCCGAGGCACGCGCCGCCGGAAAGCGGCTCAAGGCGGCCGGCTACACGCCAACGGTGTTCTACACCTCGGCGCTGAAGCGGGCGCAGCACACGCTCGATCTGATCCTCGAAGAACTCGGCATCGTCAATTTGGTGATCACCCGCGACCAGGCGCTGAACGAGCGCGACTATGGCGACCTCGCCGGCCTCAACAAGGACGACGCGCGGGCGAAATGGGGCGAGGAGCAGGTGCTGGTCTGGCGCCGCTCCTATGACGTGCCGCCGCCGGGCGGGGAATCGCTCAAGGACACCGCCACCAGAACGCTGCCCTACTACGACAAGCACATCCTGCCGCAGGTCGAGGCGGGCGAGACGGTGCTGGTCGCCGCGCACGGCAATTCGCTGCGCTCGATGGTGATGGCGATCGAGGGGCTGACGCCCGACGAGATCCTGAAGCGCGAGCTGGCCACCGGCGAGCCGGTGATCTACCGCATCGGCAAGAGCGGCAAGCTCAAGGAAAAAGTGGCGCTGTAAGGCCCTCACCCGGCCGCTGCGCGGCCACCCTCTCCCCCAAGGGGGAGAGGGGAGGATGGAACCGCAGGCACGGCAGTCGGGACTCCCCTCTCCCCTCCGGGGAGAGGGTGCCTTGCGCAGCAAGGCGGGTGAGGGCCGCCTGTTCTTCCTACGCCGCTACCCCCGCTTCCCAGCCCAGGATCGCGCGCTTGCGCGGCACGCCCCAATGATAGCCGGTCAGCGCCCCGGTGGAACCCAGCACGCGGTGGCAGGGCACGACGAATGAAATGGGGTTCTTGCCGACGGCGGCGCCGACCGCGCGCGAGGCGCTGGGCCGACCGATATGGGCGGCGACGCTCTGGTAGGTGGTCGCCTTGCCCACCGGAATTTTGAGCAGCGTCTCCCACACCGAGACCTCGAAATCGGTGCCGATCAGCACCACCTTCACCGGCCGGTCGGCGTGCCATTGCGCCGGATCGAAGACCCGGGCGGCCACCGGTGCCACCCGGGCGTCGTCGCGCCGGAACCGCGCCTTCGGCCAGCGCGCCCGCAGATCCTCGAACGCCGCCTCGATGCTCATTTGCGCATCGGCGAAGCCGAGCCCGGCGAGGCCGTATTCGGTGACCACCAGCACCGCCGTGCCGAACGGCGAGGGCGCGGCGCCCCAGACCATGGCGAGGCCCTCGCCCTTCTGCCGGAAGGCGCCGGGCGGCATGGCCTCGTGCGCGACGAACAGGTCGTGCAGGCGCGAGGTGGAGCTGAGGCCGACCGCGTAGGTGGTCGACAGCACGCTGCTGCGGTCGGCCAGGAGCCGCCGCGCATGGTCGAGCGCCACCGCCTGGGCGAAGCTCTTGGGCGTCAGCCCGCACCAGCGGCGGAAGAGATCGGTGAGCTGCCGCTCGCTCAGCCCGAGCGAGCGCGCGAAGCGGTCGAGATCGAGGTCCTCGGCGCCGGTTTCGCTGATATGGGCGATGGCGGCGCGCACGGCCTCGTAGTCGTCGGCGGGGGTGAACATCTGGTGCTCTGTCATGATGGCCATGACATAGGCCTCCGCGCCCGCGGACGCGACCCGGTTTTGACGGCCCCGCAAGGGCCGCCGCGTCAGACCCGCGATTTGCGCAGGGCGGTGCCGAACACCTTGCTCAGGCTCAGCTTTTCGTCGGCGCTGAGGAAGGCGCCGAGCGGCACCTTCTTGCTGTCGGCCTTGAGCCAGAGGGCGGTGACGCGCTCGTTGTAGTCGCGGTCGACGAGGAATTTCACCGCCTTGGGGGTGAAATTCAGCACCTCCTCGCCGCCCTTGGCGTCGACCTTCTTGAGCTCGAGCGCCGTCGGCCACAGGGTGATCACCTCATAGGCCTTGCCGCCGCGCATCGAAATGGTCAGCGCCGCCCAGATGGCGAGGACGTCGAGCCCCATGAAGCCCACCACCGGCCAGGCGCCGGCGAGGTAGAAGACCAGGCCCGGCACCAGCGCCAGCGCCGCCACCAGCCCGATCACCACGCGCTTGCCGGCGGGCGTCAGCGAGCGGTGCGGCGTCAGGGTCGCGGCGAAAAGCGGCTTGGCTTGAGTTTTGGTCGACATCACGCTGACTATAGACCCCGAATCGGAGTGCTGAAAATGGCGAAGGCGCCTGTCCGGCGATCAACTCAACGTCTGACGCCGGCAGAAGTTGAGGCGGTATTTGCGGCTTTTGCACGCCATAACCCCGAGCCCAAGGGCGAACTGGTCGCCACCAACCCCTTCACCCTGCTGGTGGCGGTGGTGCTCTCGGCGCAGGCGACCGATGCCGGGGTCAACAAGGCGACGCCGGCGCTGTTCAAGCTGGCGGACACGCCGCAAAAGATGGTGAAGCTCGGGGTGGAGCGGATCACCGAGCTGGTCAAGAGCATCGGCCTTTACCGCACCAAGGCGAAAAACGTCTTCGCCCTGAGCCAGATCCTGGTCGACAGGTTCGGCGGCGAGGTGCCGGCCGACCGCGAAGCGCTGGAATCGCTGCCCGGCGTCGGCCGCAAGACCGCCAATGTGGTGCTCAACATCGCTTTCCGGCAGCCGACCATCGCGGTCGACACACATCTGTTCCGGGTTGCCAACCGCACCATGCTGGCGCCCGGCAAGACGCCGCTAGAGGTGGAAACCGGGCTGCTCGAGGTGGTGCCGCAGAAATATCTGCTGCACGCGCATCACTGGCTGATCCTACACGGGCGCTATGTGTGCAAGGCGCGCAAGCCGGAATGCTACCGCTGCATCATCGCCGAATGGTGCCGGTTCGAGCCGAAGACGCCGCCGCCGAAGGACTGGGACGGGGCGCCGGTCTAGGCGCCCTCCCCGCGAAACACGGCGCCGCCACGGTTGCGCGCGCCCCTGATCCCCGCTATCTCCGCGCCGGACCAACAGTTCAGGGCGGCCGATGGCTGACACACAGTTCGACGTGCTCACCATCGGCAACGCGATCGTCGACGTGATCGCCCCGATCGATCCGGGTTTCCTCGAGCGCGAGGGCATGGCCGAGGGCATCATGCATCTCGTCGACGCCGAGCGCTCGGCCTATCTCTACGAGCGCATGCCCGGGCAGAAACGCCAGGTTTCCGGCGGCTCGTCGGCCAATACGGCGGCGGGCGTCGCCAGCTTCGGCGGCCGCGCGGCATTCATCGGCAAGGTGGCGGCCGATCCGCTGGGCGACGTGTTCGCCGACGATCTGCGGCAGATCGGCGTGCACTATTCCATCGGCCGGCTCGGCGAGGGGCCGGCCACGGCGCGCTCGATGATCCTGGTGTCGCCGGGCGGCGAGCGCACCATGAACACCTATCTGGGCGCCTGCCAGCAGCTCACCACCGCCGACATCAAGGAAGCCGAGATCGGCGCCGCGGCGGTGACTTATATGGAGGGCTATCTGTGGGACCCGCCGGAGGCCAAGAAGGCGTTCGTGCTGGCGTCGCATTATGCCCACAAGCATGAGCGGCCGACGGCCTTCACCCTCAGCGACCCGTTCTGCGTCAACCGCTACCGCGAGGAATTCCTCGACCTGATGCGGTCGAAAACCATCGACTACGTCTTCGCCAACATCGAGGAGGCCAAGGCGCTGTACCAGACCGACAGCCTGCACGAGGCGGTGCAGCAGATCGCCCGGGATTGCGACCTCGCCGCCGTGACCATGGGAGCGCAGGGCGCCATGGCGGTGCACAATGGCGAGATCGTCACGGTGCCGGCCTTTCCGGTGCCGCAGGTGGTGGACGCGACCGGCGCCGGCGATCTGTTCGCTTCGGGCTTCCTCCTGGCCCTGGCGCGCGGGCGCGACCTCACGACGGCGCTCGCCGCCGGCTGCCTCGCCGCCAGCGAGGTGATCTCGCATATCGGCGCTCGCCCGATCCGCGCCCTCGACCAGATGGCGCTGGAACATACGGTCGGGATCTAGCCGCCGGCTGGGAGCGCGGCCTCAGCCGGCGCTGCCCCCGATGCCGCCGGTTCCTCCCGTCCCGCCGGTGCCGCCACGGCCACCCGTCCCGCCGGTTCCGAACATGCCGCCGTTCCCACCGGCGCCGCCGATTCCGCCGGTGCCACCATTGCCACCGTTGCCACCGGTGCCGGCATCGCCGCCCCTGCCGCCGTCGCCACCAGTGCCGCCGGCACCCCCGGTGCCCCCGGCGCCGGCCGCGCTACCGCCCGTTCCACCCGTGCCGGCACCGCCAAGGCCGGCGCCATTGCCGCCAGCGCCTCCCGTGCCACCGGTGCCGGCGTCACCGCCCTTGCCGCCGGTGCCACCGATGCCGCCATTCGTGCCGGCGCCACCCTGGCCGCCGGCCTTGCCGCCGGTGCCGCCATTCGCGCCGGCGCCACCCTGGCCACCGGCCGCGCCGCCCATGCCACCCGTGCCGGCGGCGCCCAGGCCGCCACCATTGCCGCCGCTGCCCCCGGCGCCGCCAGTGCCGCCATGTCCGGCCATCGCGCCATTGCCGCCTGCCGCCGCGGGACCACCCGTGCCACCCGTGCCGCCGGTATTGCCCATGCCGAACATCATGCCCATCAGGCCGCCGAAGCCGCCGGAACCCATGGCGCTGCCGCTCATCGGCGAACCCATATGGCCGGCATCGCCGATAGCGACGCCGTCGGGCGCGGCGGCCGCCCCGCCGGCCGTGCAATTGGCGGCGTGCAGCGCCGGGTCGGACAGCATCCAGCCCAGGCAGTCGACGAAATGCCGGATCTGCGTCTTGTCGGCGGCCGCGGCCGGCCCGGTGACGGTCAGGGCGCCGAGCAATACGGCGCCAACGGCAAGCGCCTTCGGCGCGTTCGATGCAAAGGTCATAAGCAATCTCCTCTCGGCCCCACCTAAAGGCCAAGCGAAAGATCGTTCAAGACACTTACCGATCACGCAAATGCGCCGGGCCCGCGAGCGGCCTAGACGCGGCGGAGCTGGACCTCGGCCACCGCGTGGTTGCCGGCCTTCTTGAGGATGAGGTCGGCGCGGCCGCGGGTGGGCAGGATGTTGTCGCGCAGATTCGGCAGGTTGATGCTGTCCCAGGCCTGCAGGGCGAACTTCTCCGCCTCGGCGGCAGGCATCTCGGCGAGCCGGCGGAAGAAGCTCTTGGGGTCGGTGAAGGCGCTCTCGCGCAGGGCGCGGAAGCGCACCATGAACCAGTCGCGCAGATCGGCCTCGTCGGCGTCGATATAGATGGAAAAGTCGATAAAATCCGAAGCGAACAGGATCGGCCGGCCGGTGCGCGGCAATTCCCCCGGCTGCAGGATGTTGAGGCCTTCGACGATGAGGATGTCGGGCCGGTCGACGGTGATGAACTGGTCGGGCAGCACGTCGTAGATGAGGTGCGAATAGACCGGCACCCTGACCTCGGCCTTGCCCGATTTGATGTCGGAGAGGAAGGCCAGCAGCGCGGCGCGGTCGTAGCTTTCGGGGAAGCCCTTGCGCTCGGCGAGCCGACGCTCCTCCAGAACGGCGTTCGGCAGCAGGAAGCCGTCGGTGGTGATGAGGTCGACCTTGGGCGAGGTGCGCCAGCGCTGCAGCAGGGCGCGCAGGATGCGCGAGGTGGTCGACTTGCCCGACGCCACCGAGCCGGCGACACCGATGATGAAGGGCACCTTGGTATCCTCGGTGCCGAGGAACCGCGTCGAGACGCGATGCACCGCCTGCGCCGCCTCGACATAGAACGAGATGAGGCGGCTCAGCGGCAGGTAGATCTGCTCGGCCTCGGTCAGCGAGATCGGATCGGTCAGCGCGCGCAGCCGCTCGATGTCGGCGGCGGTGAGCGTCATCGGCTCGCCGTCGCGGTATTTCGCCCATTCGGCCTTGGAGAAGCGGTGATAGGGGTTGAGGTCGAGCTTGCGCTTTTCGGTCATCTACTTGGTCCGCGAGGCCTTTTCGGCAAGGCCGGATTGTCCGGTTCTGCGTTCGAGCTCGGCCAGCACCTGGGCGAGCGGCACATCGGCGGCGCGCAGCAGCACCAGCAGATGATAGATCACGTCGGCCGCCTCGCCGGTGAGCCCGGCAGTGTCGCGCGACACGGCGGCGACGATGGCCTCCACCGCCTCCTCGCCGAACTTGCGGGCGCAGCGGTCGACGCCGTCGCGCAACAGCTTGGCGGTGTAGCTTTCGTCGGGCGAGGCCTTGGCCCGTTCGGCCAGGCGCGCGTCGAGCTCTGCGATTGAGAACGCCATTTCAGTCGAACCTCGTTTCAGTCGAGCCGCATGGGGATGCCGTGTTCGGCGAGATACGCCTTCGCCTCGGCGATGGTGAAGGTGCCGAAATGGAAGATCGAGGCGGCGAGCACGGCGTTGGCGTGGCCGATGCGGACGCCGTCGACCAAATCGTCGAGCGAGCCGACGCCGCCCGAGGCGATCACCGGCACGTGCACGGCGTCGGCGATGGTGCGGGTCAGCTCGAGGTCGAAGCCCGCCTTGGTGCCGTCGCGGTCCATCGAGGTCACCAGCAATTCGCCGGCGCCGCGCTGCACCATGCGCACGGCGAACTCCACCGCGTCGAGCCCGGTAGGGTTGCGGCCGCCATGGGTGAACACCTCCCAGTCGGAGCGGTTGGCGCCGCCGACACTGACGGTCTGGCGGCGGCGCGCATCGACCGAAACGACGATGCACTGGTCGCCGAACTTGTCGGCAGCGCGCTCGACGAAATCGGGGTCGTTCACCGCCGCGGTGTTGATCGACACCTTGTCGGCGCCGCTGAGCAGGAGCTTCCTGATATCCTCGATGGTGCGCACGCCGCCGCCCACCGTCACCGGCATGAAGCATTGCTCGGCGGTGCGTGCCACCACGTCGAAGATGGTGTCGCGGTTTTCGGCGCTGGCGGTGATGTCGAGAAAGCAGAGCTCGTCGGCGCCCGCCGCGTCGTAGGCGATCGCCGCCGCCACCGGATCGCCGGCGTCGACGAGGTCGACGAACTGCACGCCTTTCACGACGCGTCCATCTTTGACATCCAAACACGGAATGATGCGGGTCTTGAGTGTCATTTGGCCCTGGATTTGCGGCGCAGGGTGGCAACCAGCGCGAAGACGAACGAGAACAGCCAGAAGATGGCGGCGAAGGCGACCAGCAGCAAGACCGGCGCCGGCAGCCAGGCGCTGAGCGTCGCATAGCCGAGCGCGAGGATGACCGCCAGCGCCAGCGCGTAATAGAGGAAATTGATCCGCGCCGTCGAGGCCGTCGCCACGCCGGCCCGGCGGCGGACATAGGCGTTCCAGGCGATCATCAGCACCACCAGCCAGAGCGCCGCGGCGAGCGCGCCCATGGGCAGCGACACCGCGGCGAGGCTTTTCAGCCCGAACGGCAGCGGCCAGAGGGCGAAGACCGCAATCGCCGCCAGCGCCAGCCAGTAGGCGCGCATGCGGAACCGCCCGACCGGCGGGGCGCCCGTGGGGTCCTGGCTCGATGCGTCCTGACTCATGGCCGCCGGCTCCGGGCGAACAGGTGGATACCCAGCACCACGGCCCAGGCAAGAATGGCAACGACCCCGAGCGGCAGGCTCGCCAGCATCAGCCAGCCGAGCACGCCCAGCGTATAGAGGGTTTCGCCATAATCGGTGCCGGCGATGAGGCAGGGATGGGCCGAGCCCTCGTCGAGCCGGCAGCCATTGGCCGAGGCCACCATGCCGGCCAGGGTGACGCTGAGCACCGGCAGCGCCGCCAGCAGCACGATCCCCGCCAGCACGACGAGATAGATCGGCCAGGGAAAGCGGCGCCGCGACGGGGCCGGCGTGCTGCTCACGCCGGCACGCCCTTGAGCAGCGCCAGCGCCGCCGCAGGGTCGATGCGGCCGTCATAGAGGGCGCGGCCGGTGATGGCGCCGGCGAGGATGCGGCAGTCGGGCCGGCTCAGTCGCTCGATATCGGCCATCGAGGCGAGGCCGCCCGAGGCGATCACCGGAATGGAGACGGCGCGGGCGAGCGCCAGGGTGCCATCCCAATTGATGCCGCTCAGCACGCCGTCGCGGTCGATGTCGGTATAGATGATGGCAGCAACGCCGGCGCCCTCGAAGCGCTGGGCCAGCTCGATGGCCGTCAGCTCGGAGGTTTCGGCCCAGCCTTCGACCGCCACCCTGCCGCCGCGCGCGTCGATGCCGACGGCGATGCGGCCGGGGAATTTTCGCGCGGCTTCCCGGACCAGGTCCGGGTCGCGCAGCGCCACGGTGCCGAGGATCACCCGGCTCAGACCCTTGCCGAGCCAACCCTCGACGTGGGCGAGGGTACGGATGCCGCCGCCGAGCTGCACCGGCATCTTGACCGCAGCGAGGATAGCCTCGATGGCGCGGCTGTTGCGGCTCTCGCCGGCAAGGGCGCCGTCGAGGTCAACGACGTGCAGGTACTCGAACCCCTGCGCCTCGAACAGTTTCGCCTGCGCCGCCGGATCGTCGTTGAACACCGTCGCCTGCGCCATGTCGCCGAGCTTCAGCCGCACCGCCTGCCCGGCCTTGAGGTCGATGGCGGGGAAGAGGATCACGATGCGCCTCCGGGAAAGGCCACGGAGGACGCATCGGCCCGCATCGTCATTCCCGCGAAAGCGGGAATCCAGACGGAGCTTTCGGACGTCCGCGAGCCTGGTCTGGATTCCCGCTTTCGCGGGAATGACGTTGGGATGACGTCGAAACTCATCATCGTCACGGCCGCCACTCCAGGAAATTCTCGATCAGGGTCAGGCCGAGGGTCTGGCTCTTTTCCGGGTGGAACTGCGTTCCGAACAGATTGTCGCGGCCGACGCAGGCGGTGACCTGCTGGCCGTATTCGGCGACGGCGAAGAGCTGGCGGTCGTCGGCGGTGACGAGATGGTAGGAGTGGACGAAATAGGCGTGCAGCCCGGCCTCGCCGTCGGGGATGTTGGCCAGCAGCGGGTGGGGTTGCGTGATGCGCAGCGTGTTCCAGCCCATATGCGGCACCTTGAGGCCGCCGCGCGGCTCGAGCCGCACCACCGGCCCCATGATCCAGTTGAGGCCGGCGAAGACGCCCTTCTCGTGGCCTTCGGTGGCCATCAATTGCATGCCGACGCAGATGCCGAGGAACGGCGCGCCGCCCTGGATCACGCGCTCGTCCAGCGCCTGGCGCATGCCGCGCACCGCCAGCAGCCCGTTCATGCAGTCCTCGAAGGCGCCGACGCCCGGCAGCACGATGCGGTCGGCGCGGCGCACGACATCCGGGTCGGCGGTGACGGCGACGTCGGCGTCGGCGCGCAGCGCCCTGACCGAGCGCTCGAAGGCTTTGGCGGCCGAGCGCAGATTGCCCGAGCCGTAGTCGATGATGGCGACGCTGGCTGTCATTTCGGGCCGGCCGTGACCGCCAGATAGTCGTGCGTCGCGAGATCCTCGCCGCTCGCCACCACGTCGCCGCGCCAGACGAAGCCGCGGGCCAGGAGCCCGTCGCGGCGGAAGGCCGGCGCCTCGAAGCCGAGGAACAGCGCCACCAGCGCATAGAGCGCGACGGCGGCGTCGGGGCCGATGACGCGCGACACGTAGGCCAGGCCCAGCACCAGCGCGATCCAGAACACCAGCAGCAGCCACAGCCCGTTGAACAGCGCGAACAGCGGGGTGAACAGCATCGCCGTCCAGGAGAAGCGGTCGGCCACCGCCACCGGCAGCACGGGCCGGGGCGCGCGGTTCTTTGCCGCCTTCCCTTGCGGTTTTTCGAAGATAGAGTAGACGGTCATGGCACCGCCTTAGAGCAAATCAGCCGCGCATGGAAGCGAGGCGCGCGCCGGGCAGGTTTTGATGGAGACGACGAGCATGGCCACCCCGAGCAACAGCCCCGCGCCCACCGAGCCCCGGGAAACCCCGAGCCAGGGCATCTTCATCGGCCGGCTGGCCCTGGTGCTGTTCATTTTCGCCGTCGCCGTCGCCGCTTTCGGCCTCTACGCCGGCGCCAGCCACGGCTGGCAGTAAGCCGCGGACGGCGCCCTCGCCGGGCCGCTACGGGGCAGACTGACCAAAACTCCGAGTTCTCCCCTGCTCTCCCTTCCGGGGAGAGGGTGCCTCGCATGGCGAGGCGCGTGAGAGCCTACAGCGTCCCCTTGGTCGACGGAATCCGGTCCTTGGCCCGGGGATCGATCTCCACCGCATCGCGCAGCGCCCGCGCCAGCGCCTTGAACGCCGATTCGGCGATGTGGTGGTTGTTGTCGCCATACGGCGTTTCGACGTGCAGCGTGATCCCGGCATTCATGGCAAAGGCCTGGAACCACTCGCGAAACAGCTCGGTGTCCATGTCGCCGACCTTGTCGCGGCTGAACTCCACCTGCCAGACGAGGAACGGCCGGCCGGACACGTCGAGCGCCACCCGGGTCAGCGTGCCGTCCATCACCAGGTCGGCGCTGGCGTAGCGGCGGATGCCTTTCTTGTCGCCCAGCGCCTTTTTGACCGCCTCGCCCAGCGCGATGCCGACATCCTCGGCGGTGTGGTGGAAATCGATGTGCAGGTCGCCCTTGGCCCGCACGTCGATGTCGATCAGCGAGTGCTTGGACAATTGGTCCAGCATGTGGTCGAGAAAGCCGATGCCGGTCTCGATGTCGTAGACGCCGGTGCCGTCGAGGTTCACCGCCACGACGATGTCGGTCTCGTTGGTCTTTCTTTTGATCTCCGCGCGGCGCATGCCCTAACCTCGATGTCATCGGTGCGGCAGGTTCATCGGCAAAAGGCGATGATTGAATTCCGGCAACAGCACCCTAAATACGGAAAAATCCTTTTGGAGTGTTGAATGCCCACAAACAACGACTTTCCGGGCTGGCACGGCACCACCATCGTCTCGGTGCGCAAGGGCAACAAGGTTGTCATTGCCGGCGACGGGCAGGTCAGCGTCGGCAATACGGTGATGAAGCACCACGCGCGCAAGGTGCGGCGGCTGGCCGGCGACAAGGTGATCGGCGGCTTTGCCGGCGCCACCGCCGACGCCTTCACCCTGTTCGAGCGGCTCGAGAAAAAGCTCGAGCAATACCCCGACCAGCTGATGCGCGCCGCGGTCGAGCTGGCCAAGGACTGGCGGACCGACCGCTATCTGCGCCATCTCGAGGCGATGATGATCGTCGCCGACAAGACCGACACGCTGGTCCTGACCGGCAATGGCGACGTGCTGACGCCCGACCACGGCGTCATCGCCATCGGCTCGGGCGGCAATTACGCGCAGAGCGCGGCGCTGGCGCTGGCCGACAACACTGATCTCGACGCCGAGACCATCGCCCGCAAGGCGATGAAGATCGCCGCCGAAATCTGCATCTATACCAACGAGAACGTGACGCTCGAAGCGATCGAGCTCTGAGGAGCGGGATCAGGAAAAGTTGCAGACTTTTCCGGTTCGATCCCGCGACAGATAGAGGACTATCATGCTGAATGAACCCAACAGCCCGGCCGGCTACGGCGGGAATGACGACGCGCTTCACCCCGAAGGCGTCCGGAAAGGCGGATCGATGGCTGAAAATCTCTCCCCCCGGCAGATCGTGGCCGAGCTCGACCGCTACATCGTCGGCCAGACCGACGCCAAGCGCGCCGTCGCCGTGGCGCTGCGCAACCGTTGGCGGCGCCAGCAGCTCAGCGACGACCTCAAGCACGAGGTGACGCCCAAGAACATCCTGATGATCGGGCCGACCGGCGTCGGCAAGACCGAGATCTCGCGGCGTCTGGCGAAGCTCGCCCAGGCCCCGTTCATCAAGGTCGAAGCCACCAAATTCACCGAGGTCGGCTATGTCGGCCGCGACGTGGAGCAGATGATCCGCGATTTGGTGGAAGCCGGCATTTCGGTGCTGCGCGATCTGCGCCGCGACGAGGTCAAGGCGCAGGCGCACCAGAACGCCGAAGAGCGCGTGCTCGACGCGCTGGTCGGTGCCAGCGCCGGCTCGGCGACCCGCGACAGCTTCCGCAAGAAGCTGCGCGCCGGCGAGCTCGACGACAAGGAGATCGAGGTCGAGGTCTCGGGCCAGCAGCCGCAGGGCGGCATGTTCGAGATTCCCGGCCAGCCCAACGTCATCAACATCCAGGACATGATCGGCAAGGCGCTCGGCGGCAAGCCGACCAAGCGCAAGGTCAAGGTCAAGGACAGCCACGCGCTGCTGATGGCCGACGAGGCGGACAAGCTGCTCGACCAGGACCAGCTGGTGCGCGAGGCGGTGGAGCTCAGCGAGAACCACGGCATCGTGTTCATCGACGAGATCGACAAGGTGGCCTCGGGCGGCAATTATTCCGGCCCGAGCCGCGAGGGCGTGCAGCGCGACCTGCTGCCGCTGATCGAAGGCACCACGGTCTCGACCAAATACGGGCCGGTCAAAACCGACCACATCCTGTTCATCGCCTCGGGCGCATTCCACGTCAGCAAGCCCTCGGACCTGCTGCCGGAGCTGCAGGGCCGCCTGCCGATCCGCGTCGAGCTCAAGGCGCTGAGCAAGGACGACCTCATCGGCATCCTCTCGGACACCGACGCCTCGCTGATCAAGCAGTATGTGGCGCTGATGGCGACCGAGGGGCTGACGCTCGACTTCACCAAAGACGGCATCGAGGCCATCGCCGACGCCGCCGTCAAGGTGAACTCGACGGTCGAGAACATCGGCGCCCGGCGGCTGCAGACCATCATGGAGCGGCTGGTCGAGGAGCTGAGCTTCGAGGCACCCGACAAGACGGGCGAAACCGTCACGATCGATCGCGCCTATGTGGGTGAAAAGGTCGGCAGGATGGCCGGCGACACCGACCTCAGCCGCTTCGTGCTGTAAGCACTGAAACACCGATTCAGACAAGGGCGGCGCCACGGCGTCGCCCTTGTCATTTCGACAGCCGGATTCGGCTGCCCTATCCTCGCCTGATCGCGGCACTACACTGGCGCGCATGAGACCGCTCGAACTCGCGCTGCTCGCCGCCGACCTGCTGACCCTGGTCCTGCTCGCGTTGCCGCGCCTGCGCCACACCTGCTGGCCGCTCGGCGCCGGCCTCCTCGCCGCGCTCCTTGCCATCGTCCAGCGCATCGTCGAGGGCGCGCGCTGGCAGATGCTGCCGGCCGATGTGCTGACGGCGCTGCTGCTGGTCGTGGCCTTCGTCTTCTGGCGCCGCCCCGCCGGCAGCAGAACGCCGCTCCGGCGCGTCGCGACCGGCCTCGTTCTTGCGCTGGCCGCGCTGCTCTTCGCCGTTGCGGCACTCCTGCCGGCGGCGTTGCCGATGTTCCGCTTTCCGGCGCCTTCCGGGCCCTATGCCGTCGGCACGCTGACCTATCATTGGGTCGACCGCAGCCGCGCCGATTTCGGCGCCCCGAACGCGCCGCGCGAGCTGATGGCGCAGATCTGGTATCCGGCCGTGCCCACGCCCGGCGCCGAGCACGATACCTACATCCAGGACGACATGCATTTCGGCCCGCTGCCGGGCACGCCGTTCCCGGCGATCTTTTCCAGCCACCTCAACCAGGTGCGCACCAACGCGCTGAAGGCGGCGCCGGCCGCCGCCGGCGGGCCGTTCCCGGTGCTGGTGTTTTCGCCCGGCGCCGAGGGCTTCCGCCAGCACAACACCTTCGAGGTCGAGAGCCTCGTGTCGCACGGCTACGCCGTCATCGGCATCGACCATCCGCGCGCCGCGCGCGAGGTGGTGTTTCCCGACGGCCGCTGTGTCGAATTCGACCCGCAACTGGTCGACGTGCCCCGCTTCCTGCGCGACGAGGCCTTCGGCGAGCGCATCTACAATTACCTCGCGGGCGACGTGTCGTTCGTGCTCGACCGGATGACGGCGCTCGACGCCGCCGATCCCAACGGCATCCTCACCGGGCGGCTCGATGTCGGCCGAGCCGGCATGCTCGGCGTGTCGCTCGGCGGCCTCGTGGGCGCCGAGGCCTGCCGCACCGATCCACGGCTCAAGGCCTGCCTGACCGAGGACGTATTCGTGCCGCGCGACGTGATCGCAGCCGGCCTCGCACAGCCGGCGATGTGGCTCGCCAGCGACGCCGCCAGCATGGCCCGGGAGGGCTGGCCGCAATGGGAGGTCGATCTGCACCAGCAGACCATGCGGGCGGCCTACGAGGCGGCGCGCGCCGACGCCTATTTCGTGCACGTGCCGGGGATGTTCCACCTCAATTTCACCGACTTCCCCTACACGCTGGCGACACCGATCGCGCGGGCGCTGCACCTCATCGGGCCGATCGACTGGCGGCGCGGCCACGACATTGTCGACGCCTATGCGCTCGCCTTCTTCGACCGTCACCTCAAGGCAAAGGACGCGCCGCTGCTCGCCGGCCCGTCACCGGCCTTCGCCGAAGTGAGTCTCGAGAGCCGCCACCCCTGACGGTTGCGTCCGCATCGGCGCCCGTGATCAATACCGGCGATGGATTCGCTTGCCCTCCCCCTCGTCAAAAATCCGCGCGACGTGCTGCACCAGGTGTTCGGGCACAGCGCCTTCCGCGGCCTGCAGGAGGATGCGGTCAGCCATATCGTCGACGGCGGCGATGCGGTGGTGCTGTTCCCCACGGGAGCCGGCAAGTCGGTGTGCTACCAGGTGCCGGCGCTGTGCCGGAATGGGGTGGGCATCGTCGTCTCGCCGCTGATCGCGCTGATGCGCGACCAGGTGGAGGCGCTGCGCCAGCAGGGGGTGCGGGCCGAAGCGCTCAATTCGTCGCTGAGCCCGGAAGAGGCCGCCGGCGTGCGCAATCTGCTGCGCCGCGGCGCGCTCGATCTGCTCTATGTCGCGCCCGAGCGGATCATGACGGCGGGCTTCCTGCAGCTCATCGCCGATGTCGACATCGCGCTCATCGCCATCGACGAGGCGCATTGCGTCAGCCAGTGGGGCCACGATTTCCGGCCCGACTACCGCGAGCTTTCCCGTCTCGCCGAGCTGTTTCCCAACGTGCCGCGGGTGGCGCTGACCGCCACCGCCGATCCGCTGACGCGCGACGACATCGTTGAGCGGCTGCATCTCAGGCGCGCCCGGATCTTCGCCACCAGCTTCGACCGGCCCAACATCAGCTACACCATCGTGCAGCGCAGCAACGGGCCGAAGCAGCTCCTCGGCTTTCTCGAGCGGCACAAGGGCGAGAGCGGCATCGTCTATTGCCTTTCCCGCAACAAGGTCGAAAAGACCGCCGAGTGGCTGACCGAGCATGGCGTGCCGGCGCTGCCCTATCATGCCGGCCTCTCCGCGCAGATCCGCTCGCGCCACCAGGACGCCTTCCTCAAGGAGGACGCGGTGTGCCTCGTCGCCACCGTCGCCTTCGGCATGGGCATCGACAAGCCCGACGTGCGCTATGTCGCCCATCTCGACATGCCGTCCTCGATCGAGGCCTATTATCAGGAGACCGGGCGCGCCGGCCGCGACGGGCAGCCGTCGGAGGCGTTCATGACCTTCGGCATGGGCGACGTGGTGCAGCGCCGGCGCATGATCGAGGAGGGCGAGGCGCCCGAAGAGATCAAGCGCATCGAGCGCGGCAAGCTCGATGCGCTCTTGGCGCTGTGCGAGACCACGGCGTGCCGGCGGCAGACCATCCTGCGCCATTTCGGCGAAGCGCATCCGGGCGATTGCGGCGGCTGCGACAACTGCCTCAGCCCGGCCGAGACCTGGGACGGCAGCGAGGCGGCGATCAAGGTGCTGGCCGCCATCTATCGCACCGGACAGCGGTTCGGCGCCGGCCACATCGTCGACGTGCTGGTCGGCCGCGAGACCGACAAGGTGCTCAGCAACGGGCACCACACGCAAGCCGTGTTCGGCAAGGGCGACGAGCTCGACGCCAAGGGCTGGCAGTCGGCGATCCGCCAGCTCACGGCGCAGGGCTTCATCGCCGTCGACACCGCCGGGTTCGGGGCGCTGCACCTGACCGAGGCGGCGCGGGCGGTGTTCCGGCACGAACGGGCGGTGACGCTGCGCAAGGATCAGCCGCGCGAAACCCGGCGGGCGCTGCGCCGGGCGCTGGCGGAGGACATGCCGCCGCCGGCCGCCGCGCTGTTCGAGGCGCTGCGCGCCGAGCGCAGCCGCCTCGCCAAGGCACAAAGCGTGCCGCCCTATGTGATCTTCCACGACACGACGCTGCGCGCCATGGCGCTCGCCCGCCCCGGCTCGGTCGCCGACATGGCCGAGCTGCCCGGCGTCGGCGACGCCAAGCTGCGCCGCTACGGCGATGCGTTCCTGGCGGTGATCAGAACGGCGCTCTAGGCCGTTGGCTTGGCCGGCCGCGGACTGCGGGCGTTGAACGCCGCCGCGCCCAGCGCCACCAGGACCGAGACGAACCCCCACATGGTGCCGAAGCCCCAGACCTCGAGCGCCGTCGGCAGGCACGCGGCGAAGAGCAGCGCGGCCGCCGCCCACCAGCCGAAGCGGGCGAACGATTTTCCATGCGGGAACTCGTCATTGGCGAAGAAGACGGCCAGCAGCAGCAGGATCGGCGCGGCATGCCAATGCAGCTCCCAGCCCGAGGCGCTGCCATAGCCCTCGGGCAGGATGACCCACAGCGCCCCATAGCCGTCGGTGCGGTAGGTCGGCACGCTCACCGGCGCGTCGGAATAGAGCAGGAACTGCGACAGGAAATTGAGCACGATGGCGCCCAGCATCCAGCGCTGCGGTCCCGGCTTGTCGCGAAAGAAGTCCCGGATCATCGATGCCCCCTGGTCTTTGGTAAGACGCCGGCCGGGGGCCGCACAATGGGGAAAATCTACCGCGCCCGCTTGATCAGCTCGGCCTTGAGCGCCCCCAGGTCCTCGGGGCTCAGCCGGGAAATGTCGCGGGCGAGGCGGTTGGCGAGCTCGGTGGCCTCCGGCGACAAGCCGCCGGTCTCGATGGTCACCTTGGGGTCGGAGAGCTCGGCCAGCCGCTGCAATTCCTCGGCCTCGTCCCAGATGACGTTGAAATAGTGGATGATGCGCTGCAGCAGGATCCAGGTCGGCTTGCCGCGCCGGCCGTGCTCGAGGGCGCTGAGATAGGCGCTCGACACGTTGAGCGCCGCCGCCATCTGCTTGAGGGTGACGCCGCGCGCCTCGCGCATTTCCCGCATCTTGAGGCCGAGCGGGGTCATCGCGCCGGCCGCCTGAGGCGCACATACCAGGCGCCTTCGCCGCCATGGCCCTGCGCCGACTGGTCCCAGCCGGCGACGAGCGGCCTCAGCTCAGGCGAATTGAGCCAGATCGGCAGCATGGTGCGCAGCACGCCGCGCTCGACGATCGAGGTCGGATCGCCGTTGAGCTTCTTCAGCCCCTTGCCGGTGATGACCAGCACGGTGCGGTCGCCCCGCCCGGCGCGGACATGCAGATAGCGGTGAAGCGCGGCGAAGGCCTCGTCCTGGCGCATGCCGTGCAGATCGAGCGTGCCGTCGATCGGCACCCGGCCGCGGCCGAGCTTCTGGCGGAGCCGCGGCTCGATCACGCCGGGCGCCTGCGATCCGGGCGTCTCCGGCGATTGGTATGACGGCATAGCGATGATTTTCGGCGCTTTCGGCAGCGGCGGCACCGCCGGCGGCAGCGGCAGCGGCGCCTTGAGCCGGACGCGCCGCCGCGGCTTCAGCGGCAGCACGCTCTCGGTCACTTCCGTCCATAGATGGAAGTCGGCAAGGGGCGGTTTCCTGCCTCCGCCCGTCCGTGCCATGGCGCCCTCGCCGGCCTCAGGAGAGCTGGTTGGTCGCAACCAGCTTCCAGTTGGGATCGCGCGATTTGGGGCTGCGCGCGAAGGTCCATTCGTCGGCGATGGTCTGCACCTGGTCGGCATTGCCTTCGATCAGGGTGCCGTCTTTGTCGCGGGTGGCCTGCACCACTTCGGCGGTGAAGCGCACGGCGACACGGGCGTCGCGGCGGTCGATCTCGGCGTCGGAGATCTCGACCTTGGGCAGGCCGACGAAGGTGAAATCGACCTTGCTGCCGGCCGCCTCGCGGGCGGCGATGGCCTGCTCGAAGCCGTCATAGACGTCCTTGTCGAGCAGGGTCCTGAGCGTCTTGCGGTCGCCGGTGGCGAAGGCGGTGACGATCATCTCATAGGCGGATTTGGCGCCTTCGAGGAACGCCTTGGGCGAAAAGCCGGCATCGGCGGCGGCGATGGCCTTGAGCCCGCCGGCCACGGCGGCGTCGCCATGGCTCATCTGCTCGATCTCGGTTTCGAGCTTGAGGGCGCGCCGTTCGGCGTCGCCATTGGCGGGGGGCGCCGCCGGCGCCGGCCGCAGCGGCGTCACCTTCTCGTCATTGGCCGGCTTCACCTGGTTCTGCTGGGCGCGCTGCAAGGGCGAGCGCTCATTGCCGGTGCGCGTGCCCAGCACCGAGCGCAGGCGGAACAGCACCACGATCGCGATGACGATCACGATAACGGTGGGAATGTCGAAGAACTCATCCATGCGCGCGCAATTCCGGTGGCGGGGCGGCCGGCTGGCCGTATTGAAGCCTATATAGGCAATGCCGTAGCCTGAAACCAGTTCACGAATGGTAGAGGCGCGCGGCAAACCGCCCGGCCCGCCCGCCGCAGCAATCGCGCGCCCCGCGTCCGTCTTGTGACGAAACGGCAAAACTGCTAGGCCCGCGCCCGCCCCTTTTCAGGACGAGGTACTAAAGTATGGCCGACGATACCGCGGCGAACGCGACTGCCCCGAGCTTCAACCTCATCGGCCAGTACATCCGCGACATGAGCTTCGAGAACCCGGGCGCCCCGGCTTCGATCATGCTGGGCGGACCCAACCCGAACTTTCAGGTTGGCATCAATGTCGGCGTCAAGAAGCAGGCCGACAACCTCTACGCCGTCGAGATCACCCTCAACGCCAAGGCCGACCGCGAAAAGAACGTGCTGTTCAACGTCGAGCTGATCTATGGCGGCGTGTTCCGGATGAACAACATCCCGGAAGCCAGTCTGGCCGAGCTGCTCCTGGTCGAATGCCCGCGGCTGATCTTCCCGTTCGCCCGCCAGGTGCTCGCCACCATCACCCAGCAGGGCGGCTTCCCGCCGCTGATGATGGAGCCGGTCGATTTCCGCGCCATCTACGTGCAGAACCTCAAGGCCCTGCAGGACGCGCAAGCCGCGTCGCCCGACGGCACCCCGACCCCGACCGTCACCAACTGATTTTCGCCAGACGCGAACGAAAAGGCCGCCCCTCGAGGCGGCCTTTTGTTTTGGCAGTCGGGATTCCTCTCCCGTTTACGGGGGAGGGGGTGCCGCCGGCGCGGTGCCAGACAAATGCGCCGGACGACGACGCGGCAAGCAAGACCCTGTCCAACCACCGGGTCATCCCCGCGTAAGCGGGGACCTCTGTTGGCCGGGCAGCGTGCCGGAACTGGATGGATCGGGCCGGGCGTTGCCCGGCTCGTCCCCGCACCGCCGACTGCACCAGGGCAAACGGAGGTCCCCGCTTGCGCGGGGATGACCCGGTGAAAAATGGGATTTCCGGGGGGAAATCTGCCTACGCCGCTTCGTCCTGGTAATACCCCCACAGCGCCGCCTCGCCCATGGTCTTGATCAGGCCCAGATGCGCGGCGAGCTGGTCGGCGTCGAGCCGGGGCGGCAGCGGGGTCGGGCGCTGCGGGGCGTGGTGCGCGACCAGCGCGGCGCCGGCGGTGGCCACCCGGGTCTCCTCGACCAGCGCCAGCGTCACCTGGCGGCCGCCGATCAGCTCCAGATAGACGTCGGCGAGGATTTCGCTGTCGAGCAGCGCCCCATGCAGGGCGCGGCGGGAATTGTCGATGCCGTAATGCTTGCACAGCGCATCGAGGCTGACGCGGGCGCCCGGATGCTTTTCGCGCGCCAGCACCACGGTGTCGACGATGGCGTTGCCGAGGCTCGGCCGGCGTGCCTTTTCCAGCTCGAAATTGAGGAACTGCACGTCGAAGGGGGCATTGTGGGCGATCAGCGTGGCGTCGCCGAAGAACTCCAGCATCTCGTCGATGATCTCGGCGAAGCGCGGCTTGTCGGCGAGGAACTCGTCGGAAAGCCCGTGCACCTGGAAGGCTTCCTCGGTCATGCGCCGTTCCGGGTTGATGTATTTGTGGAAGTGCCGGCCGGTCGGGACGTGGTTGAACAGCTCGACGGCGCCGATCTCGACCACCCGGTCCCCGGTCAGCGGGTTGAGCCCAGTGGTTTCGGTGTCCATCACGATTTCGCGGCTCATCTCGTCGTCCTCGCACCGGTCTTCGGCGTTGCGCGCAGCTCCTCGACCAGCGCCGCCACGTCGGCGCGGGTCTGCGCCAGCGGCCGGTCGGTGTCGAAGATATAGTCGGCGCGGCGTTTTTTCTCGGCCTGGGGCAGCTGCCGGGCAAGGATGGCGTCCAGCTTTTCCACACTCATGCCCGGTCGCGCCAGCGCCCGCGCGCGGATGGTGGCGTCGGCGGCGACGGCCACCGCCACGCGGTCGAGCCCATAGGGATGGCCGCCCTCGAACAACAGCGGGATATCGACCACCGCCAGCGGCGCGCCGCCCGCCTCGGCCGCGGCGAGGAAATCGGCGATCTTCGCCCGGACCAGCGGATGGACGATGGCCTCGAGCTCGGCCAGCCGGCGGGGCTCGGCGAGCAGGCGGGCGCTGAGGGCGGTGCGGTCCACCTCGCTTTTGCGGGTGGTTCCGGGAAACGCCGCCTCGATCGGCGCAACGGCCGCGCCGCGATAGAGCGCATGCACCGCCGCATCGGCGGAAAACACCGGCACGCCCAGCTCCTCGAACATCCGGCCGACGGTGGATTTGCCCGAGGCGATGGAGCCGGTGAGCCCGAGCCGCCACATCAGAGCGTTGCCTCGACCAGCGCCCGCAGCTCCGGCGTCACCTCGGGCCTGACCCCGAACCACGCCTCGAACCCGGGCACCGCCTGGTGCAGCAGCATGCCGAGCCCGTCCACGGTGCGCAGGCCGCGCTGCCGTGCATCGGCCAGCAGCGGGGTGACGAGCGGCACGTAGACGAGATCGGTCACCACCGCATCGGCGGGCACGACCGACAGGTCGAGGCCCTCGAAGCGCGTGTCCTTCATGCCGACCGAGCTGGTGTTGACGATGAGCCTGGCGCCGCCGGCCCGGGCGGCGAATTCGTCGAGCCCGCCGCAGGCGATGGGCCCGCCGAGCTCGATCGCCAGGTCCTCGGCCTTGCCGACGGTGCGGTTGAGCAGGTGGATCTTGCCGACGGCGCGCGATTTGAGCGCCACGAGGATGGCGCGCGACGCGCCGCCCGCGCCCAGCACCACCACCTCGTCGAGCCCCAGGTCCCAGCCGGGGGCGTTCTGGTCGAGATTGCCAAGAAAGCCCATATAGTCGGTGTTGAACCCCCGGACCCCGGCGTCGCGGAGCACCAGCGTGTTGACCGCGCCGATCTCCTCGGCCAGCGGGTCGAGCTCGTCGACCAGCGCCACCACCTGTTCCTTGTGCGGGATGGTGACGTTGCCGCCGACGAACTCGCCGCCCTTCAGACGCTCGAAGAAATCGGGCAGCGCCGCCGGCGCCACGTCGATCGCCTCGTAGCTGCCGCCGACCCGGTAGGTGTCGATCCAGTGGCCGTGGATCAGCGGCGAGCGCGAATGGGCGATCGGGTGGCCGATGACGAAGGCGCGTTTCACGTGAATCCTTTCCACAGGGTGCAGGCGGCGCGCGGCGCCGACTCGACACGACTCGCAATTTCGAGTCCGCCCCGCAATCCCTTCCCCCCGCGATCGTGGCGGCCGATCTCGCAGCCGGGCGGGGCGGCCAATCCACAGAGTCGTTGCTGGCGGATAATCCGGCCAGGGGAAATCCGGCGGCGGCCGGGGGCGCTGGCGGGTTGTCCCCCTCCCCGGGATCGGCGTCCACACCCTGACCCGCCGGGACGGTTAACAAAAGCTTAACGGCGGAATCGGGGATAACATGATTCCAGGCGGGCCCTGCCGTCCCCAGCTTATCCCCAGCCGCCCGGGGCGGATGGAAATGGTTAACGCTTCGTTAATCCGCCCGAGTCCGGCGATGTTCTTCGCCCTCAACCGCCGGCAATCCCCAGCTTGCGGATGCGACTCTTGGTATCTGCCGGCTGGCGCCCTTCCGGCTATCCGGCGCCGAAGAATTCCTGCAAAACACGGCTATGATACTGATGATAAAAGAATCTTATCTCTTTGAGGGAACCCGGTCGTGAGCCCGGTGGCCAAACCGCTGCTCGACACGATCCGCGGTGCGCGCCAGGCCCGGCCGCCGCTCTGGATCATGCGGCAGGCCGGCCGCTATCTGCCGGAATATCGCGAGCTACGGGCTCGCGCCGGCAGCTTCCTCGAGCTCTGCTACACCCCGGCGCTCGCCGCCGAAGTCACCCTGCAGCCGCTCCGCCGTTTCGACCTCGATGCGGCGATCCTGTTCTCCGATATCCTGGTGATCCCGGACGCGCTGGGTCAGGAGGTGCGGTTCGAGGCCGGGGAGGGTCCACGGCTCGAACCGATCACTCCGGAAGGGCTGGGGAAGCTCAGGCCGGATGCGGTGCTCGAGCGGCTGGCTCCGGTGTTCGAGACGTTGGAGCGGATCAGGGGCGCCCTGCCCCCCGGCAAGACGCTGATCGGCTTTTGCGGCTCGCCCTGGACGGTCGCCACCTACATGATCGCCGGCGCGGGCTCCACCGACCAGGCCGCGGCACGCATCTTCGCCCTCACCCAGCCGCAGGCGTTCGCGGCGCTCATTGATATCCTGGTCGAGGCCTCGATCGCCTATCTGGTCCGCCAGTTCGAGGCCGGTGCCGACGTGGTGCAGCTGTTCGAGAGCTGGGCCATGAACCTCGACGAGCAGCAGTTCCGCGATTACGTCATCGCGCCAAACCGGAAAATCGTCGAGGGCGTGCGGGCCCGCATCCCGGACGCCGCTTTCATCGGTTTTCCCCGCGGCGCCGCGGCGATGCTGCCGGCCTATGCCGCCGCCGTCCGCCCGGATGCGCTCGGACTCGATTACGGAACGCCGCCGGATTTCGCCGACAGGGCCTTGCCCAGATCGCTGCCGGTGCAAGGCAATCTCGACCCGATCCGGCTGCTCGCCGGCGGCCCCCAGCTCGATCTGGCGATCGACGGCATCATCGCGGCCTTCGGCAATCGGCCGCATATCTTCAATCTCGGGCATGGGATATTGCCGCAAACGCCGATCGCCAACGTCGAGCGGCTGGTCAGGCGCGTCAAAGGGGGCTGAGCGATGGATTGGGTGCTGTTTGCGACGACGTGGGTCAAGGCCCTGCACGTCATTTCGGTGATCGCCTGGATCGCCGGCATGATGTATCTGCCGCGGCTCTTCGTCTATCACAGCGCCGCCGAGAAGGGCTCGATCCAGTCGGAAACCTTCAAGATCATGGAGCGGCGGCTGTATCGCGGCATCATCCGGCCGGCGATGGTGCTGACCTTCGTGTTCGGGCTGATGATGGTGTTCACCCCGGGCCTCGTCGACTGGTCGCAGGGCTGGCCCTGGGTCAAGGCGGCGGCGGTGCTGCTCCTTACCGCCATCCACGGCTTTTACGGCACCCAGATCCGCAAATTCGCCGCCGACCGGAACGACCGCCCCACCCGCTTCTGGCGCATCGTCAACGAGCTGCCCTTCGTTCTGGTCATCATCATCGTGATCATGGTGATCGTGAAGCCGTTCTGAGGCGGCGAATGGGAAGTGGTGAACGGTCGCGCGGACCGGCGGCGCCGTTCGACCATTCACCATTTTGCCATTCACCATTCACCACGGGCGTTTCACGTGAATCCGTCCCGAGACCAGCCGGCTCTTGAATACGACACCGCTTCGGGCTATCTGAGGCGCGTCGCACCGACAAACGCGCGCCGCCCGGCGAAAGCGCGGTGCAAACCCCCCTCACACATCTCCAGTCTATCTCCAGGGTCATTCGCCGCATGGAAAATCTGAAGCTCAGCGAGCTCAAGGCCAAATCTCCCGCTGAATTGCTCACCTTCGCTGAGGAATACGAGGTCGAGAACGCCTCGACCATGCGCAAGCAGGAGCTGATGTTCGCCATCCTCAAGGAGCTGGCGGCACGCGAGGTGGAGATCACCGGCGAAGGCGTGGTCGAGGTGTTGCCCGACGGCTTCGGCTTCCTGCGCTCGCCGGATGCCAACTACCTGCCCGGCCCCGACGATATCTACGTCTCGCCCAGCCAGATCCGGCGCTTTTCGCTGCGCACCGGCGATACGGTCGAAGGCGAGATTCGCTCGCCCAAGGAAGGCGAGCGCTATTTTGCGCTGCTCAAGGTCGCGACCATCAATTTCGAGGATCCCGAAAAGGTCCGGCACAAGGTCAATTTCGACAACCTCACCCCGCTCTATCCAGACGAGCGGCTGAAGCTCGAGCTGCCCGACCCGACCAACAAGGACAAGTCGGCGCGGGTCATGGACCTCGTCGCGCCCATCGGCAAGGGCCAGCGCGCGCTGATCGTGGCGCCGCCGCGCACCGGCAAGACCGTGCTGCTGCAGAACATCGCGCAGTCGATCGCGGTCAATCACCCCGAATGCTACCTCATCGTGCTGCTGATCGACGAGCGCCCCGAGGAAGTCACCGACATGCAGCGCTCGGTGCGCGGCGAGGTGATCTCCTCCACCTTCGACGAGCCGGCGAGCCGCCACGTGCAGGTGGCCGAAATGGTCATCGAGAAGGCCAAGCGCCTGGTCGAGCACAAGCGCGACGTGGTGATCCTGCTCGATTCGATCACCCGGCTGGGGCGCGCCTACAACACCGTGGTGCCGAGCTCGGGCAAGGTGCTGACCGGCGGCGTCGACGCCAACGCGCTGCAGCGGCCGAAGCGCTTCTTCGGCGCGGCGCGCAACATCGAGGACGGCGGTTCGCTCACCATCATTTCGACGGCGCTGATTGATACCGGCAGCCGCATGGACGAGGTGATCTTCGAAGAGTTCAAGGGCACCGGCAACAGCGAAATCGTGCTCGACCGCAAGGTTTCCGACAAGCGCATCTTCCCGGCGATGGACGTCACCAAATCCGGCACCCGCAAGGAAGAGCTGCTGGTCGAGCCGGATATCCTGAGGAAGATGTACGTCCTCCGCCGCATCCTCAACCCGATGGGCACGGTCGACGCCATGGAGTTCCTGATGGACAAGATCCGCCAGACCAAGACGAACTCCGACTTCTTCGATTCGATGAATACCTAACGGGGAAAGGGCGTGTCCTGCGCGGCCCCTCACCCGGCCGCTGCGCGGCCACCCTCTCCCCAAAGGGGCGAGGGGGGTCCCGACTGCAAGACCCGCGGCTCCGCCCTCCCCTCTCCCCTCTGGGGAGAGGGTGCCTCGCGTAGCGAGGCGGGTGAGGGGCGGCCATGCAAGCCCCGCGCCGTCACCCCATGACCGCCCCCGCTGCCGACACCATCGTCGCCCTTTCTTCCGGCGCCCTTCCGTCCGGCGTGGCCATCGTTCGCATTTCCGGCCCGCACACGAGCGCCGTTCTGGAACATCTTTCCATAGCGCGTCCGCCACCGCGCCACCTTACCCTCGCCGCCATCCGTCTCGACAACCAGCTCATCGATACCGGCCTCGTCGCCTGGATGCCCGCGCCGCATTCCTTCACTGGCGAGGACACCGCCGAGCTGCAGGTGCATGGTTCGCCTGCCGTGGTTAGAACGCTGCTCCGAACCATCGCCGCACTTCCCGGCGTGCGCCTCGCGGAGGCGGGCGAGTTCACCCGCCGCGCTTTCCTCAACGGCAAGCTCGATCTGACCGAGGTCGAAGGGCTTGGCGATCTCATCGAGGCCGAAACCGAAACGCAGCGGCAGCAGGCGGTGGCGCGGCTCGCCGGCGGCGTATCGGCCGAGATCGGCCGCTGGCGCGAGACGCTGCTCGACGCGCGTGCCGAGATCGAGGCACGACTCGACTTCTCCGACGAGAGCGATGTGTCCGACGTGCTGCCGGACTCGGTGCTGCGCAATATGGAGCGGCTTTCCAGCGAGCTGACTTCCGCCATCGACGCGGTCGGCCGCGGCCGTATCGTGCGCGAGGGGTTGCGCGTCGCGCTGGCCGGCCCGCCCAATGTCGGCAAGTCGTCGCTGCTCAATGCGCTCAGCCGCTCGGACCTCGCCATCGTCTCGGACGAGCCGGGCACCACGCGCGACGTGCGCGAGGTGGCGCTTGATCTTGGCGGGCGGCTGGTGGTGCTGGTCGACATGGCGGGCCTCAGGCCCACCGATAGCCGCGCAGAGGCGGAGGGCGTGCGGCGCGCCGAGGTGGAGATCGCCCGCGCCGATCTGGTGCTGTGGCTCGTTGCCCCCGATGTGCCGCCGCTCGATCCGCCGCCGCAGCCGGCGCTGTGGACGGTGGGGACCAAAGCCGATCTGGGGCCGGTGCCGGCGCAGTACTCGCTGTCGGTGCAGAGCGATGTCGGCGTCGACGAACTGCTGGCGGCGCTGGCCGGGTTTGCCGCCGCTGCTGCGGGGTCCGGTCCCCCTGCCCTCGTCAGCCGCGAGCGCGACCTGGCGGCGCTGCAATCGGCACAGGCGGCGCTCGATCGCTTCCTCTCCGAAGGCGCCACCGACGAGATCGCCGCCGAGCATCTGCGCCAGGCCTCGCTGGCGCTCGAGCGCCTGCTCGGCCGCATCGATACCGAGCACGTACTTGACCGGCTGTTCGCGAGCTTCTGCATCGGCAAATGATTCACGTGAAACAGTGCCGCCGCGCGCACCATTGAACTTGCCCGCCGCCTCCACTACACCCGCCGGCCATGAGTAACTCACGCGATTTCGGCGTCATCATCGTCGGCGGCGGCCATGCTGGTTCGGAAGCGGCGGCGGCCGCGGCGCGGCTCGGCGTGCCGACGGCGCTGATCACGCACCGCTTCGCCACCATCGGCGAGATGAGCTGCAACCCGGCGATCGGTGGGCTGGGCAAGGGACATCTGGTTCGCGAGATCGACGCGCTGGACGGTTTGATGGGCCGCGTCGCCGATGCAGCGGGCATCCAGTTCCGCGTGCTCAACCGGCGCAAGGGGCCGGCGGTGCGCGGACCGCGCGCCCAGGCCGACCGCAAGCTCTATCGCCAGGCGATGCAGGCGGCCCTGGCGGCGCAGCCGAACCTCACCATCATCGAGGGCGAGGTCGACGACCTGGTCGTCGACGCCGGTAATATAACAGGAGTCATCCTGCTGGACGGCCGCCGCTTCAGTACGCATTCGGTCGTCTTGACCACCGGCACCTTCCTGCGCGGGCTGATCCATCGCGGCGAGGAGACCATTCCGGCCGGGCGGGTCGGCGAAGCGCCGGTGCTCGGCCTGTCGACGCGGCTGGAGGCCCTGGGATTGCGGCTCGGTCGCCTGAAAACCGGGACGCCGGCGCGACTCGATCGGTCGTCAATCGACTTTACCGTGCTCGAGGCACAGCCCGGCGACGATCCGCCGGAGCCGTTCTCGTCGCTGACGACGGCGATCACGACGCCCCAGATCAGTTGCTATATCACGCATACGACGGGCGAGACGCACCGCATCATCGCCGACAATCTGCATCGCTCGGCCATGTACTCCGGCCGCATCCAGAGCCGTGGGCCGCGCTATTGCCCGTCGATCGAAGACAAGATCGTGCGCTTCGCCGACCGCGACAGCCACCAGATCTTCCTCGAGCCGGAGGGGCTCGACGATCCCACCATCTACCCCAACGGGCTCTCCACCTCGTTGCCGGCCGAGGTGCAGGAGGCGTTCCTCAAGACCATGCCGGGGCTCGGCGCGGTGCGCATCCTCAGGCCGGGCTATGCCATCGAATACGACTATGTCGATCCCCGCGAGCTGAAGGCGACGCTGGAGCTAAAGCGGCTGCCGGGACTGTTCCTCGCCGGCCAGATCAACGGCACCACCGGCTATGAGGAGGCGGCGGCGCAGGGGCTGCTGGCCGGCGCCAATGCGGCGCTCCGGGCCAGAGGCGACGAGCAGATCATCCTCTCGCGCACCGACTCCTATCTCGGCGTCATGGTCGACGACCTAGTCACGCGCGGCGTGGCCGAGCCTTATCGCATGTTCACCTCGCGCGCCGAGTTCCGGCTGCATTTGCGCAGCGACAATGCCGACCAGCGGCTGACGCCGCTCGGCATCGCCAGGGGCCTCGTCGGCCGTAATCGTCAAGATGCTTTCCGAACAAAGGTCAAGGCACTTGATGACGCCAAAACGCTGCTCCACGGGCTGCGCGCCACGCCATCGGTCGCCCGCAAAGCGGGGATTGTCGTCAATGCCGACGGGCAACACCGCAGCGCCTTCGATCTACTGGCCTATCCCAATGTCGGGCCCGCCGAGATCACGGCGCTATGGCCGGAGATCGGCAATATTGGAACGCCGATTCTGGAACAGCTCTCCATCGACGCCCAATATGCCGTCTATCTCGAGCGGCAGCGGGCCGATGTCGAGGCGCTGCGGCGTGACGAGAGCGTCGCCATTCCGGATTGGCTCGATTACGCCCAAATTCCAGGGCTTTCCAACGAGATCCGGCAGAAGCTGATGGCGGCGCGTCCGGCCACTCTGGCGCAGGCGCAGGCGCTCGAAGGCATGACGCCGGCGGCCGCGACGTTGTTGCTCGCCATCATCCGCCGCGGGGCGCTGCGCAAAGCCGGATGAGCCAGCGCGACGATCTCGAAGCCTTCGCCGCGCTGCTGCGCAAATGGAATGCCGTCCAGAATCTCGTTTCACGTGAAACAGTGGACACGCTGTGGCCCCGTCACATCGAGGACAGTCTGCAGCTTCTGCCGCTGCTCCGGCCCGAGGATCGCGACATCATCGATCTCGGCTCCGGCGGCGGCTTTCCCGCGATTCCGCTGGCCATCGCCTCACGCGGAACGGAACGGCGATTCACCCTGGTCGAGCCCATCGCCAAGAAGGCCGCGTTCCTGCGGACCGTGGCGCGGGAGCTGCGGCTGCCGGTCATTGTAGAGGTCTGCCGCGCCGAGCAGATTGATTCACGTGAAACATTCGATCTGGTGACGTCGCGGGCGCTGGCGGCGCTGCCCGACCTCCTCGCTCTCGCGGCTCGTTTCCTCCGTCCGAATGGCCATCTTTTGCTGCACAAGGGCCAGACATATCGTGAAGAAGTGTCACGGGCCGCTGCCCATTTCGACTTCGATATGCTAGTCCACCCCAGCGAGACCGACTCCTCCGGCGTCATTCTCGAGATTTCACATCTGCGTGCGAAGTCAGTCGCTTAGGAGGCCCTTATTGGCGCCGCGCATCATCACTCTCGCCAATCAGAAGGGCGGCGTGGGCAAGACCACCACCGCCATCAACCTCGCCACGGCGCTGGCCGCCATCGGCGAGCGGGTGCTTATCGTCGACCTCGACCCGCAGGGAAATGCGTCGACGGGGCTTGGGGTTAGCCGCACCGACCGCGAGGTCTCGTCCTACGATCTGATGGTCGGCGATGCCACCGTGGCGCGCGCCGCGATCATGACCGACGTGCCGCGGGTGGCCATCGTGCCGTCGACGCTGGACCTGCTCGGGGTGGAGCAGGTAATTTCGCAGCAGCCCGACCGCGCCTTCAAATTGCGCAACGCCTTCAAGGCCCTGGGCGAGCTCGCCATCGAAGAGCAGCCGATCTCCTATGTCATCATCGACTGCCCGCCCTCGCTGAACCTGCTGACGGTGAACGCGCTGGTTGCGGCCGACGCGGTGCTGGTCCCGATGCAGTGCGAGTTCTTCGCGCTCGAGGGCCTCAGCCAATTGCTGCAGACCATCGAGCAGATCCGCACCAATCTCAACCCGCGCCTCGCCATCCAGGGCGTGGTGATGACCATGTTCGACCGCCGCAATTCGCTCAGCGAACAGGTGCTGAACGATGTGCGCGGGACCATGGGCAATTTGGTCTATGATACTGTTATTCCACGCAATGTCCGGCTGAGCGAGGCGCCGTCCTACGGCAAGCCGGCGCTGCTCTACGATCTCAAATGCGCGGGGAGCCAGGCGTATTTGCGGCTGGCGACCGAAGTGATCCGCCGCGAACGCCAATTGAATGCCGCGTGAGGCCGACCATGAATGAAAAATCGAGACTTGGCAGGGGGTTGGCGGCGCTGATCGGCGACATGGCGCCGATCGAGGCGCCGCGCCTGGCCGAGAACGTGCAGGCTGGACAGCGGCGTTTACCGGTCGAATTCCTGATTGCGAACCGCGCCAATCCGCGCCGCGATTTCGACAGCGACCAGCTCGACGAGCTGACCAGCTCGATCCGCGAGAAGGGCGTGATGCAGCCGCTGCTGGTGCGGCCGACCAGCGACCCCGACCAGTTCGAGATCATCGCCGGCGAGCGGCGCTGGCGGGCGGCGCAGCGGGCCGGGCTGCACGACGTGCCGGTGGTGGTGCGCGAGGTCGACGACAAGGAAGCGCTCGAGCTCGCAATCATCGAGAACGTGCAGCGGGTGGACCTCAATCCGCTGGAAGAAGCACAGGGTTATGAACAGCTTATTGAGCAGTTTTCCTATACGCAGCAAGACCTTGCGCAGGTCATCGGAAAATCCCGCTCGCACGTCGCCAATACGCTGCGGCTGCTGAAGCTGCCGCGCGAGGTGCGCGACATGGTGACCAATGGCCAGCTCACCGCCGGCCATGCGCGCACGCTGATCACGGCCGAGGACCCGGCGGCCGTCGCACGTGAAATCGTCGAGCGCGGCCTGTCGGTGCGCGAGGCGGAGGCGCTCAGCCAGCGCGGCGCCAGCAAGGACGGCGTGCCCAAAAAGCCCTCCGCGCACCTCGAACGCGACGCCGATCTGATGGCGCTCGAAAAACGGCTGTCGGACGCGATCGGCCTCAAGGTGGCGGTGGCGGCCAAAAAGGACGGTTCGGGCACGGTGCAGATCGGCTATCGCACGCTCGAACAGCTCGACACGGTGCTGGCGCTGTTGACCGGCTCGAACTGATCAGTGCTGCGCGGCCATCTGGGCCAGCGCCAGGAAGGTGCGGCGGGTGAGGGTTTCGGCGCTGCCGTAGCTCTTGCGGCTGTCGCCGGTGGCGCGCAGCAGCCGGTCGAGGGCGAGGGCGAGGGAGGCGTCGGACCACAGGCGAAGCTGCTGCTCGAGTGCGGCGCGGCGGGAAAAATGCGGCTTCGGCCGGGCGCCGTCGAGCACCTCGCGCACCGACGCGCCACTGTCGACCACCGTGCGCCAGCGGCGGAGCTGGGTGAAATGCTGGGTCAGCGACGCCAGCAATTGCTGCGGATTGACGGCGGCGGCGAGGGCCCGGCTCAGCGCCGCGTCGAGCCGGTCGGGATGGCCGGTACCGATGGCGTCGGCCACCTCGTCGAGCACCAGGGCGGCATTGTCGGCGCAGAGCGTCAGCACGTCGGCGGCGGTGAGCAGCTTGCTCTCGGCGGCATAGAGGCTGAGCTTTTCGAGCTCGCGGCGGGTGACCTCGCGATCGTTGCCCAGAATGTCGCGCAGCAGCGCCGGCACGTCGGGTTCGGCGCGGATCTGGGTGGCGTTGAAGGTCTCGGTGATGAGCCGCAGGATGGTCTCGTCGCTGTCGGCATAGCAGGGCAGGGCACGACCGGCCCTGGCGCCCTCAACCAGCGCCCGCAGCGCGTCGCGCGGCGGCAGATTGCCGGCCTCGACGATGATCACGGCCCCCGAGGGATCGGCCGCGAGCTCGCTCAGCGGCACGGCGATCGATTTGCCGGCGCCGCGCACGCGCACCACGCGGCGCTCGCCGAACAGCGACGAGGTGCGGGCTTCGACCAGCAGCCGCCCCGGATCGGCGTCGATCTCGCCGCCGTCGAGTGTCACCAGCCCCATGCCGTCGCCGTCGCGGCCGGCATAATGCGCCGCCAGCCGCTGCGCCGTTTCGCGCACGAGGCCGGTGTCGGGGCCATAAACCAGAATCACCCCGGCCTCGAGGTCGGGCCGCCTGACGAAACGCTCGACCTCATGCGCCTTGAGCGCGGTCATGCGGTCCCGATCATTTGGCGAGGGCGCCGAGGACGGAGAGGCGGATGGTGTCGGCGAGGAGGTGGGCGGCGCGGGCCTGGGCGTCGGTCGCGGCCTGGTTGTTGGCGATCACCTGCGAGCCGGAATTGTAGTCGGCGCTCTGCGAGCGGGTGCCCGAGAGCAGCACCTTGCCGTCGCTGCCGACCAGCGTGACGCTGGCGCTCACCACCATTTCGTCGGGCCGCTGCGCGGTGGTGACGACGTTCTGGGTGTCGGTGAGCTGGCGCGCGCCGGCGCCCGCGGTGACGGTGAGCTTGGGGGCGCCCGGACGGCTGACGCGGGTGAAATGCAGCGCCAGATCCTGATAGATGATCTGTTCGACGCGGTTGGTCGGCGGCGACATCGCGAGCTCGACCCGGTCGGTGGTGAACTGGCCCGGGCCATAGACCGGGGTCAGGCCGCTGCAGGCGCCGAGCGCCGGCAGCAGCGCCAGCGCCACCACGGCTCCGGCAGCCCGCACGGTCCGGTTAGATGACCACATTCACGATCCTGTCGGGCACGATGATGATTTTCCTGGGCGGCTTGCCGTCCAGCATGCTGGCAATCGCGTCCAGTGACAAGACCTGCCGCTCCACCTCGGGTCCGGCGGCACCCTTGGGCAGGGTGATCTCGGCGCGGCGCTTGCCATTGACCTGCACGGCGACGGTGACCGCCGAATCCACCAGCAGCGCCGGATCGATCTCGGGCCAGCCGGCGTCGGCCACCATGCCCGAGCCGCCGAGGGCGGCCCAGCAGCTTTCGGCCAGATGCGGCATCATCGGGGCGATGAGCTGCACCAGCCGGGTGACGCCGTCGCGCAGCACGGCGACGCCATTGGCGGTGGGCGCCGTCTCGAGCGTCGCCGCGAACTTGCCCAGCCCGTTGCTGAGCTCGTAGATCTGGGCCACGGCGCTGTTGAAGCGCAGCGCCTCGATGTTGTCGCCCACCGCCTTGACGGCGCGATGCACCAGCTTGCGGGTTGCCTCGATCTCGGCCGGCGCGGTATCGCCGCTGGCGGGCAGCTCGGCGATCTGCAGCGTCTCCTGCACCAGCTTCCAGATGCGCTGCTGGAAGCGCGAGGCGCCCTCGATGCCGGCCTCGGTCCACTGCACGTCGCGCTCGGGCGGGGAGTCCGAGAGCATGAACCAGCGGGCGGTGTCGGCGCCATAGGTGCGGACGATCTCGTCGGGATCGACCACGTTCTTCTTGGACTTGCTCATCTTTTCGATGGAGCCGATGACGACCGGCGCGCCGGTGGCGGTGAGCCGGGCCTGGCGGGTGTCGCCCATGCCCTCCAGCGTCACGTCGGCCGGCAGCACCCAGTCGCCGTTCTGGTCGCGATAGGTTTCGTGCACCACCATGCCCTGGGTGAACAGGCCCTTGAACGGCTCGTCGATCCCCAGATGGCCGGTCTTGTGCATGGCCCGGGCGAAGAAGCGGCTGTAGAGGAGATGCAAAATAGCGTGTTCTATGCCGCCGATATACTGATCGACGGGCAGCCAGCGATCGGCGATGGCGGGCACCGTGGGCGCCGCCGCGTGCGGTTCGGTGAAGCGGGCGAAGTACCAGGACGAATCGACGAAGGTGTCCATGGTGTCGGTTTCGCGCCGCGCCGGCTTGCCGCAGATCGGGCAGGGCACGTGCTTCCAGGTCGGATGGTGGTCGAGCGGGTTGCCGGGACGGTCGAAGGTGACATCGTCCGGCAGCTTGACGGGCAGGTCGGCGTCCGGAACCGGCACCACGCCGTGCTCGTCGCAATGGATCACGGGGATCGGGCAGCCCCAATAGCGTTGCCGCGACACGCCCCAATCGCGCAGGCGGTAATTGGTCTCGACCGTGCCCTGCGGGCGGTTGCCCACCTGGCGGGCGCCGAAATAACGCGCGATCTCCCGCTTGGCCGCGTCCACTGGCAGGCCGTCGAGGAAGTCTGAGTGATAGAGGGTGCCGGGTCCGACATAGGCTTCGTCGGCCACCGCGAACTCGTCCGGGTCGGTGTCGGGCGGCAGCACCACGGGGATCACGTTCAGCCCGTATTTGCGGGCAAAATCGAAGTCGCGCTGGTCGTGCGCGGGACAGCCGAAGATGGCGCCGGTGCCGTAGTCCATGAGCACGAAATTGGCGACGTAGACCGGCAGCGTCTCGCCCGGCCTGACCGGGTGACGCACCCTGAGCCCGGTGAAGACGCCCTGCTTTTCGGCCTTCTCCAGCGCCTCGGTGGCGGTGCCCTGGCGGTGGAATTCGTCGATGAAGTCGCGGATCGCCGGGCGGCGCTGCGCCAGCTCGGCGGCCAGCGGATGGTCGGGCGACAGGGCGATGAAGCTCGCCCCGAAAATCGTGTCGGGACGGGTGGTGAACACCTCGATGGCGGTGGCCGAGACGTCGGGCGACGGCTCGAGCTCGAACAGCAGGCGCAGGCCCTCGGATTTGCCGATCCAGTTGCGCTGCATGGTGCGCACCTTGTCGGGCCAGCCGGCGAGGCCGTCCAGCGCCTCCAGCAGCTCCTCGGAATAGTCGGAGATCTTCAGGAACCACTGGGTCAGCTCGCGCTGCTCGACGATGGCGCCGGAGCGCCAGCCGCGGCCGTCGATCACCTGCTCGTTGGCGAGCACGGTCTCGTCCACCGGGTCCCAATTGACCTTGGCGGATTTGCGCGTCACCAGCCCGGCCTTGAGGAAATCGAGGAACAGCTGCTGCTGGCGCTGGTAATATTCGACGTCGCAGGTGGCGAATTCGCGCGTCCAGTCGAAGCTCAGCCCCATGGATTTGAGCTGGGTGCGCATGGTATCGATATTGGCGTAGGTCCACGCCTTGGGGTGGCTGCCGGTCTGCTTGGCGGCGTTCTCGGCCGGCAGGCCGAAGGCGTCCCAGCCCATCGGATGCAGCACGTTGAAGCCCCTGGCGCGCTTGTAGCGGGCCAGCACGTCGCCCATCGAATAATTGCGCACATGGCCCATATGGATGCGCCCCGAGGGATAGGGGAACATCTCGAGCACGTAATAGGGCTCGCGCGGATCGTTGTTGGCGACCACGAAGGATTTGCTGTCCTCCCAGGCCTTCTGCCAGCGCGGTTCCTCGACCCGCGGGTTGTAACGCTCGATGGGTTTCACGTCCGGATACGTCCTTGCGGCGGCAAAGGCCTTGCTTTGCCGGGGAATTTCAGCGTAGCGGACCATCATCAGAAAAGACGAATCCGGTCAACAGCAAGGCGATGGACAACGCGGCGGAACGGCTCGATATCATCCGCACCCGTATCGAGCGGGCGCGCCGCCGCTTCGGGCCGCCGCCCGAGACGGTGACGCTGGTCGCGGTCAGCAAGACCTTCCCGGCGGCGGCGATCGTGCCGTTCCTCGAGGCGGGCCAGCGCGTCTTCGGCGAGAACCGGGTGCAGGAGGCCGAGGCGAAATGGCCCGGATTGCGGACCTCCTATGACGGCATAGAATTGCACCTGATCGGGCCGCTGCAATCCAACAAGGCGCGCGAGGCGGTGGCGCTGTTCGACGTGATCGAAACCGTCGACCGCGACAAGATCGCCGGCGCGCTGAAGGCCGAGATGGTGCGACAGGGGCGGACGCCGCGGCTCTTGGTGCAGGTCAATATCGGGCTCGAGCCGCAGAAGGCGGGGATCGCGCCGGCCGAGGCGGTGGCGTTCGTCGCCCGCTGCCGCGACGTGCATGGTCTCACGATCGACGGGCTGATGGCGATCCCGCCCGACGGCGTGCCGCCGGGGCCGTATTTCGCGCAATTGGCGATACTGGCGCGCGAGGCTGGCGTTGCGCTGCTGTCGATGGGGATGAGCGGCGATTTCGAGACGGCCATCGCCATGGGCGCCACGCATGTGCGGGTCGGCAGCGCGCTGTTCGGGCACCGCGGCTAGTTTCGGCCGCCCACCGAAACTATATGATGTCAAATCACGTTGCTGGCCGCGTCACCAGGATGTGATTGGCCGGTGTCCGGCGGCCAGCCTACTCACGGACCACCAGACCCAGAGGTTTCGAGCCATGATCCGACGCCGGATTTTCCTCGTCGACGACGACGCCGAGCTCAGGAAAACCCTCGTCGACCAGCTCATGCATTACCGCGAGTTCGAGCTCAGCGAGGCCGGCACGGCGGGCGACGCGCTGCGCATGGTGCGCGACGGCCATGTCGACCTGATGATCCTCGACGTCGGGCTGCCCGACATGGACGGGCGCGAGGCGGTGAAGATCCTCCGCCGCGACGGGTTCAAGAGCCCGATCCTGCTGCTCACCGGGCACGACAGCGATTCCGACGAGATCCTGGGGCTCGAATCGGGCGCCAACGACTACATCACCAAGCCGTTCCGCTTCTCGGTGCTGCTTGCCCGCATCCGGGCGCAGCTCCGGCAGCACGACCAGTCCGAGGACGTGGTGTTCACCATCGGGCCCTACAGCTTCCAGCCGGCGGCCAAGCTGCTCGAGGCGGCGGACGGCGGCAAGGTGCGGCTCACCGACAAGGAAACCTCGATCCTCAAATATCTCTACCGGCAGGGCCCCAAGACCATCACGCGCGACGTGCTGCTGAAAGAGGTGTGGGGCTACAATAACCGGGTCACCACGCATACGCTCGAAACCCACATCTACCGGCTGCGCCAGAAGATCGAGCGCGATCCGTCCAACGCCCGGCTGCTGGTGACGGAGGAGGGCGGCTACCGGTTGGTGCCCTAGATCAGCTCGCCGATCCGCCGGATCGGATCAGTTGATCCAAGGTCTTGTCCGGTCGCGTTTTCCGACGCGGAAAACCGGAGCCACTTTTCGCGGAAAGGCGCCGGCGCGCCACGGCGCGCTTTTAGGGTTAAGTCCCAGAAATCGGGGCGGAGCGGGCAAAAAGCCTTCTTCCGAACGCCTCCGCATGGTCTATATCAGGCGCCGAGCCGTGGCGGCGGCTCGCCGTGACCATGGATTCGGGGCCAAATGCAGCTCGACGACGCGACCACGATCCTCGGGCGCGCGGACTTCTTTGAGGTCTGCGACGCCGAGCAGCGTCGGCTGCTGGCCTTCGCCAGCGAGCGCAAGAAATACCGCGCCGGGAACGTGCTCTATACCGCCGGCGACGTGCCCGAGGGCGCGCATGTGCTGGTGCGCGGCACCGTCGCCTCCTACCAGGAGGGCGACGAGGCCAACCCGTTCGTCATCACCACGCCGGGCGCGGTGCTGGGCGCCATGTCGCTGGTGGTGGCCAGGCCGCGGCCGGTGACCATCAAGGCGGTGGACAATGTCGAGACGCTGTTCGTGCCGCGCTCGGCGTTCATGAAGCTCGCCAACCAGGCGCCCGACCTCGCCCGCCGTGCCGCCGACCGCATCCGCGCCGAGCTCACGGGGTATCTGAGCGCGGTGGAGCAGGTGAAGGGCAAGATCGGCAGTCGGTGAATGGCAGCGTGGCCATTCAGCATTCACTGGAAATGCGCGATCACCGGCACGTGGTCGGAGGGCTTGCTGCCCCAGCCGCGGGCGGGGGCGATGATCTCGGCGGCGGTCGAGTGCGCGGCGATATCGGCGGTGGACCAGATGTGGTCGAGGCGGCGACCGCGGTTGGAGGCCTGCCAGTCGGCGGCGCGATAGCTCCACCAGGACGACAGCTTTTCGCCGAACGGATGGTGCTTGCGCACCAGATCGGTCCAGCCGTGATTGGCGGTCAGCAGATCGTCGAGCGCTTCGGTCTCGACCGGGGTGTGGCTCACCACCTTCAGCAATTGCTTGTGGCTCCACACGTCATCGGGGTGCGGGGCGACGTTGAAATCGCCGCAGATGAGCTGGCGGTCCCTGAAATGCGCCTCGCCGAACCAGGCCTTCAGCTCCTTGAGGAAGTCGAGCTTGTGGCGGAATTTCGGGTTGAGCTCGGGGTCGGGGATGTCGCCGCCGGCCGGGATGTAGATCGAATGCACCGTCAGCGGGCCGCGGCCGAAATCCAGCATGGCCGAGACGTGCCGGCAGTCGGCGATGTCGCAGAAGACGCGGCTCGAAATGTCGGCCAGCGGATGGCGCGAGACGATGGCGACGCCGTGATAGCCCTTCTGCCCGTGCACCGCCTGGTAGGGGTAGCCGGCCCTGGCCAGCGGCTTGGCCGGAAACTGTTCGTTGAGGCATTTGATCTCCTGCAGGCACAGGACATCGACGGGGTGGGCCTTGAGGAAGCGCAGGACCAGCGGCAGGCGCAGCCGGACGGAGTTGATGTTCCAGGTGGCGAGGGAGGGCATGAGGGATGGCAGTCGGCAATGGGCAATCGGCAGTCGTACTAACCCATCGTCTGCCGGTTGCCTATTGCCGACTGCCTCACGTCATCCGTTGGGGCCCTGCACTTTGTTGTAGTCGTTGATGTTGAGGTAGAACGTCGCCTTGGGGATATCGACGCCCTTCTGCACATCGTAGATCGAGAAGGTGAGCTCGGTGCGGTCGGGGTTGGTCAGCACCCATTGCACCAAATCGAGGCTCTGCTTGTCGAACACCAGCGCCACCTTGACGGTGCCGACCGGCGTATCGTCCTGCAGCGTCAGCTCGAGATAATTGGCCGACTGGTCGATGGCGACGAGCCCGGCATGCAGCAGGTCGATGTTGCTGTCGAGGAACTGGCGCAGCGGCACCTTGTCCTGCGGGTAGGCGTATTGCGTCTTCTCCTCGCGGTCGATGACGTAAAAGCCGTTGCCGATCGACAGGATCTCCTGGTGCGAGGGCGGGGCGTAGCGGAAGCGGATCTTGCCCGGCCGCTGCAGATAGAAGGTGCCCTCGATGCGCTGGCCCTGGGTGTCGACCTGCAGGAAGCGGCCGACCATGGTGGTGATCGCCGAATTGTGCGCCGACACCTTGTTGATGAGGTCGATCTCGTCCTGCGTCAGCCGCCGCGGCTCGCCCTCGGCGAAAACCGGGGCAGCGGGCAAAGCGGCGGCAACCGCGATCAGGGCCAGGACGGAACGACGACGCATGGGCAAATCCTCTGCTGGTCACTTGAGCTAAGCATCTCAGGCAATTACGGCAAGAGCGGGATTCGGTTCCCCCGGCCGCGGCGCCTGCCGCGCCGGCACCTCCTGTCCAGCATGTTCCGCCTGCTCCGTTCGCTCCTCGATACCGCCCGCGCCCGCTGCCCGACCGAAATCCTGGTGGTCGGCTCGAACGGTCCGGCCTGGGCCGCGGCGCTCGGCCCCGAGGCGCCGACCTGGCGGCGGCTCGGGCTCAGGCCCACCGAGCGGCCGCTGCGCCCCGGCCAGTTGCGGCGAATCGTCAGCATTCCGCTGCTTGAGGCGCATGTACCGGCGGTGGGGCCGGGCACCTGGACGCTGCTGCCGCCGCCGGAGGCGATGCGCGTCCTGGCCGACAAGGGCCGGTTCGCCCGCTATGCCGCCGCGCAGGGGCTGGGCGCGTTCGTGCCGGCGACCTACGCCTCGCCCGAAACCGCAAGTTTTCCGGTCGTGCTGAAGCGGTGCGACCTCAATGCCGGCCACGGTGTCGCGGTGGTCTCGAGCCGCGCCGAGCTTATGGCCCGGCTGGCCGAGCCGCCATGGGCCGGTGAGCCCGTGCTGCTGCAGGAGTGCGTCGAGGCGGAGGTGGAGTACGTGGCGCATCTGGTGCGCGCCGGCGGCCGCATCGTCTGGTCGCGGGCCTATGCCTATCCGCTGGCGCACAGGCGCGTGGTGCGCGGGCCGGTGGAAGGGCTCGCCATCGAGCCGGCGCGCCTCGGCGCCGCCGACCTCGCGGTGTTCGAGCGCTTCCTTGCGCCGCTCGACTATCAGGGCCCGGCCAATATCGACTTCCGCCGGCGTGCCGACGGGCGCCTCGCCCTCCTCGAGATCAATCCGCGGCTCGGCGGCTCGCTGATGCGGCCGGAGTTTGCGGCCGACCTCGACGCGGCGCTGGGGATCATCGTGCGCGAGGCGCAGCCGCCGGTGCGAGGTGGCGGCCGGAGCCGGTAAGCGGGGCCGCCCCTTCCGGTCAGCTTTGCTGACCGAACGACCCGAAGACGGCTCGTTCGGCCAACCGCTGGTTGGGGCTAATACGCGTCGTTGCCGACAAGAATTTCGCGCTTGCCGGAGTGGTTGGCGGGGGAGATGACGCCTTCCTTTTCCATGCGCTCGATCAGGCTCGCCGCCTTGTTGTAGCCGATGGCGAGGCGGCGCTGGACGTAGGAGGTGGAGGCCTTCTTGTCGTTGAGCACGATGTTGACGGCCTTGTCGTAGAGCTCGTCGCCGGAGCCGCCGCCATCTTCGCCCAGCGCCGAGGCGGGATCGAACTCGTCGTCCTCGTCGGCGGTGATCGAGTCGAGGTAGTCGGGCGTGCCCTGCATCTTCAGATGCTTGACGATGCTCTCGACCTCGCCGTCGGAGACGAACGGGCCGTGCAGGCGCCGGATGCGGCCGCCGCCGGCCATGTAGAGCATGTCGCCATTGCCCAGCAATTGCTCGGCGCCCTGCTCGCCCAGGATGGTGCGGCTGTCGATCTTGGAGGTCACCTGGAACGAAATTCTGGTGGGGAAATTGGCCTTGATGGTGCCGGTGATGACGTCGACCGAGGGACGCTGCGTCGCCATGATGACGTGGATGCCGGCGGCACGCGCCATCTGCGCCAGGCGCTGCACGGCGCCCTCGATGTCCTTGCCGGCGACCATCATCAGATCGGCCATCTCGTCGATGACGATGACGATGAAGGGCAGCGGCTCGAGGTTGAACTCCTCGCTCTCGTAGATGGCCTCGCCGGTGTCGCGGTCGAAGCCGGTCTGCACGGTGCGGGTGATGGTCTCGCCCTTCTGCGCCGCTTCGGTGACGCGCTGGTTGAAGCCGTCGATGTTGCGCACGCCGATCTTGCTCATCTTGCGATAGCGGTCTTCCATCTCGCGCACCGCCCATTTGAGCGCGGTGACGGCCTTGGCCGGATCGGTGACCACCGGCGTCAAGAGGTGTGGAATGCCGTCGTAGATCGAGAGCTCCAGCATCTTGGGGTCGATCATGATCAGCCGGCATTTCTCCGGCGTCATCTGGTAAAGCAGCGACAGAATGAAGGTGTTGATGCCCACCGACTTGCCCGAGCCGGTGGTGCCGGCGATGAGCAGATGCGGCATGCGCGCGAGGTCGGCGATGATCGGCTCGCCACCGATGGTCTTGCCGAGGCAGATGGGGAGCTTGCCCTTCATCTTCTCGAAATCGGAGCTGGCCAGCATCTCGCGCAGATAGACGGTCTCGCGGTGCTCGTTGGGCAGCTCGATGCCGATGGCGTTGCGGCCGGGCACCACAGCGACGCGGGCGGAGATGGCGCTCATCGAGCGGGCGATGTCGTCGGCGAGCGAGATCACCCGGCTCGACTTGATGCCGGGGGCCGGCTCGAGCTCGTACAGGGTGACCACCGGGCCGGGGCGGACATTGATGATGTCGCCCTTGACGCCGAAATCCTCGAGCACGCCTTCGAGCCGGCGGGCCATGGCCTCGAGCCGCTCGGGCCGCATCTCGTCGGACATGCCGCGCTGCCTGGGCTCGGCCAGCAGGCTTAGCGCCGGCAGCTCGAAGCCGCTCGGATCGTCGAGCAGCGAGCCCTGCGCTTCGCGCCCGGCGCGGGCGCCAGGGGCAGGACGGCGGGCGGGCGGCGCCACGCGCGGGCTGCGCGCCGGCGCGATGGGGGGAAGCTCCTCGTCGTCGTCCTCATCCTCGGCGTAATCGTCCTCGGCGGCCGGCTCGGCGACGGGGGCGAAGATGCGGCGCTCGACGGTCAGGCCGGCGCCCAGCGAGGGCTCGCGCCGCTCGTCGGGCAGCACCGACACCGTCGGCGCGCGGGCGGCGAGGCTCGGCTCGGCGGCGCCGTCGCGCCATTCGGCTGCCTCCGCCTCGCGCTTGGCCGCGGCGTTGGCGCGGGCCTGCGCGATGGCGCGGCGGAAAGCGGTCTGGGCGGAAAAGCCCAGATGCACCAGCGCGCCGATGGCGACGTCAAGAATGCCGTTCCGCTCGGGGACGTCCTTACCCCTTGCCTTGCCCTGGGCCTTGGGCATGGCGATGGCGCCGAGGCCGAGCGCCAGCCAGAACAGCGCCAGGGTCGGCGCCATCAGGATGATGGCGAACAGCCAGGCCGTCACCGGCTGCGGCTCGGCGCCGGTGACCAGCGCGGCGAGGTTGGAAAAGCCGGTGCCGATCAGGCCGCCGAGGCCGGTGGGCAGCGGCCAGCTGGCGGGCGCCGGCAGGAAGGTCAAGACGCCGGTGGCGAGGCCGCTGGCGCCGATCCAGGCGATGAGGCGCAGCCCCATGCGCGAGGGCACGCGGCGGCGCAGGAAGCTCCAGCCCCACAAGGCCGGCGGAATCAGCAGCACGATGATGCCGAGGCCGAGCACCTGGAAGCTGAAATCGGCGATCACGGCGCCGGGAAAGCCGAGCCAGTTGGCGACAGGCTTGCTGGTCGCATAGGAAAAGGACGGATCGTCCACCGACCACGAGGCGAGCGCCACCATCATGACGGCGACCAGCGCCAGGACGATCATGCCGATCAGGCGGACTGGAATGGTGATGGCGATGGCGGGCGCTGGCGCAGCGGATTGGTCTTCGAGCAGGGGACGAGCCGGCATCGCAACACTCTGAACTAAACTTGAGCGCCGATCCTAGGTGGACGTGGTTAATCCCGAGCTAACCATGTGGCGGTGAATGATGCGTGGCGAATGGCAGGTATCCGGTGCCGCCCTGCCGCCATTCACCATGCACCCCACTCAGATTTCCCCCTCCGGCAGGGCGCCGATGGAGTGCACGGTGAGGTCGGCGCCGCGGCGCTGCTGCTCGTCGCCGAGGCGGATACCGACGGTGCGCCGGGCGATGGCGTAGATCAGGCTGCCGAGGGCGAAGGCGTAAGCGGAGACGGCGAGCGCGCCGACGAGCTGCACCGGCAGCGACACGCCGCCCATGCCGCCGAGCTGGGCGAGGCCGAAAATGCCGGCGGCGATGCCGCCCCACAGACCGCACAGGCCGTGCAGCGGCCAGACGCCGAGCACGTCGTCGAGCTGCAGCCGCTCCTGCGTCAGGGTAAAGCCGCGCACGAAGATCACGCCGGCGATGGCGCCGGTCGCGAGCGCCCCGAGCGGATGCATGACGTCGGAGCCGGCGCACACGGCCACCAGTCCCGCCAGCGCGCCATTGTGCACGAAGCCGGGGTCGGCGCGGCTGGCGATGGCCGCCGCGGCGATGCCGCCGACCATCGCGAGCAGCGAATTGATGGCGACGAGGCCGGAGACCGCGGCGGTTGATTGCGCCGACATGACGTTGAAGCCGAACCAGCCGATCGACAGCATCCAGGTGCCGAGCGCCAGCCAGGGGATCGACGAGGGCGGGAAGGGCCGGCCGTGCGGGCCGTAGCGGCCGATGCGCGGGCCCAGCGCGCGCACCGCGGCGAGCGCCAGCCAGCCGCCCACGGCGTGGACGACGACCGAGCCGGCGAAGTCGTGGAACGGCGCGCCGAAGCTGGCGGCGAGCCAAGCCTGGATACGGTAATTGCCGTGCCAGACGATGCCCTCGCTCAGCGGATAGACGAGGCCGACGATCAGCGAGGCGATGGCCACCTGCGGCCAGAATTTCGCGCGCTCGGCGATGCCGCCGGAAATGATGGCCGGCACCGCCGCGGCGAAGGTCGCAAGAAAGAAGAAGCGCACGAGGCTCAGCCCCTGCAGGGCGAAGCCGCCGCCATCGCCGGAGAGGGTTCTGGCGCTGGCGAAGAATTCGACGCCATAGGCGATCCAGTAGCCGACGAAGAAGTAGGCCAGGGTCGAGAAGGCGAAATCGACCATGATCTTGACCAGGGCGTTGACCTGGTTCTTGCCGCGCACGGTGCCGAGCTCGAGGAAGGCGAAGCCGCCATGCATCGAGAACACCAGCACGGCGCCGACCAGCAGAAAAAACACGTCGAGTCCGATGGCGGACTGAGTCATCACGGCCTCCCCCACGCGGCCACACGTGCCGCTTTGCTTCCCAAGTCCGGCTCGCAACCGGTCATGTACCGGGCAGGCACTCAAGGATCGTGCCAGCGGCTGGGTCAGGAAAAAGCCGTGTCGATGGAGGGAGTTATGCGGGGGTGGCGGTCGACGGGGCGGCGCCGGACGGCAGGACGCCCAAAAAACCGGCACGAACGATGACGAGAATGCCCACGCATTGGGCGCACTCTCCTGTCATCCGTCGGCGGTGTGGTGACTTGCCGGGCGACGCCCGGTCTTATCTACCCTGCTCATCTCGACGTCAGCCAACGGAGGTTCCCGCTTGCGCGGGAATGACCCGGTGGGCGGGGACGCCGGCGCGGGCGATCGTCGATTCCGTTCGATCGGGGGTGCAGTCCACGCGGGTTGCGAGTGGGAAGCCTCTGTGGCGGGCCAAGAGGCGCGCGGACTGCACGCCGGATCGAACCGGCGGTCCGGCGCGGACGGCTGCCCGCGCCGGTGGGGTGCCTATTCGTTCACCGATTCGCCGTGCTGGGTGATGTCGAGGCCCTCTTCCTCCTCCTGCTCGGAGGGGCGGAGGCCTCCCACCAGGACCTTGACGATCATCAGGATGATGAAGGAGGCGATGGCGGTCCAGGCGATGGTGGCGACGATGCCGTAGAACTGGGTGACGATCGAATGGTTCTCGCCCAGCGGGTTGATGGCCGGATCGGCGAAGACGCCGGTCAACAGCGCGCCGATGATGCCGCCGACGCCGTGCACGCCGAAGGCATCGAGCGAATCGTCGTAGCCGAGCCGGCGCTTCACATGCGCGGCGGCGACGTAGCAGAGGACACCGGCGACGAGGCCGATGACCAGCGCGCCGGTCGGGTTGACGAAGCCCGCCGCCGGGGTGACGGCAACGAGGCCGGCCACGGCGCCCGAGATGATGCCGAGGACGGAGGGCTTCTTGACCACGATCCATTCGGCGAACATCCAGGCGAGCGCCGCCGCGGCGGTGGCCACCTGGGTGTTGATCATCGCGGCGCCGGCAAGGCCGTCGGCCGCCAGCTCCGAGCCGGCGTTGAAGCCGAACCAGCCGACCCACAGCAGCGCTGCGCCGATCACCGAATAGACGAGGTTGTGCGGCGCCATGTTGGTGCTGCCGAACCCCTTGCGCTTGCCGAGGACGAGGGCGCAGACGAGGCCGGCGACGCCGGCGTTGATGTGCACCACGGTGCCGCCGGCGAAATCGAGCACGCCCAGGCCGCCGAGGAAGCCGCCGCCCCACACCCAATGGGCGATGGGCGAATAGACGAAGATCGACCACAGCACCATGAAGATCAGCATGGCCGAGAACTTCATGCGCTCGGCGAAGGCGCCGGCGATGAGCGCCGGGGTGATGATGGCGAAGGTCATCTGGAAGGTGGAGAACACGTATTCGGGGATGCTGCCCCAGAGCGAGCTCACCGTGACGCCGTTGTGGAACAGCTTCGAGAAGCCGCCGAGCCACGCCTGGGTCGGGCCGCCATCGGTGAAGGCGATGGAATAGCCGACGACGAACCAGACGATGGTGATGGCGCAGGTGATGGCGAAGGACTGCATCACCGTCGCCAGGACGTTCTTCTTGCGCACCATGCCGCCGTAGAACAGCGCCAGGCCTGGAATGGTCATCATCAGCACCAGAAGGGTGGAGGTGAGCATCCAGGCGGTGTTGCCGGCATCGAGCGTGGGCGCCGCCGGGGCGGCGGGGGCCGCGTCCTGGGCGAAGACGGGAAGCGTCGCCAGCGCAAAGGCTCCCAGCGCCGATCCCGCCGCGGTCAAAGTCGTGTTGAGTTTCATCATGTTCTCCTGGGATCGCACCGGCTAGAGGGCCGCCGCGCCGGTCTCGCCGGTGCGGATGCGGGTGACTGCGAGCAGATCGAGGACGAAGATCTTGCCGTCGCCGATGCGGCCGGTCTGGGCGCTGTCGCGAATGGCGGCGACGATGGCGTCGGACTGGCCGTCGTCGACGGCGATCTCGATCTTGAGCTTGGGCAGGAAGTGCACCGCGTATTCGGTGCCGCGGTAGATTTCGGAATGGCCCTTCTGGCGGCCATAGCCTTTGACTTCGGTCACGGTCATGCCGTGCACGTCGAGCGAATTCAGCGCCTGACGCACCTCCTCAAGCCGTGACGGCTTGATGATTGCGATCACCAGTTTCATGGATGCCCCTTTCGACTGACTGCTTGGTCTGCAATGCCGGCAAGAGACTCAAACGCCGTGCCAAGCCCGGCGCCGGTTCGCCAAGTCCATGATTCCGCTTCGAGAATCGGCCCGGTGGCGATATCGATGGGAAACGAAGCCCGGTTCACGCCCGCGATTGCGCCTATTTTTTGAGCGGATGATGTCTCGCTGCACAAATGTTGGGCATCGCCGTGACCCTTGCGCCGGCCGGGCCCGCGCGGCACAACCGTCGCACGCGGCGAGACGAGAGCGATGAGCGACAAGCCCTATGACGTCATAATCGTGGGCGGCGGGCCGGTCGGCCTGTCGCAGGCGCTGGCGCTGACCCGCTTCCAGAAGGACATGCGGGTGGCGCTGGTGGACCGGCGGCCGTTCAGCGTGCCCGACGACAAGCGGGCCTTCGCGCTCAGCGCCGGGGTGCGGCGGGTGCTCGAGGCACTGGGGGTCTGGGGGGCGCTGGGCGACGAGGCGACGCCGATCCGCGCCATGAAGATCTCCGATTCCGGCGCGGACGATCTGTCCCGCCCGGTGTTCCTAAGCTTCGAGGGCGACGTCGCGCCCGGCGAGCCCTATGCGCATATGGTGCCCAACCGGGTGCTGACGGCGGCGCTGCTGGCGGCGGCCGAAGCGCGGGTGGAATTCATCGCGCCGGCGGAGGTCGCCGGCTACAGCGCCGAGCCGGCGCTGGCGACGCTCAGCCTCAAGGACGGCCGCACGCTCGCCGCGCCGCTGCTGATCGCCGCCGACGGCGCCATGTCGGGGCTGAGGCAGATGGCGGGGATCGGGGTCGTCAGCCACGACTACCGGCAGGCGGGCGTGGTCACCACCATCGCGCACGAACTGCCGCACGAGGGCACGGCCTACGAGCATTTCCGCCCGGCGGGGCCGTTCGCGAGCCTGCCGCTCAGCGGCAACCGCTCGTCGCTGGTGTGGACCGAAGCGACGGCGGAAGCGGTGCGGCTCAAGGCGCTGCCGCCCGAGGCGGCGGCGGCCGAGATCGAGGCGGCGATGGGCTCGTGCCTCGGCGCGGTGCGGCTCGAAGAGCCGCTGCAGAGCTTTCCGCTGCGGCTGCAGCTGGCGCGCAGTTTCGTCGCGCCGCGGCTCGCCATCATCGGCGATGCGGCGCATGTCATCCATCCGCTGGCCGGGCAGGGGCTCAATCTCGGGCTCAAGGACGTGGCGGCGCTGAGCGAGGCGGTGATCGACGCGCTGCGGCTCGGGCTCGACCATGGCGCGCCCGACATGCTGGCCCGCTACCAGGCGTCGCGCCGGCTCGACACGGCGCTGATGGCGGCGGTGACCGACAGCCTCAACCGGCTGTTCTCCAACGATCTGGCGCCGCTCAGGGCGCTGCGCGACGTCGGGCTCGGCCTCGTCGATCGCATGCGCCCGGTCAAGTCGGCGCTGATCGGCCGCGCCGCCGGCCTCGACCATCACGGTCCGCGCCTCACGCGTGGATTGCCGCTCTAGAGCGGCGCCCCGATCCAGCCAGGAGAGACTGCCATGCCGCTCGCCCGCATCGACATGCCGGCCGGAACATCGGCCCAGTACAAGCGCCACGTCTCCGACGTGATCTACGAAGCGATCGTCGGCGTGCTGAAGGCGCCGGACGGCGACCGCTTCCACGTCATCACCGAGCACCAGCCCGAAACGCTGTTCATCGACCGGCACTTCCTCGGCATCGAGCGCAGCGGTGAGGCGATGATCATCCAGGTGACGCTGCGCGAGGGCCGCAGCAACGAGGTCAAGCAGGCCTTCTTCAAGTTCATCGCCGATGGCCTGCACGAGCGGGTCGGCATCCGGCGCGAGGACGTGATCATCAACCTCGTCGAGGATACGCTGGGCGACTGGTCGTTCGGCAATGGCGTGGCGCAATATCTGGTGCAGCCGCCGAAATAGGCGCCGACGCCGGCCGCATCGCCGAGATCCACGCCGCCGGCTGGCGATCCGCAGCGTGCTCTATTGCTAGCCCGACCCGCGCGTGCTGCTGCCGGACAGGGCCTGAGCCGTCACACCGCCGGGGGGAATTGCACGCGCATTTCGTCGGGGTCGACGTCGCGGGCTTCGTCGAGGCTCAGCATCGGCACGCCGTCGCGGATGGGGAAGGCGAGGTGCGCCGCCACCGAGATCAGCTCGGTGCGGTCGGCGCTCAGCACCAGGCGGGTCTTGGTCAGCGGGCAGACCAGCATTTCGAGGGTGCGCGGATCGACCTCGTAGCGGCGTCCGGAGGTGTCGGCCACATCAGCCATGACCGTCAGTTCAGCGGCACGCCGGCGCTCGAGCCCTTGGCCATCTCGAACTCGGCGAGCGCGATCAGGGTTTCGGCGCGATCCTGCAACGAGGTCGCTTCGAGCAGCACCTGCTTTTCACGGGCGCCATAGGGCGACACCATGCAGCAGAAATTCACCAGATCGGCCGTGCCGGTCTTGTTGATCTCGTCCCAGTTAAGCTCGAAATTGGCGAACTCGGCATAGTCCTTCATCATCTTGAGGAAGCGCTCGCGGTCGACCTTATCCTCGCCATGGGCGTGCTCGAAATCGAGGGCGAAGCGTTCGGCCGAGATGCTCGCCTGCCGGTACGGCGTCATCACCGTGAGCTCGGTGCCCAGCTCGAAGCGGGTGACGCCTTCGAGGATGATGAAATAGCGGCCCTCGCCATGCTCCTCCCAATGGGTGAGGCGGCCGAGCGTGCCGATCTTCTGGAGCGGCGCTCTCCCGCGCGGGCTCTCCTCGCTGGTGTCCTCGGGCTGGATCAGCCCGATCAGCCGGTTGCCGGCCAGCGCATCGTCCACCATGGCCAGATAGCGCGGCTCGAAGATGTTGAGCGGCCGGTGCGAGAACGGCAGCAGCAGCGCGCCGCTCAGCGGGAACAGCGGGATGTGCTCGGGCAGCTCGGCCGGCGCGGTCGGAGTCTTGACCATCTACGAAAACAGCAGCGACGACAGCAGTCGCCGTCCCTTGAGCGTGGCCGGGTCCTTGGCGCCCCAGGCCTCGAAAAATTCCAGCAGCTTCTTGCGGGCGCGGTCGTCCTCCCAGGTACGGTCGCGGCGCAGCAGCGTCACCAATTGCTCGGCGGCCTCGGCGCGCTTGCCCTCGGCGTTGAGGGCGATGGCGAGATCGAAGCGGGCCTGGTGGTCGTCGGGCGCCGCCTCGACCTTGTGGGCGAGATCGGCGGTGCCGCCCAGCGCCGCCGCCTCGGCGAGCAGCTTCAGCTCGGCGGCGATCGAGAGGTAGTCGGCGCCGGTGCGCGCCGCCTCGGGCACGGTGTCGAGCACGGCCTGCGCCTGCTCGGCCTCGCCGGCCTTCAAATAGACGCGGGCCATGCCGAGCAGCGCCTCGCTGTTGTCGGCCTGATGCTGCAGCACCATGCCGTAGATCTGCGCGGCGGTGCCGAGGTCGCCGCCATCTAGCGCCGCCTTGGCCGCACCCAGCGCGTTCTTGATCTCTTCCTCGATCGAGCCGGCGCGCGGCTTGCCCGGCCCGGCGGCGGCGATCACCCGGTCGGCGAATTTGCGCACTTCGGTCTCGGGCAAATTGCCCAAGAACATGTCGACCGGGCGGCCGCCGGCGAAGGCGAAGACGTTGGGGATCGACTGCACGCCGAGCTGGCCGGCGATCTGCGGGTTCTCGTCGATGTTGATCTTGACCAGCCGGATCTTGCCGGCCTTTTCCCTGATCACCTTCTCGATGGTGGGGGTCAGGGCCCGGCAGGGGCCGCACCAGGGGGCCCAGAAATCCACCAGCACCGGCGCCTCCAGCGAGGCGTCGATGACGTCGGCCTTGAAGGCGCGGTCGGACGATTCCTTGATCAGCTCGGCCGGCGGGGCGGCGGGCGTGGGCGAAGACAGATTGACGTTCACGGGTCGGCTCTTTCCGAACGGGCCCACCCTTGTCGCATGCCGCCGGGGGCTCGCGCCAGCGGCGCCCGGAGACGATGCAGCCAGAGTGGGATTCAGGGTTGCAAAGGCGGTTTCGATTGGGCATATAGGCCGCGCTTCGGCCGCTGCCAAGAGATTGGCGGCATGGACGGGGCGTGGAGCGCGGGTGTAGCTCAGGGGTAGAGCATAACCTTGCCAAGGTTAGGGTCGAGGGTTCGAATCCCTTCGCCCGCTCCAAAAACATAATTGAAATCAATGACTTAGCAAACGCCCTTCGGGGCGTTTTCTGCTTCCCCGGCTCTCTTGGCGAAACGTGGGGAGGCACGGGAAAGCAAGTCGCAGCGCATCCCGACGGGCCATCGACGCTCCTGCGATGCCCAAATGCTCTATCCCTGCCTTCAAAGGCCTGACGCGTTTTGACGTGCTCGGCCGAAACTCCGACCGCGAGCTGATCCGGTCACTGGCGAAGCGACTCGCCGACGACATGGCGGAAGCATCGCGCCTTCGCGTTGGCATCCATCTCGGCGATGGCCGGCATGATGTCGTTGAACTCGGCGTGGTCGGCATCGCCAAACAGTATCAATACATTCTGCGCGAACGAAAGCATCCACCTCACCTTCGGCATCGATGTCATCAATGATCAAAGCCGAGAGTTCGGCGAGCAAGGGTTCGAAGAGACATGACTGGTTTTCATATGGTCATACGAAATTGGCCGTCTGATCTTGTCGGTCCTGCCGCTATATTGACCCGCGCGAGAGGTGCAGCGGAAGGACGCGGGATGGACGCGGCAAACCTGGTTGGGCTCATTGGTGCCGGTGCCTATCTACTGGCCTATGCGTTGCTTCAAATGCGCGTTCTGTCGCTAGGGGACGGCCGCTACGCGTTGCTCAATATCGTTGGCGGGGTGGCGTTGGTCTATTCCCTGAGCTGGAATTTCAACCTCGGATCGTTCATCACGCAGATTGCCTGGCTGCTATTCACCGTGGTTGGATATGTCCGAGGGCGGCAAGTGTCCGGGCCGGCTTGACGTCTAGTCCAGCGTGCCGCCATTGCTGGCGACGAGCCAATCCGAGACCTCGCGCACGATCCGACGTTGATGTCGGTCGAGCGGGCGCATCAGATAAAACCGGCCTTCCGAACGCATGACATGAGCGTGCTTGGGCAGCAGTATCCCGCTGGCGAGTTGATCGCGGATCAGCCAGGTCCAGCCTAGCGTCAGGCCGACTCCCTGTACTGCCGCCGTCGTGCAGAGTCCGTAGTCGCCGAGCAGCCAGCGGCGCATGTTTGCCGGCGGCGTCAGCTGGGCGCTAGACCACCAGTGCGGCCAGTCCTGCCATTCGCGCATAGAGTCCAGGATGCCGATCAGGATGGGGTCGTCTGTCGCCCCGAGCATCGGCGTTGTCTGTGCGCCGACCGGCACGATTTCCTCATGGCCAAGCGTAGTCAACTGCACACCCGCAGGCCGCTCGCTGCGATAAAAGATGGCAAGGTCGAACTCGTCGAGACGCAGATGGGCGATGTCGTCGGTGACCTTGAGCTTGAGTTCGAGCTCGGAAATCTCGAGCTTCAGTTGGTTGAGCCTGGCCATGAACCATTGATCGGCAATGCCACGCGAGCAGGCGATGGTGATCTGTCGGGGCCCCGACCAGCCACGGAAATCTTCAGTGACAGCGGCGATCTCGCCAAGCAGGCGGCTGATATCGGCCGCATAATGCTCACCGGCGGGGGTCGGGCACACCCCATGCGCTTCACGCATGAAGAGCTTGGTGCCAGTGTAGGTCTCGAGCTTGCTGATCTGTCGACTGACGGCGCTCTGAGTCAGACCCAGCTTGAGCCCCGCGCGCGAGAAGCTGCCGAATTTCACCGCCGCCTCAAACACCTCAAGCGCGTTGAGCGGAGGCAGCTTCTGTCGGAGCGACATGAAACTCGTTTCCAGCTATCGAGGCCTCAGCCATGTCCAAAGGCTGAACAAACTGCTTTGAAACGGCCTCTACCACAACGCCATCGCTACAACAACGCGCCTCAGGCGCTCGTCAATCGCAACGCCGCCATAGGACCGCCAGCCCTGCCGCGGCCCTTGTCGCGGAGATCGCTCGTCGGTTACAGCGAGGCGACGGCAAGAGGACCTGGAGGACATCGCGTGGAGGAAGACGACGACGTCGTCGTGAGCGACGACGGCCGGCGGTTGCGGCCGGTGAAATCGCTGCTGCGCGCTCTGGATATCCTTTCGGCGCTTGCCCAGAGTGACCGTCCCCTGACGCTGAGCGAGATCGTCACGCGGACGGGTTTCTCGCGCACTGCGGCCTACAACGTAGTCACCACCTACGAGATTCGCGGCCTGGTCCGCCGCGACTCGCATAGCCGGTACGAACTCGGCTGGGGACTTTTCGAACTCGGCGAGAAAGTCCACTCCCGTTCCGATCTGAACGACGTCGCGCGCCCGGTCGTCGAGGATCTTGCCGAGGGCACCGGCGAGACCGTACTGCTCGGCGTGCTCGACCAGGACTCGGTGATATACGTCGAGAAGGCAGAGAGCCGCCGGTCGGTCCGAATGGTCGAGGCGCCAGGGCGCCGGCTGCCGCTGCACGAGTCGGTCACTGGCATGGTGCTTCTTGCATACGCCAGTCCGGCGCTACGCGAACGATACATGATCGAGCACAAGGCAAGCCGGCGCAAACTGGAGCAGCGTATCACCGAGATCGTTGCGCGCGGGTTTGTCACCTCGGTACAGGACCTCGACCCCGACCTGTCCAGCGCCTCGGTGCCTGTGCACGGCCCGGACAATCAGACCATCGCGGCCCTCACCGTGGCGGGCCCGGCGAGCCGGCTCACGCAGGAGCGGGTCGAGGCCTTCCTGCCCGACCTACTAAGCGCTGCCGCCACGATCAGCAAAGCGATCGGAGGTCGCGCTCGCTATTGACGATCAAAAATCTGGCTCTTAGGGTGCGTCGTCTGTTTTACAGACACAGTGTCTGCAATACAGACATTGTTGGACAGCAGCCCGGAGGAGGGTCCAGATGCGCCTAAACAGCATAAGAGTAGTCGTCGTTCTCCCCCTTGCGCTCAGCATGGCCGCTATTCCGCTCTCGCCAGCAGCCGCGGCCGATGTGACCATCAGCCATTGGCAGCACCAGAGCGACGCACGCGCCAAGATGGTGCAGGAATTCGCGGATAGCTATGGAGACGCCAAGATCGATTTTCAGTCGATCCCCTATTCGTCTTACTTCCAGAAACTGGGCGCCGCGCTCGAGGCCGGCAACGGCCCGTGCGTTTTCCAGCTTCCCGCCAACATTCTCGCCGAATTCTACAAGCGCGGTGAGCTCGACCCCGTGCCGGCCTCCATCATGTCGACTGCGGACATTGAATCGACGTTCACGCCGGCCTCCATCAAATTGCTCAAGATCGATGGCTCGTACTACGCGCTGCCCACCGACGTGCAGACGTTCATGCTCTTCTATAACGACGATCTGTTCAAGCAGGCCGGTCTCGATCCGTCCAAGGACTTCGCGACCTGGAGCGACCTGGTCGACGCCGCCAAGAAGCTGACGACGGTCGAGAACGGCAAGATGACCCAGGCCGGCATCGACATCGCGGCCTCGCCGTACCAGTGGTTCTACGCCGTGCCGACGCTCGCTTATGCCGACGGCCTGGTCAATGACACCACCGGCGACATCAACTACGATTCCGACCCCGGTTACCTGGCGTGGGACCGGATCACCAGCCTGGTGGCCAAGGACCACGTGGACGACCCGCAGTTCCTCGCCGAGCAGAGCAAGTTCACGATCGGCAAGGCCGCCATGACGTTCAAGGAATTCACCTTCGACGGCGTCTACCGCCTGGCGTCCGACGATCTGCACTTCAGTGTCCATCCCGCGCCGCCATTTGCCGACAATGCTCCCGGCAAGGTGGCGAGCACCTCATGGTCGTACGCCGTGTCGTCCAAGTGTGCCGTCAAGGACGACGCCTGGAAGTGGGTTGCCTATCTCACCTCCGAGGACGCCCAGAAGAAGTGGATCGCGGGTGGCGCGGAGCTGCCGTCGCGGATAGCGCTGCTCAGCGACCAGACCCTGCAGCAAGACCCCAATGTTGCCGCCGGCTTCAAGGCACTGCAGAGCGCCATGCCCTATGACTCCAAAGGCTGGGATGACGCCTATGCGATCCAGCAGGAGATCTGGGACGAGATCGTCCTCAAGGGAGTCGACGTGAAGACCGCCGTCGACAAGGGCGCTGCCGACGAGCGGGCTCTGTACCGCAGCAAGGGCCTGCTGAAGTGATATTGCGGCGAGGGCGGGGGACTGGGACGGGTGGTGCGCTGCGTCGTCATGAGACACGCTGGGCCTTCCTCTTCCTGGCTCCTGCCCTCATCCTTCTTGGGCTGACCGTCTTCTATCCGATGGCGCGGGCCCTGCAGTTCAGTCTCTACAAATGGCTTCTCGGTGCCGAAAAGACCTTCGTTGGGCTGGACAATTATCGCCGGCTGATCTTCGAAGATGGCGACTTCCACAAATCGGTCCTGGTGACGCTGTACTTCACGGTACTCAGCGTGCTGCCCGCGATCGCGCTGGCACTGTTCGTGGCGGTGCTGCTCAACGGTGCCGGCCTGCGGTTTCGGGGGATCTTCCGGACGATCTATTTCGTCCCCGTGGTGACCTCTCTGGTCGCGGTCGCGTTTGTTTGGCGCGCGCTTCTCGAGCCCTCGTTCGGGCTGGTCAACACCGTGTTGGGCTGGGTCGGCATCAACGGGCCCGGATGGCTCGCGTCGCCCGACTGGGCGCTTCCGGGCATCGCGCTGATGACCATCTGGCGCGACATGGGCTTTTACATGGTGATCTTCCTCGCGGGCCTGCAGGCGATCCCGCGCGAAGTGACCGATGCGGCGCGCATCGACGGGGCCGGGCCGTGGCGCAGCTTCTGGTATGTCACGCTGCCGCTGCTCAACCCGAGTATCGTTCTGGCGGCCGTGATCGGTGTCATCAACGGGCTGCAGCTGTTTACCCAGACCTACGTTATGACCGGCTCGCCGCAGCGGCTTCCCGGTGGTCCGCTCGGCAGTACACGTTCGGTGGTCCTGTACATCGTCGAGCAGACGTTCCGACCGCTCGAGATGGGTTATGGCTCGGCCGCGGCGTTCCTGCTCTTCGTCCTCATCATGATCGTCACGCTCATCCAGTTTCGCCTGATCCAACGGAAGTTCGAGTACTGATGCAAACCGGAGCGAAGCGATCCGTTGACGTCGCCAAGTACATGCTGCTGCTCGTGGGCGCGGTCACCATGCTCACGCCGCTCATCTGGATGGTGCTGGCCTCGTTAAAGACGTTGCCGGAAATTCTCGCTTTTCCGCCGACCATCCTGCCCAAGCATGTCAATCTTGACAACTACAAGGCGGTCTTCAAGACCGCCGATTTCGTCCGCTATTTCATCAACAGCGTGATCATCTCGGCGATCAGCGTCGTGAGTGTCCTGCTGACCAGTTCGCTGGCGGGATATGCGTTTGCCAAGTTCCGCTTTCCCGGCCGCGACGTGCTCTTCGTCGTCGTTCTGGCAACGCTGATGATCCCGTTCCAGGTGCGGGTGATCCCGCTCTATGTGCTGGCCAGCGACCTCAATCTGCTCAATACCTATGGCGGCATGGTGCTGCCGTCGCTCGTCGATGCGTTCGGCATCTTCCTGATGCGGCAGTACATGATGTCGATCCCGACTCAGCTGATCGAGAGCGCCCGGGTCGACGGCGCCGGTGAGCTCCGAATCTTCTTCCAGATCGTGCTGCCACTGACGAGGCCCGCGCTGTCTGCGCTCACGATCTTCACGCTGGTGACGAGTTGGGAGTCGTTTCTCTGGCCGCTGCTCGTGGCCTCGTCTCCCGACATGTACACCCTGCCGCTGGGGCTGGCGCAGTTCGCGGGACGGTTCCTCACCCGCACCGATCTGCAGATGGCAGCGGCCACGATGACGGTGCTGCCGCTGCTCATCGTTTTCCTGTTCATGCAGCGGCGCTTCATCGAAGGCATGGCCACGACGGGGTTGAAGTGAGACCCGGGAACATCGCCGCAGCGCGCAAAGGGAGCGACATAGACGTGACTATGACAGAGACGGGATCGCCGTCTGGCGGGATCGGCATCGATGTCGGCGGTTCGAAGATCGCCGGTGTCGTAATAGAACCGTCGGGCTCGGTGGTGGCCCGCAAGTGGATGCCGACGCCGAAGGAAGGCGGTCGCGCGGTGGTCGAGGCCTGCATCTCGGTCGCCTCGGGGCTGCTCGAGGTGGCCAGGGCCGGCGGCATCGCGGTGGGTCCGGTGGTGATCGGGATGCCGGGGACCGTCGATTCGGTCCGCGGCATCGTGCGCGACGCGCCGGTCCTCAAGATCGTCAACTACGAGGTCGTAGCCGAGGTGCAGAGCGCCGTGGGCCACCCGACCACGGTGATCCACGACGTGAAGGCCGCGGCGTTCGGCGAGTTGATCGCCGGTGCGGGGATCGGCCAGGCCGACGTGGCCTATCTCAACATCGGCACCGGCGTGTCGATGTCCTTCGTCTTCGACTGGCAGGTGTACCGCGGCGTCAGGGGCCTGGCTGGCGAGATCGGCCATGTGCGCGCCGTCGCCGACGGCATCCAATGCAACTGCGGCCGCTATGGCTGCCTCGAAACCGTCGCGTCCGGACCGGCGATCGCGCGGGCCGCCGGCATCACGGTCGGCGGTGTGGAAGCGGTCGCCGCCGCGGCCGCCAAAGGCGACGCGCGGGCCATCAACGCCATCCATGATGCTGCGGGACATCTTGGCCGCGTGCTGGCCGACTACATGACCGTGCTCGACCTGCAATTGCTGATGGTGGGCGGCGGGGTGTCCGAGGTCGGACCGCTCCTGCTCGACCGGCTGCAGGAGGTATTCGACGAACAGCTCGCCGACGTCGAGGCGACGGTACGGGTCGTCCCCGCGGCGCTTGGCGGAGAGTCCGGCGTTCTTGGCGCCGCACATCGCTCGCAGCTGCTGCGCGACGACCGCCGCAGAACCCGGTGGTGATATCATGGTGAAGATCGGAATAGTTGGCGCGGGCTATATCGCGCAGTCTCATGCCCGCGGCTATGCCGCCGATCCGCGTGCCGAACTGGCCTACGTCGTCGAGCCCGTGGCCGAGAAGGCAGCCGCCCTCGCGGGGAAATATGGCGCGCGCGTCCTTCCTTCTCTCGATGCCCTGCTCGCCTCCGATGTGGAGGTGGTCAGCATCTGCACGCCCTCGCCCACCCACGCCGACCTGGCGGTCGCGGCGCTTGGAGCCGGTAAGCACGTGCTCTGCGAGAAGCCCGTGGCCCGCACCATGGCCGATGGCGAGCGGATCGTCGCGGCCGGACGGCGCGGACCGGGGCTGCTGATGATCGGGCACGTCTCGCGTTTCGAGCCCGACCATGACGCGGCCTATCGCGCGGTGCGCGCCGGGCGGATCGGCGAGCTGCGGATGATGTCGCAGTCGCTGGTTGGCGAGCGGCCGACATGGAGCGAGCATGACTGGCTCGGCGATGCCGACCAGTCAGGCGGACCTCTGGTCGATCTGGCGATCCATTCCTTCGACTATCTCAACTGGGTCAGCGGCGCCCGGCCGGTGCGCGTGCATGCGATCGGCTCGGCCCGGGCCGACGGCGTGGTCGACTACGCCATCGCCACCGTGCGCTACGACAATGGCGCGATGGCGGTGGTCGAAACCAGCTGGGGGCACCCCGCCGGCCATGGGCTCGAGCTGACGACCGAGCTCACCGGCAGCGCCGGCCGGATTACCTGGGATTACGCCGGCACCGCGGTCGCCAGCCTGAAACGCGCCGGAGCTCCGGCGCGGGCCATGAGCCAGCTCGGCAATCGCGGCTTCGTCGCCCAGATCAAGGCGTTCCTCGATGCCGTCGAGTCGGGCGGGCCGAGCCCGGTGCCGGCCGAAGACGGCCTGCTTGCGCTCGAGGTGGCGCTGGCAGCGGTCGAGTCGCTGCGCACCAGGCGCGTGGTGCACCTCACGGGCAGCAAGGAGGCAGCGCGATGATCGATGTTGTGATCTTGGGCGTCGAGCACGGCCCGCACGCCAGGTCCTACGCTGGCGCCCTCGGCCGCAGTGGGCTCGGCCGGCTGGTTGGCGTCTACGATTCCTCGCCCGAACTCGGGACGCCGGTGGCGTCCGATCTGGGCGTCCCGTATTTCGCTGATGCCGTGCAGTTGATCGAGACGACGCATCCGGCCGCCGCGATCGTCTGCAGTGCAACCAACCGGCATCGCGAGCTTGTCGAGTTGGCGGCCGCGCGCGGGCTGCACGTGCTGAGCGAGAAGCCGCTCGCCACCAATGTTGACGACGCCGCGGCGATGGTCGAGGTGTGCAGGACGCACGGCGTGCAGTTGCACACGGCGTTCGTCACCCGGTTCTATCCCATTGTGATGCAGGCGCGCGATATCTTGGCGCGCGGCGAGATCGGCACGTTGCGCGGCATGGTCGGCGGCAATCGCGGCCGCCCTCCGCTACCTCCACGCTATCCCGCCTGGATCACGGACGCCGAAGCGGCCGGCGGCGGCGCGCTGATCGACCACTCGGTGCATGTCGTCGATGCCATGCGGTTCGTCTCCGGCCTCGAGGCGAAGGAGGTGCTGGCCGAAACCGGCACGCTCTTCACCAATCTCAAGGTAGAGGACAGCGCGCTGGTCTCGGTGGTGTTCGGCGACGACGTGCCGGCTAGCGTCGATCCGAGCTGGTCGGTGACGCCGACCAATGTGTGGGACTACGATTTCTACCTGCGCCTGGTCGGCACCGAGGGATCGTTGACCATCGCCAGCGGCCGCGAGGCGCTGCAGATATCAGGTCAGCACGGTGTGCGCACGCACGCGCTGGCACCGTTCGAGCCGGACGTTGACCAAGCGATGGTCGAGGGGTTCCTGCAATCGCTGGCCGAAGGACGGGTGCTCCACCCCTGCGCCACCGGCGAAGACGGACTGCGCGCCGTCGAGGTCGCATGCGCGGCCTATGTCTCGGTCAAATCCGAGGCTTTCGTGCCGACGGCCGGAGGCGATCTTGGCTGATCTGGCAGTCTTGGCCGGCCAGGCTGTCGTCGATGGCCAGCTTACCGGGCCGGTCACGCTGACGATCGCGGACGGCCGCATCGCATCGATTGATCCGCCACGCACCGAGGGCGTCATCGATGCGTCCGCAGCGACGGTTGTGCCGGGTCTGCTCGACATCCACACGCATGGCGGCGGCGGCGTTCAGGTCATCGACGGTCCGGCCGCCGACATGGATCGGCTCGCCCGATTCTACGCCGCGCACGGCGTCACCGGCTTCCTCGCGACGATTGGCGGCAGCCGGGAGCACATCCTGGCCGGCCTGGGCGCCGTCCGCTCGTATCTCGCGGCATCGCCGAGCGGTGGAGCGCGATGCCTCGGGGTGCACCTCGAAGGTCCCTTCATCAGCCCGCACGCGCTCGGCGCTTTCCGTCCGGAGTCGGCTCTCGCCCCTGATGCCGAGCTTTTCGCCGAGGTGCTGGACGCTGCCGGCGGACATATCCGACTGATGACGATTGCCCCCGAACTCGAGGGGGCGGATGCCATCATCGAACGCGCTCTCGCCGAGGGCATCGCCTGCACCATCGGACACTCGGTGGCGACCCTCGCCCAGGTCGATCACGCGGTCGACATCGGAGCGCGGTCGGTAACCCACTTCTTCAACGGCATGAGCCCGTTCCGGCATCGCGAACCAGGGCTGATCGGCGCCGGCCTCACCGATCCCCGGCTGGTCTGCGAGCTGATCGTCGACGGCATCCATGTCCATCCCAGAGCAGTGGCGCTGGCGGCCGTGGCCAAGGGGATCGACGGTGTCGCCCTCGTCACCGATTCGATTTCCGCAGCCGGAATGCCGGACGGCGAATACGAGCTCGAGGAGCAGCACGTCATCATCTCGGCCCGCTCCGCGCGGCTGGCGGACGGCACGCTCGCTGGCAGCATGCTGACTCTCGAACGAGGGGTCGCCAATTTCGCCGAATGGGCCAAGGTGCCGCTCGCCGATGCGGTGCGGTCGGCCACTGAAGTGCCTGCCCGTGTGATCGGCCTGTCGTCGACACGCGGACGGATCTCGCAGGGCCGCGATGCCGATCTGACGGCGTTCGACTCCGACCATCGCCTGCTCTGGACGATGGTGGGTGGCGCACTGCACGAGCCGGCAGCGGCGTAAGTCGGCCGAACAGAATGCCAGGATCGGGAGGATGGGTGTGATGGGCTTCAAGCTGGATCTGCTGTTGCGCGGCGCGACCGTGCACACGATGGACACTGCTCGCCCCGCGGCGCGCAGCGTTGGAGTCTGGAACGGCCGAATTGTCGGCGTGGACGAGCAGGTCGACTCGCTTCCCGCGACGCGGGTGATCGACCTCGATGGCGCGACGCTGCTGCCCGGCTTCCACGACGCGCACTGTCACCCGACCTCCTACGGCGTTGCGGCCAAGCAGCTCGAGCTCAGCGACGCCCCGACGATCGATGTGGTGCTCGACCGGGTGGCCGCGTATGCTTCCAAGCTCTCGAAGGAGAGCTGGGTGATCGGCGTCGGCTACCTCGACCGGTCCGGTCTGGGCCGGCACCCCACGGCGGCTGAGCTGGACCGTGCGGCCGGCGGCCGGCCGGTGTGGCTGACGCACCGGTCCGGGCATATGTGCGCGGTCTCGTCTGCGGTGCTGCAGTTACTGCCGTCGCCCCTGCCGGAAGGCGCGGAAGAATACGTCCATCGCGACGCTTCGGGCGTCCCGACCGGCCTCCTTGAAGAGGCCGCGATGGAGCCGGTGAAGGTCGCTGTTGGCCCAGGTTCGGTGGCGCAGATCGTCGACGCGATCGAGGTGGCGACGCGGCAATACGCCAGCGAAGGCGTGACCAGCCTCACCGACGCCGGCATCGGCTGCCCCGGTGTCGACCATAGCCCGCAGGAGATTGGTGCCTGGCAACTTGCCGCGCGCACCGGGCGTACGCACACCCGCGCCAATCTGATGGTCTACAACGAGCTCTTTCACGATGTTCTCCACCATCCCGACGATCCAGGATCATTCGGGCTCGACCTGGGATTGCACACCGGGATGGGCAGCGATCGTGTCCGAATCTCGGCGATGAAGGTCTGGCTCGACGGGGCCGGTTCGGCCGGCAAGCACGCCACCAATCACGACGACACCGCGCTGGTCGACGACCCGGCCCGGTTGCGCCGCCACATCATCGAAGCCCATCGTTCGGGCTGGCAGGTCGCCGTCCACGCCATGGGCGACCACGCGGCCGACCTCTTCCTCGATGCAATTGAGGCGGCCGGTCCGGAGGCCGAGGTGCGTTCCAGGCGGCACCGCATCGAGCATGGGGGCCTGCTCCGGCCCGACCAGCTCGCACGGATCAAGCGTCTTGGCGTCGTGGTCGTGATCCAGCCGGTGTTCATTTCGGAGTTTGGCGATGCGCTCGCACATCACTTCGGCGCGAACCACGTTCCCTGGTCGATCCGCGCCCGCAGCTTGCTCGACGCCGGCATAGCCGTGGCCGCGAGTTCCGACCGCCCCGTGGCCCCCGGTGCGCCTCTGGTCGGCATCCAGGCTCTGCTCGAGCGCCGCACCGCGTCTGGCGCCGCCTACGGGGCCGACGAGATTATTACAGCGGCGGAGGCGTTGCGCCTTTATACCCAGGCTGCAGCCTATGCGGCCGGCGTCGAGCAAGAGGTCGGTACCATCGCGTCTCGCCAGCTCGCCGACCTGGTTGTGCTAGACGCCGATCCGTGTGTTGTCGCCAGCTCCGCCATCTCTGACATCGGCGTGCGGGCGACTGTGGTGGGGGGCGAAGCATCACACGACCCCGACGGGCTTTTCGGCTGACGGAAACTGCTGGGTTGCCCGCGTCGACGATGATGCGGCGCTTCGGTAGCTCGAAGAGGGGCCGCCGGCCCAAATATCTGTCCCATAGCCGATCTCTCCAACAAGGATCGGCCAAGCTGATTCCATCACACACAACGAGACACCTAGCGGACAGGCGGCTGAGCAGCCTTTTGGGCCACCAGACTCAGGCGTTTTTATCGATCTGTCCTATGCACTTCGCTTTAGTCGCGAACCGGTGCGGAAACCGATCGCCTGAATGCGCTCCTCAGGGAAGGACGTGCGATGCGTCCAGGCCCGTGACGCCATCCAAGGCGAGGGCAACGCCGCCGAGATAGGACTTCGATGCGGAGATCTTGGAGAAGGTGATCCGCGTTTGTGCGAACATCGAAGGATGCGCAAGTCGGCGAGCCTCCTGCTCCGTGGCCGGACGAAGATATGCTTCGGCGCGAGCGAGGTCGCCACCGAGCATCACCAGAGGAGGGTTGAAAATATTGATAAAGTTGGCGATGCCGGCGCCAAGCATCAACGCCGCGCGATTCAGGACGTCGAGCACGACGAGATTGCCGCCCGCGGCCTGCTTCAGGACATCTCCAAACTCCGAAACGCCCTCGATCCCAAGATGCTGGACCTCGGAGGTCATCGCATATCCCGCGACGTAGGCGGACAAGCAACCGTAGGACCCGCATGAGCACGGCCGCCCCTGTGGCACCACTTTAACGTGCCCCAGTTCGCCGGCCAGGCCAGTCGCTCCACCATACATCTCGCCCCCCAGGAAAAGGGCGCCGCCGACACCGGAGCCTGAAAACAGGTAGATGAAATCATCCTCGTCAACGCAATCGCCAAACATGTGCTCGGCCATCGCGGCCGCCTTCACGTCGTTGCCGATGAACAGCGGGTAATGCACCTTGGAGCTGAGCAGGTCGAAGACTGGAACGTCGTGCCAGCCAACGATGGGCGCATGAACGAGCAGGCCCTCATCCGTCACCAGGCCAGGCAGAGAGACACCCACCCCGAGGATCTCTCCTGGTCTGTCGCAGGCCGCGCGCACCTTGGCGATGCCCCTAGCGATCAGAGTGTCGAGCTTGCCAACGCCACCATCGAACCGCTGCTGCTGGGTGACGAGCGGTTGTCCATCCAGCGCGGAAATCACGAACGAAAGCGCTGTCCTCTCGACCTGGACGCCAATCAGCAGGCCCTTATCGGGAGAGATCGACAACCCTTCGGCCGGGCGACCCCGTTTCGAGCCAGGACCATTGGACGATCTGCGGATCAGACCCAACTCGTCGAAGCGGTTGACGATGGAGGACACCGTAGACTTGTCGAAGCCCGTCCTGGCAATGATGTCCCGCTGGGAGATCTGCGGTTCAATCCGGATCCGGTGGAAAATCTCGTTCGCGTGAAATCGGCGGATATAGGATTTATGCATCGATCAAATAGCTCTCTTCAGAATCTGTACCGCCATTCTAGATAGTTGACGTGAAGCATTCTGCGTCGCAGGTCGCGATACAGGCCAACGCGGACAATTGACAAGAATAGCAGTACGACATCATATTCTTCATTCAAGAATAAAGAGGTCAACCGACTTGCACACGCTTCTGTGGATTGGCGCCGCCGTTGAGAACGCCAGGCTCGATCGTGAGCCGGGAAGGTTCGCTGTCCCGCTTGCATCAGCGCCGGGCCAGCCCGTGGATGCGAAGACAGTTCGTGGCGCTGGCGAAAGGATCGAGAGCTCCGTCGGCCGTCTTGGCGGGAAAGATGGTCCGCGCTTCGGGAATGGTGGCAATTCCGGGAGCTTGCCCGACTAGACAGTCGGATTTTCCACCTCGACACGTTGAAGGGACTTCATTCTGGCGGCGCTTTCGCGCGCAAAGCGGGCATAGTCTAAGGGTTGATCGTGCTCGGCAACCATCAGCCAGGCTCCGGCACGGATACATTGGTTCCAGAGCATATCCCACGGGACAACGCCCGCACCGATGGTCGTCTGCCCCAACTCTTCCGGGATGCCTTGGCCAGGTGCCGGGACGTCCTTGACATGGATAGCCGGTATTCGCCCTGCGTAGCGGTCGAGCCAGGTGGATGGGTCTGATCCCGCGGAAACGGTCCACCCGATGTCGATCTCCCACTGCAGGTCGTCACCGAGCAAATGCTCGATGGGATATGTTCCATCCGGCAATGCCGTCACTTCCGCGCCGTGATTGTGCCAGGCAAAGCTCAGCCCCTCGCCGGCCAAACGCTTTGCGGCGACCGCCATCTCCCTGCCGATGGCACGCCATCCGGCGGCGTCTGTAGGAATGAGCGGATTCGGAAGCCAGGGCATGATTACCAGCTCGGTCCCGATCGTGCGCATTGTCCTTACTGTCTCGTCAAAGCTCGCTTCGCGCAGCATGTCGTAGTGGATGTGCGAGGACTTGGCGGTCAGCCCCACCTCGTCGAGCTGCCGGCGCAGCTCCGCCGGATCGCCATACTGCGCATGATGGGGCTGCACGTCCGTGTATCCCGCGCTTTTGAGGACATCGAGCTGCCGGCGCAGCGAAGGATCGTCGCGCGAGGACCAGAGCTGAAACGAAAGCGTGGACGGCATCGAGATTCTCACGTGGAGCGCAGGATATGATCGGCGTTGCGGAACGCCATCGCCATGATGGTCAGCACTGGGTTGAAGCCGCCATTGGTCGGATGCAGCGATGCGTCGCAGACGAAGAGGTTTTCGTGTCCCCAGACGCGACCATACGAGTCGGTGACCGAGGTCCGGGGATCGAGGCCCATGCGGCATGTTCCGGCCTGATGCTGGCCGGCCGACATGTGAAGCCGCGGCTCCGCGCCCCACACGGCGCGGGCGCCCGAGGCCTCGATCCATTCCTTGGCTTTGCCGAGGATGAAGCGCGCCGTCCTGACGGTTTCGGGGTGGGTGGTTCCGTGCAGGTGCGCCACGGGCATGCCGCATCGATCGGTGAGCGCGGCCAGGGTCACCCGGCAATCCGGGTTCGGTATTTCATGGACGGGCCCTTTGACCTGCAGAACCCGCTTGTAGTTGTCGCGCATGAAGCGGTGAGCTTCGGCTCCCCAGCGGGGAAGAGCCGGGGGCAAAGCGTTTTCCCAGAACATGATCGGCGGCATGACGAAGTCGTCGGCCAGCATGGCGCCGCCAATGACGCCGGGATTGCCGTGGTTGTAGTCACAGGTCGCGATCGTCACACCCGGTCCGCGCGAGCTGTGAACCTCGTCATCGAACAGCCCGAACGCTGTTGGGTAGGTGTGTCCCTGCAGATGCCGGCCCACCTGATCGTGATCATTGCCAAGGCCGTTCGGGTAGAAATCGGACCGCGACGCCAGCAGGAGCCGCGCCGTTTCAATCGCGCCGGCGCTGACGACGACGAGACGGGCCCGCACCGAGGTCGCCACCATGCTGCCATCGGCCTGCGGCTGAACGAGCCGTACCCCGGACACCTGACCCGTGTCGTCATGCTCGATCGAGGTCACCATGGCCTCGGTGATCAGATGGCATCGCCCGGTCGCGAGCGCCCTGGGGATCGCGGTGGCGTAAGTGCCGTTCTTGGCATTGGAGGGGCATTGGAAGCCGACACAGCTGCCGCATTCGATGCAGGCGCCGCGGCCGTCGCGCGGAACGCTATTGACGAGCAGCGGCGGATGGAAGGTATCGAGCCCCAGCCGTCGCGCGCCTTCGGCCAGCCGGTCGCCGGCAAGCCGACGCGGCAGCGGCGGCATTGGATAGCCGCGGCTCCGATGCCCTTCGTGAGGATTGCCTGCCTCGCCGCTGACACCGATGTCGTTTTCTGCCCTGTCATACCAGGGCTCAAGATCGGCGTATCCGATCGGCCAATCGGCGAGCGAGGACCCGTCGGGCACGCCATAGCGGCTGGCCATTCGAAAGTCGTCGGGATGAAAGCGCCAGGCGAGCCCACCGAAAACCGTCGTGCCGGAGCCGACGCCGCCGGCACTGTGATGATAGGCCCATTCATACGGACGGGCGACAACCGCCCGGCCCTCGGGGTCGATCCCGATACGGGGATTGCCTTCGAGGGCCGGATCCGTGTTCATTCCGTATCGGGCGTATCGCTGGTTGCGCAGATGGTCGCGATACCCACCCTCGGCGTAGCCCCGCTCGTGTCCGCGCTCGACCAGCAGAACCGTTCGGCCTGCCTGCGCCAGGCTGTGGGCGACGATGCCACCCGCGGCGCCGGCTCCAACGACGATGGCGTCGAAGTCCAGCTGGTCGGCGTCGAGCCGCCGTATGGGGAGAGGGCGAGACGGCGGCGGTCCGTCAGGGCCTTCGGGCAGCCCATGCTCATAGCCGATCACGTCCCAGGATGCCGCATTCCGGTTGCCGCCATTGCCCGGGTTCGCATAGACGCCCTCTGCGACGAGGCGAGCGAGGCTCGTAAACCAGGGCTCGCGTGCGTGCGCCTCGAGCTGGGCTTCGGTCGCGACAGCGTGCGTCCCCTCCCCGACGATCTTTTGCAGCCCCGCCACGATCTCGGCCGCTTCGGGGGCGTCGCCCGCCAGCAAGCGATCGAGGACGTATCCCCCAACCCCCAGCTCATGCGCGGTGAGTCCAAGTTCCGTCGAAGCCATTCTGTCAATGAGACGATCCAACAGGGTGGCGATCGCCGGTGAAATCATCCTGCTCATTTGCCGGCTCCGCCCAGCAGGCCACGCACGAACGATTTTTGAAAGATCAGGTAGGCGGCCATGACCGGCACCACGGACACCAAGGTGGCAGCCATCAGGGGACCGTACTGAACCTGGACGCCACTGACGAAGCCGGCGATCGCCACCGTGGCCGGCTGCGCCTCATCGCCGTTCGTCAGGGTGATGCCGAACAGCAGATCGTTCCAGATGTAGCGGCTTTGAATGATCGCCAGCGCCGACAGACCAGAGGTCGAGGCAGGCAGCAGCAGACGCCAGAAATAGCCGAATGGGCCGCATCCCTCGATCAGCGCCGCCTCGTACATCGAGCGCGGAACCGACGCGAAGAAGTTGCGCATGAAGAACGTGCAGAACGGCACGGAATAGGCCGTGTGGGTGAGCCACATGCCGGGAATGGTATCGTAGAGGCCAATGGTGCGAATGAAGATGAACAGCGGGATCTGCACGATCTGAAACGGTACCAGCATACCCGTCAGCAGAAAGAAATAGATCCAGCGGCTCGAGCCGCCCCGCATATAGGCGAGCGGATAGCCGCCGATCGCGCCGAGGACGACCGAGAAGATTACCGCCGGTATCGTGATCGCCAGCGAGTTGAGGAAGCTACGCCCCATCTGGTTCGCCGCCACCACGAAATTGTCGAGGTAGAGCTGAGTCGGGAACGACAGAACCTGCGTAATCTCGCGCGGCGACTTGAACGCCGTCAGCGTTGCGACGACCAGAGGCGCGAGGAAGATCACTGCGACCACTATGGCGATGAAATAGGCCGAGACGCGGCCGGCCGAAACGCGCGTCGCCATCACTCCGCCTCGCTGGCCTGCACGCGCAGGGACATATAGTAGAGGTATGGCATGATTACCGCGCCGGCGAGGATCAGAAGGTAGACCGAGATCGCGCTTGCCCGGCCCATGTCGAAGCGGCCAAAGGCAACGTCGTACATCTGGGTGGCAAGCACCTCGGAGGCGTAGGCGGGGCCGCCATTGGTCGTTGCCCACACGACATCGAACAGGCGCATCGCATCCACGGCCGATATTCCCAGCACGACGATGGTCGAGGGCCACAGCAGCGGGAAGCTCACCTTCCAGAAGATCTGCCAGGGCGTGGCTCCCTCGATCCGCGCCGCCTCGATGCATTCGACCGGAATGTTGCGCAGTCCGGCAAAGAAAACGAGGAACGAGAAGCCCGTCATCCACCACATGACGGCGCCCATCAGGGCGAAATTGACGACATGCGGATCGCCGAGCCAGTTCTGCGCCAGACTGCCGAGGCCAACGACGTTGAGCACCGTGGTCAGCAGGCCGCTCGTCGGTTCGTAGACCCAGCGCCAGATAGCGGCGACCGCGACGGCGGGGATGGTAAACGGCAGGAAATAAACGATGCGAAACACACGCTCGCCGCGCAGGCCGCGATCAAGAATCGCGGCAAGCAGCAAACCAAGTCCGGTGGGACCGAGCAGCAGGAAGATCAGCCAGGTGACGTTGTTCAGAACCGCATGAAAGAACCGCGGCTCGTGCAGCAGCTCGACATAGTTCGCCATGCCGATGAATTTCATGGATTTCGAAATGCCGTCCCAGTCCTGCAGGGACAGGTAGAACGTCGAAATGATGGGATAGATGAAAAAGGTGACGAACAGCAGGACGGGCAGCACCAGAAACAGCAAATGCACGGCGCGCTGCGAGAAATAGAACCGGCGGCGTGCAGGAGCGACGGATGTCATGTGTGTCTCTGCTTCAAAACGTGTAGTCGGGCGCCCGGCGAGGCCGGGCGCCAGATAATCACCAACTGGTATAGGCGTTGTCGGCCATCGCCTTCTGGCGAGCGGCTTCCAGGGTGCTGATGACGTCGTGCTCCGTTGCATCGGACGGATCGATGGCAAACTTCTCGATCTGGTTGCCGAGCTCGGTGCCGACATCAGTGGGCAGGAGGAAGAAGAGATTGGGGAGCACGGCATTCGCCTTGCTCGCAGTGGCGAGTTGCGTCGCGAACTTGGCAAAATCGACGTCGTAGACCGAGGGGTCGACCTCGGTGCTCGGCGAGATCGAACCCTTGTTCGTCGCGAAGGCCTCCTGTGCTTTCGCCGACGCCACGGTGGTCACGAATTCCTCACCGGCCTTGATCATCTCGGGTGTCCCCTCCGGCACGGCGAAAAGGTCCATCTGGAAGATCGCCTTGTCGCCGGTTCCGGGCGCAGGGAAGGTGTCATAGCCGGTATCGGGCTTGAATCCGGCCTGCTTCATGTAGCCGGCCACCCACACGCCCATACCGTACATGCCCACCTTGCCGTTGATCAGGTCGTCCGCGGTCTGCGTCCAGCTCTTGCCGCTCCAGTTCTTGGCGTAGCACTTGACCTCAGTATCTCGATAGAGCTCGAGCGCCTTGCGGAACTCCGGCGAGTCGAAGGCGAGCTCGCCGCGTGCAATCTTGTAGTAGCCGTCGGTGCCGACAGTCGAAATCAGTGGCGCATAGAAATTGTAGAGGCTCCAGAACGGACCGCCGGCATCGCCCAGGGGCTCGATGCCGGCCGTGCGCAGAGCGTCGCAGGTCTTCACGAAACCGTCCCAGTCGGTCGGCGGCGTCAGCCCGAGTTTCGCAAAGATCGCCTTGTTGTAGAAGATGTTGTTGATCTCGGCGAGATCGAAGGGAAGTCCGTAGGGTACGCCATTGATCTTGGCGACGCGCTGGATGCCTTCAGGGAAGATCTTGTCCCCATCGATCTTTGCCCAGACGTCGGTCAGCGGATGCAGGCGGCCACCATCCACAAAGGTCTTCAGTTCCGACGCCATCGACGTCTGGTAAGCCGCCGGCGGCTTGTTGCCGATGAAGGCGGTCTGAAGCTGCCGACGCATCTCCACGACATTGCCCGGAATGACCTTGCTCACGAACTTGGTGTCCGGGTTGGCGGCATTCGCCTGATCGATAAGCGCCGTCATCCCGGCCAGCTCGGAGCCGGCAGCATAGTAATTCCACACTTCGGCAGTGGTGCTCTGGGCATAGGCGCCGCCGACACCGGCAAGCATGGCGACCCCGAGAGCGATCGAACCGACTTTCCACATAGGATTTCCTCTCCTCACGAACGGACTCCCCCGTCGTTTTCGCCCAGAGCCGGGCGGCGGATCGAGGCAATAGTCCGGTTACGAGAAAAATTCATCGCCGGAATTTGCGATGTTGTCAACGCAGTGCCGCGTTCGGCCGATCCATGCTTGCGCGCCAGAACATCGGTTTACTAGATAATATGCTGAAATATCACGACTATTCTGACGATGATGATCCGCTGACTGGTTGACCGTGAGAAAACCCTGGTCGGTACAATGGTCGTTTGTCCCTCTTGCGACAGGCTTCTTTTTCTGTAATCAAGATAAATAGAAGGCCGCAGCATGCTCCGGAGTCCGGGCTTGCATGCCCAAAGGACGGAGTTTCATATGCGGATCGGAATTGTTGGGCTCTCGATCGAGATCATGTTGGCATCGCCACTGCCCACTGCCGCTCGCGACATTCAGCACTACACGCCTCGGCAGATGCGCGACGACGACCTGTGGATGATCCGCGGCATGCTTGCACGCCTGGGCGAAGACAAGGATGTCGAGGCCGTTCCGCTGTACTGGGCGACGGCGCTTCCCGGCGGCCCGATGACGGCCCAGTCTTATGCGGACGTGAAGGAAAGGACGCTCAGGCTGCTCGACGAGAAGGGACCTTTTGACGGCGTACTGGTCGCCAATCACGGCGCGCTCGAGGTCGATGGGCTCGATGTCGATGCAGACAGCGACTTCATCACGGCCATCCGCAGGCAGATTGGTCCGGAAGTTCCGATTGGCGTCTCTCTGGACCTGCATGGCGACATGACGCCCGAGCTGTTGGAGGCCGGTACGGTGTTTTCCGTGCTGCGGACGGCGCCGCACCGCGACGACAAGCAGACCGGCTATCGCGCGGCAGACATGTTGCTGCGGGTGCTGCGTGGCAAGCTCGTGCCGAGTAAGGCAGCGGTTCGTATTCCCATGCTGATTCCCGGCGAAATCGCAGTGACCTCCAGAGGGCCTGCCAAGGACCTCTACGGCTCGCTGCCTGAGTATGATGCCAGGCCGGGCGTGCTGGAAGCCAACATCCTGGTCGGGTTCGCCTGGAACGATCGGCCGTGGACCGCCGCTACGGCGTTCGTGGTGACCGAGAACGATCCGAACCTCGCCCGCGCCGAAGCCATCCGCCTCGCCCGCAACATCTGGGATCGCCGCAGGGAGTTTAAGCTCGGCATGGAGACGGCTGAGGTGACGGAGGGCCTCAAACTGGCTGCGGCCGCCAAGGAGCATCCCGTCTACATTTCCGACTCGGGCGACAACACCACCGCCGGCGCTGCCGGCGACCTGACGCTGGTTCTACAGGCGGCGCTGGACGAGCCAGCGATCAAGGACCTGGTTGTCGCCGGCATCACCGCGCCGCAGACGGTGAAGGAACTGCTCGCGGCCGGCGTCGGCAACACCACAGAGATCGAGCTGGGCAGCGAGCACATCTCTCGTCCGAAGACCGCGCGAAAAGTCCTCGCGTTGGTCGAGGCCGGCGGCGAAGAGCTTCAGCTGAGCGGCTTTCAGCCCTACCGCTCGGTGGAAAGTGCGTGGGCACGGGTTCGGATCGGCAACGTCATCGCCACCTTCCATGCGCAGCCGATCGGCATCGTGACGCCCGAACATCTGTCATCCATGGGGATCGACCCCCGAGGCCACCAGGCCTATGTCGTCAAACTCGGATATTTGCATCCCAGGCTCGAAGACATTGCCGCAAGGCACATCCTGCTGCTCAGCGATGGCACATCGCAACTGGATATGCGTCGGTTGGCCTGGTCGGCGCTGCATCGTCCGACCTATCCAATCGATGCCGAATTCGACTGGTCGCCGGAAGGCGCCGTCTACGGCGACGCCAAATAGGGAGCAAGCCATGCGAGTTTCGTTGCGCAACGTTCAGCTGCCCGCATTCCCCGTGTCCGGCGATCAGCCGCGAGTGCCTGCAGCCGTGTTCGACCGTCGTGCCAGAGACGCTTATGCGCGCGGTAAATCCGATTGGATGGTCGTCTATGCCGACCGCGAGCATTTCGGCAACATGGCGTTTCTGACCGGCTTCGAGCCGCGCTTCGAGGAGGCCTTCCTCCTGCTTGGTCCGGGCGGACGCCGGGTTCTCATCACCGGCAATGAATCGGAGAGCTATGCCGCGCTGGCCGTGCTGCCGGGCCTGTCCGTGCTGCGGTCGCAGACTCTCAGTCTCATGGCGCAGGATCGTTCCGAGTTTCCTCGGCTCGTCGATCGCCTGCGTGACGCGGGCTTGAAGTCCGGCGATTCGGTGGCGTTGGTGGGCTGGAAATATCTTGAGGTCGAGGAAGATGCCGACCCCTCGACGGCCTATTTTGTTCCGGCCGCGTATGCGCGGATGCTGCAACAGGCCATCGGGGCACACGGCGAACTTCGCGATGCGACGCCCGTCCTCATGCATCCTGAGCACGGCTTGCGATCGATCCTCGACGTCGACCAGATCGCGGCGTTCGAATGGGCCGCGACGCGCTGCTCCAGCGCCTTGTGGCGCATCGTCAGTGGTGTCGCTGAAGGCGATACCGAGTTCGACGCGGTTGCCCGCATGCAATATGCCGGCGACCCGCTCAACGTACACACGATGTTTGCTTCGGCGGGAGCTGGCGAAGCGGTCATCGGGCTCCGCAGCCCGACGGGTCGCCGCCTGCGCCGTGGTGACGGTGTCACGACGGCTTTTGGGCTTTGGGGAGCACTTTCATCGCGCGCGGGGCTGCTCGATACCAGCAATGACGACTTTCTGGCACACGCGATAGCTTACTTTCGCGGTCTTCTCAGGTGGTACGAGACGGCCGACATCGGCGTGACTGGCGGCGATCTCTACGAGGCAGTTGCTGAGACTCTGGCCGAGGGCGGACTTCGCTCGGCACTCAATCCCGGTCATCTGACTGGGCACGAGGAGTGGCATCATAGCCCGGTGCGACCAGGATCCCGGGAGAGACTAGCCTCCGGTATGCCGTTTCAGATCGACGTCATCCCGACGCCCTTGCCGCTCGGGCAAGCCCTCAATTGCGAAGACCCGATCACATTCGCCAATGCAGAGCTGCGGCAGGAGCTGGCGGCGAAATATCCGGAAACCAGCGGCCGCATCGAGGCACGCCGATCCTTCATGCGCGATGTCCTGGGCGTCGAGGTCAAGGCCTCCATACTGCCCCTCTCTTCGACGCCGCTGTGCCTCCCTCCGTTCTGGCTGCGTCCCAACGATCTGCTGGTTCGCGACTAACGGTCGGCGTCTCCAACTGAGAAAGCAATTCGCATGGCAGGAGTGATCCTCGACAAGATAGTCAAGTGCTACGGCGAAATCGAAACTGTTCACGGCATCGACCTGCAGATCGAGGAGGGCGAGTTCATCGTGCTTGTGGGGCCGTCAGGGTGTGGAAAATCCACGACCTTGCGCATGATCGCCGGCCTCGAGACGATCACAAGCGGCGAAATCCGGATTGGCGATCAGCGCGTGAACGAGCTGCAGCCCGGCGAGCGCGACATCGCCATGGTCTTTCAGAACTATGCGCTCTATCCGCACCTGTCGGTGGCCGACAACATCACCTTCGGCCTCAAGCTCAGGAGAACGCCGCGCGCCGAGATCGCAAAGCGGCTTCAGACGACCGCTGATATCCTCGAGATCACGCCGCTGCTCAAGCGCAAGCCGCGACAGCTTTCGGGCGGTCAGCGGCAACGTGTGGCGATGGGGCGCGCCATCATTCGAAACCCGCAGGTCTTTCTGTTCGATGAGCCGCTCTCGAACTTGGACGCCAAGCTTCGTGTGCAGATGCGCACCGAGATCAAGCAATTGCACGCAAGAATCCCGACGACGACAGTCTACGTCACCCACGACCAGGTCGAAGCGATGACGCTCGCCGATCGCGTGGTCGTCATGAACGACGGCCGGATCGAGCAGATTGCGGCACCGCAGGAATTGTATCTCAATCCGGCGAGCAAATTCGTCGGCGGGTTCATCGGCTCGCCCGGCATGAATTTCATCGGAGCGGAGCTCCGGCACACGGATGAAGGGACCGTTGCCGCGATCGGTGACAAAACGGTGATCTTGTCACCCGATCAAAATGGCCGAGGCGTGGCCTATGTCGGCAAGCGCGTATCGCTTGGCGTGCGGCCGGAGCACTTCGCCCTCGCCCAGGCTCATGGTCCGCGCGAGAACGTCTATGACGTGGTTCTCAAGATTGTGGAGCCACTGGGGGTTGAAACCCTGGTGCACTTTGAAATGGGGGGCGTAGACGTCGTCGCCCGTCTCGACCCGGATGAGCGCCTGAGCGTCGGACACACTGTTCCAATCTACCTCAACGCGAGCCGCGTTCTGCTTTTCGACGCCCAGTCGGGACATAGACTGCCTGAGCGCTGACCGCACCATGAATGTGCTGATAGCTTCGGAGCAAACTCGCTTAAAGAGCCTAAATATCGTTTTTGGATTGGCGTGGCGTAAGCTGGCCAAAAGCCACCCTGCGGGGTGGTTTTGCTTATCAGGCCCGATCACGCCGCGCTGGCCGCGGCCGCTGCCTCGATCCGCGCGAGGATCTGTCGCCGGGGTGGGCCGGGGAGATGAGCCTGCGTCGTCCGCGACGCTAGGTCGCCCGCAGCAGCGCGTCGATCTCTTCCATCAGCGCCAGCGGCGCGATCAGCTCTTCGCGGGACATCGGCGAGACGCCGGTGCGCAGCATGATGGCGATCCGGTCGACCACCGGCAGCATGTAGTCGTCGCCGAGCACGATCGGCCGGCGGAATGCGACGCCCCTGCCCGATATTTCGACGCCGAACTCGGCGTGGCCCGACGCGCCGGGCGGCTGGAAGCTCAGCGTCACGGCGGTGTCGCCGCAGCGATAGGCGATCGCCGGGTCGCCGGTCCGGCACCGCTTCACCTTGCGGAAGTGCGGGCCGAGCAATTCCTGCGCCAGCTCCACCGTGTGGATGGCGTAAAAGATCGCGCCGCCATAGTCGCTGTGGGGATGCCACGTGCCCCAGGCGTGCAGCTCCGTCGCGCCGTCGACGCCGGCGAGGCGGGCCTTGATGCGCCGGGTCTCGGCCTGCCAGCGCAGCGCGCTGCCCGACAGCAGCGCCACGCCCGCGCGCCCGGCCGCGTCCACGATCGCCTCGGCATCGCTGCGCGTGTTGGCCAGCGGCTTGTCGACGAAGACCGGCCGCGATGCCGCAAGGCAGGCGATCGCCGCATCGCGATGCAGCGCGCCGTCGCGGTGGCCGACGATCACCGCATCGACCTTGCCGAGCAAGTTCTCGACAGTCGGACAAACGACAAGGTCGCGGTCCAGGGCCTGCAGCTCGGCCATGCGCGCCTCGCGTCCACCCTGCAGCGCCGTGATGCGCAGGTCGGGGTGCCGGCCTTCGCGGTTGAGGTGGCGAATGAAGTCGTCGGCGTGGCTGCTGTCGAGGCCGATGAGGCCGATCCTGGTGCTCATGCGATGCCGGTATGCACTTGACGCTCACGGGGCGCCCTGACAGGATAGTCATAAGTCATCATATGTTCTTAGACAACCGCTAGCGTGCCGTACCGGCGCATTCGCGTCCATCAACAGGGGAAGAACGTCCATGACACGATCCATGCCACTCTCGCTACGCTTGACCCTTCTTTCGTCCGCCGCCCTGGCGGTCGTTGCGGCCGGCGCCATCGCGCCCGCCAGCGCCGCCGACAAGACGCAGGTGACGCTGCTCACCATCGGCTATCCCGACAAGGACACCATCGACGCCAATACCGGCGCCACCTCGCCGGGCATCGACAAGCTCGAAGCCGCCTTCGAGAAAGCCAACCCGGATATCGATCTCGTCATCACCAACATCGCCTGGGGCGACGGCGCCACGGGCTATACGCCCAAGACCGAGGCGATGGTGCAGGCCAACCAATCGTGCCTCTACGAGATGCCGGGGGCCGCGAGCTTCGCCAAGCGCGGGCTGCTGCAAAATCTCGACGAGCTGATCGCCAAGGACAAGGACTTCAAGAATGTCTGGGGCAAGCAGCTCGAAACCGACAAGGTGTGGGGGCCCGGCGGCCAGCACCTCTATTACATTCCCGACAACACCGGCGAGCGCGTGATCAACTGGGACGCCAAGCTGTTCGAGGATTACGGCGTCGAGCCGCTGAGCAAGAACCCGACCCTCGACGAGATCGCCGAGAAGGCCAAGAAGCTGACCGGCACCGATCCCAAGACCGGCGTCGAGACCTATGGCTACTGGTACCAGGGCAAATACACGGTGTGGCAGTTCCTCACCATCGCCCACGCCATGGGCGCCAATTGGGGTGGCGTCGACCAGACCGGCAAGATGACCATCAACTGGAATACGCCGGAATATCTCAAGGCGCTCAACTGGCTGGTCGACATGTCGAAATACGCGCCGCGCGGCGCGCTGGCGAGCGATTCGATGCCGGACGGCTTCCTCAGCGACGACAATGTGGTCGCCATCATTCCCGAGGGCGAGCAGGGCTATTTCATCCAGCCGCTGATCGCCAACCCGGATCTGCAGAAGCGCTTCCGCTCGTCGTTCAATCTGCGCGGCAGCGACGGGGTGGGGGGCCTGTCCACCATCACGCCGCTGGCGATGGCCGCGAGCTGCCCCAACAAGGACGCGGCCTGGACCGCCCTCAAATGGCTGGCGGGCGCGCCCGAGGCCCAGGCCTATTACTTCCAGGCGTCCGGCCGCCTGCCGACGGCTTCGACCGGCGCCGAGGCGGTGCCGGCCATCGCCAAATTCCCCGATGCCGAGGTGGTGCTGACGCAGCCGCAATTCGCCGAGGCGCCCTATCCCTGGGCCGCCAGCCAGCCGCGCTTCTCGCTGCAGAACGCCATCGAGGCGGCCATCGCCGGCACGGCCACCCCGGCCGACGCGCTTGCACAGGCGCAGAAGGAGACGGAAGATTGGCTGGCCAAGCAAGCCGGTTGACCGCCCATGACGCCAGAGTCGTCGCCGCCCTCCCGTGACTCCGGCGTCGTCGCACGCCTCCGGCGCGCCTTTCGGGGTGCGCTGGTCTGGTATGGCTTCGTGCTGCCGCCGCTGTTCCTGATCCTGGTGTTCATCGGCTACCCCACCGCCATTGCCTTCCAGCAGAGCATGTTCACCGAGGTGCCGGGCGGCGGGCAGAAATTTGCCGGCACCTATCATTTCGAGCGGCTGCTGGGCGACCCGGTGTTCTGGGGAGCGCTCGGCAACACCGTGCTGCTCGGGGTCGCCTTCCTCGTCATCATCATCCCGCTGTCGACCGTGCTCGCCTCGATGCTGAACCGGGTGCGGCGCGGGGCGACGCCGCTCAAGGTCATCTACTTTTTGCCGCAGCTCACCTCGTCGGTCGCCATCGCCATCCTGTTCCACTACGTCTTCCAGCCGGACTGGGGGCTGCTCAACGGCACGCTGCGCCTGCTCGGCGTCAATCCGCTGCCGCTGTGGCTGGCCGAGCCGCGCTACACCCTCACCGGCTCGCGCGCTGCCGCCACCATCCTCGCCGTCTGGGCGGGGCTGGGCTATTTCATCATCGTCGTCCTCGCCGGCCTGCAATCGATCCCCAACGACCTCTACGACGCCGCCGCCATCGACGGCGCCTCGCCGGTGCAGTCATGGTGGTACGTGACGCTGCCGAGCCTGCGGCCCACCTTCATCTTCCTCATCATCACCGGCACCATCGACCAACTCGCCCGCTTCTCGGACCTGTGGACGCTGGGGGGACCGGGTGGCTCGCCGGCGCGCTCGCTGCAGTCGATCGTCATGTACATCTTCCAGCAGGGGTTCGTGGGCAGCGACTTCTCGCTCTCGGCGGCGGCGGCGGTGGTGTTCTTCGTCATCGTGCTGATCGTCACCAGCATCGCCTTCTGGGGCTTCCTGCGCCGCGAATTTTCGGCGGTGCGCTGATGGAGCGGCGGCTCGATCCGGCTTCCAGGGTTGCGCCCCGCCGCCCGCGCCTGCTGCCGCACGACTGGCGCGGCCAGGCCGGCATGAGCATCGTGCTGTGGATCGGGGCCTTCTTCATGGTGATCCCGTTCGTGTGGATGCTCACCACCTCGCTCAGCCGCAAGGCGGACGTGTCGATGCCGCGCACGCCAAGCCTGTGGCCGCCCGATCCGAGCCTGTTCAACTACATGATCGCCACCGACAAGCTGCCGATCCTGAGGCTCTATCTCAACAGCCTGATCGTCGTGGGCGCCAGCACGGCGGGCTATCTGTTCTTCTGCTCGCTGGCCGGCTACGCCTTCGCCAAGGGCCGCTTTCCGTTCAAATCGACGCTGTTCATCCTGTTTCTCGCGACGCTGTTCATCCCGTTCGAGACGCGGATGATTCCGCTCTATCTGTTCATGGTGCAGGTGCACCTCACCAACACCTATCTGGCGCTGATCCTGCCCTTCCTCGCCGGCGGCTTCGGCACGTTCCTCATGCGCCAGACCATCGCCAACATCCCCGACGAACTGGTGGATGCGGCACGCGTCGACGGCGCCTCCGAGTTCCGCATCTTCTGGACCATCATCCTGCCGCTCTGCCGGCCGACGCTGGCGACGCTGGCCATCCTCAACGTCATCTGGCGCTGGAACGACGTGCTCTGGCCGCTGCTGGTGACCTCCGACACCGACATGTACACGGTGACGCAGGGCCTCGCCCTCGAGGGCCACTCGCAGGGCACCTATACCGGCGTGGCGCTAGCGACCGCCGTGCTCGCCATCGGCCCGGTGGTCGTCGCCTATCTGTTCCTGCAGCGCTATGTCATCCGCAGCGTGGTTTCGAGCGGCGTCAAAGGCTAGATGCCGGTGGATAGCCTGCGGGCCGCCGGCGCGCGGCATGGAACAGCCCGGCGCCGCCGTCTATCCTCGGCCCTGCCGCGCACCAAGAGAGACCCAATGGCTCTGACCCGGACCCGCCCGCTGCTTCCCGACGTCGTCCGCTCGGAGCTGCGCCGCGCCATCATCGAGGGCGAGTTTCCGCCCGGCTCGAAGCTGCCCAACGAAGGCGCCCTGTGCGAGCGCTTCGCGGTGAGCCGCATCACCCTGCGCGAGGCCGTGCGCGGGCTGATGGAAGATGGCTATGTGGTGCGCCGGCAGGGCGCCGGCACGTTCGTCACCTCGGGCCCGACGCTGCGCAACTCGCTCGACACCAATTTCAGCTACACCGAATATCTGCAATCGACCGGCATCAAGGTGAGCAAGAAGGTGCTCGAGGCGGTGCGTATGCCGGGCGAGGCCGAGGTGCTGGCCGATCTCGACCTTGCACCGCATACCGAGGTGGTGACGGTGCGGCGCGTGCGCATCGCCGGCAGGAAGCCCGCGATCTTCTCCATCGACAGCCTGCCGGCCGACATCGTCGACGCCAAGGCCGATCTCAAGGCGTTCAGCGGCTCGCTCTACAGATTGCTGTCGGCGCGCGGGCACAGCGTCGATCACGCGCGTGCCGTGGTGACGCCGACGCTGGCCACGGCCGAGCAGGCGACCATCCTCGACGTCCCCAGGGGCACGCCGCTGCAGCACGTCAAGCAGGTGGACTACGACACCGCCGGCCGGCCGGTGATGCGCTCGCTGGAGTGGCACGTGCCGTCGGTCATCGAGCTCAGGGTGTATCGCCGCGGGCCGGGGCCGGTGCCGCATTGAGCGGGCCGTGCCGGGGCATGGACATCGGGCGTCCGTCGCGCTACTCGTAAGTCATCATACGATCTGAGATCAGCCCATGTCTCCTCTCGCTCCGCCACGCCGGTTGGTCGAAAACCTCGCCTGGTGCTGGTGGACGCGGCCGCGCGCCAGCCGCATCGGCAATTCGGTGTTCTTGGGCGGCATCGAATCGGGCGGCGGCATCGTCGCGGCGCGGCTCGATCTTGCGACCGGGCAGGTCGAGCGGCAGACGCTGGCGCAGTTCGAGGACGACGACCACAACAATCCGGCGCTGCTGGCGGCCGAGGGCAGGCCGCTGATCTGCTTCTACTCGCGGCACGACGCGGAGGAGGGGCTGCGCTATCGCATCTCCACCGCGCCGCTGTCGGTCGCCGACTGGCACCCCGAGCAGATCCTCAGCTTCTGGGGTTCGACCACCTATGCCGAGGTGCATGTCGCCGGCGGCGAGATCCATCTGTTCACCCGGGTCGACGAAACCCGCTGGGGCTGGCGCATGTCCGCCGACTGGGGCGAGAGCTGGAGCGAGCCGCGCGACCTTTTCGCCTTCGACACCGACCAGCAGGTCTATATGGGCAGCGCGCTGCTCGGCGACGGCCACACGCTGCGCATCGGCGTCTCGGGCCATCCCAAGGAGTACGAGAAAAAGCCGCTGCACGACGTCTGGGCCTGTCTCGTCGATCTGCGCAGCGGCGAGGTGCGCACGCCGGCCGGCCACGTCCTCGGCAACCTCCGCACCGGCGCCGGCCTGCCGCTCAACTACACCGCGCTGGAGCTGGTGCAGAAGACGCCCGTTGATCGCACCGTGAACCTGCTCGACGTAAGCTCGGGCCCGGTGTTCGAGATCGCCTTCGTCTCCAAGATCAGGGACGATCATTCGACCCGCGATGCGCAGTACCACGTCGCATCGTGGCGCGACGGCACATGGCACATCGAGACGGTGGCGCCGGCCGGCCGCAAGTTCGGCTATATCGACGCCGGGCTCTATGTCGGCGGCATGGCCTTTCCCGAACAGTCGCCCGACGGCGTCGTCTACCTCACGCGCGAGTCGCAGGGCCTGTGGCATCTCGAGGAGTGGCGGCGGCAGGCAAGCGGCCAGTGGACCGGGCGCGACCTGGTGACGCCCGGACATGTGCGCCTCACCCGCCCGTGGCCCGTGACGCCGCCGTCTCGCGATCTCGCCGTGGTGGCGCTCGAGCTCGAGCGCTACGCCGACGACAGCTACTACGACACGCTGTCGCATCTCGTCGGCGCCGCGACGGGGAAGCCGGAATGATCGGCCTCGGCATCGTCGGCTGCGGCTGGGCCGCGGGCGAGATCGTCCGCGCGAGTGCCGGGCTCGCCGGCCTCAGGATCGCGTCGGCGTTCGATACCGACCGCGCCCGCGCCGAAGCTCTCGCTGCGGAAGCCGGCGCAACGGTCGCCGCCGATGTCGAGGCGATGCTGCGCGATCCGACGATCGGCGCGATCTATGCCGGCCTGCCGCATGCGCTGCTGCCCGACGTGGTGCAGCGGGCGCTCGAGGCGGGCAGGCACGTGCTGAGCGAGAAGCCGCTGGCGCTGACGCCCGAGGCGGCGAGCCGACTCGGGACGCTGGCCGACGCACGGGGCCGCAAGCTCGCGGTGTTCTTCGAGCTGCGCCGCGCCGGTACGGTGCAGGCGGCGCGCCGGTTGGTGCAGGAGGGCCGCATCGGCGAAATCCGCCTCGTGCGCTTCCGCACCCTCATCGACAAGCGCCGCGACTATTGGGGGGCACCCGGCCATCTCAACTGGCGCGCCAGCAAGGCCATGGCCGGCGGCGGGGTGGTGATGATGAATGCGATCCACCAGCTCGACACCGTCCGCTACGTCACCGGTCTCGACTACGTCTCGGTCATGGGCAGCATCGCGACCTTCGCCGTCCCGGCCGGGGTCGAGGTCGAGGACAGTGCGAGCGCCACCATCGGCCTCGCCAATGGCGGCCTCGCGAGCCTTGTCGCCAGTGCGCATGCGCCCGGCGCCGTGCGCGCCGAAACCATCGAGATCGACGGCTCGTGCGGCCGCCTCGACCTGCCCGACCCCTTCGGCGAGCAGCCGCTGCGGCTCTATGCCGATAACCGCTGGACCGATATTCCAGTCGAGCGCCCGGACAGCCATCGGCTCATGCTCGAGGCCTTCGTCGAAGCCATTGCGACAGACGGTCCGGTGCCCGCGGGCGCTGCCGATGCCGCCGCGGCGCTGTTCGTGGTCGACGGGCTCTACCGCTCCGCCGCCACCGGCCGGCTGGTCCAGAGCGGCGCCAGCGCCTCGAACGTCTCGCGGTAGTGCGCATAGGCTTCGGCGTAGGCTGGCGCGTCGCGACCGGGCTCGTATCGCTGTGTCGGCAGGTGCAGCGCCGTGCTGGCACTGGCTATGTCGCGGAACTTCTTCGCGGCCACCGCCGCAAGCACGCCTGCCCCCAGCGCCGATGCGTCGACTTCGCCGAGCGCCACGATCCGGCGGCCGGCAATGTCGGCCCGCATCTGGCACCACACGCCGCTCTTCGCGCCGCCGCCGACGATGCGGATTGCGTCGGTCGCCACGCCCAGCGCCACCAGCCGGTCGATCACGTCGCGCATGGCGAAGGCGGTGCCCTCCAGCACGGCCCGCGCCATATGCGCCCGGCCGTGCGCCGCCGTGAGCCCGACAAAGCTGCCGCGCGCCGTGGCGATCCAGCGCGGCGCCATCGCGCCGCTCAGCGCCGGGATGAACACCAGCCCGTCGCACCCCGCCGGCGCCTCCGCCGCCAGTGCGCCGAACGCCGCGTCGCTCTCGGCCCTGAGCAGCTCCGCCGCCCAGCGCACTGCCCCGCCCGACAGCCAGCCGGGATTGCCCAGGCAATAGAAGCCGCCGGGAAAGGCATGCGTCTCGACCAGCATCTGCGGGTCGATCACCGGCCGGCCGTGCAGCGCGCCCACCGCCTCCGACGTGCCGAGCGAGACGCTCACCGTGCCCGGCGCTGCGATGCCCGCGCCGAGCAGATTGGCGAAATCGTCGCCGGTCCCCACCGCGACCGGCGTTCCCGGCCGCAATCCCGTGAGCTCGGCGCCGCGCGCGCTGAGCCGGCCGGCGATATCAGCTTCGGTGCCCAGCGTCGGCATCGTCCCGCGGTCGATGCCGAACAGCGCCAGCAGATCGTCGCTCCACTCGCCCGCCGCGAGATCGAGCAGCATCGTGGTCGAGGCAAGAGAAAGCGACATCACGCGGGCTCCGGTCAGCGCCGCAACAAGGTAGCTCACCGGCTGGTGCCAGGTGGCGGCGGCGCATTGCTCGTGCCGCAGCCAGGCGATCTTGGCCGCCATGTGCGTCGCATCGAGCACCAGCCCGCAGCGTGCATGCACGATCCCGGCATCGATCCCGGCGAGCAGGGGCGTTGCGCGCCGGTCCATCCAGAGCAGGGCCGGGCCGAGCGCCTTCCCCGCCGCATCGGTCGGCACGCAGCCGTCGAGCTGGCCGCTGATGGCGATCGCCTCGATCTGCTGCGGTCCGCAGCTGGCCTCGTCCAGCGCCGCGGCGATCGCCGGCCGCAGCGCCGCCAGCCAGTCCCGCGTGTCCTGCTCGGCCCAGCCGGGCCGCGGCAGGCGTGGGCGATACGCGGCGGCGCCGCTGCCGCGCACGCGCAAATCGTCAGCCAGCACCAGCGCCTTGAGGCTCTGGGTGCCGAGGTCGAGCCCGAGCAGAGCCATGCCGGAACCTCACACCGTGGCGCAATCGGCGATCACGTCGCCGAGCTGCGACAGTATCGAGCCTTTGCGCGGGCTGTAAGAGCCGTCGAACACGGCCGTGCCGATGGTGAAGGCATCGCCGCCCGCCGCCGCCACGTCGGCGATGCGCTGGCGCGAGGCGATGGAGCCGGCGACGATCAGATAGCCCGCCTTGCCGAGCCCCCGGCGCGCGGCCCGCACCAAATCGAGCGGGTCGGCCTCGGTGGCGCGATAGGCGAGGAGGTCGCAGCCGCCGCAGCCTTCGGCCATGAATTTCTCGCAATGCGCGGCGACGTCGCCCGGCTGCCCTCCCAGCTTCGTCGGATGTCCCCCGGGAAAGCCCGGGAACGGATAATAGATCGTGGACGTGCCGGCGATGATCCGTTTGACCGCGGCCACGTCGGTGCCACCGAGCAGCCGGTCGATGCCGAGCGTCTTGGCCGCCGCGGCCGAGCGCAGGCAGGCCTCCGGCGTCTCCGACACCACCTCCATGTAGGAGAGGGCGCCGCCCCGGCGGATGCGCTCGGTAAGTTTCACCAGCACCTCGAATTCGACGCCCACGTCCTTGAAGCCGATGTGCTTGAGCCCGAGCGGCAGGATCTCGTCGAGCACCACGAGACAGTCCTCCACCGTCCTGTCGCCGCGGGTCAGCATGAAGATGAAGTCCATCGCGGGGCCTCCGTAGGTCAGAGCGAAGCGAGCATCGGCGCCAGCCGGCCGTTGGCCGCGGCGAGGTCGAGCACGGTGAAGCGGCAGCAGCGATCGGCATAGCGGCCGTCGAGCAGCGCCTGCAGCCGGTCCGGCGCGGCGATGCGCTGCGATGTCGGAGACAAGATCGTGGCGTCGGTCGGCAAGTCCGGCTCAGTGATAAGACGTAATATGACTTGTTAGCGAGTTTCCGGCCGCGTTGCAATGGCCGGCGGCGTCGTTCGCCGTCGAGGCGACGGGTGTCCCGTATCGGCGCGTCGAGCTTCGGTGCACGGATGGAGATGCGGGGAGGTCGGGAAATGCTGGAGTCTCTGGCCGAGTCGAGACCCTGGACCGGCTGCAGCGAGCCGTCTTGGAGCTGGTGACGCTTACACGCTTGCCTTGATCTCGCGCTCAATGTTCACGACGCCGGGCGAGGATGATCGCCGCTCGGGGCCGGCGTGGAGGGAAAGGTCAGAACCGGCTGGGCCGATATGGCGCAAGATCGATCGGCGAGGGGCGGCCCGATACCAGTTCGGCGACGACGACCGCGGTAAAAGGCGCCGCCGTCATGCCCACATGCTGGTGGCCGAACGCATGGATGACGTCGGGCGAACGGCGCGACCGTCCCAGCACCGGCAAAGAGTCCGGCAGGCTCGGGCGATGCCCCATCCATCGCGTGACGTTGCCATGCGCGGCGCCTTCGGCAAGCGCGGGATAAAGCCCGCCGATGCGCTTGCGCAAAATATCGGCGCGCCGCCAGTCCGGCGGCAGCTCCAGCCCGGCGAGCTCGACCGTGCCGGCGACGCGCACCCCCATCTCCATCGGCGTTGCCACCATCTTGGCCTCGGAGTCCGTCGTTGGCACGCGGGGCTGCACGGCAGGATCGGCGATCACGACGTGATAGCCGCGCTCGGTCTCGAGCGGCACCCGATCGCCCGCCGCAGCGGCCAGCGGTTTCGAGTGCGCGCCAGCAGCAATGACCGCGACCTCCGCCGCAACCTCTCCGGCATCGGTGACGACGGCCTCGAGCCGGTTGCCCGCGAAGCGAAAATCCCGCGCAACGGCTCGCACCAGCACGCCGCCGGCGGCGTGCACCGAGGCGGCGATGGCCTTGACCAGCGCTCCCGGATTGACGGTGTGCCCATTGCCCGGAACGTACTTTCCGAACTTCACGTCGAGGCTGAGATTGGGGTCGAAATCGTGCAAGGCAGCTTCGTCGAGATCCTCCCATTCGATGCCGTGTGCACGCCGTATGGCCCAGTTGCGCGCGTCGGACTCGACGCTGCGCGCCGTGCGATAGACGATGAGAATGCCGTCGCGACGCACCAGATGCCGGGCCCCGGCATCGGCGACGACAGGCATCAGCGCCTCGAGGCTCGGCGCCAGCAGCGCGTGCAACGCGTCGGCCTGAGCGGCGATCCGGCCCGGCGTTCCAGCCAGGCCATAGCGGATGAGCCAGGGCAGGATCGGCAGCGCGTAGCGCCAGCGGATGGAGAGCGGCCCGAGCGGGTCGGTGAGATAGCCCGGCACCTGCTTAAACGTGTCGGGCCCGGCAATGGGGACCACCGAGGACGGATTGAAACATCCGGCATTGCCGAACGAGGCGCCCTCGCCTGGCTCCCGCGGGTCGACAAGCGTCACGCTGTGCCCGGCGCGTTGCAGATAGCGCGCGGTCATCACGCCGACCATGCCGCAGCCGATGACGGCTACCTTCTTCGGGCCTTCGGTCATGACGGTCGTCCTTCCGGCAAGCTCGCGCCTACACGATGCCGTTGATCAGCGTGTCGTCGCCAGCCCACAGCCTGTCGAGATTGGCCTGAAGGATGCGCGCAACGTTGGCTTCGTAGCGGCGGGTCTCGCCGGCGGTATGGGGCGTGACGATGACGTTGGGCATGCCCCATAGAGGAGAGCTCGCCGGCAACGGTTCCTCGGCAACCGTATCGAGCGCCGCGCCGGCGAGCGTGCCCGCCTCGAGCGCCGCGATCAGCGCCGGCTCATCGACGCAGCCACCGCGTGCCGTGTTCACGAGCCACGCGGACGGCTTGAACCGTGCCAGCGCCGCCGCGTCGATGAGGCCGCGGGTTTCGTCGGTCAGCGGGCAGTTGAGCACGACATAGTCGGCACGCGGCAACAGCGCCGGCAGGTCGCGGAAGGAATGCACTTCGTCGGCATGCCCCGGCTCGTCCAGACGATTGCGGCGGACGCCGATCACCGTCATGTCGAAGGCCTTGGCCAGCTTCGCCACCCGGCCGCCGATCCGCCCGAGCCCGACGACCAGGATGGTCTTGCCGGCCAGCTCGTCCTCGCGCAGCGCGTGGTCGCTCTGCATCGGCCGCCACAGCCTCTTGACCTGGTTGTCGCGCGCCTCCGGCAGGCGCCGCGCGATGGCGAGAACGAGCGCCATGGCATGATCGGAGACGGCGTTGACGTTGACCCCATGCGCGCTGGCAAGCCGCACCTTCGCCGCGGCCAACGCGGCGCGGTCGTACTGGTCCGTGCCGGCGCTGATCGACTGGATGAATTTGAGGCGATGGTCCCGCGCAAGGAACTGGTTGCGCCAGAAGCCGGAGCAGACGACGACATCGGCCGCGCCGACCTGCGCCTCGAAAGCCGGAAATGTGTCAACTTCGAGCGTGCGCACGCCGCTGCCGAGCGCATCGAAGGCTGCCTTAACCCGATACGCGGGATGGCCGAAAAGGATGGTAAGCTGATCACGGGAGGGCAGGGTCAAGGGGCGATCCTCGGCGACGGGGTGACGGAAAAGACAATGCTCGCGGGGTTACCCGAAGCAGGTGTGCAGCACGGCTGTCAGCTTGCCCCTCTCGTTCAGGGCGTAGATGGCGCCGTGCTTGTCGAGCGTGGTGCAGGGATGGCGGACGCCGAATTCGATGACGTCGCCCACCTCCAATCCGGCACCGCGCGCGGTGACAAAGGCGTGCTGGTCGTTGAGCCTGTCGACGCTGGCGGTGCCGCGCAGGTCGCTGGCGGGCCGGCCGCCACGCCAGGCCGTGAGCGGGACGGGCAAGCCTTGATCGTGCGCCACATCGCGCATGCCGATGCCGCAGATCGCGGTGCCGTCGCTCCTCAGCGACAGGACCTCGCCCCAAAGGCGCAGCGTCGGCTGAAACGACGTTTCGATCCTTGCGTTCCAGTCGGGGCCCAGCAAGCGGCGGGCGGCCAGCTCCTCGAGCCGCTCGCGCACCGGCCCGTGATCGCAGAAGAAGCAGGCGCCGCTGCGCAGCAGCAACAGCGTCCCGCCATCGGCCGCGGCCAGCGGACCGCATCGCGTCAGGACGTGATCGAACAGGCTCGAGCCGCCGGCACTGAGCAGCAGGGCGCGCTCCGGCACCGCCGTCCGCACGGCCGCAAGTGCCGTCTCGATCCGGCCAAAAAGCGCGTCCAGCTCACGGGCCGTCGCGGCGGCGTCCGGGCGCCGCGCCGTTCCCTCATAGGCGGCGACGCCGGCGAGCGCGAGGCGGGGGTCGCCGCTGCCGGCAATCGCGGCAATCACGTCCTCGACCTCGTCCTGCGACTCGGTGCCGCCGCGGCCGCACCCCACCTCGACGAGAAGGTGCAGCGGTGGCAGCGCCTCGTCCTCGGCCCAGGCGGCCGCAAGATCGGCGACGCCGCGCGGCGAGTCGACGAACAGCGTGAGTTCGGCGTCCGCGTGCTGCCCGAGCAGCGCTGCGAGCCGGCCGGCCGCCGCGCGGCCGCCGATTTCGTTGGCAAGCAGCAACCGCCGCAGCCCGCTCCGCAGCATGACGCCGGCCTGGCGCAAATCGGCGACCGAGACGCCCCAGGCGCCTGCGGCGAGCAGCATCCGCGCGATGTCGGGCGCCATCGGCGTCTTGATATGGGGGGCAATGGCCGCGCCGTGCGCCTGGCAGAGCGCGAGCATCGTCGACACATTGGCCTCGAACGTGGGCAGGTCGAGGGAGAGCAGCGGCAAATTGAGATGGCCGTCCGCCGGATGCCACCCCGTCGCGGCCAGATCGCCGGTGGTACGCAAGCCCGCGTCCGGAGGCACCCCCTTCCAGTCGGGGTCGAGCGGGACCTGAGTGCGGGTGACAGGCATGAAACCTCTGCAAAGACCTGATCAGTCTTTGCAGAGATGTGATCACTCGTCAACAGAGAGTTCTGCACACCCTGATCTTGAGGTGACGCAAAGGCAGGCGTAGCATAACCACAGCCATGGATACCGGCGCTAAGCCGCACCCTCGATGGTGATACTATCTTACAGCGATGGACAAGCAATTGGCACGGCGAAACGGCAGCAATCTGACCCTGCAGACCAAGGAGGCCCTGCAAAAGCGCATCTCCGAAGGCCCGGTGGCCGTGGGCGAGAAGTTGCCGACCGAAAAAGCGCTGGCGCTGGAATTCGGGGTCAGCCGCACCGTCATCCGCGAGGCGATCGCGGCGCTGCGTTCGGACGGCATACTCCAGGCCAAACATGGCGTCGGCGTCTTCGTCTCGCAGAAGTCGCCGCCGGCGGCGGGACGGGAGCTGCATTTTTCGGCTTCGGCCCTGGACATGCTGGAACTGCGCATGGCCGTCGAAATGCATGGCGCCGGGCTTGCCGCAGCGCGCAAATCGTGGGCGCAGGAGCAGCGCATCTACGAGGCCGCCGACGCCTTCGCCACGGCCGCTGCCGGCGGCGAACCGACCGAGGCCGCGGATTGGAGCTTCCATCGTGCCATCGCAGAAGCCACCAACAACATGGCCTTTATCGAGTTTTTCGATCGGCTGGGGTTGAGCCTGCTGCCGCGCAACAGTCTCGAAGGCAGCGGGCGCGAGACCCTGATCAGCAAGTCCTATCTCGAAAAGACCGCCGCCGAGCATCGCGCCGTCTGCGACGCGATCTCGCGCGGGGACGCCGAGGGTGCCCGCGAGGCCATGCGGGTCCATCTGGGTGGCAGCCAGTCGCGCTATCGCGGGCTGACGCTCGCCAGCAACCCCGCCGCCACGCCCGCGCGAGAGGAAGCCGGTTCCCGTCCCTAGCGGCGGTGGAAGTGTGCCAGAAAGGCCTGGGTGGCAGGATGCTGCGGCGTTTCGATCACCTGTCGCGCCGGCCCATCCTCGACGACGACACCATCGCGCATGAACACCACGCGGTCGGCGACGTCGCGCGCGAACGCCATTTCATGCGTGGCGAGCAGCATGGTCATGTTGTCGTCGGCGAGGCCGCGGATCACCGCCAGAACCTCGGCCACGAGCTCGGGGTCGAGTGCCGAGGTCGGCTCGTCGAACAGCATCACATCGGGTTCCATCGCCATCGCCCGCGCAATGGCGACGCGCTGGCGCTGGCCACCCGACAGGCGGGCGGGAGCCGCTTCGGCCTTCTCGGCCAGCCCCACGCGCGCGAGCAGCCGCTCGGCGATGGCGCGGGCCTCGTCGCGCGCCATGCGCTTGACGATGAGCGGACCGGCCATGACGTTCTCGATCACCGATTTGTGGGGAAAGAGGTTGAAGCTCTGAAACACCATTCCGGTGCGCGCCCGGAAATCGGCCAGACGCCGGTCGCCGGGCAGGCGATGGCGTTTCGAAAAGGCGAGCGTCTGCGCGCCCACCTTTATGGTGCCGGCATTGGGCGTTTCGAGCAAATTGACGCAACGCAGGATGGTGGACTTGCCCGATCCGCTCGGCCCGATCAGGGCCACCACGCCGCCACGCGGCACCTCGAACGAGATCCCTTTCAGAACCTCGAGCGGCCCGAACGATTTGTGCACGTCATAAAGACCGATCATCGCTTCGGAGTGCGCAGCCGACGTCCCGGCCATGGTCTCGCTATTCGGCATAACGGAGCCTGTTCTCGACATATTGCCCAAGCGCGGTGAGCGGGAAAAGCACCACGAAATAGATCGCGGCGATAAGCGTGTAGACCTCGAGCGGACGATAGGTGGCGGCGGTGATCAGCATGCCCTGATAGAGCAGGTCGGTCACCGCGATGGTCGAGACCAGCGACGTGTTCTTGAGCTGGATCACGGATTGATTGATGAAGGGCGGCATCATGCGCCGAACCGCCTGCGGCAGGATGATGTGGCGCATCAGCTGCCCCTGGCGCATGCCCACGGCACGCGCCGCGTCCCACTGCCCCAGCTCCAGCGACAGGATGCCGCCACGGAAAATCTCGGCGTAGAACGATCCGGTATAGAGCGACAGCACCAGGACGGCCGCCGTCGTCGCCGACATCTCGATGCCGATCAGGATGGGGAAGGCGTAGTAGAACCACACGATCTGCACCAGCAGCGGCGTGCAGCGGAAGATCTCGATATAGGCGAAGGCCGGGCCCCGGATGAACGGATTGCGCGACATGCGCATCAGCCCCGCCACCAGCCCGATGACGAGTCCCAGCAGGATCGTGCCGACCGTATAGGCCATGGTATAGGCAAGGCCGGTCAGAAGGACCGTGCGATAGCCCCACAAGAACGAGAAGTCCCAGTGATAGCTCACACCGCTCAATGGCGTTTCCTCCCAACCGGCCCGCAGATCAGAACGTGACGTTGCTCGGGATGTCCGAGCTGACGACGCCGTTGAGCGCCAGCCCGTCGATCATCCACTTGCGAATCTGGCCGGCGCCGCGGTTGTAATCCGTCCAGTTGTCGAGGAAGTCGCGCCAGCGCTTGTCCGCTTCGTAGCGCACGCCCATGCAATTGGGCAACGCGACAAGCGGCTCGGTGAGCACCGAGAACTTGCCGAGCGCCGGATTGCGTTTCACCGCGGTGAGTCCCAGCACGACGGTGAGGATCGAGCAGTCGGCACGGCCGGTCTGCACCGCCAGGATGCAGTCGTCGCGCGTCTTCAGCGGCGTGATGGTGGCGTTGGGCGCAAAGTTGCGCGCCGCTAGCTCGTGTCCGGAGCCGATGTCGACGGCCACGCGCACTTCGGGCTTGTCGAGCTCCGCCCAGCGCGTCGGCTCGAAGCCCTTTTTGCACACGGCGCCAAAGCCGTGCATGAACACCGGGCGGCTGAAGCCGATGGCAAGGGCGCGCTTGGGCGTCGGGGTCAGCGAAAAGGCCAGGTCGACCTTGCCGGTCTGCAGCTCGATCACCGAATTGCCGTAGGTCGAGTCGAACCACTCGATCTGAGCATCGAAGGTGGCGGCGATATCCTTGGCCATTTCGACACACATGCCGGTCCATGCGCCGGTGGCAAGGTCCTTGTTGAAGTAGGGCGCCTCGCCGGGCAGCGCCGCCACGCGAAGCGTCTTGGTGCGCTGGATCCGATCGAAGGTCGACTCGCCGGTATCCTCCTGGGCGTTGGCCACGCCAGCGGTCACCGCGACAGCGGCGACACTCGCCGCTCCCAAAAATGCTGCACGGCCGAAAGAGCGTCTATCGAAGTCCATGTCGTTCCCTCTGTTGCTAGGTTGTTGCTGCAGTCGCTATTCGTGCCGGGCAACGCTGATGCTGCGCACGGCTTCCTCGTTCACGCGGACACCCAGCCCCGGCCCGGTCGGCACGACCGAAAGCCCGTCTTCGATGCGCAAGGGCTCCTCGAGGATGTCGACGGCGAGGACCCAGGTCGAGCTGTAGAATTCCGCGCCCAGACTGATGTTCGGCGTCGCCGCGACCGTATGCAGGCCGGCGGCGCAGGCGAGGCCGCCCTCGAACATGACGCCGCCGTAGCCGGCTATGCCGCCGGCCTCGGCAATCGCCGACACCTCTCTTGCGCGCATGATGCCGCCGCTCTTCATGAGCTTGATCGCGACGACGTCGGCGAAGCGCTGACGCACCATGGCGAGGGCGTCCGACGGCGAGAAGACGCTCTCATCGGCCATGATGGGCGTGTCGATGGCCGCCGCGATCTGGGCCATGGCATCCCATTGGTGCCGCTTCACCGGCTGTTCGATGAAGGTGAGCGCGAAGGCTTCGAGATCGCGCAACTGCCTGACGGCCGTCCACGGGTCCAGCCCCTGATTGTAGTCGACGCGAATTTCGGCCGTCGCGGGCAGGATCTCGCGCAGCCGTTCGAGCCGGCGCAGATCCTGCGCATGGCCGGCAAAGCCGGTCTTCACCTTGAAGATGTTGTAGCCCTGGGCCGCGACCTGCGTGGCAAAGGCGATGTCGGCCTCGAAGTCCGGATTGGCGATCGACACGCTGAGCGGCACGCGTTCGCGATGATAGCCGCCCAGCAATTGCGCGATCGGCAGGCCATAATATTTGCCGACGATGTCGAGCAGCGCCATTTCCACCGCCGCCTTGCCTTCGCTGTGGCCGGTGAGGACATGGTCGATCTCCCCCATCAGCGTCGTCACCTTGCGCGGATCGGCCCCGATCAGCAGCGGCTTCATGTAGGTCGCGATGCCGCTGACATTCTGCTCGGCGGTACCGGTGAACACCGACCACGGCGCCACCTCGCCCCAGCCGGTGATGCCGGCATCGGTGGTGATTTTCACGATCGCCCCCGGCATCTCGTGCTGCACGCCACCAACGCCGTGCTGGCGTTTCATCTTGAGCGGCCAACGCACCAGATCGACCACGATCCCGGTAATGCGCAGTTCGCCGCTGGACATGAGCAATCTCCCTTGCCGGCCCGGCCGCAAGACGCCTCCGGAGACCGGAGTAAGCCAGTGATATGACCACGTGTCAAGAATGATCCGCACTCCCGCTCGTCAGCCGGCTAGAGATATGATCTATATTGACATGGATCATATCTCTGCTAGGAGCGGCTGCATGTGATTGCCTGACTGGAGCCGTACCCAATGGACCTCTACGCCCTTCGATCCGCCTTAGGCGCGGGCCTTCTGTCGTTTCCCGTAACGGCGTTCGACGCCGACGGGTCGGCCTTCAATCGCGGCGCCTATGAGCAGCATGTCGGCTGGCTTTCGGGGTTCGGGGCCGCCGCCCTGTTCGCGGCAGGCGGCACCGGCGAGTTCTTCTCGCTGGCCCCCGACGAGGTGCCGGAAGTCGTCCGGGCGGCAAAATCGGTGGCCGGCGCCACGCCGATCGTCGCCGGCTGCGGCTATGGCGCGGCGATCGCCAGGCCGATGGCGCGCGCCGTCGAAAAAGCCGGTGCCGACGGCATCCTGCTGCTGCCGCCCTATCTCGTCGAGGCGGGCCAGGAAGGCCTTTTCCGGCACGCACGCGCCGTATGCGACGCGGTGGGCATCGGCGTCATCATCTACAATCGCGACAATGCGCGCTTCACCAGCGAGACGCTGCGCCGGCTGGCCGATGCCTGCCCCAATTTCATCGGCTTCAAGGATGGCACCGGCGATCTGGCGACGGTGCGCGAAGTCACCGCCAGCTTTGGCGACCGGCTGTCCTATCTGGGCGGCGTGCCCACGGCCGAGCTCATCGCCGGAGCGTATCTGGGAGCGGGGGTGTCGACCTATTCGTCCGCCGTCTTCAATTTCGTGCCCAGGCTCGCGCAGCGCTTCTATACGGCCTTGCGCCAGGGCGACGAGGCAACGACGACACGAATTCTCGCCGAGTTCTTCTATCCCTTCGTCGCCCTGCGCAATCGCCAGAAAGGCTATGCCGTGGCCGCCATCAAGGCCGGCGTACGGCTCGCCGGCTTCACCCCGGGTCCGGTCCGGCCCCCGCTTACCGATCTCACCCCGGAGGAGCTCGACATGCTGCGCGGCCTCGTGGAACAGCATCGAGACTAGATGCGTCGGACGCCGACATGCCGGACCGGGGCAGGCGCCCGCAGCTACGACGCCTGCCCCCGGACCGTCAGCGCCACGCTGGATGACGAGGGCCCGCAAGGGCCCTTTTCCTTTGCGGCGCTGGCCTCGCGGCGCTAGACCGCGGGTTGGAGGCAGTCATGACGCGGACCGTGTTTCTTGCCGGCGCGACCGGGGCCATCGGGCGGCGGCTCGGGCCGATGCTGCTGGCGGCGGGCTGGCGCGTGGTGGGCACGACGCGGGTGCCCGCCAGGGCGGCGCAGCTGGCGGCGATCGGCGTCGAGCCGGTGGTGGTCGACGTCTACGACGCGGCGGCGCTGCTGCGGGCGGTGGCGGCGACCGCTCCCGAAATCGTCATGCATCAATTGACCGACCTGCCGGCCGGGCTCGATCCGGCCCGGATGGCGGCGGCGGGCCTCGCCAATGCGCGGCTGCGCGAGGCGGGGACGCGCAATCTGGTGGCGGCCGCAATCGCCGCCGGCGCCAGCCGGCTGGTGGCGCAGAGCATCGCCTTCGCCTATGCCGACGGCCCGCTGCCGCATGCCGAAACCGATGCGCTGGCGGTGGCGGCCGAGGGGCGGGCCGGGATCACCGCCCGCGGCGTCGCCAGCCTCGAGCAGCAGGTGCTGGCGGCACCGCTCGCCGGCCTGGTGCTGCGCTACGGCCGGCTCTACGGGCCGGGCACCGGGGTCGACACGCCGCCGGCCGCGGCGCCGCTGCACGTCGATGCGGCGGCCCATGCCGCGGTGCTGGCGGCGGAGCACGGCGCGCCCGGGGTCTACAATCTGGCCGAAGATGACGGGACGGTGCTGAGCGAGCACGCCAAGGCAGAGTTCGGCTGGTCGGCCGCCTGGCGCTGGCCGCAGCCGGGCGCGTAGGCGCGGCCGGGCGGGAGTCCCGGAACGTCTGGCGGCGGGCCGGCCCGGGCGCTAATATGGGCGGGCCCCGCGCGGGGGACGGCCGGCATTCCGCCGGCGAAGGGGTTGAGGTGGCACTGTCCGATCGCGACTCCGCAGGGCTGGTTCGCGCCATGGCCGAGACGTCGCCCGCCATGCTGTGGATGGGCGACGCCGAGGGCAAATGCATGTTCCTCAACAAGGCGCTGCGCGCGTTCTGGGGCGTCAATCCGGTGCGCCTCGAGGATTTCGACTGGACCTCGACGGTGCATCCGGACGATGTCGGCGTGCTGAGCGGGCCGTTCGCCCGGGCGATGGCGACGCACACGCCGTTCGTGGTCGAGGCCCGCTACCGGCGCGCCGACGGCAGCTACCGGACGATGCGCACCGAGGCCAATCCGCGCTTTGCCGAGGACGGCAGCTTCCTCGGCATGACCGGGGTCAACACCGACATCACCGAGCAGCTCGCGGCCGAGGCGCGAAGCCGGATGCTGATGGGCGAGCTCAACCATCGCACCAAGAACCTGCTGACGGTGGTGCAGGCGCTGGCGCGGCAGACGGCGCGCGGCGCCGAGCCGGAACAGTTCGTGCAGGCGCTCGACCAGCGGCTGCTCAGCCTGGGCGCCAGCAACGATCTGCTGCTGCGCAACGACTGGGACGGGGTGTGGCTCGACGAGCTGGTGCAGGCGCAGCTCGCCTTCATTCCCGACCTATTGGGGACGCGCGTGCTGACCGCCGGCCCGCGCCTGCGCATCGCCTCGCAGGGGGCGCAGGCGCTGGGCATGGCGCTGCACGAATTGTCGACCAACAGCCTCAAATACGGGGCGCTGAGCGTGCCGGACGGGCAGGTGCGGCTGCAATGGGAGGCGCCCGCCGGCGGCGGCTGGAGCGTCGACTGGCGCGAGCACAACCCCAACCCGGTGACGCCGCCCAGCCACAAGGGCTTCGGCCACCGGGTGATCGTCGACATGGTGTCGAGCGCCTTCGGCGCCTCGGTCGAGCTCGATTTCTCCGCCCCCGGCTTCCACTGGCGGCTGACCGCGCCGGCTGCCTGAGGCTTGCCGCCCGCCCGCCTCCGCCGGCTTGCCGGCGACCCTCGCGGCATGGTCTGGTCCGGCCCGCAGCGGCGGGGAGAGAATCGGCATGACGGTTGCGGTCTGTGGCGGGACGGGGTTCATCGGCAGCGCCGTGGCGCGGCGGCTCCTGGCGCGGGGGCTCGAGCCGCTGGTGCTGGCGCGCGGCCGGCATCCGGTCGCGGTGCCCGAGGGCGCGCGCTTCGTTGCCGCCGACCGGCAGGACGGGCGGCGGCTCGTCGAGATCTTCCAGCAGCACGGCGTCGACACCGTCATCGACATCTTCGCGCTCGGCCTCGGCAACACCGCGCCGATGCTGGAGGCGATGGGGGCGGTCGGCGGGCGCTATGTGCTGCTGAGCTCGGTCGACGTCTATGCCAATTATGGCGGGCTGCTCAGGCGCGACACGCCGCCGGTGCAGGCGGCGCCGGCCAAGGAAGACGATCCCTTGCGCAGCTTCCGCCACCCCTACCGGCAGAACGAGCGGCGGCCCAGGGGCGTCGAGGCCGACATGCTGGAGGATTACGACAAGATCATCCTCGAGGAGGCGACGGCCGGCGACGGGCGCTTTGCCACCACGGTGATCCGGGCGCCCATGGTGTTCGGGCCGGGCGACAAGCAGCACCGCTTCGGCTGGGCGATCGAGGCGGTCGAGCGCGGCGGGGTGGTCGAGATCGACCAGCGGGCGGCGCGCTGGCCCAATTCCTACGGCTATGTCGAGGATGTGGGCGAGGCCATCGCGCTCGCCGCCACCGCGCCGCAGGCGGCCGGCCGCACCTACAATGTCGGGCAGGCTTTCGTGCGCACGCCGATCGAATGGCTGCTGAGCTTCGCGGTGGTGCTCAACCGGCCGATCGAGGTGCTGGAGGTGCCGCCCGAAACGCGCGGGCTCCTCGCCGACCGCGCCGATGCCTCGGATCTGCGCTATCCGCTGACCCTCGATACGACCCGCATCCGCGAGGAGCTGGGGTTCGCCGAGATCGTGCCGGAGCGCGAGGCGCTGCTGGCGACGATCGCGGCGGAACGGGGATAGGCGAGGCGCCAAGGCTCCCGCATCAACATCCGGTTGACTTCCGTTCCACGCCCGAATTTAGTGTCACTAAAGTTTCACGCGATGGGGCGGGCGCGAACCGGATGGGCAAGAGTGCGGCATGGCCGGTGGAGCTGGAGCTGCCTGAGGACGGCAAGGGCCTCGGGGCGCGCATCCGCGCCCGCCGCAAGGCGCTCGGCAAGACCATGCAGCAGGTGGCCGACGAGGCCGGCCTCACCATCGGCTTCATCAGCCAGATCGAGCGCGGGATTTCGACGCCGTCGCTGAGCTCGCTCTACAACGTGGCCAAGGCGCTCGACTGCTCGGTCGACATGTTCGTGGCGCAGCCGCCGGGCCGGCGGCACAGCGTCGTCACCCGCGCCGGCAAGCGGCCGCTGTTCGAGGCCGGCACCGGCAATACGCGCTTTTACGAATTTCTCGAGCCGGGCTTTGCCGAGGCCAGGCTCAATGCCTGCCTCACCCATGTGCTGCCCGGGCATGCCTCGGAGATGATGAGCCATGACGGCGAGGACTTCATCTACCTCGTCGCCGGGCACATGCTCTACGAGGTCGACGGGACGAGCTACGAGCTGGGCGCCGGCGACACGCTGCACTTCGATTCGCACAAGCCGCATCGGCGCACCAATATCGGGGCCGAGACGGCCATCGAATTGTGGGTCGGCACCATGCAGTTGTTCCAGCCATGATCCCGCTCGAGCCCGAGATCGCCACGCGCCTCAGCGTTGCCCTCGCCACGGGGCCCGACGCGCTGCTCGACGTGCTCAACGGGCTGCTGCTCGATCTGCCGAGGGTGCGCACCGTGACCTGGCTCGCGGCGGTGCCCGCGCAGAAGCTCACCCGCCGCATCGGCACGTCGGATCCGAAGCACTTTCCGCTCGGGGCGTCCGATCCCATCGACGAGGCCGCCTGGTCGCGGCGCATCTATGTCGACAAGCTGCCGATCGTCGGCAACAGCCCGGCTGAAATGGCGGTCTATATTCCGGAGACCGCCGAGCTCGAGGCCATGGGGTACGGCGCGACGCTGTGCATGCCGATCGTCATCGGCGGGGCGACGCGCGGCACGGTGAATCTGCTCGGCGATGCCGGCATCTTCACGCCCGATGTGCTCGGCGCGGTCAACGCGCTGCTGCCGCTCGCGGCGCTGGTCTTCACCTATCCGGAGATCGGCACGCGATGAGAGTTCTGCCAACCGGCCGCATGAGCCGGAGTCATCATGCATTCAACAGGGAGACTGCCATGCGCCTATTCAAAGCGCTTGCCGGCGTGGCCCTCGGCGTGGCGCTGTTCACGTCGAGCCCATATGCCGCCACGCCAAAAGACACCCTCGTCGTCGCCGACGCGATCGACGACGTGATCACGCTCGATCCGGGCGAGGTCAGCGAGGTCGCCGGCGTGCTGATCAGCCAGCAGATCTATCAGCCGCTGGTCACCTTCGACATCAACGATCCGACCAAGATCATCCCGGTGCTGGCCAAGAGCTGGACGGTGTCGGACGACGGCAAGACCTTCACCTTCAAGATGAACCGCGACGCCAAATTCGCCTCGGGCAATCCGGTGACGGCGCACGACGCCGAGTTCTCGCTGCAGCGCCCGGTGCTGCTCAACACCCGCATCTCGTTCATCCTGACGCAGTTCGGCTTCACCAAGGACAACGTCAAGGACAAGATCAAGGCGCTCGACGACGATACGCTGCAGTTCACCGTCGACCAGCAATATGCGCCCAGCTTCGTGCTCTACGTGCTGTCGTCCTATACCGGCGGCATCGTCGACTCCAAGCTGGTCAAGGAGCACGACGTCAATGGCGACCTCGGCAATGCCTGGCTGAAGCAGGCCAATTCGGCCGGCTCGGGCCCCTACATGCTGACCAAATGGGAGCCCAAGCAGTCGATCCTGCTCAGCAGGAATCCGAACTTCTGGCAGACGGCGCCGGGGATCTCGAAGCTGTTCTTCCAGCAGATGCCGGAAAGCGCCACCGAGCGGCTGGCGCTCGAAAAGGGTGACATCGACGTCGCCAACAAGCTCGGCCCCGACGACTTCGCCGCCATCGCCGGCAACAAGGACATCAACGTCCTCCAGGGCAACGACACGACGCTCTATTATTTCGGCCTCAACCTCCGGAACGAGAACCTCAAGAACCCGAAAGTCGTGCAGGCCATCAAATACCTGGTCGACTACCAGGGCATGGCCGACACCATCGGCAAGGGCACCATGAAGGTGCACCAGACGATGATCCCCGACGGGTTCCTGGGCGGCGGCATCGACTACACGCCGTACAAGCTCGACCTCGACAAGGCCAAGTCGCTGCTCGCCGAATCCGGCGTCAAGCTGCCGTTCACGCTCGACACCGTGGTGTGGAACGTGCCGCCCTATACCGAGTTCGCGCAGGCGGTGCAGTCGACGCTGGCGCAGGCCGGCATCAACCTCAACCTCGAAGTGGTCGACGGCGGCCAGTGGCTCGACAAGTACCGCAAGCACGACCTCGACGTGTGGATGGGCCTGTGGGGACCGGACTATCCCGATCCGAACTCCAACGTGAAAACCTTCACCGTCAACATCCCGGGCGATCCGGACGGCACCTCCGACCTCGCCGACCGCTTCGGCTGGAACTCCGGCCCGCTCTCCGACCAGGCGCTGGCCGCGGTCAAGGAGCAGGACGTGGAGAAGCGCCGGCAGATGTATGTCGACCTCGAAAAGGCGCATGCCGACGCCTCGCCCTTCGTCTACATGTTCCAGGGCACCCGCAAGGTGGCGACCCGCGCCAACGTCAAGGGCCTGGTGCTCGGCTTCACCTACTCCGACGACCGCTATGGCGGCGTGAGCAAAGAGTAAGCGTCGGGAGGCCGCGACCGCCATGGTTGCGGCCTCCCCCTCATCCGGCTGAAGATATTCGGTGACCGTCATTCCCACCAACGCCCGCCAGAGTTCCGCCGCCGAAGGGCGCAGTTGGGGCTCCCTCCCCCCTTGCGGGGGAGGGATGGGGAGGGGGGCAACGAGCGCCGGCGGTGATTGCGGCCCCCACCCCCGGCCCCTCCCCGCAAGGGGGAGGAGGGCGCCGGCCCTGGTGCCGGTCCCATGACCTCCCGTGCCCTGCGCATCGCAACCGGCGTCGGCAGCTGGCTGGTCACCGTGGCCATCACGCTGGTCGGCCTTGCGGCGCTCACCTTCTTCATCGGCCGCGTCATTCCCATCGATCCGGCGCTCAAGATCGTCGGCGACAAGGCCACGCACGAGGCCTACCAGAAGGTGTTCCTCGAGCTCGGGCTCGACCAGCCGCTCTATGTGCAGTTCTGGCGCTACATCGCCGGCATCCTGCGCGGCGACTTCGGAATTTCGTTCCAGACGACGCGGCCGGTGCTGCAGGATCTGCTTACCTTCTTTCCGGCGACGCTCGAGCTTTCCACCATCGGGCTGGTGCTGGGCGTCGTGCTGGGCGTCCCGATGGGCGTCGCCTCGGCCTACTGGCACGAAAAATGGCCCGATCACCTGATCCGCGTCGTCAGCCTTGTCGGCTATTCGGTGCCGGTGTTCTGGCTGAGCCTCGTCGGCCTGTTCGTGTTCTACTACAAGCTGGGCTGGGTGGCCGGACCGGGGCAGCTCGACGTGTTCTACAATGGCGTGGTCACCCGGGTCACCGGCTTCATCCTCGTCGACTCGCTGCTCGGCGGGCAGACCGACGTGTTCTGGAACGCCGTCGGCCACATGACGCTGCCGGCGATCCTGCTCGGCTATTACAGCCTCGCCTATATCGCGCGCATGACGCGCTCGGTGATGCTCGACGAATTGAGCCGCGAATACATCCTCGCGGCGCGCCTCAAGGGCGCGAGCGAATTGCGCGTCGTCGCCAACCACGCGCTGCGCAACGCCGCCATTCCGCTGGTCACCATCATCGCGCTCAGCTATGGCGGGCTGCTCGAAGGCTCGGTGCTGGTCGAGACCATCTTTTCCTGGCCCGGCATCGGCAACTACATCTACCAGTCGCTGTTCGCCGCCGACATGAATGCGGTGCTGGGCGGCACGCTGCTGGTCGGGGCGGTGTATGTGCTGATCAACACGCTGAGCGACGTGCTCTATCGCACGCTCGATCCGCGCTCGCGGGGACAGAGAACATGAGCGTGGTCAGCGACCCCATCGAAGATCCGCGGCGGGCGCTCCGGGCGGCGCGGCTCGGCGAGTTCCGCGTCTTCGTGCGGCGTTTCTTGCGCAATCCGCTCGGCGTCGTCGGCTTCGCCATCGTGGTGCTGCTGGTCCTCGTCGCCATCTTCGCGCCGCTTCTTGCCACGCACGATCCGTACCTGCCCAGCCTCGGCAAGCGGCTCTCGGCGCCCAGCGCCGAATTCTGGTTCGGCGCCGACGAGCTCGGCCGCGACATCTATTCGCGCCTCGTCTACGGCTCGCGGCTGACGCTGTTCATCGTCGGGCTGGTGATCGTCACCTCGGCGCCGATCGGGCTGATCATCGGCGCGGTGTCGGGCACGGTCGGCGGCTGGACCGACCGCATCTTCATGCGCATCACCGACGTGTTCCTCGCGGTGCCCAAGCTGCTGCTGGCGCTGGCGTTCGTCGCCGCGCTCGGGCCGGGCATCGTCAATGCGGCGCTGGCCATCACGCTCACCGCCTGGCCGCCCTATGCGCGGCTGGCGCGGGCCGAGGCGATGGTGGTGCGCAATTCCGACTACGTGGCGGCGGCGCGGCTCGCCGGCGCGAGCCCCTTCCGCATCATCGTCTTTCACGTCATCCCGATGTGCCTGAGCTCGGTGATCGTGCGCGTCACCTTCGATATGGCCGGCATCATCCTCACCGCCGCCGGGCTCGGCTTCATCGGCCTCGGGGCGCAGCCGCCGCTGCCGGAATGGGGCGCCATGATCTCGACCGGCCGCCGCTTCATCTTCGACCAATGGTGGGTGCCGACCATTCCCGGCATCGCCATCTTCGTGGTCAGCCTCGGCTTCAATCTGCTGGGCGATGCGGTGCGCGATCTGCTCGACCCGCATCTCAGGCAGCGGCGATGAGCAGTCTCGTCGACATCGACAATCTGCGCGTGTCGTTCCGGCAGGACGACGGCAGCTTCACCGAGGCGGTGCGCGGCGTGTCGCTCAGCCTCGGGCGCGAAAAGCTCGGCATCGTCGGCGAAAGCGGTTCGGGCAAGAGCCTCACCGGCCGCGCGCTGCTCGGCGTGCTGCCGCCCTACGCGCGGATGAGCGTCGAGCGCATGAGCTTCGACGGGCTCGATCTCACATCGGCGACCCCGCGGGTCCGGCGAGCGCTGCGCGGCGGCCGCATGGGGATGATCCTGCAGGACCCGAAATTCTCGCTCAACCCGGTGATGCAGGTCGGCCGGCAGATCGTCGAGGCCATCCGCATCGGCGACCGGCGCATCTCCGGCGCTGCGGCGCGCAAGCGCGCCCTCGCCATGCTGGAGGCGGTGCAGATCCGCGAGCCGGAGCGGGTGTTCGGGCTCTATCCGCACGAGCTGTCGGGCGGCATGGGGCAGCGGGTGATGATCGCCATGATGCTGGTGCGCGAGCCCGACCTCCTGGTGGCCGACGAGCCGACTTCGGCGCTCGACGTCACGGTGCGCACGCAGGTGCTGAGCATCCTCGACGAGCTGGTGACGCGGCGCGGCATGGGGCTCATCCTCATCAGCCACGACCTCAACCTGGTGTCGCGCTTCTGCGACCGGGTGCTGGTGATGTATGCCGGCCATGTGGTCGAGGACCTGCAGGCGAGCCACCTGCATCAGGCGACGCATCCCTATACGCGTGGGCTGCTGGCGTGCCTGCCCAGCATCGACGGGCCGCTGACGCCGCTCCCCACCCTCAACCGCGATGCGGGCTGGGCGGCCTCATGATCGAGATCGAGCACCTCACGGTCCGCTTCGGGCCCTCGATCGCGGTGCGCGACGTGTCGCTGACCGTCAGGGACGGCGAGAGTTTCGGCCTCGTCGGCGAATCCGGTTCGGGCAAGTCGACGCTGCTGCGCTCGATCATGAACCTCAACCGCGACTGGGATGGCCGCATCGCCATCAACGGGCTCGACGCGCATGCGACGCCGCGCAAGCGGCTGGCGCGCGAAATCCAGATGGTGTTCCAGGACCCCTATGCGTCGCTGCACCCGCGCTACGTGGTCGGCGAGCAGATCGCCGAGCCGATGCGGATCAACCGCATGGCCGACATCGAGCGGCGCACGGTGGAACTGCTCGAGCTCATCGGGCTCGGGGCGAAATTCCGCTTCCGCTTTCCGCACGAGCTTTCCGGCGGGCAGCGGCAGCGCGTGTCGATCGCGCGGGCGCTGGCGCTCGAGCCCAAGATCCTGCTGCTCGACGAGCCGACCTCGGCGCTGGACGTCTCGATCCAGGCGGAAATCCTCAATCTGCTCAACCGCCTGCGGGGCGAGCTCGGCCTCACCTTCGTGATCGTCAGCCACGATTTGGCGGTGATCAGCTACATGTGCGACCGCCTGGCGGTGATGCGCAATGCCGAGCTGGTCGAAACGCTGACGCGCGAGGCGCTGCGGGCGCGCGACATCCGGAGCGACTACACCCGGGCGCTGGTCGCGGCGTCCTAGGCACGCACCGGGCCGGCGCGGCGGAAGCGGGCGGCGACGGCGCCCAGCAGCTTCAGCGCGAAGGCCTCGAACGGCTTGCGGAAGCGCCACTCGACCAGTTGCGAGAACACCCAGGCGATGAGCAGCGTCGCCCCGACGGTCAGCAGTACGGCGAGCGTGTTGGGCATCACCCGGTTGAGGTTGAACAGGAAGCTCGCGCCGAGATTCTCGTGCACGAGGTACCAGGAGAAGCTGACGAAGCCGAGCGCCGCGACGGTGCGCGACAGCCCCGGCACGTGCGGCATCGGCACGCCGGCGCCGAACGCCACCAGCGCGCCGAGCAGGCCCATGGTGATCAGCGTGGTGAGCGCGGCGGCAGGCACGTCGGGCGAGCCGTCGAGCGCGGTCATGAAGATCACCGCGGCGCCTTCGACGAAGCACAGCGCCAGCAGCAGCGCGCCGAGCGGAGAGCCCGGCCTGTGGGTGCGCGCCAGAATGCCGATGGCGAAGAACGGCAAATACGGCGCGATGGTCGCAAGGCCGATGAGCTTTTGCGGAAGATGGCTGCCGCCGCCGAGCGCGTACCCCATCGCCAGCAGCCAGAACGGCGCCGCGGCGAGCGACAGCCAGGCAAAGAGCGTCGCCAGCTTCTGCCGGTCGGGCACCAGCAGAGCGAGCAGGCCGAGGCCGATATAGAACTTGATTTCAACTGCGATCGACCAGAACGAGCCGTTGACCCAGCGGCCGTCGCCGACCACCAGCAGATTGAGCACGAGGTCGACGAGGGTCGAGGGCCGCTCGTGGAAATCGGCGGCCGGGATGGAGGGCACGGGGGCGATGAGCCCGTAGGCGAACAGGAACAGCGCCGCCGCGAGAAAGGCCGGATAGAGCCGGGAGAAGCGGCGGGCGAGGAACAGCGAGATCGTCGCCGAGCGCTCGAGCGTCAGATAGATGCAATAGCCCGAAATGGCGAAGAAGAAATAGACGCCGGCCCAGCCGAAGAACACCGGCGGCGCCGGCATGCCGGCAACGTTCATCGCCTCGGCCGGCAGCCGCGCGGTGAAGTGGTAGAGCACCACCATCAGGATGGCGAGGCCGCGGAACACGTCGATGGTTTCGACACGCTTGCCGGAGGTGGGGCTCATCTTGGTGCTCCGCAACAGAGGCTGGCGTTCTACACCCGCCCGTGCCGCCGGCGGGGCGCGATCACTCGCCAGCGTTAACGGGGAGGGCGGCCGGCGCCGGCACGGGGCGGCGGCGCAGCAGGCCGCCGAGGCCCCTGAGCAGCGGCCGCTCGAGCAGCAGGTGCACGCCGATGGCGACCAGCACGGCCGCCACGATGGCCGTGGCAATGAACAGCCGGGGCGCGGCGAAGCCGAATTTCTGCCAGCCCAGGATCACCAGATTGATCGAGAAGGGATGCGACAGATAGAGCGCGTAGGAGGCGTCGCCGCCCAGCACCAGCGCGCGGCCGACGGGGCCGGGCGCATGGGCGCGGGCGAACACCGTTCCGGCCACCACCAGCGCCGCCGGAATGCCGGCGGTGAGCAGCCGGTCGAAGGCGCCGCCGATGTCGACGAGCTGGCCGAACCCGAGCCCGGCGATGCCCGCCACCAGCAGCAGCGGCGGCAGCCAGGCGGGCAGGCGCAGGCCGCGGCGGACCAAAAGCGCAAGGCCGATGCCGAACAGGAATTCGAGGATGATCGGGTCGGTCCAGAACACCAGCTGCACGGCGCCCGGCGGCATCGCCAGATGCGTCGCCGCCAGCAGCACGAACAGGCCGCACAGCGTCCACAGCCCGGCGCGCAGCGGCAGCAGCAGCATCAGGGCGAAGACGGCGTAGAAATACATCTCGTAGTTGAGCGTCCAGCCGAGCCCGAGCACCGGATGGGCGAGCCCGGTCGCATCGAGCCAGGGGATGAAACCGAAGGAGGCGGCGATGTGCGCCGCATCGAAATGGGTATGGGCGAGCTGGCCCGGCACCAGCAGCATGGCGGCCAGCATCGCCGCGCTGAACAGCCAGTAGAGCGGCACCAGCCGCACGATACGGCGCAGCAGGAACTCGCCCGAGGCCCCCGGCCGGCCGAATTTGTCGGCCGAGATGTGGAGCATGATGAAGCCGGAGATGACGAAGAACACATCGACGCCGACGCCGAAATCCACCGGCTCCAGCGTGGCGATCAGGCCGTTCGGGGTGATGCCGAAGCTCAGCGCCTCGTGCATCACATGCTCGAGCAGCACGGCGAAGGCCGCAAAGAAGCGGAGGATCTGCAGGCCGTAAAGGCGGTGGCTGTCGGAGCTGGGCATGGGGCCGCGCAAAGCAAACTCCGGCAAATCCTACGCCTCGCGCGGCAAATGCGCCTCAATGGCCGGTGCGCAGAGTTAACGGCTGGCTAGGGGGCGGGGCGGACGTCTCCGAGAGGGCATCTCACCATCCTTCACCGCATCGTCATTCCCGCGAAAGCGGGAATCCAGACCGGCCCCGCGGACGTCTGGAAGCTCTGCCTGGATTCCCGCCTTCGCGGGAATGACGACGTGGATTGAACGAGATGCGGCTGGGGCAGCATCGAGAGGGCGCATCGCGCGCCTTATTGCGGGCAGTCCTTGCCAAGGTCGAACAGCCGGCTCGGCTCGAGCGTGGTGTCGTCGGCCGCCGCGATCTGCGCGCTCAGGCATTTGAGCCCGGGGCCGTCGGCGACGAACTGGGTGTCGAGCGGCGCGGCGCCGGTGGCATTGCCGGTGGGCAGGCCGCCGCGCGTCTGGCAGTCGCTGAGGTCGACGATGACGAAGCTCTTGCCGCTCTGGGCCAGCGCCGCGAGCTCGTCGTCGGCGCGGTTGGCAAAGCAGGTGGCGAGCGCCGAATCGAGCCGGACGGCGGAATTGCACAGCGTGCAGAAGGCGAAAGCCGGCGTGGCCGCTGCGGTAAGGGCGAGGGCGGCGGCGAAAAGAGCGGTCGAGCGCATGACGGTCCCGTGTTGATCGGCATGACTTGGCCATGCCAAGCTGGCAAATTCAAGACGCCGGAAATATTGGCAGCCGGCTAGATTTGAACGGCGGGCAGCGCCGCGGGCTGGTAAAGCGGGTTTTGTTGCCGTTGTTGCTTCATGGCACGCGTTGTTCACGTCGCGCGGGCCTGTTGTTGGGGGATGGCCGCAGTTCGGGGGGCCGGCATGGACGAAACGGAGAAGGGCGCGGACCGGCCGGTTCGCGTGGAGGACGTCGCCCGCGCCGCGGGCGTCTCGCCGATCACCGTGTCGCGCACGCTGCGCACGCCCGACATCGTCAAGCCCGAGACGCGCCGGCGCGTCGAGGAGGCGGTGGCGCAGACCGGCTACATGGTCAATTCCATCGCCTCGAGCCTCAGGTCCGGGCAATCCACCTTCGTGCTGGTGGTCGTGGCCAGCCTGCAGAACGTCCACTACGCCGCGGCCATGCAGGGCATGATCGACGCCTTCGAGGACACCCGCTACCGCCTCACCTTCTCGCAGGCGCGCTTTACCGAGGAGCTGTCGGCCGAGCAGATCCGGGCGCTGCTGCCGTTCCGGCCGGCGGCGTTCGTGTTTTCGGGGATCGTGCGCGGCGACGAGGCGCGCGCCTATCTGCGCTCGCTGCGGGTGCCGATCCTCGAATTCTGGGGCGAGTCGGAGACGCCCGTCGACATGCTGGTGATCTCGCCGGGGCGCGACAGCGGCCGGCTGCTGGGCGAGCATTTCGCCGAGCAAGGGTTCGAGCGCGTCGCCTATATCGGACACACCGGCATCCGCGGGCAGCCGCGGCTCGAGGGATTTCGCGAGGCGCTGCGGCGCGGCGGCCGCGACCTCGCGCTGGTGCAGCCGGCCGAGGGCAGCGTGGAAATGGAGGATGGCGCCGCCATCGTCGACACCGTGCTCGCCAAGCTGCCCGATTGCGACGCCATGGCGTTCGCCAGCGACATCATGGCGGTCGGGGCGCTGATGCGGCTGCAGGAAATGGGCCGGCGCGTGCCCGACGAGATCGCCATCGCCGGCCATGGCGATCTGTTCTTTGCCGGCCACACCCGGCCGCAGGTCACCACGGTGCACACCGCGCCCTACGAGATCGGCCGGCAGGCGGGCACTTTGCTGCGGACGCGGCTCACGGACGGGCGGGTGGACGAGCCTGTCATACAGGTGCCGATCAGCCTCGTGGTCCGCGAGAGCACGTTCAGAAAACGCCAGAAACCGAACGCCTAAGCCGAAAAGAGGGCTCTCTTTCCGGGCGCCGATGCGCTATGGCTTGACGCACACTCTTCACCTCGAGGCCGACGATGACGACGATGGGTAAAGGCATGTCTGACAGGAAGCTCAGATCACGTGCCTGGTTCGACAATCCCGACAACCCGGACATGACGGCGCTCTATCTCGAGCGCTACCTCAATTACGGCCTCAGCCGCGAGGAATTGCAGTCGGGCAAGCCGATCATCGGCATTGCGCAGACGGGATCCGATCTCAGCCCCTGCAACCGCCACCATCTGGTGCTGGCGCAGCGCGTGCGCGACGGCATCCGCGAGGCGGGCGGCATCGCCATCGAGTTTCCGGTGCATCCGATCCAGGAGACGGGCAAGCGCCCGACCGCCGGGCTCGACCGCAACCTCGCCTATCTCGGCCTCGTCGAGGTGCTGTACGGCTACCCGCTCGACGGCGTGGTGCTGACGGTGGGCTGCGACAAGACCACGCCGGCCATGCTGATGGGCGCGGCGACCGTCAACATTCCGGCGATCGCGCTCAGCGTCGGGCCGATGCTCAACGGCTATTTCAAGGGCGAGCGCACCGGCTCGGGCACCATCGTGTGGAAGGCCCGGCAGATGATGGCGGCGGGCGAGATCGACTACAAGGGCTTCGTCGACCTGGTGGCGTCGTCGGCGCCCTCCACCGGTTATTGCAACACCATGGGCACGGCCTCGACCATGAACTCGCTGGCCGAGGCGCTGGGCATGGAGCTGCCGGGCGGCGCCGCCATTCCGGCGCCCTATCGCGACCGGCAGGAGATGGCCTATCGCACCGGGCTCAGGATCGTCGACATGGTCAAGGAGGACCTCAAGCCCTCCGACATCCTGACCAAGCAGAATTTCCTCAACGCCATCGTGGTCAACTCCGCCATCGGCGGGTCGACCAATGCGCCGATCCACATCAACGCCATCGCCCGCCACATCGGCGTCGAGCTCAAGATCGACGAATGGCAGAGCGTCGGCCACAAGGTGCCGCTCCTGGTCAATCTGCAGCCGGCCGGCGAGTATCTGGGCGAGGACTATTACCATGCGGGCGGCGTGCCGGCGGTGGTCAACGAGCTGATGCGGCAGGGGCTGATCCATGAGGACGCGCCTACCGCCAACGGCAAGACCATCGGCGAGAACTGCCGCAACACGCCGATCCAGGACGACAAGGTCATCCGCCGCTTCGACAATCCGCTGAAGGCGGAGGCCGGGTTCCTGGTGCTGCGCGGCAACCTCTTCGACAACGCCATCATGAAAACCTCGGTGATCAGCGAGGAATTCAAGGACCGCTACCTCTCCGACCCCAAGCATCCCAACATGTTCGAGGGCAAGGCGGTGGTGTTCGACGGCCCGGAGGACTACCACCACCGCATCGACGATCCGGCCCTCGCCATCGACGAATACACCATGCTGTTCATGCGCGGCGCCGGCCCGGTGGGCTATCCGGGCGCCGCCGAAGTGGTCAACATGCGGCCGCCGGCCTACCTCATCAAGCAGGGCGTCCACTCGCTGCCCTGCATCGGCGACGGGCGGCAGTCGGGCACCTCGGGCTCGCCCTCGATCCTCAACGCCTCGCCGGAGGCCGCCGCCGGCGGCAACCTCGCGATCCTGAGGACCGGCGACCGGGTGCGCATCGACCTCAACAGCGGCCATGCCGACATCCTGATCTCGGACGACGAGATTCGGAAGCGGCAGGCGGATCTGGCCTCGATGGGCGGCTACCAATATCCCAAGCACCAGACGCCGTGGCAGGAGATCCAGCGCGGCATCACCGACCAGCTCGGCGACGGCGCGGTGCTGAAGCCGGCGGTCAAGTATCAGCGGCTGGCGCAGACGGCCGGCATCCCGCGCGACAACCACTAGCGCGCGGTCTCCTCGCCCGTTTTCCGTGCAATTTGCAGCGTTGCCTGCAGATTGCACGGAACGATGCTTTGCTCTATTGGGGCGGGATCGCTTGGGAGCGACCTGCCGATGCCGGATATTCTCGACTACTGCCAGGGCCGCAAGGCCGAGACGTTCAAATCGGGCGCCGTCCTGATCACCGAGGGCGGCAACGAGCGCAAGCTGTTCGTGCTCGTCGAGGGCCAGGTCGAGGTGCTGCGCAAGGGCACGCAGGTCAGCTACATCGAGGAGCCCGGCTCGCTGTTCGGCGAAATGAGCGTGCTGCTCGACATGCCGTATTCGGCCACGGTCAAGGCGCTGTCGACGGTCAAGGCCTATGTGATCGACGATCCCATCGGGTTTCTCGGCAGCCAGGCCGAGATCGCGCTCGAGCTTGCGGCGCTGCTGGCGCGGCGGCTCTACTACACCACCTCGTATCTGGTCGATCTGCAGCAGCAGGCCGCCGGCCGCCGCGAGGACCTCGACCTCGTCGACAAGATCCTGGCGCAGCTGGTGCAATCGCCCGACGACGCCAAGGCCAAGAAGAAGCGCTAGCCCGTCAAGCCAGCCCCTTCACGCGCAGCACGGCGTAGATCATCGCCGCATAGGTGAGCTGGTGGGTGAGCTGGTCGATGCCGTGCAGGGCCCAGAAGCGGCGCGGCCGGCTGTCGACGTGCACGCCCCTGGAATAGTGGATCTTGGCGAAATCCAGCACGTAGTGCACCACGAATTCGGCGACCAGCAGCAGCGCGGCCAGCCACAGCGGCGTGGCGCACAGCAGCAGCACCAGCAGCGACAGGCCGGCGTGGATGCCGGCATGCACATAGCCGCCGGGATGGCGCAAATCGCCCTTGCCGCCCAGCATCCAGCCGGGCTGCAGGAAGTAGTCGGCGACATAGTGCTTGAGCTCGAGGCCGACCAGCAGGCCGAAGAAAATCGCCGTCATGCTTCCTCTCCGGCCCCCCAGCCGAAGCCGGACCGCCTGGCGCGCGGTCCGGAACCGTCCCCGTTGCGGCACGGACCATTGCAGCAAGCCGGAGCGGGCGCAAGCGCCGAAGAGTCGACGCCACCGGCTCGGGAATGCTATCGTTCACTCGCCGTTCAGGCGCGAGGTGAGAGGTCGCGGGCGCCCGTCGGGCTCAGCTCTTGAGGGTCACTATGCGCAGAGTGTTCGCAGGCATCGCCGCAGTCCTCATGGCTGCCTCCCTGTCGGCCCCGGCCTTCGCCGATGCCGCGGCGGGCAGCGCCAAGGGCGTCAATCCGGCGGCCGCCGCCGATCTGGGGGGCGCCGAGCGCACGCTGGTGGTCGGCTCCGACATCTTCATCGGCGATCTGGTCAAGACCGGGCCCAAGGGGCAGGTGCAGATCCTGTTCGCCGACAACACCAAGCTGGTGGTCGGGCCGCAATCGGCGCTCAAGATCGACGATTATTTGCTGCGCAACGACGGCAGCGCCGGCAAATTCGCCGTCGACATGCTGTCGGGCACCTTCCGCTTCGCCACCGGCAACGGCCCCAAGCCGAGCTACGAGCTCAACACCCCCACCGGCACCATCGGCGTGCGCGGCACGCAGTTCGACGTCTACGTCTCGCCGACCGACGGCTCGACGATGATCCTGCACTACCTCGGCACCGTGCTCTTCCGCGCCAAGGGCGAGAGCAAGTGGACGACGCTGCACGACCTGTGCACGCTGGGGCAGATCACCAGCCGCGCCGCGGTGCTGGGCAGCGCCAAGGTCACCACCGGCGATTTCCGCACCCAGCTCAAGACCGAGTTCCGCTATGCCGACAACCAGTCGCCGCTGCTCCGGCCCTTCTGGTTCGCGCGCGCCTATGAGTGCCTGCACAACCCGCCCGAGGCGGCGACGCCGCCGAGCATCGGCACGCCCAACACCGGCGACCAGGACACGCCGCCCCCGACCCAGTCGGGCACACCGCCGGGGCGGCTCGACATCGGCTCGCTCACGCATCACTAGAACGCCGCTCGTCATTTTTCGCATAATCGGCTACAACAGCGCATGATCGGTCGCAGGCTGTTGCCGACAGTGCTGGGTCTCTGCCTCGTGGCGCTGCTGGCGCTGCTTCGGCTCGCCGATCCGCTGCCGGTCGCCACCATCCGCGACCTCGGCTTCGATTTCGAGCAGCGGCTGCTGCCGCGCGCCGCCGCTGACGCGCCGGTGCGGGTGGTCGATATCGACGAGCCCTCGCTCGCGAAATACGGGCAATGGCCGTGGCCGCGCGCCGAGCTCGCGACGCTCACCCGGCGGCTCGAGGAGCTCGGCGCCGCCGCCATCGGCTTCGACGTGCTGTTTCCCGAGCCCGACCGGCTGGGCGGCGACAACGACGCGCAATTTGCCGCCGCGCTCGCCGCCGGCAAGACCGTGCTCGGCTTCTCGCTCGCTCCCAACGCGCCGCCGTTGGCGACGCCTCCCAAAAGCGGCTTCGCCATTTCGGGCAGCGACCCGACGCCGAACCTGCCGGCGCTGCCCGGCGCCGTGGGGCCGCTCAAGCAGCTCGCCGACGCCGCGTCGGGGCTCGGCAGCCTCAGCCTCGATACCGCCGATTCGGCCGGCGTGGTGCGCGAGGTGCCGCTGCTGTGGAGCGACGGCACGCAGCTTTATCCCGGCCTCTCCATCGAGACGCTGCGGCTGGCGCTGGGGGTGACGACGCCGGTGGCGCTGGGCGACACGCGCGGCGACGGCACGCTCGAAGCGCTGAAGCTCGGCCCGTTCACCGTGCCCACCACCGCTTCGGGCGACATCGTGCTCTACGACAAGCGGCCCGATCCGCGCGAGGTGATCTCGGCCGGCGCGCTGCTCGGCGACGACTACCGCTCGCTGGCCGACCAGGTTTCGGGCCGCATCGTGCTCGTCGGCACCTCGGCCAGCGGCCTGCTCGACCTGCATGCGACGCCGCTCAGCCCGGCCATCGCCGGGGTGCGCATCCATGCGGCGGTGATCGACCAGATCGTGTCGGGCAGCTACCTCACCCGCGCCGATTGGGTGCAGGGGCTCGAAATCCTGGTGTTCGTCATCGCCGGAGCGCTGCTGGTGCCGGTGGTGCTGCGGCTGGGCCCGCTCGCGGGGCTGGCGCTGGCGGTGGTGCTGATCGCGGCGATGATCGGCGGCGCCTTCGCCGGCTTCGCGCTCAAGGGCTGGCTGCTCGACGCCACCTTCCCCGCCATCGGCGCGCTCGTCACCTATGGCGCCATGGTCTATGCGCAGTTCTCGCTGACCGAGCACGACCGGCGCGAACTGCGCCGCGCCTTCGGCTATTACGTGTCGCCGCAATTGCTGGCGCGCATCGAGCAGAGCGCCGACCAGCTCAAGCTCGGCGGCGAGGCGCGCGAGATCACGGTGATGTTCGCCGACATGCGCGGCTTCACCAGCTTCACCGAGGCGCATGCGCCCACCGAAACCTTCGGCATGCTCAACCGGCTGTTCGGGGCGCTGGGCGCCGAGATCGTCACCCGCTCGGGCACCATCGACAAATTCATCGGCGATTCCATCATGGCGTTCTGGAACGCGCCGGTGGATGTGGCCGGGCATGCCCGTCGCGCCTGCGAGGCGGCGCTGGCGATGCGCGCCACGCTCGCCGCGCTCAACGACGATGGCGGGCTCGACGGCATCGCCATCGGCATCGGGCTCAGTACCGGCGAGGCGCTGGTGGGCAATATGGGGCTCGAAAGCCGCTTCGACTATTCGGCCATCGGCGATACCGTCAATGTCGCCTCGCGCGTCGAGGGGGAGAGCAAGCTCGTCGGCTTCGACATCGTCGCCGCCGACGCGACACGCCGCGCCGTGCCCGATCTCGCCTGGCTCGAGGCCGGCACGGTGCAGCTCAAGGGCAAGGCAGCGCGGCTGCGCGTCCACATCCTCTTGGGCGATGCGGCGCTGGCGCAGCGCCCCGACTTCCTGGCGCTCGGCGCCGCGCATGCCGACTGGCTGGCGGGCAAAGGCACTCTCGCGCGCTGCGTGGAGCTGGCGCCGGCCGTCGACCCCCGGCTGGTCCGCTTCTACGAGCTGGCGGCGGGCCGTGCCGACGATTTCGCATCGCCGGCATAGGCCTGCCGCATCTCCTCGATCTCGCCCAGCACGCGGTGGAGCGCGCTCCAGTCGTCGCGCTCGGCGATGGGCGCCCACAGCGCCTCCACTTCGTCGATCAGCATGGTGCGCGGCACGGCGCGGGCAAAATAGGGGTGGTCGAGATTGGCGGTGCCGGTGGCCACATAGGGCGCCAGCGCCGCGCGCACCGGGGCGAAGGCGTCGCCGGCATAGGCGTCGGCGGCGGGGCTCCGCGCCGCGCGCCCGGCGCTCAGCGTGCCGCCGCGCCAGTCGAACCAGAACTGCTCGTAGCGGATGCCGCTTGAGTGCAGGAAGCCGAAGATCCGCACCACCAGCTCGGCATCCTCCGCTGCGCCGCGCGGCAGCAGCGCCAGGCGGCGTAGAGCGGCGCTCCACATCGCCTGCTGGAACGCCGGCCAGAAGCGGTTGAGCGCCGCTTCGAGTCCGTCATGGCTGCCGAGCGGCAGCAGCACCTCGGCCAGCCGCGTCAAATTCCACGCCAGCGCGTCGGGCTGCCGGCCGAAGGCATAAAGCCCGGTCTGGTCGAAATAGGCGGCGGTGAAATTGGGGTCGTAGTGCGGCAGGAAGCGCCACGGGCCGTAGTCGAAGCTCTCGCCGGTGATGTTGATGTTGTCGGAGTTGAGCACGCCATGCACGAACCCCGCCGCCAGCCAGTCGGCGCCGGTCGCCGCCACGCGCTCGGCCACCGCCGCGAGGAATTTCTCCGCCCTTGCATTGTCGCCGGGCGGCGCCACGCCGGGCAGATAGGTCGCGAGCGCATAGTCGAGCAGCCGGCCCAGATTGCCGGTGTCGCCGAGAAAGCCGAGGCGCTGGAAGGTGCCGATGCGCACATGGCCGTGGCTCAGCCGCACCAGCACGCTGGCGCGCGTCGGCGACGGCTCGTCGCTGCGCTCCAGCTCTTCGCCGGTCTCGACCAGGCTCAGGCTCTTGCTGGTATCGACGCCGAGCGCCTCGAGCATCGCGGTCGCCAGCACCTCGCGCACGCCGCCCTTCAGCGTCAGCCGCCCGTCGCCCATGCGCGACCACGGGGTGCGGCCCGAGCCCTTGGTGCCGAGGTCGAGCAGCCGCCCGGCATCGTCCTGCAGTTGCGCGAACAGAAAGCCGCGGCCGTCGCCGAGGTCGGCGTTGTAGGCTTGGAACTGGTGGCCGTGATAGCGCAGCGCCAGCGGCGTCGTCAGCGAGCCGGGAATGGGCACGAAGCGGCCGAAATGCTCGATCCATTGCGCCTCGGTGAGGGTGTCGAGCCCCACCGTCGCCGCCGCCCGCTGGTTGCGATAGCGCAGCGTCAGCTCGGGAAAGTGCGCGGGGACGACTTCGTCGTAGAAGGCGGGGCCGAGCGTGGTGTGGGCGGTGGAGGGGGTCAGCGTGACCATCGTGCTCGCGGCCCCCACCCCCGTCCCCTCCCCGCAAGGGGGAGGGGGGCCTGACTGCCCAACCGAAATTGCGGCTCCATCGCCCCCCTCCCCCTTGCGGGGAGGGGCTGGGGGGTGGGGGCCGCTGGAACAACGTTCGTACTAGTCAAAAGTCGCCTCACCGCCGGAACACCCCCACCACCTCCACATGCATCGACCAGGCGAACTGGTCGACCGGCGTCACGCTCTCCAGCCGGTAGCCGCCGGCAATCAATATCGCCGCGTCGCGGGCGAAGGTGCGCGGCTCGCACGACACCGCCACCACGGTCCTGACCTTCGACTTCGCCAGCTCGCGGGCCTGCGCCTCGGCGCCGGCGCGGGGCGGGTCGAACACCACGGCGTCGTGGGCGTCGAGCTCGCGCGGCAGCAGCGGCTCGCGGAACAGGTCGCGGACGGCCGCCGTCACCGGCTTCAGCCCCTGTGTGTGCTTCACGGCCTTGTGCAGCGCGGCGATGGCCGGCCGGTCGGCATCGGCGGCAAAGATGCGCGCCGTTTCGGCCAGCCGCAGCGTGAACGGGCCCATGCCGCAGAACAGGTCGGCCACCGATTTCGCCGGCCCGACGCCGTCACGCACCAGCCGCGCCAGCACCGCCTCGGCCTCGGCGGTCGCCTGCAGGAAGCTCGCGACCGGAATCTCGACCAGCGCCTTGCCCATCCTCACCGCCGGCGGCCGCGTCTCGATGACGATCTCGCCATTGAGCGACAGCCGCGCCGCGCCCGAGCGCTGCGCCAGCAGCGTCAGCCGCTCGGCCTTGAATCGGCGCTCGGTGCGGATGGCGACGTCGAGGCCGGTGTCGGTCGCGGTATAGGCCACGTCGCAATCGCCGACGGTCGCGGCGATGGGATGGGTCAGCGTCACGGCGCGCTGCGCCAGCGCCGGCACCAGGATCGGGCAGGCGGCGATGTCGAGCAAATCGTGGCTGCGCGCCTGCATGTAGCCCACCGCCTTGCCGCGGGCATGCAGCGTCGCCCGCCTTCGGCCGTCGCCATGGGCGGCGAGCATGGGGTTCAGCGCCGCCGCCACATGGGCGTGGCGCAGCGCGTCCTCCACCAGCCCGCGCTTCAGCGCATCGTAGGCGGCGGGGCCGAAATGCTGCAGCGTGCAGCCGCCGCAGGTGCCGAAATAGCGGCAGAACGGGTCGCGGCGGTCTTCCGGCTCGGACAGATCAGGGAGCATCCGGCCTTGTAGCGTATTCCAGGAGACTTGCCAGCGACACGAAGGGGATGCCGGCGCGCTCGCTGAGGCCGGCGGCGCAGGTCGCGACCGTCGACACGCCGACCTCGCAGCCGGCTGGAATATCGTTCTTGACGAAGCGCGTCGCCCATTCGTTGAGCTCCGGCGCGAACAGGCCCTTGTCGCCGGCAAAGCCGCAACAGCTCACCGAGTCGAGCGGCGCAACCGTACCCGCGATAACCTGACACAGTGTCATGGTCGCCTGCTGCTCGCCCATCCGCTGCGCCGAGCAATTGTGATGCACCGCGACGGCCGGAATGGTCCGCACCACCTTGAGCCTGGGCAGCACTTCGGCTGCCAGGAACTCGGCGCTGTCGGCCACGACGATCTCGGAATTGTGGTGCTGCTTCAAATGCTTGGCGCAAGTCGCGGCGTCGGTCAGAACGCGCGCATGCTCCGGCGCCAGCGTTTCCAGGAGCCGGCCGCCCACCCGCGCCGCCTCCTCGGGGAAGCCTTTGCTGAGGAAAGGCTGGCCGCAGCACTGTCCCTCCAGCCCCTGTGGTACCACGACGTCGAATCCGGCGCGTTCCAGGAGCTTCAGCATCGCCGCGGGCGTCGGCAGCAGGTCGTAAGGCGTTGTATTTGCACCGAACATGCGGGTCGGGCAGGCGGGGAAATACACCACGCGATTGGCGGGCGCCGCGATGGCCACCGGCGCGCCGTCGGCCTTGGGATTGTTGCGCACCCGGGCGCCGGGCCGCGCCGCGGGAGCGCCCGGCCCGGGCCGCAGAGCGCGGCTGACGCGCGGCGTGCGCAGGGCCTTGCGCATGGCGCCGGCGATGGCGTCGGTGGCGCCGTCGCCGATGATGCTGCGGCTCAGCGCCTGCACGCCGATGCCGGCCTTGAGGCCGCGCTCCACCGCCAGCGTGTGGCCGGCCACCAGGTGCGCGGCGCGCTTTTCGCCCGCCGTCTTGCGCCTCGCCCGCTCGCCCAGCACCATGGTGCCGGTCTCGATGCCGACCGGGCAGCGGCCGGCGCAGACATTGCCGGCGGCGCAGGTGTAGAGCCCGGCATAACCGAACCCCTCCTGCAGGGCGGCGAGCCGCGCATCGTCCTCGTGCGTCTCGCTGAGACGCTGCATCTCGCGCGTCACCACGATGCGCTGGCGGGGGCTCAGCGTCAGTTGCGCGCTCGGGCAGGCCGGCTCGCAGAAGCCGCATTCGATGCAGAGGTCGACGATCGGGTTGGAAAGCCGCATCTCCTTGAAGTGCTCGAGATGCACGGTCTTGTTGTCGGTGATCAGCACGCCGGGGTTGAGCAGGTCCTCGGGATCGAACAGCGGCTTGATCCTGCGCATGATGCGATAGGCGGCGGCTCCCCATTCGCGCTCGACGAAGGGGGCGATGGCGCGGCCGGTGCCATGTTCGGCCTTGAGCGAGCCGCCATAGCGCACCGAGACCAGCTCGCTCAGATCCTGGCTGAAGGCGTCGAACTTTTCCGCCGCGCCGGGCGCCGCCAGCTCGTCGCCCATCTGGAAGTGCAGATTGCCGGCCAGCGCATGGCCGAAGATCACCGCGTCCTCATAGCCGTGCGCGTCGAGCAGCTTGCGCATGTCGATGACGAAGTCGGCGAGGCGGTCGATGGGCGCCGCCACGTCCTCGGTCAGCATTGCGGTCCCCGGACGGCGAGCCGCGCCGGCAGAGGCGAAGAAGCCCTTGCGCACGTCCCACAGGGCGTGCGAGCGCTCCTCATCGGCAGAGAAATTGAGGTCGGTCGCGCCCTCTTCGCGCAGGATGGTCTCGGCCTTGGCTTGCTCGACCGCCAGTTCCTCCGGCGTCGGCGCGGAGACGTCGATCAGCACGGCCGGCGAGGTTTCGGTGAAGAACCGGACCAGCGGCGCGATGACGGCGATGTGCTCGACCGTGCCGAGGGCGCGGCGCTCGATATATTCGGCGGCAGTGACGCCCGTGGTCGACTGGATGCCGCCATTGGCGAGCCGCGAGATGGCGCGGGCGCAGGAATAGGGATCGGGGAAGGGGATCAGCCCGGTCACCTTGTAGGGATGCTCCGGAATGGTGTTGTAGGTCACCTCCGAAACGAAGCCGAGCGTGCCCTCCGAGCCGACGATCAGGTGGATCAGGATGTCGACGGGGTCGTGGAAATCGGTCAGCGCATTGATCGAATAGCCGACGGTGTTCTTGATCCGGTATTTCCTGCGGATCAGCTCGACCAACTCGGTGTCCGCCATCACCTCGTGGTGCAGCGCGTGCAGCGCCTCGAGCAGGTCGGCCTTCCTCTGCCGGAACGCGGCGACCGAGTCCGGATCTCCCGAGTCGAGCACCGTTCCATCGGTCAGCATCAGCCGCATGCGCTGCAGCGTGTGGTAGGTGTTGTAGGCGACGCCGCAGCACATGCCGGACGAATTGTTGTTGACCACACCGCCGATCTTGCAGGTGGCCTGGCTGGCGGGGTCGGGGCCCAGCTTGCGATTGAACGGCTTCAGCGCGCGGTTGGCGTTGGCGACGATGATCGCCGGCCCCAGCGTGATGCGGTCGCCATTGTCGTGGATGCGCATCTGCTTGAAGCCATCGCCGAGCACGCACAGCACGCCATCGGAATTGGACTGGCCGCTGAGCGAGGTGCCGGCGGCGCGGAAGGTCACCGGCAGGCGCTCGGCGCGCGCGGCGTTCAGCACCGCCAGCACTTCGGCTTCGGAGTTGACGATCACCACCAGGGCCGGCACCAGCCGGTACTGGCTGGAATCGCCGGCATAGGCGTAGGTCATCAGCGGATCGGTCATGATCCGGCTGGGCAGGATTTGGGTGGTGGCCTGAAGGCGGGTCGCCACCCGCCGCGCGGCGGCGGTGCGGTCGGCCCCGATGGGCGTCATGTCGTTCACGGTAAACCTCGTCGTGAACTAACATGTTAGTCCGATTTGGCGGCGCAGACGAGTCGCCTTCGCCATATGTGGCTAAGTATCGTCGCCGACGCGCAGGCCGCGGCGCAGGGCCCGCCGCTTGCCGCCGTCACCGCCATCGGCCCAGAACCGGCGGGAGCGCATCTCGTCGCCGACGCTGGGCACGATCCATTCGAGCAGGAACTCCCCCCGGTCGTCGGGATCGGGAGGAGCTTTCGCCGCCGGGGCCAGAGCGTGGGCAGCGGGGAGGTCGGCGTGCCACCACATGGTCGGCCCCAGTCGCGGTTCGCGGAACGGTTCAGATATCGACATCGTCGGGTTCGGCCGAACGGCCGCTGCCGGTGCGCCGAATGTCCTCGGCGGCGCGCCGCAGTGCGTCGGCGAGGCGCCGCTGGCTCCCGGGATCGCGGTCCCGGGCGGCCTCGCGGATGGCGTCCTTGAGGTCGCGGCGGGCCTCGTTCACCTCGGGGGCGACGTCGTCCATGTCGCGATCGGGGCGTGGATGATGCTCGTCGAAATGCCGGCGCATCTCGTCCCAGCGCTCGCGCATCTTGCCGACCTGCTCGCTGAGCCGGCCGAGATGGGCGAGCGTGCTCTCCACCGCCTCGCGGTTGTCGTCGAGATGGGTGCGGCCCTCGTCGGTGATGGTGTAGAGCCGCTTGTTGCCCTCGGCGGTCGAGGTCACGTAGCTGGCCTCTTCGAGGAAGGTCAGCGCCGGATAGATGACGCCGGGGCTCGGGCTGTACATGCCGCCGGTCTTTTCCTCGATGGCCTTGATCAGATCGTAGCCGTGGCGCGGCTGCTGCTCGATGAAATACAGCGCAATCAGGCGCAAATCGCCCGAGGCGAGCATGCGGCCGATCCGCATATTGTCGCCAAAGCCACCCCAGTCGCCGAAATTGGCGCCCCAGGCGCCGCCCCGCGGCCCGCCCCAGCCGCCGCGGCGGCCCATGGCCTCGAATTTGCGCCACATGCGGTGCTGGGCGCGATCCCACCGGTCCTGGGACCGGCCAAAAGGATCATCATGATGCATGATGTGTCTCCGATATATCTTACGATAGTGCGGAGATACGCTTGCACAACGAAACCGTCAAGATATATCGCGTAAATATATCTGATGCCGAAAACAGGCTATTTTCTATAGAATCTGCACAGGACCAATGGCCCGGCCGCACTCTAGCGTATGGCAGCGATATATCGTTCGGCGCTGCGTTGCACTGTAGCCTTGGCGTCATGGTCGAGCACGCGGTCCCACCATCCGGCATAGATCCTGTCGAATTGGTAGGCGCGGACCGACTTTACAATGGCCTCGACGCTGCGGGCGTTGAGCGGGACGAGGTTGGGGAACGAGTACATGAAGCTCACCCAGCGCGTGTCGGGCACCACCATGATGGAATCGCCGGTCAGCAGCACGCCCTTGCCGCCGGCACCCTGTGCCCAATGCAGCACGGTCGAGCCGGGGAAGTGGCCACCGGTGCGTACCAGGGTGATGCCGTCGGCGACGGCCTTGCTGGCGCCCGACCAGAACTCGACGGCCGGGTCGGGCCGCATCACCCAGTCGCGATTGTCCTCGTGGAGGTAGATCGGCACGCCGCCCAGCGCCTGGCTCCAGTCGACCATGGTGGCGTAGAAATGCGGGTGCGAAATGGCGATGGCGCTGACGCCGCCTTTAGCCGCGATGGCGTCGAGCGCCGCGTCGGTGACGAGCGGCGTGCAGTCCCACAGCACCCCGCCGTCGGGCCGCTCGACCAGCAGCGCCCGCTGGCCGATGGCGATCTGTGGGCGGGCGCCGATGCCGGTCAGGCCCGGCTCGAGCTCGCGCAATTCGTTGACGTGATCGTCGCGCAACTCTTCGAGCGTGGTCCAGCCCTGGCCCCTGGCGTTCACATATTGCCGCTCATCGGCGCAGATCAGGCAGACTTCGCGCGGCGCGTCGGTTTCCGCATAGCCGACGCCGCAGGTGGTGCAGATGTATGATGGCATAGCGTTTCTCCGGGCCCGGAGGGCGAAGCCTACTGCCGCGCCTTCCACAGCTCCAGAGCGCTCAGGCTGTCGCCGGCCTTGGCGATGGCGAACTGGTAGATGTCCCAGCTCGAAACTTTGACGCCATAATAATCGTCGCGCTCGCGCGCCTCGGTCTTGAGGCGGAGGATCAGGTCGCGGTCGCAGGCGGCGAGGTCGGTGCGCAGCGAGAAATCGCGGGCCTGGCGCACGGCGAAGTCGAAGGGGTCCCAGCCCCAGAGGTCGAGCTTCCAGGGGTTGCCGGCAAAGTCCTTGAACTCAATGCCCCAATAGAGGCCGGCGCCGAGCGGATGCGGGTCGACCCAGTCGTTGACGAAGGTGGCTTTGTGCAGCGCGAGGCCGACGCTGTGGAGCTGTGCCGCGAGATCCTGGCCGAAGGCCATCCATTCGCTCCAGCGCTCGGCCTCGAGCGGCAGGTGAATGTCGATATCGCGCCAGACCATCAGGTCGTAGCCGGCGCTGCCGGTAACGGTGGGTTCGCCGAAGCGGTCGGTGAGCAGGGCGAAGAGGCCGGTTTCCGCCAACACCTGGCGCACCTCCTCGCGCAATTGGCGGGCGGTTTCGGCGCGCGCCTCGGGACTGCCCACGATGTCCTCCCCGACAAACAAAAACCCGGCTCCAACAGAGCCGGGTTGTCGCTGAATGCAAGCTTAACTCCCGGCTGGGCCTATTCGGCCTTGCCTTCGGCGGCATCCTTTTCCGCGAGTTCCTTGGCCAGTTGCTCGGCGGCGGCGACCTTCTCGGCCTCGCGGGCGGCGCGGGCCTCGGCGGCGGCGTCGCGTTCGCCGGCCTCGATCTTCTTGGTGCGGGCCGAGGTTGATTCGAAGATGCGGGCGGCCTTGCCGCGGCGGTCGCGCAGGTAATAGAGCTTGGCGCGGCGGACCTTGCCGCGCTTCAGCACCTCGACGCGGTCGACATTGGGGCTGACCATCGGGAAGACGCGCTCGACGCCCTCGCCGTAGGAAATCTTGCGCACGGTGAAGCTCTCGTTGAGCCCCGTGCCGGTGATGGCGATCACCACCCCTTCATAGGCCTGCAGGCGCTCTTTTTCTCCTTCGCGCACCTTCACCCACACCTTGACGGTATCGCCATGGGTGAAATCGGGGTGGTTGGCGCGGGCGGCGAGGGCCTCATGCTGCTCTTTTTCGAGCTCGGCGATGATATTGGGCATGTGTTGTCCGTTCTGATCTTTTCAATGGGGCGTTTCGCCGAAGGAATGCTCCAGCCGCCCGGTCTTGGTTGCACGGATTATGTGTCTTGTTGGCCCGGGCAGGGCCACGGGCGAGCGCGCGTATAGAGGGAAAGCCGCCGCGAGTCCAGTGCTGCGGGCGCTTTTGCCGCGTGCGGCGCGCCGCCGGCACCGCTATAAACCGAGGCATGGGACAGGGCGAGCCGCTTTCGAGGTCGATTGCCCGCGACGTCGTGCTCGCGGCTCTGGTGCTTGCGCTGCTGTTCCTCAATTTCGGCCATTCGAGCGCGGTGTTCGCCGCCGGCGGCCGGGTGGTGGTCACCGCCCAGTCGATCTGCGGCGACCAGCCGGCGCCGGTCGCCGGCGACCATTTCGCCTGCCACGCCTGCCGGCCGGCCCTGGCGGTGCTGCCGCCGCCGCCGGCGACGAGCGTGGCGGCCGAGTTCGCCATAGTGCCGGTGGTCTATGCGCTTCCCGCCCTGGTGCAGCCGCTGCTGACGCCCGGCCGTGACGCACAGCCGCGAGGACCGCCCGCCGTCTGACCTGCACTGCGGAAGTTTTCGTCCTGTTTCCCGTCAAAAGGTCAGATCATGACTCGTTTCAGCCTTGCCGCCCTGCTGGCGGCCCTGGCGCTCGCCGCGCCGTCCCTCGCTTTCGCCCATGAGGGCATCGTGCACGATGGCTGCCCCACCGGGCAGAGCTTTACCGCCGGCGACATCACCGTCAGCGGCGCCTATGCCCGCGCCACGCCGCCCAACGCCCGGTCGGCGGGTGCCTATCTCAGCATCGCCAATGCCGGGCCGGAGGCCGACACCCTCACCGGCGCCAGCACCGAGGCGGCCACCGACACCTCGTTGCACCAGATGAAGATGAACGGCCAGGTGATGGAGATGTCGGCGCTGCCCGATGGCCTGCCGATCCCGGCCGGAGGGTCGGTGGCGCTCGACCCGATGGGCTATCACTTGATGCTCACCGGCTTCAGCCAGCCCTTCGTCAAGGGACAGTGCTTAGAAATGACGCTGCATTTCGCCAAGGCCGGCGACCTCAAGGTTGAGCTCAATATCGGCGGCTTCGCGCAATCGTCGCCGCCGAGCGCGAGCGATGCGCCGGCCGAGCCGTCGCACGCGATGGATATGTCCTCGATGGCCATGTGAGGAGTGATGTCGATGAAAAAGCTTCTGCTTGCCGCATTGTTCGCCCTGGGAGCCGCGTCGCCCGCTCTGGCGCATGCCCACCTCACCGGCAGCGAGCCGGCCGACAAGGCCGAGATCGCGGCGCCGACGACGCTGACGCTGAGCTTTTCTGAGGGGCTGGAGATCGCCTTCAGCGGCGTCGAGATCAGCGGGCCGTCGGGGCCGGTCAGCGGCGTGAGCGCGGCGCTGGGCGCCGACGGCAAGACGCTGCTGGTGACGTTGCCGGCGGCGCTGCCGCCCGGCGCCTACACAGTGAACTGGCACGCGCTCGCCAGCGACGGCCACAAGACCACCGGCAGCTACGGCTTTGTGGTGAAGTAGGCCGAAACGCGCCGGCCGGGTCAGACCTGGCCGGCGGCTATTTCAGCAGATCGGGCCGCCGGGCGCGGGTCAGCTTCTCGCTCTCGGCGCGCCGCCACTGCGCCACCTTGCCGTGGTCGCCAGAGGTGAGCACGGCCGGAATGTCGCGGCCCTCGAAACTTTGCGGCCGGGTGTAGTGCGGATACTCCAGAACGCCGTTCTCGAAGCTTTCGTCCTGGTGCGATTCGTCCTTGCCGAGCACGCCGGGGATCAGCCGCACCACCGCCTCGAGCAGCACCATCGCCGCCACCTCGCCGCCGGCGAGCACATAGTCGCCGATGGAGACCTCCTCGAGGTTGCGTGCCTCGATGACGCGCTCGTCGACGCCTTCGAAGCGGCCGCAGACGATCACGACGCCGGGGCCGTGGGCGAGGGCGCGGGTTCGCTCCTGCGTCAGCGGCTTGCCGCGCGGGCTCATCAACAGCCGCGGGCGCGGATCGTTCTGGTCGGAGACGGCGTCGATCGCCGCCGCCAGCACGTCGGGCTTCAGCACCATGCCGGCGCCGCCGCCCGCCGGCGTGTCGTCGACGCTGTGATGCCTGTCGGTGGCGAAGTGCCTGAGTTGCGTCAGCCGCAGCGACCACAATCCCTGCGCCGCGCCGCGGCCAATCACCGAGGCGCCCAACGGGCCGGGGAACAGTTCGGGAAACAGAGTGATGACATCGGCGGCAAAGCTCAATCGGGCTCTTCCTCGCCGGGCTCGCTTTCGGTCGGCACCTCGATCACGAGGTAGCCTTCCGCCACGTGCACCTCGGGCACCACGGCCTTGCTGAAGGGATAGAGATAGGTGTCGCCGCTGCGCTCGTCGCGCACCTCGATCAGGTCGGAGGCGCCGAAATTGGGAATGGCGATCACCTTGCCGAGTACGGTGCCGTCATTGAGCCGGGCGTCGAGCCCGATCAGGTCGGTGTGGTAGAAATCGTCGGCGTCGTCGGGCGGCGGCAGGCGGTCGCGCGCGACATAGAGCTCGACGCCGTTGAGCTTTTCGGCGGCGGTGCGGTCGGCAACGCCCTTGAGCCGCGCCACCAGCACATTGGTGGTGGCGCGCGCCGCTTCGATTTCGATCTCGAGGCCGGGCCGGTTGGTGCTGAACGGCCCATAATCCTTGAGAGCCAGCGGCTCCTCGGTGAAGGATTGGATGCGCACCTCGCCCTTGATCCCATGGGCCGCGCCGATGCGGCCCATGAGCAGGCGTTTGGACGAGGTGACGCTCATCTTACTCGGCGGCCGGGGCCGCGGCGTCGGCGGCGGCCTTGGCGCGGGCTTCGGCGCGCTCGGTGGCCTTCTTGCCCGGCTTGGCGCGCTCGGGGTTGTTGCGCGGGGCGCGGGTCTTGAGGCCGGCCTTGTCGAGGAAGCGCAGCACGCGGTCGGTCGGCTGGGCGCCGACGCTCAGCCAATGCTGCACGCGCTCGGTCACCAGGGTGACGCGCTTGTCGTCCTCGAGCTTGGGATCGTAGGTGCCGACCTTCTCGATGAAGCGGCCGTCGCGCGGCGAGCGGGCGTCGGCGATGACGACGTGGTAGTAGGGGCGCTTGGTGGTGCCGGCGCGGGCGAGGCGGATCTTGAGAGACATGCGTTGGTCCTTGGGAGTTTGTTTGCGAAACGGGGTTCTATTTCTTCTTCGGCACGAACCCGCCGCCGAGGCCGGGAAGGCCGGGGAAGCGTGAGGCGCCGCCGAGACCGGGCATGCCCGATCCGGATTTGAGCAACTGGCCCACATCGGTGGGCAGCTTCTGGCCGAGGTCCTTGGGCGGGGCAGCGCCCTCGGTGGTGGCCTGCTTCAGCATCGCGGGGTCCATGCCCATCTGCCGGGCCATCGCTTCGAGCTGTGCAGGGTCCATCTTGGACGGGTCGGGCATCTGGCCGAGGCCGGGCATCATGCCGCCCAGCTTGCCGCCGAACATGCCGGCCAGCGAGCCGAGGCCACCCTTGGAAACCTTCTTCATCATGTCCGCCATCTGGCGGTGCTGTTTCATCAGCTTGTTGACGTCTTCGACCCTGGTGCCCGAGCCCTTGGCGATGCGGATGCGGCGCTTGGCGTTGAGCAGGTCGGGGTCGGCGCGCTCGGCTCTGGTCATCGAGTTGATGATGGCGATCTGCCGGTCGAACACCTTCTCATCGATGTTGGCGCCGGCCATGGCCTTCTTGACCTGGCCCATGCCGGGCATCAATCCCATCAGGGCGCCCATGCCGCCCATCTTCTTCATCTGCTGCAACTGGCCGCGCAGATCGTCGAGGTCGAAGCTGCCCTTCTTGAGCTTCTTGGCCATCCTGGCCGCGTCTTCGGCCTTGATGGTCTGGCTGGCCTTTTCGACCAGGCTGACGATGTCGCCCATGCCGAGGATACGGTCGGCAATCGAGGCCGGACGGAAATCCTCGAGCGCGTCGAGCTTTTCGCCGGTGCCGATCAGCTTGATCGGCTTGCCCGTCGCGGCGCGCATCGAGAGCGCGGCACCACCACGGCCGTCGCCGTCGACGCGGGTCAAGACGATGCCGGTGATGTCGACGCGCTGGTCGAAGGAGCGGGCGAGGTTGACGGCGTCCTGGCCGGTCAGCGCATCGGCCACCAGCAGGACTTCGTGGGGGTTCACCGCGGCCCTCACCGCGGCGGTCTCCTGCATCAGATCCTCGTCGACATGGGTGCGGCCGGCGGTATCGAAGATGACGACGTCATAGCCGCCGATCCGGGCTTCGCGCTCGGCGCGGCGGGCAATGTCGACCGGCGTCTCGTCCTGCTGAATCGGCAGCGTATCGACGCCGATCTGGGTGCCGAGCACGCGCAGCTGCTCCTTGGCGGCAGGGCGGCGGTCGTCGAGCGAGGCCAGCAGCACCTTCTTGCCCTGCCGCTCCTTCAGCCGCTTGGCGATCTTGCCGGCATGGGTGGTCTTGCCGGCGCCCTGCAGGCCCACCATCAGCATGCCGACCGGGGCCGGGGCGTTGAAGTCGAGCGGCACCGGGACCTCGCCCAGCACCTTGACCAATTCGTCATGGACGATCTTGACCACCTGCTGGCCGGGCGTCACCGAGCGGGTGACTTCGGCGCCGACGGCGCGCTCGCGCACCTGCTCGACGAAGGCCTTGACCACTTCCAGCGACACGTCGGCTTCGAGCAGCGCGCGGCGGACTTCGCGCAACGCCGCATCGACATCCGCCTCGTTCAGCGCGCCGCGGCCGGTGAGGCCTTCGAAGATTTTCCCAAGCCGGTCGCTGAGGCTATCGAACATCGCGTTTCCTTCCCGGATCACTCCCCGGGATATGGTTGGCTCAGGCGCAAACGCCAAACACACCCCGGGGCGCGTCGCGCTGCGGGATGTTTGCCTCGGGGAACTCTTTATACCTTTGCGGGTCCCGGTCGGCGGTTCAGGTCAGACCTGAGCGAAGTGGCGGGTGAATAGGCGGGAACGGCCGGGGAGTCAAGGAAGCCGGCGAACCCGCGTCGCACTGGCAATTCGTCAGCACATCCGCCATATAGTGCCGGCAAACGCGTCCCGCGAGGCTTTCGGCAAAATGGCTGGCGTTCCGTATTTGAAGATGAACGGGCTGGGCAACGATTTCGTCGTCGTCGATGCGCGGGCGGACGGGCGGCGGTTCACGCCCGAAGCGGTGCGTGCCATCACCGACCGGGTGAAGGGCGTGGGCGCCGACCAGTTCATCGTCATGGAAAAGCCGGCGGCCGATGGCGTCGACGTGTTCATGCGCATCTACAATTGCGATGGCGGCGAGATCGACGCCTGCGGCAACGCCACGCGCTGCGTCGCGGCGCTGGTGGCCGAAGAGGTGGGCAAGCGCGCCATCCTGCTGCAGACCAATGCCGGCTTGCTGGCGGCGACCGTCACCGACGATCTGGTGACCGTCGACATGGGCAAGCCGCGCTTCGACTGGGACCAGATCCCGCTCAGCGAGGAATTCGCCGACACCACCGGCATCGAGCTGCAGATCGGGCCGATCGATGCGCCGATCCTGCACACGCCGTCGGTGGTCAACGTCGGCAACCCGCACGCCATCTTCTGGGTCTCGGACATAGCGGCTTATGATCTCGGCCGTTTCGGGCCGCTGCTCGAAAACCATCCGATCTTTCCGGAACGGGCCAATATCAGCCTAGCGCAGGTGGTATCGCCCGAGCGCATCAAGGTCAGGGTGTGGGAGCGCGGGGCCGGGCTGACGCTGGCCTGCGGCACGGCGGCCTGCGCCGTCGGCGTCGCTGCAGCGCGCAAGGGCCTCACCGGCCGCAAGGTCACGGTGGAACTGCCGGGCGGGCCGCTCGAGATCGACTGGCGGGCGTCCGACGGCCATATCCTGATGACCGGCACCTGGTCGCTCGACGGCGAGGGCGTGCTGCCGGACGAGTGGCTGAAGGCAGCATGAGCGTCGAAACGCTCACCTTCGGCTGCCGCCTCAACGCCTATGAATCCGAAGTGATGAAGGCCGAGGCCGAAAAGGCCGGGCTTTCGGGCGCACTGATCGTCAACACCTGCGCGGTGACGGCCGAGGCGGTGCGGCAGGCCAAGCAGGCGATCCGCAAGGCGCGGCGCGAGGCGCCGGGCCGGCAGATCATCGTCACCGGCTGCGCCGCACAGACCGCGCCGCGCGACTTCGCCGATATGGCCGAGGTCGACTTGGTGCTCGGCAACGCCGACAAGATGAAGGCCCAAAGCTACGCCCCGATGGCGTTCGGGGTGAAGCTCAACGACAAGGTGCAGGTCAACGACATCATGGCCGTGCGCGAGCAGGCCGGGCATCTGATCGAAGGCATGGACGGGCGGGCGCGGGCGTTCGTGCAGGTGCAGAACGGCTGCGATCATCGCTGCACCTTCTGCATCATCCCCTATGGGCGCGGGCCGTCGCGCTCGGTGCCGATGGGGGCGGTGGTCGAGCAGATGAAGACGCTGGTGGGCAACGGCTATCGCGAGCTGGTGCTGACGGGGGTCGATATCACAAGTTATGGCGCCGACCTGCCGGGGCAGCCGAGCCTCGGCAAGCTGGTGCAGGCGATCCTGCGGCACATCCCGGACCTGCCGCGGCTGCGCATCTCGTCGATCGATTCGATCGAAGCGGACGATGCGCTGTACGATGCCTTGGCGTCGGACCGGCGGCTGATGCCGCATCTGCATCTCAGCCTGCAAGCGGGCGACGACCTGATCCTCAAGCGCATGAAGCGCCGGCATTTGCGGGCCGATACGCTGGAGTTCGTGGGGCGGGTGCGGGCGTTGCGGCCGGACGTGGTGTTCGGTGCCGACATCATCGCCGGATTCCCGACGGAAACCGAGGCGATGTTCGAGAATTCCCTCAGCATCGTGACCGAAGCCGACCTCACCTACCTGCACGTGTTTCCCTATTCGCCGCGTGAAGGCACGCCGGCGGCGCGCATGCCGCAGGTGTCTCGGCGTGTCGGCAGGGAGCGCGCGGCACGGCTCAGGGCCTTGGGCGAGCAGCAATATAACAGGTTCTGCGAAAGCCGAATCGGGCAGGTGGAAGCGGTGCTGGTGGAGCGCGACGGGATGGGGCGGACCGAGCAGTTCGTGCCGATCGCGGTGCCGGGGCATGCGCCGGGCGAGCTGGTGGCGGTGCGGGCGGTGGCCGTGGCCGCCACGGGGCTGGTCGGCGAACCGATCCGGAATGCGGCCTGATGGCGGACGAGAAGCCTAGTTTTTTCAAGAGGTTGTTCGGAGGCGAGACGCCGCCGGCGGCGGCGCCACCACAGGCTGTGGTGCCCGAGACGCCGGGGCCGCCGGAGACGCTGCCGCCGACCGGCGGAGCGCCGAAAACCTCGTGGCTGCAACGACTTGCGACCGGACTCAAGCGCTCCTCGGACCAGCTCGGCAGCGGCATCGCCGCGGTGTTCACCAAGAAGCGGCTGGACCAGGCCATGCTGGACGAGCTGGAGGACGTGCTGATCCAGGCCGATTTCGGCGTGGACATGGCGGATTCCGTGGTCGAAGCGCTGCGCCGCGACCGTTTCGACCGTGACATTTCGAGCGACGAGGTCCGTGACATTGTGTCACGTCATGTCGCGCAAGTTCTGGCTCCCGTCGCACAGCCTCTCACGGTGGACCCGGGGAAGCGGCCCTTCGTCATCCTGATGGTGGGGGTGAACGGCTCGGGCAAGACCACAACGATCGGCAAGCTCGCCTCGCTGTACCGGGCAGAGGGCAAATCGGTGATGCTGGCGGCGGGCGATACGTTCCGCGCCGCGGCGATCGAGCAGCTGCAGGTCTGGGGGCAGCGCACCGGGGCGCCGGTGGTGGCGCGGCCGGCCGGCTCGGACGCCTCGGGCCTGGCGTTCGACGCGATGACCGAGGCCAGGGCGCGGGGCAGCGACATCCTGATCATCGACACGGCGGGCCGGCTGCAGAACCGCGACGAGCTGATGAGCGAGCTCGAAAAGATGATCCGCGTCATCAAGAAGGTCGATCCCAGCGCGCCGCACGCGACGCTGCTGACCCTCGATGCGACGACTGGACAGAACGCGCTCAATCAGGTCGAAATCTTCGGGCGCCGAGCCGGGGTGACCGGGCTGGTGATGACCAAGCTCGACGGCACGGCGCGCGGCGGCATCCTGGTGGCGATCGCGAAAAAATACGGGCTGCCGGTGCATTTCATCGGCGTCGGCGAGGGCATCGACAATCTCGAAGCCTTCGCGGCGGGCGATTTCGCCCGGGCCATCGTGGGCGAGGTGTAGATGGCGGAAACGTCCAAGGATTCCGATCTCAACTGGGACGAGCTCAAGCCGCAGCTGATCAAGATGGCGCTCGAGCTCGGGCCGCTGGTGGTGTTCTTCATCGTCAACGCCCGTGCCGACATCTTCGTGGGCACGGCCTGGTTCATGGGCGCCATGGTGCTGTCGCTGGCGCTGAGCTGGCTGCTGCTGAAGCGGGTGGCGCTGATGCCGCTGGTCACCGGCGTGGTGGTGCTGATCTTCGGCGGGCTGACGCTGTGGCTGCACGACGACACCTTCATCAAGATGAAGCCGACGGTGATCAATGCGCTGTTCGGCGCGGTGCTGCTGGGTGGAATGGCGTTCCGGCTGTCGCTGCTCAAATATGTGTTCGGCGACGTCTACAAGCTGAGGCCGGAAGGCTGGACGGTGCTGACGCTGCGCTGGGGGCTGTTCTTCTTCTTTCTCGCCATCCTCAACGAGGTGGTGTGGCGCACCCAGAGCACCGATTTCTGGGTGGCGTTCAAGGTCTGGGCGACGATGCCGCTGACCATCGTGTTCGCGGCGCTGCAGGTGCCGGTGCTGAGCAAATACGCGCCCGAGCCGGTGAAGCCGGTGGACGCGATCACGCCGATCGATCCGCTGCCGTAGAACGGCGGTTCGGACGGACGGGCCGGGTGGCTGCGGCCCCCACCCCCGGCCCCTCCCCGCAAGGGGGCAGTGTTTACATTAGACTGTGATTGGATTCTTCTTGGGTTGAGGTGATTTTCCCGGAGGTTTTGCATGATCTGCCCGCGGTGTGAGAGCAGCAATTTGCGCCGGAGCGGCTGCAAGAACGGGG